>JAESFU010000018.1_pt1 | contig 844346 bp, 798 predicted proteins | sample 9269461 | NCBI WGS metagenome assembly JAESFU01 (sample SAMN14502556, study PRJNA617107) | algae metagenome | isolation source: Stenomitos rutilans HA7619-LM2 and co-occurring heterotrophs from cave walls | place: USA: Waikapalae cave, Hawaii | collected 2009-07-28
CGAGGGCAGCCTGCGCCTGATCTTCACCCAGCTCAACCCGATCTACCGGATGATCGACGTGGTACGCTCGCCCCTGCTCGGGCAGGTGCCGACCGGCGCCTCCTATCTCGGCGTCACCCTGCTCGCCATCCTCGGCTGGGCCGCCACCTACGCGACCTTCCGCTTCTTCCGCAAGCGTATCCCATACTGGAGCTGATCCCCGTCGATGACACGTGTCATACTGGAAGACGTCTCTGTCGAGTTTCCGATCTACGGAGCTCAGCAGCTCAGTCTGCGCTATGCGCTTGCCGAGCGTGCGATCGGCGGCCTGATCGAGCGCGACAGCCGCCACAAGAACGGCGTCATCGTGAAAGCCCTTTCCAACGTCGATCTCAAGCTCGAAGATGGCGACCGGCTCGGCCTCGTCGGTCATAACGGATCCGGCAAATCGACGCTGCTCAAGGTCATCGCCGGCATCTATGAGCCGGTCAGTGGAAAGATCACGGTCAATGGCCGGGTCACGCCCCTGTTCGACATGATGCCGGGTCTCGATGTCGACGATTCCGGCTACGAGAATATCCTGACCTCCGGCCTGTTGCTGGGCATGACGCGCGAACAGGTCATCGCCAAGATTCCGGAGATCGAGGAGGTCTCGGAACTCGGCGACTATCTCTCTTTGCCCGTGCGTACCTATTCGGCCGGCATGACGACGCGGCTCGGCTTCGCGTTGGTGACGGCGCTCGATCCCGACGTGCTTGTTCTGGACGAGGGTTTCGGGGCGGCCGATCTGCGCTTCACCAACCGGACGGCGGAGCGTGTCGACGAACTGATCGGCCGCAGCCGCGCCATGGTGCTCGCCAGCCATTCGGACGCGATGCTGCAGTCGATCTGCAACAAGGCCGCCCTGATGAAAGAGGGCAAGATCATCTCGGTCGGCCCTGTCGAACAGATTTTCGACGAGTATCACTTCATGGTGCATGGAGCGAAGCTCCACGAGGTCGAGGCGGTGGAGGCCGAGCCGGAGATCGAGGAGCCTGCCGAACCCGAAGAGCCGGTCATCGAGGAACCCGCTCCGGTCTTCAGTGAGATATCGATTGCCGAGGTCGGCCTTGCGAGCCGGCGCAAGCGCACCAGCGGCGAGGCCCGCTTCACGCGCTTCCTGTTGAAGAATGCCGATGGTGCGACATGCTGGTCGTTCAAGCCCGGTGACACCATGACATTCGCCTGTGAATACGAGACGCTTGCGGACGTTCCGGGGTTGGCCATCCTCGTGCGCCTGCTCGCCGAGCAGGATGGCGTCGCTCAGCCGGTGACCGATTTTTTCCGGGTCGCGAGCGCCGGGCCGATGCCGGCATTTGCTCGCGGTTCGGCAGAGTTCACATTGCGGAACGTGCCGTTCCGACCGATGCCCTTCAAGATCTACGCGTCCCTGACCGATCCGGACAACACCGTCGGCTTCGACGTGATCGATGACAACGTCGCTCTGCCGGATGTCGTGATCGAGAAGCTGCCGGCCGGGCCGAAGGAATATTTGGGCGGAGTCGTCTCCATGGCCTGCGAGTTCGCACACCGAACCGACAGCACCGTCGCCGAACCCGTTTAGTCGTCCGAAAGGCTGTCGCGGCGACCCGACTTCTGGCTTCGATACGACCGTTAGACAAATCCGATCTCGGCACGATCCGCGGTTGGATAGATCACAGCCAGGCCTCGACCACGGCCTGCTACTGGCGCGGCGCGATTGGCAAGGGCAAGGCGGTCGCCGCCAAGCGGCAAGCCCTCAGGGCCGACGAGGAAACGTCCTAAACAGGCTTGGGGAAGGCGCTGGGGAACGCGAGTTCAACGGTAGGCCGTCTAACTAGCTGAGGTTCCAAAGGTTTTTGGAGCGGGCGATCGGGATCGAACCGACGACATTCAGCTTGGGAAGCTGACGTTCTACCACTGAACTACGCCCGCGCGCCGGACCGCGCGATGAGTCGGAGCCTGCCAGATCCTCTTAGAGCATGCCGGCCGCCAGCGAAAGGCGGTCGATGCGAGATTCCTCCGGGCACGGTCGACGGAAACCGGCCGTGCCGCCTCGCGCGGCACCACGGCGAGTCATTGCCGGTTCATCTGCCCGGCGCGATGATCTGCGGACGGGCTCGGTGCTGCGGGGCGATTCGGCTTCAGGGAGAGTGAGATGGCGATCAGGACGATCTGTGCGGCGGCGCTCGCCGCGGTGCTCGGCTTCGGACAGGGCGTCGTCGCCCAGACGATCGAATTCGGGCCCGGCGGCGTCAGGGTCGGGCCGGGCTATGACCGGCGCCCGCCCCCGCCGCCGCGTTATGACGACGGCATCTCCGAGCGCGAGGCCGTCCGAATCGCCCGCCGGCAGGGCGTCGAGGAGGTCGATCGCGTCCGCCCGACGCCGCGGGGCTGGGTGGTCGGCGGCACCGACCGCAACGGCGACGACATCCGCGTCGTCATCTCGCGCTATGGCGAGGTCGTCGACGTCCGCTGATCGCGGTCACTCCTGCGTCGCCCAGAACAGCGCGGCGATGTAGCCGCCGATCAGCGCGGGCACGACGGCGAGGCCGGCATAGTTGAGCATCGTCATGGCTGGCAGTCTGCCCTGCGGTTGCAGCGCAAATGCGGCGGTGCAGCAAAACGCGTGTTCAGTCGCGAAAATGCTTCGAGAGCTTGAGCGCCTGGCCCTGGTAGTTCGAGGTGCCGATCTCGCCATAGAGCGCGTCCGGCTCGGCCGCCATGCGCTCGAAGGCGAGCCGGCCGACGACCTGTCCGTCCTCGAGCAGGAACGGCACCTCGTGGCTGCGCACCTCGAGCACGCCGCGCGATCCGGGCATGCCGCCGGCGCCGGCGCCGAAGCCGGGGTCGAAGAAGCCGGCGTAATGCACCCGGAATTCGCCCATGGTCGGGTCGATCGGCGCCATTTCGGCCGCATATCCCGGCGGAATGTGCAGGCGCTCCTTCGAGGCCAGGATGTAGAATTGATGCGGATCGAGGATCAGCCGGCGCGAGGGCTTGGCCAGGATCGGCGTCCAGAAATCGTCGATGGCGTAGCCGCCGACCCGGTCGATATCGATCACGTCGGTGAAGCGCTGCGCCTGGTAGCCGATCACGTCGCGTTCATGCGCGCCGGCGAGATGGATGCGGAACTGCAGCCCGTTGCGGATCGTCGGCACGCCGTCGACCAGCCGCGTCGTGTCGTGCAGGGCACGCAGCTCCTTGTCCGGGACGCGAAACCCCGCGGCCTCCTCCTGGGCCGAGCCACGCCGCCGGAAGCGCAGCTGATTCAGCCGGCTGCCCTTCCGGACCCGGATCGAGAAGCTCGACGGCGAGATCTCGGCATAGAGCCGGCCGGAATAGCCGCCGGGCACGGTGTCGAAGACCTCGGCGCGGTCGGCGATCAGCCGGGTGAAGACGTCGAGGCGCCCGGTCGAACTCTTCGGGTTGGCGAAGGCCGAGATCGTCTCCGGCAGCCCGTCCAGCGCCTCCATCAGCTCGACGACATAGACGCAGTTCTTCTCCAGGATGGCGCCGTCGCCATCGAGCGAGATCATGTCCTGCGTCAGGTCGGCGAGCGCCTCCTCGACGCGTTTGGCTGGCCCGGGCAGGAAGCTGGCGCGGACGCGATAGGCCTTGTGGCCGAGCCTGAGATCGATGCTGGCCGGCTGGAACTGGCTCTCGACGAACTCGCCGGAATGCGAGCGGATCATCCGGCGCTGCACGAGCTTGCGGATGTCCTGGCGCGGCAGCACGCCTGACTGCCCGCTGAGGCTCAGTGAATGCGGACCCTGATCGATATCCGCCAGCATGTCGGGCGCGGCCATGCCCTGCTCTCTATCGCCCGGCGCGCGCGATGAAAACCCGCCATCGCGACGGACCGGGCGATGGCGCGGCCGGGGCTGCGGCTTGTCCACGCAATTCGCGCGCGCCTGCCGGTTGACCGGCGCTGCCGCACGCCGCAAACACGGGTCGCGACAGGCGGTACTGCCTGCCGCGCCGGTTCCGGAGGTCGCCGATGTATCAGGCGGAGACGCATGGCGTGCGCGTGAGCGTGTCGCCCAAATTCATGGACGGCGAGTCGAACCCGGCCCAGGGCAAGTATTTCTGGGCCTATACGATCGAGATCGTGAACCTGTCGCGCCAGACCATGCAGTTGATGACGCGGCACTGGTTCATCACCGACGGCAAGGGCGAGATCCACGAGGTCCGGGGTGACGGCGTCGTCGGCCAGCAGCCGGTGCTGCGCCCCGACGAGAGCTTCAGCTACACCTCGGGCTGCCCGCTGACGACGCCCGACGGCACCATGCGCGGCTTCTACGCCATGCTGCTGGAGGACGGCACGGTGGTCGATGTCGAGGTGCCGCTGTTCCCGCTCGATTCCCCGCATGTGAAGAAGGTGCTGCATTGACGTCTGCCCCGAAGACCGGCCTGCGCTTCATGCCGCTGGAGATGCTCGCCCGCCTCGTCGCCTTCGACACGGTCAGCCATAAATCCAATCTCGAGCTGATCGGCTTCGTCGAGGACTATCTCGCCGGGTGGGGCGTGAGCTCGGTGCGCTTTCCCAACGCCGCCGGCGACAAGGCCGCGCTCTTTGTCACGCTCGGCCCGCAGGATCGCGGTGGCGTGCTCTTGTCAGGCCATACCGACGTCGTGCCGGTCGAGGGGCAGGCCTGGAGCCGCGACCCGTTCACGCTCCATGTCGAGGCCGGCCGCGCCTATGGCCGAGGCGCTGTCGACATGAAGGGTTTTGTCGCGCTCGCGCTGGCGCTGGTGCCGGATTTCCTGGCCGCGAACCTCGCGACGCCGATCCACCTGTTCTTCTCCTATGACGAGGAGGTCACCTGCCTCGGCGTGGTCGACGGGATCGCCGAGATGGGCAGGACCTTGCCGAAGCCGCGCGCCGTCATCGTCGGCGAGCCGACCTCGCTCGATCTCGCCGACGCGCATAAGGGCATCCGCACCTTCTTCACCACCGTCACGGGCGTTCCGGCGCATTCCTCCAAGCCGCATCTCGGCGCCAGCGCCGTCCATGCCGGCACGCGGCTGGCGGCGGGGCTGGTCGCGATGGCCGACGAGGCGGAAGCCGAGCGCGACCCGACCGGACGCTTCGATCCGCCCTACGACACGGTCCATGTCGGCAAGTTCCACGGCGGTATCGCCCGCAACATCCTGGCCGATCGCTGCGATCTGTCCTGGGAGGTCCGCACCCTGCCGGGCTCGGATCCGGAAGCGGTGCCGGCCCGCTTTGCGACGCTGTCTAACGAGGTTTTGGCACGCATGCGGAAAACCGCGCCGTCGGCGGCGATCGAGACGGTGATGAGCTCGGACGTGCCCGGGCTCGCGCCCGATCCGGGGTCGGAAGCCGAGACGCTGGCGATGCGGCTGGCGGGTCGCAACGACACCATCGCCGTCGCCTATGCGACCGAGGCCGGCCATTTCCAGCGTGCCGGCCTGCCGACCATCGTCTGCGGCCCAGGCTCGATCGACCAGGCGCACCAGCCCGACGAATACATCACGCTGGAGCAGTTTGCCGCAGGCGAGGCGTTCATGCGCCGGCTGCTGGAAGAATGCCGGGCATAGATCCGCGGCGCCGGGGCGAACCGAAAGCCGTCAGGCGTTTCCGAAGTTCGGCTTCCGCTTCTCGACGAAGGCGGCCATGCCTTCCTTCTGGTCGGCGGTCGCGAAGAGCGAGGAAAACAGGCGGCGCTCGAAGCGCAGGCCCTCGGCCAGCGTCACCTCGAAGGCGCGGTTGACCGTCTCCTTGGTCATCATGACCGAGGGCAGCGATTTCGCCGCGATGGCGTCGGCCGCCTTCATCGTCTCGGTCATCAGCTCGGCCAGCGGCACGATGCGGGCGACGAGCCCGGCGCGCTCGGCCTCGGTCACGTCCATCATCCGGCCGGTGAGGCAGAGGTCCATCGCCTTGGCCTTGCCGATCGCATGGGTCAGCCGCTGCGTGCCACCGGCGCCGGGGATGACGCCGAGATTGATCTCCGGCTGGCCGAATTTCGCGTTGTCGGCGGCGATGATGAAGTCGCACATCATGGCGAGCTCGCAGCCGCCACCGAGCGCGAAGCCCGAGACCGCCGCGATGATCGGCTTGCGGCGCTGGCCGATCCGGTCCCAGTCGGCGAACTTGTCGTCGAGATAGGTGCCGGGGAAGGTGCGCGCCTGCATGTCCTTGATGTCGGCGCCGGCGGCGAAGGCCTTTTCGGAGCCGGTGATGACCATGCAGCCGATGTCCGCGTCGGTCTCGAAGCCGTCGATCGCCGCGTTGACCTCGCCGATCAGCTGGCCGTTCAGCGCGTTCAGCGCCTGCGGACGGTTCAGCGTGATGACGCCGACCTTGCCCTTCACCTCGACGAGAATGGTCTCATAAGCCATGGCGGCCTCCCGGATGTCGTTGAAGGCAGCAATAGCGGCGTGTCGAGAAGCGGTCCATGCGTGCCGGCGCACGCGCCGATGCGCTCACCGCCGCGGCTGGCAGGTCTCGCAATAGAAGGTCGAGCGGCCGGACTGCACCAGCCGCTTCACCACCATGCCGCAGCCCGGCGCGAGGCAGGCCTCGCCCTCGCGGTCATAGACCCGGAAGCGGTGCTGGAAATAGCCGAGCGAGCCGTCCGCATGGGCGAAGTCGCGGAGCGTCGAGCCGCCGGCGGCGACCGCCTCCTCCAGCACCTCGCGGATGATCTGCGCCAGCCTGTGCGCCGCCGCGCGCGGTCGCCCGGTCGCGGTCGCGATCGAACCGGCCTCGGCTTCCGGGTGAAGGCCCGCGCGGAACAAGGCCTCGCAGACATAGATGTTGCCGAGGCCCGCGACGAGGCGCTGGTCGAGCAGGGCGGCCTTCAACGGCGCGAACTTGCCCGCGAACAGCTTGGCGAGCGTCTCGCCCGAGAGTTCGTTGCCGAGCGGCTCGATGCCCATGCCGGCGAAATGCTTCGAGGCCGCGAGTTCGGCGCGCGGGACGAGGTCCATGAAGCCGAAGCGGCGGACGTCGTTATAGGTGACGCGGGCGCCCGAGCCGAGATGGAAGACGACGTGATCATGCGCGAGATGCCGGCCGATCTCGTTGTAATAGGCGCCTGGCTCGGTCGGCGGGGTGCCCGGCGCCTCGACGATGAAGCGCCCGCTCATGCCGAGATGCATGATCAGCGCTTGCCCGTCGTCGAGATCGGCGATCAGGTATTTGGCGCGACGCGACAGCGCCTCGATCCGCCGCCCCGACAGGCGCTCCGCGAAGCGCTCCGGCAGCGGGAAGCGCAGATTTGGCCGGTTCTGCTCGATCCGGGCGAAGGACTGCCCGAGCATGGCGGGTTCGAGCCCGCGGCGGACGGTTTCGACCTCTGGCAATTCGGGCATTGCGGTCACTCTTCAGCATGCGTCGAGACGGGCCGCGACAACCCGCGCGGCTTTGGCTATGCATCGATCCAGCAAAGCACAAGAGCGGCCCACTCGTGACAGCAGCTTCCGACACCACCCATTTCGGCTTCGAGACCGTGAAGCTGGCCGAAAAACAGGCGAAGGTCGACGACGTCTTCCACAAGGTCGCCGGCCGCTACGACCTGATGAACGATCTGATGTCGGCGGGCCTGCACCGCGCCTGGAAGAGCGCGCTGATCACGGCGCTCAAACCCCCGCGCGACCGGCCCTTCCGCCATCTCGATGTCGCCGGCGGAACCGGCGACGTCGCCTTCGCCGTGCTCGACGCGGGCGGGCCGCGGATCGACGTCACCGTGCTCGACATCAACGGCGAGATGCTCGCCGTCGGCCGCGAGCGTGCGGAGAAGCGTTTCCCGGACGACGACCGCGTCCGCTTCGTGCAGGGCAATGCCGAGACGCTCGGCCTGCCGGATGCGACCTTCGACGCCTATACCATCGCCTTCGGCATCCGGAACGTGCCGCGCATCGACCTCGCTCTGGCCGAGGCCCATCGCGTGCTGAAGCGCGGCGGGCGGTTCCTCTGCCTCGAGTTCAGCCATGTCGACGTGCCGCTGCTCGACAAGGTCTACGAGGCCTATTCCTTCAACGTCATCCCGCCGCTCGGGCGCATGGTGACGGGCGAGGCCGAGCCCTACCAGTATCTCGTCGAATCGATCCGGAAATTCCCGAAGCCGCGCGTCTTCGCCGAGATGATTGCCGAAGCCGGCTTCCGGCGGGCAAGCTATACGCCGATGACCGGCGGGGTCGTGGCGCTGCATTCCGGCTGGAAGCTGTGACGCTGGTCTTCCGTATGCTCGTGGCGCGGGTCCGGCCATCTCCCTCCCCCCGCTTGCGGCGGGGAGGGCTGGGGTGGGGGGCAGTGCCGCTCGGCTGGACGATGACGGACAGAGTTTCGGCTTTGCGCCCCCCCACCCGACCCTCCCCACCGCAAGCGGGGGGAGGGCATCGCGTGCTGGATCAGGGCTGCGACAGATCCATATGATCTCTTCCGCCTTCCATCTCGCCCGCTCCGCCCGCGTCGGCTATGTGCTGGCCCGCGAGGGTGCGCTCGCGCTGGTCGATCCGGCAGTGCTGCCGCCGGCCGCGCGCGCCGCGATCCGGCTCGGACGGCTGATCGAGCGCAAGGGCGCCGGCTCCTCGGCGACGAGGCTCGCCGCCGCACTGACCCGGCTCGGCCCGTCCTATGTCAAGTTCGGCCAGTTCCTGGCGACGCGTCCCGACGTCGTCGGCATGAGGATCGCTGCCGATCTCTCGGCGTTGCAGGACCGGATGCCGCCCTTCCCGATCGTGCAGGCAAGAGCCGCGATCGAGGCCGCCCATGGCCGCCCGGTCGAGGACATCTTCGAAAGCTTCGGCGAGCCGGTGGCGGCCGCCTCGATCGCGCAGGTCCATCGCGCCAGGCTGAAGGACGGCTCCGAGGTCGCGGTCAAGGTGCTCAGGCCCGGCATCCGCGACCGCTTCCACCGCGACCTCGCCGCGATGCGCTTCGGCGCCGAGATGGCCGAGCGGCGCTCGCCCGAGGCGCGGCGCCTGCGCATGTCGGGCGTGGTCGAGACGCTGGCACGCTCGGTGACGATGGAGATGGATCTGCGGCTGGAGGCGGCCGCGCTCTCCGAATTCGCCGAGAACACCAGGGAGGACCTCGATTTCCGCGTGCCCGAGCCCGACTGGCAGCTCACCGCGCGCGAGATCCTGATAGACGAATGGATCGACGGCATCCGGCTCTCCGATGTCGAGGCCTTGCGCGCCGCCGGCCACGACCTGCCGGGCCTGGCCAGGACCGTGATCCAGTCCTTCCTGAAGCATGCGATCCGCGACGGCTTCTTCCATGCCGACATGCATCCGGGAAACCTGTTCGTCGATTCGGAAGGGCGCCTCGTCGCGGTCGATGGCGGCATCATGGGCCGGCTCGGCCTGAAGGAGCGGCGCTTCCTGGCCGAGATCCTGCTCGGCTTCATCACCCGCGACTATACCCGCGTCGCCGAGGTGCATTTCGAGGCCGGCTATGTTCCGGCCCACCATGCCGTCGCCGATTTCGCCCAGGCGATCCGCGCGGTCGGCGAGCCGATCCACGACAAGAGCGCCGACCAGATCTCGATGGCCAAGGTCCTGACCCTGCTGTTCGAGATCACCGGCCTGTTCGACATGGCGACCCGGACCGAGCTCGTCATGCTGCAGAAGACCATGGTGGTGGTCGAGGGCGTGGCGCGGACGCTCGATCCCCATCTCGACATGTGGACGACGGCCGAGCCGGTGGTGCGCGACTGGATCGCCCGCAATCTCGGGCCGCTCGGCCGGATCGAGGAGGCGGGCCGCGGCGCGCGGACGCTCGCGTTCAGCCTGGCATCGCTGCCCGAGACGGTCGGCCGGGCCGAGCGCGTGCTCGGCCAGCTCGAGGAGGCCTCGCGCCACGGCTTCGCACTGAACGAGGCCAGCGTCGAGGCGATCGGCCGCGCCGAAGCGCGGCGCAACCGCTGGGGCAACTGGGCGCTCTGGCTGATCGCGGCCCTGATCGCCTGGGCCGTGCTGCGCTGACCGCGCGCGACGGGAAACGCCTCAGGCGACTTCCTGCTTCAGCTTCTGCGAGCGCTTGCGCTCGTTGGGGTCGAGCACGCCCTTGCGCAGGCGGATCGACTTCGGCGTCACCTCGACCAGCTCGTCATCGTCGATCCAGGCCAAGGACCGTTCGAGAGTCATCCGGATCGGCGGCGTCAGGCGCACGGCCTCGTCCTTCGAGGTGGTGCGGATATTGGTGAGCTTCTTGCCCTTGAGCACGTTCACTTCGAGATCGTTCTCGCGGGTGTGCTCGCCGACGATCATGCCCTGATAGACCTTCCAGCCGGGCTCGATCATCATCGGGCCGCGATCCTCGAGGTTCCACAGCGCATAGGCCACCGCCTCGCCGGTCTCCATCGCGATCAGCACGCCGTTGCGGCGCCCGCCGATCTCGCCCTTGTAGGGCAGGTAGTCGTGAAACAGCCGGTTCATGATCGCGGTGCCGCGCGTGTCGGTGAGCAGCTCGCCCTGATAGCCGATCAGCCCGCGCGTCGGCGCGTGGAAGACCAGCCGCAGCCGGTTGCCGCCGGAAGGCCGCATCTCCAGCATGTCGGCCTTGCGCTCCGACATCTTCTGCACGACGACGCCGGAATGCTCCTCGTCGACGTCGATCACGACCTCCTCGATCGGCTCCAGCAACTGGCCGCCCTCGTCGCGCTTCAGCACGACGCGCGGACGCGAGACGCCGAGCTCGAAACCCTCGCGGCGCATCGTCTCGATCAGGATGGCGAGCTGCAGTTCGCCGCGGCCGGAGACGATGTAGCTATCCTTGTCGCCGGCCTCCTCGATCTTCAGCGCGACATTGCCCTCGGCCTCCTTGAACAGGCGGTCGCGGATGACGCGGGTGGTGACCTTGTCGCCCTCGGTGCCGGCGAGCGGGGAATCGTTGACCATGAAGGTCATCGACACCGTCGGCGGGTCGATCGGCTGCGCCTTGATCGGCGTGTCGACCGCCGGATCGCAGAAGGTGTCGGCGACGGAGCCCTTCACGAGGCCCGCGATCGAGACGATGTCGCCGGCGACGGCCTCGTCGATCGGCTGGCGCTCCAGCCCGCGGAAAGCCAGGATCTTGGTGATGCGGCCCGTCTCGACGGTCGTGCCGTCGCCCGAGAGCACCTTGATCGTCTGGTTCGGCTTGGCCGAGCCCGAGGTGACGCGGCCGGTGATGATGCGGCCGAGATAGGGATTGGCCTCGAGCAGCGTCCCGATCATGCGGAACGGACCGTCCTCGACGGTCGGCGCCGGGACATGGCTGAGAATGAGGTCGTACATCGGCGCCAGGCCCTGGTCCTGCGGGCCGGCCGGATCATGTGCCATCCAGCCCTGCTTGCCCGAGCCGTAGAGGATCGGGAAATCGAGCTGCTCGTCGCTGGCGTCGAGCGCGGCGAACAGGTCGAACACCTCGTTGATCACCTCGGTGACCCGGGCGTCGGGCTTGTCGACCTTGTTGATCGCGACGATCGGCTTGAGCCCCAGCTTCAGCGCCTTGGAGACCACGAACTTGGTCTGCGGCATCGGGCCCTCGGCGGCGTCGACCAGCACGATCGCCGAATCGACCATGTTGAGAATGCGCTCGACCTCGCCACCGAAATCGGCGTGGCCGGGTGTGTCGACGATGTTGATGCGGGTGTCCTTCCAGACGACCGAGGTCGCCTTGGCCAGGATTGTGATGCCGCGCTCCTTCTCCAGATCGTTGGAGTCCATCACGCGCTCGATGATGCGCTGGTTGTCGCGATAGGTGCCCGACTGCTGCAGCAGCTTGTCGACGAGCGTGGTCTTGCCATGGTCGACATGGGCGATGATGGCGATGTTGCGCATGGACATGCGGGCAGGGGCCTTGTTCATGGCCACAAGCCGGTCAGGATCGAAGCCCTGCCGGCGCAGCCCATTTCGAGAGAACGGAATTTCGCTGCGCTGCACATAAACGCTCGCAGCCGTTTGGGCAACCTCGACGCTGGATCGGCTGGCCGGGTGGTTTACGCGGCCGACCGCAACAGCGCGCTGACCCCCTCCGGGCTCCTCGCGATGATCGTCAGATAGGCGCGCAACGCTCCGGTCGGGCGCGAGCGCCCCTGTTCCCAGTCCCTGACCTGCACGACGCTGAAGCCGTATTCATCGGCAAATCTGACCTGCGAGAGCTTGAGGCCCTGCCGGATTGCTTTGACGTCGATCTGCGACGGCAGGTGGATCGCGGCCGGCTCGGACCTGCCCTCGACAATGGCGACGGCCTCTTCCAAGCCTTCCGCAATGCGTTCGAAAGCCGCCTTCGTCATGACATGTCTCCCAAACCGTGCCCTGTCCGCCGATAGCTCTCGACGAGCCGCTTCGTTATTCCGGCCAAGGCATTGCATTCCGCCTTGCTCAAATTCGCACGGTCTCCTTTGGAGAAGACCGTGATCAGAAAGACTGGCAACTGCTCTCCGGAGTAGAACGTGATGCTTCGGTAACCGCCGCTCTTGCCTTTACCTCGGCCGGCGAGCCTCAGCTTCCGGCAGCCGCCCGTTCCTGCGATCTCGTCTCCAGCCAGCGGATTGCGCGCCAGAATTTCGATCAGCCTGGCGACATCGTCTTCCGACAGTCCTGCCGCCCGGGCGTCGCGCTGGAAGGCGTGCGTCTCGACGACGGAATGCATCAGATAGGTATACGTAAGATACGTAGCCTCATCAAGCCGTTGGCGCCGCGACGCTTGTTTCCACCAGCGCCCGCCGCCGCTCCCCGACCGCCCGGCCGACCTGATCCATCACCAGCCGGTAGGCGGCGAGCCCCGAGCCGTCGAGATCGCCCTTGGCGAAGTCGCCGAGCACGCGGGTCAGGATCGAATCGGCCTCGTGCTCCAGCCGTGCCAGCTCGATCTCGTCGGAGCCGGTGCGGATGTCGGTCAGGAGGTCGAGCAGGTCGTCGAGCCCGGCCATGGCGCGCCGGCGCCGCGCCGCGCTGGCGCGGCCGAGCACGGCGGCACCGCCCGTCCCCAGCATCGAGAGCGCCATCACGCCGAGATAGAACCAGTCGCCATAGCGCTCGAAGAAGGTCTCCTGCTCGCCGTCGATGAAGGCGGCCGCGCCCGAATGCACCGAGAGCGGCGCATCCTTGTCGGTCGCCGGCACCTCCAGCCCCTGGATCGCGGGCAGCTCGGAGGCGAGCGTCAGGCGCAGCGCCAGAACCTCCTTGACCACGAGGCCGACGACCGCGTCGTCGAGATTCTGCGAGGCCATCAGCCGCGAGGTCACCGAGATCGTCGACAGGTTCTCCGACGGGCGCGGCGGGTCGCCGCCCAGCGCGCCACGCACGATCTCGCCGGTCTCGATCGAACGGTAGCGCGCCTTGATCGCCTCTGCCTCGCGGATCGGGATCAGCATCGGATCCTCGCCCCAGGCCGAGCGCAGCCGGTTGATGCCGTCATTGTTGGTGCGCGCGCCGACCGCGTTGATCGAGAAGAAGGCGTCGATCCGCTTCTCCCTGGCGGCGGGCACGATCTCGTCCTGGACGAGCCCGACGATCTCGACCTCGTCCGCGCCGACGTCGTACTGCGCCAGCACGCGCTTGAGCAGGTCGAGATTGCCGGCCGGATTGCGCGCGACGCCGATCTTCCTGCCGCGCAGATCGGCGATGCGGCCGATGCCGGTCTCCTTCGTCGTAATGATGAAGGGGAAGGAGCGCCGCGTGATCAGCGCGGTGTCGCCCTGGGCCGGAAGCGCGATGTCGGGCCTGACGATGGCGAGATCGGCCTGGCCGTCGTCGAGCTTCCTGGCGCTTTCTTCGGAGCCCTCGGTCAGCACGAGCCGGATGCGCAGCGAGGATTTCTCGCGGTTGAGGCCCTGCACGAAGCCGGCGGCCATGCGCGCATCCTCCGAGCCGAGCGGACCGACTGCGAGCCGCAGCGTCCGCGGCTGGCTGACGAAATAGAACATCGCGGCCGTCAGGCCGAAGATCGCAAGCAGCCCCGCCAGAGCCGTGAAACCGCGCCGCCCCATCACCCCGGAGAACCCCAAGCCGTCATCGCCGGATCATCGCTTCGCCGGCCATCATGTCGCAAGTGCGGCAATCGCCGCGATCATGCTATGGGGCGGGCGATGACGAACCCGAATAGCGATCTCGTGGTGAAGATCTGCGGCCTCTCGACGCCGGAGACGCTCGGCGTCGCGCTCGATGCCGGCGCCGACATGATCGGGCTCAACTTCCATCCGCGGAGCCCGCGTTTCGTGTCGCATGAGCGCGCCGCCGAACTCGCCGCTTTGGCGCGAGGCCGGGCCGCGATCGTCGCCCTGATCGTCGACTGGAACGTGGCGCAGGCGCAGGAACTCGTCAGGGCGCTGCGGCCGGACTGGCTGCAGCTGCATGGCAGCGAGACGCCCGAGACCGTGCGCGCGATCAAGGCGGCGACGGGCCTGCCGGTGATCAGGGCGCTCGGCGTCGCCACGGCCGGCGACCTGGCCGCTGTCGCGGCCCATCGCGACGCCGCCGATCTCGTCCTGCTCGACGCCAAGCCGCCGAAGGACGCGGCCTATCCCGGCGGACATGGCCGGCCTTTCGACTGGACGCTGCTCGCCGACCTCGACCCCGGCTTTCGCTTCATGCTATCGGGCGGGCTCGATCCGGCGAATGTCGCGGACGCCATCCGCATCGCGAAGCCGGCCGGCGTCGACGTCTCGTCCGGCGTCGAGAGTGCGCCCGGCGTCAAGGATGCCGGCCGGATCAGGGATTTCATCGCGGCGGCCCGTGCCGCTGCGCGGAGTTGAACAGAGGCTTAGCCCGGCATGAACGCGCCCCAGAACCCGAATACCTACCGCTCCGGCCCGGACGAGAACGGCCGCTTCGGTCTGTTCGGCGGCCGCTTCGTCGCCGAGACGCTGATGCCGCTCGTGCTCTCTCTGGAGCAGGCCTATGAGGCCGCCAAGGCCGATCCCGGCTTCCAGAAGGATATGGTCGCTTATCTCAAGCACTATGTCGGCCGGCCCTCGCCGCTCTATTTCGCCGAGCGCATGACCGACCATCTCGGCGGCGCGAAGATCTACTTCAAGCGGGACGAGCTCAACCACACCGGCGCCCACAAGGTGAACAACGTGCTCGGCCAGATCCTGCTGGCGCGGCGCATGGGCAAGAAGCGCATCATCGCCGAGACCGGCGCCGGCCAGCACGGCGTCGCCACCGCGACGCTCTGCGCCCGCTTCGGGCTGGAATGCATCGTCTATATGGGAGCCGTCGACGTCGAGCGGCAGAAGCCCAACGTCTTCCGCATGAAGATGCTGGGCGCCGAGGTCGTCCCCGTCCAGTCCGGCTCGAAGACGCTGAAGGACGCGATGAACGAGGCCCTGCGCGACTGGGTCACCAATGTCGAGACGACGTTCTACTGCATCGGCACGGCGGCCGGCCCGCATCCCTATCCGGCGATGGTGCGGGATTTCCAGTCGGTGATCGGCAACGAGACGCGCGAGCAGATGCTGGAAGCCGAAGGCCGTCTTCCCGATTCGCTGATCGCGGCGATCGGCGGCGGCTCGAACGCGATCGGCCTGTTCCACCCTTTCCTCGACGATCCGAGCGTCAAGATGTGGGGCGTCGAGGCCGCCGGCCACGGCCTGTCGTCGGGCCTGCACGCCGCCTCGCTCACCGGCGGCACGCCCGGCGTCCTGCACGGCAACCGGACCTATCTGCTGATGGACGAGGACGGCCAGATCAAGGACGCCCACTCGATCTCGGCCGGTCTCGACTATCCCGGCATCGGCCCCGAACATGCCTGGCTGCACGATTCCGGCCGCGTCAGCTACATCTCGGCGACCGACGACGAGGCGCTCGAAGCCTTCCAGCTCTGCTCGAAGCTCGAGGGCATCATCCCGGCGCTGGAGCCGGCGCATGCGCTGGCGAAGGTGATGCAGCTCGCGCCGAAACTGCCCAAGGACCACCTGATGGTGATGAACCTTTGCGGCCGCGGCGACAAGGACATCCCGCAGGTGGCGGAGATTCTGGGCGGGATGTGAGGCTCAGCGCGGATGCCGCAGCGCGTCCGCCAGAAGCGGGTGCATCGGGTCGGAGAACGGGTTGATCACCGTCGTGCCGCGATGGACGAAGCCGTGCTGCATGTCCTCTGAAAGCAGGGCGATGCAGCCAGCTTCCGCTGCTGTGCAGAGGATCAGAGCGTCCCAGAATTGCAGGCGATGTCGGGAAGCGAGTTCCAGCGCGTCGATGAAAGTCGAATCGGTGGCCGATTTGATGAAGCCGGCTCGGCTCAACATCGTGCAGGCCCGCTCTGCCTCCGTTCTCTCCCGCTTCAGCCTTGTGACGAGCGCATGATACAATTCCCCAACAACCTGAGTGGCTATGACGATCCGATCCGGACCAAGTCCGGTCTGCACCAACCGCGCTTTTTCCGCTCTGTCGCGATCGTTGATGCCCGCCGCATAGATCAGGATGTTAGTATCGAGCGCAAACAGCATCAGTCGTAAAAATCGTCGCGCGTCAGTCGCGGCAGATTCCGGATCGGCTGGCTTCTGAGCCATTCGGTGAGTTCGTCGAACGCCTTGCGCCGCCGCGCCGCCGTCTCATCGTTTTCGTCCATCGGAACGAGTTTGATCTTCGGCGTCCCGCGCGAGGTCACGACGATCTCTTCGCCGCTCTCGACGAGCTTCATCAGCTTGGAGAACTCGCGATTGGCCTGGGCCGCGGTCACCGTCTTCATGACGTCGATCTCTCAAAGGTAGTGATGTCACTACTTTACGGCGGAATCGCTTGGCCGGCAAGCTTCGCGAGGGTGCCGAATATGACGATGTCGTGCTATCCGGTCCCCATGCCCCTCCGGATCGTCCGCCTCGGCTCTGCCCGCCACCCCGATGAAGGCACGCGCATCGGTACGGTGCGCCGGCCTCCGCGCGGCGTTCGCAAGGAGCGCTATGCGGCGGAAGACTGGTTCGATGTCTGGTACCCCGAGCTCTCGCCGAGAGCCGATCTGGTCGCGACGGCGCAGGCCGCGCAGACGGAGGCCGAATGGGCCGGTTTCGTCCGCGCGTTCAGGGCCGAGATGGCGCAGCCATCCGCGAGCCGCACGCTCGATCTGCTCGCCGCGCTCTCCCACAAGGCCGATCTCTCCGTCGGCTGCTATTGCGAGGACGAGGCGCGCTGCCATCGCTCGGTGCTGCGCGCCCTGCTGACCGAGCGCGGCGCGGCGATCGCCTGAGGCTACCGCCTCTCGCCAAGCCGGCCGCCGCCGTGCTAACGGCTCGGCCATGAGCACGACCGGTCAGACCCGCATCCAGACCCGCTTCGCCGCCTGCGCCGCTGAGGGGCGCGCCGCTTTGGTGGCCTATGTCACGGCGGGCGACCCCGATCCCGACACCTCGGCCGCGCTTCTTCATGCCTTGCCGGCCGCCGGTGCCGACATCGTCGAGCTCGGTATGCCCTTCACCGATCCGATGGCCGATGGCGTCCCGGTCCAGCTCGCCGGGCAGCGCGCGCTGAAGGCCGGCCAGACGTTGAAGAAGACGCTGGCAATGGTCGAGGCCTTCCGCAAGGCCGGACACGACACGCCGATCGTGCTGATGGGCTACTACAATCCGATCTATGTCTACGGCGTCGAGCGCTTCCTCCAGGATGCCAAGGCGGCCGGTATCGACGGGCTGATCGTCGTCGATCTGCCGCCGGAGGAGGATGCCGAGCTCTGCCTGCCGGCGCTGGCGGCGGGCCTGAACTTCATCCGCCTCGCGACGCCGACGACCGACGACAAGCGCCTCCCCAAGGTGCTGCAGAACACCTCCGGCTTCGTCTATTACGTCGCCGTCACCGGCGTCACCGGCGCCAGCATCGCGAACTATGACGCGGTCGGCGCGGCCGTCGCCCGCATCAAGGCGCATACCGACCTGCCCGTGGCGGTCGGCTTCGGGGTCAAGACCGCGACCGACGCGATCGCCATCGCCAAAGGCGCGGACGGCGTCGTCGTCGGCTCGGCCCTGGTCGAGCGCGTCAGGCTCTCGCTCGACGCCGACGGCAGGGCCACGGAAAAGACGGTTTCGGCTGTCACCTCGCTGGTCGCCGAACTCGCCGCCGGCGTGCGCCAGGTCGCCAAGGCCGCCGCCTAGCTTATCGAGGACCGATCCATGAACTGGATTTCCGAAGTCGTCCGGCCGCGGATCAAGACGCTGTTCAAGCGCGAGAGCCCGGAGAACCTCTGGATCAAATGCCCCGATTCCGGGCAGATGGTGTTCCACAAGGACGTCGAGGCCAATGGCTTCGTCATCCCGGGCTCCGACCACCATATGCGGGTCACCGCGCAGGACCGGCTGCGCCTGACCTTCGACGAGGGTAAATGGCTCGATGTGCCGCTGCCCGAGGTCGCGGCCGACCCGCTGAAATTCCGCGACGAGAAGCGTTATGTCGACCGGTTGAAGGACGCCCGCGCCAAGACCGGCGCGCAGGACGCCTTCAAGGTCGGCTATGGCCGGGTCAAAGGGCTGGCGATGACGCTCGCCGTGCAGGATTTCCATTTCATGGGCGGCTCGCTCGGCATGGCTGCGGGCGAGGCCTTCATCAAAGGCGCCGAGACCGCTCTCGAAAAGAAGACGCCCTATGTCGTCTTCGCGGCCTCCGGTGGTGCGCGCATGCAGGAGGGCATTCTCTCGCTGATGCAACTGCCGCGCACCACGGTCGCGGTGCGGATGCTGCGGGCGGCGGGCCTGCCCTATTTCGTGGTGCTGACGAATCCGACCACCGGCGGTGTCACCGCCTCCTATGCGATGCTCGGCGACATCCACATCGCCGAGCCCGGCGCGCTGATCGGCTTCGCCGGGCCGCGCGTGATCGAGCAGACCATCCGCGAAAAACTGCCGGACGGCTTCCAGCGCGCCGAATATCTCAGGGATCACGGCATGGTCGACATGGTCGTCCACCGCCATGACCTGCCGGAAACGCTGGCGCGTCTCGGCCGCCTGCTGACGCGCAAGCCCGCTCCCGCCGCGAGCGAAGCCGCACCACCGCCGGCTCCGGTGGCGGAAGCGGTGTGAGCACGCCGTCGGTCGGGGGGCCGTGACGGCATGAGCTCGTCCGACACGCTGCTGGCACGATTCCTCGCGCTGCATCCGAAGCTGATCGATCTCTCGCTCGGGCGCATCCTGCGGCTGCTCGAACGCCTCGGCGATCCGCAGAACCGCCTGCCGCCGGTCATCCATGTCGCCGGCACCAACGGCAAGGGCTCGACCATCGCCTTCATGCGCGCGATCCTCGAGGCCGCCGGTCTGCGCGTGCACGTCCACACCTCGCCGCATCTGGTGCGATTCCACGAGCGCATCCGGCTCGGCCGCGTGGGCGGCGGCCGCTTCGTCGACGAGGCCGTGCTGGTCGAGGCGCTGGAGCGCTGCGAGCGCGCCAATGCCGGCGACCCGATCACCTTCTTCGAGATCACGGGTGCGGCCGCCTTCCTGCTCTTCTGCGAGCACGAGGCCGATGTCGTGCTGCTCGAGGTCGGGCTGGGGGGCCGCTTCGACGCGACCAACGTCATCGCGCATCCCGCCTGCGCGGTGGTGACGCCGGTCTCGATGGACCATGCCGAGTATCTCGGCGACACGGTCACCAAGATCGCCGGCGAGAAGGCCGGAATCTTCAAGCGCGGTGCGCCCGCCGTGATCGCGCCGCAGGAGCCGGAGCCGACGGCGGTGCTCGAAGCCGCGGCCGAACGTGTCGGCGCCTCGAAGATCCTGATCGGCGCGCAGGATTTCAACGTCCACGAGGCCGGCGGGCGCCTGGTCTACGAGGATCAGGACGGCCTGCTCGATCTGCCGCTGCCGCGCCTCGTCGGGCGCCATCAGCACGTCAATGCCGGGACCGCGATCGCGGCCCTGCGCGCGGCCGGCTATGGCGGTCTTCCGGCCGAAGCTTTCGAGCAGGGCATGCTGAACGCCGACTGGCCGGCGCGCCTGCAGCGCCTGGCCCGCGGCAAGCTCGCCGAACTCGTCCCGCCGCGGGCCGAGCTCTGGCTCGATGGCGGCCATAATCCGGATGGCGGACGGGTTCTGGCGCAGGCGATGGCCGATCTCGCCGATCGCAATCCCGCCCCGCTGGTGATGGTCTCAGGGTTGCTCTCGACCAAGGATGCCCGCGCCACGCTCGGCCATTTCAAGGGGCTGGCCCAGGCGCTCTTCGCCGTGCCGATCCAGAACCAGCTCTCCGCCCGCCCGGCCGAGGAGGTCGCGAGCCTGGCGCGCGACGCCGGGCTGAAGGCCGAGGCCACGGGCTCGATCGAACAGGCGCTGCGCGAGATTTCCGCCCGAGACTGGCCGGCGCCGCCGCGCATCCTGATCTGCGGCTCGCTCTATCTAGCGGGCGAGGTGCTGCAGGCGAACGGCACGCCGCCGGTGTGAGGCGTCACGGCTCGTAGAGCCAGGGATTGAAGGTCGGCACGCCGCAGGCGGCGAAATCGCCGGTGTTGCGGGTGACGACGGTCAGTCCGTGAACCGAAGCGGTCGCCGCGATCATACTGTCGCGGTCCGGCTTCGGATCGGGGACATGCATCGTCGCGCAGATCATGGCTGAAGCCTGATCGAATGGCAGGATGCGCGTCTCGAACTCAAGCAGAAATTGCCCCGTCATCCAGGCTCGCAGCGCCGCCGCCTGTCTCGCGTCGCGGCGCGCGACGAGCAGGATGCCTTGCTCGATCTCCATGACGGTCATGGCCGAGACGAACAGCCGATCGACGGAAACGGTTCGCGACCATGCGCCGACCTTTGCGTTCGGCTTGCGCTTGCGCAACTCCGAAACGACGTTGGTATCGAGCAGGAGTGTCATTCAAACTCGGCAGGCTTGACGCTGAAGCCGCGAAATCTCGGCGGATCGAATTCGAAATCCGCCTCGGGTCTCGGGTCGGCCAACGCTTCGGCCAGGCTTTTTCCGCCGCCGGTTATCTTCCGATACTCTTCGATCGTCAGCAGGACATGTGAAGGCTTGCCGCGATCGGTAATCACCACGGGCCCTTGTCGAGCTGCCTTCTTCGCCTTGCCGGTGTCCTGGTTGAATTCGCGGCTCGACAAGGTGGTTTGCATGGTGTCCCTCCCCCTCTAGCTGCGCACGGTTCGTAACGCCAAAGTAGCAATGTTCCTACATTATGACTGCTTCAAAGTCGAGTCGGTGTCGCTTGGTCGCATCAGGAAAGACGCATCATGACCTTTCAACCCTTCGGCAGCGGCGGCCCCTCCATCTCCCGGATCGGCCAGGGAACCTGGAACATCGAACTGTCCGACCGGCGCGAGGCCGTCGCGGCACTGCGGCGCGGGCTCGATCTCGGGCTCGCCCATATCGACACCGCCGAGATGTACGGCTCCGGCCGGTCCGAGGAGATCGTCGGCGAGGCGATCGAAGAGCGGCGGGACGCGGTCTTCCTGGTCTCGAAGGTGCTGCCGCACAACGCCTCGCGCAGCGGCACGATCGCCGCCTGTGAGCGCTCGCTGAAGCGGCTGCGGACCGAGCGGCTGGATTGCTGCCTGCTGCATTGGCGCGGCTCGCATCCATTGCCTGAGACCTTCGCCGCCTTCGAGACGCTGAAGCGCGACGGAAAGATCCTGTCCTCGGGCGTCAGCAATTTCGATGTCGACGATCTGGACGAGGCGCTCGCCATTGCCGGACCGGGAGCCATCGCCTGCAACCAGGTACTCTATCATCTGCGCGAGCGCGCGATCGAGCATGCGGTGATCCCGTGGTGCGAGGCGAACGGCGTTGCCGTCACCGCCTACAGCCCCTTCGGGCAGAACGATTTTCCATCGTCCGGCAGCGCCGGCGGCAGGGTTCTGGCCGAGATCGCGACCGCGCGCGGCGCGACGCCGCGGCAGGTCGCGCTGGCCTTCCTGACGCGCAGCCCGTCGGTTTTCGCCATTCCGAAGGCGGCGCGGACGGCACATGTCGAGGACAATGCCGGCGCGTTGACCTTGCGCCTGTCGGAGGCCGAGATCGCCCGCATCGACGCAGCGTGCCCGCGCGGGCCGAGGCCACGCTCGCTGCCGATGCTGTGACGGCCGGAAACCACGATTCGTCTCGGAGCTTTACAGCCGCCCGCCGCGACGCTTTTCTGTCGACAAGGCTGCGGCGCCCTGCGCTCGACAAGGCCGGTTTCGACAGTTGCGTCCGAGCGGAGTTTCCATGGGTCTGCGTCGCGTCCTCGGCATCCTGGCCGCCTTCCTCCTGACGCTCGCCGGCCTCGGTGCGGCGCAGGCCGGCGTCTCCGTCCGCGTCGACATCCCGGCCCAGCGCATGCAGGTCACCACGACCGATGGCGAGGTCTACAACTGGGCGATCTCGTCGGGCCGCAAGGGTTTCCGCTCGCCCAACGGCGTCTACCGCCCGACGCGGCTCGAGAAGAACTGGTACTCGCGCAAATATGGCGGCGCGATGCCCTACGCCGTGTTCTTCCGCGGCGGCTACGCCATTCACGGCACCGGCGCGGTCGGTGCGCTCGGCCGCCCGGCTTCGCATGGCTGCATCCGCCTGCATCCGGCCCATGCGGCAAAGCTCTTCGCGCTGGTCAAGAAGCACGGCGCCGGTCAGACCCGGATCGCCCTGCATGGCGCCGCGCCGGACGGTCTCTCGCAATTCGCCAGGGCCGCCGGCGGCGGCACGGCCAAGATCGCCAAGGCGAAAGCGAGGGAGCGCGCCGCGATCGCCGAGCAGCGCCGCGCCGGCCCAAGCTGGGGCGAAGCGCGCGAGCAGATCCTGCTGCGTCCCGCCCTGCCCGCCAGCGCCTTCGGCTATCAGCCTTACGAACTGCAGCGCTATTACGAGACCGGACCGCGCTGGCGCTATCGCTGACGCTCGCCTCAGATCGCCTCCGGCGCGATCCTGAGCCAGCCTTCGAAAGTCTCGCCCGATTCCAATCGCTTCAGCGGCGTCAGCGCCCGCACGATCGCCTCGCTCGGCGCGCCAATGGCGTGGCTCTGCGGCTCGACGCAGAGGAAGTCGGCGCCGGCCGGCGCCCAGACCACGGGATGGCGCAAGCTCTCGCTCGCGCTCAGCGTGATCGCGAGGCCGGTCGAAGGCGTCTCGATCCGCGCGATACAGTCCCAGTCGAGAAAGCTCCAGGCCGTCTCGCGCCCGGTCGCGAAGACCGGCTTGCCGGCATAGGGGCCGCCATCGTCGAAGACAGCCGAGTCCACGGCGCGAAAGGCTTCGCCGAAGACCAGCGCGCCCCTTGCGGTCATACCGAGCCGCGTGTCCGGCGCGCAGGGAAACCAGGGATGATGGCCGAGCCCATAAGGTAGTGCCGTTTCCGCCTCGTTGGTGACGGCGATTTCGACGGTCATACCGGTCTCATCGAGGCTGACCGTCTGGGTCGCCCGGTAGCGATAGGGGTCCGGCCCCTCCGTCCGGCGGTGTTCCAGCGTGGCACGACCCCGGTCATACCGCACGATTTCCCAGGCCGATTGCCGGCCGAAGCCGTGCATATTGCCGCTGCGGTCGTTGCTCGGCACGGTGAAGAGCCGCTCGCCATCGTCGACGAGCCCGCCGAAGGCGCGGTTGGCGAAAGGCACCATCGCCCAGCTTCCGAACATGTTGGAGGTCGCGGTCGTCGGCACCGCGCCGGCGGGGGAATGCAGCAGCGGCAGCACGCGACCGTCGGGTGCGCGCCAGTCGAGCCCGGCGACGATCCCGGCGAAGGCGGGGGAGAGGCGCGCAGTCAGTGGTCCGGCGGAAAGGGTGAGCATCGTCTCGGCCTCTTCATGTGATCAGCGGCTGGAGCTGGCGTTGCATGGCCTGCAACTGCGGCAGAAAACGCTCCATCATCGTCTCGGCCGGGATGCGCTGGACCTGGGCCGAGAGGTTGAAGGCCGCGACCACTGCGCCACGCGAGTTCACCAGCGGCACGGCGAGCGAGACGAGGCCGAGCTCCAGCTCCTGATCGACGAGGCAGTGGCCCTGCGCGGCGACCTTATCGAGGATCGCGCCGAGCGCGGCCGGGTCGGTCACGGTATGGGGCGTCAGCGCGCGCGGCCTTCCCGCGGCGATCCGGACCATCGCCTCCTCGCGCGGCAGTCCCGCCAGCATCACTCGGCCCATCGACGAGCAGAAGGCCGGCAGCCGCGAGCCGACGGAAAGGCCGACCGACATGATCCGCCGCTGCGCCGAGCGCGCGATGTAGACGATCTCGTGCCCGTCGAGCAGGCAGGCCGAGGCCGATTCGTGCGTCTCCTCCGACAGCCGCTCCAGGAAGGGTTGGACCAGTTGCGGCAGCGCCGTCGAGGACAGCCAGGCATAGCCGAGCCGCAGCACCCGCGGCGTCAGCCGGAAGAACTTGCCGTCGAATTCAGCGTAGCCGATCCGGGTCAGCGTCAGGAGGCAACGGCGGGCGGCCGCCCGCGACAGATCGGTCTCGCGCGCGACGTCGGCGATCGTGCGCTTGTCATGCGTCGCGTCGAAGCAGGCGATGACCGCGAGCCCCTTTTCGAGGGCAGCCATGTGATCGCGGTCCTGCATCTCTGCGACCATGCTTGACCCAGTCTGCCTCGCATCATAAAGTGCGAAAATCAAAACATTGTGCGATAAACGCACATCTTGAGGAGATGTCAAGGTGGCCGAATTCCTCTCCCTGGCACAGGGTATCGAGGCCGTGCTGAGCGATGGCTGCTCGGTCGCGATGGAGGGCTTCACCCATCTCATCCCGCACGCCGCCGGCCACGAGGCGATCCGCCAGGGCAAGAAGCGCCTGACGCTGATCCGGATGACGCCGGACCTCGTCTACGACCAGATGATCGGCATGGGCTGTGCCGAGAAGCTGGTGTTCTCCTGGGGCGGCAATCCCGGCGTCGGCTCGCTGCACCGCTTTCGCGACGCGGTCGAGAACGGCTGGCCGCACAAGCTGGACATCGAAGAGCACAGCCACGCCGCCATGGCCAACGCCTATGAGGCGGGAGCCGCGAACCTGCCCTTCGCGGTCTTCCGCGGCTACAAGGGCGTCGACCTGCCGAAGGTGAACCCGAAGATCAGATCGGTGACCTGCCCCTACACGGGCGAGGTTCTGGCGACCGTGCCGAGCCTGCGGCCGGACGCCGCGATCATCCACGCCCTCAAGGCCGATCGCGAGGGCAACGTCCTGCTGGAAGGCATCGTCGGCGTGCAGAAGGAGGCCGTGCTGGCGGCGAAGCGCTCGCTCGTCACGGTCGAGGAGATCGTCGAGGATTTCGGCCCGCGCAACGCCAATGCCGTGATCCTGCCGGCCTGGACGGTCACTGCGATCGCCCATGTGCCCGGCGGCGCCTATCCGTCCTATGCTCACGGCTACTACAAGCGCGCCAACGACTTCTACATCGCCTGGGACAGGATCGCCCGCGAGCGCGATACCTTCCTCGCCTGGATGAAGGCGAATGTGCTGGAGAAGGGGCCGGGCGATTTCGCGCGCCATGCGCAGGTCCGGAAGGAGGCGGCGTGATGGACGCGACACCCTCCGAGATGATGACGATCGCCGCGTCGCGCCTGCTGACGAACGACGATGTCTGCTTCGTCGGCATCGGCGCGCCCTCGGCCGCCTGCAACCTCGCGCGGCTGACCCACGCGCCGAAGCTCACCCTGATCTACGAATCCGGCACGCTCTCGACCCGTCCGAGCGTACTGCCGCTCTCGATCGGCGACGGCGAGCTCTGCGACACGGCGTTGACCACCGTTTCGGTGCCGGAGATGTTCCGCTACTGGCTGCAGGGCGGGCGCATCACCATCGGCTTCCTCGGCGGCGCCCAGATCGACCGCTTCGCCAATCTCAACACCACCGTGGTCGGGCCTTACGACGCGCCGAAGGTCCGCCTGCCCGGCGGCGGCGGCGCGCCCGAGATCGCGATCCATTGCCGCCAGATCTTCATCACCATGGCGATGGGCTCGCGCGCCTTCGTCGAGACGTTGCCCTTCGTCACCTCCTTCGGCCATGGCAAGGCCAAAGGCGACCGGGCCGCGCTCGGCCTAGCGACATTGGGTCCGACCAGGGTCATCACCGATCTCTGCGTGATGGAGCCCGATCCCGACAGCGCCGAGCTGACGGTGACCTCGCTGCATCCCGGCGTCACGCGCGAACAGGTCCAGGACGGCTGCGGCTGGCCGTTGCATTTCGCCGCCGATCTCGCCGAGACTGCGCCCGCGACCGTGCCGGAACTCACCGTCCTCCGAGACCTGCACGCTCGCACCAAACACGCTCACGGAGTCGCCGCATGAGCCTGATCTATCCCCGCGACGGCCTGAAGGGCCATCCGCCCAACGCCTCGCCCGACTACAAGAGCACGCTGAAGCGCGCGCCCTCGCAGCCGCTGATCCTGCTGCCGGCGACGCTGTCGGAGACGACCGGGCCGGTCTTCGGCCACACGGCGGTCGCGGCAGGCGATGCCGACCTCACCCGGCAGCACCATGGCGAGCCGCTGGGCGAGCGCATCATCGTTACCGGCCGCGTCCTCGACGAAGATGGCCGCCCGGTGCCGCACACGCTGGTCGAGATCTGGCAGGCCAATTCGACCGGGCGCTACGTCCATGTGCGCGACCAGCATCCGGCGCCGCTCGACCCGAATTTTACGGGCGCCGGCCGGGCGCTCACCGACGAAAACGGCCGCTACCGCTTCCTGACGATCAAGCCCGGCGCCTATCCCTGGCGCAACCACTACAACGCCTGGCGGCCGGCCCACATCCACTTCTCGCTGTTCGGGCCGAGCTTCCTCTCGCGCATCATCACCCAGATGTATTTTCCGGGCGATCCGCTGTTCCGCTACGATCCGATCTTCCAGTCGGTAACCGACGAGAAGGCGCGCGACCGGCTGGTCTCGCGCTTCGACATCGACACGACCGAGGACCATTGGGCACTGGCCTATCAGTTCGACATCGTCCTGCGCGGTCGCGAGGCGACGCCGACGGAGGAGCCGCATGAGCATTGACGACAAGCCGGGCCTGACCCCGTCGCAGACGATCGGCCCGTTCTTCGCCTATGCGCTGACGCCGCGCGCCTATGGAGGGCCGGAACTTGCGACCGAGCGGATGGCGCCGGACGGTGTCGAAGGCGAGCGCATCCGCATCGAGGGCCTCGTCTATGACGGCGATGGCGAGATCGTCTCCGACGCGATGATCGAGATCTGGCAGGCCGATGCGCAGGGTCGCTACAACGCCGCGGGCAATGCGGGCTTCACCGGCTTCGGCCGGGCCGAGACCACGGCCGAGGGGCGCTTCTTCTTCGAGACGATCCGCCCCGGCGCGCTGTCGGGACCGGGCGGCGCGATGCAGGCGCCGCATCTCAGCGTCTCCGTCTTCGCGCGCGGCCTGCTGCTGCGGCTGACGACGCGGATCTATTTCTCCGACGAGGCCGCCAATGCCGCCGATCCGGTGCTGGCGCTGGTGCCGGAGGGCCGCCGCGGCACATTGATCGCGCAACGCGGTGGCGACGGCGCCTTCCGCTTCGATATCCGCTTGCAGGGCGAGGGCGAGACGGTGTTCTTCGACGCCTGAGGCCCTCGATGCGGGGGCCGGGCGGAGCGCTGGCATGATCGTCGTCTTCGGATCCCTGAACGTGGACCTGGTCACCGCCGTCGAGCGCCTGCCGGGCGCCGGCGAGACCGTGCTCGGGCCGGGCTATGCGCTCCATCCCGGCGGCAAGGGCGCGAACCAGGCGCTGGCCGCGCGTCGCGCCGGGGCCGAGGTCGCGCTCTTCGGCGCGGTCGGTCGCGACGGCTTCGCCGAGATCGCGCTCTCGCTGCTGGCGGCCGACGGCGTCGACCTGTCGGGGGTCGCGCGGGTCGAGGCGCCGACGGGCGCCGCCTTCATCGCAGTCGATGCCGCCGGCTCGAACCAGATCGTCGTTGCCGCCGGCGCCAATGCGCAGGCGAAGGCTGCCGGCCTCGGGCAGCGGGCGCTCGGCGAGGGCGATATCCTGCTGCTTCAGCGCGAGGTGCCGGACGGCGAATGCCTGATCGCGGCGGACAGCGTGAAGCGCAGCGGGGGCCGCGTCGTGCTGAACCTCGCTCCCGCCGGCACGCCCGATCCGGCGCTGCTGGCGCTGACCGACATCCTGATCGCCAACGAGCACGAGGCGCTCGTGCTGGCGCAGGCGCAGGGCTGGTCCGAGACCGAGCCGGACGCGATCGCGCGGCGGCTCGACGCCGAGCGCGGCATCGCCTGCATCGTCACGCTCGGGGCCGACGGCGTCGTCGGCTGGCATGGCGGCGTCCGGCGCCGGATGGAGGCGCCGCAGGTCGCCGTCGTCGACACGGTCGCGGCCGGCGACAGCTTTGCCGGCGCCTTCGCCGCGGCGCTGGCGGCGGGTTTCGGCTTCACCGGGGCGCTGCAGCGCGGGCTCGCCGCCGGTTCGCTCGCCTGCACCCGGGCCGGCGCCCAGCCGAGCATTCCGCGGCAGGGCGAGATCGAGGCGCTGGTGGGAACGAGCTTCGTCTAGATCCTCGGGTCGTGCCCGGCGGCTCTCTGCCGGGTCGGTCAGGCCGTGGCAAGGCCGCCTTCCCGGGGGACGAGCAGGCCGGCGACCGCGTCCGCCGGAACCGGCTTGCTGAACAGATGACCCTGGACCTCGACGCAGCCGCCGTCGCTCAGCCGGTCGAACTGCCCCTGCGTCTCGACTCCCTCGGCCGTGATCGTCATCCCGAAGCTGGTGCCGAGCGCCATGATCGCGGCGACGATGGCGCGGCATTCGGCGTCGTGCTCGATGTCGCGGATGAAGGACTGGTCGATCTTGATCTTGTCGAAGGGAAAGCTGCGCAGATAGCTCAGGCTCGAATAGCCGGTGCCGAAATCGTCCATCGCGATGCGGACGCCGAGCTCGCGCAGCTGTTTCAGCGTGTCGAGATTGTCGGCCGTCTTGTCCAGCATCACCGATTCGGTGATCTCGAGCTCCAGCCGCCGCGGCGCGAGCCCGGAGGCGGCGAGCGCCCCGACCACCGCCGGCACGAGGTTGCCGCGCAGGAACTGCACGGGCGAGAGATTGACCGCGATCTTGACCTCGGGCGGCCATTTCACCGCCTCCATGCAGGCCTGCCGCAGCGCCCATTCGCCGAGCGGTACGATCAGCCCGAGATCCTCGGCGACGGGGATGAAGTCGGCCGGCGAGACATAGCCGCGCGTCGGGTGGTGCCAGCGCATCAGCGCCTCGAAGCCGGTGATGCGCGTCGTCTTGAGATCGACCAGCGGCTGGTAGAACAGCGCGAGCTCGCCCTCGTTCAGCGCGTTGCGCAGATCGACTTCGAGCATCCGGCGCTCCTGGGCGCAGGCGTCCATGGCCGGGTCGTAGAGCCGCCAGACGCCGCGCCCGTCCGCCTTGGCGCGATACATCGCCATGTCCGCCGCCTTGACCAGATCCTCCGGCAGGCTGCAGCGCGTGTCTTCGAGCGCGATACCGATGCTGGCCCCGATATGCACGCGATGGCCGGCGATCTCGGCCGGCTCGCCGAGCCGGGCGATCAGCCGGTCGGCGAGATCGGTCGCCGGTCCGACGCCGTCGCGGCTGCGCAGCATCACGGCGAACTCGTCGCCGCCGAGACGGGCGATGCCGTCGGGATGGCCGCAAGCCGCCCGCAGGCGCTCGGCGACCTGCTTCAGCAGCGCATCGCCGATGCCGTGGCCGAGCGCGTCGTTGACCGCCTTGAAGCCGTCGAGATCGACGAACAGCACGCAGACGCGCTCGTCTCCCGCCGCCGTCTCGGCCAGGGCGCGGGTCAGGGTCTCGCCGAACAGAAGGCGGTTGCCGAGCCCGGTGAGGATGTCGTGGCGGGCGAGATAGAGATTGCGCGCCTGCGATTTCTCGCGCTCGGCGATCTCGCTGGCGAGTTTCTCGTTGGCGGCGAGCAGGCTCGCCGTGCGGGCGCTGACGCGCGATTCCAGCTCCAGGTTCATCAGCCGCAGGCGCTCGGCGCTCAGGCGCGCCTCGTGCTCGGCGCGCTTGCGCTCGACTTGCGTGTTGACGCGCGCGAGCGCGACGTTGAAGTCGACCGGCTTGGTGATGTAGTCGTTCGCGCCGAGCGAGAGGGCCTCGACGACGTCGTCGCTCTGGCTCCGCGCGGTGACCATGATCACCGGCAGCGCGCTCGCCGACTGGGTGTCGCGCAGCTGCCGCAGCACCTCGAGCCCGTCCATCTCCGGCATCATCACGTCGAGCAGCACGGTGTCGAAGGCCTGCGCGCCGGCGAGCGCCAGCGCCTCGCGCCCCGACGAGGCCTCGGCGATGACGAAGCCGCGGCGCTGGAAGCGCCGGGCCAGGACGGCCCGGTTGTCCTCGATGTCGTCGACGATCAGGAGCCGCGGCGCGGCGGCGCCCGACGGCTGAGACGCGGCTTCGGCCAGGGGAGCCGGGGCCTCGCAGGCGACGATATGGGCGGCGGGCATGTCCATGATGGTTCTCAATGGGCCGCGACGGCCAGGACGGGTGCAGCCGGCGCATCGAGCGGTGCGGCTTCGGGCGCGAGTTCGGCCAGCACGCGCACGGTGAAGCAGGAGCCGCGGCCCGGTTCGCTGCTGACGGTGATGCCGCCGCCCATCAGGGCGCAGAATTTCTGGCTGATCGCGAGGCCGAGCCCGGTGCCGCCGTATTTGCCGGCGGTCGCCGCGCTCGCCTGCCCGAAATTCTGGAACAGGCGCTGGTGCTGCTCGGGCGTGATGCCGATGCCGGTGTCGCGGACCTGGATCTCGATCCAGTCGCTCGCCGCCTTGCGGTCGCGGCGCAGGCTGAGTCCGATCGTGCCGTTCTCGGTGAATTTAGCCGCATTGCCGATCAGGTTCATCACGATCTGGCGCAGCTTGGTCGCGTCGGTCTCGACCTGCCCGAGCTGGCCGATGCAGTTCAGGGTCAGCGTGTTGCCCTTCTCGGCGGCGAGGCGCTGCGTGGTGGTGACGACGTCGCGGGCGAATTCCGCGAGATCGAAGCGCTCGATCTTGAGTTCGATGCTGTTGGATTCGATCTTGGAGAGGTCGAGCACATCGGCCACGAGCGCCAGCAGGTGCTTGCCGGCGGCGTTGATCCGGGACAGGTCGGCGCGCTTGTGTTCGTTCGCGCCGCCGGGCTCGACGGTCTCGAGCAGGATCTCGCTGTAGCCGATCACGGCGTTGAGCGGCGTGCGCAGCTCGTGGCTCATCTTGGCGAGGAAGATCGATTTCGAGCGGTTGGCGGCGTCGGCCATCTCCTTGGCCTGGCGCAGGCGCACCGCCGTGGCGCGATGGCGCTCGGTCTCGCGCTCGATGTCGGAGCGCATCGACATGATGTTGGCGTAGTAGATCGCCATCCAGGACGTGTAGATCGTTGCCGACAGGATCGAGATCCAGCCGACCGGCGCGAGCTGCGTCAGCGGCACGAGCTGCGGGAAGCCGTGCACGACATAGGCCAGGTAGAAGCAGCCGATGTTCAGCGCGAACAGGCCGATCACCAGCAGCGGCCGCTCCGACAGGTAAAAGAAGCCGAGCAGCAGGCTGACGATCATCCACGGCAGGAAGGGCGAGGACACGCCGCCATAGTAGAAGGCGCCGAACAGCGCGGTGAAGGCGAGCAATTCGACCGAGATCAGCGCCGAGAGCTGCAGGTTGCGGGTGTATTTCAGCAGGAACGGCAGGAGCCAGAACAGCCAGGTGCAGATGATCACCGTCCAGCAGGCGAAGCCGGGATCGGGGTCGGTCAGGTAGAGGAACACCGCGATCGACTGCGACAGCAGCGGGCCGAACAGGTGGGTGAAGACGAAATTCCGGGCCAGGCTGAGTTCGGAGCGCTCGAATTTCGCCGCATCGGGGATGAACCAGTCGATGCAGGAGATCAGCTTGTTCATTCGGTCGGTCTCGGCGGAAGAGCGTCAGCCCGGTTGCGCAGCGGCAATTCCTATCATCGCCCGAGTTAAAATTCGGTCTCCGCGGCACTGCAACCGGGGCTTGCAAGTCTAAGAATTGCAGCTCTCGCAAAGACGGACGCTCGTTACTGGAGCTGCCTGGCGGATATGCTTACCAGAACGTTCCCGCCGGCAGATTTACGCGACCTTAACGTCGGTCGGGCATGCTCCCGAGGCTGCGAATCCGCGAGAACCGTGCGATCGGTCCTCAAGGCCGGCCCCGTCCGGCACGCCGCAGGCGACGAGAGAAGGCGACCGCCCTTGGCCATGTCACAAGCCGCACTGAACGGGTTCGTCGACTGGTTCATCCCGTCGGAGATCGCCGCCGATCGCGAGTTGCGCAAGCAGGCGCGCATCTTCCTGATCAGCCATCTGTTCGGGCCCTTCATCGGCAATGTCGTGCCGCTGGCGCTCTACATCCTCGACCCGCAGCCCGGCTACGCTGTGGCGGTGCTGGCGATCTCGATCACCGGCTTCTGGATCTTCCCCTTCGTGCTGCGCGCCGTCGGGCACTATCACGCGCTGGCGCTGCTCTCGATCCAGAACCTGATGTTCTGCATCTTCTGGAGCTGCTTCTTCTATGGCGGCGTCACCTCGCCGACCTTGCCATGGGTGCTGACGATCCCGCTGCTGGCCTTCTTCTACATCGGCTCGGAGCCGCGGCTGCGCCTGATCGTGCTCGCCATGTTCGCCGTCAACTTCGCGGTGTTCCTCGGCTTCTCGATGTCGGACCATGCCCGGATGCCGGCGATGGACGCCGCCGCGCTGCAGGGACTGGGGCTGGTCTCGACGGTCGCCGCCTCGCTCTACGTCGCGATGATGGCGCTGTTCTATGCCCGGGTGCTGGCCTCGCAGGGCGAGCTCGAAACCGAGATGCGCGGCCATCTGGCGACGGCGGCCGAGCTGCGCCGCGCCACCGAGGAGGCCGAGCGCGCCGGCGCCGCCAAGGCCGATTTCCTCGCCAAGATGAGCCACGAGCTGCGCACCCCGCTCAACGCGGTGATCGGCTACAGCCAGCTCCTGATCGAGGACGCCGCCGGCGAGGACGATCCGGAGACCGCGGCCGATCTCGAGCGCATCCACGGCGCCGGCCAGCATCTGCTGCGGCTGGTCAACGAAATCCTCGACCTCTCGAAGATCGAGGCCGGCAAGATGGAGCTCGACAACGACCGCTTCGGGATCGCGGCGCTGGTCGAGGAGACGGTGGCGGAATTCCGCCCCGCCGCCGAGCGCAACCGCAACGTCCTGACGGCCTCCGTCGCCGCCGACGTCGGCACGATGATCGGCGATGCCGGCAAGCTGCGCCAGACGCTGTCGCAGCTGCTCGACAACGCGGTCAAGTTCACGCAGGGCGGAACCGTCACGGTCGGCGTCTCGCTGTCGGGCCGCGAGGGCGCCGAGCGGCTGGTGCTGCGCGTCGAGGACAGCGGCATCGGCATCGCGCCCGACAAGATCGCGCAGCTGTTCGAGCAGTTCACGGTCGGCGACGATTCGAGCGCCAGCAAATATGGCGGCACCGGGCTCGGCCTCGCGCTCGGCCGCAAGCTCTGCCGGCTGATGGCCGGCGATATTCTGGTCGAAAGTCGCGAGGGCGCCGGCAGCGCCTTCACCATCGTCGTGCCGATCCGCCCCGGAACCGGCGACGCCGCAGCCGAGCCGGCGACGGCGGACTCCGCGCCGTCGGCGCCGGCCGACCGCTTCGGCGCCCGGCTCGCGGCCATCGCCGGACGCGGCCACCACACCTCCGCAACCGGGACGGTCGCCAGCCATGCCTAAGATCCTGCTCGTCGAAGACAACGAGATGAACCGCGACATGCTGACGAGGCGGCTGCAGCGGCAGGGCTTCGAGGTCTGCTGCGCCGCCGACGGGCCGGCCGGCGTCGCCATGGCCGCCGGCGAAAGGCCCGATCTGATCCTGATGGACGTCGCGCTCGGCGCCATGGACGGCTGGGAGGCGACGACCCTGATCAAGCGCGGGCGCGAGACCGCGGCGATTCCGGTGATCGCGCTGACGGCGCATGCGCTCTCCAGCGACCGCGCCAGGAGCGTCGAGGTCGGCTGCGCCGATTTCGACACCAAGCCGATCGACTTGCCGCGGCTGCTCGGCAAGATCAACGCATGCCTGCAGGTCCCGGCGGCCTGACGGGACGCCTGATCCGCGCCGCGACTTAAGCCCGCCGGCGCGCCAGCTCCAGCACCGTCTCCAGCAGCACGCGCACGGCGATGCCGGCATCGGCCTCGGTCATGCTCTCCAGCGGCGAATGGCTGATGCCCCTGGCGTTGCGCACGAACAGCATCGCCGCCGGGCAGATCGCGGCCATCGTCATCGCGTCGTGGCCGGCGCCCGAGGGCAGCCGGCGAGCCCCCGGATTGGCGCCGGTGCGCGCGATGCCGGCGGCGAGCGCCGCCTGCAGCGCCTCGTCCATAGGGACTGCCTCGGCCCGGGCATAGGGAGCGAAGGACAATTCCACGCCGCGCCGCGCCGCGATCCCGGCGAAGCGATCGCGGATCGCGCTCTCCATCGCGGCCAGGGTGTCGTTCGAGGGGCTGCGGAAATCGACGCTGAACTCGGTCGCGCCGGGGACGACATTGGCCGCGCCGGGATCGGGCCTGAGCACGCCGACCGTGGCGACCGCCTGCGGATGCGCCGCGGCGACGGCCTCCAGCGCCAGCACCATCTCGGCGCTCGCCGCCAGCGCATCCTTGCGCAGGCTCATCGGCACGGTCCCGGCATGGCCGGCCTCGCCCACGACCCGGACTCTGGCACGGCACTGCGCATTGATCGCGGTGACGATGCCGACCGCCTCGCCCTCGGCCTCCAGCACCGGCCCCTGCTCGATATGGACTTCGAGATAGGCCGCGATCGAGCCCGGCGCACGAGCGAGTCCGGCGATGCCGGAGGGGTCGCCGCCGAAGGCGACCAGCGCGTCCGACAGCCTGATCCCGTCGGGATCGCGCGCCTCGAGCCAAGCCGGCTCATAGGTGCCAGCCAGCGCGGACGAGGTCGACAGATGTGTCGGGAAGCGGACGTTCTCCTCGTCGCCGAAGGCCACGACCTCGAGCGCGAAGGGCAGGACGATGCCGGCGTCGCGCAAGGCCTGCGCCACCAGGATGCCGGAGACGACGCCGAGATTTCCGTCGAAGCGGCCGGCATCCTTCACCGTGTCGATATGCGACGCAATCATCACCGCCGGCAGGCCGGGCATGGCGCCCTCGCGCCGGCCCTGCACCGAGCCGGCGGCGTCGATGACGGCGGTCAGGCCCGCGACCTCCATCGCGCCTTTCGTCCATTCGGCCGCCTGCCGGTGCGCCGGCGAGAGATAGAGCCGCGTCAGCCTGCCGGGCTCGTCGCTGAAGCGGTTCAGCCCTGCGAGGGCGGCGAAGGCGCGCGCACCGAGCACGGCGGCGGAGGGGAGCGTCGTCGTCATGGCAGCGGAAACTAGTAGGTCGCGCGCCCGCCCGACAGGTCGAAGACGCCGCCGGTGGTGAAGCTGTTCTCGGCCGAGGCGAGGAAGGCGACCATCGACGCCACCTCGTCGGGCTGCAGGAAACGCCCGCGCGGGATCTTCGCGAGCATGTAGCCGATATGCTCCTCGCTCATCTGGTCGAAGATACGGGTCTTCGCCGCCGCCGGAGTGATGCAGTTGACCGCGATGTCCTGCGTCGCCAGCTCCTTGCCGAGCGATTTCGTCAGGGCGATCACCGCCGCCTTCGAGGCCGAATAGGCCGAGGCGTTGGGATTGCCTTCCTTGCCGGCGATCGAGGCGACGAGGACGAGCCGGCCGTAATTGCGCGCGATCATGCCCGGGATGACGGCCTGGCAGCAATGCAGCGTGCCGTCGACGTTGAGCCGCATCACGCGGGCCCAATCCTCCAGCGGATACTCCCAGGTCCTGTGGTTGGGGCCGGCGATGCCGGCGCTGGTCACGAGGATGTCGACGCTGCCCAGCCGCGCTTCGAGCGCCTCGGTCGCGGCCTTGACCGCCCTTGCGTCGGTGACATCGATGCCGAGCCCCGTCGCGCCGCCGCCGATCTCGGCCGCCGCCTTGTCCGCGAGGTCGCCGTCGATGTCCCAGATCGCGACCCTGGCGCCGCTGGCGGCGAGCCGTTCGGCGACCGCGCGGCCGATGCCCTGCGCTCCGCCGGTGACGATGGCGACGCGTCCGTTGAGATCGATCTGGTTCATGCTGGACCCCGCCCCGGAAAGGGCCGGCACGCTAGCCCACGGATCGGCAAAGGCAAAGACCGTGTCAGTCGATGCCGCGGCGCCTGCTCGTCAGCCGGTCGCGTAGGGCCGGATCAGCACCTCGGCCGGGATGCCCCAGCTTCGGTTGAGCCGATGGATCATCTCGACCGTCAGGGGGCGCTTGCGGTTGAGCACCTCCGACGCGCGCGAGCGCGAGCCGAACAATTCGCCGAGTTCCGAGCGGGCCCGTCCCGTCAACTCGATATGGGCGCGGATCGCGTCGATCGGATCGCCCTCGGCGATCGGGAAGGCCCGCTCCTCGAACTTCTCCACGAGCATCGCTAGGACGTCGAGCCTGTCGGCCTCGGCAGAGCCTGCCGGCGCATCCCACAGCCGCTCGATCTCGGCGAGGGCTGAACGGTGATCGGCTTCGGACCGGATCGGGCGGATGTCCATGTCGAGCCTCCTCTAGAACTGCGAGACGGTCAGCGCGTCGATGCGGTCATACTCCGCATGCGAGCCGACGAACTTGACGAAGGCGATCCGGATATCGAACCGGAAGGCGGCGATCAGCCTGTAGTCGCCACCATGGATCTCGAAGCGAGCGCGCTCGCCGTTCAGGATTTTCGCCTTCGGGAACGTCGCCTGCACGTCCTGCATCGATCGCCATTCCGCGGCGCGCACGAGCCGGAACCAGTGTTCGAGCGATGTCCGCGTCTCCGGATGGCGCTCCCAGAACCGCACCAGCGAGCTGCGCGCGATGATCCTCACGCGACCGATCTATCATGTTCCAGATTTGGGAACAACTCACCCGGCGTTGCGATAGGCTCTGGCGCTGAAGACCGTGCGCAGCAGGATGCCGAGATCGAGCCAGAACGACCAGTTGTCGATGTACCAATGGTCGAGAGCGATGCGGCTCGCCATCTTCTCGTCGGTGTCGGTCTCGCCGCGCAGGCCGTTGACCTGGGCCCAGCCGGTGATGCCGGGCTTGACGTTGTGGCGGCGCGCATAGAGCGCGATCTTGCGCTGGAACTCGTGGTCGTGGGCGAGCGCGTGCGGGCGCGGCCCGACCAGCGACATCTGGCCGGCGATGACGTTTAGGAGCTGCGGCAGCTCGTCGAGATTGTAGCGCCGCAGGATGCGCCCGACTCGGGTGATGCGCGGGTCGTCGCGCGTCGCCTGGCGGACGACGTCGCCATCGTCGGTGGTCGTCATGGTGCGGAACTTGAAGATGCGGAAGGCCTGCTGGTTGAAGCCGTAGCGGCGCTGTAGGAACAGCACCGGCCCGCGCGAATCGAACCGGATCGCCGCCGCGATCGCGAGCAGCAGCGGCAGGCTCGCGACCAGGATCGCGCAGGCCGCGACGACGTCGAAGACGCGCTTGGCCAGGATCTCGATCGAGGACAGTGCCGGCCGGGTCAGGCGCAGGCTCGCCAGCGTGCCGATGCGGACGATGTGGGGATTGTCGAAGCGGTCCATGATCCGCTCCGGCGTCAGATGGATCGCGACCGGCAGGTTCATGAAGGCATCGACGCAGGCGTCGATCGTCTCCTGGTCGGACCAGGGCACGGCGATGAAGACGGCGTCGGGCTGCATCTGCCGGCAGCGCGCCGCGGCGGTGGCGAGATCGGCGGCGAGCGCGGCGGCGGGGTCGTTGATCCGGCGCGGATCGTTGCTGCGCAGGAAGGCGACATCGACGATCGAAAGACCGATGTTCCAGGGCTGGTGTCGCGAGGCGAAGGACATCACCTCGGCCTCACGGCCGATCAGGAAGACCCGCTCGGCGGTGATGCGGCCGGTCTTGCTGGCGATCGAGATCGTCCGCACGATGCCCGAGCGCGCCAGCGAGATCAGCGGGATGCCGGCGAGATAGGTGACGAAGACGACCGCGCGCGAGTAGTGGTCGACGATCTTGGCCATGAAGACGATCGCGATGAACGCCACCATGGTGATGTTCCAGACGGTGAAGGCCGCCGCGATCTGGCCCTTGGTCGAGAGGTAGTTGCCGAGCTGGTAGCGGCCGCGCATCAGATTGGTGAAGACGAAGATCGCCGAGATCATCAGCGCCAGTTCAAGCGTGATCTGCTTGCTGCCGACATGGCCGTAGGCCGCGAGATGGTAGAGCGTCGAGGCGAGGGCGACGGTCGCGACGATCACCAGCGCGTCGACCAGCGCCGTGACGAGGCCGATCCAGTGCCGCCAGCCATTGGCGCGCTCCTCGGCGGCGGTGGCGGCGGCGTAGTTCAGGTCGTTGACGCTCATCATCATGCCCGGCGCTCCAGCATGCGCCTGCCTTGCCGGCAGGTGCTGCGTGCGGGCCTGTCCGGACCGGGACGAGAGCCCGGCCACGAAGGCCCCGGAGCCCGTAACGGCAATCGACATGCCGCTGCGGCATGCCCCAGAACATGCCGAAATCGGGCCTCCCTGCCGATTTCGGCGGCTGTCGTACCGGCCGAGGAGCGGGTCGGCGGTCGGGCCGTCTCATTTCGGGACAGGCGCTCCCGCCGGTGCATGGACCGCCGCGAATGTCAGGCGAACCGGCGATTTACCCTGCCGACGGGATCGCCTTGACCGGGCGCGGCATCGCGCCGACACAATCGTCTCAATCCTCCACGGAGCGACCGCAGCCTTGTCGGCGATCCTGCCATTGTCGGCTTTCGCAGACGCCTCCGCGCCGGAGCGCGGCGGTGTCGAGACGCGCGCGATCGCCGGCATCGCCGTCGCCAGCCTGTCGGCCGAGGCGGCGCTCGCCGTGCTCGGCGAGGCGCTGCTCCAACGGCGCCATCTCAAGCTCGCCTTCTGCAACGCGCATCTGGTCAATCTCGTCGGCGGCGATGCCGCGCTCGGCGCCGCGCTCGCCAGGTTCCTGGTGCTGCCGGACGGTATCGGCGTCGATCTGGCGGCGAGGCTGCTGCATGGCGCCGCCTTCCCGGCCAATCTCAACGGCACGGACTTCATCCCGGCTCTGCTGGCGAGCCAGACGCGGCCGCTCAGGGTGGCGCTGCTCGGCGCGCGCCCCGGCGTCGCCGACAGGGCCGTAGTGCGGCTGGCGCAGGATTTCCCGCAGCACCGCTTCGCCGTGCTCGGCCACGGCTTCTTCGCGGCGCAGGACGAGGACGTCCTGCTGGCCCGGCTCGAACTAGAACGGCCCGACCTGTTGCTCGTCGCGCTGGGCAATCCGCGCCAGGAGCGCTGGATCGCCCGGCATGTCGACGCGCCGCATTGCGGCGTCGCCGCCGGCGTCGGCGCGCTGTTCGACTTCCTCGCCGGCGAGGTGCCCCGCGCGCCGGCGCTCTGGCGCGAGCTGCGGCTGGAATGGCTCTATCGCCTGCGCCAGGAGCCAGGGCGGCTCTGGCGCCGCTACGTCCTCGGCAATCCGGCCTTTATGCTGCGGGTGCTGATGCTGAAGCTCGGCGGCCACGGCTCGCGCCCGTGAGCACGAGCCACGCCATCGCGACGCCAAGCTATGCCGGCGACTATGAGCGCTGCCGGCTGCTCTGCGCCAGCATCGACCGCTTCGTCAGCGGCCAGGCGATGCACTATCTGCTGGTCGAGGATCGCGATCTGCCGCTGTTCCGGACGCTCGCCGGGCCGACGCGGCGGGTGATCTGTGAGTCCGAGTTGCTGCCGGGCTGGCTGAAATCCTGGCCCGATCCGCTGAGTCTCGGCCGGCGACGGGTCTGGAGCGGGCCGGGCGCGCTTCGGCGCGGCGTACCGCCGCTGCGCGGCTGGCACGCCCAGCAGCTGCGCAAGCTCGCCCTGCCGCTGATCTGCGACGAGGACGTCGTCCTCTTTGCCGATTCGGACATGATGTTCCTGCGGCCCTTCGATCTTCGCAGCATCGAGGCCGGCGGGCTGACGCGGCTCTACGTCAAGCCCGACGGCATCACCGCAGGGATGGCCGATCATGCCGCCTGGTGCGGCAACGCGGCGAAACTGCTCGGCCTGCCGGCACCGACTCTGCCGGGCCGCGACTACATCAACAACCTGGTGAGCTGGCGCCGCGCCAACGTCCGCGCGCTGGTCCGGCACATCGAGCGGCAGTCCGGGCGCGACTGGGTCAGCGCCGTCGCGACACAGCGCCAGTTCTCCGAATACATGATCTACGGCTATTTCGCCGAAGAGGTTCTCGGCCTCGAAGCCGCCGGCCACCGGCCGGACAGCCTCGAACTCTGCAAGGTCTACTGGGGCGGCGACACGGCAGAGCTGGCGACGCTCAGGTCCTTCGAGGAGGTGCTGGAGGCGGGGCAGGTCGCCGTCGGGGTCCAGTCCTTCATCGGCCAGCCGGTCGAGCGGCTGCACGCGCTGTTCGAGGCGCAGGCCGCCTGAGCCCCGGAGCCGGATGACGTCAGGCGGAATCGCAAAGCGATCCCACCTGATGTCTGAATCCGTCTCTTATCAAAAGGTTAGAGCATGATGTCGTCCGAAAGCCGGTTCCCACTTTTCGGCATCATGCTCTAGCTGCCGTCAGGGCCGCGTGCCACCGAGCAGCCGGTAGGTCGCGACGGCCGAGACCAGATAGGCCGCGCCGAACACGGCGTTGAGCCAGAGCGCCCAGGCATCGCCGGCCGCGAAACGCAGCATCACCCAGGAGACCAGCGCCGCCTTCAACGCGGCCACGGTGCATAGCAGCACGATGCGCGGGCCGGTCCGCTCGCGGGCATAGAGCAGCTCGGCATGGTATTCGACGAGGTTGCGGAAGGCCGGCACCAGCAGCATCGGCATGAACAGCCAGGACGCCTCGGCGACGTTGCGGCCGAGCGCGCCCGGGAACGGCACCAGCAGCAGGATCAGCGCGAGCAGCGCCCCGACCGAGACGAGCGCGATCCCGAGTTCGACGAGCGCGCGCCGGCCGAGCCCGCCGGCGAGTGCCCGCTCCTGCATGATCTTCTGCACCAGCATCTGGTTGAAGCTGCGCACCGGCATGGCGGTCAGGTCGACGACGCGCATCGCGATCGCGTAGAGCCCGGCGATGCGCTCGCCGGCGAGCGCCAGCATCAGCAGCTTGTCGAGCTCGGCCTGGATGTAGAAGACGATGTCGGCCGCGGCGGCGTTGAGCGCGTCCGCCATGCGGCGCGGATAGAGCCGCTGCGCCATCCGCCAGCGCAGCGGGGGCAGGAACAAGGCGAGCGCCAGAATGGCGGCCAACAGCGTCGCGACGAAATAGGCGAAGGTCCAGAGCAGCAGGTCGGCCCGGCCGGAGACGTAGAAGGCGAGCGCCGCGAGCGTCCTGAGCGACGAGCCGAGCACGACCAGCAGCGCCGCCTGGCCGAAGCGCCTCAGGCCGTTGTTGACGATGGCGACGACCTCGACCAGGCGCCAGCCCAGGATCTCCGCCGCCATGACCAGCGCGAAGGGCAGGAGGGCGAGCTTGCCGGCGAAGAGCAGCGCATGGACCGCCGTCGCCGCCAGCGCGATCACCGGCAAGGACAGGAGCGCGAGCAGGGAAAAGCCGGAGAGATAGGCCCCGAGCAAACGCGGCTTCACCGTCGCCACGCGGTAGACCGGCGAGACGAAGCCGAAGGCCAGCAGGCGCGACAGGATCAGGCCCGTCGCCGAGGCCGTGGCGAACAGGCCGAATTCGCCGAGGGTCAACGTATTCGCAACGATGAGGAAGTAGACAAGGGAGATGACGAGCCGGCCGGCCGAGCCGCTCAGGATCGTGAGGTAGGTGGAAATGGTCGAACGATCGAGCGGCATGGCGTCCAGAACTGCGGATCCGGCTGGTCCGGCCAGTGCTTGGGCGAAGCCGGATGCCAGCCCTGTCCTACCGCAGAGGCCTTGAGCGACCCTAAACGACACGGAGTTGTGCCGGCCCATGACCATGCCGAGGCCAGAACGGGACAGGCCCTTGCCGACGCGGCGCGCCGCGCTGCGGGCGGCGGGCGCCGTGCTGGCGGCCGCGGCCATGCCGGCGGCCGCTTCGGCCAGGCGCGGGCCGATCCCGTTCGGCTCGGCGGCGCAGATCGAGCCGTTCCGGGAAGAGCCGCGCTATCGCGAGGCGCTGAAGCGCCATTGCGACGTGATCGTGCCGATGAACGACCTGAAATGGGAGGCACTGCGGCACGAGCGCAGCCGCTTCGATTTTTCGGGCGCCGACGAACTCGTCGCCTTCGCCGAGGCGAACGGCCAGGCCCTGCGCGGCCATACCCTGCTCTGGGGCGAGGCGCTGCCGGGCTGGGCCAAGGCGATGACCGGCCGGGCCGAGGCCGAGCGCGAGCTGATCCGCCATATCGAGGTGGTGGTCGATCGCTACAGGGGCAGGATCGCGACCTGGGACGTCGTCAACGAGGTCATCCGCTTCGATCCGCGCGATGGCGGGCCGATGCGCGACACGCTCTGGCAGCGCCTGCTCGGTCCGGCCCATGTCGAGATCGCCTTCCGCACCGCCGCACGGGTCGATCCGAAGGCGCGGCTCGTGCTCAACGACTTCGCCTTCGAGGAGCCGGGCCCGCTGGTCGCGGCCCGCCGGCAGGCGGCGCTCGACCTGGTCCGGCGTCTGCAGGACCGCAGAATCCCGATCCACGGCCTCGGCATGCAGGCGCATCTCTATGCCGACAAGCCGCTCGACACCGAGGGTCTGCGGGCCTTCGTCGCCGAGCTCGGCCGGCTCGGCCTCGCGATCGAGGTGACCGAGCTCGACGTCATCGACTGGAAGCTGCCGGCCGATCCGGGCCTGCGCGACCGGACGGCGGCGAAGCTCGTCTCCGACTATCTCGAGGCGATCAGCGCGGCGAAGGCGCCGCACGCCATCGTCACCTGGGGTCTCAGCGACCGCCATTCCTGGGTCCACGAGACCTTCCCGCGGCAGGACGGCGCCAGCGCGCGGCCGCTGCCGCTCGATGCCGACTATCGCGCCAAGCCGATGATGGACGTGCTCGACCGCTATCGCCGGAGCGCCAGTTGAACCGCGAGCGCAACAACCGTTCCGCGCCGGCGGCGGCCATGCCGGCGCGGTACATGCTCGGCAGGGGCGATGCGTAGCGCCATGTTCAAGATGGACACGACAGCCGGCGTGAACGAGGGGGTTGAGCGCCGCAAGGCGGCCTCGCCCGCCATCGCTACCGGCCTCGCCGCGCGCCTGACCGATCCGGCCTGGCTCGTCGCGACGTTGTGGGCCCGCAAGCTACTGATCCTGGCCTGCGTCGTCGGTGGCGTCGTGCTGGCCGGGCTCGCCAGCTTTTTGATCCCGCCGAAATACGTCTCCAGCGCCCAGCTCTTCATCGATCCGCGCGACCTGCGCGTGCTCCAGAACGAGGTTTCGCCCAACGTCGCCGGCGGCGATCCGACCTCGATCACCAGCTATCTCGAAAGCCAGGCGCGCATCATCGCCTCCGACAGCATCAAGTCGCGCGTGGTCGAGAGCGAGCGCCTCGACAAGGATCCGGATTTCGGCGGCGAGGCGGCTCGCAGCGGCCTCGGCCGCCTGATCGCCGATCTCCTGCCCGACCATGGCGCCCCGCCGCGCGACGGCATGCTCTATGCGCTCGCCGCCCTCGACAAGGCGGTCGCGGTGCGGCGCGGCGAGCGCACCTTCGTGATCGACATCACCGTCACCGCGCGCGAGGCGGCCAAGGCGGCCCGCATCGCCAATGCGCTGGCCACCACCTATCTCGACAATCAGGCGGCCGTGCGCGCCGATGCGGCGCAGCGCGCCACCGGCGCCCTGACGGGACGCCTCGAGGAGCTGCGCAACCGCCTGCGCGTCGCCGAGGACAAGGCCGAGAAATACAAGGAAACCAACAATATCGTCGGCCTCGGCGCCGGCCGCTCGATGTCGGAGGAGCAGCTCTCGCTGAACAACGCCCAGCTCGTCGCGGCGCGCACCCGCGTCACCGAGGCCAAGGCGAAATACGACCAGACGCTCGCTGCCCGCCCGGCCGGGATCGAGGCCGGCGCGGTGCCGGAAGCCGTCGCCTCCAACACCATGACGGCCTTGCGGGCGCAGCTCGGCGCGGCGCTCAGCAAGGAATCCGATCTCCTCGCCTCGCTCGGTGCACGCCACCCGGCGCTGGCGGCGGCACAATCTCAGGTCCGCGACGCACGCCGCCAGATCACGGAAGAGCTCGCCCGGATCGCGCGCGCGGCCAAGGTCGAATACGACCGCGCCGTCGATGCCGAGCGCCAGCTGACCCGCCGGGTCGAGCAGCTGACAGCCGGGCAGTACAGCCAGAGCCGCGCCAATGTCGAACTGCGCGAACTGGAACGCGAGGTCGAATCCTCCCGCGTCGTCTACGACGCCTTCCTGCGCCGCGCCCGCGAGACCGGCGAGCTCGCCGGCATCGACACCACCAATGCCCGCATCATCAGCCCGGCGATGCCGCCGCTGGAGAAGAGCGGCGTCTCGCGCCGGACCATCGCCATGCTCGGCGGCATTGGCGGCGGCGCGGCCGGCGCCGCGCTGGCGCTGTGTCTGGCGCTGATGGCAGGCGCGCCCTACCCCCGCCGCGAGCCGGCGAGCCCCGCGCCGGCACCCGCCCCCGCGCCGGAAGCCGAGCCGCCGCAGGCATCCGCACGGCCTGCGTCCGGCCTGCGATCCTGGCTGCGCCGAATCACGCCGGATCGCGAGCCTGCGGCCGAAACGCCGGCAGTGGAGACCCGCGCGCCACCTGCCGCAGTCGCGCGCCCGGCGACAGCCGACAGGGCCGCTCCCTCGGAACCCGCGCCGCAAGGCCTCGCCGGCTGGCGCCGGCTCAAGGCGATTCCGGGCGGCCAGAGCGAGCAGCCGCGCCCGCCGGCGCTGCCGGCCGTGGTCAAGGCCGCGGCCGCGCCGCTGCTGGCGACGCTGCCGGCGGTGCGCCACCGACGCTGGCGCCGCGACGGCGCGGAACCGCATTCGGTCTTCCAGGGCAAGGCCCATCTCGTCGACGTGCTCGACAAGCCGCATGCCGGCTTCGCCAAGGCGGTCCGCGCGGCGCGGCTCGCGCTGATGCCTGCAGACGACGGTGACGCGTCGCGGCGGCGCATCCTCGTCGTCGGCTTGAGGCCGGATGCCGGTGCCTCGACCTTCGCACTCAATCTCGCGCTCGATGCGGCGCAGTCCGGGCAACCGGCGATCCTGGTCGACGCCGGGCTCGGCGAGAACGGGCTCACCGCCGTCTTCGCGCCCGGCGCCACCGCCGGCCTGCACGAGATCGTCTCGGGTGCGGCCGGCTTCGTCCGCGTCGCCCTGCAGGACGAGGGCAGCGGCCTGTTCTTCCTGCCGCGTCGCGGCCGGGTCGATCTCGTCGATGCGCAGCGGATCGAGGACGGTTTCTTCGCGGCGACCCACCGCTTCGGTCCGGTCGTGATCGACGGCGCCATGCTCGGTTCCGACGGGCTGACGCAGGCCTTCGCCCAGGCCGCCGACGATATCGTGCTGGTCGTCCGCGAGGGCGCCGTCGCCGCCCGCGACCTCGAACTCGCCAATGCCGCGCTCGGCCGGCAGGCCGGCAAGATCCGCGGCTTCGTCGTCAATCGCGCCTGATGAGCGCGGCCGGCCTCGAAGCGCAGGCGCGGGGCGATGCGGGTGAGGCCGGCGCGCATCTGCGCGGCGCCGTCTTCGTCGCCGCCTTCCTGCTGGTCTGGATCTCGACCGCGCCGTTCAGGGGCAGCTACGAGGTCGACAATGCCGACACCGCCAACATCGTCAACCAGCTCTCGTTCTCGCTGACCGCCGTGCTCGGCGTCGCCTGCGCTGCACTCTCGGGCGGACGGGCGGCCGCGGCCTATCTCCGGCCGAGCTGGCTCTTGCTCCTCGCCTGGATGACCTATGGCGTGCTGAACTCGGCCAACCCCGACATCTCGATGCGGGCCTTCCGCTTCAGCCTCGTCGTGCTGGTGATCGCGGGTTCGATCATGCTGCTGCCGCAGGGGCGCCGGCAGTTCGCGACGCTGCTGGGCTCGGCCTGCCTCACCGTCGTCGCGATCTGCTATGCCGGCCTCGTGGTCTATCCCGACATCGCGATCCATTCGGCGGGCGATGCGCTCGAACCCGAGCATGCGGGCGCCTGGCGCGGGCTCTTCGACCACAAGAACATCGCCGGTGCGATGATGGTGATCTTCACGCTGATCGGCCTGTTCGTGATGCAGACCGCGCCGCGGCTCGGCTGGGCGCTGGCCGGGCTCGCCGGCTTCTTCCTGTTCTTCACCGGCTCCAAGACCTCGATGGGTCTCGGCCCCTTCGTCGTGCTGGTCGGGCTCACCTGCGCCCGGATCGGGAGCCTCTGGCTGAGGGCGTTGCTCGCGCTCGGCCCGCTGGCGATCCTGATCCTGGCGACGGTCGGCTCGGTGCTGTCCAGGCCGATCGACGCCATCGTCCAGTCCGTCAGCCCCGGCCAGACCTTCACCGGCCGCACCGAGATCTGGAAGTTCGCGCTCGACCGGCTCTGGAACCGGCCTTTGACCGGCTACGGCTTCGAGGGCTTCTGGCGCAGCGACTACGTCATGTATGCCGAGATCGGCGAGGGCGAGACCGGCATCGCCCAGGGCATGGTCCACGGCCATTCCGGCTATGTCGACCTCGCCATCGGCCTCGGCATCCCCGGCCTGATCCTGGCGCTGACCGTGCTTATCCTGCTGCCGCTGCGCGACCACCACCGCGTGCTGCGCACGCCGGAGAACAAGGCGCTGGCCGAGCTGTTCTTCCGGATCTGGCTGTTCGCCGCCTACTCTGCCTGCCTGGAGAGCTTCTTCTTCCGCCGCGCCGACCCGGTCTGGTTCGCGCTGCTGATCGCGGTGATCGGCCTGAGGCTGACGTCGCGATACCGCGTCGCGCCCTGAGCATGTTCTGAAAAAGTGGCTACCATTTTTTCGATAAGACCATACTCAAGATATTGATTTGGCGCGAGTTCTCGTCGTTCGGCTGATTCCAGCCGAACGGAAAGCGCGGTAGAGCCTGCTCGGTTTTCGCGGAGCCACCTCGTCATCCTGGGCAAGCCGCGCAGCGGCGCAGACCCGGGATCCATCGTAGGGCTCCGGCGCTCTACGATGGATCCCGGGTCGAGCTTCGCTCGCCCAGGATGACGGTGTCGTTCCGAGTAAAAACAGCATGCTCTAGGCGGGCCTCACTTCGCGCGGGCCAGCACCTTGCCGAAATCGCGGTCGAGCGAAGACAGCGCGGTCTCGATCCGGTCGCGGCGCTCCTTGGTCCATTGCTCCTGCCCGGCCAGCCGCTTCTTCGCCTCGGCGAGCATGCGCGCCATCTCGGCCGGCTGCGGGCCGCCGGCGGTGGCGCGGTTCCTGACGATCGCGACCGGGTCGAGCGCGGCGCGGAATTCGGCCTCGCTCATCGGCAGTTCGCCCGCCGGCTGGCTCATCTCCTTCAGCGTCGTCCGGTAGATGCGCTGCGCTTCGGCATAAGGAAAGTCGCTCGGGCGGATCGTATTGGTCTTGGCGTTGTCGACGATCTCCGACGCGAAATGGTGGCCGACGCGGAAGGGCAGCCTGTAGCGGCGCATCAACAGGTCGGCGAGCTCCTGCGAGGCGGTCCAGTCGCTGTTCAGCTCGTCGAGGGCGCGCGCGGGATCGAGCACCAGCGCGTTCAGGATCTTGTCCCAGTTGTCGAGCATCGCGCCGGCCGCCGCCATCATCGCGGCGTTCTCGCGCACGCTCTTCGCGTCGCTCATGCCGGGCGGGATGTTGTGGGCCTGGAGGACGCGGCCGAGCGCTTGCGTGACGACGCCGGAGGCCTGGCTGCGGGTGCTGTTGAGCAGGCCCGGATTGCGCTTCTGCGGCATCGCGCTGGAAACATAGGTGTTGCCGTCGCCCTCGGTGAGCAGGATCCAGGGACGGGCCTGAGCATACTGCGTCATCACGTCCTCGATGAAGGCCCCGGCATGCAAAGCGAGGCTGGTGACGACGGCGCCGAGCTCGACCGGAATGTCTGCGGCCGCGATCTGGGCCGCGTCATAGGCGTTGTCGACGGTGGCGGCGAAGCCGAGATAGCCGGCCATGCGGTCGCGGTTCAGCGGCCAGCTCGTGCCGTTCAGCACGGTCGTGCCCATCGGCGAGCGGTCGAGCCTCGCATAGGCCTCGCGCAGGCGCTGCGCGTCGCGCTCCAGCCCGGCGACATGGCCGAGCAGATAGTGTCCGTAGCTGTTGGGCTGGGCGGCGACGCCGTTGGTGTAGTTCGGCACGATGGTGCCCTGATGTTTCTCGGCGAGACCGACCATCGTCGTCGTGAGCTTGCGCAGTTGCGCCGCCAGGCGCAGCGCCTCCTCGCGCAGGATCGCGGCGCGCATCGTCGCCAGCATGTCCTGGCTGGAACGGCCGGCGTGGAGCAGTGTCGCCTCGACGCCGGCCGCCTCGATCAGCAGCGGCTCGAAGGTGATGACCAGCGTCGGCCGTTTCGCGCCGGGCTTGTCGGCGGCCTTGAGCATGGCGTCGAGGCCAGCCGCAATGCGCGGCGCCAGGCTCGCGTCAAGCAGGCCCTCCTCGGAGTTGATGACGGTGCTGGCCTTGTTGATCTCGCCGATCCAGAAGAATTCGTCGCGCTTCGACGGGGCTTGTGCGGCGGCAGGCGCTGCGACGGCGAGCGCCAGAGCGAAGGCGACGATCCTGTGCTTGGCCATGGCTGTTCATCTCCTCCCGGCGCCCGGCGTCTTCGCGCCGCAGGCCATGGAGGACAGCACGATCTCAAGGCCACGAAAAGGCGGCTTCCGTCGGGGCCGATCGGCGCTCAGTTCTTGTCGGGAACGCGATACTGCTCGTTGGGGCCGGCCCATTCCGATTGCAGCCGGCCGAGCGCGATCTGGGCATGGTAGAGGCCGATCAGGGCCGAGCGCGCGCGCCAGCCGAGCGCGAGCCCGCGCGGCAGGGCGGCCGCGAGCAGCGCCAGCGATTTCGCCAGCACCTTGAGCCTGCCGGCAACACCGGGCGCCGCCCGGCGCTCGATCTGCGCCGAAAGCGCGCCGTTGCGCAGCGCCCGCGCGCTGATCCAGCCGGTCTCGCTGCGCCGCGCCGGCATGGTCTCGGTCTGCGCCGCCTCCTGCACCCACCAGAAGCGGAAACCGGCCGCCCTGGCACGGGCGAAAAAATCGCTGTCGCCGCCGCCGGTATAATCGAACCGCTCGTCGAGGAAGGGGAAGCCGAGCTTTTCCAGCACCGCGCGGCGGATCAGGTAGTTGGCGCTGGAATAGAGGATCGGCACCGGACCCGACCGGCTGTAGTGCGATCTGAAGACGGGGTGGGCGGCGAGCCAGGCGCGCGCACGATCCTCGAAGCGCGGCGTCACCGAGCCGCCGAAGAGCTCGGCCGGGGTGTCCTTCGCTGCGCGTAGATGGGCGTCGAGCCAGCCGGGCGCTGCCTCTTCGTCGTCGTCGATGCCGAGAACCTGTTTCAGCGCCGGAAACCGCGTCAGGGCGCAGCGCCAGGCGGCGTTGTAGGCCTTGCAGTTGCCCTGGCGCGGCTCGACGATCACCAGTCCCTTGAACAGGCCGGCTTCGAGCAGGGACGCGGCGCGGGCGGCACCCGCCTGCTCGACGCCCTCGTTCTCGACCACGACGACCGCGACGTCGTGCCCACCGGTTTGCGCGGCGAGCGAGCGCAGCGTCGCCTCCAGCATCTCCGGGCGCTTGAAGGTCGGCACGCAGACGACGCTTTCGACATGCGCCAGTGCGGACGAAGGCGACTGTGCGACGATGCCGAAGGTCTCGGGCACGGCGAAAACGCCGGCGCTGGTGGCGCCGTCGGCGTCGCTTCTGTCCTGCAAGGCCTGTCCCATGACGGCGACCCTGGCATGACTGCGCTTAAGGTTCGGTTTGTCCGGTCCCTGCCGGATCGGGCTTGCGCGCCAGATCGCGTTGACCATCGCGGCGCTTGGCCCTTGACCGCGACGGCGCGCTCGCGCCTCTGTCGCAGACCTCAGCCAAGGGCAGAACCCGCTTGCGCCTCGCCTTCCTGACCGCGCTGATCCCGGTCGCCAGACCCGACACCGGCTTCGAGATCGCCAATGCGGCGATCCTCGACGCGCTGCGGGCGGCCGGCCACGAGGTCACGGCCTTCGGCTTCCTGCGGCCGGGCGAGACGCCGGCGGCGCCCGGGCAGGCCGTGGTGATCGATCAGGTCGAGATCGAGAACGCCGCCGTTCCCGCGACGCGAAAACTCGCCTGGATCGGCCATGCCCTGTCGAAGGGTCTGCCCGTCGCCTGCGCGAAACTGCGGCTCGCCGGCGAAGGCCGTCTGGTCGAGGCGGTCGAGGCGCAGGGGCCGTTCGACGCGCTCATCCTGAATTCGGTGATGCTGCCCGGCGCCTTTCCGGAGCTTCTGAGCCTCGGCCCCTGCGTGCTGGTCGAGCACAATATCGAGCATGTCTCGGCGAGGCAAAGCGCGGCGCATGCCGGCAACCCGCTGATGCGACTGCTCTACGAGCGCGAGGCGCGGCTGCTGGAAAAAATCGAGCGCCGGCTCTGGGACGAGGCCCGCTTCGTCTGGACGCTGGCCGAGGAGGACCGGCTGGCGCTCGGTCCGGACAGGCAAGGCAAATCCGCCGTGCTGCCGCTGGTCTCGACGAGCGAGGCCAAGGGGCCGGCCGATACCGCCCCTGTCGAGCCGGCCCACGGTATCGGCCTGATCGGCACATGGACCTGGGCGCCGAACTTCATCGGGCTCGACTGGTTCCTGCGCGAGGTCTGCCCGCTGCTGCCGGGCGACGTGACGGTCGCCGTCGCCGGCCGGCTGCCGGCCGGGATGCCGGAACCGCCGCCGAACGTCCAGCTGGTCGGGCGCGTCCCGGCGGCCGACGCCTTCCTGCGCTCCTGCCGGATCGTCGCGCTGTCGAGCCGGGCCGGAACGGGCGTGCAGCTCAAGACGATCGAGGCGATGCAGCTCGGTCTGCCGGCGGTGGCGACGGCACTCTCCTGCCGCGGCTTCACCGCGCTGCCGGCAAATTTCTCACTTGCCGAGACGCCACAGGATTTCGCGGCAGAACTCGTGGCGCGGCTGGCGGCCATCCGTGTTGGCGATCCGCAGCGGCTCGACGGGGCGGCCTTCATAGCGGAACAGTGCCGGGCTCTGGCGACGGCGCTGGAGCGAGGGCTCGCGGCCGCAAGCCGCTGAGGCTTATTCCGCCGGCTGCGGCGTGGGCCGCCTGCCGATGATGCGCCCGAACAGGGGCCCGGCGCAGACCATCACCAGGAAGACCCGGATGATGTGATGGGCCGCCACAAAAGCGACCTCGGTGTGGAGCGCCAGCGCGATCAGGCTCATCTCGGCGAGCCCGCCCGGCGAATAGGCCAGGATCAGCGGGACATGGCCATGGACCGAGACCAGCGCCACGAGCCAGGCGAAGGCGAGCGTCAGCCCCAGCAGCAGGATGGTCGAGCCGACCGAGAGCATGAGCACGCGCAGGATGACGGCAGGCGCCGTGCCGACGAAGCGGCAGCCGATAGTGACGCCGAGCACGAGCTGCGCCGCGTTGACGATCTCGAAGGGCGGCACGGCATTGCTCAATCCCGCGAGATGGACGGCGGCGCTGACCAGCATAGGCCCGAGCAGGAATTTCGCCGGCAGTCTCAGCCAGTGCCCGACGACGATTCCGGCGAGGCCGCAGGCGAGCAAGGCGAGCTCGGCATAGAACGGCGTCTGCGCGATCGAGGGCCCGGCGACGCGATTGCCGCCGATCGGCACGCCTCCGAGCCACTGCACGATGAAGGGCAGCGTCATCACCACGAGCAGGATGCGGGCGGAGTGGATCAGCGCGATGATGCGGGCATCGCCGCCCTTTTCCTCGCCGACCGTGACCATCTCGACGAGGCCGCCGGGCATGCCGGCGAAGAAGGCGGTGACCGGATCGAAACCCGCGACGCGGCGGAAATAGCCGACGCAGGCGAAGGCGCAGGCGATCATGAACAGCACGAGCCCGGCGATCGTCGGCAGCCAGTTCGGAATCTGGGCGATGATTTCGGGCTTGAAGCCGGCGCCGAGCATGACGCCGATCACCATCGTCATCGGCGGCCGGATCACGGGTGGGGCCGCGACCGGCAGGCTGAGCAGGGCGGCGGCGGTGCAGACCACCATCGAGCCGAGCATCCAGGGCAAAGGCAGCCGCGCCTGGACGAAGAGCCAGCCGCCGATCCCGCCGAGGACGAGTGCGAAGGCGAAGCGCCGGTAAGGGAAGCGGGCGGGCGCGAGTGCCTTCAGGCCGTCCGCGAAATCCGACAGCAATTGCCTCATGCGCCCGACATGACCTCGCGAGGGGATTGCGGGCCCGAGTCCGGGCCGACGGCAGGGCTCATACGCCGCTTCGACGCCGTGCGACAGGCCGGGCAGGGAATGCCGTCCTTGCCTTGGGGTCGCAGCGGGGCGACGATGGTCTTGCGGCACAACCCGGCCATGCCCTGAGGGCCTCTGGCGGGTGATGCACGATTCGTCAATGATTTGGGCACAGGGATGGAAAGCCGAGCCGCCGCCATGACGCCGGCCGATGGTCCGGGGCGATGAGCGAAGAGAGGCTGGCCGAACGCGGCGACCGCGCGGGTTTCGAGGACGATGCCGGCGAGGCGACGTTCCATCCCGTCTTCGCCGACGACACGCCCGACACCGCGCCCGTCGTCCTCTCGCATATTCCGCAGGTCGCGGAGCCTTCTCCGCTCGGCTGGCTCGCCCGGCGCCGAAACGCGTTCGGCAAGAGCTGGCGCGCCGCCAGCCCCAACCTGCGCGGCTCGGTCTACATGCTGGCGTCGATGCTGGTCTACGCCGTCATGGTCGGCGCGATGAAGCATGTCGGGGCGGCGATCCCGCTGGTCGAGATCCTGATGATCCGCCAGGTCATCATGAGCCTGATCATCGTCGCGATCGCCGGCCGCGGCTTGCCCGCGCTGATGCGCACGGCGCGGCCGGGGCTGCAGGTGACGCGCGGGCTGGTCACGCTCGCCTCGATGCTGTGCGGCTTCTCGGCCGTAATCCACATCCCGCTGGCGCAGGCGACTGCGATCGGCTTCAGCCAGGTCTTCTTCGTCACGATCGCCGCCGTCCTCTTCCTCAAGGAACGGGTCGATTCGCGCCGCTGGATCGCCACGATCATCGGCTTCGCCGGCGTGATGATCATGCTCGACCCGTCGGCGCAGGGTCTCAACGTCTATGCGCTGGCCTCGGTCGCAGGCGCTTTGTTCGGTGCCGGCATCACGGTCAGCGTCAGGCTGATGGCGTCGAGCGAGCGGACCGAGACCATCCTGCTCTGGCAGGGCGCGGTGCTGATGGCGGTGCTCGCGGTCCCGTGCTGGCTGTGGTGGACGCCGCCTTCGCCCGAGCAATGGTTCTGGATCGTGTTGCTCAGCCTGTTCGGCACGGCCGGGCAATGGCTGATCACCCGGGCCTACCAGGTCGGCGAGGCGGCGGCGCTCGCGCCGCTCGACTTCACCCGGCTGATCCTGTCCTGCTTCACCGGCTTCGTCTTCTTCGCCGAGATCCCGGCCTTGACCACCGCGATCGGCGCGGGGATCGTGATCTCCGCGACGCTTTACACCATTCGCAAGAATGCGAGGCCGGTGATCGCCGCCGCGCCCTGAGAGGCCCCCCCGTGACGCATCATCTGCTCGAATCCAGTCTCGCGACCTGCCATTGGGGCTTCTTCGACGCCGGGCTGAAGCCGGTGCTGACGATCGAGAGCGGCGACAGCGTCACCATCCGCACCCTGACCGGCGGACCCGAGGCGCAGCCGAAGGAACGCTTCCATGTGCTGCCGGAAATCCACGAGATTCACGCCAGGGCGGACCGTTCGACGCCCGGCCACATCCTGACCGGCCCGGTCGCGGTGAGGGGCGCCAAAGCCGGCCAGGTGCTGGAAGTGCGCATCCGCGAGGTCAAGCTCCGGACGGACTGGGGCTACACGCTGATCCGGCCGCTCTCGGGCACGCTGCCGGAGGATTTCGACGCCTTCAGCTTCGTCCATATCGGGCTCGACGCCGAGCGGAACATCGCAAACCTGCCCTGGGGCATGGAACTGCCGCTCGCGCCCTTCTTCGGCGTGATGGGCACTGCGCCGCCCGCGCATTGGGGCCGGCTCACCTCGCTGATCCCGCGCGCCTTCGGCGGCAATCTCGACAACAAGGAGCTCGGCGCCGGCGCGACGCTCTATCTGCCGGTCTTCGTCGAGGGCGGGCTGTTCTCCTGCGGCGACGGCCATGGCGCGCAGGGCGACGGCGAGGTCTGCGTCACCGCGATCGAGACCGCGCTGGAGGGCACCTTCGAGTTCGTCCTGCGCGAGGATCTCGCCTTTACGACGCCGCGCGCCGAGACGCCGACGCACCACATCACCATGGGCATCGATCCGGACCTCGACATCTGCGCCAAGCAGGCGCTGCGCGAGATGATCGGGCTGATCGTCGGCCGCACCAAGCTGACGCGCGAGGAGGCCTACATGCTGTGCTCGCTCGCCGCCGATCTGCGCGTGACCCAGACCGTCAACGGCTCCAAGGGCATTCACTGCATGCTGGCGAAGAGTCTGGTACCCTGAGCGCGTCTCCCTAGCCGCCGGTCTCCTGCCAAGAAACGACACCGGGGGCGCTACCGCTTCCCGTTCGGCTGTTGCATAGTCGCGCCCCAATGCGGCAAGAGCCGCCGAGGCAGACGGGGAACGACATGAAGACTTCACTGGGAGCGGCCGCCATTCTCGTGGCCGGCGCGACGCTGGCGCAGGCGCAGCAACTGGCGCCGAGCCCGACGCTCGACGCGATCAAGGCGCGCGGCAACATCGAGTGCGGCGTGCATCTCGGCCTGCCGGGCTTCTCCTTCGCCAACGACAAGGGCGAGTGGACCGGGCTCGACGTCGATTACTGCAAGGCGCTGGCTGCGGCCGTTCTCGGCGACGCGACCAAGGTCAAGTTTACGCCGACTTCGGTGCAGCAGCGCTGGCCGATCCTGCAATCGGGCCAGGTCGACCTCTTGGCGCGCAACTCGACCATCACCTTCTCGCGCAACGCGACGCTCGGTCTCAACTTCCAGGGCATCAACTTCTACGAGGGACAGACCTTCATCGTGCGCAAGGCGGCGAACGTGAAGGACGCGTCGGGACTCGACGGTGCCTCGGTCTGCGTCGCCGCCGGCTCGACCGAGGAGAAGAACGCCGCCGACTGGTTCCGCGAGCGCAACCTCAAGGTCACCATCACCAATTTCCAGAAGAACGACGACGCGATCACGGCCTATGATTCCGGCCGCTGCGACGCCTATACCGCCGGCGTCGGCGCGCTCGCCGGCCAGCGCGTCAAGCTCAAGGTTCCGGCGGACCACGTCATCCTGACCCAGCCGATCTCGAACGATCCGCAGGGGCCTGTCACGCGCTGGGGCGACGAGCGCTGGCAGCTGATCGTGCGCTGGGTGCTGAACGGCACGATCGCGGCCGAAGCGCTCGGCGTCACCTCCGCCAATGTCGACGAGATGAAGGCCAATTCGAAGAACTCCGAGGTCCGCCGCCTGCTCGGCGCCGAGGGCGGCTTCGGCGCGATGATGGGCCTGCCCGACGACTGGATGTACAAGGTCATCAAGCAGGTCGGGAACTATGGCGAAAGCTTCGAGCGCACCGTCGGCCAAGGCTCGACCCTGAAGATGGAGCGCGGCCAGAACCAGCTCTGGACCAAGGGCGGACTCCTGTTCACGCCGCCCTTCCAGTGAGAGCGCTCCTGTCATTCCGGGGCATGCCGCAGGCATGAACCCGGAACCCACGACGGGGCTGTCCCGTTTCCGGCGGCTTCCAGCCCTCGCCCGGTCGTGGGTTCCGGGTTCTTCGCTTCGCGAAGCCCCGGAATGACAGCGCTCGGCGACGAAGCGACGCAAGTGGCCAAAACCCTCACCCTCCTCAACGACAAGCGCGTGCGCGACTGGGTCTACCAGATCGCGCTCGTCGCCGGGCTCGTCGGGCTGACCGTGTTCTTCGTGCGCAACGCCTCGGAAAACATGGTCAAGGCCGGCATCGCCTCGGGCTTCGACTTCCTCTGGCGCACGTCTGGCATCGAGGTGCCCTTCGTCCTGACCGGCTACAGCCAGGCCGGCAACATCCTCTCGCTGTTCTGGGCCGGCGTCGCCAACACCATGCTGGTCACGGTGATCGCGATCGGGCTGGCGACCGCGCTCGGCTTCGTGCTCGGCGTGGCGCGGCTGTCCTCGCACTGGCTCCTGTCCACGCTGGCCGGGGCCTATATCGAGTTCGTCCGCAACATCCCGCTCCTGTTCTTCGTGCTGTTCTGGTATTTCGGCGTCATCGCCGCGCTGCCGCAGCCGCGCCAGAGCCTCGGTGTCTTCGGCATCGCCTTCCTCAACAATCGCGGGCTGACGATCCCGCTGCCCGACGCGCCCGCGAATTTCCAATGGGCTCTGGGCGCGATCCTGCTGGCTGCGCTCGTGCAATGGGCCTTTCTGCGCTGGGCGCGGCGACGCCAGGCGCTGACCGGCCGATCCCCGCCGGTGATCCGCGTCGGCATCGTGCTGCTGGTGGTCGTGCCGGTCCTCGCCATCGCCTGGGCGAGCCTGGCGACGCGCTGGGACGTGCCGGTGCTGCGCGGCTTCAACTATCGCGGCGGCTTCGTCGTGATCCCGGAATTCGTCGCGCTCCTTGCGGCGCTCGTGACCTACACCGCCGGCTTCATCGCCGAGATCGTCCGCGGCGGCATCCAGGCGGTGCCGCATGGCCAGACCGAGGCTGCCGCCGCACTGGGCCTGCGGCCCGGCCGGATCCTGCGCCTCGTCACCATCCCGCAGGCGCTGCGCGTGATGATCCCGCCTTTGACCAACCAGTATCTCAACGTGCTGAAGAACTCCTCCTTCGGCGCCGCGATCGCCTATCCCGACGTGGTCAGCCTGTTCATGGGCTCGGCGCTCAACAACACCGGGCAGGCGATCGAGATCATCGCGATGACGCTCGCCGTCTATCTCGTCATCGGGCTCGCCGTCTCCGCCTTCATGAACTGGTACAACGCCAGGATCGCGCTGGTGACGCGATGAGCGCAGCCTCGCTTCCGCTCTGGCGCAACCGCCTGTTCGGCACGCCCGCGACCGGCGTCGTCACGCTGCTGATCGCGCTGGCGCTGGCCTGGATCGCGGTGCCGCTGGTCCGCTGGGCGCTCGTCGACGCGACCTGGAGCGGCGCCAATCGCGAGGCCTGCACACCCGGCGGCGCCTGCTGGGTCTTCATCCGCGCCCGCTTCGGCCAGTTCATGTACGGGCTCTACCCGGCCGATCAGCGCTGGCGGGCCGACCTGACCGGCATCCTGTTCGCGCTGGCGGTGGCGGCGATCGTTTTCGCGCCGCAGCGGTTGAAGCTCCGGCTCGGCCTCACCGCGCTCGTCGTCCTGCCGCCGCTCGGCATCTGGCTGCTCGGCGGTGGTTTCGGACTGCGCCCGATCGAGACGCGCGAATGGGGCGGGCTGATGCTGACCCTGTTCATCTCGGTCTATGCCAGCCTGATCGCGATCCCGCTCGGCATCCTCCTGGCGCTCGGGCGGCAGTCGCAACTCAAGATCGTCAGGCTCGTCAGCGTCATCTTCATCGAGTTCTGGCGCGGCGTGCCGATCATCGCGGTGATCTTCCTGGCCTCGCTGCTGCTGCCACTGATCCTGCCTGGTGGCATCGGCATCGACCGGCTGGCGCGCGCCGTGATCGGGCTCGGCCTCGTCATCGCCGCCTATATGGCCGAAGCCGTGCGCGGCGGCCTGCAGGCCCTGCCGACCGGCCAGCGCGAGGCCGCGACCGCGCTCGGCCTGACCTACTGGAAGGCGACGGGGCTGATCGTCCTGCCCCAGGCGCTGCGCATTGCGCTGCCGGCGATGACCAACGAGTTCATCGCGCTGGTCAAGAACACGACGCTCGTGCTCGTGGTCTCGATCCTCGACCTGCTCGGCATCGCCCAGGCCTCGCTCGCCGACCCCGCCTGGGTCGGCATGAACATGGAGGCCTACGCCTTCTCGGGCGCGATCTACTGGCTGATCTGCTACGCGCTATCGCGCTGGAGCCGGGCGCTGGAGCGCCGCGGCGACCGGATGAAGCGCTGATTCCGGTATGAAAAAGCCGGCCGCGAGGCCGGCTCTTCGAACGGTGTTCGGGGGTTGCTCAGCGACCGGCGACCCGGCTCCGGTCGCGCCGGCGGTCAGCGGCAGGCTGGTAGGCGATCCGGGCGTGATGGGCGCAGTAGGGCATGCCGGTGTTGGCGCGGGCGCCGCAGAAGCGGAACTCGGGCTTGGTCGGGTCGCCCATCGGCCAGCGGCACATGTATTCGCGCAGGTCCATGATCGTGACGCGCTCGGAGAACGGCACCACGACATCCTCCGAGAGGACCGGCTCCGGCTCGGCTTCGGCCTCGACCTGCGGGGCGAATTGGGGCGCGAGCGCATTGGCGCCTCGCGTCATGCCGGCCTGCCCGGCCATCGGATGGCTCGGTGGCCGTGGCGCCGGCTTGCGGGTCGGGCTGCGCGGCGTCGAACCGGCCGCGGCCGGCGTCTTGGCGCGGCCCGACAGGCCGAGGCGGTGCACCTTGCCGATCACGGCGTTGCGGGTGACACTGCCGAGCTCGCCGGCGATCTGGCTCGCGCTCAGGCCGTCGTTCCAGAGCTTCTTGAGCAGCTCCACGCGTTCGTCCGTCCACGCTCCGGAATCGGTCATCGGCTTCACCTGTCGTCTCCGGCCCGGCTCGAGGAGGAGCCGAAGCCTTAAGGGCGGATCATGGCGGAATCCGAAACCGGCGACGCCCGTCGATGACGGGAGCCGTGACAGCCGAAACTGACGGTTACAGGGGACGCCGCACGAGATGTCGTATCTGACGGGTCGGACCCTACAAGATGCGAGGACTCGGCGACAAGAGTCGGCGAATCGTAAATCGGCTTTTCCCCAGGCCATTCGCGCAAACGGCGTCAAGTGAATCTTTTCGGCAACGCTGCCGCTGCGGCCGAACCCGGGCGCGGATTTGACAGCGCGAGGGTGGTTCAGCATAGTCGAAACGATGCAGCCGCCCCGCTTGGGCGGCGCTTATGTTTTTGGAAGGGTTGGGCTTCGGCCATGCGGATGACGATGCGACGAGAGGCCGAGGCCCGACTGCGACGATGATGTCGCCGGCGGGTCTTGATCGCGGTGGCATGATGCCACCGGCGACACCCGCCTCACGCAATCGATCCAGTCTTCCGCATCTCGCTTTTCGTCACGAGGATCTCCTCCCATGACCGCCGCCGCTGTTTCCGCTTCGACCTCCGTCCTGCTGCCGACCTATGCCCGCGCCCCCGTCGCCTTCGAGCGCGGTGAGGGTCCGTGGGCGATCACGGCGGATGGCGCCCGCTATCTCGACTTCGGCGCCGGCATCGCCGTCAACGCGCTCGGCCACGCCCATCCGCATCTGGTCGAGGCGCTGACCGCGCAGGCGAACCGGATCTGGCACACCTCGAACCTCTACAGCATGCCGGACGGCGAGAAGCTGGCGCGAAGGCTCTGCGAGGCGACCTTCGCCGAACGCGTCTTCTTCACCAATTCGGGCGCCGAGGCGAACGAATGCGCGATCAAGATGGCGCGTAAATACCACGCCGCGAAGGGCCAGCCCGAGCGCTTCCGGATCGTCACCTTCGAGGGCGCCTTCCACGGCCGGACGCTGGCGACGATCGCTGCCGGCGGCCAGCAGAAATACATCGACGGCTTCGGCCCCAAGGTCGACGGCTTCGACCAGGTGCCGTTCGACGACGAGAAGGCGCTGAAGGCCGCGATCGGGCCCGAGACCGCCGCCCTGATGATCGAGCCGATCCAGGGCGAGGGCGGGCTGCGCTCGGTGCCGATGCGCTTCCTCAAGCTGCTGCGCGAGCTCTGCGACGAGCACGGGCTGATGCTGATCTTCGACGAGATCCAGACCGGGGTCGGCCGCACCGGAAAATTCTTCTCGCACGAGCTCTACGGCGTCACGCCCGACATCATGTCGATCGCCAAGGGCATCGGCGGCGGCTTCCCGATGGGGGCCTGCCTCGCGACCGAGGAGGCGGCGTCTGGCATGACGCTCGGCACGCATGGCACCACCTTCGGTGGCAACCCGCTCGCCATGGCGGTCGGCAATGCCGTGCTCGACGTCATCCTGGAGCCCGGTTTCATCGAGCGCGTCGCGCAGACGGGCCTCAGGCTGAAGCAGTCGCTCGCCGAGCTGAAGGATCGCCACCCGCAGGTGATCGAGGAGATCCGCGGCGAGGGGCTGATGCTCGGCCTGAAGCTGCACACGCTCAACACCGAATTCGTCGCCGAGGCACGCGCGGCCGGGCTTCTCGTCGTCGCCGCCGGCGACAACGTCGTGCGCCTGCTGCCGCCCCTGATCATCACGGATGCCGACGTGGCCGAAGCCGTGTCGCGGCTCGACCGGGCGGCGCGCGGCATCGAGGCCACGCTGGCGCGCCCCGCCGCCGAATGACGCCGTTCCCCGTTCGACCGCGAGACCCAAGGAAGCGCCCGTGACGCGCCATTTCCTCGACCTGTCCGATTTCTCCGCCAGCGAGCTGCGCGCCATCCTGCGTGCCGGCGAGGAGATCAAGACGCGCCGCCGCACGCCCGCCGCAAGCGGCGACCGCCTGCTCGAGGGCAAGGTCATCGCCATGATCTTCGAGCAGCCGTCCCTGCGCACCCGCGTCTCCTTCGACGTCGGCATCCGCGAGCTCGGCGGCTCGCCGATGATGGTGACCGGCCAGGAGATCGAGCTCGGCGAGCGCGAGACCATCGCCGACACCGCCCGCGTGCTGTCGCGCTATGTCGACGCGATCATGATCCGCATGCTCGACCATGATTCCGTGGTCGAGATGGCGAAATACGCCACCGTGCCGGTGATCAACGGCCTGACCAAGCGCCAGCATCCCTGCCAGGTCATGGCCGATGTGATGACCTTCGAGGAGCGGAAAGGTCCGATCCAGGGCAAGCGCATCGCCTGGACCGGCGACACCAACAACGTCCTGACTTCCTGGGTGCATGCCGCCGGCCGCCTCGATTTCGAACTCGCCATCGCGACGCCGGAAGAACTGGCGCCGCCGCCAGCCCTGCTCGACTGGGCCCGCGACCAGGGCGCGAAGCTCAGGCTCACCAGCCGACCGGAAGCCGCGGTCGAAGGCGCCGATTGCGTCATCACCGATTGCTGGGTCTCGATGGGCGACGAGGAGGGCACGCGCCACAATTTGCTGCGGCCCTATCAGGTCGACGACCGGCTGCTCGGCCGGGCGGGCAAGGACGCGATCTTCATGCATTGCCTGCCGGCATCGCGTGGGGAAGAAGTGACGGACGCGGTGATGGACGGGCCGCAATCGGCGGTGTTCGACGAGGCCGAGAACCGCCTGCACGCGCAGAAGGGCATTCTGGCCTGGTGCTTCGGCGGGGTGCCGGCCTGATGGCCGATGCCGGCGAAGGCAGCGCCGCGCTCGACGACAGGGTCGTCCCGTTCAGCGTGCCCGATCTCGACGTGCGCGGGCGTGTCGTCCGGCTCGGTGCCTCGCTCGACGCGATCCTGGAGCGCCATGCCTATCCCGAGGCGGTGTCGCGCGTGCTCGGCGAGGCGGCTGCCCTGACCGTGCTGCTCGGCACCGCACTGAAATTCGAGGGCCGCTTCCAGCTCCAGACCAAGAGCGACGGGCCGATCGCGATGATGGTCGTCGATTTCAACGCGCCCGACAGCTACCGCGCCGTCGTCCATCTCGACGATGAGAAGCTGGCCACGGCCCTCGCCGCCGGCACGCTGAAGACCGGCGATCTGCTCGGCGAGGGCCATCTCGCCATGACGGTCGATCAGGGCACGGCGGCGACGCGCTATCAGGGCGTGGTCAAGCTCGAGCGCCAGAGCCTCGAGGAGGCGGCGCATCAGTATTTCCGCCAGTCCGAGCAGATCCCGACGCGCATCCGGCTCGGCGTCGGCTCGACCGTCACCGGCGCCGGCCGGCACTGGCGCGCCGGCGGGCTCTTGACCCAGTTCATGCCGCATTCGCCCGAGCGGCTGCGCGCCGCCGACATCCATCCGGGCGACGCGCCCGAAGGCCATACCATCCTGACCAGCAGCGATCCCGACGGCATCAGCGACGATGCCTGGACCGAGGCGCGCTCGCTGGTCGAGACGGTCGAGGACCACGAGCTGCTCGACCCGATGCTGGAAAGCGAGCGCCTGCTCTATCGCCTCTTCCACGAGCGTGGCGCCCGCGTCTTCGAGCCGGTCGTCGTGCGCGAGGCCTGCACCTGCTCGCGCGAGCGCGTCCTCGGCATGCTGCGCGGATTTTCGCGCGAGGACCGCCAGGCCATGATCGCCGATGACGGCACGCTCGGCGTGACCTGCGAGTTCTGCTCGCGGCGCTATACGTTCTCGCCGGAGGATGTCGAGGCCGCGACGGGGTGAGGCCTGCAAGCGCGGCGACAGCCGTCGCCGATCAGCGCCGTCGATGGTTGACGTGACGTTCTTTGACTTGAAGCAGACCCGGCTGCGCTGCCACCATGGCCCCAGCCGAAGCAGGACATCGCCGCAATGACCGCCGCCGCCCTCGCCGCACCGGACGCGCTCGTTCTTCCGACCTATGCCGATGTCGAGGCCGCGGCCCGACGCCTCGCGGGCGTCGCGCATCATACGCCGGCGCTGGCCTCGCGCACCGCCGACGAGCGCACCAAGGCGAGCCTCGTCTTCAAGCCCGAGAACCTGCAGCGCATGGGCGCCTTCAAGTTCCGCGGCGCCTACAACGCGATCTCGCTGCTTTCGCCGGCGCAGAAGCGGGCCGGCGTGCTGACCTTCTCCTCGGGCAATCACGCGCAGGCGATCGCGCTGTCGGGCCGGCTGCTCGACGTGCCGACGACGATCATCATGCCGCAGGACGCGCCCGCGGCGAAGCTCGCCGCGACCAAGGCCTATGGCGGCGAGATCGTGCTCTACGACCGCTACAGCGAGGACCGGCTCGAGATCGGCGCGAGACTCGCCGCAGAGCGCGGACTCGCGCTGATCCCGCCCTACGACCATCCCGACGTCGCAGCCGGCCAGGGCACCGCGACGAAGGAGCTGATCGAGGACGCCGGCCCGCTCGACATCCTGCTCGTCTGCCTCGGCGGCGGCGGCCTGCTCGCGGGCGCCGCGCTCGCTGCCAAGGCGCTGAACCCGGCCTGCAAGGTCTACGGCGTCGAGCCCGAGGCCGGCAATGACGGCCAGCAATCCTTCCGCTCCGGCAAGATCGTCAGGATCGCGGTGCCCAAGACCATCGCCGACGGGGCGCAGACGCCCTTCCTCGGCGACTACACCTTCCCGATCATCCGCGAACTGGTCGAGGACATCGTCACCGTCAGCGACGCGGCGCTGGTCGAGACGATGGCCTTCTTCGCCGAGCGGATGAAGCTCGTCGTCGAGCCGACCGGTTGTCTCGCCGCCGCCGCGGCCTTCACCGGCGCCGTGCCCGTCGCCGGCAAGCGCGTCGGGATCATCATCAGCGGCGGCAATGTCGATCTGGCGAGCTTCGCGCGCTTCGTCGCGCCGGTGGCGTGAGGCGTCGCGAAAGCGTCGATTCGGCGTTGACGCGCGCGGGTCCAGCGACTATAGCCTCGCCACTCGCGACGGTCCGCGCAAACGGCCGTCGCTGACGCATTTCCAGATGGATCGCGGACATGACACCGCCGGGCCAAGCGCCGGGCGACATGGCGCGGCGAGAACGAGGACGGAAGTTCGATGGCCAATACGACGTCGGCCAAGAAGGCCACGCGCAAGATCGTGCGTCGCACCGAGGTCAACAAGGCGCGCCGCTCGCGGATGCGCACCTATCTGCGCAAGGTCGAGGAAGCGATCGCCTCGGGCGACAAGGCCGCCGCGGCCGAGGCCCTGAAGGCCGCCCAGCCGGAGATCATGCGCGCCGCCCAGAAGGGCGTGGTCCATAAGAACACCGCCTCGCGCAAGGTCTCGCGCCTCGCCCACCGGGTCGGCGCGCTCGCCTCCTGAGCCTGTCGTTCCGCACTGCGGATCGGTTACGAAGCCCGGCCGGAAGGCCGGGTTTTTTGTTGGCTCAGCACGGCTGTGGCAGCCTGGACACAGCCCCGGAATGATCGGATTTTAGCGATCGCCGGCATGATTCCGCAGCGTTTCCACAGTCTTGCAGACTTGACTCCCGAGCCGAAATTTGGGCGCGGAATCGGCCTCCCAAGGCGAAATGGCCGCGCAGTAAAAGCCGATATTTTTCATCATGTTAGCAGGCAAAGGATTTGCCGGTCCCGATTCCGGGCGGCCGGGGCCCATGCCGCCCCGCATCGCGAAAAAAAAGATTCGCCCGGACAGGCAAGCGGCACAGGTAAAGAAAATCTTAAATTCCCCAACCAATTGCAGCGGGCCGGCGGGCCACGCGACGGCGCCCTTGCGGCGAGGAGTCTCGGAAGCCGGCTGACCGGGATATTGCCCGCCTTCGAGAGCGCCCTGTAAGGTCTTTTCATCGCCGGCCAGACAAGGACGTCAGGGCGGCGACATCCAGAGATCGGTGGGTTTGGGCTCGCGACCAGGGGGTTGGGGAATGCGACTCTTTGTCTTGTTGCTGTGAGATGAAGGGCTTCGCGCGCCGGCGGCGAGCCGGGCCAGCGTAATCGATATCGTCAAGGCCAGTCATCGCCGGGCTCGAGGCCGTCCGGCGGAGGCTGGGTCTATTCAACCGGCACAACGCGCCGGCGCGGCTGCCAGGGGGCGGGCCGCGGCGAAGCGCGCCTAAATTTTCAAGATGGGGCAAGGCGGATGTTTGAAAGGCAGGAATGCGTGGAGGCGATCGAGGCGGCGGCCCTCCCGATCGCGGCGCTGGCGGATGTGATACCGGCGCAGGCCCAGTCGCAGGTCCCGACGGCCGAGGCCTGGGACCGGGTCCGCCGGCGGCTGCGCGCCGAACTCGGCGAGGACGTGTTTTCGAGCTGGTTCGCCCGGGTCGAGATCGCCTCCGTCGTCGACGGCGTCGTCTATCTCACCGTGCCGACCCGGTTCCTGAAGAGCTGGCTCGAATCCCATTATGCCGAGCGCCTGCGCGTCAGCTGCGCGGCGGAACTCGCCGCCCATAGTGGCGTCGTGCTCTCGGTCCGCCAGGTCGCCCGCGATGCCGGCGTTCCGGCGCAGCAGCGCGAACCGGCTCCGGCGCGGCCGCGCACCCAGCCCGCCTCGCCCGCCACGGTCTCGGCCGAGGCGCGTCGGCCCGATCCCGCCGCCGCCCAGGCCGAGCGCGAGACGCTCGACGCCTGCGGCACGGCGCTCGACCGGCGCATGACCTTCGAGAGCTTCATCACCGGCAAGTCGAACCAGCTCGCCTTCGCCGCCGCCGAGCGGATCGCGGCCGCCCCGGCCGGCGCCAGCCCCTACAACCCGCTCTATCTCCATGCCGGCGTCGGCCTCGGCAAGACGCATCTGCTGCAGGCGATCGCCCAGGCAGCGCGGGCCCAGGGCAAGCGCGTCGCCTATTTCACCGCCGACCGCTTCATGTACGGCTTCGTCGCGGCGCTGAAATCGCAGACCGCGCTCGCCTTCAAGGAGAAGCTGCGCGGCATCGACCTGCTCGTCGTCGACGACGTGCAGTTCATCCAGGGCAAGTCGATCCAGCAGGAGTTCGGCCACACCATCAACGCGCTGATCGACGCCGGCAAGCAGATCGTCGTCGCCGGCGACCGGCTCGCCAATGATCTCGAGGCGCTCGACGAGCGCATCCGGTCGCGGCTCGGCGGCGGGCTCGTCGTCGAGATCGGCGATCTCGACGAGGCGCTGCGCGAGAAGATCCTGTCGAATCGGCTCGCCGCGCTGCAGTCGGCCCATGCCAGCTTCCACGTCAATCCCGACGTGGTCGCCTATGTCGCCCGCGCCGTCGCCACCAACGGCCGCGACCTCGACGGTGCCGCCAACCGCCTGCTGGCGCATGCGACGCTGTCGGGCCAGCCGATCACGGTCGAGACGGCGGAGGTCGCGATCCGCGACCTGGTGCGCTCGCGCGAGCCGCGCCGGGTCAAGATCGAGGACATCCAGAAGCTGGTCGCGACGCGCTACAACGTCAGCCGGGCCGACATCCTGTCCGAGCGGCGCACCGCCGCCGTGGTCAAGCCGCGCCAGATCGCGATGTATCTGTCGAAGGCGCTGACCCCGCGCTCCCTGCCCGAGATCGGCCGGCGCTTCGGCGGGCGCGACCACACCACGGTGCTGCATGCCGTCCGCAAGATCGAGAAGGCGATCAGCGAGGACCGCTCGCTGCATGACGAGGTCGACCTCCTCAAGCGCATGCTCCAGGAGTGAACCTCGGGAGGAGTGAGCCTTGGGAGCCGTCCGCGTGGCGGAGGGTGCCTTTTGGCTGTGATTGCTGCAGGTCGCGCCCTTGCGCCTGCGGCTGGCCTCCGGCAATGTCGCGGGCCATTCCGCCGCCCGCGCAATCCTCCGGCCGGGCGCCATCACGCCAGAAGACTCGAAGACAAAAGACATGAAGGTCACGGTCGAACGCTCCACGCTGCTCAAATCGCTGGGCCATGTCCATCGCGTCGTCGAGCGCCGCAACACGATCCCGATCCTGTCGAATCTGCTGCTCAGCGCCGGCGAGGCCGGCCTGAAGCTGAAGGCGACCGACCTCGACATCGAGGTGGTTGAGACGATTCCCGCCGACGTGCCCGAGGGCGGCGCCACCACCGTGCCGGCCCACACCTTCTACGACATCGTCCGCAAGCTGCCGGACGGTGCCCAGGTCTCGCTGGAGACGACCGGCGAGACCGGCCTCGTGCTGCGCTCCGGCCGTTCGCGCTTCCAGCTCCAGACCCTGCCGGAGAGCGATTTCCCCGACATCACCGCCGGCGAGATGGCGCATCGCTTCAGCCTGGGTGCGAAGGAGCTGAAGCGCCTGATCGACAAGACCCAGTTCGCGATCTCGACCGAGGAGACGCGTTATTATCTCAACGGCATCTATCTGCACACGCTCGAGGTCGAGGGCAGGAGCCTGCTGCGGGCGGTCGCGACCGACGGCCACCGTCTCGCCCGCGTCGACACCGCGGCACCTGCGGGTGCGGCCGGGATGCCGGGCGTGATCGTGCCGCGCAAGGCCGTCGCCGAGATCCAGAAGCTTTTGGAAGATGGCGAGGCCGAGGTCGCGGTCGAGCTCTCCGCCACCAAGATTCGCGTCGCCGCCGGCGAGGTCGTGCTGACCTCGAAGCTGATCGACGGCACCTTCCCGGACTACCAGCGCGTCATCCCGAGCGGCAACGACAAGCGCCTGACCGTCGACAAGGGCGATTTCGCCGCGAGCGTCGACCGCGTCTCGACAATCTCCTCGGAGCGCGGCCGCGCGGTGAAGCTGTCGATGGCCGATGGCCGCATGACGCTCTCGGTAACCAATCCCGATTCCGGCTCCGCGACCGAGGAAATCGAGGTCGATTACGATGCGAGCCCGCTCGATATCGGCTTCAACGCGCGCTATCTGATGGACATCGCCGGCCAGCTCGACGGCGACACCGCGCTGCTCAAGCTCGCTGACCCCGGCTCGCCGACCGTGATCCAGGACCGCGAGGGCGCCTCGGCCCTCTACGTCCTGATGCCGATGCGCGTCTGAGGGCGCCCGCCAGCGCCGTGACGGCCGTCGCGCGCCTGATCCTGCAGGATTTCCGCTCCTACGAGACCTTGGACCTCGCGGTCGAGGGCCGGATCGTCGCGCTGGTCGGCGAGAACGGCGCCGGCAAGACCAATTTGCTCGAAGCGCTCTCGCTGTTCGCGCCCGGCCGGGGCCTGCGCCGCGCCGAGCTGCCGGAGATGGCGCGCCAGGACGGCAGCGGTGCCTTCGCCGTCTCGCTCGCGCTCGCCGATGACGGGCCGAGGCTCGGCGTCGGCCTGGGCGAGATGACGGCGGAGGGCCGGCGCGCCAGGCTGTCGCGGATCGACGGGGCGAATGCCGGCTCGGCGCTCGCCTTCAGCGAGCATCTGCGCCTGGTCTGGCTGACGCCCGATCTCGACGGGCTGTTCCGCGGCTCGGCCGGCGACCGGCGCCGCTTCCTCGACCGGCTGGTGCTGGCGCTCGATCCCGTCCACGGCACGCGCTCCAATGCGCTGGAGAAGGCGCTGCGCTCGCGCAACCGCATCCTCGAGGAGACGCCGCATCAGGCCGGCTGGCTCGATGCGGTCGAGCGCGAGATCGCCGGTCTCGGCGTCGCGGTCGCGGCCGCGCGCGCCGAGACCGTGGCGCGGCTCTCCGCCATCATCGACGGCACCGGGATCGGCGACGGCCTGTTCCCGCAGGCCGCGCTGGCGCTCGACGGCGAGATCGACGCGCTCGTCGCCGGCCATGCGGCGCTCGACGCCGAGGAGGCCTATCGCCTGCGCCTGCGCGGGGGCCGCGCCCGCGACCGGGCCGCCGGCCGCACGCTGCTCGGACCGCAAGCCTCCGATCTCGCGGTCCGCCATGCCCAGAAGGGCATCGCCGCCGCACTCGGCTCGACCGGCGAGCAGAAGGCGCTGCTGATCGGGCTCGTGCTCGCCCATGCCAGGTTGGTGACGGCGATGAGCGGGCTTGCGCCGCTCGTCCTGCTCGACGAGATCGCCGCCCATCTCGATCCGCGCCGGCGCGCGGCGCTCTATGACGGGCTCGTCGCACTCGGCTGCCAGATCTGGATGACCGGCGCCGATCCGGCCCTCTTCGCCGACCTGCCGGCCGGCGCGCAGCGCGTCCTGGTGACGCCCGGCAAGGCCTTGCCTGTGAGCTGACCCAGTCGCGGCATCAGGGATGGTTAACCATTCTTTGCGACGGTTGCAGCGATGAGACCGTCGCTTCCCATCTTCTCGCCGGCCGAACGCGAAATCGTCGCGCATCTGCTGGCGCTGCTCGAGCCGCATTTCAACGCCTCGATCCGCCAGCTCTACCAGAAGACCTTCGGCGACGAGCGGCATGGGAAGAAGCCGGAGACCCTGGTCGACGAGCAGACCAAGTACCGCAAGCTGTTCCGGCTCGAATTCGACGACGAGTATCTCGGCATCAAGCAGCGCATCGCGGCGCGCGCCAACGGCCGCAAGATCAGCCTGATCGACTATCCGAAGTTCTTCATCGAGGATTGCGCCAATTTCTCGGCCATCGTCGCCGCGCGCTGGAAGCGGCGCTGGGGTCCGCGGGACGCCGCGCTTCGCTTGCTGTGCACGCTGATGCTGACCGATCTGTCTTTCTCGCTCTCCGTCTTCGACGCGGCGATCGAGACCGAGATGAGCGAGCGGCTCAACGGCATCGAACAGGCTTTTCGCGACGGCATCGCCCAGCGCATCGAGGCGATCGAGGCCGGCATGGCCGAGATCACCGGCTTCTCCGAATCGCTCTCGATCAAGGCCGGCGACACGCTGTCGGCGGTCTCGGGCACGCAGGCGCGCCCCGAGCAGGTCTCGGCCGCCGTCGCCGGGATCGTCGCCGCGACACGCGATTTCGGCCGCTCCAGCCGGCGCATCACCGAGGAGACGGCCGCCTCCCGCGCTGCCACCGACGAGGCCAGCGCCGAATGCCGCGGCATCACCGACAATGTCGCGGCCTTGCAACAGGCGAACCAGCGCATCGGCAGCGTCGTCGAACTGATCAGCAACCTCGCCGCCCAGACCAACCTGCTGGCGCTCAACGCCACGATCGAGGCCGCCCGCGCCGGCGAGGCGGGCCGCGGCTTCGCCGTGGTCGCGGCCGAGGTCAAGTCGCTGGCCGGCGCCACCAACAGCGCGACCGAGACGATCCGCCACGGCGTGGCCGAGGTCGTCGCCGCCGGCGAGGCGATCGACGCCGCCGTCCGCGAGCTCGGCCAGACCATCCTCGCCATGCAGGACAGCGCCCGCATCGTCGCCGAATCGGTGTCCGACCAGGCCGGGCGCATCGGTGCCATCGCCGAGCATGCCGAAGCCTCCTGCGTCGATGTCGACGCCATCGCGCGCAATGCGGCGCTGGTCGAGGGGCTGGCCGGCGAAGCCGCGACGCTGGCGATGCAGAGCGACGAGCGCGTGCGCGCTACCTCGGCGATGTCGAAGGAGCTCGAGCGCTCGATCGGCTCCTTCCTCGACGAGGTCGCCCGTGCCCGGGCCGAGCGCCATCGCGGTATCATCCGTCAGACCGGCTGAAGTCATCCATCACCCGAGTTGAAGCGACAGCGGCGGACCGAGCTGCTAGCGTCGCGACGGTGTCCGCAAGGAGCGACGACGATGGACTTGACCGGCCTCCTGCTGTTCTCGGGTGTCTATTTCCTCGCCGTCGCCTCGCCGGGTCCCGGCGTCGCCGCCCTGGTGGCGCGTGCGCTCGCCACCGGCTTTCGCCGCTCGCTGCCCTTCGCCGCGGGGATGGTCGCGGGCGATCTGGTCTGGCTGAGCTGCACCGCGCTCGGCCTCGCCGTGCTGATGCAGAGCTTCAACGGGCTCTTCCTCGCGATCAAATATGCCGGCTGCCTCTATCTCGGCTATCTCGCCTTCAGGCTCTGGACCGCCCCGGCCGCAGCGCAGGAGACCGCCGCCGCGCCGCGCGGCGAGGGCTTTCGCCTGTTCTTCGGCGGTCTCGTCCTGACGCTCGGCAATCCCAAGGTGATCGTGTTCTTCCTGTCGATCCTGCCGCTCGTGCTCGACCTGCAGACCATCTCGCCGCTGGCCTTCGTCGAGGTCGCGCTGCTGACGGTGCTGATCCTCGGCGGCACGATGGCGGCTTACGCCTATATGGCGGACCGGGCCCGCCGGCTGGTGGCGAGCCCGCGCGCGCTGCGCCGGATCAACCGGCTGACCGGCGGAGTCATGGCCGGCGCGGCGGTGGCGATCGCCGCGCGGGCGTGAGGTCGTGCTGGTCGCAGCTGGGCTGATCGATCTCGGCTTCGCGATCTTTCATATCGGCTTCTGGCGGCTCTTCGGTTGGCCCGAGCGTCTCGTGGCATCAGGCCAACTCAATGCAGCGATCACGCAGACGCTCAACGTCATGCTGAGCTTCGTCTTCGCCGCTTACGGCGCGGCTCTGCTCTGGCAGGCCGGTCAGGGCGGCGCACCGGCAGTGCTGGCGCTGGCCGGGGCCGGTTTCTGGTCGCTGCGATTCGGGCTGCAGTTCCTCTGGTTCGACCTGAGGCTGCCGGCCTCAAAGGCGATCGCCGTGGCTTTCGCATTCGCCGCCCTGCTACACCTGTTGGCCGCGCGCGGCTAAGGCTGGCCTTCGCGGCTTCGGTCGGGCAAACCCGGTCCCATGCCTCACGCCCGCGAATCGGACGCCCGTGCGATCCTCAAATCCGCCTTCGGCTATGATGATTTCCGTCCCGGCCAATGGGAGGTGATCGAGGCTGCGCTGGCGGGCCGCGACGTCTTCGCGGTGATGCCGACGGGCTCCGGCAAATCGATGTGCTACCAGCTTCCCGCGCTGGTCGCGGGCGGGTTGACGCTCGTCGTCTCGCCGCTGATCGCGCTGATGCGCGACCAGGTCGGGCAGCTCGTTCGGGCCGGCGTCGCCGCCGCCTCGCTCAACTCGATGAACAGCGAGAGCGAGGCTGCCGAGGCCTGGGACAGGCTCAATGCCGGCGATCTGCGCCTGCTCTTCGTCTCGCCCGAACGTCTGGCCGGCGACGGGCTCGTCGGCCGGCTGCGGCGGCTCGGCGTGACCCGGCTCGCGATCGACGAAGCGCATTGCGTTTCGCAATGGGGTCATGATTTCCGGCCCGAATACCGGCTGCTCGCAAAGGTCCGCGAGGCGCTGGGCGGCGTGCCGGTCACGGCCTTGACCGCGACCGCCGATCGCCAGACTCGCGACGACATCGCGAGCCAGCTTTTCCCGCAACCGCCGCACATGGTGGTGCATTCCTTCGACCGGCCTAACCTCAAGCTCGCCTTCGCGCCCAAGGATCAGCCGCGCCGGCAGATCGACGAGTTCCTGCGCCGCCATCGCGGCGGCTCCGGCATCGTCTACTGCTCCTCGCGCAGTCGGACCGAACGTTTGTCAGAGGGCCTGCGCGAAAAGGGCTGGAATGCGCTGCCCTATCACGCCGGTCTCGACCAGGGCATCCGCAACCGCAACCAGGACGTCTTCCTGCAGGAGGACGGCGTCGTCGTCTGCGCCACCATCGCCTTCGGCATGGGCATCAACAAGCCCGATGTCCGCTTCGTCATCCATGCCGACATGCCGGGCTCGGTCGAGGGCTATTACCAGGAGATCGGCCGGGCCGGTCGCGACGGCCTGCCGGCCGATACGCTGACCCTCTACGGCACCGACGACATGGCGCTGCGCCGGCGTCAGATCGACGAGAAGCCGATCGACGACGAGCGCCGCCGGATCGAGCACAAGCGCCTGAACGCGATGATCGACCTGTGCGAATCCGCGCTCTGCCGCCGGCATGCCCTGCTCTCCTATTTCGGCGAGGAGGTGCCGGCCTGCCGGCATGGACAGGCGGAATTCCGCTGCGATCTCTGCGGCGCCGACGCGCCCGCGCTGACGGACGCCACGCTCGACGCCCGAAAGCTGCTCTCGGCCGTGGCGCGCTCGGGCCAGCGCTTCGGCGCGGCCCATCTCGCCGACATCCTGACCGGGACCACGACCGATGCGATCCGCCGCCAGAACCATGACGGCCTGAAGACCTTCGGCGTTGGGCAGGACAAGCCCAAAACTGCTTGGCAGGCCTTGACGCGAAAGCTCTTCGCCGCCGGCGCGCTGGCCGAGGCCAGCATCGAGCATGGCGGCTTCAAGCTCACCGAGAAGGGCGAGGATATCCTGTTCGGGCGCGAGGCGATCGCGCTCCGGGCGGACCCCCATGCCGACCGCCGGACCCGCCGGGCCTCGCGCGAGGCCGCCCGTGCCGACGGACTCGACGAGGGCACCGCCGCCCTGTTCGAGCATCTGCGGCAGCTTCGCCTGTCGCTGGCGCGCGAGGAGGGCGTGGCCGCCTACATCATCTTCACCGACCGCACTTTGATCGCGATGGCGCGCGCCCGGCCGCTGGGCCTCGACGAGATGCGTGCGATCGAGGGTGTCGGCGAGCGCAAGCTCGCGCAATATGGCGAGGCCTTCCTGGAGGCGATTGCGGGCTTCGCCGGCTGAGTCCCGCTTGCGCCCGGCCGTTCCTTTGGGCGAAAACCCGGGCATGACCGCGTCAGCGCCGCCTCGCATCGCCATCACCTATTGCACGCAGTGCCAGTGGCTCTTGCGCTCGGCCTGGCTGACGCAGGAGCTGCTGTCGACCTTTGGGGTCGATCTCGGCGAGGTCGCGCTCCAACCCGTTACCGGCGGCGTCTTCCGCATCGCCTATGATGGCGAGACGATCTGGGACCGCACCCTCGATGGCGGGTTCCCGGAGGCGAAGGAACTCAAGCGCCGGGTACGCGACCGCCTCGACCCCTCCCGCGACCTCGGCCATATCGATCGCCAGCAACTGTGACGCGGGGGCAAAACGCCGGCTCTCGCGCACACACGCGTACGCGCGTGAAAAAGCCGCAGTGAACCCCTATATTACGCCGACGAATCAAGATGATCGCGGCCGCAGCGACGCCCGCCGAAGGACCAGGACATGACCGACGCCGCCATCAGCGCGCAACCCGACGATTACGGCGCCGATTCCATCAAGGTTCTCAAGGGCCTGGACGCGGTGCGCAAGCGCCCGGGCATGTATATCGGCGACACCGATGACGGCTCCGGCCTGCACCACATGGTCTACGAGGTCGTCGACAATGCGATCGACGAGGCGCTGGCGGGCCATGCCGACATCGTCACCGTGACGCTCAACGCCGACGGCTCCGTCACCGTCACCGACAACGGACGCGGCATCCCGACCGATATCCACAGCGAGGAAGGCATCTCGGCCGCCGAGGTCATCATGACCCAGCTCCATGCCGGCGGAAAATTCGACCAGAACTCCTACAAGGTCTCGGGCGGACTGCATGGCGTCGGCGTCTCGGTCGTCAACGCGCTCTCGGTCTCGCTGAAGCTGCGCATCTGGCGGGCTGGCCACGAGCATTTCATGGAATTCCGTCACGGCGACGCCGTCGCGCCGCTCGCGGTGGTGGGCCCGGCCGGCGACAAACGCGGCACGGAGGTGACCTTCACCCCCTCGACCGAGACCTTTACGATGATCGAGTTCGACTACAAGACGCTCGAACATCGCCTGCGTGAGCTCGCCTTCCTCAATTCCGGCGTCCGCATCGTCCTGACCGATGCCCGCCATGCCGAGGTGGTGCGCGAGGAGCTGATGTATGAGGGCGGCGTCGAGGCCTTCGTGCGCTATCTCGACCGGGCCAAGAGCGCGATCATCTCGAAGCCGCTGATGCTCTCCAACGAGAAGGACGGCATCACCGTCGACGTATCGCTGTGGTGGAACGATTCCTACCACGAGAACGTGCTCTGCTTCACCAACAACATCCCGCAACGCGACGGCGGCACCCATCTCGCCGGCTTCCGCGCCGCGCTGACCCGCCAGATCACCGGCTATGCCGAGAGCTCCGGCATCCTGAAGAAGGAGAAGGTCGCGCTCACCGGCGACGATTGCCGCGAGGGCCTGACCGCGATCGTCTCGGTCAAGGTGCCCGATCCGAAATTCTCCTCGCAGACCAAGGACAAGCTGGTCTCATCCGAGGTCCGTCCGGTCGTCGAGAACGTCGTCAACCAGGCGCTCTCGACCTGGCTGGAAGAGCATCCGCCCGAGGCCAAGCTGATCGTCGGCAAAGTCGCCGAGGCCGCCGCCGCCCGCGAGGCCGCCCGCAAGGCGCGCGATCTGACACGCCGCAAGGGCGCGCTCGACATCGCCTCGCTGCCAGGCAAACTGGCCGATTGCCAGGAGCGCGATCCGGCCAAGTCGGAACTCTTCATCGTCGAGGGCGACTCGGCCGGTGGTTCGGCCAAGCAGGGCCGGGCGCGGGAATACCAGGCGGTTTTGCCCTTGCGCGGAAAAATCCTCAACGTCGAGCGGGCGCGCTTCGACAAGATGCTCTCCTCCGAGCAGGTCGGCACGCTGATCACGGCGCTGGGCGCCGGCATCGGCCGCGAGGAGTTCAACATCGAGAAGCTGCGCTACCACAAGATCATCATCATGACCGACGCCGACGTCGACGGCTCGCATATCCGCACGCTGCTGCTGACTTTCTTCTACCGGCAGATGCCGGAGGTGATCGAGCGCGGCCATCTCTTCATCGCCCAGCCGCCACTCTACAAGGCGGCGCGCGGCAAGAGCCATGTCTATCTCAAGGACGAGCGCGCTCTCGAAGACTATCTCGTCGAGCAGGCGCTCGACGGCGCCGTGTTCCGGACCAGCGACGGGACCGAGCGCGGTGGCGCCGATCTGCGCGGGCTGATCGAGGAGGCGCGCGGCATCCGCCATACGCTGACGCAGCTGCATTCGCGCTACGACCGGCGCGTCGTCGAGCAGATGGCGATCGCCGGCGCACTCCGGCCGCTCGCCGACCGCACCGACGAGCAGGCGCAGACCGCGGCCGACTATGTCGCCCGCCGCCTCGACGCAATCTCCGACGATCTCGAACGCGGCTGGGAAGGCCGGGCGGCGGATGGCGGCTATGTCTTCTCGCGGCTGGTGCGCGGCGTGAAGCAGGTCGCGATGCTCGATTCAGGCCTCCTCGCCAGCGCCGAGGCGCGCAAGCTCGATGCATCCGCCGCCTCGCTGCAGGAGGCCTATGCCAAGCCGGGCGTGCTCTCGCGCAAGGGCGACGACCATGCCGTCAACGGTCCTAGCGACCTGTTCGAGGCGGTCTCGGCGATCGGCAAGAAGGGCGTCGCGCTGCAGCGCTACAAGGGTCTCGGCGAGATGAACCCCGACCAGCTCTGGGAGACGACGCTCGACCGCGATGCGCGCTCGCTGCTGCGGGTCAAGAACGATCAGAACGACGAGGCCGACGATCTCTTCGTCAAGCTGATGGGCGATGTCGTCGAGCCGCGCCGCGAGTTCATCCAGACCAATGCGCTGAACGCGACCGTGGATACCTGAGGCGAAGGCGAAGCTCAGCCTCCGAACACCGACCACCCCGTCGCCTCGGCCACGCGCTCGAGCGCGATCGTGCCGAGCATCGAATTGCCGTTGGCGTTGAGCCCCGGCGACCAGACGCAGATCGAGGCCTGTCCGGGTGCGATCGCCAGGATGCCGCCGCCGACGCCGGATTTGCCCGGCAGGCCGACCTTGAAGGCGAAGTCGCCCGAGGCGTCGTAATGGCCGCAGGTCAGCATCAGCGCGGCGATCCGGCGCGCCCGCTGGGCCGAGACGACGCGCGCGCCCTCCGGCCCGAGCCGGCCGCCATGCATCAGGAAGCGCCCGGCCATGGCGAGCTGGCGGCAGCTCATGGCGATGGCGCATTGATGGAAATAGACGCCGAGCGTCCGCTCCGGCGGGTGCTGGATGTTGCCGAAGGCCTTCATGTAGTTGGCGAGCGCGATGTTGCGGAAGCCGGTTTCCTGCTCGGCCCGCGCCACCGCCTCGTCGATATGGATCGTCTCGTCGTCGGCGAGATAGCGCATGAAGCGCAGCAGTTCGCCGATCGCGACGCGCGGCTCGTGCCCGGCGAGGTTGATATCAGTGACGACGAGCGCGCCGGCATTGATGAACGGGTTGCGCGGGATGCCCTGCTCGCGTTCGAGCTGGACGATCGAGTTGAACGGCGTTCCCGAGGGCTCGCGCCCGACGCGGCGCCAGAGCGTGTCGCCGATCTTGCCGAGCGCCTGCGTCAGCGCGAACACCTTCGAGACGCTCTGGATCGAGAACGGCATCTCGGCATCGCCGGCGCTGTGGACCGCGCCGTCCGGGGTCACGATGCTGATGCCGAACCGGGCCGGGTCGATCGCCGCCAGCGGCGGGATATAGGTCGCGACCTGACCGCGATCGACGATGCCTGCCATCTCGGCGGCGACGCTCGCGACGAGCCGGGCCAGATCCGTCATTGCCGATGCTCCCGGCCGTCCTCGCCCGGCACCAAGCCGAAGCCGCCCGCCACGGTCAAGCGCAGAGTGGTCGGCCGGCTTGCGCGCGATCCGAAAGAACGCGATCCTGTTCGCAGGACTGGACGACTACTCCGCGGAGGGCGCCGTCATGCATCCCGTGCCCAGCCTGATCGCCTTGCTCGCGATTGCGACGATGGAGGCGGCGCTCGCCCGCCCGCTCGAGCGCGAATTGCCGCCGGATCGTTCGGCCTGCTGGGAGCGCCTCTACGACGCTGCGCATCTCGGCGCTCATCCGCGCCAGAAGGTCGTCGAGGTCAAGCTCGTTCACATCGCGGGTCCGGGTGACGCGGACCGCGCCGGGCTCTATCTCCAGCTCTACTTCAACCTGCGCGAACGCCGGACGAATCCGTCGGGGGCCCATGATTTCAAGTATGGCGGCTTCTGCAGGGCGCGGGGCCGCGTCCTGCGCTGCGAGGCGGAATGGGCGGCGGGCGTCTTCACGATCGAAGCCGGGGCCGGCGGCCTTCTGGTCCGCAATGGCGGCATCGTCGCCAATCCGCTCGAATACGACTCCGAAGACATCGCCGACGGCGCGGTGAAGATTCCCGCCAAGCCCGACGACGCCGCCTGGGCGCTGCGGCCCGCCCGCGGCGAATGCCGGATCGAATGAAGCATCAGGGCTTGTCGCCGATGACCTTGACCAGCCGCGCCAGCGCCGCGTCGAGGAAGCCGGAGGCCCGGGCGTCACCGATCTCGCCGTCCTCGCCGAACGCCTTGTCGGCATGCGGCACCGAGACCATCTCCGGGATGACCAGCGCGCCGAAGCCGAGCTCCAGCACCGTGCGCATCTGGGTCAGGCCGCGATAGGCGCCGAGCGCACCCGGCGAGGCGCCACCGAGCGCGACGACCTTGCCAGCGAGGCCCGTCGCCGGGGCGCCGGGCTTGGCGACGCTCGCCCAGTCGAGCGCGTTCTTCAGCGCCGGCGCATAGCCCGCATTGTATTCGGGGCTGGCGATGAACAGCCCGTCATGGCCGTCGACCAGGGCGCGCAGATCATGGGCCGCTTGCGGCGCGTTGCCGAAGCCGGTCGCGTCCACCAGCGGCAGCGGGTAGTCGGCGAGCGAGATCAGCGTCGCCTCGGCACCGGCTGCAACGAGCTTCCTGGCGGCGAGCGCCGCGAGCTTGCCGTTCAGCGAGCCGGCGCGCGACGAACCGGACAACACCAGAATCTTGGCGGGCATGGACAATCTCATCGGTGCGAGGGGTCGATCGGCAGGTGAACGAGGGTTTCGCGCCGTGCACTGCGGCTCGCTGCCGCGACAGCGCGAGGGCGCCGGAATCAGGCCTTGCGGTAGACCCAGACCCGGGCCGGCGGAATGTTGCGCAGCACCCAGTCGGAGACGAAGCTCTTCAGGCCGGCGCCCTTGCGCGGCACCGGCGAGATCACCGAATAGGTGAACTGGATGAAGGGGCCGTCCTCGACCAAGAGCCCGAAGACGTCACTGGCGAGCGCGCTGCGCATCGCCGGCGGCTTGTTGAACAGCGGCAGGCTGGAGACCACGGCCACGGCCTTGCCGTCGAGGTGGCCGGCGAGCGTCGTCGACAGCGCATAGGCGTCGCCCTCGACCACGGTGGCGCGCGGAAAGCGCCGGCGCAGCAGCTCGCAGAATTCCGGGCTGTACTCGACCAGGATCAGGCGGCTCTCGTCGACGCCGCGCTCGATCAGCGCCTCGGTCACCGGGCCGGTGCCGGGCCCGATCTCGATGACGGGTCCGGGGATCGCGGGATCGACGAAGGAGGCCATGCGGCGCGCCAGCGCCGGACTCGACGGCGTCACCGAGCCGGTCCGCCCGGGATTGTCGAGCCAGGACTTGATGAAGCGCGCCTCGTCGCCGAGCTTCGCCTTGGCCTCGTCGGCCGCGCGGCTGACGCGCAGCTTCAGCTTGCCGGCGGTCTCGCGAACCTCGCCCTCGACCTTGTAGCGCACGGCGGCGACCTTGAGCCTCGCCTCGGCGACGCTGTCGACGAGATCGGCCGCCGTCACACGCACCTCGTCCTCGATGCGCGAGGCCACACCCGACTGGCCGAGCCTGGCGGCCAGCGAGACGGCGCGCGGCCGGCGGGGATCCAGGATCTGCGACATCGGGCCTCTGAACATGGCGCAACGAATGGCCACAGTGACGAAACAATGACGTTACCGACCAGACACGACGGGTCAAGCCTGCAGGCGGCACGAGCCGATAGGCGCGTTTGCCTGCCGCGACAACTCAGATCAGCGGCCGTGGTTCAAATTCGCTGTCGAACAGCGACGCCATGCGTGCCGTCAGGCGCGGATTCAGCAGGGTCAGGCGCCCGCTCGCGGTCGCGAAAAGTCCGTCCCGCCGCAGTTTCGACCAGGTCTTGCTGGTGTGGACGAGCGAGAGGCCGAGCGCATCGGCGAGCTGCTGCTGCGAGAGCGGGAACTGAAAACTGTTGTCGGTGACGAGGCCGAGCGCGTCGGCACGGCGATAGAGCGAGATCAGCAGCGCCGCGATCCGCTCGCTGGCGTTGCGCTGGCCGACCGACATCAGATTCTCGTCGATCATGCTCTCCTCGCGGGAGCCGAGCCAGGCGAGTTCGTAGGACAGGTTCGGCATCCGCACGAACAGGTCCCAGATGCGCTTGCGCGGAAACAGGCAGAGTTCGACGTCGGTCAGCGCCTCGATGCCGTGCTGGGCGGCGCTCAGCAGCGAGGCCTGCAATCCGACGATGTCGCCCGGAAGCAGGAAATTGAGGATCTGCCGGCGCCCGTCCGGCAGCGACTTGTAGCGGAAGGCCCAGCCGGAGAAGAGCGTGTAGAGCTCGGCATCCTCCTGCCCCGGATGGATGATCTCCGCCCCGGCCGGAAGATTGCGATGCTCGACCTTCATCGCCTGGATGAAGCGGACCTCCTCGTCGCTCTTGTCCTTGAAGGCGGGTTTCAGGCGCAGCGGGCAGGCAAGGCAGGGCACGCCGCCGCGTCCGCCGTTGGTTTGGAATGTCATGACGTCTCGATTGGTCCCCTCAGGGGGACACCATGCCCGTTCCCGGGCTTGCGACTCAATATCAAATGACTTGTTTTGCCGATTGTGCGACGCAACAGGACGACGCAGGAACTCATCCGTCGTCCTGGCGTTTGCCTGCGGTCGGCAGGTGACGGGCGTCGAGGGGAGACGGCATGGTCGAGACGCTGCGGAAGCCGGAGCGCTCGCGCATGCGCCGGTTCTTCGCGACCGCGCTCAAATTCTGGACTGGCGAGACCCGGCTCAGGGCCTGGACCCTGACCGTCGTCGTCCTCGCCTTCGTCGCGGCACAGACCGCCACCGCCGTCGCCGTCAACAACTGGAACCGCCTGTTCTTCGATGCGCTGGAGAAGCGTGATGTCGGCACGGTCTGGCTCGTCGTCGCCTGGCTGCCGCTGCTCGTCGCGGTCTCGGCGCTGACGCTGTCGGCGCTCGTGATCAGCCGCATGCTGCTGCAGGTGCGCTGGCGCGAATATCTGACGCGCCGCCTGGCCGGCTGGTGGATTGCCGACCAGCGCTACTACCGGCTCCAGTTCACCGCGCCCGAGCAGAGCGCGCCGGAATACCGCATCGCCGAGGACGGCCGGCTGGCGATCGAGCCGCTGGTCGAGTTCGCGATCGGCCTGATCAGCGCGGCCGTCACGGCGGCGACCTTCGCCGCGATCCTCTGGCAGGTCGCGGGCTCGGCGCGCTTCACGCTCGGCGGCGTCGACTGGGTGATCCCGAGCTACATGGCGCTGGCCGCGATCCTCTACGCCGCGCTCGCCTCCGCCGCGGCCTATGCGGCCGGCAGGCCCCTGGTCGGGCGCATCTCGGCCAAGAACGAGGCCGAGGCGCGCTTTCGCGCCGAGATGACGCGGCTGCGCGAGAATGCCGAGAGCATCGCCCTGATCCGCGGCGATGCCGACGAGCGCAGCTCGGTCGGCGAGAACTATGGCCGCGTCGTCTCGGCCTGGCTCGGCGTGATCCGGCAGCAGGGCGTCATCGCGCTGGTGCTCAACACCAATGGCGCGCTGTTCCCGATCGTGCCGCTGCTGTTGATCGCGCCGAAATACCTCTCCGGCGAGGTCACGCTCGGCGCCGTGATGCAGGTCGTCGCCGCCTTCAGCGCCGTGCAGGCGGCGCTGATCTGGTTCGTCGACAATTTCGTCAGACTGGCGGAGTGGTTCGCCTCGGTCGCGCGCGTCGACGAGCTGCAGGAGGCGCTGGAGGCGCTCGACGTCGGCACGATCATGGAGGGCGAGACCAAGATCGCGCTCGGCGAGAGCGAGGACGGGGCGATCCATCTGGACGGTCTCTCGATCGCCCACAGCAACGGCCGCGCCGTCATCGCCGACGCTTCGGCGACGATCGGACTCGGCGAGAAGGTGCTGATCGTCGGCGAGAGCGGCACCGGCAAGAGCACGCTGATCCGCGCGCTGGCGGGCCTGTGGCCCTGGGGCTCGGGCCGGATCGACCTGCCGAAGGGCAAGACCGTCGCCTTCGTGCCGCAGAAACCCTACATGCCGCTCGGCACGCTGCGCGACCTGCTGCTCTATCCGCAAGCCGAGCTGCCCATCGACGACGACGTTATCCTCGCCGCGCTGAAGCGTTGCGGGCTCGGCTATCTCGCAAGGCGGCTCGACGACGAGGACAAGTGGGACCAGATCCTGTCCGGCGGCGAACGCCAGCGCATTGCCTTCGCGCGGCTCGTGATCCAGCACCCCGACATCATCATCATGGACGAGGCGACCTCGGCGCTCGACGAGGACAGCCAGAACTCGCTTCTGGCGCTGTTCGACAACGAGCTCGCCGGCGCCACCATCATCAGCGTCGGCCATCGTCCTGGGCTGGAGGAATTCCACGATCGCAAGATCACGCTGGAGAAGCGCCAGGCCGGCGCGCATCTGACCTCGCGGCGCCTCGGCAAGTCGCTGTGGCGGCTGTTCCGCAGCCGCGACGCGGCGAACGATCCGGTGGGCTGACGCGCTGCTCGCGCCGACGTGATCGGCGCCAGGGCGCTGCCGCCTTGCCGTCAGGGAACCGCGGCGCCGTCGCCGCGTTGACACCCCGGAAGGCGGCCGGACCCGGTCGCCATGGCGACCGGGAGAGAGACGATGCTGAACGACAGCCTTGCCCCCATCAAGCGCGCCGGCCTGTTCTTCGGATTCATGGGTGCGGCCGTCGTCGCGCTGACGATCGGCGCGGGGTTGCAGGCTCCGACGGACCAGAGTTCGTCCAGCATCGCCCAGAGCAAGATCGAGCGTCACCTGCCGACCGATACGCAGCTCGCCGCCGTCGATCCCGGCCAGAAGGTGGTCGGCACGACCAAGCGCGCGATCCCGACCTCGCAGCAGGCGATGCTCGCCGGCACCACGGTCTCGCGCTGAGGCGTGACGTCGGCCCAGTGATCTTTTCGTCCGGAGGCTGGAACCCTTTTCTTCGAACCGCGTTTCGACCGTGCGCTCCCTCGCGCGACAGACTTTCAAAAGCCGCCTTCGGGCGGCTTGTTTTTTGGTCTCGTCCGGCGCTGGAATGCGCTGCGAGCCGCCACGGGAAGACCCATGTATCTGCGCATCCGCCACGCGACTACCTATCGCTATGCCACGCCGGTCGCGTTTGGGCCGCATCGGCTGATGCTGCGCCCGCGCGATTCCTTCGACCTGCGCGTCGTCGACACTGCGTTGACGATCACGCCCGGGGCGAAGCTGCGCTGGATGCATGACGCCTATGGCAACTCCGTTGCCGTCGCCGGCTTCACCGGCCTCGCCGACACGCTCGACATCGTCAGCGAACTGCTGCTCCAGCGCTTCGGCTCGGCGCTGCCGCGTAGCGAGGTCGAGCCTGAGACGATGATCCGCGGCGTCGATTACAGCCCGGCCGAGCGGGCGGTGCTGCAGCCCTATCTCGATCTCGCTGCCGCCGACCCCGATGCCGTGCTCGATGGCTGGCTCGCCGATTTCCGCGCCCGAACCGGCGAGGGTTCCGGCCACGTCCTGCGCGATCTCGCCCATGCGATCTATACCGGCCTCAGCTATGCAGTCCGTTACGACGAGGGCACGCAGCATCCGGCCGACACGGTCAGGCTCGGATCGGGCTCGTGCCGCGACTATGCCTGGCTGTTCATCGAGCTGGCCCGCCGCATGGGCTTCGCCGCCCGCTTCGTCACCGGCTACATCCACGACCGCACGCCCGACGCCGCCGGGCTGATCTCGACCGTCGGGCTGACCCACGCCTGGGCCGAGGTCTTCATTCCGAACGACGGCTGGGTCGAGTTCGACCCGACCAACGATCTCGTCGCCGACCGGCAATTGCTGCGCGTCGCGGTGGCGCGCGTGCCTGAGGACGCCTCGCCGGTCTCCGGCAGCTTCACCGGCGCCTCGGGATCGTTCCTGGGACTGAGCGTCGGCGTCAGCATCGACCTCGTCGATCCGGCCTCGGCGCAGGCGGCTTGAACCTCAGCTGCGGTGGCGAACGCGCCAGGTTCCGAGCTGGCGACCCTCCGCAGCACCGACCTGCACCGCCTCGATCTGCGTCACCAGGCCGGCGAAGAGCTTCGGCGGCGGGGTGAAGGGCACGTCGCCATCGGCCTCAATCGCGATCTCGATCGTCGTCTCGTCGATGTCGGTGACGCTGACCTTCAGGCCGATGCCGGGCGCGCTGCGCAGCGCGCGCGACATCACGTCGACGATGACGAAGCCGAGCGGGATGACGCGATCCACCGAAAGCGTGGCGCGGGTCTCGATGACGCTGGTGATCCACTGGTCGCGCTGGCGCAGCAGATTCGCGATCATGGTGACGACGTCGTCGAGGAAGAGATCGACCCTGACCGGCTGCATCTCGCCATCGGCCAGCGTGAAGCGATACGCGGCCGACAGCACGTGCACGCGGCACTCGGCGTCGGCCAGGACGACCCTCGCCTCGCCGGCATAGTCGCGCTTGGTCAGCCCGATATAACTCTGCACCACCTGAAGGCTGTTCTTCACCCGGTGGTGCAGCTCGCGCACCAGGAAGCGATTGTCGTCGAGCGCGGTCTGGAGGCGGCGCTGGCGCACCTCCTGCTCGTCGACCATGGTGTTGAAGGCTTCCGCGACGCTGCGGATGTCGCGCGGCATCTCGGGCGCGATCGGGGCATGCGTCGCATTCGGCCCGGTGCGCGCCCGCGCCGCCGCCTCGATGCCGCGCAGCCAGCGGATGCAGTGCTGGTCGATGGCGCGCAGATAGACCACGCAGAGCAGCGCCAGCATCGCCAGCGGGGCGATCAGCAGGATCGCGAACTGGGTCCGCGCGGCGCGGGCCGGTCCGTCGTCGAAGCTCGCCACGACATAGAGATCGGGCTCCGCGACCACCCGCGCCACATAGGCGCGCGACTGGCCCGAGCGGCTCTGGCCGATCCAGCGCTCGCGCTGCTGCGGCTCGACCTTCGTATAGGGCAGCCAGCTGTCGCCCAGCCCCTCTTCGCCGCGCGAGACGATGGTGCCGCCGGTCCGGCTCTCGAGCGCGACGACCAGCCCGGGCTCGGCCTCGCCGAGCTCGAAGGTCGAATCGAGCAGGTCGGGGTCGACCAGCAGCAGGCCCTGCCGGAAGTCGGTCGTGCCGCTCTCGGCGAAGATGCTGAGATAGAGCTTGCCGCCGACCTTGAGATGGCCGTAGCGCACCTCGGCGAGTTCCGTTCCGGCCCAGACGCGGGTGGGCCGTTCGACACGCATGCTTTGCAGCGCCTGCGTCAGTTCCGCCCGATTGACCGCTGCATCGAGACTGCTCCAGCAGCTCGCTCCGCCGGCCCCGACGACCTGGATTGCGCGAAAACCCTTGACCAGCGTCAGGAGGCCCATGCCGGCCGCGTCGCAGGTGGCATCATCAGGCCGACGCCCGAGCACCTCGCCGCCGGCGAGGAGCGCCCGCAGGGCGCCGCGGTACCAGATCCGGGTCCGGACGGCGTATTCGTCGGCGACCCGCAACTGCGTCGCCTCGATCGTGGTCATCACCGAGCGATAGGTGGCAAAGGCCGTGATCGCGGTGAGACAGGCGACCGGCAGGGCGATCAGGATCAGCAGCGCCAGAAGCCGCCCCCGGACCGTCCTGAACCGGGCGAGATGCATCAGAGACCGACGATTTCGGAGCCGACCCTCTGGATGGCGGCGGCACTCCGGCGATCGGGGCCGAGATCATCGAGGCCGCCGATCGAGAGCAGTTCCGCGAGCTTCGTCCGAGCACGGTTGACGCGGCTCTTGATCGTGCCGATCGCGACGCCGCAGATCTCGGCGGTCTCCTCGTAGGAGAGCCCGGTCGCGCCGACCATGATCAGGACTTCGCGCTGCTCCTCGGGGAGCTTCGCCAGTGCCTTGCGGAAATCCGCGAGATCGAGATGGCTCTCCTGGTTGCCATGCGTCGCCATCCGCTCGGCATAGGTGCCCTCGCTGTCCTGCACTTCGCGGCCTCGCTTGCGATAGAGCGAGTAATACGTGTTGCGCAGGATGGTGAAGAGCCAGGCACGCAGGCTGGTTCCGGGCTCGAACTTGTCGGAATTGCCCCAGGCCTTCAGCAGCGTATCCTGGACGAGGTCGTCGGCGAGCTGCATCGACCCCGACAGCGACGCTGCGAAGGCACGCAGATTCGGAATCTCCTTGATCAGCCCGTCCTTGAAATCAGCCGCGCTCATCGGGACGGCTCCCCTCGGCCGCGCGCTGCTCCTGCGCCTCGAGCTGCGCCAGCAGCACCAGGAACTTGTCCGGCACCGGCGCATTCACGATGTCGTCGTAGTGCGCCTTCAGCGACCGGCCAATCGATTCCTGGACCCGCGGGTCGAGAATCATGTCGTAGTCGTCGGGACGGCCACCGCCGGTTTCGGCCATGGAGGCCTCTGCATTCGTCATCTCAGCCCTCGCATCGAGACAGGCCCGCATTCTGGTGGCGGGTCTTGTCGGTCATCGTCGCCTCGTGGTCTCCCACAAGCTTGCATCTGCGTCACCCTGTCGCGATGCCGGCGCCGGCATCGCGATGGAAGACACCCATGCGGCCCAATAACGGGGTCCCGTCCCGAAAGTTCCCATCGGCGAAAAAAATAAATCTCTTGTCTTTCCGTGGCTTGCGATGCTCTTTTTCGCAACCTTAAAAGGGACACATCCATGTCGATCGCCAAAGAAATCGCGCCGCATCTCCCCTATCTGCGCCGCTTCGCCCGCGCGCTCAGCGGCACGCAGGCGAGCGGCGACGCCTATGTCGTGGCGATGCTCGAGGCGCTGGTGCTCGATCCGGCCTCCTTTCCGCGCGACATCGATCCTCGTCTGGGTCTTTATCGCACCTTCCTGAAGCTGTGGTCTTCGGTCAGCCTGAACACGACCGGCCCGATCCCCGAATTCGACCGGAGTTCCGCCGAGCGCAATCTCGAGGCGCTGACGCCGCGCCCGCGCCAGGCCTTCCTGCTGCGGACGGTCGAGGGCTTCTCGATCGACGAGGTCGCGGCGATCATGGGCGTCGGCGCCGCTCAGGCCAGCGCTCTCGTCCAGGCCGCCGGCCAGGAAATCGCCGAGCAGGTCGCGACCGACGTGCTGATCATCGAGGACGAGCCGATCATCGCGCTCGACATCGAGACGATGGTCGAGGAACTCGGCCACACCGTCACCGGCGTCGCGCGCACCCATCGCGAGGCGATCGCGCTCGTTGGGAAGAAGCGTCCGGGGCTCGTGCTCGCCGACATCCAGCTCGCCGACGGCAGCTCCGGTCTCGACGCGGTCAACGAAATCCTGTCGTCGATCGATGTGCCGGTGATCTTCATCACCGCCTATCCGGAGCGGCTGCTCACCGGCGACCGGCCGGAGCCCGCCTTCCTGATCACGAAGCCGTTCCAGCCCGAGGCGGTCAAGGCCGCGATCAGCCAGGCGCTGTTCTTCGATCGTCGCGCCGGCCGCAAGGCCGCCTGAGGCGATCCACCGAGCGTCCGAAAAGGCCCGCGACCGGAATGTCGCGGGCCTTTTTCGTCTTTGCCGTCTCGCGCCGGAACTTTTGTGCGGGCGCCGTGTTACGCGACAGCCTGGACCTGATGGCGGGCTCTAATAATGGTGGGAGGCGTGACGGTGGCGACCATATTCATTTCTGCCGTCATCGCAGGCAGCTCGATCGCCGCCGCCATCTTCGGTGGACTCGTTCCCCACGGTGCCGCGTCGTCCGAAGCCCTGTCGCTCGCGCTCGCCGCTGCTGCGAGCCTCGCCGTCGCCAGCGCCGCGGCGCTCGATAGCTGAGGGCGACAGGTCAGGGCGTGGTTTTTGCCACGCTCACGCAAGACGATCTCAGGCGCTGAGCCGAATCTCGCGTTCGCCGACGGCCCAGCGATCCGATGACGGCAGCATCGCAGGGCCTTGGCTGCAACGGGCTGCGAGGATGGCGAGTGCGTCGGATGCGGCATAGCCCTGTCCGATCAGCCGCTCCAGTTCCCAGAACGGAGGCATCGCCGGGACGGGACCCTGCGTTCGCGGCGTCTTGGCAGCCTTGATGTTTCTGGTGAACATGTCAGCTCCGAACGATGATCCGGAATAACGCGACGCTCCGATCCTGGTTCCAGCTAAATCGGGAACTGTGGAGCGTTTGCGGCGTTCCTGAGGCAATCGAACGTCAGGAGCTGTCACCATGCCGATCACGCCCTTCTGCGCGAACCGGGTTTTCCGCAAGAGCCTTGCGCCGGCCGCGATCGCTTTCGCAGCGACGCTTGCCTCGCAGGCGCCTGCTACTGCCCAGTCCGGGCCTCCCGCCGGGCGCCTGAACTGCAATGTTTCGGCCGGACTCGGGCTGATCGTGACCTCGCAGCGCCCGATGGACTGCAACTTCCGGCCGCGCCGCGGTCCGGTGCAGCGCTACACCGGCGTCGTCCGCAATTTCGGCCTCGACCTCGGCACGATCCGCAGCACGACGATGAGCTGGCGCGTCTACGGACCCTATTCGCGCGCCGCGCTCGGAGCGCTCGCCGGGCGCTATGGCGGAGCCACGGTCGGCGCCTCTGCCGGCGTCGGCGCCTCGGGCAACCTCCTCATCGGCGGCAACAATGGCGACGTGACGTTGCAGCCTCTGTCGCTGCAAGGCTCGCGCGGAGTCAATGTCGCGTTGGGCGTGACCGGTTTCGAGCTGTCTCTGGCACCGCCGCGCACGAGACGATAACGCCTCGCCATGGCTGCGGCTAACGGGGCGGGCAGCGACGGCCCGCCCCTTTTCGTTACGGTTCGCTAACCGTGTCCAGCCAAATTGAAACGAATTTTACCGGATTTCCGAATCTCGACGGTCTAAATCGGGAACCGGGTGGAGCGCCGGGGCGTTCACCGGGTGGAGTTCAACGAATGCAACCGCGTCGGGTACCGGGAAGGAGTGGATTGATGTCTGAGATCCGCGTCCTGATCGTCGAGGACGATCCTTTCATCGCGATGGACATCGAATCCGCCGTTTCGGAGGAGCTCGGTCCCCTTGCGCAGCTGATCGTCGTCGAATCCGTCGCCGACGCGCATCATGCGGCGACTTCGACCGCGCTGTCATGCGCACTCCTCGACATCGACGTCGTGGGCGGCAAGACCTTCGACGTGGCGGCTCGCCTGCTCGAGGACGGTACGCCCTTCGCCTTCGTGTCGGGATCGGCACCGTCGGACGTTCCGAAGCCGCTGCAGGAAGTGCGGTTCCTGCGCAAGCCGTTCTCGACTCACGAGATCACCCGCTTCGTCTCCGACGCGCTCGCCGCGGCCTGACGCGCGCCTGCGGCGTCAGGTCGGGGCTGCGTCCGCAGACCCTCAGCGCTTGGGAAAGGTCAGCGAGACGCGCAGGCCAGGACGCTGCGAATCGGGACTGGCCGGCTCCGAGGTCATCGTCGCCTGCATGCTGCGCAGCAGGCTCGCCACGACGGTCTGGCCGAGCCCCTTGGCGGCGACCTCGCCGCTGACGCCGACGCCGTCGTCCTCGACCGTCAGCATGATCACCGGCCCGTCGTCGCCGGCCTCTTCCTGAAGCCGCACCGTGATCGCGCCGGTCATACCGCCCGGAAAGGCGTGCTTGATCGCATTGGTCACGAGCTCGTTGACGATCACCACGAAGGACACCGCGTCGCGCCCCGGCAGCCGGATGTCGGCGGTCTCGAGCGACAGGCGGATCGGGCGGCCCTCGGCCGCCTTGCCGATCTCGGCCAGCAGATCCTCCATATAGGGTCGGGCATCGATCTCGTCGGTCTCGATGTCGAGGCGCAGACGGCGCTGGCCGGCTGCGATCGCCTGGATGCGAGACTGGGCCTGCTCCAGCGCCGCCTTCACCGCAGGCTCGCGGCTTTGACGGCTCTGCACGTTGAGCAGCGCCGAGACCATGGCGAGGTTGTTGCCGACGCGATGGCTCACATCGCGCAGCAGCGCCTCGATGCGAAGGCGCTCGTTCTCGAGCTCCCGGGTGCGTTCGCCGACGATCCGTTCGAGCTCGGCGTTGCTGAGCGCGAGCAGGGCGCTGCGGCGCTGGCGCGTGCGCAATTGCTGCCAGGCCGCGAAGGCGAGGCCGGCCAGCGCGATGACGATGCCGATCGAGGCCAGCAGCCGGCGGCGCTCCTCGCCCTTGCCGAGGTCCTCGATGCGCAAATTCTCCGCGATCTGCAGCCGCTGCACCGTCAGGCGCAGCGCGTCCATCGAGACGGCACCGGCATTGTCCATCACCCGGGCGACGGCCGCATCCCTGCGTCCCGCCTTGGCGAGCGCAATGGTCGTTTCGAGCTCCTCGAGCTTGGCGACGGCCTCTTCGCGCGCCTGGGCAACGCGCAGGCTCTGTTCCCTGTCCTTGCGGACGAGAGCGGCCAGCCCATCGAGCTCCGGAAGCGCCGCGCCGCGGCCGGTCGTGTAGGGGCCGAGATAGTCGAGAATGCCGGTCAGAAGATAGCCGCGCTGGCCTGTCTCGGCGTCGCGCATATGGCCGAGGAAGCGCTCGGCCCGCTCGCGCACCTCGACCGCATGCGCGACCTCTTCGGCGGTGGCCTGCGCCCGTTCGTTGATCCAGGCGGCGACGACGATCGCAATGCCGACCACGCCGATCGCGACGATGGTCGTCGTCGCCGAGCGAAGCCTGGAACCGAGCGCCGGAATGTTGCCCAGCACGAAACGCGCGCGGGGTCTCACCTGAGCAGACATGGCGACCGTGATACAGGACGATGGCCGCAAACCCTATGTAAAAAGACAGAGCCGCCTGCCCTGCATCCACCCTGCAGGCGGCTCAGGCCTCATCCTCGCCGTCGTCCTCGTCCGTGCCCTTCAGGATCTGCCGCCCGAGGACGAGGCCCAGAATCGCGACGCCGGCGAGCAGCCCGCCCTTCCAGCCCATGCGTGAGCCCATGAGCTTGGCGGCGATCGGTGCGGCGAACAGCGCCGTCTGAGCGACCGGCGGCCGGCTCGGGCGTGGCCGGCTCTTGACGTAGACAGCGGTCAGCAGGCTGACGATGCCGGCGAGGAAAAGTCCGCCCGCGATCCACAGGCTCGCTTCCACCGCCCCGTAGCGCAGCGCCAGCACGGTGTGTAGCGCGCCGAGCGCGTAGCCGCCGGCGCACAGAACCAGCAGGGCGGCGAAGCCATAGAGCCCGTAGATGATCAGATTGCGCCTGACCGCGCCGGAAACCTCCGACGCGAGCCAGGCCCCCAGCCCCCCGAACATGCTCAGCGTGCCGACAGGAAGCCGACGAACAGGCCGACGGCGGCCGCCAGTCCGAGTGCGCGCAAGGGGCGCTCGCGGATTTCGTCCTCGATCAGCCGCTGCAATTCGCTCGCCTGCTCCTTGGCGACGTCGACCATCCGGTCGGTGTCGAGGCCTGCGGCACGCAGCTTCTCGCCGACGCTGGCGGCGAGGTCCTCCGCCCCGCGCTGCAGGCTGGCCTCGATCGTATCGGCCTCGCTCCGGATGCGCTTGGCGGTCGTCTTCGCCGTAGATTTGGCCGCCGACTTGGCCGACCGGGCCGCAGCCTTGGCCTCGCCCACGATCTCCTCGGCGCCGGCGGCGAGGTCGTCCTTGGCGCGCTTGACGGACGATGTCGCCTGTCTCTTCGCGGAGGTGGTGCTGGCCATGTCTGTGGTTCCCCTCTTCACTGTCGGTGATGTCATGAAAATCGGCGCCGTCCCGAACCGGCGCCATGATCGCAAAACGCGCGCCCGCCGCGGCAGTTCCGTCAGGCGGCCCTGGCGGTCGGCGCTGCGGTCACGGCGGCTTCCGCGTCCGTATCAGCCTGGGCCCGGCGATAGGCGGCGAATTCTTCCTGGGCCACCATGGCGACGAGCAGGATCGGAGTCGAGAGCACGGCGCCAACCGGCCCCCACAGCCAGAGCCAGAAGATGAAGCCGATGAAGACGAGGAAGGGCGAGATCGTCAGCCGGCGCCCGACGAAGACCGGCGTCACCGCGTTGCCCTCGATCAGGTGGAGCACGAAATAGGCCGCCGCCGGCGCGATCGCGGCGAGCAGGGTCGGCGCGCTGAGCAGCGCTCCGGCGAAGATCGTCACCGTGACGATGATCGGGCCGACGAAGGCGAGATAGTTCAGCATGAAGGCGAGCGCGCCCCAGAACACCGGGAAGGGCAGGCCGGCCATCCAGGCGATCGCCGTCGTCATCACGCCCATGCCGAGATTGATCAGCGTCACCAGGCCGAAATAGCGCGCGACGCGGCTCTCGATCTCCTCGAAGAACGCGCCCGCCGATTTGCGCGCGCCGCGTCCGAGGCAGAGCCTGAGCGCACGCGCCTTGAGGTGCCGCCGCGTCGCCAGCCAGAAATATACCGTCGCCACGAAGACCAGCATGCCGCCGGCCGCCGTCGAGGACGACATTGCGATGTCCATCAGCGGATTGCCCTGCGAGACGTTGAGCTCGGCGCCGCTCTTGCCTGTCAGCGCGCCGGCGGCACGCTTGAGCTCGTCCATGAACGAGAACACGCCTCTGAGCTTGGCCTGGAGCGCCGCCATCATCGCCGGAGCCTGGTCGCTCCAGCCAGCGATCGGCACGGCGAGCATGGTGATCGCTGAGAACAGGATGGCGAGCGCCAGCAGCACGACCAGCGCGGCGGCGAGGTGCTGCGGCACCTTGCGCCGCACCAGCCAGTCGACGAGGGGTCCGAGCACCAGCCCGAAGATGACGCCGGCGGTGATCGGCAGGGCGATCGCCTTGCTCAGATAGAGCGTCGCCGTCACCATGATCACGAAGATGCCGACAATGGCGTAGCGCAGGATCAGGTCATGCTCGTAGGGCGTGACGCCGGTATCGGCCTCCTCGACCTCCGGTTCGGCCATATAGCGCGGAAACGGCTTCCAGGCTGACGAGCTGAGCATCTCTTCTGCTTCCAATGCGCGATCGGCGCCCCCCGGCGCATCGCGAGCAGAACGTTGATCCGGAAGGGAAAGTTCCGTGCTGGCTCAGTGCGCTTCGTCCCAATTGCCTGCCGCCCGCGCATCGACCTGAAGCGGCACGCGCAGTTGCACGGCTGGATGCGGCGCCTCGACCATGACCTTCGTGATCATCGGCAGCGCCGCTTCCACTTGCGCATCCGGCGCCTCGAAGACCAGTTCGTCATGGACCTGCAGCAGCATGCGCGCGTCGAGCTTCGCCGCCGCGAGCGCGGCGTCCATGCGGATCATGGCGCGGCGGATGATGTCGGCGGCCGAGCCCTGGATCGGCGCGTTGATCGCCTGGCGCTCGACGAAGGCGCGCTCCGACGGGTTCTTCGAGGCGACCGCCGGGAAATGGCAGACGCGGCCGAAGATGGTGGTGACGCTGCCATGCGCCCGGACATGGGTCTTGGTCTGGTCCATGTAGTCGCGGATGCCCGGGAAGCGCTCGAAATATTTGCGGATATAGGCGCCGGCCTCCTCGCGGCCGATCGCGAGCTGGTTGGCCAGCCCGAAGGCCGAAATGCCGTAGATGATGCCGAAATTGATCGCCTTGGCCCGCCGGCGCACCTCGCTCGGCATGCCTGCGACGGGAACGCCGAACATCTCCGACGCCGTCATCGCATGGATGTCGACGCCGTCCGCGAAGGCCTGCGTCAATTGCGGGATGTCGGCGATGTGGGCGAGCAGGCGCAGCTCGATCTGGCTGTAGTCGGCCGAGATCAGCTTGTGGCCCTTCTCGGCGACGAAGGCGGTGCGGATTTTCCGCCCGGCCTCGGTGCGGATCGGGATGTTCTGCAGGTTCGGCTCGGAGGAGGAGAGCCGGCCCGTGGTCGTCGCCGCCAGTGCGTAGGAGGTGTGGACCCGGTTGGTCTGCGGGTTCACATAGGCCGGCAGCGAGTCGGTATAGGTCGATTTCAGCTTGGAGAGCTGGCGCCAGTCGAGGATCTTCGCCGGCAGCGGGTGGCCCTGCTCGGCCAGTTCCTCAAGCACGCCGGCGCCGGTCGCCCATTGCCCGGTCGCGGTCTTCTTGGCGCCGGCGAGCCCCATCTTGCCGAACAGGATATCGCCGAGCTGCTTCGGCGACCCGATCGTGAATTTCTCGCCGGCGACCTCGTAGATCTCGTCCTCCAGCCGCGCCAGCGACTGGGCGAAATCGCCCGAGAGCCTCGACAGGATCTGCCGGTCGATCGCGATGCCACGGCTCTCCATCCGCGCCAGCACGGCGACGAGCGGCCGCTCCAGCGTCTCGTAGACGGTGGTCTTGGCCTCCGCCGCCAGCCGCGGCTTCAGCGCCCGCCAGAAACGCAAGGTCACGTCGGCGTCCTCGGCGGCATATTCGGTCGCTTTGTCTAGCGCAACCTTGTCGAAGGTGACCTGTGCCTTGCCGGTGCCGGCGACCTCGCCGAAGGTGATGGTCTTGTGGCCGAGATGCAGCTCGGCGAGACGGTCCATGCCGTGGCTGGTGGCGCCGGCATCGAGCGCGTAGGAGATCAGCATCGTGTCCTCGACCGGCGACACCGGCAGCCCGTGCCGCTCCAGCACGAGCAGGTCGTATTTGAGGTTGTGGCCGATCTTGAGGACGCCGGGCGCCGCCAGCAGAGGCTTCAGCGCGGCCACCGCATCGCTGAGCGGAATCTGGCCCTCGACCATGCCGCCGCCGAACAGGTCGCTGCCGCCGCGATGCTGCAGCGGGATGTAGCAGGCCCTTCCGGGCGCGACGCAGAGCGAGATCCCGACGAGATCGGCCTGCATCGCGTCGAGCGAGGTCGTCTCGGTGTCGAGCGCGACGAAACCCGCCTCAAAGGCCCAGCCGATCCAGCGCTCCAGATTGGCGAGCGTGCGCACGCATTCATAGGTCGAGCGGTCGATCTTCGCGGCGCCGGCCTCGTCCTTGCGGGCCTTGGCGAGATCGGCGGGCTTCAGCCAGCCATCGCCGGCCGGCGCGCTCGCCGAGGGTGGCGGCGCCGGCATGGCGGATACCGCGCTGCCACCTTCGACCGCATCCGCGCCGGCATAGAGCGCCTTGAGCTCGGCCGCGCGCGTTCCGCCAGGCGCCAGCGCCTCGTCGGCCTCGATCGCGGCGACATCGGCGCCATAGGCTTCGCCGACGCGCTTTGTGATGGTGGTGAACTCCATCGCCTTGAGGAAGGCGATCAGCTTGGCGGGCTCCGGATCGCCGAGCGTCAGATGCGAGAGCGGCGTCTCGACCTTGACGTCATCGACCAGCGTGACGAGCCTGTGCGAGATGCGCACCTTCTCGATCACGGCGGGGTCGGTCAGGGTCTCGCGGCGCTTGGGCTGCTTGATCTCGCCCGCCCGCGCCAGCAGGGTCTCCAGGTCGCCGTACTCGCCGATCAGCTGGGCCGCCGTCTTGATGCCGATGCCGGGCGCGCCCGGGACGTTGTCGGTCGCGTCGCCGGCGAGCGCCTGTACGTCGGTGACCTTGTCCGGCGTGACGCCGAAATACTCGACCACCTCCGGCTCGCCGATGCGGCGCTCGGCGCGAAAGCCCTTGCCCTTGGCAGCGTCGCCCGAAGCCGGGTCGTACATCGCGACGCCCGGCCCGACGAGCTGCATCAGGTCCTTGTCGGCCGAGACGATGAGGACATCCGCCCCTGCTTCCCGCGCCTGCCTGGCATAGGTCGCGATCAGGTCGTCGGCCTCGTAGACGTTCTGCTCGACCGGGATCAGCCCGAAGGCGCGCACCGCCTCGCGCATCAGCGGAAATTGCGGGATCAGGTCGGGCGGCGGGTCGGAGCGGTTGCCCTTGTAGGCCGGGTAGATCTCCTTGCGGAACGAGTTCTCCGACTTGTCGAAGACGATGGCGAGATGGGTCGGCCTGACGCCGAGCACGCCGTCCTTGACGAACTGGAAGAGTTTGGTGGCGAACAGCCGGACCGCGCCCGAGGGCAACCCGTCCGAGCGGGCATTGTATTTCCGGTCCTGATTGATCGACTGGAAGTACGCGCGAAAGATGAAGTTCGAGCCGTCGACCAGGAAGAGATGGTCGCCGGGCTTGAGGTCGGGTGCGGTCGATGTCTCGCTCATGGCGCGGACCATAGGCGGGCGAGCGCGGGCGGTCTATTGCGCGCGGGCGGCGATTCGCAGGAAGCTCGGCCAAAACCCGTCAGGAGCGAACGCCATGTCCGTCCACGCCACCATGCCGCTCGCCTTCGCCGGCGTGCCGGAGCGCGAGATGCAGCCGCGGGCGGAGGCCTTCCTCGCCCGGATGCGCACGCGCCGCACCGTCCGCGACTATTCCGACCGGCCGGTACCGCGCGAACTGATCGAGACCGCGGTCCGCGCTGCCGGCACGGCCCCGTCCGGCGCCAACCAGCAGCCCTGGACCTTCGCCTGCATCGCCGATCCGGAGAAGAAACGCCGGATTCGCGAGGGTGCCGAGGAGGAAGAGCGCGCCTTCTATGCCGGCCGCGCCGGCGAGGAATGGCTCGGCGCGCTGAGCCATCTCGGCACCGATGCGAACAAGCCCTTCCTCGAGACCGCGCCCTGGCTGATCGCGATCTTCGCCCAGCGCTGGGGGCATGACGCGCAGGGACGCAAGGTGAAGCACTATTACGTGCCGGAATCGGTCGGTATCGCCACCGGCTTCCTGATCGCGGCCCTGCACGACGCCGGGCTGGCGACGCTGACACACACGCCGGCGCCGATGAACTTCCTCAACGCGATCTGCGAGCGGCCGGACAACGAGAAGGCGCTGATCCTGCTCGTCGTCGGCTATCCGGCCGAAGGCTGCACGGTGCCTGCGATCGGCAGGAAGCCGCTGGAGGAGATCGCGACCTTCCTCTGAACCCGCGCGATGCCGCGCTCAGCGCCGGATGATCGTGCCGTGGCCGGTATCGGTGAAGAGCTCGATCAGGGCCGCATGCGGCACCTTGCCGTCGAGAATGACGACCGCCTCGACGCCTTTTTCGAGCGCATAGATGCAGGTCTCGATCTTCGGGATCATGCCGCCCGAGATCGTGCCGTCGGCGATCAGCCGGCGGCATTGCTCCACCGTGAGCTCGGGGATGAGCTGCTTGTCCTTGGTCAGAACGCCCGGCACGTCGGTCAGCAGCAGCAGGCGCTTGGCGTTGAGCGCCCCCGCGATGGCACCCGCGAAGGTGTCGGCGTTGACGTTGTAGGTCTGCCCGTCCGGCGCCGAGCACACCGGCGCCAGCACCGGGATCAGCTCGGCCTTGAGCACCGCGTCGAGCACCGCGGTGTCGACCTTGTCGGGCTCGCCGACGAAGCCGAGATCGAGCACCTCCTCGATCTTGCTGTCGGGGTCGACGATGGTGCGGGTCACCTTGCGCGCGGTGACCATGTTGCCGTCCTTGCCGCAAAGCCCGATCGCCTTGCCGCCCTCGCGCGAGATGTAGCCGACGATCTCCTTGTTGACCGAGCCGGCGAGCACCATCTCGACGACCTCGACGGTCGGTTCGTCGGTGACGCGCAGGCCCTGCCTGAACTCCGATTTGATGCCGAGCTTGGTCAGCATCCGCGCAATCTGCGGCCCGCCGCCATGGCAGACCACGGGCTTGAGGCCGGACTGTTCGAGCAGCACGATGTCCTCGGCGAAATCCTCGGCGGTCGCGGCATCGCCCATGGCGTTGCCGCCGTATTTGATGACGATGATCTCCTGGTCGTAGCGCTGCATGTGCGGCAGCGCCTGGACCAGCAGCTCGGCGGCTTGCGATGGCGTCAGATGGGCGGGATTGATCATCGGCAGGCTCCGCGCGGCGCGGGGAGGCGCGCCGGGAGCGGCTTCTAGCGGAAGAAGCCGGCGCACGGAAGCGACCTTGCTCAGGATCGGTTTAGCTGGCCGCCTTCTTGATCGCCTCCGCCATGCGCGCGCGCCAATCAGCGCCGCTGCGCTTGTAGCGCTCGATCAGGCTCGGTTCGAGCCGCAGCGTCACGACCTGCTTGGCGTCGGCCAACTTGGGCCGGCCGGGTGCGCGCGTCAGCGTGCCCTGAGCGGGGCGGATCACCTTGCCACCGATGGCGAATTCGGCGCGGTCGATCTGGTCTTGCGTCCACGGCGGAGCGTCGTCGGGATCAACGAAGGGAAGGTCGGACTTTTCGGTCTTCTGGTTCATGACAGTGCCTCATCGAGATAATGTGCCGAGCCCCGCCTCTCGATGTCCAAACCAGCATGACGAGGCGATCGTCCAGCAGCCCGTAGGTCTGAAACCGCTCTTCGCCATAGTCGAACCGATCATCGCGCTGGGTCAGCAACGGCCCCGCGAACACCTTCGCCGCATCGGAGAAGTCGAGACCGCGAGCCTCAAAGGTCGCATCACGCTTCGCCTGATGGAAGGTGATCTGCATCAAATCGAATCGTAGCTGCGCCAGCGCCAGTTATCAATATCCGTAATACGGAAATTCGATCAGACCCGCCTCGCAAACAACGCCGCCAGCGCCAGCCCGAGCCAGCTTCCCAGCATCAGAAAGCCGCCCGTCGGTGCGGCGCCCTGGAACAGTCGCGGGCCGCCGAAGCCGCGGCGGGCGAGATCGGCGGCGAAAAGCGCGACGCCCAGGCACAGGAACGAGAGCGCGATGCGGGCGAGAATCTGATGCAGCAGGCCGACCTTGCGGGCGACCGTCGCCGCGATCACGACCGGCGCGTGGAAGAGCAGGATCTGGCCGGCCGTCGTGACCGATTCGGCGACGCCGCCATGGGCGCCGGCCGCGAGCAGCCCGACGCCCGCCAGCCCCATCAGCATGGCCACCGTCAGATGGATCATCGCGGCGTTGTGCCTCACGCGCGCTCCGCCAGCACGCGGCCGACCGCGGCGCGCAGCTCGGGGATGCCGAGCCCGCTTTCGCTCGAGGTCAGCAGCACTTCCGGAAACGCGGCCGGGCGGCGCTTGATCTCGTCATAGGTCGCCTCGACCATGAACTGCCGGTCGGCCTGCTTCAGCGCGTCGCCCTTGGTCAGCACGACCTGATAGGACATCGCGGCCTTGTCGAGCGTCTCCAGCACGGCGCCGTCGACGTCCTTCAGCCCGTGGCGGGCGTCGATCAGCAGATAGACCCGCATCAGATTGGGCCGGCCGCGCAGGTAATTGTGGATCAGGTTGGTCCAGGAGGCGACCTTGGCCCGGCCGACGGCGGCGTAGCCATAGCCCGGCATGTCGACGATGGTCAGGCGTTCATCAGCGCCGACCTGCCGGAAGAAGTTGAGCTGTTGCGTCCTGCCCGGCGTGTGCGAGGTCCGCGCCAGCGCATTGCGCCGCGTCACCGCGTTGATCAGGCTCGACTTGCCGACATTGGAGCGGCCGGCGAAGGCGATCTCGTGGCCGACCATCGGCGGCAGGTCGTCGATATGGGTCGAGGCCCAGACGAAGTCCCAAGGGCCCTCGAACAGCTTGCGCGCGGCTTCGATCTCATCGTCGCCATATGGCGTGGTCATGCTCGTGGTCATGGCCTTTGCCTACACGGCCGCCCGCAGCGCGTCGATGTCGGCGGCCGCGATCAGCCCGACATGACGGGCGATCTTGTCGGCCTCCCAGTCCCACCAGGCGATCGCGAGCAGTTCGGCCACGATCTCCGGCGTGAACCGCATCCTGACGATGCGAGCCGGATTGCCGGCGACGACCGCATAGGGCGGCACGTCCTTCACCACCTGCGCCCTTGTGCCGATGATCGCCCCATTGCCGATGGTGACGCCGGGCATGATCACCGCCTCGCGCCCGATCCAGACATCGTTGCCGATGCGCGTGTCGCCGCGATGCGGCAGGGTCTTCACGTCGGGCGCGCCCTCGATGCCGAACATCGCGAAGGGATAGGTCGAGAAGCCGCCGAGCGGATGGTTGGCGCCGTTCATCACGAACTGCGTGCCTTGAGCGATCGCGACGAACCTGCCGATGATCAGCCGGTCGCCGATGAAGTCGAAATGGTAGCGCACGCAGCGCGCGACGAAATGCTCCGGCCCGCGCGAGTCGTCGTAGTAGCTCCAGTCGCCGACCTCGATCAGCGGGTGATCGACGATCGCCTTGAGGAAGGCCGTGCCCTTCCAGCCGGGGATCGGGTGACGCGTCAGCGGGTCGGGCAGGGGCATGGGGGCGAATGGCGACAGGGCGAATGGCGAAAGGGCGAGCGACGAATGGCGCGCAACTGCCGGCCATTCGCTACTCGCCGTTCGCGGCTACTTCTTGTTCGAGTTGGCGGGCTTGCTCGGCGCCGCCGCGGCCGTAGCCTGCGCCGGCTTCTTGCCGAACATCCCCTTGAGGTTGTCGAACAGCTCGATCTTGGCGCCGTGCTTCTTCATGATGTAGCCCTGCTGCATCACCGAGAGCAGGTTGTTCCAGCTCCAGTAGATCACCAGTCCGGCCGGGAACGAGCCGAGCAGGAAGGTGAAGAACACCGGCATCCAGGTGAACATCATCTTCTGGACCGGGTCCGGCGGCTCCGGGTTCATCTTCATCTGGACGAACATCGTGATGCCCATCAGGATCGGCCAGATGCCGATATGCAGCAGCGCGGTCAGCGCCGCCGGCAGGAAGAAGAAGATGTTGGTCGGGTCGGGCGCGGCGAGATCGCGGATCCAGCCGAAGAACGGCGCATGCCGCATCTCGATCGTCACGAACAGGATCTTGTAGAGCGCGAAGAACACCGGGATCTGCAGCAGCACCGGCCAGCAGCCGGCGACCGGGTTGATCTTCTGCGTCTTGTAGAGCTCCATCAGAGCCTGCTGCTGCTTCATCTTGTCGTCGGCATAACGCTCGCGGATCGCGACCATTTCCGGCTGGAGCTGCTTCATCTTCGCCATCGAGGCGTAGGATTTCGAGGCGAGCGGGAAGAACAGCACCTTCAGCAGCAGCGTGACGACCAGGATCGCGATGCCGAAATTGCCGACATGCTTGAAGATCCAGTCCATCACGTAGAACATCGGCTTGGTGATGAAGTAGAACCACCCCCAGTCGATCAGGAGCTCGAAGCGCTTGATGCCGAGGTTCTTCTCGTAGCCGTCGATCGCCGCGACCTCCTTGGCCCCGGCGAAGAGCCTCGCCTGGTTGGTCGAGCTCGCGCCCGGCGCCACGGTCACCGCCTCGCCGAGGAAATCGGCCTGGTAGGTCCGCGCACCGCCGGTCTGGACCGAGGAATAGCGGCCCTCGTATTTGCGCGCCTGGTCGGGCACGACGGCGGCGGCCCAGTACTTGTCGGTGATGCCGACGAAGCCGCCGACGGCGTCCTTCCAGACCTTGCCGTTGGTGCCGGCGGCGAGCTGCGGCTCCTTGTCGACGTGGTCGTAGGTGAACTCCTGCAGGCCCTGCTCGCCGAGATTGCCGATCAGGCCCTCATGCAGCACGTAGTAGCCGAGCGTCGCCGGCTTGCCGTGACGCACGACCTGACCGTAGGGGAACAGCGTGACCGGCGCAGCCGCCTTGTTCTCGACCTCGTCGCGGATCGTGAACATCGCGTTCTCGTCGACCGTGACGATGCGCTTGAAGGTCAGCCCCTGGCCGTTGGTCCAGGTCAGCGTCAGTGGCGTGCCGGGCTTCAGCACCTGCGCATCGGCGCTCCAGACCGTCGCCGCGTTGGGCAGCGCAACAGTGGTGCCGGGTGCCGCGACCCAGCCGAAATCGGAGTAGTAGGCGTTCGGCCCGCCGAACGGCGAGAGCAGGACGATGTTCGCGCTGTTGGGATCGACCGTCTCGCGATAGGCCTTGAGCGAGACGTCGTCGATGCGCGCGCCGGTGAGCGCGATCGAGCCGGCGATCTTGGGCGTGTCGATCCGCACGCGTGCGCTGCGCGCGAGGGCCTGGTCGCGGGTCTCGACCGCGGGCGTCGCGGGCACGGCGGCCGGCGTCGCCGGCTGGCCCGGCGCGCCCGGCACCGACGGCGCCGGCGCGGTGCCGGTGCCGGGCGTCGGGCCTTGCGTCTGCGTCTGCTGGTTCTGCTGCGCGATCTGCTTCTGCTTCTCGATCTGCGGCGCGCCGTAGAAGAACTGCCAGCCGAGCAGCACGACGACCGAAAGCGTGATCGCCAGCAGGAGATTGCGGTTGTCTTCTTTCATCATCATGGTCGGAAACGGATCTCGCTGCAGCCCGTGGGCGGTTGAAACGGGCTTATGACGTGGCGGGCGCGCTGGCGCCACGGATCGGGCGGCGGCGGTCGGAGGGGCGATGCGGCCGGGCGCGGTCGAGCGCCAGCGAAAGCTCCGCGACCAGCACCTGGAAATCTGTCCCTAGAACCTCGGTCCGCGCCACCACCACGATGTCGCAGGCACGGTCGGCCTGCGTCGCGAGTGCGAGCCTCGCAGCCTCGCGCAGGCGCCGGCGGATGCGGTTGCGCTTGACCGCGTTGCCGGTCTTGCGCGAGGCGGTGAGGCCGAGCCGAAGACCCTCGCGGCCGGGTTCGACGCGGGCGTCCTGCGAGTCTTTGCCCTGCAAGCCCCTGTCGCGAACCTGGGCGGTGAAGGCGGACGAACGAAAGCGGCGGCCGTGCTCGGCCGCCGCCAAAAATTCACTGCGTTGCGTCAGACGGGCGAGGCGCATGGCGGATTGCCTGTCTTCACGAAACAGGGGGCGCCGACCGCGCGCGCCCTCGGGCTCAGGCCGAGAGCTTCTTGCGGCCGTGGGCGCGGCGGGCGGCGATGACCTTGCGGCCGCCCTTGGTCGCCATGCGGGCGCGGTAGCCGTGGCGGCGCTTGCGCACCAGCTTGGAGGGTTGATAGGTTCTCTTCACGGTCCGTCTCCGGGGCCTTCTGCGGCATCACGGCCACGAGCTTCCGTCCGGAAGCGGGGCCGACCAGCCTGTCGTGCGAAAATGGTCCGCGCTGCCGCTGGGCTACGCGAGTGGCGGGCTTATGACGGAAGGCCCGCGCCAAGTCAATGCGAAAGCGGTGCCGAAACGGCGGCTGCGACGATGCCGCCCGCCGGCTTGCGCTTTGCCGCGCCATCCCCGATATAGCGCCCGGGAGGTTGGCGAGGGACGTCTCACTCGCCAACCGGGTCAGGTCCGGAAGGAAGCAGCCCTAACGAGACCGAACGGGTCTTCGTCCAGCCTCCCACCTGTTCCTGCCGGGCGCTGACGCGAGCGTCGCGGGTACGCGCGAAACGGGCGTTGACCCTCGCGCCACGAACCGCCAAACCAGACCGATGAGCGACGACAGCCATTCAGGCCCTTCCGCGGACGAGCCGGGTTTCGCCGGCTTCGATCTGCCGGCCGCGCCCGCTCCGGCCGGCGGCGCGCCGGCCTATCGCGTGCTGGCGCGCAAATACCGCCCGGCCCATTTCGGCGACCTGATCGGCCAGGATGCGATGGTCCGCACCCTGACCAACGCCTTCGCGGCGGGCCGCATTCCGCAGGCCTGGATGCTGACCGGCGTGCGCGGTGTCGGCAAGACCACGACCGCCCGCATCCTCGCCCGCGCGTTGAACTACCAGACGGAAGACGGCGGCGGGGGGCCGACCACCGACCTGAAGCAGTTCGGCGTGCATTGCCGCGACATCGTCGAGGGCCGCCACATCGACGTGATGGAGATCGACGCCGCCTCCAACAACGGCGTCGACAATGTCCGCCAGATCAACGACGCGGTGCGCTACGCTCCGACCTCGGCGCGCTACAAGGTCTACATCATCGACGAGGTGCACATGCTCTCGGCCGGTGCCTTCAACGCCTTCCTGAAGACGCTCGAGGAGCCGCCGCCGCATGCGCGCTTCATCTTCGCGACGACCGAGATCAGGAAGGTGCCGATCACGGTGCTGTCGCGCTGCCAGCGCTTCGACCTGCGCCGGGTCGATGCCGATCTTCTGGTCGGCCATCTCGCCGGCATCTGCAAGGCCGAGAGCGTCGAGGCCGAGGACGAGGCGCTCGCCGCCATCGCGCGCGCCGCGGAGGGCTCGGTGCGCGACTCGCTCTCGATCCTCGATCAGGCGATCGCCCATGCCGCCGGCAGGATCACGCTCGACGAGGTCCGCACCATGCTCGGCCTCGCCGACCGGGCCCGGATCGTCGACCTGTTCGAGGCGGTGATGAAGGGCGACATCGCCGCGGCGCTCGGCGAACTGCGCGCGCAATACGATGCCGGCGCCGACCCTGTCGTGGTGCTGGGTGACCTCGCCGAGTTCACCCATCTGGTGACGCGCCTCAAGCTCGTGCCCGAGGCGGTGAAGGATTCGAGCCTCAGCCAGATCGAACGCCAGCGCGGCGGCGATTTCGCGCATACGTTGTCGATCCGCGTGCTGGCACGGACCTGGCAGCTGCTGCTGAAGGGTCTCGCCGAGGTCAGGCAGGCCGACCGGCCGGTGATGGCGGCCGAGATGGTGCTGGTCCGCCTCGCCCACGCCGCCGACCTGCCGACGCCCGACGAGCTGATGCGCCAGTTGCGCGACGGCACGGGCGCTGTCCCGGGCGGAGGTGGTGGATCGGCGCCGCGCCCGCCGATGGGCGGCGGCAACACCGCGCTCGCAGTCCGGCCGGTGCTCGCCAGCGCCAACCCGAGGCCCGTGCCGGCCGCCGCCCCGCGCGCGATGGCACCGCCCCAAGCCCTGCTGACATCGCTGGAGGACGTCGTCGCGCTCGCCTCGCAGCATCGCGACGTCACTCTGAAGATCGCGCTCGAGCGCGATGTACGCCCGGTCCGCTTCGAACCGGGCCGGATCGAGTTCTCGCTGAATGCGGGCGCGTCGCGCACGCTCGCGACCGATCTCTCGCGCAAGCTCCGGGACTGGACCGGCCAGACCTGGATGGTCGCGGTCGTCACCACCGACGGCGGCGCGACGCTGCGCGAGCAGGCCGAGGCCGAGAAGGGCCGGCGCGAGAGCGATGCCGCCGCCCATCCGGCGGTCAGGGCCGTATTGGAGCGCTTTCCCGGTGCCCGCATCGTCGATGTCCGCGATCCGCGCGCCGCCGCCGAGACGCAGGCGACGCCGGCCGGGGACGACTATCTCCTGCCCGATGCCGAGCCGCTCTTCGATGACAGCGAGCCCGACTTCGACGGCATCGATTTCTGAGACGGTTTCCGGGGGACATGCACGATGCGCGACATGATGGGCCTGATGAAGCAGGCGCAGCAGATGCAGCAGAAGATGGCCGACATCCAGGCCGAGCTCGACGTGATCGAGGTCGAGGGCGCCTCCGGCGGCGGCATGGTCAAGGTCACGATGACCGCCAAGGGCGCGCTCAAGGCGGTCAAGATCGACCCGTCGCTGATGGTCGCCGACGAGCGCGAGATCCTGGAGGACCTGATCGTCGCCGCCTGCAGCGACGCGCGCGGCCGCTCCGAGCGCGTCATGCAGGAGCGCATGGCCGAGATCACCAAGGGCCTGCCGATCCCGCCGGGGATGAAGCTGTTTTGAGGATGGAGAGAGTCCACCTCCGCCATTCCGGGCTCTTCACTCCGCGAAGCCCCGGAATGACAGGGTAGCGCGATGTCCCGCACCATCGCCGGTCCCGAGATCGAGCGGCTGATCCAGCTCCTCGCAAAGCTGCCGGGCCTCGGGCCGCGCTCGGCCCGGCGCGCCGCGCTGCACCTCGTCAAGAAGCGCGAGCAGTTGCTCGGCCCGCTTGCCGAGGCGATGAACATCGCGCGGGACCGGATCGTCGTTTGCGCGACCTGCGGCAATGTCGACACCAGCGACCCGTGCGGACTCTGCCGCGACCCGCGCCGCGACGATAGCCTGATCGTCGTCGTCGCCGACATCGCCGATCTCTGGGCGCTGGAGCGTTCGGGCGCGGTCTCAGGGCGCTACCATGTCCTCGGAGGCGTGCTCTCGGCGCTCGATGGCGTCAGGCCCGAGCATCTGAGCCTCGACGCGCTGGTCGCGCGCGCCTCCGACCCCGCCGTCAAGGAGGTGATCCTCGCGCTCAACGCCACGGTCGACGGCCAGACCACGGCGCATGTCGTCACCGATCTGCTCGCTCATCTGCCGGTCAGGGTGACAAAGCTCGCCCATGGCGTCCCAGTCGGCGGCGAGCTCGACTATCTCGACGACGGCACGCTCGCCGCCGCGATCCGGCAGCGGACCGGATTCTAGGCCGTTCCGCGCTTTTGCAGATCGCGGAGCCGCTCTCTCCGCCAGTTTGCCTTGTTGTCTCGAGGCGAACCGCACGCCGCCAAGCTCAAGCCCGCACCCTCGATCCGGGAGCGCAGCCCTGCGGCCCCACGTCAGAGCCGCATCCCGCCATCCACCGCGATTTCGGCGCCGTTGATGTAAGCGCCCTCGGGCGAGCACAGCAGCAGGGCTATGCCGGCGCAATCGGCCGGCTCGCCGATGCGCCCGAGCGGGATGCGCTCCAGCGCCAGCGCCTCGCGGCCGGGCTGCGCCAGCACCGCGCGGTTGCGCTCCGTCCGGATCGCGCCCGGCTGGATCAGGTTCAGGGTGATGTCGGGCGCGCGCAGCGTCCGCGCCAGCGTCAGGATCATGCTGGTCTGGGCCGCCTTGGTCGCAGCGTAGTAGAGGCAGTCGGGATTGGCGCGGGTCTCCTGCACCGAGCCGATCGCGATCACCCGGCCGAAACCGCGCGCGATCATGCCGGGCAGGATCAGGCGCAGCAGCCGCATGGTCGCATGCAGGTTGACCTCGCTCTGCAGCGCCAGCGCCTCGTCGCTGCCGGCCTCGAACGCCTCGCGGATTTCGACGGAGGCGCAGAGCACGAGGATGTCGGGCTCGCGCCCGTTCGCCTTCAGCTCCGCCAGCATCGCGGCCGGCGCCGAGGGTTCGGCCAGATCGGCGATCAGGCCGGAGGCGGCAGCCCCTTCGGCCAGCAACCCGGCCACGGCCGCCTCTGCCGCCTCGCGATCGCGGTCATGCACGATCGCATGCGCGCCGGCCCGCGCCAGCACCGTCGCGATGGCGAGCCCGATTCCGCGCGCGCCGCCGGTGACGAGCGCGACGCGGCCTGCAAGTGCTCCCGCCATCAGCCGAGCAGCGGCTTCACGCGCTTGACCGCATCGTCCATCGCGGTTTGCGCCGGCTTGATGCCGAGCACGGCTGCCTGAGTTTCCTCGAGGAAGATGTCGTGCGCGCGGGCCTGTTCGTCGAAGGCCGGCAGGTGGATGCGCGAGGCTTTCAGCGCCGCGGCCTCGTCGGCGGCATAGGGCATCGCCGCCTTCAGCTTCTCGTCCGAATAGGTCGAGACGCGGGTCGGGCCGTTGCCGTTCAGCGCCATCGCCAGCGTCCCGGACCTGGCCGAGAGCGCGCGGATCATCTCCCAGGCCAGCGGCTTCTGCCTGGCGTTCTTCGGGATCGCCAGCGACCAGAACTCCGTCGTCGGCGCATACTCCACCTTGCCCTTGAGCTCGGCGGCCATCGGCGGCAGCAGCGACTTGAAGCGCCCGCCATATTTGCCCTTGCTGGCGTCGTTGTAGGTTACCAGCCGCGCGAACGGGTTGATCGTCATCGCCGCGCGGCCCTGCTGCATCACGGTGGTGATCTCCTCGTTGTTCACTGTGGCGAAGTTCCGCGGCATCACCCCGGCCTTGTAGAGCTCGGCCAGCAGCGTCAGCGCCCTGACCATGCCCGGCTCGTTGGCGACGAGCTTGCCGTCGGGCGTCATGTAATCGCCGCCGAGACAGCGCGCGAGCGTCAGGAAGTTCGAGGCGAAGGCGGCGGTGAAGGCGAGGCCGTAGACTTGGCTACCGTCGTCGCGCTTGAAGGTGAGCTTGCGCGCAAGTTCGGCCAGCTCCTCGAAGCTTGCTGGCAGTTTCGAGACGCCGCGCTCCTCCAGCAGCGCCTCGTTGTAGATCAGTGCGTTGGTCGCGTGCCTGACGGGGATCGCATGCAGTGCCCCGTCGAGCTTCATCGGCGCGACCAGCCCCGGCGCGAAATCTTCGAAGGCTTCGATAGCGGAGGCCTTCATCAGCCCGTCGAGCGGTTCGAACAGCTTGAGATTGCGCGGTACCGCGCGCCCGTTCAGCAGATAGGCGACGTCGATCGTGGTCTCCGCCAGCGTGACCTCGCGCAGGAGCCGCTCATGGATCGCATTGACGTCGCCGAAGGTGACCCAGTTGACGCCCGTATCCGCCTGCTTGCGGAAGGCTTCGGTCGCATCGCCGCCGGGACCGGTCGTCGCCGAGGTCTGGTGGACGCGGTGGCCGAGCGCAGTCAGAGTCTTGGCCTGGGCGCGGGCGATGCGAGGCATGGCGAGCGTCGTGGCGGCGGCGCCGGCGAGGCCGCCGAAGGCGCGCCGCGAGATCAGCTTGGACATGGTTTTCCTCCGAGGTTCTTGTGTTCGCGCCGTCTCGTGCGCTTGGAACGATCGATCAGGCCGGCAGTAGCGGCTGGACGCGCTTGACCAGGGAGGCCATCGCCTCCTCCGGCGACTTCATGCCGAGCACGGCGGCCTCGGCCTCCTCCTTGAACAGGTCGCCGGCGCGCGCCGCCTCGTCGAAGGCCGGCAGCGGCACGCGCGCGACCTTAAGCACCTTCAGCTCCTCGGCGGCATAGGGCACGGTGTTGGCGAAGCTCGCATCGGCATAGGTCGAGGCGCGCACCGGGCCGTTGCCGTTGAGCGCGGCCTTGAGCGTCGCCTCCTTGCCGACCATCGCCTTGATGAAGCTCCAGGACAGATCCTTGCGCCTGGCGTTCTTCGGGATCACCAGCCCCCAGAACTCGACCTTGGCCGGGGCGGCGTCGTATTTGCCGGCGAGCGTCTTCGAGGCCGGCACCGCGATCGTCCGGATCTTGCCGGGGAATTTCGACTTCTGCGGATCGTTGTAGATCCGGTTGCGGCCCATGCTCTGCAGGCTCATCGCGGCGCGGCCCTGCTGCATCCAGACATTGACATCCTCGGGCGAGAGCGTCGCGAAGGTCCGCGGGAAGGCGCCACCCTCGAACAGCGCGCGCAAGAGCTTGATCGCGTTCAGCATCGGCGGCTGGTCGGCGACGCATTTGAAGTCCGGCGTGATGAAGTCGCCGTCCCAGGCGCGGGCGATGTCGATGACGTTGGGATAGGTCACGCCCGGCATGCACAGGCCGACCGTCGCGGTGCCGTCGGCCCGGCGATAGCTGCAGGCCTTCGCGATCTCGGCCATCTCCTCGATCGATCCGGGGGGCTTCGAGAAGCCCTTCTCGGCCAGGATCTCCTCGTTGTAGTGCAGGCCGGACGAGGCATGGCGGAACGGCACGGCGAGCTGCTTCCCGCCGACCTTCATGCCGTCCGTCAGCCCGGGGAAGATGTCGGCGGCGTCCTCGATCGGATCGCGCTTCAGATAGTCGTCGAGCGGCTCGAACAGGTTGGCGGCGCGCGGGATCGCCTGCGTGTTGAGCAGGAAGCCGACATCGACGCTGCTCTCCGACAGGCTCGCCTCGCGGAACAGCCGCTCCTGCAGCGGGCCGGTGTCGAAGGTCGTCCACTGGATCGTGGTGCCGTTCTTTTGAGCCCAGTCCTTCGTGATGTCGCCGCCCTGCGCGCCGGTCGAGACCGTCTGCATGACGCGATGGCCGAAGACGTTGAGCGGGCCGGCCTGAGCCAGCGCCGGAGCGCCGCCGAGCCCGGCGAAGCTCAGCCCGACGAAGCCGCCCAGAATCTGCCTGCGATCCAAGTCCTGCCTACGGTCCGGCCCTGTCCCTGTTGCCGTGGTCATGAGCATCCTCCCGAGATGTCGCGAGTTCCGCGATGGCGGCTTCGGCCGCTTCGAAATGTGAGTTCATCGCCGCGAAGGCGGTGCTTGCGTCGCCCGCGCGGATCGCCTCGACGACGCGGACATGGCGCTGATAGGTCTGGCGCCAGTCGGCCTGCGTGCGCGCCTCGCGCGAGTTGAAGATCTCCATCACCTCGCGGATCACCGGCCTCAGGCCCCGGATCTGGAAGTCGAGCAGGCGGTTGGCCGAGGAGGCGGCGACCGCTTCGTGGAAATCGAGATCGGCCTCGATCCAGCGCGGTACGTCGCCCAGTGCCGACTCCATGCGCGCAAGGATCGCATCGAGCCGCGCGATGTCGGCGTCCGAGCGCCGCAAGGCGCTGTGGGCGGCGATCGGCGGCTCGAGGATGCGGCGCAGTTCGACCGCCTCGGTCAGGCCGTTGCGGCGGCCGCGCACGGCGAAGCGGAAGAAGCGGTCGAGCGGGGCGGCGTCGAGCGCCTGCACCCGGGTGACCTTGCCCTGCTGGATATTGACCACGCCCATTGCCGCGAGCTGGCGGATCGCCTCGCGCGCGATCGGCTTGCTGACGCCGAAGGAGGCGGCGATGCGCGCCTCCGACGGCAGCGCGTCGCCAGGCTTCAGCCGCCCGTCATGGATCGCGGCGGTGAGACGCTGGATCACCGCATCGCCCAGCCGCATCGGCACGACGTCGGAGCCCGCAAACGGGTCGTCCTCAGTGAGCACGAGGCGGGCGGCGTCGGTCATCAGGCATCCTCCGCCGGCATGATTGACAGATGCAGCGTTCCTTGGCAACTGTTCAACTTATCAGATAAGAAGAAGATATCTGGAGGATCGCGCCGCATGCCGGCCAGCCGCATCACGAAAGTCGTCGCGCATCCGCTCCGAGCCACGCTGGCCAAAGTCCAGCGGACATCTCAGGGCGACTATCCCGCGATCGAGCTGGTCGTGGTCGAGGTCGAGACCAGCGACGGGCTGACCGGATTCGGCGAGGCGCTGGCGCGGCGCGGCTCCGCCGGCTACGCCCGGCTGATCGAGGATGCGCTCGCGCCGCGCCTGATCGGCAAGGACCCGGCCGACCGCCGTGCGCTCTGGAAGGCGACGCGCGCCGCGCTGTCCGGGAGGCCCGGCGGGCAATTGGTCGAGGCGATCGCCGGCGTCGACATCGCGCTCTGGGACATCGCCGGCAAGGCAGCGGGTCAGCCGGTGCACAAGCTGCTCGGCGGCATCGGCCGGACGGAGGTCGCGGCCTACGCCTCCTCGATCAACTGGCTCGACGACGACACCGTCGAGGCGGAGGTCACGGCCGCCGTGAAAGCCGGCTTCCGCGAGATCAAGGTCAAGCTCGGCCATCCGCTGAAGGATGCGATCGCACGGGCGAGATTCGTCCGCCGGCTCGCGGGCGACGACATCGCGCTCTATGTCGACGCCAACTGGGCCTATGACGTCGACGACGCGATGATCGTCGGCCGGGCGCTCGCCGATCTCGGCTACGGCTTCTTCGAGGAGCCGATCGCGCCGCATGACCGCGACGGCTATCGCCGGCTGGCGCAGCATCTGCCGATCCGGCTCGCCGCCGGCGAGAGCGACTATGTCGCCTCCGAGGCGCTCACCATGCTGCAGGATCGCTCGCTCGGCCTGATCCAGCCGGATGTGACGCGCTCGGGCGGCATCACCGAGACCTGGCGCATCGCCGAGCTCGCGGCTGCCTTCAACACGGCCTATGCGCCCCATGTCGGCTGGTCGGGCGCGATCTGCGTCGCAGCGAGCCTGCAATTGGCGGCGGCGGCCGAAACCTTCCGCACCTTCGAGTGCATGGTCTACGCCAACCCGCTGCGCGACGCCTTCACCCATCCGGTCGTCGGCGAAGGTTCGCAACTGGTCGACGGCAAGCTCGCGGTCCCGCAGGGGCCCGGGCTCGGCATCGAGATCGATCGCGACGCGCTCGCCCGCTTCCGGATCGCGTGATGACCGCCCGCGCGCCCTTTTCCGCCATCGCGCTGGTGACGCCGGTCCAGCTCATGGTCGGCGGCATCATCTTCGTGCCGGCGCTCTATGTCTTCTGGCTCAGCCTGAACCAGTCCTCCTTCGGGCAGGCGGCGAGCTTCGTCGGCCTCGCCAACTACGCCAAGGTTCTGGCCGACCCCTATTTCTGGCGCGCGCTGGTCAACACGGTGATCGTCGTCGCCGTCGTCGTCCATGTCGAATTGCTGCTCGGGCTGCTGATGGCGCTGTTCTTCGCCTCTGGCGTGCCGTTCCGGCCGATCCTGCTCGCCATCGTGCTCGCGCCCTATGCCGTCAGCGAGGTCTCGGCGGTGGTGATGTGGCGCTATCTGTTCGAGCCCGATGTCGGGATGATGAGCCAGTTGCTGGCGGTCTTCGGCCTGCCGCCGCTCGAATGGGCGGTGAAGCCGAACCATGGCCTCGCCATCGTCTGCCTGCTCTCGATCTGGCTGCATTTGCCGTTCAGTTTCATCATCATCTACGCGGCGCGACTCTCGATCCCGGGCGATCTCTACGAGGCGGCCGCAATCGACGGTGCCGGCGCCTGGACCTCATTCCGGCGCATCACCTTGCCGCTGCTGATGCCGGCGCTGCTGATCGCGGCGCTGTTCCGCTACATCTTCGCCTTCCGGCTCTTCTCCGAGGTCTGGCTGATGACGGGCGGCGGTCCGGCCCGCACCACCGAGGTCATGGCCGTCTACCTGTATCTCGAGGCCTTCCGCTACAACGCCTTCGGTTCGGCTGCCGCCACCGGCTGGCTGCTGGTGCTCGCCTCGCTCCTGCTCGCGCTCATCTATCTGCGCGGGCTCTACCGGGAGATGTTCCGCAAAGATGCGTGACCTCTCGCTCCCGCGCCTGATCCTGAAGCTCCTCGGCGTCGTCGCGATCGTCGCCTGGTCGCTGCTGCCGATCGCCCTGATCGCGCTGTCGTCGTTCAAGTCGGACCGCGACATCTTCTCGCTGACCTCGCGCTTTTCCTTCATGCCGACGCTGGCGAATTACGAGCTGCTCTGGAGCCGCTGGGGCGATTTCTTCCACGGCCTCTGGAACAGCTTTCTCGTGACCGTGGGCGCGACGGTGCTGGCCGTGCTGGCCTCGCTGCTCGCCGGCTTCGCCTATTCGCGACACGCCTCGAAAGGGCTTCAGGCCTCGGCCTTCTTCCTGATCTTCATCCGGCTGATCCCGCCGATCGTGATCACCCTGCCGCTGTTTCCGGTCGTCAACTGGCTCGGCCTCAACGACACGCATCTCGTCCTGATCCTGCTCTACGCCACCTTCTTCGTCTCGCTCGGCACGGTGGTGATGCGCACCTTCATCGACCAGATCCCGCGCGAGCTCGACGAGGCCGCGATGATGGACGGCGCCACCCAGATGCAGATCGTCTGGCGCGTCATCCTGCCGATGGCGGCCCAGGGCATGCTCGCGGTCGCCGTCTTCGTCATCGTCTATGCCTGGAACGAGTTCCTCTTCGCCTTCATCTTCACCACCACCAAGGCCAAGACCGCGCCGCTGGTGATCTCGGAGATGATCGGCGCGGTCGAGGGCGTCGAATGGGGCGTGCTCTTCGCCGCCTCGACCGTGCAGCTCCTGCCGGTGCTCGCCTTCGTCATCCTCATGCAGAAGCATCTCGTCGCCGGCCTGACCGCCGGCGCGGTGAAGGGGTAGGACCGCCATGAGCCAGCTCGACGACATGCGCCGCGCCATCCGCGAGGCCGACCCGCGCTTGAGCCGTTTCGACCCGTTGCCGCGGATCATCTGCCTCGACGATTTCGACCGCGGCATGTGCGGCTGGACCCAGCTCGTCGGCAACTACGAGCACTCGCTCGACGCGATGCTGCCGGGCTATGCCCAGCACAGCCACGCCATGCTCTCGACCCTGCCGAACTGGGATTTCGGCTCGCATGGCGGCGTCGACGGCTCCTACGCGCTGAAGATCGCGACCAGGGCCAGAAAAGGCGCCCAGAACGTCGCGATCAAGCGGCTGACCTTCCGCAAGGCCGGGCCGATCCGGCTCGAGACCTATTTCACCTTCAAGCCCGAGGCGACAGAGCTCGAGCTTTCCGAGACCGATATCCGCTCCTTCGGCTTCCTCTACGATCTCCAGGTCGGCGACCGGCATGGCGCAGGCGGCAACCGCGTGATGCCGCATTTGCGCTTCCTCAACGCCGAGAATGGCGAGCATCTGCAGAAATGGCAGTTCAAGCGCAGGACGACGCCGATCCAGCCGATCGGCACCGCCGGCAAGACGATCACGCACTACCATCTCGCCCCGACCGACTGGGAGAATCTGCCGGGTGGTGAGCAGCAGCTCTGCTACAACGAGATTCCGACCAAGATTAACTGGCACTATCTGCGCTTCGATTTCGATCTGGAGACGATGCAGGCGACCGGCTTCCAGGTGAACGACCGCGTCTTCGACATGGCGACCTACGAGCCGATCCGCATCCCGGCGATGAAGAACCTCTGGTGCATGCTGAACCTCGGCTTCTTCGCCGAGACCGACACCGACAAGCGCGCCTTCGCCTATCTCGATTCCGTCTGCCTGTCGGGAGATTTCTGATGCTGCCCGAGAACCTGACGGCGGTCGTCGCCCGCAACGAGACCTGGATCGGCGAATCCGCGTCCGAGCCCTACGAGGCCGGCTGGGCGCGGGAGGCGATCGTCTTCGTTCGCGCGCTGAAGCAGCCCGTCGGGCCGCTGCCGAAGGCCAGGATCGAGATCTCGGCCGATGGCATGCACTGGTGCCCCGAAGGCTCGGAATTCGAGCTGCCTCAGACGAAGGACGCCGTGTCGTTCCAGCGGATCGGCCATTTCGGCAATTTCCTGCGGGTAGCGGCGACGCTGCCGAAGGGCTCCGAGATCACCGTGCTGGTGACCTTTCACCTCAAGGCCTGACGTGGCTGGGCCGGCCCGTTGACGGTTGTCAGGGCGCCTCGAGGATGCGGACCATCGCGTCATAGCCGCGCTGGCGCGCCATCTGGATCGGCGTCGCACCGTTGCGGTCGCCGAGATCGCGCCGGGCTCCGGCCTTGACCAGACGGCTCGCGGTGCGCTGGTGCCGTGGTCCGCCGTCGCCGAGGATCACCGCTTCGATCAGCGCGGTCCATGAGAGATTGTTGACGTGGTCGAGCGGCGCTCCGGCCGCGATCAGGACCCCGACGACCTCGTCATGGCCGAGATGGGCGGCCGCGATCAGGGCGGTGCCGTCATAGGGGCTGGTGATCGCTTTCGGATCGGCGCCGAGCGCCAGCGCCACGCGCAGCGTCTCGACATCGTCGGCCACCGCCGCGATCGTGACGATGTCGTAGCGCCGCGCGTCGAGCGCGCGCGGGTCCGCCCCCAGCCTGACCAGCGTTCGCATCGCCTCGCGCTGCCGGGCATGGGCCGCGATGTGCAGTGCGGTCCGGCCATGGCCGTCGCGCGCATCGATGCCGGCTCCCGCCGGCACCAGTCGCGCGATGGCGACGACGTCGCCGGTCCAGGCGGCGGCCTGCAGCCCGCGATAGGCGGCGATCTCGGCCGCCAAGGGCGGCGTCTGCGCGCAAGCCGGTGTCGCTGCCGTCGAGGCCACGGCCAGACCGATGACGAGCAGACCGGCCATGACGCCCTTCATCGCAACCCTCCTGCCTCAGGCGACGCCGACGCTGCCGAAGACCATGCGGCCGCTATGGAAGGTCGCGCTGCGCTCCGGCAGCCGCGCCACGGCTTCTGCCGAGCAGCTGGCCGGGACCAGCGTGAAATCGGCCGCATCGCCCGCGAGCGGCCAGGCCCGCTTGCCGCTGTCGTCCAGCGGCAGCACGCCGCCGGTGGCGATCGAAAGCGCCCGCGACAGGCGGAACTCGTCGCTGCCGCGATAGAGCTGGGCGTAGAGATTGGCCTTCTCCAGCATGTCGGCGCGGCCGAACGGCGACCAATGGTCGTAGACGCTGTCGGTGCCGGTCATCACGAACACGCCCTTCTCGCCGAGCTGCGGCAGCGGCATCGTCATGGCGCCGAGCGGCACCGTCGAGGCAATTGTGATGCGCTGCGCCGCCATCCGCGCCGCGGTCTCCGCCAGCGCCCCGGGGGCGAGCGTCGCCAGCGCGAAGGCGTGGCTGATCGTCAACTTGCCGCGCAGGCCTGCGTTCTTCTCGACGGTGTCGATCATGTAGCCGATCGCGGCGACGCCGGCCGGGCTCGCCTCGTGCAGGTGGATGTCGACGCCCTTGCCGGTGTCCAGCGCGATCTGGAACATCGCGTCGAGCGACTTTTCCATGGCGCCGTCGACATTGGTCGGGTCGAGCCCGCCGACATAGGTCGCGCCCAGGCTCATCGCCTCGCGCATCAGACGGTCGACCTTCGAATGCAGCAGTCCATGCTGCGGGAAGGCGACGATCTCGCAGTCGAAATCGTCGCGGTGGTTCTCCAGCGCGCGCTGGAGATGTTCCAGGCTCTTCAGCCCGCTGACCGGGTCGATGTTGCAATGGCTGCGCGCCACCGTCGTGCCCTTGGACTGGAGCAGGCCGATCAGCGCCTCCGCCCGCTGCTGCGAGGTCGGCAGCAATTGCGGCAGCAGCGTCTCCTCGCGCGCGATCATGTCGAGGATGGTCTTGCCCTGGCGCGGCAGCGGCGCCTGCCACGGGCCGCCATAGAAGGTCTTGTCGAGATGGATGTGCATGTCGCGCATCGCCGGCAGGGCGAGCTGGCCATGGGCCCGGTAGGCGGGCAGGCTGGCCGGCAGCGCGGTGCCCGAGGCGTGAAGCGCGACGATCCTGCCGGCCTTGATCTCCAGCGCATGCAGCGCCGTCCGGGTGCCGGTCACGACCTCGCCGTCGCGGACGAAGCCTTCTTCCAGCCGGACATCGGTCAGCAGGAAATGCTGGTCAGTCAGCCTGCGCGTCCCCGTCTGCGACGCTGCAGGCGTGCTTGCAACGGGCGAAGCTTCGGCCTCGCCGACGGCGAGCCCCGCCATGGCGCAGATGCCGGCGATGCCGCCGCTCCGGCCGAGGAATGCCCGCCGGCTCTGGTGATGTCCCGTTTCCATGTTCGCGGCCTCCCTGTCGCCGTCGCCTCACCGTTTACCGGCGAGGGCCGCGTCTTGGCAGCGAGATTTGGCAATGCCGGCGATTGCGCCGGCCAATGCCATCTTCGCTCACGTCTCCAGTCCGCAGAAGGTGGCGAGCCGCTCGGCCAGCGTGAGCGTCGCGGCCGGCGCATCATCGCGATGATAGAGCGCGAGCTCGAAATCGGCGATCTCGGCCAGCCCTTCGGCGGCACCGAGCATGCGGTGGCCGGGAAGGCGGCAACTGGCGGGCAGCAGCGTCATGCCGAGCCCCGCCGCCGATGCCGCCGCCAGCGCCGCCAGGCTGCCGCTGCAATAGCCGACGCGCCAGCGCAGGCCGAGCCCGTCGAGCGCGGCGCAGAGTTCGTCGCGATAGAGCCCGCCGAGCGGGAACATCGCCAGCGACACCGGCGCGCGCTCGATCGCCGGATGCGCCAGGCTGTCGAGCCAGAGCAGCGGCTCGGGCCGGGCGGCGCGCGGCGGCGTGCCGCGCCGCTGCTTGACCAGGATCAGGTCGAGCTCCTCGCGGTCATAGGCGCTGCGCAGATCGGCGCTCAGCCCGCTGACGACGTCGAGGCGCAGATGCGGCTGCTCCCGGCCGAAATCGGCCAGGAGCCCGACCGTCGGCACGGCGCAATCCTCCGGCATGCCGAGGCGCAGCGCGCCGTCCCGCCAGGCTCCGGTCAGCGCATCATGCGCCTCCTCGTTCAGCGCGATGATCCGGCGCGCATAGCTCAGCAGCCGCTCGCCCTCCTCGGTTAGCCCGACCTGGTGCGACGACCGCTCCAGCAGCGTCCTGCCGAGCAGGTCCTCGAGCCGCTTGACCTGCAGGCTGACGGTGGATTGCGACAGCGACACACGGTCGGCCGCGCGCGTGAAGCTCAAGGTCTCGCAGACGGCGACGAAGCTGAGCAGCAGCTGCGGATTGAACATCGGATACCGGTTCACGACCCCGCTCGCTCCCTGATGCCGGGCCTGGCGGTCGCAGCAGTGGCGCTCGCCTGCTCGAACTCCGCCGCCTCCGCGATCAGCCAGCTGACGAGCAGGTCGAGACCCGGCCGCGGCGGCCTGTCGCTCGGCAAGGTGAGCCAGCAGCCGGTGGCGCTGACGAAGCCGAGGCCCAGCGGATTGACCAGCGCGCCCGAGGCCAGCTCCTCGGCGACGTAGCAGCGCGGCGCCAGCGCGACGCCGAGCCCGGCCACCGCCGCGCGGATGATCACCGAATAATAGCCGTAGCGCACGGTGTGGGCCGGCACGGCGCCGCGCAGGCCATGGGCCTCGGTCAGCTCGGCCCAGAAGGCCGGCATCTGGAAATGCTGCAGCAGCGTCATCGCCTGGATGTCGGCGGCGCTGCGGAACCCGCCCATGCGCGCGACCAGCTCGGGCGCCGCCACCAGCGCGACGTCGCGGCCGAACAGGTAATGCGCCTGCCTGTCGGGCCAGGGCGGCGCGCCGTGGCTGATCTCGATGTCGGGCTCCTCGCGCTCGCTCTCGCTGACATAGTTGGTGAACTGCACGTCGATGCCGGGATGCGCTTCCGCGAAGGCCGGGAAGCGCTGCATCAGCCAGCGCTCGCCGGCGATCGCGATCATGTGCAGGCGGATCGGGCGGACGAGCCCGGCACGCTCGGAAAGCCGCATCGCGCCGCGCTCCATCTGCTCCAGAGCGGCCTCGGCATAGGGCTGGTAGATCGCGCCCGCCTCGGTCAGCCTCAGGCCCTGCGGGCTGCGCTCGAACAGGGCGGTGCCGAGATGCTGTTCCAGTGTCTGGACCTGCTTGGAAACCGCGCTCTGCGTCAGGTTGACCACAAGCGCGGCACGCGCCGTCGAACCCAGCCGCGCCACGGCGGTGAAGACGCGCAACGCGGCCGAGGAGGGCGGGAGCGCGCTGCCGGCCATGCTCGCTATTCCTTTTTCGACTACCCCGCCGGAGATGGTTTCGTTTGCGCTCGGCCGGGTCAAGAGGCCTAATTTCGCCGGGCAAGGGACGAAGGCGATGAACCACAGCACGAATCTCTGGGGCGGGCGCTTCCGCAAGGCGCCCGATCCGCGCCTGATGAAGCTGTCGAGCGCGGCTGCCGCGCACGCCCGTCTGGTGCCGCAGGACGTCGCCGGCAGCAAGGCGCACGCGGCCGAACTCGAGCGGGCCGGACTCCTCGGCGCCGCCGAGCGCGCCGCCATCGTCGCGACGCTGGACGCGATCGTCCGCGACTGGGAGACCGGCACCGAGGTGCCGACGGCGCAGGACGAGGACGTGCACAGCTTCCTCGAACGGCTGCTGATCGCGCGGCTCGGAGCGACCGGCGCCAAGCTCCGGGCTGGCCGCTCGCGCAACGACCAAGCCGCCAGCAACCTCAAGCTCTATCTGCGCCAGAAGGCGCGCCCGCTCGGCGCCATGCTGTGCGAGCTGCTCGACGCCCTGACGCAGCAGGCCGAGCGGCATGCGGGCTCGGTCTGCCCCGGCTTCACCCATCTCCAGAGCGCCCAGCCGGTGACCTTCGGCCACTGGCTGATGGCGCATGCCCAGGTTCTGGCGCGCGACGGCGAGCGCCTGCGCGACTGGCGCCGCCGCGCCGGCGGCTCGCCTCTGGGCGCGGCCGCGCTCGCGGGCTCGGCCATCGCCTTGCAGCCGGAGCTCAGCGCCAGGGCTCTCGGCTACGATGCACCCTGCGAGAATTCGGTCGATGCCGTCGGCGCGCGCGACCATGTCGCCGAGTTCCTGTTCGTCGCGGCCATGCTGACGACCAACCTGTCGCGGCTGGCCGAGGAGGTGACGCTGTGGTCCTCGCGCCAGTTCGGCTGGATCACGCTCGACGACGCCTTCGCCACCGGCTCCTCGATCATGCCGCAGAAGAAGAACCCGGACATCGCCGAGATTTCCCGCGGCCGGGCGGCGCGGCTGACCGGCGATCTCGTCGCCATGCTCGGCGCGCTGAAGGGCCTGCCGCTCGCCTATAACCGCGACCTCGCCGAGGACAAGCGCGCCGCCTTCGATGCGGTCGACGTGCTGGAGGAGGTGCTGCCGGCCTTCGCCGGGCTGATCGCCGGCATGGAGGCGCATCCGGCGACGATGCGGGCGCAAGCCGCGCTCGGCTTCTCGCTGGCGACCGAGGTCGCCGACCATCTCGCCCGCCAGGGCGTGCCCTTCGCCGAGGCGCACGAGATCACCGGCGCGCTGGTGCGATATTGCGAGGATATGGGCCGCGATCTCGAAAGCCTCGACGATCTCGATCTGCGCGCCGTCGATCCGCGGCTCGGCCCGGAACTGCGCGCGGTGCTGACGCTGGATGCCGCGGTCGCGGCGCGCAGCGGCTTCGGCGGGACGGCGCCCGCCCGGGTCGCCGAGCAGATCGCTCGCTTCCGCGAGCGGCTCGACGCCTTCGCCGCGTGGACGAAGGAGGAGGCGCGATGAGCGACGCGACAGCCATCTCCGGCCGCGACCTTGCCGCGATCGCCGGCCTGCGCATCGTGCCGCGGCGCTTCTACGGGCGCTGGTTCGCCGCCGCCGCGATCCTCGCCGTCCTCGGCTGGATCGTGCTCGCCTTCGCCCGGGGCCAGATCGCCTGGCCGGTGGTCGGCCAGTTCTTCACCGCGCCCGCGATCCTCGCCGGTCTCGGCAACACTCTGATCATGACCGCCTGCGCCATGGCGCTCGGCATCGTTCTCGGCGTCGTCTTCGCGATCATGTACATGTCGCCGAACCCGGTGCTGCGGGGCGTGGCGCTGTTCTATATCTGGTTCTTCCGCGGCACGCCGCTGCTGCTGCAGCTCCTGCTCTGGTTCAATCTCGCTCTGGTCTTCCCGACGATCGGTATCCCCGGCATCGCCTCCTGGCGCACCATCGACCTGATCGGCCCCTTCATGGCGACGTTGCTCGGCCTCGGCATGAACCAGGGCGCCTACACCGCCGAGGTCGTGCGCTCCGGCATCCTCTCGGTCGATGCCGGCCAGACGGAGGCGGCCAAGGCGATCGGCATGACGCGGCTGACGAGCTTGCGCCGCATCGTGCTGCCGCAGGCGATGCGCGTCATCATCCCGCCGGTCGGCAACGAGGTGATCAGCATGGTCAAGCTGACCTCGGTGGCGAGCGTGATCCAGTATTCCGAGATCCTGCGCAACGCCCAGACGATCTACTATGCCAATGCCCGCGTCATCGAGCTGCTGATCGTCGCCGCCGGCTGGTATCTCATCGTGGTGACGCTGCTGCAGACCGGCCAGTTCTTCCTCGAGCGCGTCTTCTCCAAGGGCCGCGGCGACAGGCGGGCCCGGCCGAAGCCTGCCTTGGAGCACGCATGAGCGCGGTCGAAACGAACGCGGCCGGGCCGATCGTCGAGATCGCCCGCGTCAGCAAGGTCTTCGGCTCGCTGAGGGCGCTGAACGACGTCTCGCTGACGATCCCCGTCGGCGCGGTGCAATGCATCATCGGCCCGTCCGGCTCTGGCAAGAGCACGCTGCTGCGCTGCATCAACCAGCTCGAGACGATCGATGCCGGCGCGATCGTGGTCGCCGGCGAACTCGTCGGCTATCGCCGCGTCGGCGATGCGCTGCACGAGCTCGACGACGCCGAGATCGCACGCCAGCGGCTGTCGACCGGCATGGTCTTTCAGCGCTTCAACCTGTTCAACCACATGACGGCGCTGCAGAACGTGATCGAGGGGCCGCTCACCGTGCTGAAGCGCCCGCGCCGGGAGGTCGTGGCGGAAGCCATGGCGCTGCTGGAGCGGGTCGGGCTCGCCGAGAAGCGCGACGCCTACCCGATCGAACTCTCCGGCGGCCAGCAGCAGCGCATCGCCATCGCCCGCGCGCTGGCGATGCGGCCGAAGCTGATGCTGTTCGACGAGCCGACCTCGGCGCTCGACCCGGAACTCGTCGGCGAGGTGCTGGGCGTGATGCGCGATCTCGCCGCCTCGGGCATGACCATGATCGTCGTGACCCACGAGCTCGGCTTCGCCCGCGAGGTCGCCAGCGATGTGATCTTCATGGACAAGGGGGAGATCGTCGAGCGCGGCCCGCCCGATGCCGTCCTCGTCGCACCGCGCCAGCCCCGCACCCGCGACTTCATCGCCGCCGTCCTCACCTGAACCCCGTCCCGATCGAAGGAATCTCGCCATGCTTCGTCTCAGCCTCGGTCTCGCGCTGCTTGCTACCACCTCGCTCTGCGCCGCGGCGCAGGCCCTGCCGGATCGCGTCAAGAGCGCTGCGAAGATCGTCATCGCAACGCAGCCGAACTATGCGCCGATCGTCTTCAAGGATCCGGCCACCAACCAGCTCACCGGCTTCGACGTCGATCTCGGCGAGGCCATCGCCCGGGAGCTCGGCGTCAAGGTCGAGTGGCAGGAGACCGCCTTCGCCCAGATGCTGCCCTCGCTCCAGACCGGGCGCGTCGACATGGTGATGGCCTTCATGTCGGACACGCCGGCACGGCGCGACGTCGCCGATTTCGTCGACTATGTCCGCTCCGGCGCGCAGTTCTACACCACGACCGCCCGCCCCGAGATCAAGCAGCCGGGCGATCTGTGCGGCGGCCGCGTCGGCGCGAGCCGGTCGACCACCTGGCCGGCGGACATCGCCGAATGGTCGAAGGTCAATTGCGTCGCCAAGGGCCTGAAGCCGATCGAGGTCGTCGGCACCGAGGGGTCGGTCGATGCCCGCACCCAGCTCAAGACCGGCCGGCTCGATGGCGCGGTGCAGGGCAACGAGACCCTGCCCTATTTCCAGAAGCTCGAACCGCAGACCTATGTCGTGCTCGGCCAGGCCTTCACCGACAAGCTGGTCGGCATCCCCTTCGCCAAGACGGCCGAGGGCGGCCAGCTTCGCGATGCGGTCAAGGGCGCGATCGAGCGGCTCCAGGCCAAGGGTGATTACGAGGCGCTGCTCGCCAAATACGGCCTGCAGCCCAACGCGCTGAAGCCGATCTCGGTCAACCAGGGCAGCTGAGACACCAGGTCCGCCGGGGCCGGAGGCGGCAGGGCGTCGTGCCGGCCGTCTCCGGTCTTGACACATTGTTATGTTATAACGTTTAAGGCGGAGCCATTCGACGGAGCCCCGATGCCTGCCGCGACGATCCCGAGCGACGCCGTTCCCGCTTGTGCGCTGCGGCATCCTGTGCTTCCCTTGCGGCGTCGGTTCTCGAGAGAGATCAAAAGGGAATCCGGTGGGCGCATGAGCATGCGCGAATCCGGAGCTGCCCCCGCAACTGTCAGCGGCGAGCGACGTTCGATCATGCCACTGGGTTCGCCCGGGAAGGCCGAACGGAGCCTCGACCCGCGAGCCAGGAGACCTGCCGACGTCGTGAAGCCATGCAACCGGGCGGGGTGCCCCGGAAGGAGTTTCGATGACGCTCGTCTGTCCGCGCGAACCTGTCGCGTATCCGGAACCGAACGACGCCGGACCACCGGCCGCCTGCCTGTCGTGGAAGGCCGGCGACGGATGTCGAACGCACGCGCCCTGAAGCGGCCATTCGTACCGCCCGAGAGGCCCGACCGCATCTCGGGGCTCCCGCCGGCGTAAAGCTGCACCATCCGGTCATCGATCGCCGGTCCGCGATCCTCTTCGCCATCGATGTTCCCGCGGGGAATCCCGCATCGGAGTTCCGCACTATGATCGCCACGTCTCTCTCCCGCCGGACCCTCGCTGGCCTGGTTCTCGCGCTCGCCTCGATCCCGACGCTCGTTTCGGCCCAGCAGGGCGAGCCGGTGCTTCGCGTGGTCGCGCCATGGGAATACACCTCGAACGAACCCGACGACGTCGGTTATGTTCTGACCCGCATCGGCGTCGCCCAGACGCTCGTCCAGGTCGAGCCGGAAGGCCAGCTCGTCGGCGGCGTCGCTGAGGGCTGGTCGGTCTCGGACGACAAGCTGACCTGGCGCTTCAGGCTGAGGGCGGGCGCGACCTTCCACGATGGCAGCCCGGTCACGGCGCAGGCGGTCGCGGCGAGCCTGAAGAACGCCTTCGCCGGCGAGAGCCTATCGGCCGTGCCGCTCGATTCGATTGTGGCCGAGGGCGCCGAGGTGCTGGTGCGGACCAAGACGCCGTTCAGCCCGCTGCCGGCCTTCTTCTGCGACTATGCATCGATCGTGCTCGCGCCGTCGTCCTACGGGCCGGACGGCAAGGTCGTGAAGATCGTCGCCACCGGCCCCTACCGGATCGCCGCGATCGACGGCAAGACGACGCTCGAACTCGAGCGTTTCGACGGCTATGCGCGTGAGAAGCCGCCCATCGCCAAGGTTCGCTACACCGCCGTCGTCAACGGCGACACCCGCGCCAACATCGCGATCGCCGGCGACGCCGACCTCGTCTACACGCTGGCCCCGACCGCGATCGCCCGGATCGACGGCGCCGGGCAGATGAAGGTCGCGAGCCTGACCATCCCGCGCATCCGGCCGATCGCCTTCAACAGTGCGCTGCCGCAGTTTTCGGATGTGCGCGTGCGCCGCGCCGTCTCAATGGCGATCGACCGGGCGGGCATCGCGACGGCCATCCTGCGCCATCTGGGCTCGGCCGCGACGCAGTTGCTGCCGCCGATCATGAGCGAATGGCACGACGCCTCCCTGCCGCCGCTCACCCACGACATCGCGGCGGCGCGAAAGCTGCTCGACGAGGCCGGCTGGGTGCCCGGCACGGATGGCATCAGGGTGAAGGACAACAATCGGCTTTCGGTCAAGCTCCTGACCATCGCCAACCGCCCCGAACTGCCGGTGATGGCGACGGCGATCCAGGCGCAATTGAAGCAGATCGGCATGGAGATCGCGATCGAGGCCGGGCAGACCGGCGGCATCCCCGCCGCGATCAAGGACGGCACGATGCAGATGACGATGTTCGCCCGCACCTATGTCAACGTGCCGGACGTGATCGCGACCATCATTCCCGACTACACCCGCGAGCTCTCGAACTGGGGCACGGTCGGCTGGGACGGGCGGGTCAAGGTCAAGGCGCTGACCGACGAATATGTCCTGTCCTTCGACGAGGCCCGAAAGGCGGTTCTCCGCAAGCAGATCGTCGGCATCATCCATGACGAGGCGCCGGTGATCCCGGTCTCCTGGTTCGAGCACACGGTCGCGGTCTCGGGCCGGCTGAAGAACGTCGCCATCGACCCCTACGAGACGCGCTACCTGATCGAGCGGATGGCGTGGAAGTGACGAGGGCCGCCGCCGGCCCGCATCCGCCGGGGCGCGCATCGTGCTGAGCCCGTTGCTCGCCATTGCTGGCGCGCGGGTCGGGCAGGCGCTGCTGACGGCGCTGCTGCTCGCCTCGCTCTGCTTCGCCTTCGTCCAGGCGCTGCCGGGCGACGCGGCGCTGCGGATCGCCGCCGCCCGCGTCGGCGACGAGCGGGTCACCACGGAAGTGGCCGACCGCATCCGCCGCGAGGAGGGGCTCGACCGGCCGCTGCTCGCGCAATATGCGGCCTGGGTCGGGCGGGTGGCGACCGGCGATCTCGGCCGCTCGCTGGTCTCGCGCAAGCCGGTCTGGGAGGAGATCGCCTATCATGGCCGCTTCACTCTCGGCCTCGGCGCGCTCGGCTGGTGCCTGTCCTATCTGATCGCGCTGCCGCTCGGGGCGGCCTGCGGCTTTGCGCCCGGCGGCCGGCTCGACCGGGCGACCAACGCGGTCGCGGTCGCGCTCGCCTCGCTGCCGAGTTTCCTCGTCGGCATCGGGCTGATCTCGGTCTTCGCGCTCAGCCTGCGCTGGCTGCCGCCGGCCGGCTCGCGCACGGCCGCGCACATGGTCCTGCCGGCGCTGACGCTGGCGCTCGGGCTCGCCGCCTTCTCGGTCCGGATCATCCGCAACGCCGTGGTCGAGGTCCGCGCCGCCTTCTACATGACCTTCGCCCGGATCAGGGGGCGCACGGCGGGCGCGGCCTTCCGCCATCACGGCGTCCGCAACGCCGCGATCCCGGTCGCGACCTTCGCCGCGCTGCAGTTCGCCTACATGGTCGACGGCTTCGTCGTGGTCGAGACACTGTTCAACTATCCCGGCCTCGGCGAGCTTCTGGTCAAGGCGCTGATCGCCCGCGACGTGCCGGTGATCATGGGCGCGGGACTGGTGATCGGGCTGATCTACGCCGCCGTCAATCTCGCCGCGGACCTCGCCTGCTTCGGGCTCGATCCGCGTCAGCGCCGGAGGCTCGCGGCATGAGCGCGACGGAATCGCGGGGCTGGAACGTGCCCGGGTCTGCCCCGTCCCGGCTGCGCGTGGTCGGGGCCGGGTTGTCGCGCCCGGGCCTCGCCGTCCCGCTCGCGCTGCTGGCGGCCGTCGCGGCGCTCGCCGCCTTCGGGCCGCTGCTGGTCCGGCACGATCCCGTCGCGCAGGATCTGCTGCGGGCGCTGGAGGGACCTTCGCTCGCTCATCCGCTCGGCACCGACCATGTCGGCCGCGACGTGGCATCGAGGCTCGCCCACGGCGCCTGGCGTTCGCTCGGGCTCGCCTTCGCTTGCGTCGGCGTCGCGACGGCCGCCGGCCTCGCGCTCGGCCTGATCGCGGCCTATGCCGGGCGCTGGAGCGACGCCGCGATCATGCGCCTTGCCGATCTCATGCTGGCCTTCCCCGGCATCCTGCTCGCGCTTCTGATCGCCGGGCTGCTTGGCGGCGGCGTGCTGCCGCTGCTGATCGGCATCAAGCTGACGCTGTGGCCGCAATTCGCCCGCATGGCGCGCGCCATCGCGCTGACGGAGCTTGGCGAGCCGCATGTTGAGGCGGCGCGGCTCGCCGGCTTCCCGGCCCGCACGATCCTGACGCGCCATGTCCTGCCGGCCGTATTGCGCCAGACCACGACGCTCGCGACGCTGGGGCTGGGCGCCGCGATCATGTCGATCTCGGCGCTGGGCTTTCTCGGCCTCGGCCTGCAGCCGCCGACGCCGGAATGGGGCGCCATGATCAGCGAACTCCTGCCCTATATGGCCGAGGCGCCGGTGCAGATGGCGGCACCGTGCCTGGCGATCTTCGTCTCCGTGCTCGGCGCGACGCTGCTCGGCCAGGCGCTGTCGGAGAGCCCCCTGGACACGGAGGCCGGGCGATGACCGCGCCGGCGCTGGCGATCTCCGGCCTGAGCATCCGCGACGGCGGCGGCGCGATCGTGGTCGACGGCATCGACCTCACCGTTGAGGCCGGCGGCATGCTCGTGCTGATCGGCGAGACCGGCAGCGGCAAGAGCCTGATCGCGCAGGCGGTGATGGGGCTGCTGCCGCAGGGCTTCACTGCGAGCGGCACGATCGCGGTCGGCGGGCAGGCGCCGGTCGAGGCCGGCCAGGCCGGGCTGCTCCGGCTGCTCTGGGCGCGCGAGACCATGCTGCTGCCGCAGGAGCCGCGCGCCGCGCTCGATCCAACCATGCGCATCGGCCGCCAGCTCTTCCCGGCCGGCGGCGGCAGCGATGCCGCCTCTGCGCTGGCCGCCGTCGGGCTCGCGCCCGATATCGCCCGCAGCCATCCGGCGATGCTGTCCGGCGGCATGGCGCAGCGCGTCCTCGTCGCCTCCGTGCTGGTCGGGCGCGCGCCGCTCCTGATCGCCGACGAGCCGACCAAGGGGCTCGATCCCGAGCGACTCGACCAGACGCGCGAGCTTCTGCTCGGCCTGCGGCAGGCCGGCCGCGCCCTCGTCGTCATCACCCACGATATCGCGCTGGCGCGCGCGCTCGGGGGCCGGCTCTGCGTTCTGCGCGAGGGCAGGGTGGTCGAGCAGGGCGACAGCGCCGCGATCTTCGGCGCACCGGGCGAGGACTACACCCGCGCCTGGATCGAGGCCGATCCGGCGCGCTGGCGGCAGAGCCTGCGCTGCTGCTGCAGCGACGCCTCCCTGCTCTCGGGCCATGGCCTCGCCTTCGGCTGGCGCGGTCGGCCGGCCCTGTTCGAGGGGCTCGACCTGCATCTGCCGCGCGGCGGCGTCCTGGCGATCACCGGTCGCAGCGGTTGCGGCAAGACCACGCTCGGCAACATCCTGCTCGGCCTGCAGCCGCCCGGAAGCGGCACGGTCGGCTGGGGCGGCGTCGATCCCTATCGCGACCTGCCGGCGCGCCGGCGCCTGCGCCGGCGCTATCAGAAGCTGCATCAGGATCCGGCGAGCGTCTTCCTGCCCCGGCGGCCGATCGGCCGGCAACTCGCCGATCTCGCCGAGATCGCGCCCGATCTCGATCTCGCCCGAGAACTGCCGCCGCTGCTCGAGCGGCTGCGGCTCGATCGGCGCCTGCTCGCCCGCCTGCCCGGCGAAATCTCGGGCGGCGAGGCGCAGCGCCTGGCGTTGGCGCGCATCCTGCTCCTGAAACCGGATGTCGTCGTCGCAGACGAGCCGACCTCGCGGCTCGATCCGCTGGTCCAGCGCGAGACCATGGCGCTGCTGCGCGAGATCGTCGCGACGCGTGCGCTCGGGCTCGTCCTGATCGGCCACGACCGCGCCTTGCTCGCCGCGACCGCTGACGAGATCGTCAGCCTGGACCGGCCGTCGCGCGCGGCCTGAAGCGCCTTGTGCCGTCATGCGCAGGGCTTCGTGCCGCCATGGGCCAGCGCGCTTCCTGCGCCGTCTGCGGCGGGGTAGGGGTGTGCAGCCGGCAACCCATCTCCCGGCGCGAACCGGCGACGATGGCCGCAGCCGGACCGAGAGACGAAGCCACGCCATGACAGCCGTCAGCCAGCCCGGACCCGCCAGCCTGCCGCAGCGCACCGCCATGCCGGTGCTGCTGGCGCTGAGCGCCACGCATCTGCTCAACGACATGATCCAGTCGCTGATCCCGGCGGTCTACCCGATCATCAAGACGGCCTATGGCCTCGATTTCGGCCAGATCGGCCTGATCACGCTGACCTTCCAGATCACCGCCTCATTGTTCCAGCCGCTGGTCGGCCACTACACCGATGGCCGGCCGATGCCCTATTCGATGGTCGTCGGCATGGGCTTCACGCTGGTCGGCCTGCTCGGGCTCGCCCATGCCGGCAGCTATCCCCATCTCGTCGCCGCGGCGGCCTGCGTCGGCCTCGGCTCCTCGATCTTCCATCCCGAGGCGACGCGGATGGCGCGCCAGGCTTCGGGCGGTCGCCAGGGGCTGGCGCAGGGCATCTTCCAGGTCGGCGGACAGAGCGGCAGCGCGCTCGGCCCGCTGCTCGCCGCCTTCATCATCGTGCCGCGCGGCCAGCGGAGCATCGCCTGGTTCTCGGCCGCTGCGCTGCTCGCGATGCTGGTGATGGTCTGGACGATCCGGCGCTTCGCCGAGATCCGCAGGGCCCAGCTCGCAGCGGCGAAATCGGCCGGCAGCGCTCCCGCCGGCCAGACGCTGCCGCGCGCCCGCATCATCGCCACCATGGCGGTGCTAATCGTGCTGCTGTTCTCCAAGAACGCCTACAACGCCAGCTTCACCTCCTTTTACACCTTCTATTTGATCGACCGCTTCGGCGTCTCGATCCAGACCTCTCAGCTGATGCTGTTCCTGTTCCTGGTTTCCGCCGCGGTCGGCGCGCTCGCCGGCGGCATCGTCGGCGACAGGGTCGGCCGCCATCGCGTGATCTGGTTCTCGATTCTTGGTGCGCTGCCCTTCGCGCTGATCCTGCCCTTCGCCGATCTGTTCTGGACCGGCATCCTGACGGTGGTGATCAACCTGATCATGTCGAGCGCCTTCGCGGCGATCCTGATCTATGCGATCGACCTCGTGCCGGGGCGGGTCGGCCTGATCGGCGGGCTGTTCTACGGCCTGTCCTTCGGCCTTGGCGGCGTCGCTGCCGGCATCCTCGGCGAGGTCGCGGACCGTGTCGGCATCGACATGGTCTATCGGATCTGCTCCTTCCTGCCGGCGATGGGTCTGCTCGCCTGGTTCCTGCCGAAGCCGGGTACGCACCGGGCCTGAGCCTGGTTCCGCCCACTCTCCAGCGGTCCGGTTCTGGTTCCGTCTTGACAATACCAGTATAACACCATTTAGGTCGTCCCGAGAGGACAGCCATGGATCGTCTGCGCATCATCGGCGGCAAGCGGCTCGAGGGCGCGGTCGCCATCGCCGGCGCCAAGAATGCGAGCCTGCCGCAGATCGCCGCCTCCCTGCTGAGCGACCGGCCGCTCAGGCTCGACAATCTCCCGGCCGTCTCCGACATCGACAACATGCTGGCGGTGGCCTCGGCCCATGGCGTCGCCGTCACCCGCCACGACGCCCATTCCGCGACGCTGGACGGAGCCGGCGCGCTCGACGGCGAGACACCCTACGACACGGTCAGGCGCATGCGCGCGACGGTGCTCGTGCTCGGCCCGCTGCTCGCCCGCTTCGGCCGGGCCCGGGTCTCGCTGCCCGGCGGCTGCGCCATCGGCGCGCGCCCGGTCGATCTCCACGTCAAGGCGCTGGCCGGGCTCGGCGCCGCGATCGCGGTCGAGGGCGGGATGATCGTCGCGGAGGCGCCGGGTGGGCTGAAGGGCGGGCGCGTCGTGCTCGGCTCGCCCTCCGTCGGTGCAACCGAGACGGCGATGATGGCGGCGACCCTGGCCAAGGGCGAGACCGAGATCGTCAACGCGGCGCGCGAACCGGAGGTCGCCGATCTCGCCGATTGCCTGGTCGCGATGGGCGCGAGCATCGAGGGCGCCGGCACCCACCGCATCCTGGTCCAGGGCGGGACGCGCTTCCAGGCGGCGCGCCACCGCGTCATCCCGGACCGGATCGAGGCTGGAACCTACGCCATCGCCGCGGCCATCACCGGCGGCCAGCTCGAACTCACCCATGCCAGGCTCGAGCAGCTCGCCTCGGTGGCGCAGGTGCTGGAGAGCGTCGGCGTGCGGATCTGGCCGGGCGATCGCGGCCTGATCGTCTCGGGCGACGGTCCGCTCAAGGGCATCGACATCACGACCGAACCCTATCCCGGTTTCCCGACCGACCTTCAGGCGCAGTTCATGGCGCTGATGACCCAGGTCCAAGGCGCCGCGCTGATCCGCGAAACGGTGTTCGAGAACCGCTTCATGCATGTGCCTGAGCTGCAGCGGCTCGGCGCCAACGTCACGTTGCAGGGCACGAGCGCGCTGGTGCGCGGCGGTGCGCCGCTCAGGGGCGCGCCGGTGATGGCGACGGATCTGCGTGCCTCGGTCAGTCTGGTGCTCGCGGCGCTGGTGGCGCAGGGCGAGACCGTGATCAACCGCGTCTACCATCTCGACCGCGGCTACGAGCAGCTCGACTTGAAGCTGAAGCGCTGCGGTGCCGATATCGTCCGGCTGAAGGACTGAAGCCGGTGCCGGCCTCCCTCTTCCTCGGCGTCGATGGTGGCGGCACTGGCTGCCGCGCCCGCGTCGAAACCGATGGCGGCGAGGTGCTCGGCCAGGGCCTGTCGGGCCCGGCCACGACCCGGCTCGGCATCGATGCGGCCTGGGCCTCGGTGATGGCGGCGGCGGAGGCGGCGCTCGCGGAAGCCGGCCTGGATACAGCGGCGCGCGGGTCCGTGCGCGTCGGCATCGGGCTCGCCGGCCTCGGCCGCAAGGGCGCGCTGGAAGCTCTGGCGGCCCTGCCGCATCCCTTCGCTGCGGTCGGCTTCGTCAGCGATGGCCTTGCCGCCTGCCTCGGAGCCCATTCGGGCGAGGACGGCGCCATCGTCATCGCCGGCACGGGATCGGTCGGCATCGGCCGCGTCGCCGGCCGGGAGCTGCGCGTCGGCGGCTACGGCTTCCCGATCTCCGACGAGGGCAGCGGCGCCGATCTCGGCCTGCAGGCGGTGCGGCTCGCCCTGCGCGCCCATGACGGGCGCCACGAGCGCACCGCGTTGCTCGCCGAGGTGATGCAGCGCTTCAAGGACGACCCGGCGGACGCCGTCGCCTGGATGGACCGTGCGAGCGCCACCGACTACGCCACCTTCGCGCCGCTGGTGATGCGCCACGCCAATCAGGGCGACGCGGCCGGCCGGCGCATCGTCCAGAACGCGGCCGAGCAGGTCGACGGGCTGGTCCGGGCACTGTTCGAGCAGGGTGCGCCGCGGGTGGCGCTGCTCGGCGGGCTGTCGAGCGCGATCGAACCCTGGCTCTCGCCGGATGTCCGCCGCCGTCTCAAGGCGGCAGATGGCGACGCGGTCGCGGGCGCGATCATCCTGGCGAAGCAGGAGATGGGATAAAAAGATGGCGACCGAAGACGTCGATCCGCGTTTCACCGATCTCGATGCCTGGCCCTTCGCCAGCGCGATGGAGGCGATGTGGGACGGACAGATGGCCGCGGTCGCGGCGGTGCGCGGGGCGCTGCCGGCGATCACCCTGGCCGCCGGCGCCGCGGCCGAGGCGCTGGGCGAGAGCGGCCGGCTGATCTATGTCGGCGCGGGCACCTCCGGCCGCGTCGCGGTGCAGGACGGAGCCGAGCTGCCGCCGACCTTCGACTGGCCGCTGGCGCGCATCGTCTTCGCCATGGCGGGCGGCCTCGGCGCGCTGACCGCCAGCGTCGAGGGCGCCGAGGACGACGCCGAGGACGGCGCCCGCCAGATCGCCGACGCCGGCACCGGCCTGGCCGACGTCGTGATCGGCGTCGCCGCCAGCGGCACCACGCCCTTCACCGTCGCGGCGGTGCGCAGCGCGACGGAGCGCGGCGCGGTCTCGATCGGCATCGCCAACAATCCCGACAGCCCGCTGCTGGCGGCGGCGCGCTTCCCGGTGCTGGTCGAGACCGGCAGCGAGCTGATCGCCGGCTCGACCCGGATGAAGGCCGGCACCGCCCAGAAGATCGTGCTCAACCTGATCTCGACCGGGATCATGCTCCGGCTCGGCCGGGTCTATCGCGGCATGATGGTCAACATGCACGTCTCGAACGCCAAGCTGAAGCTGCGTGCCGAGCGCATGGTCGCGCGCATCGCGGGCTGCGGCACGGAGGAGGCCGCGACGGCCCTGCAGATCGCGCGCGGCGACATCAAGCTCGCGACGCTGGTGGTGCTCGGCTACGAGCGCGACGTCGCCATCGCCATCCTGGCGAACAACGGCGGCAACCTGCGCAGCGCCCTGTCGCAGATCGCCGACGGAGCCGCCTGATGCTGCGCATCGCCAAGGGACAGCTCGACGAGGCGAGCCCGACGCCGCTCTATCTCCAGCTCGCCGAGCAGATCCGCAACCAGGTCCGCGACGGCGAGATCAGGACCGGCGACGCATTGCCCTCCGAACGCGAGCTCTCGGACGCGATCGGCATCTCCCGCGTCACCGTGCGCAAATCGCTCGACGTGCTGCTCCGCGAGGGGCTGCTCTCGCGCAAGCACGGCTCGGGCACCTATATCGCGCCGCGTATCGAACAGCCCGCGGCGCTGCTCGCCGGTTTTTCCGCCGAGATGGCGATCCGCGGGCATCAGGCCGGCTCGCTCTGGATCGAGAAGGCGACCGGACTGCCCGCACCGGACGAGGCGATGGCGCTGGCGCTCTCGCACGACCAGCCGGTGCATCGCGTCACCCGGGTGCGCACCGCCGATGGCGAGCCGCTGGCGATCGAGCGCGCGGTCGTGCCGGCGAGTGTCCTGCCGTCGCTCGACGAGATCGGCGTCTCGCTCTATGCCGCGCTGGAGGGGCATGGCGCCAAGCCGGTGCGCGGCCTGCAGCGGCTCCAGGCCTCGCTCGCGACCGCGCAGGAAGCCAGGCTGCTGTCGGTGCCGGTGGGCGCTGCCATTCTTCGGATCGAACGCCGCGGTTTCCTCGCCAACGGCACTCCGGTCGAGTTCACCCGCTCGGCCTATCGCGGCGACCGCTACGACTTCGTCGTCGAACTGCGCGAGCTGCGTGGCGAAGGCGGCAGGGCGGAAGGCGATCGGTAACGGCGTCGCCGTCGTCAGCTGCGCTCGTAGCGCACGAAATCGCACTCCGCTCCGGCAAAGGCGCGCGACGAATGCTCCGTCGCGGTCCACCCGGCCCGTTCGTAGAAGCGCCGCGCCGCGAGGTTGACCGCAAAGCTCTCCAGCGAGCGTGCCCCGCGCTCCGCGACATCCGCCAGCAGCGCCGCGCCGAGGCCCCGTCCCTGCGCGACCCGATCGATGAAGAACATGTCGATGTGAGCGAGGGTGACGAGGGCGAAGCCGTTCGCCGCACCGTCATCGACGACGCGGGTCTGTGGCCAGCTCCGGCTGAAGCGTCCCTGAAAATGCGCGGCGTCGAATTGTGACCAGTCGCATGCCGGCAGCAGCGGCGCGAAGACGGCGTGGTAGGCGTCGAGCGCGATATCGGTCAGCCTCGCGATGTCGCCGGCTGTCGCATCGCGCAAAAGCACGGCATCGGCGCTCACTGCTCGCCTCGCAGCCGCGGATCGAGCCGGTCGCGCAGCGCGTCGCCGAGCAGGTTGAGGGCGAAGGCGAGCAGCAGGATCGCGGCACCGGAGAACACGGCGCTCCAGGGCGAGAGCAGCAGCACGTTGCGCCCCTCCGACAGCATCGTGCCGAGCGAGGGCGCCGGCGGCTGCGTGCCGAGGCCGAGGAAGGAGAGCGAGGCCTCGACCAGGATCGCGGCCGAGAGCAGGAGGCTGGTCTGGACCAGAAGCACGCTGGCGAGGTTCGGCAGCATGTAGCGCGCCAGGATGCGGGCGTCGGAGGCGCCGATCGAGCGGGCATGCACGACGAAGTCACTCTCGGCGATGACGAGCGCCGGCGCCCGCAGCAGCCGCGCGAAGATCGGCGTGTAGACCACGGCGATCGCGATCACCGTCGGGCCGGAACCCGGCCCCAGCATGGCGATGACGCCGATCGCCAGCAGGATCACCGGAAAGGCGAAGAACACGTCCATCAGCCGCATCGTGATGCGCTCGGTCCAGCCACGATAATAGGCCGCCGCCAACCCGAGTGTGCCGCCGAGCAGGAGTGCGATCGCCACCGCCGCGGCCGAGATCGAAAGCGAGGCCCGCAGGCCGTGTACGATGCGCGAGAGCAGGTCGCGGCCGAACTGGTCGGTGCCGAGCCAGTGCTCGGCGCTCGGACCCTTCAGCCTTGCGAGCACGCTCTGCGCCAGCGGGTCGTAGGGCGCGATCAGCGGCGCCAGCAGCGCCGCGGCGACCAGCAGCGCGACCGCGCCGGCGGCGAAGACCAGGAGCTTCGGTGTCCGGCTCTTCACAGGCGCACGCGCGGGTCGATCAGGGCGTAGAGCAGATCGACCAGGAAATTGACCAGCACGAAGGCGAAGGTCACGACCAGGATCGTCGCCTGGACCAGCGGGTAGTTGCGCTCGGCGATGGCGCCGAGGATCAGCCGGCCGAGGCCCGGAATCGCAAAGACCTGCTCGACCACGATCGCGCCACCCAAGAGGTAGCCGGTCATGATACCGGCGCTGGTGACGAAGGGGATCAGGGCGTTGCGCAGCGCGTGCCGGAACAGGATCGTGCCCTCGGTGACGCCCTTGGCCCGCGCGGTGCGGACGAAATCCTGCTGCAGCGCATCGAGCATCGCCGAGCGCACGAGCCTGGCGAGGTTGGCGAGGATCGGCAGCGCCAGTGCGAAGGCCGGCAGCATCAGCTTGCCGACATTGCCGAGCGGATCTTCCGAGAACGGGACATAGCCCAGTACCTGCCACTCCGGCGCCAGCGTCGTCAGCGCCAGGATCAGCATGATGCCGAGCCAGAACGACGGAATCGTCAGGCCCGCGATCGAGCCGATCTGCAGGCCCACATCCCAGCCGCGCCCGCGCAGATGCGCCATCAGAACGCCGAGCGGCAGGGCTGCGCCCGCGCCGATGACGAGCGCGAGAAAGCTCAGCTCCAGCGTCGGCCAGACATGGCCGGCGATCTCGGCCGAGACCGGCCGGCGCGTCCATAGCGAAACGCCGAGATCACCTGACAGGATGCCGCCAAGCCAGCTCAGATACTGGCTCAGGATCGGCTGGTCGAGACCGATCCGGGCGCGCAGCTCGGCGATGCGCTCCGGCGTCACCTCGGTGTTGGCACCGAGCATGATCGCGACGGCGTCGCCCGGGATCAGCCGGATCATCAGGAAGACCAGCACCGAGACGCCGAACATCACGACGACGAGATCGACGAGGCGCGTGCGGATGAAGCTCATGGCGTGATCAGGTCAGCGCCGTCATTGCGAGGAGCGCAAGCGACGAAGCAATCCAGGAGGCGGCCGCGCCCGCCGCCCGCCTCGATTGCTTCGCTACGCTCGCAATGACGATCACCGCGCCTGCTTCGTCGCCGCCAGCGAGAACAGCGAGCGGTTGGCGACGATGTCGAAGCCCGAGACGTTGGTGCGCATCGCCGTGAAGAGCTGGCCGTAGGTCATGAAGGCCGCCGGCCCGTCGCAGGCGAGCAGCGACTGCACCTTGGCATAAGCACCCTTGCGCTTGCCCTGGTCGAGTTCGACGCGGGCGGAATCGAGCAGGCCGTCGACGTCGGGGTTGGTGTATTTGAACACGTTGGTCGAGCCGCCGGTGCGGAAAGTCCGGTAGAAATAGTCGTCCGGGTCGACCGAGCCGGCATTGGTCGAGACGAAGGCGTCGAAATTCGAGTTGCGCCAGTCCTGCACGAACTGGCCGAGCTCGGGGATCTTGAGCTCGGCTTTGAAGCCGGCCTTGTTGAGCTGGGCCTGCACGACCTGGGCGATGTCGCGGATGTCCTGCCGCGGCAGCACCAGCAGCGTCACCGGAACGGGGGCGGTCACGCCGGCGGCCTTGAGCAGCTCTTGCGCCTTGGCGGCGGACGGCGTGAAGCAGGGGAACTCGCCGACATTGACGGCCCAGTCCTTCAGCGCCGGCGACAGCGGCCCGCCGGGTACGCCGGCACCGAACAGCGCCGCCTGCACGATCTCCTGCCGGTTCAGCGCATAGTTCAGCGCCTCGCGCACCTTGGGATTGTCGAAGGGCGGCTTCGACACGTTCATGCCGACGAGCGTGTAGGCGAGTTCGAGCGTATCGACGATCTTGACACCTGCCCGGCCCTTGAGCTGAAGCGCGGTCGCGGCGTCGATGTTCGGCAGCATGGCGTATTGGCCGCTCGAGATGCCGACCTGACGCGTCGCCGATTCCGGGATGATGTTGAACTTGACGCCGTCGAGCCTGGGCTCGCTCTTGTTCCAGTAGCCGGCATGCTTCTCCAGCTCGATATGGCCGTTGGGCTGCCAGTCCTTGAACTTGAACGGGCCGGTGCCGACCGGCTGGCGCTGCAGGCCGTCCTTGTTCGCCTCGAAGCTGCGCGGCACGATCGCGATCGAGGCGAGCGCGGTCAGGAAAGGCGCGGACGGCTCCTTCAGCGAAATCTCGACCGTGCCGGCGTCGACGGCGGTCGCCTTGTCCATCGCCGCGAGCCGGCTCGCCAGCGGCGAGGCAATGTCCTTGGAGAGCACGCGGTTGAGGCTCGCCACGACATCGGCCGCCTCCAGCGGCTTGCCGTCATGGAAGGTCGCGCCGGCGACGAGCTTGAAGACATAGCTCTTGCCGTCGGGCGAGATCGTCCAGGATTGCGCCAGCGCCGGCGCGATCCGCAGGTTCATGTCGATGCTGGTCAGCCCCTCATAGATCGTGCCGTTGACGATCTGGAAGGACGAGAAGGCGGTGATGATGTGCGGGTCGAGTCCGGCCGGCGAGGCGTCGACAGCCGCCTGCAGAACCTGCGCGGAAGACGGCGCCGGCAAGGCCGCAAGCGCACCGAGCCCAAATGTCAGCGCCAGCGCTGTTGCGGCCAGAGAACGCGCCATGTCTCATCTCCCTTGATGGCCCCGAGTGGTCTCATCGAACGCTAGCCCTCTAGCATACCAATTGCAAGCTGGCCTGCAGCCAGGGGAAACACTGCCCCCGGAATCATGCCCGCACCCGGCCGAGGAGCAGATGCCCGCCCCCGCCGATCTCCAGAAGCGTCAGCCTCGTGTCGAGCAGCGCGAATTTCGGTGCCTTCAGCCGTAGCGTGACCGTCTGCCGCGCCAGCGCCTCGGTCTCGTCCTTCGGTTCGAGATGCGAGGCGCGCTCCAGCGTGATCGCGAGGGGCGCCTCTGAGAACACGCCTACGGCCGTGACCGGGCCGGCCTTCTCGGCGAGGCGCCGGAGCTGGCCCGCCAGATCATGGCCGATGGGCACGCTCTCGACCGTGACATGGGCCTGCATCGCCAGGCTCAGCATCGCCTCGTAGCCGGCCAGTGCCGCCGCGAGCGTCGTGCCGGTGCCGCCGGCGGCGCCCGCCGCATCGCGGCTGCAATAGCCGAAGCACAACAGGTCGCGCAGCAGGATGAAGTCGGCCGGCTTCACCACGCCGCGCTCGCTCTGCCACGACAATTGCGCGAATTTGAGCTGGAAGGTTTGCCGGGACATCACCGGCGCTGCGGAGCGCCCGGTCGTCAGGCGGCCGTCCGGGGGCATCAGGATGGCGTCCGAGGCCTCGAACTTCACGACGATCGGTGCCGCCGCAGGCCCGTCGACGGTGATGCCGAAGTGGAAGCCGTAGCGGCCGTCGCCGAGGCCGGCATCCTTCAGGTCCTGCCTGAAGATCTCGATCGGACCGGACCCGACGCAGCGCTCGCCGACGAAGGCGAGCAGCGTGCGGCCGGTCAGATCGGCCTCGTTCGAATAGACCCACCCTGAAATCGCGTTGTCGGTGACAACCTCGATCGCCCCGCGAAACATCCCCGCATATCCCCGACTCATGACGCGGAAGGCGTCAGGCATTCCCCGTGCCACACGCCTCCAGCAGGAAAGGCCGCGCGCCCGACGATGCGGGCCGCGTTTCCGTTCCGTTGTGGTGGGGGCGCGGCCTGCCGCTGTCAACCGTCCATGGTGTGGCCGGAAAACGGAGGTTCACAAAAGCCGTCGCGGCCGGGCCGGTCGCCGGACTGGCGGTCCTTGGCCGGCAATCCTTGGCCGGCTTGCCAAGCCCGGCCGCGCTCGCCACTGTCGCGGCCCGGGCAGGGGCGCAATCGCTCCGCGGCACTGGAGACCGAGGCGCCGGATGCAGCCGTCTTCGCTGGCGATCCTCGCGGTCGGCGTCTTCGCGACCATGCTCGCGGCAGATGCCGCCATGGCCTCGGAGCCGCCACGCCTCGCGATCGCCGGCCCGGCCGAGGCCGTCTTTCCGGCGGGTGCCGGCCCCTGCGATGCCGAAGACTATGCAGACGCGCCGGCGCGTGCCTTCCGTGCGGGCGACGGCGTCGTGCTCTTCGCCTCCCATTTCACCACGCGACGCGCCGCCGGCGCCGCCCTCGACCGGCTCGGCCGCAGCTGCGCGGTGGCGCTGGGTTCGCCCGGCGCGGCCGATCCGGCGCGCTATCTCGACAAGCGCTGGGTCGCGGCGACATGGACGCAGGATGGCCGCGACATCCAGGCCCTGGTCCATCATGAATTCCAGGCGCAGCGCCATCCCGGCGCCTGTTCCTTTCCCGGCTACATGCAGTGCTGGTACAACACCATCGTCGCCGCCCGCTCCCGCGACGGCGGCGCGAGCTTCGCCTATGACGCGCCGCCACGCGTCGTCGCGGCGCCGCCGTTCCGGCAGGAGACCGGGCAGGGGCGCCATCGCGGCTTCTTCAACCCGTCGAACATCGTCTCCGATGGCCGGTATCTCTACACCTTCATCCACACCACCGGCTGGCCGGGCCAGGGCTATGGCTCCTGCCTGTTCCGCCGCGAGGCCGCCGGCGAAGGGTCGGACTGGCGCGCCTGGGACGGCAGGGGCTTCGACGCCGTCTTCCCCGACCCTTACGCCGGGCCGGCCGGCATGGCGGGGCGCTGCCTTGTCGTCCAGCCGTTCTCGACGCCGGTCGGCTCGGTGACGCGCCTGCGCGGCAGCGGCCTCTGGCTCGCGGTGTTCCAGCGCGCGGCGAGCGCAGACGCCCCCGCCGGCTTCTACCAGGCGACCTCGCGCGACCTGCTCGACTGGTCGAAGCCGTCCCTGCTGCTGGCGGCGCCGACCCTGTTCGGCTCGCCCTGCGGCCATCCCGCGATCGTCGCCTATCCGGCGCTGATCGACCCCGACAGTCCGTCGCGCAATTTCGAGGACGTCGGTTCGCGCGCCTTCCTGTTCTACACCGAGATGGCGGTGGAGGGCTGCCGGATCACGGCACGGCGCGTCCTCAAGCGCCTGCCCGTCGTGCTGTCGGGCGCACCGTGAGACGCGCCCGGCTCAGCTGCCCCGGATCTTCTGCTTGACCTCGGTGCTGGAGATGCCCTCCGTCCGCGGCAGGTAGACGACGTCGCAGAGGTCGCTGCAGAAATCGAAGCGGCCGGCCCAGTCGTCGCCCATCACCAGCACGTCGGCGCGATAGCGCTCGACATAGGCGCGCTTGAGTTCGAGGCTCTCCTCGAAGAAGACCTCGTCGACGCAGCGCAGCGCGCTGACGATGGCGATGCGCTCGGCGCCGCTGAAGGTCGGGTAGACGCCCTTCTTGGAAAAGTTCAGCGCATCGGTCGAGACCCCGACGATCAGGTGGTCGCCATAGGTCCGGGCCCGCTCCAGGAGCCTGACATGGCCGAAATGGAACACGTCATAGGTCCCGAAGGTGATCACCCGCCGGATCGCCGCCATCCCTCTCCCCTCAAGCCTCTGGCCGCTCGCGGCCCTTCGATATCCATATCCGCCGCGCCGGACTTGCCCCGGGCGCGCTTTGCCGGCTGTATGACCATGCGTCAGGACACAAGCCGAGGTCGGGCATGCTTGCAAGACGAGAATTGGTGCTCGGCCTCGGCTTCGCGCCGCTGGCAGCGAGCCCGCGCGCCGCGCTGGCGCAATCGGCGGTTCCCGCCGGCAAGCTGATCGCCCATCGCGGCTTCGGCACGCTGGGCGCGCCGCGCGCGCTCGGGCCGGAGAACACGATGGCCGCCTTCCGCCAGGCCGCAGCGGCCGGCGCCCGCTACATGGAGACCGACGCCCAGGTCACCGCCGACGGCGAGGTCGTGCTGATGCACGACCGGACGGTCGACCGCACGACGAGCGGCAGCGGCGAGGTCGCGCGGCTGAGCTTCGCCGAGATCAGGGCGCTCGACGCCGGCAGCCGCTTCGCCGAGCGCTTCCGCGGCGAAAAGGTGCCGACGCTCGCCGAATACTTCGCCTTCTGCAAGCAGCGCGGCCTGTTCGCGACGCCCGAGATCAAGGAGTACCGCAGCCGCGACGACATCGCGCTGATGCTGGACGCGATGCGCCGCCACGGCGACCCTGCCCGCACGATCTGGTGCTCGTTCCGGCTCGAGGACCTGATCCTCCTCCGCGGCGCGCTCGGCGAGCGCGATTGCGGGGTCGGGCTGGTCGGGAGCAATCCGAAGAACCTCGCCGCCTTCGCCGCGCTGGGTGGGCGCCGCGCCATGCTGATGAACCACAGGCCGCTCCTGAAGAACCTCGACTGGATTTCCGACTGCCACGGCGCCGGCGTCGAAATCTGGCCCTGGACGGTCGGCAGCACCGAGATCGCGCGCGCGCTCTTGGAAAAGGGCTGCGACCTGATCATCAGCGATGGGTTGCTGTGAGGGAGTGATCATTCGTCGGCTCCGGACTGGGTCCTCGACGGCGCCACGTCGTTGCCGGCATCGTCTGCAGTCGCAGCCTTCTTCTGTCGCGGCGGCTTGCCGAAGCCGTTGCTGGGATCGGGCGTCACCCAGCCGGGACCATAGCGGTCTTCGAGAAAGCGTTCGGTCTCGGACGGTATCCAGACCGGCGTTCCGTAGAGCTCTGACCGGCGGAAATCCTTGAACCAGTCGCCTTTCAGGGCGCGGATCGCAGATCGCTCCATCATCGCATGGACGGTGCCGTCGGGCGTCCGCCAGATCGGGAAGATATCGAGCTTCGTTTTCATCTTCCGCTGTCTTAAGGTGATGTAGACCTTGGCGCGGCCCGGATAGGGGTCGTCGATGACGAGGTCATCGAAGCGAGACAGGTCGTCGATGAAGCGCCTTCTCTGCTCGAGCATGTCGTCGAAACCGGTGGCATCGAACATCAGTCCAAGATCGACATCGTCGTCATGAGGGATGAAGCCCTTCTCGCGCACGCAACCGAGCAGTGTGCCGTAGGCGAGGAAGAGCGGCTTGCCTGTCGCGTCCGCCACGATCGCCTCCATCCTCGCGATGAAGCCCATGATGCCGGCGAGGTCGCGCGCATAGAGTGGTTTGTTGATCCCGTGCTTGCTGATGACGCGGTGGTTAGCGAGTGGAAGATGGCGGTTGATGTCCGCGACCGCAGCCGTCACGTCGCGGAATGAAATCTCGCCGAACAGGCCGGATTGCCAGACGGCGCGGATCTTCTTGAACCTGTCGCCCAGGAAGTCGCCGAGGATGTGACAGTATGTCGGCAGATGCGGCAGACCACCCCGTCGGTCCGACGCGGCGAGCCTGCCGCACAGCCTGACGAGGGCGAGCGCGCCGGCGAGTGGATTGATCTCGCGCGGATGAGCCTTCCGCGTCACATCGACGATCTGCAACCGCGTCGCCGCGATCGGCCAGTTGTATGGGTTGAGCTTCCCGAAGCGTATTTGGGTGATGCTCGTGCCCTGTCGGGCCGTGGCTCGCCAGCGATGACCGAACAGCGGCGCCTCGGGCGCTTCGGCGAGCCAGCTCAGTCCTTCGCCGCCGGGTCTCGCGCCACCGAAGTCGACCGCCACGACGCGTTCGTTGCCGATCGCATCGCGGATACCGATCTCGATCGGGATGGACGCTTCCCGGTCGAAGCCGCCGCGCTGGCCGTCACGCTCGATCAGGATCGTCCTGCATCCTGCCGGCGCGGAATAATGCCAGTCCTGCTCCGGCAACCGCATCCTGAGTTCGCCGCAGATCACGGCGACCGCGCCGGCGGCAAGCTCGAACAGCGCCGCATCGATGTCGCCGTGGGATCCCTCGCATGCGCTGGACGCTTCGATGCGCAAGCCGGTATCGGCGCGCGCGAGAGAGATTACGATGTCGTCGAACCGCCCGTCCGCCTCGGTGACATGGGCGGACAGGCGTCGGGCCAGCTTTGCTGCCTCGTCGAGCGCCTCGATGGTGCGCTCCGTGAGATAGCCGGGCGACGCCATGTCGAATAGCGGTACAGGTCTCGATCGTTTGCGGCCCTTCGCCTTCGCCTTCGGCGGCGGCACGAAGCCCGGGGGCTGCACCTCCAGAATCAGCTTCCTGGAGCGGGCGCCTTTGGCGTCGGCGCGGTTGTGGAATTCGAGGAAGGTCAATGCCTCTCCGTCGGGGCAGGTGGCCGCCCATGACGGGTTCTTGCGCCAGGCGCTGAGCACCGGGCGTTCGCCGTCGAGCCCTGCTCCCGCGGCATGATCGTCACCCTCGACGGTGAACCTGTCGGCGAGGTCGATCAGGCCGGCTGCCGCATCGAAGCGCATTGGCTTGACCTGGTCGAAGTTGAGCTTCGTCCAGCCGCGTGCGCCGACGACGAGCCGCGCCACGCCCATGCCGTCGAGTGGGATGCGCAGCGGCATATGGTCCGGCCGCAGCGCTGTCGCGCCCGAGGCGACGAGGCGCGCGGCGACCCGTTCGGCAATCTCCGCAAGATGGTCGGCTCCAGCGAGCGCATCCAGAATGCGGCTCCTGTCCATTGTCCCTTCAGCCGCCGTCTTGTCGCCCATCTATCCCAGCCCATAGCTCGGATCGGGCGTCACCCAGCCGGGGCCGTAGCGATCTTCGAGGAAGGCCTCCGCCTGCTCGGGCACCCAGACCGACCCACCGTAGAACTCTGCCCGCCGAAACGCGCCGAACCAGTCGCCTTTGAGGGCCCTCACCTTCAGCCGTTCCATCATGCCGTGAACCTGGCCGTCCGGCGTGCGCCAGAGCGGGAACAGATCGAGGCGAATGCCGGGGCCGGCCTTGGCGATCTTGATCGAGCAGTTGACGCGGGCCTTGGCGGGATGGGGATCCTCGATCGCGACATCGGGATACGTGCTCAGACGTGTGAGCAATGCCGTCCGCTTCGCGAGCATGTCATCGAAGTCGCGAGCGTCGAAGACCCAGGCCACGTCGATGTCGTCGTCATGCGGGATGAAGGCGTGGTCACGGATGCAGCCCAGCAGGGTGCCATAGGACAGGAACAGCGTCTGGCCGGTCTCGATCGCGACGATCTCCTCCAGCCGCGCGATCTGGCGCAGGATCGCGCCGATGTCCCGCGCATAGAGCGGCGTCTTGAAACCGTGCTTGCTCAGGATGCGATGGTGCCGGACGGGCAGGTTCGCGTTGAAGTCGGCGACCGCCGCCGAGATGTCCCGGAACTCCAGTCCCGGAACGATTTTGGCCTGCCAGAACGAGCGCAGCCGGCTAAAAGCGTTGCCGAGGAAGAGCGACCAGACGAACCCGTAAGCCGCGGTCACCGGCGCGTCACCGCGCCTCACGCCGGTCGAAAGCCGGCCGCAGAGGCGCAGCATGTCGAGGGCGGCAGCGACCGGATTGAGTTCCGGGGCGGCGAGCTTGCGGCTGGCATCGCGGATGCGCAGTCGGGCTCCCGGTATCGGCCAGGTGCCGCGCTCGACGCGGCCGATGCGAACATGGCTGAAGGTCTCGCCGGCAGCGCCCGAGACCAGCCAGTCATGCTGCCAGAGTGGCGCCTCGGCCGGCACCGGCCGTAGCAGGAGCCCGTCGCAGACGGGCTGCGCGCCGCCGAATGTCAGCGTCGTCTCGCGCCGGCCGCCATCGCCATTCAGGCCGAGATGCACGACGATCGGGCTCTCCGCGACGATCCCGCCGGCGACCACGTCGCGCGATAACCGCAGGCATGTGCAACGCTCCGGTGCCGCGAAGGTCCAGTCGTCGGCGGGCAGGCGCCTGCGCAATTCGCCGCAAAGCAGCGTGGCTGCCGCCGCGGCGATCGCCGCGAGCGTCGCTTCGCTGTCGTTTTGTGCGTCGAGGTCGAAACCGTCGGTAGCGAGGCTGAGCGCGATCCCGTCATGGCTCGCCTCCGGCTCGGCGGCGACCATCGGCAGCAGGCCGGTCGCGAGCAGGGCGAGTTCGTCGGCGAGAGCGAGAGCGTGGCAGGCGAGCGCGCCGGTGTCGTCCATCCGAAACAGAGGCTTCTGCTTGGCCGTCGACGTTCCGATCGGCGGTGCTCCCTGCGGCAGCTTCATCGTCAGCTGGTGCGAGCGCGCGCCCTTGGCGTCGGCGCGGTTGGCCAGGACGAGGTGCGACAACGGCAGCGGCGCATCCGTCCGGATCGACCAGCTCGGATGACGCAGCCATCTCGTCAGGACCGGCTTGCCGACGAGGTCCGGCTCGGTTCCGGTGTCGTCGCCGACCACCTCATAGGCGCCGGCGCGGTCGACGAGGCCGAGATCGGCGTCGAAGCGCATCAGCTTCAGGCTTTCGAAATTGAGCTTCGTCCAGCCTGGCGCGGTCAGGGTCAGTTCGGGCAGGCTGCGCCCGTCGAGCGGAATCGCGAGCGGCATGTAGTCGGGCCGCAGCAGGGTCGTGCCGGCGGCGAGTTCCTCGGCGAGGCGCGCGGCCTGCGCCGGCAGTTTCGCTGCGAGTGCGAGACCTCGTTCGACCAGGGCCCGGCCGGCGGCCGCCTCGGTCCGGATCGGCGCCATACCGCTCACGCCTGGATCCACTCCATCCCATAAAACCGGTCCGGCGTCGGCCAGGTCTCTCCGTAGCGCGCGGCGAGGAAGGCTTCTGGCTGGGCCGGCGCGTCGATCGTGCCGCCATAGAAGGCGATCGGCCGCAGCGGCGCGATCAGCTCGGCCGGGACCTGCTCGATCTTCATCTGCTTCATGTAGAGCGACGCTTGGCCGTCGACGCCGCAGACGGCCGGGAAGACGTCGACATAGAGTTTTGCCGCCGGCGCCTTGATCTTGAGGAAGTCGAAGCCTTCGGCGATCCGCGCCGTCACGCCGCGCGCCTTGAGCTCGGTCACGATCTGGCCGAGCTCGCCGGGCAGCGCCGCCATCTCCGTGCTGCGCGCGAGATAGACCATGTCGACATCGTCGTCATGGGCGATGAAGCGGCTCTCGCGGACGATGCCGAGCAGGGTGCCGTAGCAGATGCCGCTGGCGAGCCCCATCGCCGCCATGATCTCGTGGACCTCGTGCAGCGCGGCGGCGTACTGCGCCTCCTTCATCCGTAGTGCCGAACCCTTGATGCCATGGGCGCGGACCATGAAGGGGAAGGAGGCGGTCGGCCCCTCCATCCGGGTGACATGGGCTTCCATGCCGCGCTCGATCGCGGTGACCGCCGCGGCACTGTCCATCAGCCGCTGGTAGTCGAGCATCCTCGGCAGATCGACGCTGCCATGCTGGGTCAGCCGCAGACCGTGGAGATAGTGCAGCGCCTTGCTCTCGAGCTCGCGCAGATCGGGCTGGTTCTCGGTGCCCTTGTAGATCAGCCCGTCGACGATCGGCGCGAAGGGCGCGAAGGCGATGAGCGCATGCTTGTCGAAGCTGGCGAGCGCGGTGTCGAGCGCCGTGAGCGCCTGCCTGCGCCCCGATAAGAGCTGTTTCGGGTCGGCATCGGTGCCGTCGATCACGCCGTCGCGCAGCGCGATCAGGATCCGGCTCGTCGCGGCCATGAAGTCCTGGGCGCCGCGCCGCATGCCGTGGTCGAGAACCGGCGCCTGCAGGAAGCGCTGGCCCGCCTCGACCAGCAGGTCGAGCAGCTGGCCGATGCGCAACCGCACGGTCTCGGGCGCGAGATTGTCGAAGCAGCGTACCGGGCGGCCCGGCGCCTTCCATTCCACCACCAGCCCATAGGCGCGCGAGCCCCATTTGCCACGCCGGTTGTGGATGGCGAGGCTGCGCAGGAAGAACGGCTCGGCGAAGCTCGCCGTCCACCATGGCATCGGCTGCTTCTGCGTATGGATGCCGCCGCCGTCGATCAGCGCCGCGGCGGCGTTTTCGCGGCCGAGCCGTTCCGAGCTCATCGTCGCGGTGAAGCCGGGCAGCCCGCCAGCCCGGTCGAGCGTGAAGGCCAGGGCTTCGAGGTTGAGGATCTCGGTCTCCGGGATCCTGAGCGAGATTTCGCCGATCGTCTGGGCGATCGGCAGCACGAGCGGCGCGGCGGCGCTGAAATGCACCAGCCCCGGAAAGGCGAGGCGGCAGGCGTCCCTGACGGACTGGCGCGAGGTGGTGCTGTGGAACGCCGCCTCCATGCGTCACCGGGGCGGGGCGACGATGATGCGGTCCGTCCGCCCTTGGCGGCACGTCCTCGCGAAGGATATATCCACCGACTGCCTCATCATTCTGGCCATGGTCGTGTCGGAGCAAGCTTCGGACCAGCGGCTCCGAACCACCCTTCGATATCCGGGGGATCGTCGCAACCGCAAGGCTTACCTTGCGTTCGCCGAGACGGAGTCAGCCGCGACGCTGCGGCAGGGCGGCGTTATACAGCGAGATTGCGAACCGCTGTGCATCTTGTGCCGGCTTTCGACACCGTCGCCGCCGATTTTTGCTCAATTCGACGCCAGTGACATGGGCAGAGTCGATCCTGCCGGGTCGATCCAGCTCCCCTTTGTCCCGATCCGGGACATTTTTCCACGCCGTGCGGCGCCGTCGAGGGTTTGCGAGGTCGCCGGAAACCCATGGTCGCGGGCCGCCCTGGCAAGGTATAGTCGCCTGATTTTTAGCCGAAAAAGTTTTGATGCATCACATTGAAGCCATTTTTGGAATTATGAGGTTAATCAAAAGCGTGATACTACAGATTTATGACAAAGATTCTATTTGAATAGACAATGAGTTTGATCGTTCCAAGCAAGTATATTCGAATGAAGCCGCTCATTCTCGATAAAATTTGACCGAAAGACATGAGAATTATCCTCAAAAACTAATGGTGTTCGACTCCGATTTGGCCGCCGAGAGTCGCATGGCGAAGCCCTCTTTCCTTCGTGGCAAAATTTCGGCAGCGACTCGTCTTTACGATGCGTTAACCCCCGTGATAAGCATTTTCGGTGGTGCTCGACGGGGAGTTCCGCAGGTAAAACGGTGATCTGTCGCATCGCTTCCCTAAAGGGAAGGAAGGTCGTTTCGGTCGAAGGGCGGCTTCGGGCGGGCTTTCGATCGTATCGGCGGCATCTGGCGCCGTATCCCTGCGGATTTTCGCCGTCGTCGTGCGCTCTGTCGTCGAAATCGCCCGTGACTGCGGGTGTTCGTCGCGAAACTGGTCGTGTGGTTGTCGGGCGGGCTGCTTCGGGGAGCTCGTCCAGGGAATGGGTGCTGCGAAATCGTGAGCCGGAACAGTTCGGACGAGGTCGAGAGCAAGGATATGAGGTCGCTGCCGGTTCCGCGCGGCCTCTTCGTCCTGCGCTACGCGACCTCCGCCGACGGGCTCGACGCGCCCGAGATCGACATTTCGGTCGAGCCGGCCGGGCCGCTCGTCCTGATGACGCAGGCTGGTCTGGCCGACAGCGTCGTCCTCGGCGCGCCCGGGCAGGCTGTCCCGGTCTGCGCGCGTGAGGCCGGCCATCTCAGGCTCGCCACGCGGCCGCAGGCCGGTCAGGGCCCGCGAGAGGCGAATGTGGTGCTCGAGCCGCTGCTGCAATCCTCGCGCGAAGAGGCTCTGGCGCAGGGCGCGCTCAATGCCGCTCCGGCGCCGGCCAAAGCGATCGGCGTCGATGTGCTCGCGCATGTGGCGCGACGCGGCGACGTGCTGGTCACCGGCGGCGAATGGGTCTGCGGACCGGCCTTCCCGATGGCGATCGAGGGTCTCGAACTGCGGCTGGCCGATGCCGCGGCCGGCCTCGGCATCATGACCTCGGCCACCGTCAATGCCGGCGGCCGCAAGCGGCTTCCGCCGGCGCCGCTCGGGGCCTTCGTCGGGACGCGGGGGCGGGCCGCACCGCTGGTCGGCGTCAGCTTCGCTCTGGCCGGGCCTCTCGCAGCGGGCTGCCGCCTGTTATGCGAGGCACTGTTCCTCGGCTCGGCCGTCGTCAGGCGCTCGGGGCGCTCCGTCGAACTGTCCGGCCCGACCGGCTTCGAACCGCTCGTCGGCCTGCGCCTCGCGATCGAGTGCGGCGTGGACGATGGCGGCGTCATCGCGCTGCCGACGCGGCCGCAGGCACCGGCCGTAGCGGCGTCGCCGGCAGAGGCGCAGGCGCAGGCGCAGGCGCCGCGTGGCGAAGCGGCCGGCGGGCGCGTTCGCGTCTTCCGCGCGGCCGCAAAAGCGCGCCCGATCGACGATACCTCTCATGACACCCTGTACCGTGCTGGAGCCTGACAGTGGCCACCTATGATTACACCGAGGCTCAGCTCGGCGCGAAGATCGACGATCTCCAGGTCTTCAGCGCCGAGTCGCGCGATGCGATCCTGCAGGGTCTGACCTCGATCGGCGCCTTCGGTGCCGGCTCGACCCATGGCAGCCTGATCTTCACCGACATCCTCCCGACCGGCGACGCGACCGTGCCCGATCCGGGCGAGGAGCTGATCATCTTCACCGGCGACCCGACCGGGCCGCAGACGATCACCGGCGACGACAAGATCGTCGTCTTCGGCAGCGACACCAATATCGACGTCACGATCAACGCTCTCGGCAAGACGTTCGTCGCAACCGATGGTGGCGACGATCACATCGTCAGCACCGGTGCGAGCAGCGACTACGTCATCACCGGCGAGGGCGACAATTATGTCGATGCCGGCTCGGGACAGGACACGATTATCGCCGGCTCGGGCAACGACACGATCTTCGGCGGCTCGGGCAACGACACGATTTCGGCCGGCGACGGCGACAACCAGATCGACGGCGGCAACTCCAACGACCTCATCAGTGCCGGCGACGGCAACGACACCATTCTCGGCGGCGACGGCAACGACACGATCTCGGCCGGGGACGGCAACAACAAGATCGAGGGCGGCTCCGGCAACGACTCGGTTACGGCCGGCGCGGGTGACGACACGATCACCGGCGGCGACGGCAACGACACGATCGTGGCCGGCAGCGGCGACAACAATGTCGATTCCGGCTCCGGCGACGACAGGATCTTCGCCGGCGGCGGCAACGACACGCTCGCCGGCGGCTCGGGCAACGATTCCGTGGTGGGCGGTGGCGGCGACGATTCGATCACCGGCGGCTCGGGCAACGACACGCTGGTCGGCGGCGGCGGCAACGACACGATCGAGGGCGGTTCGGGCAACGACCTCATCCGCCTGCTGGCGGAGGACGGTTTCACCGGCGAGGACAGCGTCGTCGGCGGCAGTGGCTCCGACACGCTCTACATCGATCACAAGCTGTCGGAGGTCGCCTCGACCAATACCGTCGGCGGTGTCACCACGATCACCTTCGACAATGGCGACACGGTCTCCTATTCGCAGATCGAGACGATCCTCTACAAGACATGACCGGTCGCCTCCGGCGCGCGGTCATCGCTGCGGAAGGGGCCGAGAGGCCCCTTTTCCGTCTCGCTGCCGGGCCTGGCCGGCGGTCTGCCTCCGGCAGCCGGGAGCGTTCGTGACGATGCCCATCCTCGACGGCTTCTACGAGCGGCCGACGGTACTCTCGGCGGCGACGGGGCATACACGCATCTTCGCGCAAGCCGCCTATCGCTCGGTCCGTGAATGCGCCTTCGTCCCGGTCGTGCTGTCCGAAGTGGAGCGCCTGGCGCGGCTGTTCCCGTTGTGCTGGCGCATCGGGACCGGCGTCGCGGCGTTCGGTGCCCTGCGCAGCCTGCTCGACGACGGCCGCGGCCATCCGCCGGATGCGGCGCCGCTCGAACCGCTGCTGCCGCTCGTGCTCCAGGCCTTCCCGATCATCGTGCCCGGCGAGGAGGATGTCGCACGCCAGCAACTTCTGTTCGACGCGACGATCGCCGACGATCCGCGCGATGTCGGGGCACCCCTGCTGATGCCGGAAGGCCATCTCAGCCGTGCCGCCATGGGACGGGCACAGAAGGCGATCGCGATCGCGCGGGTCATGGCCGATGTCGAGGCGCTTTCGCGCGACCTGCTGGCGGCCGGGCTGCTCGAACCCTGGCCGTTGAACTTCGATCTCGGCCAGGGCCGCGAGGTCGCGATCGACGATCTGATGGTGCTCTCGGCAGCGCGGCTCGACGAGGACGAACTCGCCGGGATCGTCGCCGCGCATGGCGCCCTGGCCGGGCTCGCTTTGTCGCTGCATCGCGCCTCGCTCTACCGGATCGGAACCTTGCTCGGTGCCGCGCGTCGCGCCGTTGCCGATGGCAGCGGCGCCCCCGCCGGCGCGATGTCGCCGGCATGATGCTGAAAGGCGCCGATCGGGGGCCGCACCGGTTCGTGCCGGTCGAGATGTCCGGGCTGCGGGACTGGCGTCGGCCGGCCGATAGTCGCTGGATCGAGCTGGACGGTCTGCTCCCTGTCGCCGATACCGAACTGCTCAATCTCTCGCATCACTGCCCGATCGCGATACGCCTGGCTGACGGGATTCCCGCGGTCGTCTGCCTGCTCGACGCCCATCATCTGAGGGCGCCGCGCTTCGGTGCCGACGGGCGCTGGATCGCGCCCTATGCGCCGATCGCGTTGCGTGCCCTGCCGTTCCGGGTCCGCATCGAGCCGGAGGGCCGGCGGGTCGAGGTCTCCGTGGCGCTGGCGCGCGCCGAATCCGACGGGCCGGCCTATCCGCTTCTGGACGACGCCGGCCGGCCGGGGCGCGACTATGCCGCGATCCTCTCGATGCTGGATGCGCTCGCCAAGGGGTCGGCCCGGCTCGCCGACGCCGCCCGCCTGCTGATCGCGGCCGATCTCCTGGTTCCGCTGGCGCCTCGCGACGAGCGCTCCGGGCCCGCGCTGCTGACCGTCGGCCGCGAACGTCTGCTCGGGCTCTCTCCGGACCGGGCGGCGGCGCTGGCGATGGATGCCTGCCTGCCGCTCGATCTCGCCGCGGCCGCGATCTTCTCGCAGCGCTGGCTGGCCGACGGGCTGCTGCGCGACGCGCCGCCTGCGCCCGCAGCAGCGACACGGGACCGGCCGGACCTGCTCGACCACGGCCTGCGCGACGCGATCGACCAGCCCTTCTCCCTCGATGGCGAGGCGCTGTTCGATTTCGAGGCCTTCGCCCGTGCCCGGAGAGCCGATGAGCGAGCTTGACGTCCTCTTCGTCCACAACAACTTCCCCGGCCAGTTCCGGCGCCTGGCCTCGGCCATGGCGCGGCGCCCCGGTCTGCGCGTCAGGGCGATCGGCATGAAGAGCGCGCCGGGGCTGCCCGAGGTGCCGCTGCAGCGCTACGGCATTCGCGGCGGCGACCTCGCCGGCGTGCACTCCTTCGCCCGCAGCTTCGAGCTCGACAGCCGCCGCGCCGAGGAGGTGATCTATGCCGCGACCCTGCTCAAGGTCGACGGGTTCGCGCCGCGGCTGATCTATGTGCATCCGGGCTGGGGCGAGGCCCTGCCGCTGCGCGCGCTCTTTCCCGATGCGCTGATCTGCACCTATGCCGAGTTCTATTACGCCGCCAGCGGCACCGATATCGGCTTCGATCCGGCCTCGCCGCGCTATGGCGTCGACGGCGAGACGCGCGTCGTCCTGCGCAATGCCTCGACCTTGCTGTCGCTGGTCGAGGCCGATGTCGCGATCGCGCCGACCGCCTGGCAGCGCAGCGTCTTTCCGCCCGAGCTGCGAACGAAGATTCACGTCGTCCATGACGGGCTCGATACCGCCGTGCTCGTGCCGGAGCACTTCCCGCGCAAGGTCCGCATCGCCGGCCAGAGTTTTGCGCCGGGCGACGAGATCGTCACCTTCGTCTCGCGCAATCTCGAACCCTATCGCGGCTTCCCCGTCTTCATGCGCGCCCTGCCGGAAATCCTGGCGGCGCGCCCGGCTGCCCGCATCTGCATCCTCGGCGGCGACGACGTCTCCTATGGCGCGCGGCCGGACGGCCACGCCAGCTGGCGCGCCGCGGTGCTGGCCGAGATGGGCGGGAGCCTCGATCCGGCGCGGGTGCATTTCCTCGGCAAGGTCGCCTATGGCGATTATCTCGCGCTGCTCCAGCTTTCCGTCGCGCATGTCTATCTGACCTACCCCTTCGTCCTGTCCTGGTCGCTGCTCGAGGCGATGGCGCTGGAGAAACTGGTCATCGCCTCGGCGACGGCACCGGTCGAGGAGGTGATCGCGCATGGCCGCAACGGCCTGCTCGTGCCCTTCTTCGACACGCGGGGACTGGCTGCGCGAGTCGTCGAGGCGCTGGCGACGCCCGACGCCTTCGCCGGGATCAGGCGCGAGGCGCGGCGCTCGATCGTCGAAGCCTATGATTTCGAGACCCGGATCTGGCCGGCCCATCTCGCCTTGCTGGAGACGCTGCCGGGCACGGGGCCGCTGCTCGATGCGCTGAGGCAGCCGGGCTGAGCCGGCGCCGGCTGCGGCCATGCGCCCGTCCCCGCTGCTCGCGTTCAGCCGGGAGAGGCCAAGCCGTCGAGCCATCGCGCGATGCAGGCGCCGACCTCGTCGTCCGGCAGGCTCGTCGGCAGCCGCAGGCGGAGCGTCTCGAAACGCGGTTGCCGCACCACGGGGTCGAACCAGGCCGCTGCGCCGCCGCGCGCCAGCCAGTCGTCGAGCCGCGGATCGGCCAGCCCGAAGCGGCGCGAGGCGAAGAAGCAGGCACTGACGCCGGCCCGCGCCAGCCAGGCCGGGCTGTCCTCGCGCGAGATTGCTCCCGTGACCCAGAGCCGGTCGTGCGGCTGCGCGTCGCCGGGCGCGCCGAGATAGGCCAAAACCCGCGCGGGGTCGGCTGCGGCGGCGCAGGCGAGCGCCAGCGACCAGCAGGCTGCGTCATCGTCTTCCGCCAGCAGCGCCAGCGCCGGATCCGTAGCGGCGCGGACCGGCACGCCGGCTCGCACCGGCCGGTGCGCGATGACGGGCTGCCCTCCCGCCGCCGCGGCCCAGACCGAGGCGGCCATCGCCGAGGTCACCAGATCGGGCGGGTCCGAGGCGGTCAGCGACAGGTTTTCGCAGGAGGCGGCGGCACTCTGCAGCGGCAGGCCGGACTGCCGGCAGGCCGCGGCGAGCTCGCCCGGCAGATGCTGCGGATCGACCAGCAGCACGGCGCCGAAACGGCAGGCCGCGAGCAGCACGCGCATGCCGTTGGCATCGCCGGCGGGCAGGGACAGCGCCAGGTTCTGCGGCAGGCCGGCACGGGCCCGCAATGTGACCATGGTCCGGTCGGGCTCGACGCTGCAGGCGGCGACGACCGGCTTCAGCCCGTCGGCCGGCGTCGCCTCGGCCAGCAGCGCCCCGAGCCAGCCCGGCAATCCCGGCGGGATCACCAAGAGCCGGCAACCCGGCGCGTTCTGCCGCAACCACATCATGTCGAGCCGCTGCACCGCCGGCAGCAGCGGGTCGTCGCGGAAGAACGCGGCGGTGCGGGCACGGTAGCCGGGAAAGTGCTGCTCGACCTTGCGCAGGTTGGAGCGCACCAGAGCCCGCTTCTCGTCCTTGAACGAGCGCGAGCCGAGATGGCCGACCACGGTGTCGGCGGCGCAGACATTGCGGAAGCCGGCCGCCTCGGCGCGCAGGCAGAGTTCGACGTCCTCGTAGTAGCCGCGGCCGTAACGGGTCGGCAGCGGCCCGACCGCGGCGAGCACCTCGCGCTTGACATAGAGGCAGAAGCCGACGCCGTTCGGCATGTCGACGAGCCGGCCGGGATTGGCCTGCGCCGCCAGCCGGTCGAGCGCCTCCAGCTCGGCCCGGGCCGGCATCGGATTGTCGGCGAAGCGCTGCGGGAAACTCGTATCCTCGCCATTGTTGGAGAGCGGCGTCACCGTGCCGATCTCCGGCTCGCTGACGGCCGTCGCCGCGAGCCGCGCGATGGCACCTGTCGGCACCAGCGTGTCGGCATTGAGCAGCAGCACATCCTCGTCGGGCTCGCGCAGTGCGAGCGCGCGGTTGACGCTGCGGGCGAAGCCGAGATTGAGCGGATTGCGCCGGTAGAGGAAGGCCCCGGCCTCGGCGAGGCCCGACAAGGCCTGCGACAGCGCCGCATCGGGCGAGGCGTCGTCGATGACGACGAGCCGGCGCGGCATGGTGTCCGGCGCGGCCTCGAGCACGCTGGCGATGCAGGCGAGCGTCGCTTTCAGGTCGCTATGGACCGGAATCACGATCATCAGCCGGCGCGGCGTGTCTGCCGGGAGTGCCGCCGTCGCGGCGGGCGGCACCGGTTCCACCGCCTCCGGCCGGCGCAGCAGTGCCGGTTCGCACAGGCTCGGGCTCCGGTCGGCCAGCAGTTCGAGCGCCTCGCAGTCGGCCGGCCAGCGCAGCGAGAGCTCGGCGCTCCAGGCGAAATCCGTCCGCCCCGTCGCGACGATCGGCGCCGGCGGCAGCGGCGCTGTGCGCTCGCCATCGCTGCAGGAGAACACGATCGCCTTGTCGCCGCTCCACCACGCCGCGGCGACGACCATGTCGCCCTCGATCCGGCTCGCGATCACGACCTTGCAGCCGTCGACCCGCAGCCGGGTCAGCGCCTTGTCGCGCCGGCCCGGATCGGAGCCGGAAAGCCAGAGCCGCGCCGCACTAATCCAGCGCGCCGGATCGGCGGCGGCGAGCTGCGTCTCGACCAGCAGGGTGTTGTTCGGGCTGATGGCGCGGGCCCGGTCGAGATCGGCGGCGGCCTCGTCGGCGCGGCCGAGCGTGGCACTGGCCGAGGCGCGCAGGATCAGCGCCGTCGCGCCGTTGCGCAATTCGCGCCGGACCAGCCTGTCGGCGATCAGCCAGCCGGTCTCGGGGCGGCCCTTCGCCAGCGCTTGGCCGGCGACCTTGACGATGGCGCGCGGCGTCGCGCCGGCCCGGCCTTGCAGCAGCCGAAGCGCCTCCTGCAGCGGGCCCGGCTTCGAGTTGGCTGGCGTCGCGTCCATTCAGCGACTGAAGACGAGGCCGTGGCCGGCGAGATCGGCGGCGACGGGGTCGAGGCTGGCGGCGTCGACGACCGCGAGCGCCCACAGATCGAAACTGGGCGCACGCCTGGTCAGGGCCGCGGCGAAGCCGGCCTCGACCAGCAATCGGCCGAGGCGCGCCGCCGTGAAGGCGGTGCGATGCGCCATGAAGCCGTTGCCGCGCGCGATCGAGGCACGGTGGCCGAAGATCATGTCGAGCGGCGTGATCGGGCCGGCCGGCGAGACATAGGCGACGGTTTCGAGACCGTCCGCCTGGATCGCCTCGACCACGGCCTGGAAATCCGGACACCGGATCAGGACATGGCCCTGCGGCCGCAGCACGCGCCGGAATTCGCGCAATGCCTGGCCGACATCGTGGTCGTCGAGATGCTCGATCGTGTGCGATGACCAGATCGCGTCGACGCTGGTCGAGAGCACGAGCCGGCGCATGTCGGCCGTCGAGCAGACGATGTCGGGCGCGACGCGGGGATCGACGTCGAGCCGGATCTCGTTCCAGACCGTCGCGTCGCGAAAGGCGGCGTGCAACCGATGCGCCGATTTCGGCCCGCAACCGACATGCAGCAGGCGCTTGCGCGCATCCTCGGCGAGGCTCGCGGCGGGCTGGAGGCCGGCGAGGCCGGCATCGGTCGTCAAGGCTGTCCTCTCCCCCACCATCGCCCGCGTCTCCGGGCATATCGGCACGACGCCTGCCGCAGCGGACGCGTTAAACTCGATTGCAAATTACTGTACGGCAAGCAATTGAAAAAATTGAACGAAACCTGAGAATATGATATCGCTTGCAGGTCTGATGGCAATCTGTCGATCGAAAATGCATCACGGCAGGTGCGATCACGTCGGTGATGGGTTCAGTGTCGAAATGCTATTGCTAGATGCAGAATAAATTCAAGTATATCCGCCACGAAATGCGGAATTATCGCTTTGGAACAGGCTCGCTGGTGTTTTTCAGCCTGATCCTGACGTTTCTATACATCATCCCGGCCATGTTCATGATCCAGGTTCATGACCGTGTCCTTCACAGCCGCAACCAGGCGACGCTGCTGTTCCTCTGCGTCATCGGCTTCTCGCTGATCTTCGCCTGGGCGCTGCTGGAGCGGCTCCGCGAGCGCGCGCTCGACCGCATCTCCTACGCCTTCGACCACCAGCTCGCGCCGCGCATCTTCGAGACGCTGAACCGGCAGACCGACCGCCTGCCGGCCGATGTCCGCGGCCTGATCCTCGGCGACCTCACGACCGTCCGCAGCTTCGTCGCCGGCGGCATCATGACCTCGCTGCTCGACCTGATGTGGGTGCCGCTGATCGTCCTGATCGCCTTCCTGATGCATTTCTGGATCGGCGTCACGGTGCTCGGACTGACGGCGGCGGTGGCGCTGCTGGCGGTGATCTGCCAGCTCCTGGCGCGCGAGCATGTCCGGCAGGCGGCGCGCCTCGAGGGCCAGGCGGCCGAGTTCGGACGCGCGGTGATGCGCTCCTCCGAGACCGCCCGGGTGATGGGCATGCTGCCGCGGCTCGGCCGGCGCTGGTACGACCTGCGCGGCGAGGGCCTGGGCTGGCTCGACAGCGCCGCCAGGCGCACGGCACCGGCGGCGGTGCCGCTGCGCACGCTGCAGCATGCGACGCATTCGATCATGGTCGTCGTCGGCGCCATTCTCGTGCTGAATTCGGAGATCGGGATCGGCCTGATGTTCGGTGCGACCTTCCTGGCGCTGCGGACGCTGCATCCCGTCGTCAGCGTCGCGACCAACTGGCGCAGCATCTGGAACGTGCTGATCTCGGCCGAGCGGCTCGAGCTGATGCTGGCGGAGACGGCCCGGCGGACGGCGCGGGTCTCGCTGCCGCGCCCAGACGGCGCGCTCGTCGTCTCGCGCGTCTCCGCCTCGCCGCAGAACCGCGACGTCGTGGTGATCAGCGACGTCTCCTTCACGGTCGGGCCGGGGCAGGTCGTCGGCGTCGTCGGTGCCAGCGGCGCCGGCAAGTCCTCGCTCGGGCGCGTGCTGGTCGGTGCCTGGCGGCTGACGCGCGGCTCGGTGACGCTCGCCGGCCACGAGATCGCGCATTGGGACCAGGACCAGCTCGGCGACCATGTCGGCTATGTGCCGCAGGACGTCGAGATGCTGCCCGGCACGGTGGCGCAGAACATCGCCCGCTTCGAGGAGCCCGGCCTCGACACAGACCAGCGCGTGATCGAGGCGGTCAACCTCGCCAACATCAAGGACATCGTCGCGCGGCTGCCGCATGGGCTGAACACCAGGCTCGGGCCGGACGGCCACCAGATGTCGAGCGGCCAGCGCCAGCGCGTCGCCCTGGCGCGCGCGGTCTATGGCGAGCCGAGCCTGATCGTGCTCGACGAGCCGAACTCGAACCTCGACGCGCCGGGCGAGCAGAACCTGGCCGCGACGGTGCGGGCGCTGCGCGAGCGCGGCGCGATCGTCATCCTGATCACGCACCGGATGAACATGCTGAGCCATTGCGACCATGTGCTGGTGATGAACAACGGCACGGTCCATGCCTTCGGCGAGCGTGATCTCGTCGTGAACCGGCTCGCCAGCTTCCAGCCGCCGCGCCAGCTCACCGACCGCAAGAGCGCCGTCGGCGAGGCCGGCGGCACCATCGCAGCCTGAGCGGGGAGACGCGCCGTGCCCGACCTCGTCGAACGCGATCTGCCGGAGCCGCGCATGGCCCGCCCCTCGACCAACTGGCGCGCCATGGTGATCGGCGGCCATGTGCTGATCCTCGGCGCCATCGGCACCTTCGCCGCCTGGGCGAGCGTGGCCCGTCTCGACGGGGCGGTGATCGCACCCGGCGTGCTCTCGACCGAGAGCAGCCGCAAGACGGTGCAGCATCTCGAGGGCGGCATCGTCCAGGAGATCCTGGTGCGCGACGGCGACCGCGTCACCGCAAACCAGCTTCTGGTCCGGCTCGATCCGACCCGGATCGACACGCAGGGCGACCTCTACGCCAATCAGCTCGCGATCATGCTGGCGCAGGAGGCGCGGCTGCTCGCCGAGTTCGAACGCAAGGACAAGCTCGTCTTCCCCGACGTCGTGATGCAGCGCCGCGACGATCCTGCGGTCGCCCCGGTCATCGTCGACCAGCGTCGCCAGTTCGACAGCCGGCTCGACGCTCTGGTGCGCAACGTCCAGATCGCCGACACCATCATCCAGCAGACCCAGAAGGAGAGCGAGCAGCTCGAGGTCGACATCCGGACGGCCGAGCAGACGCTGCAGCAGGTCGATGCCGAGCTCGGGGCGCTGCGGCCGCTCTACCAGCGCCAGCTCGTCTCGACCACGCGCATCGCGCCGCTTGAGCGCGAGCGCATCCGCCTGCTCGGGACGATCGAGGGCGGCGCGGTCCAGCGCCAGCGCCTGCGCGAGAAGTCGGACGAGGTCACGCTGCGCAAGCACGTGGTGCTGCAGACCTATGTCCAGGAGGCTTCGACCGCGCTGCTCGACGTGCGCAAGCTGCTCACCGATGTGCGCCAGCAGATGATCTTGGTCTCCGACACCCAGAAGCGCGGCGAGATTCGCGCCCCGGTCGCCGGCACCGTGCAGCAGATGCGGTATTTTACCGTCGGCGGCGTCATCAAGGGCGGCGACGCCATCCTCGACATCGCGCCCGAGAACGAGGAGCTGGTGATCCGCTCGCGCGTCGAGCCCAACGACGTCGATCGCGTCCAGCTCGGCGGCAAGGCCGAGATCAAGTTCCCGAGCTTCGGCTATTGGGGCCGCGAGGTGACGAGCGGCCGGCTGCGGGCCCTGAGCCGCGACCGCATCGTCGAGGATGGCGGCCGGGTCGTCTATTTCGCCGCCGAGGTGGTGGTCGACAAGGCGACGCTGCCGGCGAGCATCGCCGGCAAGCTCTCGGCCGGCATGGCCGCCGACGTGCTGCTCGTCACCGGCGAGCGCTCGGTCGGCGAGTATCTGCTCGGGCCGGTGCTGAAGCGCTGGAACAGCGGCCTGCGCGAGCGCTAGGCCGCGCCGGGATCGCCGCCGCGCTTCGCCCGCGCCAGCGCGCTCCCCAGCGCCTCCGCGAAACCTGCCCGCTCGCCGGGCGACAAGGCGCTCGCGACGGCGACGCTCTGCCCGCGCGAGACGAGCGCGAGCCGCAGCAGGCCGTAATCCTCGTCGTCCTGCCGTTCGAGCCGGGTCCAGGCCGGGTTGAAGCGCCAGACCGCCTCGCGGCCGTGATGCGAGACCTTGCGCAGCAACACCTCGAGCGGCGTCACCACCACGCGCTCGAACGCCCTGGCATGGCGGAAATTGACGTGGAAGGCGATGAACAGCGCCACCGCATCGAGCCCGAAGAAGCCCGCCACCGGCCAGGCGCCGAGCACGACGAAGGGGATCGAGGCGGCGACGCTGGCGAGGCAGATCAGCGTCATCACGATGCGGAAGCCGCTGCGGCCGAGCGAGCGATGCGGCGTGATCGTCGCATCGAAGACCGCACGCCCGGCGGTATCGCCTGAAGCGGACTTGCCTGAATCGGACTTGCCTGAATCGGACTTGCCGGGGTTCATGGCCCCACTATAACGCCCCGATGACGCCCGAGAACAGGCCCAAACGCCGCGCGCCGGCGGCCGTGCCGACGACGCAGCCGCGGGCCCGCGGCGCGGCCGGCGTGCGCGCGATCTTCGAGCGCTTCCGGGCGGCGAACCCCGAACCCGAGGGCGAGCTCGAACACGTCAACGCCTTCACGCTGCTGGTCGCCGTGGTGCTCTCGGCGCAGGCGACCGATGCCGGCGTCAACAAGGCGACGCGCAAGCTCTTCGCGCTCGCCGACACGCCGGAAAAGATGCTGGCGCTCGGCGAGGAGCGGGTGCGCGATCTCGTCAAGACCATCGGCCTCTTCCGCACCAAGGCCAGGAACGTGATCGCGCTCTGCGAGAAGCTGATCGCGGAGTTCGGCGGCGAGGTGCCGGTGACGCGGGAGGCGCTCGAAAGCCTGCCCGGCGTCGGCCGCAAGACCGCGAATGTCGTGCTCAACATCGCCTTCGGCGAGATCACCCACGCGGTCGACACCCATGTCTTCCGCGTCGCCAACCGCCTGCGCATCGCGCCCGGGCGCAACGTGCTGCAGGTCGAGCTCGGACTCGAAAAGGCGGTGCCGCAGGAGTTCGGCCGGCACGCGCATCACTGGCTGATCCTGCACGGGCGCTACACCTGCAAGGCGCTCAGGCCGGAATGCGGCCGCTGCCTCCAGATCGATCTCTGCGATTCGCCCGACAAGCGCGTGGCGTGACGGCTATTTCAGCGCCACCACGATCAGCAGGAAGATCAGGACGAGCGCGATCTGTTTCAGGCTCCAGTTCAGGCGCGTCAGCAGCTCCGCGACCGATTCGGGCTCGTCCGTCTCCTCCGGCGCCTCCGCTTCCGGCACGGCCGCAGCCTCCTGAGGCATGGCAGGCGGATCGGCGCTCCAGCTGACGCGCTCGACCAGCCCGCGCGCGGTCTGTGCCGCGCCGTCCTCCTCGCGGCCGAGCAGCCAGGTCACGCCGGCGTCGTCGGGTGCCTCGCGCTCGCTTTCGGCGATCCAGAGATTGGTCGTCGCCGACAGGGCGAGATGGCCGGCGCGCCCAGCCTCCGCATCCCGCTTCAGCGCGGCGAACACCTCGGCCGGCAGCCAGAGATCGGCGTGGAAGCCGTCGCTCTCGCCGCCATGGCCCAGCATCAGCAGCATGCGCGCGGCGTTGCCCTCCGGCAGCGGCCGGATCGCCAGCGGCAACATCCCGGCCTCGTCGGCAGCGCCGCTGCGGCCGAGACGGTCGCGGGGGAGGCCGGCCTCGCCGGTGATGCGGTCGTCGGCGGCGAGCGTCACCGGCCCGTCGGCCGCGCCGCGCATGGCGAAGCCGGCTCGCGCGGCGAGCGCGGTGGCCTCCAGCGCCAGCCGCCGCGACGGTGCCTGTACGAGGCCCGGCGGCGCGGCGCTACGCTGCGATGGCGAATCCATGGCGCTCCGTGCCGGTTCGCGGCGACGATAGCAAATCGCCGTCCGGGTGAAAGCGCTGCGGACATTGTCGTGCCGCCTTGGCGCGCTAGTCTTCCCGGAAGAAGGAGAACGCCCATGTCCGACGAACTCGTGCTCTACACCAACCCGATGTCGCGCGGCCGGATCGCACGCTGGATGCTGGAGGAGGTCGGCCGGCCCTACCGCGCCGAAATCCTCGGCTTCGGCCCGCCGATGAAGGGCGGCTACAAGGCGGTGAACCCGATGGGCAAGGTGCCGACGGTGACCCATGGCGACACGGTCGTCACCGAATGCGCCGCGATCTGCGCCTATCTCGCCGACGCCTTCCCGGATGCCGGTCTCGCGCCGGAGCCTGGCAGCAAGCTGCGCGGTCCCTATTATCGCTGGCTTTTCTTCGGTGCCGGCCCGACCGAGGCCGCCGTCACCAACAGGGCCCTCGGCGTCGAGGTGCCGGACGAGCGGCGCGGCATGGTCGGCTACGGCTCCTTCGGCGACGTGATGGACACGCTCGAACAGGCGGTGACGCGGAGCGAATACCTGCTCGGCGATCGGTTCAGCGCAGCCGACGTCTATCTCGGCTCGCAGATCCTCTGGGGCCTGCAGTTCGGTTCGATGGAGAAGCGTCCTGGCTTCGAGGCCTATGCGAAACGCATCGCCGACCGGCCCGCCGCGACCAGGGCGAGGGCCATCGACGACGCGCTGGTCGCGGAGATGCAGAAGCCCGGTTGAGGCATTGGCCTCCCGCCTGGCGCATGGCGCGCCGCAGCAAAGCCGGGTTGCCCGGCGTTTTCGCTGCGGCTACCGTCGTCGGGTCAGGGGCTATTCCGTTCTTTCGTCCGCCGTCGCGGGCCGTTCCCCGCATAGGCCGACATGACCGCCATCGCGACCGCCGCCATGCCCCGGCACGGTATGAGCTTCCGTTCCTTCGTCACGCTGACCGCGGCGATGATGGCGGTGAACGCGCTCGCGATCGATTCGATGCTGCCGGCGCTGTCCGAGATGGCGGAGACGCTCGGCATCGCCGAGGCCAACGACCGGCAATGGATCGTCACCGCCTATCTGCTCGGCTTCGGCGTGGCCCAGATCGTCTACGGCACGCTGTCGGACCGCTTCGGCCGCAAGCCGGTGCTGGTCTTCGGCCTCAGCCTCTACGTCCTGGCCAGCCTGGCGGCGGCCTTCGCCGGCTCTTTCCAGGCGATGATGATCGCGCGCGTCGTCCAGGGCATCGGGGCGGCGGCGACGCGCGTGCTCGCGGTCTCGATCGTGCGCGACTGCTATTCCGGCCGCGAGATGGCGCGCGTGATGTCGCTCGCCATGATCGTCTTCCTCGCCGTGCCGATCCTGGCGCCCTCGATCGGGCAGGCGATCCTCTGGATCGCGCCCTGGCGCTGGATTTTCGGCGTGCTCGCCATCTTCGGCGGCACGGTGCTGCTCTGGTCGGGCCTTGCTCTGCCCGAGACGCTGCACGAGGCCGATCGCAAGCCGATCGCCTTCGGCAGCGTGTTCGAGGCCTTCCGGACCACGCTGACGACGCGCGTCGCGGTCGGCTACATGCTGGCGATGGCCTTCGTGCTCGGCGGGCTGTTCGGCTTCATCAATTCGGCGCAGCAGGTCTTCGTCGACGTCTTCGCCGCGCCGCAGCTCTTTACCACGATCTTCGCACTGATCGCCGGCTTCATGGCGCTGGCCTCGCTGGTGAATTCGCGCATCGTCGTCAGGCTCGGCATGCGCCGCGTCTCGCACGCGGCCCTGATCGGCTACATCGCGCTGACCTGCATTCATGCTCTCGTCGCGCTCGCGGGCCATGAATCGCTCTGGAGCTTCGCCGCCTTCCAGGCCGGTGTGATGTTCTGCTTCGGCCTGCTGGCGCCGAATTTCGGCGCTCTCGCCATGGACCCGCTCGGCCACGTCGCCGGGACGGCATCCTCGGTGCAGGGCTTCGTCACCACGGTCGGCGGGGCCTTGCTCGGCTTCTATATCGGCCAGCATTTCGACGGCACGGTCGTGCCGCTGACGCTCGGCTTCGCGCTGTGCGGGCTCGTCGCGCTCGCGCTCGTGCTGGTGACGGAGAAGGGCCGCCTGTTCAGGCCTGCGCCGGGGCGCGCCTGACCGGGGACAGGGCCGCCGGGCTTGTGCTGCCGCCGCCTCGTGGCGACGGATATGCCGGGAATCGTCTGTCAGTCCGGGGAGTGCAGGAGAGATTCGCTGAAGGCTCGGGAAGCTGCGCCGCCGCCGGGCTTCCCGTGTCGGGCGGGCGTCAGGCGGTCTTCAGGTTGACGGCCGAAGACTTGCCGGTCTTGCGATCCGCCTCCAGATCGTAGCTGACCTTCTGGCCCTCGTTCAGCCCGCGCAGACCGGAGCGCTCGACCGCGCTGATATGCACGAAGACGTCGCTGCCGCCCTGGTCGGGCGTGATGAAGCCATAACCCTTGGTTCCGTTGAACCATTTCACGGTACCCGTGCTCACGGTGTCTCCTTTCGTTTCGCGATCGCGCCGGCCAGCGCCGGCAGCGGCAGTCTAGGTGGCGATCGTGCCGCAGCGCAATCACGCGGTGCAACAGAGTTTGCGCAGCTGCGAAAGACCGATGCCGCCGCCGCAGCCCCGTCCCGAGCCGCAGGGGACTTGCCCGCCGCGCCCGCCTCGCCCATGAACGGGGGCGCAACGCCTCTCGGGATCTCGAAGCCATGACCAGTTATGTGATCGATCCGCCGGCCGTCACCGCGGTGCCCGTCGCCGGCGGCGGGTTGTTCCCGGTGCGCCGCGTCTTCTGCGTCGGCCGGAACTACGCCGAGCACACCCGCGAGATGGGTGGCGATCCCGATCGCGAGGAGCCGTTCTTCTTCACCAAGCCGGCCGACGCGCTGCTGATCAACGGCGCCGACATGCCTTATCCGACGAAGACCAAGGACCTCCACCACGAGATGGAGCTGGTCGTCGCGATCGGCACCGGCGGCCGGGACATCCCGGAAAGCCAGGCGCTCGCCCATGTCTACGGCTATGCCGCGGGCCTCGACATGACCCGCCGCGACCTGCAGAACGGCGCCAAGAAGGCCGGCCGCCCCTGGGACATGTCGAAGGGTTTTGATCTGTCGGGGCCGGTCGGCGAGATCGTCCCGGCGAGCCAGGCCGGTCACCCCGCCGCCGGTAAGATCGCGCTCACCGTCAACGGCGTCGTGCGCCAGAGCTCCGACCTCGCCAAGCAGATCTGGAACGTCGAGGAGACGATCTCCTATCTCTCCGGACTGGTCGAGCTGAAGGCCGGCGACCTGATCTTCACCGGAACGCCCGAGGGCGTCGCGGCGGTCGTCCAGGGCGACGTGCTCGAAGGCGAGATCGCCGGCGTCGGCACCGTGCGCACGCGTATCGTCTGAGTTTGCAGAAACAGGATTTCGTCATGTCCCTGACCGCATCCGCCGCCGGCGTTTTCCCGATCGCGCCGACGCCGTTCAATCCCGACGGCAGCGTCGACTGGGCCTCGACCAAGCGGCTCTTCGCCCATTACGACAGGATCGGCTCCGACGGCACGACCGTGCTCGGCATCATGGGCGAGGCGCCCAAGCTCGAGCCGGAGGAATCGATCGGCATCGTCAAGGCGGCGGTGAAGCAGATGCCGGGCAAGCCGGTGATCGTCGGCGTCTCGGCGCCGGGCTTCGCCGCCATGCGCTCGCTGGCGCGCCAGTCGATGGAACTCGGCGCCGCTGGCGTGATGATCGCGCCGCCGCCCGCGTTGCGCACCGACGACCAGATCACCGGTTACTACGCGCAGGCCGTCGAGGCGATCGGGAGCGACATCCCCTTCGTCATCCAGGACTATCCGCTGACGCTGTCGGTGGTGATGACGCCGGCCGTGATCCGCAAGATCGTCACCGACAATCCGTCCTGCGTGATGCTGAAGCACGAGGACTGGCCCGGGCTGGAGAAGATCTCGACGCTGCGCAAGTTCCAGGCCGAGGGCAGCCTGCGGCCGATCTCGATCCTGACCGGCAATGGCGGTCTCTTCCTCGATTTCGAGATGGAGCGCGGTGCCGACGGCGCGATGACCGGCTATGCCTTCCCAGAGCTGCTGATCGACGTGGTCTCGCTGCAGAAGGCCGGCAGGCGCGACGAGGCCCACGACATCTTCGACGCGCACCTGCCGCTGCTGCGCTACGAGCAGCAGCTTGGCGTCGGCCTCGCCGTGCGCAAATACACGATGATGAAGCGCGGCATCCTGGCGAGCGACGCCCAGCGCAAGCCGGGCTCCGCGATCAGCGCCGCCGCCAGAACCGAGGTCGACTACCTGCTGGCGCGGGTCGCGAAGACCGACCCGCGCGCGAAGATCTGACGCCGCGCTGCCGCGGCCGGAGCCGGCCGCGGCGGTCACGGGCTCATTTCGCCTCCAGCAGCTCCTTGACCGAGAGCAGCACGAGCTCGTTGTCGTCGGCCTTGCTCGGGTTGCGCGAGGACGAGAACGGCAGGTTGTTGTCATTGCCGACGACGATGACGCCGTTCGCGAGATCGACCACGTCGACATTCTCGATGGTGAAGAACGGGAAGGTCAGCACGCCGTCCTTCGCACCCTGTTTCGCCTTCTTGTCGGGATCGGCGATCTTCATCAGGTCGATGAAGCCGATCTTGCGCACTGCCTTGCCGGCATTGGCCTCTGTCATCTCGATCTTCACGACGCGCTTGAACTTGGCGATGTCGTGGAAGCAGTCGGGGCCGCGCTGGCCGGCGGCGCAGGCCTTGTCGGCGGTACCCTCGCCATTGTCGCGTTCGATGATCAGCGCCGTCGTCGCGTCGATCATGTTGAAGTCGCCGATGGCGTAGGCCTTGTCCTCGAGCGGATAGAACCAGGAGCGACCGGTCCATTTTTCAGCCGCGACGTCGAATTCGAGGATGCGCAACGCGTCCTTGCCCTCGGCCTGCTCGTTACCCTTGGTCTCGGGGTTCCAGAGCGGCCCTTCGAGCAGCGGGTAGAGGAAGCGCCCGTCCGGCGACTGCGCCATGCCCTCGAAGCCCTTGGAGCGACGCGCGTTGAAGGCGACCGGCAGGGGGCCATCCGGCGCGCCCGGCGTCGTCACGGCATAGTGGTCGGGCGAGCGCACCGGCTTGCCGTCGGCGCTGGTCTCGAACACCGCCTCGACCTTGCCGGAAGCGTCGGTACGGATGAGGTAGGGCCCGAACTCGTCGCCGAACCAGAGCTTGCCGCCGATCGGCTGGATCGATTCGATGTCGAAATCGGCGCCGGTCAGGTAGCGCTTGTCCGTGCCCTCGTGGACGATGCGGAACGGCACCTTCTTGTCGGGATCGTGCAGGAAGGTCGAGGACAGCCGCTCGACCGCGCCGGTCGCGAAATCGGCCTTGAGGCGGTGGAAGAACAGCATCGCGTCCGGCGAATTCGCCTTCGAGCCGAAGCCGTTGTCGGTCAGCACCAGGAACTCGTTGTTGCCCAGCGAGCGGATGCCGGAAAAGCCCTGCACCGGCTGGCCGGCGAAGGGAGTCGACAGCCCGGTCGGGCGCCCGCCCGAGAGGCCCATCACGGTGCCGATCGCCTCGACGCGCTTGCCGGGCGTGGTGAATTTGCCGGAGACCTTGAGGTCGGCCGGGGCGTCGGCGGGCGCCGGGACAAGGGTGTTGGCCGGCAGCAGCGCGTGACCGAGCAGCCTTGCCGGGAACTCCTTCTGCTCCTGCGCGCAGGCGAGGATGGTCGAAGACATGAGCAGGGCGGCGGCGAGGGACAGACGCATGGGGCGCTCCGGATGGCGGGACTGGACGGTTCCCTCCGCATGGTCGGCCAGGATTTCAGCGCGACGACGGGACGGTGACGGCGCGGTGACGGAGCGTTCACGCCGCGCTGTCATTCCGGGGCAGGCCGTAAGGCCTGAACCCGGAACCCATGACCGGGTGAGACGGGCAAGCACGGCAACCGCGGCCGCTCACCCTGTCATGGGTCCCGGGTTCTCCGCTTCGCGAAGCCCCGGAATGACAGAGGGAAAGCGCGTTCTACGACCGCCCGCCATCGACCGAGAGCACCTGCCCGGTGATCCAGCCGGCCTGCTCGCTGAGGAAGAACAGCGTCGCCGCCGCGATGTCTTCCGGCGTCCCCAGCCGGCGGGTGTGGATGCCCTCGACGAGCCGCTTCTGCCCCTCCGCCCCGTAGCTCTGCCACTGCCGCTCGCTCGCGGGGTTCGAGCGCACGAAGCCGGGCGCGACCGAATTCACCGTGATGCCGTGCGGGCCGAACTCCCAGGCGAGCTGCTTGGTCAACCCGACCAGCGCATGTTTCGCGGCGGCATAGGCCTGGATGCCGGTCAGGCTCGGCCGCAGGCCGGCGCCGGACGAGATCGTGACGATGCGGCCATAGCCCGCCTGCTTCATCACGGGCGCCGCCGCCTGCGCCAGGAAGAAGGCGGCATCGGTATTGGCAGCGAAGATGACCCGCCAGTCGCCTTCCGAGATGTCCTCGATCGGCCGGCCGACCTGCCCGCGCACACCGCCGGCGGCATGAACCAGGAGGTCGAGCCGGCCGCTCTCGGCCAGGATGTCGCCGATCAGCGCCTTCGCGGCCTTTGGCGAGCCGAGATCGGCGGCATGGGGGACGGCGCCGATCGTCTTCGCGGTTTCCGCCACGCCGTCCGCATCGATGTCGGCCAGATGCACGCTCGCCCCGGCCTCTACGAGCGCGGCCGCGATGGCGCGCCCGATGCCCTGGGCAGCGCCGGTGACGAGGGCTACGCGGTCGTCGAAACGGATCTGCATCGGTCGATCAGCACTTTCAGCGTGTCGAAGGCGAGCGGCCGCCTGCCGCCCTCGATCTCGTGGATCAGCCCGACCAGCGTCTCCAGCGCCGGCGTCTCGATGCCGACCTCGCGTCCGAGCGCGGCGATGATGCCGATCTGCGGGTCCACCTCCGTCTTGCGCTTGCGCACGGCGAGATCGCGCCAGATGCCGGAATGGGTTTTTGCGGTTTTCGAGGTGTAGTCGGCGAGCCAGCGAACCGTTTCGATCTGAGGGCCTTCGGGCGCGCCGGGCGCGAACACCGTCGGGTCGAACGCGCCGAAGCCGAGCTGTTTCACTCCGCGGGCGGTGGCGACCGCGCCGACCTCGCGCCCGAGCGCGAGCCAGACTGGCAGCCGCTGCGGATCGGCGAAATTCGCCGACATCGACTCGTCCGTCAGCGCGGTGCCGAACAGCATCGCGCCATAGGCGAGCTTGCCCCAGAGATAGCCCCAGATGTTGTCTGTCAGGATCGAATCCGCGTCGAAGAGCTTCAGGAGCTCGAACATCTCGGCGACACGCGGGGTGGTCGCGCCATCGATCTCGCCGACGACGACCGCGCCGCGATTGCCGTAGAGAATCTCGCCCGGTCCATGCCAGTCGGCGCCGAAATTGACGAAGCAGCCCATGGTGCGCGCTTCGCCGACCGCCCTGGCGATGGCGATCTCGTTCAGCCCGTTCTGGGCCGAGAGCACGAAGCCGTCGTCACTGAGATGCGGCGTCAGGGCCGCGAGCGCGGCCTCCGTCGCGCCGGCCTTCACCGCCAGTATGATGCGGCCATAGGTGCCGGTCAGCTCGGCCGGCGTCACCGCCGGGATCACCTGCCGGAATTCCGCGATCGGCCCGGTGATGGAAAGCCCCGTCGTGCGGCAGGCCTCGACATGCTCGGGCACGATGTCGACGAGCAGCACGGGGACGCCAGCCCGGGCCCAATACGCCCCGAGCGTGCCGCCGATCGCGCCCGCGCCCCAGATCAGGATGGGCTCGGCGGTGGTCATGCCGTCGTCCTGTCCAATCGACAGCCCTCATCCTGAGGAGCCGCGCAGCGGCGTCTCGAAGGATGCTCGAGGAGGCTCCGGAAACAACTGGAGCATCCTTCGAGACGCGATCTGCGATCGCTCCTCAGGATGAGGGCTGTGGGGAAGACCAACAGCGACATCACGCCTGCCCCGCCAGCTCGACTTCCGCGTGGGTCGCGACATGGATGAAACCGTCCGGCGTGACCCAGCCGCGATACATGCCCTCCGAGTTGTAGGGTGCGACGATGGTGCCATCCGCCCCGACGGCGACGAGGCCGGCGCCGATCTTGTGCGCCGTCAGCTCGGCCAGCACCGCGTCGGAGGCCTCCTTCAGCCCCATGCCCTTGTAGGCGACCAGCGACGCGATCTCGTGGCCGACGCAATAGCGGATGAAGTACTCGCCCTTGCCGGTGCCGGAGACGGCGCAGCGGCCGTCGCGGGCATAGGTGCCGGCGCCGATGATCGGCGAATCGCCGACGCGGCCGACCGGCTTGTTGGTGTAGCCGCCGGTCGAGGTCGCCGCCGCGAGATGCCCCTTCGCGTCGCAGGCGACAGCGCCGACCGTGCCGTGCTTCTCGGCCTCGCTGGCGTCCGCGGTCGAGCCGACGAGTTCCCTGATCTTCATCGAGGACAGGTTCTTGCGCCGGCGCTCGGTCGAGAAATGCTCGTTCTCGACGATGTCGAGGCCCTCGCGCTGGGCGAAGCGGTCGCCGGCCTCGCCGGCCAGCAGCAGCGGGTCGCCACGCAGCATCAGCGCCTTGGCGGCGCTGACCGGGTTCTTGACGAGCTTGACCCCGGCGAGCGCGCCGGCGGCAAGCGTCGCGCCGTCCATGATCGAGGCGTCGAGCTCATGCTCGCCATCGGCGTTGAAGGCGGCGCCATGGCCGGCGTTGAAATGGGGCGAATCCTCCATCACCCGCACCGCCGCCTCGACGGCGTCGACCGCGTTGCCGCCCTTGGTCAGGATCGTCCAGCCGGCCCGCAGCGAGGCGGCGAGATGGGCCTTGGCCTCGGCCCATTCGGCCTCGGTCATCTCGGATTTCGGCAGCGTGCCGCAGCCGCCATGGATGGCGAGAGCGATGGGCATGGGAACCTCGACGAAGGGATCCTTCTCCCCACCTATCTCGGGCTTGCCCGAGATAGGCAACTCAGGATGTCAAAGTCGGCAACAGCCGACTTTGATGGGAGAAGGTGGCCCCGCAGAGCGGGGTCGGATGAGGGAAGAACGGTGCAGGCCTGGCGTCGAGGGTCGTGCGTCGGCACAGCCCTCATCCGTCATGGCTTCGCCATGCCACCTTCTCCCCCGAGGGGAGAAGGTGCGGAGCGTTATTTCTTCGCCGGCTTGATATCCATCGCCAGCGTGTCCTCGTCGACGCGGGGCGCGATCGTGACCTTGTCCTTCTGCATCGCCCAGGCCGAGCCGACCGCGACGATCGGCAGGCGCGGCCGGTCCTTGGCGACGATGGCGTTGGCCTGCGCAAGCAGATCGTTGCGCTTGGCCTCGTCGAGCTCGATCGCCGCGTCCTCGATCAGCTTGTCGATCGCGGGGTTGACGTAGCCCAGCACATTGAAGGCGCCGAGCTTCTTCGCCGGGTCGTTGGAGTGCACCACCGAGGAGAGCGTGTAGTTGGCCTCGCCGGTCAGCGTGCCCCAGCCGGACATGTTCATCGAGAACTCGCCGCGCGTGCGGGCCGGGAAGAAGACCGCGCCGGGCTGGGCGTTGGCGTTCACCTCGATGCCGATGCGCGCCAGCATCTGCGCGATCGAGGTGCCGACCTGGCGGTCGCCCGGCAGGCGGTCGTTGGTGAAGGAGAAGGTGACCTTGAAGCCGTTGGCCCAGCCGGCCTCCTCCATCAGCTTCTTGGCCTTGGCGAGATCGGGCTTGATCGGCGGCAGGCTCTTGTTGAAGCCGGCGATATTGGGCGTGACGAGCTGGTTCACCGGCGCACCGAGACCCTCCATCGCGATCTCGACAAGGGCCGGCCGGTCGATGGCGAGGTCGATCGCCTCGCGCACCTTGGCGTCCTGCAGCGGGTTCTTCGGCAGAGCCGAGCCGTCCTTGGCAGAGACCTGCGGAGCCTTGTCGCGCAGGTCGAGCTCCATGTTGAAGACATAGACCGTGTCGATGGTCGCGACCGAAAGCTTGGGATCACGCTTCAGCGTGGCGACGTCCGAGGCCGGTGCGCGCACGATGATGTCGACCTGACCGGCCTTGAGCTGGGCGACGCGGGCGGCGTCGTTGGGCAGTTCCTTGCGGGTGACGCGGGCCCAGGGCTCCTTCGGGCCCCAGTAGCCGTCGAAGCGATCGAGCACCATCTGGTCCTTCGGCGTCCAGGAGACGTATTTGTAGGGGCCGGTGCCGACCGCCGCCTTGCCCGAATTGAAGGCCTCGTTGGCGTTGTCCTTGGTCAGGCCGGCAGCGGCCTTGGCGGAGACGATGAAGAGCCGGATGAAGTCGTTCGGCAGGTTAGGCGCGGGACCGTCCGTGACGATGTGGACGGTGAGCGGATCGACGATCTTCACTTCCTTGACGCGGCGGACATAGATCGTCGTCGGGTTCGGCCCGGCGACGACCGGGATGCGCTCGATCGAGAACTTCACGTCCTCGGCGGTGAAGTCGGAGCCGTCATGGAATTTGACGCCCGGCCGCAGCTTGAACTCCCAGACGTCCGGCGCGATCGCCTTCCAGCTCGTGGCGAGGCGCGGCTCGATCTGCAGCTTGTCGCCCGACCAGGTCAGCGTGTCGAAGACGTGCTTCAGCGATTCCGCATGCGTGCCCGTCGCGGTGAAATGCGGGTCGATCGAATCCGGGCCGGCGCGCACGCCGATGGTCAGCGTCTGCGACAGGGCCGCCTGCGAGACGGTCGCGCCGAGCAGCGCGGCGAAGGCGAGAAGGCCGAAAGTCCGGGTCGCGGTCATGTGGTCATCCCCTGTTGTCTTGCGGTGTCGGCTTGGGTGTCGTCGAGATCGGCAGGCCAGCCCGGCGAGCCGATCACCAGCTTGTCCATCAGCTCGCAGAGCTGGCGCTGTTCGGCGTCGGTCAGGCCCGACAGCATCGTCGTCTGCTGACGGACCATCAGCGGCATCGTCTCCTCGAAGATCGAACGCCCCGCCGAGGTCAGGTGCAGGACGAAACTGCGCAGGTCGTCGCGGTCGGTCTCGCGCTTGAGCAGGCGCCGCTGCAGCAGCTTCTGGATCGCGCGCGAAAGCGTGTTCTTCGGCAGGCCGGAGGAGGAGACGATGTTCTTGGCCGCGACGCCTTCCTTGAGGCCGACCGCGTAGAGCGCGACGAATTCGGGCCTGACCAGCCCGTAGCGCGTCTCGATCCAGCGATAGACCGGGTCGTTGAAGCGGAAGGCGATGAAGTTCAGCCGGAAGGACAGCCAGCACGGATTGTCCCAGAGCTTGGTGATGGTCAGCGGATCGAGATCGCGCAGCGCCGCCTCGCGCTCATGGTCGAGGCGGGACAAGGCAGTCGGGGCGCGGCGCATGATCGGCTCCCTGCATTAGTTCCAAATGGAACTTGACGCTATCGAGGGTGGGAGTCAAGGATGGCTGAGCCTGCGGGTTTTGCCACTGGTTTCTGCCAGCCCCCGATTATGCGGGCTTCGATCGTATCAGCAAGGAACGGGCCGTTGCGTATCGCTGCGATGAACTGGATGCAGGTCGAGGCGCAGGCCGCGCGCGACGACCGCTGCGTCTTGCCGCTCGGCTGCGTCGAGCAACATGCCTATCTGAGCCTCGCGACCGACGCGATCCTGGCCGAGAAGGTCGCCAACGATGCGGCCGAGCCCCTCGGCATCCCGGTCTTCCCGGTGCTGGCCTATGGCATGACGCCGGGTTTCGCGGCTTATCCCGGCACCGTCTCGCTGCGGATGAGCACGTATATTGCAGTGATCGAGGACATGCTCGAGGGCTTCCATCGCGCCGGTTTCCGGCGGATCGTTCTGGTCAACGGCCATGGCGGCAATTCGCCGGCGATGACGCTTGCGACCGAATGGATGGGCAGGCGTCCCGACGCCAGCGTGAAGATGCACAACTGGTGGGCGGGACCGCGCTTCCAGGCGGCGGTGAAGGCGGTCGACCCGGCCGCGTCCCACGCCTCCTGGATGGAGAATTTCCCCTGGACGCGGCTGGAGGGCGTGGCGCTGCCCGATGCCGCGAAGCCGCCCTTCAACGCGGCGCTCTATCAGGCGGCGAATCCCGCGAAAAAACGCGAGATCCTCGGCGACGGCAATTTCCACGGCCGCTACCAGCGCTCCGACAACGAGATGCTGAGCCTTTGGCAGGTCGGCGTCGAGGAGACGCGCGCGGTGATGGTCGAGGACTGGCCGTGAGGGCCGCCCCCGGCATTCGACCATGCTGACCCACGTCGTCGAGCGGCTGGCGCAGGCGCTCGTCGTCATGCTGGTGATGTCGGTGCTGGTCTTCGTCGGCGTCTACGCCATCGGCAACCCGATCGACGTGCTGATCGGCCCGGACGTCAGCCAGGACATCCGGCTCGACACGATCCGCCGCTACGGGCTCGACCAGCCGCTCTGGCGGCAATACGCCGTCTTCCTCGGCCGCGTCCTGCACGGCGATTTCGGCCGTTCCTTCGTCTTCGGCATGCCGGTGCTCGATCTCATCCTGTCGCGCCTGCCGGCGACGCTGGAGCTGACCTTGGCGGCCGTCTGCGGCGCGACGCTGATCGGCGTGCCGGCCGGCATCTATGCCGGCTACAAACCCGATTCCGCGCTGGCCAAGCTGATCATGGCGGTCTCGATCCTCGGCTTCTCGGTGCCGACCTTCTGGATAGGCCTCGTGCTGATCATGACCTTCGCGGTCGAGCTCCAGGTGCTGCCGGCGGGCGGGCGCGGCACGACGGCCAGCCTGTTCGGCGTGCAATGGAGCTTCCTGACCGGCAACGGCCTGACCCACCTCCTGCTGCCCGCAGTGAACCTCGCCTTCTTCAAGCTCGCCTTGATGACGCGCCTTGCCCGGGCCGGCACGCGCGAGGTCATGCTGACCGACGCGATCCGCTTCGCCCGCGCGGCAGGTCTCTCGGAATGGACGATCCTGCGCCGGCATGTGCTGAGACTGATCGCGATCCCGATCGTCACGGTGTTCGGGCTCGAATTCGCCTCGACGCTCGCCTTCGCCGTCGTCACCGAGACGATCTTCTCCTGGCCCGGCATCGGCAAGCTGATCATCGACTCGATCCAGTCGCTCGACCGGCCGGTGATGGTCGCCTATCTCATGCTCGTCGCCTTCGTCTTCATCACCATCAATTTCCTGGTCGACCTGACCTATGTCGCGCTCGATCCGCGCCTGCGCAAAAAGGCGGCGCGATGAGCGAGCAGAGCCCGATTGTCCGCTTCTGGAGCGAATTCCGCGAGAGCCGGGTCGCGGTCGTGGCGCTCGGCGTCGTCGTGCTGATGGTCGGCGTCGCGGTGTTCGCGCCGCTGGTCGCGCCGCAGAACCCCTACGACCTGGCCAATCTCTCGCTCTCGGATGCGCGCCGGCCGCCGGGCTTTGTCGGCTCGGGCGGCTACACCCATTGGCTCGGCACCGACGCGCAGGGCCGTGACCTGCTCTCGGCGATCCTCTACGGCCTGCGCATCTCGCTGCAGATGGGGCTGGTCGCAGGCGCCGGCGCCTTTGCCGTCGGGGTCGCGCTCGGCCTGACGGCAGCCTATCTCGGCGGGCGGCGCGAGGCGGTGATCATGCGCGTCGTCGATCTGCAGCTCGCCTTCCCGGCGATCCTGCTCGCGCTCGTGCTCTCGGCCCTGCTCGGCCAGGGCAAGATGCAGCTCATCACCGCGCTGGCAGCCGCCCAATACGCCTATTTCGCCCGCACGGCCCATGGCGCGGCCTCGGCCGAACGCGGCAAGGACTATGTCGAGGCGGCCTTCTCGACGCCGCTGCCGGCATTGCGCGTGATCCTGCGCCACATCTTCCCGAACTGCCTGCCGCCGCTGATCGTGGTCGCGACCGTGCAGGTGGCCAACGCGATCGCGCTGGAAGCCACGCTCTCCTTTCTCGGCGTCGGCCTGCCGGTGACGGAACCCTCGCTGGGCTCGCTGATCGCCAACGGCTTCCAGTACATGCTGTCGGGACGCTACTGGATCTCGATCTATCCCGGGCTGGCGCTGATCCTGCTGATCGTGGCGATCAACCTCGTCGGCGATCAGATCCGCGACCAGGTCAATCCGAGGCTGAAGCGATGAGCGCCGCCCCGCTCCTCGCCGTCGAAAACCTCGTGACCCATTTCTTCACCCGTGCCGGCGTGGTGAAGGCGGTCGACGGCGTCTCGTTCTCGCTCGAACGCGGCGAGGTCATGGGCCTCGTCGGCGAGTCCGGCTCGGGCAAGAGCATCACCGGCTTCTCGATCATCGGGCTGGTCGATCCGCCCGGCCGCGTCGTCTCCGGCTCGATCCGGCTGGAGGGGCGCGAGCTCGTCGGCCTGGCCGACGCGGAGCTCCGGGCGATCCGCGGCAAGGCGGTCTCGATGGTCTTCCAGGACCCGCTGATGACGCTGAATCCGGTCCTAACCATCGGCGAGCAGATCCGGCTGGCACTCGAAGCTCATGACAACCTCTCCGGCGCCGCTGCGCGCGCGCGCGCGATCGCGGCGCTCGAACAGGTCCGCATCCCGGACGCCGCCGACAGGATCGACGCCTATCCGCACCAGTTCTCGGGCGGCATGCGCCAGCGTGTCGCGATCGCGATCGCGCTGCTGCACCGGCCGAAGCTGATCATCTGCGACGAGCCGACGACGGCGCTCGACGTCTCGATCCAGGCCGAAATCCTGGCCGAGATGAAGGAGCTCGTCGCCGAGCTCGGCACTGCGCTGATCTGGATCAGCCATGATCTCGCGACCGTCGCCTCGATCGCCGGCAAGGTCGCGGTGATGCGCAAGGGCGTGATCGTCGAGGCCGGGCCGGTGCTGGAGGTACTGACCCGGCCGAAGCATCCCTATACCCAGGGACTGCTCGACGCGCTGCCCTCGCGCGGCACGCCTGGCCGGCCGCTCGGGCGCGGCGAGGCGATCGACGCTGCCCCGCCGGCGCGCAAGGCCGACGCCGGGGCCGACGAGCGTCGGGCGCGGCCGGGCACGCCGCATCTCGTCATCGAGGCCGCCGGGAAGCGCTTCGCCCAGACGCCCGGCCTGCTGCAGTTCCTGGCGCAAAAGCTGAAGCTCGCCACGCCGCCACCCGCGGTTCAGGCGGTCGACGGTGTCACGCTGACCCTGACGCGCGGCGAGGCGCTCGGCCTCGTCGGCGAATCCGGCTCGGGCAAATCGACGCTCGGGCGGCTCGCCGCCGGCATTCATGCGCCGAGCGCAGGAGCGATCCGGCTCGACGGCGCGCCGGTGATGAGCCCGGGCAACAAGCCACACAAGATCACGACGCGGGTGCAGACGATCTTCCAGGATCCCTTCGCCTCGCTCGACCCGCGCCAGCGCATCGGCGACTCGATCGCCGAAGGGCCGCTGGCGCATGGCCTGATCGGGCGGGCCGAAGCCGGGACTTACGTGGCGCAATGGCTCGCCGCGGTCGGGCTCGATCCGGCGCTCGCCTCGCGCTACCCGCACCAGTTCTCCGGCGGCCAGCGCCAGCGCGTCGCGATCGCGCGGGCGCTCGCCATGCAGCCGGAGGTCGTGATCTGCGACGAGCCGGTCGCCTCGCTCGACGTCTCGATCCAGGCGCAGATCATCAACCTGCTGATGAAGCTGCGCGCCGAGCTCGGGCTGACCTTGCTGTTCATCTCGCACGACCTCTCGGTGGTGCGCCATCTCTGCGACCGCGTCGCGATCATGTATCGCGGCCAGATCGTCGAGGAAGGGCCGGCGGGCGAGGTCTACGATAATCCGCGGCACGACTACACCAAGCGGCTGCTGGCGGCGGTGCCGGTGCTGCCGGTGGCGTGATGATGACGGACGAATCGCGGCGAAGGAGCCGACCATGACCCAACCCGAACTCCTGCCCTGGCAATGGCCGGAAGAAACCTGGCGCGCAAAAGTCGAGCAGGTCCGCGCCGGCCGCAATCTCAAGCCGAAGACCTGGAAGGGCGGCAAGCGCTGCGCCGTTGCGCTCTCCTTCGACGTCGACCACGAGACCAACGAGCTGCGCGACGGCGGCAAGTCGGTCGGGCGGCTGTCCTGGGGGCAATACGGCAACCGGGTCGGCATGCCGCGCATCCTCGAATTGCTGAAGCGCGAGCAGGTCCAGGCGAGCTTCTTCGTGCCGGCGGTGACGGCGCTGCTCTATCCCGACGAGCAGCGTCGCGTCATCGCCGAGGGCCACGAGATCGGGCTCCATGGCTGGATCCACGAGGTCAACACGGCGGTTCCGCCCGACAACGAGCGCGAGCTGCACCTGCGCTCGGCCGATACGCTGGAGAAGGTCACCGGCGTGCGCCCGGTGGGCATGCGCACGCCGTCCTGGGACTTTTCCGAGGTCACGCTCTCGATCGAGCGCGAACTCGGCTTGCTCTATGATTCCTCGCTCTTCGCCGACGACGACCCCTACGAGATCGTCGAGAAGGGCGAGCCCACCGGCATGGTCGAGCTGCCGGTCGAGTGGATCCGCGACGACGCGGTCTATTTCAACATGAACCGCTTCCAGGCACTCAGGCCCTATACGCCGCCGGAAGCCGTGCTCGACATCTTCCGGCGCGAGTTCGAGGCTGCCCATGCCGAGGGCGGGCTTTTCCTGCTGACGATGCACCCGCACATCATCACCTATCGCTCGCGCATCTGGATCCTCGAGGAGATCATCCGGCTGGCCAAGGCGAAAGGCGATTGCTGGTTCGCCAGCCATGCCGAAATCGCGGCTTATGTGAAGGCCGAAGCCGGCCTCTGATCAGTCCGGTTGCCCTAGAGCATTGTCGAGCGAAGTGGATACCGGTTCGCGTGAAGACAATGCGATAAAACAAAGAGATAGCGCAGTTCCGCGATTCGGAGAATCGCGGAACTGCGCTAGCGGCAGCAGGAACCCTGCCCGATTCCCGCCGTTTTCGCTTCATCCGGGGTTCAGCGCAAGGGCGCGCTGATGCCGGTCGCTGAAACGGAAACGGATCACATGACCTCTCTCAAGAATTGGCTCCTGGTCGGAACCATGCTGCCGGCGATCGCGCTCGGGCAGGCTGGCCACGCGGCCCCGGCCATCATGCAGCTCGCCCAGGCTCCGGCGCCCGGCGCTCCGGCCGACGAGGAGCCCGGCCGCCGTGGCCCGCCCCGCCCGCCGGGTCAGCCGCGCCCGGACCGTCCGCCGGGAGCGGACAGGCCGCCGGCTTCGCGCCCCGCGCAGGCCGAGCCGCCCGCCATCCAGCGCCCTGCACCGCCGGCTGCGCCCAATGCCGCGCCGCCCTCGGCGCCGCGTCCGCCGGCCGGCCCGGCTCCGCAACTGCGCGGCGAGCCGCCGATCCCGCGCGCTGCCCCGCCCGCTCCCGAGCCGGCCCAGCCGCGCCCGGCTCCACCCGCGCCGCGTGCCGAGCCTCCGGCAGCGCGCCCCGCACCCGTGCAGCCGACGCCGTCGCAGCCCGCTCCCGCCCGCCCGGCACCGCCGGCGGCCGCTCCGGCCCAGCCCGTTCCGGCCCCCGTCCAGCCGACGGCCCCGGTCGCCCCGAGAGCTGCACCCGGCGTGCCGCCTCCGCCGGCGGCTGCACCGGCTCCGGCCCCGCAGCGCGTTGCGCCGCCGGCTGCCGCTCCGGCCCCGGTCCCGCCCGCTCCGGGCGCAGCCGCTCCGCCCGCAGTGCGGCCTCAGACCGTCCCTCCGGCTGCCGCGCCTGCCGCACCGCCGCCCGCCGTGTCACCGGCAGCGCCGCCTGTCACGGCGCCTACGGCAGCGCCGCCGCCGCCCCAGGCCGCCCCGGTTCCGCCGCCCAACCGCGCGCCCGGCGTCGCACCGGCGCCGCAAGGCGGGCCAGGCCAGCCGCCCGCTCCGGCCCAACCGCCGGCGGCGCCCGGCCAGACGCAGCTTTCGCCTCCGCCCGGCCAGCCGCCGGCGCCCGACCAGCGTCAGGGCCGTCGCGGCCTCGGGCTCGGCGGCGCCGCCGCGCTCGGTCTCGGTGCCGGCGTCATCGGCGGCATCATGGCGACGCAAGGAGGCGAGCGCCTCGACCAGATTCGAGGCCGGCGCGAGGAGCGTCGCGAGGGCGACGTCACCATCATCCGCGAGCCCGGCCGTACCATCATCCGCGAGGATGACGGCACCGCGATCATCCGCCGCGACGAGACGCAGCGCTTCCGCGATCTCGGCTATGACGGCCGCAGCGAGCGCCGGGACGGGGAGACCCGCACCGTGTTCGAGCGGCCGGACGGCAGCCGCGTCGTCACGATCACCGACGAGGAGGGCCGGCTGATCCGCCGCACGAGGCTCGACCGCGACGGCCGCGAGGTCGTGATCATCGACAACACGCTGCGCGACCGGCCGGGCCGTTTCGCCGATGAGGTCGTGGTGCTGGAGCGGCCGCCGCTGCCGCTGCCGCGCGAGCGCTATATCGTCGATGCCGAGCGGGCCGACCGCGAGCTGATCTACGAGACTATCATCGCGCCGCCGATCGCGCCGATCCCGCGCCGCTACACGCTGGACGAGGTGCGCTATTCCCCCGATCTGCGTGCCCGCATGCGCAGCGTCGACATCGACACGGTGAATTTCGCGAGCGGATCGTGGGAGGTCATGCCGGACCAGGCGCAACGGCTCGCCGTGATCGCCGACACCGTGCGCCGGGCGCTCCAGGCCTCGCCCAACGAGGTCTTCCTGGTCGAGGGCCATACGGACGCGGTCGGCAACGACATCGACAACCTGTCGCTGTCGGATCGCCGGGCCCAGTCGGTCGCGGAAATCCTGACGAAGGATTTCGCCGTGCCGGCCGAGAACCTGACGACGCAGGGCTATGGCGAGCAGTACCTCAAGGTCCAGACGCAGGCCGAATCGCGCGAGAACCGGCGGGTGACGCTGCGACGGATCACGCCGCTCCTGACCGGCGAGAGCCGCTGACCCGGACGGGGCCGCCGCTAGGCGGCCCCGTTGCGTTGGCGAGGCGGAACCGGGTCCGCTTTCGCCGGTTGCTGGATGAGGCGGATTGATTCACCCGCCCGGGAACAAGGGAGCCCATGGCATGAGACTGACATCGTGGTTTCTCGTTCCAGTCGCTCTCGCCGGCATTGGCGCGGCCGGGGCAGCGTCCGCGTCGCAGCAGATGCTGATCGCCCAGACACCGGCTCCGGGCCTCGAGCGCGAACGCGCTCCGGGCGTGCCGATCGCACCCCAAGGCGGCGTTCTCGACCGTCGGCTCGATGAACGCGATCATGCCGGCAGTGCCTACCGCACCCCCCGCGACCAGCGTGCCCGGGCCCAGCCGCGCGATCCCGATCGCAATCTGCCGATGCCGCGCGGCGTGCCCTCGATCATCGCGCCCTGAGCAGCCGCTTTCATTGTCGGGTAAGACACCCGGCCTAGCTTCAACGGCATGAGCGATACATCCCTCGCCGTCACGCAAAGCCTCGTCTCGATGCGATCCGCAGCGACGCAGCAAGCCCTGCAGACCGTAATGCTGCGCCAGCAGGCCGGCGCCGATCAGGCTGTCGTCGCACTGCTCGAGCAAAGCGCCGAGCAGATGAAGGCGGCGCTGCCGGAGGGGCAGGGCCGGCTCGTCGATATCTCCGCCTGAGATGCGCGCCATGACCGGGCCGTCGCACGCCCGAACGATTTGCCGGTTGCACGGCGGCGTCATCGCGCCTAGCCTCCGTGTCGTTCCGAGGGGTGCTCGCAAGAGCTGAGATGGCCTGACAGGCCGAACCCGTCGAACCTGATCCGGGTCATACCGGCGGAGGGACTGGAACGTGGCGCTTGGCCTCGACCATGCTTTGCCACAGACAGCGACGAACCGCTTCGACGCCGGATCTCCTGAACCTTGGACCAAGGAGGAGATCCCTATGAACGCCCACAGCAAACCGCCGAAGAACGGCGTCAAGGCCGCCCCGCAGTCGGTCACCACCGGTCCGATCATCGGCTCGCGCAAGATTTATGTGCCGGCGCCGGAAGACGCCTCGATCCGGGTGCCGTTCCGCGAGGTTGCGCTGACGACCGATTCCGAACCCGCCGTACGCATTTACGATCCTTCCGGCCCGTTCACCGAGACCGACGCCAGGATCGATCTGAACCAGGGCCTGCCGCAGATCCGTCGCGCCTGGCTCGACGCGCGCGGCTTCGAGACCATCCCCGGTCGCGCCGTCACCGATGCCGACAACGGCCATATCTCGGCGGATGCGCTGGTGCCGGCCTGTCCCGCCGAGCGCCCGGTGCTCACCGCGAAAAACGGCCAGATGGCGACGCAGTTCGAGTTCGCCCGGGCCGGCATCGTCACGCCCGAGATGATCTATGTCGCGCATCGCGAGAATCTCGGCCGCGCCGCCATGCTGGAGGGCGCGAAGGAGCGCCATGCCGACGGCGAAAGCTTCGGCGCCTCGGTGCCCGAATTCGTCACCCCCGAATTCGTGCGCTCCGAGATCGCGCGCGGCCGGGCCATCATCCCTGCCAACATCAACCACCCGGAACTGGAGCCGATGGCGATCGGCCGCAATTTCCTGGTCAAGATCAACGCCAATATCGGCAATTCGGCCGTGACCTCCGGCGCGGCCGAGGAGGTCGAGAAGCTGGTCTGGGCGATCCGCTGGGGCGCCGACACCGTCATGGACCTGTCCACCGGCCGCAACATCCACAACATCCGCTCCTGGATCCTGCGCAACTCGCCGGTGCCGATCGGCACCGTCCCGATCTACCAGGCGCTGGAGAAGGTCGGCGGCGATCCGATCAAGCTCGACTGGGAGGTGTTCAAGGACACGCTGATCGAGCAGGCCGAGCAGGGCGTCGACTATTTCACCATCCATGCCGGCGTGAGATTGCCGTATGTCCCGCTGACGGCATCGCGCGTCACCGGAATCGTCTCGCGCGGCGGCTCGATCATGGCGCGCTGGTGCCTGGCGCATCACAGGGAGAGCTTTCTTTACGAGCGCTTCGACGAGATCTGCGACCTGATGCGCAAATACGACGTCTCGTTCTCGCTTGGTGACGGCCTGCGTCCGGGCTCGATCGCCGACGCCAACGACCGCGCCCAGTTCGCCGAACTGGAGACGCTGGGCGAACTGACCAAGGTCGCCTGGGACCGCGGCTGCCAGGTGATGATCGAAGGCCCCGGCCATGTGCCGATGCACAAGATCAAGGAGAACATGGACAAGCAGCTGCGCGAATGCGGCGAGGCGCCGTTCTATACGCTCGGACCGCTGACCACCGACATCGCGCCGGGCTACGACCACATCACCTCCGGCATCGGGGCGGCGATGATCGGCTGGTATGGCTGCGCCATGCTCTGCTACGTCACGCCGAAGGAGCATCTCGGCCTGCCCAACCGCGACGACGTCAAGACCGGCGTGATCACCTACCGGATCGCCGCCCACGCCGCCGACCTCGCCAAGGGCCATCCGGCGGCGAAGCTCAGGGACGATGCGCTGTCGCGGGCGCGCTTCGATTTCCGCTGGGAGGACCAGTTCAACCTGGCGCTCGATCCCGACACGGCGCGCGCCTATCACGACGAGACGCTGCCCAAGGACGTCCACAAGGTCGCGCATTTCTGCTCGATGTGCGGGCCGAAATTCTGCTCGATGAAGATCACCCAGGATCTGCGCGCAGAAGTGCTGGCGATGGGCGAGAACGAGCGCAAGGCGCTGGAGGCAATGGCGAGCGAGGGAATGGCGGCCAAGTCGGCGGAGTTTATGGACAAGGGCGGCAAGCTCTACCTGCCGGCGGCCGAGTGAGCGCGACCATAGCTATGGATCGCCTCGACGCCGCCGGTGTCGCGGCGGTCCTGGCGCGCGTGGCGCAAACCCGTCCCCGCGTGCAATGCCTGACCAACACGGTGGCGCAGAACCTCACCGCCAACATGCTGCTCGCCTTCGGCGCGGTTCCCTCGATGGCGATCCATGTCGACGAGGTCGCGGCGATGGCGGATGGCGCCGGCGCGATCCTGATCAATATCGGCACGATCAACGCCGAGAGCGAGCTCGCCATCCCGAAATTGCTGGAAGTGGCGCGCGACCGGGCCAAGCCGCTGGTCTTCGACCCGGTCTTCGTCGAGCTCTCGCCCTTGCGCCGGCATGTCGCGAAAGAAGTGCTGCGAATGCCGAACCTCGTCGTGCGCGGCAACGCGACCGAGATGGAGGCGCTCGCCTTCGATCTCGCCGCGGCGCAGGCGCCGACGCGTGTGACCACCGGCAGGATCGACCGCATCGAGGGACCGGGCGGCAGCCATGCCGTCGCCCATGGCCACGTGCTGATGACGAAGGTCACCGGCGTCGGCTGTGCTGCTGGTGCGCTGATCGCAGCCTGCTGCGCGGTCGAGAGCAACTTTTCTCTCGCCTCCGCCGCCGCTCTGACCGCCTATGGCATCGCCGGCGAGATCGCGGCGGAGCGTTGCCGTGGGCCGGGCTCGTTCGAATGGGAACTGATCGACGCGCTCGCCGGGCTCGACGAGGCGACACTGCGCGCGCGGATGGCGGCATGAGCATCGACATCCTGCTCTACGGCATCGTCGATCCGCAGATCGCCCGCGGTCGCCCACTTGCCGCCCTTGCGGCGGCGGCGGCAAGAGGCGGCGCGACGCTGATCCAGTATCGCGCCAAACATGTCTCGACCCGCGAGATGGTGCGCGAGGCCCGCGCGATTCATGCCGCGCTCGCCGGAACGGCCGTGCCGCTGCTCGTCAACGATCGGATCGACGTTGCGCTCGCGGCGGGTGTGGAGGGCGTGCATCTCGGCGCCGACGACATGGAACTCGCCGATGCCCGCCGCCTGCTCGGTGAGGACGCGATCATCGGCGCGACGCTGAAGACCGCAAACGAACTGCCCTATCTCACCTCGGCCCGCATCGACTATGCCTGCATCGGCGGCGTCTTCCCGACCGCGCACAAGGACAATGCCGACCTGCCCCTCGGTCTCGACGGCTATCGGGCTCTCCGCGCGGCGGCGCGCGCGGCACTGGGCGATCTGCCCGTCGGCGCGATCGCCGGGATCACGGCGCAGAACGCAGCCTCGGTGATGGCTGCCGGCGCCGACGGCACCGCCGTGATCGGCGCGATGTTCGGCAGCGACGATGTCGAGCGCGCGACGCGGGCGTTGAGGGCGGCGCTCGGTCGGTAGGCAGCCGTCGTTCAGGCTGCCGAGGTCTTGCTCGGCCGCCCGCCCTTGCGGCCGTTCTCGCGTGCGGCGTCGGCTTTGGCGGAGGAGCGGGCCCGCCCGCCCAGTCCGCCGAGTTGGGATGCCATCCATTGCCGCGAGCCGAAGACACCCTGCAGCAGGGCGGGAACATAGACGTCCACGTCGAGGCGCGGCCAAGTCAGGCCGAGGCCGGCAGGGCTGATCTCGATCTCAGCCAGATCGCGCGGCGTGGCATCGCTCAGTCCCTCGATCCGACCGCTTGGCACTGCAAGCTGGACCCCGGTCTGGAGTTCGATGACAACGCGCCCCGTGCGGTGATCATAGCGTGCCGCGGCGACGTGCCCGGCGTCGCGCAGCACCGCCATGCGGGCCTCGGCCTTTGTCATGTCCTCGTCAGTGATCGCCATGACGCCGTCTCCACTCGTCGCACAACGTCGCCAGATGCCCGACGAGCCGATCGGCGATCCGGCTGAGCTCGACGCTCTTGAAGCCGAAGCTTTCCCGGAGACTCGGCGGTCCGCCGGGGCAATTCAGCACGAACACCGCTTCCACGCCCGCGCCCTTGACGTGGACATGAGCCGGACGGTGATCGTTGGGATAGATCACGACACGATACCCGTCGAAGCGCAGGACCACGGCCACGATGCAGCCTAGCAAAAACCCAAGCGCTTGGGAATGTGATTTTACTGCGTCGGCGCGAGCGGCAATGGCTTCGGCGCTGCCGGCCGCGGCTTCGGCTTGGCCGCCGGCTTCGGCTCGCCGGTGATGCCGAGCCGCGCCCGGATCGAGGCCGCCTTGGCCTCGGTCAGGCGCGCGCCGCAGAAGCCGAACTGGCCCTCGCGCTGGTAGTCGCGGCAGGTCAGCTCGCGTTCGGCCGAGAAGCCGGCCTGCTCGCGCGCGATCACGCGCTGCTCGACCGCGTCCGCCTTGGCGCTCAGCACCTTGTAGCCTTCGCGCACGGCCTTCTCGGCGGCCGAGCGGGCCGCTTCGATCTCTTTTGCGCGGGCGGCGAGCGTGCGCGAATCGGCGCCCCACAGCCCGCGCGGCTCGATCCGGCATTGCGCCGCCTCGACGACGCAGGGCTGCTGCGGCTCGACCACGAGGAAGGCGCCATCGAGCACGTCGAAGACGATCGGGCAGATCGAGGCTTCGAGCCTGTAGCGCGGCACTCCGGCCGGCCGGCCGGCGGGCGTCACCGGGATCGGCGCCTCGCCGAAGGAGATCGCACAGGGCTCGGTCAGGTTGCCGGCCTGGAAGCCCTGGGCGTTGAGCTTGAGGCCGTAGCCGGCCGCGGTCTTCTCGAACACGGCCTCGCCATAGCCGCCATTGCGCTTCAGCGTCCGGCCGAGGATCGCGTCCTCGCCGGCGACCTTGATCGCCGGCATCACGGCCGGGCGCGGCGCCGCAGGCGTGGCGGGCGAACCGGCCGGGGCAGAGACGGCGGCGCCGGTCGGGTTGAAGGGTTGCGCCCCCGGCAATTGCATCGGCTGGGCGAGCGCCGGCACGGCCTGTCCGGCCAGCATCACCATCGCGAGACAGCAAAGGAGGCGCATGAGGATGATTTCGTCCCTGCGTCGGCGCGGTGTCTCCCGGCCGTCCGATCTCCCTTTGCAATAAATGCGTTGCGGATGCGCGCAAGGGCGCCGGCGCAACACTCGCGCCCGAATGAACGCCTGTCCGGCCCCGCGCCTGGATGGCCGCGGCGGCGTTTTCTTAATCGGCTCGAATATCTTGCAAGGGGGGGAACACCCTCCCTATATACGCCGCCAAGAGGCGGCCTTCATGGCCGCCGGACGTGGAATGCCGGTTTCGCTCGCCGCTTTGGTGGGGGCGGCCCGGTCCATGGGCCGGGTGGTGGCGCCGAATGCGTCGCCGGCCGGCGATCTGCTCAATTAAAAAGGGATCCCCTCCATGGGTAAAGTCATCGGCATCGACCTCGGCACCACCAATAGCTGCGTTGCAGTGATGGAAGGCACCACGCCGAAGGTCATCGAGAATTCGGAAGGCGCCCGCACCACGCCCTCCATCGTCGCCATCACCGATGATGGCGAGCGTCTGGTCGGCCAGCCGGCCAAGCGCCAGGCCGTCACCAATCCGGAACGCACCTTCTTCGCGATCAAGCGCCTGATCGGTCGGACCTTCGAGGATCCGATGACGCAGAAGGACATGAATCTCGTTCCCTACAAGATCAAGAAATCCTCCGGCGGCGACGCCTGGGTCGAGGCCGACGGCACCGATTATTCGCCGTCCCAGATCTCGGCCTTCACCCTGACCAAGATGAAGGAGACGGCGGAGGCCTATCTCGGCCAGTCCGTCACGCAGGCGGTCATCACGGTCCCGGCCTATTTCAACGACGCCCAGCGCCAGGCGACCAAGGATGCCGGCCGTATCGCCGGCCTCGAAGTCCTGCGCATCATCAACGAGCCGACCGCGGCGGCGCTGGCCTACGGCCTCGACAAGAAGTCGGCCGGCACGATCGCGGTCTATGACCTCGGCGGCGGCACTTTCGACGTCTCGGTGCTCGAGATCGGCGACGGCGTCTTCGAGGTGAAGTCGACCAATGGCGACACCTTCCTCGGCGGCGAAGACTTCGACATGCGTCTCGTCGAATATCTCGCCGACGAGTTCAAGCGCGAGCAGGGCATCGACCTGAAGAAGGACAAGCTTGCTCTCCAGCGCCTGAAGGAGGCCGCCGAGAAGGCCAAGATCGAGCTTTCGACCACGGCCCAGACCGAGATCAACCTGCCCTACATCACCGCCGATGCATCCGGTCCGAAGCATCTCGCGATCAAGCTGTCGCGCGCGAAGTTCGAGAGCCTGGTCGACGATCTCGTCCAGCGCACGATCGAGCCGTGCCGGAAGGCGCTCAAGGACGCCGGCCTCTCCGCCGGGCAGATCGACGAGGTCGTCTTGGTCGGCGGCATGACGCGCATGCCCAAGGTCCAGGAGGTGGTGAAGCAGTTCTTCGGCAAGGAGCCGCACAAGGGCGTCAACCCCGACGAGGTCGTCGCGATCGGCGCCGCGATCCAGGCCGGCGTGCTGCAGGGCGACGTCAAGGACGTGCTGCTGCTCGACGTCACCCCGCTCTCGCTCGGCATCGAGACGCTGGGCGGTGTCTTCACGCGCCTGATCGACCGCAACACCACGATCCCGACCAAGAAGAGCCAGGTCTTCTCCACGGCGGAAGACAACCAGCAGGCGGTGACGATCCGGGTCTTCCAGGGCGAGCGCGAGATGGCCGCCGACAACAAGATGCTCGGCCAGTTCGATCTGATGGGCATCCCGCCGTCCCCGCGCGGCATGCCGCAGATCGAGGTGACCTTCGACATCGACGCCAACGGCATCGTCTCGGTGACGGCGAAGGACAAGGCGACCAACAAGGAACAGCAGATCCGCATCCAGGCATCGGGCGGGCTGTCGGAGGCCGACATCCAGAAGATGGTCAAGGACGCCGAGGCCAACGCCGCCGACGACAAGAAGCGTCGCGAGGTCGTCGAGGCGAAGAACCAGGGCGAGAGCCTGGTGCATTCGACCGAAAAGTCGCTGAAGGACTATGGCGACAAGGTCTCGGAAGCAGACAAGGCCGCGATCGAGACCGCGATGGATGCGCTGAAGGCCGCGCTCGCCGAGGACAATGCGGAGACGATCACGGCTCGCACCACCGACCTGATGCAGGCCTCGATGAAGCTCGGCGAGGCGATGTACGCCGCGAGCCAGGCCGAGGCCGCGGCGGCCGAGGGCGGCGACAAGCCGGCGGAGGCCAAGAAGGACGACGTCATCGACGCCGACTTCAAGGATGTCAGCGACGACAAGAAGAAGAGCGCCTGAACGCGCTCTCCTTCCTGGGAATACGTCATGGCCGGGCTTGACCCGGCCATCTCGTTACGGGAAGGCGACACGAAGGATTGAATCGCTTTCCTGCGGACGATGGCCGGGTCGCGCCCGGCCATGACGCGCATGGAGGCGCAGGGGCCGGTTGATGTCCAAGCGCGACTATTACGAGATCCTCGGCGTGGCCAAGACGGCGGACGATGCCGCGCTGAAGAGCGCCTTCCGCAAGCTCGCCATGACCTGTCATCCCGACCGTCATCCCGGAGACCATGCCGCCGAGGCCAAGTTCAAGGAGTTGAACGAGGCCTATCAGGTTCTTTCGGACGGGCAGAAGCGCGCGGCCTATGACCGCTTCGGCCATCAGGCCTTCGAGAATGGCGGCGGGGGCGGCGGCCAGGCCGATTTCTCCGATTTCATGTCGGACATCTTCGACTCGTTCTTCGGCGAGCGCGGTGGCCGCGGTGGGCCGCGCGCCGCCAACGGCCGCGAGCGCGGCGCCGATCTGCGTTACAATCTCGAAATTGGGCTCGAGGATGCGTTCGCCGGCAAGAACGCCTCGATCCGGGTGCCGACCTCGGTCGCCTGCGAGGCCTGCTCGGGCACCGGCGCGAAGCCCGGCTCGAAATCGCGGCAATGTCCGACCTGCGGCGGTCATGGCCGGGTCCGAGCCAATCAGGGCTTCTTCTCGGTCGAGCGCACCTGCCCGACCTGCGCCGGTCGCGGCGAGATCATCGACGATCCCTGCAAGAACTGCAGCGGCGCCGGCCGCGTCACGCGCGAGCGCACGCTCTCGGTCAACATTCCCGCCGGCGTCGAGGACGGCACGCGTATCCGCCTCGCCGGCGAGGGCGAGGCCGGCCTGCGCGGCGGACCTGCAGGCGATCTCTACATCTTCCTGTCGATCCAGCCGCACGCGATCTTCCAGCGCGACGGGGCCGACCTGTTCTGCCGCGTGCCGATCGGCCTGACCTCGGCCGCGCTCGGCGGCGAGATCGAGGTGCCGACGCTGACCGGCGAGCAGGCGCGGGTGAAGATCCCCGAGGGCACGCAGACCGGCAAGCAGTTCCGCCTCAAGGGCAAGGGCATGAGCGTGCTGCGCTCGCGCGAGACCGGCGATCTCTACATCCAGGTCCTGGTCGAGACACCGCAGAAGCTCACCGCCCGCCAGCGCGAGTTGCTGCTCGAATTCGAGCGCGAGAGCTCGCATTCGACCCATCCGGAATCGGCCGGCTTCTTCGGCCGCGTGAAGGACTTTCTGGGCGGGCTCGGCGGCGCGGCGTAGCGCGCAAAAAAGCGGGCCGCCTTACGGCGACCCGCTTCTTGGTCAGGTTCTGATGTGCATCAGACCTTGTCGACCACCTTCTTGACGGCATCCTTGCCCTTGCCAAGCGCCTGCTGGGCCTCGCCCTTGCGCTCCTGCACCACGCCCTCGGCCTCGAGCCCGGGCTTGTTCAGCGCCTTGCCGGCGGCCTGCTTGACGTTGCCGGCGGCCTCGTTGGCGAGACCCTTGACCTTGTCCATCGTGCTGCCCATCGGACTGCTCCTCTTGCTGAATGGCTGAGCCGCGTCATGCGGTTTCGCCCGATCAACCGGGCAATGGAGGAAAGGTTCCGGGCCTCATCGCGCGGTTTCGACGGCTGCCGCGGCCATCGTCCGCAGGGCGTCCGCCGTCGCCGCATCGGCCGGAAAGAAGGTCTCCAGCGCCAGTTCCGCCAGCGTGATGTCGACAGGCGTGCCGAACACGGTGGTGGTCGAGATGAAGGAGAGCAGCGTGGCGCCGACACGCAGCGTCAGCGGCATCACGATCGGCGGCTCGCTCTCGGCGTCGGTGGCGGGGCCCTTGCGGCCGGCCGCCGCCGGGACCGGATAGGCCGCGACCTCGTCGATCAGGTCCGCGAGCACGGGATCGGCCGTCGCCCTGACCTGCTGGCGCAGCCGCGCCAGGACATGCCCGCGCCACTCCGCCAGGTTGACGATGTGCGGTGCGAGCCCGCCGGGATGCAGCGAAAGCCGGATCACGTTCACCGGCGGGCGCAGCAGCTCCGCCTCGGTCGCCAGCCCGAGCAGAGGCGCGACGGCGGCATTCGCCGCCAGCAGCGTCCAGTGCCGGTCGACGGCGAGCGCGGGATAGGGCTCGTGACCCTTCAGCACGAGGTCGATCGCCGCCTTGGCGGCCTGGAGGCCGGGGTCTTCCAGCGCCCGTTCGAGATAGACCGGCGCGTAGCCTGCGGCCAGAAGCAAGGCATTGCGCTCGCGCAGCGGCACGCCGAGGCTTTCCGCCAGCAGCAGCACCATGTCGCGGCTCGGCTGGGAGCGGCCACTCTCGATGAAGCTGAGATGCTTCTGCGAAATCTCGGCTTCGAGCGCGAGGTCGAGCTGGCTGAGCCGGCGCAACTGGCGCCAGTCGCGGATGAGCGTGCCGACCAGCGGCTGGTGATGCCTGTTCATGGCCGCGAACCTAGCCGCCCCGCCGGCGCGATCCAATTACCTCGCGCTTAATCGACCGGCCGCCCGGAAGCCGTCAGCATCGCCGCCATCGACCACGGGCCGCCGGCCGGACGCCGGCGGCCCCAAGCCAAGGAGACGTTGTCATGTCCATGATCCAGTCCTCGCGCGTCCTGAAGACCGCGCTCGCCCTCGACGCCGCAGCGTGCGCCGGAACCGGGCTTCTGCTGGCGCTCGCCGCCGGGCCGCTCTCCAGCCTGCTCGGCTTCCCCGCCGGTTTCCTGCGTGGAGCCGGCCTCATCCTCCTGCCCTGTGCGGCGCTGCTCGCCTGGTTGTCAGCCCGCGAGATGCTGCCGCGCCTGGCGGTCCACGCGGTCATCGGCGTCAACCTGCTCTGGATCGCCGACAGCGTCGCGATCCTGCTGATGGGCTGGTTCGAGCCGACCGGGCCCGGCATCGCCTTCGTGCTGGCGCAGGCGGTCGCTGTCGCTGTCGTGACGGAACTCGAGGTGATCGGGTTGAAGCGGTCGCGAGCCGCGACCGCCGACAAGCCGGCGCATGCCTGATCGCTCAAGTCCGGCCCGTCCCCGTCGCAGCGGGGGGCGGGCCTCACGCCGCGACGAGACGGAGTTTCAGCCCGAGAGCCTTCGCAGCCTCGAAGACGAGCTGGATCGAGGGCGAGCCGCCGTCGCGAAAATTCTCCTCGACGACCTCGCGGCTGACGCCCATCTCCCCGGCCAATCGATCGACGCCGCGCGCCCGCGCGATATCGCCGAGCACGACCGCGATGAAGGCGGGGTCAGCCTCCTCCATTGCCGCTTCGAGATAGCCGGCTTGCTCCTCGTCGCTGTCGAGAAACGCCAATACGTCGAAGGATGTGGTCTTCAGCGGCATGCTAGCTCTCCTGCGCCAATCGCTTCGCTTCGACGAGGTCGCGCGGCTGCGTGGATTTATCGCCGCCGCACAGCAAGATGATGATAGCCGATCCGCGACGTGTGAAATAGAGCCGATAGCCGGGACCATAGTCGACCCGCATCTCACTGATGCCGTCCCCGACACTCTTCACATCACCGAGATTGCCCTTTTGAGCGCGCCTGATCCGCATGAGGATGCGGTTTCGCGCCATAGGATCGCGAAGGCGGTTCAGCCAGACCAGGAACGTGTCGGAAAGTTGAATATCGAGCACGGAGACAACGGTAGCGTGTTCAGAGGCGTCAGCAACCGATTCTGTTTCGGAGCCGCACGAAAAACCCCGGATGCTCGCGCATCCGGGGCAGGTGCCTGGCCGCTTCGCGGTCAGGAGGGAGGAACGGCGATCTCTACCAGCTCGCCAGCACCGAGCCCTTGAAGCGCTCGGCGACGAAGGCCTTGATCTGGGGCGAGTGATAGGCCTCGACCAGCGTCCTGACCCAGGGCTTGTCCTTGTCGGCGGCGCGCACCGCAATCAGATTGACGTAAGGACCTTTGGGGTCCTCGCGCAGGATCGCCGAGGCAGGATCGATCCTGGCGTCGACCGCGTAGTTGGTGTTGATCGCGGCCGCCGCGACATCGGCGAGCGAGCGCGGCGTCTGGGCCGCCTCGATCTCGACGATCTTCAGCCTCTTCGGATTGGCGACGATGTCGGCGACGGTCGGCTTGAAGCCGACGCCGTCCTTGAGCCTGATCACGCCCTTGTCCTGCAGCAGCAGGAGCGAGCGGCCGCCATTGGTCGGGTCGTTCTGGATCGCGATCGTGGCGCCGTCGGGCACCTCCGCCCAGCTCTTGTACCTGGCCGAATAGATGCCGAGCGGGAAGTTCACGGTCAGGCCGACATTGACCAGTTTGAAGCCGCGATCCTTCACCTGATTGTCGAGATAGGGCTGGTTCTGGAAGGAATTGGCCTCCAGCTCGCCGGCGTCGAGCGCCTGGTTCGGCACGACATAATCGGAGAACTCGACGATCTTGAGGTCGAGTCCCTTCTCGGCCGCGAGCGGCTTCAGCTTCTCAAGGATCTCGGCATGCGGGCCGGGCGAGGCGCCGATTCGCACGACCTGCGTCGTCTTGGCGAAGGCAGGAAGAGACAGCGTGAGCGCAAGCGCGGCGGAGGCGGCGAACGTGGCGCGGCGGGTGAGGATCGGCATGGTCCGGGTTTCCTTCGGTTGGGCTTCTGCGGAGGGATTGGTTTCTGGGTAAAAGGTTCAGGCTTGCCTGAGCCGCTTGTTGAGGCGGCGCGAGAGCCGGTCGCCGATGCTCTGCACGGTCTGGACGAGGACGATCAGCACGGCGACGACGATCGCCATCACGTCCGGCATGAAGCGCTGGTAGCCGTAGCGGATGCCGAGATCGCCGAGGCCGCCGCCGCCGACCGCGCCGACCATGGCCGAGAAACCGAGCAGCGAGACGATGGCGAGCGTGAGACCCAGCACGATCGCCGGCAGCGCCTCGGGAACCAGCACCTTGCGCACGATCTGCACCGGCGTCGCGCCCATGGCACGGGCCGCCTCGACCAGGCCCTGGTCGACCTCCCGGATCGCGCCCTCGATCAGGCGGGCGATGAACGGCGTCGCCGCGACCGTCAGCGGCACGATCGCCGCAGTGGTGCCGATCGAGGTGCCGGCGAGCAGCCGGGTGAACGGGATGATCGCGACGACGAGGATGATGAAGGGCGTCGAGCGCGTGGCGTTGACCAGCGCGCCGAGCACGGCGTTGAGCGCCGGCGCCGCAAACAGCTCGCCGCGCTTGCTGGTCGCGAGGAAGACGCCGAGCGGCAGGCCGAGCACGGTGCCGAGGCCGGCCGCAACCGCGACCATGGTCAGCGTGTCGAGGCTCGCCTGCGCGATCAGGCGGATCAGTTCAGGAGACATGGCCGACGACCTCCGCCTTGAGTTGCAGGCTCTTCAGGGCGCCGAGCACGGCGGACAGGCCGGGCTCCTGCGCCGGCACCGAGACCAGCAGGCTGCCGAAGGGCCGCTCGGCGATCGCATCGACGCGCCCGGCCAGGATGTTGACGTCGACCCCGATCGTCGCGGAGAGCCGGCTGATCACCGGGGCGGTCGCGTTCTCGCCGGCGAAGGTGATGCGCAGCACGGCCGAACCGCCCGGCCGCGCCTTGTGATGGATGCGGCCGGCGAGATAGGCCGGCAGCTCGACGCCGGTCACCGCCTCGACGAAGCGCGCCGTGGTCGGGTGGCGCGGCTCGGTCAGGACTGCGAAGACCTCGCCCTCCTCGACGATGCGCCCGTCCTCGATCACGGCGACACGGTCGCAGATCGCCTTGATCACAGGGATTTCGTGGGTGATCAGCAGGATGGTGACGCCGAGCTCGCGGTTGACCTGCCTCAGCAGGGCCAGGATCGAGCTCGTCGTCTCGGGGTCGAGCGCCGAGGTGGCTTCGTCGCAGAGCAGCACCTTCGGCTCGCTGGCGAGGGCTCGCGCGATGCCGACGCGCTGCTTCTGGCCGCCGGAGAGCTCGGCCGGATAGCGCCCGGCCTTGTCCTCGAGCCCGACCAGCGCGAGCAGCCGCGCCACCCGGGCGGCGATCTCCGGCTTCGGCGTCCCGGCGATCTCCAGCGGCAGCGCGATGTTTTCGGAAACGGTGCGCGACGACAGCAGGTTGAAGTGCTGGAAGATCATGCCCGTCGTGCGTCGGCGCGTCCGCCAGCCGGCTTCGCTCAGGCCGGTGACGTCCTCGCCCTCGATCAGGACGCGGCCGGAGCTGGCGCGCTCCAGCCCGTTGACGAGGCGGATCAGCGTCGACTTGCCGGCGCCGGAGCGGCCGATCACGCCGAGGATCGCGCCTTGCGGCACGGCAAGGTCGATGCCGGCGAGCGCCGTGACGGCACCCTGCCCGGCGCGGCCGGGAAAGGTCTTGCCGACCCGCTCGAAGCGGATGATCGGCGGTGGTGGAGACGGGGTATCCTGCCCGACGCGGAAGGCGTCGGGTTTCACGGGGGCGTTCATGCTGTCCTCAGATGTGTGTATGGCTCGATCAGTGCGAGACGCCGGGCCGTTCGAGCGTCACCGCTGCCTCACGCCGCCAGCCGGCGCCGCGGCACCGCCGTGTAGCGCGCCGCGAGCTCGGCGGCAGCCGGCGTCGCGAAGCGATGGCCGTCGAGCCCGGCGAAGGCCGAGGAGGCGGAGATGAAGGTGAAGTAGCGCTCGCCGGGAGCCCGGCTGACGAGCCCGGCCTGGGTGTCGCCGACCTCGATGACATAGGCGAGCGAGCGGGCGAGCGGGTTCAACGGCTGGGAGCCGCGGCTTTCATGGACAAGGGACATGGGGATACCTCCGCCGCATGGCGCGGCGCTGCGATGGAGCCGGGCGAGCGGTCGCCGGCAGGCGCGATCAGCGTCGACAGCAGCCCCCTAGACGGGCCGGATGGTCCTGAAGGCGGAGGAGGGTCGGCATCATGGTCTTCTCCATCGAATCGGGAGCCCACGACGCGGTCGTGGCGCTTTAGCGTTTGGTGACGCGGTGCAAGCTGCTCGCTCAAATCCCCGCGGCCATCGGCAGAACCGACGACGACTTCAATCTGGCCCGCGATGTCCTTTTTGTCAACCAGTCTGTTCTTTTAAAGAAACGCATGCCCGGGAAAGAATTGTGCTGCGCGGCGGGTTCCGACAGCGGAGATATCCGCGATGCAACGGCTGCGACATCGCACGGCTTGACGCCATGGGTCGGCCCGGCGCATCCATCGCCGCGATGGAACGCCGTCCGCCTCTGCTCGCCGGCCTGCGCCGCTCCCTGCTGGGCGCGTGGCTCGCCTGCGCCTACGGGCTGACGGTCCTGGCCGGCGCGCTCGCGCCCGCCACGGCCGGCGCGCATCCGGGGCTCGACGGCGCCATTCTCTGCTCCGGCCTCGCGCCGCCGGGGCAGGATGCTCCCGCGCCCGGCGGCGAGCCGAACCATTGCAAGGGTTGCCCGGTCAATCCGGTGCTGGCAGCGCCCGTCGAAGCCGGCAGCTCCGTCATGTCGCGCGAGGCGCTGGCGCTCGCCGTCGCCGCATGGTCGGCGGCCGATCAGCCGCGCGGTCCGCGCCCCGGCCTGCCGCAATCGCGCGGACCGCCGCGCGTCTGAGCTCGCGCATTTTTTCCGGATCTGTCCACGCCTGCGGCCGCAATCGCGGCCGGCAAGCGCGTCTTCGCCGCCCGGGCGGCACCCTTTTTCAGGACCCTACACCATGAACAAGCCCATCCATTACCTCGCCGCGATCGCGCTGACCCTGACCAGTGCCGCCGCGCTCGCCCACAGCTACACGGTCGGTCCGCTCAAGATCGGCCATCCCTGGTCGCGCGCCACGCCGGGCGGCGCCAAGGTCGGCGGCGGCTATCTCTCGATCGAGAACACCGGCGCCGAGCCGGACAGGCTGGTCTCGGTCCAGGTCCCCTTCGCCGGCAAGACCGAGATCCACGAGATGGCGACCGCAAACGGCGTCATGACCATGCGCCCGCTCGAGGCCGGCATCGCCATCGCGCCCGGCGCCAAGGTCGAGTTCAAGCCCGGCGGCTACCACATCATGTTCATGGAGCTGAAGCAGCCGCTGAAGCAGGACGAGCGGCTGAAGGGCACGCTGACCTTCGAGAAGGCCGGCCCGGTCGAGGTCGAGTTCAAGGTCGAGGCGATCGGTGCCAAGGCCGACGAGGGCGGCCACAAGCACTGACGGGTCGCTGCCGCGTGCCTCAGGCGCGCTAGCACTGAGGGATCGCCGCCGCGCGCCTCAGGCGCGCGGCAGGTCCGGCACGCGATAGGCCGTGGTCGACTTGATCCGCTCCATCGCGAAGCGCGAGGTGACGTTCTTCAGGGGAATCGTCTCGATGAGCTTCTTGTAGAAGCCGTCATAGGCCGACATGTCGGCGACGACGACGCGCAGCATGTAGTCGACGTCGCCGGCCATCCGGTAGAACTCCATCACCTCCGGCATCGCCGAGACGGTCTGGGCGAAGCGCTCGAGCCACGGCCCGGAATGGTCGGCGGTCTCGATCTGGACGAAGACGGTGAGGCCGAGCCCGATCTTCTCCGGCGCCACCAGCGCGACGCGCTTCATGATCACGCCGGCCTGTTCCAGCTTCTGGATGCGCTTCCAGCACGGCGTCTGCGACAGCCCGACCTTGTCCGCCAGATCGGCGATCGAGATGTTGGCGTCGCTCTGTAGCACCGTCAGGATTTTCCGGTCGATCTGATCCATTCTCGCAATCCGTAAGCTGGGAGATGATTTCTGCTGTCAAATGCCGACAAAGTAGAAAAAACATCTTTTCGATAGGGAATCCTTGTTTTCATGTAGAAAATCCTTTTCTCAAACAGTCAATAGGGCTCGATTCCGCGCCGTTGAGACGAAGGATTTGAACGATGGATCGCCGCCGGTTCCTGCTCGCAGGCTCGTCGCTGCTCGCTGCGGCGCCACTCGGCGCGGCCCGGGCCCAGGCGCCGGTCGCCGCCCGCATCGGCTACATTCCGATCATCGGGACGGCCCCGCTGTTTGTCGCCCATGGCGAGGGCTGGCTGAAGGAGGCGGGCATCGCGCCGACATTCACGGTGTTCGAATCCGGCCCGAACATGATCCAGGCCTTTGCCTCGGGCACGATCGACTTCTACCTCGCCGGCATCGCGCCGCTGGCGGTGGCGCGCTCGCGCGGCGTCGATGTCCGCGTCGTCGCGGCGACGGCGATCGCCGAGAACGTCTTCGTCGCCGCACCGGCGCTGGCGAAGTTCTTCACGCCGGGCACCGCGGCGGCGGCCGCCTTCAGGGCGCACAGGGCCGCGACCGGGAAGCCGGCGCGGCTCGCGACGCAGCCGGCCGGCTCGGTGCCGAACACCACCCTGCAATACTGGCTCTGGGAGGTCGCGAAGGCCGAGAAGGCCGATGTCGAGATCGTGCCGATGGGCATCGATGCGACGCAGCAGGCGGTGCTGGCCGGCGCGGTCGAGGGCGCGATCGTGCGCGAACCGGCGCTGACCATCGTCCAGAGCCGCAATCCCGGCATCAGACTGATCGCCGGCGGACAGGAGCTGTTCCCGGGCCAGCCCGGCACCGTGCTGGCGGGCTCCGGCGCCTTCGTCGACAAGAATCCCGACGCGGTGCAGAAGATCGTCGACAGCCTCGTGCGCGCGGCGGCGCTCATCGCGACGAATCCCGACAAGGCCGCGCCGCATGTAGGCGCCGCGCTCGGCAAGGGCATCGTCGATCCGGCCCTGATCCGGCAGGCCCTGACTTCGCCGGCCGCGAGCTTCGAGATCGATCCGCGCAAGATCATCGAGCCGTCGCGCGCGATGCAGGCCTATCAGGTCAAGCTCGGCTCGCTCGACAAGGAGCTGCCCTTCGACGGCCTGTTTTCGACGCAGTTCTACGAGAAGGCGGCGAAGGCGGGCGGGTGACACCGCTTTCGATGGATAGCGCGTCCTCGCTCTCATCCTGAGAGCCTGGTCGACAAATCGAGCCCTCATCCTGAGGAGCGCCGCAGGCGCGTCTCGAAGGATGCTCCAGATGTCTCCGCAGCCTCCTGAACCATCCTTCGAGACGCCGCTTGCGCGGCTTCTCAGGATGAGGGCTGTGGGTTTGCAGAGCCAAGTCGTGTAACGACGCGAAAATGACCGTTTCCTCCCTCCGCGCCCCGGCGCTCGCCTTCGCCGGGCTCATTGCCTTCCTGCTGCTCTGGGAGGCGGTGCCGCGTTTCGGCTTCGTCAATCCGGCCTTCCTGCCGGGCCCGAGCGCGCTGCCGAAGGCGTTCCTGTCGGAAGTGAAGTCCGGCGCCTGGCTTTCGGCGATCCTCGGTTCGCTCTGGCATTACTTCGTCGGGCTCATCCTCGGCTCCGCGCTCGGCGCCGGCCTCGGCATTCTCGTCGGCATGTCGCGCATCGCCGAGGAGGCGACCGCCTGGGTCGTGCGGGTGCTGCGGCCGATTCCCGGTCTCGCCTGGGTGCCCTTCGCGATCATCTGGTTCGGCGTGAACCCGTCGGCGGCCGTGTTCATCATCGCGATCGGCGTGTTCTGGATCGTCTTTTTCGCGGCGCAAGGCGCGGTTCGCGCGGTCGATCGCGACCTCGTCGAGGTGGCCGACGCCTTCGGCTTCCGCTCGCCCTGGCAGCGGCTGACGAAAATCCTGCTGCCGGCAGCGCTGCCGGGCATCCTCGTCGGGGTGCGCACGGCTCTCGGCCAGGCCTGGATGGCGGTGGTCGCGGCCGAGATTTTCGGCGTCGCCGGCGTCGGCCAGCGTATGATGCAGGCCTCGAGCCTGCTCGCGACCGACATCGTCGTGGTCTACATGCTGACCATGGCGGGGCTCTACGGCCTGCTCGACACGGGCTTCGTCGCTTTCCAGAACTGGGTGCTGCGATGGAAAGCGTGATCGCGATCAGGGGCCTGTCGCTGACCTTCACCCGCGACGGCGAACAGACCGAGGTGTTGCGCAGGCTCGATCTCGAGATCGCGCGCGGCGAGTTCCTGGCGATCGTCGGCCCGTCGGGTGTCGGCAAGTCGACGCTGCTCCGCGTCATCGCCGGTTTGGCGAAGCCGAGCGCCGGCGAGGTCGTCATCGCCGCCGCCGATTCGAGCCGGCGCCCGGTCGCGCTGGTCTTCCAGGATTCGCGGCTCCTGCCCTGGCGCAAGGTGGTGTCGAATGTCGGCTTCGGGCTCGAAGGCCGGACCTCCGGGCCCGAGCGCCGCGCGAAGGCGCAGGCGATGCTCGATCTGGTGGGCCTCGGCGCGCTGGCGCAGCGCTGGCCGCATCAGCTCTCGGGCGGGCAGCGCCAGCGCGTCTCGCTGGCCCGCGCGCTCGCGGTCGAGCCCGAGATCCTGCTGATGGACGAGCCGTTCTCGGCGCTCGATGCGCTGACGCGTGAAAACCTGCAGGACGAGCTGATCCGGGTCTGGCGCGAGACCGGCAAGACCGTGCTCTTCGTCACCCATGACATCGACGAGGCCGCCTATCTGGCCGACCGCGTCGTGGTGCTCTCCGGCGCGCCCGGCCAGATCGTCGCCGAGCACCGCATCGCGGCGCCGCGCCCGCGCAAGCGCGGAGAGGCGGCAGAGCTCGAGATCGTGCGCGCCGTCAGGCAGGGACTCGGCGCCGACATCGTCGCCGACGGCGCGGCGATCTGAGAGTAAGCGGTGCTCAATAAAGCTCGGCGCCGAAATTCCGGGCCGGGTCGAATTCCGGCGAGAGCGTCCCGGTCGGCCGCGTCGCCTCGCCGGCCTCGCGCAGCATCAGCCGCCCCGAGCCCGCCGCCGCCTTCAGCGCCCCGTCCGCGACCACGATCTCGCCGCGCCTGAGCACCGTCTCCGGCCAGCCGGTGATGGTCCGTCCGGCGAACGGGTTGTAGCCGGTGTTGTCGTGCAGGTCGTCGGCGAGCGTGACCGTCCGCCCGGCGTCCCAGATCGCGATGTCGGCATCGAGGCCGATCGCGAGCGAGCCCTTCTTCGGCAGGTCGTAGATCTGTGCCGGCGCGGTCGCGGTCAGCTCGACGAATTTCTTCAGGCCGAGACGGCCGCGGCTGACCATGGCGTCGAACAGCACGGGCAGCCGCATCTCCAGCCCCGGCATGCCGTTGGCGATCTGCTTGAAGGGCGGGTTCGGCCCGGCCGAGAGCTTGCCGCTTGCATCGAAACGGTAGGGCGCGTGGTCGGAGGACAGGATCTGGAGATCGCCGAGCGCCAGCGCCCGCCACAGCGCCTCCTGATCGGCGCTCGTCCGCTGCGGCGGCGAGCAGACCCATTTCGCACCCTCGATGCCGGGCTTGTCGAGCTCGTCCGCCGTCATCAGCAGGTAGTGCGGGCAGGTCTCGGCATAGACCTTGACGCCGCGCCCGCGCGCCTCGCGGATCACCGCAGCGCCTTCGGCCGTCGAGACGTGGAAGATGCAGATCGGCTGGTCGAGGAATTCCGAGAAGGCGATCAGCCGGTGGAAGGCCTCGACCTCGGCCGCGCGCGGATGGCTGACGGCGTGGTATTTCGGCGCGACATGGCCGCGCCTGGTCAGCCGCTCGCCCATCCATTTCAACAGGCCGTGATTCTCGGCATGGACGCAGACCAGGGCCCCGGCGCCGCGCGCCGCCAGCATCACGTCGAGCAATTGCTGGTCGTCGACCTGCACCGCGTCATAGGTCATGAACACCTTGACCGAGCGATGCCCGGCCGAAATCAGCGCCGGGAGGTCGGTGGCGATGGTCTGCTCGTCGGGGTTCGCCACCATCAGGTGGAAGGCGTAGTCGATGATCGCGCCCCTCTTCGCCAGCGCCGCGTAGTCCTCGATCGTCGTCGCCAGGCTTTTGGCCCGGTGCTGGGCGGCAAACGAGATCACCGAGGTGGTGCCGCCGAAGGCCGCCGAGCGCGTCGCGCTCTCGAACGTGTCGGCATTCATCAGTCCGCCGCCGGAGAGCTGCTCGATATGGCAATGCGCATCGACGCCGCCGGGCAGCACGAGCTTGCCCGTCGCGTCGATCTCGCGGGTGCCGGCCGGCAGGCCCTGACCCATCGCCACGATCGTCTCGCCCGCGATCGCGAGATCGGCCCGGACGATGTCTGTCGCGGTCGCGAGCGTGCCGCCGCGGATCACGGTGTCGAAGGCAGGCATCGGCATGGTCTTGGTCTCTCCGCCCGGGCTCTTCCGGCCACAGTAGAGCCAAGCCGGGCAGGCGCGCCATGGCGGCGGCCTCATGCCGGCGCTGCTTCCGCGCAGGACGAGTGCCTCCGGCTTGCGGCCGCACCGTCATGCATGTGAGATTGCGGCACGAAAAGCCGGATGCCAGATGCCTTCGACCAAACGCCACGGAGCCGAAGGCGGTCGCGGACGCGACGTGCTCGATCTCGGCGGTTATGTTCCGTATTTCCTGACCGCGATCTCCAACACCTGGTCGCGCTCGTCCTCGCGGCTCTATCTCGATCGCTTCGGCGTCGGCGTCACCGAATGGCGGGTGATCTCGCAACTCGCGATCGAACCGGCGATCGCGGCGCAGCGCATCTGCGAGGTCATCGGGCTGGACAAGGGCGCCGTCAGCCGCAGCGTAGCCGCGCTCGTCGCGGCCGGCCATGTCGTCGAGCGCGGCGATCCGCGCGATGCCCGCCGCCAGGTGCTCGAGCTGACGGCGAGCGGCTACGCCCTGCATGATGCGCTGATCGCGCTGGCGACATCGCGCGAGGAGATGCTGCTCGCCGGGTTCAGTGCCGAGGAGCGGGCCCAGCTCGTCCTGTTCCTGCGCCGGCTGCAGGCGCGGCTGCCGCTGCTGCGCGATCTCGAGGCACTGCCGGCGCAGGCGCCGCCACCGCGTTACCAGCGCCGGAAACCGTATCCGAAGCCGACACCGTAATAAGGTCCGCCGAAATCACGCTCGACCCAGGCGCGGCGGCTGGCCGCGCGTTCGAGGTCGATCTGCAGCAGGCAGTTGGCGAAGCCTTCCGTGCCCGGGCGGAAGCCGTAGCCGCGGCAACTCTCCTCGTCGAAGGCGCGTCGTTCGGCGAGTGTCGTGCAGCCGGCTCCGGTGAGAGCGAGCCCGAGCGCTGCGATGATGGCGAGCTTCATGGCATCCGACTCCCGGCAAAAGCGGCGATGCTCCGACCCAAGGCCATGAATGCGTCAAGATTTCGGACGCGGCCGTCAGGCATAGCGTCGCGCTGCCGCGCCATGCGCGGCCCGCAGGGCGGTAAGGTTGAGCCCCGGCACCGCGCCGTCGAGCACGCGCCAGCGCCCGGCCACCATCACCCGGTCGGCCCGGTGCGCGCCGCACAGGACCAATGCCGCGACCGGGTCGTGCGCGCCCGAGAAGCGCAGCTCGTCGAGCCTGAACAAGGCGAGGTCGGCCTGCAGGCCGGGCGCGATCCTGCCGATATCGGAGCGGCCGAGGCAACGCGCCGAACCTTCCGTAGCCCAGCGGATCACGTCGCGCGCGGTCACGGCCGCGGCGCTCTCGTAGCGCAGCCGGTTGATCAGCAGCGCGTGGCGCAGCTCCTCCATCAGGTTCGAGCCGTCATTCGAGGCAGAGCCGTCGACGCCGAGGCCGAGCGGCGCGCCGGCTGCCTCGAGCTCGCGGGTGCGGCAAAAGCCCGAGGCGAGCACGCCGTTCGAAGTCGGGCAATGGCAGACACCGACGCCGGCCTTGCCCAGCCGCTCGCACTCCACGCAGGAAAAATGGATGCCGTGCGCCAGCCAGGTCTTCGGCCGCATCCAGCCGGTCTCCTCCAGCAGGTCGAGCGGGCGCCGGCCGTAGACTTGCAGGCAATAGGCGTCCTCGTCCTTCGTCTCGGCGAGATGGGTGTGCAGCGGGGCGTCGAAACGGGCGGCGAGCTCCGCGCTCTTTTGCATCAGTGCCGGAGTCACCGAGAAGGGCGAGCAGGGCGCGAGCGCGATCTGGACCATGCTTCCCGGCGCGGGATCATGGAACAGGCCGAGCACCCGCTCGCTGTCGGCGAGGATCGTGTCCTCGTCCTGCACGACCGAATCCGGCGGCAGGCCGCCATCCTTCTGCGACAGGTTCATCGAACCGCGCGAGATCGTCGCCCGGATGCCGAGCGCACGCGCCTCCTCGACCGCGATGTCGACGGCGTTCTCCAGTCCGGGTGGGTAAAGGTAATGATGGTCGGCCGCCGTGGTGCAGCCGGACAGCAGTAGTTCCGTCAGCGCGACCCGGACCGCGAGGCGCAGGTCATCAGGGGTCAATCTCGCCCATAGTGGGTAGAGCGCGGTGAGCCAGGGAAAGAGCTCGCGGTCGATCGCCGCCGGATGGGCCCGCGTCAGCGTCTGGTAGAAATGGTGATGCGTGTTGATCAGGCCGGGCAGGACGACGTGCTGCGAGGCGTCGAAGACCTCGTCGACGGGGAGGGCTGGTTCACCACCCGCCGAAACCAGCTCGGCGATCACCGTCCCATCGACCACGATGCCGCCGCCGGCGTTCTCGGCGACGATGCCGAGCGGGTTCTTGATCCACAGGCGCATGCGCGATTCCGTTCCCGACCGCCACGAACAGAAGCCAGGCCAGTACGGAACGCAATGCTTGCGTCAATCGAACCAGATCGGATCGCGGCTCTTGCAGCGATAGCCAACGAAGCAGCTTTGCGTGTCGCGGCTCGGGACCCAGGCCGGCTCGACGCCTTCGTCGAACTGGCAGAAGCTGCGGTCGCGCACGAAGCGGTCATAGGTGTAGCCGCCGGTGCCGAGCACGATCGCGCCGTTGGCCGCGACGCTCTGGCGGTTTGCGCCGCAACTTCGCGCCAGCGTCGATGGGCGCGACTGGGCGAGCGTGGCCTCGGTGGCGAGCAGGCCGAGCAGCAGGCACAGGCTCAAGCGTTTCATGACGACCTCCCGAAGGCGCGTGGTCCTGACGCGACAACCGCCTCCAGCCAGCTTCGTTCCCGGCGCCGAACCTTGACGCCGCCCGCCTCATCCGCCATCGCTCCGCCCGCCATGCTCGGGCTCGTCCCGGGCATCCGCGTCCTGACCGACGAGAGAGCCGCATCATGACCGACCTCACCGCCCTCAGCCAGACCATCGACGCCGCCTGGGAGGCCCGGGCCGAGATCGGGATCACCACCAAGGGCGCGGTGCGCGAGGCGGTCGAGACCGCGATCGAGATGCTCGATTCAGGCCAGGCCCGCGTCGCCGAGAAGCAGGGCGGCGACTGGGTCGTGCATCAGTGGCTGAAGAAGGCGGTGCTGCTGTCCTTCCGCCTGACCGACAACATGCTGATCGCCAACGGCCCGGGCGACGCGGTGTTCTGGGACAAGGTGCCGTCCAAGTTCGAGGGCTGGGGCGAGAACCGTTTTCGCGCCGCGGGTTTTCGCGTCGTGCCCCCGGCCGCGGCGCGCCGGGGCTCCTACCTGGCGCAGAACGTCGTCCTGATGCCGTCCTTCGTCAACATTGGCGCCTATGTCGATTCCGGCACCATGGTCGACACCTGGGCGACGGTCGGCTCCTGCGCCCAGATCGGCAAGAACGTCCATCTCTCGGGCGGCGTCGGCATCGGCGGCGTGCTCGAGCCGCTTCAGGCCAACCCGACGATCATCGAGGACAACTGCTTCATCGGCGCCCGCTCCGAGGTGGTCGAGGGCGTCATCGTCGGCGAGGGCTCGGTCTTGTCGATGGGCGTCTTCATCTCGGCCTCGACCAAGATCGTCGACCGCGCCACCGGCGCCGTCCATGTCGGCAAGGTGCCGCCCTATTCGGTGGTGGTGCCGGGCTCGCTGCCCGGAAAGCCGTTCCCGGACGGCACGCCCGGCCCTTCGCTCTCCTGCGCCGTCATCGTCAAGACGGTCGACGCGCAGACCCGCTCGAAGACCGGCATCAACGAGCTGCTGCGCGACTGAGACGGGCTAAGCTCAGCAGCTCAGGCACAGATGCATGGTGCCGCGGCAGCAGCTCGGCCGGGCGCAGCCGCCGAGACTGACGGCGCACATCGGCAGCATCAGCAGCAGTGCCAGAGCGACGGCCCGCATCGCTAACCCACCGGCGTCGGCGCGCCGCTGCCCTGCGGATAAGGCTCCGGCGTCGTGACGGGCGCAGGCGTCGTCGCCGAGAGCGCGTCGCGCAGTTTCTGCTCCTGGCTGTGGTCGAGCGAGGTCTTCAGCACGACACCGCCAGTGCCCTTGACCGCCTCCAGCACCTTGTCTGCGGTCATCTTGTTGATCAGCAGGAAGAGCGCGGCATTGCCGGGCTGGAGATTGGCGGCGAGCTCCTTCATGAAGCCATCGTCGACGCCGTAATCGGTCAGCGCTCCTCCGAGCGCGCCCGACGCCGCACCGAGCGCCGCACCGAACACCGGCATCAGGAAGATCGCGCCGATCAGCAGGCCCCAGAACGAGCCGGAGACCGCGCCGAGCGCGGTCGTGTTCAGGAGCTGGTTCAGCTTGACCTTGCCGCCCTCGTGCATCGTCGCGATCGCGGCATCGCCGAGCTCGATCAAATATTCCTTCTGCAGCGAGACGACCTTCTGGCGCATCTCCTCGGCGCGGGCCTCGCTCGGATAGACGATGACGACGAGATCGGACATGGGACGCTCCTGCGCTACGGCATGACGAAGCCTGCCGCATCACTGCGACAGGCTCGTGGCGAACGCGTTCGGGGCTTGCCGTGTTCCGGCTATTCGCCGCCGGCCGCCTTCGCCGCCGCGACCGCGCCGCTGCGCAGCGGCAGCTCCTTCATCAGTGTCATGAACAGGAGCGCCATGGCGAAGCCGAAGGCAGTGGCGGCGAAGACCCAGCGGAACAGCACGACCATGGTCTCGCGATCGACCGCGCCGAGTTTCAGCGTCTCTGGCGACAGGCCGGCGCCATGGCCACCGACGCCGCCGAGCACGATCGCACCGAAGGCCGCGACGATCAGCGCTCCGCCGATCTGGCGGAAGAAGTTCGCCACCGCCGTCGCAGTGCCGAGCTGGTGCGGCTTGACCGCGTTCTGGATCGAGACGGTCGCGACCGGCAGCATCGTGCCGAGGCCGAGGCTGACCAGCGCCAGCAGCAGGCCGAAGGGCAGCAGCGACAGCCGCCCGGCGAAGAGCGTCAGCACGATCATGCCGCAGAGCGCGAGTGCGAGCCCCGCCATCGGCACGCGCTTGTAGTGCCTCAGCCGGGTCAGCGCCCGGCCCGAGGCGGTCGCGCCCAGCACGGTGCCGCAGGTCAGCGGCAGGAGGCCGAGTCCGGAATAGGTCGCCGACAGCCCGGCCACCGTCTCGAAATAGAGCGGCAGGTAGATCGTCAGGCCGATGAAGGTGCCCATGCCGAAGCCGGCCGCGATCGTGCCCATGCGCATCACCTGGTTCGACAGGATGTCGAGCGGGATCAGTGGCTCCGATGCGGTCTTCAGCCGCCAGGCGAAGACGGCCCAGAGCACGAGCGCGGCCGCTATCAGCCCGAGGATGCGCGGCGAGTCCCACGGATAATAGGTGCCGCCCCAGGACAGGGCGAGCAGGAGCGTCAGCGTCGCGGCCGTCATCAGCAGCGCGCCTGGCACGTCGAGCCTGTGCGGGCGCTCGTGCCGCGGCAGGCGCTTGAGCGCCTCGCTGGTGCGCCAATAGGCGAGGGCCCCGAGCGGCAGGTTGATCCAGAAGATCACCGACCAGTGCAGCGCCTCGGCGATGATGCCGCCGAGCACCGGCCCGAGCACCGAGGAGGCGAAAAACACCGAGGCGATGTAGACCTGATAGCGCCCGCGCTCCTTCGGCGGGACCATGTCGGCGATGATCGTCTGCGCCAGCGCGATCAGGCCGCCGCCGCCGAGACCCTGGACGAAGCGGGCCACCACCAGCAGCCAGAGCGTCGGCGCCAGCGCGCAGGCGACCGAGCCGACGACGAAGACGATGATGCCGCCGAGCAGCGTGACGCGGCGGCCATGGATGTCGGCAAGCTTGCCGTAGAGCGGCGTCACGGCGGTCGAGGCGAGCAGATAGGCGGTCACGACCCAGGGCAGGTGGGTCACGTCGTTGAGTTCGCGCCCGATCGTCGGCATCGCGGTGGCGACGATGGTCTGGTCGAGCGCCGCGAGGAACATCGCCAGCATGATGCCGAAGATGATCGAGCGGATGTCCTCATGCGTCATCGGTGCGGCCTGAGCCGCGGCATCGACCCGCTTGTCCATGAATTCGCGCCTGCGCGTGCGTCGGGAGTATGGCTGGAGTCTAGGGCGGCGTTTCGTCATGCGCCAGAGACGGGGCAGCAGGGCGGCCTTGCGTCACCGGCCGTTCGGCGCGATCCTCGCTGCGCACCGCCGACGGCAAGATCGCGCGGGCGTCGGGATCAGGGAACGCCATCATGACCAGCGCAAGCGGGCTGTTTCGCATCGCCGCAATCGTCGCCCTGTCGGCGATCGCCTGTCTCGCCCGGGCGGCGGACTATCCCGCGCCCAAGCGCGGCGTCTGGACCGCCAAGGATTTCCGCTTCTCGACCGGCGAGACCTTTGCCGAGCTCAAGCTCGGCTACGCCACGGTCGGCGAGCCTTCGGGCGAGCCGGTCGTGATCCTGCACGGCACGGCGGGCTCGGCGGCGAGCATGCTGACTCCGGCCTTCGCCGGCGAATTGTTCGGGGCCGGCCAGCCGCTCGATGCGACGAAGTATTTCATCGTCATCCCCGATGCGCTCGGCGCCGGCGTCTCGTCGAAGCCGTCCGACGGGCTGAAGGCGAAGTTCCCGCGCTACAATTACGACGACATGGTCTCGGCCCAGCACCGGCTCGTCAGCGAGGGGCTCGGCATCCGCCATGTCCGCCTCGTGCTCGGCAATTCGATGGGCGGCATGCATGCCTGGCTCTGGGGCGTGAAGCATCCCGACTTCATGGACGCGCTGGTGCCGATGGCCTCGCAGCCGACCGAGATGTCGAGCCGCAACTGGATGATGCGGCGCATGATCATCGACGCGGTCCGCAACGATCCGGACTGGAAGAACGGCGACTATGCGAGCCAGCCGCCGGGCTTCCGCATCGCCAACGTCTTCTTCGGCATCGCCACCAATGGCGGCACGCTCGCCTACCAGCAGATGGCCCCGACCCGCGAGGCCGCCGACAAGCTGCTCGACGACCGGTTGAAGGCCGCCTTCAGCGCCGATGCCAACGATTTCCTCTACCAGTGGGATTCCTCGCGCGACTACAATCCGGCACCGGCGCTGGAGAAGATCAGGGCGCCGCTGCTCGCGATCAACTCGGCCGACGACGAGCGCAACCCGCCCGAGACTGGCATCATGGAACGCGAGCTGAAGCGACTGCCCAATGCGAAGCTGCTCCTGATTCCGGCCAGCGCCGAGACGCGCGGCCACGGCACGACCGGGCTGGCGAAGTTCTGGGGCAAGGACATGGGCGCCTGGCTCGCGACCGTGCCGAAGCGGGCCGTGACCGGCAACTGAGCGGCGCAAGGCCCGCTCTGAAACGGACCGTCATCCCGGACAAGCTTCGAAGCGGCGCCGATCCGGGATGATGTCGTCCGTTGGGAGAATGCCGACCTCAGCCCTGCACGGCGCTCGGATCCATCCACATCAGCTCCCAGACATGGCCGTCGAGATCCTGGAAGCCGTGGCCATACATGAAGCCGTAGTCCTGCGGCTCCTTGTAGGTCGTGCCGCCGGCGGCGAGCGCGGCCGCGACCATGGCATCGACATCGGCGCGGCTCTCGCGGGAGAGACAGGTCAGCACCTCGATCGCCTGGCTCGTGTCGGCGATCGGCTTCGGCGAGAAGCTCGCGAACTTCTCATGCGTCAGCAGCATCGCGAAGATCGTGTCGCTGATAACCATGCAGGTCGCGGTCTCGTCCGTGAATTGCGGGTTGAACGAAAAGCCGAGCGCCGTGAAGAAGGTCACGGACCTGTCGAGGTCCTTCACCGGCAGGTTGACGAAGATCATTTGAGGCATGGCGTTTCCCTTGTCGTTGGCCGCGTCACGATAGACGCACGTGCGGCGAAAACGCGGCAGGAGCGCCCGCATGGCTGTGCCGTCGCGTCGCGGCGCATGTTCGGGGTTGCGCCGCGCGCGCCGATGGAGCGCTATGTCGGGGTCCGATCTGCCGAGCCCGCGCCGGAGCCTCCAGCATGACCTTGCTCACTGCCACCAAGGCCACCCTCGTCCTGATCGATTTCCAGGCCAGACTGATGCCCGCGATTTATGACGGCACGCGGCTCGTCGCCAATGGCCAGAGACTGGTCGCCGCGGCGAAGGCACTCTCCGTCCCGGTCGTGACGACGGAGCAGAGCCCGGCCAAGCTCGGCGCGACGCTGCCCGAACTCGCCGGTGCCGGCCGAATCGTCGCCAAGACGAGCTTCGATGCCTGCGCCGAGCCGGCCTTCCTCGAGGCGCTGGCGGGCGACGGCGAGATCGTGATCTGCGGCTGCGAAGCCCATGTCTGCGTCGGGCAGACCGTGCTGACCTTGCTCGAAAACCGCCGCCGGGTCGTCGTGGTCCAGGATGCGATCGGCTCGCGCGCGCCCGACTCGAAGGCGGCTGCGCTCGCCCGCATGGCGCGCCATGGCGCCGAGATCGTCACCACCGAGATGGTCGTGTTCGAATGGCTGCGCAGCGCCGACCACCCGCAGTTCCGGGCACTGTCGGCGCTGATCAAGTGAGGCCGGTCAGACCGCGACCTTGAACGCCGCTTCGGTCTTGCCCTTGATCTCGTCGACCGTCACCCCGTCGGCGAGCTCGATCAGGCTCATGCCGCCGCCGTTCTCTTCGATCGCGAAGACGCCGAGATCGGTTATCACCATGTCGACGACGCCGGCTCCGGTCAGCGGCAGGTCGCAGGCCTTGAGCAGCTTCGCCGATTCCGAGCCGTCCTTGTTCTTGGCGACGTGCTCCATCACCACGACGACCTTCTTGACGCCGGCGACGAGGTCCATGGCGCCGCCCATGCCCTTCACCACCTTGCCGGGGATCATCCAGTTGGCGAGGTCGCCGTTTTCCGCGACCTGCATGGCGCCGAGGATTGACAGGTCGATATGGCCGCCGCGGATCATCCCGAACGAGTCGGCCGAGGAGAAGTAGCTGGTCGTCTTGAGCTCGGTGATGGTCTGCTTGCCGGCGTTGATCAGGTCGGCATCCTCCTCGCCCTCATAGGGGAAGGGGCCCATGCCGAGCATGCCGTTCTCCGACTGGAGCTGCACCGACATGCCGTCGGGGATATAGTTCGACACCAGCGTCGGGATGCCGATGCCGAGATTGACGTAGAAGCCGTCCTTGAGCTCCTTGGCGGCGCGGGCCGCCATCTGGTCGCGAGTCCAGGGCATCGTGTTTCTCCTCAGGCCGCGCGCTTGCGGACGGTGCGCTGCTCGATGCGCTTGGCCGCGTTGGTGACGTGGACGATCCGCTTCACGAAGATGCCGGGCGTGTGCATGTGGTCGGGGTCGATCTCGCCGGCCTCGACCAGGTTCTCGACCTGGGCGACCGTCATCCGCGAGGCCGAGGCCATCATCGGATTGAAGTTGCGGGCGGTCTTCCGGTAGACGAGGTTGCCTTCGGTGTCGCCCTTCCAGGCATGCACCAGCGAGACGTCGGCGAAGATGCCGCGCTCCATGATGTAGCGCTCGCCGTCGAAGACGCGCTCCTCCTTGCCCTCGGCGACCAGCGTGCCGACGCCGGTCTTGGTGTAGAAGGCCGGGATGCCGGCGCCGCCGGCGCGGATGCGCTCGGCCAGCGTGCCCTGCGGAGTGAATTCGAGTTCGAGCTCGCCGGCGAGATATTGCTGGGCGAAGAGCTTGTTCTCGCCGACATAGGACGAGATCATCTTCCTGATCTGGCGTGTCTCCAGTAGCACGCCGAGGCCGGCGCCGTCGATGCCGGCATTGTTGGAGACGAAGGTCAGGTCCTTGGCGCCGCTCTCGCGCACTGCCTCGATCAGCAGGTCGGGGATGCCGCACAGGCCGAAGCCGCCGGCGCAGATCGTCATGCCGTCCTTGAGCACGCCGGCGAGCGCCGCCTTGGCGTCGGGGAAAACCTTCTTCATCGCATGGCCCTTGGCGCTGGAATGACTGCCGGACGTCAGTTCCAAAGCACTAGCCGAGCGGACGGGCAGGTTGCAACAGCGAGTCTGCGATGCCTGATCCCCAAGCTGGGCTCATCATGTCTACAGCCCTCGTTCTGAGGAGCCATTCCGTGAGGAATGGCGTCTCGAAGGATGGTTCAGGAGGCTCCGACGACATCTGGAACATCCTTCGAGACGCGCCTGCGGCGCTCCTCAGGATGAGGGCTGTGAAAGAACGGGGGGCGGTCTCTCACGACGCCGGACACGCCGCTCCCGTGTCGACCCAGGCCTGCATCAGCGCGCCGAACTGTGCCGGCGTACCCGGCGCCGGCTCGCGGCCGGGGCCCGGGTTCCAGCCCCAGAGCACGAGCGAATCGGTGGTGACGTGCTTGACGATCGCCGCCAGGTCGCGGTCGCCGTTGCGGCTCCTGTCCTTGAGCTGCTCGCAGATCTGGCCGAGGCTCTTGCCCTCCCAGGCCATCGAAGCCGGGGCCAGCGCCCAATGCTCGTTGCCGGGGATCTTCGCCGGGTCGTAGTTCTGCTTGCCGTGGCAGGTCGCGCATTCGAGGCCGGGCGCGCCGTGCCCGTCCTTGCCGCGCACCACCAGCGGCTGGTGCAGGCGCCTGGCGTCGGTCTGGCGCGGGCGCTCCGTCGCCGGATGGCAGTTCACGCAGCGCGGATGGGTCAGCACCGTGCCGATCTCGCCGAACAGCGCGACCGAGCGGGCGCGAGCATCGGGGATCGCGGCGAAGCTCGCTGCCTCGCGCAGCGGCTTGCCGCCGGCCTGCGGCTGCGCGGCGGGCTGGGCGAGCGTCAGCGCGGTGCCGCCCAAGCCCAGTATCAGCGCGGCGGCGGCGGCCAGGACGAGCGGGCGCATCACGACACGCCTCCGCCGACCATCGGCAATTGTCGCGGCCGGCCGGCGCCGAGCCTCGCCAGCGCATTGGCGATCGCCGGTCCGATCGGCGGCACGCCGGGCTCGCCGACGCCGGTCGGCTTCTCCGTGGAGGCGATGATCGTGACCTCGACCTCCGGCATCTCGTGGATGCGCAGAGAGCGATAGGTGTCGAAATTGGTCTGTACCGGCCGGCCCTCCTCCAGCGTGATCTGGCCGTAGAGCGCGTGCCCGATGCCGAAGCCGATACCGCCCTCCATCTGGGCGCGAATCACGTCGGGGTTGACCGCGACGCCGCAATCGACCGCGCACCAGACCTTGTGCACCCTGGGTTCGCCGTCCGGCCCGATCGAGACCTCGGCGATCTGCGCCACGAACGAGTCGAAGCTCTCGACCACGGCGACGCCGCGCGCGCGCCCATCGACAGGCCCGGGGCCGTTCCATTTCGCCAGCTCTGCGACGGCCTTGAGCACGCCGACCGCGCGCGGCTGCTTGCCCATCATGATCAGCCGGCCGGTGATCGGGTCCTGGCCGGCCGCCTGCAGCAATTCGTCGACAAAGCACTCGACCGCATAACCCGTGTGAGTGTGGCCGACCGAGCGCCACCACAAGGTGGGAACGCCGACCTTGGCGACATGGACCTCGCAGGAGAAATCCGCGACCTCATAGGGCAGTTCGTTGGCGCCCTCGACCATCACCGCGTCGATGCCGCCCTTCACCGTCATCGCCTCGAACGGCGTGCCGAGGAAGAAGGACTGCCCGACGATGCTGCCCGACCAGGCGGTGATGTGGCCGTCCTTGATCGCGCCGCGCAGGCGGTGCACGAAGAGCGGGCGGTAATAGCCGCCGGTAAGATCGTCCTCGCGGGTCCAGACCAGCTTGACTGGGCGGTTGGGGCCGATCGCCTTGGCGCACATGGCGAGTTCGGCGGCGAGATGCTGCGAGACCTGCGCCCGCCGGCCGAAGGAGCCGCCGGCCAGCATCGTCTCGAGCTTCACCTTCTCCTGCGGCAGGCCGAGAACCTGAGCGATCGTCGCATGCTCGGTGGTCTGGAACTGGCTGCCGAAACGGGCCAGCGCCTGCGTGCCGTCCCATTCGAGATAGCCGTCGAGCGGCTCCATCGGGGCATGGGCCAGATAGGGGAAGACGTATTCGGCCTCGATCACCTTCTCGGCCTTGGCCAGTACCGCCGCGGCGTCGCCATGCTTGCCGGCGACGGTGCCGGGCGTGCGGGCGAGCGCGCGGTACTCGGCGATCAGCTCGCGGCTGCCGCGTTTTTCCGCCTTGCTCTCGTCCCAGACGACCTTCAGCGCCTCGCGGCCCTTCAGTGCCGGCCACATCCCGGTGGCATAGACCGCGACGCCGGAGCCGATCGGCTTGACGTCGACCACGCCCTTGATCTTGAGCGCGTCGCCTGCGTCGAAGCTCGCCATCGTGCCGCCGAAGCGCGGAGGCCGCGCCACCACGACGGTCAGCATGCCCGGCGTCCTGATGTCGATCGTGAACTGCGTCTTGCCGCGCGCCTTGTCGGCGCTGTCGAGACGCCTGACCGCGCCCTCCTTGCCGATCAGGCGGAAGGCCGAGGGCTGCTTCAGCGGCGCGTTCTCCGGCACCGGCAGCTTCGAGGCCGCTTCCGCGAACTCGCCGAAGCGGCCCTGCTTGCCGGATGCGTGCCTGATCATGCCCTTCTCGATGGTGATCTCGGCGGCCGGCACTTTCCAGGCGGCAGCCGCCGCCTGCACCAGCATGGCGCGCGCCGTCGCGCCCGCCTTGCGCATCTGCTCGTAGGAATTGGCGATCGCCGTCGAGCCGCCGGTGCCCTGCGCGCCGAAGGCAAGATTGGCGTAGAGCTTGACGTCGGCCGGCGCGTGCTCGGCCCGCATCTGGCTCCAGTCGGCATCGAGCTCTTCGGCTGCGAGCGTGGCCAGCCCGGTGAACGGCCCCTGGCCGAATTCGATGTGCTTGACCAGCACGGTGACGCTGTCGTCGGCCGCGATCCGGATGAAGGCGTTGGGCGCGAAGGTCGCGTTGCCGCCGGGCCGGAAGGCCGAGGCCGCGCCGGACTGTGCTCGCGCGCCGCGCGACAGATGCATTCCGATGACGAGGGCGCCTGCGCCGGCCAAGAGCGAGCGGCGCGAGAGGGAAAGATCGTGCACGGTCATGCTCAGCCCTCCAGCGTGCGCGCGGCGGAGTGGATCGCGGCGCGGATGCGGGCATAGGTCGCGCAACGGCAGATGTTGCCGTTCATCGCGAGGTCGATGTCGCGGTCGCTCGGCTTGCGGTTCTCCTTGAGCAGGGCGACGGCGCTCATCACCTGGCCGGACTGGCAATAGCCGCATTGCGGCACGTCGCTGGCCGTCCAGGCGGTCTGGATCGCGTCGGCCTCCTTGCCGGTTATCGCCTCGATCGTAACGATGACGCGGCCCTCGACCGCCGATACCGGCGTGACGCAGGAGCGCAGCGGCTTGCCGTCGACATGCACGGTGCAGGCGCCGCATTGCGCCACGCCGCAGCCGAATTTGGTCCCGGTCAGGCCGAGATCGTCGCGAATTGCCCAGAGCAGAGGCGTGTCGCCATCGACATCGACGCTGTGCGTCCGTCCGTTGACATTGAGAGAAACCATGGCCGCCTCCGATGCGAACAAAGCGGCGCGGCACCATCGGTGCGGATCGGGTTCGAGCCCGGCAGCCCTATCCGTCATCACGGCAGCGGGCTAATGATCCGAAGTCCTGGGTCGCGCGACTGGACTGAGTAGACGATTTGAGTCTATTCAGGATGGTCGCGCATAGTTTGTATCTTGTCAAGACTGCAGATCAAGACAGCAATGCAACACCGTAATGACTGACGCCCGCGAATGTTCCGGCGCCTCCTGCATTCCCGGGGCCGACGAAGCCACCACCCGGATCGAGCAGATCGCGGATGCGGCGCTGCGCCGCTTCGCCCGTTACGGCTTCAAGCGCAGTTCGATGGACGACATCGCAAGCGAGGCCGGCCTCGCCAAGGCCACGCTCTATCTGCATTTCAAGGGCAAGGACGATGTCTTCCGCGCCATGATCCGGCGCTTCGGCACTCGCGTCGAGGCACGATGCCGTGAGGTCGTGGCGCAGCCGGGTTCGCTGGCGCAGCGGCTCGACGCGCTGATGCAGGCGCATTTCGCCTCGGGCTACGTCGCTTTCGGCGCCGGCGAGCATCTCGCCGAGCTGAAGGCCGTGATGGCGCAGATCGCCTCGCGCGAGATCGCCGAGGTCGAGGGCGTCTTCGTGACGCTCGCCATGCGCCTGCTGGCAGAGGCCGGGTCATCGGACGAGATCACGCTGGAGCGGGTTGCGCCCGAGGTGATCGTCGCGACGCTGCTGCGCGCCGCCGTCGGAGCCAAGGTGGGCACGCAGCCGTCGCCGGAGGTCTATGCCGAGCGGTTGAGCGCGGCGGCCGCCGTCGCGGCGGCTGCTGTCGCCAAGGCTTGAACCTCAGCGCGGCTTGAACAGGAAGGCCGCGACGGCGGCGCGATCCTCCTCGTCGTCGAGGCCCTGCGCGCTCATCCAACCGCCCTTGAACATCGCCTCGGGGTCGGCGAGATAGGCTTTCAGTTTCGCCTCGTCCCAGGTCAGCTTCTGGGCCCGGGCGGCCTGGAAGGGCGGCGAATAGTCGAAGCCCTTCGCCGTTCCGATGGTCCGCCCCTGCAGCCGCGACAGGTCTGGCCCGGCCATGCCGGACTTGCCCGCCTCCAGGCTGTGGCAGGACCGGCAGGGCTCGAACAGCTGCTCGCCGCGGCCCAAGTCCTGGGCGAAGCCGGGCTCGGTCGCAGCGCCGGCGAGCGCGAGCGCGCCGATGAGCGCCGCCGTCTTCACGCCGCCTTGACCGTCTGCACGCGCACGAGCCGGTCGTTGCCGCTCTCGCCGCCCCAGGCTTCGCCGGAGCGCCCGTCCATCTGGCGGACATTGGCGCCGGACCTGTCGCTCGGGAAGGCGGTGAACGCCTCGGTCAGCGGGTCGAAATGGACGATGGCGTTGGCGGCGAAATCGGTCAGCCAGACCTTGTCGGCATCGTCGACATAGACCGAATAGGTCCGCGGCCGCTCGCCCGGCAGCTTCCAGACCTTCCAGCTCTTGCTGCGCGTATCATAGGCCGAGACGTTGCCGGAGTTCCATTCGCTGACCCAGATCCGGTCCTTGGAATCCGACCAGACCCGGCGCGCGCCCTGGCCCTGCGTCGGCGGCTCGACCACGCTGATTTGCGCCGTGCCGGTGTCGATCCTCGCGATGTGGTTGCCGGCGAGAGAGGCGTACCAGACCTCGCCCGAGGGCGTCATCGTCATGCCGTAGGCGCCGGCGCCGCGCGGCGCATCCCAGACGTCCATCTTCCGCGTCTTCGGGTCGAAGCGGCCGATGATGCCGTTCTGGCCGGTGAACCAGAGCATGCCGGTCTTGTCGAAGACGGCGGTGTTGAGATTGGCGCGCTTGCGCTCGTCGGGCAGCCTAAACAGCTCGACCTGATGCGTCTTGTCGTCGACGCGGGCGATGGCGTTCTGGCCGCCCTCGGTGACCCAGGCCGCGCCGTCGGGCCCGCGGATGACGCCGTGTGGCGCGGCGCCCTGGCCGAGCTCGACGACCTTGACCTGGCCGGTGCGCGGATCGAAGCGGCCGAGGGTGCCGTTGCGCTGGCCGCAGACCCAGATCGTGCCGTCGCCGGCATCGGTGACGTCGCGCGAGCCCTTGATCGCGGGGATGTCGAAATAGCTCACATTGAATTTGAGGCCGGGCGCGGCGGTCTCGGCTGCGGCGCGGCCGATCAGGGCCGGCGTGGCGAGCCCGGCGAAGCCGAGCCGGAGAAAGGAACGGCGCAGCATGGAGTGTCTCCGTCTGTTCGTCCTGGGAGGAAGATAGCGCAGTCGCGATTTCGGTAAACCGGCAAGATGGTGAAACTGCGCCGTCAGCGCGGCCGGCCCGGCTCCCAGCCCGCCCGCACCAGATCGGGCGTCTCGGTCTCGTCCTGCGGGTAGCCAACGCAGAGATAGGCGATCAGTTTCCAGTCCGGGGGCGCGTCGAGCGCCGCCGCGACCTGCTCGGGCTCCAGGATCGAGACCCAGCCGACGCCGATGCCGGCGACACGGGCCGCCAGCCAGAACTGCGTGATCGCGGCGACGACGGAGTAGTCCAGCATCTCCGGCATGGTCTTGCGGCCGAGCCCGTGGCCCTGCTGCGTGCTGCGGTCGCAGAACACGGCGAACTGCTCGGGCGCCTCGCTCAGGCCCTCGAGCTTGAGGCGGGCGTAAAGGGCTGCACGCTCGCCCTCATAGTCGCCGAGCGCGTCGGCATGGCAGCGCCGGAAGCTGGCGCGCACCGCCTCGCGCCTGGCCTCCCCGGTCACACTCAGCCAGCGCCAGGGCTGCGAATGGCCGACCGAGGGCGAGAGCTCGGCCTGCGCCAGCAGCCGCTCGACCACACCATCTGGCAACGGCTCGCGCCGGAAACGCCGGACGTCGCGCCGCCAGGCCAGCAGCGTCGCGAACTGCGCGGCGAAGGCGTCGTCGAAGACAGGCGGCGTGCTCATGCCGTCGCGATGGCGTGGAAGAACGAGCCGCTGACATGGCCGCGTCGGCTGCCGGCTGGGGCAGGGGCCGCGCCGTGCGGATCGGTCACCATCGCGAAGGGCGGATCGTCGCCCTGGTTCAGGATCGTCGCATAGTGGAACTCGTGCCCCGTCAGGGCCGCGCCGGCCGGCCCGAGCGGCCCGTCGGCCTGCAACACCGCGCGGCGATAGCCGAGATTCATCTTGCGCTTCGCGAAACTGGTCTCGACCGAAAGCAGCCCGGCCATGGCGTGGCTTTCGCCTTCGGCATCGACGAGGCTCCTCCCCAGCACCATGTAGCCGCCGCACTCGCCATGGACCGGGTGCGATTGCGCGAAGCGGCGCAGGCCGTCGAGGAAGCGGGACGCCGACGCGATCCGGCCGGCATGGAGCTCGGGGTAGCCGCCGGGCAGCCAGCAGGCGTCGCAATGCTCGGGCGGCGATTCGTCGGCGAGCGGTGAAAACGGCACCAGCTCCGCACCTGACGCCCGCCAGCCGGCCTCGACATGCGGGTAGACGAAGCTGAAGGCGGCATCGCGGGCGATCGCGATGCGTCGGCCCGGCGCCGGCAGGGCGGGTGAGGCGACGGGCGGCGCGGCGAGCACCGTTGCGCCGGCCGCCGTCACGACGGCATCGAGATCGACCGCGGCCGTGATCGCGTCGGCCAAGGCGTCGAGCCGTTGCTGCAGATCCTCGGTCTCTCCGGCCTGCACCAGCCCGAGATGGCGTTCCGGCAGGATCAGGCTCGCCTCGCGCGGTAGCGCGCCGAGCACGGGCAGGCCGATCGTCGCCATGCCCTGGCGCACCAGCCGGCCGTGGCGCTCGCTCGCGACCTTGTTGAGGATCACGCCGGCGATGGTGATGCGCGGATCGTAGTGCATGCAGCCGAGCGCGATCGCCGCCGCCGACTGGGCCTGGCCGGACACGTCGATCACGAGCACGACCGGCCAGCCGGTCAGCGCGGCGATGTCGGCGCTGGCGCCGGTGTGCCCCTCGGGGCCCGGTACGCCGTCGAACAGCCCCATCGAGCCCTCGGCGAGGATCAGGTCTGAGGCGCGGCCGGCCTCGTCGACGATCCGGCCGAGCAGGGCATCCGGCATCGCGAAGGAATCGAGATTGGCGCTCGGCGCGCCGGTCGCGGCGGCGTGGAAGGCCGGATCGATATAGTCCGGCCCGCATTTCAGCCCGCGCACGACGAGGCCGCGCCGGACCAGCGCCCGCTGCAGGCCGAGCGTGATCGTGGTCTTGCCCGAGCCCGAGCGCGGCGCGGCGATCAGCAGCCCGAGCGCGGTCATGTTCCGCGCTCCGGCCGGAAGCGGCGGTCGTAGCCGGACGAGTAGAGCGCGCTCTCGCCGAAATCCTCCGCGCCGAGCGCCGGCCCGACCAGGATCAGCGCGGTGCGCTCCAGCCCCGAGGCGCGCACCTCGCCGGCGATCGAGGCCAGCGTGCCGCGCAGCAGCCGCTCGTCCGGCCAGGAGGCGCGGAACACCACCGCGACCGGGCAATCAGCACCGTAGAACGGGGTCAGCTCCGCCACGACCGTGTCGATCACATGGATCGAGAGATGGATGGCGAGCGTCGCGCCCGAGGCGGCGAAAGTCGCAAGCGTCTCGCGCTCCGGCATCGCCGAGGCCCGGCCCGAGGTCCGGGTCAGCACCAGCGACTGCGCCACGCCGGGAAGCGTCAGTTCCCGCTTGAGCGCCGCCGCTGCTGCCGCGAAGGCCGGCACGCCGGGCGTCACCGTGTAGGGAATGCCGAGTGCGTCGAGCCGGCGCATCTGCTCAGCCGTCGCGCTCCAGATCGAGAGGTCGCCCGAATGCAGCCGTGCCACGTCGCGACCGGCTTCGTGCGCGGCCTGCATCTCGGCGATGATCGCATCGAGGTCGAGCGGGGCGGTGTCGACGATGCGGGCATCCCTGGGGCACCAGTCGAGCATTGCCCGCGGAATCAGCGAGCCGGCATGAAGGCAGACCGGGCAGGCCGCGATCAGGTCGCGTCCGCGCAGCGTGATCAGGTCGGGCGCGCCTGGGCCGGCGCCGATGAAGTGGACGGTCATGGGGCGGACCTCGCCAGCGCGCAGGTGACGCGCGCGGTTGCGATACGCGGCTGTACCAAAATCCCGCCGGGGCCGGCGGCTGCGAGCGCGGCGGCCTCGGCCACCGAGCCGACGCCATAGAGCGAGGCGATCCGGGTCGAACGCGTGGCGCAGGCGGCCTCGAAACCCTTCAGCGCCTCGTCGGGGATGGCGACGATCTCGGCGCCGCGCTCGCGCGCCAGGGCGAGCAGGCCGGGCTCGGCGCTGCGGCCGGCCAGCGTGGCGATGCGCAGGACGGCTTCGCCGGCAAGCTCCGCCATGGCGAGCGCCCGGTCGAGGCAGTCGCGCAGATCGGCTTCGCTCGTACCGGGGCGCATGCCGATGCCGGCGACGAGGCCGCCGGTCATGGCTTCACCACGCGCCATTGTGTCACCGGCATCGCCGCGCGCCAGCCATGCAATGTCCCGACACGGTCGAGATGCGACACGCCGATCCGGCGCAGGGTTCCACCGTGGCTCCGGAACAGCGCTGCGAGCCGCGCCTCGCCTTCCAGCGTCACGACATTGGCGACGAGCCGCCCGCCGGGCTTCAGCGCCGCCCAGGCCGCCTCGAACAGCCCGGGATCGCCGATCCCGCCGCCGATGAAGACGGCGTCCGGCGTCCGCTGGCCGGTGAGGCTCGCCGGCGCCACCCCTTCCACGATCTCGACCGGCAGTGCCCCGAGCGAAAGCCGGTTGGCGGCGATCCGCGCCGCCCGCTCCGGCCGCTCCTCGAAGGCGACGGCGCGGTTGCGCGGGTGTCGCAGGCACCATTCGAGCGCAATCGAGCCAGAGCCGGCGCCGATGTCCCAGAGCCATTCGCCGGCGCGGGGGGCGAGCGCGGACAGCGTGATCGCGCGGATGTCCGCCTTGGTGATCTGGCCGTCATGGGTGAACAGGTCGTCGTCGAGCCCGCAGGCCAGCGGCAAGACGCGCGCCTGCGGCCCGGCGGCGACCTCGAGCGCGATCAGGTTGAGCGGATCGACGCCGTCGATCGCGAAGCCATCGGCCGTGACGCTGCGGACGCGTTCGCGCGGCCCGCCGAGCGCCTCCAGCACGGTCAGGGTGGAGCCGCCGAAGCCGGTCTCCGCGAGCAGCGTCGCGAGCCTGGCCGGCGTGGTGCCGTCCCAGGACAGCGCCAGCACCCGCGCGCCGGGCTGCAGATGCGGCACGATCCTTTCCGACGCCCGGCCATGCAGCGAGACCAGCGCGCATGCGGCCTGCGCCCAGCCGAGCCGGGCACAGGCGAGCGCGAAGGACGAGGCCTGCGGGAACACCGCCATTTCGTCGGCCGGAACGATGTCCGCGAGCTGCACGCCGATGCCGTAATGGAACGGGTCGCCCGAGGCGAGCACGCAGGTCTTGCGTCCGCGTCGCGCCAGCAGCGCCGGAAAGGCGTCATGGATCGGGCTCGGCCAGGCCAGCGTCTCGGCCGCCAGGGGCGCGACGAGCGCGAGATGCCGTGTGCCGCCGATCACGAGGTCAGCCGCATCGAGAGCGGCCTCCGCCGCCCGCGACAGCCCGGCGCGGCCATCCTCGCCGAGGCCGACGAGGCTGAGCCAGGGCCGGGTTGTCGCCTCGCGCCTCGACAGCATCGGCGATTCAGGCGAAAACAGCGCCATGACCGTCCTCATCCTGGGTGGCACGAGCGAAGCGGCCGCGCTCGATCAGCATCTCGCTGACCGGGCTCCCGAAATCCGCGCCGTGATCTCGCTCGCCGGTCATACCGCCGACCCGCGCCCGCTCAACCTGCCCGTCCGCACCGGCGGCTTCGGCGGCATCGCCGGCCTGCGGCGTTATCTGAACGAGGAGAACATCGTCGCGGTCGTCGATGCCACGCATCCCTTCGCCGCCGTGATGCCGTTCCATGCCGAGGCCGCCTGCAAGGCCGAGAGCGTGCCGTTGCTGGCGATCCGTCGCAAGCCCTGGGCGCCGCGTACGGGCGACCGCTGGCATTCGGTGCTCTCCATCGCGGATGCGGTCGCGGCGCTCGGCGACGAGCCGAAACGCGTCTTCCTGACGATCGGCCGGCTCGAGCTGCCGGCTTTCGCCGATGCGCCGCGCCACCATTATCTCGTCCGCGTCATCGAGCCGATCGGCGACCGGTTGCCGCTTCACGACGTCAAGGTCGTCCAGCAGCGCGGCCCTTTCGACGCCGACGACGAGACCGACCTGATGCGGCGCGAGGGCGTCGAGATTCTGGTCAGCAAGAATTCCGGCGGCGATGCCACGGCCGGCAAGCTCGTCGCGGCGCGCCGGCTCGGCCTGCCCGTGATCATGGTCGAGCGGCCGGTGAAGCCTGGTGTCGAGACCGTCGAGCATATCGATCAGGTCCTGCCCTGGCTGGTGGCGCAGGGGCTCTTCGTCACCGAGCGCGGCGTGTAGACGATCGGGTTTTTGCCCTCGTGCGCGATCGTCCGCGTCGACGAGGCGCCGATCATGACGAGCGTCGCCATGTCGGCCGAGTCCGCCGCCGCGACCGCCTCGGGCAGCGTCAGAATGCGCAGGCTCTCGTCGGGGCGCCCGATCGCGCGGGCGAAGATCACCGGCGTTTCGGCTTCGCGATGGCGCGCCGCGATCTCGAGCGCCGCGCCGAGCTGCCAGGGCCTGGCCTTCGAGATCGGGTTGTAGAGGCAGATCACGAAATCGGCGGCGAGCGCCGCCTCCAGCCGCGCGATGACGACCTCCCAGGGCTTGAGGTTGTCCGACAGCGAGATCGCGCAGAAATCGCCGCCGAGCGGCGCCCCGGCCCTGGCCGCCGCCGCCAGCATCGCGGTGATGCCAGGCTCGACCGCGATCGGCAGCGCGCGCCAGGCGGGATCGCCGGCCTCCAGCGCCTCGAACACCGCCGCCGCCATCGCGAAGACGCCGGGATCGCCGCCGGAGACGACCGCGACGTGTTTTCCCGCCGCCGCCAGCGCCAGCGCGTGGCCGGCGCGGGCGAGCTCGACGCGGTTGTCGGAACCGTGCTTCGTCTGCCCGGCCTGAGCCGGGATGCGGTCGAGATAGGGGCCGTAGCCGACGAGGTCGCTCGCCGCTGCGATCGCGGCCTGCGCGGCCGGCGTCAGCCAATGTGCTTCGCCGGGGCCGAGGCCAACGATGGTGATCCGGCCGGTCACAGCCGCCGCCTGTTCATAGTCGCCGTCCTTGGCCGGGCACAAGCACCATCGAGAAATACGGCGCCTCGTCGCCGGGCTTCTCGCTGAGCCGGACGATCGCCTGTCCCGCCATGGTCGCGCGCTCGACATAGAGCGCCCGCTCGATCAGCCCGGCCGCCGTCAGCGCCCGGCGGACCTTCGGCAGGTTGCGACCGAGCTTCATGATCACGGCCGCGTCTGTGTCGGCGAGCCGCCGCGTCAGCTCCGCCTCGGCGAGCGTGCCCGGCAGCACGGTCATGACGTCGTCGCCCCAGCTGATCGGTGCGCCGGCCCGCGTCCAGGCACCGGCCATGCCGGTGACGCCCGGCACCACCTCGGCCGGGAAGCGATGGCTGAGGCGCCGCCACAGATGCATGAACGAGCCGTAGAAGAACGGATCGCCGTCGCAGAGCACGGCGACGCTGCGTCCGGCTTCCATCTCGGCGGCGAGCCGCGCCGCGGCCTCCTCGTAAAACGCCGCGATCGGCCCGTCATAGCCCGGCTCGCCGACATTGGCTTCCGTCGTCACCGGGAAGGCGAGCTCGATCTCGCGGACCGGATCGGGCGGGCAGATCGCGTCCGCCGTAACGCGGGCATTGCCGCGCCGGCCGCGCTTGCAGAAATGCGCCAGGCGATCGGCCTTCAGGATCACCTCGCGCGCCCGCACCGTCATGTAGTCGGGATCGCCGGGGCCGAGGCCGACGCCGAACAGCAGGATCGCTTTCGTGGAAGAATTGGCCGGCTCGCTCGTCACCGGCTCATTCCTTCACTTGGCCCAGCGCGTTGACGGCCGCCGCCGCCATCGCCGAGCCGCCGCGCCGGCCGCGCACGACGAGGAAGGGCACGCGCCCGTCATCGGCCAGCGCCTGCTTCGATTCCGCCGCGCCGACGAAGCCGACCGGGATGCCGATCACGGCCGCCGGTTTCGGCGCGCCGGCGTCGAGCATCTCCAGCAGCCGGAACAGCGAGGTCGGCGCGTTGCCGATCACCACGACCGAACCGGCCAGATGCGGCCGCCACAGTTCCATCGCCGCGGCCGAGCGTGTGGTGCCCATCTCAGCCGCGAGCGGGGCCGTGCGCGGATCGTCGAGCGTGCAGACCACGTCGTTGCCGGCCGGCAGACGGCTGCGCGTCACGCCGTTGGCGACCATTTTCGCGTCGCACAGGATCGGTGCGCCGGTCCTCAAAGCTGCCTCTGCTGCCTCGGCGAAGTCCGCCGACATCGCCACGTCGCCGGGCAGGTCGGTCATGCCGCAGGCGTGAATCATCCTGACCACGACGCGCTCGGCCGTGCCGGTGAAGCGTGCGAGATCGGCCTCCGCCCGGATGATCGCGAAGGAGCGCTTGTAGATCGCCGCTCCGTCCCGGATGTAGTCGCGCATGTCCAAACCGTGGCGTCCCGAAACGCTGCCCGGGCGCGTGAGCCCGGCATCCCAATCCTGTCCGGGCCGCAGACGCGCCAGAATGGCGGGAAGGTCAAGCGTGGCGACGCCTTCGTCCCGCGCCGAGCCGCCGAGGACGACGCGATATCCCCCGCCATCGCCGACGAGCGTGAGGTCGGACGCGCCGGGATGGGCGCACGACTTGACGCAGCCGGAGACGTGCAGGCTCAGGCCGCCTGCGAGTTCCGGCGCGAGCGCTTCGGCGAGGACCGCGGCATCCGCCATCGCATCGGCCTCGGCGCGCAGGCAGGCCGGCTTGCCGGCGCAGGCCTGCACCGACAGGCGCGGATCGTCGTCACGGACGATCAGGCCGAGGGTCGCGGTCTCGGCGAGAAGAGCGTCGGCGGCGCCTGAGGACAGGCCGTGGAGGGCAAACCCACGCCAGGGCGACAGGCGAAGACCGGTTGCGCCATGGGCCGCCGCTGCCTCCGCCAAGGCCGCCAGCGTCGCTGCATCGCTGCGCCCGAAGGGCAGGCCGATCAGCACGGCGAAAACTGCGTCGGCGAGCGCGAACCGGCCGGCGCGGCGCGGTGGAGGGGGGCGAGCCGGCGCTTGTGTCACGGGCAGGTCGCCAAGCGCGGACAGGACGTCGGGCGAGAGGTCGCGCATGCGGCGTATTCCGTCCGGCCGGTCGCGGCATGCCGCCGCGAAGCCGCGCAGCATGGCCGCGACCACGGATGGCGCCTGTGATGGCGCGACCGGCCCGCGCCAAGACCCGTCCGGCAGGCCGACGACGACCAAGTCGGCCGCGATGGCGACGATGCGCAGATCGGCGGCGAAGCCGTCCAGCGGCATGGCGCCGCCGCCGTCGACGACGACGAGGGTTTTTGCGGGCAGTCCCGGAATACTCCGGCCGAGCGCTTCGATCTCTTCTGCGAGTCTCGCGGCGTCGATCAGGTCGCCGCCATCGCTCCCTCCCCACCGCAAGCGGGGGGAGGGAGAAGCAGCGGCGAGACCAGCGTCAGTTTCTGCGGCCCGTCGCCGTCATGCTCGTCGACCAGCCGCTCCGACATGAGCGCTTCGACCAGCGCCGGATGCGTCTGCTGGCTAACGCCGCGAAGCTGCATGTTGCCGCGCCCTGAAATCTCGATCAGCCCGTTGCCATGCTCGGCGGCCAGCGCCGCGATGCGGCAGAGCTGCACCGGCGTCAGCACGCCGCCCGGCGGATGCAGTCGCACCAGCCAGCCGTCGCCGGTTTCCATCGGCCGCAGCGTGCTCGGGCACCAGCCGCGCCTGAGATCGTCGCGCCGCGCGCTCATTCGGCGGCCTCGCGTGCCAGGAAGGCCGCGACCGAGTTTCGCCGGCTGGTCCAGAGTCCGCGTCGCTCGGCCTCCGCCAGCCGCGCGCGGATCGCCTGTGCGGCCGGTGCGTTGGCGGCCTCCAGCGCGCTCCAGATCGCCGGATCGGCGCAATAGGCCTGGAAGACCGCGTCGAACAGCCCGTCCGCGACCGCGTTCGTGCTGGCGGCGAAGACGAAGAGCGTGTCGACCGCTTCCGCGAGCTCTGCAGCGCCGCGCCAGCCATGGGCGAGCTGCGAGGCGATCCAGCGCGGATGCGTCAGCCGGCCATGGACGACGCGGGCGATGTCCTCGGCGAGCGTACGCGCCTTGGGCGCTTCGGGATTCGACGAATCGAGGCTGTAGAGCGCCGGCTTCGCGCCGAGCGACTGCGCCGCCGCCGCGAGCCCGCCGATCACGTCGGCGGCGCTCGAGGCTTCGAGGATGTCTCGCCCGGCGGTGTCGCTGACATGGATGAAGGCGTCCGAGGCGCTGATGCGCTCGGCGAAGCCTGCATCGGCGACGCCGATGCCCTCCGGACCGCCATAGGCATGGCTCGATGCCGCGAGATAGGCCGCGCCGAGTTCGTCGCGCCTCGCCCAGTCGCCATCGAGAGCGCGGTCGGCCATCGCCGCGCCGTAGCGGCCGGGCGCGGCGCCGAAGATGCGCGCTCCGGTCTCGCCGCGGCGGCGGGCGGCGGCGGGCTCGTTCCAGTCGTCGTGCTCGTCGAGCGCCGCGATCGCGCGGGCCGCGCCGTCCAGCAGCGCGATCTGGCCCGGAAAGGTGTCGCGGAAGGCGCCGGAGATGCGGATCGTCACGTCGAGACGGGGATGCTCCAGCTTAGGTTGCGGCACGATGGCGAAACCTGTGACCCGGGTCGAGGCATCGTCCCAGAGCGGGCTCACGCCCATCAGCGCCAGCGCATGGGCGATGTCCTCGCCGCCGGAGCGCAAAGTCGGCGATGCCCAGAGGTCCATGATGATCCGGCGTGGCCAGTCGCCATGGTCCTGCAGGTGCCGTTCGACCACGGCCTTGGCCGCGAGCGCGCCCAGCCGCGCCGCCGCGCGCGTCGGAATGGCCCGAGGATCCAGCGTCGAGAGGTTGCGGCCGGTCGGCAGCACGTCCGGCCGGCCGCGATGCGGCGAGCCGGCCGGACCGGGCGGGACGAAGCGGCCGTCGAGCGCGCGCAGCAGGTTGTCGCGCTCGTTGCGGGCGGAAGCGGGATCGATCTCCGAGCGTCCGAAGACGTGCAGACCCTCGCGGAAGGGCAGCTCGGCGATGTCGCAGAGCTGTGCGTCGAGCCGTGTCAGCGCCTCGCTCATCCCGGTCTCGGGCGTGACGCCGCAGGCGTCGCTGAGCCCGCTCGCCTGCGCCCGCTCGCGGATATCTCGCGCGACGATATCCGCCCGACGCGGGTCCATCACCTGCGCCTGCGAGAACTCCTCGACGAGATCGCGCAGCAGCGCGACCTCGCCACCTGGGCCGGTCTCGGCCAGCGGCGGCGGCAGATGGCCGAGCGTGATCGCCGAGAGCCGGCGCTTGGCCGGCGCGGCCTCGCCGGGGTCGTCGACGACATAGGGGTAGATCACCGGCAGGCCGCCGGTGACGAGGCGCGGCCAGCAGGCGGGCGACAGAGCGACCGCCTTGCCCGGCAGCCATTCCATCGTGCCATGGGTGCCGAGATGGATCAGCGCGTCGATGCGTAGCAGCGTGCGCAGGCCGAGATAGAAGGCGAGATAGGCGTGGCCCGGCGGCGCGTCCGGGTCGTGATAGCGCGCCTTGCGGTCGGGTGTCGGATCGCGCGGCGGCTGGAGGGCGATGGCGAGGTTGCCGTTGTAGGCGACGCGGAAGTGGAAGGCGTCGTCTTCGGGGGCGGGCTCGCCATGGGCGGCGAAGAGCGCGTTGCGGGCAGCGGTCGGGACCGTCGCGAGCCAGTCGCGGTAAATCGCGAGCGGGACGGCAAAACTGGCCGGCCCGGCGGTGAGGGCGGCCATCAGGTCCTCACCGTCATTGCGAGCGCAGCGAAGCAATCCAGGGCGGCAGCGCTCCACGTCCTCCTGGATTGCTTCGCTGCGCTCGCAATGACGGGGAAGGATGTCATAACCGGCCTCGGTCAAGAGATCGCCGATCGCAGCCACGCTCGCCGGCGTGTCGAGCCCGACGGCGAAGCCGGCGCGGCCGCCGCGCGCCGGATAGTCCGACATCACCAGCGCGAGCCGGCGCCCGGACGCAGGCTTGGCTGCGAGCGCGATCCAGCCGGAGGCGAGGTCGGCCAGCGCCGCGACGCCCTCGACATCAGGCACCAGCCGCTGGATCGCGAGCCCGGTCACGGTGTCGATCGTCTCGGCCTTGAAGGCGACGGGGATTGCGCCGAGCCGCCCGTCGAACTCCGGCAGCGCCACCTGCATGGCGAGATCGACGGCCGAGAGTCCGCGCGGCGAGGCGTTCCAGGCCTCGCGCGGCGAGCCGACCGGCACCGCCTGCAGGATCGGGCAATCGGCCGCGTCGAGCACGAAATTGCCGCCCTCGCGAGCCGAGAAGGCCGTGGTGGTGACGATCAGCGCGGGCTTTAATGTCGCGATCAGCGCGGCGAGTTCTGCCGTGACGGCCGGGTCCTTCAGGCTGGTCAGCGCCAGGATCAGCGGGGCATGGCCGCGCTCGGTGAGCGTGGTGGCGATCGCTTCCGCCATCGCCGTGTCGCCGGCCGCGACGCCGGAGCGGTAGACGAGGATGGGGACGAGGGATTTATCGTAGGGGAGACCAGCGAGCGCATCGCGCCACGACAACGGTTTGGCCTTGCGGCCGAGTGCAAACAGGGAAGGCAGCGGCGCAGGAGGGAGCACATCGGCGTCGCGCCGGCCCTCATCCCCCTGCCGGGACCTTCTCCCCCGAGGGGAGAAGGGTGCTGCGGCTGCCGCCTCGCCCTTCTCCCCTCGGGGGAGAAGGTGGCAGCGCGAAGCGCTGACGGATGAGGGAAGGACAGCCGTGAGGTAAGCCGCTGCCACTGCCAGCAGCCGCCGCATGTTCTCCGCGCCGCCGCCGGCATGGAAATAGTCCAGCATCGCTTGCGCGCTGGCCTGGGGTACCGTGCCGTACTCCGCCAGCCGTTCATCCGGCCGGTCGTCGCCCGGCAGCACCGCCAGCGCGACGCCATGCTCGCGACACGCCGCCGCCAGCCGCTCGACGCCGTAGCGCCAGTAGTCGAGTCCGCCGAGACAGCGCACCAGCACGAAGCGGCACCGCGTCGCCGTCTTTTCGATCAGCAGGTCGACCGAGAGCGGGTGGCGCAGCCGGCGCAGCGAGGCGAGGCGGATGGAGAGCCCGCTTGCGCCGGCCGCCGCCAGCGCCGAAAGATCGCTGTCGGCGAAGGAGAGCACCAACACGTCCCCCGGCGGCAGGCCAAGATCGACGGCGTCCTCGCCGTCGTCGAGCCTGATCTCGCTGGTCGGGAGGAGGTGCATGGCGTCGGTTCAGCCCGCGAGCGCGGCCTCCACGGCGGCCCGGTCGAAGCCCTTCAGTCCGATCACGACGAGGCGGCCGTCGCGCGCCTCGCCTTCGCTCCAGGCCCGGTCGAAATGATGGCCGACGCGCCGCCCGACGCCCTGCACGACGAGCCGCATCGGCTTGTCGGCCACGGCCGCGAAGCCCTTCAGCCGCAGCACGCCCTCGGCTTCGGCCGCCTTGGCGACGCGGCCGGACAGCGCTTCCGGTGACAGGCCCGCCGGCAGCGGCAGCGAGACCGAGTCGAAATCGTCATGGTCGTGGTCCTCGCCTTCGCCGTGATGCGAGGGCCGGCCCGCGAGGTCGTCCTCGGCGGCAGCGGACAAACCGATCACCAGCGCCGGCTCGACCTTGCCGTGGGCGGTCTCGACGATCTTGATCGCCTTCGGCAGGTGCTGGCCGATCTCGGCCTTGACCCGGGCCCGGCCGGCCTCGTCGACGAGGTCGCTCTTGTTGAGCAGGATCAGGTCGGCGCAGAGGATCTGGTCCTCGAACACCTCCTCCAGCGGGTTGTCGTGCTCGACCGAGGCGTCGGCGGCCTTCTGGGCGGCCAGCGCCTCGGGGTCGTCGGCGAACTGGCCTTCCGCGACCGCCGGCCCGTCGACCACCGCGATCACGCCATCGACCGTGACGCGGGAGCGGATCGCCGGCCAGTTGAAGGCGGTAACCAGCGGCTTCGGCAGCGCCAGGCCGGACGTCTCGATCAGGATGTGCTGCGGCGGGTTCTCGCGGTCGAGCAGCTTTTCCAGCGCCGGCACGAAGTCGTCGGCGACGGTGCAGCAGATGCAGCCGTTCGGCAGCTCGACGACGTCCTCGTCGGTGCAGCCGGAGATGCCGCAGCCCTTCAGAAATTCGCCGTCGAAGCCGAGATCGCCGAACTCGTTGACGAGCACGGCAAGACGCTTGCCCTGGGCGTTCTCCAGGAGATGGCGGACCAGCGTGGTCTTCCCGGCGCCCAAAAAGCCGGTGACGATGGTGCAGGGCACCTTTGCGAGCGAGGCGGTCATGAGGCTTGTCCTTGTTCGCGCGGCGCCGTCAGCGGCGGCACGCGTGCGACCACGCCCTTGCGGAAGGGGATCGGTCGCTCTTTCCAGGGAATGATGCCGTTGGCGCTGGCGGCGAAGCTTTCCGCGGCGCTGACGATATCGTCGAGATGGGTCTCGGCGTCGAGATCGCCGATCAGATAGGTCCATTTGCCGTCCGCCGCGAAGGCGAGCGTGCAAGGCCGCTTGCAGACGGCGAGGCATTCGACGGCGGTGACCGCGATGCCGGCTTTGCCCGCGAGCCGCTCGCCGAGCGCGGCGGCGAGTCCGAGGCCCGGCTGGTCGTAGCCGTCGGGCAGGTCCTCGCGCATGCGCCGGCAGGCGGTGCAGACATGGATGGTGAGATCGGGCTCGGGCATCGTCGCGTCCGTTGAGTCCACGCACCCGCCGGAGCGGGCACGCGAGGCGTCAGGCTTTTGCCGCGCGGCGGTTCATCCAAGGCCACAGCAGGCCGACGGCGAGGCCGGTCGCGAGCCAGAGCGCCGCCTGCAGTCCGAGCGACAGAGCCGCGAAATGCGCCGCGATCTCGGCCGGCACCTTGCTCTCGGGCGCGGCCGGATGCGGCGCGCCGATCAGATGGGGCACCAGCATAGCCGCAAGGGCGAGCACCCTGAGCCAGGGCGCCTCCATGCGCAGGAAGACGAAGAGCCCGCCCGCCGTGACGATGGCGGTGCCGATCCACCAGATCTGGCGATGCAGCAGCTCGGCCGCGGCGCTGCCAGGCAGTTCCGGCGCGAGCCCTGCGGCCGGCACGAGGCCGAAGGCGAGGAACCCACAGGCCGCCCAGGCGAGAGTGCGCTTGTCGTCGATCGTCTCGTTCGCCGCGATCATGCCGCCGAGCAGCAGCGCCGCGAAGCCGATCGCGGTCGCGACCGTCACCAGCGTGGTGAAGGCGGTGCGCTGGAAGCCGTCCTCCGGCTTCCATTCGGCATGCGTGTGGCCGGGCGCGTCGCCGGCGGCGCCATGCGCCAGCATGATGCGGGCGCCACCGTCGAAAGCGGCGAGCGCCGGCGCCTGGGCTTTCAGGGCCGCCTCATAGGTCTCGGCCTTGAGGATCAGCGGGGTGGTGGTGACATGCTGGAGCGCGGCGACGACGAGCCCAGCCAGAAGCCCGGCCAGCAGGCTGACCGTGAGAACGCGATTGACCATGTGCCTTCTCCCTCAGTGGCAGGGGAAGGCGAGGGTGTGGCGCGTATCGTGGGCGGCGTTGTGGACGCTCGTCGAATGCGCGAAGCCGACCGTGAAGATCAGCACGCTGCCGAGCGCGAGCGCGACGAGGGCGGCCGTGACGCGTTCGGAAACGCCGGCCCGGGTCTGGACGGAAGAAGTCGTGGTCATCGTGTTCTCCTCGCCGCCCCGCCGGCGGCTTGCTGGATTGCGGGACGACGGCAGGTCTCCTGGCTCGCGGATCAGGACGTTCCCGCCGCCTTCCCGGGATTGGATCCCAGTGGCCGATGGCGCAGAACTCACCGCTTACAGTTGCGGGGGCAGCCGCGGCGTCTCACCGCGTTCCCTTTTCACCCCGTCTCCGGGGCACCGTCGGAGATGATCATTAGCCATGCGGCGGCGGCTGTGCAATGCAGCGTTTCGTCATCGCAGACCGACGATCGGAAGAAGACCCTTGGCGACGGCCTTCCCTCTCACCCTCGTCCTCGGCGGTGCCCGCTCGGGAAAGAGCCGCCATGCCGAGGCGCTGGTCGAGGCGCTGCCGCCGCCCTGGATCTATGTCGCCACGGCCCAGGCCTATGACGACGAGATGGCGGCCCGCATCGCCGAGCACCGGGCCCGGCGCTCGTCCGACTGGTACACGGTCGACGCCCCGCTGGCTTTGACTGACGCGATTCGCGGCCAGCCGGCGGGCCGCCCCATTCTGGTCGATTGCCTGACGCTGTGGCTGACCAACCTCATCCTGGCCGAGCACGATACTGGGGCCGCCGTGGCCGACCTGCTCGCGGCCTGCGTGCAGACGACCGCTCCGATCGTGCTCGTCTCCAACGAGGTCGGGCTCGGCATCGTGCCGGACAATGCGCTGGCGCGGCGTTTTCGCGACGAGGCCGGAAGGCTGCACCAGCGCCTTGCGGCGCGTGCCGACCGCGTGGTTTTCATGGTCGCCGGATTGCCGATGCAGGTGAAGTGACAGGTTCGAAATGATGAGCCCCGATACCGAGGACGCCGCCCGCCACAAGGCCAAGATGGCCAAGCGCAAGGCGGTGCAGGACGCCGAGGTCGCGTCCAAGACGATCGAGAAGGGCCTGCTGATCGTCAACACCGGGCCGGGCAAGGGCAAGTCGACGGCGGCCTTCGGGCTGATGCTGCGCGCGCTTGGGGCTGGCTGGCGCGTCGGCGTCGTCCAGTTCGTCAAAGGCGCCTGGGAGACCGGCGAGCGCAAGGCGCTCGACGCCTTCGGCGACCGGATCGCCTGGCACAGCATGGGCGAGGGCTTCACCTGGGAGACGCAGGACAAGGCTCGCGACATCGCAGCGGCAAAGCGCGCCTTCGCCAAGGCGAGGGAACTGATGGCCGACGAGACGATCCGCCTGATCGTGCTCGACGAACTCAACATCGCCCTGCGCTACGACTACCTGCCGCTGGCCGAGGTGGTGGCCGTGCTGGCCGCCCGCCGGCCCGACCTCCACATCGTCGTCACCGGCCGCAACGCCAAGCCGGAACTGATCGCGGCCGCGGACCTGGTGACGGAGATGACGCTGGTGAAGCATCATTTCGCGGCGGGAGTGAAGGCGCAGCAGGGAATCGAGTTCTGAGGAGTCAGGCGGTGGGGATAACGAGGAGGACCTCGGCTCCGCCTCTTACCGCGTGGGTGCGCAGGCGGCTGTCGAAGGTGGCGAGGTGGCCGCCGTTCTTTACCGTCAGCGCCAGCAGGTAGGTATCTGTGATCTGATGATGCGATGTCAGCGCGTCCCGATCAACGATGTCGCTGTCGAGTATGCTGATATCATCGGCCCAGAAGGAATGCCGACCAAGCGCGCGCATGCGGCGGACGACGTCTGCCACGACCGCCGGTAAGCCCGGGGTATTGGCGTAGCGTGGATGGCCGACGATACGCAGGACGCCATTTTCCGTAAGAGGGCAGGTGGCCCAGCCATGTTGGCCGATATCGTTGAACCAGTGTTGCGCAGGTCGATGATGATCATGTCGCCGATCGATCAGCGCGATCACCACGTTGATGTCCAGGAGGACGGTCAAGGCGCCTCGTCACGGAGCTGGTTGACGTGTTCCATGGTGACGACGGCGTTTGGGTTGCTGATCGGGAGCAACGGAAAGCCTTTGAGATAAGCGATCTCTCGCTCTTCCACCGGCAGCGAGCGCCGCGCTAGTTCCGAGATTACCTTGCCGAGCTCACGATCTTGCTCCCGGGCCAGCTTTTCGGCCACACGCACGACATCTTCGTCGATTGCGACATGGGTTCCCATGAGAGGCTCCTCGGTCTCAGGATTGCGGCCATCATAGCGTTTTCGGGCGGCTCACGTAAGTCGACACCCGCGTCAGCTGCGGGCCAGGCCGATCGCGACAACGGCTGCCATTGCCGCCAGCCCCCACATCAGCCCGCACGCCCTCCGATAGAGCCTCAGCGCCCGCCTTATGTCACCAGCCCCGGCGGCCGCGCGCCCGTCCCCCATCCAGCCATCCTCCACCCGCGTCTCGCCATAGATGCGCGGTCCCGCCAGCCGCAGACCCAGTGCGCCCGCCATCGCGGCTTCCGGCCAGCCGGCATTTGGCGAGCGGTGGCGGCGGGCGTCGCGCCTGACCGCGCGCCACGCACCGGGCGCGTCCGCAGCGCGGTCGAGCGCGGCGGCGATGATCAGGAGCAGCGCCGTCAGCCGCGAGGCCGGCAGGTTGACGAGATCGTCGAGCCGCGCCGCCGCCCAGCCGAAGGCGAGATGGCGCGGCGTCCTGTGGCCGATCATCGAATCGGCGGTGTTGATCGCCTTGTAGATCGCGATGCCCGGCAGCCCGGCAACGCCGAGCCAGAAGGCCGGCGCCACGACGCCGTCGGAAAAGTTTTCGGCCAGGCTTTCGATCGCCGCCCGCGAGACGCCGGCCTCGTCGAGGCTGTCGGGATTGCGCCCGACGATCATCGAAACCGCCGCGCGCCCGCCGGCGAGTCCGTTTCGCTCCAGTCCTTCGGCGACGCGCCCGACATGCTCGTGCAGGCTGCGCTGCGCCAGCAAGGTCGAGGCGACGAGCGCCAGCGGCAGCAGCCCGAGCGGCCCGAGCATCCGGCAGAGCGCGGCGAGGCCGATCGCAATCGCGAGCGTCACGGCGAGCAGGATCGCCAGCGCCACGATGCCGGCCAGCTTGCGACGGGCGAAGGATGCCGTCTCGCGGTTCAGTCCGCGGTCGAGCCGCGCGATCAGGGCGCCGATCCAGGTGACGGGATGGCCGATCCGCGCATACAAGCCTTGGCCATAGCCGAGCGCGGCCTCGAGCGCGAGCGCGGCGGTCAGGACGAGCAGGCTGTCGGGCGGGCTCATGCGGGGCGAGACGGCAATGGCTGGGGACGGAAGACTTGGCTGAGGGCGACATCTGGCATGGCGGCGATCTGGCGGCGGCGCGCGCGCTGTTTCCGGGCGCTCCGGAACCCTGGATCGATCTCTCGACCGGGATCAACCCCATCCCCTATCCGCTCCCGGCGCTGCCGGAAAGCCTGTGGCGCCGCCTGCCCGGCGCCGGGGAGGAGGCGGCGCTGCTGGCTTCGGCGCGGCGTGCCTATCGCGTGCCGGATCAGGCCGGCCTCGTCGCCGCGCCGGGCACGCAGATCCTGATCGACCTCTTGCCGCGCCTCGTGCCGGCGAAGGAGGTGGCCGTGCTCGGGCCGACCTATGCCGAGCACGCGCAATCCTGGCGCAAGGCCGGCGCGACGGTGCGCACCATCGAATCGCTCGAAGAGGCCGGCGCGGCCGATGTGGTCGTGCTGGTCAATCCGAACAATCCCGACGGCCGCATTGTGCCGCATGCGGATGTGAGCGCGGTGGCGCGACGCCTCGCAGGGCGCGGCGGCCTGCTCGTCGTCGACGAGGCCTTCGCCGATTTCACGCCGGAGGCCAGCATCCTCCCGGACGTGCCCCCGGCGACTTTGGTGCTGCGCTCATTCGGCAAGAGCTATGGCCTCGCCGGCCTGCGCCTCGGCTTCGCCGTCGGCGATGCGATGCTGACGGGCGCGCTCCGCGCGGCGATGGGCCCCTGGGCCGTAGCCGGTCCGGCGCTGCATGTCGGCGCCATGGCGCTGGCGGATTCGGCTTGGCTGGCGCGGGCCGCGACGGACCGTGCCGCCGATGCGGCGAGGCTCGACGCCCTGCTCGCGCCCATCGGCCGCCTCATCGGCGGCACGGCGCTGTTTCGGCTGCTGGAGACGCCAGAGGCCCCGGCGCTCTTCGCCCAACTCGGCCGCCACGGTCTCTATGTCAGGCGCTTCCAGCACGACCGGACATGGCTGCGCTTCGGCCTGCCGGGCGATGACGCGGCCTGGGCGAGGCTCGGCCAGGCGCTGTAGGCCTTTGCAGGAACCGCAGCCTGATGCTTGCATGCGCGTCCGACCGGGGGCGGTGCCGCATCCGCCCTCTCGTCTCGCCATCGCCCTGACCAACGAAGGACCCGACGCATGCCCGCCTTGCCGTCCGACGCCGAGCTGACCATCTGCTTCGCCCATGCCGCCTATCAGCTCGAGGCCGAGTTCCGCAGCCGCGGCCATGGCGCCAAGAGCTTCGAGGTGCGCTCGCTCGACGAGTTCGGAACGCGCGCGGCCGAGGCCGATGTCATCGTCGTCTCCGGCCTCTGGCGCAACGAACTGATCGCCTCGAGCCCAAAACTGCGCTTCATCCAGTCGGTCAGCGCCGGCACCGACCAATACGACAAGCCCGCGCTCGCGGCCGCCGGCATCCGCCTGGCGAGTGCGCAGGGCGCCAACGAGCGCGCCGTCGCCGAGCACGCCATGGCGCTGATCCTCGCCTTGACCCGCCAGATTCATCTCGCCCGCGACAACCAGAAGGCCGGGCAGTGGCGCCCGATGATCGGCGACCGCGCCAGGCGCGAGGACGAGCTCGGAGGAAAAACCATGGTGATCGTCGGCCTCGGCCGCATCGGCCTCAGGCTGGCTGCGCTGGCGGCTGCGTTCGATATCCGCGTCATCGGCGTGCGGCGCCAGCCGGAGCCTCACCCCGACATCGAGGCGATCGTCCGGCCCGACCAGCTCCACGAGGTCATGGCCCAGGCCGACATCGTCGCCCTGACCTGCCCGCTGACGCCGGAGACCGAGGGTCTGATCAACGCGGCGGCGCTGGCGGCGATGAAGCCTTCGGCGTTCCTCGTCAACGTCGCCCGCGGCAAGGTCGTCGACGAAGCCGCGCTGATCGCGGCGCTGGCCGAGAACCGCATCGCCGGCGCCGGTCTCGACTGCACGGTCGAGGAGCCGCTGCCCGCCGCCTCGCCGCTCTGGGCGATGCCGCAGGTCGTCGTCACGCCCCACAGCGCCGGCGAGACGCGGGCCTACGAAACCAACGTCGTCGATCTGCTGCTCGAGAATCTCGGCCGTTTCCGGCGCGGCGAGGTCTTGCGGAACGGAATCGTCTGAGCCCGGCGCGCGAATGCCGATCGCCGCCCTGTGAACGGTCGTCCATTGCCGGATCGTTTCCGCTGCCTATGGTGCGCGGGAAGCCGGGGGGTGTCGTTTTGGGTGGGATCGGTCGTCCGGCAGCGCTGAGGCGTCGCGCCCGCTCGGTCGGCGCGATGCTGGGCGGCGCGGCATGCGCCGTGCTGCTCGCCGATCCCGCGCTCTCGCAGAACGCGACCTGGCTCGCGACGCCCGGCTCCAACGACTTCAACACCTCGTCGAACTGGACGCCGGCGACGGTTCCAAGCGGCACCGCCTTCTTCGACGCGACGAACCGGACCTCCGTGACGATCGGCGCGCCGACGACCATCGGCGACATCTCGTTCGGCGCGCTGGCGCCCGCCTACACGATCACGATCGATGCGGCGGCCAGCCTGACCCTCACCGGAACCGGGATCGCCAACAATTCGGGTCAGTCGCAGCGCCTCGTCAACGGCGGCACCTTCAGGGTCGAGGCCGATGCCGATCTGGCGATCGATCTCGTCATGGCCGGCGGCCAGTTCCAGATCGCCGACACGCCCGCCTTCGTCACGCTCGGCTCGCTCGCCGGCGCGGGCATGGTCGCTATCGGCTCGGGCTCGGCGCTCCTCGTCGGCACCGGGATCGGTTCGACCGTGTTTTCGGGTCAGATCCAGGGCAACGGTTCCTTCGGGACGTTCGGGCCGGGCTCGCTCGCGCTGACCGGCGCCGGCAGCACGATCGGCGGCAGCCTCTCGATCTGCAGCTGCTCCACTGGCACGCTGTCGATCCGTGGCGGCAGCCTCGCGGTCGGCGACGACATCGTCGTTCAGGGCGGCGCCCTCGTGGTCGAGCAGGGCGGCACGCTGACCAATACGACCCAGTTCGTCCTCGGCGGAACCTTCACCGTCGATGGCGCGGGTTCGAGCGCCAGCGTCGGCAGCTTGCTGGCGAACCAGCCGGCGACGACGAGCCGGTTGACCGTCTCGAACGGCGCGACGCTGACGACGCTGGGCGCGAGCCTCGACGCCGCGACCTTCTTCGGCGTACCCGGTTCCGTCATCGCAACGGTCACCGGCGCCGGATCGCGCTGGACGGTCAACAGCGTCGGCGGCCTGTCGATCGGCCTCGGCAGCAACGGACCCGTCACCGTCAGCGTCGCCGAAGGCGGCCGGCTGGTCGCGTCGCAGATCGCGATCGCCAGCAACGGCACGCTCAACATCGGCCTGGGCGGCCTTGCCGGCGGCATCGACCGGATCGGCCCCGATCCCACCAACATCGACCATGACGGCGCGATCGTCGCGAATTTCAGCGATGCGATGACGCTCTCGGCCAACATCCTCGCCAATGATCCCGCTTCACCCGGCACATTGACCAAGCGCGGCACGGGCACGCTGACGCTGACCGGGACGAACACCTATCTCGGCACCACCACGATCGAGGGCGGCGTCATCAGCGTCGCCTCCGACACCAATCTCGGCGACGTCACCAGCACGCTCGCGCTGAATGGCGGCGTGCTGCGCGTCACCGGCACTGCCTTCACCCAGACGGCCCGGCCGATCACCTTCGGCGGCAATGGCGGCGGCTTCGACATCGCCGATGCCGGCAACAGCTTCACGCTGACGCAGTCCTTCGCCGGGCCGGGCGGCCTCTCCAAGGCCGGGGCGGGCACGCTGCGCCTGACCGGCGCTCAGAGCTATCTCGGCGCCACCACCGTCGGCGGCGGCGTCCTGTTGGCCGGGGCGGCAGGAGCCTTCTCGCCGAGCTCCGCCTTCACGGTCGCGGCCGGCGCCACGCTGTCGCTCGGCGGCTTCGCGCAGAGCATCGGCTCGCTCGCGGGCGCCGGGACGGTCGCGCTCGGTGCCGCCTCGCTCGCCGCCGGCAGCGACGGCACCTCGACGGCGTTCTCGGGCGCGCTCACCGGCAGCGGCGGCTTCACCAAGCAGGGCACAGGCACGCTGACGCTGAGCGGAACCGGCAGCCTGACGGGACCGACCACGCTTCAGGCGGGCATGTTGGTGGTCAACGGCTCGCTTGCCGGCTCCGTCGTCACCGTGAACGGCGGCACGCTCGGCGGTTCCGGCACGGTCGGCGGCATCAATGCGGCCTCGGGCACCGTCGCTCCCGGCAATTCGATCGGCACGCTCGCTGTCGCCGGCAATGTCGCCTTCGGGCCTGGCTCGACCTATCGCGTCGAGGCCAATGCGGCGGGCCAGGCCGACCGGATCAGCGCGACCGGAACCGCGCTCCTGACCGGCGGCACCGTGCAGGTGCTGGCCGAGCAGGGCGAATACGGGCTCGCGACGCGCTACGTCATCCTCAGCGCGCAAGGTGGCGTCGGCGGAACCTTCGCGGGCCTGACCAGCAACCTCGCCTTCCTGACGCCGAGCCTCGGCTATACGACGACCGAGGTCGTGCTGACGCTGGCGCGCAACGATGTCGGCTTCGTCGCCAGACCAGGCGTGCCGGGCATCGCCGTGACCCGCAACCAGACCGGGGTGGCGCGTGTCGCCGAAACGCTCGGCTTCGGGAACCGGGTCTACGACGCGTTGCTCTCCTCGACCGTGGCGGAGGCGCGTGCCGGCTTCGACGCCCTCTCCGGCGAGGCGCATGCGCAAACCGTGAGCGTTGCGATCGAGACTTCGCATCTTATCCGCGAAACCGTGCTGAACCGGCTGCGGGCGCCGTTCGCGACCGTGCCGCAAGGCACCGTCTCCGGCGGTTTTTCCGCCGATATGCCGGGTCGGCCGCGTGCGACGCAGCTTCCGGCCTCCGGTCTCGACAGCCGCCGCGTCAGCCTCTGGGGCGAGGCGATCGGCGGGCAGGGACGCAACGATGCCGACGGCAACGCCGCTTCGCTCGGCCGGCGCGGCGGCGGCCTGATGCTCGGCGCCGAATTCGAGCAGCCATTCGGACATGTGCCGTGGCGCGTCGGCGTCGCCGGCGGCTTCACGCGGACGCGGTTCGAGCTCGACGCACGGCGCTCCGATGGCACGCAGGATTCAGGTCATGCCGCGCTCTATGCCGGGGCGCGGCTCGGCCAGGTCAACCTGCGGGCGGGCGCGGCCTATTCCTGGAACGAGACCGAGATCACCCGGCTCGTCGGCCTGCGCAGCCTGTCCGACCGCCTGAGCTTCGAGGGACGCGGCGCGACGGCGCAGGCCTTCGGCGAGGTCGGCTACGCTCTCGCCTTGAACGACGTGGCTCTCGAGCCTTTCGCGCAGCTCGCGGCCGTCTCGGTACGGACCGAATCCGGTACGGAACGCGGCGGCCCGGCGGCGCTGACGGTGACCGGGCGCGACCAGTCGCTCGGCTTCTCGACGCTCGGCCTGCGCGCCGAAACGCGGCTCGGCGCGACGCCGCTCTTCGCCCGCGCGATGCTCGGCTGGCGCCATGCCTTCGGGCAGACTACGCCGACCGCGGTGCTGGCCTTCGCCTCCGGCTCGGGGCGCTACCGCGTCCATGCCACGCCGGTCGCCCGCGATGCGCTCGTCGCCGAGGCCGGGCTGACCTGGCGCGTCGCCGGCAATGCGAGCCTCGGACTGTCTTATGGCGCGACCCTGAGCGAGGCGGCGCGCGACCAGACGCTGCGCGGGCGGCTCGACATCGCGTTCTGAGCGCCATGCTTCGGTGCCGCTTGCACGACCTCGCCCCGTCGCGATGATGGGGATGGTTCTACGCGAAGTCCGACCCTTGAAGCCTGTCCCGTTCGCCGCCGCCATGACGCCGGCCAGTTCCTGGCCGTGACGGCGCCTCCTTCCGCCCCAAGCGGGCGCACCGGTCCGCCGCTGATCCTGGCGCTCGGCGTCACCCAGGTGATCGGCTACGGCACGCTCTATTACGCCTTTGCTGTGCTCGCCCCGCAGATCACCGCCGCCTTCGGCTGGGCGCCGGAATGGACCTATGGCGGTTTCGCCGCAGGCCTGCTCGCGGGAGGGCTCGTCGCGCCGTTGGTCGGCCGGCTGATCGACCGGCACGGCACGCGGCTCGTCATGTCGCTCGGCTCGGGGCTCGCCGCGCTGGCGTTGCTCGGCCTTTCGCTGGCGCAGGGCCTCGCCGGCTACGTCATCGCCATGGTCGCGCTCTCGGGCGTCGGCACCATGGTCTTCTATGATGCCGCCTTCGCGGCGCTGAGCCAGGCGCGCGGCGCCGGTGCGAGACGCGCCATCAGCCAGCTCACCTTGATCGGCGGCTTCGCCTCGACCCTGTTCTGGCCTCTGACCACGGCGCTGCTGGCGAGCTTCGACTGGCGCGAGATCTTCCGCTTCTATGCGGCCCTGCACCTCCTGCTCTGTCTGCCGCTGCACGCGCTCGCCCTGCCCGGCCGGGTCCGGCGCCCGGTCGCGCAGCCGGTGCCCGGGCTCGTCGGGACGTCGCAGGCCGAGGCCGGCCTCTTTCTCGCCGGCCCGGCGCGCCGGCGTGCCTTCTGGCTGCTGGCGGTCGCCTTTTCGCTGCAGGGTTTCGTCGTCTCGGCGATGTCGGTGCACATGCTGACGCTGCTCCAGGGCCTGGGTCTCAGCGCGGCGGTCGCGGTCGGCATCGGTGCGCTGGTCGGCCCTTCGCAGGTCGGCGGGCGGCTGGTCGAGATGCTGTTCGGCTCCGGCGTCCAGCCGGTCACCACGGCCTGGACCTCGGCCCTGCTGATGCCGGTCGGCCTCGCCGTCCTGATGATCGGCGGCATGACGGCGACGCTCGCCGGCCTCTTCGCCATCGCCTATGGCGCGAGCATGGGCCTGAGCTCGATCGTGCGTGGCACGGTGCCGCTCCAGCTCTTCGGGCCGGCGGGCTATGGCGCGATGCTGGGCAAGCTCTCCGCGCCCGGCCTCGTGGTCAAGGCGGCGGCGCCGCTTGCCTTCGCCGTGCTGGTCGAGCGGGCCGGGCCGCTGCCCGGCACGCTCCTGCTCGTCGCGCTCTCCGGAGTCGCAGCGGGAGCCCTGTTCCTGCTGGCGCGCGGCGTGCGCTGAGAGGGCTTCAGGCCGCGCGGGCGAGAGCGGTGTCGTGCCCGCCCCCCTGCGTGCGGAAGCCGGCGACGAGCTGGTTCATCCGCTCGATCTGCTGGGCGAGCGTCGTGGCGGCCGCGGCGCTTTCCTCGGCCAAGGCTGCGTTCTGCTGGGTCATCTCGTCCATATGGGCGACGGTCTGGCTCATCTCGTCGATGCCGTTGGCCTGTTCGGCGGCGGCGCTGGCGATGTCGGAGACGGTGCCCGCGAGACTGCGCGCCGCGGTGACGATCTGGCTCAGCGCCTCGCCGGCTGAGTGCACCAGCGCCACGCCCTGGGCGACCTCGTTGCCGGATGCGCCGATCAGCCCCTTGATGTCCTTGGCGGCGTCGGAGGAGCGCTGGGCGAGCGTGCGAACCTCGCTCGCCACCACGGCGAAGCCCTTGCCGGCATCGCCGGCGCGGGCCGCCTCGACGGCGGCGTTGAGCGCCAGCAGATTGGTCTGGAAGGCGATCTCGTCGATCACCGAGGTGATCTCGGAAATCTTGCGGCTCGACTGTTCGATGCGCGCCATCGCCTCGACCGCCTCGGTCACGATGCTCCCGCCTCGCTCCGCGACCTGCGTCGTGTCGGTGGCGAGCTTGACGCTCTGGCGCGAGGCGGCGGCGCTCGCCTTGACGGAGGCCGCCAGTTCCTCGGTCGTCGCGGCGGTCTCTTCGAGCGAGGAGGCCTGCTCCTCGGTCCGGTGCGAGAGGTCGTCGGCGCCGCTGGTGATCTCCCGGGCCGAGGAGCCGACCTGGCCGGCCGTGGCTTGAATGGTCGAGACGGTCTCGGCCAGGCGCGCGATCGTCTCGTTGATCGCGTCCTTCAGTTCGCCGAAGCGGCCCTTGTAGCTCGTGGTGACGCTGCGGGTCAGGTCGCCCTGGGCGAGCGCGTCGAGCACCGCGGCGAAATCGCCGGTCGCGCCGTCGACGACGCGGTTGATCTCGTTGACGCTCTCGATCAGCCGGCGCAGATCGTCGCTGGCGGTGTCGCAGGCGAGCCGGGCGCTGAAATCGCCCTCGACGGCGCGCGCGACCGCGGCACCGACCTCGGCGACGACGCCGGCCATCGCCTCGGCACGGGCGAGCCGCTCGGTGGCGCTTGCTTTCTCCTGCGCCTCCAGCGCACGCACCTGCAGCGCGTTGTCCTTGAAGACCCCGATCGCCGCCGCCATCGCGCCGATCTCGTCCTTGCGGGCGCGATGGGGAATGGCGGTATCGAGATCGCCGCCGGCGAGGCCGCGCATCGTCCCGGTCAGGTCCTCGATCGCACGCACGCCGCGCCGCACCAGCAGCACGACGACGGGCACGACGAAGGCGAGGAGGGCCAGGACCTGGAGAACGAGCCCGCGCTCGAAGGCGAAGAGCCGCGCCTGCGCCGGCGCCCGGTCGGTCAGCGTCAGCACGACCAGCGGCTCGGCGCCCTCGATCGGCCGCGATAGCGCCGCCGCCTGATAGGAGGAGCCGCCGAGCGTGAGCATGGCGGTCTCGGTCTTCGAGGCGAGCAGCTGCGGCGGGACCTGAACCTCCTTGATGTCGGGGATCGTCGAGGCGTTGACCTTGCCGCGATAGAGCAGGATCGCCTCGGTGCCGGACATCTTCTTGATTTCTCCGGCGGTGCTGGCGCGAAAGCGCGAACCGATCTTGAGCGTGCCGACGAGTTTGCCCGATGCCATGATCGGGTGGACCGCCTCGGCGGCGACCTCGCCCGATGTCGGCGAGACCGCGAGGCCGCCGGCCGGCTTGCCGTCGAGCGCCTTGCGGACGAGATGCTCCTTGCTCTTGTCGTCGCCCGACTGATCGGGATTGTGCCCGCGCATCACCACGATGCCGGCGGGGTTGCCGACCTCCATCGTGCCGATGACCGGGTCGAGCGCATTGGTCTGCTTGTAGAGCCGGACGAAGACCTCGCGCATGCGTGCCTTGTCGCCGCTCTGCATGGCGCCGATGACCTCGGGATGGCCGGCGAAGAGCGTCGCATAGGTGTCGACCCGCTGGGCGACCTTGGCGAGAACGTCTGCGGCTCGCGCGCTCGCCTCGATCGCGTCCTGCGTCAGCAGCGCGTCGGCGTCGTCCCGCAAGGCGAGATGGGCGAGGCCCGTCAGAACGACGGCCGTCGCAACGCAGAGCGAGACGACGAGCAGGACCGCCTTCGCGGCGAGAGAATTCATCTTGGCCACGGTGCACCCTCCGCAGGCATTTCCCCGGGCGGCACGATATTGTTTTCTGGCTAATATTTAGTTGACGTTAGGGATGATCTTGCGGCGCCTGTCGAAATCGAGTGCGGCATGGCGCTTTGCTGGGCAGGGCGGTCAGCTTCGGTCCTTCCGGAAGCTCTCGCGCCACCACTCGCGGGCGTCGTCACGGACGCGGCGCGCGAAGGCATAGGCCGCACTCGCCCTGACCCAGGCGAGCAGTCGCTCGCGGATCGAGACGATCATCCCCATCAGCCAGGCGAGCCAGCGATAGGTCAGGAGCTTGTCCCGGCCGGCATGGTAGATGCGCTCGACCAGGAGGAAGCTCGCGAGATAGGCCAGCGCGAGGATGACGAGCCCGGCGACGACGCGGCCGCGCGCCATCAGCAGGAGCCCGACGAGTTTCAGCGGCTCGGCCACGACGAACGGCACGGCGAGCACGATCAGGATGGCCAGCCGCGGCAGTCGCGCCACCGCCTCCTCCATCCGCGCCACGATCCGCAGGCGCGCGATCCAGCGCGACAGCGGCCGGTAGAGCGGCCGCGCCGCCTCGTCGAGCAGCACGAGCCCGGCGAGCACGCCCTTGGCGACGGCGAGCAGGATGCGCAGCGGCAGCGGCTGTTTCGGGGGCTGTGTCATGCGCGCTCGGGCCTCGCGGCGGGACGGGGGGCGACGATACGCCCTACGCCGCCTTCGCGTCCTCCAGCATCATCGCCGCGCCCTTCTCGGCGATCATCATCGTCGGCGCGGCGGTGTTGCCCGAGGTGATCGCCGGCATCACCGAGGCGTCGACGACGCGCAAGCCGGAGACGCCGCGCAGCCGCAGCCGCTCGTCGACCACGGCCATCGGATCGTCGTCGCGGCCCATCTTCGCGGTTCCGACGGGATGGAAGATCGTCGTGCCCAACACCTTCGCCGCCTCCAGCAGAGCCTCGTCGGAGGTCGCGGCCGGGCCGGGCGAATGCTCCTGCGGCCGGAAGCGCGCCAGCGGCGGCTGCGCCACGATTCTCCGCGCGAGCTTGAGCGCGTCCACCGCGACGCGCCTGTCCTCCTCGGTATCGAGATAGTTCGGCGAGATCGCCGGCGGCGCGTCCGGGTCGGCGCTCCCGAGATGGACGCTGCCCCGGCTCGACGGGCGCAGATTGCAGACGCTCGCGGTGAAGGCGCCGAAGGGGTGCAGGCCGTCGCCCCATTTGTCGAGCGAGAGCGGCTGGAAATGAAATTCGAGATTGGCCGTCTCGTAATCGCGCGAGGACTTGGCGAAGGCACCGACCTGCGAGGGCGCCATCGTCAGCGGCCCGGTGCGAAGCGCGGCGTATTCCAGCGCCATCAGCGGCCGGCGCCAGAGCTTGCCATAGTCGGTGTTGAGCGTGCGCACGCCCTCGACCTTGTAGACCGGACGGATCTGGAGATGGTCCTGCAGGTTCTCGCCGACGCCGGGCAGATGCGCGACCGTGTCGATGCCGAGCCCCTGCAGCCGGCCGCCGTCGCCGACACCTGAACGCTCGAGGATCGCAGGCGAGCCGAAGGCGCCGGCGCTGAGCACGACCTCCCCGCGAACCTCGACCCTGAGCCTCTCGCCCCCATGCGAGAATTCGACCGCCCTGGCCCGGCCATCCTCGACCACGACGCGCTCGACCATGACATGGGTTTCAAGGCGCAGATTGTCGCGCTCGTCGAGGATCGGTCTGAGGAAGGCGGTGAAGGCGCTCCAGCGCCGGCCGCGGCGCTGGTTGACCTGGAAATAGGCCGAGCCCTCGTTGTCGCCGGTGTTGAAGTCGGCGATCTTGGCGATGCCGGCCGCTTCCGCCGCGTCGCGCACCGCGTCGAGGATGTCCCAGCGCACGCGCGGGTTCTCGACCCGCCATTCGCCGCCGGCGCGGTGATAGCCGCCCGTGCCGGGCGCGACATGGTCCTCGTGCTTCAGGAAATAGGGCAGGACGTCGTCCCAGCCCCAGCCGGCGAGCCCGCGCTGGCGCCAGCCGTCGTAGTCGGCCGCCTGCCCGCGCATGTAGATCATCGCATTGATCGCCGAGCAGCCGCCGACCACCTTGCCGCGCGGGAACGGCAGTTCGCGGCCGCCGAGCCCGGCCTGCGGCTGCGTCCTGAACAACCAGTCGGCGCGCGGATTGCCGATGGCGTAGAGATAGCCGACCGGAATGTGGAACCAGATCCAGTCGTCGCGGCCGCCGGCCTCCAGCACCATCACCGTCTTGCGCGGATCGGCCGAGAGGCGGTTGGCGACGACGCAGCCGGCCGAGCCCGCGCCGATGACGACATAGTCGAAGACCCCGATGGTCCGGCGTTCGGTCATGGCGCTTCCGGGTTTCGCGCGGCGCACAGTTGCGTCAGGTGCGAGGCAAGCGATAGTCGCGGCAGGGGATGGCATCAATGCTGCTAGGCTGTTTGCGCATTCCAATATCCGCAATAGCATCTTGCACGAGCGTGAGGTCAGGGCATGGCGTATCGGGCGGCGGTGGGGCGGCAGAGCCATGTCTTCGCCGACCTCAGGACGCTGATGGGCAAGGCGACGCCGTTGCGCTCCGGTGACCAGCTCGCCGGCATCGCGGCCTCGAGCATGGAAGAGATGATGGCGGCGCGGATCGCGCTCGCCGACCTGCCGTTGCGGACCTTCCTCGACGAGGCGCTGATCCCTTACGAGAGCGACGAGGTCACCCGGCTGATCGTCGATGGTCATGACGCGGCCGCATTCCGGCCGGTCGCCTCGCTCACGGTCGGCGGCTTCCGCGACTGGCTCTGCTCGGACGCCGCGACGACGCAGGCGCTGGCGACACTCGCGCCCGGCATCACGCCGGAGATGGCGGCGGCCGTCTCCAAGCTGATGCGCAACCAGGATTTGATCCTCGTCGCGCGCAAATGCCGGGTCGTGACTCGCTTCCGCAACACGCTCGGCCTGCCCGGTTCGCTCGCGGTGCGGGTCCAGCCCAACCACCCGACCGACGACGTCGCCGGTATCCTCGCCTCGACGCTGGACGGGCTGAGCTTCGGCTGCGGCGACGCCGTCATCGGCATCAATCCGGCCTCCGACAGCCCCGCCCGCATCGGCGAACTCCTGCGCCTGCTCGACGAGCTGATCGCGCGCTTCGAGATTCCGACGCAATCCTGCGTGCTGACCCATGTCACCAGCGCGATCGAGCTCGCCAATGCCGGTGCCCCGGTCGATCTCGTCTTCCAGTCGGTGGCGGGGACGGAAGGAGCCAACGCCTCCTTCGGCGTGACGCTGGCGCTGCTGCAGGAGGGGCTGGAGGCCGGCCGCTCGCTGAAGCGCGGCACGGTCGGCGACAACCTGATGTATTTCGAGACCGGGCAGGGCTCGGCGCTCTCGGCCAACGCCCATCACGGCGTCGACCAGCAGACGATCGAGGCACGCGCCTACGCCGTCTGCCGTGCCTACCAGCCGCTCCTGGTCAACACCGTCGTCGGCTTCATCGGTCCGGAATACCTTTATGACGGCAAGCAGATCATCCGCGCCGGTCTGGAAGACCATTTCTGCGGCAAGCTGATGGGCGTGCCGATGGGCTGCGACATTTGTTATACGAACCACGCCGAGGCCGACCAGGACGACATGGACACGCTCCTGACGCTGCTGGGGGCCGCCGGCGTCAACTTCATCATGGGCGTGCCCGGCGCCGACGACGTGATGCTGAACTACCAGTCGACCTCCTTCCACGACCAGCTCTACATCCGCGAGGTGCTCGGCCTGAAGCGCGCGCCGGAGTTCGAGGCCTGGCTCAGGCGTATGGAGATCACCGACGCGGCGGGGCGCCTGAGCGCGGGCCAGGGCGGCCAGAGGCTGCTCGCCGCGCTGCCGGACCGCGCCGCATGAGCGAGGCCGACGAGCCGGCGCCGAGCCGCTGGGCGCAGATCGCCGCGCTGACGCCGGCCCGCATCGCGCTCGGACGCTCCGGCGCCTCGTTGCCGACGCGCGAGGTGCTGCGCTTCGGGCTGGCCCATGCCCAGGCGCGCGACGCCGTCCACGAGCCCTTCCGGCCGGACGCGATCGTCGCGGGCCTGGCCGGCCTCGGGCTCGATGCTCTTCTCGTCGAGAGTGCCGCCCGCTCGCGCACCGACTATCTGCGCCGGCCCGATCTCGGCCGCGGGCTCTCGCCCGAGAGCCGTGACGCGCTCGCGGCGCGACACGGCGCCTTCGATCTCGCCATCGTCGTCGCCGACGGCCTGTCCTCGACGGCGATCCACGACAACGCCTTGCCTTTCGTGGCCGCGCTGAAACCTCATCTCGACCGCCAGGGCCTGACGCTGGCCCCGGTCGTGGTCGCGGCCCAGGCGCGCGTGGCGCTCGGCGACGAGGCCGGCGGCGCGCTCGGCGCGCGCATGGTCGCGGTCCTGATCGGCGAGCGGCCCGGCCTGTCCTCGCCGGACTCGCTCGGGGCCTATCTGACCTTCGCGCCAAGGCCCGGTCTGACCGACGCCGCCCGCAACTGCATCTCGAACATCCGGCCGGGCGGTCTCGCCTTCACTGACGCTGCCTTCAAGCTCGCCTGGCTGATCGACCAGGGCTTCCGGCGGTCGCTGACGGGCGTCGACCTCAAGGACGAAAGCCAGGGGGCCTTGCCGGACGGAGCCGGGCAGCCTGCCCTGCAATAGGACAGAATACGAGGTCCGCTCGAAACGGTTTCTTCGCGCCGGCTTTAACGCATTGCTAGCCATTTTCCGAGATTCTCGCATGCGAGCCGTGGGCAATCCGTCCGGGGCATTTCCAGCCAGATTCGGGGTCGGACATGGGCCTGTTCTCCAAGCAGAATTCGCAGGCGGCTGCGGAGGCATCGTCGATCCGGCGCTGGCAGGCCGTGATCGAGTTCGATCTGGACGGGCGCATCCTCGCGGCGAACGACGTCTTCCTGAAGACCGTCGGCTATGAGCGCGGCGAGGTCATCGGCAAGCATCATTCGATGTTCGTCGATGCCGAGGAGTGCGAGACCGAGGGTTATCGCGGCTTCTGGCGCGATCTCAAGCAGGGCCGCGCTTTCCAGGCCGAGTTCGCCCGGATCGGCAAGGGCGGCAGGCGCATCTGGTTGCAGGCGACCTACACCCCGATCTGCGGCCGCGGCGGGGCCCACCCGTTCAAGGTCATCAAATACGCCACCGACATCACCGCGATGAAGGAGCTGGCCTCGAACGCGCAGGGCCAGCTCGCCGCCATCGGCAAGGCGCAGGCGGTGATCGAATTCGACCTCGCGGGCACGATCCTCGGCGCGAACGAGAATTTCCTGCGGGCGCTGGGCTATACGCTCGACGAGATCAAGGGCCGGCACCACAGCATGTTCGTCGATCCGGCGGAGCGCGGCGGCAGCGCCTATGCGCGCTTCTGGGAGAAGCTGGGGCGCGGCGACTACGACGACGGCCAGTATCTGCGGATCGGCAAGGACGGCCGGCGCGTCTGGATCCAGGCGAGCTACAACCCGATCATGGATGCGCTCGGCAAGCCCTATAAGGTCGTGAAATACGCCGCCGACATCACCGCCGGCAAGGCGGCCGACGAGATGCTGCGGCAGGCCGTGCAGGAGACGCAGTCGGTCATCGTCTCGACGCAGGCCAAGGACCTGACGAAGCGCGTCTCGCTCGCCGGCAAGTCCGGCGAGATCGGCGAGCTCTGCGCCGGCGTCAACGAACTGCTCGATTCCTTCGCCGCCGTCGTGCGCATGGTCAGCGACGCCTCGACGCGGATCACCGGCGGCTCGCATCGGATCGGCACCGACAGCCGCGACCTGGCGCAGCGCGCGGAAGAGCAGGCCGCCTCGCTCGAGGAGACGGCCGCGACGACCGAGGAACTGGCGGCGTCCGTCAAGCACAGCCACGAGCGCGCCCTGGAGGCGGCCCGGCTCGGATCGGCCGCCAATGGCGTCGCCAATCGCGGCGGCGGCATCGTCACCGACGCCGTGGTCGCGATGCAGCGCATCGAGAAGGCCTCGGGCGACATCGGCGAGATCATCCGCGTGATCGACGACATCGCCTTCCAGACCAACCTGCTCGCCCTCAACGCGGCCGTAGAGGCGGCACGCGCGGGTGACGCCGGCAAAGGCTTCGCGGTGGTCGCGAGCGAGGTCCGTACGCTGGCGCAGCGCTCCAGCGACGCCGCCAACGACATCAAGAAGCTGATCTCCAATTCGACCCAGGAGGTCGCGAGCGGCGTCAAGCTCGTCAAGGACGCCGGCGCCGCCCTGGAGGAGATCGTGCAGTCCTCGAACAGCGTTGCAGCCGCTCTGGCCGATATCGCCAGCGCGTCGCGCGAGCAGGCGAACGGCATCGAGGAAGTCGCCAAGGTCGTCGCCCATATGGACGAGATGACCCAGCGCAATTCGTCGATGGCCGAGCAGAGCGCCGGCGTCGCCCAGGAGCTCCAGAAAGCAACCGACGCGCTGCAGGGCATGGTCGAGGGCTTCCGGATCGACGGCGTCTCGCGTGATCTCGCCACCAGCGTGGTCGCCGAGCTGCGTCAGGCCGCGCCGCATCTAAAGCGGCCGGCTCCCGTCGCGGCGCCGCCGGTCGCGGCCGGCCCGCGCCGCGCCGCCGGCGGTGCCAGCGGCTGGGAAGAATTCTGAGCGGCGCGGGCCTCAGGTCCGCGCCAGCACCGCAGGCAGCTCTCCGAGCGAGCCGATCGTCCAGTCCGGCGCCTCGCCGAGCCGCTCCTCCTGCATGCGCAGTGCCTTGAACAGGGTTTTCGGCGCGATCGGCGTCGCCGCGGCGATTTCGGCATGGAGCGCGGCCGGCGACGCCCGCGCGATCCGCGCCACCCTGAAGCCGAAACGCCTGGCGCCGGCGACGTCGAACCCGTTCGACGAGACGAAGACGACCGCCTCGGGCCTCACGCCCAGTGCGGCCTCGACCAGCCGATAGCTGCGCGGATCGGGCTTGTAGACGCCGGCCGCATCGACGCTGAGCACCGCTTCGAACCGGCCCGCCAGGCCGCTGTTGGCGACGAGCGCGCCGAGCATCGCGGGGCTGCCATTCGACAGGATTGCCAGCCGCCGGCCCGCCAGCGCGTCGAGCGCGCCCAAGCTGTCGGGATAGAGCGTCAGGTGGTTGTAGGCGTCGGCCAGGGCTTCGATCGTGTCGTCGCCTGCGGACAGGCCGAGCACGCCCAGCGTATAGGCGAGCGAATCCCGGGTCACCGTCCAGAAATCGGCGTAAGCCGCCATGCCGGAGCGCAGCCAGGTGTATTCGAGCTGCTTCATCCGCCAGATCTGCGTGATCGTCTCGCCATGTCCGGGGAAGGCCGCCTCCGTCGCGATGGCGACCGACTGCACGTCGTAGAGCGTGCCATAGGCGTCGAAGACGATCGCTTCGATGGTCATGGGTACGGTCCCGGCTGCATGGCTCTACGATATGAGGTCGTCGCCATGTCACCGTTCCTGCCATGGATCGCCGCCGTCGCGATAGCCGCTGCCGCGCGGAAACCCCGACTGTTCGCGATCGTGAACGCTCTCGACCCGGATCGGTCCTTCGGACTGGTGTCCGGGTCGAGCGAACGTCCGATCAGCAGCCGCCCTGCTTGTCGCGATCGGAGGTGGTCACGGGAACGATCGGCCGGGGCGTCGCCGGCACGAACTGGCGCGGCTGGGGCTGCGCGGGAGTGATCTCGAGGCGCGGCCTGACGGCCGCATCGCGGACGCCGCGGTTGCCTTCGTTGGCGCCGTCGCAACGGATGACGTGGACGGTGAGATAGACGATCGTCGTCGTGCCGTCTGCGGGTTTCAACGTCAGCTTGATCATGCTGTCGCCGACGACGCGACCGGAGACGTTGACATGCATGGCAGTGCCGCCGGCGGTGCCGGCCGTTGCGAATTTCGCGCCGCTCGGGCTGCGCTCGCGTTCGAGATTGTCGGCGCCGACGACCGATCCTTGGCTGACGCCCGGAAGCGGACTCTTCCAGACGAAGGAGCCGGGGCCGGTCGAGCCTTCGCAGATGGTGACGTGATAGGCCGGATAGCCGTCCTTGGCGCCGTCGCGGATCGGGTTCTTGTAATCGGTCGGGCCGCCATTGCTGCGCTGGGCGAAGGCGGGGCTGGCGCTCGCGAACGCGACGAAGGCGAGGCCGGCACATGCGAGAAGGGTCTTCCTGGACATCGTGATCTCCTGTGGCTGCGATGCGGGGGAGCCGGGATCGGCTCGACATCCATTGGTCGCAGCGACATGTGATTGGGTTCATCCGCTGTTCATCTTTCCCGGCGGCTGCGGATGGAGGCGTGGCCCTTGCCCGCGCCCCGCATTTCCACTACACCGCGCCTGTCCGAAGGGCCGTGATCGATCACAGCCGGGGGCGGCCTTTTCGGCCGGCTCCCGTTTCGTGTTTGGGACGGGCTGTTCGGATGCGGATATGTGACCGGCGGCAAAGCGCCGCCCGTTTCGACCCTGGATGCCGACAGGCGCGGGGAGAGGCGGGCAAGCCTCTCGCGAGGCGCCGTCGGGCATATCCGGATCGCAGCACCAACCCAAGCGGCGCTTGCCGGATACCGCTTAGATTGAGCGGCCGGCTTTCAGGAGTTCATATGTCAGCAGTCGAAAGCTATAGCGCGGGCCGCGAGGATTTCGCCGCCCTGCTCGAGGAATCGTTCGGCCAGAACGACGCCCTCGAAGGGTCCGTCATCAAGGGCCTCGTCGTCGCCATCGAGAAGGACATGGCGGTCATCGATGTCGGCCTGAAGACGGAAGGGCGCGTCGCGCTCAAGGAATTCAACGGCCCCGGCCGTGACCAGGACATCAAGGTCGGCGACGAGGTCGAGGTCTATCTCGACCGGATCGAGAACGCGCTCGGCGAGGCCGTGATCTCGCGCGACAAGGCGCGCCGCGAGGAGAGCTGGGTCAAGCTCGAGAAGGCCTTCGAGGCCCGCGAGAAGGTTTCCGGCGTCATCTTCAACACCGTCAAGGGCGGCTACACCGTCGATCTCGACGGCGCCGTGGCCTTCCTGCCGCGTTCGCAGGTCGACATCCGCCCGATCCGCGATGTCGGCCCGCTGATGGGCCAGCCGCAGCCCTTCGAGATCCTCAAGATGGATCGCCGCCGCGGCAACATCGTCGTCTCGCGCCGCACCGTCCTCGAAGAGACCCGCGCCGAGGCTCGCTCGGAGCTCGTGGCCTCGCTCGAAGAGGGCCAGGTCATCGACGGCGTCGTCAAGAACATCACCGAATACGGTGCGTTCGTCGATCTCGGCGGCATCGACGGCCTGCTCCATGTCACCGACATGGCCTGGCGTCGCGTCAACCACCCGTCCGAGGTCGTGACCATCGGCCAGTCGGTCAAGGTCAAGATCATCAAGATCAACCAGGACACGCACCGCATCTCGCTCGGCATCAAGCAGCTGCTCGCCGATCCGTGGGACGGCATCGCGGCCCGCTATCCGGTCGGTGCGCGCCTCAAGGGCCGCGTCACCAACATCACGGACTACGGCGCCTTCGTCGAAGTGGAGCCGGGCATCGAGGGCCTCATCCACGTCTCCGAGATGTCCTGGACCAAGAAGAACGTCCATCCCGGCAAGATCGTCTCGACCTCGCAGGAAGTCGACGTCGCGATCCTCGAGGTCGATCAGGTCAAGCGCCGCATCTCGCTCGGTCTCAAGCAGACCCTCCGCAACCCGTGGGAGGTCTTTGCCGAGCAGCATCCGAGCGGCTCGACGGTCGAGGGCGAGGTCAAGAACAAGACCGAGTTCGGCCTGTTCCTGGGTCTCGAAGGCGATATCGACGGTATGATCCATCTCTCCGATCTCGACTGGAACCGTCCGGGCGAGCAGGTCATCGAGGAATACAAGAAGGGCGACATGCTGCAGGCTGTCGTTCTCGATGTGGACGTCGAAAAGGAGCGCATCTCGCTCGGCCTGAAGCAGCTCGGCGGCGATCCCTTCGTGGATGCCGGCGAGTTCAAGAAGGGCCAGGTCGTCACCTGCGAGGTGATCGAGGTCAAGGAAGGCGGTCTCGACGTCAAGATCGCCGGCACCGACATGACCACCTTCATCAAGCGCGCCGAGCTCGCCCGCGAGCGTGGCGACCAGCGTCCGGAGCGTTTCGCCGCCGGTGAGAAGGTCGATGCCCGCGTCGTGCTCTTCGACAAGAAGGCCCGCAAGATCCAGGTCTCGATCAAGGCTCTGGAGATGGCCGAGGAGAAGGAGGCAATGGCGCAGTACGGCTCTGCCGACTCCGGCGCTTCGCTCGGCGACATTCTGGGTGCCGCCCTCAAGAAGGCGACCGACAAGAAGTGAGCTTTCGGCCGCTCCGGCGGCCGGATGTCCAGATGAGCCCGCGCGGAGAAATCCGCGCGGGCTTTTGTTTCGCAACACGCTGTCATTCCGGGTTCAGCCCTGCGGGCCGCCCCGGAATGACAATCTGAATCAGGCCCGTCAGACAGGAGCCCGCCATGAGCCCCGCCGCCATCGGCATCGACTTCGGCACGACCAACAGCGTCGTCGCGCTGGCCGATGCGAATGGCCAGGTCACGACTCGTTCCTTCGCCACGAAGCAGGGCGCGGTCGACGCCTATCGCTCGGCGCTGATGTTCTGGCGCGAGGGCCGGCCGCCGAAAACCCGTGTCGCCCATGTCAGCGGGCCCGATGCCCTCGACATGGCGCTCGGCATGACGACCGAGCACCGCTTCCTGCAGTCGCTGAAGACGCATCTCTCCAGTCGTGCCTTCCAGGAGACCCGGTTGTTCGGCAAGTTGTTCCGGCTGGAGGACCTGATCGGGGTCTTCCTGACGGACATCTCGGCGGGCCTCGACGGCCTGGCCGAAACGCCGCTGGTCTCCGGCCGCCCCGTCGTCTTCGCCGGCGAGCGGCCGGACGAGGAGCTGGCACTCGGCCGGCTCAGGGCATCCTACGCCAGGGCGGGCATGGCGAAAGTCGATTTCGCCTATGAACCGCTCGGCGCCGCCTATTGGTATGCCCGCGAACTGAAGCAGCCGCAGACCATGCTGGTCGCCGATTTCGGCGGCGGCACCAGCGATTTCTCGGTGATGCGCTTCGAGCCCGGCGGCGCCGGGCGGCTGGAGGCGATCCCGCTCTCGCATGCCGGCGTCGGCGTCGCCGGCGACACCTTCGACTACCGCATCATCGAGCATGCCGTTTCGCCGGCGCTGGGCAAGGGCACGGATTATCGCTCCTTCGAGAAACTGCTGCCGATCCCGGCGCATTACCACGCGGCCTTCGCGCAATGGCACCGGCTCTCGCTGATGAAGAGCCGCGAGACCATGGCCGAGCTCGCCGCGCTGATCCGCGACGCGGTCGAGCCCGCGAAGCTCGAGGCACTGCTGACTGTGATCGAATACGATCTCGGCTACGAGCTCTACCGCGCCGTCTCCGCCGCCAAGATCGCGCTCTCGGGCGCCGACGAGACGGTGCTGAGCTTCCACCAGATGAACGTCGCGATCGAGCGGCCGATCCGCCGGGCCGAGTTCGAACGCTGGATCGCCGGCGACGTCGCGGCGATCGAGGCCGCGCTCGACCGGTCTCTCGCCGAGGCGAAGCTCCCGGCCGGCGCGATCGAGGCCGTCTTCATGACCGGCGGCACCTCCTATGTCCCGGCGGTGCGCGCCCTGTTCGATCGGCGTTTCGGGCCGGGCAAGGTCCATATCGGCGACGCCTTCCGCTCTGTCGCGAGCGGTCTCGCGCTGCTGGCGCTCGATCGGGCGCGGGTCGCGGCCTGATGCCGCCCGGCTCCAGCCTTGCCGCTGCGCCGGGGCGAGGCTACATCACGAGGCCGTAACGCTGGAGCGAAGCCCCGATGTCGTCCGATGCCGATCTGCTCGCCGACCGCCGCAGCCTGCGGCGCAAGCTGACGCTCTGGCGCCTGCTCGCCGTCGTCGGCGTCGTCGCGGCCGCGGTCGTCGCCGGTCTCGCCTGGAGCGGCAAGGCGCCCGGCTCGGTCTCCCAGGCCCATATCGCCCGCGTCACCATTTCCGGCTTCATCTCGGGCGACCGGCGCACCCTCGACCTGATCAAGTCGCTGGAGGAGAGCAAGGCCTCGGCCGTGCTGGTCTCGATCAGCAGCCCCGGCGGCACGACCTCCGGCTCCGAGGCGCTGCATGTCGCGCTCCGCAGCCTCGCGGCGAAGAAGCCGATGGTCGCCGTCGTCGACGGGCTCGCGGCCTCGGGCGGCTACATCGCCGCGATCGGCGCCGACCGGATCGTCGCGCGCCAGACCTCGCTCGTCGGCTCGATCGGCGTGTTGTTCCAGTTCCCCAATGTCGGGCGCGCGCTCGATACGCTCGGCGTCAAGCTCGAGGAGATCAAGTCGAGCCCGCTCAAGGCGGCGCCGAACGGCTTCGAACCGACCTCGCCCGAGGCGCGCGCGGCGATGCAGCGCGTCGTCGACGACAATTACGACTGGTTCAAGCGGCTCGTCCGCGAGCGCCGCGCGCTGGCCGACGCCGAACTCGCCACCGTCTCCGACGGGCGCGTCCATTCCGGTCGCCAGGCCGTGGCGCTGAAGCTCGTCGACGAGATCGGCGGCGAGCCGGAGGCGATCGCCTGGCTCGAACGCGAGAAGGGCGTCGCCAAGGATCTGAAGGTCCGCGACTGGCGCCGGGCCAGCGAATCCTCCTCCTACGGGCTGTGGAGCGCCGGCGAGGCCCTGGCGCGCGCCGCCGGCTTCGAGACGCTGGCCGCGATCATTGCCCGCGCTGCCGACCAGCCGCTCGGTTTGCGTCTTGACGCGCCCTTGGCGCTCTGGCAGCCTGCCGTCGAAAAGTGACGTTGATACAAGCGGTTATATTGGGCCAATGATAAAATCAGAGCTTGTCCAGCGCATCGCCGAGCGCAACACCCACCTTTACCAGCGCGACATCGAGAACATCGTCACGGCGATCCTCGACGAAGTCGTCAAGGCGCTCGGTCGCGGCGACCGCGTCGAGCTGCGCGGCTTCGGCGCCTTCTCGCGCAAGGCCCGCTCGGCCCGCGTCGGCCGCAACCCGCGCACCGGCGATGCGGTCGAGGTCGAGGAGAAGTTCGTGCCGGTGTTCAAGACCGGCAAGGAGCTGCGCCTGCGCCTCAACGGCAAGTCCTGAAGGAACGCGCCGGGAGGGGCTGGTTCAATCTCCAGCCCTCATCCTGAGGAGCCGCAAAGCGGCGTCTCGACGGATGGTCCAGGAGGCTCCGACGAGATCCGGACCATCCTTCGAGACGCAAGCCTGTCGGTTTGCTCCTCGGGACGAGGGCTCGCAGACGAAAAGGGAAAACCCGATGAAAGCCTTCTTCAAGGCGTTGATCCTCGTGCCGGTCGCGCTGGCGGTCGTGCTGTTTGCGGTCGCCAATCGTGGTGCCGTCCGGGTCTCGTTCGATCCGATCAGCCGGGACGCGCCGACGATCGCCTTCGACGTGCCGCTCTTCGCCGTGGTGCTGGCGGCGCTGGCTGCCGGCGTCCTGATCGGCGGCTTCGCCGCCTGGCTCGCCCAGGGCAAGCACCGCAAGGCGGCGCGGCGCAACCGGCGCGAGGCCGAGAGCTTGCGCGACGAGGCCCGCATGCTGCGCGCCGCCGTGCCCGATTCCGCCCTGCCGGCGCTGACCAGCGGCCGGGCCTGATGCGGCTCATCAGCGATGCCGAGCTCGATGCGGCGCTCGCCTATCCCGACCTGATCGATATCCTCGACGAGGCCTTTCGCGGCGATGCCGCGATGCCGCCGCGCACCAGCCATCCGATCCAGCGGCCGGACGAGCAGGCGGTGCTGCTGCTGATGCCGTGCTGGAGCGGCCCCTCGGCCGCGAAGCCCTATATCGGCACGAAAATCCTGTCGGTGTTCTTCGGCAACGGCAGGCGCAACCTGCCGGGCGTGATGGGCGCCTATCTGCTGATGGACGGCGAAACCGGCCGGCCGCTGGCGGTGATGGACGGCAACCGCCTGACGCAATGGCGCACGGCCGCGGCCTCCGCGCTCGCCGCTCGCTACATGGCCGCGCCCAAGGCGAGCCATATGCTGATGGTCGGCGCCGGCAGCCTCGCCCCGTTCCTGATCAAGGCGCATCAGGCGGTCAGGCCGCTGACCGACATCGCGATCTGGGCGCGCCGGCCGGAGGCGGCGCAGGCGGTGGTCGAGGAACTGGCGCGCGACGGCATCGCGGCGCGCGCCACGACCGACCTCGAAGGCGAGGCCCGCACCGCCGACGTGATCTCCTGCGCCACCAATGCGACGGAGCCGCTGATCCACGGCAAATGGTTGAAGCGCGACGCCCATCTCGATCTCGTCGGCGCCTTCACCATGCAGATGCGCGAGGCGGATGTCGACGCGCTGACGCGCGCCCGCGTCGTCGTCGATTCGGCGAAGGCGATCGGCACGGGCGGCGACGTCGCCGTCGCGATCGCCGAGGGCAGCTACAGCGCCGACAGCATCGCCGGCACGCTCGCCGATCTCTGCAACGGGACGATCGCCGGCACGGCGCCCGGCGGCGAGATCACTGTGTTCAAGTCGGTCGGCGTCGCGCTCGAGGATCTCGCGGCGGCCATCGCCGTCTGGGAACGCAGCCAGGGCGTCTGAGCGCGGCCGATCGCGCATGAGGGAGCGGACATGGCCGGCCCCATCGAATTGACCGACGAGGAGCGCGCCTGCATCGCGCAGGCCAAGGCCACCGATCCCGGCTTCGGCGCGGCGCTATCGTCCTACGCGCCCTATCTCGGCCCGGTCGCGCTTTTCGGCGCCTATGGCATCGCCATCGGGGATGTGACGGCGGTGGCGCTCGCCTTCGCCTGTCTGCTCGGGCTGAACCTGTGGTGGATCAAAGGCCAGACCCGCATCACCGGTGCCTTCAGGTCGATCTGCCGCAAGGTCGACGAGGCGCAGGCCGCAGTGCCGCCGCGCGCTCCCGACTAGGAGCGGGCGGCGGGCGTTCGCCTCCGTCGCCTCTCGACTTGCGTCAGGCGCGCACCGGCACGCCGCCGAGCGCCCCCAGCAGCCAGAGCACGACGACGATGGTCAGCACGAGGCCGAGCACGCCGCCGAGGCCGGCGCCGCCATAGCTGCGATGGCCGTAATATCCGCCGCCGCCGAGGAGGATGACGAGCAGGACGATGATCAGAACCGTGGACATGAGACGTTCCTTCCGGAGCAGGGCCGCCGGTTGGTCCGGCGGAACATGTCAGGAGAACGTCGCCCGGCGCCGCCGAGTTCCGTAAGGACCGGCGCTACTCCGCCTTGATCCCGACCTCCCTGATCAGATCGCCCCATTTCTTCTGCTCGGCCAGGACGAAGGCGGCGAGCTCCGCCGGCGTGTTGCCGACCGGATCGGCGGCGAGCACGTCCATCTTGCCGCGCACGCCCGGATCGGCGATGGCGGCCTTGGTCTCGGCCTGGACTTTTTCGATCACGGCCTGCGGCGTCTTGGCGGGGGCGAACAGCGCGAACCAGGACGAGACGTCGAAGCCCGGCACCACATCTGCGATCGGCGCGTATTCCTGCGCGGTCGGGGCGCGCCGGGCCGTGGTCACGCCGAAGCCGCGCAGCGCGCCGGAGCGGGCATGCGGCAGCGCCGAGGTGATGTTGTCGAACATCAGGTCGACGCGACCGCCGATCAGGTCCTGCAGCGCCTGCGACGAGCCGCGATAGGGCACATGCACCATCTTGGTGCCGGTCAGCTTCTGGAACAGCTCGCCGGCGAGATGGATCGAGGTGCCGACGCCCGAGGAGGCATAGGTCAGCTTGCCCGGATTGGCCTTGGCATAGGCGACGAGCTCGGCGGTGTCCTTCACCGGCACGTCCTTGCCGACGACGAGCAGGTTCGGCACCAGCGCCACCATCGTGATCGGCGCGAAATCCTTGATCGGGTCGTAGTTGACCTTCGCGTAGAGAGCCGGGTTGGCGATGAGCCCGACCGAGCAGATCAGCAGCGTGTCGCCGTTCGGCTCGGAACGGGCGGCCGCATCGACGCCGATATTGCCGCCGGCGCCCGGCCGGTTCTCGACCACGAAATTCGTGCCCCAGGCCTGGCCGAGCCTGTCGGCCATCAGCCGGCCGAGGATGTCGGTGGCGCCTCCCGGCGGAAACGGCACGATCAGCTTCAGCGTCCGTCCCTGCGGCCAGGCACCCTGCGCGAAGCCTGCCGATGGCAGTGCGAGGCTGCCGCCGAGCGCGGCGAGAAGGGTTCGGCGGTCGAGCACGATGTCGGCCATGGCGGTTGGTCTCTCCCTGTGACGGCGCGGGACTTGGATGCCCGCTTGGCATGCCGCTCAAGCTGCCGCCTGCGGCCGGGCTTGTCCACTGGCGCTCGCGACACCAGCCTGCTTGACGAATGCCGGCGAAGCTTGCGTCCTTGCGCCATGCCCGTCCTGTCCCGCCGAATCACCGCGTTCGTGCTGCTTGCCGCCGCGGCCGTGTCGGCGGGCGCCGCCCGTGCCCAGGACAATGCCGCCGACGAGGCGAAGCGCCGTGCCGCCAACATCGCCGCCTTCCCCGAGGCGGCGCGCGCGCTCTTCGGCCAGAAGACGACGCCGGCCTCGCTGCAGGCGCGCGCCATCGGCTCCTATGCGCGGGGCTGCCTCGCCGGTGCGGTCGCGCTGCCGGTCGACGGGCCGAGCTGGCAGGTGATGCGGCTCGCCCGCAACCGCAACTGGGGCCATCCGATCCTGATCGACTATCTCGAGAAGCTCGCCCGCGACGTGCCGCGCATCAATGGCTGGCCGGGCATCCTGGTCGGCGACATCTCGCAGCCGCGCGGCGGGCCGATGCTGACCGGCCATGCCTCGCACCAGATCGGCCTCGACGCCGATCTCTGGCTGACGCCGATGCCGCGCGAGCGGCTCGACAAGGACGAGCGCGAGAACATGCCGGCGGTCAACATGGCGCGGGCGGACTGGCGCGACGTCGATCCGAAGAACTGGACGCCGGCGCACACGAAACTGATCAGGACCGTCTCCGCCGACCCGCGCGTCGAGCGCATCTTCGTCAATCCGGCGCTGAAGGTGGCGCTCTGCCGCGAGGCCGGCGCCGACAAGGCCTGGCTCGGCAAGGTCCGGCCGATCTGGGGCCACAACTATCATTTCCACATCAGGATGAGCTGCCCGGCCGGCATGGAGGGCTGTTCCGGCCAGGAGCCGCCGAATGTCGGCGACGGCTGCGGCGAGGAGCTCTCGGGCTGGATCGAGCGCCAGCGCGAGGCCTTCTTCGCGCCAAAGAAGCCGCCGCCGAAGAACCCGCCCAAGCCCAAGCCGCCGATCTCGCTCGACGCGCTGCCGCCAGAGTGCCGTCAGGTGCTGGTGGCGCGGTGATCGGCCGCTTCAACCCGCAGCCCTCATCCTGAGGAGCGCCGCAGGCGCGTCTCGAAGGATGCTCCAGGAGGCTCGTGAACCATCTGGAGCATCCTTCGAGACGCCGCTGACGCGGCTCCTCAGGATGAGGGTTGGAGGTGTTGCCTACCGCCGCTGCGTCCGGCCCGAGCTGTAGGCGAACGGGTCCTTCTGCGGCGTGATCAGGGCCGGCTGCGCCTGGTCGTAGCCTTCCATGTCGAGCACGCCGGTGCCCTCGTCGTCGCCCAGCACCATCTCTTCGCTCGGCGGCGTCGAGCCCGGCAGCTGCAGCGGACCGCGCTGCAGGCTGGGCGGCGACGGTTCGTTGTAGCGCGGCCGGTTGAGCGGCTCGGTCGACGGCTCCTCGATGAAACGGCGCTGCGCATCGAGGCTCTGCCCGCCGCGATGGCTCGCGACCGGGTAGCCGCTGCCGACGCCGCCCGGTGGGCGCAAGCCGTCGCTCGGCTGGCGCAGCAGCGGCCCGCCGGCGATGATCGCGTCGATGTCGCCCTGCCTGTCGCGCTGCGCCGACTGGAACGGGCGGGCCGGGTCCGGCGGCGGCAGGTTGTAGTTCGGCGTGTGCTTGATCACCGGCTTGCAGATGTGCCGGCCCTTGGAATGGCGCGCCAGGTCGATGTGGAAATGATCGTAGTGGAACATGTCGGCACCGGGGCCGAGCACGGTCGAGAAATGCTCGCAGGCCCCGACGAAGATCTCGCGCAGGAAGTTCTGCTCCTCGGGGGAGCCGCGCCAGCCGTCCTTGACGGTGACGTTGCGGCCGTCGTTCAGGCGGAAGGAGAAGACGTCGACGGCGTTGCCGAAGGCGTGCTCGGAGGTCCGGCTGGTGCCGGTGCCGTTGTTCATGGCGCGGCAGGAATAGGAGCCGGCGCGGATCTCGACGACCTGTGCGCCGAGCCCGTTCATCGCCGCCGGCTGCACCACCTCGTTGAACCAGCGGTCGGTCGTCGCCACCACCGGGCAGGCCAGCGTCGCGGCGCTGGTGAGATGGACCGAGCCGCCGGCGAAGGCGGCGACCTTCAGTGGCCTTTCCATGCCGCAGGTGCCGGGCCCCTCGATCGGTTTTCCGCGCAGGCTGACATACTCGGAAAGCTGGACCTGCCGCGAGGCCAGGCATTCGGCCTCGGCCTGATCGCGCCAGGGGGCGCGTTGCGCCTTCTGGAACTTGCCGCAGCCGGCAAGCCCGGCACCGAGCACGCCGAGCGTGATGAGGGCGAGGTGAACGCGTCGCATGGACGATCAAATGCGACCCGTTTCGTGAACGGTTTCTCAACCGGCTGAGCCCTCCGCGCCACAGCCGGATTAACTTTGGCGGCGCGGTGAATCGTTCGTTAAGGGGCGGCCGGGCCCTGCCCGCAGGTCACCTGATGCATCAATCGGCCCGGCACCACCGTGAAGGCGCCGGCGCCGACGAGGCCGGCGAAGAGCCCGATCATCGCCCATTTGTGGGCGGTGATGATGCCGCGCCGGCGCATGATGATCGCGTAGGGCAGATTGACGGCCACCAGCACGGTGAAAAGGTGAATTGCGCTGAAATGGCCCTTGCTCATGATGAAGAGCGAGCTTGCCGCGACCACCGCCATAGCCGCGGCGAAGACCCAGCCGATCCGACGATGCAGCGCCGTGCCCTTGGGCAGCAGCATCACCGCCGAGCCCGAGACGAGGGCCAGAAGGGTGGCGGCGACATGGATCTGGATGACGGGCGTGGTGGCCGCGAGCGGGGCGAGGGTCATGACGGTCCGGGCAGCGGTAAATGTAAATTACATTTACATTTGACATGTCCTTGCGTCAACCTCTGATAGTGTCCCGTCCGCGTCGGCGCTTCGCGTCGTCCGGGCTGGCCACCCGGCGCATTCGCGCATGCGCAGCAGGGGATGGCGCAACGCCCTTGGCTCGTGCGAGATCGCGTGACCGCATCCGCCGCCGTGAGGACAGCCGCCCATGACCGGCAAGGCCCGCTTCATCTTTCCCGTGCTGATGGCCGGCGTGATGGCCTTCCTGATGACGGCGCTGGTGACCTGGCTCAATCTCGGCCTTCCGCCCGATTTCGTGGCGCACTGGCTGCGCGCCTTCGTCATCGCCTGGCCCTGCGCCGCCGTCGCGGCCTTCGTCGCCATCCCCCTGGCGCGTCGGGCGACCGCCGCCATCGTCGCCGTGATCGGAGAATGAGCATGCTGAGCGCCCGCGCCGTCGCCGGGCGGATCGCCTCGGACACGAGCACGCCCGCCGCCGAACTGGAGCGGAGCGCCGCGCTGATCGCCGAGCACGAACCGCAGATCGCCGCCTTCGCCAGCCGGCCGGGCCGGCTCGTGGCCGGAACCGGTCCGCTCGCCGGGGTCGCCTGCGGGGTCAAGGACATCATCGACACGGCCACATTGCCGACGCAGATGGGCTCGGCCATCTATGCCGGCTGGCTGCCGCGCGCCGACGCAGCCATCGTCGCCATGCTGGTGGCGGCGGGCGCGACCGTCGCCGGCAAGACGCACACCACCGCCTTCGCCTTCCTCGACCCGGCGCCGACGCGCAATCCTCACGACGTCACGGCGAGCCCCGGCGGCTCCTCGGCCGGCTCGGCCGCGGCGGTCGCGGCCGGGATGGTTCCGCTCGCCATCGGCACCCAGACCGGCGGTTCGGTGATCCGCCCCGCCGCCTATTGCGGCACGGCCGCGATCAAGACCTCCTACGCCCTGCTGCCGACGGTCGGCGTCAAGACCTTCTCCTGGTCGCTCGATACGCTCGGCCTCATGGCGGCGAGCGCCGACGATCTCGGCTTCTGCCTCGCCGCGATCGCCGACCGGCCGGAGCTCGACGCCGCGGCGGCGGACCTCGCGGGCCTGCGCATCGGCGTGGTCCGGCAGGATTTCGCCGGCCCGCCCGAACCCGGCTCCGGGATCGCCCTGCAGCGCTTCCGCGAGATCGCCGCGCAGGCCGGTGCGACGCTGGTCGACCTCGTCGAGCCGGTCGCGTTCGCCGAGGCCTTCCAGGCTCATGGGCCGCTGCAGGACTACGAGGCGACGCAGGCGCTGGCCTGGGAATATGCGAACCATCGCGAGACGATCGCGCCGAAGCTGCGTGCCTATCTCGACGGCGCCCGCGCGACCACGCCGGCGCAATACGACGAGGCGAGGCGGGTCTCGCGCCGGGGACGGGACGCCGCCCGCGCCTTCTTCGGGCAGGTCGACGTCGTCGTGACCTTCGCGGCACCGGGCGAGGCGCCGGACACGCTCGACTCGACCGGCGATTCCCGTTTCAACCGGCTCTGGACGCTGCTCGGGGTTCCCTGTCTGACGGTGCCGCTCGGGCGCGGGTCGCGCGGCCTGCCGGTCGCGATCCAGTTCATCGCCGGTTTCGGCGCCGATGCCGAGGTCGTCGCGGTCGCGAAAGCCTTTGAAAACGCAATGACCGCAAGGCCCTGAACCTCATTCTCCCCAAAACAATTCAATAGTTTAACCATTTTTTAGCAATACTCTTGCCTTCCCGTGGCCGCGATTGCCATGTCGCCCCCTTGCGGCCGGCGCCAGTTCTGGTAGCGTCGTGTCAGGTCAATGACACAGGAGGGGAGCCATGAGCCTCACGCTACGTCTCGACCGGTTGGTCATGGGAGCAGCTTTTCTGTTCATGATGGCGATCGTTCTGGGAGCGTTCTGACTGGAGTCAGTCTCGCGTCTGATGGACCACAAGAGTCTTCGAAAACGCCGCCGGATCGCCTCCGGCGGCGTTTTGCTTGAACGGCTGTCGTGGCGCCGTTCAGCTCTCCGGGCAGGGATTCTCGCTGACCTCCCAGGACATCATGTTGATGACCCGGCCGCAGGCGGCCAGACGCCGGCCCATCGTCGTCTTGATGCAGGCGGTGGCGCCCTCGGCGATCTTCTTGCCGTCGCTCCAGCAGAAGCACAGCGGCTCCGGCGCCTGGGCGAGGCGGGGCCTGTCGAGCGCAACGGGGCGCTCCTGGGCGAAGGCGGCCGACAGGGTCCCCGCCAGCGCGACGACGACGAGCCCGGCCCTGAGGCCGCCCCGTCCCGACGAGATCATGCGCATGAGCGAACCTCCGCCGTGTCGATGAATCGACAGTATCATGACATCGCGGCGGCCCCAAACCTGGCGGCAAGGCGATCTTAGACTTTCGTCGTAGATACTTCCGGATGCCTCGCCTTGTAAGTCTGGAGGGGCGTGGCCATATCGCCGCCAAGAGAGCCGAGGGGCTCCGGCAAGGGGATTCTGGAGGAACCATGTTTCTGCACTCGCTCGCCCGGCGCGGCCGGTTCGTCGCCATCGTCGCCAGCGGGCTCCTGCTCGCGCCCATGATCGCCGAGGCACGTCCCGGCGGCGGCAAGAGCTCCGGCAGCCGCGGCTCGCGCACCGAATCGGCGCCGGCCCCGACCCAGACCGCCCCCAACGGCGCCCAGCCCTTCCAGCGCAGCGCCCAGCCCTCGCCGGCTTCGCCGTCGGTCGCGGGTCCTTCAGCGGCCGCTGCCGCTGCTCAGGCCGCCAAGCCCTCGATGGCGCGCAGCCTGATGATGGGCCTTGGCGCCGGCCTGCTCGGCGCCGGCCTGTTCGGCCTGCTCTCGGGCTCGGGCTTCTTCTCCGGTCTCGCCTCGCTCGCCGGCATCTTCGGCTTCCTGCTGCAGCTCGCGCTGATCGGCGGCGTGATCTGGCTGGCGCTGCGCTTCTTCCGCCGCCGTTCCGAGCCGCAGCTCGCCGGTGCCGGCGCGCCGATGCCGCGCGAGGCCTATCAGCCGCAGCCGCAGAACCTTCAGGCCCAGAACACCGCCGCCCGCATGGGCATGATGGCCGGTGGCGGCGCGGCCGCGCCGCAAACCCAGCCGCTCCAGCTCGACGGCGAGGACTTCAACGCCTTCGAGCGGCTGCTGACCGAGATCAACGCCGCCTATTCTGGCGAGGACGAGGCCGGCCTGCGCCAGCGCGTCACGCCCGAGATGTTCGGCTATTTCGACGAGGACCTCAGCGGCAACGCCAAGCGTGGCCTCGCCGACCGGGTCTCGGACGTCAAGCTGCTGCAGGGCGACCTGTCGGAAGCCTGGCGCGAGGGCAATCTCGACTACGCCACGGTCGCGATGCGCTTCAGCCTGATCAACGCGCTCTACGAGCGCTCCAGCGGCAAGCTCGTCGATGGCAGCGCGACCGTGCCGCAGGAGGTCACCGAGCACTGGACCTTCGTGCGCGAGCGCGGCGGCGCCTGGAAGCTCTCGGGCATCCAGAACGCGGCCTGAACGTTACAACCGAATTCGAGTCCGCAGCGGCCGGGGAAACCCGGCCGCTTTTTCGTTGCGGCGCGGGATTCGGGTGTCGCGCCGGCGCGATCCGTCCTATAGGCGACGGATCGGTCGGCAGCCTGACGGAGTTCTCCAGCCATGAGCGAGATGCGTCTCGTCGTCGTCGGCGCCGCCGGGCGCATGGGCCGGATGCTGGTCAGGGCCGTCAACGACACGCCGGGCTGCACGCTCTCGGCCGCGATCGAGCGGCCGGGCTCGCCCGCGCTCGGCAGCGACGCCGGCATTCTGGCGGGCCTCCCGGCGAGCGGAGTCGTGGTGAGCGAGGAGGTGCTGCCGGCCTTCCGCGCCGCCGACGGCGTGCTCGACTTCACCGCGCCCGAGGCGACCTGCGATTTCGCCGACCTCGCGGCGCAGGCCGGAATCGTCCACATCGTCGGCACGACCGGGCTCGAGCCGCGCCATCTCGACCGGCTGGCCGAGGCCGCGCGCCGCACCGCGATCGTGCGCTCCGGCAATATGAGCCTCGGCGTCAATTTGCTCGCGGCGCTGGTGCGCAAGGTCGCCGCGACGCTCGGCACCGACTGGGACATCGAGATCGTGGAGATGCATCACCGGATGAAGGTCGATGCGCCTTCCGGCACGGCCGTGCTGCTCGGCGAGGCGGCGGCGGCGGGGCGCCATGTCGATCTCGCGGAGGCGCGCGTCGCCGTCCGCGACGGCCAGACTGGCGCCCGGCCGGGCGGCGCCATCGGCTTCGCCGCGCTGCGCGGCGGCACCGTCACCGGCGACCACAAGGTGATCTTCGCCGGGGCCGGCGAGCGGCTCGAGCTCGCTCACGTCGCCGAGGATCGCGGACTGTTCGCGCAAGGCGCGATGAAGGCGGCGCTCTGGGGCCGGGGCCGCGCGCCCGGCCTCTATTCGATGGCCGACGTGCTCGGCCTCGGGACGCTCTGAGGGAGCGCCGCGATGACCCGGATCGCGATCGCGCCCGGCGTCGTCCACTGGCCGGGCTATCTCTCGGCCGACGACCAGGCGGCCCTGCTCGCCGAACTACGCGCGGTCATCCGCCAGGCGCCGCTCTTCCAGCCGCGCATGCCGAAGACCGGCAAGCCCTTCTCGGTCAGGATGAGCAATTGCGGCCCGCTCGGCTGGGTCTCCGACAGCCAAGGCTATCGCTACCAGCCGCTGCATCCGGATACGGGCGAGCCTTGGCCGCTGATGCCGGCGCCGCTGCTCGCGGCCTGGGAAGCGCTGGCGGGCTATCCGCACCCGCCGGAAGCCTGCCTGATCAATCTCTACGAGGCCGGCGCGAAGATGGGCCTGCATCAGGACCGCGACGAGGCCGAGTTCGACGCGCCCGTGCTGTCGCTCTCGCTCGGCGACGCGGCGCTTTTCCGCATCGGCGGCACGACGCGCGGTGGCAAGACGATCTCGCTGAAGCTGTCGTCGGGCGACGCGCTGCTCTTCGGCGGCGAGGCCAGGCTCGCCTTTCACGGCGTCGATCGCATCCTTTCGGGTTCCTCGACGCTGCTGCCGGAGCGCGGGCGCATCAACCTGACGCTCAGGCGCGTGACCAAGCCGGAGTAGTAGCCCGTCATTGCGAGGAGGCGCAGCCGACGAAGCAACCCAGGGGGACCGGGCTCATCCGGTCCCCCTGGGTTGCTTCGCTACGCTCACAATGACGGCAGTGGGTCTCACCCCTTCCCCGGCAGGTTGGGGAACGACCAGCCGAACAGCATCGAGCCTGCCCGCAGGCCGAAGGTCGTCGCGATGCCGGCGGCCATCACGAACACCGGCTCGATCACCAGCAGCGACAGGCCGGCGGTGACCGCGGCCCCTGCGGCCGCGGCCGTGACGTAGAAATCCCGGCTCCACAGCACCATCGGCCGGTCGCCCGCGAGGATGTCGCGCAGGATGCCGCCGAAGGAGGCGGTCATGGTGCCGAGCGCGATCGCCGACAGCGGCGAGATGCCGACGTCTAGTGCCTTCAGCGTGCCGACGACGGCGAAGAGCGACAGGCCCGCCGCGTCGGCCCAGACCAGCAGGCGCTTTCCCGCCCAGCCGTCGAGCATGCCCGGTTTCAGATAGGCGGTCGCCCATGAGACCAGCGCGACCGCCGAGCAGACCAGCACGTCGGAGGGGTCGCGCACCCAGAACACCAGCCGCCCGAGCAGGAGGTCGCGCAACGTACCGCCGCCGACGCCGGTCACCGTCGCGAGCAGGATGAAGCCGAACGGGTCCATGCCCTTGCGGGCCGCCACCAGCGCGCCGGTCAATGCGAAGACGGCGACGCCGGCGGCCTCCAACATCGACTAGTGGCCAGCCGAGCCGTCGCCCTTTCCGGGCGCCGCCGGCTCGGGCGGCTTCGGCGCGCCGGCCGAGACGCCGACCAGCGCCGGCCGCAGCACGCGCTCGCCGATCTTGTAGCCGGTCTGCACCACCTTCGAGACCATGCCCTTGGCGACTTCGGCATCGGGCGCCTCGAACATCGCCTGGTGCAGGTTGGGGTCGAATTTTTCGCCCTGCGGGTCGATCTTGCGGACGCCGTGACGCTCCAGCGTCTTCAGCAGTTCGCGCTCGGTCAGTTCGACGCCCTCGATCAGCGCGTTCAGCGCGGCGTCGCCGCTCTTGGCCGATTCAGGCACGTTTTCCAGGCCCCGGCGCAGATTGTCGGCCGAGCCCAGCATGTCGCGCGCGAAGCTCGTCACCGCATAGGCCTTGGCGTCGGCGACCTCGCGCTCGGTGCGGCGGCGCAGATTCTCCATCTCGGCCAGCGTGCGCAGCAGCTTGTCCTTGAACTCGTCGCGCTCGGCCTCGACACGGTTCAGTTCGCCGGCGAGGAATTTCTCCGGCGAGGCGGGCGCCTCGGTCGCGGACGCTTCCGTCTCGGGGTTCGGTTGTTCGCTCGCAGGTTTCTGCGTCATCGCCTCGTCCAGTCCAGATCGCGGGGGCGGCCGCCACAGCATGGGCGAAGGCCGCATTCCGGGCCGATATCGGGCTTATGGCCGGCGAAATCAAGCGCGGGCAGGGGTCTTCACATGCGGGCAGACACCTTGGCCCTGGGCTGGGCCGGCTTGTCGTGCCAGAAGGAGAACACGTCGAGCAGCGCCTTGCGGATGGCGAGCTGGCGCACGGTCGAGACGATTTTCGCATTGGTCAGGTCGGTGACGTAGAACACGTCGACCGCCTTCTCGCCGAAGGTCGCGATATGGGCCGAGGCGATGTTGAGGTTGAGCTTTCCGATCGCCGTGGTGAGATCGTAGAGCAGGCCCGGCCGGTCGAGCCCGGTGACCTCGAGCACGGTGTGCCGCGCCGACAGCACGTTGTCGATGATGACCTCCGGCGCGAGCTGGAAGGTGGAGCCGCGCGGCGGCGGCGCCCGGCGCTGCGCCACGAGGTCGGCGATCCTGATCTCGCCCTTCAGCGCGCGCTCGATCGCGGCTGCGATCCGCTCGGCCCGGCGCAACTCGTCGTCGTCGCGCTCGAAGGCGCGCGAGACCGAGATCGTGTCGAGCACGAGCCCGTCGGTGGTCGTGAAGATCTGCGCATCGACGATGTTGCCGCCGGCCGCGGCGCAGGCGCCGGTGACGATGGCGAGCAGGCGCGGGTGGTCGGGCGCCAGGATGGTGAGCTCGGTCACGCCGCGGAACTGGTCTGTCTCGACGGCCGTCGCGGTCGTGCGCCCCTGCGCCTCGGCGTCGCGCAGGAAGCGGGCGTGCTTCTCCTGGCGGGCGAGGTCGGTCTTGATCCAGTAGGCCGGGTAGTGCCGGGCGAGATAGCCGTCGCGCTCGGCCTCGCTCCAGTCGGCGAGGAGTTCCTTCAGGGCGTCCTGGCGCTTCTCGACGCGCGCCTTGCGCTCGATCGCGGAATGGCCGCCGGCGAGCACGATCTCGGTCTCGTAGTAGAGCGTGCGAAGGAGCTGGCCTTTCCAGCCGTTCCAGACTCCCGGGCCGACCGCCTTGATGTCGGCGACGGTGAGGATCAGCAGAAGCTTCAGCCGCTCCAGCGTCTGCACCGTCGCGGCGAAGGTCTCGATCGTCTTGGGGTCGCCGAGATCGCGGCTCTGCGCCACGCTCGACATGTCGAGATGGTGCTCGACCAGCCAGACGGCGGTCTCCGTCTGCGCCTCGGTCAGGCCGAGCCGTGGGCCGAGCTTGCGGGCGATCCTCGCGCCGGCGATCGAGTGGTCCTCGATTCGCCCCTTGGCGACGTCGTGCAGGAATAGCGCAACATAGAGCGCGCGCCGGTTGGCGACCGTCGGCATGATCTCGTTGGCGAGCGGGTGCTCCATCTCGAGCACGCCGGCATCGATCTCGGCGAGAATGCCGATCGAGCGGATCAGGTGCTCGTCGACGGTGTAGTGGTGATACATGTTGAACTGCATCATCGCGACGATGCGGCCGAAATCCGGGACGAACTTGCCGAGCAGGCCGGATTCGTTCATCCGCCGCAGCACCACCTCCGGCGAGCGCCGCGCCGTCAGGATCTCGAGGAAGATCCGGTTGGCGTCCGGATCGGCCCGCAGCTTCGGCGTGACCAGCCGGAGCGATTGCGTCACCAGCCGGCTGGTGTCGGGATGGATGGCGAGGTCGTCGCGGCTGGCGATTTCGTAGAGCCTGAGCAGGTTGACCGGGTCGCGCCGGAACGTCTCGGGGTCGACGACCGCGAGGCGCTGGCTCTTCAGGGTGAAGTCGGCATGGCCGAGCGCCCGCACGCGCTTGCGCTTGGCGAAGGAGCCGAGCAGGCGCGAGAGCGAGGCGCGCGGCTTCTGCTGGCGCGCCTCGAGCTCGGCGCAGACGATCGCGGTCAGGTCGCCGACATCCTTGGCCACGAGGAAATAGGCCTTCATGAAGCGCTCGACCGGGGCCTGGCCGCTGCGGCCGGCATAGCCGATCGCGGCCGCCACTTGTCTTTGCAGATCGAACGAGAGCCGCTCCTCGGCCCGGCCGGTGATGAAATGCATCCAGCAGCGCACCCGCCAGAGGAACTCCTCCGAGCGCTGGAACATCAGCAACTCGCGCCGGTCGAACAGGCCGGCCGTCTCGAGCTCGCGGACGTCGTCGACCCGGTAGGCGTATTTCGCGATCCAGAACAGCGTGTTGAGATCGCGCAGGCCGCCCTTGCCGTCCTTGACGTTGGGCTCGACCAGATAGCGCGAGGTGCCGGCGCGCCGGACCCGCGTCTCGCGCTCGGCGAGCTTGGCCTCGGTGAAGGCCGGCGCCGTGCCTTCGACCACCTCGGCGCCGAAGCGCTTCGTCATCTCGGCGAACAGTGCCTTGTCGCCGGCGATGAAGCGCGCCTCCAGCATGGCGGTACGGACCGTCATGTCGGCGCGCGCCTCGCGGATGCAGTCGTCGGTCGAGCGCACCGAATGGCCGACCTTCAGCTTCAGGTCCCAGAGCGGATACAGCATCGCCTCGACGACGCTCTCGCCCCAGGCGGTCTGCTTGTGCGGGAACAGGAAGAGCAGGTCGACATCGGAGCCCGGCGCGAGCGTGCCGCGGCCATAGCCGCCGACCGCGACGACGGCGATGCGCTCCGATTGCGAAGGATTGACCGCCGGGTAGAAATGCCGCGTCGCGGCGACGTGCAGGCAGCCGACGACGCCGTCCATGACCGCCGAGAGATGCCGGGCGCAGGCCAAGCCCTGGCGCGGCCGGGCGAGGATTTCGCGGGCCGCGGCGTGGCCCTGGTCGAGCACGCGCCGGAGCCCGGCGACCAGCAGGCCGCGCAACGCTCCTGGCGCGGGATCGGTCGATCCGGCCACGAGGTTCTCGACCGCCCGCGACGGGCTGTCGAGCACCGCTTCCAGGTCGAGAATCGGCTGATCGGCGAGAGACGACACCTGATGACCTCGGCTGCACCGCATCGAGCGGGTGAAAGGCTGCCCGCTGGTTAGCATGCGGGGCGGATTCGGGAAGCGCTTTCCGCCGGCGCCGACGATCGCGAGCCGACATCGCCACTCTGTCGTTTGACAAGAAGAACGATCGGACCTATTCAGCGGATACGCGCCGATTTGAGCCACCAGCTTGCGGGCGCGAAACAAATGCAGCTAAAGCGTGGGGTCTCGGATCGAGCCGATGCTCGTTGCGGTTCCCTGCCATGCGGGAACCGGTCCATGTCGATCCAGCCAGCACTCCGGGATTTCGGCCTGGCCGATCTGGTCCGCCACGAGGCGGAGGTCGGGCAAGGCGAGATCGTCGCCGTCTTCGACGGGTCAGCCTCCGCGGCCGGCACGCCGACGAGCCAGGGCATGGCTGTGCTCGGTCCCGGGGCCGGCCTCTTTCCCTGGCTGACGGTGTCGGACAATCTCGTCTTCGGCCGCGAGGGCCTGACGCCGTTCGCGCAGGATGGGCTCGTCGCCAATGCGCTGGCGCGGGTCGGCCTCGGCGACATCGGGCGACTGCTGCCGGACGAGCTGTCGCCATTCGAACGTCACGGTGTCGCGCTCGCCCGTCTCTTCCTGACCCGGCCGCCGCTCCTGCTGCTGACGCAGCCCTTCGCCGGGCTCGATCCCGCCGAGGAGGCGCATCTGTTCGAGCGACTGGCCGCGCTCCGCCGCGAGAGCGGCCTGCGCGTGCTGCTCGCCCCGCGCGATCTCGACCAAGCGCTGCTGGCGGCCGACCGCATCCTGCTCGCGCGGCCGGCGGGGCCCGTCGTGGCGGGCTTCGTCAACCTGCGGCGCCGGCCGCAGGATCGGGCTTGCGCCTGTCGCGGCCGGCTCCGATCCGAGATCGCCCGCGCGATCCGGAGCATCGCCGGTGCCGAACGCGGTCTTGCCAGCGGCTGGCCATGAGCCTGCTGGCGTCGATTCGCCGAAGCGCCTAACAGTGCCGCGATCTCTCCTCGGCAAGGTCATCCCATGGACGTCACCGCCCTCCGCGCCCTTCAGGCTCCGCTCAAGGACGCCTACCGCGCCGATCCAGACGCCGGCGTCGTCACACTCAAGGCCCGCGGCGAACTCGACGACCAGCACATCGCCTGCAAGGTCGAGACCGGGCGCGCGATCGCGCTCGCCGGCCTGCATCCGGCCAGCGGCGGCTCCGGCGCAGAGCTTTGCTCCGGCGACATGCTGCTGGAGGCGCTCGTCGCCTGCGCCGGCGTGACGCTGAAGGCGGTCGCGACCGCGCTCGAGATCGAGATCAAGAAGGGTTTCGTCCGGGCCGAGGGCGACCTCGACTTCCGCGGCACGCTCGGCGTGGCCAGGGACGCCGCCGTCGGCTTCAGGGCGATCCGCCTGTTCTTCGACGTCGAGACCGATGCTTCGCAGGAGAAGCTCGACACGCTGCTCAGGCTGACCGAGCGCTATTGCGTCGTGTTCCAGACGCTGAACGTGAAGCCGGAGCTGTCGGCGAAGTTGACGACAGGGTAGCGTCCCCGGGCGCAAAGGCAGTCATTCTGCGTGCATTGCGGCTTGAACCTCTGCCGGAACGAGAGGCATAAGTCGGGTCTGTGCCGCGCTGTCGACAGGGGACGTCGTTCATGCCGATCATTGCCGTTCTGCTCGGCGCCATCGTCACCGGTACGATCTACTGGATGCTGTGGGGCGGCGGCATGGCCTATGTCAGCCAGCGGCTCGACGCGAAGGGCGAGGAGAAGCGGCGCGAAACGCTTCGCCGGCGCCGCATCGAGTCCGAGCAGGAAGCGCGTCGCGTCGGCCTCAGGAGCTTGCCGGAAAGCCGGGACGGAGCGGTCGCTCTGATGTGTCTCGTCGCCGGCGAGCGCGGTGAGCTGACGACCGAGCAGCTCGATCTCATCCGCGCGCAGATGCGCGACGTCCTCGAATTCGGAACCGACATCGAGGAGCGCCTGGTGGTGGCGAAGCACGCGGTTCAGGCGGCCCCGTCGAGGACCATCGCCCTGACCGATCTGCGCGAGCTGATGTCGCCGCATCTGACGCGGGCGGAATACGCCGAACTCTTCCTGATGCTGCACCGCCTCGCGGAACTGCATGGCGGGCCGACCGATGCTCAGGAGCGGCTGATCGGCGAGGCGGAACGGCTCCTGCCGCCGCGTCGGTGAAGCAGGGCGGTCGCCCTCACTCCGCCGCGTTCTTCAGCGCCAGCCCTTTCGTGAAGGGCAGTGCCGGCTCGGCGCCCTTCGCGTCGTCGAACTCGAGCGCGCCGATCCGCTCGCCGCGGCTCGCGATCTTTCCGGCCGAGGTGCGGATGCCGGAGACGTCCTCCTGCGCCTGGCGGAAATGCTGGTCGAGCTTCTCGGCCCGCTCGCCGAGCCGGCGCACATCGGCCAACAGCTTGCCGACTTCGGATTGGATCACCTGCGCCTCCTCGCGCATCCGGGCGTCGCGCACCAGCGACTGCATCAGCTGGATCGCCAGCGCCAGCAGCGAAGGCGAGACGATCATGATCCGGGCCCGGCTAGCCTTCTGGATCACGTCGTCGAAATGCTCGTGCAGATCGGCGTAGATCGACTCGGACGGCACAAAGAGCAGCGCCATGTCCTGCGTCTCGCCAGCGAGAAAATAGCGCTCGGCGATGTCCTTCACATGCACGCCGACATCGCTGCGTACGCGCAGGCCGGCGGCCTTCCGGGCCTCGTCGCCACGCGCCTCGCGCAGCAAAGTGAAGCTTTCCAGCGGGAATTTCGCGTCGATGACGAGGCCGCGCCCGTCGCCCGGCAGCGTCACCAGGCAGTCCGGCCGCTTGCCGTTGGAGAGCTGGGGCTGGAAGGTGAAGAAGGCGGCGGGCAGCCCGTCGCGGATGATCGCCTCCATCCGGCCCTGACCATAGGCGCCGCGTGCCTGCTTGTTGGCGAGCACGTCCTTCAGCGTCACCACCTCCGAGGTCAGGTCGGTCAGGTTCTTCTGGGCCGAGTCGATCACCGCCAGTCGCTCCTGCAGCTTGCCGAGGCTCTCAGTGGTCTGGCGGACGTTCTGCTCCAGCCCGCTGCCGACCTGCTGGCGCAGGCCATCCATCCGCTCGGCCATGATGCGGGCGAGATCGCCCTGCCGGGTCGAGAGGATCTCCGCCATCGACTGCAGCCGGCCGGCGAGCTCGGCCTGGGAACGGTTCATCTCGGCGACCTTGTCGTCCATCTCGCGGGACCGCTCGGCGGCGAGCGCCGCTTCGAGCGTGCGGCGCGAGGCGCCCCGCCAGGACGAGACCACCACCATCAGAAGCAGCAGCAGGCTCAAGCCGGCAAAGCCGAAAGCGGCCTCGGCCCAGCTCACCGGGCGCCCGAACAGGATGAATGCGATCTCGTTCATCAGAGCAGCCTAGCCGATTCGATCTGGCAAATCGAACGAAAGCGGAACGGTTTGACCGCTTGCCCACAAATGCTTATGTCGCGCCGTGTTTCCCTAGAAGCCGTTCGAGCCCGCCCATGGCCCTTCGCCCTCTCGTCTATCTGCCCGATGCGCAATTGCGTCTGGTCTCCAGGCCCGTCGAGGCGGTAACGGCGGAGATCAAGGCGCTCACCGCCGATATGCTGGCGACGATGTACGATGCGCCGGGCATCGGCCTCGCGGCTATCCAGATCGGCGTGCCGCTCAGGGTCGTGACGATCGATCTGTCGAAGCCGGCCAAGGACGGCGAGGCCCCGGCCCCCAAGGACCCGCAGGTCTTCCTCAATCCGGAAGTGACCTGGAGCTCTGACGAGAAGAACGTCCACGAGGAGGGCTGCCTCTCGATCCCGGAGTACTACGAGGAGGTCGAGCGGCCGAGCGCGATCAAGGTCCGCTTCATGGATCTCGAAGGCCAGACGCAGGAGATCGAGGCCGACGGCCTGCTCGCGACCTGCCTCCAGCACGAGATCGACCATCTCAACGGCGTGCTCTTCATCGACCATCTCTCGCGGCTGAAGCGCGAACGCGTGACCAAGCGCTTCGCCAAGCAGGCCCGGCGCGAGAGCGCGGCTTGACCAGGGCTGTACCCCGTCAATGACGCTCCGCGTCGTCTTCATGGGCACGCCCGATTTCGCCGTGCCGACGCTGACCGAGATCATCGGGCAGGGGCACGAGGTCGTCGCCTGCTACACCCGCGAGCCGGCCCAGGCCGGGCGCGGTCTCGATTTGAGACCGTCACCCGTCCAGAAGGCGGCCGAGCGCTTCGGCATCCCCGTCTTCACGCCGAAGACGCTGAAAACCCCCGAGGCCGTCGAGACCATGGCCTCGCATCAGGCCGACGTCGCCGTCGTCGTCGCCTATGGCATGATCCTGCCCCCGGCGATCCTCGATCTGCCCGAGCTCGGCTGCCTCAATCTGCACGGCTCGCTGCTGCCGCGCTGGCGCGGCGCCGCGCCGATCCAGCGCGCGGTGATGGCGGGCGACGCCGAGAGCGGCGTCTGCGTCATGAAGATGGAGGCGGGACTCGACACCGGCCCCGTCGGCATGGTCGAAAAACTGCCGATCGGGCCGGACATGACGGCGGGCGATCTGCATGACCGCTTGAGCCCCCTCGGCGCCGACCTGATGGTGCGCGCGCTCGCGGCGCTCGGGCGCGGGGCCTTGCGTTTCAGGCCCCAGCCGGAAGAGGGCGTGACCTATGCCGCCAAGATCGGCAACGCCGAGGCCAGGCTCGACTGGGCGCGGCCGGCGCGGCAGCTCCATGACCTGGTGCGCGGCCTGTCGCCTTTCCCCGGTGCCTTTGCCGAGATCGATCTCGGCAAGGGGCCGGAGCGGCTGAAGATCTTGCGCACGGCGCTGGCGGGCGGTGCGGCCGAGCCCGGCACCCTGCTCGACGGCGAGGGTACCATCGCCTGCCTCGAAGGCGCGGTCAGGCTGCTCCAGGTCCAGCGCGCCGGCGGCAAGCCGATGAGCGGTGCGGAATTCCTGCGCGGCGCACGACTGGCCGCCGGCCAGCGATTGTAATGCCGCGCTACAAGCTCGTCATCGAATATGACGGCACGCCGTTCTCGGGCTGGCAGCGCCAGCTCAACGGCCCGTCGGTGCAGCAAAGCGTCGAGGAGGCGGTCGAGGCGTTCTGTGGTCACCCCGTGCGGCTGCATTGCGCCGGGCGCACTGATGCCGGCGTGCACGCGACGCATCAGGTCGCCCATGTCGATCTCGACAGGGAGTGGCGAACCGATGTGGTGCGCGACGCCAGCAATGCCCGGCTGAAACGGTTACCCGTCGCGGTCCTGAGTGCTGAAGCGGTGCCGGACGCGTTCGACGCGCGCATCTCGGCGCGGCGGCGCTACTACATCTACCGCATCCTCGATAGGCGAGCGCAGCCGGCGCTCGATCTCGACCGCGTCTGGCATGTTCCCGTAAAACTCGACCACGAGGCGATGGACCGTGCCGCCAAGGCGCTCCTCGGCCATCACGACTTCACGACGTTCCGCGCCGCCGAATGCCAGGCCAATAGCCCCCTTCGCACGCTCGACCGGCTCGATGTCGTGCGCGAGGGCGCGGAGGTCGTGGTCTATGCCCATGCCCGCTCCTTCCTGCATCACCAGATTCGTTCGATCGTCGGCAGCCTGAAGATGGTCGGAGCCGGACGCTGGCCGGAGCGCAAGCTCGGCGAGGTGCTGGCCGCACGCGACCGCTCGCAATGCGCCGCGCTGGCGCCGCCCTGCGGGTTGTATCTGGCCGGCGTGGACTACTGAGTCAGAAGCCCCACAGCCCCAGCATCCGCGCCACGCCGTACTGGCAGAGAAAGCTCGCGCAGACGATCGCCGCCGGCAGGCCGTCGCCGCCGCCGAAGGTCGCCTTGGCCGTGGCGTAGCGCAGCCGCGCCACGATCGCGGTGAAGGCAAGCCAGTGCACGCTCGCCAGCGTCGGCGTCGACCAGCCGATCGCATGAACGGTCGCCGGCACCGCCAGCAGCAGGGCCGAGAGGATCTCGGTCCAGTTCCAGGCGATCACGAAGCGCGGCAGGGTCTGCGAGCGCAGGAGATGTGGCGCCGCCGCCACCAGGGCCAGAGGCACGCAGAGGAAGGCTGCGAGCTGCGAAACCAGCACGGCGAGCAGCATCGGCGCCGACTGGAACAGGCCGTCGCTGTTCTGCAGCCCGGCGATGCTGCGCTCGGCGGCGAGCACCGCGACCATCGCAGGCAGCGTCAGCACCGCCGCGCCATAGGAGCGCATGAAGCCTTCGCGGCTCAGGTCGAACTCGGGCAGCGCTTGCGCGCCCTGGCTCATCAGGCGCCAGGACCCGCGCAGGCCTCGTGCGACATCCTCGGTAGCAAGCGCCATGTCGGACACTCCGCAGCGATGGTCTCAGACTTTCGTCTAACGACCATCATGGCGAAGTGTTCCACGGCGTCAAGCTTCATGCTGCGCTGCAAAATAAGCCGAGAGCAGGCGATGCGTGATCGCCTCGAGCGTCACCAGATCCGACACCGCGACCTGCTCGTCGACCTTGTGCATGGTCTGGCCGACGACGCCGTATTCGACCACGGGGCAATGGTTCTTGATGAAGCGGGCATCGGAGGTACCGCCGGTGGTCGAGAGCGCCGGGCGCCTGCCGGTCTGTTCCTCCACCGCATCGGCGACCATCGTTACGAAGGGGCCGGGCTCGGTCAGGAAGGCGACCGCGTTGGTCGGCTCGAAGGCGAGTTCGAAGCGCACGCGATTGCCGGCCGCCTGCGTGAGCCGGCGCTCGATTTCGGCGGCGAGCGTCTCCGGCGTCCAGACATCGTTGAAGCGGATGTTGAACACCGCTTTGGCCTGCGCCGGCACGACATTCGTCGCGGGATTGCCGACGTCGAGCGTCGTCACCTCGAGATTGCTCGGGTCGAAATAGGCGGTCCCTGAGTCGAGCGGCTCGGCGTCGAGCGCCGCCAGCAGGCGCACCATGCCGCGGATCGGGTTGTCGGCGAGATGCGGATAGCCGACATGCCCTTGCGTGCCGAGCACCGTCAGCTTGCCGGTGAGCGAGCCGCGCCGGCCGATCTTGATCATGTCGCTCATCGTCGCCGGATTGGTCGGCTCGCCGAGCAGGCAATGGTCGAAACGCTCGCCGCGCTCCTTCGCCCAGTCGAGCAGCTTCACCGTGCCGTTGACCGCGGGGCCCTCCTCGTCGCCGGTGACGAGGAGGGCGATCGAGCCCGGCGCGTCGGGGTTGTCGCGGCGGAAGCGCAGGGCGGCGGCGATCATCGCCGCGAGCCCGCCCTTCATGTCGCAGGCGCCGCGCCCGTGCAGGATGCCGTCCGCGATCGTGCCCGAGAAGGGATCGCGCGACCAGGCAGAGAGGTCGCCCGGCGGCACCACGTCGGTATGGCCGGCGATGACCAGCACCGGGCTTTCCGTGCCGATGCGGGCATAGAGGTTCTCGACATCGGGCATGCCCTGCGCCGAGAACACCGGCCGCTCGACCCGGTAGCCTGAGCCCGACAGCACCGCGTCGAGGAGAGCGAGCGCGCCGCCCTCAGTCGGCGTGACCGAGGGGCAGTGGACCAGCGCCTGCGTCAGCGCGACGGGGTCGGCGGGATCGAAGGCAAGCGCGGGCTGGGGTCGGATGTCCATGCGCCCGCTTTAGCATCGAAGCGGGCCTGCGCAACCTCGCCGGCGGCGGGCGCGGCCGGCATCAGGCCGAGATCGACCAGCGCCACGGTCCAGGCGATCAGCACGATCGTGTCCAGCGACGGGCCCCAGGCGACGGACAGCGCGGGCTTGACCAGGCCGGGCAGCACGACCGCGCAGACCAGCAGGATGCCGAAGAGCGGCACGCTGCCCCGGTCGCTGGCGCGCTTGGCGGCGAGCGCAGCCCAGGGGAACAGCGCGAAGGCCGCGGCGAAGGCATTGAGCTGCGCCGCGAGCGGGCGTGTGGTCAGGAATGGCAGCGCCCGCTCGATCGCCATCAGGCACAGGGCCACCAGCGCGCAGCCGAACCAGAAGCGTGCGCGCCCGATGCGTCCGTCGAAATCGGTGAGCAGGCGGAACATCGACATCTCGGACCTCCGGAGCGGTTATTCGCACAGTCCGGTTCCGGGCAGAAGCGCATGGTGAATAAACGGTTAACGCCGCTGCGCACGGTTCTGCTGCAGCGCCGCGGCGGCGGCAGAAAAGGCTTGTCTGGCGGGGGCGGCGCCGTTAGCTGCGAAGACAGCGGGTTCGCGGGCCGGGCGGTTTCAGCTTGCGGAGCGCATTTCAGAATGGCGGGCGCCGCGCCCGCGAGCGAGGTTCGCGACATGACCATCCGGCTGCATCGCGGCGATCTTCCCGCCGGCTTCGATCCCGGCCCGGTCGTCGCGCTCGACACCGAGACGCTCGGCCTCAATCCGCATCGCGACCGGCTCTGCGTGGTCCAGCTCTCGCGCGGCGACGGCAGCGCCGACGTCGTGCAGATCGCCAAGGGCGGCGACAGGCCGCCCAACCTGATCCGCCTGCTGGCCGACCCCTCGGTGCTGAAGCTGTTTCATTTCGCCCGTTTCGACGTGGCGGTGCTGCAGCACGCCTTCGGCGTCGTCACCGCGCCGGTCTATTGCACCAAGATCGCCTCGAAGCTGACCCGCACCTATACCGACCGGCACGGGCTGAAAGACCTCGTGCGCGAGCTGCTCGGAATTGAGCTCTCGAAGCAGCAGCAATCCTCCGACTGGGGCTCGGAGACGCTGAGCGAGGCCCAGCTCGCCTACGCCGCCTCCGACGTGCTGCACCTGCACGCCCTGCATGCGAGGCTCGAGTCTATGCTGGCGCGCGAGAGCCGGACCCATCTCGCCCGCGCCTGTTTCGACTTCCTGCCCTATCGCGCCGAGCTCGACCTGGCCGGTTGGAGCGAGCAGGACATCTTCGCTCATACTTGACAAATTCTAAGGGTTCTTGCGTCAGTCTGAGCGCGGGTGAGCGAGCGGCGGCGACAGCCTCGCCGCCCGCCGATATGTGGTCGCGACACGAAAAAGCCGTTAGCGACTGCCATTGCGCGGGACATGACCTTGGCGATGACGACGACCGAATGGAGCGTGCCGGCCGACGGCCGCCGCGACGCGCGCCGGCAGGCCGCGTTCAAGGCGGCGCGCCGGCATACGCTCCTGGTGCGGCTGCTGCGCAAGGCGATCCCTGTCACGGCGGTGGTGGCGGTCGTCGTGCTGGTCGTGACGCCGTTCCTCAATCCGCTGCGCGGTGTCGCCCATGTCTCGATGGGTGCGGTCGGCATCGCCAACGGCAAGGTCAAGATGGAGACGCCGCGGCTCGGCGGCTATCGCAAGGACAACCGTCCCTACGAGGTTCTGGCCGAATCGGCTTATCAGGACATCCGCAACCCGACCCAGGTCGAACTCAACCGGCTGACCGCGCGCCTGCAGATGGAGCGCGAGGGCTGGGTCGACGTGACGGCGAAGAGCGGGCTCTACGACACGCAGTCGGAAAAGCTGAAGCTCGTCGACGACGTCCACGTCCACACCGAGACCGGCTACGACATCAGCATGCGCACCGCCGACATCGACTTCAAGGGCGGCACGGTCGTCTCGAAGGAGCCGGTCAAGGTCAGCCTCGGCACCACCACCGTCGATGCCGACACGCTCGACGTGAAGGACAACGGCCAGCTCATCGTGTTCCAGGGCCGCGTCCGCGCCTTCATCCAGAACGCCCCGGCCAAGATGCTGGCCGGACCCGAGCGCGAAGGCAGCACCCCGGCGCCGGAACTGCTCAGGCCCGCGCAGGTTGACCCGGCAGGCGGCACGGCCGCGCCATCCCAGACGAGACCATGACGATGCCAGCCTTCGCCCCCGATCTCCTGTCCACCGTCCGCATCGGCGCGCTGGCTCTGGCCGGTTTCGTCGCGCTGCCGGCCGGCACGAGCGTGCCGGCCCTGGCGCAGACCGCGCCCGCGGCGCGCCCGGCCACGCCCGCTCCCGCGGCACCGGCCGCTCCGGCCAAGCGCGGGCGCGGTGGTGGCGACAATGCGCTCGGCGGCCTCAACGGCGACAGCAAGGAGCCGATCAAGATCGACGCCGACAAGCTCGACGTGCTCGACAAGGAGAACCGCGCCATCTTCACCGGCAACGTCGTCGCGGTGCAGGGCGAGACCACGGTCCGCTGCACGGTCATGACGGTGTTCTACGAGGGTCGCGGCGGCGGCCAGGGCGGCGCCGGCGCGGCGCGTGCCGCACCCACGCCGGCCGCGACCGGCGCTGCCGCCGGCTCGAACGACAGCAGCATCAAGAAGATCGACTGCAAGGGCCCGGTCACGGTCGTGTCCAAGACCCAGGCCGCGACCTCCGACAACGCCATCTTCGATCGCGCCAACAACATCGTCATCATGACCGGCAACGTCGCGCTGAACGACGGACCCAACATCACGCGCGGCGACAAGCTGGTCTACAACACGGTCACCGGCGTCGCCAACGTGACCTCGGGCGGCCGCGTCCAGGGTTTCTTCGTGCCGAACTCCGCCGACAACAAGGACGGCGCCAAGCCGGCTGCCGCCGGTGGCGCCAAGCCGGCCGCGGGCGCCAAACCCGCCACGCCGACGAACTGAGCCCGCCGCCGGCCGCACGAGTTCCCCAGAGTCAGGTACAACGCCCGCAGTGACCGTCTCCTATCCGCCGCAACCCGATGCCGATCCGATCGCGCTCCCCCGCGCCCAGGGCGGCCTGTTCGGCCGCCTGCGCGGCCTGTTCGGGTCGCGTGCCGAGCAGAGCGAGGCGCAGGGCGCGGCCGCGATCGGCGGACCGGGCATCCTCGCGGTCAGCGGCCTGCGCAAGAGCTATGGCGGGCGCGCCGTGGTCTCGGAGGCCAGCCTGTCGGTGCGCCAGGGCGAGGCGGTCGGGCTGCTCGGCCCCAACGGCGCCGGCAAGACCACGATCTTCTACATGATTACCGGCCTGGTCGGGGCCGATCTCGGCGTCATCTCGCTGGAAGGCAACGACATCACCCGCCTGCCGATGTATCAGCGCGCCCGTCTCGGCATCGGCTACCTGCCGCAGGAGGCCTCGATCTTCCGCGGCCTCTCGGTCGAGGACAACATCCGCGCCGTGCTCGAGGTGGTCGAGCCCAACCGCAAGGCCCGCGAGCGCCAGCTCGACCAGCTGCTCGAGGAGTTCAACATCGCCCGCCTGCGCAAGGCGCCCTCGATCGCGCTCTCGGGCGGCGAGCGGCGACGCTGCGAGATCGCGCGCGCGCTCGCCGGCAAGCCCTCCTTCATCCTGCTCGACGAGCCCTTCGCCGGCATCGACCCGATCGCCGTCGGCGACATCCAGGCGCTCGTCCGCCAGCTCACCGACCGCGGCATCGGCGTGCTGATCACCGACCACAACGTCCGCGAGACGCTGGGCCTCGTCGACCGCGCCTACATCATCCATTCCGGCCGCGTGCTGACCGAGGGCTCGCCGGCCGACATCATCGCCAACCCGGATGTCCGGCGCGTCTATCTCGGCGAGGATTTCCGGCTGTAGGCCGCGTCGGATTTGTCCGCCAGGATCTGACCGGGGTCGCGCAGCGTCTTGCCCGTCCCGTGGCGACCGGCTTATGTTGCAATGCAGGGACGGCACTGCACAAAAGCGCGCCAAGGCCTTTGACGCGCGGCACCGGCAGCGTTAGGCTCTTCCTCACAGGCAAGAAACGTGCCGAAACGGCACGGTGTTCAGCATGGGAGTCGAGAGCCGCATGGCGATGATGCCGCGCATGGAGCTGCGCCAGGGCCAGTCCCTGGTGATGACGCCGCAGCTGCTGCAGGCGATCAAGCTCCTGCAATTGTCGCATCTCGAACTCCAGAGCTTCGTCGAGGGTGAACTGGAGCGCAATCCGCTGCTCGAGCGCGACGACGCCACCGAGATTCCGATCCGCCTCGACGGTGGCGACGGACCGCTCGCCACCGACGCCGAGAGCTTCGCCCGCGCCGAGGCGCTGAACAGCCAGGAGGGCATGGAAGGCCGGCTCGGCACCGGGCTCGACAACGTCTTCCAGGGCGAGCAGCCCAGCATCGCCCGCCTCGACACCCGTGGCGTCGACAGCCTGCCGGTGATCGGCGGGGCCTATGGCGGGACCGGCGGCTCCTTCGAGGACGGGGCCGACGGCTTCGAGAGCTCGCTCACCGCCGAAACCTCTCTGCACGATCATCTCGCCGCCCAGCTCGACATGGTCGCGACCGATCCGGCCGACCGCATCATCGGCCGCCACCTGATCGATGCGGTTGACGATTCGGGTTATCTCGGCGAGCCGGTGGCCGAGATCGCCGAGCGACTCGGCGTCGGCATCGCGCGCGTCGAGCAGGTCCTGACCGTGATCCAGGGCTTCGATCCCTCCGGCGTCGCCGCGCGCGACGTCTGCGAGTGCCTCTCGATCCAGCTGCGCGACCGCAACCGCTTCGACCCGGCGATGCAATGCCTCGTCGCCAATCTCCATCTCGTCGCCAAGCGCGACTTCGCCGCGCTCAAGCGCATCTGCGGCGTCGACGACGAGGACATCGCCGACATGGTCGCCGAGATCCGGCGGCTCGACCCCAAGCCCGGCCGCGGCTTCGGCGGCTCGGCTGCCGAGACGGTTGTGCCCGACGTCTTCATCCGGGCGGCGCCGGACGGTTCCTGGCTCGTCGACCTCAACCCCGACACCCTGCCGCGCGTGCTGGTCAACCAGACCTATCACGCCCGCGTCTCGCGGGCCGCGATGAAGGACGAGGACAGGGCCTTCATCGCCGAATGCCTGCAGACGGCGAACTGGCTGACCCGCTCGCTGGAGCAGCGCGCCCGCACCATCCTGAAGGTCGCGAGCGAGATCGTGCGCCAGCAGGACGGCTTCTTCGCCCATGGCGTCGAGCATCTGCGCCCGCTGAACCTGAAGACGGTGGCGGACGCGATCGGCATGCACGAATCGACCGTCTCGCGCGTCACCTCGAACAAGTACCTGACCTGCTCGCGCGGCGTCTTCGAGATGAAATACTTCTTCTCGGCCGCGATCGCCGCGACCGGCTATGGCGAGGCGCATTCGGCCGAGGCCGTGCGCTTCCGCATCAAGCAGATGATCGACGACGAGACGCCGGCCGAGGTGCTCTCCGACGACGCCATCGTCGCCCGGCTGAAATCCGGCGGCATCGACATCGCCCGGCGCACCGTCGCGAAATACCGCGAATCGTTGCGCATCCCGTCCTCGATGGAGCGCCGCCGCGAAAAGGTCGCGATGGCGATGGGCAGCCGCTGAGGCGGTTTCAGAAGCTCATCCTGAGCGCCGCACTGGCGGCATAGCTGCGGCTGTTGGCGGCGACGGATGCATCGACCCGCCCACCCAGCGTCAGATTCGGCGCCAGCTGGACGTCGAGGCCGGTGGCCAGCAGGGCCGCGTCGCGTTTCGCCCGGGCGCCCTCGACCACGAAGCCCGAGCCGGCGATGCCCGTGATGCTGGCGGCGAAATCGGTCTCGCGCAGATAGGCGTGGCTCCACGACAGCTCGGCGAAGAGCGAGACCTTGCGGCCCGAGATCGCGGTCTGGCCTGCGACCCGCAGGCCGAGCTCGGACCGCAGCGCCGTGTTGGTCTGCGACTCGCCGCTGACGCCGGCTGGAAGCCCCGTGAGGCCGTTCACCTCGCGAAAGCTCGGCATATGCACGCTCTGGACCTGCAGTCCTGCGAGCGGCGAGATGGTGAAGCCGGCGACATCCAGCAGGTCGTAGCGGGCCTGAACGCGCCCGCCGACGACATCGGCCCTGTAGTCTGCATGCGCCGCCAGCCCGAGTGCCGGAATGCTTCTGCGCGTTTCGACCTGCATCGATGCGTAGGAGGCCGAAGCCGAGAGGCTGAGCGCGCCGAATCGCGTCGCGCCGTACAGGCCGGCCTGGAACAGATCGGCATCAGCCGATCCGAGGCCGCGGCCGAGGGTCGCGCGCGACTGGCCGCCCGAAAGGGCGAAGCCGACGACCGAGCCCGCCCCGACACGATAGTCGGCACCGACGGCGAGATGGGCGTCCTTGACCTCGCGGCTGGCCGAGCCTGCGCCGGCGGCGTCGCCGCGCGTGCGACCGATCGCGCCGAAGCCCGCGCCCCAGACGGTGAAACCGGGCTCGATCCGCATCGGCGCGGGGGCCGCGATCGGGCCCTTTCGGCCCGGCAGGTCGGCGGTGAAGCCGGCCGCGCCGGCATTGCCGGAGAGACTGCCGCCCCGGCCGGCGGCCGAGGGATCGAGCATCGCGCGCAGGAACTGGTCAGAGGCCTGGTAGCCGATCGCGCTGGTGGCGGTGTGCACTTCGCCGGAGAGCGTGTTGACCGCTCCAGCCAGTGCCTCGCGCGTCGGCTGGTTGTAGACACCGAACAGCGAGGAGACGTCGACGCCGGCCGCGACGGCGCGGTCGAGCCCCAGCGCCACGGCGGTGATGTTGCGGCTTTGCGTCTGTCCCAGCACGGGAGCGGCCGCGGCCGCACGGGCGCTGGAACCGGCGATCGTCGCCACCAGCGGGGCCGGAGCCAGCGTGACCTGGACGTCATTGGCGGTATAGCCCACGGCCGCGGCGACGCCGACACCGAAGCTGCCCGTGGTACTGACTGTCGCGAAGGCGCCGCTGCGGCCGTTCGCCGCCGTGAGGATGGTATACGGCGTGTCGAAGGAATAGGCGCCGCCCACGACCACCAGCCGCAGCGCGCCGTTGAGGACGGCCGCGCCGTTGACGACGATGCGGTCGGCGCGGACACCCTCGATCTCGATCACGGTGGTCGCGCCGGCGCCGAGCGTCAGGCCGCCATTGACGGTGAGCGTGCCGACCGAATTACCCGGTGAGATGGTGCCGTTGACCGTCAGCGCCGGGAAGGCGCCGCTGCCGCCGACCGAGGCGCCGGCATCGACGGTGAGCCCGCCGGCGGACGCCAGCGAGCCGTTGACGATCAGGGTGCCGGATTGGACCGTCGCGGTCGCGAAGCCGGTGAAGGCGCTGCCGATCGTGAAGGAATTGCCGGCGCCGGGCGCGAAGGTCACGCTGTTCGAGCCGGTGCCGGCCGTGACGTTGCCGATGATTTCGCCGCCCTGGATGACCAGTGCATTGTTGCCGTTGCCGAACCGGATCGCGGTGCCGGCTGCGTTCGCGGCGCGGATGCTGCCGGAGGTGGTCAGGCGGTTGTTGCCGTCGCCGAACTGCAGCGCCACGCCGCCCCCGCTCGTCGCGATCGTGCCGCTGTTGGTCAGCGTGTTGTTGCCGGTCCCGTTGAAGAACACGGCCTGGGCGGTGCCGCTGGTCGAGATCGTGCCGGAATTGACGATCGTGTTGGCGCCGTTGCCGTTGATGAAGATCGCGGCTTCCGCGCCCGTGCCGGTGATCGTACCGCTGTTGACGATGCTGTTGGCGAAGTTGCCGACGATGCCGATGCCTGTTCCCGCAAGGCCCTGAATCGTCCCGGCATTGCTGATGCTGACGGCCGCCACCGCCGAGCCGAAGGCGCCGTCGTCGATCAGGATGCCGCGATTGCCGCCCGAGATCAGCGCGCCGGCATTGTTCTCGATGGTGCCGCCACCCATCGCGATGCCGTCCGAGCCGTTCGGCCGGCCGCCCGAATCGACGCCGCCGGCGCCGGTGCCCTGGATGATGCCGAAATTGCGGACCGTGCCGATCAGGTCGATGTCGACGCCGTCGCCGTCGCCGTTGAGCGAGGCGGTGCCGTCCGAATTGAAGATGTTGCCGGCGCCGGCATAGGCGCCCGTGATCGTGCCGTAATTCGTCACGGTGCCGTTGCCGTCGGAACCGACGCCCGAGCCGTTGCGGCCGAGGATCGTCGCGCCGGCATTGTTGACGACGGTGATGTCGTTGTCGGCGGTGATGCCGTGGCGGGCGCCGGAGATCAGGCCGCCCGAATTGTTGGTCACCGTGATGCCGGTGCGCGCGCCGGCATCGATGCCGTCGGCCGTGCCGTTGGCGCCGCCGGAGGTGTTGGCGCCGAAGCTGCGGATCGTGCCGGAGTTCTGGATGACGAAGGCTTGGCCCGGCCGGATCGCATCGTCGGTCAGGCTTTCGATGATGCCGCCGGCGCGGTTGATGATCGTCGCGCTGTTGCCGCTCGTCGCCGTCACCGCGCGAAAGTCGAGCGCCTGGCCGAGGCCGGCGAAGCCCGTTCCGCCGGCGCGGATCAGGCCGGAGTTGTCGATCGTGATGGTCGAGCCCGTCACCGCGATGTTGAGGCGGATCGCATCGTTCTGCGCCGTCCGGACGATGCCGGTCGCGCTGTTCGTGATGACGAAGCTGCGGGTGGTTCCGGCGCCGCCGGTGACGTCGATGGCACGGGCCGTGCCGGTCTGTTCGACCGTTCCGGCGTTGCTGATCGAGACCGCGGTCGAGGCGTTGTTGATGACGATCGCCGCGTTTCCGCCGGCGACCTGTTGAGCGGCGTTGGCCTGGATCTGGCCGGTCTGCGTCCCGCTCAGGGTCCGCTGCGTCGTCGAGGTCGTTCCGGAGGTGATGACAAAGCTTTGTGCCCCGGCCCGGGTCGGCGTCAGAGTGGCCGCCGCGCTGATCAGGGCGACGGTGCCGACCGAATGCGCGAGATAAAGCAAGCGGCGCGCCTTGCGCGCACGCACCAAAACGATCGCCACAGCCCAGGAACCCCTATTCAACCCCGGGGCACCTAAGACGGCGTTTTATGACATCAGGACGACACGCGGCGCGCCGCGTGCCTCAGAAGCTGAGCCTCAGCGCGGCGCTGCCGGCATAGGTCCGGCTATTGGCCGCGAGCGTGCCGTCGAAGCGCCCGCTCAGCGTCATGTTGGGCGCGATCTGGTAGTCGAGCCCAGCCGCGACGAGAGCCGCGTCGCGCTCCTGCCTGGCACCTGCGACGACGAAGCTCGCGGCCGGCACCGGCGAGAGGCTCGCCGCGAAGGTCATCTCGCGCAGGAAGTCGTGGCCCCAGCCGAGCTCGGCGAACAGCGTCAGCCGTCGTCCGTTGAGGCTGGTCACGCTCGCCGCCTTGACGCCGATCTCCGAGCGGATCGCGGTGTTGGTGCGCCCGATGCCGTTGACGCCGGCGCCGGCACCGGTGATCCCGTTGGTCTCGCGGAAATTCGGCGTGTGCACGCTCTGGATCTGCAGCGCCGCGAAGGGCGAGAGGCTGATGCCGCCGGCACTGAAGACCTCGTAGGCGGCCTGCAGACGCCCGCCGAGCACGTCGGCGCGATAGTCGGCGGTGACGTTCTGACCGAGCACCGCGATCTGCCGGCGCGTCTGCATCTGCAGCGAGCCGTAGGAGGCCGAGGCACCGAGCCTGAGCGCCCCGATCTGGCTCATGCCGTAGAGGCCGGCCTGGAAGATGTCGGCCTCGGCCGAGCCCATATTGCCCGCGAGCCTGACGTCCGAACGCCCGCCCGACAGCGCGAAGCCGATCGCGGTGCCGGGCGCGATCCGGTAATCCGCGCCCACCGCGATGTTGGCGTCCTTGAGGTCGCGCTCGGCTGAGCCGACGATGCGGCGGTCGCCCTCGGTCTTGCCGGTCGCGCCGAAGGTCGCGGCCCAGACGGTGAAGCCGGGCTCGATCAGCACCGGGCGCGGGGCCTCGACCGGACCCTTCCGCCCCGGGAGATCGGCGGTGAAGCTGGCGGCGCCGGACGTGCCGATGATGGCGCTGCCGCGGCCGACGGCCTGCGGGTCGAGCATGACGCGCAGGAACTGGTCGGAGGCGCGGTAGCCGATCGCGGTCGTCGCGGTGTGCACCTCGCCGGAGAGCGTGTTGACCGCGGCCGCGAGCGCCTCGCGGGTCGGCTGGTTGTAGACCGCAAAAAGTGCGGAGACATCCGCGCCGCCAGCGACCGCGCGGTCGAGCCCATAGGCGACGGCGGTGATGTTACGCGTCTGCGACAGGCCGAGGATCGGGCCGTTGGCTGCGGTCGTCGCGGCCGAACTGGACGAGGTAGCGACCAGCGGAGCTGCGGTCAGCGTGACCTGGACGTTGTTCGCGCCATAGGACAACGCGGACGTCACGCCCACGCCGAAGCTGCCGCTGGTGCTGACCGTGGCGAAGGTGCCGCTGCGGGTGCCGGTCGCGGTCAGGATCGTGTAGGGCGTCGAGAAGGCGTAGGTGCCGCCGGCCGCGACGAGCTGGAGCGTGCCGTTCAGCGTGGCGTTGCCGGCCACGTTGATGCGGTCCGAGGTGGCACCCTCGATCTCGATGATCGTGGTCGAACCGGCCCCGAGGACGAGCCCGCCGTTGATGTTGAGCACGCCGACCGAGTTGCCCGGCGAGATCGTACCGTTGACGGTCAGTGTCGGCGTCGCGCCGTTGCCGCCGAGCGTGGCGTTCGGCCCGATGGTCAGGCTGCTCGACGAGGCGATCGAGGCCCCGGTCGTCCCCGTGCCGCCGACGACGAGCTTGCCGGCATTGACGACGGTCGCGCCGGAATAGGTGTTGGCGCCGTTGAGCACGAGCGTGCCGGTACCGGTCTTGGTGATGCCATAGGGCGTCTGCTCGACGCCGACGGCCTGGCCCGAGATGACGCCGTTCAGCGTCATCGTGTTGGCGCCGGTGTCGAAGATCGCGGCGGTGGTGCCGAAGCCGGCGCTGGGCCCGAGCCTGATCGCATTGGCGAGCGTGACGTTGCCCAGCGCCCGCAGCGTCGTCGCGGTCGCGACCGAGATCTGGCCTGTGCCGAGCGCCGTGTTGCTGCCGACGCCGAGCGTTCCGGCGTTGAGGCCGAAGCCGCCGGAGAACGTGTTGTCGCCGCTGAGGTTCAGCGTGCCGTTGTTGTTCTTGTCGAGCCGGCCGGTGCCCGAGATCGGGCCGGTCAGCGACAGCGTGTTGCCGTTGGTGACGACACTCACCGATCCGTCGAGAATGACGGCATTGGCGACGGAGACGTTGCTGGGAGACGCGGTCAACGTGGTGTTGCCGGCCATCCTGAGCGTGCCCGTGCCCAGCGCCGAGGCATTGCCGATCTGCAGTCCGCCGGCGAGGACAGAAAGGCCGCCTGCACCGGTGCCGGCGCCGTTCAGGATCAGCGAACCCGCCCCGGCCTTGCTGAGCAGGCCGGTGAAGCTCGTGGTGCCGTTGAGGGTCAGGTTGGCGACGTTGTCGATCGTGCCGTTGGCTGCGGTGATCTCGACCGGTCGAGTGAAGATCTCGGCGGTCGCGCTGGTGACGCCGAGCTTGCCGCCGTTCAACCTGACGATGTTCGTCGCCGAATCGGTACCGAGGTTCTGCGATGCCGTCACGCCCATGCCGCCACCGACCGAGAGCGTTCCTGCCGAGATCACCGTGGCGCCCGAGTAGGTGTTCGCTGCAAGAAGCGTCAGCGTGCCCGTGCCGATCTTCTCGAAGCCGCGCGTCGGATTGGCGACGTCGGTCGTCTCCGAAATCACGCCCGATTGCGTCGCGGAGTTGGCATTGAGGACTTCGAGCTGCGTCGTGTTGGAGTTGATGTTGATCGGCGTCGCGCTGGTGACGCCATTGGCGTAGCTGATCACCGAGCCGGTCGTGGTGATCGTGTTGCCCGCGCCGCCGGTCGCGCCGGTCGCGCCGATGATCAGCTTGCCGTTGACGATGATGCCGCCGGTCAGGGTGTTGTTGGGGTTGGTCAGCGTCAGCGTGCCGCCGGCGATGGTCGTCAGCCCGGTGTAGTTGAGCACTCCCGAGAGCGTCAGCGTGCCGTCGCTCTTCTTATCGAGCTTGCGCGCGCCGGTCAGGCCGCCGGTGAAGGTTTCGTTGGAAGACGATGCGACGATCAGGTCGCTTGTGCCGAGGGTCGCGCCGGTGAGTTGCGCCACCTGGAGATTGTTGCCGTAGGCGAAGGAAGCGCCGGCCGCCACCGTGACGGTGCTCGAATTCGCCAGCGTGACGCCGTTGCCGAGCGTAAGTCTTCCTTCGCCGACGCTGATCGCGCCGGTGAAGCCGGTGAGATTGGTCAGCGTCAACAGGCCCGAGCCGAACTTGGCGATGGCGCCGTCACCCGAGATCTGGTTGTTCAGCGTCACCGTGTCGGTGTGGTTGAAGGCGATCGTCGCGCCGCTCGCGACGGTCAGGCTGCCGGCGATGAAGCGGTTGGCGAGGGTTCCGCTGACGCCGCCGCTGCCGTCGCCGAACTGCAGCGTGCCCTTCTGGACGTCGGCGCCGCCCTGCCATCCCGAATTGTCGCCGCTCAGAACGATTTTCTGGGTCGTCGCGTTGGGATTGTTCGGGTCCGCCGTGACCGAGAATCGCGAGGTCGTGGTGCTGTTGCTGCTCAGATTGCCCGCGAGGGTCAGCGTGACGCCCTGACCCGCGCTGATCGCGAAATTCCCGGGGATTTCCGTGAGCGTGTTCTGCACGAAGCCGCCGGCGAGGATGTTGCCATTGAAGACCGGCGTGTCGTGATTGCTGCCGGCATAGTACAGGCTGCGGCCGATGATGCCCGCGGTCCGGCCGGAATTGGTCTGAAGATAGATCGTGACGGCGTCGGACGTGGTGTTCGTGCCGCCACCTGCGTTTGTGCCCTGGATGATGAAGTTGTTGCCGACGGATATCGACCCGGCGTTGACGCCTGTCAGCGTCGCGCTCTGGCTCAACGTCAGGTTTCCCGAGACGCCGATCGTCGTCCCGTTGAGGTTCAGGTTGCGGCTTGCGAGCGTCAGGCTCGACAGATTGAGGTTTCCGCCGCCGCTGAAGTCGGCATTGGACTGGGTGTCGAAACCATTGCCTGCGCTACGAAACGCCACATTTGTGCTGGCGCCGTTGGTGCCGGGAACGTTGCCGCCGGCCCAGTTGGAGCCGGTCAGGAAGTCCGCTGCGACGCCGTTGCCGCCGGCGACCGGATCGCCGATCCAGCGCGTTTCCTGCGCAGTGACAGGCGCGATCTGGATCGTCAGCACCGCCGCCAGCACGCTGCCGGCCAGAGCTGTCTTCTGCAACAGGGCCGAGCGGCGTGAGCGGGTCGCGGCATGATCGGCGATCGTCATAGGCTCGTTCCAGCTCGGCTTGGGCGCCGAAACACGGGAAGTCCGCGTCTCGTCGTATGGCATGGCCGATGCGGCGGCCCGCTTGCCGTGACGGGCCGCGAGACGACGGATCGGGTATTCAACTGTCGAAGCCGAACCCGACGCGCGTCAGATCTTTCCCCCGGCTGCCGATAGGGAAGCAGATTGCATGCGGATTGAACAGCAACTTGAGAGTGATTGTTTCCGGCTGGTTAACTGAGATGTCCGGCGTTGCGGATCGGCAACATTCCTGCGTGTCGCCGCGCTTCGCCTGCCGACTGACCTTTCGGCAACCTGCCTGAGGCCTGCGCCCTGCCTGCCGGCGAAGTCCGGCTCGCGCATTGACAGACACCCTACCCAGTTCTTAGCTCCGGTAGATGGCCGACGACTGGCCATGGCTAACAGGGGAAGCACTCCATGAGCTTGCGAATCTCCGGCAAGAACATCGATGTCGGCGAGGCCCTGCGCGGGCAGGCCGAGGCCCGCGTGGCGGCCGCGCTCAGCAAATATTACGAGGGCGGCTATCAGGGCCACGTCACCGTCGCGAAGGACGGAACCGCGTTCAAGACCGACGGCGTGCTGCATCTGTCGTCAGGCATCACGCTGGAAGCCTCGGGCACGGCGCACGACGCCTATGCCAGCCTCGACAAGATGGCCGAGCGCATCGAGAAGCGCTTGCGGCGCTACAAGCGCAGGCTCAAGGACCGCTCCGCCGCCCAGAACGGGCGCGAGCCCGTCATCGAAATCCCCAGCTATGTGATCGCGGCACCCGACGACGAAATCGAGGAGTTAGAGCTGGATTCGGCCGGAGACAATCCCGTCATCGTGGCGGAATCGACCAAATCCCTGCATGTCCTGACCGTCGTCGACGCGGTCGCCGAGCTCGACCTGACCGGTGCGCCGGTCGTGATCTTCCGCCACGCTGGCAATGGCCGCATGAACGTCGTATATCGCCGCCGCGACGGCAATATCGGCTGGATCGATCCGCCGGCATCGCTGTCGTAGGGCCGGCGGGTGACAGCCGCGGCCGTCACCCCTGAACCGTGTCGAAAGACAGAGACGTCCGGCACGGGACGTGCATGGATTGCAGCATGATGCTGACCGACCTCCTGAGCCCCGCCGCAGTGGTTTCGCCGCTGCGCGCGAACGGCAAGAAGCAGGCTCTCCAGGAATTGGCCCAGCACGCCGCCTCCGTCACCGGGCTGCCCGAGCGCGACCTGTTCGAGGCGCTGCTGCAGCGCGAGCGGCTCGGCTCCACCGGCATCGGCGACGGCATCGCCATCCCGCACGGCCGGATGCCGGGCATCGAGCGGCTGGTCGGGCTCTTCGCCCGGGCCGAGAAGCCGATCGATTTCGATGCGCTCGACGGCCAGCCGGTCGACATCATCTTCGTGCTGATCGCGCCGGAAGGCGCCGGCGCCGACCATCTCAAGGCGCTCGCCCGCGTCGCCCGGGTCCTGCGCAACCACGCCGTCCTCGAACAGGTCCGCAAGACGCGCGATGCCGACGCGATCTACGCGATCCTCGCCGATTCGGCGGCGAAGGCGGCCTGACGACAGAAAGCGATAATATCGCTTGAATATCGCTCGTCCGGCGGGCATCCTGGCCCCGTGAAGACGATCGTTTTCAGTCATGCTGCGGCAAGGGAGCTCGATGCTCTTCCGCGCGAGGCGAGAACGACCGTCGAAAGCGGCCTGATACAGTATGCGATGTCGGGCGAAGGCGACGTCAAGAAGCTCGTCGGGCGGCCTGGTTATCGTCTGCGAGTCGGACGCTACAGAGTTCTGTTTGCCGAAGATGCGTGCACGATCCTCGCGATCTATATCGGCAAGCGTGAGACGACGACCTACCGATAGGCGAAGCTGTGAACGCATCCGTCAAGGTTCAGATCATCCACACGCCTTCCGGCGATGCCTTGGCGGTGCTGCCATTGGCCGAATATGAGGCCTTGCTGGCGGCTGCGGACATCGACGACGAGGCGCTCGACATCGCGATCTTCGACGCGCGCATGCGGGACATCGAGACCGGCAACGTGCCGCATCTGCCGGCCGATGTTTCGATGGACCTGCTTCGGGGCGCGTCGCGGCTGTCGGCTTTGCGACGCTGGCGCGGCTTGAGCCAGAAGGAACTGGCGGCACGCGCCGGCATCGCCCAGGGCTTTCTATCCGATATCGAGCGCCGTCGGCGCACTGGCGCTGCCGAGACGATCGACCGATTGGCGTCGGCTCTGGACGTGCCGAGGGCATGGCTCGGCTGAGCCGGACGCACGGACGCGTGTGCGCACTCGCATTTGACCAGATCGAAACATCGGCTATTGCGACGGCAATACCGCCTTTTTGCCAAAGTCGTGTTTCCTGACGCCGGAGCCACCCATGGCCTATACCCATGTCGATCTCTTCCCGCTCGGCGAGGACGCGACGCCCTATCGGAAACTCGGCACGGACGGCGTCTCGGTCGAAAAGCTCGGCGAGCGCGAGGTCCTGAGCGTTTCGCGCGAGGCGATCAGGACGCTCTCCGAGCAGGCCTTCATCGACATCAACCATCTGCTGCGCCCGGCCCATCTCGCGCAGCTGGCAAAGATCCTCGACGATCCGGAAGCGACCTCGAACGACAAGTTCGTCGCCTACGACCTGCTCAAGAACGCCAACATCTCGGCCGGTGGCGTGCTGCCCATGTGCCAGGACACCGGCACCGCGATCATCATGGGCAAGAAGGGCCGCAAGGTCTGGACCGATGGCGGCGACGAGGCGGCGCTGGGGGAGGGCGTCGCCGACGCCTATTTCAAGCGCAACCTGCGCTATTCGCAGGTCGCTCCGCTCTCGATGTTCGAGGAGAAGAACACCGCGACCAACCTGCCGGCGCAGATCGACATCTATGCGGAAGGCGAGGACGCCTACAAATTCCTCTTCGTCGCCAAGGGCGGCGGCTCGGCCAACAAGACCTTTCTGTTCCAGGCGACACCCTCGCTCCTGACGAAGGACCGCATGATCGCCTTCCTGAAGGAGAAGATCCTGACGCTCGGCACCGCGGCCTGCCCGCCCTATCACCTCGCCATCGTCATCGGCGGCACCTCGGCCGAGCAGAACCTGAAGACGGTCAAGCTCGCCTCGACCAAATATCTCGACGCGCTGCCGACCAAGGGCTCGCCGTCGGGTCATGCCTTCCGCGATCTGGAGATGGAGGAGGAGGTCCACAGGCTGACGCAGTCGCTCGGCGTCGGCGCGCAGTTCGGCGGCAAGTATTTCTGCCATGACGTGCGGGTGGTCCGGCTGCCGCGCCACGGCGCCTCGCTGCCGATCGGGCTCGGCGTCTCCTGCTCGGCCGACCGCCAGGCCAAGGGCAAGATCACCAAAGACGGCATCTTCCTCGAGGCGCTGGAGACAGACCCGTCGAAATATCTGCCGGAGGTCGAGGATGCCTCGCTCGGCGGCGAGGTCGTCAAGGTCGACCTGAACCGGCCGATGAGCGAGATTTTGGCCACGCTCTCGCAATACCCGGTCAAGACACGGCTTTCGCTCACCGGCACGATCATCGTCGCGCGCGATTCCGCCCACGCCAAGATCCGCGAGCGGCTGGAGACCGGGCAGGGCATGCCGGATTATTTCAAGAACCACCCGGTCTACTATGCCGGCCCGGCCAAGACGCCGGACGGCATGGCGTCGGGCTCCTTCGGCCCGACCACGGCGGGGCGGATGGATTCCTTCGTCGACCAGTTCCAGTCCTTCGGCGGTTCGATGGTGATGCTCGCCAAGGGCAACCGGTCGGCAAGCGTCAGGGAAGCCTGCAAAAGGCATGGCGGCTTCTATCTCGGCTCGATCGGCGGGCCGGCGGCCCGCCTCGCTCAGGACTGCATCAGGAAGGTCGAGGTGCTCGAATATCCCGAGCTCGGCATGGAGGCGGTCTGGCGCATCGAGGTCGAGGATTTCCCGGCCTTCATCGTCATCGACGACAAGGGCAACGACTTCTTCAAGGAGTTGAACCTCGGATGAGGCTCGTGCTCGCCGCCTTATTGTGTGCCACCGCGATCCCGGCATTCGCCCAGAACCGGCCTGCGACCTGCTCGCGCGACCTGTTCCAGAACGAGGCCGGCCTGCGCCAGCAGCAGACGCGGCTGAGCCAGGCAGCCAATGCCGACCAGCCGACCCAGTGCCGCGCCTATCGCGACCATGTCGCCTGGCTGCAGAAGTCCCGTGCCGTCTTCGCGGCCTGCCAAAGCGGGCCGGAGCGCGAGCGCAATGTCGCCGAGATGGATTCCGAGCTCGCCGACTATCGGGCGCTGCTGGCCAATCGTTGCGGCAAGCGCTGACCTTCGATCCTACCGAAAGGCGTCAGATGACCGATCAGCCGCAATCGCCCCTCGGCATCGCCGTCGTGCCGGTGACGCCGTTCCAGCAGAACTGCTCGATCGTCTGGTGCACCAGGACAATGCAGGCCGCGATCGTCGATCCCGGTGGCGACGTGCCCCAGATCAGGCGGGCGCTCAGTGAGCTTTCGGTCGAGCCCGCGGCGATCTGGCTGACGCACGGCCATATCGACCATGCCGGCGGCGCGGCGGAACTGGCCGAAGCGCTGTCGATCCCGGTCATCGGTCCCCATGAGGCCGACAAGTTTCTGCTCGACGAGTTGCCGACATCCGCCCTGCGCTTCGACATGCGCGACGTCCGGACGGTTTCGCCGACGCGCTGGCTCGCCGAGGGCGACGCGGTCGCGGTCGGCGACGTCGCCTTCTCGGTCCTGCATGTGCCCGGCCATACGCCGGGTCACGTCACCTTCTTCCAGAACGACGTCCGCTTCCTGCTGGCGGGCGACACGGTCTTCGCCGGTTCGGTCGGGCGGACCGATTTCCCCGGCTACGGCGACCACGACCTGCTGATCTCCGGGATCAAGGGCAAGTTGCTGCCGCTCGGCGACGACGTCCAGTTCCTGCCCGGTCACGGCCCGGCGAGCACGCTCGGCGCAGAGCGGGCGGGCAACCCGTTCCTGCAGGACTGAGGGGAACCGCAAACGAAAAGACCCGCAGCGGATATCCGCTACGGGCCCTGGAAGAACCAACGGCCATGTCCTGAACGGGCGCGCGTACATCCGGCGTCACACGTTCGGCCCATGGCCGTCTTCTGCGGCGCTGGAGGACAGTGGAACGCCCTCGACATCGCCGTGATCCCGATATGGCAGCACCTCGTGTCGATTTCAAGGCGGGCCTTTCGGAATTCGGCGAAGCCGCTCAGCCGTCCATCACGCCGTGCAAAAAGTCGCCCTTGCCGATCTGGATGCCGTTCTCGCGCAGGATCGCGTAGGCGGTCGTGGCGTGGAAATAGAAGTTAGGCACGGCGAACTGCGTCAGGTACTTTTCGCCCCTCATCGTCACGGTCGCCGACGGACCGCGCGGGAAGGTGACGTCCTTGCTCAGGCCCGCATCGAGTGCCGCCGCGTCGGCGCCCGCGACGAAGGCGAGCGTCCGCGCGATCCGTGCCTTCAATTCGTCGAAGCTCTTTTCCTCGTCCGGAATCTTGGGGTTGTCGCCACCGCCGACGCGCGCCACCGCGTTCTTGGCGAAGTCGCAGGTGAGCTGGATCTGGCGGGTGAAGGGCAGCATGTCGGGCGCCAGCCGCGCGCCGAGCAGCACCTCCGGCGCGATCTTGCGCTCGGCCGCTTGCGCGACCGTCTTGTCGAGGATGGCGTCGAGCGCCTTCAGGGTCTGGACGAAGCCGGCGAGCGCGGCGGAGGAAACGGAGAGCGGCATGGGAGCGATCCTCGAAACGAAAACGGGCCCGGATGGGCCCGTCGCATCGCCGATATAGACGCTGCCGCAGCGTTTGCAGAGGGGCGCCGCGAAGGTGCCGCCGCGTCCTCAGTCCTTGGCGCGCTCGACATAGGAGCCGTCGGCCGTCATCACGACGATGCGGACGCCGGGGCCGATATGCGGCGGCACCGCGGTGCGCACGCCGTTGACCAGGATCGCCGGCTTGTAGGACGACGATGCCGTCTGGCCCTTGGTCACCGGTTCGGTCTCGGCGACCTCGACGGTGACGCGCTGCGGCAACTCGATCGCCACCGCCTTGTCCTCGAACACCGAGAGCGAGACCTTCATGCCCTCCTGCAGATAGGGCGCCATGTCGCCGACCACGTCGCCGTCGACATTGATCTGGTCGAAGGTCTCGGGGTTCATGAAGACGTATTGCTCGCCGTCCTGGTAGAGATAGGTGAAGTCGCGATCCTCGACATAGGCGCGCTCGACCTGCTCGGTGGTCTTGTAGCGCTGCGTCATCTTGGTGCCGTCGGAGATACGGCGCATGTCGATCTGCGTCGTCGGCGTGCCCTTGCCGGGAAAGAAGCTCTCGGCCGAAAGCACCGAGCAGAGATGCCCGTCGAGCTCGAGCACATTGCCCTTGCGGACGGAGGAGGCGATGACCTTGACCACGTGATACGTCCTTGACTGGTGCGCGGCATTGGCCCGCGCTATCCGCATGCGTTGCCGCGCAACTAGCGCATTCGCGGCCGAAACGGAAGCTTCCAGACACGACGGCGCAAGATGCGATACGGGCTGCGATGAATGACGGGCAGCCGCCCTTCTGGCGGAAAGACATCCACGCCGACCGACGCCCGGCCCTGCTGGCGCGCGGGCGGATCAAGGCGGCGCTGCGGCGCTGGTTCGAGGCGCGCGATTTCATCGAGGTCGAGGCCGCGATCCTGCAGGTCTCGCCCGGCAACGAGACGCATCTGCATGGTTTCGCGACGACGCTGGTCGACGATGCCGGCGCGAGCCATCCCTACTATCTTCACACCTCGCCGGAATTCGCCGCCAAGAAGCTGCTCGCGGCCGGCGAGGACAAAATCTTCGATTTCGCCCGCGTTTTCCGCAACCGCGAGCGCTCAGGCCTGCACCACCCCGAGTTCACCATGCTGGAATGGTATCGCGCCGGCGCGGATTACAACGTCCTGATGGAGGATTGCGCCGCGCTGCTGGCCGAGGCGGTGCGCGCTGCGGGTACGACGGTGCTGCGCTGGCGCGGTGTCGAGGCCGATCCGTTCGCCGCGCCGGAACGCCTGACCGTTCAGGATGCCTTCCTGCGCCATGCCGGCATCGATCTGCTGCGGACCATCGCGGCCGATCTCTATTTCGACCGCCCGGCGCTCGCCGCCGATGCGGCCGAGGCCGGCATCCGCGTCGCCGAGGACGACAGCTGGTCGGACATCTTCAGCCGCATCCTGTCGGAGCGCGTCGAGCCGCAGCTCGGCCGGGGCCGCGCCACCATCCTGTGCGAATATCCGATTTCGGAAGCGGCGCTCGCCCGGCCGAAGCCCGGCAACCACAGGGTCGCCGAGCGCTTCGAGCTCTATGCCTGCGGTGTCGAACTGGCGAACGCCTTCGGCGAGCTGACCGACGCCGCCGAGCAGCGCCGGCGTTTCGAAGCCGACATGGACGAGAAGCAGCGCATCCACGGCGAGCGTTATCCGCTCGACGAGGATTTCCTCGCGGCGCTGGCGCAGATGCCGCAGGCGAGCGGCATCGCGCTCGGCTTCGACCGGCTGGTCATGCTCTGCACCCATGCGCGCCGGATCGAGGACGTGCTCTGGACGCCGGTGGCGCAACCGGGCAGGGAAGGGGCATGACGATCCACCAGCCCATAGAGGGCCAGTCCCTGCGCAGCATCGCGGCGCTCGTCGAACGCGGCCTCGTGCCCTCGGAGAAAGGCGCCGCACTCGACGCCGTCGCCGCGCGCTATGCCGTCTCGGTGACGCCGGCGATGACCGCGCTGGTCAACCGCGACGATCCCGCCGATCCGATCGCGCGGCAATTCGTGCCTTCGCCCGCCGAACTCGACATCAGGCCCGAGGAACTCGTCGATCCGATCGGCGACGGCGCGCATTCGCCGGTCGAGGGCGTGGTCCACCGCTATCCCGACCGCGCCTTGCTCAAGCTCGTCCATGCCTGCCCGGTCTATTGCCGCTTCTGCTTCCGGCGCGAAATGGTCGGCCCTGGCGGCGATGCGCTGAGCGGCGAGACGCTCGATGCCGCGCTCGCCTATCTCGCCTCCCGCCCGGAGATCTGGGAGGTGATCATGACCGGCGGCGACCCGCTGATCCTGTCGGCGAGGCGTGTTCGCGAGGTTGCAAGGCGGCTGGCGGCGATCGCGCACATCAAGGTCGCGCGTTGGCACACCCGCGTGCCGATCGTCCAGCCGGAGCGGATCACCGCGGATTACGCCCGCGCTCTGCGCGTGCCGGGCAAGGCGAGCTACATCGCGATCCACGCCAACCATCCGCGCGAGTTCACGCCCGCCGCCTGCGCCGCGCTGGCGAACCTCACTGATGCTGGCCATGTCCTGATCAGCCAGAGCGTGCTGCTCAAGGGCGTCAATGCCGATGTCGCGACGCTTTCCGCGCTGATGCGGGCCTTCGTCGAGAACCGGGTGAAGCCCTATTACCTGCACCATCCCGACCTCGCGCCGGGCACTTCGCATTTCCGGCTCTCGCTGGCCGAGGGGCAGGCGCTGGTCAAAAGCCTGAGAGGCCATCTTTCGGGCCTGTGCCAGCCGACCTATATCCTCGATATTCCGGGCGGTGCCGGCAAAATCCCCGTCGGGCCCGCCTTTCTTTCGGGATGCGAGACGCCTGGCGCGGCACCTCTGGCCGAGGACCGCTTTGGCGCACAGCACCCCTATCCCTCCGCTTCCTGAGGCGGACCGAGGACACGCCATGCAAGACAAGCTTCCGATCGCCATCGTCTCCGACATCGCCTGCCCGTGGTGCTTCATCGGCAAGGCGCGGCTCGAGACTGCGCTCGCCCGCCAGGGTCTGACCGATCGCGTGCAGATCACCTGGCTGCCCTACGAGCTCAATCCCGACATGCCCGAGGAGGGCATGGACCGGACCCAGTATCTCGACGCCAAATTCGGCCCCGGCAAGCGTCGCGAGATTGAATTGCGGCTGTCGGAAGCGGCGCTCGAAAGCGGCGTCACCTTCAACTGGGCGAAGGTGACGAAGAGCGTCAACACGCGCATGGCGCACATGCTCGTCGCCGCCGCCGCGACGGTCCAGCGAGGCAGCGAGATGAAGGCCGCCCTGCTCAAGGCCTATTGGCAGGACGGGCGCGACGTCGGCGACCTCGAGACGCTTGTTCAGATCGCGGTCGAGCAGGGCTTCGAGGCACAGGCCGCGCGCGACGAACTCGCCAATGGCGAACTGCGCGAGACGGTGATCGGGCTCGAAGACCATGCCCGCAAGGTCGGCGTCACCGGCGTGCCCTTCTTCATCGTCGACGGCAGGCTCGCGGTCTCCGGCGCGCAGACGCCCGATGTCTGGGCCGAGGTCTTCGCCAAGGTCCGGCAGGAAGCGGCGTGACGCCGGCGGTTCGGACCGTCCGCTATCTCAGCCATCCCCAGGTCGCGATCGATCCGGCCGTTCCGGTACCGGACTGGGGCCTGTCGCCGCTGGGTCTGGAGCGGACGCGAGCCTTCGCGCAAGCGCCGGTCCTGCGCGCCACCCGCCGCATCGTCGCCTCGGCCGAGCGCAAGGCGGTCGAGACGGCGCGGTGCATCGCCGCCGCGCTCGGCTGCGCTGTCGAGATCAGGCCGGAGATGCACGAGAACGACCGCTCCGCGACCGGCTATCTGCCGCCGCCGGAGTTCGAGGCGATGGCCGACGCCTTCTTCGCCACGCCGGACGAGAGCGTGCGCGGCTGGGAGCGGGCGCGGGATGCACAAAGCCGCATCTTCGCCGAGGTCGATGCCGTGCTGGCGAAAGCGGGCGAGGGCGATGTCCTCCTCGTCGGCCATGGCGGGGTCGGCACGCTGCTGCTGTGCCATCTGCTTGACCGACCGATCGCACGCATTCGCGACCAGCCGGCCGGCGGCGGCAACCTCTTCGCATTCGACGCTGATGCCCGAATCGTGCTTCACGCCTGGAGGTCGATGGAGGAGGCGGCCGCAGCATGACCGCACCGAAAAGCAACGAGCACAAGTCGAATGATTTGCGCGATCGCATGATCGTCGCCCTCGACGTGCCGACGATCTGGGACGCCTACCGCATCGTCTCGCAGCTCGGTGACGGCGCGAGCTTCTACAAGATCGGCTATGCGCTCGCCTTCGCCGGCGGGCTGCAGCTCACGCAGCAGCTCGTCGCCGAGGGCAAGAAGGTCTTCCTCGATCTCAAGCTGCACGACATCGGCAATACGGTGACCGAAGGCGTCTCGTCGCTGAGCAATCTCGGCGTCGATCTCCTGACGGTGCATGCCTATCCGCAGACCATGCGCGGCGCCGTCGAGGGTCGCGGCGATGCCGCGATGAAGCTGCTCGCCGTCACCGCGCTGACCTCCTATGACGATGGCGACCTGCGCGATGCCGGCTATGGCCTGGCGGTGCGCGATCTCGTGCGTATGCGCGCCGAGCAGGCTCGCACCACCGGCATCGACGGCATCGTCTGCTCGGCCGCCGAGACCGAGATCGTCCGCGACGTCGTAGGCCGCGACATGCTGATCGTCACGCCCGGCATCCGCCCGGCCGGCAGCGCCGTCGGCGACCAGAAGCGCACGCTCACACCGGGCGAGGCGATCCGCGCCGGCGTCGATCATCTCGTGATCGGGCGTCCCATCATCCGCGCGGCCGACCCGCGTGGGGCGGCGGCGGCAATCATGGACGAGATCGCGGCGGCGACGTAGTCTCGCTGCCCAAACCCCGAATCCAGCGAACGGATCGAAGACAATGCCCAAGGGATATGTCGTGGCGCGCGCCAAGGTGACCAACGCCACGCAATGGGCGGCCTATGCCGCCAAGGCCGGCGAGGCGATGAAGATCTATGGCGGCACGCCGATCGTGCGCGGCGGCCAGATGACGGTCGCCGAGGGCGAGGGCCGGGCCCGCAACATCGTCATCGAGTTCGCCGATTTCGCCTCGGCCAAGGCCTATACGGCCTCGCCAGAATATGCCGAGGCGCGCAAGCTGCGCGAGGGCGCCGGCGAGATCGACATCGTCGTGGTCGAGGGGGTCTGAAGCAATGGCCAAGGGATACTGGATCGCCCGCGTCGATGTGACCGACCCCGTCGAATACGACGCCTATCGCTCGCTCAACGCCGTCGCTTTCGCCAAATACGGCGGCAAGTTCCTGGTCCGCGGCGGCGAGTACAAGCTCGCCCGCGGCGAGGGCCGCAAGCACAACGTCGTCATCGAGTTCAAGGACGAGGCCACGGCGCGCGCCTGTTACGACTCGCCGGAATATCAGGAGGCGGTAAAGCATCTCGCCAATGTCGGCCCGACCGACCTCGTCATCATCGGCGGCTATGACGGCGCCCAGCCGGGCGATTGAGGTTTTCTGATGGTGCGGATGTGATGCAAGGCAGGAGGCTGCAATGACCTTCGACGACACGACCCCGCTCACCGCCATCGGCGTGATCAGCGGAACCTCGATGGACGGCATCGACGTCTCGATCGTGACCAGCGACGGCCGCGACACGCCACGCTTCGGCGCCGGCGCCTCCTACCCCTATCGCGAGTCGACGCGGCGCGAGCTGCAGGCGCTCGTCGCCGAGGCCGAGCGCGCCCTGAGCGAGCCGCTCGTCGAGCTCGAGGCCGCCGTCACCGAGGATCACCTCGCGGCGGTCCGGCGCTTCATCGCCGAGCAGAAGCTCGACCCGAAGACGATCGACCTCGTCGGCCTGCACGGCCAGACCGTCTATCACCGTCCCGAACAGCGCTTCACCCGCCAGCTGATCGACGGGCCGGCGGTGGCGAAGGCGCTCGGCATCGCGACCGTCGATCGCTTCCGCTATGCCGACGTCGCGGCCGGCGGCGAGGGCGCGCCCTTCGCGCCGCTCTATCATCGCGCGCTGGCGCAGGCCTTCGATCCTCCGGTGATGGTGCTAAACCTCGGCGGCGTCGGCAACGTCACCTATATCGACGGCGACACGGTCATCGCCTTCGACACCGGTCCGGCGAGCGCGATCCTCGACGATTTCGTCCAGCGCCGGCAGGGCAAGAGCTATGATGCGGGCGGCGCGCTGGCCGCGAGCGGGCGCGTCCATGACGACCTCGTCGCCGGCTTCATGGACAGCCCGTTCTTCGACCGCCCGGCGCCGAAATCGCTCGACCGCAACGATTTCCATCGCCGCGCCAAGGTCGTCGAGGCGCTCTCGGATGCCGATGGTGCGGCGACGCTGGCCGCTTTCACCGTCGAGAGCGTGGTCGCGAGCCTGCGCCATGTGCCGGCAAAGCCGAAGCGCTGGCTCGTCACCGGCGGCGGCCGACTCAACCGGCATTTCATGGTCCGCCTCGCCGCGCGCCTCGGCGTCCCGGTCGAGCCGGTGGAGGCGGCCGGCTGGGACGGCGACACCGTCGAGGCCCAGACCTTCGCCTATCTCGCGATCCGCTGCGTGAAGGGCCTGCCGCTGAGCGAGCCGGGCACGACCGGCGTGCCGCAGGCGATGACGGGCGGGCGGTTGAATAGGGTTAGTTGAATGGATAAGTTCTAAGTAAATTTTTTATAGACTGTATATCGGCATCTGAGATCAGAATATTATGATACTTTCAGCAGTAATTATGAGTCCGGATTCATAAGGTGAATCTTGCGAAAAAATCGAGAGTGTTGATCCGTCATCGAACTTCAGAGTTAGACGAAAATCGAGGCGATCAACTGCGATGATTTTTTTGTAAAGCAAGCGATGAAACACAATAGGCTCCCCTGATCTGTCACTACAATTAAATGGCCAAATATTGTCGTTTGGTTCCTGTTGCTCGATCTTGAATTCCGCATAAATTTGAACGCCGCTTTCAAAAAGAAAACGGACGGCAAACGGATCGAGCCACACTTGGGAGATCGAGTCACCTACCATCGCCGGTATGTTGGGTTCCAGAGGAAATGGTTGCATCGTTCGATGGATCCGAGATATTTATGTGAATTGCCTCACGGTAAATTCACCGACTACAAAGTCTTCGCCAATAATACGTTCTTCTCGTAAATAGAACCGGCCTGCTCGCCTTATCGTGTCTGCTCCCTCCGGCGTCAAAAAACAAAACCGACACGCCGCTCTGTCCCGGGCGCAAACATTTGATCGCCGAACTGGAAGCGCGCATCCCAACCTTGGTGCGTGTCCTTTGAAGTGAAGCAAGGACACCCGTATCCAGGAAGCGCCGCAGATTTTTTACCGCCTTCCTTGGTTGAGTAGAGCCTCACGTCGGCAATAATGTCCGGCGTTCGTGTCTGCCAAGGTTCTGATATCATATCAAAAAAATGCCTCGCATCCCCGGCGTCTTCAATGGTGGGGAAAAGGAACCCGTGGCCTACCCCCGAAATGCCCCGCCGCCGTCCACATCCAGCACTGTCCCGCTGACATAGCCGCAAGCCGGCGAGGCCAGGAAGGCGGCGGCGTTGGCGATCTCGTCCGGCTCGATCAGCCGGTCGAGCGGCAGGTTCTTCAGCATCTCCTCCCAGCGCTCCTCATTGCCGAGAGAGGTCGCAGCGCGCTTCCTGCTCAACGAGATGATCCGGTCGGTGCGGGTCTGCGACGGGTTGATGCCGAAGATGCGCACGCCCCAGTCGACCGATTTGCCGCCGACGGCGTGAGTGAAGGCCATCAGCGCGGCGTTGCCGGTGCCGCCGCAGACATAGTCATAGCGCGGGCTGCGGCCCGCCGCGCCGATGATGTTGACGATCGCGCCCGCCTTCCGCTCCTTCATCTGCGTCAGATAGAGCTTGGTCAGGTGGATGTAGCCCATCACCTTGAGCGCCCAGGCCTGCTCCCAGGTCTCCATCGAGAGATCGAGAAGCCCGCCGCCGGGGATCGCGCCGGCATTGTTCACCAGGATGTCGATGTCAGGAAAAGCGGCTGCGAGGCGCTCGCGCTCGGCGCCCTGCGAGAGATCGGCGGCTGCGGTCGCCACCCGGTTGGCTTCGCCTAGCCCGGCGGCCGTCGCGGCCAGCCGCTCGCCGTCGCGCGCGACCAGCACGACCGAGCAGCCCTCGGCGAGGAAGATGCGGGCGCAGGCCTCGCCGATGCCCTTCGAGCCGCCGGTGATCAGCACGCGTCGTCCGCTCAGCTTCAGGTCCATGATCGCTCTCCCTCGTCGCCGCGCGACGCACGCTGGATAGCGCATGGCCGTGCATCGCGCCTGCTGTTTTCGCGAGGGCTGTCAGGGCGGCGCGGACGCTGTAGAGACAACCGCATGGACATTCGCGAACGACTGATCGAGCGCTTCTTCCGCTATCTGGCGATCGAGAGCCAGAGCGACATGGCGGCGTCGACGCTGCCGAGCACGCCCGGCCAGCAGCGCCTCGCCGAACTCCTCGCCGGCGAGTTGCGCGAGCTCGGGCTCGCGGACGTCACGATCGACGCGCACGCCACCGTCACGGCCCGCAAGCCCGCGACGCGCGCGGGCGCGCCGCGGATCGGCTTCATCGCCCATCTCGATACGGTCGATACCGGCCTCTCGCCGGCGATCCGCCCGCAGATCCTGCGCTTCGAGGGTGACGACCTCTGCCTCAACCGCGACGCCGGCATCTGGCTGCGGGTCGACGAGCATCCGGAGATCCTGCCCTGGCAGGGTGCCGACATCGTCTTCTCGGACGGCACCAGCGTGCTCGGCGCCGACAACAAGGCCGCGATCGCGGTGATCATGACGCTGCTCGCCACGCTTGCGCCGGGCGATGCCCATGGCGACATCCTCGTCGCCTTCGTGCCGGACGAGGAGATCGGCCTGCGTGGCGCCAAGGCGCTCGACCTCGAGCGCTTCGACTGCGATTTCGCCTATACGATCGACTGTTGCGAGCTCGGCGAGGTCGTGATCGAGAATTTCAACGCCGCCACGGCCGAGCTCGTCTTCACCGGCGTCAGCGCCCATCCGATGGCGGCCAAGGACGTGATGGTCAACCCGCTGCTGATGGCGCATGACCTGATCGGCCTGTTCGACCGGGCTGAGACCCCCGAGCGCACAGGCGGCCGCGACGGTTACGTCTGGTTCCAGGACATCGCGGCCAATGCCAGCCAGGCGCGGCTGCGGGCGATGATCCGCGATTTCGACAGGGACCGGTTCGAGGCCCGCAAGCAGGAGATCGAGGCGGCGGCGCAGGCGATCGCGGCGCGCTATCCCACCGGCAGCGTCGCGTGCCGGATCAGCGACACCTACGCCAACATCCACGACAGCCTCGGCGACGACCGCCGCTCCGTCGATCTGCTCTTCGCGGCGCTGGCCGCGCTCGACATCGCGCCCAAGCAGATCCCGATGCGCGGCGGCACCGACGGGGCGGCGCTCTCGGCCAGGGGGCTGCCGACGCCGAACTTCTTCACCGGCGCGCTGAATTTTCACTCGCGCTTCGAGTTCCTGCCGGTGCCGGCCTTCGAGAAATCCTATGCGGTGGCGCGCATGATCTGCCTGCTCGCGGCACGGGGCTGAGCGGCTCCGGTGTTCGCCGTGCATTGATGGTTACATTCCCGGTCGTTACGAATGTAACCGATCAGGGAGGTCCGCCATGAACATCCAGAATCCGGCGAGCACCGGCGCGGCGACGCGGCCGGCCGAGAGCGCGATCCAGCCCGGCTACATGTCGGGTTTCGGCAACGGCTTCGAGACCGAGGCGCTGCCCGGCGCCCTGCCGCTCGGGCGCAACTCGCCGCAGCGCTGCGCCTACGGGCTCTATGCCGAGCAGCTCTCGGGCTCGCCCTTCACGGCTCCGCGCACGACGAACGAGCGCTCCTGGCTCTACCGCATCCGCCCGACGGTGGCGCACTGGAATCGCTTCCGGAAGGTCGATGCCGGCCTCTGGCGCACGGCGCCGGCCCGCGAGGTCGACCTGCCGATCGCGCCCTTGCGCTGGAGCCCGATCCCGATACCCGCCGAGCCGCTCTCCTTCGTCGACGGCATCCGCAGCATCACCACGGCCGGCGATGCCGGGGCCCAGGCCGGCATGGGCGCGCATCTCTACCTGATCACGCGCTCGATGGCGGACGAGTATTTCTACAACGCCGATGGCGAGATGCTGTTCGTGCCGCAGCAGGGCGCACTTCGCCTCTGGACGGAGTTCGGCATCATCGACATCGAGCCGGGCGAGATCGCGGTGATCCCGCGCGGCGTCAAGCTGCGCGTCGAGCTGCAGGACGGACCGGCGCGCGGCTATCTCTGCGAGAACTATGGCGGCGCCTTCACCATGCCGGAGCGCGGGCCGATCGGCGCCAACTGCCTCGCCAATCCGCGCGACTTCCTCACTCCCGTGGCGGCCTATGAGGACCGCGACGCGCCCTCGACGATGTACGTGAAATGGGGCGGCAATCTCTGGCAGGCCGAGATCGACCATTCGCCGCTCGACGTCGTGGCCTGGCACGGCAATTACGCGCCCTACAAATACGATCTCAGGCGGTTCTCGCCGGTCGGCCCGGTGCTCTACGACCATGCCGACCCGTCGATCTTCACGGTGCTGACCTCGCCCTCGGAGACGCCCGGCACCGCCAATATCGACTTCGTCATCTTCTCCGACCGCTGGCTCGTGGCGGAGAATACCTTCCGGCCGCCCTGGTACCATATGAACGTGATGAGCGAGTTCATGGGGCTGGTCTACGGCCAGTACGACGCCAAGACCGGCGGCGGCTTCGTGCCGGGCGGCATCTCGCTGCACAATTCGATGCTGCCGCACGGACCCGACGTCGATGCCTTCGAGAAGGCGAGCAGCGTCGAGCTCAAGCCGCACAAGCTCGAAGGCACGCTCGCCTTCATGTTCGAGACGCGCTTTCCCCAGCAGGTCACGGCCTTTGCCGCGGAAAGCGAAGCGCTGCAGCAGGACTACGGCGCCTATGGCCAAAAGCTGACCAGGCATTTCGACCCGACCCGGCGCTGAGGCGTGCCCATGGACGTCTATGGCTACTGGCGCTCGACCTCCTCCTATCGGCTGCGGATCGCGCTGGCCTTGAAGGGCGTTGCGGCGCGCGTCATCCCCGTCCATCTCGTTCGTGACGGCGGCGAGCAGAACGGGGCGGCTTTCCGGGCCATCAACCCGCAGGGCCGGGTGCCGGTGCTGCGGCTCGACGACGGCACGGTCCTGACCCAGTCGCCGGCGATCATCGAATATCTGGAAGAGACCGTGCCGCAGCCGCCCTTGCTGCCGGTCGATCCGGTGGCCCGGGCGAAGGTGCGCGCGGTCGCCGCAATGATCGGCTGCGACATCCATCCGCTGCACAACACCGGGCCGCTCAACCATCTCCGCCGCGTCTTCGGCCGGCCGGAGACGGAGGTGACCGATTGGATCGCCACCTGGATCGGGCAGGGGTTCGAGGCGGTCGAGGCGGCGATCGGCGAGGAGGGCTATTGCTTCGGGCCGCAGCCCGGCCTGGCCGATATCTACCTGATCCCGCAGCTCTATGCCGCCCGGCGTTTCGCGGTCGCGCTCGACGCCTTTCCGAGGATCAGGCGCGTCGAGGAGCTAGCGGCGACGCATCCGGCCTTCCAGGCCGCGCATCCCTCGCGGCAGCCGGACGCGGAATGATCGCTCGCCCGCATGCGAAGCGGCCGGCTGCCATCGCGGCCTATCCGTTCGCGGCCGCGACCGGAACCTGAACGTCGAGCAGCGGGGCGTATTGCTGGCTGCCGAAGATGTCGGCGTCGCCGACGCTGCCGCTCGGGCGCGGCCGGAACAGGGTGAACTTGATCGCCAGCGCCGGGTCGAAGGCGACATGGTCGCTGATCCGGCTGTCGGGCACGCCATAGAGCGCGCAGATCGCCTCCCGCGACAGCGCGTTGCTCTCGCGGACGCGCTCATAGCTCGCCCGGTCGCGGAAGATCACGTCGAAGGTGATCTTGTCGACGCCGGCATTCTTGCTGCGGATGGTCTTGGCGATCTCGGCCAGGCGCACGGTTGCGGGCATGGTCAGGCTCCGATCTCGGTCAGATGGACCGGAAAGAGTTCGAGCGGATCGCCGACCGGCATGGTGTGGTTCAGGGTCCAGCGATAGGCCGGGGTCGCGGGCAGCACCTCGTCGAGCAGGAAGGCGACGCCGCCGGCCGTGCCCTTCACGTCGGGCAGGCGGGCATAGAACATCTGGCGCGTGCCGATCATGCAGAGCTCCTCGGCCATCTCGCGCGTCGGCGCGACGCCCTGGACGACGACGCAGAGCTCGTGCGCCGCCTGTCTCACCGGTTCGAGCGCACCCATCACGCCGTCGCGGCCATAGACGGTATAGGTCAGCTCGTAGCCGCTCTCGCCGAAGCGCTCGCGCACCGCGGCCCTGGCCCAGGCGATGACCTCGTCGACATGGGCGATGGTGTAGGGGTCACGGATGCCGACCATGCCGACGCAGCGTTCGCCGACCTTGCCGGCGCCTTCGAGCTTGACCCTGAGCTCGGCCGCCGGCTCGTAGACCGGGCCGGTGACGCGCGTCGTGCGCTCGTCGAACTGCTCGTAGACGCAGTCGCGCATGTCGATGTGACCGCCGAGGAAATGCTCGTAGAACGGGTTGCTGCGCTCATACATCGCATGCGCCGCCACCGAGGCGACCGTGCAGCGCTGTTCCGGCAGCATCGCGGTCACCTTGACGTCGTCATGGCTGATCTCGCCCATCACCGATTCCTTGCCGGCATAGGGCTCGGCGCAGAACGAGGCGCATTCGAGGATCTTGCCGTAGTAATAGGCCAGCGCCTTGGGATAGCCGCGCCGGATCGCGGGCGCGGCGAAGATCGCGCAGTCGCTGCTGCGGCCGCCGATGATGACGTCCGCGCCCCTGTCGAGCAGCGCGAGATAGGGGTGGACGCCGGCGACGGCGACGATGCGGTCGGTGGCGTCGAGCTCGTCGAGAGTGAGGTCTTGCCGGCCGTCGAGCCCGGCCACGACCGCGCCGGCCTGCATGCGCTCGCGCACGGCTTGCGTCGAGACCTCGGAATAGAAATAGCCCAGGCGGAACGGCGCGAGACCGTGTTTCTTCGCGAGATCGCGGACGATCCCGACATAGCGGTCGACGCGGCTGTTGGTGCCGGTGTCGCCGGCCGAGCCGATGATCATCGGCACGCCGAGCCGGCGCGCGCCGAGAAGCATCGCCTCGATGTCGTGGATCTGCCAGGCGAGCGGGCTCGCCGAGCCGTCCGAGCCGAGCGGCACCGGGCCGCAATCGCTGCTGCCGCTATCGCAGGCGATCATGTCGGGCTCGGCCGCGAGCCCGCGCTCGAAGCTGCCGAGCTTCGTCGGCGCGAAACCGAGATGGCCGTTGGGGCAGAGGATGCGCAGCCCGCGATTGGCGATCGCGCCCGTCGTCCTGAGCGGCCGTTCGATGACGGTGGTCATGGCGTCTCCTTGCTGGTCATCGGCGCAGCGGCTGTCATTGGCGCAGCACCAGGCAATCCTCGGGATCGACCCGCCAGCGCACGGTCTCGCCGACCGCGAAGGGCTGTGCCCGATGCGTCTGCGCGCAGATCTCGACCGGCCCCGAGCGGATGATCGTCTGCACGCTTTCGCCGAGGAACATCGAGCCGATGACGGTTCCGGGTACGCCCTGCGCGGCTGCGTCGCCGAGTTGCACCCGGCCGGGCCGGAAGCCGATCGCGGCGGCTCCTGCTGGCATCCCGCCCGCCGGGTCGCTGGCGGCGAGCACCGTGCCGTCGGTGAGTTTCGCCGCAGCGAGCCCGGCCCGGTCGCCCGGCCCGATCTCGGCGTCGAGGATGTTGCGTATGCCGAGGAAGCTCGCGACGAAGCGCGTCCTCGGCTTGCGGTAGAGCTCGACCGGTGGGCCTTCCTGCTCGATCGCGCCGCCACGCATGACGATGACGCGGTCGGACAGGGCGAGCGCCTCCTCCTGGTCGTGGGTGACGTAGATCGCGGTCAGGCCGAGGCGGCGGCGCAGCTCAGCCAGTTCGTTGCGCATCTGGGTGCGTAGCTGCGCGTCGAGATTGGACAGGGGCTCGTCGAACAGGATGACCCGCGATTCATAGGCGATGGCGCGGGCGACGGCGACGCGCTGCTGCTGCCCGCCCGAGAGCTTCGTCGCCGGCCGGTCGGCGAAGCCGGCGAGGCCGACCAGCGCCAGCGCGCTCTCGACGCTTTTGCGCGTGAGTTCGCGGGCCGCACCGCGGACCTTGAACGGGAAGGCGACATTGTCGAACACCGACATGTGTGGCCAGATTGCATAGGACTGGAACACCATCGACAGGCCGCGCCGCTCCGGCGGCAGGTCGATCCCCGCGGCGGGGTCGCTGATCGCCTGCCCGTCGATCGTGATGCGGCCGGCGCGCGCCCGCTCCAGCCCGGCGATGGCGCGCAGCGTCGTGGTCTTGCCGCAGCCGGAGGGGCCGAGCAGCGTGACGTGCTCGCCCGCCGCAAGCGAGAAGGAGACGCCGGCGACCGCGGTCACGCCGCCATAGCCGACCTCCAGCGCCTCGACGGAGACGAAGGCGCTCATGCGCCGACCTCCCGGCTGCGCCAGCGCGAGACCAGCAGGAGCACCGCGAAGGTGATCGCGAGCTGGAGCACGCTCAGCGCCGCGAGCGCATTGACGTTGCCGGCCTCCCAGAGATCGAACACCGCCACGGAGAGCACCGTGCTCCTGCTGCTGTAGAGCAGGATCGAGGACGAGACCTCCTGCAGGCAAAGTACGAAGAGCAGCGTCCAGGTCGCGACCATGGTCGGGCGCAGCAGCGGCAGGACCACGAGCCTGAGCGTCGCCAGAAAGCCTGCCCCCGAGACGCGCGCGGCATCCTCCAGCTCGGGATGGAGCTGCCGCAGCGCTCCGGACGCGGCGCGCAGGCCGATCGGCAGGTAATGCGTGACATAGGCCAGCAGCAGGATGCCGATCGTGCCGTAGATCGGCAGCCAGCGCAGGCCGACATAGGTCCACAGGATGCCGAGCGCGAGCACCATCGGCGGGATCGCCAGCGGCATCATGCCGATCTGGTCGAGCAGGCCGGAGGCACGCGAGCGGCCCCGGACGACGCACCAGCCGATCAGCAGGCTCAAGCCGCAGATCAGCGTCGCCGCCAGCGCCGCGAGCACGAGACTGTTTTGCGTGGCGATCGCGGTCTTCGGATAGGAGAACAGCACATACCAGAAATGCCTGAGGTCGAAGGCCATCAGGCGGGGATCGGCCGTGATGAAGTTCACCGATGCGGCCCAGAGCAGCGTCAGCACCGGCAGGGCGACGGCGAGCCCGACATAAAGCCAGGCGAGACCCGCCAGCGCCGCGCCCCAGCGGCCGGGCTCGAGCAGGCGCGGGCGAAAAGCCTTGCCGGTCACGGTGACGAAGGACCAGCGGTTCAGGATTTTTGCCTGCAGCCAGACCAGCAGGGCCGTGACGACGAGGAGGACCAGGCCCCAGGCCGCAGCCTGGCCGATGCGCGGCGGATAGGTGTTCAGCAACCGGTAGATTTCGGTGCCGGCGACGTAGAAGCCGGACGGCATGCCGAGTACCGCTGGCACGCTGAACAGGCCGATCGCCTGAACGAAGATCAGGATCGCGGCGCCGAGCGTCGCCGGCAGTACGAGCGGGATGGTGACGCGCCGGAAGGCCTCGACCGCGCTCGCGCCATGGATGCGGGCGCAATCCTCCAGCGCCGGGTCCATCGCCTTGAGCGCGCCGCCGATCAGCAGGAAGGCGACCGGCGCATAGGCGAGCGCCGCGACGAAGACGACGCCACCGGGCGAATGCAGGTCGACCAGCGCCGGCAGGCCGATGCCGGCCGCCGCGAGGTTGACCAGGCCGCCGCGCGGCGAGCCGAGCCAGGACCAGGCGATCGCGGTCAGCAGCGGCGTGACGTAGAGCGGCAGGACGACGATCTGCTCCAGCAGCGCCCGGCCGGGAGTGGCGATGCGAACCAGGATCAGCGCCAGCCCGCCGCCGAGCCCGATCGCGCAGAAAGTCGTCGTCGCGCCGACGAGGAGTGTGTTCGACAGGACGCGGGTCGAGGACAGCACGTTGACGATGAATCGCGTGCTGAGCCCGGCCGGCTCGCGCAGTGCCCCCGACAGGACGGCCAGGATCGGCAGCAGCACGAGCACGCCGAGCAGGGCTGCGAGGGTGAGCGCGACCAGCGTTTCCGTCCGCATCCGCCGAAAGCCGCCGCTGACGCCCGGAGCGGCCGTCGGAATCGCGCCTGACCCCGCTGCCGTCATCAGGACTTGAAATAGCGGTCGAAGGTCTCGGGGAAGTCGCGCGAGGCCTTCTCGTAATCGTCGAGGTCCTGCGGCAGCAGCGGCTTCGCCTCGGCCAACGGCGTCTGGCCGGGCGCGGTGCGCACGCCCCGGCGCATCGAATAGGCGCCGAGGATCTCGACCGCGAGCAGGGTCTGGCCTTCCTCGGACAGCACGTAGTCGACGAAGAGTTTTGCGGCGTTGGGATGCGGCGCCGCCTTGAAGATCGCGATCGGCGCGGTGGCGAGCGGCATGCCCTCGCTCGGATAGATCGCGGTGATGCCGGCCTTGACCGGATCGGGCTCGAAGGCGCGCAGATGGTCGACGGTCGCGCCGACCAGCGCCTCGCCGCGCACCAGAAGGTCGATCAGCTGCGCCGTGGTCGTGACCACGATCGGCTGCTGCGCGCCGAACTTCCGCATGAACTCGACGCCGAGCAGCTTCTCCAGCAGATACATCTGGTTGAAGGCGGTGCCGGCGGCCGAATCCTGGATGACGAGCTTGCGGCCCTTGAACTCCGGCCTGAGGACGTCGACCCAGGCCTTGGGCGCCTTCTCGGGCGGCAGCACATTGCGGTTGTGGGCCATGATCACGCCGATCACGCGCGCCGTCGCCCATTGGTCGCCGCTCGACGCCTCGGGCGGGTAGGCCGCGAGTTCGGGCGAGCGATAGCCGAGCAGGGCACCGCGCTTCGACAGGGTCAGGAACGGCGCGACGCTGGCGACGTGCAGCACGTCGAAGCTCAGGCTGTTCGCCCCGATCTCGGCCTCGACCCGCGCCAGGACCCGCCCCGTCGGCGCCGAATAGAGCCCGCTCGCGACCTCGATGAACGGGTATTTCGACTGGAAGGCCTGCATGAACTTCGGGAAGCTCGGGGCTGAGACGGTATGCGCGAAGGCGAGCTTGCCCTCCTTGCGCGCGCCTTCGACGATCGCTTCCCGTTCCTGCGCCTGCAGGATGCCGGACGGCCAGGCTGCGGCCGCGGCTCCGGTCATGAGCAGCGCGCGACGATCGATCATCGGCATGGTCGCCTCCTCCGTCTTCGCCAGAGGTCGTCAAGCTCGCACTAAGCTGCTGGAATGGCTATGATAAATCTTCGTTATCAGGCTGCGATAGGAGATCGCTCAGGCCGGAACGGTTCCGGGCGCGGGCTGGCGCGAGGCCTCGTAATGGGCTTCCAGCGTCGGCCGGGCGGCGATCGAGGCACGCACCGCCTCGGCCACGGCCTGGCCGCAGGGCGACAGGCCGATGTCGGAATAGGCCATCACATAGGAGAGTTCGGGCGCCGGCCGCGTCGTCGCTGCGATCTGCAGCAGGCCCGCATCGAGTTCCTTCTGGACGGCCGAGCGTGCCGCCAGCGCCACGCCGATGCCTTCCAGCGCGAGGTGGATGCGCGTCGGCAGCAGCGAGCAGCTGTGATGGCAATGCGGCTCGGCGCCCTCGGCCCGGAACCACTCCATCGTCGCGGCGTGGAGATGCGTGCCCAGCCGGTCCGAGATGATCGGCCATTTCGCCAGCTCGCGGGCCGATTGCGGCTCGGCGGGAAAGCCGAGCTTAGGGCTCGCCACCCAGATATTGGCGACGCGGCCGACCGGCTCGGCCGTCAGCCGCTGGCCGCGCAACGGCCCGGCGACGATCGCGATGTCGAGGTTGCCGCGTTCGAGCAGCTCCTGCATCGTCTCGCTGGTGTCGATCGCGATCTCGACGAGGATGCCGGGGTGGCTCGCGGTCAGCCGCGCGAGCAGGCCGGGAAGCCAGGTCAGCGCATGGATGTTCGTCGCGCCGAAGCGGACGCGCCCGGTCAACGCCTCGCGCACCCCGACATGCTGGCGGATGTCGGCGACCAGCCCCATCAGCTGCGCGGCATAGGGCAGGAGCTCGCGGCCCTTGGTGGTCAATACGGCCTTGCGCTCGGCGCGGGCGAAGAGCTGGACCCCGAGCGCTTCCTCCAGTTCGCGGATGCGCGCCGAGATCGCCGGCTGCGAGGTCTTCAGCTGCCGGGCGGCGGCATGGAAGCTGCCTAGCCGGCCGATCCAGTAGAGCGCTTCGTACTGGCGGAAATTCATCGGCGGGCCGATCTCACGGCTGCGGCGTGTCGGGGCGCGGGCAACCTCGCAGTCGTTGCCGGGCGCTTATCGGCGATGATGACCCGCCTCGCCCCGATCGTCCAGTGAGGGCGAAGCTCGGGCTTCCGGCACATGCCCGAGACCATTCATTGCTCGTCCCCTCCGGATCGAAACCGGCTTCCGGTCGCTTGACCTATAGTTGTCTTATAAAACATACAAGATCGGAACGAGGCGCGGGGATATGCGATGGGGCCGCACAGGAGATGATCGAGACGCCTGTCCTCATCGTCGGCGGCGGCCCGGTCGGCCTGACGCTCGCGGGCGAGCTCGGCTGGCGCGGTCGCTCCTGCTTCATGGTCGAGGAGCGCAACGGTCCGACCGGGCATCCCAAGGCGACGCTGCTCGGCGCCCGTTCGATGGAGTACTACCGGCGCTGGGGCATCACCGAGGCGATCTACGCCGCCGCGCTGCCGGCCGAGATCAACTACTTCATCACCTTCTCGACCCGCCTGACCGGCCACGAGCTCCATCGCATCGTCTCGCCCTCGAGCGCTGAGACGATCGAGCGCCCGGCCGCCGCCATGGCGCGCTGGCGCGAGCTCGGCTGGTCGCCCTACTACAAGACCCAGATCGGCCAGCAGGCGCTAGAGCCGGTGCTGCTCGACTTCGTCTCAGGTCTCGATCCGGTCTCGCTGCGACATGGCTGGCGCTTCCTCGATTTCACCGAGGACGCCGAGGGCGTGACCTCGCGGATCGAGGAGGTCGCGACCGGCACGGTCGAGACGGTACGCTCGCGCTATCTCGTCGCCTGCGACGGCGGCGGCTCCGGCATCCGCAAGGCGCTCGGCATCCGCATGAACGGGCGCGGCCGGATGCGGCCGAACGTCAGCTTCCATTTCGAGTCGGAGGAGTTCCTGCGCGTCCATGACCGCGGGCTCGGCAACCTATACTTCATTTTCGCGCCCGACAGTTTCGGCCTGTTCACCGCGATCGACGGCAAGACGCACTGGGCCTTCCAGTTCTATTTCCTCGACGGCGCCCGGCCGACCGAAGACCTCGACCCGCAGGAGATCCTGTTCCGCGCCATGGGCCGGCCCTTCGCCTTCACGCTGAAGGGTGTGCAGCACTGGCACCACCACCAGTCGGTCGCGAAGAGCTGGCGCTCGCGGATCGGCCCCGACAAGGCGCCGGGCCGCGTCTTCCTCGCCGGCGACGCCGCCCATCTCTTCGCCCCGACCGGCGGCGTCGGCATGAACACCGGCATCGGCGACGCGGTCGATCTCGGCTGGAAGCTCGACGGCGTGCTTGGCGGCTGGGGCGGAGACCGGCTGCTCGCCTCCTATGAGGACGAGCGCAAGCCGATCGCGGTGCGCAACAGCGTGATCTCGGCCAACAACTCCGACAAGATCGACATGGTGATGGCCGAGACGCCGGCAGAGATCGAGGCGCAGGGGCCGCGGGGCGAGCGGGCCCGCGCCGAGGTCGCGCGAAAAATCCGCTGGATGGCACGGCAGTTCAACTCGGCCGGCACGCATCTGGGTTATCGCTATGTCGACTCAGGGGTCATCATTCCCGACGGCTCGCCCGAGCCGCCCGACGATCCGACGCAGGTCGTGCCTTCGACCTGGCCGGGCTCGCGTGCGCCCCATGCCTGGAGCGGTACCGACACGAGCGTGCGTGGCGAAACGACGCTCGACTGGTTCGGAAAGGGCTTCGTGCTGCTGCGCGTGCCTGACGCCGGCGACACGCGTGCCTTGACGGATGCCTTCGCGTCGCGCGGCATGGCGCTTGCCACGCGTGAGCTCGGCGCGCCCGCGCTGGCGGCCCTGTTCGAGCGCAAGCTGGTTTTGGTACGCCCGGACGGGCATGTCTGCTGGCGCGGCGATGATATGCCTGACGATCCGGGAGGTCTGGTCGATGTCGTCCGCGGCGCTTGAGCCTCAGAAGCCCGATGCGGCAACGCCCGCCATCGCGATGGCCGGCATCGAGAAATGGTACGGCGCGAGCCAGGCGCCGGTCCACGCGCTGGCGCCGACCGACCTCTCCGTCGCCAATGGCGAGCTGCTCGTGCTGCTCGGCCCCTCCGGCTGCGGCAAGACCACGCTGCTCAGGATGATCGGCGGGCTGATCGAGCCGACCCATGGCGAGATGACGATCGAGGGCCGCCCGCTCTGGCGGGACGGCGCTCGCCAAAGCGAGAGCGTCGCCGAGCTCGGCATGGTCTTCCAGGAGGCGCATCTCTTCCCCTGGCTGACGATCGAGGAGAACATCGCCCTGCCGCTGGAACTCAAGGGCATGGCCAAGGCGCAGCGGCTGCAGCGCGCCCGCGAGCTGACGCAGCTCGTCGGCATCGCCGGCTTCGAGACGCGCTGGCCGAAGGAGCTCTCCGGCGGCATGCGCCAGCGCGCCGCGATCGCCCGGGCGCTTTCCTACGATCCGCAGATCCTGCTGATGGACGAGCCCTTCGGGGCGCTCGACGCGATGACGCGCGACGCGATGAACCTCGAATTGCAGCGCATCTGGATGGAGACCGGCAAGACCATCGTGCTGGTGACCCACTCCATCGGCGAGGCAGTCTTCCTCGCCGATCGCATCGTCATGCTGTCGCCGCGTCCCGGCCGGATCGACTCGGTCGTCGCCGTCGGCCTGCCGCGGCCGCGCCACCCCGACGTCCAGGCGACGCCGGAGTTCCAGGCGATCGCCAAGGCGCTGCGGGCGCGGCTGGCGGAGATCTCGTGAGATGAGCGCGATGACCGACAACGCCGCCACGCTCGCCGCCAAGCCGAGCGCGACCGTCGCGCGCAGCAAGGCGCGCCGCTCGCGCGAGGCCTGGCTGCCCTGGATCACCACGCCGCTGCTGCTCGCCCTCTTCGTCGCGGCCTGGGCCCTCTATGTCGACCTCGCCAAGGTCTCTGCCTTCATCCTGCCGGCGCCGGGCGCCGTCTGGAGCGCCTGGATCGAGATGCTCGGTTCGCGCCGGGCCTGGGGCCATACCGGCATGACGGTCTATGCGACGCTCGCCGGCTTTGCCTGGGCGCTGGTCGTCGGCGTCGGCCTGGGCATCGTCATCGGCCGGGTGCGCTGGCTCGAACAGACGCTGAACCCCTTCATCGTGGCGACGCAGGTCATCCCGAAGGTGGCGCTGGTGCCGCTCTTCGTGGTTTGGTTCGGCTTCGGCATCACCTCGAAGGTGATCGTCGCCGCCGTGATCGCCTTCTTCCCGATCCTGACCAATACGGTGCTCGGGGTGAAGTCGATCGACGCCGGCCATCGCGACGTCATGACGAGCCTCAATGCCACGCGCTGGCAGATCTTCCGCCGGCTCGAACTGCCCTCGTCGCTGCCCTATATCCTGACCGGCATGGAGGTCGGCGTCGTGCTGGCGATCATCGGCGCCATCGTCGGCGAGTATCTCGGCGGCAATTCCGGCCTCGGCTACCTGCTGATCGCCAAGATGAACGCCTACGAGACCGACGCGCTCTTCGCCGTCATCATCCATATGACGCTGCTCGGCTTCATCTTCTATTTCGCCATCGGGGCGCTGCGGCGCCTGCTGATCCCCTGGCACCAGTCGGCGGCGGCCCATGATTAGTCGTCATTGCGAGCGCAGCGAAGCAATCCAAGAGGACGTAGCACTCTGCCGCCCTTAGGTTGCTCCGCTGCGCTCGCAATGACGGGCTAAGCCGCCACCTTCGCCATCTGGCGCAATCCCTCGATCATCGAGGAGCGCAGCAGATGCGCCTTGAGCCGCTCCGGGTCGCGGGTGATCGCGATCATCTCGTCGAGCATGGCACGCCGGCGCGCCGGGTCCTTCTCGCGCATGCGGGCGCGGTTGGAGTCGGACTGCGCTAGGATCTGTTCGGCCGCGACCGGCCGGCGCTGGGCGTCGTAGCGGTCCAGCCGCGACAGCGGCGCGCGCCGCAGCAGGATGTCGCCGAGCGCCTCGGCCAGCGCGAAGGCGTCGTGGAGGCCGCCGTTCAGCCCCATGCCGCCGGCTGGGCTGTTGAGGTGGGCGGCGTCGCCCGCCAGCGCGACCCGGCCGACCGAATAGCGCGGCACGATGCGCTGGTGCACGCGGTAGGCGCGCTTCTCCAGTACCTCATAGGCGTCGGCCCGCGGCACGATCTCCTGCAGGCTCGCCTCGATCGCGGCGTCGGAGAGTTGCTCCTCGATCGAGAGGTCCTCGCGCGGATAGAGCGAGACGCGCCAGCGGCCCGGCACCCTGAGCAGGCTGAAATTGCCGCCCTGCTTCCAGCAGTAGCTGACATTGGAGAGCCCCGGCAGATGCCCCTCGAACGGGAAGGTCGTGGTGACCAGGAGCGTCGTCTCCGGATAGGTCCGCCCCTCAAAGGACAGGCCGAGTTCCCTGCGCACGAGGCTGCGCGCCCCGTCGGCACCGACGAGGAAGCGGGCGGTCTCGGTTCGCGGCGCGTCGGCCGTGCCGCTTGTCACCGTCACGCCGTCGCCGGCCTGGGCGAAGCCGATCAGCGGGCTGCCGAAGCGGATCTCGACATTCGTCATGTTGATAAGCCGGCTCAGTAGCGCCCGCGAAAGCTTCCACTGCTCGCATTGCAGCCGGTAGGGATGGCCGGTCTCGCCCGCCAGCACCGAAAGGTCGAACACCGCCCGCTCGCCGGACGGATGCGAGCGGATCTGCCAGTGCGGGCAGATCAGCCCCTGATCGATCAACTCCTGCGCGATGCCAAAGGGCGCTAGCATGTCGAGCGTCGGCGGATGGAAGGTCGAGGCGCGCAGATCCTCGGAGATGTTGGGCTCCGGCTCCAGGACGACGACGGACAGCCCGGCCTGCCCGAGCAGGAAGGCGAGGCACAGGCCAACAGGCCCGCCGCCCGCGATCATCACATCCAGGCTGGCGGAGGCAGGCATCGCGGTTTCGGTCCCGAGATCGATTCAAAGGCTCTCGCCGGTTGACGTTGTCTTTCTAATAAGACAACCTTGGGCCCTCGTAAAGCCGAGGGTTCATCCGGCATGGCGTCGCCGCTCTTCGCGCATCCCCCAGGCCGCCGCATCGCCGTGCTCGGCGGGGCGGGCGGCATCGGCCGAGCGCTGGTGACGGAGCTTCTCGCCTTGCAGGCCGAGGTCGCGGTGCTCGACCTCGCAGCCGTGCTGGAGCGCTACGAGCAGCCGGGCGTCGCCATGAGCGCGGCGCTGAACGGCGGCGACGAGGCTTCGGTGCAAGCCGCTTTCACTGCGGTCGAAGCCCGCTTCGGCGGACTCGACGGCCTCGTCAACCTGATCGGCTTCAGCGCGCCGAAACATCCCGTAGCCGCGACGCCGACGCCGGTCTGGGACGAGGTCGTCGCCGGCAATCTCGACAGCGCCTTCTTCTGCGCCAAGGCGGCGCTGCCGCTGCTGGCGAAGGGGAGGGACGCCGCGATGGTCCTGACCTCGTCCGGCCTCGCCTACAAGCCGACCCCGGGCTACGGGCCCTATTCGGTCGCCAAGGCCGGGCTCGTGGCGCTGACTCGGCTGCTGGCGCAGGAGAACGCGCCTGCGATCCGGGTCAATGCGGTCGCGCCCGCAGCCGTCGACACCGCCTTCCTCAAGGGCGGCACCGGGCGCGGCGGCGACACTGGCGACGAGGCGGTCCGGCTCGACCTCGCGGCCTATCTCAAGACGATCCCGCTCGGCCGGATCGCGCAGCCCATCGATGTCGTCGCGCCGATCCTGTTCCTGCTCGGCCCGGGTGCGGCCTACATGACCGGGCAGGTGCTGCACATCAATGGCGGGCTCCTGATGCCATGAACGCGATCACGCCCACTCCCGGCCATATGCTCGCCGCGCCGGCCGAGATCACGAGCTTCATCGGCGGCGCCTCCGTCGCGGCGAAGGGACCGCGCCTGCCTGTGATCTATCCGGCGACGGGCCGGCAGGTCAGCGAGCTCGCCGAGGCCGATGCGGACGAGGTCGCGCGTGCCGTCGCCGCGGCGCGCAAGGCCTTCCGGCATTCGGGCTGGGCAGGGCTCGCGACCGAGCCGCGCCAGGCCATGCTGATGCGCCTGCACGACGCGGTGCTGGCCGAGGCCGACGAACTCGCCCGGCTCGAATGCCTCAATCTCGGCGCGCCGATGCGGGAGCTGCGCGAGCGCCAGCTGAAGCGCGCCGCCTACAACTTCAAGTTCTTTGCCGAGTTCATCGGCCAGGCGAAGGGCGAGGTCTATGACCAGATGGCGGGCTATCGCAGCCTCGTCGTGCGCGAGCCCGTCGGCGTCGCCGCGCTGATCGCGCCCTGGAACGCGCCGACCGCGCTCGCCTCGATGAAGGTCGCGGCCGCGATCGCCTTCGGCAACACCTGCGTGCTGAAGCCCTCCGAGCAGACGCCGCTGGCGCTCGGGCGCTTCGTCGAGATCCTGCACGAGGCCGGCCTGCCCGACGGCGTCGTCAACCTTGTCAACGGCCGCGGCCCCGTGACCGGCGAGGCTCTGGTCAACCATCCCGACGTCGACCTGATCAGCTTCACCGGCGGCACCGCGACCGGCCGGCGGATCATGGCACAGGCCGGCCAGCGCCTGAAACCCTGCACGCTCGAGCTGGGCGGCAAGAGCGCCAATGTGATCTTCGCCTCGGCCGATCTGGAGCGGGCGCTCGATGCGGCGCTCATCGGCATCTATTCCAACAATGGCCAGCAATGCCTCGCCGGCTCGCGCATCCTGCTGGAGCGTTCGATCGCCGACGACTTCATCGCCCGCTTCGTCGCCCGCGCGCAAGCGATCGCGATCGGCGACCCGATGCGCGTCGAGACCGAACTCGGCCCGGTCGCCTCTAAGACGCAGCGCGACCGCGTCCTCGGCTTCGTCGAGACCGGCCGGCAGGGCGGCGCCACGCTCCTGACCGGCGGCCGCGCTGCCGCGCTGCCGGGCGATCTCGCGGGCGGCTTCTTCGTCGAGCCGACGGCGATGCTGGCGAGCTCGAACGAGAGCGCGCTCTGCCAGGAGGAGATTTTCGGGCCCTTCGCCACCTTTCTGGTCTTCGATGGCTACGAGCAGGCGATGGAACTCGCCAACGGCACCGATTTCGGCCTCGTCGCCTATCTCTGGTCCGACCATCTGCCGACGGTCGAGCGCGCCACGCGCGACCTCAGGGCCGGCGTCGTCTGGGTCAACACGCCGATGGTGCGTGATCTGCGGGCGCCGTTCGGCGGCTTCAGGGATTCGGGCGTCGGCCGCGAGGGCGGGCAGGCCTGCGAGCAGTTCTACACCGAGGTGAAGACCGTGACCGTGCCGTCGCAGCCGGTTTCGGTCCGCAAGCTCGGACGATTGCCTGACTGAGAGAGCGGACAACCACAACAGGGGATCGAGACCATGACGACGCGCCGTCACTTTCTGAACAATGCAGCCGCGCTCGCCGCCGGCACGCTGATCTGCTCGCCTGCCGTCCTGCGGGCGCAAGCGCGCGAAGCGGTGACGGTGATGACGCCCTTCGGCTTCATCTCCGATTTCATCGAGATGATGAACGCCGTCTCGGGCGGCCATTTCGCCGCGCAGGGCCTCGACGTGAAGCTGCTCGGCGGCCAGGGCACGGCCCAGGCGACGCAGCAGCTCATCGCCGGCCAGGTCGCCTTCATCCGCGCCGCCGCGATCGACCAGATGCGGGCGGTGGCGGCCTCGGGAGCGCCGCTCGTCGCCTTCTCGACGCTCTATCAGGGCTCGACCTTCCACATGGTCAGCCTGAGGGACAAGCCGGTGAAGACGGCGGCCGACCTCAAGGGCAAGACCGTCGGCATCGTCTCGGTCGCCGGCACGACCGAGATCTTCCTCGACCTGATCCTGGCCAAGGCGGGGCTGAAGAAGGACGACGTCAAGCGCGAGACCACCGGCAACAGCCCGGGCGCGCTGCAGCTCGTCAAGCAGGGTCGGGTCGACTGCTTCATGTGCGCGATCAACGTCGTCGTCACGCTGCAGCGGATGAACGAGGCGATCGAGGTCTGGAACACCGATCTCTACGCGCCGATGCCGAGCCAGGGCTATGTCACGACGCAGAAGTTCATCGACGAGAAGCCCGAAACGCTGACGAAGATCATGCGCGGGCTGAAGGCCTCGGTCGACGAGATGATGACCCAGCCGCTGAAGCCGGTCTTCGAGCGCGCCGCGAAGGATTTCGAGATCCCCGGCATCAAGGATATCGACACGCTCGTCGCGGTCAACGACGCATCGCGCGAGAAGCTCTGGCTGTCGGAGGGCCGCGAGAACCTGCTGCGCAACGTGCCGAGGCTGTGGAAATCGGGTGCCGATGCGCTGCGCGAGAACGGCGTCGCCGACGTCAAGAGCATCGAGGCGCTCTACACCAACCGCTTCATCGACGCCGCCGCCAAGGGCTGACCTCGGGGGGAGGGGCGGACCTCAGGCGATCGGCGTCCAGCGCGCCGCGGGGCCGACGCTCATCCGCGTCAGCGTCATGCGGTATTCGAAGCGCTCCGGCGTGTAGAGGCTCTCCTGATGCAGCACCGGCCGGCGCTCGGCGTCGAGCATCAGCCGGCGCATCGCGATCAGCGGGGCGTGCTCGGCGATGCCGAGATGGCGCGCCATCATCGCGTCGGCCGCGACGGCGGTGATGATCTGCTCGGCCTGCTCGGCGATGATTCCGGCGCGGTCGAGCTGGCGGATCACCGGCTCGTCGCCGGGGCGTTCCGGGTCGAGCAGTCCGGCATGACGCGCCGGGACATGGATCGTGGTCAGCGAGATCGGCTGGCCGAGATAGCTGCGCACGCGCACGATCCTGAGGCAGGCTTCAGCGCCGAGGCCGAGCACCGGCTCGGGCACGACCATCGCCCAGGACAGGTTGGTGGCGGTCGTGCTCGCCTCGTAGGAGATCAGGTTCTCCAGCAGGCCCGAGATGTTGGTCTTGTCGGTCGCGTCCGGGACCGCGACCGGAAACGTCCCGATGCCGTGGACGCGGCGGATCAGCCCCTCGGCCTGCAACCGCTCCAGCGTCTTGCGGATGGTGACGCGGCTGACGCCGTAATCGCGCGCGAGCGAGGGTTCGGAGGGCAGCGGCACGGTCGGGTCGAGCCCACCTTCGGTCAGGCGCTGCCGGAGCTGGATATAGACCTGGTGATAGAGCGGCGCGATCCGCGCCTGTGGCGCCGATCGACCGCCGGCGACGGCCTCTCGCATCATTCGGGCATCCTCATCGGCACGAGCGATGGCACAGCTTCGCCGATCTTGGAAGGATGTCGTCGTTGCCCCGGGGCGGTGCCGGCAGCGCCAGGCCGACAGCCAACGCATCCTGAGCGCCGATAGGGACCGTCCCGCGGCACGAGATCATCGTCCGGCCGTGGGGTCGAGGTATCGGACGGCACGGTGCTTGCCGATCATGCGTGCCTGTCGGCAAGTCGAACCCCGGCGATCAGCTCGTCGTCATGAGCCGCCGCTCGAGGACGGCCGCCAGGGCGAGGAGACGGCCATCCCATCCCGGACGTGCCAGCAGCTGCAGTGAAACCGGCAGTCCCTGGGCGTCCTCGCCGACGGGGAGCGTGATGGCGGGAGCGCCGAAATAATTCGCGATGAAGACATTGTCCGGCCTGACGGCGAGGTCGTCCGCGGCGTCGATCTCGACGATCTTCGGCGGCGGGACGACAAGCGTCGGCAGTGCCAGAACATCGGCCGAGACGAACAGGATCTCGCCCACGGCGCGTCGATGCGCGGCGACCGGCGCAGCGTCGAAGGCCAATATGTCGAACGGTGCCGCGATCGGAGGGTGCAGGATCGCCGCCGTCCCGAGGGCCGCAAGCGCGGCGTCGATGGCCGGGCGCATCGATGGATCGACGATGGCGTTCGAGATGGCGGCGACCTTGATCGCCGCGATGTCGGGTGCGATGGCGAGATCGCACAAGGCCGGGACTGCGAATGCAAGGTCGTGCACGCTCGCCGCCTGCAGGCCGACATGCGCAAAGGCGAGGATGGTCGGATCGGCGGGTTCCTCGGGGAGAATGCCGTCGCCCGAGAGGAGACCGTAACTCGGCTTGAAGCCGACATGACCGCAGCACGCCGCCGGCAGCCGGGCCGACCCTGCCGCGTCGGTATCGATGGTGAGATAGCAGGACCGTCTGGCGATCGCCGCGGCCGACCCGGACGAGGATCCGCCGACCGCGCGATCGGGCCAGATCGGGTTCCTCACCTGGCCGAAGTCGCTATGCAGGCCGGTCGTCGCCTGGCCGAGCCGGTCCATGTTGGTCTTGCCGATGATGATCGCGCCCACCGCCTTCAATGCACGGACCATCTCGGCGTCGCGCGGTGGCACGCGGTCCGCAAAATGCCGGAAGCCGGCGGTCGTGCGAACGCCTGCGGTGTCGTAGAAGTCCTTCACCGCGACCGGGATGCCGTCGAGGCGCGAGATCGGCGAGCCGGCCCGAAAACGCAGTGCCGAGGCTTGCGCCGCCGGCATGGCGCTGTCGCCCATCAGCGTGACGAACGCATGGTCCTCGTCATTGGCGGCCGAGGCCCGCGCCAGACAGTCCGCGACGATGTCGGCAGGGCACAGCGCTCCCGACCTGTAGGCCTGTGCGAGGGCGGCGATCGATCCCGGCAATGCCGGTTGCGTCTCGTGCTCGCTGGCAGTCGCATATCCGGACATCGGATGTTCCTTTCGCTTATCAGGTCGCCGCGGCGGGAGTCGCGACGTGGCGGTCGCGCGTCGTGCCGAGGAACGAGCCGCACAGGATCAGTGCGAAAGCCGCCAGGATGCGGGCATCGAGCGGCTCGGACAGGACCAGGATGCCGGCCGTTACCGCGATCGCGGGCGCGGTGTAGGTGATGATGGCCGCGCGCTCCGGACCGATCTCGCGCACCAGCAGGAAGAAGCAGGTGAACGCCAGGGCCGTGCAGAAGACGCCGAGGCTCGCGATCGACCAGACGGCCGCAGCCGACGGCATCGCCTCGGGCCAGGACAGCGCCGCCGGCGCGGCGTAGGCGAGTGCGGCGCCGAACAGGCATGCCGCCGTGAGCGCCGCCGCCGGGATGTCGTCGAGCCAGCGCGAGGCGACCTGCGCGCCGACCGCGTAGCAGATCGCGGCGAGCGCAATCTCGACGACCGCGAACACGCCGCCATGCAATGTCGGGAGCGCCAGCACGAAGACGCCGCAGAGACCGAGCGCAAGGCCGGCCGAACGGCGGAAGCCGAGGCTCTCGCGCGGGCCGGCCATCCGGGCGATGGCGACGGTGACGACCGGCGTGAGGGCGATCAGCAGGCCAGCGGTCGAACTGTCGATGCTCGTTTCGCCATGGGCGATCAGTCCCCATGGGATGATCATCTCGATGAGGCAGAACGCCAGCACCGGCACCCAGCGCGCTCTCAGCCAGCCGAAGCCGCCCTGCGCCAGCGCCAGAGGCAGCAACGCCAAGGCACCGATCGCGGCTCTGGCGAAGACGAGGAACGGCACCGACACCTCGCCGACGGCGATCTTGATGAGCAGATAGGGCAATCCCCACAGCACGCTCAACAGCGCGAAGATCAGCAATCCCCGATGTGTCATGACTTCACCGCCAGGAAGGTGTTCCAGGGCTCGCCGTCGCTGTCGACGCCGGACGCATCCGCCTCCAGCCGCAGGCCGGCGTCGGCGAGGCGCGCCGCGAACGCGTCGCGGCGCCAGTAGACCGTGTGATAGTCCCCGGAGGTCTCGTGGTCGCCGTCGCGCATCGAGACGAGGAACGCGCCGCCCGGCCGCAGCGACGCCGCGATCCTGGCGAGCACATCGTCGATCCTGTCGCGCGAGACATGGATCAGGACGCACAGGCCGAGGACGGCGTCATGGGGGCCGCCGAGCGCATCGGTGACGATGTCGAGCAGTTCGCTGTGCTTGCCGCGCGCCACCTGGAGGTCGTTGAACCGGCAGGTCGCGTCGGTGCGTCGCACACTGACGCCGAGCGATTCGAGGAAATCGGCGTCCCAGCCCGGCCCCGATCCGACCTCGAGGATCTGTGCGTGCGGGCCAGCGATCCCGGCGAGCCGCCGCAGCCACGCTTGGTCGTCCGGGCCGGGCGTCGGCGAAACGAGTGCTTGGTAGCGATCGGCATAGTGCTCGTAGGAGTGGATCGTCCGACGGGTCAGCGCGAGGGCGTCATTCTGTCCGGTCATCGTCCTGGCCTTCCTCAATTCAGTGTTCGAGGCCACCAGATCGCCACGAAGCCGAACGTCCATCCAGATTGAGAATGGACAGAAACCGTCCATATGTGACAAACTTGAGAATGGGCCGAGCTTCTGCGAATCCGCCTTCGACCGTCGATGTCAGCATCCTGGTGCTGCCCGAGACGGGTCCGATGGCGCCCTACGGCTTGTTCGAGGTCCTGCATGCGGCCGGCGGCGCCGGCGCGGCGTCCGACGTCCCGGCCCGGTTCAGGCCGCAGCTCGTCGCGAACGGGACCGAGCCGCTGACATCGTCCATCGGCATCCCGCTGACACCCCACCGTTCGATCGAGGCGGATGGCGATGCGGGCCTGATCGTCGTCTGCGACGCGGAACTGGCGCCGGGGCAGGTGCCTACGGGCCGATGGCCGGCCGAGACCGCCTGGCTGCACCGGCGGCTCGCCGCCGGGGCGATGGTCTGTTCGATCTGCAGCGGCGCGCTCGTCCTGGCGGAAGCCGGCCTGCTCGAGGGGCGGGAGGCGACGTCGCACTGGGCTACGGCGGCGCTGTTCCGGGACTTCTATCCCGCGGTGCGGTTCCGCCCGGAACGCATCCTGTGCGACAGCGGCGACGGCGGCAGGCTCGTCACCTCCGGCGGCGCCTCATCCTGGCAGGATCTCGCGCTCTATCTGATCGGGGCGTTCTGCGGTCCGGTCGAGGCGGCGCGCATCGCGCGGCTCTTCGTCATCGGCGACCGGAGCGAGGGCCAGCTCGCCTTTGCGAGCATGGCGCCGCCGCGAAACCATCAGGACGCGGTGATCGCCGAGGTTCAGCTCTGGATCGCCGACAACTATGCCGGGCCGAACCCCGTGGCTGCGATGGCCGGGCGCTCGGGCTTGCACGAGCGCACCTTCAAGCGCCGCTTCCGCCAGGCAACCGGCTACGGGCCGATCGACTATGTCCATGCATTGCGTGTCGAGGAGGCGAAGCAGCTCCTGGAAACCTCGCGCCTGTCGGTCGAGGATGTCGCCGCCGCCGTCGGCTACGCGGAGCCTGCGCATTTCAGCCGCCTGTTCCGGAAACGGAGCGGGCTTTCGCTGGCGCAGTGGCGGCGTCGCTACAACGGGGCAGGGCTCGCCAGTCCCGAACTTGCCAGCCGGTTCGCGTGACGGCAATCTCGGTTTAAGAGGGCGTTCAGCGGCTGCGTGCTGATATGGTTTCTCGTCGCGTAGCAAGACCTTCTCTTTGAGAAGAATGACATGGGAAGTTCAGACATCATGATCATCGACGGTATCAATGCCGCTGCCGGCAGGATCGACGAGAGCGCTGGGCCGGGGCGTCGGAACGGGCTTCTCAGCCGCCGGTCGTTCCTGACCGGTTCGGCCGCCGGTCTCGGCGGGCTGGCGCTGGGCGGTTGCGCCAACTCCGACTATATGAGCCTCGCCGAGGCGCAGAAGCTGTATGGGCCGGTGCCCGAGGAGAAGTTCCCGATCCCGGCCGCCGACATCAGCAAGGTCGATCCGCAGTATTACCGCCGCACGGTGCGTTACGAGACCAAGGAGGCGCCCGGCACGATCATCGTCGATCCCGGCAACTACTATGTCTACCGCGTCGAGGACGACGGCTCCGCCACGCGCTATGGCGCCAATGTCGGTCGCGACGGCTTCCGCTGGAGCGGCGACGCCTATGTCGGGCGCAAGTCGGAATGGGCGACCTGGACGCCGCCGAAGGAGATGATCAAACGCCAGCCCGAAGTGGCGGTCTGGGCGCGCGGCATGCCGGGCGGCCTCGAAAATCCGCTCGGCGCCCGCACGCTGCATCTCTACCAGAACGGCGCCTACACGCTCTACACGATCTACGCCTCCAGCGATCCGGAATCGATCGGCTCCGGCGTCACCAGCGGCTGCGTCGGCCTGCTCAGCCAGGACATGATCCATCTGTATTCGCGCACGCCGGTCAAGACGAAGGTGGTCGTGCTGCCGGCCTAGCTGCGGCAGAACGAGCGTCCGGCGATCTCGTCACGGTCGCCAGGTTTTCCGTCGATCGCGATGGCGGCCGAATGCGGATTCGAGGGACAGTGAATCGCATCGTTTCCTCGCTCGTGCCGCTGTCGCTGCTCGCCGCATGCGGTACCGCATGGGCGGCTCCGGACGCGCGCGACATCGTCCGGCAGAGCATCGGCCGGCGCGACCTGCAGGCCGACATGCCGGTCGAGATCGCCAGACAGCGGAACTGGTTCGACGGTCTGAAATTCGATCTGTCGCCGGAGACGCTCCGGATCATGCTCTGGGGCGCCGTCATTCTCGGCGTCCTGGTGACGATCTGGTCGCTGCGCGACAGCCTGCCGATCATCAGTCGGTCGCGCCGGATCGTGGCGCGCGAGGCGACGGGTTCCCTCTCCAGCCCGTCGAGCCGGATGGATGAGGCCCAGCTCGAGGCCGACGACCTCGCCGGGCAGGGCCACTATGGCGAGGCGATGCATGTGCTGCTCCTGAAAAGCCTCGCCGAAATCCGGACGCGCCTCGGCGTCAGTTTCGCGGCGTCGCTGACGAGCCGCGAGATCGTGCGGCGGGTGCAGTTGCCCCAGACCGGAGGCAATGCGCTCGCGGCCATCGTCCAGTCGGTCGAGCGGACCTATTACGGCGGCCGGCCCGCGAGTCGCGAGGACTATGCCGGCTGTCGCGACGAGTTCGACATGCTGAAGCGCTCTCTCGCCGCCGGTCCGGCTTGATGGGAGCGGCGACCTTCCAGCCCCGGGTCCTGGCGGCGCTGGCGGCGGCGCTTTGCACGCTGTTTGCCGCCTCGCTCCTGCTCACGGGTGCCGGCGGGTCCGCAGCGACGGGGAGCGCGTTCGGCGCCAACAGCTATTCGCGCTCCGCGGTCGGCCATCTCGCCTTCTACGAACTGGTCCAGGCGCTCGGGTACAGGACGATGCGCGGCGAGCATCAGCCGCTCTCCCTGCTGGGCTCGAACGGCGTTCTCGTCCTGGCCGAGCCGTCCGGCAGCCTCGGTGGCGAGGAGGATCGCGCCAAGCTCCTGGGAGCGAAGACGATCCTGCTCATCCTGCCGAAATGGAGCGTGCGCGGCAACGAGCAGCGCCGGGGCTGGATCGGCGCGGCGGAGCTCGTTCCCGCCTTGCGCGCCCAGGCGGTCCTGAATGCCGTCGTCAATGGCGGCGAGATCACGCGGGCGGCGCCGCCGGCCTCCTACGAGAAGGCCATCGCCGCGCCCGATCCGACCGTCCATGGCCAGCTCCAGCTCATCAAGGGCTCGAGGCTGAAACCCCTCATCGCCTCCGCCGACGGCATCCTGCTCGGAGAACGTCAGGAGGGCGCCCGGCGCATCTGGATCCTGTCCGATCCCGACCCGCTCGAGAATCACGGCCTCGGCAAGGGTGCAAACCCGGACTTCGCCAGGGACGTCGTCGCCGCGCTGGCCGGGCGGAACGGCACGCTTGTCTTCGACGAGACGATCCACGGTTTCCAGCACGGGCCACCCAATCTGCTGAAATTTCTTCATGAATTCCCGTTCAATCTGGTGCTGCTGCAGATCGTCGCCGGCATCGCGCTGCTGCTCTGGGCCGCCATGGGCCGTTTCGGCGTCCCGCAATCGCCGCCGCGCCGGCTGGAGGCCGGCAAGCATGCGCTGATCGGCAACGCCGCCTCGCTGATCGACCATGCCGGCCATCACGGCGCGATCCTGCGCCGCTATATCGGCCTGATGCAGCAGGACGCCGCCAGGATGCTGCGTGCCCCGGCGAAGCTCGAGGGGCGGGACCTCGTCGCCTGGCTCGGCAGGACCGCCGCTGCGCGCGGCATCGACGCGACCTCCCTCGAAACATCGGAGCGAGCGGCCGACGCCAGGCCGCGCGACCTCGCCACGCTGCTCGGCGCGGCACAGGCGATCCATCGATGGCGCAAGGATCTGGTGAATGGAATTCCGCGACGTCCAGGCGATCACTGAAGCGGTCCGCAGCGAGATCCGGAAGGCCGTCATCGGCCATGACGAGGTCGTCGAACTCATGCTCGTCGGCCTGCTCTGCGGCGGGCATGTCCTGCTCGAAGGCGTTCCCGGCACGGCCAAGACGCTGCTCGCACAGTCCTTCGCCACCAGCCTGTCGCTGCGCTTCGGACGCATCCAGTTCACGCCGGACATGATGCCGGGCGATCTGCTCGGCACCAACCTGTTCAACTTCCAGACCTCGAGCTTCAGCCTGACGCGCGGGCCGATCTTCGCCGATATCCTGCTCGCCGACGAGATCAACCGCACGCCCCCGAAGACACAGGCCGCGCTCCTCCAGGCGATGAACGAACGCCATGTCACCATCGACGGCGTCACCCATCCGCTCGGCGAGGCCTTCATGGTGGTCGCGACGCAGAACCCGATCGAGCAGCAGGGCACCTATCCGCTGCCCGAGGCGCAGCTCGACCGTTTCCTGTTCAAGATCGACCTGACCTATCCGAGCAGGGACGAGGAATGCGGCATCGTCGCGCGCCATGGACACCGCGCCGCCATGCCGAAGCTCGCCGAGTTCGGGCTGGCGGCGGTGGTCTCGGAGGCAGAGCTCCTCGGCGCCCGCGACCTTGTCGCAAGGATCGCGCTCGGCGAGCCGCTCGTCGCCTATATCGTCGACATCATCCGGGCGACCCGCAGCCACCCCGCGATCGAGACCGGCGCCTCGACCCGTGCCGCGACGATGCTGGCTTCGGCGAGTCGCGCCCGCGCAACGACGCAGGGCCGCGACTTCGTCATCCCCGACGACGTCAAGTTCCTCGCCTTGCCGCTGCTGCGCCATCGCATCGTGCTGGCCCCCAATGCCGAGATCGACGGGCTGGTCAGCGACACCGTGGTCGGCGAGCTGCTCGACCAGGTCGCCGTTCCGCGATGATCCGGCCGACGCTGCGCGCAGTCCTGGTCTTCGCCGCGACGCTGCCGCTCGCCGTCGCGCTGCTGGCCCATGATGCGGAGCTCTGGCCGATCTCGCTCGATCTCGGCCTGTTCGTCCTGGCGCTCGTCGCGGTCGATGCCCTGCTCTGCGTCCGGCCCTCCCGCATGCAGATCGCGGTCGAGGCGCCGGGCCGGCTCTTCATCGGCAGCGAGGGCGAGCTCACGGTCACGGTCGGTCTCGCCGATCCGGCCCGCGGCCTCGCGCTCGACGTGCTGGCCGAGCAGCGCGGCGATCTCGCCCCGCCCGAACCGTGCCGGCTCGTGGTCGAGCCCGGCCGGGCCGGCAGGACGATCGTACCGGTCCGGCCGCATCGGCGCGGCCGCATCGCCATCGATGCCGTCTGGTTGCGCTGGCGCGGGCCGCTCGGGCTCGCGATGCGCACCCGCCGGCACCCTCTCGCCGTCGCGATCGACGTCGTGCCCGACATCCGCGGCATCGCGTCCGCCGCCATCCAGTTCTTCAGCCGGGACGCGATCGACGGCATCAAGGTCCAGAACCAGAAGGGCGAAGGCACGGAATTCGAGGCGCTGCGCGAGCACGCGCCCGGTCTCGACAACCGCTTCATCGACTGGAAGCGCTCCGCCAAGCATCTCAAGCTGCTGTCGAAGGAGTTCCAGGTCGAGCGCAACCACCAGATCGTGCTGGCCTTCGACACCGGCTACCTGATGGCGGAGCCGGTCGACGGTCTCTCCCGCCTCGACCATGCGATCCATGCCGGCCTGCTGCTCGGCTGGGTCTCGCTGCGCAGCGGCGACTATGTCGGCAGCTTCGGCTTCGACGCCCGCATCCGGCAGTTCATGCAGCCGTCGCGCGGCATGAGCTATTTCGCCCGCCTTCAGAACGCCTCCGGCCAGCTCGGCTACCAGGCCGAGGAGACCAACTTCACCCTGGGGCTGGCCGAGCTCAATGCGCGGCTGAAGCGGCGGGCGCTCGTCGTGCTGTTCACCGAATTCATCGACACGACGACGGCCGAGCTCCTGCTGGAAAGCCTGCAGCGCATGGCCAACCGCCATGCCGTCATCTTCGTCACCCTGCGCGACCCGCTGCTGCCGGGAATCGTCGAGGCCAGGCCGGAGCGCTTCCAGGCCGTGGCCGAGGCCGTCGTCGCCCATGACCTCCTGCGCGAGCGCGCGGTCGTGCTGGAACGGCTGACGCGCATGGGCGTGCATTGCCTGGAGATCCCGCCGCGCGGGCTCGCCGTCGGCCTCGTCAACCGCTACCTCACGATCAAGCAGAGGGGGCTGCTATAGAACCGCGCGCTCCCATGTCAGCCGCCCCGCCGGCACCGATCCCGAAGATCGTCCTGCGCAGCGCCGAGTTCCGCAAGAGCCGCGAAGCGGCCTGGCGGACGCTGGAGGGCCTGATCGCGCGCGTCGAGAAGAAGGGGATCGCCCGCCTCTCCGCGGAGGAATTGCAGCAGCTGCCGCTGCTCTACCGGACGACGGCCTCGTCCCTGTCCGTGGCGCGCGCGATCGCGCTCGACCGCAACCTGATCCTCTATCTGGAAGGGCTGGTGCTGCGGGCCTTCTTCGTCGTCTACGGGCCGCGCGCCGGTATTCTCGAAAGCTTCCTCGCCTTCCTCACGCACGGCTTCCCCGCCGCCGTCCGCAAGGCCGGCTGGCACATCCTGCTGGCTGCGCTGGCGCTGGTCGCGGGCACCGCCATCGGCTTCATGCTGGTCGTGCCCAACGAGGCCTGGTTCGGCTCGCTGGTACCGGAGGCGCTCGCCGGCGGGCGCGGACCGGCGAGCACGGCGCAGAACCTGCGCGAGACGGAGATCTTCGCGCCCTGGCCGGGCTTCGTCGAGGCCTTCGTCGTCTTCGCCAACTTCCTGTTCCGCCACAACGCCACCATCGGCATCATGACCTTCGGGCTCGGCATCCTGGGCGGCGTGCCGACTTTGCTCCTGCTCGGCTATCAGGGCCTCGTGCTCGGCGCGTTCTGCGCGCTGCACTACAACCGCGACCTGCTTTACGATTTCATCGGCTGGGTCTCGATCCACGGCGTCACCGAGATCGGTGCCCTGATCCTGTGCGGCGCCGGCGGACTGGTCATCGCGGAGAAGATCCTGTTTCCGGGGCGCTATTCGCGCCTCGACAGCCTGATGCTGGCGGGCCGGGCGGCGGCAGGGCTCGCCGGCGGCGCCGTGCTGATGCTGTTCCTGGCCGGTCTGATCGAGGGCGGCCTGCGCCAGCTCATCGCCTCGACGCCGTGGCGGCTCGCCATCGGCACCGCGACCGGCCTGCTCTGGACCGCCTATTTCCTCTCGAGACGCGGGCGCGAGGGCCATGGCCCAGCGGCTTGACCGGATAAACCGCCTGCTCGACGGCGTCGCCCGCAACCGGCGGGAGATCACGAGCCCCGAGGGCGTGGTGCTGGAGGTCGACATCGCCAATCACGGCGAGCGCCTCATCGCCTTCCTGATCGACTTCCTGTTCTGGATGCTGGCGACGATCCTGCTCTTCGTCATCCTCGGGCTGGCCTTCGTCGAGCGCGTCAGCGGCTCGGTGGCGATCACGATCGTGCTCTTCCTCGCCTTCCTGCTGCGGAACCTCTACTTCATCCATTTCGAGCTGCAGAGCCAGGGTGCGACGCCGGGCAAGCGCATCGTCAACCTGAAGGTGATCGACCGCGGCGGCGGCCCCCTCCTGCCCGGCGCAATCATCGCCCGCAACCTGACGCGGGAGGTCGAGATCTTCCTGCCTCTCGGGCTCTTCTTCGCCTTGCCGCGGCTGGACGCCGGAGCCGATTTCTGGACGGCCGCCAGCTATTTCGGCTGGGCGGTCGCCGTCTCGGCGCTGCCGTTCTTCAACCGCGACCATCTGCGCGCCGGCGACCTGATCGCCGGGACGATGGTGATCTCCGTGCCGCGCCGGACCCTGCTAGCCGATCTCGCCGAGGGGCAGGGCCGGCACGTGTTCAGCCGCAACCAGCTCGAAGCCTATGGCGCCTTCGAGCTGCAGGTGCTGGAAGAGCTGCTGCGCCGACCCGCCTCGCCCGAGACCTGGGCGATGCAGCAGCAGGTCTGCGCGAAGATCTGCCGGAAGATCGGTTGGGCGGAGCCCGTCCCGCCGGCGGAGGCACTGGACTTCCTCACGGCCTTCTACACCGCCGAGCGCGCCCATCTCGAGCGCGAGCAGCTTTTCGGCCACTACCGCGCCGACAAGACGCAAGCCGCGGCCACCCGAAGGTAGCCGCCGTGCCGCGAGGTGCTCGGGTCAGGGGGCCGGTTCAGTCGAAGACGTTCGCCAGCGTGTCGAGGTCGATGCCCTCCTTCGCCGCCCTGAGGTCATGGTAGATCACGGCGGCGAGCACTGCACCGATCGCGGTCGAGACGACCTGCCAGACGAAACCGAGGATCTGGCCGACAAAGCCTTCGCCGCCGATCCTGGCCAGCACCAGAGCGCCGACGAGCGCGACCACGACCACCAGCAGGAAAAGGCCGAAGATCTGCCAGCGATAGCCCTTGGTCAGCGCGACACTCCGGCTCAGGCTCGCGATTACGCCGGTCTTCTCGATGACGCAGGCCGGGATCGCGACATAGAGCATGCAGCCGGCGATGACGCCCGGCACGATGAAGAGCACGAAGCCGAGACCGGTGGCGAGGCCGACCAGGATCGCGACGCCGATCACCGGAACCGCGCGTGCCAGGCCGACCTGGAGCGACTGGCCGATGGTGAAGGGCTGCCGGCGCATGTCCTGGAACGCGCCGTAGAGGCTGGTCGCCTGCGCCACGGTCTGGAGCGCGAAGGTCAGGATGCCCGTCAACGCCGCGGCGAAAGCGGAGCCCGCTCCCGGCGTGCCCGAGCTGCTGCCCAGCCCGAGGATGAGGAGAAGCAGGGGCGCCATCGGCAGGAGCGCCAGCAGCGCGAACTTGACGAACTGGCGACCGAGAATCGCGAATGTCTTGCTCATGACCGAGCCGACGCGAAATGGCGCCGACGCGGCCCGGACGCCGCCAGCAGATATGTCGCTCATTCGATCCCCCAGCTTCGGTTCGACCGGAGACTGGCACGGCAAGATTGCCAGGGCAATTTTCAGTCGATGCCGGCGGCCTGCTCTACCGGAGGGATGTGACGCCCCGGTCCGCCAGCGGCAGATCGAGCCGGAACGCCGCTCCCTCGCCGCCGGGTCGCAGCGCGATCGTCCCGCCATGCGAGGTCAGCATGGAGCGCACGATGCCGAGCCCCATGCCGGTGCCGCCGCTCTCGCGCCGCGTCGTGAAGAAGGGATCGAAGATCCGGGCGCGGTTGTTGTCGGAGACGCCTTCGCCGTCGTCGGCGACCTCGACGATCAGCCGGTCCTGCGCGACCCGCGCATCGATCCGCAGATGGCAGGCGCCATGGCGCGCGGCGTTGTCGGCGAGATGCGACAGGACGATGACCGCGTTCTCCTGCGACATCGCGACCGGCACGGCACCATCGCCCGCAATGGCGATGGCGAGCGACGGCACCATGTCCCGCACCTGCGCGGCGACGCGGTCGAGCGTCGTCGTTCCGGACGTGGCGGGGCTGTCGGCTTCGGCGAGATCGCGCAGCCGCGCGAGCAGCAGCGTCAGGCGCTGCGTGTCGCCGAGGATGTTGTTCAGGAAGCGCAACGTCTGTTCGTCCGTCATCGCAGCGCCCGACAGCCTCGCGTCCCGCATCAGCTCGGCCGCGCCGTGAATGGCGGTGATCGGCGACTTCAGCTCGTGCGAGACATGCGCCGCGAAGGTCGCGATATAGGCCGAGCGTTCCGAGAGCCGCTCGGCCATCGTCGCGAAGCTTTGCGACAGGCCTGCGATCTCGCGCGTGCCGTAATGCGTCATCGGCATCGACGCGGGTCCGTCGCGGCCGAGCGCGTGCGCCCGGGCGGCCAGGCCTTGGATCGGATTGGTGATCGTGCGCGAGAACAGGAAGCCGATCAGCGCTGTCGCCAGGATGATGCTCGCCGCCGCGAGCGCGACCTTTTTGCGCTCGCTGGCGAGATGCCTGAAGACGTTGCTCGGCGTGCGGGAGGCATAGACCACGCCCGCTACCTTCTCTCCCGCGAAAACCGGCATCGCGACGAAGAGCCGGATCCCGGTGCCACGGCTCATCGAATAGACCGGCGGGGCCGGCGAGTTCGAGACGCGGACGCGGATGGCGTTGCCGTATCGTCCTGCGAGCGCGGCGGCGACCTCCTCGATATGCGCCAGCGAGCGCCCCGTCTCGTCGCGCCCGCCGATGACGACGCCGCCGGCGTCGAGCAGCCGAAACCCCGCCAGGGTGACGTCCTGTGCTGCGGCCGCGATGCCGGCCAACCGCGCGCCGATCGCCAGCATCGCCGGATCGGCGGCGATGCTGGCGTCGTGGGCCTCCGGGCGGCGCGGCAGCACCTCGTCGGCGGCGAGATCGAGCGTCGGCTCGATCGGATGATAGTCGCCGACCGGCGTCCGGCCTGACCGGCCGGCGGCCGGAACCGGGCGCGCGAGGGCGAGCGCCGCCGGCGCAGCCTCGACCTCACGCGCGAAGATCGCGGCGAGAACCGTGGTCTGCGCGATCAGCTCCGCCTCCGTCTGCCGGATCAGCTGGTTCTCGTAGAGCCGGAAGAAGAACAGCCCGATCAGCGGCAGCGCCATCACCGTCGCCAGCACGACGAAGACGATCATGCTGAGCGTCGGGCGCCATTTTTGGCGGATCTCGGCCGGCATCAATCGCGGCCCCGGCACTCGCCGAGACGGAAGCCGACGCCGTGCACCGTCTCGATCACGCTGTCGCAGCCGGCGGCGGCGGCCTTGGCGCGGATGTTGCGGACATGGCTGTCGATCGTGCGGTCGGAGACATGGACCTTGCCGTCATAGGCGGCCTGCATCAGCCTCTCGCGCGGAAACACGACGCGGGGGCGACCGGCCATCGCCTGCAGGATGGCGAACTCCAGCGCCGTCAGTCCGAGATCGCGCGCGCCCACGAGCACCGCGTGGCGCTCGGCATCGACCGTCAGCTGCCCGTGCCGCAGCACGGGCTCGGGCCTCGGCGGAGGCGGCTGCCGCCGGCGCAGGATGATGTTGACGCGCGCGACGAGCTCGCGCGGGCTGAACGGCTTGGTGACGTAGTCGTCGCCGCCGATCTCCAGGCCGAGGACGCGGTCGATCTCGTCGGAGCGCGCCGACAGGAACAGGATCGGCACCTCGGAGGTTCGCCGCAGACGGCGGCAGACCTCGAGCCCGTCGAGTTCCGGCATGCCGACGTCGAGCACGACGAGATCGGGCCGGAACGCCTCGGCCTGGGCGAGCGCCTCGGCACCGTCCTTCCCCGTCCGCGTCACCATCCCGGCATGCTCAAGGGCGAAGCAGATCACGTCCCTGATATGCGGGTCGTCGTCGACGACGAGGATGCGGTGAGGCCAGGTCACGGAGGTGAGGTCAAGGTTCGCTGGGCGCCGGCTGTCCGGCGGAGGAGGACGCAGGCATAGCACCGCGCGGAGTGGCCAGATAGCGCCGCAGCCGCTCCTCGCGGAAGCTCCAGCCTCGCCAGTCGTCGCGCCGCAGCTCGGCGCGCGAGGCGAGGAGACCGCGTTTGAGACGGACCGGACCGAGCTGGGACCCGCTCGTCCGCAGCTCCGCTATCGGCTCCAGCGCGTCGATGAAGCGATCCATGGCGGGTATCGCCTGCGGCCCGAGGCGATAAAGATAAGGGAGATCGAGCTTCACCCCTTGGCCCGAGATTTCCCGTGCATGCGCGACATTGTAGTGCGCGATGATCGCAGCGAAATTCGTCAGGCTGCAGGCGTAGAGCACGATCATGGCGGTCGTGAGGTTCGCCCGGATCAGCCATCCGCTGGAACATCCGAGCGCGATGCGGATCACGATCAGCGCCAGGCCGATGGCGACGAGCCCCATCCAGACGAAGGCCGCGATGCGCAGCACCGTCAGCGAGTAGACGGCGACGTAGAGATCGAGCCGCAGGATCGAGGAGATCACCAGGAGCACGTTCTGCGCGATCCAGAGATAGACCAGCCGGCGGATCGTCCGGTTGCGCTCGGCGCTCGATCCGGGTCGGATCGCCTCGATGACGAAGGCGGCGGCGAGCAGTGCCGTGACGATCAGCGGATAGGCACCGCGATGGGCGTAAGTCGCATAGCTCATCCCGTCGGGGAGGGCGACGCCGCCCCAGAGATAGGCGAGATCCATCGCGCTCTGCATCGCGAAGAGCAGGTTGAACAGGACGAGCGAGCGCAGGATCGCCGCATCCGGCAGCAGTGTCGCGCGCAGCCGGCCGAGGGCCGCGTCGGGAGCGAGCACGACCGCCGCCCTGTCGGCGGCCCGGCGGCGGGTGACGTAGAGCAGCGGTAGCGTCAGTGCGAAGATGCCGAGCCAGAGGCCGATCCGCGAAACGCCGATCCTCCCGAGCAGGGCACCGGGGTCGATCGTCGCGAGCCAGCGGTCGAGCAGCGGATTCGCCGAGGACAACAGCATCACGAAGACGCCGCCGAGCAGGAGCGGGACGATCCAGGTTCCGAGGCCGGCGAGCGACAGGACGGAGCGGCCGCCATGCGGGAGCATGCGGAGGCCGCGCCGGGCCTGCCCCGCGGCGCGCCACGGGCCGGCGAGATAGAGATCGACGACGGCCGTGATCCTGTCGGTCAGCGATCCGGCGAAGCGCCCCTCCGTCGTCAGCGCGAATGTGGCGAGGCCGGCGGCGGCGAAGCCGAGCGACAGGACATTGGCCTCCTCGATCAGGGGAACGAGGGCGACGATCAGCAGGAGCGTGGCGGTCAGGCTGTCGCGACGGCCGGCCGTCCGCGCGCCGGCGGCCCTCGCCGCGACGGCGGTGGCAACCGCGAACAGTATCGCGGAAATGCCGATGCGATGAGCGTGGAAGAGCCAGTCGGCCAGGACGACGAGAGCGATGCTTCCCGCCGCGATGCGCTGGAGACGGCTCGGGCGGGGCGCGCCTGCGGGCTGTGCGGCTGTGAGGCTGGTCATGGGCGTGGCGCCTTGCGGAACGGGAGGATGATGGCGGGGCGGCGGGGCGGGTCGGGCGGCCGGTCGACGGCGGCGGTTGCCGTGGCGGGGACGCCGACGAGCCACCAGCCGTCATCGACGAGGCGATCCGGCAATGGCGATCGGCGGGGCCGCGGCGGCTGGATCGGCTGTGTCATGCAGCCCGGATAGCGTGGCGGCGTGCAAGCAACGCCACGCGGTCGCGCAGGGATTCAGGTCTTTCGTGCAGATTTTCTGCAGTGCGGCGCCGACCCCGGCGCTGACCGGCATCGCTTACCTGGATTTCGCAGGACCAACGCCGCCGACGTCCCGCACCAAAAGCTGACCGGTTCCGGAAGACTGCGTCTCACTTGTGTTCGGCCGAAATGGAAGCGTCGGGTGCTTGGCTTGCGGCGGCGAGGACCTCCGCCTGGGCGCGACGTGATACGTGCTTCGGCGCCATCAAGGTCTTGGCCACGATCTGCTTTGCCGAAATACTCAACCGACGGTTATGTATCTTAGATGCAAACGAGTTGGATTTGTGCTTGTTCTTTGAAATCGGAGGTCTCGACGAAGCATGCTGTCGACACGATGCTTCGCTTTCGCTGACGATGAACACAGACGAACCGATCGTCTCCGGCGCGGCGCGTTGTTCAAATTCTCTTCAGATCGGAGCGGCGATGATCTGTGGCTAGATTAACGAAAATCTAGCATTGCCATCGCGGCATGCATCCACCCGGTACTAGTTAATTGCCTGCTGAACGAGCACTGCAAGTGCTCGAGGCAAGAATATCAAGAAAACGCAATGATCTGGTCTTCGGCCTCTCGGGCAACGATGTCATTTCGGGCAGGAGCGGCTCCGACCTGCTGGTCGGTGCCGCGCCGCCCTCGCCGATGCGGGTGTCGTAGCTTTGCTCCAGCTTGACGATCATCTCATGCGCGCCGGCCGCGGTCGCCGCTGCCGAAGGCCCGCCGCCGCGCCGCGCTGCGGCTCCCGCGTCGCGAACTCTGAGGCGCAGGCGCTGAGCGTCAAGAAAGCGTCGCCACCGGTCAAATCTGTGCGCCGATCCGCCGGAAGCTGGAGGCTCGAAAAAACAGAGGGGATCGCGACGATGAAACGACTGACCGCTTTGGCGTTCGCACTCGCCGCCACGCTCGCCGCCGCTCCGGCTCTGGCGCAGGACACGCTCGCCAAGATCAAGGAGAAGGGCGTCCTGACCGTCGGCGTCAAGAACGACTACAAGCCCTGGGGCTTCCTCGAGCCCTCCGGCAAGATCGTCGGGCTCGAGATCGATCTCGCCCAGGCGGTCGCCGACAAGATCGGCGTCAAGCTGGAGATGCTGCCGGTGATCGCCGCCAACCGGATGGAGTTCCTCAAGCAGGGCCGCATCGACATGGTGATCGCGACGATGGGCGACACGCCGGAGCGCCGCAAGATTATCGGCATGGTCGAGCCGAACTACTATGCCGGCGCGACCAACGTCATGGCGCCCAAGAGCGCCGGCCTGAAGAAATGGGACGACCTCAAGGGCCGCAAGGTCTGCGCCGTCCAGGGTGCCTACTACAACCGCCGCGTCACCCAAATCTATGCGCCCGATCTCGTGGTGTTCCCCTCGGTTCCGGACGCCCTGAACGCGCTCGCCGGCAACAACTGCGTCGCCTTCCTGTTCGACGACACGCTGATCGTCTCGACGCTGTCGGGCGGCGATCCGAAATGGGCGAACTACGAGATGCCGCTGGTCTCCGAGGATCCGCAGCTCTGGGCCATCGGCGTGCGCCTCGACGATCTCGACGGCGCCTTCGGCAAGCTGGTCAAGGACATGTCGGTCGACTGGCACAAGAGCGGCGCGCTGCTCGCGCTCGAGACCAAATGGGGCATCAAGCAGAGCCCCTATCTGATCGAGACCAACAGGAAGCTGAAGGCCGGCTCCTAGGCGAAGCGCGTTGGTCGCGCCTGCACGGTCGTCCCGGGGTCGGCTTCGGCCGCGCCGGGCGACGGCGCGGCCGCAGACCGGCCGGTGACACCATGATCGCCGTTTTCTTCGAGCGCCTGAACGAGGTCTACGGCCTCAATGTCTCGATCTTCCACGATGCTTTCGATCGCTCGCGTTTCCTGACCGGGCTGTGGACGACGATCTATCTCTGCGTCGTCTCGATCCTGGCCTCGCTCGCGATCGGGCTGCTCGGCGTCTGGGTCGCCGGCAGCGGCTCGCGCGCCGGCCGGCTGCTCGTCCGCGCCTATGTCCAGTTCTTCCGCAACACCCCGCCGCTGGTGCAGCTCTCCTTCTTCTATTTCGCCGTGGGCGGGCTGCTGCCGACCGTTCCGGACGGCTTCGGCGGGCAGGCCCCGCTGGTCAGCGGCACCGGCTGGGCGATCATCGCCTTCTCGCTCTTCGCCGGCGCCTTCAATGTCGAGATCTTCCGGGCCGGTATCGAGGCCGTGCCGGAGACGATGGTCGAGGCGGCGGAATCGCTCGGCTATACGCGCTTCCAGCTCTGGCGCCAGATCGTGCTGCCGCTCGCCTTCCGCATCTGCCTGCCGGCGCTCAACAACAATCTCGTCAACCTGGTGAAGACGACCACGCTCGCCTACGCCATCGGGGTGCCGGAGCTGCTCTATGCCGCCTCGCAGATCTGGTCCGAGGTCTTCAACGTCCGCGAGATGATGAACGTGCTGCTCGTCGCCTATGTCCTGCTCGTCGCGGTGCTGGTCTGGGTGATGCACCGCTGGGAGCGGGCCCTGCGCATTCCGGGCTACATGCCATGAAGGCGGGCACGACCGACCTGCCGGTCCTGAAGCCGTTCCGCGCCCTGCCGATCGCGCCGAGCGGGCTCGCCGCGCCGGCCATCCTCGGCGGCGGTCTCGTCGCCGGCCTCGCCATCGTCCTCGCCGCCTCGCTGGCGGTGGCACAAGCGACGGGGCCAGTGGCGCGCGACGGCGCCGTCACCATCCTGCTGCGCTGGCTGCCGCTGATCTTCGAGGGCTTCCTGTTCAATCTGCTGATCAGCGTCCTCGCGATGGCGCTGGGCACGGCGGTCGGCGTGCTGTTCGGCATCGGCCAGGTCTCGCCGGCGGCGGCGTTGCGCAAGCCGGCCTGGGCGGCGACGCAGTTCTTCCGCAACGCGCCCTGGCTCGTGCTGCTGTTCTACGCGATGTTCCTCCTGCCCTTCGAATTGCGGCTCGGGCCGGTCGCCATCGCCTTCCCGGCCTGGGTCAAGGCGGTCATCGGCCTGGCGCTGCCGGTTGCGGCCAATGTCTCCGAGATCGTCCGCGGCGGCATCCGCTCGATCCCCTCGGGCCAGTGGGAATCGGCCGAGGCGCTCGCCTTCACCCGGGCGCAGACGATGTGGATGATCATCCTGCCGCAGGCCGCCAAACGCATGCTGCCGCCCTGGATGAACCTCTACGCCATCCTGACCATGGCGACGACGCTGATCTCCGTGGTCGGCATCCAGGACGGGCTGACGGTCACGCGCGCCGCCCTCGTCGCCGAGAGCCGGCCCGAGCTGATGTTGCCGATGTATCTCATGCTCCTGCTGATGTTCTTCGCCTATTGCTACCCGATCGCGCGCCTCACCATGGCGCTCGAGCGGCGTTTCAACGTGAAGGGGTGACCATGGCCGCCAGGCATCAACTCGGCGAGCCGGTCGTCGTCGTCGAGGGCGTCGAGAAGGCGTTCGGCGCCGTCGTCGTGCTCAGGGACGTCAGCCTCAGCATCCGCCGCGGCGAGACCGTCTGCATCATCGGCCCGTCCGGTTCCGGCAAGTCGACGCTGCTGCGCTGCATCAACGCGCTGGTGCCGGTCGGCAGCGGCTCGATCACCGTCGCCGGCAGGCAGGTCAACGATCCCGCCCTGGACAAGCTCGCATTGCGGCGTGACGTCGGCATCGTCTTCCAGCAATACAATCTCTTCCCGCACAAGAGCGCGCTGCAGAACGTGATGATGGCGCCGATCCATGTGCTGAAGCAGGATCGCGCCGAGGTCGAGGAGCGGGCCAGGCGCCTGCTCGCCAAGGTCGGGCTGTCGCACAAGCACGACGCCTATCCCGGCGAGTTGTCGGGCGGCCAGCAGCAGCGCGTCGCCATCGCCCGCTCGCTGGCGATGAACCCGAAGGTGATGCTCTTCGACGAGGTCACCGCCGCGCTCGACCCCGAGACGAAGAAGGAGGTGCTCGTCACCATCCGCGACCTCGCGGCGGAGGGCATGACCTGCATCCTCGTCACGCATGAAATGGGGTTCGCGCGCGAGGTGGCGGACCAGGTCTACTTCACCGATGGCGGCGTGATCGTCGAGCATGCGCCGCCGGCCGAGTTCTTCGCCGCGCCGCGCGAGGCGCGCACGCGCGCCTTCCTCGAACAGGTGCTCTGAGCGGGGCCTCGGATGTCGCGTCCCGGCCGGTCGATGTCGCAAACCGGCCGGCTCGATCGCACGCCGTTGCCGAGAATGAACGCAGTCGTCCGAAAGCGCAGCCCATGACCATCCCGGCCTCCGACCCCAAATCCGTCACCGGCAAGCCGCTCGCCATCGCTGAGACCGTCGATGTGCTCGTCGTCGGCGCGGGCCCGGCCGGTCTCGAGGCCGCGATCGGCGCCGCCGCCCGCGGCTTCGGCGTGCTGCTGGTCGACGAGAATCCGGTCCCGTTCAGGACGATGGGCGACGAGGTGCCGCAGCATTTCGGCCAGGGCATGGCGGCCAGCGCCCGCAACCGCAACGCGATGCTGGAGGCCTTCGTCGCCTCCGAGCCGCGGATCGCGGAGGCTTTCGACGCCGGCGTCGACCTCCGCCTCGGCACGGTGTGCTGGGGGCTCTACGCCAACGGCCCCGCGCTCGGCTGGATGCCGGGTCTCGTCGCCGGGATCGCCGATGAGGAGCGCAGCGTCCTGGTGCAGGCCAGGCACGTCGTCCTCGCCTGCGGCCGGCGCGACATGGGCCTCGGCTTCCCGGGCTGGGAGAAGCCCGGCGTCATGGGCGCGACCGCCGCGCTCGGTCTCGCGACGCGCTATGGCGCTTTCGGGCCCCGAAAGGTCGTGATCCTCGGATCCGGCACCGATGCGCTGACGACCGCGCTCGCCCTGCGCGAGAGGGGCGTCACGATCGCCGCCATCGTCGAGCAGGCCGCGGAGCCCGTCGCCGCCGATCTGGTCGCGAGCCTCCGCGGCGGCGGCACCGAGATCCTGGCCGGCCATGTCGTGCGCGAGGCGGTCGGCCGCGACGGCGTCGAAGCGGCGCTGGTCGCCGGGCTGGACGAGGGAGGCCGTCCGACCGGCGAGGAGCGCGTCATCGCCTGCGACGGCATCGTGCTCGCGGTCGGCACGACACCGGTCATCGACCTGATCGATGCCGCCGGCTGCAAGGTGGCGTTCCAGGCCGAGCGGGGCGGCTACGCCCCGGTGCTCGACGGCAGCCAGCGCACCAGCGTCGCCAATGTCCATGCCGTCGGCGACTGTGCCGGCATCTGGGCGGCCAAGACGCGCGATCGCCGGATCGCTGAGGCGGAGGCTGCCCGCGCCGTCGCGGCGCTCGGGGTGGATGCCGGCGACGCGATCGCCGCCATGCCGCCGGCGCCCGAACACGACATCTCTGCCTATCGCCTCGCCTGGGTCCGCGCGAGCGTCGTCGAGGCGCGCGCCGAGTTCCATGTCTGCCAATGCGAGGAGGTGACGGCGCGCGAGATCCTCGAGGTCCGCCCGCCGCGCTATCTCGACTGGCAGGGCGAACGCCGCAACGACCGCTCGCTCTCGGCGCTGCTCGGCGACGGTCCACCCAATCCCGACCAGGTCAAGCGCCTGACGCGCGCCGGCATGGGCCCCTGCCAGGGCCGCCGCTGCCGCGAGCAGGTCGCGGCGCTGCTGGCGCTCGCCGCGGCGCAGCCGCTCCCGGCGATTCCGCTCGCCGGCTATCGCGCTCCCGTCAGACCGATGTCGCTGGCGCTGGCGGCACAGGTGCCGGAGTCGCCCGAACAGGCCGAGCATTGGGACACCTGGTTCGGCATGCACGCGCAATGGGTGCCGTTCTGGGAGGCACCCCTGCGCTACACCGTCGCGACCAATGACGCGACCGGCCCCGTCGCGAGCGAGTGAGAGCCAGGATGAGCGAGATCGAGGGAGCCTCCGTCGTCATCGTCGGCGGCGGCGTCACCGGCCTCTCCGCCGGCTGGTGGCTGGCGCAGGGCGGTGTCGACGTCCTGGTGATCGAGAAGGGCCTGCTCGGCTGGGAGGCGTCCGGCCGCAATGGCGGCGGCTGCTCCCACCATCACTCGCCCCTCTTCGTCGAGGAGCAGCGGCTCTGGCCGATCATGGACGAACTGCTGGGCTATCCGACCGAGTTCCAGGCCGGGCGGATCCGCCTGGCCGCGAGCGAGCAGCAGATGGCGCTCTACGGCCGCGCGCTGCGCAACGCCGAACGGCATGGCTTCCAGTCGCAGTTGCTCGACGTCAAGCAGGCGCAGGAGCTGGTGCCGCTGGCGGGCGACACCGTCGTGGGCGGCTATCACTACAAATTCGGCGGCCATGCCAATCCGCACCGCACGCTGCAGGGCTATGCCTGGGCGATGCAGGATCATGGCGGGCGCATCCTGCAGCACACGACCGTCACGGGTTTCCACGGCCGAGGCGGCCGCGTCACCACGGTCGAGACCGATCGTGGCCCGATCGGCTGCGACAGTCTCGTGCTCGCGGCCGGCCCGCAGACCGGGCGCCTTTCGGCCATGCTCGGCCAGGAGGTGCCGGTGCAGTCGGCCCGGTGCGAGATGATCGTGACCGAGCCGCTGCCTCTGATGCCGCTCGGCGGCGTCGATGGCTGCGGCCTCTATGGCCGCCAGACGCTGCGCGGCAACCTCGCCTATGGCGGCGGGCCGCATGAATGGCTGGCGCTGGCCGGGGAGGGCACCCCGCAGAAGCCGACGACACCGCTGATGCTGCATATGGGCCGGCGCCTCGCCGAACTTTTGCCCAAGGCGGCGCATGCCCGCATCATCCGCTCCTGGGCCGGCGTCATCGAGAACACGCCCGACGGCCGGCCGGTGATCGACAGGCTCGCCTCCCAGGCCAATGTCGTGGTGGCGACGCTGTCGAGCGTCGGTTTCGGTCTCTCGCCCGCCAGCGGCCGCGCGATCCGCGACCTCGTCGTCGACGGCGCCTGCGGCTTCGCCGACCTGTCGAGCTTCGGGCTGGCGCGTTTCGCCGATCTGGAGCCGAACTGGCGCGAACTCCAGGGCTGGCAGGTCACCGCCGCCACCGAAGCGCTGGCGGCCTGAGCCGAACCGTCGCCTGGTCCGGCAGAGCGCCGCGGGCGGCCTACAGCGCGATCGTCACATCCGAGCTTGGCCGTGCCGAGCAGGCGAGGATGTAGCCCTGGCTCTCTTCTTCTGGCGAGATGCCGCCCTGGTGCCGCATCTCGACCGAGCCCTCGACCAGCGCCACCCGGCAGGTGCCGCACATGCCGGCGGTGCAGCCGCAGGGGATGATGATGGTCTGGCGCGTCGCGGCCTGGAGCAGCGTCTCTCCGGGCCGCGCGGTGAAGGATTTGTCGCCGAGCACGACCGCATAGCCGCCCGCCGGAGCGTCGAGCGCGGCCGGCGGCGGGGCCGCGGCCGCGACCGCGCCGAAATGCTCGACATGGAAGAGCGTGCGCGTGCCGCCCTCGGCGGCGTGGACCAGCCGCGCCTCCTCCATGAAGCCGGCAGGGCCGCAGCAGAAGACCTCGCGGCGCCCGTAATCCGGCACTGCGACCGAGACCAGCCGCCGGCCGAGCCGACCGACGAAGCCGAACCAGCCCGGCTCCGGCCGGCTGACGAGCATCGCGATCTTCAGTCGCGGCATCCGCGCCTGCAGAGCGGCGAGTTCGTCCGCGAACAGGATGTCGCGCGGCGAGCGCGCCGCATGGAGCCAGTGCAGGTCGATGTCCGGGGCGCTCGCGGCGAGATCACGCAGCATCGCCATCAGCGGGCTCGCGCCGGAGCCCGCCGAGACGAGGGCGAGCCTCTGGGTCGAACGGCTCTCGATGGTGAAGCGGCCTTTCGGCGGCCGGCCTTCGAGGCGCGCACCGATCGCGAGCTCATCGTGCAGCCAGCGCGTGGCGCGTCCGTTCGCATGGGCCTTGATCGTCATGGCGATCGTGCCCGACGGGTCGGGCGCCGAGGCGAGCGAAAAGGTACGGAACAGCGTCTCGCCGGCGATCGCGAGCTTCAGCGTCATCGACTGACCGGCCGCGTGGCGCGGCAGGCCGCCATCCGCCCGGAAGACGAAGGTCTTCACGTCGTGCGTCTCGTCGCGGATGTCGGTGACGGTGAGCTGCAGCAGGCTGTCCGCGCTCATTCGGCCGCCATCCTGAACGGCGCGGGTTCGCCGGCATAGGCCGCCATCTTGCCGGCATACCAATTGGTGAAATTGGTCAGCATGAACTCGGAGGGAGCATAGGGGCCGGGCTGATAGCCCTTCGAGCGGATGCCGGCATGGTTCACGGCCGCGAGCTCGGCATCCTGCGCATTGGTCGCGATCCAGACCTCGGTGAGGCGCTCGATGTCGTAGTCGACGCCCTCGACGGCGTCCTCGTGCACCAGCCAGGTCGTGCGCACCGCGGTTCGGTCCTGGGCCAGCGGCAGCACCCTGAAATGCAGGATGTGATCGGCCAGGAAATGATTCCAGTTGTTCGGCACCCGGAACATCCTGACCGAACCGAGATCGGGCTCGGTGAAGTCGGCAAGCAGCTTCCGGCAGGCCGGCCCGCCATCGAGCGTGAACGACACCGCGCCTTCGTGAAAGGGCAGGCGGATGCAGCGGAACTCCCGGCCGCCATCGGCCGGCGCGTGCGGCAGCCCGAGCGCATCCCATTTCGCGGTCTTGCGGTCCATCAGCGCCTTGAATTCGGCCGGCCCGTGCGGGTCGTCGGGCAGGGCGAACTCGACCAGCGTCACCAGCAGCTCGGGATGGTTGCCGGCGCAGTGATAGCATTCGCGGTTGTTTTCGATGACCAGCTTCCAGTTCGCCTCCTCGATCAGGGTCATCTCGAAGGCGACCTTGGTGCGCTCCGGCATATGCGGCGCGATAAAGGGCGTCACCGCCTCGCGATAGTTCGTCAAGTCGGGCGGATCGTCGGCGAGGCAGATATGGACCATGCCGCAGATCACCTCGACATGGACCGGCTTCAGCCCATGGGCCGAGCGGTCGAAATCGGTCGGCATCTGGCGGGCGTTGAGCAGCGAGCCGTCGAGCTCGTAGACCCATTGGTGATAGGGGCAGACGAGCCGGTTCGCCCGCCCCTTCTCCTGGCCGCATATGCGCGAGCCGCGATGGCGGCAGCTGTTGTGGAAGGCACGCACCTCGCCGTCTCGGTCGCGCAGCACCACGACCGGATTGTCGCCGACGGTCAGGGTCAGATAGTCGCCCGGCTTCCTGATCTCGCAGGCATTGCAGACGAAGAGCCAGTCGGTTTCGAACACGGCCTTGATGTCGGTCTCGTGCATCGCGGGGTCGACATAGAACGCCTGCGGCAGGCTGAAGCCCTCGCGTCGCCCGGTGAGGAGCTGGCGGATGCGGTCGCGATCGATCATCGGCTGAAGCTCCTCCGGAAGGATGCCGCGATCTTGCGCCGACCAAAGGCGCGGGGCCCGGACCATTCCGACCTGGCCGACAAGCTTTCCGACGCAGGCATGTCGCTTTCATTGCAAGAATGTCGGAAATCCGATTTCTTTGGATCGGTTCCAAGCTGGATGATCGCGAGAGGAGGGGTGAGCATGAACGAGGCGCCGGCCGGCACCCAGATCGTGACCCTCCTGCTCGTCGAGGGGTTCTCGATGATGAGCGTCGCCTCGGCGATCGAGCCGTTGCGCTCTCTCAACCGGCTGATCGACCGAGAGGCCTGGCGCTGGCGGCTGGCGAGCCTGGACGGTCGCATCCTCGCCGCCTCGAACGGCATCCCGATCCCGACGGAGCCGGCCGAGACCGCGCTGCCCGGATCGCACTACTTTCTGGTCTGCGGCGGCCTGCGCATCCAGTCGGTCGACGAGCGGCGCTATCTCGCGGTCCTGCGCAAGGCGGTGCGCGGCGGGGTGCGGGTGGGCTCGCTCTCGACCGGCACCTGGCTCCTGGCCCGCGCCGGCCTGCTCGACGGCTACCGCTCGACGATCCACTGGGAGAACCGCCCGGCCTTCCAGGAGGAGTTTCCCGACCTCGTCTGCACCGACAAGCTCTACGAGATCGACCGCGAGCGCCTGACCTGCTCGGGCGGCACCGCGGCGATGGACCTGATGCTGCACCTCGTCACCGAGCGCCACGGAGCCGATCTCGCGCGCCGCGTCGCCAACCAGTTCCACCATGACCGCATCCGCGACGAGCGCGACAACCAGAGCGGCGGCCGGCAGGAGCGGCTCGCCAGCCTGCCGCCGCCGGTCCGCACCGCGATCCGGCTGATGCAACGCCATGTCGAGGATACGATCTCGATCGCGCAGATCGCCGGGCAGACCGGGATGAGCCCGCGCCAGCTCGAGCGGCTGTTCCTGCGCTATCTGCAGGCCTCGCCGGCGCGCTACTATCTCTCCCTGCGCATCGACCGGGCCAGGGAACTGCTGCTCTATTCCGATCGCCCCGTCCTCGAAGTCGCGATCGCGGCCGGCTTTACCTCGACCTCGCATTTCGCGCACTGGTTCAAGCGCTTGCAGGGCGTGCGGCCGAGCCAGTTGCGCGGCAGGGGCACGATCGAGGCCGGATCGGCGACCGCTCCCGAAATCTGAGCCGTCGGCGTCGAATCCACGACATTGCACGTCGCTTCCCCGGCGCTTGGCTGGAACCGTTCTGATCGACACTTTTCCCCGACAAGGCGGATAACCGCCGCAAGGGGATGAGCGTGGAGACGATCGCCTTCATCATGGCGAATCTGTCGGTGATCGGGCAGCGCATGGTCGAGCACGTCTCGCTCGTCGGCGTTTCCGTCGGCGTCGCGATCCTGACCGGCGTGCCGATCGGCATCGCGATCACGCAGAGCAAGGCCGCGGCCGACCGCGTGCTCTATGTCGCCTCGATCATCATCACGATCCCCTCGATCGCGCTGTTCGGCATGCTGATCCCGGTTTTGTCGCTGATCGGCCAGGGCATCGGCTATCTGCCGGCCGTGATCGCGCTGATCCTCTACGCGCAGCTGCCGATCATCCGGAACACCTACACCGCGATCATGAACGTCGACCCGGCCCTGCGCGAGGCGGCGCGCGGCATGGGCATGACGACGCTGGAGCGCCTGCGCCGGGTCGAATTGCCCCTGGCTCTGCCGGTGATCGTCAACGGCGTGCGCAGCGCCGTCGTGCTCAACATCGCGATCGCGGCGATCGCGACCTATATCGGCGCGGGCGGCCTCGGCACCTTCATCTCGCGCGGCATCTCGCAGACCGACATCCGCCAGTTGTTGACCGGTGCGCTCGCAGTCAGCCTGCTCGCGATCATCGCCGACTATGCGCTGCTGGCGGCACAGCGCCTGATGACCTCACCGGGATTGAGGCTCAGATGATCCGGCTCGAACAGGTCTCGAAGCATTTCGGCAGCATGGTCGCGGTCGATCGCGTCGACATGGAGGTGCCGGCCGGCGCGGTCTGCGTGCTGCTCGGCCCGTCGGGCTGCGGCAAGACCACGACGATGAAGATGATCAACCGGCTGATCCCGCCGACCTCGGGCAAGATCTTCGTCGACGGCAAGGACACGACCGGCGTCGACGAAGTCACGCTCCGGCGCTCGATCGGCTACGTCATCCAGCAGATCGGCCTGTTCCCCAACATGACGGTCGAGGACAACATCTGCGTCGTGCCGGACCTGCTCGGCTGGCCGGCGACGAAATCGCGCAAGCGTGCCGCCGAGCTGCTCGACATGGTCAATCTCGACCCGAGCGTGTTCCTCAAGCGTTATCCCAAGCAGCTTTCCGGCGGCCAGCAGCAGCGCGTCGGCGTGGTCCGGGCGCTCGCGGCCGATCCGCCGGTGCTGCTGATGGACGAGCCCTTCGGCGCGATCGACCCGATCAACCGCGAGGTCATCCAGGACGAGTTCATGAAGCTCCAGGCGGAGCTGAAGAAAACCATCGTCTTCGTCAGCCACGACATCGACGAGGCCGTGAAGATGGCGACCCGCATCGCGATCTTCCGCGACGGCAAGCTGATCCAGTACGATACGCCCGACACCATCCTCGCCCACCCCGTCGACGCCTTCGTCTCGGAGTTCGTCGGCTCGGACCGCACGCTGAAGCGCCTGCGCCTGATCAGGGTGTCGGACGCGATGCTGGCCGAGCCGCCGCGCGTGCGCGCCGAGGACAGCCTCGATACCGCAGCAAAACTGATGGACGAGCACGGCCATGTCTCGATCGTCATGGTCGGCCCGCGCGGCCGGGCACGCGGCGTCGTGCGCGTCGAGATGGCCCGCGAACTCAAGGGCAGCGTCGGCGAGCATCAGGAGCCGCTGCCCGGCGTCGTCAACGTCAAGGACGATCTCCGTTCTGCCGTGTCGCAGATGTTCACCCATGGCGTGACCTGGCTCGCCTGCGTCGACGATGACGGCTTCTACAAGGGCTACATCACCCAGAAGAGCATCACCCAGGTGCTCGGCGCGACCTACAGGGACCGCTGAGATGGCCGTGGCGACGACGGACGGATCAGCGGCGACCGGGCTCCAGACCGCATGGCGCCTGCTGCTGATCGCAGGTGTGTTCGCGCTCGGGGCCTGGCTGCAATCGACCGGGCTGCTGCCGTCGATCCTCAAGCATCGCGGCGACGTGTTCTATCTCGTGCGCCAGCATCTCGCGCTCGCCGCCATGTCCGGCGCGATCGCGATCGTGGTCGGCATCCCGCTCGGCATCGTGCTGACGCGGCCGCGCTTCGAGATCTTCGCCGACGCCGTCACGCAGGTCGTCAATCTCGGCACCACGATCCCGACGCTGGCGCTGCTCGCGCTCTCCATGTCGATCCTCGGCATCGGCGCGCCGCCGGTGATCTTCGCGCTGTTCGTGCTGACGCTGCTGCCGATCGTGCTCAACACCATCGCCGGCCTGCGCTCGGTCCCGCAGCCCTTGATCGAGGCGGCGCGCGGCATGGGCATGACGCAAGGCCAGATCTTGCGCCGGGTCGAACTGCCCAACGCCGTCTTCGTCATCCTCGCCGGCATCCGCACGGCGCTCGCGATCAACATCGGCACGGTGCCGCTCGCCTTCCTGATCGGCGGCGGCGGCCTGGGCGAGCTGATCTTCACCGGCATCGACCTGATGGAGCCGAGCATGCTGCTGGCGGGCGCGATCCCGACCGCGCTGCTCGCCGTCGCCGTCGATTTCCTGATCGGCCAGATCCAGTTCTGGCTGGTTCCCAGAGGCGTCAACCCGCTGCGCTGAGCGGCGGCACCATCAACCACGAAACAGGGGAATGACCATGCTGAAGCGCACCTTTCTCGGACTGGCCGGCGCCGCCTTCGCCCTCTCGCTCGCGCCGCTTTCCGCACAGGCGCAGACCATCGTCGTCGGCGGCAAGAACTTCACCGAGCAGCAGATCATGTCGGAGATGACGACGCAGCTGCTCAAGGCCAAGGGCTTCACCGTCGACAAGCGCGCAGGGCTGGGCACCGCGCCGTTGCGCCAGGCCCAGGAGGCCGGCCAGATCGACCTCTATTGGGAATATACCGGCACCTCGCTGATCACCTTCAACAAGGTCACCGAGAAAATGGATTCCGCGGCGACCTACGCCAAGGTCAAGGAGCTCGACGCCGCCAAGGGCCTCGTCTGGCTCAATCCGTCCAAAGCCAACAACACCTATGCGCTCGCCATGCGCAAGAAGGACGCCGACGCCAAGGGCATCAAGTCGCTCTCGGACCTCGCCGGCAAGGTCAAGGGCGGCCAGGCCATGAAGTTCGGCTGCAACGCCGAGTTCTATGCCAGGCCGGACGGGCTCGGCCCCCTCCAGACGACCTATGGCTTCGAGTTCGGCCGCGAGGCGACGGTGCGGATGGACACCGGCCTGGTCTACCAGGCGTTGCGCGATGCCCAGGTCGACGTCGGGCTCGTCTTCGCCACCGACGGGCGCGTGCCGGCCTTCGACTTCGTGATCCTGACCGACGACAAGGGCTATTTCCCGACCTATGCGATGACGCCGGTCGTTCGCAAGGAGACGCTCGACAAGAACCCCAAGCTCGGCGAGGCGCTGAACGCGCTTTCGTCCAAGCTCGACGACGCCACCATGGCGAGGCTCAATGCCAGCGTCGATGTCGACAAGAAGAGCATCGAGGAGGTCGCAGCCGGCTTCCTCAAGGCGCAGGCGCTGGTCTGATCCGGCATCGGCCGAGCTGGTGGCGCGCCGCGCCGCCGGCGATCCGGCGAGGGGGCCCATGTCGTCGCTCAAGGTCGCGGTCGCCCAGATCCGGTGCGAGCCGGCCGATCTCCCCGCAAACCTGGCCGCGCATCTCGACGCCATCGCCGGCGCGCGCGGCGAGGGAGCGGAGCTGCTGCTGTTCCCCGAACTGTCGCTGACCGACTATCTCGCCGCGCCCGATTGCGAGGCGCTGGCCCTGACGCCGGATGCCGATCCGCTGATGCGCCTCGCCGGCGCGGCGGCCGGCATCACGGTCTCGGCCGGTTTTGTCGAGCGCGACGAACAGGGCCGCTTCTTCAACAGTCAGGGTCTCTTCCGCGACGGCGAGCTGCTCGCGATCCATCGCAAGCTCAACCTGCCGGGCTACGGCGCCTTGCGCGAAGACCGGGTCTACGCCCGCGGCCGCACCCTGTCCGCGATCGAGCTGGCACCGGGCTGGCGCGCCGCCACACTGATCTGTGCCGATGCCTGGAATCCGGCTCTGCCCTGGCTGGCGGCGCTGGGTGGCGCCAACCTGCTGCTGCTGCCGGCGGCTTCGGCGCGCGACGCGGTCGGCGACGGCTTCGACAATCCGCGCGGCTGGGCGATCAACCTCGCCCATACGGCGATGACCTACGGCTTGCCGACCCTCTTCGCCAATCATTGCGGCACGCGTGGCGACGTGGCGTTCTGGGGCGGGTCGCGCATCCTCGATGCCTCCGGCCACGAACTCGCGCGGGCAGGGTCCGCGCCCGGGCTCATCGTCGCGGAGCTGTCGCGAGCCGACGGCGAGGCCGCCCGGCGCCGCCTGCCGACCGCTCGCGACGGCGACCCTGCCCTGGTCGGCGCCTTGCTGCGCGATCTGATGCTGAAAGGCGGGGACACGCGACCATGAACGATCCGATCGGCCTCATCCATCATCTGAGATTCTCGGACCTGCCTGCGGCGGTCGTGCATCAGGCGCGCCGCTGCCTGCTCGATCTCGTCGGCGTCGCCGTGGGCGGCCGGCAGACCCGGCTGTCGCGCATCGCGCATGATTTCGCGCTCGATCATCTTGGCGCCGGGCGAAAGGGCGCGCGCCTGCTCTTCGACGGGCGCCGGGCGAGCGCTGCCGGAGCCGCCTTCGCCGGGGCGACGACGATCGATTCCTTCGACGCCCATGACGGCCACGCTCTGACCAAGGGCCATGCCGGGGTCGCGATCCTGCCGGCCCTGCTCGCGGTGGCCGATGCCGAGGGTCGGCTCGACGACGGCGCCCTCGACGCCGAGGCGCTGCTGACCGGCCTCGTCCTCGGCTACGAGATCGCGACGCGTGCCGGTATCGCGCTGCATGTCAGCGCCTGCGACTATCACACCTCCGGCGCCTGGAATGCGCTGGGCTGCGCCGCCGTCTCGGCCCGCCTGCTCGGTCTCGACGGCGAGCGCACCCGCCATGCCCTCGGCATCGCCGAATATCACGGTCCGCGCAGCCAGATGATGCGCTGCATCGACCATCCGACGATGGTGAAGGACGGCTCGGGCTGGGGCGCCCTGGCCGGCGTCAGTGCCGCCTATCTGGCCAAGGACGGCTTTACCGGTGCGCCCGCCGTCACGCTCGAGGCACCCGACCATGCGGCGCTCTGGGCGGATATCGGCGATCGCTGGCTGATCCTCGACCAGTACTTCAAGCCCTGGCCCGTCTGCCGCTGGGCGCAGCCGGCGATCGAGGCGGCGAGCCATCTCCTGTCGGAGCATGCCTTCGCCGCATCCGACATCGAGCGCATCGAGGTCGAGACCTTCCACGAGGCTGTGCGCCTGGGCGCGCAGCCGCCGACGACGACTGAAGCCGCGCAATATGCGATCGGCTTTCCCCTGGCCGCCTATATCGTCCGCAGGCGCCTCGGCGCCGACGAAATCGGCGATCAGGGCCTGGCCGATCCCGCGATCCGAGACCTGCTGCAGCGCATCCGGCTGATAGACTGTGCCGAATTCTCGCGGCGCTTTCCGGCCGAGCGGCTGGCGCGCCTGCGTATCTTCCTGAAATCCGGTCTGGTCGCGAGTTCCGGCGCCATGACCGCTCGCGGCGACCGGGATCGCCCCTTGTCCGACGCGGAGATGCTGGCGAAGTTCGGCGTCTCCGCCGCCATGCTCGGCAGCAGGCGCAGCGCCGCCCTCGGCGAAACCTGCATGACACTCGCCGCGGCAGGCGCGGCAGACCATCTCTGCCGCGACCTGTTCGCGCCGATATGAGCGCAAGCGGCCGGCTCGATGCGTGTCCAGGGTGGTCGATGGGCAAACCATCGAGTGAGACTGTCTGACAGGCGATCCAGCAATGCAGGAAATCCGGCAGCTGCTCCCTGCCCGCCAGGACCGAGCCTCGGCTGCGGCGCCGTAAGGCTCTATTTTTCGAGACCGAGCCCTGGGATCATCTTCGTGTTCCTTTCCGCCTTCCTGAGCGTGAAGCGCAGGGAATCGCCTCCCGACACCCTGCGCAGCACCTCAAACCCGTTGCGCGCGGCGAAGACCGGGATGTCGATGGCGCTGAAGGGGTCCGTGCCGAGCACGAGGACGCGGTGTCCGGGTAATGCGGCGCGGACACATCCGGCCAGCTCGCCGACGGCGTCGGAGACACCTCGGCAGCAGCCCGATCGCGAATGCGCCTTATGTCGAGATGTCGCTCGACCCGGACAGGATTGTGCTGGGCTGTTTCCAGCTCCCGCGGCGGCCGGCCCATCTGGCGGCGCTCGCAAGGGCATCACCCGAAACCTGCTGACCGAGCCGGGGCGGATGATCGTTCTCGACGGTGGCGCGGTCCACTCGGATGGCGCGCCCGCCGCGGTGATGACGTCGGCCATGCTCGCGCAGGTGTTCGCAATGGAGGCCCGCATCGTCCCCGCCCCCGAGACGGCCAAGCCCTTCATGGATCCCGGTCCGACATCTGCCCGCGGTTTCTGCTATGACGACACCATGCTGAGCGCCTTCTTCGCCTATTACCGCCCGCACCGGGCGCTGTTCCTCGCCGATTTCGGTTGCGCCGTGCTCTCGGGGCTGCTCGAGCTCGGCTTTCCGCTGGCGGTGAAGGCCTTCGTCGATGTGCTGCTGCCGGCCCGCGACTGGCCGCTGATCCTGCTCGCGGCGGGAGGCCTTCTGGTCATCTACGCGCTGAACGCGGGCCTGAGCATCGTCGTGACCTATTGGGGCCACATGCTCGGTATCAACATCGAGACGCAGATGCGGGCCAAAGCCTTCGCGCATCTGCAGACGCTGTCGTTCCGCTTCTATGACGAGCGCAAGACCGGCCATCTCGTCGCCCGCGTCACCAAGGATCTGGAGGAGATCGGCGAGGTCGCCCATCACGGGCCGGAAGACCTGTTCATCGCGATCATGACCTTCGTCGGGGCCTTCGCGCTGATGCTGACGGTCCATGTCGAGCTCGCGCTTCTCACCGCGCTGATCGTGCCGCTCTCGGTCTTCGTCGTCACCCGCTACGGCGCCCGGATGACGGAGAACTGGCGGATGCAGTTCGGCCGCGTCGGCGCCTTCAACGCCAGGCTGGAGGAGAACATCGGCGGCATCCGCGTGGTCCAGGCCTTCGCCAACGAGGCCCATGAGAAGAACCTGTTCTCAGCTGACAACCAGCGTTACCGGACGACCAAGCTCGAGGCCTACCGGATCATGGCCGCGAGCCAGGCGCTGAACTATCTCGGGATGCGGCTGGTGCAGGTCGCGGTGATGCTGGCGGGTGCGGCCTATGTCGTCGCCGGCACGCTCTCGATCGGCGGCTTCATCGGCTTCCTGCTGCTGGTCGCCGTGTTCTATCGCCCGCTCGACAAGATCGCCGCCGTGATCGAGACCTATCCGAAGGGCATCGCCGGCTTCAAGCGCTATCAGGAGCTGCTCGCCACGAAGCCCGACATCGCCGACCGGCCGGACGCGGTCGACGTGCCGGCGCTCAGGGGCGACATCCGCTTCGAGGCCGTCGGCTTCGGCTACGCCGAGGGCCGCCCCGTGCTGTCGGGCATCGACCTCGCGATCTCAGCCGGCGAGACGATTGCCTTCGTCGGGCCTTCGGGCGCCGGCAAGACCACGCTGCTCTCGCTGCTGCCGCGCTTCTACGAGGCCGACCAGGGCACGATCACGATCGACGGCATCGACATCCGCAGCCTGACGCTGGTCTCGCTGCGCCGCCAGATTGGCATCGTCCAGCAGGACGTCTTCCTGTTCGGCGGCACGATCCGCGAAAACATCGCCTATGGCCGGCTCGACGCGAGCGAGGCCGAGATCGTCGAGGCGGCCCGGCGCGCCAGGCTCGACGCCATGATCGCCGACCTGCCGGCGGGCCTCGACACGGTCGTCGGCGAGCGCGGCGTCAAGCTCTCCGGCGGCCAGAAGCAGCGTCTCGCCATCGCCCGCATCTTCCTGAAGAACCCGCCGATCCTGATCCTCGACGAGGCGACCTCGGCGCTCGACACCGAGACCGAAGCCGCGATCCAGGCCTCGCTCGCCGAGCTCTCGGTCGGCCGCACCACGCTCGTCATCGCCCATCGGCTGGCGACCATCCGTCATGCCGACCGGATCGTCGTGGTGACGGAGGCGGGCATCGCCGAACAGGGCCGCCATGCCGACCTCGCCTGCGCCGGCGGGCCCTATCAGGCGCTGCACGAGGCACAGGCCGCGCCCTCTGCCGTATTCGGCAAGGACGCCGCAGAATGATCACGCTTGGTCGCTACGCGATCGAGGAGGCAAGCCAGCCAGCTCCTTCGATGGGGCAAGCCAGCCAGCCGCTGCCCTGCCGATACGATGTGGCGGCGCCGGCCTGAAACGCGCCCATCGGCGACGTCCTGAGCGATCTGGGCTGCCTTGGCCCGGTGGCCGCCCGCCGCGCCGGCAGCGGTCCCGTCGTCTTTGAACTCAGCGATCGTCGGCCCGCCTCCGCGTCCGCGCGGAACTCGGATCCATGGCGACCCGCAATATGGCGATAGCGCGGGGCTTCGCGTCGCGCGGGATAGGTAGGACAAACGACCGATGGAGATGAGCCGCCGCGCTTCACGGGGCGAGTAATCCGAAAGAGCGTTCCCGCTCACCGTCGTCCGACTGTCGGTAAGGCGTAAGCCCTTGTGATCAGCAGAATCCTTGAGGTCGGTAGCCCCTCAAGTTCGATGGTGCCCAGGAGAGGACTCGAACCTCCACGCCCTTGCAGGCGCCAGCACCTGAAGCTGGTGCGTCTACCAATTCCGCCACCTGGGCAACGGCGGTTCGTTTAGGGGTGCAGCCAGACGCTGTCAACGCGCCCGGCGAGATTTGTTGGGGCTGCTCCCGCCGGACATACCCGGTCGCGACCGAGCCTGTGGACATCTGGCGTCTAGAACTCTTCCCATCCGGCGTCGGATGCGCGTGCGTTGACGGCCTTCTTCGGGGCTTGGCGGGGCGCGGGGGCGGCCTGCTTGGTCTGGACGAAGGCGGCCTCGGCGAGCTTGCGCAGGCGCTCGGGCTCGGTGGATGCCGGGGCGGCGGCGAGCCGGGGTGCGGCGTGGGTCTGGCTGTAGGCCTGGGCATGAGCCCGGCCGGCGGGCGTCTCCGGGCCGGTGCGGAAGGCCGCGACCAGCGCGTTGAGCTCGCCGATGCGCGAGGACAGCGCGCCCGCCGAGGCTGCGCTCTCTTCGGCCAGGGCGGCGTTGGCCTGCGTCATCTCGTCGAGATGGGCGACCGCCTGGCTCATCTCGTCGATGCCCGAGGCCTGCTCATGCGAGGCGGCCGAGATCTCGGCGATCGTGCCGGCGACCTTGTGCGAGGCCTCGCGGATCGTCGTCAGCGCCTCGCCCGCCCGGCGCACCAGCCTGACGCCCTCGCCGACCTCGGCGTTCGACGACGAGATCAGCCCCGAAATATCCTTGGCCGCCGCGCCCGAGCGCTGCGCCAGCGTGCGCACCTCGGAGGCCACCACCGCAAAACCCTTGCCGGCGTCGCCGGCGCGCGCGGCTTCCACCGCCGCGTTCAGCGCCAGGAGGTTGGTCTGGAAGGCGATGTCGTCGATCACCCGGATGATGTCGGAGATCTTCTGCGAGGCGCTCTCGATGCGCGCCATCGCTTCGACCGCTTCCGTCGCGATCGTGCCGCCGCCCTCGGCCGCGGCGAGAGCCTCCTGCGCGATCCGGGCCGCGGCCTGCGCCCCTTGCGCCGAGGCCTTCACGCTCGCCGCCAGCTCCTCGGTCGTCGCCGCCGTCTCCTCCAGCGAGCTCGCCTGCTCCTCGGTCCGCTTCGACAGATCGTCCGCGCCGGTGTTGATCTCGCGTGCCGCCAGACCGACATCCGCCGAGGTCGCCTGGATCGTCCGCACCGTCGACGACAGGCGCGCCACAGTCTCGTTGATCGCGTCCTTGAGCTCGGCGAACTTGCCGCGATAGCCGGTCTCGACCCGAGCCGTCAGGTCGCCGCCGGCGATCGCATGCAGCGCCTGCGCGAACTCCCCCGTCGCAGCATCCACAACCGCGTTGATCTCGTTGATGCCGGCGACCAGGCGCTGCATCTGCTCGTCCGCTGCGCCGATCTCCAGGCGCGCCGAGAAATCGCCGGCCGCCGCGGCGGCGACCACCTCGCCAACATCCGACACGACAGCCTCGAGCGACTGCGCCCGCGCAAGCCGAGCAGCCGAGGCGGAACGCTCCTGTTCCTGCAGCAGCGCGACCTGCTCGGTGCTCTCGCGCAGCACCGAGACCGCGCGCGCCATCGCGCCGATCTCGTCCTCGCGAGCAAGATGCGGCACTGCGATTCCCGTCTCGCCCCGAGTCAAGGTCTGCATGACCTCGCACAGGTCGAGCAGCGGGCGGGTCAGCGCGCGCCGCGCGAATGTCAGGGCGGCGAGCAGCGAGATCAGCAGGGTCGCCACGAGCACCGAAGGCAGGAGCCATTGGATTTGCGTGGTGAAGGCCGCGGACTCGGCTTCGAGCCCGTTTCCGGAAGTTTCATTGCGCTTGCTGAATGCGATCAGAAGATCGTTCAGCGCCTTGCGGTTGACGCGGTTTGCGTCGTTGTTGCCCTGGGCGTTGGCGGCGGAGGGCGAGACCTCGCGGCCGAGGCGCATGGTCTCGGTCCGGAAGGTGATGAAGTCGGCGATCGCCTTCTCGATCCGGCGCGCGGTGTCGCGTTCGCCGTCGGGCACGATCCGGACGAGGTCGGCGGACAACGCGCGCAGCTGCGGGAAGCGGGTTTCCATGCCTTTGGCGAACGGCTCGGCCTCCTGTACCGTCTTGGACATGTAGACGCCGCGCGCATCCATGACGACGCCGACGACCAGGCCGTTGATCCGTTCGGTCGTCAGGGCGATGTCGCTCTGCAGGCTTGATCGGGCATTGAGGTCGCTTGATCGCGATAGCGCGAAAAGACCGATGGCGGCGGAAATCACGGCGCCCAGCGCGATGATCGCCAGCATGGCGACGATCTTGGCTCGGATCGATGTCAACACGGTGAGGTCTCTCGTTGGAACGGCGGCTCCGGACGCGCGCTGCGTCGGCGTCGCCGCGATGGCGGCTCGGGTCGGCATGTTCATGTGCGTGACCACCCGCCAATCGACGGGTGATCACCAGTCATCGCGCTCGAACCGCTAAGAAACCGCTTAGAATTTGACGATTGCGGCGATCATCCCTCGACCCTCCTTTCCAGAGCGGCCCGAAATGCTTTAGGAGCATTCCGATCCAGCCCGCATGAGGCATACCCGGCATGGCGACCGACCTTTCCCCGAAGAGCCAGCAACTCGTCACCGTCTTCGGCGGCTCCGGCTTTGTCGGGCGCCACGTCGTGCGTGCGCTGGTCAAGCGCGGCTATCGCGTGCGCGTCGCGGTGCGCCGGCCCGATCTCGCCGGCTTCCTGCAGCCGCTCGGCACGGTCGGCCAGATCCATGCCGTCCAGGCCAATCTGCGCTATCCCGATTCGGTCGCGGCCGCGGTCAGGGGCGCGGACGCGGTCGTCAATCTCGTCGGTATCCTGCAGGAGGGCGGCCGCCAGAGTTTCGCCGCGGTCCAGGCGAACGGCGCGGGCGCCGTCGCGCGGGCCTGCGCGGCGCAGGGCTTGACGCGGCTGGTCCAGATCTCGGCGATCGGCGCGGACGGCGAATCGGCCTCGCTTTATGCCAGCAGCAAGGCGGAAGGCGAGGCGGCGGTACGCCAGGCAGTGCCCGACGCCGTGATCCTGCGGCCCTCGATCATCTTCGGCCCGGAGGACGGCTTCTTCAACCGATTCGCCTCGCTCGCCCGCATGCTGCCGGTGCTGCCGCTGGTCGGCGGCGGCGAGACGAAGTTCCAGCCGGTCTTCGTCGGCGACGTCGCCGAGGCGATCGCGCTCGCTGTCGACGGGGCGGCCACGGGCGGCGCGACCTATGAGCTCGGCGGACCGGAGGTCAAGAGTTTCCGCGAGCTCGTCGCCTATATCTGCGCGCTCACCGGCCGCAAGCGCGTGCTGGCCGCGCTGCCGTTCCCGCTGGCGCGGATCCAGGCACAGGTGCTGGAGATCGTCGACCGTCTGACGCTCGGGCTGCTGCCGAACGAGCTGAAGCTGACCCGCGATCAGGTCACTTTGCTGGAGAGCGACAATCTCGTCTCCGCCGCGGCGACGGCGGAGGGGCGGACGCTGGAGGGGCTCGGCGTGACCTCGACCTCGATCGAGGCGGTCGTCCCGTCCTATCTCTGGCGCTTCCGCAAGACCGGGCAGTTCGACACCGCGCGCGCCGGCTGATGCCCGGCCTCGTCATCTATGACTGCGACGGCACGCTGATCGACACCGAGACGCTCTATGGCGAGGTCAGCCTCGCCGCCTGCCATGCGCTTGGCCTGACCGACTGGACGATCGAGCACTATGTCGACAGCATCGTCGGCATTCCCTGGTCGGACGGCGTCAAGATCGTCGAGGCCGCCCATGGCCGCAGCCTGCCGGCCGATTTCGAGCGCGGCATCGAGGAGGCGGTCTCGACGCGGCTCGCGACCGAGGTCAGGGCGCTGCCCGGCGTGCGCGAGGCGCTGACCGAGATCGGCGGCCGGCGTTGCGTCGCGTCCTCGACCAGCATGGCCCCGCTCAGGCGCAATCTTGGCATCGCCGGACTGATCGACCTGTTCGACCCGCATGTCTTCTCGGCCTCGCAGGTCGCGCGCGGCAAGCCGCATCCCGACGTCTTCCTGTTCGCGGCGCAGGAGATGGGTGTCGCGCCGCGCGACTGCCTCGTGATCGAGGATTCGGTCCCGGGCGTACTGGCGGCGACGGCGGCGGGGATGGCCGTGGTCGGCTTCACCGGGGTCTCGCACGACAGGGCGCGCAGCCGGCGCCGCCTGAGCGAGGCGGGCGCCCTGCAGGTCATCGAGGATTTCGCCGAGTGGCCCCACGTGGTCGCGGGCTTTCGCCTCGCCGCCTGAGCGCCCATTCTCGACGCCGTGAGGCCGTTCGAGAATTTGCCGGGGTGAGTCGGCTGGCGTGGTCGTCGAGAACCGGAGCGCAGCGGACGTCACGTCCGTGAGCACCGGAAGCGCAGACGGCCGCGTTAGACGGCCGCCCTGGCGAATTCGCGAATGGTCTCGCTCAGAGCATGCTCGGCAGCACGCGATCCGGCGGCTTGTGGCCGTCCATGAAGGTCTTGATGTTGACGATGACCTTCTCGCCCATGTCGGCGCGGCCCTCATGCGTGGCCGAGCCCATATGCGGCAACACCACGGCGCGGTGCTGGCGGGCGAGCTTGAGCAGGCGCGGATTGATCGCCGGCTCCTGCTCGAACACGTCGAGGCCGGCGCCGGCGAGCTCGCCCGCCTCCAGCATGCGGGCGAGCGCCGTCTCGTCGACGATCTCGCCGCGCGCCGTGTTGACCAGGATGGCGTCGGGCTTCATCAGCTTGAGCCGCCGCGCCGAGAGCAGATGATAGGTCGCCGGCGTGTGCGGGCAGTTGACCGAGACGATGTCCATCCGCGCCAGCATCTGGTCGAGCGAATCCCAATAGGTCGCGTCGAGCTTCTCCTCGGTGCGCGGATCGACGCGGCGGCGGTTGTGGTAGTGGATCGAGAGCCCGAAGGCGGCGGCGCGGCGCGCCACGGCCTGGCCGATCCGGCCCATGCCGACGATGCCGAGGCGTTTTCCCGTGATCCGGCGCCCGAGCATCCAGGTCGGCGACCAGCCGGCCCAGTCGTCGTCGGGAATGACGCGCGCGCCCTCGGCGATGCGCCGCGCCACGGCCAGGATCAGCGCGATTGTCATGTCGGCGGTGTCGTCGGTGAGGACGCCTGGCGTGTTGGTCACGGTGATGCCGCGCTGCACGGCGCTGGCGACGTCGATATTGTCGACGCCGTTACCGAAATTCGCGATCAGCCGGAGCTGGTCGCCGGCCTGGGCGATCAGCCCGGCATCGATCCTGTCGGTCACGGTCGGGACCAGGACGTCGGCGGTCTTCAGCGCCTCGACCAGGGCGGCCTGGCTCATCGGTGTGTCATCAATGTTGAGGCGGGCATCGAAGAGCTCGCGCATCCGCGTCTCGACCACGGCGGGCAGCTTGCGCGTGACGACCACCAGCGGCTTTTTCTTCGACATCGACGGTTCCTCTCCCATCGGAATGCCGCCGCCGCCATTTGGCCTCAACCCGCCATTAACCGGGCGGCTTCAGGAATGGGGGCTGGCGTGCACGCGGCGCTCCTGCCGGCTTGTCTAAGTGGCGGCGCGGGCGATGACAACCTGACCCTTCGCCGGAGCGATCTCGGCGGCGGCTGCGGGTGGAGACGAAGCGGATGATGCGTATGACGATGCGTGGTGCCGGCCTTGCCGTGGTTGTCCTGCTCGGTCTCGGCGCGGGCGCGACGGCGCAGGACATGCAGCCCGGCCCGGTCACCGGCCTGCCGGTGCCGCGCTATGTCAGCCTGAAGTCGGACCGGGTGAACCTGCGCGAGGGCCCGTCCAAGGACAACCGCACCCGCTGGGTCTATCAGCGCGCCGGCCTTCCCGTGGAGATCGTCGCCGAATTCGAGACCTGGCGACGCGTGCGCGACGCCGACGGCGCCGAGGGCTGGGTGCTGCACAGCCTGCTCTCGGGGCGGCGCACCGCGCTGGTCGCGCCCTGGTCGAAGAACAAGGACGAGACCTTCACGTTGCGCGCCACCGCCGACGAGGGTTCGGCCGTGGTGGCGCAGCTCCAGCCCAACGTCATCGCCAATGTCGCACGCTGCGCCAATGGCTGGTGCCGGGTCGGCATCGGCAAGGTCGAGGGTTTCGTCCGCCAGGAGCGGCTCTGGGGCGTCTATCCCAACGAGAAGGTCGACTGAGACCGGACTGGCGGCCGATCCGGCTTCAGCTGCCGGTCTTGCGCAGCCTGACCACGACGTCGACGCGGGCGATCTCGTAGCCCGCGGGCGGTTCGGGCAATTCGGCGACGTCGACGGCGGAGGCCGGGATGTCGATCACCGTGTTCTCGCCGTCGATGACGAAGTGGTGATGCTCGCTGTTGTCGGTGTCGAAGAAGGTCTTGGCGCCGTCGATCGCGAGTTCACGCAACAGGCCGGCCTCGGTGAACTGGTGTAGCGTGTTGTAGACGGTCGCGAGCGAGACCGGCACGCGCGCCTTCATCGCCTCCTCGTAGAGCATCTCGGCCGAGACGTGGCGGTCGCCCTTGGCGAAGAGCAGCCAGCCCAGCGAAACGCGCTGGCGCGTCGGCCGCAAACCGACCCGGCGCAGGCGCTGGCGCACGTCATGGAACGGGCAACCCTGCCGCGCCGACGATCCGTAGCCCTGGTCCAGAGTGGTCAGATCGCTCATGCGTTCGAATCGGTCCCGGCGGCAATGGCTCGCGCGATCATGGCCGCGCATGGATGAACAGAGATGTAAGGCCTCGGTTCCGGCCCCGCAAGCGCGCGCACGCGCCACCCGTATCGTCCGTTGCCGGGCCCGACGCCCTTCCGTTTCGGCTCCGGGCCGTGTTAGGCACGGGCGGAAGACGGGATCGACCGCCGCCCCGGCGGCTGCGACGGAGCGGGATACGAGATGGAGCGGCAATCGTCATTCAGCTACGAGGAGATCCTGAGCTGCGGGCGCGGTGAACTGTTCGGGCCGGGCAACGCGCAATTGCCGCTGCCGCCGATGCTGATGTTCGATCGCATCGCCGAGATCGCCGAGACCGGCGGCCCGCACGGCAAGGGCTTCGTCCGGGCCGAGTTCGACATCAAGCCCGATCTCTGGTTCTTCGACTGCCATTTCAAGGGCGATCCGGTGATGCCGGGCTGCCTCGGCCTCGACGCGCTCTGGCAGCTCACCGGCTTCTTCCTCGGCTGGCTCGGCCTGCCGGGCCGGGGCAGGGCGCTCGGCGTCGGCGAGGTCAAGTTCGCCGACCAGGTGCTGCCGAGCGTGAAGCAGGTGGTCTACGGCGTCGAGTTCAAGCGGGTGTTCAAGTCGAAACTCGTCCTCGGCATCGCCGATGGCTGGCTCGAGGCCGACGGCAAGCGCATCTACACGGTGAGCGACATGCGCGTCGGCCTGTTCAAGCCCGAGGCTGCCTGAGGTCCACCGCCTGAGGAAAAGACCCCGCCGGACTTGCGTCCGGCGACCGTGCAGGCCATCTGCGCGGGCATCAGGATAACGACGTGCCCGCTCGACCGGGCGGTCGCGCCACTGACAAGCCGGAGAACAGAGCATGAGACGCGTCGTGGTCACCGGGATGGGCATCGTCTCGTCCATCGGCAACAACACGCAGGAGGTGCTGGCTTCGCTGCACGAGGCGAAATCCGGCATTTCCTTCGTGCCCGAATTCGCCGAGCACGGCTTCCGCAGCCGCGTCGCCGGCGTGCCCTCGCTCGATCCCGCGACCGTGCTCGACCGCCGCGCCATGCGCTTCCATGGCGGCGGCTCCGCCTGGAACCAGGTCGCGATGGAGCAGGCGATCCGCGATGCCGGGCTCGAGCCGGCCGAGATCAGCGACGAGCGCACCGGCATCATCATGGGCTCCGGCGGTCCCTCGACGCGGGCCCTGATCGACGCCTACGACAAGGCGCGCGAGAGCGGCTCGTCCAAGAAGGTCGGCCCCTTCGCCGTGCCCAAGGGCATGTCCTCGACCGCCTCGGCGACGCTGGCGACCTGGTTCAAGATCAAGGGCGTCAACTATTCGATCTCGTCGGCCTGCGCGACCTCGAACCACTGCATCGGCAACGCCTACGAGCTGATCCAGTGGGGCAAGCAGGACGTGATCTTCGCCGGCGGCTGCGAGGAACTCGACTGGACGCTCTCGGTGCTGTTCGACGCGATGGGCGCGATGTCCTCGGACTTCAACGATACCCCGTCGAAGGCCTCGCGCGCCTACGACCTCAAGCGCGACGGCTTCATCATCGCCGGCGGTGCCGGCGTCGTCGTGCTGGAGGAACTGGAGCACGCCAAGGCGCGCGGCGCCCGCATCTATGGCGAGATCGTCGGCTATGGCGCGACCTCGGACGGCTACGACATGGTCGCGCCCTCCGGCGAGGGCGCGGTGCGCTGCATGAGGATGGCGCTGGAGACGGTCAAGGCCAAGGTCGACTACATCAACCCGCACGGCACCTCGACCCCGGTTGGCGACGCCAAGGAGATCGAGGCGATCCGCGAGGTCTTCGGCGCCGGCGACAAGTCGCCGCCGATCTCGGCGACCAAGTCGCTGACCGGCCATTCCCTTGGCGCCACCGGCGTCCAGGAGGCGATCTACTCGCTCTTGATGCTGAACAACGACTTCATCTGCGAGAGCGCCCATATCGAGGAACTCGACCCGGCCTTCGCCGACATGCCGATCGTGCGCAAGCGCATCGATAACGCAGGGCTGGGCTGCGTGCTCTCGAATTCCTTCGGGTTTGGCGGCACGAACGCGACGATCGTGATGAAGAAGCTGGATGCCTGAGGCCGCGCCGATGCTGTTCATGGTGATCGAGCATTTCGACCAGGCGCGGGTGAAGGAGATCTATACCCGCTTCCACGAGAAGGGCCGGATGATCCCGGACGGCCTGACCTATGTCGACAGCTGGATCTCGGCCGATTTCGCCCGCTGCTTCCAGGTGATGCAGTGCGACGACGTGACCAAATTGCAGGAATGGGTGCTGGAATGGGGCGATCTCGCCCGCTTCGAGATCGTGCCGCTGGCGGCTTCGAAGGACACGTCGGCGGCAGTGAAGAAGCATCTTTAACGTGACCGGACGCGTCTAGACGGGTACAGAGATCGTATAGACGGGGAGGCGGCCAATATGGCGTTCCACATACGGGATCATGAGACGGACCGCATCGTTCGCGACCTCGCTGCCAAGACCGGCGCGACTCTGACCGACGCCGTGCGCGAAGCGGCGGCGGAAAAACTGGCACGGATCGAAGAGGAACAGGGAAAGGCCGGGAAAAGGCCGTTGCGCGAACGTATCGGCGACATTCAGGACCGTGTGGCCAAGCGTGGCAGGACGGGTCTGAAGGCGGACAAGGCGTTCTTCGATGGATTGCCGGGTGACACGTGATACGTCGTCTCAGTCCTACATTTGTTCTGTCCGCCTAGTAAATCGGGTAATAGCATGATTGAATATTGTCGCCCGAGCGAAATATTGAGCGCTTAGAAATGCTCAAGATGATGGTCATCGCTGTCGCTGTTGTATTTGGACATTCGACGCCGGCGAACGCTTGGGAAGGTCTTTATCGGGGCGCGTGGGATTACGGTCAGGTCACTGTAATCATAGAGGCATCTCCCGAATTTCGTGGCCAACCACGCTTTCGCGTTTCACTCCGAGTTAGACGTACCGGATGCGTGGGCGAGGTAGACGGAATAGGATTTGCGACGGGCGACAACATATTCTTTCGATCAGAAAATTCAGGTGGGCAGTTCTGCACAGTTGTGCTGAATCGGAAGAATCAGAACCTGACAATTCAAACACTTGAAAATTGCAGCGGTTACAGCGGAGCTACCTGTGGCTTTGGCGGTACTGTGCAAAAGCGATAGGTCCCCATGCCCCCCCTGATGCACAACAAGCGCGGCCTCGTCATGGGCGTCGCCAACCAGAACTCGATCGCCTGGGGCATCGCGAAGACGCTGCACGCCCATGGCGCGGAGATGGCCTTCACCTATCAGGGCGAGGCGCTGGGCAAGCGGGTGAAGCCTCTCGCCGAGAGCATCGGCTCGAAGCTCGTCATCCCCTGCGACGTCGAGGATATCGCCAGCGTCGATGCAGCTTTCGCCGCGCTCGATGAGGCCTGGGGCGGCGAGCCCGAGCGCAACACGCTCGACTTCCTGATCCACGCCATCGGCTTCTCCGACAAGAACGAGCTCAAGGGGCTCTATGCCGACACCAGCCGCGAAAACTTCTCGCGGACGATGGTGATCTCCTGCTTCTCCTTCACGGAAGCGGCGAAGCGCGCCGCCGAGCGCATGCCCAAGGGTGGCAGCATGATCACGCTGACCTATGGCGGCTCGACCCGCGTCATGCCGAACTACAACGTCATGGGCGTCGCCAAGGCTGCGCTCGAAGCCAGCATGCGCTATCTCGCCGCCGATTACGGCCCGCGCGGCATCCGCGTCAACGCGCTCTCGCCCGGGCCGGTGCGCACGCTCGCCGGCGCCGGCATCTCGGATGCGCGCGCGATGTATTCCTGGCAGCGCTCCAATTCGCCCTTGCGCAAATCGGTTTCGCTGGAGGAGATCGGCGGTTCGGCGCTCTACTACCTGTCGGAGCTTTCGGGTGGCGTCACCGGCGACATCCACCATGTCGATGCCGGCTATCACATCACCTCGATGCCGGTCCTCGACGGACTCCGCGCCGCCGACGCGGGTGTCGGCGAGTAGGGAACCGGCCGCGCGGCTCGCCGGTTTTGCCTTCGTCAACCGGGAGATGCGTCATGACAACTGTCAGATACGAGATCGTCGAGCATGATGGCGGCTGGGCCTACAAGGCCAATGGCGCGATCTCGGAGACCTATCCCACGCATGACGCGGCGCTGAAAGCCGCCAACCACGCAGCCGCCCGTCAGACCGTTCCCGGCGCGACCGACGGCATCGTCTATCAGGACGCCGACGGGCGCTGGCACGCGGAACTCGCCGACGGACATGACCGTCCGGCGACGCGGGTCGTTGACAAGGGCTGAGCCGGTCGGGCGCCGATCTCGGCGCGCAAGGCTCGCCTCAGCGCGACGTGAAGAAGGTCAGCAGCACCTTGTTCTTCTCGCCGAGCAGGCAGAGGAAGCGCCGCGGCTTGTCGGATTTGTCGGTGCGCAGATACGCCTCGGCCATGATGATGCGCGTGACCGGAGTGTCCTCGACCTTCGTCTCCGCGACAGCGATCGTGGCGCCGTCCTCGTCGACATAGATGTCCTTGATCTCCGGCTCGCGCGTCGAGAGCGTGCGCAGGGCAGCGGACTTGCAGGTCGAGATCTCGGGCGATGCCGGCTTTTCCGCGGGCGGCGAACTCGTCTGGGCGAGAGCCGGGCCGGCCAGGAGGCTGGCAAGGAGGAAGACAGACATGGTCTGGCGCGACATCAGATGCACTCGCAAGGCGGGGTGCAGCCTAAACGCGCGAGACGGGCGGCGGTTCAGCCGAGCCTCGTCATCCCGCATCCGCTTGGACGCGGGGTGACGAGTTTCTTCACAACCCCAGCTTCTTCTTCCGCTGCCCCAGCGTGCGCAGCCTGAGCGCGTTCAGCTTGATGAACCCGGCCGCGTCGCGGTGGTCGTAGGCGACGGCGCCTTCCTCGAAGGTGACGAGGTCCTGGTCGTAGAGCGAATAGGGGCTGGAGCGGCCGATGACGTGGACGCCGCCTTTGTAGAGCTTGAGCCGAACCTCGCCGGCCACGAACTCCTGGCTCTTGTCGATCAGCGCCTGCAGCATCTCGCGCTCCGGCGAGAACCAGAAGCCGTTATAGATCAGCTCCGCATACTGCGGCATCAGCTGGTCCTTGAGATGGGCGGCTCCGCGGTCGAGCGTGATCGATTCGATCGCGCGGTGCGCCACGGCGAGGATCGTGCCGCCCGGCGTCTCGTACATGCCGCGCGACTTCATGCCCACGAAGCGGTTCTCGACCAGGTCGAGCCGGCCGATGCCGTTGTCGCGGCCGAGATCGTTGAGCTTCGCCAGCAGGCTCGCCGGCGACAGCGCGACGCCGTCGATCGAGACCGCGTCGCCCTTCTCGAAGCCGACCGCGATCACGGTGGCCTTGTCCGGCGCATCCTCCGGCGAGATCGTGCGCGAATAGACGTAGTCCGGCACCTCCTCCGCCGGGTCCTCGAGCACGCGGCCCTCCGAGGAGGCGTGCAGCAGGTTGGCGTCGACCGAGAACGGCGCTTCGCCGCGCTTGTTCTTCGCGATCGGGATCTGGTGCTGCTCGGCGAAGGCGATGAGCTGCTCGCGCGAGCGCAGATCCCATTCGCGCCAGGGCGCGATCACGACCACGTCGGGCTTCAGCGCGTAGGCCGTGAGCTCGAAGCGGACCTGATCGTTGCCCTTGCCGGTCGCGCCGTGCGAGACGGCGTCGGCCCCGGTCGCCTCGGCGATGTCGATCAGGCGCTTGGCGATCAGCGGCCGCGCGATCGAGGTCCCGAGCAGATAGGCGCCCTCATAGGCCGCATTGGCCCGGAACATCGGGAAGACGTAGTCACGCACGAACTCCTCGCGCAGATCCTCGATATGGATGTTCTCCGGCTTGATGCCGAGCAGCAGCGCCTTGTCGCGCGCCGGCCCGAGCTCCTCGCCCTGTCCGAGATCGGCGGTGAAGGTCACCACCTCGCATCGATAGGTGGTCTGCAGCCATTTCAGGATGATCGAGGTGTCGAGACCGCCGGAATAGGCGAGGACGACCTTCTTCACGCTCTTGTCGGACATCTGGGACTTCCTGCTGCTGCGGCGCCCTGCCGGCCGCCTGAGGCCGTGTTTCGGACGCATTGGCGCACTAGCTCAGGCCTTGGGGCGACGCAATCGGAACCTTCTGATCGATTTCGCGTCCTGCGCTGATGAATGGGCACGGATGCCGACGTCCCACTTGCGGTTGCAGGGCCGGCGGCAGAAGCTGCGAATGCGCGACTCAACCACCGTCTGACGACTGATTTGGAGGCTAGATGCCGAATCGTCCCGTGCTGGACTTCTGGTATGAGTTCGCATCGACCTATTCCTGCCTGAGCGCGCTGCGGATCGAGGCCTTGGCCGACGAGGCGGGCATCACCTTGCGCTGGCGGCCCTTCCTGCTCGGGCCGATCTTCGCGGCGCAAGGCTGGACGACCTCGCCGTTCAATCTCTATCCCAACAAGGGCCGCTACATGTGGCGCGACATGGCGCGTCGCGGCGGCCGCAGCGGGCTCACCTTCGTGCGCCCCGAGACCTTCCCGCAGAACTCGCTGATCGCGGCCAGGCTGGCCCTTGCCGGCCGCGAGGCCGGCTGGCTGCCGGTCTTCTCGAAAGCGCTGTTCCGCGCGCAGTTCTGCGATGGCCGCAACATTGCCGAAGAGGCCGTGCTCAACGCGGCGTTGACGCAGGCCGGCGCCGATCCGGGGCAGGCCTTTCCCGCCTCGCGCAGCGAGGAGGTCAAGGGCCGGCTCAAGGCCGAGACAGAATACGCCAAATCGCTCGGCATCTTCGGCGCCCCGACCTTCGTCACCGGGGACGGCGAGCTGTTCTGGGGCGACGACCGGCTGGAGGAAGCGCTCGGCTGGGCCAAAGACGGGCGCTGAGCCGACGAACCGGCCCCCGAAAATAATTGGGCCGACGGCGAATCCTTTTCGGCGGCGCGTGCCTCTTTCATGTCGAACCATGGCTCAACGGGGATCGACATGCCATTCTTCGACAGGAACATCGGCCGCGGCGAACGCGGCTTCAGGCTCGCCGTCGGCGTCGCGATCGTCGGCGCGGCCTACGTCCTCCTCGCTTCGCCGGCCAGCCATCTGGTGGCGCTGATCGGTGTCGCGGGCGTCGTGACCGGGCTCGCCGGCTTCTGCCCGGCCTGCGCGATCGCCGGCCGCAAATCGCCGTCGTGAGCATGGCTGCCCGCGCCATCCCGGCGGACCTGTTCGATGCCGCGCGGCTCGGCGACCGCGCCGCCATCGACCGGCTGATCGGTGTCGCGCAGCCGGATGTCCGCCGCTATGCCCGCGCCGCCTGCCGGTCCTCCGCCGATGCCGAGGACGCTGCGCAGGAGGCGCTCTGGCTGCTCTCCCGGCATGTCGGATCGATCCGCTCGCTGTCGGCTTTCGCCGGCTGGCTGTTCACCGTCGTCCGGCGCGAATGCCTGCGCCTCGCACGCTGGACTCGGCTGACCGCCACGGAGCCGGCACCGGAGCCTGCCGTCGACCTGACCCGCCGGCCGGAGGCCGAACTCAGATTGTCGCTCGTCGCGGCGATCGAGGCCCTGCCCCCGCACTATCGCGAAATCACCCTGATGCGCGACATGCGCGAGATGACGATCGACGAGATCGCAGCCGAACGCGGCATGACGCGGCAGGCGGTCAAGGCGCAACTCCATCGCGCGCGCCTGCTGCTGCGCGAATATCTGACGAGGTGACGATGATGGCCGATGACTTTCTGCGCCGTTCCGACCTCGCTTTGGTGACGCGTTTCGCCGCACTCGCGCCGCCCGAGGCCAGGGGCTTCCTGGCCTTCAACCACAGTGCGGAACGGCAAGACGGGGCGATCCCGCCGCGCTTTCGCGAGTTGATCGCGGTTGCGGTCGCCCTGACCACGCAATGTCCCTATTGCATCGACGTCCACGTCAAGGCCGCGACCGCGGCCGGGGTCTCGCAAACGGAACTGGCGGAAGCCGCCTTCGTGGCGGCTGCGGTCAGGGCCGGCGGCACGCTCTCGCACGCGCTGATGGCGCTGCGGCTGAGCGATCCGGCAGCCGGTTGAACCCGCTCATGGACTGGCGCTGCCGCCGCCGGTCTGCCGTCGCGCCCAGGGCCCGCGCGCGGTGCTCTCCTCGACCATGGTCGGCAGGTCCTGGCGCTCGCTGAGCTTCGGCGGACCCGGCTGCGTCAGCGGCACCCGTCCGCCGGCGGTGTCGACCAGCGCCTGCACCCGCTTGGTGATCGAGGGATGGGTCGAGAACAGGTCGGCGAAATCGTCCGGGTCGTTCTCGAAGCACATGTCCATCACGCCCGACGGCGCGCCGTCGATGTCGGCGCGCCCGGCGATCTTGAGCAGGGCCGAGATCATCGCGTCCGGATTCTTGGTGAGTTCGACGGCCCCGGCATCGGCCAGATATTCCCGCGAGCGCGACAGCGAGAGCCGGATCAGCACCGCGAGCAGCCAGGCGATGGCGATCACCGCGAAGCCGATCAGGATCGCGACGATGCTGCCCTTCTTGGCGTCGTCAGAGGAGACGCGAACCCGCCCGAAATTGCGGAAGATGATCTCGCCGACGAAGGAGATCACGCCGGCGATCACCACCGCGATCACCATCAGCCGGACGTCGCCGTTGCGGATATGGGTGAGCTCGTGCGCCAGTACGGCCTCGACCTCGGCATCGTCGAGTTGCTCGAGCAGCCCGGTCGTGACCGTGACCGTGAACTGCGCCTCGTTGACGCCGCTGGCGAAGGCGTTGAGTGCCTCGCTCTCGACGATGGCGAGCTTCGGCATGGTCAGCCCGCGCGAGATGCAGAGGTTCTCCAGCATCCGGTAGAGCTTGGGGTTCTCCTCGCGCGTCACGGACTTGGCGCCGGCAGCGGCCGCGATCAGACCGACATTGATGCGGAAGCCGACGAAGATCCACAAGGCTGCGCTGGCGGTGATCAGCGGCCACCAGCGCCAGAACAGCCGGCCGGCCTCGCCGAAGGCCGTCCGCCCGCGCGGCACGCCGCCATAGCCGTAGGCCACCAGCATCAGCCCCCAGACGGTGAGGTAGACCAGCAGGAACAGGCCGACGAGCAGAAGCCCGGATCGGATCCGGTTGTTGCGCTGATGGGTGTAGAGCCCGAAGGCCTGGCCGACCATCGCCGCCGCCTTCCTCTGCCCGTGGTTGCCGCGCGCCTCAGAACTTCACGGTCGGCGCGACTTCGAGCTGCGCCCGCGAGGTCTCGCCGACATCGAAGAACTCGCGCTGGGTGAAGCCCATCTGCGGCGCGAAGAGCACGGCCGGAAAGGCCTGGATCGCGGCGTTGAACTCGCCGACCGCATTGTTGAAGAAGCGCCTGGCCGCGGCGAGCTTGTCCTCGACATTGCCGAGATCGACCTGGAGCTGCTGGAAATTGGCGCTGGCCTTGAGGTCGGGATAGGCCTCGCCCAGCGCCAGCAATCGCCCGACCGCGCCCGACAATTGCTGCTCGGCGGCGGCCTTGTCCTGGACGCTGCCGGCGCCCTGGGCGGCGTTGCGCGCCGCGATCACCGCGTCGAGCGTCGACTTCTCGTGCGTCGCATAGCCTTTGACCGTCTCGATCAGGTTGGGGATCAGGTCGTGGCGCTGCTTCAGCTGAACGTCGATGTCGGCGAAGGCCTGGCCGACGCGCTGCCGCATCGCGACGAGACCGTTATAGGTGATGATCAGGTAGACGACGATGGCTGCCAGCAGCCCGAGGATGACCCAGCCCATGATGCACTCCCGAGACGGCTTTCCGTCGGCAACCTCGCATGAAAGGGCGACGCTGGGGAAGATGGCGGCGCGTTCGACACTGCGGCTTTGCAGACGGCCCGATCGGAGGTAGATCGCGCGGCGACGTTGACAGCATGGCGCCCGGACCTTCAAGCCGGTCGCGGCGCACCGACGACGACGGGTTTTCCGGCTCTGGCAAGTTCTCAACTCGGGCAGTTTCTTGGCTCCGGCAACACAGGCAGGTTCATGACGTCTTCGACTCCGATCGTTCCGGTCATCATCTGCGGCGGCGCCGGCTCGCGCCTGTGGCCGGCCTCGCGCGAGAGCTTCCCCAAGCAGTTCATCGCGCTCCTCGGCGAGCAGTCGATGTTCCAGAAGACGCTGGCGCGCGTGAAGACCGGGGCCTTCACCGCCCCGGTGATCGTGACGCATTCCGATTTCCGCTTCCTCGTCGCCAGCCAGATGCTGCAGATGGGCGTCGCGGGCGACATGCTGCTCGAGCCGATGCGGCGCGATTCCGGCCCCGCGATCGCCGCTGCCGCCGCCTATGTCGAGGCGCGTCATCCCGGCGCCAGCATGCTGGTGCTGGCCTCCGACCATCTCGTGCTCGACGAGCCGGCCTTCCGGGCGGCGGTTCAGGCCGGCGCAACTGCGGCCGAACAGGGCCGCATCGTCACCTTCGGCATGATCCCCGACCACCCGGCGACCGGCTACGGCTATATCCAGCCGGGCGCGGGGGAGGGGGCGGTCAAGGCGGTCGCGCGTTTCGTCGAGAAGCCCGACGCCGAGACGGCGGCGCGCTACATTGCCGACGGCTATCTCTGGAACAGCGGCATGTTCCTGTTCGGCGCCGAGGCCTTCCTCGCCGAGCTCGCCCGCTTCGAACCTGCGATGGTCGAGGCCGCCCGCGCGGCGGTGACGCAGGCCAAGGAGGACATCGGCTTCGTCAGGCTCGACGAGGCGGCCTTCGGCACGGCGCCGAAGAAATCGATCGACTATGCCCTGATGGAGAAGACGCAGCTCGCCAGCGTCGTGCCGGCGTCCTTCGGCTGGTCGGATGTCGGCAACTGGGGCAGCGTCTGGAGCGCCTCGCCACAGGACGAGCACGGCAATGCGTCGAGCGGGCCGGTCGAGCTCCTCGACAGCGCCAATTGCTACGTCCAGACCACCGGCCCGCTGACCGTGCTGGTCGGCATGGAGGATGCCGTCGTCGTGGTCGAGGACGATGCGGTGATGGTAGCGCATCGCGACAAGGCCGAAGCCGTCAAGGGCGCCTTCGAGGGCTTGAAGGCGCGGTCCCATCCGAGCGTGGTCTCGTCGCGCCGGGTCTACCGGCCCTGGGGCTACTACCAGACGCTCGATCTCGGCGAGCGCTTCCAGGTCAAGCGCATCCTCGTCGATCCCGGCCAGAAGCTCTCGCTGCAGAGCCACCACCACCGCGCCGAGCACTGGGTCGTGGTCCAGGGCACCGCGATCGTGACCCGCGACAAGGAGGAGGTGCTGCTGCGCGAGAACGAATCGATCTATCTCCCGCTCGGCTGCGTCCACCGCCTGGTCAACCCGGGCAAGATCCCGCTCGAGATCATCGAGGTCCAGTCGGGCAGCTATCTCGGCGAGGACGACATCGTCCGCTACGAGGACATCTACGCCAGGGTGTGAGCGCGGCGTCCCGCATGCCCGCCGGTTCCGCGCCCCGTCATCTCACTGCGTCGAGCTCAGATTGATGGCGCTAGGCCAGTCGGGGCTGAACGGAACCTGGCCGTCGCTGGCATAGAAATACAGGTTGTGCCGCTCCTCGAGGCTGTCGCTCGATATGTTCTCGAAGACGAGGACGTTCTTGAAACGGGCCTTGAGGATGCCGGCCAGTTCCTCCTTCGATTTGAACTCGTATTCGTGATGCGACAGGGATTTTCCCGTCGCCTTCTCGACCAGCGTATAGCCACTGAGAACACCGTCCGGCGTCAGCCTGCGCTTGATGTTGTCCATGATCGCGGTGGTCTCTTCGGGCGTGAAATGCTCGATCGCCGCGTCCCAGGCGATGTTGTCGAACAACCCCTCCGGCATGTCCGTGCGGATGTCGGCGCAGAGGAAGGTCAGATTGGGTGCCTGGAAATTCTTCTGGGCATGCGCGATCGCGACCGGATCGAAATCGACCGATATGACCGACGCCGCCCGGCTCGAAAAGAAATGATAGGCGAAGAAGCCGCCGCCGCAGCACAGATCCAGGATCCGGCAGCCCGGTTTCATCGCGACGGTGCCGAATATGCCGCGCTCCCAGCTCATCGGATTGCGATGAGCGTACCACTGCCAGTACTGGTGGATGAAGTGATCGAACCATTCCGGAGTGGGAGCGAGGCGCCACTCCGCGTCGAACTGCAGCTTGTGGCCATAGGCCGCGACCCGCCGCACGAGGCGGTTGAAGCGCTTGAGGTAGGGTATGAGATCGTAGCGCTTTAGTAGCCGCGCGGTTCGCATGACGTCTCCTATTCCAAGGGGCGACGAGCGCCCTGGCGTCGCATCCGGACGCGTCCGGTCATCGTTCACGCTCATCCGCGTCGATCGTCGCATCCTTTAATCAGAAGCGCGGACCGCGACAACGCACCATCGGCTGTCGGCCTTGGAGTGCGGCGAAAGGACGAGGCGCGGCCTCGTCATCAGGCCCTTGTTCGCCGAAGCGCTGCTCCCGCGACCGCGGCAAGCGCGTTGGCTCGACTATCCGCCGCGAAACTTGTTCGCTAAGAAATGCCGCCCGCAAGGTCGGGCCGGGCAGGAGGACATCTTGGAGACCATCGAGACCAATCTCACGCAGGACGACCGCGATTTCATCGAAAAGAAACTGCCTGAAGTCACCGGCTGGCTGTTTGCGAGCGCTGCCTATTTCACCTGCTACCTGATGAACGCTCAGTCCGGCAGGGGCATCCGTGGCCCGGCATTGGAATTCGGCGTCTATCACGGCAAGTATCTGTGCACGCTGCTGAACTGCGCCCTGAAGCAGGACGAGTGGGTCGGCGGTTTCGATACCTTCGAGCTCTGTCATCCCGAGACCGCATGGACGCATGCCGAGCAGTTCTTCGGCTCGCGGGAGCGGATGGCGCTGTGGAAAGGCAGCACCCATGACTACTCTGCCGAGCAGGTCGCCGCGATGATCGGTGCGCCGCCCAGGATCGTCAGCGTCGACGGGGACCATACCGCCGAGGGCGCATTGCACGATCTGCGCCTGGCTTCGAAGGTCGTCGTGAACAAGGGCGTGATTTCGCTGGACGACGTCTTCAATTCCTTCGCTGTCGGCGTCGCCGAAGGGTCGTTTCGCTTCCTGCTCGCCAAGGACTGCGATTTCGTGCCCTTCGCCCATATCGGCAACAAGACGTTTCTCTGCCGCAAGGCGCATTATGCCGAGTATTTCCGCCTGGCGCTGCAATTCGTCGAGGACTGCCCGGATCTCGAGGTCGTCGCCACGTTCAAGGCCAACCGGGAAAAGGGCGAAAGCTGGGTGATCCAGCGCCTCATGGGCGTCGACGTCGTCCTGTTGAACTGACGCCGGGCCGGCGTCGCCATGTCCGATCGTCTCCAGGTCTCGGTCGTGATTCCGGTCTACGCCCGGCAGGTCGATGCGGAAGCGGCGCTGCGTTCCGCCCTCGCCCAGTCGGACGTCGCCTTCGAGATCATTGTCGTCGACGACGGCTCGCCCACAGCTTTCCGCCTGCCCGAAGACCTTGCCGGCGATCCGCGCATCCGGCTGGTTCGCCTCGACCGCAATGCGGGCGCTGCCGCCGCGCGCAATCGCGGCATCCGGGAGGCACGGGCGCCCTGGCTCGCCTTTCTCGATTCCGACGATCTCTGGCTGCCCGGCAAGCTGGCGCGGCAGCTCGGACAGGTCGCGGCGGTGGGCGCGCAGGACACTGCTCTCGTCGGTTTCGTCACCGGCTTCCGGCAGATCGAACTGGCGAGCGGTGCCTCGCTCGTCCGGATACCGGTCGCGAGCATGGACCCGGCCGATTTTGCCGCCGGCTGCTGGTTCGGTCCGGGCTCGACCGCGCTGCTGCCGCGGGCCGCGTTCGAACGGATCGGCCCGATCGACGAAACGCTGGAACGTCTGGAGGATCTCGACTGGTTCCTGCGCTTCGCTCTGGCGGGCGGCGGCATACAAGTGCTGGAGGCTGTCGAGGTCGACGTCCGCGTCGGCGGACGTCCGTCGCGCGAGAAGCTCGACCGTGCGGTCGCGGTCCTGCGCCGGAAATGGCTCGCGGCCGATTCACCGACGCGTTTGCCCCCGGCGCTGCGTCGCAATCTCGCCGCCTATCTCCTGGTCGAACAGGCCTCGACGCGCTATTTCGCCGGCGATCCGGTTGGCTGCTGCGTGGCGCTGCTCCGCTCCTGGCTCTTGCGGCCGCGCCTGCGCCTGCATCTCAAGCGCTGGTGGCGGGACTCGATCGCCGGCGCCGAAGAAAACCGCAGCGGCGCTCAATAGCCCGAAAGCCGCCCGCGCCATCGCCGCGCCAGCAGCAGTCCCGACCAGACGTCCCGCAGTGCCGGCCATGCGGCGGCGGCCGGCTCGTCGGTGCCGATCCGACGCAGGCGGCGCTTGACCCAGGCGATGGCGGCGGCCGCCCGTGCCAGCGCCGCGACATCGCGATCGGGATGGCCGGCGAGCCGCTCCGCCAGCATCGCTTCGGCGCCATAGACGCGCGCATAGCCGGCGCGGTCGCTCGAGATCGTCTGCGAGCCGGCATGGACGCGGTAGAGATAGAGCGGCTCGTCGATCGCGACCCCGCCTGCGCCGGCGAGCGCGATCCTGACCAGGAATTCCCGGTCCGCCGCGAGGCCGAGATCGGTGCGGATCGGGCCGGTAGCCTGCAGGAACGCCCGCCGAAACAGCCGGGCGTTGATGGCGGGGATGCCGAACATCGCGCCTTCGGCCGAGAGCGGTCCGTAGTGTCCGCGCGCGGTTGCATCGGCGATGCCGGTGCCGAACAGGGCCGGAGCGCTGGCGAAGTCGGCGGATGGATGGGCGTTGAGCAGCGCGATGGCCCGGCCGAGCGCGCCGTCGAGCAGCAGGTCGTCGCTGTTCAGGATCAGGCAATAGGTGCCGGATGCGGCCGCGATGGCGCGGTTCATCGCGTCGTAGATGCCGCTGTCCTCGCGCGAGACGATGCGGACCCCGGGCCATGCCGACGCGATCGCGACCGTGGCGTCGTCGGAGCGTCCGTCGGAGACGAGGATCTCGGCGCCGGCCCCGGTATCGCCGAGGCTCCTCGCGACGCTCGCCAGCGCGTCCGGCAGGAACCGCTCGGAATTCCGCGTCGCCATGATGATGCTGACCGTCGTCAAGCGTGCCCTGCCTGTTGCCTGTCGCCGCCGGGATGGCCGGCGGCGAGAGGTCCTAACTGCTGGTCATCGACGTGCATTGCAAGCCGCTCGATCTGCCCATGCGCGACCGGGTTAGGCTCGGCGCGGCACGAGATGACGTCACCAACCTGTCGTCGCAATGATCGCGGTGCTTGTCGTCGGCGGCTCAAAAGGTTATCGACCCGTCCGATCATTCGCGGTCGATCGGGATCGTCGCTGAGGAACGGCACCGTCTGTCGAGACCGGGCCGTACTCATCTTCATGCGTCCCGCAGCTATCGGCCACAAACAGGCAGGCGTCAGGAGTTATCGATAATGGGCTTGAAGAGCACCGTCCGCGATCTGGCACGGTCCCTGGGATACGACATCCGTCGCATCCAGAACGTCGCGAACATCGATACGACGCCGAGCCTCGACGACGAGGTCAACGATCTGCGCAACCGTCTGATCTTCAGCGAGACCATGCGCACGATCCACCGGCGCGACGGCCAGGAGATCGAAGCCCTGCTGCGCATGACGGCGCTGCCCGACCTGCCGCCCAAGGCGGGACGCGAGGAGCGCCTTGCCGACCTGATCGGCACCAACATCTGCGAGGGGCTCTATGTCCTCGACGCGCTGCACAAGGCCCTGAAGGTCGAGGGCGACATCTGCGAGTTCGGCGTCGCACAGGGCGCGACCTCGCAACTGATCGCCAGCGAGATCATGGATACCGATCGCGTCTTCTGGCTGTTCGATTCCTTCGAGGGCCTGCCGGCCCCGACCAAGGAAGACCGGCTGATCGACGACATCTTCGGACTCGGCTCGATGGAGAGCTATCGCGGCACGATGATGTCGCCGGAGAGCGAGGTGCTCGGCCGCCTCGAGAAGGTGGCCTTCCCGAAAGAGCGCCTGCGCGTCATGAAGGGCTGGGTCGACCAGTCGATCAAGCGGCCCGACGTGCCCAAGCGCGTCGCCTTCGCCTATGTCGATTTCGACTTCTACCAGCCGATCAAGGATGCGCTCCACTTCCTCGACGAGCGCATGCTGCCCGGCGCGCGCGTCGTCGTCGACGATTACGGCTTCTTCTCCGAGGGCGCCCAGCTCGCCACCGACGAGTTCGTCGCCGCGATGGGCGGGCGCTGGACGCTCGAGAAGCCCCTGCCGCTCGCCGGCCATTTCGTCACCCTCGAGAAGTTGAGCTGATCGGCGGCCTGCCACAGAGCCTTGCGCGAAAAAGCGGGAACCGGTTTTTCGCATGAGCAAGGCTCTGAACTTTTAGAATCGATCACTTTTTTCGCATTCGGACGAAATCGTCCGAATGCGACGTGATCTTGCGGCAGGCCCCGGATGCGGCCTTGGGGAGCGGGCGGCGGAGATGGTCTTCAGCAGCGTCGTCTTCCTCTATTATTTCCTGCCGGTCGCGCTGATCTGCTTTTACCTGTTCGCCGGCAGCAAGACCGTGCTGCTGGCCTTCAGCCTGGCCTTCTACGCTTGGGGCGAGCCGCTCTACATCCTGCTCCTGCTCGCCTCGATCGGCCTGAACCACCGCTTCGGCCTCATCATCGACCGTGCCGACGACAAGGCCAGGCGCAAGCTGCTGCTCGGCGCCGGCGTCTCGGTCAATCTCGCGATCCTGATCGTGTTCAAATATCTCGGTTTCCTGGCCGGGACGGTGGCGTTCCTGCTCGGCAAGCCGCCGACGGCGGTCGCGTTCCTCGACATCGCGCTGCCGCTCGGGATTTCCTTCTATACCTTCCACGCGCTGTCCTATCTGATCGACGTCTACCGGCGCGACGTCGTGGCCGAGCGCAGCCTGCGCGACCTCGCTCTCTACATCTCGATGTTCCCGCAGCTCGTGGCCGGGCCGATCATCCGCTACAAGTTCATCGCCACCGAGCTGCACCAGCCGGTCTATTCGAGCGCGCGGGTCGCCGCCGGCATCCGCATCTTCGTGATTGGCCTCGGACAGAAGGTGCTGATCGCCAACACCATCGCGGCGAGCGTCGACACCGTCTTCGCGTTGCCGACGGCGCAGCTCTCGGCCAGTGCGGCCTGGGCCGGCATCATCGGCTACACGCTGCAGATCTATTATGATTTCGGCGGCTATTCGCTGATGGCGATCGGCCTCGCGCTGATGATCGGTTTCACCTTCCCGATCAATTTCAACTACCCCTACACGGCGTTGTCCCTGACCGATTTCTGGCGGCGCTGGCACATCTCGCTGTCGTCCTGGTTCCGCGACTATGTCTACGTCGCGCTCGGCGGAAATCGTGGCTCGGCGCTGCAGACCTACCGCAACCTGTTCGTCGTCTTCCTGCTCTGCGGCATCTGGCACGGCGCCTCGTGGAACTTCGTCGTCTGGGGCATGCTGCACGGCATCGTGCTGGTGATCGAGCGCGCCGGCTGGGGCGCGATCCTGGCAAGGCTGCCCGTCGCGATGCGGGCGGCCTATACGCTGCTGATCGTGATGATCGCCTGGGTCTTCTTCCGGGCCGACGGCATGGGGCAGGCGCTGGCCTATCTCAAGGCGATGGCGGGGCTCGGTGCCGCCGCGCCCTATGCGCCGCCCTTGTCGCGTCTCATCGGTCTCGATGTCGTTCTGGCCTGCCTCGCCGGCCTCGCCGCGGCCGGGCCCTGGGGGCAGGCCGCGCTCGACGGCGCCGCGCGCCGCGTCGCTGCGGCCTGGCCGCTGGTCGATGCCGCGCGCCTCGCCGGCCTCGTCGCGATCATGGCGCTGGTCTCGATGAGCCTCGCCGGCGGGGCCTACAACCCGTTCATCTATTTCCGGTTCTGAGGGGGAGGCGATGCGAGCCGAGATCGACCGCGCCGTCACGCTGGCGCTCAGCCGTCCCTGGCGGATTCCGTCCTGGCTCGTCATCGCCGTCTTCGGCCTGATCGCGCTCGCGCCGATGGCGCTGCAGATCGCCGGCGCGGCCGGGAGCGGAGCGGCCGAGAACCGCGTGCTCGCGCCGGCGCCGCGCTGGGAGGACCTGAAGCGCCCGCTCAAGCTGTCGCGGCTGCTCGAGACCTACGTCAACGACCATTTCGGCCTGCGCGACCGGCTCGTGCGCCTGAACGCCGTGGCGCGCCACGCCCTCGGCGTCAGCAGCAACCCGCAGGTCGCGATCGGCCGCGACGGCTGGCTGTTCTACACCGCCGAGCGGATCATGGAGCAGCACACCGGCCAGGACGTCTTCACTCCGGCGGAGCTGGAGCGCTGGGTGGCGCAGATGCAGGCTGACCGCGATTGGCTGGCCAGGCGCGGCATCCCGTTCTTCATCGTGCTCGCCCCCGACAAGAACACGATTTATCCCGAGATGATCCCGCAATATCCGCATCCGCCCGGCACGGTGACGCGGGCCGACCAGGTCGCGGCGCGGCTGAAGGGCACTGCGATCCCCTTCATCGACCCGCGCGCGGCGATCATCGCGGCGAAGGCGCAGCATCCCGACATCTATCCGAAAGGCGATTCCCATTGGGGCCCGCGTGCGGCGCTGATCGCCTACGACATGCTGATGGCCGAGCTGAAGCCGAAGTTTCCGACACTCGAGCAGGTCCGTCTCGACGATTTCACGTCGCGGCAGGGCGGCGTGCCCGGCGATCTGCTCTATCTCATGGGCCTGCACGGCGATGTGCCGTCCAGAGGCGAGATTCTCACCTCGACGCTGCCGGAGCACATCCTCCGGACCGAGCCTGTCCCGAAGTTGCCCGGGTGGGGATGGCCGATGACGCTGCGGGTCACGGATCGGACGCAGGCGCCGCGGGCCGTCATCTTCGGCGATTCCTTCACCGACTATGTCCTTGGCCCGATGGCCCTGTACGGGATGTTCCGGGAATCCGTCTTCACCCACCACAATCTCGCCAATTTCAACTTCACGCTGGTCGATGGCTTCAAGCCGGACCTGGTCGTCTACGTGGTCGCGGAACGCTATCTCAAGACCATCCCGCTCCAGCCGTTCGGATTTTGAGCGCGGCCCGAGGACGGCGATCGATCGGTTGTGCGCGTCCCTGATCCGTGCCATGGCACCCGGCCGTCGAAGATCGCAACCTGCCGGTCGAAGTGGCCCGCCCCGTTGCAAGCGAGAGACGTATGAATTCCGGTATTCCAGAGACGCGGCCGCGCGTCGCCGTCCTGATCCCCTGCTATAACGAGGCGCTTACGGTCGCCGCGACCGTTGCGGGGTTCCAGGCTTCGCTCCCCGAGGCCGCGATCTACGTCTATGACAACAACTCGTCGGACGGCACGGCCGAGATCGCCAGGGAAGCCGGCGCGATCGTTCGCCGCGAGACGCGGCAGGGCAAGGGCAGCGTGGTGCGGCGCATGTTCGCCGACATCGACGCTGACATCTACGTCATGGTCGATGGCGACGCGACCTACGACGCCAGCGCCGCGCCGGCCCTGCTGCGGGAAATCCGTTCCGGTCCCTACGACATGGTCAACTGCGCCCGCGTCGCCGAGAGCGCCGGCGCCTATCGTGCCGGCCACGCCTGGGGCAACAAGATGCTGACCGGGCTCGTGCAATACATCTTCGGTTCGGCGACGACCGACATGCTGTCGGGCTACAAGGCGTTCTCGCGGCGCTATGTGAAATCCTTCCCGGGCATGTCGCATGGCTTCGAGATCGAGACCGAACTGATGGTCCATGCGCTCGAACTGAAGATGCCGCTGTCGGAGATCACGACCGTCTACAACGAGCGGCCGACCGGCTCGGAGAGCAAGCTGCGCACCTATCACGACGGTTTCCGCATCCTCAGGCTGATCGGGTTCCTGGTGAAGGAGCAGCGGCCGCTGGCGTTCTTCTCGGTCGTCGCCGGCATCCTCGCGCTGCTGTCGGCGATCGTCGGCGCTTCCGTGGTCGTCGAATTCATCGAGACCGGCCTCGTGCCGCGGCTGCCGACGGCGGTCCTGGCGGTCGGCATGATGCTCTCGGCATTGCTCTCTCTGTCCTGCGGCTTCATCCTCGACACCGTCACGCGCGGGCGCCTCGAAGCCAAGCGGCTCGCCTATCTGCGCTACCCTGCGGTCGAAGAGGTCTAGCGCGGGTGCAAGCGATGACGTCGTCCCGGCAAGTCCGCGGCCTGCTGCCGAAGTTCAACCGTTTTCTCGGCGTGGGCGCGCTCGGCTTCCTGATCGACGCCATCGTCTTCTTCACTCTGGCGTCGGGCCTCGGCCTTCACTACGCCTGGGCACGCGTGGCGGCGTCCTTCGTCGCGCTCGTCGCGACCTGGCTGCTCAACCGCCGGCTGACCTTCTCGCAAGGCAGGGTCGATGCCGCGCCGGTCGAATTCCTGCGCTATCTCGGGGCGAGCGCCGCCGGGGCAGGTGCCAACCTGGCGGCCCTGTCGCTGATCGCCCCCTATGATGCCGCATGGGCGCATGGTCCGTCCTATGTCGTCGGCGCCGCCGTCGGGCTGGTCGTGAACTTCTTCCTCTACGACAAGTTCGTGTTTCACGGCCGGGCGGGGTCCGTTTCCCGTGACGCCGAGCCGCCGGAGCAAGTGCCGTGACGAAGCCGGACGGACGCGAAACCAACATCGATTCGGTCTATTATCGCGACGGCGTCGATACATCCTTCGCCATGGGCCTTCTCAAGAAGGCGCGCATGTCGATGTTCGACCTGTTCATGCGCGAGATGGCGCCGACGGCGGCCACGCGTCTGCTCGACATCGGCGTCTCGGACGACGAGAACGACGGCGCGAACTTCCTCGAGAAGCATTATCCCTGGCCGGAGAACATCACCTGTGCCGGCATCGGCTCGGGCGAGGCCGTCGTCGCCAGCTATCCGAAGGTGTCCTTCCGGCAGATCGTCCCGGGCGAGCCGCTGCCCTTCGCAGACGACAGCTTCGACATCGCCTGCTCCAACGCCGTGATCGAGCATGTCGGCGGCGTGGCGCAGCGCCGGGCCTTCATGGCCGAGCATCTCAGGGTGGCGAAAGCCGTCTTCATCACCTTCCCCAACCGCTGGTTCCCGGTCGAGCATCACACCAGTCTGCCGCTCCTGCATTATGCGCCCGGAGCGTTCCGGAAGCTTCTGGCCGGCACGCGCTACGATTACTGGATCGATCCCGCCAATATGGATTTTCTCGACCGGGCCACGATCCTGCGCGAATGGCCGGGGCCGCGACCGCCGAAACTGATGATGACCGGGCTTCCGCTGGGTCCCTTCAGCTCCAATGTCGCCCTGATCGCCCGCTGATCACGATGGCGGTGCGGCGCCGAGGTTGACTTGGCGCCGGTGTTGGAGTTGACAGGCGCCCTGAATGGCGTGGCGACGTCGGCTGTCTGCAGCCGGTTCCGGCGCCTTGGTGATACCTCGCCGACATGTCCCCTGTGTCCTGACCGCGCTCGTTCAGGTGAGGCGGGGTGCCTGTTGCGGCGAGGAGCGAGCAGGACCGGCAGGACGTAATTGATGGTGATCGGGTCAGATGCGGAGGCGCCGAAACGGAGATCGGCGCTGCAGGTCGCCGTCGCTCTGAACGCGCAGTGCCCGCCCCCCGCCCGGATCGGCGTCGCTGCCGGCGACGACTATCTCGCCGGCATCCTCCGTGCCACGGGATATGAGGTCGGCGAGGCCGGCGAAGCCGCCGGGTTCACGGCATGCGCGGTGGCGCCCGATGCGCCCGGCGACATGGTCGAGGCCGTCCTCGCAAAGGTCGTCGAGGGCGGCGTCCTCGTTCATGGCGCGCCGGAACTGGGCGATGCCGAACTGGCGCAGCACGGTTTTTCGCGCATTGCCGCCGGTGGGGGCGTCGGGGTTTCACTTGCTCTCAAGGGCGTCGCCGGCAGCCGGCCGGCGGACGCGCCCGATGCGTCCGTCTTGCCCGAGCCGGGAGCCGCGCTCGATGCCCTGGAGCGGCGCCTGACCGAGAAGCTCGACCGACTGGCGCTGCAGAACACCCATCTCGTCAACGCGCTCGACCGGCTGACCTATGCGGTCAGCCTCAAGGGCCGGATGGTCGGCCTGTTGCGCCGGACCGGCATGCTGGAGACGGCGGGCTCGGTCCTCAACCGCGTCAGGCGGGTCCGCGGCGCCATCGCCCGGTATCGCAGCAAGGCTGCCGGACCGGTCGCCCACATGTCCTCCGGCGTCGCCGTCTTCGGCCCCGTCCTCGTCGCATCGGCGAGCCCGGCCGCGGCCGAGATCGAAGCCTCGGCCAAGCGCAAGCAGGTCGGGATCGTCCGCGTGAAGCCTGCCGCCCGCAAGACCGAAGCCGACGCCAGCCTGCTCGAACGCCCCGAGTCCGACAGCCTGCCCGGCTGGCTGGCACAGTACGACCGACCGGCCCGCTCGGCGGTCAGGACGGTCATGATCGATCTCGACGACGGCACGGTCGGGCTCAATCTGCTGCGCGGACAACTGGCGCCCGAGCAGTCGCTGCTGCTGGTCCGCGACAACGAGCAGGCCGAACTGCCCGCCGAACTGGGACCGCCCGACGCGGTCAAGGGACTGCTCGCCTTCTATGCGACGGCGCCCGGCCCGCTGCGGACCGACGCCGGCGAGAGCGCACGCAGGCTGGCCGATGGCCCGCGAGGGCGCGAATGGCCGAAGATCTCGATGGTCATGGTCAGCTTCAACCAGGCCGCCTTCCTCGAGGAGGGCATCAAGTCGATCCTGAGCCAGGACTATCCGAACCTCGAATTCATCCTGATCGACGGCGGTTCGACCGATGGCAGCGCCGACATCATCGAGCGCTATCGCGACCGGCTCGACGTCGTCGTGATCGAGCGCGACCGCGGCCAATCGGATGGTCTCAACAAGGGTTTCGACCGGGCCACCGGCGAGATCCTGAGCTGGCTGAACAGCGACGACCTGCTGCTGCCTGGCGCGCTGTTCCAGGTCGCGAGCGCGTTTCGGCACTACGAGGCCGACATGATCGTCGGCGGCTGCCGGCAGGTTCTCCAGAACGGCGTCGACGTCGTCGTCTCGCACCACACCCATTTGCCCTTCGGCCAGAAGGTCGCGCTGCCGCTCGACGAACTGCTCGATTTCGACAATCGCTGGCAGGGCGGGGCGTTCTTCTACCAGCCCGAGGTGTTCTTCAGCCGTGAGATCTGGCTGCGCAGCGGTGGCGGCCTGCGGCTCGATCTCTATTACGTGCTCGACTACGATCTCTGGATCCGCATGGCGGCGGCCGGTGCAACGATCGCGCATATCCCTGATTTCCTCGCCGCGAGCCGCATCCACGACCAGCAGAAGACCACCTTCGGCGAGAACCCGTTCATCCCCGAAACACGCAGGTTGCTGGCGGAGTATTCCGCCGGCGTTCACTGGACACGTCCGTCCGGCGCCTGATACGCAGCACGCGTTCCCGGAGCCAGTGTCCATGCTGCCCCTGCTCGGCATCGTTCATATCGTGGCGCTCTGCGCCATGACCGCCTATGGGGTACGCGCCACCAGGTTGCCCGCCACGACCGCGCTCGTCGCCGTGGCCGTGATCGTCTGGAGCAACCTCGTCGTCTCCGGTCACCTGCTTTCGCTGTTCGCCAAACTCGATGTGGTCTGGCTCTATCTCGCCGTCTCACTTTGTCTCGGGCTGCTCACCGCCTCGTATCTGCGGCGATCCGCGCCGCGTGCCGATCCGGGACCGGAATCGGACTGGCCGCCGCTGCCCTACGAGCGGTACCTGATCTGGTTCCTGCTCTTGACCGGCGCGGCCTTCGCCGGCCTGACGCTGCTGATCGCGGCGACGCATATCGCGAGCAATCCCGATACGATCGTCTATCGCTTCCCGCGGGTGTTCTGGTATCTCGGCAAGGGCTCGCTCGAGCACTTCAGCGCGGGCACCGATCCGCGCATCCTGTTCTATCCGCTCAACGGCGTCCTGCTCTACTGGCCGCTGGCGATCTATCAGTTCCAGCCCGTCTGGTTCAATGCGCCGACCGTGGTCGCCTGGGGCCTCGTCGCGGCGACGACCTATGCGCTCGGGCGCGAGTTCGGCGCCAGGCGCGTCTGGGCTCTGGCCTCCGCCTGGCTGATCGCGCTGACGCCCAACGTGCTGGCCCAGGCAGTCTCGACCAATGACGAAATCCTTGCCGCGAGCGCGCTTTCGGCCGGACTCCTGTTCCTGTTCAGATGGAGCCGGCGCGGCGCACCGTTCGATTTCCTGCTCGGCGCCGCGGGTGTCTGCCTCAGCGTCGGAACCAAGCTCCACGCCTACTTCTACTGGCCCTATCTGGTCGTTCTCGCCGTCGTCCTGATGCTGAACTGGCGCGCCGTGCTGACGGCGCTGGCCCCGCTCCTGTCGTGGCGCGGCGCGGCTGCGATTCTCGCCAGCATCGTGCTGGCCGTGATGATGGTCGCGAGCTTCATCCTGTTCAATCTGCGCGCGGCGGGGCAGGTCACGCAGTTCGACTTCGCCAGGCAGGTCCTGAACACGCCCCTCGACCTGATGGTCAGCCTGCAGACGATCGCGGTCTACGCCGCGCAGATCACGCTGACGCCACTCGCGGATATGACGCTCGTCAAGGGCATGGGCAGCTATCGCATCCCGATCTACACCGCCTTCAACGAAGTCTTCGCGCCCTATTTCAAATGGGTCGACAACGGGCCGGCCTTCATGTCCGTCGGCTACCGTTTCACCGGCGTCGCCAGCAGCCAGGCGGCCCTGTTCAACGAACACACGCTGATGCTGGGGCTGAACTGGCTCGCCGGGCTGGTCGCGCTGATCTGGCTGGTCGCGCACCGCAAGGGCCCGGCCCCACGCTGGGCGCTGTGGACGGCCCTGTCCTTTTTCGCCTGGTTCCTCGGCTGGGCCGGATCGACGAAATATATCGAGGGCATCGGCGTCTACATCGCCTATGCCGCGATCGTGGCGGCGCCGGCCACGGTCTTCGCCTTTGCCGCGATCGGCTCGCCAGTCTTGTCCGGCCTCCGCTGGCTGGCGCTCGCCATCGTCGCGGTCGTACAACTGCTGACCGCCTACAACGTGGTCTTTTCCAACACCAGCCGCTCCGTGACCGGCGTCACGGCCGCGCTCGCCCGCAAGCTGCCGATCCCGATCTCGATCGGCTTCACGATCGAGGACCAGGCCAAGGCCGAGCTCGCCCGGGCCGAGGCCGGCATCACCCATCACACCATCAACTGGGGGCAGCCGAACTGGGCGTTCATGGCCTATAATCCGGCCGTGCCGAACTTCCTTCAGCCGAACAGCAAGCCTTTTCCCGGCTCCGACGCGACCGATCCCAAGGTGCGCTCCCTGGCCATGAGCCGCGGCCTCTTCATGCCCGATGCCGGCGACCGGACGCTCCACGTCTATCCGATCCGCAAATTCCCGGCCTATGGCAACATCCCGCTGCGGATCACCGGCAAGTCCTCTCCCGGCCTGACCTGGATTGGCAATCTCTTGTTCGCGCTCGGTCCGGAATGGGTTTTTGCCGCCGGGAACGGCGTCGAGACGCGTCATCCGGGCCGCGACAACTATATCGTCTTCAGCTTCAACGAGGTCAGCAATTTCGGCCATGACGCCAAGCCGATCATCCAGGTGGCTCCACATCTCTATGGCCTCGGCGCCCGCGACGAGCTCGAGTTCCGCTACGTGGTCACGATCGGCGGTGTCGCGATCGACCGCACGGACTGGTCTTTCTCGCCGATGGCGACCCTCAGGACCGATGGTCTGACGGCGACGAACGGCACCCTCAGGATCGAGGTCCGCAACAAGGCGCGCGACAGTGCGATCGATGCGGTCGATGTCGCATTGCGCTCGGTGACGCCGCCGGAGCTGCCGCAATGAAGCGCCTGATCGTCAGGTTGCTCGTCAAGGCGATCGGCGAGAAGCGGACCTTCCGGCTGGCGATGACGCTGCGGCGGATCAAGCGGCGTCTCGGGCTGGCCCTGCCCGCCGCTCCGCTGCCCGGTGAAAGCGAGCTGCCGCCACCCTTTGGGCTTGGGGCCTGTCCGCTGTCTATGGCCTTCGCCAGGGCGCGGGTCCTGCCCGGCCATCTGACGGCGGCGGATCTCGAACGTCTCTACGAGATCGGCCGGTCGGCCCGGTCCGTGTGCTGGATCGGCGGCGGTGGGGAAGCTGGCCAGGCCCGGATCATGCTGTATGGCGGCGGCGCCACGCATGTCGCGGTCGGCCTGCCTGAATCGATGAACCGGACCGACCTCATCGTGCTGCAGAACGGCGCCGCGCTGCCGGACGCGGTACGCCGAGTGGCCGAGAACTCCGGCATCGCGATCGAAATGCTGTCGGGCACGCCGGTCGAGGACGGCCGACGGCGCCGTCTCAGGAGCCAGCTCGCCGCCGGCGGGCGCATCCGCGTGGTGATCCTGAACGATGTCTGCTTTCAGTACGGTGCCGGCGCGGCGACGAGGCGTCAGGTGCAGTCCTTCCTGCTCGCCGGCTGGGATGTCGGCGTCGTCTCCTGGGAGCGCGGCTTCGATACCAGTTTCCCCCATGTCAGCGGCACGGTCCCGACCGGGCGTTGGCTCGGCGTGCATTCCCTGCCCGACATCCATGCGACGGCCGGCCTGAGCGAGCCGCAGATCATCGCGCGCGTCGTTTCGGCGGTGACGGCGCTCGATCCCGATTTCGTCCTGGTCGGCAACATCCACGGCGCCGGCTGGCCGATCGACATCCTGCCGGCGCTGCGCGACGAGGGCCTGGCTGTCGCGGCCTATATGCATGATCTACACTGGGTGACCGGCCGCTGCGCCTATCCCGGCCCCTGCCGCGCCTATGTCGAGGGCGGCTGCCATGCCGGCTGCCCGACCGCGGACCAGTATCCCTCGATCCCGCGCGACGAGATCGGGCCGGCCTGGGCCCGCCGCGCCGATGTCTTCACCGGGCCCGATGCGATCCCGCTGATCGCCAACAGCGACTGGACGCGTGATGTCGCCCTGTCGCGCTTCGGCGATGCCGCCCGGATCGAGACGGTCTATCTCGGGCTTGACCACGGCCTGTTCGCACCGCTCGACAAGGCGCTGGCCAAGCGCCTGCTCGATGTCCCGGCCGACCGGCCGATGGTCCTGCTGGGTTCGGTCAACGTCTCGGAGGAGCGCAAGGGCGGGCCGGTGCTGGCCGAACTGCTGGCCTCGCTCGGCGCGCGCGACGATCTCGGCGTCCTGATCTTCGGTCACAATTCGGACCAGCTTCGCAGCACGCGCGCCTTCGGCCTCGTCCGCGAGGAGCATGTCATGGCGCTGATCTACAACGCCGCCGACATCTTCATCGGCACGGCGCGCGAGGAAGCCTTCGGGCAGACCGTGATCGAGGCCGCCGCCTGCGGCCTGCCGGTCGTCGCCTTCAAGGCCGGCGGGGTGGTCGAGGCGACGCGGGAAGGCGAGGCCGCCATCCTGCAGTCCGATTTCAGCGCCGCCGCCATCCTCGAAGGGATCGACCGGCTGATCGCGGACCCGTCGCTGCGGCAGGAGATGGGGGCGGCCGGCCGCCGACGCGTGACCGAGTGCTTCACGCTGCAGGTCCAGGCGCAGGCCTGGAAGGCCGCGCTTGAGCGCATCTTCTGACGGCGCCGCGCGCGGATCGGGACGGTGCGCCGCGTGAAAGGGGTGTGACAACCCCGCCTTGGATGTTTATAGCACCGCCACGTTCGAAAGCGCTGCCGGCACCTACCAGGTCATCGAAAAACATGTCTCAGAAAGTCGCTCTCATTACCGGTGCCCCCGGTCAGGACGGGGCCTATCTCTGTCAGCTGCTGCTCGAGAAGGGCTATATCGTCCACGGCATCAAGCGGCGCTCGTCGTCGTTCAACACGGCCCGCCTGGACGACATCTACGTCGATCCGCACAACTCCGAAGCGCGGATGTTCCTGCATTACGGCGACCTGACGGATTCGACCAACCTGATCCGCCTCGTCCAGGAGACCCGGCCCGACGAGATCTACAACCTCGCCGCCCAGAGCCATGTCCAGGTCAGCTTCGAGACGCCGGAATATACCGGCAATGCCGATGCGCTCGGCACGCTGCGCCTGCTCGAGGCGATCCGCATCCTCGGCATGGGCGAGACGGTGCGCTTCTATCAGGCCTCGACCTCAGAGCTCTACGGAAAGGTCCGCGAGACGCCCCAGTCCGAGACCACGCCGTTCTATCCGCGCTCGCCCTACGCCGCGGCGAAGCTCTACGCCTACTGGATCACGGTGAACTACCGCGAAGCCTATGGCATGCACGCCTCGAACGGCATCCTGTTCAACCATGAGGGGCCGACGCGCGGCGAGACCTTCGTGACGCGCAAGATCACGCGCGCGGTCGCCGCCATCCAGCTCGGCCTGCAGGACTGCATCTATCTCGGCAATCTCGATGCCAAGCGCGACTGGGGCCATGCCCGCGACTATGTCGAGGGCATGTGGCTGATGCTGCAGCAGGACACGCCGGACGACTACGTGCTGGCGACCGGCGAGATGCATTCGGTGCGCGAATTCGTCGAGATCGCCTTTGCCGAGGTCGGCCGCCGCATCGTCTGGAGCGGCGAGGGCGTCGACGAGGTCGGCAAGGATGCCAGCTCCGGCGAGACCCTGGTCAAGATCGACCCGCGTTATTTCCGCCCGACCGAGGTCGAGCTCCTGCTCGGCGATCCGAGCAAGGCCAAGCGCCAGCTCGGCTGGACGCACCGCACCGGCTTCCGCGAACTGGTCGCCGAGATGGTCGCGAGCGACCTCAAGGTCGTCGCCGGCGAGAAGAACCGCAACGACCGCTCGGCGCTGTGATGTTTCGGCGTTGATGGGGGCGGGCGTGTTCGATCTGAGCGGGAAGAAGGTCTTCGTCGCCGGCCATCGCGGCATGGTCGGCTCGGCGATCGTGCGTCGGCTCGCCAGCGAGGGCTGCGAGATCCTGACGGCGTCGCGCTCGGAGGTCGATCTGCGCCGTCAGGCCGAGGTCGAGGCCTGGTTCGCCGAGAAGCGTCCGGACGCCGTCTTCCTCGCGGCCGCAACCGTCGGCGGCATCCTGGCCAATGACAGCCGGCCGGCCGAGTTCATCTACGACAATCTCGCGATCCAGACCGCCGTCATCGACGCGGCCTATCGCACCGGCGTGCAGAAGCTCGAATTCCTCGGCTCCTCCTGCATCTATCCGAAGCTGGCGCCGCAGCCGATGCCGGAGGATTCGCTCCTCACCGGCCCGCTCGAAGAGACGAATCAGTGGTATGCCGTCGCCAAGATCGCCGGCATCAAGCAGTGCCAGGCCTATCGCCGGCAATATGGCTGCGACTTCGTCTCGGTGATGCCGACGAACCTCTACGGCCCCGGCGACAATTTCGACCTCGCCGGCAGCCACGTCATCCCCGCGCTGATGCTGAAGGCGCATCGGGCGAAGCTCGCGGGCGATGCCAGCCTGCCGGTCTGGGGCTCGGGCACGCCGCGGCGCGAGTTCCTGCACGTCGACGACATGGCCGACGCCGCCGTCCACGTCATCAAGCATTATTCCGGCGAGAGCCATCTCAATGTCGGGACGGGCGAGGACGTGACCATCGCCGATCTGGCGCGCCTGATCGGCGAGACGGTCGGCTTCGAGGGCAGGCTCGATTTCGACGCCTCGAAGCCGGACGGGACGCCGCGCAAGCTGATGGACGTCTCGCGCCTGGCGCAGGCCGGCTGGACGGCGCGCATCCCGCTTGGCGAGGGTCTCGCCGGAGTCTATCGCTGGTTCCTCAAAGGCCTCGACGACGGCGCCCTGCGCGGCGCCTGACCCCATCGGCGCCCCGAGGCCGGCCGACAGGAAGGGCCGCGAGACAGGCTGAAGCCGGACCATGTTGTTCAACAGCTTTGTCTTTCCGGCGTTCCTGGCCGTCGTCCTGACCGTCTACTACCTGCCGGCGCTGCGCGGCCGGCAGATCGAGTGGCTCCTCGTCGCCAGCCTGTTCTTCTACGCCAGCGAGCAGCCCTGGCTGCTCGGGCTGCTGCTGCTCTCGGCCGGCATCACCGCCATCGCGAGCTATTGCGCCATGGTCGGGCCGCGTCCGCGCCTCGCGGCGACGCTCGGCGTCATCGCGAATCTCGCCGTGCTATGCCTGTTCAAATACAACCGGCTGATCGCCGAGAGCCTGCTCGGCGATCTGGCGCGCATCGGTTCGCCGGGCGAGGCGCTGCTCTATTTGCCGCTGCCGGCCGGCATCAGCTTCTACACCTTCCACGGCGTTTCGCTGGTGATCGACAGCTGGCGCGGCAAATACCCGCGTGCCGTTCCGCTGCGACCGCTGTCGCATCTGCGCGACACGCTGCTCTACATCGTGTTCTTCCCGCAGCTGGTGGCGGGTCCGATCGTCAAGGCGGCGCAATTCATGCCGCAGATCGGGATCAAGGCTCCGCGCGACATCGACTGGCGCACAGCCATGCACAACATCGTCGTCGGATACTTCCTCAAGGTCGTCATCGCCGACAATCTGGCGCAGCAGACGAGCTACATCAGTTGCCCGGCCTGCCAGAACCTCGCCTCGCTCGACCTCGTCGCGCTCCTGATCGCCTATTCGGCCCAGATCTTCGCCGATTTCTGCGGCTATTCGGCGATCGCGATCGGCGTCGCGGCGCTGCTCGGCTACCGTCTGCCGGTCAATTTCAACCGCCCCTATCTCGCCGACAGCCTCGCCGAATTCTGGCGCCGCTGGCACATCTCGCTGTCGAGCTTCCTGCGCGAATATCTCTATCTGCCGCTGGGCGGAAACCGGCGCGGGCGCCTGCGCACCTATCTCAACCTGATGATCGTGATGGGGCTCGGCGGCCTCTGGCACGGCGCCGCCTGGAGCTATGCGGTCTGGGGCCTCTGGCACGGCGCGGGGCTCGCGCTGGAGCGGCTGGCTGGCGACCTCGGCCTGACGGCGGGCCGCGGCCCGTTCCTGCGCGGGTTGCGCATCGTGGCGGTCTTCGGCTTCGTCACGCTGGGCTGGCTCCTGTTCAAGCTGCCGGATTTCGCCGATGTGCTGAGCTACCTGTCCGCCACCGCGACGAACGGCCAGCTGCGTCCCAGCGCCCTGCGCCTTCTGGTGATCGCGGCCTATGTTGCGCCGGTCGTCGCCTATCATCTGCTGCCGTCGCGGCTGATGTCGGAGCGGACACAGAAGCAGGTCGAGGGCCTGCTGCTGGCCGCGATCGTGCTGAACGCCGGCAGTTCGCAAGCCTTCATCTATTTCCAGTTCTAGCAGGAGGGGCGATCTGATGCAGACATCGCCACCGATCGAAACTGCTCTCCGCCCCCGCGGCGGTATCGGCACCCATCTCGGTGTGACGCTCGTGACAACCGTCCTGGCGCTCGCGCTCTATGCGACCGTGATCGCCTGGTGGCGCCCGGTGGTCCGGCTCTATCCCGATCAGGATGCCTTCAATCTCGCCCGGGCCGAGCGCGCGCTGATCGCCGAGGGCCGTCCGCAGACCGTCATCGCAGGCAGCTCGCTCGGCGTACGCGTTCCCGACGACTGGCTGCCGGAGACCTGGCTCAACCTGTCGCTCGGCGGCAAGAGCGGGGCGACCGGGCTCGCACTGCTGGCCATGGCGCCCGCCGTGCCGAAGCGCGTCCTGCTCGAGGTCAATACGCTGGAGCTTCCGGCCGACGACGCCTTCGTCGGCGTGGCGCAGGGGCCGCTGCCGCTGCCTTTGCGCCGCCTGCTGCCGGGGCTGCGCAGCGAATATCGCCCGATCAACCTGCTGCTGTCGGTCGCGGGCGACTGGAGCGGCGGGCCGAACCGGCCGCGTTCCGCCGGCCCGCTCGATCAGGCCTGCGAGCGCCTGGCCACGGACCCGGCGCGCGACGCCGTCTCCGCCGAGATCGTCGCCCGCGAGGTGGCGCGCGTGCTGCCCCTGACCGCGCCGGCGGAACTGGAGCGGAGCCTGACGGCACTGCGGCCGGCGGTCGCCGCCCTGCAGGCGAAAGGCGTCGAGGTCGTGCTGTTCGAGTGGCCGACCGAGCCGGCGTTGCTGCAGGCCGCGCGCGCCAGCGCGATCCGCGAGCGCACTGTTGCCGCGTTCCCGGGCCTGCGCTTCGTCAGGATCGACGGCACCGGCCTCGCGACCGAGGACGGCCTCCATCTCGCCCCGCTGAGCGCCCGCCGCGCCGCCTGCGCGCTGGCCCGGGCCGTCGGCCCCTGAACCCCGAGGCTCGCGCGCTTCGTGCCGCTTCGCGATATGCCGGTCCGAGACGTGCGGGCAGGTTGGGCTGCTATGCCGTTCCGTGCCCGGCGGCGGTCTTGATCTCGACTTGCTGCGGCACGATGCCGTGGCCCTTTTCCATGTCCTGGAAGACGCGGCAGGCGGCCTCGAACACCGGCATGCCGCAGGGCAGGGCCGCCATGAAGGCGGCTTCGCGAACCTCGTCCCAGGTCGCGCCGGCCTTCATGGCGCGGGCGGCGCTCCACTCGATGCCCTCGCGATCGCCCTTGGCGGCCGTGGTGACGCCGACCATGACGAGGAAACGGGTCTTGAGGTCGAGCGCGCGGCCTTCCTCGTCGCCGAAGATGACGAAGGAGGCGAGATCGCCATAGCGCCGGACGAATTCCGGGTTGAGGTCGGCGAGGACCTCGTGCAGCGGCAGGGTATAGCCGCGCACGGCACGGATCTTGTCGAGTTCCTTCTGGCCTTCCGGGGTCATGGTCGTGGCTCCTGTGACGGGGGAAAACGGGGTCGGGTTCAGATCTTGCGGGCGACGAGTTCGCCTTCGCGGATGGCATCGCTGACGCGGCGCGGCGCCATGCAGTCGCCGATCATGTGCAGGCTCGGGACGGTGCCGGCGGCGCGCAGTTCGTGGAACAGCGCGTCGTTTGCGGACGAGCCGAGCACGAGGACGACGGTATCGGCCCCGTGCTCGTGCTCTTCGCGGGTGAAGACGTCGCGCTCATTGACGCTATCGCGGCCGATCGCGACGATCTCCCGGTCGCAGCGGAAGGCGACACCCATGCGCCGCAGCCTGCCATAGACCTTGCCCCAGTCGCGGCTGGCGGCGAGGCCGGGCGCCGCCTGGCCGAGCGGGGTGACGAAGGCGACCGCGTGGCCGAGGCCGGCGAGATGGTCCGCCACCACCACGCCCTGACGGCCGCCGAGTGCGTCATAGACGACGACGCGCTTGCCGATCGGCTGCGCAGCATGGCCCCCCAGCACCTCCGCCAGCGTCAGCACATGCGGCTGGTCGGCGCCGGGCAGGGTCTTGCCGGCCCAGCGCGCGGGGCGCAGCTGCGTCCAGCCATGGCGCAAGGGCGTCGAGCCGGTCGCGAGCACGGCGGCGTCGAAACCCGCGAGATCGCCGGCTTCGACATGCGTGCTGAGACGGATGGACGTTCCGCCACGGTCGAGTTCTCCCTTGAGATGGTCGAGGATGCCGCGCAGCTCGCGACGGATTTCCGTCCGCGTGAACCAGGCGGCCTGGCCGCCGAGTTCGTCCCGGGCCTCGAACAGGGTGACGTCGTGGCCGCGCTTGGCGAGCGTCGCGGCGGCTTTCATCCCGCCCGGCCCGCCGCCGACGACCGCAACCTTCTTGCGGGAGGGTGCGGCGGCGATCGTGCCTTCGCCGATCTCGCGCTCGGCCCCGGCGGCCGGGTTGTGGATGCAGGCGATCGGGGCCTGGGCGAAGATCGATTCCATGCACCAGTTGGCACCGACGCAAGGGCGGACCTCGCGCTCGCGTCCCTCCAGTGCCTTGGCCGCCCAGAACGGATCGGCGATCAGCGCCCGCGACAGGCCGATGAAGTCGCAGGCGCCCTCGGCGAGGAAGGCCTCGCCCTCGGCCGGTGTGACGATGCGGCCGACGCCGACCACCGGCAGGCCGACCGCCTGCTTGACGATCCGCGTCGCCGGCAGCTGGAAACCGTGCTCCTCCGGCGAGGTCGGATAGATCAGCATCCGATTGAGGTATGTGCCCTGGCTGCAGGAGATGTAGTCGAGCTTGGCCGTGGACTCGAGCCGCTGCGCGATCTCGGCCCATTCATGCGGGCCGAGGCCACCCTCCATGGCGTCGTCGGAGTTGATGCGGATGCCGACGATCAGGTCGGGGCCGGTCTCCTCGCGCGTCGCGTCGATGATCTCGGTGACGATGCGCAGCCGGTTCTCCAGGCTGCCGCCATAGGCGTCCGTGCGGTGGTTCGTCGCCGGCGAGAGGAACTGGCCGAGCAGGTAGCCATGCGCCATGCCGTGGACCTCGACGCCGTCGAGCCCACCCTCTCGGGCATAGCGGGCCGAGAGCCGGTAGCCCTCGACGATCTCGGCGATGTCGTCGCCCGTCATCACATGCGGCATCTCGCGATAGACCGCGCAGGGGATGGCGGAGGGCGCCCAGACCGGCAGGCCGTTGGCGACGGAGTTGGTCTGGCGGCCGCGATGCCAGGGCTGCGCCAGGATCTTGACGCCATGGGCCTGCACGGCGGCTGCGATCTTGCGGTATTGCGCGACCATGCGCGGATCGAAGGCGAAGGCCTTGCCCTTGTAGGGCTGCGTCGTCGGATGCGCCGCCATCGCCTCCATGGTGATGACGCCGACGCCGCCCCTGGCGCGCTCGACATAATAGGCGATGTGGTCGTCGGTGAAGAGATGATCCTTCACCAAGAGCGTCGCATGGGCCGTCATCCAGATGCGGTTCTTCGCCGTCTGGCGGCCGAGCCGGCAGGGCTCGAAAAGATGCTTGAACGCGCTCACGCGGCGGTCCTCCCGGCGATCTGGTTGGTGGCGTCGGCGATGCGCGTGCAGGCCGCGAGCTGGCCGGCGGACGTCGGCACGAGCGCGGGTGGCCGGACACGGCAGTCGTCGCGCACGAGCGGGCAGCGCGAGGCGAAGGGGCAGCCGGGCGGCAGGTCGACCGGGCTCGGCACCTCGCCTTCGAGCACGATGCGCCGGCGCTGCTCGCGCGGATCCGACGACAGATGCGCCGAGAGCAGTGCCTGGGTATAGGGGTGCTGCGGGCGGCTGAAGATCGCGGCGGCCGGACCGGTCTCGACGACGCGGCCGAGATAGAGCACCAGCACCCGGTCGGAGATCAGCCGGACCGTGCCGAGATCATGGCTGATGAAGATCATGGCGAGGCTAAGCTCGCGCTTCAGCTCCAGCAGCAGGTCGAGGATGCCGGCGCGCACCGAAAGGTCGAGCGAGCTCGTCGGCTCGTCGAGCACGACGAGGCGTGGCCCGCTCGCCAGCGCGCGCGCGATGCAGACGCGCTGGAGCTGGCCGCCCGAGAGATCGGCAGGCAGTCGCGTCAGCAGCGCGTCGGAGAGGCGCACGCGCCGGGCGAGCTCGCTGACGCGGCGGCGGCGGGCCGACGCGTCGAGCGAGGTGTGGAGCTTCAGCGGCTCCTCGATCAGATAGCCGACGCTGAGGCGTGGATTGAGCGAGGCCCAAGGGTCCTGGAAGACCATCTGCAGGTCGGAGCGGAGCTTGCGCATATCGCTCGTCGACAGTTTCGCGAGATCGTTGCCCTCGAACAGGATGCGGCCCTCCGAGGCCTCGACCAGCCGGGTGACCAGCCGGCCGAGCGTCGACTTGCCCGAACCGCTCTCGCCGACGATTCCGAGGATTTCGCCGGCGGCGAGCGAAAGGCTCACCGCGTTGACCGCGCGCACCGCCTGCGCGCCCTGCCCGAAGCGCTTCGAGACATCATCCACAGTGAGCAGCTCAGCCATGGGCCACCCGCCCGACATGGTGACAGAGCGCATGGTGGCCCGGATGAGGGAGAGCGATGCGCGGCGGCGGTTCGCTGCAGGCCTCGTCGGCGAAGCTGCAGCGCCGCTGGTAGACGCAGCCCGGCGGCAGGTCGAACAGGTCCGGCGGCGCGCCTGCCGGCGGAGCAGGGTGGCCCTGCGCGATGCGCTCCGGCGTCGAGGCGATCAGCGCGCGCGTGTAGGGATGGGCCGGCCGGACCAGCACCTCGCCGACCGGGCCGCCCTCGACGATCGTACCGGCGAACATCACCGCGACCTGGTCGCAATATTGCGCGACCACGCCGAGGTCGTGGGTGATGATCAGGAGCGCCATGCCCCGTTCGCGCACGAGCCGGCGCAGCAGGTCGAGGATCTGGGTCTGGACGGTGACGTCGAGCCCCGTCGTCGGTTCGTCGGCGATCAGCAGCAGCGGGTCGTTGGCGAGCGCCATCGCGATCAGCACGCGCTGGGCCATGCCGCCGGAAAGCTCGTGCGGCCAGGCCCGGGAGCGGCGCTCCGGATCGGGGATGCCGACGGCAGCGAGAAGCTCGACGGCGTGGCGGCGGGCGGCCGCCTTGTCGATCCGGCGATGGGCGCGTTGCACGCGGACGATCTGGTCGCCGATGCGCGACAGCGGGTCGAGTGATGTCTTGGGGCTTTGCACGACGAGCGCCATCGCCGCGCCGCGGAGCGCGTTGAGTTCGTCGTCGCCGAGCGTGGTCAGTTCCTTGCCGTCGAGGCGGATCGTGCCGCCTTCGCGGCGCGCCGGGGCGCGCAGCAGGCCCATCACCGCCTGCGCCGTCAGCGACTTGCCGGCGCCGGTCTCGCCGACGAGGCCAAGGATTTCGCCGGCCGCGAGCTTGAAACCGACGTCGTTCAGCGCGCGGGCCACGCGCGGCCGGCCGAGCGCGTCCTCGTCGACGAAGCGGACGTCGAGGCCGGCGACCGAGAGCAGGGTCATGGCCACAGCCCCCTGTCCCCGAGAGCCCGCGAGGTCGATGCCGGGCGCTAGCCCTCCCTCCGCTTGCGGTGGGGAGGGTTGGGTGGGGGGCAGTGCCGCTCGGCGCGATGATGAAGAAAAGGCGAGACCTGCTTTCCGGCCCCCCATCCCTAGCCCTTCCCCACCGCAAGCGGGGGGAAGGGGATGGCAGCCGTCGTGCCGTTCGCTCACGACGCCCGGCCCTTGCGGCGCGGATCGAGCCAGTCCTGCACGGCATCGCCCGACATGTTGAAGCCGAGCACCAGCAGCACCAGCGCGACGCCGGGGAAGAGCGCGACCCACCAGTCGCCGGTCACCATCTGCTCGGCACCCTGCCGGATCATCGCGCCCCATTCCGGCGTCGGCGGCTGCACGCCGACACCGACGAAGGCGAGCGTCGCGCTGACCCGGATCGCCCAGGCGAGTCTGACCGCGCTCTGCGCCAGCGCGCCCTTGATGGCGTTCGGCAGGATGTGGACGAAGAGGATGCGCCGCAGCGGATTGCCGGCCGCGACCGCCGCCTCGACGAAGCCGCTGGAGCGCAGCGCCAGCACCTCGGCCCGGACCACGCGCACGAAGATCGGCGCATCGACCAGCCCGATGACGAAGACGATCTTGCCGAGCGAGTTGCCGGTCGCGGCGACGATCGCCATGGCGAGGATGATCGAGGGGAAGATGCGCAGTGCGTCGGTGCTGCGCAGGATCGCCTCGTCGAGCAGGCCGCCGCGATAGCCGGCGACGAGCCCGAGCGGCACGCCGATGCAAATCGCGATCGCCACAGCCGGCACGGCGATACCGAAGGCGAGGCGGCTGCCATGGACGATGCGGCTGAACACGTCCATGCCGGCGCCATCGGTGCCGAGCCAGAAGCGGGCGGAGGGTGGCTTCAGCACCTCGTAGGGATTGGCCTGCAACGGGTCGTGCGGGCCGATCCAGGGCGCGAAGATCGCGAGCAGCGCGAAGGCGAGCACGATCCCGGCTCCGATCGCGGCGGTCGGCGAGCGCCGCGCCAGCGCCCGGGCTCGCAGGCCGAGCGCTGCGAGCCGGCCGGGTTCTGCGGAGGCGGTCACGACATCGCTCATGCCGCCCGCGCCCGCGGCTCGAGCAGAAGCACGACGAGGTCGACGATCAGGAAGATCACCAGCGAGAACAGCGTGACATAGAGCACATAGCCCTGCACCGCGGTGAAATCGCCCTGGATGATCGCCGAGAGGCCGTATTGCCCGGCGCCGCCCCAGGCGAAGACGAGCTCGATCAGCGAGGAAGTGCCGACCAGGCCGGCGATCTCGGTGCCGACAAAGGTGATCAGCGGCACCAGGCTGTTGCGCAGCACGAGCCGTTTCATCGTCCGGCGCGGCAGACCGGAGGCGCGGGCATAGCGGACGAAGTCGCTGCCGAGCACGTCGAGCGCGATCGCCCGGGTCTGCTTGATGATCGGGGCGGCCGAGACGATGGCGAGGCAGATCACCGGCAAGGCGAGCTGCGTCGCCGCCGAGCGGAAGGCCTCGCCATCGGCGGCGATCAGCGCGTCGAGGACATAGCTGCCGGTGACGAGCGGCGGCGGCGTCACCATCAGGCTGATCCGGCCCATCGGCGGCGGCGCCCAGCCGAGCAGATAGAAGAACAGGAAGACCGCGATCAGCCCGAGCCAATAGGTCGGGATCGAAAAGCCGAGCAGCGACAGGAAGCGGCTGATATGGTCGAAGCGTCCGTCCGGTCGGCTCGCGGCATGCAGGCCTACGGGCACGCCGACCAGCGCGCCGAGCCCGATGCCGAGGATCAGCAGCTCCAGCGTCGCCGGGATGCGGGCGAGGAGGTCGCCGAGCACGGGTCGCGAATTCAGCCAGGAGGTGCCGAGGTCGAGGCTCAGCACCTTGCCGGCATAGATCGCGAACTGCATCGCGACGGATTTGTCGAGGCCGAGTTCGCTGCGGATTTCCGCCAATTGCTGGGCGCTCGCCGTCGGGCCGCCGAGCAGGGCGACCGGTTCCTGCCCGCCGAGCCTGACCAGGACGAAGGCGAAGAGCATCACGCCGAGCAGGATCGGCACCATCACCAGCAAGCGCCTGAGCAGGAAAGTCCCGACCGTTGTCGCCATCGCGGCCTTACACCCTCAGCCCTTCTCGACGCGCAGATCGACCCAGCGCTCGTGCAGGTCCGGCTGCCAGACCCAGCCGCGGATGTTCGGCGCCATCGCCTCGAAGGTGCCGGGATAGAGCGTCATCAGCCAGGTCGCGTCGGTGGTGTGCATGCGCTGCGCCTCGCGGATCATCTCGACGCGCTTGGCCGCATCGGTCTCGACCCGGGCCTTGTCGACCAGCGCGTCGAACTCGGGGTTCTTGTAGTCGTTGCGGTTCGAGGCGCCTTGTGAATGGGCGTTGAGATAGAGCGTGTAGACGCCGTCGAGCACGATCGGATTGTCGAGGAAGGTGAAGAAGGGCAGGTCGCGCCGGTTCGGCGCCGTGCGGGCGCGCATGTCGGCGTCGGTGATCTGCTTCAGTTCGAGCGTGACGCCGACCTTCTGGAACTGGCTGCGCAGCTGGATGCAGAGCGGCTCCTCCCACCAGAAGATCTGCGAATACTCGACCGGAATCGTCAGGCCGTTGGCGAAGCCGGCCTCGGCCATAAGCGCCTTGGCCTTGTCCAGATTGGTGTCGAAGACCCAGGCGCTGCCGTCATGGCCCTCGATCGCCGGCGGCACGATCGACTTCGCCTGCGTGCCGAGCCCCTCGAAGACCGACTGGTTCAGCGCGGCATAGTCGGTGGCGTAGAGCAGGGCCTGGCGCAGCCTGCGGTCCTTGAAGGGGCCGAGATTCATGTTCATCCGCACCGAGGCGTGGCCGGTGCCCTCCTCACCCTCGACGCGGACCCGTCTGTCCTTCTGCAGCTCGACGATCTGGCGCTGGGTCAGTTCCTCGGTCCAGTGGGCCTGGCCGGCGCGCATCAAGGCGAGGCGGTTGGCGGCGGACGGCACCTCGCGATAGATCACCCGCTCGAAATGCAGTTTGCCGGCGAAGTAATTCGGATTGGCGATGAAGACGGCTTCGGCACCCGGCTTCAGCGACTGTAGATGATAGGGGCCGAAGCCCGCCGTGTTCTGGTCGAGCCATTTCAGCGCGAACGGGTCGTCCTGCGTCGCGTTCTGCTTGGCGACCTTGGAATCGTAGATGCTCGGCGTGTAGAGCGTCAGTGCGCGCAGGAAGAGCAGGCTCGGATCGCTCAGCGTGAACTTGACCTCATAGGTCGAAACCGCCTCGACCTTGGTCACCGAGGCGACGCGGGCGATGAAGGCGCCGGTGCGGTTCTGCGCCAGCGACTTGTTCCAGCCGAAGACGACGTCCTCGGCGCTCAACTCGTTGCCGAAGAAGCTCTTCACGCCCTGGCGCAGCTTGAAGACGTAGGATTTTCCGCCGGGCGAGACCGTCCAGCTCTCGGCGAGATGCGGCTCGACCTTGGCGCCGTCGATGCGCTCGCGGCCGTCCGGGCCGCGCACCTTGGCGTAGCGGGTCAGGCCCTCATAGACCTGCACGACGACGTTCTGGGTGTTGGGCTTCAGCGCATCGCCGTCGAAGCCGCCGGGCGTGCGGGTCGCGGCGAGCACGAGCGTCGTGGCCGATTGCGCTTCGGCCGGGCGCAGGACGGTGGGGGCGGCGAGCGCTGCGCCCGAGAGCTTGGCGAAGGAGCGACGTGTCAGCATCAGAAAACTCCTGTCAGAAGCGGGAAAGCGGAATCGATTAGACGGCTACAGTCTTTTCTCCAGCGGCACGCGGAAGCCGGGCTTGATCTCGTCCATCAGGTTGACGACGTCATAGGTGTGGCGGATCGCGTCGCCGCCGGGCTGCGCCATCTCGATCTCCCAGCGCCGGCCGAAGCCGATCGTCTTGTCGAGCGCGACGATGGTGCCGCCGAAGACGCAGAAATCCCGCTTCGGCAGATCGATCACCCGCTCCTTCAGCACGGCGAGCATCGCCTCGGGCGAGAGGAAGGCTTCGGTCAGGCATTCCTGATAGAGCCGGCCGTCGACCCAGGAGCGCATGGCGAAGCCGTCCCAATTGTCCTTGACGTCGGACCAGCGCCAGAGCTTCGGCGCCAGCACATTGGCGCAGGCCTGCTTGCTCCAGACGATCGAGGTTCGCTCCAGCGCCCTGTCGGTGTGGTCGCTGCCGACGCCGACATAGATGTCGTCGGTCACGACGATGACGATCTCGACCTCGCCGGAGGTCTCCTCACCCTGGACGGTGATTTCCGACGCCGTGCTGACGATCTCGGCACCGAGCGGATAGATACGCGGAGCCGGGATGTCGAAGGCGATCGCGATGCCGATCTGCTTGACCTCTTCCTGATGCGCCACCGCCGTCTCGGGCTTGCGCGTGGCGGAGCCGAGATTGTAGCAGCGTTTCAGCGCGAGTTCGGCGCGGCGCGGCTCGCCTGCCTCGACCAGATCGACCGTCAACCCCATCATCGTCTCCCTCGATCGTCCCGGCCGTTTCCGGGCCGGTGGCCTAGCTCTTTGATTTCGCATCGGCTTTTCCGAAAACCGCATTCCACTTTTCGGGCCGATGCTCTAGTCCATCCTGATCCCGCCATTCACCGGCAGCACCGTGCCTGTGAGGTAGGAGGCCGCCGGCGAGAGCAGGAACAGCACGGCGGCCGCGACCTCCGCCGCCGTGCCGTGCCGGCGCAGCGGCACGGTCGCGTCATAGGCCGCCTTGCGCTCGGCCGGGTGGCCCGCCGTCATCGGCGTGACGATGGCGCCGGGCGAGACGCAGTTTACGGTGATGGCACGGGCTGCGAGTTCCTGCGCCATCGACTTGGTCAGCGCCTCGACGCCGGCTTTCGAGGCGGCATAGGCGGCCCCGGTGATGACGCCGCCGGTGCGGGCCGCAAGCGAGCTCATGGTCACGATCCGCCCGCCATCGGCGAGCCAGGTCAGCGCGGCGCGGCAGCACAGGAAGGTGCCGGTCAGGTTCGCCGCCAGCACCTCGTGCCAGCGCGCCGTAGTCAGCGATGCGAGCTTGCCGGTGTCGACGATGCCGGAGGCGACGACGAGGCCGGTCAGTTGCGGATACAGACGACGTGCCTCCTCGAAGGCTGCATCGACCGCTTCCTCGTCGGCGATGTCGACGGCGATCGCGCGGGCGCCGGTTTCGCTGGCGACGGCAGCGAGGCCGGCCGTGTCGCGATCCATCACGATCAGTTCGGCCTCGCCCGCGAGCGCGGCTGCGATCGCGCGGCCGATGCCGCCGGCGCCTCCGACGATGCAATGGACCGGCCTCATGCCGGGCTCCGTCGCTGCCTTACAGGATTGTCGCGCGGTTTCATCTGTCCTATTAATGAGACAGATAATCCGGGCTTGCAAGGGTGTTTCGCGGCAGGCAAGACGGCTCGCGCCGCCCGCGCGAGACGGGGCCAGAAGAGGTCTTCAGGACGATGGCCAACCGAAGCCGGACGACGCTGCCGCCGCAGGCCCAGATCGCGCCGGTGACGCCGCTCTACCACCGCGTCTACACCGCACTCCGCCAGCAGCTCGTCGATGGCGCGTTTGAACCGGGCGAGCCGCTGCCGGGCGAGCCGCGGCTCGCCAAACTCCACGCCGTCGGGCGCGTGACGCTGCGGCGCGCGCTGCAGCAGCTCGAGGCCGAAGGGCTGATCCTGCGCCGGCCGGGCGCCGGCACCTTCCCGGCGCGGCCGCGCCCGGTGCGCCGGCGCAGCGACAATTTGCATGGCTGGCTCGGTCCCGTCGTCGCGGTCGCCGACGGCACCAGCGTCCGCGACCTCTCCTTCGAGATGGTGCAGGCCCCGCCGGAAGCGGCCGAGGCGCTGGAGTTGAAGCCGCGGACGCAGGTCCTGCGCATCCGGCGCATGCGGATCAAGCAAAGCGAGCCGGTGATCTTCGCGACGATCTACATTCCGCAGGCCCATGCCGGGCTGTTCAGCCGCGAGACCATGGACCAGCGCACCACGACCGAGGTTCTGGAACAGGCCGGGGTGCCGCTGACGATCGTCGATCAGTCGCTCTCGGCGCGGATCTGCGACGGGCTCGTCGCCGAGGCGCTCGGCCTGTCGATCGGCACCGCACTGATCTTCGTCCGGCGCACCTTGCGCGACGATCACGACCGGCCGGTCGAGTATTTCGAATCCTATTACCGTCCGGACCGGTATGAATACCGCCAGCGCCTGTCGCGGGCGAACGACGCCTCCAGTCAGGATGGCTGGTCGAGCTTCGGCTGAGACGTCAGTAGGTCGCGCGGCCGCCCGACAGATCGAAGACCGCGCCCGTCGAAAACGAGCATTCGTCGCTTGAGAGCCACAGCACCATCCGCGCCACCTCGTCGATCTCGACGAAACGGCCCATCGGGATCCGGCCCAAGATATCGGCGCGGCGCTCGGCCGAGATTTCGTTCGCCATAGCGGTCTCGGCCGCCGCCGGCGTGATCGCGGTGACGATGATGCCGTCCTGCGCCGTCTCCTTGGCGACGCTCTTGGTCAGCGCGATCAGCCCGGCCTTCGAGGCTGAATAGGCGGCGGCCTTCGCCATGCCCTCCTTGCCCTGGATCGAGGCGATGCTGACGACATGGCCGCGCAAGGGGTGCGGCGTCAGCGTCGAGGCGCGCGGCTGCTGCTGTCGCATGCGTCCGACCACGGCTCGCGTGACGAGATAGGAACCGAACAGGTTGACCTGCAGCACGCGCTGGAAGTTGTCCGGTTCCGTCTCCCAGACCGGCTTCACCTCGCCGAGGATACCGGCATTGTTGACCAGGATGTCGATCCGGCCATGTTTCGCGAAGGCCTCCTCAGCGGCTGCCGCGACGACGTCCGGATCGGTGATGTCGAGCCGGTGCGTGCCCGCCTTGCTGCCGAGTTCCAGCGTCGCATCGTCCAGCGCCGCGGCATTCGCGTCCCACAGCTCGACGCGGGCCCCCGCCTCGACGAACGCCCGCGCGATGCCGCGCCCGAGCCCGCCCGCACCGCCGGTAACGATGGCGACGCGGCCCGTCAGGTCGTAGGTCGCGCTCATCAGCCGGCGCTCCATGCGGTCTTGTTGCGGGTGATCTGGTGGCGGTAAAGCCCGAGCGAATAGGGGCCCGACCCGCCGATAGCGTCGAGCTTTGCCGCCGACAGCTCGGCCTTGGCGAGCGCGACGAAGGCTGCCTGATCACCCCAGCCCTCGACCAGCAAGACCCAGCGCGGCACGGCATTGGCGACGCCGCGTGCCTTCTGCTCGGCCGTGGCGACGCCGCTCGCCTCGGCATCGGCGGTCAAGAGATGAACGCCGGCGATGCCGGGCAGGCTGAGCAGATCGGGAAGCGTCTGCCGCAGCAGCGCAGCCTTGTGCGCGGCGGCGCGTTCGTCCGGCACGTCGTAGCGCAAGGTCGCGATCAGACCGCCCGACGCCGGCCCGGCGCTGTGGGCGACGCGGCAGATCGAGCGCGCGACCGAGCGGAAATGCTTCACCGCCGACAGCGTCCACGGCGTCGGCGCGTTCACCCGCGCCGTGTAGTCCTGGCTCTTCAGGACCTCGACGCTCGCGGCTTCGTAGAGATTGAAGAATTCGAGGTCGGCCTCGATCGCGGCATAGCGCCGGCCGCGAGTGAAGCCGGGAATGCCGAGCCGCTCCGGCATGTGCTCCTTGCCGTGCCAGGCATAGAATTCGTCGCGGCCTTCCGGCGCGATGTCGTGCCAGATCGCGACCGCTCCCTCTCCAGACAAGCTCACTGCCATCCTCCCGGCCATCTCGGCGAGGCGCGTTGACTCCGCCTCTTGTCGCTCGTATATGAAATGCAATTCTGAATTGGAAATCAATTCCAAAATAAAAATCGTCAGGGAGGCCAAGCGTGACGGTCGCAGCGGTCGAGCGGGTGTTGAAGGTGCTGGAGGCGCTGGCTGGCGAGGCCGAGGGCGTCGACCTCAGCCTGCTGGCCGAGCGTCTCGACCTGCCGGCGAGCGCGACGCACCGTCTGCTCACGACGCTGGTCGAGCGTGGCTTCGTCGCGCAGGATGCCGCCAGCGGCGCCTACGGGCTGACGCTGAAACTCTCGCAGCTCGCCTTCCGTAATCTCGATCTGCGCAGCCTGCCCGATGCCGGCCAAATCGTGCTCGACGAACTCGCCCGCGCCACCCGCGAATACTGCCGTCTCGCCGTGGTCGAGGACGAGAATCTGGTCTGGATCGCCCGGGCCCAGGGCGCGACCGCCGGCCTGCGCTACGAGCCGCCGATGGGCACGGGAATCGTCCTGCATGCCACCGCGACTGGCAAGGCCTGGCTCGCATCGCTGCCGGAGGCCGACGCTTTGCGCATCGTCTGCGCCCGCGGCTTCACGGCCGATGGTCGAACCGGTCCCAACGCGCTGCGGGACGTCGATGCCTTGCGCCTCCATCTCGACGAAACCCGCCGTCGCGGAGTCGCGCTCGCGGTCGAGGAGGGTGAGATCGGCACCGTCGCCATGGCGACGACGTTCCGGGCGGGCGCGGAATCCGATGCGCCGGTCGCCGGCACGCTCAGCGTCGCCGGACCGACGCCGCGCATGAACGAGAGCCGCCGCGGCGAGATCGCCGAAGCGCTCAGGCAGGCGGCCCGTGCCATGGCCGAGATCTGGCCGCTGCGCCGCCGACAGATCCGGAACCTCGTGCCGGCGCCCGTCCATGGCGAGCCGCTCAACGGATTTCACGCAGGAACCAGCGCATGAGCGACGAGGCCGCAACCCTGTCGCCGCCGCAGCCGGCCGCGCCCGAAAAGGAAAGTCGTGCGGCGGCATGGGCCTCGGCGATCGCCTGGCCGCTGGCGAGCTTCGCCGTGCTGCTGCTGGCCTGGCAGTGGCTGGTGCCGCTGGCCGGCGTACCCGAATACATCCTCCCCGTCCCGAGCGCCTTCTTCGAGCGGCTCTGGACCGACCGGGCGCTGATCTTCCAGCACACGCTGGTGACCGGCAACGAGATCGTGCTCGGCTTCCTGATGGCGGCGGCGATCTCGATCCCGCTCGGCTACATCATCGTTTCGGTGAAGATCCTGGAGAAGGCGATCTATCCCGTCATCGTCTTCTTCCAGCTCGTGCCCAAGATCGCGATCGCGCCGCTCTTCGTGGTCTGGTTCGGCTTCGGCCTGTTCCCGAAGGTGCTCCTGACCTTCCTGCTCTGCTTCTTCCCGACGCTGGTCGCCAGCATGACCGGCTTCCGGGCGCTGGACGAGCGCGTGCTCTACCTGACCCGCTCGATGGGCGCCTCCGCCTGGCAGACTTTTCGCTATGTCCGGGTGCCCGCCGCGCTGACCTATATCTTCTCCGGGCTCAAGGTCTCGGCCGTGTTCGCGGCGACGGGTGCGATCGTCGGCGAGTTCGTCGGCGCCAATGCCGGCCTCGGCTATCTCCTGCTGCGCGGCACGAGCTTCCTCGATATGCCGCTGATCTTCGCCTGCCTCGTGGCGCTTAGCCTCGTCGGCATCCTGTTCAGCTATCTCGTCGACGGGCTTGAGGTGCTGCTGATGCCCTGGCAGCGGAAAACCTGACTTCATCGCCATCAACCCGGAGCAACCGGGACTTTTCGGGAGGACAAAATGAACAGACGCACGCTGATCGCCACCGCCGCCATCCTCGCCCTCGGTGCCTCGGGCGCCTTCGCGCAGGGCGCGGGCAAGCCGATGAAGCTCACGCTGAACTTCCTCGCGGCCGCCCCCAATGCCGGTTTCATGATGGCCAAGCAGATGGGGCTCTACGAGAAGGCCGGCATCGCGCTCACCATCGAGGAGGGCAAGGGCTCGGGCACGACCGCGCAGATGGTCGCGACGGGACAGACCGATATCGGCTTCGCCGACGCGCCGGCGGCGATGCAGCTGCGCACCAAGGGCGCGCCGGTGAAGATCATCGCGCCGGTGCTGCAGACCAACGGCTTCGCCATCATCTCGCTGGAGGAGATGAACATCACCTCGCCCAAGGACCTCGTCGGCAAGAAGGTCGCGGTCCAGCCCGGCACGGCCCAGACGACGCTGCTCGACGCGATCCTGGCCAGCAACCAGATCGACAAGAGCAAGGTCGACGTGATCGCGATCGATCCCGGCGCCTTCGTCGGCGCGGCGCTGGAGAAAAAGGTCGACGCCATTCTCGGTGGTGCCGACTTCCATTCGATCCAGATGCGCGAGCGCGGTTTCAAGGTCCGCGACATCTTCTACCGCGATGTCGGCGTGCCGACGGTCGGGCTCTCGATGATCGCGCGCGACGACCGGATCAAGGCCGATGCCGAGCTGTTCAAGAAATTCGTCGAGGCGAGCCTGCAGGGCTGGGACGCGGCGCGCAAGAACCCGGATGCGGCGGCCGACGCCGTCGTGGCGCAGTTCCCGGCGGTGAAGAAGGCGCAGGTGCTGGCCCAGTTCGACGTCGTCAACAAACTGCTCTGCGCGCCGGGCGCCGCCTCGCTCGGCAAGGTGCCGGAGAAGAACTGGACCGTCAGCTTCGACCTGCTGACACAGTATCTCGGCCTGCCCAAGGACAAGCCGGTGACCGACTACTACTCGACCGAGCTGCTGCCGGCCTCGGCGCCTGCTTGCTCCTGAGGGCGCGATGACACTCAGCCTCGCCACGCCGGGCACGGGCGCCGCCTCGATCTCGGGGCGCGGCGTGATCAAGACCTTCGGCGGCTTCACCGCCGTCGATGGTCTGACCCTCGACATCCGGTCTGGCGAATTCGTCAGCCTGATCGGGCCGTCCGGCTGCGGCAAGAGCACCTTCATGCTGATGGCGGCGGGGCTGATCCCGATCAGCGCCGGCGAGCTCCTGGTCAACGGCAAGCCGCTGACCTCGCCGCTGACCGATATCGGCATCGTCTTCCAGGACCATCTCCTGCTCGAATTTCGGACGGCGCTGGAGAACGTCATGTTCCAGGCCGAGATCCGCGGCCTGCCGCTCGGGCCAGCCAAGGACAAGGCGCTGGAGCTCTTCGCCAAGCTCGGCATCAGCCATGCGATCGACCGCTATCCGAAGCAGCTCTCGGGCGGCATGCGCCAGCGCGTTTCGATCGCGCGCGCCTTGATCCACGATCCCTCCGTGCTGATGATGGACGAGCCGTTCGGCGCGCTCGACGCGATCACGCGCACGCAGATCAGGCACGATCTGGAGATGCTCTGGCTGGAGACCGGCAAGACCGTGGTCTTCATCACCCATTCGATCGACGAGGCGATCGGCCTCTCCGACCGCGTGCTGGTGATGTCGCCCACGCCCGGCCGCGTCGTCGACGAGATCGCGATCGAATTGCCGCGCCCGCGCCCGGCCCATCTCGGCGACTATCCGAGTTTCAACGCCTATGCCGACCGCATCCACGACGCGTTCAGGCGTTTCGGCGTGATCAAGTACTGAGGCGCTGCGCATCATGCGCATCGCGATCACCGGCGGCGCGGGCTTCCTCGGACTGGCCTCGGCCGTCAGGCTTGCCGGCGACGGCCATGAGGTGCTGGCGCTCGACCGATCCGTGCTGCCGGCCCGGCCCGCAATCGTCTTCCGCAGCTGCGATGTCGCCGAGCCGGACGAAGTCGCTTCGGCCTTCGAGGCCTTCCAGCCGGACGCAGTCATCCATCTCGCCGCCCTGCTGACGCTGGATGCCAAGGCCGACATCGTCGGGGCAACGCGGGTCAATGCGCTCGGCACGGCCCATGTCTTCGCCGCCGCGCAAAGCAGCGGCGCAAGGCGCATCGTCTATGCCAGCTCGGTCGCGGCGCTCGGCGACGCGGACGTCGCGCCGGGCGACGCGGCGGTGCCGCGCCCGGCCAGCGTCTATGGCGCGACCAAGGCCTATGGCGAGCATCTCGCGCGGGCCTTCGCGGCGGACAACCCCGATACGAGCCTGATCGGCCTGCGTTTCGGCTCGGTCTACGGTCCGGGTCGGGCGCGCGGCTGGCGCGCCATCCAGACGCTGGTGGAGCAGGCCGCGAGCGGGACCGGCGAACTCGCCTTTCCCGACTATCCGGAGCCGATCGACTGGACCTGGATCGACGATGCGGCCGAAGTCACGGCCCGCGCCGCCACCGCGCCGCTCGCCGGCCATCATGTCTTCAACGTCGCCGGCGACAAGCGCCGGATGCGCGAGGCGGCGGCGCATCTCGCGATGCGGTTTCCGGGCTTAAAGCTCTCACCACGGCCGGACGTCACCCCGCCCTCGGCCTGGAGCTTCGCCAATGACGGGCTGCTGGCGGCGCTGGGTTACGAGCCCCACACCCGCATGGAGATCGGCATCGACGCCATGCTCGCGGCGATGAGGGCCTGAGCCGGCCGCGGTCATCATTCTTCGTTCACGTTCGCACGATAGCCATCGCACTTGCGCTGCGTTGCGGTATTGATGGAACGGCATGATCGCTCACCCGCCTGCGCCTCGGATAGACCTGATGCACGATGCCGACCTTCGCGAGCCACGCCGGACCTCGCGCTTGCGATCCCTGCGGATGTCGAGCTGGAGCCGCGAGCATCTGCCCGCGAGCGCCAGGCCGTCCACCGGCCATGCGGCGACCCTGACCATCGCCTCCTACAACATCCACAAGGCGGTCGGCCGCGACCAGCGCTTCGCGCCGGAGCGGATCGTCGAGGTGCTGAGCGAGATCGATGCCGACATCGTCGCGCTGCAGGAGGCCGACCAGCGCTTCGGCGAGCGCGCCGGCCTGCTCGATCTCGATCTGCTCAGGCGCCGCACCGGGCTGCAGCCGGTCCCGGTCGAGACGCCCTGGCAGGGCCATGGCTGGCACGGCAACGTCGTGCTGCACCGGCAGGGCCTGATGACGGCGAGCCGCCAGCTCGTCCTGCCCGGCGTCGAGCCGCGCGGCGCGCTTGTGATCGACCTTTCCGTGAACGGGGCGGAGCTGCGCATCGTCGCGGCCCATCTCGGCCTGCTGCGGCGGTCGCGCTCGAAACAGGTCGAGGCGCTGGTCAACGCCTCGAAGCCGAGCGACGGCCGCCCGGTCTTCCTGATGGGCGACCTCAACGAGTGGCGGCTCGGCCGCAAATCGGCACTGCACGGGCTCGCGCCGAAATTCGGGCCGCTGCAGGCGGCGATCCCGAGCTTCCCGGCGCGCTTCCCGCTCTGGGCGCTCGACCGCATCGTCGCCTACCCGGCCGACACCATCGCTCGCGTCGAGCTGCACGACACGCCGCTCGCCCGCATCGCCTCCGACCACCTCCCGATCAAGGCGGTGATCACGCCCGCGATCGGCGAGCGTCAGGCGCATTAGCGCCCCTCGGCCGGCCCGCTCTTGCGGCGGCGGCCGTTCTGTGCGGAATTCGCCGCCTGCAACCCACCCGGTCGTCTCGGATGCGGCTCGACCCGATACAGCATGCGGAATTCGTCACCGGCCGGCGCCAGGCGGCTCTCGTCGACCTGTGGGCGAGCACCGGCTTCGCTGCCGCGCTCAGCGACGTCACCGGCCCGCATGTCTATGATTACGGCGAGCTGCCGGTCGCCACGGTGGCGATCACGCTCTACGACGTGCGCCGGCACGTCCTGATCGAGAACGGCAGGCTGCGCCGCGACGGGCCGGTCTCCGCCGGGCGTTTTCGCATCGGCCAGCCGGGGCGCTCGGTGCTCGTCGATGCCGTTCCCAATGTCCGTTCCGGCAAGCTGCTCCTGCTCTATCTCGGCGACGCGCTGCTCGGCGAGATCGGCGCGGCGGCCGGTCGGGCGAAGCCGGTCGAGCTGGCCGATCGCGCCTGGGACGTCGAGGATCCGCTGCTGGCGCTGGCGGCGCGACGCATCGTCGAGGCGAGCGAAGCGACCGGCGCGGGCCGCTCGCTCCTGGCCGAACAGCTCGCCTATACGCTCGCGCTGCATCTGTCGGACCGCTATGCCGCCCGCAGCGCGCCCGCCGATTCCGACCGCCAGGGCCTGCGTGCCGGCATGCCGGCACGTATCGCGGATCTGGTGCGGGCCGATCCCGGCCGCGCCATCACGCTGGCCGAGATGGCCAAGGTCGCGGGCCTGAGCCCGTCGCGCTTCATCGGCAGCTTCAAGCGCGCCACCGGGCTGACGCCGCACCGCTTCGTCGTCGAGCAGCGCGTGCTGGCGGCGCAGGACATGCTGGCGGGCTCGGACCGCCCCATCGCCGAGATCGCGCTCGCCGCCGGCTTCTCGTCGCAGTCGCATCTCGGCACGGCCTTTCGCGCCGTCACGGGATCGAGCCCGGCGCTGTTTCGCCGCAACCGGCGCGGCTGACGCGCATTTTCTGACAAGGATCGCCCGCACGGACGCTTGTCCGGCGATTTTCCGGCAGACGCCCCGGCCGGCGCCCGTCCACCCTCGGCCTCATCCGCCCGCACGGACGAAGGCGGGAGTCTTTGGGGAGCACCGAGATGTCGACATCGACCACCGCGACCGCGCCGATCGAGGATACGAGCCTGACCGGCTTCTACAAGGACATGACCGTCCCGGAGAAGCGCACCTTCTGGGCCTGCGCCACCGGCTGGGCGCTCGACGGCATGGACTTCATGATCTACCCGCTGGTGATCGGCACGATCATCACGCTCTGGAAGGTCGATGCCGGCACGGCCGGGCTCGCCGGCACGGTGACGCTGCTCGCCTCCGCGCTCGGCGGCTGGGGCGCGGGCTACCTCGCCGACCGGATCGGCCGGGTTCGGACGCTCCAGTTGACCATCGTCTGGTTCTCCTTCTTCTCGCTGCTCTGCGCCTTCGCGCAGAACTTCGACCAGCTCCTGATCTGCCGGGCGCTGCTCGGCCTCGGCTTCGGCGGCGAATGGGCGGCCGGCGCCGTGCTGATGGGCGAAACGATAAGGGCGCAGTATCGCGGCCGCGCCGTCGGTTCGGTGCAGTCGGGCTGGGCTGTCGGCTGGGGGCTCGCGGTCCTGGCGCAGGCGGCGCTGTTCTCGTGGCTGCCGGCCGAACAGGCCTGGCGCTGGATGTTCGCGATCGGCGCGCTGCCGGCCCTGCTCGTGCTCTATCTGCGCGCTTATGTGAAGGAGCCCGAGGTCGCGGCCGAGACCCGCGCCAAGGCCGCGGCCACGGGCTACAGGCCCTCGATCCTCGAGATCTTCTCCGGCCCGATCCTGAAGACCACCGTGCTGGCCTCGCTGGTCGCGACCGGCTGCCAGGGCGGCTATTACGCCATCACCTTCTGGGTGCCGCGCTTCCTGACGACCGAACGCAAGCTCTCGATCGTCTCGTCGACCGGCTATCTCGCGGCGCTGATCGTCGGCTCCTTCGTCGGCTATCTCGCCGGCGCTTGGTTCGCCGACAGATACGGCCGCCGCAACCTCTTCCTCGTCTTCTCGCTCGGCGCCATCGCGGTCGTGCTCGCCTATACGCAGCTGCCGCTCTCCAACGAGCTGCTCTGGGTGCTCGGCTTCCCGCTCGGATTCTTCGCCTCGGGTTATTTCTCCGGCATGGGCGCCTTCCTGACCGAGCTCTACCCGACGCGGCTGCGCGGCTCGGGCCAGGGCTTCTGCTATAATTTCGGCCGCGGCATCGGCGCGCTCTTCCCGTTCCTGGTCGGCTATCTCTCGCAGACGACCACGCTGGCGAACGCGATCTGCATCTTCGCGGTCATCGCCTATGTCGTCTTCTTCGCGGCGGCCTATATGTTGCCCGAGACCCGAGGCAAGGTCCTGCATGCCGACGCCTGAAACGCTGCCGACCGATCCGGCCCCGGTCTGCCCGGGGCCGGATCCAGCGCCGCGCGGACCGCGGCGCTTCGTCGTGCCGCCCGGCGCCGTCGACACCCACGCCCATGTCATCGGCCTGCCGCCGGCCCATCCCTTCGTGAGGCAGCGCAGCTATACGCCTCCGCCGGCGACGGCCGAGCGCTATCTCGCCATGCTCGACCAGACCGGCATGACCTATGGCGTGCTCGTCCAGGTCAGCGTGCACGGCACCGACAACCGGCTGATGCTGGAGACGCTCGCCGCAAACTCCGCCCGCCTGCGCGGCATCGCCGTGATTCCGCTCGGCCTGCCGGAGCGCGAGCTTCTCGCGATGAAGCAGGCCGGCGTCGTGGGCTTGCGGCTCAACGTGCTCTATGGCGGCGGCGTCGACTTCTCGCGGCTCGACGACTACGCCTCGCTCGCCCGCGAGATGGGCTGGCACCTGCAGTTCCTGATCGATGCACGCGATCTCGTCGCGCTGGCGCCGCGGCTCGGCCGTCTGCCAGTGCCGTTCGTGGTCGACCACTGGGGGCATTTCCCGGTCTCGCGCGGCCTCGACGATCCGGGCTTCGCGACCCTGCTCGCGCTCCTGCGCGACGGCGGCTGGGTCAAGCTCTCCGGCGCCTACCGCAACACGGTCTCTGGCCCGCCCTATGCCGACACGGTGCCGTTCGCGCGCCTGCTGCACGAGGCTGCGCCGGAGCGCTGCGTCTGGGGCTCCGACTGGCCCCATGTCGCGCATTGGCGCCCGATGATGAATGTCGGCGAGCTGCTCGACCTGCTCGCCGACTGGGTTCCGGACGAGGCGGCGCGCATTCGCGTGCTCGCCGGCAACGCGCAACGCCTCTACGGCTTCGCCGCGCCGGACTGAGCGCCCGCTGGCGGCTCACCGAAAGGGCGGCGAATACTGCAGGCCGCCCTGCGTCCAGAGCGCGTTCGGCCCGCGCTGCAGTTTCAGGAGCGAGCCCTGCCCGAGATGGCGCTCGAAGCTCTCGCCGTAATTGCCGGTGCTGGCGATGATCCGGACGACCCAGTCGTTGCCGACGCCGAGCGCCTCGCCATATTTGCCGTCGCGGCCGAGGAAGCGCCGGATCTCGGGATTGGTCGAGGAGGCGGCGAGCTCGGCGACGTTCGCCTTGGTCACGCCGAGCTCCTCGGCATTGATCAGGGCGAACAGCGTCCAGCGCACGAGGTTGAACCAGGCCTCGTCGCCGGTTCGCACCCAAGGGCCGAGCGGCTCCTTCGAGATCACCTCGGGCAGGACGACGTGATCGTCTGGGTCGCGGAACTTCAGCTTGTTGGCCGAGAGCGCCGAGATGTCGGTGGTGTAGGCGTCGCAGCGACCGGCCTCGTAGGCGCGCAGCGCTTCCTCCGAGGTGGCGAAGGCTGCGACCTCGTATTTCATCTTCTGGCGCCGGTAGAAATCGGCGAGGTTGAGTTCGCTGGTCGTGCCCTGCGCCACGCAGACCGAAGCGCCGTCGAGCCTCAATGCGCTGGCGACGCCGAGCTTCCGCGGCACCATGAAGCCCTGCCCGTCATAATAGTTCACCCCGGTGAAGGTGACGCCCTGGCCGGCATTGCGCGACAAAGTCCAGGTCGTGGTCCGCGGCAGCACGTCGATCTCGCCGGCCTGCAGCGCGATCAGCCGGTCCTTCGAGGTCAGCGGCACGAAGCCGGCCTTCTCGGCGTCGTTGAAGATCGCGACCGCGAGCGCCCGGCAGATGTCGATATCGAAGCCCTGCCAGCGGCCGGCGGCGTCCTGCGTCGAGAAGCCGGCGACGCCGGGGCTGGTGCCGCAGACGATCCGGCCGCGCTCGCGGATGGTCTTCAGCGTGTCGGCGGCGAAGAGCGGCGCCGGCAGGCCGAGCAGCAGCAGGCCGGTGGCGGCGAGGCGGGCGAGACGGTTCGTCATGCGATATCCCCTTCTTGCTGGTCTTGGCAAAGCTGTCCCTGCGCCGCGCAAAGCTTCCGCGGCGTCGGTCCCGTCCAGGTTCTGGCGTCGGGTCAGGCGACCTTTGCCGCCGGCCTGCGCTCCAGAGCGACGAGCAGCGCGTCGAGATCGCTCCAGAGATCGTCGGTATCCTCGAGCCCGATGCTGATGCGCAGCACCGTACCCTTCGGCGTCCACGGCACGGCGGTCCGGTCGGCGGCGATCGCCATCGGCGCGATCAGGCTGCGCGTGCCGCCCCAGGAGGCACCGATCGCGAAGACCGTCAGCGCGCTGAGCGCGGCTTCGAGCACTTCCTCCGCGACGGGCTTCAGGACGATGCTGAACACGCCTGACGAGCGGCCCATGTCGCGCTGCCAGAGCGCGTGGCCGGGACAGGAGGGCAGGGCGGGATGCAGCACCGTCTCGATCGCGGGCGAGCGCGTCAGCCGCCTGGCGAAATCCTCCGAGACCTTGCCCATATGGGCAAGGCGCAGGCCCATCGTCTCGATGCCGCGCAAGGCGAGCTGGCATTCGTCCGGCGAGACGCCGACGCCGAAGCCGCGCAGCGTCTCCTTCAGCGTCTGCCGCAGCGCCATGTCGGCGACGGTGATCGAGCCGAGCAGCAGGTCGGAATGACCGCCGACATATTTGGTCAGCGCCTCGCAGGCGAAATCGGCGCCATGCGCCAGCGGCTTGAAGATCAGCGGCGTGGCCCAGGTGTTGTCGCAGCCGACGAGCGCGCCCTTCGCCTTGGCCGCCCCGGCGATCGCCGCCACATCCTGGAGCTCCATCGAGCCGGAGCCGGGCGATTCGATCCAGACCAGCTTCGTCCGGTCGTCGATCAGCTCGGCGATGCCGGCGCCGATCAGCGGGTCGTAGACGGCATGGTCGATGCCGCGCGGCGCCAGATAGTCGCGGCAGAAACTGCGCACCGGGGGATAGACATGGTCCGGGATCAGCACCTTGTCGCCCGGCAGCAGCACCGAGAGCATGACGATGGTCACCGCCGCCTGGCCGGACGGGACCAGCACCGTGCGCAGGCCGCCATGCAGCGCCGTGAGCTGGGCCTCCAGCGTCCGCGTCGTCGGCGTGCCGTGGAGACCGTAGGTATAGCTGTCGAAGCCGCGATGCTTGCGTGCCGCGAAGCTCGCCGCGTCCTTGTAGACGATGGTCGAGGCGCGGTGCGTCGGCACGGCGAGCGAGGCGTAGCCCGTCTCGTCGACGGCAGGATGGTGAACGCAGCGGGTCAGGTCATGCATGGGGAAGCCCTTGTTTCGCCCGATGATCGGGCGGGCCCGGTGCTTTGACCATGCATCTGGGGTTATGAGATCATGCTCGAAGGGCATGATCCACGGTCGTCAGCGTGCCGCCATCAGGCAGTCGATGAAGTCGCGCACGAGCTGCGATTTCGGTCGATCGAGCGGCAGGATCAGCAGGCTCTTGCTCTGCACCGCCGGCGCGAAGGGGCGCAGCACGATGCGCGCGGGATCGAAGCCCGCCGCGGCATAGGGGCTGACCAGGCCGATGCCGACGCCCTCGGCGACGAGCGCGCAGACGGTCGTGGCGTAGATCGTCTCGACGACGATGCGTGGCGGCGCGACGCCGGCCTCGACGAGAAGCGCATCGAGGCGCTGGCGGGCGCGGTCCTCCGGGACATAGGCGACGAAATCGACGCCGGAGAGATCGGCCGGGCCGATCGTCTCGCGCTGCGTCAGAGCGTGTCCCACCGGCAGGGCGCAGAGTGCGCGCGGCGAAACGAAGGGCTGGTGCAGCACGCCCGAGACGTCGATCTCGTCGGCGGCGAGGCCGATGTCGAAGGCGCCCGAAGCGACGCCGTCGCGCACGTCGCGAGACGGCAGCACCATCAGCGTCACCGCGATCTCGGGCCGCGCCTCGCGGAAGCGCCGCACCGCCTTCGGCACCAGCGAGGAGCCGAGCGCCGAAAGCGAGCCGACCCTGATCTGCCCGGCGCCCTGGTCGCGGATGCGAGCGGCGGACGCGCGCAGCGTGTCCATGCCACGGAAGCTCGCCTGGACCTGCGCATAGAACAGCCGGCCCTCCGGCGTCGGCACGATGCGGTTTCGGATGCGGTCGAACAGCAGGAAGCCGAGCGTGCGCTCCAGTTCCGCGACCGTGCGGCTGACGCCGGGCTGGGTCACGCCCAGGAGTTCGGCGGCGCGCGACACGGTGCCGGCCTTCATCACGGCGGCGAAGACCTCGATCTGCCGGTTGTTCAAGGCGTCCCGTCCCCTTGCGCCATTGCCGCAGCCGAGCTTAGCCGCGGCGCGCCGGCATCGGAACCGTCCTGCGGGCTGGGCATGGCGGCCGAGATTTGATCGATTCCAGTGCTTGCTGCTACGACGCTCACCCGCCTGTTTCGCGGTGAAGGAGCCACGCCCATGCCCGCCTATCGCTCGCGCACCACCACCCATGGCCGCAACATGGCCGGCGCGCGCGGCCTCTGGCGCGCAACCGGCATGAAAGACTCCGATTTCGGCAAGCCGATCATCGCCGTGGTGAACTCCTTCACCCAGTTCGTGCCGGGCCATGTCCATCTCAAGGACCTCGGCCAGCTCGTGGCGCGCGAGATCGAGAAGGCCGGCGGCGTCGCCAAGGAGTTCAACACCATCGCGGTCGATGACGGCATCGCCATGGGCCACGACGGCATGCTCTACAGCCTGCCTTCGCGCGAGCTGATCGCCGACAGCGTCGAATACATGGTCAATGCCCATTGCGCCGACGCGATGGTCTGCATCTCGAACTGCGACAAGATCACGCCCGGCATGCTGATGGCCTCGATGCGCCTCAACATCCCGACCGTCTTCGTCTCCGGGGGCCCGATGGAGGCCGGCAAATACATCGCCGAGGGCGTGCTCAAGAAGGTCGACCTGGTCGACGCCATGGTCGCCGCCGCCGACAGCAAGTACACCGACGCCGAGGTCGAGGTGATCGAGCGCTCGGCCTGCCCGACCTGCGGCTCCTGCTCGGGCATGTTCACCGCCAATTCGATGAACTGCCTGACCGAGGCTCTGGGCCTCGCTCTGCCCGGCAACGGCTCGGTGCTGGCGACCCATGCCGATCGCAAGCGCCTCTTCGTCGAGGCCGGCCACCTGATCGTCGACATCGCGCGCCGGCATTACGAGCAGAACGACGAAAGCGTGCTGCCGCGCAAGGTCGCGAGCTTCAAGGCCTTCGAGAACGCGATGACGCTCGACATCGCGATGGGCGGCTCGACCAACACGGTCCTGCATCTGCTCGCCGCCGCCCATGAAGCCGAGTGCGACTTCAGCATGGCCGATATCGACCGGCTGTCGCGTCGCGTGCCGGTTTTGTGCAAGGTCGCGCCCTCGGTCGCCAACGTCCACATGGAGGACGTCCACCGCGCAGGCGGCATCATGGCGATCCTCGGCGAGCTCGACCGCGCCGGGCTGATCGACACCTCTCTGCCGACGGTGCATTCGGAGACCATGGCCGAGGCGCTCTCGCGCTGGGACATCACGCAGACACAGAGCGAAAGCGTGCGCAGCTTCTACAGCGCAGCGCCGGGTGGCGTTCCTACCCAGACGGCCTTCAGCCAGGAGCGGCGCTTCGAGGAGCTCGATCTCGACCGCGAAGGTGGCGTCATCCGCGACAAGGCCCATGCCCATTCGCAGGATGGCGGCCTCGCCGTGCTCTACGGCAACATCGCGCTCGACGGCTGCATCGTGAAGACCGCCGGCGTCGACGCCTCGATCCTGACGTTCTCGGGACCGGCCGTGATCTTCGAGAGCCAGGACGCGGCGGTCGACGGCATCCTCAACGGCAAGGTCAAGGCCGGCGAGATCGTGCTGATCCGCTATGAGGGGCCGCGCGGTGGGCCGGGCATGCAGGAGATGCTCTATCCGACGAGCTATCTGAAATCGAAGGGGCTCGGCAAAGCCTGCGCGCTCGTCACCGACGGGCGCTTCTCCGGCGGGTCCTCCGGCCTCTCGATCGGCCATGTCTCGCCCGAAGCGGCCGAGGGCGGCGCGATCGGGCTGGTCGAGAGTGGCGACGTCATCGCGATCGACATCCCGAACCGCTCGATCTCGCTCAGGGTCTCCGACGAGGAGCTGGCGCATCGCCGCGCCGCCATGGAAGCCAAGGGCAAGGATGCCTGGAAGCCGGCCGCCCCGCGCAAGCGCAAGATCACGACCGCGCTGAAGGCCTATGCCGCGATGGCGACCAGCGCGGCAAAGGGCGCGGTCCGGGTCGTCGCGGATTGACTGCCGTGACGATCGGCCCGGCAAATTTGCCGGCACCGAGGGGGTAGGCGCCGGCCCAGCTCCGGCGCAATATGGTCTGCGGCATGGCCGGGTGGCTCCACCGGGAGCCTGACCGGTGCCGCGTTTGGCATCGTTCCTGCTCCTCGCGGCCGGCATCGCTCGCGCCATCCGGAACGGCGCCGATGGGGAGGACGAGGCCATGACGATTTCCCGCCGCTCGCTGCTCAAGGCCGGCCTCGCCGTCCCGCTGTTCGGCTCGCAGTTCCTGGCGCTGCCCGCACGCGCCCAGCGGGCCGCAGGGATCATGCGCTTCGGGCTCTCTGCCTCCCCGCCCAATCTGCAGCCCTGGGTCTCGACCGGCGCCTCGGCCGGCACGGTCAAGATGCTGATCCACCGCAGCCTCGTGACCTATGACAGCAAGGGCGAGCTGCGCGGCGAGCTGGCGCAATCCTGGTCGATCGATGCCGAGGGCGCCTGGGTCTTCAAGCTCCGGCCGGGCTGCCTCTTCCACAATGGCGATCCGGTTACCGCCGACGACGTGAAATGGTCGATCGAGCAGATCGCGGGCGAGAAATCGACCGCCTATATGCGGACCCAGTTCCAGGAGATCGCGCGGATCGACATCCCCGATCCGGCCACGGTCCGGCTGGTCACCAAGACGCCGCAGGCGACGCTGCCGAGCTGGTTCGCCAACTACAACACCTTCGTGCTGTCGCGGAAATCGACCCCGACCGAGCCGATCGGGGCCGGCCCGTTCCGGCTCGTCGGGCAGGAACGCGGCTCCTCGCTCGACCTCGCCGCCTTCGACAGGTTCTACAAGCCCGGCTTCCCGAAGCTGAAAGGCATCCGCTTCGTCGTCTACGCCGACGAGAACCTGCGCAACGCCGCATTGGTCTCCGGCGATGTCGACATGATCGAATATGTGCCCTGGCAGTCCTTCGCGACGGTCGAGGCCGATCCGCGCCTCAAGCTCGACTCGGTCGAGGGGCCGTTCATGGACGTGCTGTTCAACGGCAGCAAGCCGCCCTTCAACGATCCCCGGGTGCGCCGGGCCGTCGCCCATGCGGTCCGGCGCGACGACATCGTCAAGGTCGCGTTCCACGGCCGCGGCAAGCCGCTCGAAGGCCTGCCGATCGTCGAGGGCACGCCCTGGTACGATCCGACCCTCGCCAAGGGCTGGAACTATGATCCGGCCCGCGCCAAGGCCCTGCTCGCGGAGGCCGGCTTCGCCAATGGCTTCCAGAGCACGATGCTGGCGACGGCGCAGTTCGGCATGCACAAGGACACCGCCGAGATCGTCCAGCAGCACCTCGCCGCCATCGGCATCCAGTGCGAGCTGCAATTGCCGGACTGGTCGACGCGGGTTTCGCGCGGCACGCGCGGCCAGTACGACATGGCGATCCATGGCGTCTCGGCCGACAACAACGATCCAGACGGTCTGAGCGTGCTGCTCGACACCTCGCTCTCGCCGACGCATGGCCGCTCCTTCAGGGTCGAGGCGCCGCGCACCATCGCGGCGCTGGCGAAAGGCCGGGCCGAGTTCGACCAGGGCAAGCGCGTCGCGATCTACAAGGAGATGCAGGCGGCCGCGCTCGAGGAGGTGCCGCTCGTCGGCCTGGCCTGGCGCTCGCAGGGCTACGGCATGAGCCGGGAGGTCAAGGGCTTCACCAATCTGCCCGGCGCGCTGACGACCTCGTCCGGCGGCATGCTCGAGGAGACCTTCTTCGGATGAGCGGCGGGCGGGGATGAGCGCGGGCTTCATCGCGCGCCGGCTGGCGCTGGCGCTCGCCATGGCCTGGGTGGTCGCGACCATCGTCTTCCTGGCGCTGCATCTGGTGCCGGGCGATCCGGCCGAGCTGCTGCTATCGAGCGGCGGGGCCATGCCCGATGCCGGCGCCGTCGCGGAACTGCGCGAAAAACTCGGGCTCGACCGGCCGCTGCTCGTGCAATACGGCGCCTTCCTCGCGGGCCTCGCGCGCGGCGATCTCGGCAGCTCGCTCGTCGACGACTATCCGGTGCTTCGCGAGATCGCGCTGCGGCTGCCGCGGACGCTGGAGCTGATCCTGGCCGGGACGCTGCTCGCCATCGTCGTCGGCGTGCCGGCCGGCATCCATGCCGCGCTCCATCGCGGCGGCCGCTTCGACCGGGCGGCCTCGGCCGTCACCGCGCTCCTGCTCGCCGTGCCGGTCTTCGTCGTCGGCACGCTGCTCGTGCTGCTCTTGGCACAGACGCTCAGGATCATGCCGGCCGGCGGCCATGTCCCCTTCGCGCAGGATCCGGCGCAGCATCTGAAACTCCTGACCCTGCCGGCCATCGCCATCGGCAAGGGGCTGGCGGCGGTGCTGTTCCGGATGACGCGGGCGGCGACGCTCGATGCGCTCGGGCACGATTATGTCCGCACCGCCCGGGCCAAGGGTTTGTCGCCGCGTCGCGTGCTGCTCGTGCACGTGCTGCGCAACGCGCTGAACCCGGTCGTGACCGTGCTCGGCCTGCAGATGGGCACGCTGCTCGGCGGCACCGTGCTGGTCGAATACGTCTTCAACTGGCCGGGCCTGTCGACGCCGCTGCTGCGCGCGGTCGAGGCGCGCGACTATCCGATGGTGGTCGGCATCGTGCTGACGATCTCGGTGCTGTTCCTGCTGATCAACCTCGTCGTCGAGCTTCTGCACGCCGCGATCGACCCACGGGTGCAGGCGGCATGAGGCGGCTCGCGATCCCCGGCGTCTGCGTCGCGCTGATCCTGCTGCTGGCGCTGGCGGCGCCCGTGCTGCCGCTGCCCGATCCGATCCGTCAGGACGTGGCGCGCCGGCTCGCCCAGCCGATGGCCGGCTCCTGGCTCGGCCGCGACGAGTTCGGTCGCGACGTGCTCTCGCGCCTGATCTGGGGCGCCCGCACCAGCCTCGCCGTCGCCTTCGCCTCGGCGCTGACGGCCGGCATCATCGGCGTGACGCTCGGGCTGATCGGCGGCTGGGCGAAGAGCTGGGGCGCAATGCTGACGGTGCGCAGCGTCGAGATCGTGATGTGCTTCCCGCCTGTGCTGCTGGCGCTGCTGGTGGTGACGCTGCTCGGGCCGGGCGCTGCGACGCTGATCCTGGTGCTGTCGGTGCTCTATGTGCCGGGCTTCGCCCGCGTCACCTATGCCGAGGTGCTCGCCGTCAGGAACCGCGACTATGTCGAGGCGGCGCGCGCGCTCGGCGCGCGGCCCGGCCGCATCCTGGCCGTGACCGTGCTCCCCAATATCGCCGGGCCGATCCTGGTGCAGCTCTCGCTCGCGGTCGCAGCCGCCGTGGTGCTGGAGAGCGGCCTCTCCTTCCTCGGCCTCGGCGTGGTGCCGCCGGCGCCGTCCTGGGGCCTGATGATCCGCGGCGCGCGCGCCACCATGGAGCAGGCGCCGCTGCTGCTGCTCTGGCCCTGCGCCGCACTGACCCTGACGATCCTGGCGATGAACCTGCTCTGCGACGGCCTGCGCGATGCGGTTGATCCGCGCACCGCCAGCCGCTGATTTTCGTTTCCCCACCACAAGGACCAAGCCGATGGCCGCCAAGACCGACCCCCTCGTCCATATGGGCACGATCAGCGGCGGCGAAGCCCGCCAGATCCTGAAGGCCAATCCCGTCATCCTGCTGCCCATGGGCAGCCATGAGGACCAGGGCCCGCACGCGCCGATGGGCGACTATCTGCTGGCCGAGAAGATCGCAGAGCTCGCCGCCATCCGTGCCACCAAGGCCGGCACGCGCACGCTGGTCGCGCCCGTGCTGCCCTTCGGCGGGGCCGACTGGTTCGGCGCCATGCCCGGCGGGATCGCCCTCTCGCAGGCGACGCTGACGCAGGTCATTTCCGAGATGGTCGACAACCTGCACCGTCACGGCCTGACCCGGCTGATCGTCATCAACGGCCATGGCGGCAATGTCGGGCCGATCGCCGAGGTCGCGCGCGAGCTCTATCTGCGCGAGAAGATCGTGCTGCCGAGCCTTTATCTCTGGCGCATCGGCTACGGGCTGATCCCCGGCATCGTCGGCGGGCCCGAAAAGGCCGCGGCCGTCGCCGGGCACGGCGCCGACCCGCTGACTTCGATCGGCCTGCATCTCTTCCCGGAGCTGATCCGCAAGGACCTGATTCCGGCGGGCAAGCCGCTGAAGCGCGACCTGGTGCTCGACCTGCCCTTCACCGGACTCGGCACGGCGAGCTTCGAGGGCCACGAGGTGGCGATGCCGAACGAATACGACGAGGTCTACAACAGCGGCGTCGCCAAGGGCGATCCGAAGCTGTGCTCGGCCGAGACCGGGGCTGCGCTGACCGAGAAGCTGACCGAGATCTGCGCCCGCTTCGTCGCCCATTTCGCCGCCAGCGTCCCGGCCTGAACGATGACGGCCGTCCCGACAGCCGCGCGCGTCGCGACCTTCGCCTGCGAGAAGAAGCCGGCCATCGGCTCGCGCGGCATGGTGGTGACCAATCACCCGCTCGCTTCGGCGGCGGGTTCGCAGATGCTGCTCGCCGGCGGCAACGCGGTCGACGCGGCGGTCGCGGCGCTGTTCGCGCTCACCGTGGTCGAGCCGATGATGGTCGGCATCCTCGGCGGGGGCCTGAGCCATATCCGTCTCGCCGACGGCCGCCATGTCGTGCTCGACAACCTCTCGACCGCGCCGGGCAGGGCGACGCCCGACATGTATCACTGCCTGTCCGACGAGATCGGCAAGCAGCGCGACACGCGCGACCGGGAGAACGTCGTCGGACCGAAGGCGGTCGCAGTGCCGGGCGCACTCGCCGGCTGGTGCGAGGCGTTGGCGCGCTTCGGCACGCTTCCGCTCGACGAGGTGCTGCAGCCGGCGATCGGGCTTGCCGCGCGTGGCTTCGTCGCGACGCCCTATCTCTGCAACTGCATCACCGACAATGCCGGAGACCTCGCCCGCGATCCCGGCCTTTCCGCGCTGCTGTTGCCGGGCGGCACACCGCTGCAGCCGGGCGCGCGGCTCGTCCAGGGTGCCTACGCCGAGAGTCTCGGGCTGATCGCAGAGGAGGGGCCGAAGGCGCTCTATGACGGGCCGCTCGGCGCCGCGCTGACCTCCTTCATGGCGCAGAACGGCGGCCTGATCGATCAGGCCGACCTGTCGGCCTACACGGTCGCGACGCGCGAGCCGATCCGGGCGAGCTATCGCGGCCACGAGATCGTCGGCCCGCCGCCGCCGTCCTCCTCCGGCGTCCACATCGCGCAGATGCTGAACATCCTCGAAGGCTATGACATCGCCGGCTTGAGCTTCGGCTCGGCAGACGCGGTGCATCTCTTGGCCGAAGCGCTGAAGATCGCCTTCGCCGACCGCGCGGTCGCGACCGCGGACCCCGCCTTCGTCACGGTGCCGGTCGCGCGGCTGATCGACAAGGGCTATGCGGCCGAGCGCCGCGCCTTGATCGACATGGCGCGGGCGCGGAGCTGGACCCCCGGCCTCGCCGCGGGCGAATCCGCCGACACCACCCATGTCACCGTCGCCGATGCGCAGGGCAACGTCGTCACCGCGACGCAGACGATCAACGGGCTGTTCGGTGCCTGCACGCAGATTCCCGGCACCGGGATGCTGACCAACAACTACATGTACAATTTCGATCCGCATCCCGGCCGGGCGCTCTCGATCGCGCCGGGCAAACGCGTCTTCACCTCGATGGCGCCGATGATCGTGCTGAAGGACGGCAGGCTCGCCTTCGCGCTCGGGCTGCCCGGAGGCTTGCGCATCTTCCCCTCGGCGATGCAGGCGATCGTCAACCTGATCGACCACGGCATGAGCCTGCAGGAGGCGGTCGAGGCGCCGCGCATCTGGACCGAGGGCGGCGTGCTCGAACTGGAGGCGGCGTTTCCCGAGGCGGTGGCCGAGGCGCTCGCCGCGCGCGGGCACCGCATCCTCCGCTCGCCGCGCGTCGCGGGCGGCATGAATGCGATCCGCTTCCACGACGACGGCACGCTCGAAGGCGCCGCCTGCTGGCGCGCCGACGGCACGCCGGTCGCGATCTCCGGGGGGTTGGCGCGCGCCGGCGCCCGCTTCACCATCTGACCTCTTCCAAGCACGGAACCGCCATGCCCGAGACCATCGTCCTCCTCGACATGACCACTCCCGACCGCGCCGACCGGCTGCGCGCCCTCCTGCCGGACGGCTTCGTGCTGACGCATGGCACGGCGCGCGGCGACGCGCACATGAAGGAGATCATCGCGGAGGCCGACTACGCCATCGCCGGCCAGGTCGCGGTGTCGGGCGAGGTCCTGCGCGCGGCGAAGAAGCTGAAGCTCCTGCACAAATGGGGCGTCGGCTACGACAATCTCGACATCGCCACGGCCAGCGAGCTCGGCATCAAGGTCGCCCGCACCACCGGCTCCAACGCCGTTCCCGTCGCCGAATTCGCGATCGGGCTGATGCTGTCGACCCTGCGCCTGATCGCCTATGGCAACGCCGAACTGAAGAAGGGCCACTGGCGCACCGGCCAGTTGCCGGCCGAGACCTACACGCTCTCGGGCAAGACGGTCGGCATCGTCGGCTTTGGCGCGATCGGCAAGAACGTCGCGAAGCTGCTGAAGGGTTTTGGCTGCACGATCCTCTACAGCAAGCGCACGCCGCTCGGTGCCGAGGAGGAGGCAGCGCTCGGCGTCAGGCACGCCACGATGGCGGACATCCTGGCGCAGGCCGACGTCGTCTCGCTGCATTGCCCGCTGACGCCCGAGACGACCAACCTGATCGACGCGGCCGCGCTGAAGGCGATGAAGAAGACGGCCATATTGGTCAACGTCGCGCGCGGCGGCGTGGTCAACGAGCCCGATCTCGTCGCGGGCCTGCGGGCGAAGGAGATCGCGGGCGCGGCGATGGACGTCTACGAGATCGAGCCGCTCCCGGCCGACAGCGAACTCCTGACCCTCGACACGCTCGTGACCACGCCGCATCTCGCCGCCATGGCCGCCGACGCCTTCGCACCGACCGTGAAGCGGATGTTCGCCAATATGCAGCACGTCTCGCGCGGCGAGCCGGTGCCGCCACTCGACCTCGTGGTCTGAGCGGCAGGCCCTTCAGGCGAGCGTCACCGCATCGCCCGACCTGATCTCGCCCGGCCGGACGACGTCGCAATAGATCCCGAAATTGCGGCCGTGGCGCCGGACGATCGAGCGCAGCACCTCGACGTCGAGCGGCAGCCCGTCCTGTGCGATCGTGATGAAACCGCAGCGGGCGCAGGGCTCGCGGCCGCGCAGCACGGCACCGCCGATGCGGATGTCGCCCCCGATCCAGCCATCCTCGGGGATGGGCGAGGCTTCGTCGGGCCAGTCGACGACGAGGTTCGGACGGAAGCGGCGCTCGTCGATGACGCTGTCGGGCAAAGCCTCGCGCAGGCTGCGCAGCGCCGCCGTGGTGACGAGATGGATCGGCGCATGTTCGTAGCGCGGCCGGAAGCCGTCGGACCCCTTTCGCGCGAAGGGGCGCAGCGACGGCCGGAACCCGAACAGCTCCGCGAGCGACCCAAGCGCATCTTCATCGTCGGGCGCGGCCCAGCGCCTGCCGTCGGCGGAGACCTCGACACAGGCCGGATCGGCCGCCAGCCTCGCATGGCCGTGCGGCACGGTGACGAAGTGCTTCTCTCGACCAGGCGAGGCGATGCGATCGGTCGCAGCGTCGATCAGCCCCCAGATGCGATCGCCGACGACGCCGTCCGCGGCGAGCGGCATCGTCTCGAGCCGCTCGCCGCCCATCGACGAGACCGGATAGCGCCAGAGCGAGGAGACGGTGCCCGTCACTGCTGGTCCAGGCGCGGGTCGAGCGCATCGCGCAGGCCGTCGCCGACGAAGTTGAAGCTCGTCACCGCGAGCGTGATCGCGGCTCCAGGGATGATGGCGAGCCAGGGCGTGCTGGTGAGATAGCTCTGGGCGTTCTCCAGCATGTTGCCCCAGCTCGGCGTCGGCGGCTGGATGCCGTAGCCGAGGAAGGAGATGTAGCTTTCGGCCAAGATCGCATGGGCGACGTTGAGCGTCGCCGCGACCACGATCGGCGCGATCGCGTTGGGCAGGAGCTCGCGCAGCATGATGCGCAGGTTGCTCGATCCCATCGCCACTGCGGCCTGGGCGAAGTCGCGGGTGCGCAGCGAGCGGATCTGCGCCTCGACGACGCGGGCGACCTCCATCCATGAGGTCATCGCGATCAGCATCACGATCGAGGGCACCGAGGGCGAGATCAGTGCCGAGATCGCCAGCAGCAGGAAGATCGAGGGGAAACACAGCATCGCGTCGACGAAGCGCATCAGCGCCGCCCCGATCGCGCCCTCGTAGAAGCCGGCGACGAGCCCGATGCAGATGCCGATGCCCATCGCGATCAGCATGGCGCAGAAGCCGACCGCCAGCGAGATGCGCCCGGCCATCAGGAGCCGCGCCAGCACGTCGCGGCCGAGCGGGTCGGTGCCGAGGATGTGCGGCCCGGAGAAGGGCGGCGCGAAGCGCTGGCGGATGTCGATGAAGGTGTCGGTATAGGGCAGCAGCATCGGCCCGAAGATGCAGGCGAGCGTCATCACGAGGATTGCGCTCGCGCCGAAGACCGCGAGCTTGTGACGGCGGAAGCGGCGGAGGCCGCGGCTGTGCCAGAGGCCTTCGCGCCGCGGCTCCAGTGCGACCGTCGGATCGAGCGCGCTCATCGGCCGGCGCTCGCGATGCGCGGATCGGCGACGCCGTAGAGCAGGTCGGCGATCAGCGAGCCGAGCAGCACCATGACGGCGGAGAACATCAGGATGCCCATGACGACGGGATAGTCGCGGTAGCTGATCGAATCGAGGAAGAGCCGGCCCATACCGGGCCAGGTGAAGACCGTCTCGGTGACGAGCGCGCCGGAGAGCAGCGTCGGCACGTGCAGGCCGGTGATTGTGATCATCGGCAGCAGCGCATTCCTCAGCGCGTGGGTCAGGACGATCCGCCGCTCCGGAACGCCCTTGGCGCGGGCGGTGCGGACATAGTCCTGGTTGACCACGTCGAGCATCGAGGAGCGCATGTAGCGGCTCCACACCGCGGTCGAGACCAGCGCCAGCACGATGCAGGGTCCGATCAGGTGATGCAGCCGGTTGAGGAAGGAGCCGTCGCCGATAGTGAAGCGGTTGCCCGCCGGCAGCCAGCCGAGGCCGACCGAGAAGACGTAGATCACGACGAGGCCGAACCAGAAGGTCGGCACCGAAAGCGCGATCATGGCGCCGACGGTGGCGAGCGAATCGAACAGCGAGTAACGCCGGATCGCGCCCAGGATACCGATCCAGGCACCGAGCAGCATGGCGAGCAGGGTCGAGGACAGCATCAGCTCCAGCGTCGGCCCGATATGGCCGGCGATGATGTGGAGCACCGGCTGTTGGTCGCGATAGGAGCGGCCCCAGTCGCCGCTCAGCATCAGACAGAGCCATTCGCCGTACTGCACCGGCAGCGGGCGGTTGAGGCCCATCTGCTCGGCGATCCGGTCGAGATCGGCCTGGGTCATGTCGCCGCCGGCGGCGAATTGCGAGAGCGGCCCGCCGGGCGCCAGATGCAGGATAGCGAAGCCGATCATCGAGACGATCAGCAGCAAGAGCAGCGACTGCGCCAGCCGGCGCACGAGGAAGGCGCTCATCTCGCGAGGCTCCGGCCGGCCGGCGTCATCGGCTCAGCGTGCCCAGTACCAGGAGCCCATGTTCCAGGTGTTCTGGCGGGCGTTGACGTTGGGCTGGTAGCCGACGAGCCCCTCCTTGTAGCCCTCGACCGGGGCGTACTGATAGATCGGCAGGATCGGCAGCTCGTCGCGGACGAGTTCCTGCAGCTTCCAGTAGATCGCCTTGCGCTTCTCCATCTCGAAGACGGTCTGGCCGTCCTTCATCAGCGCGTCGGCATGCTCGTTCTGCCACTGCATCTGGTTGGCGCCGTTGCCGCTCTTGGCGGGGATCGCGTCCGAGCCGAAGCGGTGCGCCGGATCGGGATCGATCACGGTTCGGAAGGCGGTGCCGACGAGCAGGGACTGGAACTTCGAGCGGGTGTAGAAATCGCCCCAGATCACCGCGGCCGGCATGTTGTTGATCGTCATCTTGACGCCGACCTGCTGCCAGTCCTGCATCATCAGCTGCTGGCACTGCTCGCGCAGCGAGGCGCCGGTCGTGGTCGAGACCGCGAACTCCAGTGGCACCCCGTTCTTCATCCGCACGCCCGAGCCCGAGCGCTTCCAGCCGGCATCGTCGAGCAGCTTGTTGGCCCGGGCCGGATCGTAGCTCTGCTTCGGCAGGTTCGGGTTATAGGCCCAGGATTCCTGCGGCATGAAGGATTCGGTCGGCGTGTGCAGGCCGTAGAAGATCACATCGATGATCGCCTGCTTGTTGATCGAGGCGTAGAGCGCCTGGCGCACCGCCTTGTCGCCGAGCACCGGGTTCTCGAGGTTCGGCATCAGCACCTCTAGCGAGGCGCTCGGGATCTTGGCGACCTTGCGGCCGGGCAGCTTGACCGCCTCCGCGTAGAAATTCGCCGGGATGCCGGTGCCGACGATGAGATCGACCTGGCCGGTGCGGAACTGGGCGTAGAGCGCGGTCTGGTCGGGCACGTATTTCAGGACGGCGCGCTCCAGATAGGGGCCCTTGCCGTGGTATTTCTCGTTGGCGACGAGCTGGATGTTGTCGCCGGGCGTGCGCGTGCCCCATTTGAACGGGCCGGTGCCGACGGGCGCGGCGTTGAACGGCGCGGTGTTGGGATCGGCCGCCTTCTCCAGCAGGTGCTTTGGCACGATGAAGGTGTTGGAGAGCAGCGCGAGATAGGGCGCATAAGCCTTTTCCATCCGCCAGGAGATCTCGTTGCCCTTGGCGACGATGTCCTTGACCAGCGCGTGGCCGACGCGGGTGCGGGCCTTGAAGCCCGGCGCGTTGATCAGCTCGAGCGTGTATTTCACGTCCTCGGCGGTGAACGGCGTGCCGTCGTGCCAGGTGACGCCGTCGCGCAGCTTCACCTTCCAGGCGAGGCCGCCCTCGGAGATGCCGCCATTGGCCTCGCTCGGCACCTCGACCGCGAGGTCGGGCATCAGCGAGCCGTCGGGCTGGGCCAGCCACAGCGTGTTGAAGACCTGCATCCAGACGGTCTCGTCGACCTCGATGCCCGGCATCAGCGGGTTGAAGGCGGTCGGCTCCTGCGACAGGCCGACGACGACCTGGCCGGTCGGCTTGGCGGGAGGCGGAGGCGGCGCCTTGGTCTGGGCGCGCGCGCCGAAACCGGAGGCGGCGAGCAGGCCGCCGGCACCGAGCGCGAGGATGTCGCGGCGATGCAGCGCCGGGAGGGCGAGGCCGGAGGCAGGCATCCTGTCGGAAGGCTTGGTCATCGCAGATCCCCTGTCATCGTTGTTTGCGGTCCGTTCCGCCGCCATCCGTCTCGCGGATCGAGGCGCTCGTCCGAGCTTCCGCTCAGGCTAGGCCGGACGGCGGTCGCGGGGGTGCCGATCGTCGCATCGCAGCGGATAGAATCTGCCGATTCGCCGGATATGTTCGGCATAGGCTTTCGCCGCGATCGGTTTTGATGGAAGGCCCCGAGGCAGGCGCCGGTTCCGGACCGCCGATCCCGATCACTCAAGGACGACGACGCATGGCGCCCCCGGTCACCCGCATCCGCAGCGACGAGACGCTGCCGCATTCCGCCGACGTCGTCGTCATCGGCGGCGGCGTCGCCGGCATCGCGACGGCCTATCATCTGGCGAAGAAGGGGCATTCCGTCGCGGTCGTCGAGAAGGGCTATGTCGCCGGCGAGCAGTCGAGCCGGAACTGGGGCTGGTGCCGCCAGCAGAACCGCGACCTGCGCGAGTTGCCGCTGGCCCAGCATGCGCTCGAGATGTGGAAGGGGCTCAACGAGGAGCTCGGCGCCGACACCGGCTTCCGCCATACCGGGCTGACCTACGTCACGACCAGGCCGGGCGACCTCGACACCTGGTCGCGCTGGATCGACAAGGCGCGCGAGATGCAGATGCACAGCCGCGTGCTCTCCGCCGAGGAGGCGAGGGCGATGACGCCGGGCTCGACCGAGAGCTGGGTCGGCGGCGTGCATTCGCCGAGCGACGGCAAGGCCGAGCCGGCGCTGGCCGTGCCGGCCATCGCGGAGGGCGCACGCAAGCTCGGCGCCACCATCCATCAGGACTGCGCCGCGCGCGGGCTCGAGACCTCGGCCGGCCGGGTCTCGGCGGTCGTCACCGAGAAGGGCACGATCAGGACGCAGGCCGTGCTGGTCGCCGGCGGCGTCTGGACCTCGATGTTCTGCCGGCATCACGGCATTGACATGCCGCTCGCCGGCGTGCAGTCGACCTCGTTCTTCACCGCGCCTGCCCCCGAGATCACGCTGGGGGGCATCTCGACGCCGGACGTCGCCTTTCGCCGCCGGCTCGACGGCGGCTACACCATCGGCATCAGCGGGCGCGGCCTGCTCCGGCTCAGCCCGCAGGGCATGATGTACGCCAGGCCGTTCTGGCGCACCTTCAAGAAGCGACACAGGCTGCTGACGATCCGGGCCGACAAGACCTTCTTCGCCGGGCCGGAGGCGCTGATGCGCTGGAGCAACGACAGCGTCTCGCCCTTCGAGCGGATGCGCACCTACGACCCGCCGCCCCAGGAGAAGCTGATCTCCTTCGCGATGAAGCGCATCGGCGAGATCTACCCGCAGCTCGCCGGCGTCGAGATCAGGCACAAATACGGCGGGCTCATCGACTTCACGCCCGACTGGGTGCCGGTGATCTCGGCGATCGACAAGCTGCCCGGCCTGCACGTCTCGGCCGGCTTCTCCGGTCACGGCTTCGGCGTCGGGCCTGCGGCGGGCCGGCTCGCGGCCGACCTCATCACCGGCGATGCGCCGATCGTCGATCCCCACCCCTACCGCTACAGCCGCCTCGTCGACGGCAGCGATCTCGGCGAGCCCGGCATGATGTGAGGCTTGGCCGCGCAGGGCTTGCGCGACCGCGCCGTCCTCGGCGATAGGCTTGAGGCCTGATCCGCCGGAGCCTCGAGCCATGAAGACGATCCTCGACTGCGCGCAGGCGCTGGCCAGCGGCGCGACCACGGCGCGCAAGCTGGTCGAGGACTGCCTCGAACGCATCGCCGACCCGGCGGGGGAAGGAGCGCGCGCCTTCGTCAGCGTCTCGGCGGACGCCGCCCGCGCCGCGGCGGACGCCCATGACGGCCTGCGCAAGGCCGGCCGCGCGCCCTCGGCCTTCGCCGGCATCCCCTTCGCGGTGAAGGACCTGTTCGACGTCGCCGGCGAGCGCAGCATGGCGGGCTCGAAGGCGCTCGCGGATGCTGCTCCCGCAAAGGCCCATGCGCCGACGATCGCGCGCATGCTGGCGGCCGGCTTCGTGCCGGTCGGCCGCACCAACATGACCGAATTCGCTTATTCCGGCATCGGCGCGAACCCGCATTACGGCACGCCGACGAGCCCGTGGGACCGGGCCTCGAAACGCATTCCCGGCGGCTCGTCCTCCGGTTCGGCGGTCGCGGTCGCCGACGGCATGGCGGTGGTCGCGCTCGGCAGCGACACCGGCGGCTCCTGCCGCATCCCGGCGGCGCTCTGCGGCGTCACCGGCTACAAGCCGACGGCGCGGCGCGTGCCGCTCGACGGCGTCGTGCCGCTGTCGTCGAGCCTCGATTCGCTCGGGCCGATCGGCGTGGGCGTCGCCTGCTGCGCCATCGTCGACGCGGTGCTGGCCGGCGAGACGACCGCCGTCCCGAAACCGCGCCCGCTGGCGGGACTTAGGCTCGCGATCCCGGTCGAGATCGTACGCAACGGCATGGATGCGACAGTCGCCGCGACCTTCGACCGGGCAATCGCCACATTGTCGAAGCTAGGCGCGCAGATCGTCGAGAAGAGCTTCCAGCCGCTCCTCGACATCGGCAAGGCGATGTCGAGGGGTGGCCTCGTCGCGCCCGAGGCCTATGACTGGCACCGCGAGCTTCTGGTCGCCAAGGGCGCGCTCTACGATCCGCGCGTGAGGAGCCGCATCGAGACCGGTCCCCAGATCCCGGCGCCCGATTATGTCGGGACGATCGCGGCACGGACGCACATCTGCCGGGCGATGGACGTTCTGACGGCCGATTATGATGCGCTGGTGATGCCGACCGTGCCGATCGTCGCGCCGCGTCTCGACGAACTGGCCGAGGATGCCGAATACTTCCGTTTGAACGCGCTCCTGCTGCGCAATCCCAGCCTCGGCAATTTTCTCGACCGCTGTTCGATCAGCCTGCCCTGCCACGCGGCGGGCGAGGCGCCGGTCGGGCTGATGCTGGTCGGCGAGACCGGCGGCGACGCGGCGCTGTTTGCGGTCGCGGCGGGGATCGAGGCGGCCTTGCGCGGCTGAGTCCGGCACCGCTCACCCCCGCAATCCATGCTTCCAGACGCCGGCCGATCGGCAGAATCTGTGGCTGCGATGGCCCGATCGCGCCGCACCTCTCGCATCGCGGGGCTAGTCTCGTCGTCACGGCGGCACCGGGCCCGGCCGGACGAGCGAGCGAGACCATGACCAGCAAGCGGCCGAAATTCATCACCTTCGACTGCTACGGCACCCTGATCAATTTCGAGATGGCGCCGGCGGCCCGGCGGGTCTACGGCGCGCGCCTGTCGCCGGCGGCGATGGACCGCTTCTGCGAGGAGTTCAGCGCCTTCCGTCTCGACGAGGTTCTCGGGCCGTGGAAGCCCTATCCCGAGGTGGTCCACAACGCGATCGAGCGGGCGTGCAAGCTGCTGGCTGTCGCCTTCGATCCCGCCGACGCGCAGGCGATCGTCGCCGAGATCCCGGGCTGGGGCCCGCATCCGGACGTGCCGGCCGGCCTCGCCAAGGTGGCGCGGGAGATTCCGCTGGTGATCCTGTCGAACTCGATGACGGCGCTGATCCCGCACTCTGTCGCCAGGCTCGGCGCGCCCTTCCATGCGGCCTACACTGCGCAGGAGGCTCAGGCCTACAAGCCCCGGATGCAGGCCTTCGAATACATGTTCGACATGCTCGGCTGCGGCCCGCAGGACGTGATGCACTGCTCGTCGAGCTTTCGCTACGACCTGATGACGGCGCACGACATGAAGATCGGCCAGCGCGTCTTCGTCAATCGCGGCCACGAGCCGCCGAACCCCTATTACGGCTATCAGGAAATCAGGGACATCGGCGGGCTGCCTGCGCTGGTCGGTCTGTGACGCAATCGCCGCTGCCGAAGGGAGGACTGCGCCGCCTTCAGTGCCGCCAATCCTGCCAGCGGTAATACGCTCCGACGAAGGGCAGGAACCAGGGCGGGCCGAAATGGCCGGGCACCGCCGGCCAGTCGAGCCCCGCGAAGGGATTGGCGTTGACGTCGCCGGCCATGATCTTCGCCATCGCCTGCCCCATATGCACCGACATCTGCGTGCCATGGCCGCTATAGCCCAGCGCGTAGAACAGGCCGTCGCGCTCGCCGGCGCGCGGCAGGCGGTCGGCGGTCATGTCGACGAGGCCGCCCCAGCAATAATCGATCGCCACGCCCCTCAGCTCCGGAAACAGCTCCAGCATGCGGGCATGCAGGATCGCGCCGCTCCTGGCGTCGGATGTCGGGTTCGACAGGGCGAAGCGGGCCCGGCCGCCGAAGATCAGCCGGTTGTCCGGCGTCAGGCGGAAATAGTTGCCGATGTTCTTGGTCGTCGTCGCGGTGCGCCGCGTCGGCATGATCGCGGCGGCGAGGTTCGGCGAGAGCGGTTCGGTCGCGATGATGAAGCTGCCGACAGGAACGATGCGCCGCCTCAGCCAGGCGAACGGCCCCCGCCGCGACGCGCCCGTCGCCAGCAGGACCTGCTTCGCCTCGATCGCGCCGCGCGTGGTGACGACCCGATGGGCCTGACCGTTCAGCCGGTGCAGGCCGGTGACGCGCGCATCCTCGAAAATGCTCGCGCCGGCCCGCATGGCCGCCTCGGCGAGGCCTGAACCGAAGCGCCCCATATGCATCTGGGCGCTGCGCGGGAAGACGAGTCCGCCATGGAAGCCGTCGGAGCCGATCTCGGCCCGCATCTCTGCCGGTCCGACCACGACGAGATCGGGCTCGACCTCGCGCTGGAGCAGTTCGGCGCTGATCTGGAGCTTGGCGAAGTGCCCGGGCTTGGCGGCGAGCTTGATCTTGCCGCTGCGGATGAAATCGCAGTCGATCCCCTCGCGCGCGACCAGCGCCTCGACCGTGTCGACCGCGATGTCGAAGGCCTTGTAGATCGCTCGCGCGCGCTCGAGGCCGAAGCTCGCGGCGAGGCCGGCGAGATCATGCGCCGTGCCGTTGTTGCAATGCCCGCCATTGCGACCGGAGGCCTCGCCGATGACACGGCCGGCCTCCAGCACCGCGACGCTCGCGCCGGATTTCGCCAAAGCGAGCGCCGCCGACAGGCCGGTGAAGCCGCCGCCGACGATGGCGACGTCGACCGTGCCGGAGGGCGGCGCGGCGGCCGTCGCCGTGAAGTGGGGTGCGCTGTCGAGCCAATAGGGTTCGAGTTTCATCCGGGCCTTCGATCGGCGTCGCGCATGGTGCGCCAGGAGGTGGCACCCATCCATCGGTCAGCGCACAAGTCGCTGTATTGTATGAATTTTACTATTTCCGCCCGGCGGCTCCGCGCCTATATTGACGTGCAAGCCCCGCAGAGTCTCGACAGCCGTGGTCTACCGCTCGGCCAAGCGCAAAATCGACTACGATCTCGACATCCGCGCCATGACTGCGACGGATCTCGGGCAGGCGCATCAATTGTCGATCGAGGTCGGCTGGCCGCACCGGCCCGAGGACTGGCGGCTGGTCTTCTCGCTCGGCCATGGCGTCATCGCCTGCGACGCGATCGGCCGGGCGCTCGGCTCGGCGATGTGGTGGCCCTATGGCGAAGGCCTGGCCTCGGTCGGCATGGTGATCACCTCGCCGCGCATGCAGGCGCAAGGCTCCGGCCGGCGGCTGATGGACCTGATCTTCGCCGAGACCGGCACGCGCGACCTGCGGCTGAATTCGACCCGGGCCGGCTACCGGCTCTACCGCTCGCTCGGTTTCCAGCCGATCGGGCGCATCTTCCAGCATCAGGGCCGGCCGACCGTGCTGGAAGCCGCGCCCGATAGCGACGGGCCGACGCTGCGCGCCGCGACGGCCGCCGATCTGCCGGCGCTGATCCGGCTCGACACGCAAGGCTGCGGCGCGGACCGGTCGCCGGCGATCGCGGCGCTGCTGGCGGTCTCGGTGGGGATCGTCGCCGAGCGCGACGATCAGGCCGTCGGCTTCTCGCTCTGCCGCCCGTTCGGGCGCGGCCATGTCGTCGGCCCGATCGTCGCCGAGGACGACGCGACGGCGATCGCGCTGACGCGGCCGCATGTCGCGGCCCATGAGGGCGATTTCCTGCGCGTTGACACGGCGCAGGAGCACGGCGCCTTCGGTGCCTTCCTCGAGGCGTGCGGCCTGACGATGTACGACACGGTGACGCCGATGATCCGGGGCACCGCGCATGCCGGGACCGGGCCGGCCAGGACGTTCGGGCTGGTCAATCAGGCGCTAGGCTGATTCGCCTGCAATGAGGGTGCTCGAAAATCTGCCGGGGTGAGTCGGCTGGCGTCGTTGTCGAGAACCGGAGCGCAGCGGACTATCATCCGTGAGCACCGGAAGCGCAGAGAGCGGCGTCAGGCGGCCGCCTCGGTGGATTTGCGGGCGCTCTCACACGTCGAACAGCGTTGGCAGCGGGTAACCCGGCTTCTGGATCGGCGACTTGATCACGACGTAGCTGAAATATTTCGAGATGCCGAGATTGCGCTCCAGCATCGTCTCGATCAGCGACTGGTAATGCGTCAGCCCGCGCGTCACGAATTTGACGAGGTAGTCGTAGCCGCCGCTGACCATGTGGCATTCGACCACCTCGTCGATACGCTTCAGCGCCGTCTCGAAGCGGATGAAATACTCCTTGGTGTGGTCGGCGAGCGTGATCTCGGTGAAGACGGTGATGGTCTCGCCGAGCTTCTGCAGGTTGATCGTCGCGCCGTAGCCGGAAATGTATCCGGCCTGTTCGAGGCGCTTGACCCGGAGCAGGCAGGGGCTCGGCGACAGGCCGACCGCATCGGCCAGCACGACATTGGTCATCCGGCCCTGGTCCTGCAGCGCGACCAGGATCTTCATGTCGATACGGTCGAGCCGCACGCCCGGACTCACGGCAAAGGCCCCAACGATCCCATCTCCGTCTCTGCCACGTCGTCTGGACCGGCGTCGACGGAAAGCCTATCCGGTCAGTCGAAGCCGGCAAAGCGAGGATCATGCCGAGAGGCGAAATTCCTGACGGATCTCGGCTTGGACCTCGGGCAGCGCCAGCACGTCGTCGAGCGTCCGGCGCAGGCGCGACACGATCAGGTCGATCTCGGCCTCGCTGCAGCAGAGCGGCGGCGCGAGCCCGATGATGTCGTCGGCGAAGGCGCGGAAGATCACGCCATTGGCATAGCCGCGCGCGAAGAGATGCTCGGGCAGTCTTGCGGCGCGCGAGAACTTCTCCTTGCTGGTTTTGTCGGCGACGAGCTCGATGCCGGCGAGCAGGCCGCGCGCCCGGACCTCGCCGACGAGGGGATGTTGGCTGAGTTCGGCGAGCCTGCGCTCGAAATGCGCGCCGGCGCGCTGGCCGTTGGCGAGGATGCCGCCCTCCTCGTAGAGCCGGATCACCTCGAGCGCGACCGCAGCCGAGACCGGATGGCCGGAATAGGTGTAGCCATGCCCGACCGGGCCGCCGGCGGGCGCATTGTCCCTGATCCCGCGATAGAGCTTTTCGCCGATCGCGAGCGCGCCCATCGGCGCGTAGCCCGAGGTCAGGCCCTTGGCCATGGTCATCATGTCCGGCACCACGCCTTCCGCCTCGCAGGCGAACATCGGGCCGGTGCGGCCGAAGCCGGTGATGACCTCGTCGGCCAGGAAGAGGATGTCGAGCTCGGCCGCGGTCTCCCGCATCGCCCTGAGCCAGCCCTTCGGCGGCACCACGACGCCGCCCGAGCCCAGGATCGGCTCGCAGAAGAAGGCGGCGACGGTGTCGGCCCCGAGCTCCGCGACCTTGGCGCGCAGCGAGGCGACGCTGGCTGCGATCACCGCCGCATCGTCGGAGCCGGTCGGGTTGCGATAGGGATAGGGCGCGGCGACATGATGCCGGACTTGCGCGGAGAAATCGAAATTGGCGTGGAACGGCGCCAGCGCGGTGACGCCGGCCCCGGTCGAGCTCGAACCGTGATAGCCGCGCTCGAGCGAGATGATCGCCTTCTTCGCCGGCCGTCCGGTGGCGTTGTAGTAGAACTGGATCAGGCGCAACGCGCTGTCGATCGCGTCGGAACCGCCGAGCGAGAAATAGATGTGGTTCAGGTCGCCGGGCGTCAGCTCGGCGAGCTTGGCGGCGAGCCGGATCGTCGGCTCGCTGCCGAACGAGAAATAGCCGGTGGCGTAGGGCAGCTCGCGCATTTGGGCGGCGGCCGCCTCGACGATGCTCTCATGGCCGTAGCCGACATTGACGCACCAGAGTCCGGCGAAACCGTCGATCAGCTCATGGCCGTCTGCGTCGGTGACGAAGGCGCCCTTGGCCGACTTCATGACGGTGACGCCGCGCGTCTCGTGGCCGGCCCAGTTGGCGACAGGGTGGACCCAGTGCAGGCGGTCGAGCGCTTCGAGCGAGTTCACGGTCATGGCGGCGGGCCTCGTGCGGGTGGGCTGACTAATCAGTGCGCGTTGGCGTGGAGCGGATGGCGGCGCTGTGGTGCCGATGCCGGTTCGGCGTCACCGAGCTCGCGCAGATAGCGGCCGGGCGTGATGCCGCAGATGCTCTTGAAGTGGCGCGAGAGATGGCTCTGGTCGAAGAAGCCGGCCTCGGAGGCGGCGAGCGCCGGCGGCAGCCCGTCGCGCAGCAGCGCTTTGGCGTAGCGGATGCGGCGATGGCAGATGAAGCGATGCGGCGTCAGCCCGATCTGGCGCCGGAACACCGTGACGAAGCGGCAGACGCTCAGGCCGGCGAGCACGGCGAGCTCGTCCAGCGGCACGCTTTGCGTGAAATGCCGCTCGATATGGCCGAGCGCGCGCTGGATGCCGGGGCTCGGCCGGACGGCCGGCGCGGAACCGGCGGGGATCGATGGCTCATGCATGATCGGCTCTCGCGGCAGCGACGGCGCAAGCCGCCCTCATGCCGCGAGCTTAGCGCCGGAGCAGCAGTGGAAGAGCCGCCGACAGCGGCGCCGGGCGACATCGCCTGCGCTATTGGTCGCCACGGATGGCAGATCGTGCCGCCGCCGGGGACATGGCGGCCGGGCTTGCCTCAGTAGCCGCGCATCCGGTCGACGAGCCCGACCAGCGGCTCTCCCGCCCGGTGACGGCGCAGATTGTCGAGCACCACCTCCACCGCCGTGTCCGGCTGTGTCATGCTGGCGATATGCGGCGTGATCAGCACGCGCGGATCGCTCCACAGCGGGTGGCCGGCGGTGAGCGGCTCGGGATCGGTGACGTCGAGCACTGCTGACGAAATCTGCCCGCTGTCGAGCGCCGCCAGCAGCGCCGTCTGGTCGAGATGGCCGCCGCGGCCGGAATTCAGCAGCCGCGCGCCCTTGGGCAGCTTCGCGAAGAGGTCGGCGTTCAGCATGCCGCGCGTTTCGTCGGTCAGCGGCAACAGGCAGACCAGGATGTCGCTGCGGCCGAGGAAACCGCTCATTTCGGCTTCGCCGGCATAGCACCTGATGCCATCGATCTCACGCCGCGAGCGGCTCCAGCCCGCGACCTGGAAGCCGAAGCCGGCAAGCTTGCGGCAGGCGGCCTCGCCGAGCCTGCCAAGGCCGAGCACGCCGACCCGGCGCCTGGAGGCAGGATAGACCCGGATCTGCTCCCAGACGCCCTGCCGCTGCTGTGCGATGTAGGGCACGAGGTCGCGGTGCAGTGCCAGCACGGCCATGGTCACGTATTCGACCATGCCGTCGACGATGCCGGGCTCGACCATGCGCACAACCGGCAGCTCCGGCGGAAGCCTCGAAAAGTCGAACTGATCGACGCCGGCGCCGACCGAGAACAGCAGTTCGAGATTGGGGAAGCGACCCATGATGTCGTCGGGCGGCAGCCAGGCGGCGAGATAGCGCACGGCCTTCGCGTCGCCCGTTTCAGGCCAGATATGAAAGGGCAGCTCCGGCGCCTTCGCGGCGAAGAGCTTCGCCCATTCGAGGCCGCGGGCCGGGTCGGATTTGTAGACGAACGCCACAGCATGCCCTCTCTGGCTCAACCGAGCGCCTGATTGACGATGGCAAGGGACCGGGCCGGGCCGGCGGCGAAAGGCCTTTCGCCGCGGACCATGCCCTGGGGGGCGCTCACCACCGGCAGACCAGACCCTGCCAGCCAAGCACCGAGGCTGCAGCCGGCCGGAATGTCGATGCGCAGGATCTGGCCCTGCCGCCCGTGCAGCCAATAGCCGATCAGGAGCCGCGCATCGTCGAGGTTCCCGGCAGCGACGGGGCCGATCACGAAGCCCTTGCCGAAACGGCGCAGCACGCTGAAGCCGACCGGAACGCCGCCGCGCTCGAGGATGACGATCTCACCCGTGGCGAGCAGCGAGCCGAGGACATGATCGCGCGGCAGGCCGGTCGCCTGCGTGTCGAGGGCCGCCAGCGTCGCCAGATCGTCGGCGGAGGCAGCGCGAAGACGCTGGTCCGGCTCGAGCAGCGGCGCCGGCTGCGGCAGCGCGATGCCCTGATGCTGGACGACGCCGCCGGACGGCACGAAGCCGGTCTTGGCATAGAGCGGCGCGCCGGCCTCGGTCGCGTTCAACATCAGGCTGCGGCCGGCATTGGCCTGCAGGATCGCCTGCATCAGGCGCTTGCCGAGGCCGAGGCCCTGCAGCGCCGGCGCGACGATGATCATCCCCGTCGTCGCATGGTTTTCGCCATAGTGCCACCAGGACGCGGTCGCGACGATCTCGCGGCCGCGGCAGAGCACCACGCCGGCGCCGAGATCGATGGCGAAGCGCCAGTCCTCGACGCGGTGCAGCCAGCCGACCGCGACCGAGAGGCGATGGCAGGCTTCGGCATCGGCCAACGCGATGGCACGTTGCGTGATCGGTTCCTGGGCGGGGACGGCGGACATAACGGCTCCTGGCGGTATCCGCCGGCTCTAGCAGCCGGCGATGCCGTTTTCGAGGAGCTATCGCGAATGCGGCGTCGCGGGATTGGATCATCTTGCCGGCCGCGTGGCCGGAGCGCCCGGTCAGACCGTCTCGGTGACCTTGCGCAGATGCGGCGGCTTGTCGGGATCGAGCCCGCGCGACCGCGCGAGCCCGGCGAGCCCGCCATAGAAGGCGCGGATCTGGGCGAGCGGGACGAGCGGCGCCGCAAGTCCGGAGGGCAGAGGCAGCGCGATGCCGGGCATGGCGGACATGCCGGCATGCAGGACGCCGGCGCCGAGTTCGCCCATGCGCTGCGCGACGGCGCGGGCGCTCTCGCCGCCCTCGTCGCCGGGATCGAGCACGATCGCCGGGAAGCCCGGCCCGACCAGCGCCAGCGGTCCGTGCAGAACCTCGGCCGCGCTGTAGGCCTCGGCATGGATGCGGCAGGTCTCCTTGAACTTCAGCGCCATTTCCTGGGCGATGCCGAGACCCCAGCCGCGCCCGACGACATAGAGGCTCTGCGCCTCGGCGAGCCCCGCGAGTGCCGGACCCCAGTCGCAGGCGCCGGCCCGGTCGAGCGCCGTCGGCGCATCCTCGCAGGCCTGCCCCAGCGCCGCGTCGCCGCTCCAGGCGGCGGTGAGTTGCAAAAGCGCGAAACAGGCGGCGAGAAAGGTTTTCGTCGCAGCGACGCTGCGCTCCGGTCCGGCGCGCAGCGGCAGCAACACGTCGACGAGGCCGGCCAGCGGCGAGGCCTCGTCGTTGACGAGCCCGACGACGAGCGCGCCGCTGCGTTTGGCGGCTTCGGTCAGGCGCAGCGCATCCGGGCTGCGGCCCGATTGCGAGATCGCGATGAAGAGTGCGCCGTCGAGCTTCGGCTCGCCGCCATAGACCGAGGCCAGGCTCGGGCCGAGCGAGGCGACGGGCAGGCCGAGGCAGCGCTCGATCAGGTATTTGCCATAGGTCGCGGCATGGTCGGAGGAGCCGCGCGCGCAGGTCGCGACGAAGGCCGGCGGCCGCTTCGCCAGTTGCGCGGCGAGCCCGGCCATCGCCGGCGCGTTCTCCGCGAGCTGTCGCCGGATGACCGCCGAAGCCTGTGCGGCCTCCGCGGTCAGCATCGCTTCAGGCATGGACGGTCTCCGGCGATTCGAGCACGCCACCCGCTAGCATGAGAACCTCCGTCGGATCGAGCCTCATCCCGGCGCCGCCGACGGCGCGGACCGACAGGCTGCCACAGGCGATGCCCTCGGCCAGCGCCTGCGCTTCCGGCCGGCCGGCGAGCCAGGCCGCCAGGAAGCCGGCGTTGAAGGCGTCGCCCGCGCCGGTCGTGTCGACCACTGATCCTGCCGTCGGCGCCGGCAGCCCGATCGCCTCGCTGCCGCTGAACAGGCGCGCGCCGGCGGCGCCGTCCTTGAGCGCGACGACCGGGAAATGCCGCGACAGTCGGCGCCCGGCCTGCGCGATGTCGTCGGTGCCGGCGATGGCGCGCGCTTCGGCGGCGTTCGGCAGGAAGACGTCGACGCCGGTGCAGCGGGCGACGAGGTCGGGCTCGGCGATGAGATCGTCGTCCCAGCTCGGATCGAGCGAGACACTCAGGCCCGCGCGCTTGGCGCGCGAGACCAGATCGGGGATTTCCGCCAGCGTCGCGAATTCGGCGATGTGGAGATGGCGCGCCTGCGGGCTCGCCAGCGCCGCGTCGAGCGTCGCAGGCCGTGCCGGGCCGGCACGCCGCGACAGGAAGGCGCGCTCGCCGCCCTGGACGATCACCACGGTCGGCTGAGGGCCGGCATCGTCGGCGCTCTCCAGCCAGCGCAGATCGACGCCGCTGGCGGTGAGCTGGGGCTCGAGCGCCTGCGAGAGCGGATCGAGGCCGAGCCGGGCCAGCAGCGCCGCCGGCCGGCCGAGGCTCGCCAGATGCGCGGCGGTGATGAAGCCGCCGCCGCCCGGCACCAGCGCGACCGTCTCGGCGAACCGCTCCTGGCCGAGGACCGGCATCGCGGAAAGCCCGCGGAAGACGAGGTCGCAATAGAGCCGGCCGATGCACAGGACCGACGCCGCGTCGGAGCTCACAGGGCCCGCTCCGAGATCGCGTCGAACAGCACCAGCGCATCCGCCGCGGCGCCGACCCGTACCGGCGCGCCGACTGCGGGCGACGCCTTGGCCGGGGCGGAAGCGACGAGCAGCCCCTGCTGCGTCTCGACATGCAGGAACGTCTCCGAACCCAGCGGCTCGACGACGGCGACGGTGCCGGTCAGGCTGAAGGGCGCGGTCTCGCCCTCGCCGAGCAGGCGCAGGTTCTGCGGGCGCACGCCGACCAAGACGCCCCCCTTTGTCTCGCCGAGCCGCCCGGCCAGCGGAATGGTGTTGTCGGCGAGGCGCAGCAGCGACCCGGCCGCCTCGCCGGTCAGGATGTTCATCGTCGGCGAGCCGATGAAGCGGGCGGTGAAGACGTCGGCCGGCCGCTCATAGAGCTCCATCGGCGCGCCGATCTGCAGGATGCGGCCCTCGCGCATCACCACGATGCGGTCGGCCAACGTCATCGCCTCGACCTGGTCGTGGGTGACGAAGACGATGGTGGTGCCGAGGCGCTGGTGCAGGCGCTTGATCTCCAGCCGCATCTGGGCGCGCAGCTGCGCGTCGAGATTGGAGAGCGGCTCGTCGAACAGGAAGGCGGCTGGATCGCGCACCATCGCGCGGCCGATGGCGACGCGCTGGCGCTGCCCGCCCGAGAGGGCCGAGGGCTTGCGCTCGAGCAGGGCCTCCAGCCCAAGCACTTTCGCGGCCTCCTCGATGCGGCGGCGCTTCTCCTCCTTGTCGAGCCTGGCGGTGTGCAGGCCGAAGCCGATGTTTTGCGCGACGCTCATATGCGGGTAGATCGCATAGTTCTGGAACACCATGGCGATGTTCCGGTCCTTCGGCTCGAGCTGGTTCACGGTGCGGCCGCCGATGGTGATCGTGCCGCCGTCGATGTCCTCTAGCCCCGCGATCATGCGCAAAGTCGTCGACTTGCCGCAGCCCGACGGGCCGACCAGGACGACGAATTCGCCCTCGGTGATGTCGAGGTCGATGCCGTGGACGACCTGCGTCCTGCCGTAGCGCTTGACCAGGCCCTGGAGTGCTATGGCTGCCATCACGCGTCTCCGATCAGTTCGGCGAAGGCCGCGTCGAGCTCGCGGCGCGCGGAGGCTTCGCGCGCGGCGATCGCGGTCGCTGCCTGCGCGGCTGCGCCGAGTGCCGCGCGGTAGCCCGAAAGCGCCGCGCCGAGCGCTTGCGGCCCCGGCCCGCCGAAGCGCTCGCGCATCGCGACGAAATGCTCCGGCGAGACGGCCTCGGCAAATTCGGCCGCGCTCAGCGCCGGCTCGCGCCCGGCATGGCGCCGGAACGCCTCGGCGAAGGGCGCGTGGCCGTCGCGCGGCAGGTCGCCGTCGGCGGCCACCACGGCGCGTGCGACGTCGGCCGCGATCTCGTGCGCGGTGCGGAAGGACAGGTCCTCCCTGCGCACCAGCGTGTCGGCGAGCTCCGTGATGGTGATGCAGGAGCGGCGGATGTTCTCCGCCACGCGGCGCCCGTCGACCCGCAGCGCCGGCAGAAGCGCCGCCATGAGATCGAGCACGCGCTCTCCCGTCGCGAAGGCCTGGTATCCGGCCTCGTTGGTCTCGCCTTCGGAATCGTTCATGTCGGTGAAGGGTGTGTTGTGGACGATGTCGCGCACCAGCCTGGCCCGCGCGACCGTCTGCGAGGCGAGATGGCGCAGATGTTCGATTGGCACCGGATTGCGCTTCTGCGGCATGATCGAGGAGATTTGCACGAAGGCGTTCGGAACATAGAGCTGCCCGACCTCGAAGGCGGTCCAGACCTGCAAATCCTGGATCAGCCGGCCGAGATGCAGGAAGACCAGTTCGAGCGCGCTGTAGGTCGCGGTCTGGTAGTCGACCGAGGCGATGCAGCCATAGGAGTTCTGCAGCGGCGCGGCGAAGCCGAGGAGATGGGCGACGCGGGCGCGGTCGAGCGGGAAGCCCGAGGTCGTGATCGCGGCCGCGCCCATCGGCGAGAGATCGACCAGACCGCGCGCCTGCACCAGTCGCTCATGGTCGCGCTGCATCACCTCGATCGCGGCGGCGAGATAATGCCCGAAGGTCGTCGGCTGGGCCGGCTGGCCATGGGTGTAGGCGACGATCAGCGTCGCCTTCTCGCGCTCGGCCAGTGCCAGCGCAGCCTCGATCAGCGCCCTGAGCTTGCCGGCGAGCCGGTCGAGCTTCGGCTTCAAAGCGAGCTTGAACAGAGTGTGGTCGATGTCGTTGCGCGAGCGGCCGGTATGGAGCCGGCCGGCATCGTCCGGGGGCAGCCGTGTCTTCAGCTCGCGCTCGATCAGGAAGAAGAAATCCTCGACGCTGCCGTCGTAAGCCAGCGCCGCCGGGTCGATCTCGGCGTCGATGGCGGCGAGCGCCCGGGCGATGCGGCCGGCGGTGGCGCGTGGCAGGATGCCGGTCTCGGCCAGCATGACGAGATGGGCCCGGTCGATGGCGCGGAAGCCCGCGACGTGATGCGTCTTCGCCCCGTCGAAGAGCGGCCGCAGCACCGTCTCCCGGTAGACCGGATCGGGGAAGACGGAGGCATCGCTCTGTCGGGGGTCGGCGTGGTCGGTCATGTCAGCCCTTCAGCCCGGCGAGCACGACGCCGCGCACGATATAGCGCTGCAGCAGCAGGAAGACGGTCAGCGTCGGCAGGGTCGCCAGCGCAGCCCCGGTCATGATCAGCTCCCACTGGATCTGCGATTCGACCGCGAAGGACGAGAGCCCGACCGGCAGCGTGTAGCGCTCCTTGCTCGTGGTCACGATCAGCGGCCAGATGAAGGCCGTCCAGTTGCTCAGGAAGGTGAAGATCGCCAGCGCCGAGAGCGCCGGCGTCACCAGCGGCATGGCGATGCGCCAGAAGATCGAGAATTCGTTCAGGCCGTCGACGCGGGCGGCCTCGAGGAAGTCGTTCGGCACGGTCTCGAAGAACTGCTTCATCAGGAAGGTGCCGAAGGCCGTCATCATGCCGGGAAACATGATGCCCCAATAGCTGTCGAGCCAGCCGAAGTTCTTGGCCATGACATACCAGGGGATGACCAGCATCTCGGTCGGGATCATCAGTGTCGACAGGATCGCGAGGAAGACGAGATAGCGGCCGCGGAACTGGAATTTCGCCAGCGTATAGCCGACCAGGCTGTCGAAGAAGACGTTCGAGAGCGTGACGATCGTCGCGATGGCGAAGGAGTTGGCGAACCAGCGCAGGAAGCGCCCGTCGGCCAGCACCGTGGCGTAGTTGTCGAGCGTCGGATGAGCCGGCAGGAAGGCGAGATCGTAGATCTCGGAGGCGTCCTTCAGCGAGGTCGAGAACATGAAGGCGAGCGGCGTCACCATCAGCAGGCCGCCGCCGAGCAGGACGAGCCAGGCGAGGATGCGGCCGGGCTGGAACCGACCGGGCACGAGGGCGGCGAGCGCGGCCATCAGCGGTCCCTCAGCAGGCGCAGCTGCACCAGCGAGACGAGCAGCAGCGCCATGAACAGCACGACGGTCTGGGCCGCCGCATAGCCCATGTCGAAGGACGAGAACGCCGTCTGGTAGATCATCAACACCAGCGGCTTGGTCGCGTTCAGCGGCCCGCCGGGATCGCCGCTGGTCATGTTGTAGACCTGGTCGAAGATGCGCAGGAAGCCGATCGAGGAGAACACCACGAGGAAGACGATGGTCGGCTTCAGCAGCGGCAGCGTGATGCGGCGCAGGATCGTCAGATTCGAGACGCCGTCGATGCGCGCGGCCTCGTAATAGGTCGTCGGGATGGCGCGAAGGCCAGCGAGGAAGATCACCACCTGGAAGCCGAGCCCCGCCCAGATCGCCGGCGCGAGCACCGCCGGCAGCGCCTGCGTCGTCGAGCGCAGGAAGGGCTGCTGGGCAAAGCCGAGCGACGAGAGCGCGCCGTTGATCAGGCCGATCGGCACCGGCTGGTAGAACCAGCGCCAGACCCAGGCCATGGCGGCGGCCGTCGTCAGGAAGGGCAGGAAGTAGAGCGCCCGGATGAAGCCGTGCATGAAGCGCACGCGGTCGAGATGATAGGCGATGGCGAAGGCCAGGGTCAGGCTGAGCGGCGTGCCGATGGCGAGATAGAGCACGGTGTTGCGGAACACCTGCCAGAACACCGTGTCGGTCCAGAGCCGCTGGAAATTCGCCGCGCCGATGAATTTCGGCGGCGTCAGCAGGTTCCAGTTCGTGGTCGCGATCCAGAACGCCTCGAGCGTCGGGTAGAACCGGATCAGCGCGTAGAAGGCGATCGGCACGCCGAGGAACGCCCAGGCCCAGACGACCTGCTTCTGGCGCAGGCTCAGGCCGGACCAGAGGCCGGTGGCGGAGGTCTCTTGAGGCGATGACATGCTCATTGTGAGCGACCCGATCTCACGCCCGAACCACACCGTCATCCTGGGCTTCGCGCAGCGAAGTCCCGGGATCCATCGGAGAGTGCCGGAGCGCTAAGATGGATCCCGGAGCTGCGCGGCTTCGCCGCTTGTCCAGGATGACGAGGTGGTTCACCAGCGAGCCAGAAGGCCCTTACTTCTTGTAGAACTTGTCGAGGATCGCCTGCTCCGCCTTGGCCGCTTCCGCCAGCGAGGCCTTGGCGTCCTGGTTCTGGATCATGACGCGGTTGATCATGTCGAGCGCGACCTGGCGCTGGGCCAGTTCGTCGACGAAGACCGTCGCGTGCGAGTAGTTCAGCGCCTTGAGGAACGGGCCGTAGACCGGATGGGTCAGGTTCTTCTCGGTCTCGGCCGCTTCCTTGCGGGCCGGCAGCTCGCCGACCGTCTCTAGCCAGAGCTGCATCGCCTCGGGCGTCGTGACGAAGGCCATGAACTTCTTGGCGGCCTCGAGCTTCGGGCCTGTCGGCTTCGTCGTGATCGCGTTGACCCAGTAGCTGGCGAAGTTCGACTTCTTGCCATCGGCGCCGGCCGGCAGTTCGGCGACGCCCCATTCGAAGGCCTTGATCGCGCCGAAGCCGCCGAGCCGGAACGAGCCGTCGATCGTCATCGCGGCGCGGCCGGCGCGGAAGGCGGCCTGGCCCTCGTCCATGAAGCCGACCTGGCCGACCTTGTGGACGCGCTGGAGATCGGCATACCAGTTCAGCGCCTTCTCGCCGGCCTCGCTGGCATAGGTCACCGACTTGTTGTCGTCGCTGAACGGCGCGCCGCCGTTCTGGCGCACCAGCACCTCGCGCCACCAGTGATTGTCCTGTCCCGGGAAATCGAGCGTGACGCCGGCCGAGAGCATGTTGCCGGCGGCATCGCGCTTGACCGTCTTCTTCGCCGCGTCGAGGAAGTCGGCGATGGTCACCGGGGGCTTGGCCGGATCGAGCCCCGCTTCCTGGAACAGCTTCTTGTTGTAGAACAGGGCGAGCGAGCGCACCGCGGTCGGCAGGCCGTAATACTCGCCGTCGCGCTTCATCGCCTGGACGATCGGATAGAAGTCCTTCTCGATCGCAGCCGGCGGGAAGGCGTCGCGCGGCAGCGGCTGGACGAATTTCGCGGCGACGAAATTGTCGAGCCAGCCATAGAACAGCTGGACCACGTCCGGACCCTGGCCGGCCGGCATCGCGGCGGCGATCTTGGTCTGGTAGTCGGCATAGGGGAAGGTCGTCTGCTTGACCTTGATCGTCGGATTGGCGGCCTCGAAGCGCTTGATCAGTTCGGTCATCGCCTTGACGCGGGCGTCGAAGACATACTGCCAGTATTCGATCTCGACGGTCTGCGCCTTCGCGCCGGCGACCGCGCCGACCGACACCATCAGGCCCAACAGCATTCCGCGAAAGCCGCGCATGATCCGCTCCCCTGTTTCCGTCGCGCCGCCTTTGCGAGGCCGGCGGCCTATCCGCCGCGATGCTCCTCCCGCCGCCACGGGCCTGTCAATCGATTAATTCACTTGAGTTGGATTAATCGCCAGCGCAGGTTGCAGGAGACGAACCCGGGTTCACCATGCCGCATCGCAGGCCGCCTCCCTCGCGCAGCGTCGCGCTCGGCGCCAACCCGGGGCGGACGCGCGGCCACAACCGCCGCGTCGTGCTGGAGACGGTGCGCCAGCATGGCCGGCTCGGCCGCTCCGACATCGCCGGGCTGACGCAGCTGACCGCCCAGGCGGTCTCAAACATCGTCGCCGAGCTGGTCGCGGACGGCTTCCTGATCGAGCAAGGCCGCCGGCGCACGGCGCGCGGCCAGCCGCCGGTCGAGCTCGCGGTCAATCCCGATGGCGGCATGACGGCGGGCATCGAGATCGCGGCCGACCATGTCACCACCGTGCTGGTCGATCTTGCGGGCCAGATCCGCGGGCAGCGCATCGTCGCCCTGCCGGACACGGCGTTCGAGACGGTGTGCCGGGTCGCCGCGGCGGAGCTGTCGCTCGCCCGCGGCGCCCGCGACCTGCCGCGACGTCTGCTCGGTTGCGGCGTGGTCATGCCCGGCCCCTTCGAGGTCGAGGGCATGCGCTCGGTCGGCGCGGTGACCTTGCCGGGCTCGGCCGATCGCGATGCAGGCAGGCTGCTCACGGAGGCACTGGGAACGCCCGTGACGATCGAGAACGATGCGACGGCGGCGGCGGTCGGCGAGCATCTGCACGGCGTCGCGCGCAACCTGCGGCATCTCTGCCTGATCTATTTCGGCGCCGGCCTCGGGCTCGGCACGATCATCGCCGGGCAGCCGCATCGCGGTACCTGGGGCAATGCCGGCGAGATCGGCCACATCCCGGTCGTCGCCGGGGGGCGTGCCTGTGCCTGTGGCGGGCGCGGCTGCCTCGAACGCTATGCCTCGGCCCATGCGCTCGGCGAGGCGCTGCGGGCCGAGGGCATCGTCGCCGCCGGCCCGGACGAAATCGCGCGGCTGCATGCTGCCGGCCATCCCGCGCTGGCGGCCTGGATCACGACGACGGCGGGCCTGCTCGCGCCCGTCGTCGCCATGCTGGAGAACCTGTTCGACCCCGAGACGGTCGTGCTTGGCGGCGGGCTGCCCGATGCCGTGATCGACGCTCTGATCGCGGCGATGGCGCCGCTGCCGCTCTCGGTGGCGGAGCGGCCGGACCGGGCGACGCCGCGGCTGCAGCGCGGCGCCACCGGCCGGCTGACGGCGGCTCTGGGTGCAGCTGCCCTGCCGTTGCTCGACACCATGGTGCCGCGGCTGACGCGAACCGAACTGACGCCGCCGGATTTCGGCGAGGCCGCCGGCTGAGCGCGGCTTCAGGCCCGCGCCGCGGTCACCACGATCTCGATCAGCGTCGTGCCGCCGAGATCGGCGACGCCGACGGTCGCCCGCGTCGGCAACTGGTCGCCGAAGAAGGCGGTCCAGACCGGGTCCATCTCCGTCTTCATCGACAGGTCGGTGACGAAGATCGTCGCCGCGACGATCGCCTTGCGGTCGAGCCCGACCTCGCCGAGATAGCCCTCGATCTTGGTCAGGATGTTCTGCGTCTGCGGCCCCATCGACTGGCTGGTGTCGTCGGCCACGGTGCCGCCGACGAAGACGATCGCACCGACCTCGACGACGCGGTTCTGGATCGGCGTGCGGATGGAACGGGTGATGGTCATGGCTCTGTCTCCAGGTTGAAAAGGTTAGTGCGCCGTGGCCGAAAAGCGGCCGATGTCGAGCCCGTCGATCGGGACGTTGCTCGCTCCCGTCGCGATGATCTCGGCCATCACCGCGCCGGCGCCGGGGCCGAGCTGGAAGCCATGGGCCGAGAAGCCGAACTGATGGTAGACGCCCTCGTGCTGGCGGCTGCGCCCGAAGCAGGGCAGGTCGTCCGGCATGCGCGCCTCGATGCCGGCCCAGGCGCGCGCGATCACGGCCGAGCGCATCACCGGGAAGACGTCCCAGACCGTGCCGGCGCTGACCGCGAGCTTGCGCCAGTCGAGCACGGTCCGGTTCTCCTCCGGGAAGGCCCGGCCGAGATGGCCGCCGCCGATCAGCACGGTGCCGTTGTCGAACTGCTTGAAGGAGAGTTTCCGGCCGCGCAGGATCACCACGGGCCTGATGAAGGCCGGCATCGGCGTGGTGATCATCAGCATCGGCGCGATCACCTCGAGCGGCACCGGTTCGCCGAGCGCTGCCGCGATCCGGCCGGCCCAGGCGCCGGCGGCGTTGACGATACGGGGCGCGAGATAGTTGCCCGCATCGGTGACGACGCGCCAGTTTCCGCCGTCGCGCGCCACGGCCTCGACCCTGACGCCTTCGCGGATCGTCGCGCCGAGCGCTTCGGCCTTGCGCTTGAAAGCCTGCGTCGCGCGTAGCGGAATCGCCGCGCCGTCGCGGCGCGAAACCACGCCGCCGGGGCAGGTTTTGGCAACGGCCGGCACGAGGCGGCGCAGCTCGGCGCCGTCGATCAGCTCCTCGTGATGGAAGCCGCGCAGCGTCAGGTCGTCGACGCGGGCGCGGCAGGTCTCGAGATCGGCCTCGTTCTCGGCGACCAGCACCTGCCCGTCGCTGGTGAAGCCGCAATCGTCGTCGATCAGGCTTTCGATGTCGTGCCAGAGCGCCATTGAGGCATTGGAAAGCGGAATCTCGGCGACATGGCGGGCGAGCTGGCGCACGCCGCCGGCATTGACGCCCGAGGCATGGCGGCCGGCATGGTCCTTTTCGATTAGGATGACCGAGAGGCCGCGCAGGGCGCAGTGCAGCGCGGTCGAGCAGCCATGGATGCCGCCGCCGATGACGATGACGTCGGCGCTGCGCGCGTCCGTCACCGTACTACCGCCGTCACCGCCGCTTCGGTCTGCGGCAGGGCCGCGAGCTCGGCCAGCGTCACCGGCTTCACCGGCGGGCGCAGGCGGTAATAGCCGATCTCGGCCGGCGTCGTGTCGCGCGCCTCGGCGATCAACTCGACGACCGTCGGCCCGCAGAGCCTGCCCTGGCACGGGCCCATGCCGCAGCGCAGGAAGGCCTTCATCTGGTTGGGGCCGGTGACGCCGAGGCGGCTCGCCGTGTCGCGGATCTGCCCGGCCGTGACCTCCTCGCAGCGGCAGACGATGGTGGCGTCGTCGGGGGGCGCCAGAAACTGGGGCGCGGGTTTGTAGAGCAGGTCGAGGAAGCGCCGGCCGCGCAGCGAGCGCGCGAGCTCGACCCGGATCGGTGCGGCGCGGCGGTCGCGCTCCGCCGCGTCGATGCGCGCGAGCCGGCAGGCGGCGGCCAGCGCTGCGATCTCGCCGCGGAGCGCCGCGCTCTCGGCGCCGCCGATGCCGGCGCCGTCGCCGGCGATCGCGACGCCCGGGACCGAGGACGAGAACCAGTCGTCGAGCTTCGGCGTCCAGGCATGCTGACCTGAGTCGAACTCATGGGCGCAGCCGACGGCATTGGCGAGGTTGACGCCGGGGATGACGCCCTGATGCAGCAGCAGCGTGTCGCAGGCGATGCTGTCCTCGCTGGCGCCGCGCTGAAAGCGCAGCCGCGACAGGCCGGCTTCGCCCTCGGCGGCGAGCCCGGTCACGCCTCCGACGAAGCGCAGCTTGCCGCGTGCCTTCGCCATCAGCCTCAGGCCCTTGGCGAGATAGGGCGAGGCGAGGAAATCCGGCAGCGCCGGCAGCGCCTTCAGCCAGTTGCCACGCGGTGTCGTGTCCAGCACCGCGACGATGTTCGCGCCCGCCGCCTGCAACTGGCCGGCAAGCAGATAGAGCAATGGCCCGCAGCCGGCGATCACGGTCCGGCCCGCCGGCACCAGCCCCGACGCCTTCAGCGCGATCTGCGCGGCGCCGGCCGTCATCACGCCGGGAATCGTCCAGCCCGGGATCGGGAAGGGTCGCTCCTGCGCGCCGGTCGCGAGGATGACCTCGCCGGCTGCGATCAGCCGCGCCCTGCCGCCGAGCGAGAGGCCGATCTCGATCTCGTCGCGGATATCGGCTGCGACCGACCAGACCGTGCAGCCCGGCGCGTAGGTCGCTTGCGACCGTTCGAGCCGCGCGGCGATCGCCGCGCCGCGCCAGTAATCCTCGCCGAGGACGGCGCGGTCCTTCACTGGCGTCGTCGTCACGGCGCGGTAGATCTGGCCGCCCGGGCCTGGATTCTCGTCGGCGATCAGGACGGATAGGCCGAGTTCGGCGGCCGTCGCCGCGGCGGCAAGCCCGGCCGGGCCGGCTCCGACGACGACGAGGTCGTAGCGCTCGGCGAGCGCGGCGATGTCGGTGACCGGAGTCATGTCACGGTCCCCTCGGCCTGGCGGCGGCCATGTTGCGTCTCGATCCGCATGCCGTCGGCGAGCGGCACGAGGCAGCCCTGGCGGTTGCCGACGCCGTCGATGACGACGAGGCATTCGAAGCAGACGCCCATCATGCAATAGGGCCCGCGCGCCGCGCCCGAGACCGGCGTTTCGCGGCAGGCCGAGACGCCGTTGGCGAGCAAGGCGGCAGCGACCGTGTCGCCGGCGCGCGCCGCCATCGCCCTGCCGTCGAACTGGAAGGAGAGCGCGGGCGCGGCGGCCGCTTCAGGCATGAGCCGGAACATGGAACCTCCGGGAGGAGAAGCTGGAGAGCGTGTCGGGCAAGGCGTCGGCGAGGATCGCCGGTGCGATCGTCAGGACATGGTTGGCGGCGAGCGTCACGCCGGAATGGCAGGTGACGACGAAGGCGCCGGGGCAGGCGAGGGACTGGTCGTAGATCGGGAAGCCGTCGGGGCTCATCACCCGCAGCGCCGACCATGTCCGGACGACGTTGAGCCCGGCAAGTCGCGGAAACATCTTCACCGCGCGCTCGGCCATGACCGAAAGCACCGGCTGGCCGACGACGGTGTCGAAGCCGCGGTCCTCCTGGCTGTCGCCGATCATGACGCCGCCCTCGTCGGTCTGGCGCACCGTGACCATGGGGTTGTGCAGGAAGGGCGCGGTCTTCTCGGTGACGATGATCTGGCCCTTGCTCGGCTTCACCGGCGCATCGAGCCCGACCATCGGCGCGAGCCTGGCGTTGCCGAGCCCGGCCGCGAGCACGATCCTGCCCGCCGCGATCTCGCCCCAGGGGCCGGCGATGCGAAAGGCCCCGCCCTCATGCGCGATGCTCTCGACCGGGTGGTCGGGGCGATAGTCGACGTCGCGTCGCGCCCCGGCCTCACGCAGGGCGCGAAACAGTTTCAGCGAGTTCACATGGCCGTCTAGCGGCGAATAGACCGCCCCGACCACGTCCTTGCCGATATCGGGCAGGCGGCGCCTGGTCTCGGCATGGTCGAGCACCTCGTAGGGGAAGTCGCTCAGGCTCTGCTGGTTGTGAAGCCGGCGCATCGCCGAGACCCGCTTGTCGAGTTCGTCGTCCGACAGGCAGAGCATGAAGCCACCGGGCTGGCTGTGGGCGACGTCGATCCCGGCTTCGTCCTGCAGGATGCCGGCAAGTCCGTGCCAGGCATCGGCCGAGGCCCGCGACCAGAGCGCGTATTCGGGCATGCCAAAACCCTTGGACTGGACCCAGACCAGCGCGAAATTGCCGCGCGAGGCGCGAAACGCCACGTCGCCCTCGTCGAGCACGATCACGCGCGCGCCTTCGCGGGCGAGGCCGAGCGCGATCGCGCCGCCGACCACGCCGCCGCCGATGACGACGACGTCGCCCTCGGTGCTGTTTCCGTTCATGGCCATCGCAATCAGCCCTTTCCCGATCCGACGAAGAGGCGGTCGAGCCCGTAGAGCCTGTCGAGGGCGAAGAGCAGCAGGGCGGTCAGCGCGATCAGGCAGGCGGAGACGGCCGCGATCAGCGGGTCGATATTGTCCTGGATGTAGAGGAACATGCGCACCGGCAGGGTGACGGTGGCCGGCGAGGCGATGAACACGGTCATCGTGACCTCGTCGAAGGAGTTGATCGCGGCCAAGAGCCAGCCCGAGACGACGCCGGGCAGGATCAGCGGCAGCGTCACCCGGCGGAAGACCGTGGCATGGCCGGCGCCGAGCGAGATCGCGGCGTGCTCAATGCGCGCGTCGATGCCGTAGGAGGCTGCGAGCACGAGCCTGAGCGCGAAGGGCATGACGACGATGACATGGCTCGCCACGAGACCGGTGAAGGAGCCCGACAGCCCGATCTGGGTGAAGAAGCGCAGGAAGGCGATGCCGAGCACGACATGGGGCACCATCAGCGGCGACATGAACAGCGCCGTGATCGCGTCGCGCCCGGGAAAGCGATGACGCGCGATGGCGAGCGCGGCGGGGACCGCGAGCCCGATCGCGATGGTCGAGGACAGCGCGGCGAGCCAGAGTGAATCTCGGAAGGCGCGCAGGAATTCGGGATAGCCGAGGATCGCTCTGAACCAGCGCAGGCTCGGACCCCGCGTCGGCAGCGAGAGATAGCCCTCGGGCGTGAAGGCGACGACGCAGACGATGACGAGCGGCGCCAGCATGAAGACGACGAAGAGCGCGTGGAAGACGAGCGCGAGCGGGCCGTTGCGTCTCATGCGAACGGCTTCCTTCTGATATCGGCGATCCCAACCTCAGCCCTCATCCTGAGGAGCCGCGTCAGCGGCGTCTCGAAGGATGCTCCAGATGTCTCCCGAGCCTCCTGGAGCATCCTTCGAGACGCAGCCTGAAGGCTGCTCCTCAGGATGAGGGCTGTGGGGAACAGGCCAGGCTTCATTCGAACACCTGTGCATAGCGGCGTTCGATCAGGCGGTTGGAGCCGATCACGATCAAGATCAGCGCCACCACCAGCAGCACCGCGACCGCCGCGCCGAGCGGCCAGTTCAGCGTGTTGAGGAATTCGTCATAGGCGAGCGTCGAGGCGACCTTCAGCCGGCGGCCGCCGATGATCGCGGGCGAGGCGAAGGCGCTGGCCGCCAGCGAGAAGACGATGACGGCGCCCGACAGGATGCCCGGCACGATCTGCGGCAGGATCACGCGGCGCCAGATCGTCGGCCAGCCGGCACCGAGCGACATCGCCGCGTTCTCGACTTGGCTGTCGAGCCGCTGCAGCGAGGCCCAGACGGCGAGGATCATGAAGGGCACCAGCACATGGGTCAGCGCGATGACGACGCCGGTCTCGGTGAACATGAATTCGAGCGGGGTTTTGATGATGCCGAGCCCGATCAGCCCCTGGTTGACGAGACCGGTCGAACCCAAAAGGAGCGCCCAGCCGAGCGTGCGCGCCACCACCGAGACCAGCAGCGGCCCGATCACCACCAGCAGAAAGGCGCTGCGCCAGAGCGGCGCCATGCGGTTGAGGATATAGGCCTCCGGCACGCCGATCAGCATGGCAGCCAACGTCACCAGGATGGCGATGCGGAAGGTGCGCGCGAAGATCTCGAAGAAATACGAGTCGCTGAAGATTTCGGTCCAGTTCTTCAGCGTGAACTCCGGGACGATGCCCTTGTACTGGCCCCAGTCGTAGAAAGAGAGCAGCACGGTCATGCCGAGCGGGATCAGCACGAGCCCGAGGAAGACCGCGAGCCCCGGAGCGGTCAGCCAATAGGGTGCGGCACGCTGGCTGGCGGCGGCGCTCATTGGCTCGCTCCGGCGGCAAGGATGGAGACATCCTGCGCTGCGAAGGACAGACGAACGGCATCGCCCTCGGCCGGCACCGCGCCGCCGTCGTTCTGGCGCATCAGCGTCAGCGCGCCGGCCTGGCTTTCTGCCGCCAGCAGCCAATGCGAGCCCTGAAAGACGCGCGAGACGATGCGGGCTGCGAATCCCGCAGTGCCGGCAGCAGCGACGACCAGCCGTTCCGGCCTGACCGCGAGCGTGACTGGCCCAGCTGCCGCACCCGGCACGGCGACCGAGAAACCATCGACGGAGACGGTGCCGTGGGCATCGGCGGTCGCCTTCAGCACATTGGTCTTGCCGAGGAAGTTCGCGACGAAGGCGCTGGCCGGCCGGCCATAGACGGCGTCGGGCGCGCCGATCTGCTCGACCCGGCCCTGGTTCATCACGACGATCCGGTCCGACAGCGCCATCGCCTCGTGCTGGTCGTGGGTGACGAGGATCGTGGTGGTGCCGACCGAGCGCTGGATCTGGCGGAGTTCCCCCTGCATCTCCTCGCGCAGTTTTGCGTCGAGATTGGAGAGCGGCTCGTCGAGCAGGAGAAGGGCAGGCTTGATGACGAGCGCTCTGGCCAGCGCCACGCGCTGCTGCTGGCCGCCCGACATCCGGCGGGGATAGCGCTCCTCGAAACCTTTCAACCCGACCAGCGCCATCGCCTCGCGGGTCTTCTGCTCGCGCTCCGCCTTGCCGATGCCGCGCATCTCCAGGCCGAAGCCGATGTTCTGCGCAACCGTCATGTGCGGGAACAGCGCATAGCTCTGGAAGACGATGCCGAGGCCGCGCTTGCTCGGCGGCACGCTCGCCAGATCGCCGCCGTCGAGCAGCATGCGGCCGCGATCGACCTCGACGAAGCCCGCGATCATCTGCAGCGTCGTGGTCTTGCCGCAGCCCGAGGGGCCGAGCAGCGAGACGAACTCGCCTCTGGCGACCGTCAGGTCGAGCCCTTCGACGGCGGTGACGCCGCCATAGGACTTGCCCAGCCCTTCGAGGATGAGATGCGACATGGGTTCAGGCGCGTTTCATGAGTGAGGGCGAGGAAACTCCGTCGTCATCCCGGGCTTGACCCGGGATCCATCGAAGGGCGCATCCTGACGCAGGATTTGGCTCTACGATGGATCCCGGAGCTCCGCTGCGCTGCGTCCGGGATGACGCGGTGGTTCTGAGGGAAGCGATCAGCTTTACCGCTCGATCTCGCGATTCCAGCGCTTGGTCCAGTCCTCGCGCCTGGCGTTGGCGACATCCCAGTCGATCGCCTTCAGCGCCTTGACCTCGTCGCCATAGGGCAGGCCCTTCTGCTCGTCCGGCGTCAGGGTGACGGTCATGTTGGCGGGGCCGAAGCCGGCGCCCGTCGCCATCACCTTCTGGATCGCCGGCGAGAGCATGAACTGGATGAAGGCGTTGGCCTCGGCCGGGTTCTTGGCCCCCTCGATCGGGCAGGCGGCGACGCCGAGCGCATAGCCGCCCTCCTTCGGGTAGACGAAGGCGACCGGGAAGCCGGTGTCGGCGAAGGCCTTGACACGGCCCGAGCCCCAGACGCCGAGCACGGCCTGGCCGTTCTGGAAGAGCTCGGTCATCTTCGCCGGCGAGGGCTCGTAGGCCAGGACATTGGCGTTGATCTCGTCCTTGAAGACCTTGAAGCCCGGATCGATGTTGCTTTCGCCGCCGCCGTTGAGCTTCGCCATCATGACGAGCGCGTGCAGGCCATAGGTGTTGTTGATCGGCGGCGTCACGATCCGCTTGCCGTAGGTCTTGGCCTTGAGGTCGTTCCACGAGGTCGGGGCCGGCCATTTGTTCTCGGCGAAGACCTTGGTGTTGTAGAACAGGCCGGTGGCGACGAGGCCGAGGCCGACCCCCTTGTTCGAGGCGAACTTCATCACCGGCGCGACGTCCTTGTAGACAGGGCCGTCGGTCAGCGTGCCGCAGAAGCCGAGCGCCACCGCCTGATAGGCCGGGCCGTCGTCGACGATGGCGACGTCGATCTGCTGGTTGCCCTTCTGCGCCTGGAGCTTGGCCAGCGTGTCGGTCGAGTTGCCGGCGACGTATTCGATCTTGACGTTGGCCTGCTTCTCGAAGACCGGGATCACCTCCTTGCGCATGGTCTGCTCATAGGAGCCGCCATAGCCTGCGACGAATATGGTCTTCTGCTGGGCGAGCGCGACGCCGCCCGAGACGAGCGCCGTGGTGGCGACCAGTAATCCCTTGAAGGCCAACTTGCTCGTGAAGGCGAATTTGCCTGCGAATGCGAATGTCATCGACCCCTCCTCGTTTTTCGAGTGATGGCCGAAGGGTCGGCGACAGTTTCGAACCCGTCAAATCGAATGATTCGCCCGTTCCATGCCGAAATGTTATGGCTTGGCCGAGGCGAGATAACCCATGCTAAATCCACGCCAGATCGAGGCTTTCCGCGCCGTCGTCGTCACCGGCGGCGTGACCTCGGCCGCCCGGGCGCTGAACATCACCCAGCCGGCGGTGACGCGGCTGATCCATGACCTGCAATACGCGCTGGGCCTGACGCTGTTCGCCAAGCGCGGCACGCGGCTGGTGCCGACCAGCGAGGCGCTCTCGCTTTATCGCGAGGTCGAGCGCCAGTTCGTCGGGCTGGAGCGGATCGAGAGCGCGGCCCGGAACCTGCGCGAGGGCCAGTCGGGGCGCCTTCGCATCGCGGCGCTGCCGACCTTCAATGTCGGCTTCCTGCCGCGCCTCGTCGGCCGCTTCATGCAGGACAGGCCCGGGCTTGAGGCCGCCGTCTATGGCAGCATCTCCTCGCAGGTGGTCGAGTGGGTCTCGAGCGGCTTCTGCGATGTCGGCTTCGCGCAGGGACCGCTCGACTTTCCCAATATCGACGTCGAACTGCTCGCGCCCGTGCCGGCCGTCGCGGTGCTGCCGGGCGGCCACCGGCTCGCGGAAAGGCTGGTGCTGGAGCCGCAGGATTTCGCCGACGAGCCCTTCGTCTCGCTCGAACAGACGACGCAGTTGCGTTACCGCATCGACGCGCTGTTCTCGACCGCACGGGTGACGCGGCAGACGCGGGTCGAGACGCCGCTCTCGATGATCGCCTGCGGGCTCGTCGCGGCCGGCGCCGGCGTCACGATCGTCGATCCCTTCACCGCGTCGGAATATGCCGGGCGCGGCGTCGTGGTCAGGCCGTTCCGGCCGGCGGTCCTCTATGACATCGGCGTGGTCTGGTCGACCGGGCGACTGCGCTCGACGCTGGCGCTCGACTTCGCCGAGCGCGTCAAGACGGCGGTTGCAGGCTTCGCCGCGGAATCCGGGCCGGTTTGACTCGGGATCGGCCTCTCAATGATGGAAGGTCCAGAGCAGGCTCTCGCTCAGGCCCTTCAGCGCTTCGACGGCGTCCGGACGCTCGCGCGCGACGGCGGTGATCAGAGCGTCGGCGAGCGCAAAGATCGCCGTGGGCGAATTCGGCAGCAGCGGATTGCGCGCCGGCGCGAAAAGCGAGAAATCGGCGACCGCCGCCAGCGGCGAGGTCGGTCCGTCGGTCAGCGCGACGAGCGTGGCGCCGCGTTCCTTGCCGTAGGTGCCGAGATGCAGCGTGGTGCGCGAATAGCGCGGCACCGAGATCGCGATCACGACGTCACCGGCCGAAGCAGAGATCATGTGGCGGATGGCGCGCTCGGGACCGCCGCGCGAGGCGGCGAAGATCACGTCGGCGTCGCAATAGAGCGCGAGCCCGTCCTCGATGAAGCTCGCGACATGGTGGCTCGCCCCGGACGCCACGACGAAGATCCGCCGCGCTGCCAGCACCGCCGCGACGATCTGCGTGACGACGCTCTCCTCGAGCGCCGCCATCGCCTCGTCGAGGCTGGCGCGCTGTGTCTGCAGCGCCGACAGGAAGATCGAGAAGCTCGATCCGCTCGCCGCCCGCGCATCGGCGAAGCTGTCGACCGGCTGCATCGCGAGCCTCAGCGCCGCCGAAAGCGCTGTGCGGAACGCGCCATAGGACGAAAAGCCGAGCGTACGGACGAAGCGCGTGACCGTCGCGGTCGAGGCGCCGCTCTTGGCCGCGAGTCCCTCGATCGAGACGGTCGCGCTGTCGAGCGGGCTGCGCAGCACGAAATCGGCGACGCGCCGGTGCCCGGCGCTCAGCGACGGGTAGACGCGCGTGATGCGGTTGGCGAGGTCCGTGGTCGGTTTCAGCGCATGCGACATCGCGGTCACGAAGCCTGTTGACGTTGGAAAATTTTCATGATGATCTAATCAACGAAAATAAATCTGTCAAAAAGCCGCCTGTCTTGCGGCGAGGGAACGGAGACCGTCATGCGCATTCGCCTTCTTCCGGCGCTGCTCGCCAGCGCCTGTATCGCCGCGTTGCCCGCGAGCGCGCAAACGCTCCGGATCGCGCTCGCCTCCGAGCCGACGGCCGTCGATCCGCACTACCATGATCTGACGCCGAACAATGCGCTGGCCATGCACATCTTCGACAGCCTGGTGCTCCAGGACGAGCTGCAGGCGCTGAAGCCCGGCCTCGCCACCTCCTGGGAGAACGACGGCAAGAACCGCTGGACCTTCAAGCTGCGCTCGGGCGTCAACTTCTCCAACGGCAAGCCCTTCTCCGCCGAGGACGTCGTCTTCACCTTCTGCCGCACGCTGAAGAACGAGACCAAGGTCTCCGGCTCCTTCGCCGACATCACCGGCAATTTCGCCTCGGTCGAGACGCCCGATCCGCAGACGCTGGTCATCACCACGACCAATCCAGAGCCCCTGCTGCCGAACCTGATGGCGAGCCTGCCGATCCTCTCGGCCTCGATCGTCGCGCACGGCCCGATCAGCTACGACGTCGCCAGGAACTGCGGCGTCACCGGCCCCTGGCCGGTGGTCAGCAACTTCAACGACGGCACGGCGGCGATCGGCACCGGCCCCTACAAGCTGAAGTCCTATGTCCGCGGCTCAGGCATCGAGCTCGAGCGCAATGGCGGCTACTGGGGCAAGGCCGAACCCTGGGCCAATGTTCGCTTCGTGCCGGTCGGCAATGCCGGCCCGCGGCTCGCCGGCCTGCTCGCCGGCGACTACGACGTGATCGAGAACCCGGCCGCGCGCGACCTCGCCCGCATCAACGGCGACAAGCGCTTCGCCTCGGTCGTCACGCCGTCGAACCGGGTGATCTATTTCCAGCTCGACGTCGCCCGCGAGCCCAGCCCCTTCGTCAAGGCCGAGGGCGACAAGAACCCGCTGAAGGATGCGCGCGTGCGCAAGGCGATGTCGCTCGCCATCGACCGCGACGCCATCGTCAAGCGCATCATGGACGGCGCGGCCGAGCCCGCCTACCAGTTCCTGCCGACCGGCATGTTCGGCACGCTGCCGAATCCGCCCAAGCTCGCCTACGATCCGGCCGCCGCCAGGAAGCTCTTGGCCGAGGCCGGCTATCCCAACGGCTTCCAGGTCACGCTCTCGGCGACCAACGACCGCTACATCAACGACAGCCAGATCACCCAGGCCGTGGCGCAGTATCTGACCCAGATCGGCATCAAGGCCGAGGTCGACGCGATGACGCGCGCGGTCTATTTCCCGCGCCGCGCCAAGAAGGAGTTCTCGATCGCGATGGGCGGCTGGGGCTCGGGCACCGGCGAGGCCTCATCCTTCCTGCGGCAGTGGCCGCCGACCCCCGACGAGGCCAAGACCATCGGCGGCTCGAACTATGGCGGCTACAGGAACGACGCGTTCGACACGGTGATCCGCCAGGCGATCTCGACGCTCGACGACGGCAAGCGCGCCGAACTGCTGCGCCAGGCCGCGACGCTGGTGCTCGCCGACGGCGCCTTCATCCCGCTCCATTTCGAAAGCTCGATCTGGGCCTCGAAGGCGGACTACGCCGTCACCGGCCGCGCCGACCAGCTGATGCTGGCGATGTCGGTCAAGCCGGCGAAATAGCATCGCCGCCCCGGGTTTCCTTCTGCGCCCTCATCCTGAGGAGCAGCCGAAGGCTGCGTCTCGAAGGATGCTTCAGAAGGCTCCGGAGACATCTGGAGCATCCTTCGAGACGCCATGTCTGACGACATGGCTCCTCAGGATGAGGGCTGCGGGAATATCGAGCCGAGATTTGAATTCATGACCGCTTACGTCCTGCAACGGCTGATCCAGAGCGTCTTCGTGCTGCTCGCGGTCTCGGTCGTGGTCTTCTTCGCCGTCTACGGCATTGGCGACCCGATCGAGCTCCTGGTGCCGCCGCAGGCAAGCCAGGCCGAGCGGCTGGCGCTGATCAGGCGGCTCGGCCTCGACCTGCCGGTCTGGCAGCAATACCTCACCTTCATGGGCAATGCGCTGAAGGGCGACCTCGGCCGCTCCTTCGTCCATGGCGTCTCGGCGATCGAGCTGATCCTGGCCCGGGCACCTGCGACCTTCGAGCTCGTGCTGCTGGCGATGACGCTGGCTGTGGCCGGCGGGGTGCCGCTCGGGCTCGCCGCCGGGCTCGATCCCGAAAGCCGGCGCGCGCGGATCATCATGGCCGGGACCGTGCTCGGCTATTCGCTGCCGAACTTCTGGAAGGGCATGATGCTGATCCTGCTCTTTTCGGTCGTCCTCGGCTGGCTGCCGACGGCCGGGCGCGGCGAGACCGTGACGATCCTCGGCCTGCGCACCAGCCTGTTCACGCTCGACGGGCTGCAGCACCTGATCCTGCCGGCGCTGAATCTCGCCATCCCCAATCTCGCCCTGATCATCCGCCTCGTCGCCGCCGGCACGGGCGAGGCGATGACGCAGGACTACGTCAAATACGCCCGCGCCAAGGGCGTCCGCCGCCGCCGCATCGTCGGCCGGCACGTGCTGCGCAACATCCTGATCCCGGTCGTCACCGTCGTCGGCATCGAGTTCGGCAGCCTCGTCGCCTTCTCGACCATCACCGAGACCGTCTTCGCCTGGCCGGGCATGGGCAAGCTGCTGATCGATTCGGTCTACCAGCTCGACCGTCCGGTGGTCGTCGCCTACGTCCTGCTGGCGACGCTGCTCTTCGTCACCGTCAACTTCCTGGTCGACATCCTCTATGCCGCGCTCGATCCGCGCGTCACCCTGACCGGGGAGCAGGCATGAGCCGCGACACCCGCCTCGCCGGCCCGGCCATCGCCGACACGCCCCTGCGCGACAAGGTGCTGCGCCGCATACGCAGCCGGCCGACGACGCGCGGCGCCGCGATCCTGCTCGGCGTCATGCTGCTGCTCGCCCTGTTCGCACCGGTGATCGCGCCGCAGAACCCGCATGATCTCTCGGCGATCAGTGTGATGGACAACCGCCTCGCGCCGGGCGAGCGCAGCATGGGCGGCCTGACCTTCTGGCTCGGCAGCGACGCGCAGGGGCGCGACATGCTGAGCGCCATCCTCTACGGGCTGCGCACCAGCCTGATGGTCGGCCTCACCGCCACCGCCGGCGCGCTCTTCGTCGGCATCGCGGCGGGCTTGGCGGCGGCCCAGTTCGGCGGCGTCGTCGATGCGGCGCTGATGCGCGTCGTCGACTTCATGCTCGGCTTCCCCTCGATCCTGATCGCGCTCGTGCTGCTCGCCTCGATCGGGCGCGGGGTCGACAAGGTCATCCTCGCCATCGTGCTGGTGCAATGGGCGCAATATGCCCGGCTGATGCGGGCGGCGGCGCTGGTCGAGCGGCGCAAGGAATACATCGAGGCGGCGGTGAATTTCGGCCTGCCGACCCGCCACATCATGCTGGCGCATCTCCTGCCGAACTCGGTCGGCTCGGTGCTCGTCGTCGCCTCGATCAGCGTCGCGAGCGCGATCACGCTGGAGGCGACGCTGTCCTTCCTCGGCGTCGGCGTGCCGGTGACGCAGCCCTCGCTCGGGCTCCTGATTGCCAATGGCTTCGAGTTCCTGCTCTCGGGCGAATACTGGATCGCGGTCTTCCCCGGCATCGCGCTGGTGCTGTTGATCATGTCGCTCAACCTCGTCGGCGACCGCCTGCGCCGCAGCTTTAGCGTGCGCGCATGAGCAAGGACGCCTTGCAACCACCACTGCTCGAGGTGCGCGGCCTGCGCACCGTCTTCCATGCGCCCGACGGCGCCTGGCCCGCCGTCGACGGCGTCGATCTTGCGGTCGGGCGCGGCGAGGTCTTGGGTCTCGTCGGCGAATCGGGTTCCGGCAAGTCGGTGACCGGCTTTTCGCTGGTGCGGCTGATCGATCCGCCGGGCGAGGTCGTCGCCGGCGAGATCAGCTTTGACGGGATCGACCTCCGGACGATCGACGAGGAAAGGCTGCGCGCGCTGCGCGGCGACCGCATCGCGATGATCTTCCAGGATCCGCTGATGACGCTGAACCCGGTCCTCACGATCGGCGAGCAGATGGCGGAGGCGATCCTCGAACATCGCGATCTCAGCCGTGCCGAGGCGCTCGAACGGGCCGCGAAGGCGCTGGCCCGCGTCGGCATTTCGTCGCCGGACGCGCGGCTGAAGCAGTTCCCGCACGAATTCTCCGGCGGCATGCGCCAGCGCGTCGCGATCGCGACGGCTCTGCTGAACGATCCCGAGCTGATCATCGCCGACGAGCCGACCACCGCGCTCGACGTCACCATCCAGGCGCAGATCCTCTACGAGGTGCAGAAGCTCGTGCGCGAGACCGGCGCGGCGGTGATCTGGATCACGCACGATCTCGCCGTCGTCGCCGAGCTCGCAGACCGGATCGCGGTGATGTATGCCGGGCGCATCGTCGAGAGCGGTCCGGTCGAGACGGTGCTGGACCGGCCGCTGCATCCCTATACGCGGGGCCTGCTCAACTCCTCGGCTGCCCTGGTCGAGCCCGGCGGACGCCTGAACCAGATCGACGGCACCGCGCCGCGCATCGACTCGCGACCTTCCGGCTGCCCGTTCCGGCCGCGCTGCGCCAACGCCCTGCCGCCCTGCGCCGAGACCGACCCCGCGCCGCGCGAGCTCGCGGGCAGGGCGCTGCGCTGCCACAACCCGGTCGCCATGGAGGTGGCCGCGTGACCGAAACCCTGTTCGAGCTGCGCGGGGTGACCCGGCATTTCCGCGGCAAGGCGACGCTGGCGCAGCGCCTGCTGACGGCGATCGGGCGGCACCCGCCGCCGCGCGTGCTGCGCGCTGTCGACGGCGTCGATCTCAGCGTCGCCAAGGGCGAGGTGCTCGGCCTAGTGGGCGAATCCGGCTGCGGCAAGTCGACCCTCGCCCGGATCGCGACCGGCATCCTGAAGCCGACCGCGGGCGAGGTGATCTATCGCGGCCGGCCGGCTTCGACGCTGAAGGGCAGGGACCGGCTCGACTACCTGCTCAAGGTCCAGATGATCTTCCAGGACCCTTACGCCTCGCTCGATCCGCGCATGCGGGTCAGCAGGATCGTCGGCGAGGCGCTCTCCGTCCACAAGCTCCTGCCGAAGGCGGAGATCGACGGTGCGGTCGACCGGGCGCTGACCGAGGTCGGGCTCGATCTCGCCTATCGCGAGCGCTATCCGCACCAGTTCTCCGGCGGCCAGCGCCAGCGCATCGGCATCGCCCGGGCGCTCGCGGTCAAGCCCGACTTTCTGGTCTGCGACGAGCCGGTCTCGGCGCTCGACGTCTCGATCCAGGCGCAGGTCATCAACCTGTTCATGGACGTGCGCGCCCGCCACGGCCTGACCTATCTCTTCGTCAGCCATGATCTCGGGTTGGTGCGCCATATCAGCGACCGGGTTGCGATCATGTATCTCGGCCGGATCGTCGAGATCGGGCCGGCGGCAAGCGTCTTCGCCACGCCGGCCCACCCCTACAGCGCCGCCCTGATAAAGGCGATCCCGTCGGCGACGCGGCGCAAGCAGGCCTTCCGGCCGCTCACCGGCGAGCTGCCCTCGCCGCTGAACCCGCCTCCCGGCTGCCCGTTCCATCCGCGCTGCGAGCACGCCATGGCGGTCTGCCGCGAGAGCCGGCCGCTCCTCACCGAGATCGCGCCCGGGCGCAGCGCCGCCTGCCACCTCCACACCATGCCGAAAACCGACGCCGAGGCCGCATGACCACGCTCACGCTCGATCCGCCCGAGGGCCGCAGCACGCTGCCCTTCGTCGATGCCCGCCATCCGGGCCGGCCGCTGTCCGTGAACTGCTACCGCCCGGCGGCGCATCGACCCGACGACGAGGTTGTCGTCGTCCAGCACGGCATGATGCGCAATGGCGATGATTATCGCGATTTCTGGATCGAGGCCGCCGAGAAGCACCGCCTGCTGATCGTCGCGCCGACCTTCGGCAACGATCATTTCCCCAAGGCGGAAGGCTACAACAATGGCCTCGTGATTGGCGGCGACGGACGCGTGTCGCCCGCCGCCGACTGGCTCTACGGCGTGCCGGCGCGCGTGGTCGCGGCGCTGCGGGCCGCCGGCGTCACGCGGCGCGAGCGGGTGAAGCTGTTCGGCCATTCGGCCGGCGGGCAGTTCGTGCACCGGCTGCTGGCGACGCAGGGTCACGCGCCCTTCGAGGCGGCGATGGCCGGCAATTCCGGCTGGTACACGCTGCCGAGCCTCGAGGCGCGCTTTCCCGAAGGGCTCGGAGGCCTCGACCTCGATGCCGCCGCGCTTGCGCACTGGCTCGCCTTCCCGATGGTGATCCTCGCCGGCGATCGCGACACCGACACCAGCGATCCGAACCTGCCGGCACAGCCCGAGGCGCTGCGCCAGGGGCCGATGCGCTATGCCCGCGCCGGTTTCATGCTCGCCGCTGGCAGGCGCGAGGCACAGCGCCGCGGCCTGCCCTGCAACTGGCAGCTTGTCTCCGTGCCCGGCGTCGGCCATGACGGCGCGGCGATGGGCCGGGCCGCCGCAGGGCTCTGGTTCGAGGGCGAGATCCCGCCGGCGGGCATCCTCCAGCAGCGGGCCGAGCCGGTGCTCTGACGGCCGGCCCCGCCGATGATGCGCCGGGTCACGGTCGTGATGCGCCGGCTATGCGACGGATTCATCACTTCTCCGGTGCCGGCTTATCCTGTCTAATGTCGCCCAAGCGGCCTTCTGAGTCCGCATGCGACAATTCCGGGAGGACAGGATGTTTCCACGCAGAACCCTGCTGGCCGCGGCGCTGATGCTCACGGCATGGCCGGCCCTGGCGCAGGCGCCGGCCGGCAAGGTCACGGTCGTCACCTCCTTCTCCAAGGACGTCACCGATCCGATCAAGAAGGCCTTCGAGGCGGCCGTGCCTGGCGTCTCGCTCGAGGTCCAGAACCGCAACACCAATGCCGGCGTGAAATATCTCGAGGAGACCAGGGCCAACAACCAGGTCGACCTGTTCTGGGCCTCGGCGCCGGACGCCTTCGAGGTGCTGAAGGGCAAGAGCCTGCTCGCCGCCTACAAGCCGAAGGCGACCGGCATTCCCGACAAGATCGGCTCCTATCCGATCAACGATCCGCAGGGCTTCTATGCCGGCTTCGCGGCCTCCGGCTACGGCATCATGTGGAACGAGCGCTATGCCCGCGCCAACAAGCTGCCGGAGCCGAAGGACTGGCAGGATCTCGCCAAGCCGGCCTATTTCGACCATGTCTCGATCGCCTCGCCGGCGCGTTCGGGCACGACCCATCTGACGGTCGAGACGATCCTGCAGGGCGAGGGCTGGGACAAGGGCTGGCGCACGATCAAGGAGATGGCCGGCAATTTCCGTTCGATCACCGACCGCTCCTTCGGCGTGCCGGAGGCGGTCAATTCCGGGCAGGTCGGCTTCGGCATCGTGATCGACTTCTTCGCCTTCTCGGCCAAGGCCTCGGGCTTCCCGGTCAAGTTCGTCTATCCGACCGTGACGACGGTGGTGCCGGCCAATGTCGGCATCGTCGCCAATCCGCCGAACAAGGCGGCGGCGGAGGCTTTCGTCGAGTTCCTGCTTTCGCCGGCCGGGCAGGAGGTGCTGCTCGAACCCGGCATCCGCCGCCTGCCGGTCAATCCGGCGGTCTATGCCAAGGCCGGGCCCGACTATCCCAATCCCTTCACCGATCCGCGCTTCAAGGCGATGATCGGCTTCGACGTCGACAAGTCGGAGGCGCGTACGGCCGTCGTCGATACGCTGTTCGACCAGCTGATCTCGTTCCAGCTCGACGCGCTGAAGGGCGTGACCAAGACGCTGCACGAGGTCGATGCGGCGCTGGCGAAGAAGCCCAATACGCAGGCCAAGGCGCTGGCCGACGAGGCGCGAGCGCTGATCGCGGCGTTGCCGGTCACGGAAGCGCAGGCGGCGGGCGCGGAGCTGCGCGGCGCCTTCACCGGCGCCAAGGAGAAGGGCGCCCGGCAAGCCGAGGTCGAGAGCCAGTGGGCGAGCTTCGCCCGCGACAACTACGCCAAGGCGAAGGCGAAAGCGGACGAGGCGCTGAAGGCGGCGCGTTGAGCGAGCCAGCACCTCTCCGTCATCCCGGGCTTGACCCGGGATCCATCGAAGGGCGCTGCGCTCTACGATGGATCCCGGATCTCCGCTTCGCTGCGTCCGGGACGACGGGGCGTATTTGACCATTGTCGAGTGTCCATGACCGCCATCCCCGCCGCCCTTCCCCACGCCCGCCGCCTGTCCGCCACGCCCGGTCAGATCGCGTTGGCCCTCGCCATCGCGGCGTTCCTCGTGCTGTTCTTGGCGCTGCCGGTCGGCACGGTGATCTATGTCGCCTTCACCGAGAAAGGCACCGGCGCCCTCACGCTGGTGAACTTCGCCGACTTCCTCCGCACCGAGCTGTTCATGCGCTCGCTGTGGAACTCGTTCTACGTCTCGGCGATGTCGGTGATCTGGGCCTCCGTGCTGGCGCTGCCGCTGGCCTATCTCACCACGCGCTTCGCCTTTCGTGGTGCGGCGATCGTGCAGACGCTCGGCTTCCTGCCGCTGATCATGCCGCCCTTCGTCGGGGCTGTGGCGATGCAGCTCTTCTTCGGCCGCAACGGCTCGGTCAACCTGCTGCTCGACGAGTGGTTCGATCTCAAGATCGACTTCATGGAGGGGCTGAACGGCGTCATCTTCGTGCAGTCGCTGCACTATTTCCCGTTCATCCTGATCAACCTCTCGGCCGCCTTGCGCAACATCGACCGGGCGATGGAGGAAGCGGCGCAGAATCTCGGCTCCTCGGGCTTCAGGCTGTTCCGGCGCATCGTCTTCCCGCTGGCGCTGCCGGGCTATCTCGCCGGCGCCTCGCTCGTCTTCGTCAAGGTCTTCGACGATCTCGCGACGCCGCTCTTGCTCAACGTCAAGGACATGCTGGCGCCGCAGGCCTATCTGCGGGTCACCTCGATCGGCATCGCCGACCCGATGGGTTACGTCATCTCGGTCGTGCTGATCGCAGCCTCGGTCGTGGCGATGTGGCTCTCGGCAGTGGCGCTCAGGGGCCGCGACTATGCCACGACGCAGCGCGGCGGCGGCGGCCTCGCCCGGCGGGTGATGCGACCGCACGAGGCGGTGCTCGGCTACGGCGTCGTCATCCTGATCCTGGCGCTGGTGCTGGCGCCGCATGCGGCGCTGCTGCTGCTCTCGTTTGCGACGATCTGGTCGTTCTCGCCCCTGCCGGACGCCTACACGACGGCGCACTACGCCCGCGTCTTCGGCGAGAGCTTTCTCTACATCAAGAACACGCTGATCTACGCGACGCTCGCCGGCGGCATCGACGTCGTGCTCGGCGTCGCCATCGCCTATCTCGTCTTGCGTACGAAGCTGATCGGCCGGGAATGGCTCGACTGGCTGGCTTCGGCCGCGCTCGCCATCCCCGGCGTCGTGCTCGGCATCGGCTATCTGCGGACCTTCTACGGCATCACCCTGCCCGGCGGCGTGCCGCTCGCCTCGCTCTGGATCACCATCGTGCTGGCGCTGGCGATCCGGCGGCTGCCCTATGCGCTCAGGGCCTGCATGGCGGCACTGCAGCAGGTCTCGGCCTCGCTGGAGGAAGCGGCAGAGAACCTCGGCGCGACCAAGGCGCGGACCGTCCGCCGCATCGTCGTGCCGCTGATGACCGGCGGCATCCTCGCAGGCTTCGTCACCGCCTTCGCAACGGCCGCGGTCGAACTCTCGGCGACGCTGATGCTGGTCCAGTCGAACTCCGACGCGCCGCTCGCCTATGGGCTCTACGTCTTCATGCAGTCGGCGGCCGGCAGAGGGCCGGGCGCGGCGCTCGGCATCGTCGCGGTCGTGCTGGTGGCGCTCTGCACCTTCCTGTCGCATCTGATTATCGAACGCGGCCAGAAGGCCAAAGGAATGGGCCATTGAGCATGACCGCGACCGCCCTGCCGACCACGCCCGCCGTCGCCGTCGAGATCGCGGACGTCAACCTGTCCTATGGCGACAATCATGTGCTCAAGGACGTCAACCTCTCGATCGCGCCCGGCGAGTTCTTCGCCTTCCTCGGCCCCTCGGGCTGCGGCAAGACCACGCTGCTGCGCCTGATCGCCGGCTTCGCCCAGGCGGATACCGGCCGCGTGACGATCGGCGGCAAGGACATATCCGGCCTGCCGCCGTGGAAGCGCGATGTCGGCATGGTGTTCCAGTCTTATGCGCTCTGGCCGCATATGAGCGTGCGCCGCAACGTCGCCTTCGGGCTGGAGGAACGGCGCGTGCCCAAGGCGGAGATCGAGCGCCGGGTCGAGGTCGCGCTCGGGCTCGTCGGCCTGGCGCATCTGGCGGAGCGCCGGCCCTCGCAGCTCTCGGGCGGCCAGCAGCAGCGCGTCGCGGTGGCGCGCACCGTCGCGGTCGAGCCCAAGGTTCTGCTGCTCGACGAGCCGCTCTCCAATCTCGACGCCAAGATGCGGGTGCAGGTCCGGCGCGAATTGCGCGATCTTCAACAGCGGCTCGGCCTGACCACGATCTTCGTCACCCACGACCAGGAGGAGGCGAACACGATCTGCGACCGCATCGCCGTGATGAACGACGGCGTGATCCAGCAGGTCGGCACACCGATGGAGCTTTACCGGAAGCCCGCGAACCTGTTCGTCGCCAACTTCCTCGGCACCGCCAATGTGCTCTCGGGCACGCTGCGCGACAGCGGCGCCGGCCAGGTCTTCGACGTCGCCGGGCAGATCTCGCTGCCCGTGCCGCCCGGTGCCGGCGCGACGGCCCGCCCGGTGTTCCGCCCGCAGGATGCGCGGCTGCTGGCGGCGGGGGAGGCGGCCGGCCCGCATCTCCTCTCCGGCACGATCGCGCATCGCGAGTTCCTCGGCGCCAGCATCCGCTACGGCCTCGAAACCGGCGGCGCGAGCCTCGTCGTCGATGCGCCGTTCCAGTCCGGCGCCACCTTGCTCGAGGTCGGCGCGCCGGCCCGCATCGCGCTCTCGCCCGAGGCGCTGATCTGGTTGCCCGGCTGAGTCGGGAGCGGCCGCGGCCGGTCGCGCATCGTCGTCACGGAGGTTGCGCCGCGCGAGGCTGACGCAAGGGGCGGCTCATTTGACAGCCTGCATAGTCCGTGCAGTATGCAGCATACAAATAAGTCGGCGGCCCGAACCGTGCGGCATGTCTGGGTTTTCAGGAAACGTCCGGAGGAGAGCAATGCGTCCAGCCGCTGCGCCTGCGCGACCCATGCCCTGTGCCGGATACGCTGACGTTACGGCCGACCGCTCCGATCAGCAGCGCGACTGATTGCGCGCGCAATGCCCGCCGCCTCGCCCGCGCAACGCTTGCGGTTCCTGGAGACGGGGGCGGACGATGATCTGCCGATCGTCGACGCGCATCACCATTTCTTCGAACTCGCCCGCAATTACCATCCCTGGCTGTCTGACCGCAGGCTGACGACGTTCCGCTATGGCGACTACGCCGCGATCTGCCGCGATTTTCTCCCCGGGGACTATCGCGCCGCGGCCGGACGACATCGCATCGTCGGCTCGGTGCTGATGGAAGGCGAATCGGATCCCTCCGACCCGGTCGGCGAAATGATATGGGCCGATCATGTCGCCGGGGAGAGCGGACTGGCCGATGCGCTGATCGGCCAGATCTGGCTCGATCGCGCCGATCTTGCCGACGTGCTGACAGCCTATGCTCGTATCGGCCGCGTCCGCAGCGTTCGGCACAAGCCAAAAGCGCTGTCGCGCGAGGCTTACCCGCCCGGTTTCGCCGAGCCGGGGTCGATGCGCGACCGGCGCTGGCGGGACGGCTTCGCCCGTCTTGGGCCGGCGGGCCTGCATTTCGACCTGCAGACGCCCTGGTGGCATCTCGACGAAGCGGCCGAACTGGCCCGCGATTTTCCCGACACGCTGATCGTCCTGAACCATGCCGGCCTGCCCTCCGATCGCAGTGCCGAGGGTTTGCGCGGCTGGCGCGAAGCGCTCGACCGGCTCGCCCGCGCCCCGAACGCGCGGCTGAAAATCTCCGGCATCGGCGTACCCGGCCAAGTCTGGACGCTGGATCTGCAACGCCCCGTGATCGATACGGCCATCGCAATCTTCGGCGCCTCGCGCTGCGCCTTCGCCAGCAATTTCCCGGTCGACGGGCTCTGCGCCTCCTTCGCGACGATCTTCGACGTCTTCAAGGCCGCGACCCACGGCATGACGCCGGAGCAGCGTCTCGCGCTTTTCCACGACAACGCCGCCGATTGGTACGAACTGAGATCACACCGACAAACGACCAGCCACATGCAGGGAGAAGCATCATGCGTATGACGACTTGGCTCGCGGCCGCCGCCCTGGCCTGCCTCGCGGCGACGCCCGCTCTCGCACAGATCAAGGCGCGGCTCGGCACCAGCCTGCCCGACGCGCACCCGCAGACACTCGGCGCCAAGAAATTCGCCGAGCTCGTCGCGGCCAAGACGAGCGGGCGCATCGCGGTCTCCGTCTTCGCCAGTGCCGTCCTCGGCTCCGACGTGCAGATGACCTCGGCGCTGCAGGGCGGCACGCTCGAATTCACCGTGCCCTCGACCGCGACGGTAGCAAACCAGATCAAGGAGTTCGGCATCATCGGTCTGCCCTTCTCCTTCACCAGCGAGGCCCAGGCCGATGCCGTGCTGGACGGTCCCTTCGGACAGGGCCTGCTGGCGAAGCTGCCGGAGAAGAACCTGATCGGCCTCGCCTTCTGGGAGAACGGGTTCCGGAACGTCACCAACAGCCGCCGGCCGATCAACAGCGTGCAGGACTTCTCCGGAATCAAGATCCGCACGATGCAGAACAACCTCTACATCGACATGTTCAACGGGCTCGGCTCCAACGCCGTGCCGATGGCGGTCAACGAGCTGTTCAGCGCGCTCGAGACGCGCGCCGTCGATGCGCAGGAGAATCCGTTCACGGTGATCCACGCGCAGAAGTTCTACGACGTGCAGAAATACCTCTCGACCACCGGCCACGCCTATGACGCGCTGGTGCTGCTCGCCGGCAAGCCGTTCTGGGACAAGCTCTCGACCGAGGACAGGAGCGCCGTCGAGGCGGCGGCCAGGGAGGCGACGCTGTTCCAGCGCGAGACCAGCCGCAAGCTCAATGGCGAGCTCAAGGCTGCGCTCGCCAAGGAAGGCATGCAGATCACCGAGGTGACGCCGGAGCAGCGGGGCCTGATGCGCGAGAAGCTGAAGCCTGTAATCAACAAATATGCCGCCCAGTTCGGCGAGGATTTCGTCAACGCGTTCTACGCCGCGATCGCCAAGGCGAACATCAAGAGCTGACGCCGCGCCGCCGAACGCTCCATCCGCTATTCAGGAACGATGCCATGCCTCTGTCCGGACGCCTGCTCCGTCTGCTCGAAAACCTGCTGATCCTCGGCTTCGTCGCGATGATCGTCATGGTCTTCGGCAATGTCGTGCTGCGCTATGGCTTCAACTCCGGCATCACCATGTCGGAAGAGGCCTCGCGGATGATCTTCGTCTGGCTGACCTTCGGCGGCGCCTTCCTCGTCGCGCTCGAAGGCGGCCATCTCGGCATGACCACGGTCGTGCAGATGCTCGGCCTGCGCGGCCGCTTCGCCTGCCGGCTCGCGGCGGAGATGCTGTCGCTGCTCTGCATGGCGCTGCTGGTCTGGGGCTGCTGGCGCCAGGCCGTCATCAACATCGACAATCTGGCGCCGGTCACCGGCCTGCCGCTCGGACTGAGCTATGTCGCCGGCCTCGCCTGCGGGCTCGGCATCGGCGCGATCAACCTCGTCGACATCTGGAAGCTGCTCACCGGGCGAATGCCGCCGGGCGAGCTGATCGTCGGGGCGGAATCGGAGGAACTCAGCGCCTTCGAGGCGAAGACCGCGGAGCGGCCGCGCCCATGACCGTCCTCGTCTTCCTGGCATCCCTGCTCGGCGCGATGGCGCTGGGCATGTCGATCGCGGTGTCGCTGCTCGTCTGCGGCGTCGCGCTGATGCTGTATCTCGGGATGTTCGACGCGCAGATCCTGGCGCAGAACCTCGTCGGCGGCGCCGACTCCTTTCCGCTGATGGCGGTGCCGTTCTTCATGCTCGCCGGCGAATTGATGAATGCCGGCGGCCTGTCGAAGCGCATCATCGCCTTCGCCATCGCGCTGGTCGGGCATGTCCGCGGCGGGCTCGGCTATGTCGCGGTGGTGGCGGCGATCGTGATGGCGAGCATTTCCGGCTCGGCGGTCGCCGACACGGCGGCGCTCGCGGCACTGCTCATCCCGATGATGCGCCAGGCCGGCTACCGGCTCGACCGGAGCTGCGGGCTGATCGCGGCCGGCGGCATCATCGCGCCGGTGATCCCGCCCTCGATCGGCTTCGTCGTCTTCGGCGTCGCCGCCGGCGTGTCGGTGACGCGGCTCTTCCTCGCCGGAATCGTGCCCGGCCTGCTGATGGGGCTCGCGCTCGTCATCACCTGGTACATCGTCTCGAAGGACGAGCCGCTCGCCGACATGCCGCGGCCGAGCGCCCGCAGCATCGCCAGGGCTGCGATCGACGGCATCTGGGCGCTCGGCCTGCCCTTCCTGATCATCGGCGGCATGAAGGTCGGCGTCTTCACGCCGACCGAGGCCGCGGTGGTCGCGGCGGTCTACGCCTTTCTCGTCGGCATGTTCGTCTATCGCGAACTGAGGTTCGAGCACCTGCGTCCGGCGCTGCTGGCGGCGCTCAAGATGTCGGCGGCGGTGATGTTCCTGGTCGCTGCGGCGCTGGTCTCGGCCTGGCTGATCACCATCGCCAACATACCGGCCGAGATCGGCGCGCTGCTCGGCCCGCTGATCGAGTACAAGACCCTGCTGATGATCGCGATGATGCTGCTCGTCGTCGTCGTCGGAACGGCGCTTGACTTCATCCCGACCGTGCTGATCCTGACGCCGGTGCTGATGCCGATCGTCAAGCAGGCGGGGATCGATCCGGTCTATTTCGGCGTGCTCTTCATCGTCAACAATGCGATCGGGCTGCTGACGCCGCCGGTCGGCACCGTGCTGAACGTGGTCTGCGCCGTCGGCCGCGTGCCGATGGACAAGGTGGTGCGCGGCGTCATGCCGTTCCTGCTGGCGCAGATCGCTGTGCTGGCCCTGCTGACGCTGGTCCCGGAGATCGTGACCGTGCCGGCGAAATGGTTCTACGGGCGCTGAGGCGCCGCATGCCGCGATCCAGAGAATGCCACCGACGCAACAAGCAAGAAATACGGAGGAGGAGACCATCATGACGCTCACCCGCAGGACCGCCCTCGCCACCGCCGGCGCCGGGCTCGCGCTCTTCGCCGTCGGCCGCCCGGCGGTGGCGCAGGCGACGAAGCTGCGCTTCGCCCATCCCCATCCGGAATCGGATGCGTTCCACCGCGCCGCGCTCGTCTTCGCCGAGCGCGTCAAGGCGCGCAGCGACGGGCGCTACGAGGTCCAGGTCTTCGCCAACAGCGCGCTCGGCTCCGACCCGCAGGCGATCAGCGCGGTGCGCGGCGGCTCGCTCGACATCTGCCTGACCGGCAACCCGTTCTTCTCGGGGCTGGCGCCGAAGCTCAACGTGCTCGATCTGCCCTTCCTGTTCGAGACCCGCAAGCACGCCGCCGCCGTGCTCGACGGCCCGATCGGCAAGGGGCTGCGCAAGGAGCTCGAAGCCTCCAACCTGGCGGCGATCGCGACCTGGGAGATCGGCTGGCGCAACCTGACCAACAACCGCCGCCCGGTGGCGACGGCCGCCGACGTCAAGGGGCTGAAGATCCGCACCACGCCGAATCCGGCCCATATCCGCGCCTTCCAGCTGCTCGGCGCCTCGCCGACGCCGATGGCGTTCTCGGAGCTCTTCGGCGCGCTGGAGAGCGGCGCGGTCGACGGCCAGGAGAACCCGGTGACGCTGGTGCTCAACGCCAAGTTCAACGAGGTCCAGAAGCACATCTCGCTGACGCGCCACGCGTTCACCAGCGCCCCCGTGGTGATGAACAAGGCGAAATTCGATGCCTATCCGGCCGATGTCCAGGCCCTGCTGCTGGCCATCGGTGCTGAGACCACGGTGATCCAGCGCGAGATGAACGAGAGCACCGAGGCGACCGCGCTTGCAGCGCTCAAGGAGGCCAAGATGCAGGTCGTCGAGAACCCCGACCGCGACTCCTTCTCCAAGATCGTCAGCGCCGAGGTCGAGAAGGAGTTCGTCGCCAAATATGGCGGCGAGACGCTGGACGCGATCAAGAAGGCCGTCGCCTGATGCGGATCGTCGACCTGTCGATGCCGATCGGCCCGCATTTTCGCTGGCCGGTCGAGGTCGCGGTCAGGGGCGACATCGCGGCCGGCGACATGTTCCGCGTCTCGAAGCTCGCCATGACCTGCCACGGCTTCTCGCATGTCGATGCGCAGGCCCATGTCATCGCCCACAGCCCGACGATCGAGGCGACGGCGCTGGAGCGCGTCGTCGGCCCCGCACGCGTGCTCGACCTGCGCGATGTCCAGCCGAACCAGGCGATCGACGCCGCACGGCTGGCGGCGGCCGATCCCGGCGGCCCCGATGGCGAAATCCTGATCCTGTCGAGCGGCTGGGACACGAAACGCGACTGCACGACGCGCGAATTCTGGCTCGATGCGCCATATCTCACCCGCGACGCGGCGGTCTGGCTGGAAGCGCGCAAGCCGACGGCGCTGGCTTTCGACTTCCCGCAGGATTTCCCGATCCGCCTCCTGCTCGACGACAGGCATGTGCCGTTCGACCAGCACGTCACCCACGACGTCTGCCTGCGGGCCGGCATCACGCTGATCGAGTATCTCGTCAACACCAGCGCGCTCGCCGGCCCGCGCACCTTCCTCTGCGCCGCGCCGCTGAAGCTGCCGAACGCCGACGGCTCGCCGGCGCGGATCTACGCGATCGAGGGCTTGCCGGTCTGACGCGCCGGTCATGCTTGCCGGACAGGCAGCCCGGTTGAAATTGCGCCTTGGTCCGCCGGGGAAAAGCGTGGTTACCTGCCGCGCCTTCCAGAGACTGGCGGAGTTCCTCAATGCCACCACGCGTCGCCTTCGGCGGTTTCCTGCACGAGACCAACACCTTCGCGCCGAGCAAGGCGACGTTCGAGCATTTCGTCCAGGGCGGCGGCTGGCCCTCGCTCGCGCGTGGCGAGGCGATCTTCGCTGCCGTTCACAACGTCAATGTCGGTGCCGCCGGCTTCGTCGAGACGGCGCGGTCGCTCGGCTGGGAGATGGTGCCGACCTTGTGGTGCGCCGCCAGCCCCTCGGCCCATGTCGCGGCCGAGGCCTTCGAGGCGTTGCTCGGCGAACTGGTCGCGGCCATCACCGCGGCGCTGCCGCTCGACGGGGTGTATCTCGACCTGCACGGCGCCATGGTCAGCGAGGCCTATCCCGACGGCGAGGGCGAGACGCTGCGGCGGGTGCGCGCCGCGATCGGCCCGGACGTGCCGCTTGTCGCGAGCCTCGACCTGCACGGCAACATCACGCGACTGATGATGGATCAGGCGGACGGGCTCGTCGCCTACCGGACCTATCCGCATATCGACATGGCCGAGACCGGCAGCCGCGCCACCGCCTATCTGGCGACGCTGCTCGGCACCAGGGCCCGCCACGCCAAGGCCTTCCGGCAGATTCCCTATCTGATCCCGATCGCCTGGCAGGCGACGGCGATGGAGCCTTGCAAGACGATCTATCGCGAACTCGCGGCGCTCGAAGGCGAGAGCGTGCCGACGCTCTCCTTCCTGCCCGGCTTCCCGGCCGCCGATTTCGCCGATTGCGGTGCGACGGTGCTGGCCTATGGCGCGACTCAAGGCGATGCCGACCGCGCGGCGGACGCGGTCTATGACCGCGTCATGGCGAGCGAGGCCGCCTTCAAGGGCAAGGTCTTCGAGCCCGACGCCGGCGTGCTGGAAGCGATGAAGCTGTCGCAGGGCGCCTCGAAGCCGGTCGTCATCGCCGACACGCAGGACAATCCCGGCGCTGGCGGCGATTCCGACACGATGGGCATGGCGCGCGCGCTCGTCCGCAACGGCGCGAGCCGCGCCGCGATCGGCGTCATCGTCGATCCGGCGGCTGCGGCGGCTGCGCATCAGGCCGGCGTCGGTGCGACGGTCACGTTGTCGCTCGGCGCGAAATCGGGCATTCCGGGCGACGTCCCGCTCGAAGGCACGTTCGTGGTCGAGCAGCTTTCCGACGGGCGCTTCGTTGCGCCCGGCCCGTTCTATGGCGGCTCGCGGATCAATCTCGGGCCCTGCGCCGCGCTCCGGATCGGGGGCCTGCGCATCGTCGTCGGCTCGCGCAAGGCGCAGATGGCCGATCAGGCGATGTACCGCCAGGTCGGCATCGAGCCGACCGAGCAGGCGATCCTGGTCAACAAGAGTTCGGTGCATTTCCGCGCCGATTTCGAGCCGATCGCCGAGACCATCTTGGTCTGCGCCGCGCCCGGCCCGATGCCGGTCGATCCTTCGGTGCTGCCGTGGAAGCATCTGCGGCCCGGCATCCGCACCGCGCCGCTCGGCCCGGTCTTCGGCTGATCACAGGTTCATTTCGGAGTTCGCCCATGCCCACGCTGCCCCAGATCGAGGCCTTCACCGACGACCTCGTCGCGATCCGCCGCGACATCCACGCCCATCCCGAGATCGGCTTCGAGGAGGTCCGGACTTCGGGCATCGTCGCCGAGAAGCTGGCCTCCTGGGGCATCGCGGTGCATCGCGGCATCGGCAAGACCGGCGTCGTCGGCATCCTCGAAGGCAAGGGCGGTCCGGGCAAGCGTATCGGCCTGCGCGCCGACATGGACGCGCTGCCGATGGAGGAGACCACCAACCTTTCCTTCCGCTCGACCATTCCCGGCCGCTTCCATGGCTGCGGCCATGACGGGCACACCACCATGTTGCTCGGCGCCGCGCGTTATCTCGCCGAGAACCGCGATTTCACCGGGACGGCGGTCTTCGTCTTCCAGCCGGCCGAGGAGGGGCTGGGCGGCGCGCGCGCCATGCTCGCCGACAAATTGTTCGAGCGCTTCCCCTGCGACGAGATCTACGGCCTGCACAACGCGCCCAATCTCGATCACGGCCAGATCGCCGTGTTTCCGGGTCCTGCGATGGCGGGCGCCGATTTCTTCGATATCAGGATCACCGGCAAGGGCAGCCATGGCGCGATGCCCCATGTCGGCAAGGACCCGGTCGTCGTTGCGATCACGCTCGCCGCCGCGCTCCAGACGATCGTCAGCCGCAATGCCGATCCGCGCGAGGCCGCCGTGCTCTCGATTACCCAGATCCATGCCGGCTCGGCCTATAACGTGATCCCCAACGAGGTCGCGCTCGCCGGCACGATCCGCACCTTCTCGCCCGAGATCGCCAAGCTGATTCGCGCCCGCATGCGCGAGATCGCGGCGGGCATGGCGCTGAGTTTCGGCGTCGAGATCGAGGTCGACATCCGCGACATCTTCAGCGTGCTGGTCAACCATACGACGCAGGCGGAAGCCGTCGCGAAGGTCGCCGCCGAGATCGTCGGGACCGAGAATGTCCTCACCGACCCCAAGCCGGTGATGGGCAGCGAGGATTTCGCCGACATGCTGCATGCGGTGCCCGGCGCCTATGCCTGGGTCGGCCATGCCGGCGACGTGCCGGTGCACAACCCGTCCTTCGTCCTCGACGACGGCATCCTGCCGGTCGGCGCGAGCCTGCTGGCGCGGATCGTCGAGACGAGGCTGGCGGCCTGAGCATGAACCCCGCCGCCTTCAAACCCGCCGATCTTTCGCTAGACACCGACACGCTGCTCGCCGGGCTGAAGCCCTGGATCGAATGCGAGAGCCCGACCTTCGACGTCGCCGCGGTCAACCGGATGATGGACCTCGTCGCCGGCGACGTCGCTGCCGCCGGCGCGAGCGTGACCCGCATCCCCGGACCGCCCGGCCTCGGCGACTGCGTCCGCGCCGAATTCCCGCATCCGCGGCGCGGCGAACCCGGCATCCTGGTGATGTCGCATCTCGACACGGTGCACCCGGTCGGGACGCTCGAAAAGCTGCCGTTCCGGCGCGAGGGCGGGCGCTGCTGGGGGCCGGGCATCCTCGACATGAAGGGCGGCGCCTATGCCGGCCTGCAGGCGATCGTCGCGCTGGCGAAGGCCGGGGTCGAGACGAAGCTGCCGGTCAGCGTGCTCTACACCAGCGACGAGGAGATCGGCTCGCCCGGCACGCGCGAGATCATCATGGCGGAGGCGAGGAAGCACCGCTTCATCCTGGTGCCGGAGCCCGGCCGGCCCGGCAACGGCGTCGTCACCGGGCGCTATGCGATCGCGCGCTTCGATCTCGAAGCCAAGGGGCGGCCGAGCCATGCCGGCTCGACGCTGAAGGAGGGTCGCTCGGCGATCAACATCATGGCGCGCCGGCTGATCGAGATCGAGAACATGACCGGAGAGGACTGCACCTTCTCGGTCGGCGTGATCCATGGCGGGCAATGGGTCAACTGCGTCGCCACTCTATGCAAGGCTGAAGCCCTCAGCATGGCGAAAAGGCAGGCCGATCTCGACCGCGGCGTCGAGCGCATGCTGGCGCTGACGGCGCGCAACGAGGACGGCACCGGCTTTTCGGTGACGCGCGGCGTGACGCGGCCGGTCTGGGAGCCCGATGCCGGCACGATGGCGCTCTACGAGCGCGCGCGCGGCATCGCCGATGAGCTCGGCTGGTCGCTCGGCCACGGCTCGGCCGGCGGTGGTTCGGACGGCAATTTCACCGGCGCGGCCGGGCTGCCGACGCTCGACGGGCTCGGCCTGCTGGGGGCCGGCTATCATACGCTCGACGAGCATATCGAGGTCGAGAGCCTCGTGCTGCGGACGCGGCTCCTGGCCGGCTTGCTGGCGCGTCTGACCGCCTGAATCGTCGACGCGCCGCGTTGACAGCGCGGCGGCTTTCGCGGGAGCATGCCCTGCCTGTGGCACAGGGCCTGCATGCAAACTGCGCGCAGCTTTCCGGACCATTCTTGAACGTGTGAGGAGTCGATCGATGGCAGGGCGTTGGACATCATGGGTCGCAGCAGTGGCACTCGTCGCGGGCGCCTCGCTGGCGGGCTCCCCGCTCGCCCAGGCGCAGACGATGAAGGTCGTGATGCATTCCGACGTCAAGATCGTCGATCCGATCTGGACCACGGCCTACATCGTCCGCAACCACGGCTACATGATCTACGACACGCTCTTCGCGCTCGACGCCAAGGGCGACGTCAAGCCGCAGATGGTCGAGAGCTTCACCGAGTCGCCCGACAAGCTGACCTACAAGTTCACCCTGCGCGACGGCCTGATGTGGCATGACGGCAAGCCGGTCACGGCCGAGGACTGCGTCGCCTCGATCAAGCGCTGGTCGGCGCGCGACCCGATCGGCCAGAAGCTGATGACCTTCGTCGACGCGATGAGCATCGACGACGCCAAAAGCTTCACGGTGAAGCTGAAATCGCCGACCGGCCTCTTGCTGTTCGGGCTCGGCAAGCCGTCGTCCAACGTGCCGTTCATGATGCCCAAGCGCGTCGCCGAGACCGACCCGAACACCCAGATCTCGGAGTTCATCGGCTCGGGCCCGTTCGTGCTCAAGACCGACGAATGGAAGCCGGGCGACAAGATCGTCTACACCAAGTTCAAGGACTACAAGCCGCGCGCCGAACCGGCCTCGGGCCTCGCGGGCGGCAAGGTCGCCAAGCTCGACCGGATCGAGTGGCTCGCCGTCTCCGACCAGCAGCAGGCGGTCAACGCCCTGCTCGCCGGCGAGATCGACATGATCGAGCAGCCCTCCTTCGACCTGATCCCGCTGCTCAAGGCCGACAAGGCGATCAAGCTGATCGACTACAACCCGCTCGGCCTGCAATACACGCTGCGCCCGAACCACACGCAGAAGCCCTTCGACAACCCGAAGATCCGGCAGGCGCTGACCTATGCGCTGAACCAGAAGGACTTCCTCGACGCGGTCGTCGGCAATCCCGACTACTACAAGACCTGCAAGGCGATGTTCATCTGCGGCTCGCCGATGGCGAGCGAGAAGGGCATGGAGGGCCTGCTCGAGTCGAACTTCAAGAAGTCGCAGGATCTCCTCAAGGAGGCCGGCTATGACGGCACGCCGGTCGTGCTGCTGCACTCGACCGACCTGCAGTCGCTGACCAATCTCGCTCCCGTCGCCAAGCAGTTGATGGAGAAGGGCGGCTTCAAGGTCGACATGCAGTCCTCCGACTGGCAGACCGTCGTCGCCCGCCGCGTCCGCAAGGAACCGGCCGACAAGGGTGGCTGGAACGCGATGCTGACCGCCTGGGTCTCGGCCGACGTGCTCAACCCCGTCATGGCCGGCTTCTTCAATGCGAGCTGCGACAAGGCCGCCTTCGGCTGGCCCTGCGACGCCGAGATGGAGAAGCTGCGCGACGACTTCGCCCGCGAGACCGACCCGGCCAAGCAGAAGGCGATCGCGGAGGCCGTCCAGATGCGCTGGCGCGAGGTCGTGACCCACGTCCATCTCGGCCAGTACTTCACCCCGATCGCGACGACCTCGAAGATCAGCGGCATCCTCTCGGCGGCCGCGCCGGTGTTCTGGAACGTCGAGAAGAAGTGAGGATGCGGCCCGACACGCAGGGCCGGCGCTGATGCTCGGCTATATCCTGCGGCGCCTGCTGGCGACGATCCCGGTCTTGGTGATCGTCGCCGTGCTCGTCTTCCTGATGCTGAGGCTGACGCCGGGCGATCCGGCGGCGGTGATCGCTGGCGACAATGCCTCCAGCGCGCAGATCGCGGCGATCCGGACCCAGCTCGGGCTCGACAAGCCGATCATCGTGCAGTTCGGGCTCTGGGCCGGGCATCTGCTGCAGGGCAATCTCGGCGAGAGCTTCTTCTTCAAGAAGTCGATCGGCGAATTGATCCTCGGCCGGATCGAGCCGACGCTCTCGCTCGCCTTCGCGACCATGCTGATCGCGATCACGGTCGCGATCCCGCTCGGCGTGCTCGCCGCCTACAAGCACGGCTCCTGGATCGACCGGGTGGTGATGGGCTTCTCGGTGCTCGGTTTCTCGGTGCCGGTCTTCGTCATCGGCTACGGCCTGATCTACGTCTTCGCAATCACGCTCGGCTGGTTCCCGGTGCAGGGCTACCAGCCGATCTCCGGCGGGTTCGCCGGCTATGCGCAGCGGCTCGTGCTGCCGGCCGTCACCCTCTCGGTGATCTACATCGCCCTGATCGCGCGGATGACGCGGGCGAGCGTACTCGAGGTGCTGAACGAGGACTATATCCGCACCGCGAGGGCCAAGGGTCAGGTCGAGCGCAAGATCCTGTTCCGCCACGCGCTGAAGAACGCGGCGGTGCCGATCGTCACCGTGGTCGGCATCGGCATCGCGCTCCTGATCGGCGGCGTCGTCGTCACCGAGAGCGTGTTCTCGATACCGGGTCTCGGGCGGCTGACCGTCGATGCCGTGCTGGCGCGCGACTATCCGACCATCCAGGCGGTGATCCTGCTGTTCTCGGGCGTCTATGTCGGGATCAATCTCGCGATCGATCTCGCCTACAGCCTGTTCGACCCGAGGATCCGCTATTGAGCGCCGAGCCGACCATCCTGGCGCCGGTCGCGGCCGAGCCGGCCGCCCCGGCCCGGACCGTGCTGCGGCGGCTGGTGCGCAACCCTGTCGTGGCGATCGGGGCATCCGTCCTGCTCGTCATGGCGCTGATCGGCCTGCTTGCTCCATTCCTCGGCACGCTCGACCCGACTGCGATCAACCCGGCCTCGCGCAACCGCGTGCCCGGCTTCGAGCGCACGATCCGGGCCGATGACGGCACGGCCACCATCTTCAAGCATCGCATGGGCACCGATTCGCTCGGCCGCGACGTCTACAGCCGCGTCGTCTACGGCGCGCGGGTCTCGCTGCTGATCGCGGTCTCGGTCGCCTCGATCGCAGTCGCGATCGGCCTCGTGATCGGGCTCGTCGCCGGTTATGTCCGGTCGCTCGACGGCGTCATCATGCGCTTCATGGACGGGCTGATGGCGATACCGGGCATCCTGCTCGCCATCGCCGTGGTCTCGCTGTTCCGGGCCGGACTGGCCTCCGTGATCGTCGCGATCATCGTGCCGGAAATCCCGCGGGTCGTGCGTCTCGTGCGCTCGATCGTGCTGTCTGTGCGCGAGGAACCCTATGTCGAGGCGGCGGTCATGGCCGGAACCAGGCTCCCCGCCCTGATGGTCCGCCACATCCTGCCCAACACCGTAGCGCCGCTGATCGTGCAAGGCACCTTCATCGCGGCCTCCGCCATCCTGGTCGAGGCGATCCTGTCCTTCCTCGGCATCGGCATCCCGCCTGAAATCCCGACCTGGGGCAACATCATGGCCGAGGGTCGCAACCTGTTCCGCGTCTTCCCGCACAACATCCTCTATCCCGGCATCTTCCTCGGCCTGACCGTGCTGGCGGTGAACATGCTCGGCGACGGCCTGCGCGACACGCTCGATCCCAAGATGGCCGGCCGATGAGCGAGGCGGATACTCCGGTCCTCGAGATCAAGGGCCTCAGCATCGCGCTGCCCGGTGGCGGCGACCGGGCGCGTGCCGTCGATGAGGTTTCGCTCAGCGTCGCGGCCGGCGAGATCGTCTGCGTCGTCGGCGAGTCGGGGTCCGGCAAGTCGGTCACCGCCTTCTCGGTGATGGGGCTGCTGGCGAAGGTGCTGAAGCCCGTCGCCGGCGAGATCAGGCTTGAGGGCGAGAACCTGCTCGCGGCGACGCCGCAGCGGCTCAGGGCCCTGCGTGGCGACCGCATGGCGATGATCTTCCAAGAGCCGATGACGGCGCTGAACCCGGTCATGACGATCGGCGACCAGATCGAGGAGGTCTTGCGCATCCACACCGGGCTCGGCCCGGCCGAACGCCGCGCCAGGGTGCTGGCCACGCTGGCCGCGATGCGCCTGCCGGAACCCGAGCGGATGCACGCCTCCTATCCGCACCAGCTCTCCGGCGGGCAGCGCCAGCGCGTGATGATCGCCGCCGCGCTGATCCTCGATCCCGTGCTGCTGATCGCCGACGAGCCGACGACCGCGCTCGACGTCACGACGCAGGCGCAGATCCTGAAGCTCATCAAGGAGATGCAGGCGAGGCGCGGCACCGGCGTGCTGTTCATCACCCACGACTTCGGCGTCGTCTCCGAAATCGCGACCCGCGTCGTGGTGATGGAGAAGGGCCGCGTCGTCGAGCAGGGAACGAAGCACGACATCCTGACCCGCCCGCAGCACCCTTACACGAAGATGCTGATCGGCGCGGTGCCGAGCCTGAAACCCGCCGAGCGCAAACCCGTCACCGGCCCGCTCGCGCTGGAGACCGCCGGCCTCGGCAAGACCTATCGCTCCGGCGGGCTGTTCAGGAAGGAGCGCGTCGTGCGCGCGGCGTCCGACGTGGCGATCCGGGTCCGGCGCGGCGAGACGGTCGGCATCGTCGGCGAATCCGGCTCCGGCAAGACCACGGTGGCGCGCTGCGTCGCGCGGCTGATGCCGCCGAGCGAGGGCGCGATCCTGGTTCCCGACCTCGACATCGCGACCTTGCCGGAGCGGCGCCTGCGGCCCTACCGGCGCAAGATCCAGGTCGTGTTCCAGGATCCGTTCCGCTCGCTCAACCCGCGCCGCACCGTCGGCGCCTCGATCGTCGAGGGGCCGATGAATTTCGGGCTCGGCGCCACTGACGCGCTGGCCCGGGCGCGCGAGCTGATGACGCTGGTCGGCCTGCAGCCCTCGGCGCTGGAGCGCTATCCGCATCAGTTCTCCGGCGGCCAGCGTCAGCGCATCGCGATCGCACGCGCGCTGGCGATGGAGCCGGAAATCCTGATCGCCGATGAGGCCGTTTCGGCGCTCGACGTCTCGGTGCAGAAGCAGGTGCTGGCGCTGCTCGCCGACGTGCAGGAGCGCTTCAACCTGGCGATCCTGTTCATCACGCACGACCTGCGCGTCGCCGCCCAGATCTGCGACCGCATCGTGGTGATGGAGAAGGGCCTCGTGGTCGAGCAGGGCGAGACCGCCCGAGTCTTCGCGCAGCCGGCCCATGCCTATACCCGCGCGCTGATCGAGGCTGCGCCAGGCCGCGATTTCGGCTCGGGCCAGACGGCAAGCACAGTTTAGAATTCATATAAACTATTGTATTTGCTCGATTATCGGCGTTGCGCTAGCACTGCCGCGATGAAGACGCACGCGCCCCATCGCGGCATCGCCCTTCTGCGCTGGACCGCCGCCGCCCTCGCCGCCATCGCGCTCCACGGCAGCCTCGTCTGGCTTGCGATGGAGTTTCGCGTCAGCGAGGCGGCCGCCGGTGCGCCCGAGCCCGCGGTCATGATCGAGCTCGCGGCGCTTTCGGTTGCGCCGGAGGCGCCGGCCGTGACCGAGAAACCCGCGCCGGAAAAGGTCGAGCCCGACCCCGCACCGGAACCGGTCAAGGAACCGCAGCCGACGCCTGAGCCGCCCGAGCCGATGCAGGAGGCCGTGACGGAGCCGGTCCCCGAGGTCCAGCCGCAGCCGACGCAGGAGGCCGATCTCAAGCTGCCGGAGCTGCCGACGATCCCCGACACGCTCGCCGTAACCTTGCCCAGGCCGGAACCGGAGAAGCCCCGGCCAGTCGAAAAGCCGGTCGAGAAGCAAATCGAGCGCAAGCCCGTCGCCAAGCAGAAGGTGGTCGAACGAAAGCCGGTCGAACGGGTGAAGCCGAAGCGGCGCGAGGCGGCCGCGCCGCCGCCCTCGAGCCGCGCCTCGGCGCCGCAGGCCGCATCGCAGGGCGCCAGCGAGACGCCTTCGGTCTCGACCGCCTCCTGGCGTGGGACACTGATCGCCCATCTCAACCGCTACAAGCGCTTTCCGGGCGGCGCGAACCCGGGCACCGTCCAGGTCGCCTTCTCGATCGACCGGGGCGGCCGCGTGATCTCGGCGCGGCTGGTCGGCTCGTCCGGCGATGCCGCGCTCGACGACGAGGCGGTGGCGATGATCCGCCGCGCCAGCCCGGTGCCGGCGCCGCCCGACGGTGTCGGCGGGTCGGTTCTCGCGCTGGCCGTGCCGGTGCGCTTCAGCCGCTGACGGGCTTTCGCCGTACCGTTAACCGCTTCTCGACCTTCCTGGCCAATGCTCGACGCACCGATTCGTTCAACGTCGCGTGTGTCATGGGTCAAGTTCTGCAGTTCCGTCTTCCGCTCCGCGATGCGGACGATCTCCTCCCCGAAATCGACCTGGTCACCGCCGTCGACGTCGCCCTGCGCGACATCGCCGACGCCATTCCGCATGTGGGCCTGGCTTCGGTGCGGGCGCAGCTCAGCGCCTGCTACGACATGCTGCAGGCGGCGTTCGAGGCGTCGGTCGAGACCGACTGACCACGGCTCGTCCCGCAGGCCGGAACCGCGACGATCGCCTGACGTTTTCCGCTGCATCAGCATGCAGGGAGGACGGGCCATGCCGCGCGGCGACAAATCCGCCTACACCGACAAGCAGAAGCGCAAGGCCGAGCATATCGCCGAGGGCTACGTCGAGCGCGGCCGCTCCGAGGACGAAGCCGAGGCGATCGCCTGGGCGACGGTCAACAAGGAGAGCGGCGGCGGCAATCTGTCGGGCTCCGGCCGCGGCAAGCCCGACACCAAAATCTCGTCGAAGCGCGGCGGTGCGATCGGCGGCAAGGCTTCGGCCAAGCGCCCGGCTGCAGAACGGTCCGCATCCGCGAAGAAGGCTGCTGCGGCGCAGAAGAAGGCGTCCTGACGCCGTCCGTGAAACCGCGCCGTTTTCTCCGTCATGGTCGGGCTTGTCCCGACCATCCACGTCTTCGCCGGTCGAGTGCGGTGTCCAAGACGTGGATGCTAGGCACAAGGCCGAGCATGACGATGGTGGCGTAGGCGCGCAGACGCGCGCCACTACCCCCCGATGTTGAACGCCGCCAGCGCCGCCATGTTGACGATGTCGGAATCCTTGGCGCCGAGCGGGACGATCTGGACCGGCTTGTCGAGGCCGACGATCAGCGGGCCGATCACGGTCGAGCCGCCGAGCTCCTGCAGCATCTTGGTCGAGATCGAGGCCGAGTGGAACGCCGGCATCACCAGCACGTTCGCCGGCCCGGACAGCCGGCAGAACGGATACTGGCTCATCAGGTCGCGGTTGAGCGCGACATCGGCCGCCATTTCGCCGTCATACTCGAAATCGACGCGCTGGGCGTCGAGCAGCTTGACCGCCTCGCGCACCTTCTCCGAACGCTCGCCGGCCGGATGGCCGAAGGTCGAGAATGCGAGCATCGCGACCTTCGGCTCATAGCCGAGCCGGCGCGCCACGCCGGCGGCCTCGACGGCGATCTCGGACAATTGCTGCGCCGTCGGCATCTCGGTGATCGCCGTGTCGGCGACGAGCACGGTGCGCTCGCGCGAGAGCACGATCGAGACGCCGATCAGCCGGTGGCCCGGCCGGTCGTCGATGACGCGGCGGACCTCCTCCAGCGCGATCGAGTAATTCCGGGTGACGCCCGTGACCATCGCATCGGCATCGCCGGAGGCGACCATCGCTGCGGCGAAATGGTTGCGGTCCTGGTTGATCAGGCGCTGGCAGTCGCGGAACAGATAACCCTGCCGCTGCAGCCGCTCGTAGAGATATTGCGCGTAGGCCGTGTTGCGCTGCGACAGCCTTGCATTGGCGATCGCGATGCCCTTGCCGGCGAGATCGACGCCGAGTTGCGCCGCCGTCTCGTTGATGCGGTCCTCGCGCCCGACCAGGATGGCGTGGCCGAGCTGCTGGTTGACGAAGGAGGTCGCGGCGCGGATGACCTGCTCCTCCTCGCCCTCGGCGAAGACGACGCGCTTGGGATAGCGCCGCACCCGCTCGAAGATGCGGTTCAGCGTGCCCGCGACCGGGTCGCGCCTGGCCGAGAGCTGCGCCTTGTAGGCCGGGATATCGACGATCGGCTTGCCGGCGACGCCGGTCTCCATCGCGGCCTTGGCGACCGCCACCGGTACGACATGGATCAGCCGCGGATCGAACGGCACCGGGATGATGTAGTCCTTGCCGTAGCGCGGGCGCGAGCCCTGATAGGCAGCGGCGACCTCGTCGGGCACGTCCTCGCGGGCGAGCGAGGCGAGCGCCTCGGCCGCGGCGATCTTCATCTCCATGTTGATCGTGGTGGCGCGGACGTCGAGCGCACCGCGGAAGATGAAGGGGAAGCCCAACACGTTGTTGACCTGGTTCGGATAGTCCGAGCGCCCCGTCGCCATGATGGCGTCGTCGCGCACCGCGGCGACCTCCTCCGGCGTGATCTCGGGATCGGGATTGGCCATCGCGAAGATGATCGGGTTCGGCGCCATCGAGGCGACCATGGCCGGCGTCACCGCGCCCTTCTGGCTGAGGCCGAAGAAGGCGTCGGCCCCCTCCATCGCCTGCGCCAGCGTGCGCCGGTCGGTGATCGCGGCATGGGCCGACTTCCACTGGTTCATGCCCTCGGTGCGGCCCTGGTAGATCACGCCCTTGGTGTCGCAGAGGATGACGTTGTCGGGCTTGAAGCCCATCGCCTTGAGCAGTTCGGTGCAGGCGATCGAGGCTGCGCCGGCGCCGTTGATGACGAGCTTCGTCGATTTGACGTTGCGGTCGGTCAGGTCGAGCGCGTTGATCAGGCCGGCGGCGGCGATGATCGCGGTGCCGTGCTGGTCGTCATGGAAGACCGGGATGTCCATCAGCTCGCGCAGGCGTTGCTCGATGATGAAGCATTCCGGCGCCTTGATGTCCTCGAGATTGATGCCGCCGAAGGACGGACCGAGATAGCGCACCGCGTTGACGAAGGTGTCGGCATCCTCGGTGTCGACTTCGAGATCGATCGAATCGACGTCGGCGAAGCGCTTGAACAGGACCGACTTGCCTTCCATCACCGGCTTGGAGGCGAGCGCGCCGAGATTGCCGAGGCCGAGGATCGCCGTGCCGTTGGTGATCACCGCGACCAGATTGGAGCGGGTGGTATAGTCATAGGCTCGCGACGGATCGGCCGCGATCGCCAGCACCGGCACTGCGACGCCCGGCGAATAGGCGAGCGAGAGGTCGCGCTGCGTCGCCATCGGCTTGGTCGGGACGACCTCGAGCTTGCCCGGGCGCCCCTGCGAATGGAACAGCAGCGCCTCCTGGTCGGTGAAGGTCGGACGGGCATGCTTGATCGGCGGACGGTCGTTCATCGCGATGGTCTTTTTGTGAGCGTTTCCTTGGAGGACGCGGACCATAGGCAAGCGACCGCACCCCCACAAGGCGCGACGAACAAGTTAGCGGCCGCGTTGACGACCGGGTCGACGGCACAACCGGGAAAATCGCATCGCTCGCAGGACGACCGGCGTCAGAGGCGCCGGCGCACGCTCTGGACGAAATCGCCGACATAGGTGTCGAGCGCCTGGGTCTGCTCGGCCACGGTCCGCGCCGCCTCGACGACGCGCACGGCGGCGTCTCCCGTCACGCGCGCCTCGCTGCCGACGGCGCCGACGCTCGCCGTCACCGCATGGGTGCTGCCGGCGACGGCCTGGGCATCGACCGCGATGCTGGAGGCGATGTCGGCTTGACGGGCCACGACGTCGGCCAGGATGCCGGAGGTCTGCTCGATCGAGCTCATCGTGCCCTCGATATGGGCGACGGCGTCGCTCGCGGTCGCGGCCGCGCCGCGGATCTCCTGCAGCGTCTCGGCGATGTCGCGGGTCGCCTTCTGGGTCTGCTCGGCCAGGTTCTTGACCTCGCCGGCGACGACGGCGAAGCCGCGTCCGGCCGCACCGGCGCGCGCCGCCTCGATCGTGGCGTTGAGCGCCAGCAGGTTGGTGCGCGAGGCGATGTCCTCGATGAAGCCGAGCACGGCCGAGACCTTGTCGGCGGCCTCGCTCAGCCCGGCGACGTCCTGCCGGGTCGAGCGGACATAGCTCGCCGCGGCACGCGCGGTCTCGTCGGCATGGGCGGTCTGGCGCGTCAGCTCGCGGATCGAGGCCTCGATCTCCTCGGCGGCGACGGCGACGCTGCCGACGCGCTGCGAGGCGCTCTCGGCCTCGCGCGTGACCTCGATGGCCCGCTGCGTCGTCTTGTTGGCGGTGCCGGCCATCTGGCTTGCCGCCTCGTGCATGCTCTGGACCGACCGGCCGACATCCTGCAGCGCCTTGCCGACCGTCACCTCGAGCTGCTGCGCCAGTTCCTCGAGCGCCGCCTTGCGGCCGGTCTCGAGCTCGACACGCCGGTCGTTGAGCGTGCGCTCGGCGGTGACGTCGGTCAGGATGCCGTCCCAGCAGATCGTCCCGTCCGCCAGGCGGCGGCCGGCGGAGTCGGTGCGCAGCCAGACCACGCTGCCGTCATCCTTGCGATGGCGCGCCTCGAAACGCCACGGCTTCAGCGACTGGCCGTGCCGCGCACGGGAATTGGCCTCGTCGAGCACGGCGCGGTCTTCCGGCACCATCCAGCGCAACCAGCTCGTGGGGTCGCTCTCGACCTCCTCGCGCGTCACGTCGAGCACCTTTTCGATGCCGGGCCCTGCGAATTTGTAGGAGACCACGCCGTTCGGCTTGATGAACTTCTGGTAGAGCACGCCCGGCGAATTGGCGGTGAAGGCTTCGAGCCGGCGCAGGGTCTCGACCCGCTCCGCGTCGGAGCAGATGACGAAGAAGACAAGTGCCGACCCGACGAAGTTGAAGACGCTCATCGCCGCCACCGGCTGGGCCAGCACGCCGAAGATGATGCTCGGATCGGGCAGGAACAGCGTCATGGTCGGAACGACCGCGAAGCCGATCAGGCTCGGAATCCAGAAGTCGCGCATTGCGATCGGCCGACGTCGCCAGTTCACATAGGCGTAGAACGTCAGGCCGCCGGCGGCACAGATCGTGATGCCGGCAAGGCCCGAGATCATGCCGAGACCGCCTTGCGACACCCGGACGATCGCGAGCGGCAGCGCAGCGAAGACGAGACCCGGGAGACCGCCGAAACTGGTCGCGACAAGCACGACGATGTTGCGCGCATCGACCAGAATGCCCGGGATCACGACGACCGGATTGAGCATGCTGCACAGGCCGGCTGCCCCGAAGACGAGGGCGATGATGATGCGCCGAAGGCGGTCCGACGAGTTGACCTTGGGAAAAACGAGCGTCAGCGCCAAGGCTGCGAGCAGGACGAAGGAGAGGCAGCCGATCAGGTTCAGTGCGAGCGCCATCCGGAAGCCTTCAACGCCATGGTTCACGCAGTGCTACTTTCAATTGTTGAAAGCCTCCCTAACGCGTGCCGCCTGCGGCGGATTTTTGATAGCGTCGCGCGGCATGCGCACGGCCTCCGCTTCTTTGACTGAAACCTCTAGATCCTCGACCGTCGCGGCCGATGCGCAGCGCGTCACGCCGATGATGGCGCAGTACATCGAGATCAAGGCGGCCAATCCCGACTGCCTGCTGTTCTACCGGATGGGCGATTTCTACGAGCTGTTCTTCGGCGACGCGGAAATCGCCTCGCGCACGCTCGGCATCGTCCTGACCAAGCGCGGCAAGCACCAGGGCGAGGACATCGCCATGTGCGGCGTGCCGGTCGAGCGGGCCGACGACTATCTCCAGCGCCTAATCGCGGCCGGCCATCGCGTCGCCGTCTGCGAGCAGACAGAGGATCCGGCCGAGGCGAAGAAGCGCGGGGCCAAATCGGTGGTGAGGCGCGACGTCGTCCGGCTGGTGACGCCGGGCACGATCACCGAGGAGCGCCTGCTCGAACCCGGCCGCGCCAGCCTTCTGCTGGCGCTCGCCCGTCGCAAGGCGAGCGACGAGAGCGCGGTCTACGGGCTCGCCGCGATCGACATCTCGACCGGCCGCTTCAGCGTCATGGAGGCGGCACAGGAGCGCCTGCCGGTGGAACTGGCCCGGCTGGAGCCGCGCGAGATCGTCTGCCCCGACGCGATCCATGACGATCCGGCGCTCCGCGAGTTCTGGCGCGACCTCTCCGTGCCGGTGACGCCGCTGGCGCGCGAGGGGCTCGATGCGGCCTCGGCCGAGCGACGGCTGAAGGCGTTCTTCGGCGTCGCCACGCTCGATGCTTTCGGCGCCTTCTCGCGTGCCGAGATCGCGGCGGCCGGCGCTGCACTCGCCTATGTCGAGCGCACCCAGTTCGGGGCGCGTCCGCCGCTGTCGCCGCCGGTGCGCGATGCGGGCTCGACGACGATGCTGATCGACGCGGCGACGCGGGCCAATCTCGAACTGACCCGCACGCTCGCCGGCGAGCGCGCCGGCAGCCTGCTCGCCACGATAGACCGCACGGTGACGCCGGGCGGCGCGCGCCTGCTCGCCGAGCGCCTGGCCGGGCCGCTCACCGATCCGATGGCGATCGGCGAGCGGCACGAGGCGGTGGCGGCGCTGATCGCCGATCCTGCCTTGCGCGACGATCTGCGGACGGCGCTGGCGCGCGTCCCCGACATCGCCCGCGCGCTGGCGCGGCTCGCGCTCGACCGCGGCGGGCCGCGCGATCTCGCCGCACTCGGGGCCGGTCTCGACGCCGGACGCGCCATCGCCGGCATGATCGTCGGGCGACCGGATCTGCCCGACGAACTGCGCCGGGCGGCGCTCGCGCTCGGCCGGGTCGATCCAGACCTACCGGCGCGGCTGCACGACACGCTCGCCGAGGAGCTGCCGCTCAACCGCCGCGACGGCCGCTTCGTCCGCGAGGGCCACGACCCCGCGCTCGACGAGCTGCGGCTGCTCCAGGTCGATTCGCGCAAGGTCATCGCCCAGCTCCAGGCGCGCTATGCCGCCGAGACCGGCTGCCGGACGCTGCGGATCAAGCACAACGCCATGCTCGGCTATTTCGTCGAGGTGCCCCAGGCCGTCGGCGAGGACTTCCTGCGCGAGCCGTGGCGGGCGGTCTTCGTCCACCGCCAGACCATGTCGGATGCGATGCGCTTCTCCTCGGTTGAGCTCGGCGAGCTCGAGGCCAAGATCGCCTCGGCCGCCGACCGGGCCCTGAAGCTGGAACTCGCCGTCTTCGCGCGCCTCGGCGAGGCGGTGCTGGCACAGGCCGATCCGATCAAGGCCGCTGCCCAGGCGCTGGCCGAGATCGACGTCGGCGCCGGGCTCGCCGATCTCGCCGCCCGCGAGGGCTGGTGCCGCCCGCAGATCGATTCCGGCCTCGCCTTCACAATCGAGGCCGGGCGCCACCCGGTCGTCGAGGCGGCGCTGAAGCGCGACGGCAAGCCGTTCGTCGCCAACGCCTCGGCCCTCTCGCCGCCGTCGGGCGAAGCGAAGGGCGGGCGCATCTGCCTGATCACCGGCCCGAACATGGCCGGCAAGTCGACCTTCCTGCGCCAGAACGCCCTGATCGCCGTTCTCGCCCAGATGGGCTCCTATGTCCCGGCGCGTACGGCCCATATCGGCATCGTCGACCGGCTGTTCTCGCGCGTCGGCGCCGCCGACGACCTCGCGCGCGGCCGCTCGACCTTCATGGTCGAGATGGTCGAGACCGCCGCGATCCTGAACCAGGCCGGGTCGCGCGCGCTCGTCATCCTCGACGAGATCGGGCGCGGCACCGCGACCTTCGACGGGCTTTCGATCGCCTGGGCCGCGATCGAACATCTGCACGAGGTCAATCGCTGCCGCAGCCTGTTTGCGACGCACTACCACGAGCTCACCGCGCTCGGGGACCGGCTCGCCCGGGTCGCCAACGCGACCGTGCGCGTCACCGAGTGGAACGGCGAGGTCGTCTTCCTGCACGAGGTCGTCGCCGGCGCAGCCGACCGCTCCTACGGCATCCAGGTCGCCAAGCTCGCCGGCCTGCCCCCAGTCGTGGTCGAGCGGGCCCGCGCCATCCTCGGCGAACTGGAGAAGACCGAACGCGAAAAGCCGGTCGCAGCCCTGGTCGACGACCTGCCGCTCTTCGCCGCCCCGCTCCGGCGGCAGGCGCCGGCCGCGCCCGCTGCGCCGGCCGAGGATCCGCTGCGCCTCGCGCTCGCCGGGCTCGATCTCGACGAGATGACCCCGCGTGCCGCGCAGGAGGCCCTGTACCGGCTGAAGGGCCTCGCCTGAGCCGTCCCGCCGCGCCGGCGCCGATCGGCCGCGGCTAGAGCATGCTGCTTTACTCGGAACCACAGCGTCATCCTGGGCGAGCGAAGCTCGACCCGGGATCCATCGTAGAGCGCCTGAGCCCTACGATGGATCCCGGGTCTGTGCCGCTGCGCGGCTTGCCCAGGATGACGAGGTGGTTCCGCGAAAACCCAGCACGCTCTAACGGTCGATTAAGCATTTCGCCCGATCCTTCGGACTATCTCTTTCGACGGGTTGACAATGTCCGACGCCAATTCCGCTTGCTGCGTCCTGATCGTCGACGACGATTTCGTCCTGCTGGAGATCGTCACCCGCGTCTTCGAGCGCGCCGGGCTTCAGGTCCATGCCGCCTCCAGCGGCGAGGCCGCCCTGACCCTGTTGCGCGAGAAGGGCAACCGGATCGGCTGGCTGATGACCGACATCAACCTGCCGGGCCTGGTCGACGGCTGGGGCGTCGCCGACGAATACCGCCTGAGCTATCCCGACCGGCCGATCATCTATCTCTCCGCCAGCGAACGCCAGGACAAGCGCACGGTCGCCGGCAGCCTGTTCATCGGCAAGCCGTTGAAGGTCGAGGAGATCATGCGTCTGGCGCAGATGATGCAGTTCACGACCACCAAGGCCGCCTGAGCCGGTCCGGACGCCGGACGCCGCGCGGCCGTCAGCCGGGCCGCCGGATGCTCGTGATCGCGCCGAAGCTTTTTGCCGCGATCCGGTCGCGCGCCGCCTGCAGCGGTTCGCTCGTCACCGTCATCGTCCAAGCCGTGGCGTGGAGCAAGGTATCGGCGTCGGTCATGATGCCGACATGGCCCTTCCAGAAGACGAGATCGCCGCGCCGCAGGCCGTCGAGGCTCTCGTCGAAGGGCAGGGGGCTGCCGATCGCGGCCTCCAGCATGTCGGAATCGCGCGGCGAGGCGATGCCGGCGGCAGCCAGCGAGAGCTGCGTCAGGCCCGAGCAGTCGAGGCCGAGCGAGGTCTTGCCGCCCCAGAGATAGGGCACGTGCAGGAAGCGCTCGGCGACCGCGGCGAAATCCGGCTCATGCGATGCGAACGGCGCGAGATGGCCGGCGACGACATGGCCGCCGTCGGTGAGGACGAGGAATTCGCCTGCTTCGCCCGCGACCACGACGCCGGCCCCCAGCGACAGATGGGCCAGCGGTGCGAGCTTCATCGATGCGCCGGGATAGACGAAGGTCCGAAGGGCTGTGACCCGATGGGTCGGCGCGGGAACGTTGCTGCGCAGCGCGTCGTCCGGCAGATAGCCGACATAGCCGTCCGCCCCGAGCTGGACCCAGGCCCAGCCCTCGAAGCGCTCATAGACCTCGACCGCCTCGCCACAGAGCGCCTCGGTGTCGAGCGGGCCGTCGGGGCGCGGCTCGCGGCGCAACGGCGCCGACGGCGCGACGACGCGGGCCGGCTCCGGCACGACGAAGCGGCCGGCCTCGACCAGTCCGCGCAGCCGCTCGGCCGCGAGATCGGGGCGGGCGGGCGTGAGGCGGCGGTCGAGAATCGTCATGGCCGTCTTGTAGCCGGCGCGACGCCGGACGCGAAGAGGCTCCGGCTCAGCCGCCGCCGAGCTCCCGCGCCCGGTCGGTGACGAGATCGGCGAGCTTCTCGACCGCGAGGGCGCCTGCGACCGTGCGCTGGATCACGACGTTGCGGCGGTCGAACTCGTCGCGCTTGCGGCTGACCAGCCCGAGCTTGCCCATCGAATCGAGCGCGCGTGTGATCACGGGCTTGGTGACGCCGAGCTGGGCTGCGAGCCCGCGCACGGTGTGGGGCGGCAGTTCGAGATAGATCGTCAGCAGGATCGCGGTCTGGCGCGCCGAAAGATCGGCCTGGCCGTCGCGGACCAGATCGAGATGGACCTGCCGCCACAGCCTGAGCGCCTGCGAAGGCCTGATCTCGAGCGGCATGTGGCGTGACGGTCCCGATCGTTTCGGAACCGTATCATTATCTCGCAGCCGCGAATGCGCAATCGCCGGCGTGAAACAGGCTTAACCGGCGGCGTAGCGCCGCTTCGCCAGCGCATAGGTCAGCCGCGCCGCCTGGCATTCGCCGCCCTCGGTGCGGCCCGGCCTGGCCGAGGGCGTCCAGGCATAGATGTCGAAATGGGCGTATGCGCCGGCCTTCTCGACGAAGCGGTTGAGGAAGAGCGCGGCCGTGACCGAACCGGCCATCGCCCCGCCGGAGACGTGGTTCACGTCGGCGATCTTGGAATCGAGCAGCGAATCGTAGGGCGGCCAGAGCGGCAGGCGCCAGGCCGGGTCGTTCACGGCCATGCCGATGCGGGCGATCTCCTGTGCCAGTTCCTCGTCATGGCTGTAGAACGGCGGCAGCTCCGGGCCGAGCGCGGTGCGGGCCGCGCCGGTCAGCGTGGCGAAGTCGAGCAGCAGCTCCGGCGCCTCCTCGTCGGCGAGCGCGAGCGCATCGGCCAGGATCAGCCGGCCTTCTGCGTCGGTGTTGCCGATCTCGACCGAGAGCCCCTTGCGGCTCGCCAGCACGTCGCCGGGGCGGAAGGCCGAGCCCGAAACCGCGTTCTCGACGGCCGGCACCAGCAGCCGCAGGCGCACCGGCAGCTTCGCCAGCATGATCATGCGCGCGGCCGCGATCGCCGCCGCCGCGCCGCCCATGTCCTTCTTCATCAGCAGCATGTTGGCGGAGGGCTTCAGGTCGAGCCCGCCGGTGTCGAAGGCGACGCCCTTGCCGACCAGCGTGACCTTGGGATGGGCTGGATCGCCCCAGACCAGGTCGATCAGGCGCGGCGCCCGCGGCGAGGCGCGCCCGACGGCGTGGATCATCGGGAAATTCCGCGCCAGCAGGTCGTCGCCGACGATGCTGGCGACCGTCGCGCCGCAGTCCTGGCCGAGCTCGCGGATCGCCGCCTCGATCTCGGCCGGGCCCATGTCGTTGGCCGGCGTGTTGACGAGGTCGCGCGCCAGCATCACCGATTCGGCGATGCGGCCGATCTCGCTGCCGTCGACGCCATCGGGCACGACGAGCCGCGCTTTGGCCGGCGTCGCCTTGCGGTAGCGCTCGAAACGGTAGCCCTGCAGCAGCCAGGCGAGCGCGGCGAGGCCGAAATCGTCGATCTCGCCCGACAGCGCATAGTCGCCCGCCGGCAGCAGCGCCGCGAGCCGTCCGGGCGCGAAGGGATCGCGCCGGCGCGCTTCGGCCGTCTCGACGCCGAGCAGCACGGCGGCGACGGCGCCCGAGGCATCCGGCAGGACGAGATGCTGGCCCGGCCGCGCCGCGAAACCCTGGGCCAGCGCGAAGCGCCGGCCTTCCGGCGCCAGCGCATCCTGGAGCGTGTTCCAGCCCGATTTCGAGACGACATGCAGCGGGATCGCGGCGGTGGAGGCTACAGTGAGGAGGCTGTTCACGGACACGGAGGAACCCGATCGGAGGAGGCAGGGCCGCCAGGCGCCGGCGGCCGGTTAAGGATGCATTAGGGTTAACGTTTTATCACCGGGTCAGCCAGATCATCCAGTCACGCGAGGCGGCCCGGCCATGCCCTTCAGACCTTCGTCGAGCCATTGCGGACCCATGCGGACCCTGCTCGCGGCCTCGTTCTGCGCCGCTGCGCTCCTCGTCGGCGGCTGCCAGAGCCGCGGCGGTCTCGGCGACATCACCGGCTCGATCTCGCGCAGCGAGGCGACGCCGCGCACCGCCGCCGAATGGCAGGCCGAGAGTCAGCGCTGGTCGAAGCGTTACGAATCCAATCCGAAGGACCGCGACGCGGCCTTCTACTATGCCAGGGCCCTGCGCGCCCAGGAACAGCATGCGCAGGCGCTGGCGATCCTGCAGGGCGCGACGCTCGCCTTCCCGAACGATCTCGAACTGCTCGGCGCCTATGGCCGCTCGCTCGCCGACAACGGCAAGCTCAGGGAGGCCGACGACGTGCTCTCGCGGGCCCATTCGCCCGAGAAGCCGGACTGGCGCATCCTTTCGGCCCAAGGCACCGTCGCCGACCAGCTCGGCGAGCACGAGCGGGCCCAGCAGATCTACCACGCGGCGCTGAAGATCGCCCCGAGCGAGCCGACGGTGATGTCCAATCTCGGCCTGTCGCTGGCGCTTTCCAAGAACCTCCCCGAGGCCGAGCGCGTGTTGCGCGAGGCGACGACCTCCAATCGCAGCGACGCCCGCGTGCGCCAGAACCTCGTCCTCGTGCTCGGCCTCCAGGGCCGCTTCGGCGAGGCCGAGGCGCTGGCGCGGCAGGACCAAAGCCCGGCCGAGGCGGCCCAGACGATCGCCTATCTCAAGCGCAGCGTCAGCCAGCAGAACAGCTGGGACATGCTCAAGGGCGGCGGCAAGCCGAAACCCGGCGGCGCCGCGCCGCGGCAGCCGCAGCAGGGCTAGCGCACGATCCCGGAACCCGGGAAGTGGCTTTCGGACGACATCATGCTCTGACTTCTTGACGAGAGCCGCGCAGCCTCCGGGCTGCCGGACGGGCGCGCCTGCCCGGCAAAAACGGGCTTGCATCGAATGTAGATTGTATATAATCGGTGTGTCGAGCCGGTCGGTCGCGACCGGCCGCCGAGCCGTCTTTGCAGCGAAGGCCGACGACGGGACGCAACGGTGCCGGGTCCCCGGCATGCGGTCGCCGGCGATGGCGACAATCCGATCAGAGGGAAGGATCCGATCATGGCCAAGAACATCTTCCAGGGAACGATCCCCGCTCTGATGACGCCCTGCACGCCCGACCGGACGCCCGATTTCGCGGCTCTGGTCCGCACCGGCCGCGATCTGGTCAAGGCCGGCATGTCCGCGGTGGTCTATTGCGGCTCGATGGGCGACTGGCCCCTGCTCAGCGACGAGCAGCGCATGGAGGGCGTCGAGCGCCTGGTCGCGGCCGGCGTCCCGGTCATCGTTGGCACCGGCGCTCAGAGCCCGGCCCGGGCCGTCGCGCTCGCGGCGCATGCCAAGCGCACCGGCGCGCAGGGCTTGATGGTGATCCCGCGCGTCCTGTCGCGGGGCGGGTCCATCGCCGCGCAACGGGCCCATTTCGAGGGCATTCTCGAGGCCGCCGTCGATCTGCCCTCGGTGATCTACAACAGCCCCTATTACGGCTACGAGACCAAGGCCGACCTGTTCTTCGAGCTGCGCGGGCGCCATCCGCATCTCGTCGGCTTCAAGGAGTTCGGCGGCGCCGCCTCGCTGCGTTATGCCGCCGAGCACATCACCAGCCGCGACGCCTCGGTGACCCTGATGGTCGGCGTCGACACCCAGGTCTTCCACGGCTTCGTCAATTGCGGCGCGGCGGGCGCGATCACCGGCATCGGCAACGCCCTGCCGCGGGAGGTGCTCCACCTCGTGGCCCTGTGCGAGAAGGCGGCGGGCGGCGATGCCGCGGCCTCCCGCCAGGCGCTGGAACTCGAGCGGGCGCTCGGCGTGCTGTCCTCCTTCGATGAGGGCGTCGATCTCGTGCTGTTCTACAAGTACCTGATGGTGCTCGAAGGGCACGCCGAATACGCTCTGCACTTCATCGAGAGCGACGCGCTCTCGCCGAGCCAGAAGGGCTATGTCGAGGCGCAGCACCGGCTGTTCAAGACCTGGTATGCGAGCTGGGCCGGCTCGGCCGATATCCGGGCGGCCGCCTGACCGGCGGTCGGGCGGGCATCTGCCGCCAGGATACGGCAGGAAAGGCTCCAGCGATGACGTCAGCCCAGATCGGCAAGGGGCTCGTCCACCGGACGATTTCGGCCGCGGCGGCGGATCTCCTGCGCAGGCGCATCCTCGACGGGGTTTTTCCCGCCGGCTTCCAGCTGCGCCAGGACGCGCTCTCGGGCGAGTTGGGCGTCAGCCGGATTCCGATCCGCGAGGCCCTGCTGCAGCTCGAGGCCGAGGGGCTGGTGCGCATCGTGCCGCATCGCGGCGCCGTCGTCTCGGAACTCTCGACGCAGGAGATCGAGGAACTCTTCGAGCTGCGCGCCCTGATCGAGCCGGCGCTGCTGAAGCGCTCCGCGCCGCTGCTGACGGCCGGCGACTATGACGAGCTCGACGCGGTCCTGGCCGAATACGGCGCCGAGCTGAAGGCCGACCATGTCGGCCGCTGGGGCGAGCTCAATGCGCGCTTCCACGGCCTGCTCTATCGCCATGCCGGCCGGCCGCGCTCGCTGGCGCTGGCTGGCAACCTGCTGCAGGAATGCGACCGGCATGGCCGCATGCAGCTGGCGCTGACGAACGGCGTGGCGCGGGCAGAGGCGGAGCATGCGGAGCTGGTCCGCCTCTGCCGAAGCGGCGAGATCACTGCCGCCTGCACCTTCCTGAGGAAGCACATCCAGCATGTCGGGCGCTCGCTCAACGACTTTCTGGTCGCGCGCAAGACGTCCTGAGGCCGGCTTCGCGGCGGGCGCGATCTTGCCAGTTTTCGGGTGGAGACGCCCGTGCCCGACGCCTAGTTTCGCATCAAGCCAATCGATGCGAGGTTGATGCCATGACCGCCCATATCCAGAAGCTCGGCGCGATGACGCCGACCCGTTTCTCCAACGCCGTGCTGGCGCGCGCCGCCCAGGCGATTCCGGCCGAGGCCGATTTCCCGGCGACGGCGCCGGGCTCCGACTACGACACGGTGCGCCGGATTCTCGCCTACATCACGCAGGAATGGCGCCAGCAGCCGACGATCGAAGCGATCGCCGAGGCCGCCGGCGCGACGCCGACCGATGTCCACCATCTCTTCCGGCGCTGGTGCGGCCTCACGCCCAAGGCCTTCCTGCAGGCGATCACGCTCGACCATGCCAAGGGCCTGCTCGGCGCCTCAGCCAGCGTGCTCGACACCGCCTACGAGGTCGGACTGTCGGGGCCGGGCCGACTGCATGATCTCTTCGTGACGCATGAGGCGATGTCGCCCGGCGAATGGAAGACCGGCGGCGAGGGCCTCAGGCTGTCCTACGGCTTCCATGTCTCGCCCTTCGGCGAAGCGCTGATCGTCGCGACCGATCGCGGCCTCGCCGGCCTCGGCTGGGTCTCGAGCAGCATCGACGGCGGCAAGGTCGTCGGAGGCAGGGCGGAGGCCCTGGCCGACATGATGCGGCGTTGGCCTCATGCCGACTACCATTACGATCCGGTCGCGACGAAGCCCTACGCCGCCCGCATCTTCGATCCGCAGGCCTGGTCGGCCGAGACGCCGCTGCGGGTCGTGCTGATCGGCACCGATTTCGAGGTTCGGGTCTGGGAGACGCTGCTGCGGATCCCGGTCGGCCGCGCCACCACCTATGGCGACGTCGCGAGCCATATCGGCAAGCCCAGTGCTGCGCGTGCGGTCGGGGCGGCCGTCGGCAAGAACCCGATCTCCTTCGTCGTGCCCTGCCACCGCGTCATCGGCAAGTCCGGGGCGCTGACCGGCTATCACTGGGGCCTGACGCGCAAGCGCGCCATCCTCGGCTGGGAGGCCGGCCAGACCATGGGGGCGGCCGCCTGAGAGACCCCGTCGGGTCCGGGATCCCCGTCAGGGCTTCAGATACATGTCCCAGCACGGGGCGAGGGCCACGAGCCTTCGCCCCGCCAGCGCCGGCGCGAAATGCTCCGCGATCATCCGGCGCGCCGGGGTCGGCGGGCATTTCGGCGCAAGGATCGCATCGGTCGCCGCCAGCTCCTGCAGCGCCTCGGGCGTCAGCGCCGGGTTGCTCCGGCTCGGGTCGAGCCCGATCGGGACATGGCGCGGAGGCCGGCGATCGAGGATCCAGCTCAGCGGGTCGACGAAATCCAGGGTGTAGAGACCGTCAAGCCGGCGCCCGTTCGCCGCCTCCCAGGCCTTCAGCGCGGCGGCGCCCTGGTCGATCTCCATCAACCAGGTCAGCTGATAATCGGGCTCGGAATAGAGGATGGCGGACGGCATCAGCCGCCGGCGCAGCATCTCGCGGTAGCTCTCCTGCTGTCCGGCATAGTGAGCGAGCATCGCCTGCGCCCGCTCCAGAAGCTCGGCCTTGGCACTGACCCGGCCGAGCGGTCCAAGCCCCGGCAGATCGAGCCCGGCATAGGTCGGCGCGCCGAGCAGCGCGCGGGCGCTGCGCTCGACGAAGATGACGAGGCTCGGCAGGGCGACAGCGAGCGCCAGCACCAGAACCAGCGGGCGCATCGCCTCGTCGCGGCGGCGCCACTCCGCCAGCACGAGCAGCAGGACCGGCCAGAGCCCGATATATTCGAGCGAGCCGGTGTTCTGGGTCTCGAAGAAGGTCAGCGCCGCAAGGCAGGCGACCAGCCAGCCGAGCGGGGAGGCGAGCAGCGCGCGCAGCCCAGCCAAACCGGGTCGCGGCCTGGCGCGCCAGGCCGCGACCGCGAGCGCGCCCGCCAGAGCCAGGCAAGGCCCGACGACGTTGAACTTGACCGAGGCGACGGTGAGGAAGCGCGGCAGCAGCGTGCCGGTGTTGAGCGAGACCAGGATCAGGATGTCGCGCAGATAGGCCCGCACGATTCCCGTCGCGAGGTCGAGCAGCGCCAGCGCCGCGAGCACGAGCGCGGCCGCGAGCGTGGCCTCGCGCAGGCGCAGGCGCCCGGCGAGCACGGCATAGCCGACGAGCATGGCGCCCGCGACCGCCCCGGTGATCTTGAACAAGAACAGCGCGAGCATCAGGCCGGCGACCAGCCCGGTCTGCCGCAGGCGCCCGTCGACGAAGAGCAGCGCGGCGACGAGCGCATAGAGCAAGAGCGCGATATGCCGGTTGTAATGGCCGTAGCCGTCGAAGCCCGGCAGCGGATAGAGCTCGTGCAGGTTCACAGGCAGCGCGGCGAAGAGCAGGAAAGGTAGCAGCAGGGCGAGCGCCCGGGTCCGCGAGCGCCGCGCGACGTCCGTCGCGATGAGCGCCATGGCCGGCAGCGCCACGGGCAGCACGGCCCAGTTGGCCAGCAGCATCGGCTGGGCCTGCGGGAAGAGCCGCTTCAGCCCGGCCGCGAGCCCGTAGCCGAGCGGCCCGACCGGCGCGAAGAAATCGAGGCTCGGCCATTGCCCGAGGCCGATCCGATGGATCGCGTCGAGATAGACGTCGGTGTCCCAGTAGTTCGGGCCGATCGGCAGGCGCAGCTTCAGGGCGAGGCCGGCCAGGACGAAGACGAGGAAGGCGACGATCCAGAAAGCCGGCGCCATGACGAGGCGCATCGCTCCCGTGCTGGACCGTGTCGCACCCGCCGTCATCGCCGCCTCCGCCTCGAACCGGCGGCACGATGTCAGACAAACCTTACCCGCAGCCTTCCGGCGCGGCCCGGGCTCATCCTTCCGCATGCATCGCCTGCCAGCGGTAGGCTTATCGCGCTCCGGACATGACGTAGCGGCGACGCCAGTATAGGTGGACGATTGTTCATTGCGCCGCAACGGAAACGCAGTATCGTTTGCCGGCATCGTCCCCGGCCGCCGCACCGGCAGCGTCCCTGCGCGTCCGAGGTCGTCCATCCATCGAGGCCCGGAAAGACATCAGACCGTGACGCTGCCGCCGCTTCGCGACGACCGGGTTCGATACGGGTGACGGCGCTGCCCGTCGCCGCTCCCGCGCTTGCGATCGCGCTCGACCATGTCGTCGAGATCGCGCCGGGCCGGTTCCTCGCCTGTGGCTGGGCGCTCGCCGAGACGCCGCAGGCGCTGCGCTTCCGCTGGCGCCCGGCCGGGCGGCGCCGAACCGAGACCGTCGAATTCCGGCTGATCGAGCGGCCGGACCTGCCGGATTTCGTCGAGGCCGGCGCCCGTGCCGGCCTGAAATGCGGTTTCGTCGGCATCGTCGAGGCCGAGCTGCGCGCCGGCGAGCCGCTGCGCATCGAGGCTGCCGGCGCCGTCGCCGGAACGGCGCAGGCCGGGCTGCCGGTGCTGCCGCTCGACGGTTTCGCCGATTATGCCGCGGGCCTGCCGCCGGCGGCCCTGTTCGAGATCGCCGACCTGCTCGGCACGACCGACATCGCATTGCCCGCTGCAGCGCATGCGGCGATCGCCGCCGGGCTGCGACCCTGGCTCGCGACGCTGCCGCTCTGCGAGGCCTCCGCCAGCGTGGCCGGCGTCACGATCGGCTTCGATCAGCTCCTGCTCGGCGAGGACGGCCAGATCTTCGTCGAGGGCTGGCTGACCGCGCCCGACCAGGTGCCGGAGTTGCGGCTCGCGCTGGCCGGGGCGCAGGCGTTCCGCACGATCGTACTCGACCAGGCCGTGCTCAGGCCCGACATCGCCGGCGGCAGCGGGCGACGACCGGGCTTCTTCATCGCCGGACAGGCGAGGCTGGACGGCGCCGCCGGGCTGCCGGCCGCCGTGCTCGAACTCCGCCACGGCCGCAACCGCAGCCTGATGCGGCTCGGCCTGCGGTTGGTCGCGTCGCGCGATGGCCAGGCCGCGCTCGCAGGCCGCCTCACCGACGACAAGGTCGCGCCCGCGGCGCGCGAGGCGCTCCTGCGCTTCCATGGCAGGCCGGCGCTGCCGGCGAAGCGAGGCGTGGCCGCGGCCGGTGCCGGGCGGGTCGCCGCGGTCTGCGTGGTCGGTCTTGCCGGGGACGATGCCTGCCGTGGGCTGATCCTGGCCTCGCTCGCCCGCCTGTCGGCACGCGACGTCACGGTCGTGATCGTCGGCGACGAGGGCGGGCGCGCGCTCGCGGCGCTCGGGCCGGCATCGCCCGGCCGGGTCGGCGGCCGGCTGCATCACGGCGCGACGCTGACGCAGGCACTGACGGCGGCGGGTCTCGCAGGTGACGACGCCGTATTGTTCATCCCCGGCGCGACGCTGATCCGGCACGGAATGATCGAGGCGATCGAGGCCGTTCTGCAGGCGCAGGACAGGCCGCGGAGCCACTGGCTGTTCGCGCCGGCCGAACTCGGCGGTGAGCAGGAGGCGGCGCTGCAGCGGCTCATGGCCGAGACCGGCGACGACGAGAGCGGCGACGAGCCCAGGCCGCGCAGCGTCGCCTATCTCGATATCTTCATGCCGCTGCTGGCGCCCGCCGGCGACATCCTGGCACTGGCCAGCGGCTGGACGCCGCCGCTGCCCGGCCTCTTCTTCCGTGAGGCCGTGCGCCGCGCCGGGGCGCGCGGCGATGTCGGGCTCGTCCGGACCGGCGCGCTCTCGGTCTACCGCCGCAACGAGGCGGACGAGCCTGGCCTCGCCCGGCTCTACCGGGCCCTGATCCAGGAGCGCCGGATATGACCGGTCTCGTCGGCCGGCGCCGGCGCGTCGCGGTCCTGTCGCATTCGCATCCGTTCTACACCCGTGGAGGCGGCGAGATCGTCGCCTACAACTCGTTCCGGTCGCTGGTCGAAGCCGGCCATGACGCGATCTTCGTCGCCGCCATCAATCTCGACCTCAAGTCGAACGTCTCGATCTTCCATGCCGACGAGACGCTGATCGAATACGAGCCCGGCGAGTTCATCTTCCCGGTGCGCGATTTCGAGCACTTCTTCCAGACCAACTGGCACATGCCGGCCGAGATCGTCGACGAGATCGCCCGGCTGCTGCGCGAACGGCAGATCGAGATCGTCCACTTCCATCACTTCTGGAACATCGGCCTCAACGTCATCCTGGCGCTGCGCGAGCGGCTGCCCGACGTCAAGTTCGGCATCACGCTGCACGAATACCTGTCGATCTGCTTTCGCGACGGGCAGATGGTCAAGAACGGCTCGAACGCGCTGTGCCGGAAGGCCTCCGACATCGATTGTCACATGTGCTTCCCGCAGTTCAACCGCGACCAGTTCAGGGCGCGACGCGACCTCTTCGTCGACGTGCTCGAGATGTTCGACATCGTCGTCAGCCCGAGCGAGTTCCTCGCCGAGCGCATCGCCGGCAACGGCTATTCCAAGGACATCTACATCATCGAGAACGGCCATGAGCGCGAGGCGGGCGCGGACCCGTCTCGGGACGCCAAGGCGCTCTCGCGCTCCTTCGCCTATTTCGGGCAGCCCTCGCCGTTCAAGGGCATCGACATCTTCGTCGCCGCCGCCGGCCGGGTCGTCCAGTCCGGCCGGCGCGACCTGACCTTCATCGTGCATGGCTGCACCAAGGCGCGCTTCATCGAGATCTTCGGCACGAGCTGGGGGCCGCTGATCGACTCGCTCGGCGCGCTGCTCCAGTTCCAGGGCGTCTACGAACCGCAGCAGGTCTTCGGCCTGATGCGGCAGTCCGGCTACATCGTCGTACCGTCGATCTGGTGGGAGAACTCCCCGCTGGTGATCCAGGAGGCCTATCTCGCTGGCCGGGTGCCGATCGTCTCCAACATCGGCGGCATGGCCGAGAAGGTCGAACACGGCGTCTCGGGCCTGCATTTCAACGCGCGCAGCCCGACCAGCCTGGCCGAGGCGATGCTCTCCGTCGGCGGCCATGCCGGCAAATGGGAGGAACTCGCCGCCGGCGCCGTGCTGCCGCCGACGATGAGCGAGATGAACGATGCGATCATCCAGCTTTACGATGACAACGCAGCGGCATGACGGTAGATACGCTGCGTCATCAAGCATAGCAGCCGTTCGATTTTGAGATGACGACTCCGATGCTGCTTTGCTGTCGATGAAGGACGCCGCAACGTCAATGGCGGTTCACATCGGCATTTACCAAATCTGCGAAAGAATCGGACCCGCAGCGGCGCCGCGGTTGACTGCCACAGGTGTTAAAAATATGTAAAAATCAGTAATCAAACTGGGTCGAGGCATGCGCGCGCCGATCGTTCTCCCGCACGACGCCCTGCCTGTGGTCCTCGCCCAGGCCGGCCGCGTCGTCACGATCGCCAAGCCCGTCGCCGGCGCGCAGGACGTGCTGCGGATCGGTCCCGGCGAGACGCTCGACCTCTCGCGCATCGGCAACGAGCAGATCGCCCTGGTCAAGCTCGGCAACCGGCTGGTGGTGCTGTTCTCCGATCGCTCCTCGGTGATCGTGGACGGGCTCTATCAGGCCAATGGCGGGTTCGCGCCGAATGTGCGGATCGGGCTCGACAGCGCCACCACCGTCGACACCGCCCAGTTCGCCCAGCAATTCTCGATCAGCGCCGACGAGCAGATCCTGACGGCCGCCGGGATCAACGTCGCGGCGGGGCCGCGCGGCTCGGGCGGCACCGATACCGTCGAGGCCCCGGCGGCCGGCGCCGCCAATCCGGAATCGGGCCTGACGCCCGGCGTCGAGAGCGCGAACGCCGCCTTCGGCGACGCGCCGCAGAGCCGCTTCGCCGACCAGGCGACCACCACGACGACAGCGACGACGGAGACGCCCTCCTCCGGTACGAGTGCCCCGGCGCCGACGAGCACCTCATCGGGTTCGACCGCGGCGGCCGCGACGGCACCCGCGGCAACGCCAGTTGCGACCACGCCGACATTCTCGCTCGACCTCGACACCGGCGCCGCCGGCACCGGCTATGCCGGCGTCACCGAGCAGGAGGCGGCGCGCTCGCGCTCGCTGCCAGGACAGCCCTATGCCGAAGGCGGCGCCGCCGTCGCGCAGATCACCGAACTCACGAAGCTCGACCCGGCGCCGAACGCGATCGGGATCGGTCTGGTCGATCCGGCCGACCGGATCACGACGATCAGCGCCTCGGTGACCACGGCCGCGACCGGAGAGACCGGTGTGCTGCGGCTCAGCGCCGGCTTCGCGACGCTGCCCGCGCCGGATTCGATCGTCATCGACGATGCGGCGCACACGATCCGGATCAGTCTCGCGGCCGGATACAGCCAGGCCGATGCGATCGCCGCGCTCGCGACCCTGCGCTTTGTCAGCACCGACTCGACCTTCAATCTCGATACCTCGGACCGCATCGTCACGGTCACGATCACCGACCAGGCCGGACACAGCGCCAGCGCCGTCGCGAGCGTCCCCGTCCGCGCCGAGGTCTCGGACGGCATCGGCCAGGCCGGCATCAACGCCTTCACCGGCGGCGCCCATGCCGACCGCATCTTCGGATTCGACGGCAGCGACGTCCTGAATGGCGGCGCCGGCGACGACTACATCGACGGCGGCGAGGACGACAACACGCTCGACGGCGGCAGCGGCGACAACCAGCTCTATGCCGGCTCCGGCGACGACACGATCACGGCCGGCGACGGCAACAACTATGTCAGCACCGGCGACGGCGACAACCGCGTCACGCTCGGCAACGGCAACAATCAGGTCCGCTCCGGCAACGGCGACGACAGGATCACCACCGGCAGTGGTGACGACGACATCGTAGCCGGCGACGGCACCAACATCATCCAGGCGGGCGACGGCACCAACACCGTTACCGGCGGTGCCAATGCCGACGAGATCACGACCGGCTCCGGCAACGATACGATCAACGCCGGCGACGGCCAGAACGTCGTCAGCTCGGGCGCCGGCAACGACACGATCACGACGGGCATCGGTGACGATACGATCGATGCCGGCGCGGGCGACGATCGCATCGCCGCCGGCCGCGGCGACGACGACATTCGGACCGGCACGGGTGCCGACACCATCGTCTTCGATTCCAACCTCGCCCAGATCGGCTTCGACACGCTGCGCGACTTCCAGAGCGGCGTCGACACCCTCGAATTCTCGCTGGCGGTGGTCGGCGGCGCGGGCAGCGGGCTCGGCCTCGGCGGCGCCGACACCGGCACGCTCGACGCCGCGCGCTTCACCGGCGGCGCCTTCACCACGACGGATCAGCGCTTCCGCTTCGATGCCGGCGCCAAGACCCTGTTCTACGACGCCGATGGCGGCGGCGCCGGTTCGCCCGAGATCGCACTGGCGCTGGTCGAGACCGGCAATCTCGTCGCCGCAGATATCAAGATCGCCTGACGCAAAGTCTCCGAAACATCCCATCGGAGATCGGAATGGTTGACGTATGGTAGGAATGGCACAGTGCTTTTATTTCGCCGGCTTTGCGCCGCGCCCGTCGGCGCTCGCCTTGCGTTCCCGTCGATATCTTCGCTTTCATAACGAGTTAGAGTTGGTGCGTCTGGTTCCGTGATGGTCGCGATACGTTGGGCATCCCTGCTGATCCTGCTGGCGGCGTCCGCGCCGGCCCAGGCGCAGCTGTCGCTCGAACAGGCGATCCGGCGCGCCGTCTCGACCAATCCGGCGGTCGGCGAGGCCTCCGCCAACAAGCGCGCCACCGAATTCGAACTGCGCCAGAGCCAGGGTGGGCTGTTGCCGCAGATTCGCGTGCAGGCCGATATCGGGCCTGAGCGAACGCGCCTTTACGACATCACCACGACCCGCTCGGAGAAATACGTCGCCGGGCGCCAGGCCAATCTCGTGGTCCGGCAGCTGCTCTTCGACGGGTTCGCCACGACCAACGAGATCTGGCGCCAGACCGCGCGGGTCGATGCCTCGAGCTGGCGCGTCCAGGAGCGGGCGGAGCTGGTCGCGCTCGACACGGTGCAGTCCTACACCGACATCCTGCGCCTGCGCGAGATGATCGACCAGGCCTCGCGCAACATCCAGATCCATCGCAAGCTGCTCTCCGACGTCCAGGCCCGCTTCAATGGCGGGCGCGCCGGCCGCGGCGACCGCGACCAGGTCCAGGAGCGCGTCTTCGCCGCCGAGGCCGCGCGCGCCGAGCTGCAGCAGCGCCTCGGCGAATCGGTCGCGCTGTTCCGGCGTGCCGTCGGCCAGGAGCCGCTCGGGCTGAGCTGGCCGGGCCGGGCGCGCGGGCTGCCGGCTGACCGGGCGGGCGCGCTCAACGTCGCGCTCGCCCATAACCCGACGCTGCGCGCCGCCGATTCCGACCTCGACGCGGTCAGGGCCCAGCGCGCCGGCGCCAACAGCACCAACCTGCCGACGGTGGCGCTGGAAGGCCGCGCCGAATACGGCAAGAACAGCCGCGACAATACCGGCCGCTACGACGATCTCAGCGGCAAGCTCTCGGCCTCCTGGCTGATCTATTCGGGCGGCACCGACACGGCGCGGCAATATGAGCTCGCTGAGCGCGTCACCGAGCAGAGCCTGCGCTTCGACGTGCTGCGCCGGCAGGCCTTCGAGTCGATCGACAAGGCCTGGAGCACGCGGGCGGCCTTCGGCGAACGGGTCCGGGCGCTGTCGCGACAGGTCGAGGCCTCGGTGCGCGTCGTCGAGGCCTATCGCAGCGAATACGAGCTCGGCCAGCGCACTTTGCTCGACCTGCTGAATTCCGAGCAGTCGCTCTACAATGCCCGCGTCAACCTGATCAATGCCCGCGGCCTCGCGGTCTTCTCCGACTACCAGATCCTCGCCGCGACCGGGACGCTGCTGGCGACGCTGAAGGTCGGCGCGCCGGGCGAGGCGAAGAACGAGCTGCGCGGCCTCAGGGCGACGGGGGCCGTGCTGCCGCCGATCAACCTGATCCCGAAGGCCCCGCTCGAGCCCGCCAGCCTGAACGGCAACTGACGTGCACGGCACGCTCGGCCCCCCGCAGGTCGAGGCTGCTCCGGCCCGGGGCGAGGATAGCCGCTCGCGCGCGAACCTGCTGCCGGCGATCGCCGCGATCGCGCGGCTGTTCGGCCGCCCGGTCGGCGCAGACGCGATCCTGGCCGGCCTGCCGGTCACCGACGGCGTCGTCTCGCCGGTTCTGTTCGCACGCGCCGCCGCCAATGCGGGCCTTGCCAGCGAGCCGGCGGCCCGCCCGCTCGACAGCATCCCCAACCTCGTCCTGCCGGCGGTCCTGCTGCAGCGCGACGGCAGCCCGCTGATCCTGCTGCACCGCGATGCCGCCGGCGGCCAGGCGCAGATCGTCGAGCCCGGTGACGAGGCCGACGCCGTCGCGGAGCCGCGCGCGATCGCGGCAGGCGAGCTCGCCGCGCGCTACAGCGGCTACTGCTTCCTGGTGAAGCCCGAGCGCGAGCCCGCGCCGGCGGGCGGCGAGGCCGCCTCGGCAGGGCCGTCGCGGCACTGGTTCTGGTCGACGCTGCGGCCCTTCGCCGGCAACTACCTGCACATCGCGCTCGCCTCGCTGCTGGTCAACCTGCTGGCGCTCGCCTTCCCGCTCTTCGTGATGAACGTCTACGACCGTGTCGTGCCGAACGGCGCGACGGCCTCGCTGACCGCGCTGGCGATCGGAGTCGTCATCGCCTTCGCCTTCGATTTCGCGCTGCGCTTCGCCCGCTCGAAGATGATCGACCTCACCGGCAAGCAGATCGACGTGACGCTGGCCGCGCGCATCTTCGCCCATGCGATCGGGATCAGGCTGGCCGCACGCCCGGCCTCGCCCGGCGCGACCGCCAACCAGATCCGCGAATTCGAATCGGTGCGCGAGTTCTTCACCTCCTCGACCGTGATCTCGGCCTCGGACACCGTCTTCGCGCTGGTCTTCGTCGCGGTGATGTTCGTCATCGTCGGCCCGCTGGCCTGGATTCCGCTGCTGCTGCTGCCGGTGACGCTGGCGATCGGGGTCCTGCTGCAGAAGCCGCTCGACCGGGCGATCGCCACGGTGCAGGCCGAGCAGGCCGACCGGCACGGCCTCCTGGTCGAGAGCCTCCATACGGTCGAGACGATCCGCGCACTCGGCGCCGAGAACCGGGTCCAGGCGCAATGGGAGCGTTCCGTCGCCGAGACGGCGCGCGCGAGCGAGGCCGTGCACCAATGGTCGGCGCTGACGCTGAACCTGTCGAACGCGGCGCAGAACCTCGCCTCGCTGCTCGTCGTCGTCTGCGGCGTGCTGCTGGTGCTCGACAACCGCATCAGCGTCGGCGCGCTGGTGGCGGCGACGATGCTGTCGGGCCGCATCTTCGCGCCGATCGCCAATCTGGCGGCGGTGGTGATGCGCGGCGCGCGCACGCTCCACACCTTGCGGGCGATCGACCGGCTGATGGCGCTGCCGGTCGAGCGCGAGCCCGGGCGGCTCTTCGTCGCGCGCAAGGTCGAGCGCGGCGAGGTCGCGTTCCAGGGCGTCTCGCTGCGCTATCCGGGCACCGAGGCCGACGCGCTGAGCGAGGTCTCCTTCGCCATCGCGCCCGGAGAACGCGTCGGCATCGTCGGGCGCATCGGCTCGGGCAAGACCACGGTCGGGCGGCTGCTCGCCGGCTTCTATGCGCCGACCGGCGGGCGCATCCTCGTCGACGGCATCGACCTGCGCCAATACGATCCGGTCGATCTGCGCCGCGGCGTCGGCTTCGCGCTGCAGGACACGGCGCTGTTCCGCGGCTCCTTGCGCGACAACATCGCCTTCGGCAGCCCGGGCGCGGGCGATGACGACATCGTCGCGGCGGCGCGGCTCGCCGGCGTCGAGGACTTCGCCGGACGCTCGACCAGCGGCTACGAGCTGCCGATCCTCGAGGGCGGCCGCAACCTCTCCGGCGGCCAGCGCCAGGCGGTGGCGCTGGCGCGCGTCCTGCTGCGAAAGCCGGCCATCCTCTTCCTCGACGAGCCGACGAGCGCGCTCGATCTGCGCTCCGAGGCCGAGTTCTGCGAGCGCCTGACGGCGATCGGCCGCGAGACGACGCTGATCGTGAGCACGCACCGGGTCTCGCTGCTGCGCATGGTCGACCGGCTGATCGTCTTCGACGCCGGCCGCATCGTCGCCGACGGGCCGCGCACGGCGATCCTCGCCAAGCTGCAGGGCGGCCTCGCGCCGGAAGCCGAGCGCGGCGGGCGGCGATGAGAACCTCCGATTTCGCCTTCGCCAACGATGTCCGCGCCGCGATCGAGCTGCAGACGCCGCGCACGCTCTCGCTGTTCGTCCGCGTCACCGCCGCCTTCCTGCTGATCGGCGCGGTCTGGGCGCATTTCGCCGTTCTCGACGAGGTCACGCGCGGCACCGCCAAGGTCATCCCGTCGCGCCAGATGCAGGTGGTGCAGTCGCTCGAAGGCGGCCTCGTCCAGGCGATCGAGGTGCGCGAGGGCGATCTGGTGCGCGCCGGGCAGGTGCTGATGCGGATCGACGACACCGCCTTCAGCTCGCAGTTCGGCGAGGTCAAGGAGCGCCGTGCCGCGCTCGCCGCCCGCGTCGCGCGGCTGGAGCAGGAGGCGAAATGGGACGGGCAGGCGGCGCTCGCGCTGCCGGAGGGCAGCGAGCCCGAGGTCGCTCGCGCGGGCGCTTCCGAGCGGGCGCTGTTCGAGGCGCGGCTGCGCAAGCTGACGCAGGATCTCGCCATCCTCGACGAGCAGATCGAGCAGAAGGCGCGCGAGCGCGACGAGCTCGGCGCCCAGGGCAAGCGGCTCGCCACCAACAAGCCGCTGCTCGACCGCGAGCTCGCCATCACGAGGCGGCTGTTCTCGGAGCGCGTCGTGCCCGAGATCGAGATGCTCAGGCTCGACCGGCAGGTCGCCGATCTCGCCGGGCAGATCGCGGTCAACCAGGTCGGCTTCGTGCGCTCGGAGGGCGCGATCCGCGAGGCGCAGGCGCGCCGGCAGGGCGCGATCGTCGCCTTCCGCTCGACGGCGGAGGAGGACCTGACCAAGAGCCGCTCGGATCTCGCGGTGATCGAGGAGAGCATCCGGGCGGCGCAGGACCGGGTCCGCCGCACCGAATTGCGCGCGCCGGTGCGCGGCATCGTCAACAAGATCCATGTCGCCACGCTCGGCGCCGTGGTCCAGCCCGGCATGTTGCTGGTCGACGTCGTGCCGCTCGACGACACGCTCCTGGTCGAGGGCCAGGTCAGGCCGCAGGACATCGGCTTCATCCGGCAGGACCAGAAGGCGGTGGTCAAGATCACCGCCTATGACAGCTCCGCCTTCGGTTCGCTGCAGGGCAGGGTGGAGCGCATCAGCGCCGACACCACGGTCGATCAGCGCGGCGAAAGCTTCTATCGGGTCATCGTCCGCACAGAGAAGAACCACCTCGGGAAAGAAGCAGAACCTTTACCAATAATACCGGGAATGGTGGCGCAGCTGGAGATATTAACCGGGCAGAAGAGCGTCCTGAGCTACTTGCTTAAGCCGGCAAGACTGCTCCGGGACGAGGCGCTGAGAGAGCGCTGACACAAGCCTGAATACAGGCGACCCCGAAGCAACAACGGGTGTCGCGTGATGAAACGGGTTCTGGATTGGCGCGCCGCAGCGCGTGCCGGATGTCTGACTGCCACCGTCCTCCTCGGCCTGCCGGCTTGGGCGGGAGCTGCGGACAGGCCGGCGCTACGCGGGGGGCTTACGGGCGAGACGCGCGGCGTCGCGCCCCAGGCCGGAGCGCCGCTGACCTTCTTCACCATCTCCCAGCGGCTGGCGGTGCTGCGCGCCTCCGGCCGGCTGCCCGAAGCCGCGGCGGCGACGGACACCGGCGAGGTGCCGATCCTCAAGGCTTCGCTCGGCGTCGAGCCGCCCGCGGCGGTGCGGCCTGTGCAGCGGCCCGCCTCCGGCCCGCTTGGCATGGTGGCGCTGCCGGTTCCCGGCGGCGAGCTCGCCGGCAAATGGCAGGCCATGGCCGCGCGCTGGGAGGGCGACAAGCGGATCATCGCGGCCTGCCGGACTGGCGCCTGCCTGCATCGCGGCGCGGCGAAATGGCTCGAGATCGAAGCCAAAGCCGAGACGCTCTCCGGCCGCGAGCAGCTGCGCTTCGTCCATGCCGCGCTCGACCGCTCGATCCGCTACGCCTCCGATTTCGTCAACAACGGCGTGCCCGACTACTGGGCGAGCCCGCTCGAATCGGTCGAGAAGCTCGGCGATTGCGAGGACTACGCCATCGCCAAATACCTGATGCTGCGTGGCCTCGGCCATGCCGCCGAGGATCTGAAGCTGGTCGTGCTGTTCCAGGAGTTCAGCGGCCTCCACCATGCCGTGCTCGCGGTCCGCAGCGGCGGCGACTGGCTCTATCTCGACAATCAGCGCGCCGAGATCGCCCGCGCCGCCGACTATCGCGGCACGAGGCCGATCGCCGCGCTCGACGAGACCGGCCAGTCGATGCTGGCGGCCATGCCTGCGGTGTCTGCCATGACTGCCTCGGTCGCCCCGACCCTGTTCCGCGGCCCGCGCTGAGCGCGCGACCGCAGTAATCCCCGCCCTCACGCCCCGCGCTTAGCCTCGGGCGCATGGGGCCGAGCGTGCCCCGTCGTCGCAAGGGGCACATGATGCTGACATCGCAAGGAACCCTGGCCCGCCGGCGTGCTGGCGGGCTCAGCCTGCCCCGGCTCGGCGCCGGCCAGAAAGCCTGGTTCGCCGCGGCCGAATTCGCCGATCTCGCGGCGATCGCCGATTTCAACGGCGACCGCTACGCGGTTCCCGCGCTCGCGATGGGAAGTGTCGCCAGCGCCACGGCGGCCGAACTCTGCGTCAAGCGCGCCGCGGGCTTTTCCGACTGGTTCGCCTTCACCGCCGCGAGCACGACGGCGCGCAGCTATCTCGACGCGGCGGGGCTGATCCGCAGCGACCTCGCCGCCGACCAGCCGCGGCCGAGCTGGCTGAACGGACGCCGGCAGCTCGCCCTGAACGACCAGGCGACCAATCTGCTGCTCTGGTCGGGCGATCTCGGCAATGCCGCCTGGACGCCGAGCGGCGTCTCGGTCTCGGCCGTTGCCGGTGCCGCGCCCGATGGTGGTCCGGCCCATGCGGTGCTGCCCGGCGCCAGCGCCTCGACCTTCAAGGAAATGCAGCAGAACGTCGCCGCGACCTCAGGGCAGTCCTACTGCTTCTCCTGCTTCGCCAGGGCCAATGGCTACCGCTATGTCCAGCTCGTCGGCACCGGTTCGGTGATGGGCACCTTCAAGGTCAATATCGACCTCCAGACCGGAGCCGAGACCGACTATGCCGCCGGCACGGCGACCAATGTCGCGCGCGGCATCATCGCATATCCGAACGGCTGGTACCGGCTCTGGATCAGCCTGCAGGCGCTGTCGAGTTCGAGTTCGGCACGGCTCGGTGTCGACATCATCCCGGCCGCGACCTCGGCGCGGGGCGTCTCCTGGAGCGGCGACGGCACCTCCTCGGTGCTGATCTGGGGCCAGCAGATCGAGACCGGCGCGATCCCGACGCCCTATGTCGCGACCACGAATGCGACGGTGACCCGCGCGATCGAGAGCGCCCGGTTCTCGCCGTTGCTGGAGGCCGTGCTGCAGCGACCAGCCGCGAGCGTCGTCGTGCGTGGCCAGGCGATGACGCGGGCGTCCGGGCGCATCGTCGGGGCGAGCGGCGGCGCGCTCGTCGCCGCCTCGTCCGGGCTGACGCAGATCGTCCAGGAGGGCTCGGCCACGCTGGCGACCGCAGCCGGCGGCGCGCTGTCGTCCGGCAACTGGGGCGCCGGCGCGAGCTTCGACGCAGCCGGCCGCTCGGTCGCGCGCAACGGCGCGACGGCTGCCAGCGACAGCGGCACGCCGGTCGCCCGCAGCACGATCCATCTCGGGCGCGGCGCCTCCGGGGCCTATGGCGACGGCTTCTACGACTGGGTCGGCATCGCGCCGTCGCGGCTGTCGGAGGCGCGCCTGAACGAGCTCTGTTCGCGCAGCTGAGCCGCCGGCGCACGCAAGCGACGGGCCGTTAAGCCTGAGCGGCGGCAAAGCCTGCGACCCATGCAATGCGAGCGCGGCTTTTCACGCTTCGTCAGGGAGTTGCCGGCATCGTCGGCTCGCCGCATCACGGGGAGGCGACGGACATCATGGCGCAACGGCCGATCACCTGGGCGCTCGGCGTCGCCGTTGCCGTGATCGCCGGCGGGCTCTACTACGGCGAGCGCTTCGCCGTGGCGAGCGGCGTCGTGGAGCCGAGGAAGCCCATTGCCGAGGCCGTCGTGCCGGCGCGAAGCGGCGCCCGCCCGACGCTGACGGTCCATGCCGACTACCGTGGCCATTACGTCGTGCATCCCTCGGTCGACAACTACCGGGTCAGGATGCTGGTCGACACCGGCGCCAGCATCGTCGCGCTGACGGCCGAGGATGCCCGGGCGCTCGGGCTGAACCCGCCGCCCGGCGACTACAAGATGACGCTCAGCACCGCCAACGGCACGGTCCGTGCGGCGAGGGCGATGCTGCGGGAGGTCAGGCTCGGCGACATCGTGGTGCGCAATGTCGAGGCCGTGGTGATGCCGGCCGGCGTGCTCTCGATGAGCCTCCTCGGCACCTCCTTCCTCGCCAAGCTGCAGGGCTACGAGGTCCAGACCGGGCGCATGGTCCTGCGCGGCTGAAGCCCGCGTCGCGGGATTTCAAATCGGCCGGCGATGGGTCGGTATCGTCGGCATGTTCTCGTCGAAAAAGTGGTGTCCACTTTTTCGGAACATGCTCTAAGCGACGCCTCTTTCCCGTCGCCCGTCCCGGATGCCGCCGATGTTCCCCAAGCCGCTGCCCGCGCTCGTTCCCAACACCTTCGGCTACGAATCCCTGCCGATGGTGAAGCCGACCGGCTTTCGCGAATACGACGCGCGCTGGTTCTTCGGCCAGGAGCTCAATCTGATGGGCGTCCAGGCCGTCGGCATGGGGCTCGGCACGTTGATCCGCCGGCTCGGCGTCGAGCCCGAGATCGTCACCGGCCATGATTTCCGCAGCTACTCCTCCTCGATCAAGATGGCGCTGGTCACCGGCCTGATGGCGGCGGGCTGCAAGGTCCACGATATCGGGCTCTGCATGTCGCCGATGGCCTATTTCGCCCAGTTCGCGCTCGATGTGCCCTGCGTCGCCATGGTCACCGCCTCGCATAACGATAATGGCTGGACCGGCATCAAGATGGGCGCCCAGCGCCCGGTCACCTTCGGCCCCGACGAGATGGGCCAACTGCGCGACATCGTGCTGGCGGGCGAGTTCGATCTCGTCGGCGGCGGCTCCTATGCCTTCGTGCCGGACTTTCCGGAGATCTATTTCAAGGACCTGACCGACCGGCCGAAGATCAAGCGCAAGCTCAAGGTCATCGCCGCCTGCGGCAACGGCACGGCCGGCGCCTTCGCGCCGAAAATCCTGGAGGCGCTCGGCTGCGAGGTGATCCCGATGGATGCCGAGCTCGACCACACCTTCCCGCGCTACAATCCCAATCCCGAAGATATGAAGATGCTGCACGCCATGGCCGACGCGGTCAGGGAGCACAGCGCCGACGTCGCGCTCGGCTTCGACGGCGATGGCGACCGCTGCGGCGTCGTCGACAATCATGGCGAGGAGATCTTCGCCGACAAGATCGGCGTCATGCTGGCGCGCGATCTCGGCAAGCTTCATCCGGGCGCGCAATTCGTCGTCGACGTCAAGTCGACCGGGCTGTTCCACACCGATCCCGAGCTGCAGCGCCTCGGCGTCAGGACCGACTACTGGAAGACCGGCCACTCCCATATCAAGCGCCGCGTTCAGGATCTGAACGCGCTCGCCGGCTTCGAGAAATCGGGGCACTTCTTCTTCAACGCGCCGGTCGGGCGCGGCTACGATGACGGGCTCGTCACCGCCATCGCCGTGATCGACATGCTCGACCGCAACCCGGACAGGTCGATGGCCGAGCTCTATGCCGCCGTGCCGAAGACCTGGGGCACGCCGACCATGGCGGCCAAATGCGCCGACGAGATCAAATATGACGTCGCCTCGCGCACGGTCGCGGCGGTCGAGGCGCTGCACGCCGCAGGCAAACCCTTCGCCGGCCAGCCGATCCGCGAGGTCGTCACCGTCAACGGCGTGCGCGTCACCACGAAGGATGGCAGCTGGGCGCTGGTGCGCGCCTCCTCGAACAAGCCGGAACTGGTCGTGGTCTGCGAGAGCCCGGTCTCGGAAGCGCGCATGCGCGAGATGTTCGCCGCCATCGACGGCCTGCTACGCGAAAATCCAGAAGTCGGCGCCTACAACCAGACGATCTGACGAGACCGGCGGCTCAGCTGAAGTTCGGGCACATCCCGACGCCGCTGCGCTCGATCTGCTCGATGTTGAGGGTGCCGCCGGCCTTGCCGAGACGCGGCCGCACATAGACCGGGTTGTTGCCGAGGTTCAGCGCCCCGGTGATGGCGTAGCCGAGCGGCGTGTAGGTATAGCTCGCCCTGGCCATGATCAGCGAGGTGTTGGCGACCCTGAGGTCGGTCGGGATGGTGATGGTGGTGCCGCGCGCCGGGGCGCTCGAATTGCGCTGTTCCGACCAGCACACCCGGGCGACGCTCTTGTCGTCGATCACGATATGCACGATCGACATCGCGGCGGCGGGGCTGTTGAACGGCGACATCACCATGTTGGCCGCGTCGAAGACGTTGCTGATCTCGGCGGTCGAAAGCAACGTGGCCTGACCGGAGAGGTCGGCCAGCGCCCGGGTCAGCGCGGTCGTCTTGCGATCGGCCATGACGCCCTGGCCGAGGTCGACGGCGCCCATATAGAGCACCATCATCACTGGCAGCAAAATCGCGAACTCGATCGCGGCGACGCCGCGGCGGTTGCGGACGAAGCGCCAGGTCAGGGCGCGCAGCGCGGCACGGTTGCGGCGCAGGGAGAGACTCGCTGGCATCGGCCGCTCCTCAGGGTGTCGGCGTGAAGGGTTCGGCGCGGAAGGTCGTCGAGGCGACGAGGGCGCGCTTGCCGGTGCCGATATTGGCGAGCGCGTTGCTCCAGGTCGTGAAGTAGAGCGAATATTCGAGCGCGGCGCGGACGACGATGATCTGGCCCGGCTGCGGCGACTGGTAGCCGAAGCCCGAGGTGTTCATCGCGCCGCCGCTGACCGGGCTGCTGCTGGCGGTGCCGGTCTGGGCGCTGGCGAAGTTGGCGTAGTTGCGCACGTCGACCGACAGCTTGGTGCAGTCGACGAAGTTCGAGGCATTGGCACAGACCGCGTTGCGGAAGGCGGTGGTGTTGGCCGAGGCGCTGCCCCTGTACATCGCCGTCGCCTGGCCGGTCAGGAGCGAGCGTGAAGCCTGCGACAGCGCCTCCTCGAGGATCTGGTTGGTCCAGAGCATCATCGTCATCTCGAAGATGGCGAAGAGCACGGCCAGGAAGGGCGTCGCGACGATGCCGAACTGGATCGCGGTCGCGCCGTTCTCGGAGCGGCGGAAGCGCGCGAGCAGGCGGCGCAAGCGGCGCGGCAGGCGAGGGGAAGTCCTGGGTTCGGTCGGCTGTGCGCACATCGTCGGGCGTCCGGCTCGAGGTTTCGGCGGTCCGGCGACCGTCGCAACCGGACCGTGAGGGCGGCTGCGGGCGATCGCGTCCATGCCTCAAGCCTTAAGCCAAAACAATTTCCGATCCGTTAGGCAGTCCCTCAGCCCAGCCGCGCCGGCGTTCGGACTCGGTTAACCCTCGGCCGGGCTCACTTCGGCGCAGCGCCGGTGGCGAAATTGTTGCGGGCCGTGGCCTGGCCGCCGCGCTCGTCGAAATACTTCGCGTTGTCGCCGAGCTGGATCGAGGGCTGGCACACCGGCGTGCAGGAATAGGTCTCCCGGTCGAGGCCGCGCTGCACCGTCACCATCGAATCGCCGCCCGCGCCCACGCGCACGAGGGATTCGGCCAGCAGCTTGCCGCCGCTGTCGAGCGCGATCAGGTTCGTCACGCCGAAGCTCTTTCCGGTCACGACCATGATGCCGTTCTTCTGGATCGCGACGTCGGCGATGCCCGGATTGCCGACGATCACCGTCTGCGCCTTTTCGGGAAGCCTCACGACCTTGGCGTGATCGACCATCACGGCGACGGTCTCGGCCGGAGCGGCCTGCGCCACCGCCTGGCTGGAGCCTGCACCCAGGCCGCCCAGCGCCAGTGCCAGCGCGGCGATCGCGTGGAACTGCGCCCGAGGGCGTCGCACAGGTCGCTCGCGAGTGAACATGGGCCGCCCTCAAGGTTTTGATCGCGGTCAGGAAAGCGCATTTTGATGAATCAATCCCTAACGCCGGCCCGGCGGCAGACTAGACCGGCCCGGTACGGGCCTGCCGCAACGACAGATCGTGGCGATGGCGGTCGCTGTGCGGCGGCAGGGCGCGCAGGACTGCAATCATCAACAATGATCAGCCACAGCTAGGTGGGCTGGATTCGAATGTCTTGCTCGGTGCGCGCAGGCGGATACGCTGAAACACCATGTAAATCCGAAGTTAACCATCGGAACGATGTTTCACGATTTCGCCGAATTCTTCTTTCGGTTTAACCGATCGGCAAGAGGCGCTGCGTATTCTCGGTCCTGTCGCTGACCGACGCCGCCACAGAGCGAAGGCAGCCGTCAAACCGTGGTGTAAAGGAGTTCCAACATGACCAACGTTTTCGCTCGCTTCGTCAAGGATGAGTCCGGCGCGACCGCCATCGAGTACGGCCTGATCGCGGCGCTCGTCGCCGTCGCCATCATCACCGCCGCCACCTCGCTCGGCACCGAGATCAGCAGCATCTTCTCGCGCATCGCCACCAAGCTGAAGGGCGTCACCGTCTGATCAGACGGCGATACCGCAGACAGGAAACGCCCCGGCTCGCCGGGGCGTTTTTTGTTGGGGCGCGAGCTCTGCCGGGTATTCGGCGCGATTCCGCGCAACGCGGTAAGGCTCTGGTCAACTTTCGCCGTCATCATCCTTCGGGTTCGCCATCCTTTCCTGGACAGCCACCATGTCGCTCTCGCTGATCCTGATCTTCGTCGTCTTTCCCGCCGCGATGGCCTTCGCCGCGGCGAGCGACCTGTTCACGATGACGATCTCGAACAAGCTCTGCCTGGCGCTGATCGGCTCCTTCGCGATCTGCGCCGCGCTGCTGCCGCTGTCGCTGACCGAGATCGGCTGGCATCTCGCGGCCGGCGGGCTGGTCCTCGTGGTCTGCTTCTCCTTCTTCGCGGCCGGCTGGATGGGCGGCGGCGACGCCAAGCTCGCGGCCGCGACCGCGCTCTGGTTCGGCTTCGACCAGCTCCTGCCCTATCTCGCCTTCGCGGCGATGGGCGGCGGCCTCCTGACCATGCTCGTCCTCAAGCTGCGCTCGGGCCCGCTGCCGGCGATCGGCGAGGACTGGGGCTGGCTGAAGCGGCTCCATGCCGCGAATTCGGGCGTGCCCTACGGCATCGCGCTCGCGATCTCGGCGCTGTTCGTGCTGCCCGAGACGGCGGTCTGGCGCGCCGCCATCGGGCTGTGAGCACTCAGGCCGCCGCAGCAGAGTTTCGGGACGGGCTCTAAAAAAAGATACGTCCGGTTAACCATAAGTTGACGATTCCGGCGGCACCATCCTGACCGAGAGCCAACCCGTCTTGGTCGAAGGTCAGTCGCAAATGAGTCCTGCACGCATCATCGTTCTCGTGGTCGCGCTGGTCGCCGGATTGGGCGCAGCCCTTCTCATGCAGCGCCCCGACGACGCGCCAGCCCCGGTGGCGCGCGTCGAGAAGGCGCCGACCGTGCCCGTCCTGGTCGCGGCCGCCGACATCCCGCTCGGCAACACCGTGACCGCCAACGACATGCGCTGGCTCGACTGGCCGGTCGCCAGCGTGCCGGCCGGCGTCCTGCGCAAGGACGAGGCGCCCGAGGCCGAGAAGGAGCTGCTCGGCCAGCTCGCCCGCTTCGCGATCCTCGCCGCCGAGCCGATCCGGCGCGAGAAGCTGATCCGGACCGACGGAAGCGGCTTCCTCTCGGCGGTGCTGCCGTCGGGTCACCGCGCCGTCGCGATCTCGACCGACAGCCGCGGCGCCAACACCGCCGGTGGCTTCATCCTGCCCAATGACCGCGTCGACGTGATCGTGACGATGAAAGGGCCTTCCCCTGACGGACGCAGCGAGGCTTTCCTCAGTGAGACCTTCCTCAGCAATCTCCGTGTCCTGGCGATCGGCCAGAACGTGCAGGAGCGCAACGGCGAGAAGGTCGTGATCGGCGAGACCGCGACCCTCGAGGTCGATCCGGGGCAGGCCGAGACGCTGTTCCGGGCTCAGAAGATGGGAACCCTGTCGCTCGCGCTGCGCAGCCTCAAGGACGCCGGCGAGACCACGCCGGCGGCCAAGGCCGAAGGTGCCCTGACGGTCGTCAAATACGGCGTCACCATGAAGAGCGTGAACCAATGAGCGTCGAACGCATCCTCCTCGCCGCGGCGCTGGCCCTCGCCGCCGCCGGCCCGGCCGCCGCCCAGTCGACGGTCCCGGCGCCCGTCCTCAACGTCGGTGCCAGCGAGCACGCCATCGCCCGCCGCCTCGATCTCTCGATCGGCCGCTCGATCGTGGTCGAGCTGCCGCGCGACGCCAAGGAGGTCTTCGTCGCCAACCCGAAGGTCGCCAACGCCGTCGTCCGCTCGGCCCGCAAGCTCTTCGTCATCGGCATCGCCGACGGCGCCACCTCGATGTTCGCGATCGATGCCGAGGGCCGGCAGATTTCCGCGCTCGAGATCGAGGTCGGGCGCGATCTCAACGTGCTGCGCCAGACCCTGCGCACGGTGATCCCCAAGGCCCGCATCGAGGTCAAGCCGGCGGGCACCTCGATCGTGCTGGTCGGCGACGTCGCCAACGCCTCGGAGGCGACGCAGGCCGTCGACATCGCCAACGCCTTCGTCGGAACCTCCGAGAAGAGCGAGACCAAAGGCGCCGTCATCAACTCGCTGTCGATCCGCGGCCGCGACCAGGTCATGGTCAAGGTCGTGGTCTCCGAAGTGTCGCGCAAGGCGATCAAGCAGCTCGGCATCAATTCCAGCGGCTCTTGGAAGCTCGGCAACTTCTCGATCTCGCCCTCGATCGACACGCCCTTGTCGCTGCAGCCGCAGGCGCTCGCGACGACGGCGATCGCCGCCGGCGTCGGCAGCTCGACCAATTTCACCCTGAAGGCGCTCGAACGGGCCGGGCTGTCGCGCGTGCTGGCGGAGCCCAACGTCACCGCGATCTCGGGCGAGAGCGCGAAGTTCACGGCGGGCGGCGAGGTGCCGGTTCCGAAGGGCTATACCTGCGACCCGACCACCGCGCGCTGTACGCTGCAGATCGAGTACAAGCCGATCGGCGTGGCCCTGAACTTCACCCCGATCGTGCTGTCGGACAACAAGATCAGCATGCGCATCGCGACCGAGGTCACCGAACTCGACTTCGAGAACCAGATCCGGCTCGAAGGCCTCGGCAACCAGGCCGCGATCAACGTGCCGGCCTTCCGCGTCCGCAAATCCGACACCACGGTCGAGCTTCCCTCCGGCGGCACGCTCGCCACGGCCGGCTTGATCCAGCGCGTCTCGAAACAGTCGATCAACGGCTTCCCCGGCCTGATGAACATCCCGATCATCGGCACCCTGTTCCGCTCGCGCGACTACCAGCGCGAGGAGACCGAACTGATGATCACCGCGACGCCCTACATCGCCAAGCCGATGGAGCCCAACCAGGTTCAGCGGCCCGATGACGGCTTCGTCGACTCCCATGATGCGCAGACCATCCTGCTCGGCCGCCTGAACAAGATCTACGGCACGAACGGTGGCCCGCAGCCGCAGGCCTACAAGGGCCGCGTCGGCTTCATCGCCGACTGATGCGCGAGGACAGTGGAACCATGATGGCTCGATCGACGGGAACGGGACGACGCGGCGCCATGCTCGTGCTGGGTCTATCGCTGGCGCTCGGCGCCTGCGCCAGGAAGGGCGACACCACCGGTTCGCTCGCGCCCGTCGACACGCGTGAGCGCCATCCGATCGTGCTGCGGGACGCGCCGAAATCGCTCGACGTCTTCATCGGTCGGGCCGGCGCCGGGCTCGATGCCCGCCAGGCCGAGGATGTCGTTGCCTTCGCGCAGGACTATCGCCGTGCCGGCCGTGGCGGCCTCGTGGCCGAGGTCCCGACCGGAACGCGCCGCGAGATGGCGGCGCACGACACCCTGAACGCGATCCGCGCCGCCCTGTCGCGCGGCGGTGTCTCCGGCGCCGCCCTGTCGGTGCGCACCTATCCGGTGCAGGACCCGGGCCTCGCCTCGCCGATCCGCCTGAGCTTCGCCTCGCTGCAGGCCGGGCTGCCGCATCAGTGCGGCCAGTGGCCGGAGGACACCGGCGTGTCGAGCTACGGCAGCGATGCGGCCAATTCGCCCTACTGGAATCTCGGCTGCGCCACCCAGGCGACGCTCGCCGCGCAGGTCGCCGATCCGATCGACCTCGTGCGCTCGCGCAGCGAGGGCCGGCCCGACATCGTCAAGCGCATGGGCGGCATCGCCAAGATCCGCCAGGGCCAGGATCCGTCGACGCAATATCGCCAGGAGACGCCGCAGATCAATTCGACGGTCGGGGGTCGCTGATGGACGGCGCATCGGTTCAGGACACGGTCACGGCGGCCGGCCTCGGCGAGGAGGTGATCGCGCCGCTGCCGCGCATCACCATCCAGGCCTTCTGCGAGACGCCGGGCGTCGCCGCGACGATGCAGTCGGCCGTGGCCGACCGGCGCATGGACAAGACCCATTCGCGCATCCAGATGGGCGGGCCGGCGGCCGCGGTCGAGGCCTTCCGTTCCGCTCCGACGCCCAACGTCATCGTGCTGGAGACGGTCTCGGAGCCGGCCTCGCTCGTCGGCCATCTCGAGACCCTGTCGGAGTTCTGCGACGCCGGGACCAAGGTCGTCGTCATCGGCCACGTCAACGACGTGCAGCTCTATCGCGACCTGATCCGGCGCGGCGTCAGCGAATATCTGATCGCCCCGCTCGGCACGCTCGACGTGCTGCGCACCCTGTCGGAGCTCTACGTCACGGCGACGGCGCGCAATCTCGGCCGCATGATCGCCGTGATGGGTGCCAAGGGCGGCGTCGGCTCCTCGACCATCGCGCACAACGTCGCCTGGGCGATCGCCCGCAATCTCGATGCCTCGACCGTGATCGTCGATCTCGACATCGCCTTCGGCACGGCCGGGCTCGATTTCAACCAGGATCCGCCGCAGGGCATCGCCGAGGCGGTGTTCGCGCCGGACCGGCTCGACGCCAACATGCTCGACCGGCTCCTGTCGCGCTGCAGCGAGAACCTCGCTCTGCTCGCCGCCCCGGCGATGCTCGACCGCACGGTCGATCTCTCCGAGGACGCCTTCGAGCAGGTCTTCGACCTCCTGCGCGCCAGCGTGCCCTGCGTCGTGCTCGACATGCCGCATGCCTGGAACGCCTGGAGCCGCAAGGCGCTGATCGGCGCCGACGAGGTCGTGATCGTGGCGGAGCCCGAGCTCGCCTCGCTGCGCAACGCCAAGAACCTGGTCGACCTCGCCCGCGCCAACCGCCCCAACGATTCAGGCGCCAGGCTCGTGCTGAACAAGGTCGGCCTGCCCAAGCGGCCCGAGATCGAGGCGGCCGAATTCGCCAAGGCGCTCGGCATCGACGTGCAGGCCTCGATCGCCTTCGACGCCCAGCTCTTCGGCACGGCCGCCAACAACGGCCAGATGATCGCCGAGGTACAGGCGAACGGAAAGACCAGCGATGCCTTCGTGCAGATCGCCAGCGCGCTCACCGGCCGCGGCGAGGCCAAACGCGGGCGCCGCAGCCTGTTCGAGCCGCTGGTCGCCAGGTTGAAGCGCCGCAAGGCGTGAACGCGAGGCGTGCCGCAGGGCCCGCCCGTCCGAGAGGGTCGAGATGTTCGGAAAGCGCGCAGCCGGAGCCGGCGTCGCCCCCGCTTTGAGCCTGAAGACGGTCGCCCCGGCGGCCGCGCCGGCACGCGCGCCCGAGCCCGCCGCCGAGCCGCGCCGCCAGGCGCCCCCGCCCGCCGCCGTCGAGGCGCCGCGGTCGGAAGAATACTACCAGATGAAGAGCATGATCTTCGGGGCGCTGATCGAGGCGATCGACCTCTCCCAGCTCGCGAAGCTCGACGCCGAATCCTCGCGCGAGGAAATCCGCGACATCATCAACGAGATCATCTCGCTGAAGAACGTCGTGCTCTCGATCGCCGAGCAGGAGGAACTGCTCGACGACATCTGCAACGACGTCCTCGGCTACGGCCCGCTCGAGCCGCTGCTGGCGCGCGACGACATCGCCGACATCATGGTCAACGGCGCGACCCGGACCTTCATCGAGACCGGCGGCAAGATCCAGCTCACCTCGATCCGCTTCCGCGACAACGCGCAGCTGATGAACATCTGCCAGCGCATCGTCAGCCAGGTCGGCCGGCGCGTCGACGAGAGCTCGCCGATCTGCGACGCGCGCCTCGCCGACGGCTCGCGCGTCAACGTCATCGCCCCGCCGCTGGCGATCGACGGACCCGCGCTCACCATCCGCAAGTTCAAGAAGGACAAGCTGACGCTCGACCAGCTGGTGCGCTTCGGCGCGGTCTCGCCGCCCGGCGCCGAGATCCTCAAGATCATCGGCCGCGTCCGCTGCAACATCGTCATCTCGGGCGGTACGGGCTCCGGCAAGACGACGCTGCTGAACTGCCTGACCAACTACATCGACCATGACGAGCGGGTCATCACCTGCGAGGACGCGGCCGAGCTGCAGCTGCAGCAGCCCCATGTCGTGCGGCTCGAGACGCGGCCGCCCAATCTCGAGGGCACGGGCGCGATCACCATGCGCGACCTCGTCAAGAACTGCCTGCGCATGCGGCCGGAGCGCATCATCGTCGGCGAGGTGCGCGGACCCGAGGCCTTCGACCTGCTGCAGGCGATGAACACCGGCCATGACGGCTCGATGGGCACGCTCCACGCCAACACGCCGCGCGAATGCCTGAGCCGCATCGAATCGATGATCACCATGGGCGGCTTCACGCTGCCCTCGAAGACGCTGCGCGAGATGATCTGCTCGTCAATCGACGTCATCATCCAGGCCCAGCGCCTGCGCGACGGCTCGCGCCGCATCACCCACATCACCGAGGTGATGGGCATGGAAGGCGAGGTCATCATCACCCAGGATCTGATGAACTACGAGATCCTCGGCGAGGACGCGAACGGCAAGCTGCTCGGCCGCCATCGCTCGACCGGCATCGGCCGCCCGCGCTTCTGGGACCGGGCGCGCTATTTCGGCGAGGAGCAGCGGCTGGCGGCGGCGATCGACGCGCTCGACGTCAACGAAGCCAACGCGGCCTGAGCGGCGCCATGGATGCAAGCACCCTCGCCGTCATCGTCCTCGCGACCCTCGCGGCCGGCGGCGTGGTCTATGCGCTGTTCTACCCGGCGCTGAGCGGCCAGAACCGGATCGAGAAGCGTCGCCAGGAGGTGACCGGCCCGGCGGCGGCGCGCATCGGCGAGCGCGATGCGCAGGCCCAGGCGCGCGCCAAGCGCGGCCAGATCGCCCAGAGCCTGAAGGAGATCGAGCAGCGCGAGAACGAGCGCAACAAGGTCTCGCTCGAGACCCGTATCCTCCAGGCCGGCCTCGACTGGAACCGCAAGAAATTCTACGTCGTCAGCGTCGTCATGGCGGTGGTCACCGCGATCGCCATGCTGATCGCCAGCGGCAGCCTCTGGCTGATGCTGGCTGGGCTCTTCATCGGCGGCTTCGGCATGCCGCGCTGGTATCTGTCGCGCTGCAAGGGCGCCAGGCTGAAGAAATTCGGCAACGAATTCCCCAACGCCATCGACGTCATCGTGCGCGGCATCAAGGCCGGCCTGCCTCTGAACGACTGCCTGCGCATCATCGCCAGCGAAGCGGTCGAGCCGGTCCGCTCCGAGTTCCGGCTGATCATCGAGAGCCAGACCATCGGGCTGCCGCTGACTGAAGCCGCGGAGAAGCTGTTCGAGCGCATGCCCTGCGCCGAGGCCAATTTCTTCGGCATCGTGCTGGCGATCCAGCAGAAGACCGGCGGCAACCTCGCCGAGACGCTCGGCAACCTGTCGCGCGTCATCCGCGAGCGCAAGAAGATGCGCGACAAGATCAAGGCTGTCTCGATGGAGGCGAAGGCCTCCGCCGCGATCATCGCCTGTTTGCCGCCGATCGTGATGATCCTGGTCTGGCTGACCGCGCCGAAATACATCGAGCTGCTCTGGCTGACGCAGGCCGGCCAGGTCGGGCTCGCGGTCTCCGGAGCCTGGATGCTGATCGGCTGCCTGGTCATGCGCAAGATGATCCAGTTCGACATCTGAGGACGCGCCGTCATGATCGCCCTCATCGCCGAAAGGCTGACCAACCCGCAGTTCATGCTGTCGCTGATCGTGGCGATCTGCGCGGCGGCGACGATCTTCACGCTGGCGATTCCGCTGACCGAGGGCAACAGCCTGCAGAAGCGGATGAAGAACGTCGCCAGCGAGCGCGAGAAGATCCGCGCCCGCGAGCGCGACCGGCTCAACCGCCAGAAGGACAAGGTCACGCTGCGCCAGGAACCGAAGCAGTTCATGCGCAACATCGTGGATCGCTTCAAGCTCGGCGACTGGCTCGGCACCGAGACCGCCAAGAAGAAGCTGACCATGGCCGGCTATCGCGGGCCGCAGGCCGAGATCGGCTTCCTGTTCTTCCGGCTGGTGACGCCGATCGGGCTGTTCCTGTTCGCGCTGTTCTACCTCTTCGTGCTCAACGCCGTCGCCCAGCCGCCGATGATCAAGGTCGGCATCGCGATCGTCGCGGCCTATGTCGGCATCAAGGCGCCGGAGGTGTTCCTGTCGAACACGATCAGCAAGCGCCAGGGCTCGATGAAGCAGGCCTTCCCGGATTCGCTCGACCTGCTGCTGATCTGCGTCGAGTCCGGCATGTCGATGGAGCACGCCTTCCGCAAGGTCTCGGCCGAGATCGGCGGCCAGTCGGTCGCGCTCGCCGAGGAGTTCGCGCTCTGCACGGCCGAGCTCTCCTATCTCACGGAGCGGCGCCAGGCCTATGAGAACCTCGCCGCCCGCACCGGGCTGGAAGGCGTCAAATCGGTCTGCACCGCGCTGATCCAGGCCGAGCGCTACGGCACGCCGCTCGGCACCGCGCTCCGCACGCTGGCGCAGGAGAGCCGCGACCAGCGCATGAACGAGGCCGAGAAGAAGGCCGCCGCCCTGCCGCCCAAGCTCACCGTGCCGATGATCCTGTTCTTCCTGCCCGTGCTCTTCGTCGTCATCCTGGTGCCGGCGCTGGTGCAGGTCTTCAAGTGGCAGTGACGTCGCTGCGCGGGTGACCGGCCGGGCCCGCGAGCGGTCGGAGGCACTTCGCCCTGAGCCCTCATCCTGAAGAGCAGCCCTCGGGCTGCGTCTCGAAGGATGCTTGGAACGTGCTGGGTTTTCGCAGAACCACCTTGTCATCCTGGGCAAGCCGCGCAGCGGCGCAGACCCGGGATCCATCGTAGGGCTCAGGCGCTCTACGATGGATCCCGGGTCGAGCTTAGCTCGCCCAGGATGACGGTGTGGTTCCGAGTAAAAGCAGCATGCTCTCGGAGGGCTCTGGAGCGTCCCGAAACGTCTTTCGGGACCGCCAGCGGGCCTTCTCAGGATGAGGGCAGGGGAGGGCCATACGATCGACCACTCCTCAGGATCGCGCTTTGCCGATGACTTGCCGGCGTCTCGCAGCACCGCGGGGCAGAGCACCAGCCCCTCCGCCGATCGCGCGCAGCGGCAGCGACCGCCCGAGCGAATTGCCGCCGAAGCCAAGTCCAGGATACGCGAAAGCCGCGCCCTCGCGGGCGCGGCTTTCAGGAGGAGCATGACGCCTGCGGAAGCGGATCAGAACTTGTAGGCGATGCTGGCGCGGACCGCGTGCGAGGAGGGGTTCTGGTCGGCGGTCAGGCCGAGGAAGGCGCTCTTCGCGATATAGTCGAAGCTGCCATAGTCGGTGTAGCGGTAGTCGACGCCGAGGATCAGGTTGTTCGTCATGGCGTAGTTCACGCCGCCGCCGGCAGTCCAGCCCGTCTTCGACATCTTGGCACCCTCGCCGAAGCCGGCGAGCGGGTTGTAGTAGGAATAGTCGAAACTGGTGAAGGCGGCGCCGCCGGTGCCGTAGATCATGAAGCGGTCGAAGGCGTAGCCGATGCGGGCGCGCACCGAGGCCTGCCAGTCCTGCTGGACGCGGACGAGGCCGCCGGGATCGCCGGGGCTGCGCACCCGCGCGGGATCCTGGAAGCCGCTGCGCGCGCGCATCGCTTCGACATCGCCTTCGACGCCGAGCACGAGCGCGCCCATCTGGTAGTTGAAGCCGGCATGGCCGCCACCGAAGGCCGAATTCGGGTGGTACTCGAATTCGTTGATGAAGACGCGCCCCGCCGTGAGCAGCTCCCTCGTCTTGTCGGTGCCCCAGGAATAGCCGCCCTGCACGCCAACATAGACGCCGGTCCAGTTGTACAACGCCGGCAGCGGCGGAGCCTTGGGCAGGTATTTGCCCGACGGCAGGTCGGCCGCGAGCGCGGCACCGCCGGTGAGCATCACAACAGCAGCCAGTGTGGCCTTCAGATGCAGTGTCATCGCGCTCTCTACTCTTGGACGGACAATCGAGGGCCTTCGCGCCGTGACGCGCGTCGGTCTGCCGGCAGTATGAAAGCGTTAAGGTTAACAATGCGCTAAGCGGAATGTCCGCACGGTCCGAAAAAGGAACCATTGTGGCGGTCCCGTGTTCTCGACAGGCTGCCCTAGAGCCGGATGACATCAGGTGGGATCGCAGAGCGATCCCACCTGATGTCTGAATCCGTCTCTCATCAAAGATTGAGAGCATGATGTCGTCCGAAAACCGGTTCCCACTTTTCGGCATCATGCTCTGAGGGCAGCGGAGTGCGAGCGGGATGGCCTTCTTCAAACGCATCACGGGGGCGATGGGCGCGGCGGTCGCGTTCGGCTTCGCCTATGAGGCGCTGGCGCGGCGCCTGACGCGCGGCGCGCGCGAGGCGGCGCGCGGCCGCGGCGCCGGATCGCCGCTGCAGATGCCCTGGCTCGGCTGGAAGGACGTCGTGCTGCGCTTCGCCGGCAACGTCGCCGACAACCGGCTCTCCTCGCTCGCCGGCGCCGTCGCCTTCTTCACGCTGCTCTCGCTCGTGCCGGCGCTGTCTCTGCTGGTGACGCTCTACCGCTATTTCACCGATCCGCTGACCATCGCCGAGCAGCTCGACACCCTGACCACGGTCTTCCCGCAGGCCGCCCGCGACCTGATCCACGAGCAGGCGATGCGGCTGGCCGAGCGCGAGGTCACGGCGTTGTCGCTGACCTTCCTGATCAGCTTCCTGGTCGCGGTCTGGAGTGCCAATGCGGCGGTCAAGGCGCTCTTCGACGCGCTCAACATCATCTATCGCGAGCGCGAGAAGCGCAGTTTCGTCAAGCTCAACCTGCTGACGCTCTCGACCACGATCAGCGGCGTCTTCCTGCTCGTGGTGGCGCTCGTCGTGATCGCGAGCGTGCCGGTCGTGACGGCGCTGTTTCCCTTCGCCCATGAGCTGCAGCGCCTGCTCATGCTGCTGCGCTGGCCGGTCTTCTTCGTCGTCGCGACGCTGTCGATCGCCTGCCTGTACTGGATCGGCCCGAGCCGCCATCCGGCCCGCTTCGTCTGGGTGATGCCGGGCGCGATCGGCGCGGCGCTGCTCTGGGCCGGCGCCTCCTGGGGCTTCTCGCTCTATGTCGGCACGCTCGGCAACTACACCGCGACCTACGGCTCGCTCGCGACCGTGGTCGTGTTCATGACCTGGCTCTGGCTCTCGGCGATGATCGTGCTCGCCGGGGCCGAGTTCAACGCCGAGCTCGAGCACCAGACCGGGCGCGATTCGACGATCGGCAAGCCGAAGCCGCTCGGCGCCCGCGGCGCCGCCATGGCCGACGGCATCGGCGAAGCGAAGGCGGGCGGCTCGTGACGGACGGCGAGCTCGCGACACCTCATGCCGATCTGCGCAGCGGCCGTGGGCCATGGCTGCCTGGGCCGGCGCGCCCGCCGGGCATCGCCCTGGAGGCGGACACGCATTGCGACGTTGCGATCATTGGCGGCGGCATCACCGGCGCGCTGATGGCCGAGCACCTGACCGCGCTCGGCCATCGCATCGTCCTGGTCGATCGCGAGACGGAGGGTTTCGGCAGCACTGCGGCCTCGACCGCGATGCTGCAATGGGAGATCGACCTGCCGCTGCGCCGGCTGGCGGGTCTCTACGGCTTCGAGACGGCGGCGGACGTCTATCGCCGCAGCTTCCGCGCCGTCTCGGGCCTGCGCGAGCTGGTCGCCCGGCTCGGCCTGAACAGCGGTTTCATCGCGCGCGACACGGTCTATCTCGCGGCCGGGGAGGTCGGTCCGCGCGAGCTCGCCGACGAGAACGACATGCGCCGCCGCGCCGGCCTGCCGGGCGAGCTGCTCGACCATCGCACCCTGCTCGGCAGCTTCGGCTTCGACCGTGCGGCGGCGATCGTCTCGCCGGGCTCCGCCGAGGCCGATCCGCTCAGCCTGTGCCACGGCTTGCTGGCGCAGACGGCGGCGCGCGGTGCAAAACTCGTCCGCGACGAGGCGGTCGGCTTCGACGGCACGAGCAGCGGTGCGGCGGTGACGCTGGCGAGCGGCCACGTCGTCGAGGCCGGGCACGTTGTGCTCGCCACCGGCTACGTCATGCCGGACTGCGTCCGCACCGAGCTGCACCGCGTCGCCTCGAGCTGGGCGATCGCGACCGTGCCCCAACCGAAAGGCGCGCTGTGGCCGGGGCCGGCGCTCGTCTGGGAAGCGTCTGAGGATTACATCTACTGCCGCACGACGACCGACGGCCGCATCGTGCTCGGCGGCGAGGACGAGGACAGCGACGATCCCGACGCACGCGAGCGCCTCGGGCCGGAGAAGACGGCGGCCCTGACCGGCAAGCTCAGGGCGCTGCTGCCGGACGCGCGGACCGAACTCGGCCATGCCTGGTCCGGCGCCTTCGGCCAGACCACGGACGGCCTGCCGCTGATCGGCCCGGTGCCCGGCCAGCCGCGCCTGCTCGCGGCCTACGGTTATGGCGGCAACGGCATCACCTTCAGCTTCATGGCATCGCGCATGCTCGGCGCCCTGGTCGGCGGTGCCCAGGCGCCGTGGTTCCGGCATTTCGCGCTCGACCGGCCGGACCCGACCTGACCGCGATTGCAGCGCTGCAATCGGGGTTTTGCCGCGCCGGGGGGCGACAAGGCACGTAAACGGTCCCATCTGTCACGGCAGCGGCAGATTGGCCGTAACTCAGTGGAGGCTGCCATGCTCGCGGTCCAGGACCAGACCCTCTCGCCCGTCCGGCTCGAGGCCCATGACGCGCCCTGGCATATCGGCGCTGTCACCCTGCGCATCCATGATCTCGCGCGGCTGACGGCATTCTATCGCGATGCGATCGGCCTCGCCGTGATCCGAGAGTTGGAAGGATCCGCCGAACTCGGCGTCGACGGCACCGTGCTGGTCCGGCTGGTCGAGGGCGCGGCGCGCCCGACATCGCCGGCCGGCCTGTTCCATCTCGCCATCCTGCTGCCGTCGCGCCGGGCGCTGGCCGACTGGGTCGCCCATGCCGCCGCCGAGCGGATCGGCCTCGAGGGCGCGTCGGACCATCTCGTCAGCGAGGCGCTCTATCTCTCCGACCCCGAGGGCAACGGCATCGAGATATACCGCGACCGTCCGCGCGCTGACTGGCCGCGCCGCGACGGCGCGCTGAAGATGGCGACCGAGCGGCTCGACCTGCACAAGCTGCTGGGCGAGGCGCAGGCCGGCGACTATGCCGGCATGCCGGCCGGCACCGGCATGGGCCACATCCATCTGCGCGTCGGCGACACGGCGCAGGCCGAGGCCTTCTACAGCGGCGCGCTCGGCTTCGACGTGATGGTGCACTATCCCGGCGCAAGCTTCCTCTCCAGCGGCGGCTACCACCACCATATTGCCGGCAATGTCTGGCACAGCCGCGGCGCCAGCGCGCGAGCCGAAGGAGAGGCGGGGCTCGATTCCTTCGAGCTGGTCGCGCGCGACGAGGCCGATTTTGCCGTGATGCGCGAGCGCATCTTGGCCGGCGGCGGTACCGATACCGCGGAGGGACCGTCGATCGGCGATCCCTGGGGCAACCGGCTGGTGCTCGTGCGCGGCTGACGGCTCAGCGGGCCAGGATATGGGTCCGCTTCATCCCGCTCTCGTCGCGGGAAAAACCTGCCGCCTCCCAGAAGCCGGCCGCCCCCTCGTCCGCGGCGCGCAGGGACAGCCGGGCGGCCAGTGCAAACCCTTGCTGCACGAGCGCAGAAGCAAGCGCGCGACCGACGCCGCCACGGCGGAAATCCGGAGCGACATAGACATGGCGCAGACGCGCCAGGTCCGCTGCGGGATCGTAGGGGTCTGCCGTGATGCCGCCGACAGCCGCCAGTTCGCCGCCGGAGAAGGCTGCGAACAGAACCGGCAGATCGGCTCCGCCGGCATAGTCGCCGCGGGCGAACTCGTCGCTCAGCCGGTCGAGGAAACCGTAGCCCTCGCCGTCGGCTTGGCGGCGCAGATCGTCGAAGCCGTCCGGCAGCGCCGCGACGATGCGGACGATCTGGACGCCGGCCGAAGCATTTTTGAGCGAAGTGGACACCGGTTCGCGTGAAGAAAATGCGATGAAAAAAGGAAATCGAGCAGTTCCGCAATTCAACGAATTGCGGAACTGCTCGACGCTCACAGCCCTTCGAACAGCGCGCTGGAGATGTAGCGCTCGGCGAAGGAGGGGATGATCACGACGATCGTCTTGCCGGCGTTCTCCGGCCGCGCCCCGACTTCGAGCGCCGCCGCGATCGCGGCGCCCGACGAGATGCCGGCCGGGATGCCCTCGTTCTTCGCCAGCGCGCGCGCCGTCTCGAAGGCGGTCTGGTTGCCGACCGTGACGACCTCGTCGATCACGCCGCGATCGAGCACGCCCGGCACGAAGCCCGCGCCGATGCCCTGGATCTTGTGCGGGCCGGGCGCGCCGCCCGACAGCACCGGCGAATCCTCGGGCTCGACCGCGACGATCTTCACGCTGGCCTTGCGGCTCTTCAGCACCTGGCCGACGCCGGTGATGGTGCCGCCGGTGCCGACGCCGGAGACGAAGATGTCGACCTTGCCCTTGGTGTCGTTCCAGATCTCCTCGGCCGTGGTGTAGCGGTGGATCTCGGGATTCGCCGGGTTCTCGAACTGCTGCGGGATGATCGCGCCCGGGATCTCGTTCTTGAGCTCTTCCGCCTTGGCGACGGCGCCGCGCATGCCGCCCGGGCCGGGCGTCAGCACGAGCTCGGCGCCGAGCAGCGCCAGCATCTTGCGCCGTTCCAGCGACATCGTCTCGGGCATCACCAGGATCAGACGGTAGCCGCGCGCGGCGGCGACGAAGGCGAGCGCGATGCCGGTATTGCCCGAGGTCGGCTCGATCAGCGTGCCGCCGGGCTTCAAGGCGCCCGAGGCTTCCAGCGCGTCGATCATGTTGACGCCGATGCGGTCCTTGACGCTGGAGATCGGGTTGAAGAATTCAAGCTTGGCCAAGATCGTCGCCTTGACACCGCGCTCGGCCGGCAGCCGGTTCAGGCGGACCAGCGGGGTGTCGCCGATCGTGTCGGTGATCGAATCGTAGACCCGGCCGCGGCCGGCGGTCTTGGCCGGGGTGGCGGAAAGCGTGTGGGCTGCGTCGGCCATGGCGTCCTCCTGTGACGGTGCTTGTTTGAAGCGCAGGCTAGTTCAATTCACATGGCTTGTCGATGATCTGATTATATTACACATTTATATCGTGAAATCTGATGCGCCGGCCGCGCGCCCGACGCCGCGCTCCTCGGCCTGACGGCACAGCGTCTCGACCGTGACGGCGTCGAGGATGGCGAGGAAGGCGTCCGATGCCGCCGTCACCTGCGGGCCGACGACCCTGTCGATCAGCCCGGATTGCGGCAGGGGTTCGGTCTCGTCGCCCGCATCCAGCATCGCGGCGCGCGCGATCTCGCCGGCGGTGATGCGGCGGCGCTCGCGCGCCAGCTCGTAGCCGCCGCGCGGGCCGCGCACGCCCTTCAGGATGCCGACGCGTACCAGCGTCTGCAGCAGGGTCTCGAGATGGCGCGGCGGCAGGTCGTGGCGCGCCGCCAGCATCTTGGCTGCGACCGGCAGGGGCCGCGCATGCAGGGCGATGTCGACCACCGCCGCGATGGCGAGCACGCTGCGGCGCGAGAGCAGGTTCACGCTGACGTCTCCCTCGGCGTGCCCGACACGCCCGTCGAGCCGAACGCCCCAGTGCCCCGTCCGGTTTCGTCGAGCGCCGTAGTCTCGACGAGGACCGCCTGCGTCACGGCTGAGACGACGAGCTGTGCGATGCGGTCGCCGCGGCTGACGGAAAAGCTCTCGCTGCCGAGATTGACCAGGATCACCGTGACCTCGCCGCGGAAATCGCTGTCGACGGTGCCCGGCGCATTCAGCACCGTGACGCCGTGGCGCAGGGCGAGGCCGGAGCGCGGCCTGACCTGCGCCTCGTAGCCCGGTGGCAGCTGGATCGCGATGCCGGTGGGGATCGCGGCGCGTGCGCCCGGCGCCAATGTCGCGGTCTCGCCCTCCGGCAGCGCCGCATGCAGGTCGAGCCCCGCCGCGCCCGGCGTCTGGTAGGCCGGGAGCGGCAGGCCGGCGCCATGCCCGACGCGCCGCAGCGGGACCGTCACCATCCGATCAGGCCCCCGGCACGACCAGCCCGGCGAGATGCGCCATCAGCCGGCGCGCGACCTCGTCCTTCGGCATGGTCGGCCAGCTCTCGACGCCGTCTCTGGTGACGAGATGAACGCTGTTGGCGTCGCCGCCCATCACGCCGGTGCCGCCGACATCGTTGGCGACGATCAGGTCGCAGCCCTTGCGGGCGAGTTTGGCGCGGGCGTAGTCGACAACGTTCTGCGTCTCGGCTGCGAAGCCGACGACGAGCTCCGGCCGCCCGGTCGTGCGCTGCGCCACGGTCGCGAGAATGTCGGGGTTCTCGACCAGCGCCAGCGCCGGCAGCGCGCCGCCATCCTTCTTCATCTTCTGCGACGCCTCGCCCGCCACCCGCCAGTCGGCGACGGCAGCAGCGAAGATCGCGATCTCGGCCGGCAGAGCCTTGTCGGTCGCGGCCAGCATCTCGCGCGCCGTCTCGACATGCACCGTCTCGACGCCGGCCGGATCGGCGAGGCCGACGGGGCCGGAGATCAGCGTCACGCGCGCGCCGAGCGCGACGGCCGCCGTGGCGATGGCATGGCCCTGCTTGCCCGAGGAGCGGTTGGCGATGTAGCGCACCGGGTCGATCGGCTCGTGCGTCGGTCCGGAGGTGACGAGCACGTGCCGGCCCGCGAGCGGGCCGGCTGCGGTCGCAGCGCCCGGGAGGCGTCCGAGGAAGCCGATGGCGCGCTTTCCAGCCGGCTCGCCGGCGAGCGCGGCTTCGATCGCCGCCAGGATTTCCGGCGGCTCGGCCATGCGGCCGGGGCCGCTCTCGCCGCGCTCGGCCATCGCACCGGAATTGGGCCCGACGACGAGGACGCCGTCCTTCTGCAGTTGCGCCATGTTGCGCCGCGTCGCCGGATGCTCCCACATCCTCGGGTTCATCGCGGGCGCGACCAGGATGCGCTTGTCGGTGGCGAGCAGCGCCGTCGAGGCGAGGTCGTTGGCCAGCCCCGTCGCCATCTTGGCGATGAGGTCGGCGGTGGCGGGCGCCACCACGAGCAGGTCGGTCGAGCGCGACAGCGCGATATGCCCGATATCGGCCTCGTCGGTCAGCGAGAACAGGTCGGTGAAGCAGCGCTCGCCGGCGAGCGACGACACCGCGAGCGGCGTGACGAACTCTTCCCCCGCCTTGGTCAGGATCACGCGCGTGGCGATGCCGCGATCCTTCAGCCGCCGGATCAGCTCGAGGCACTTATAGGCGGCGATGCCGCCGCCGATGATCAGCAGGATGGAGCGGGGGGCGGGCAAGGGCTGAGCTCCGGAGCAGGATGGAGCGTTTGGTAGCATCCGGGAGATGACGATGTCATCGCTGTCATTGCGAGCGCAGCGAAGCAACCGAGCGGCGGCAGTGCTCTACGTCCTCCTGGGTTGCTTCGCTGCGCTCGCAATGACGACTACCGGAACGGCGGCTCGTCGAAGCTTCTGAGCTTGCGCGAATGGATCGTCGCGCCGGCGTCCTTCAGCTTCTCCAGCGCCGCGAGCCCGATCTTGAGGTGCTCGCTCACCGCCCGCTCGTAAAAGGCGTTGGCGGCGCCGGGCAGCTTGATCTCGCCATGCAGCGGCTTGTCGGAGACGCAAAGCAGCGTGCCGTAGGGCACCCGCAGCCGGTAGCCTTGAGCAGCGATCGTGCCCGATTCCATGTCGACCGCGATGGCGCGCGAGAGATTGATCCGGCGGCGCTCTTTGGTCCAGCGCAGCTCCCAGTTGCGGTCGTCCTGGGTGACGACGGTGCCGGTCCGCAGGCGGTTCTTGAGCTTGTCGCCCTTCTCGCCGGTGATCGCGGCGGCGGCCTCCTGCAAGGCGACCTGAACCTCGGCCAGCGCCGGGATCGGGATATCGGGCGGCACCAGCTCGTCCAGGATGCCGTCCTGCCTCAGATAGGCGTGCGCCAGCACGTAGTCGCCGATGATCTGGGTCTGGCGCAGGCCCCCGCAATGGCCGACCATCAGCCAGCAATTCGGCCGCAGCACCGCGAGATGGTCGGTGATGTTCTTGGCGTTGGAGGGGCCGACGCCGATATTGACCAGCGTCACGCCCTCGCCGTTCGCGCGGATCAGGTGGTAGGCCGGCATCTGGAAGCGGTGCCAGGGCGCCGCCATCACCCGCTCGGCCGCCGAGACGTCGATGCCGTCGCGCTCGATCCGGACGCCGCCCGGCGTCACCAGCGCCGTCGCCGTACCGGCCTCGATCTCGGCCAGCGCGAGCCGCACGAACTGGTCGACATAGCGGTGGTAGTTGGTCAGCAGCACCCAGGGCTGCACGGCGCGCCAGTCGGTGCCGGTGTAGTGCACCAGCCGGCGCAACGAGTAGTCGACCCTGACCGCATCGAACAGCGCCAGCGGCCGCGGCTCGCCGTCGACGATGTCGAAGGTACCGTCTGCGATCTCGTCGCCGACCAGCGAGAGCAGCGGCGTCGGGAAATGGCGCGCGAGTTCGGCCGCCGTGATCTTGCCGCGCCCGAGCTCGTCGCCGCCTTCGAGCGCATAGGGGTAGGGGATCTCCTGCTGGCTCGGGCCGGTCTCGATCGTGGCGCCGTAATCCTCGACCAGCGGCTGGAGCTGGTCGAGCAGATAGGCGCGGAATTCGGCCGGCTGCGTCACCGTGGTCGAGTAGAGGCCGGGCGCGGCGAATTTCGCATAGCCGCGCCGCGTCGCTGCCGGCAGCGCCGACGGCGCGTAGGTGACGCGCAGCTGCGGGTAGCGATAGCGCGCCCGTTCCTCGGAGGTCGGCGGCTGCCCGCTGTCGAAGAAGCGCTGCAGGTCGGCGCGAAGCGCGGCCTTGGCCTCGCCATAGAGCGCCTCCAGCCTGTCGACGGCGGCCTGCGGCGTGGCGGCGGTCTCGAACGTCATGGAGCGATCGGTCCTTTCGTTCGCGCGAGCTTTAGCCGCGCCGGCGCCCTCATGACAACTACCGGGAGCCGTCGCACCGCAGGGCTTGACTCGAGCGTTCGCCGAGATTACTAAACCAATAAGTTAATTAACCGAACGGTTTTATACGATGTCGAGCGACCCGCTCAGCCTGACGCTGTCAGCCCTCGCCGACCCGACGCGGCGCGCCATCCTGGCGCGGCTGTCGGAGGGGGAGAGCTCGGTCAAGGACCTGGCGGAACCTTTCGCGATGAGCCTGCCGGCGGTCTCGAAGCATCTCAAGGTGTTGGAACGCGCCGGGCTGGTCAGCCGCAGCCGGCAGGCGCAGTGGCGGCCCTGCCGGCTCGACCCCGGCCCGCTGCGCGAGGTCTCGGAATGGCTCGAGCACTATGCCCGCTTCTGGGACCAGAGCTTCGGCCGGCTCGAAGTCCTGCTCGGCGAGATCAAGGCCGCCCCGGCCGCTCCTGAAACCTGACCCTAGCCATCGAGAGGACCAAGACCATGCTCAAGACCATCCTGCTCGGCCTCGCTGCCGTCATCGTCGTCGGCGTCGCCATCGTTCTGGTGCTGGCAGCGATGAAGCCCGACAGCTTCAGCGTCCGGCGTGTCGCCACCATCGCAGCCCCGCCGGAGCGGATCTACCCGCTGATCGCCGACTTCAAGGCCTGGGGCGCCTGGTCGCCCTGGGAGAAGAAGGACCCGAACCTGCAGCGCAGCTTCAGCGGCGCCGAGAGCGGACCGGGTGCGCGTTATGCCTGGGCCGGCGACAGGAATGTCGGTGAGGGCAGCATGGAGATCGTCGAGGCCGCCCAGCCGTCGAGCCTTCGCCTCAACCTCGATTTCCTCAAGCCCTTCGAAGCGCATAACCAGGTCGATTTCGCCCTGCAGCCGCGCGCAAGCGGCACCGAGGTGGTCTGGACCATGACCGGGCCGGTGCCGTTCCTCGCCAAGATCATCCACGTCTTCTTCAACATGGACCGGATGGTCGGCGGCGATTTCGAGGCCGGCCTCGCCGCCCTCAAGCACGAGGCGGAGCGCTAGTCGCGCCGCCTTGCAACCGGCGCGGCCTCGGAGCTGCGCCCCATCGAGCAGATCAGGAAGGATATCGTCGATGAAAGCCGAACCGCAGAAGCAGCATGACTGGCTCCAGCAGCTCGTCGGACGATGGGACAGCGAGACGACCTGCTCGATGGGGCCGGGCCAGCCGCCGCTCGTCACACGGGGCACCGAGACCGTGCGCTCGCTCGGCCGGCTCTGGACGATCGGCGAAGGCGAGGGCGAATGCCCGGACGGCAGCACGATGACGAGCCTGATCACGCTCGGCTTCGATCCGGCCAAGGGCCGCTTTGTCGGCACCTTCGTCGCCTCGATGATGTCGATGATCTGGCACTACGAGGGTGAGCTCGAGGCCGACGGCAAGACCCTGACACTCAGGACCGAAGGGCCGAGCTTCTCGGGCGACGGCTCGACTCAAGGATATCGCGACGTCCTGACGATTCATTCGCCCGACCATCGCACGCTCGCCTCGACCACGCAGGGCGAGGACGGCCAGTGGACCGCCTTCATGACCGCGCAGTACCGCCGCGTCGTCTGAGACCGCCATATCCCGAAAAAATCCGGAACCGGAGGAACACGCCATGAAGCTCGCCCCCTATCTCTTCTTCACCGGCCGCTGCGAGGAGGCCTTCAAGGCCTATGAGGCCGCGCTCGGCGGCAAGATCGTCGCGATGATGCGCTATTCCGAGATGCCGGCGGCGGAAGGGCCCGCTCCCGCCGGCGCCGACCTGATCATGCATGCTTGCCTGATGCTCGGCGACCAGATGCTGATGGCCTCCGACGCGCCGCCGGAGCAGAGCGAGGGGCCGATGCAGAGCGTCTCGGTCTCGATCAACGTCAAGGAAACGGCCGAGGCCGAGCGCATCTTCGCCGCGCTGTCGGAGGGTGCGCGCATCAAGATGCCGATGGCCGAGACCTTCTGGGCGCCGCGCTTCGGCATGCTGCAGGACCGTTTCGGCACGCACTGGATGATCGGCGCCGACCCGGCCGAGCCCTGCGTCGAGACCTGAGCAGGCGAGGACCGGCCCTGCGCCGGAGGCGGTTGCCTCCGGCCGCCGGGTCTGGTCCTGTCGCGTCCTCCACGATCAGGGACGCTTCGCCATGCTCTTCCGCAATCTCGGCCGCTCGGGCCTGCGCGTCTCGCTCGTCGGCCTCGGCTGCAACAATTTCGGCGGCCGCATCGATAGGGAGGCGACGCGCAAGGTCGTCGACGCCGCGATCGAGAACGGCATCACCCTGTTCGATACGGCCGATGTCTATGGCAACCGCGGCGGCTCGGAGAGCGCGCTCGGCGAGCTGCTCGGCCCGCGCCGCAAGGAGATCGTGCTGGCGAGCAAGTTCGGCATGGCCATGGACGAGGCCGGCACGAAGAAGGGCGGCTCGCGCCGCTACATCGTCGCTGCGGTCGAGGCGTCGCTGACCCGGCTCAAGACCGACTGGATCGATCTCTACCAGTTCCACCGCCCCGATCCGCTGACGCCGATCGACGAGACGCTGCGGGCGCTGGAGGATTTGATCCGCGCCGGCAAGGTCCGCTATCTCGGCTGCTCCAACATGCCGGGTTGGCAGATCGCCGATGCGCAATGGACGGCGCGCGACCTCGGCCTGACCGGCTTCGCCTCGGCGCAGGACGAGTACAGCCTGCTGAAGCGCGGTGCGGAGGCCGACCTGATTCCGGCGGCGCGCCATTTCGGCCTGGGGCTCCTGCCCTATTTCCCGCTCGCCAACGGCCTGCTGACCGGCAAGTACCGGCGCAACGCGCCGATGCCCGACGGCGCGCGGATGACCCGCGAGCCCGGCCGCGCCGGCGAGGTGCTGACCGAGGAGAACTGGACCAGGACCGAGCGGCTGACCGATTTCTGTCAGGCACGCGGCCGCACGCTGGTCGAGCTCGCCTTCTCCTGGCTCGCGGGCCAGCCTGTGGTGTCGAGCGTGATCGCGGGCGCGACCAGCCCCGGGCAGATCGCAGCCAACGTCAAGGCGGCCGAATGGGCCCTGACGCCGGAGGACCTGGCCGAGATCGACGCGATCACGGCGTGAGATCCCCTCCGAACTCGCCCGCGTCAATATTGCCCGATCCCGTCCTGGTTAATCTTCAGCAGAGAACTTGCATGGCATCCTCGGCGGCCCACATGAGTTCGTCCGATGAGCACGCCTGTTTCCCTCCCGTCCCTGGCCCCGCTGCCTCAGCGCGAGGCTTTCGCGCGGGTCGACCATTGGGTCTTCGACCTCGACAACACGCTCTATTCGCATGAGAGCCGGGTCTGGCCGCAGGTCAACGAGCGGATCACGCTGTTCCTGCAGCAGCTCTTCGGCCTCGACGGGTTGTCCTCGCATGCGCTGCGGAACTACTATTACCATCGCTACGGCACGACGCTGAACGGGCTGATGGCGGAGCACGGGATCGAGCCCGACGCCTTCCTCGACTTCGCCCACGACATCGATCTCTCGCTGCTGGAGCCCGATCCGGCGCTGGGCGCGGCGATCTCGGCGCTGCCCGGCCGCAAGCTGATCCTGACCAACGGTTCGGTCGCCCATGCCCGCAACGTCGCCGGCAAGCTCGGCATCCTCGATCACTTCGAGGACGTCTTCGACATCGTCCATGCCGGCTTCCTGCCCAAGCCCGCGCGCGAGACCTACGAGCGCTTCCTCGCCAAGCATTCGGTCGATCCGGGCCGCGCCGCGATGTTCGAGGACATCGAGAAGAACCTGATCGTGCCGAGCGAACTCGGCATGAAGACGGTGCTGATCGTGCCGCGCACGCCCGATCCCTTCCGCGAGAGCTGGGAGCAGGCGGCGATCGAGGCCCACCATGTCCACTACGTCACCGACGATCTCGCCGGCTTCCTGACGCCGCTCGCCACGCGTCCGGTCAGCGCCGCGGCCTGACACGCGAAACGTCCTCCAGAGAGGAAAACCGTTCGCCTTTACGAACGTTCGCGAAGCTGTTATTCCCCTCGTCCGTTATATCGAACGACTGGAATGACGAAGATGACGGTCCCGACCGACGCCGCCGCCCACCATCCCGAGACGCGGTTGGTCCATGCCGGCGCGCTGCGCTCGCAGTTCGGCGAGACCTCCGAGGCGCTGTTCCTGACACAAGGCCATGTCTACGACAGCGCCGAGCAGTGCGAAGCGCGCTTCCTCAACAAGGATCCGGGTTTCCAGTACGCCCGCTTCTCGAATCCGACCGTGACCATGCTGGAGCAGCGCATGGCCGCCTTCGAGGGCGCCGAGGCCTGCCGCGCCACCGCGACCGGCATGGCCGCCGTGACCGCCGCGCTGATGGGGCTGACGCGGCTGGGCGACCATGTCGTCGCGGCGCAGGCCCTGTTCGGCTCCTGTCGCTACGTCGTCGAGGACCATCTGCCGCGCTACGGCGTCGAGTCGAGCCTGGTCGACGGCACCGACATCGCCGCCTGGCGCAAGGCGGTCCGGCCCAACACCAGGGTCTTTTTCCTGGAAAGCCCGGCCAATCCGACGCTGGAGGTGATCGACATCGCCGCCGTCGCCGCGCTGGCGAAGGAGGTCGGTGCCTGGCTCGTCGTCGACAACGTCTTCGCGACGCCGCTCTTCCAGCACCCGCTCGCGCTCGGCGCCGACGTCGTGGTTTATTCGGCGACCAAGCACATCGACGGGCAGGGGCGCTGTCTCGGCGGGCTCGTCGTCTCCTCCGAGGAGATCATCCAGACCCATATCCAGACCTATCTGCGCCAGACCGGCCCGGCGATGTCGCCCTTCAACGCCTGGGTGATGCTGAAGTCGCTGGAGACGCTGCCGCTCCGGGTGCGCCGTCAGGCCGTGAGCGCGCGCGTCGTGGCCGACTGGCTGCTCGGGCAGGACAAGCTCGCCAAGGTCAATTTCCCCGGCCATCCCGGTCATCCGCAGGCCGAGATCATCGCGCGGCAGATGAGCGGCCCTTCGACGCTGATCGCCTTCGAACTCGCCGGCGGCAAGGACGCGGCCTTCCGGTTCCTCAATGCCTGCCGGCTGATCCGGATCTCGAACAATCTCGGTGACGCCAAGAGCCTGGTCGTGCACCCGGCGACGACGACGCATCAGCGCTTTTCGCCGGAAATCCGCGCTTCGATGGGCGTCGGCGACGGGCTGGTCCGGCTCTCGATCGGGCTCGAGCACCCCGACGACCTGATCGCCGATCTGGCTCAGGCGCTGGCGGCGGCCTGAGCCCGCGCCGCGCTCAGAACTTGTAGGTGACGCCGGTGTGCAGCACCAGCGGGTCGAGCGTCACGGTGGCGCGGATCGGTGCGACGCCGAGGTTTCCTTGCGTCTTGGCGCGCAGATAGACCTTCTTCACGTCGACGAAGACGCCCCAGTTGTCGTTCAGCATGTAGTTGAAGCCGACCTGGCCGGCGACGCCGGGCGAGTGCTCGGTCTTCAGGTTGGTGACCGCGCCGTCATGGTCCTTGAAGATCACCATCAGCGCCGGGCCGACGCCGACATAGGGCTGGAAGCGGCCGAGCCCGGTGAAATGATACTGGGCGGTCAGCGCCATCGGCCCGCCATCGACCTTGCCCAGCGTGCCGAGGCCGGTGATCGAACCCTTCGCCTCGACCTTGGCCAGCGGCGGATAGCCGCCGGCGAGACCTACTGCGAAATTCGGTGTCAGGTAGTAGCCGATCTCGGCCGCGAAGGTCAGCGAACTCGGGATGCGCACGTCGGCGCCGGCGATCGGCGTGCCGAAGGCGCGCATCTTGGCGCCCTCGGAGTAGAACAGCCCGGCCGGGCCGGCATGGATGTAGAAGCGCTGGAAGGCCGGCTCGTCGGGAAGCGGCACATAACCCTTCTTCGACGGCAGGTCGGCCGCCTGGGCAGCCAGCGTGCCGGCGACGCCTGACAGGAGGCCGAGAACGGCGGAACGGAAGCGCAGCATCGTGAGATCCGGGGTCGACGAGATTCGGATTGTCCTGACCCGGGATCATGCTTCCTTAACCTTAAGATAGGTTTAACCGGCGCTGCCTCGGAGGCGCCCGGCGCTTCAGCGCTCGCCGCCCTCGCCGAGATAGGTCTCCGCCCCGATCACGATCTTGCCGTCGACCTCGCCGATCGCCTCCTCGTCCTTGCCGTCATAGGGGATGGCGCGCAGCACGTGGCGGATCGTGTTGAGCCGGGTCCGGAACTTGTCGTTGGCCCTGACCACCGTCCACGGCGCGAAGGCGGGCGAGCTCTGCGCCAGGATCGCGTCGAAAGCCTCGGAATAGGCGTCGAAGCGCGGGATCGCCTCGAAGTCGATCGGCGACAGCTTCCAGCGCTTGAGCGGGTCGTGCCAGCGCGCATGCAGCCGCGTCATCTGCATCTCGCGGCCGATCGTCAGGAAGAGCTTGATCAGGCGGACGCCGTCCCGGGTCAGCATGCCCTCGAATTCCGGCGCCTCGCGCAGGAAGGCCTGCGCCTGCTCCGGCGTCGAAAAACCCATCACCCGCTCGACGCCGGCGCGGTTGTACCAGGAGCGGTCGAAGAACACGATCTCGCCGGCGGTCGGCATCTGCGCGGCGTAGCGCTGGAAATACCATTGCCCCTTCTCGGTGTCGGAGGGCTTCGACAGCGCCACGACGCGGGACGAGCGCGGGTTGAGATGCTGGGTGAAGCGGGTGATCGCGCCGCCCTTGCCGGCGCCGTCGCGGCCCTCGAACACGATGACGAGGCGCTCGCCCTTGTCGCGCACCCATTTCAGGAGCTTCTGCAGCTCGATCTGCAGCGGCTCCATCTGCTTGTCGTAGGCCTTTCGCTTCATCCGCTTGTCATACGGATAGCCTCCGCTGCGGAATGCGGCGTCTTCGATTCGCTTCGACAGCTCCTCGGCTTCGAGGTCGAACCCGGCCGTGCCTTTGGCGCCGGCGGCCAGCTTCTTCGGCTTGCCGTCATGGACGAGCCTGATGCCGCCCTTCACCCTGTTCCCCGAAAACGTCTTGGGCATGGTTTCGCTCCTGCTGTCGCGCCACCCTACAGGGGCTTCGCGGCCGAAGGAATTGACCCGCGGCGCGGATGGCCCCAGTGAGACGGGCAACCCCGCCGCGCCGTCCCCGCCCCGTCCGATGCCAGAAGCCGTCGATCCCGCCGCGCCCGCCACGCTCGCTCTGGTCGAGGGCCTCGGCGTGCCGGTCGTGCTGCTCGATGCACAGGGGCTGGCGCGGGCGCTGAGCCCGGCGATGCGGGCGCTGATGCCGGCGCTCGGCCTCGGCCAGCCGCTGACGCTCGTCCTGCGCGATCCCGATCTGATCGGCGCGATCGACGAGGTCTCGCGCCAGGGCGGGCGGCGCGTCGTCGAGCTCGTCGAGCGCGTCCCGGTCGAGCGCACCTTCCGCATCCATATCGTGGCGCTGCCGGGGCCGGGCTGGCGCCGGCCGGTGCTCCTGACCTTCGAGGATTTGAGCGAGCAGCGCTCGACCGAGCGCATGCGCGTCGATTTCGTCGCCAATGCCAGCCACGAGCTGCGCACGCCTCTCGCCTCGCTGCTCGGCTTCGTCGAGACCCTGCAGGGCCCGGCCCGCAACGACGCCGGCGCGCGCGAGCGTTTTCTCTCGATCATGCGCGAGCAGGGCCTGCGCATGGCCCGCCTCGTCGACGACCTGCTCTCGCTGTCGCGGATCGAGCTGCGCGCCCATCTCGCGCCCGACGCCCCCGTCGATCTCGGCCATATCTGCCGCGAGATCGTCGATTCGCTGGCGCTGATGGCGCGCGAGCGCAATGTCGGCTTGCGGGTGTCGCTGCCGCCCGAGCCCGTCAGGGTCGCCGGCGATCGCGACGAGCTGCTGCGGCTGATGGAGAACCTGGTCGAGAACGCGATCAAATACGGCCGCGAGGGCGGCGAGGTCGCAATCGAGGTCGCCGACGGGGCGAGCGAGGCCAGCGTCGCGGTGCGCGACGACGGGCCGGGCATCGCCCCCGAGCACCTGCCGCGCCTGACCGAGCGCTTCTACCGGGTCGACACCGCCGCCAGCCGCGAGGCCGGCGGCACGGGCCTCGGCCTCGCCATCGTCAAGCACATCGTGCTGCGCCATCGCGGTCGGCTGACGATCGAGAGCGAACTCGGCCAGGGCGCGACCTTCCGGGCGGTGCTGCCGCGCTTCGGCGCCGCGCCGGCCGGCACGGTTTGACCGGTTTGTGACAGCGCTGATGACGAACTGTCATCCGGCTGTCATACAGAAGGTGTTCTGAACGGGCCGCTGCACATGCGATCCAGAGAGGACATCTCCAATGCGCAACCTTCTCATTCTGGCGGCCGCAACCATCGGTCTGTCGGGCGCCGTCCAGGCCGCCGACATCACCGGCGCCGGCGCCACCTTCCCGTTCCCGATCTACTCGAAATGGGCCGAGGCCTATAAGAAGGAGACCAATGTCGGTCTCAACTACCAGTCGATCGGCTCCGGTGGCGGCATCCGCCAGATCAAGGCCAAGACCGTCGCCTTCGGCGCGACCGATGCCCCGCTCAAGGGCGAGGACCTGACCAAGGACGGCCTGATCCAGTTCCCGACCGTGATGGGCGGCGTCGTGCCGGCGATCAACGTCGCCGGCGTCGAGGCCGGCAAGCTCAAGCTCACCGGCCCGATCATCGCCGAGATCTATCTCGGCTCGATCAAGAAGTGGAACGACCCCAAGATCGCCGCGCTTAACGCCGGCGTGACCCTGCCCGACGCCAACATCAACCCGGTCTACCGTTCCGACGGATCGGGCACGACCTTCGTCTTCACCGACTATCTCTCCAAGGTCTCGGCCGACTGGAAGTCCAAGGTCGGCGCCAACCAGTCGGTCCAGTGGGCCGTCGGCATCGGCGGCAAGGGCAACGAGGGCGTCTCGGCCTCGGTCAAGCAGGTCGCCAACTCGATCGGCTATGTCGAATACGCCTATGCCAAGCAGAACAAGCTCGCCTTCGCGCTGATCCAGAACGCCGACGGCAACTACCCGGCCCCGGACGACAAGTCCTTCCAGGCCGCCGCCGCCAACGCCAACTGGAACGAGGCTCCGGGCTTCGGCATCTCGCTCAACAACCAGAAGGGCGCGCAGGCCTGGCCGATCACCGCGGCGACCTTCCTCCTGATCCACGCCAAGCCGGAGAAGCCGGAAGAGGTGCAGGCCGCGCTGAAGTTCGTCGACTGGGCCTTCCAGAAGGGCGACCAGCTCGCGCTCGATCTCGACTACGTGCCGCTGCCGGCGGGCGTGAAGGACCAGGTCCGCAACGCCTGGAAGGGCGTCACCGACCCGGCCGGCAAGCCGATCTTCTGAGCGGCGGACGCTGAAGATTTGGATGGAGGCCGTTCGGCCTCCATCCTTCGCCTGATCGAGACCCGGGTCCGAGAAGCCCGTGCTCGCGCGACACCGCATTCGAGTGCCTTGGGGAGCGCCCGCGATGGCCGCCGTCACAGACCAGATGTCCATGCCGGCAGCGCATGTTCAGCGAAAGACGCCCAAGGGCACTTTCGACCTGATCTTCCGCAACGCCAGCTTCCTGTCGGCACTGTTCGTGCTCGTCCTGCTCGCCGGCATCATGCTGTCGATGGTGGTCGGCGGCTGGCCTGCCTTCCGCGAGATGGGCCTCGGCTTCCTGACCTCGAGCATCTGGGACACGCAGAACGACCGGTACGGCGCCTTTCCGGCGATCGTCGGCACGCTCTCGACCGCGCTGATCGCGCTCCTGATCGGCGTGCCGCTCTCGCTCGGCATCGCGGTCTACCTGACGCAGCTCGCGCCGCCCTGGTTCAAGCAGCCGGTCTCGACCGCGATCGAGCTGCTCGCCGCCGTGCCCTCGATCATCTACGGCATGTGGGGGCTGTTCGTCTTCGTGCCGCTGTTCGCGGCCTATGTGCAGATTCCGCTCTCGAACATCGTCGAGGGCCTGCCGATCGTCGGCACGATCCTGTATTCGCGCTCGCCTTCGGGCCTCGGCATCCTGACGGCCGGCATCATCCTGGCCTTCATGATCATCCCCTTCATCGCCTCGATCACCCGCGACATGCTCGACCAGATCCCCTCGGTGCTGCGCGAGAGCGCCTATGGCATCGGGGCGACGACCTGGGAGGTGGTGCGCCATGTCCTGGTGCCGCAGGCCGGCGTCTCGATCATCGGCGCGATCATGCTGGGGCTGGGCCGCGCGCTTGGCGAGACCATGGCCGTGACCTTCGTCGTCGGCAATGCCAACCGGCTCTCGGCCTCGATCATGGATCCGGGCTCGACCATCGCCTCGCGCATCGCCAACGAGTTCAACGAGGCGCTGGGTCTTCAGCTCAATGCGCTGATTGCGCTCGGCTGCATCCTGTTCTTCGTCACCTTCGTCGTCCTCGTCATCGCGCGCATCCTGGTCGCGCGGGTCAAGACCTTCTGAGCGGGCCGACACCATGAGCATGACCACGCCATCCACCGTCCGCACGCTGCCGCACGAGCCCTGGGGCCGCGTGCGGCAGTCGCGCCGCACCGCCGACAAGGCGATGCGGATCACCGCGACCGCCTTCACCATGATCGCGATCTTCGTGCTGTTCTGGATCCTCGGCATGCTGGTGGTGAAGGGGCTCGGGGGCCTGTCCGCCGCGACCTTCACCCAGATCACGCCGGGCCCGGGCTCGGAGGGCGGCGGTCTCGCCAACGCCATCGTCGGCTCGGTCGTGCTGACCTTCCTCGGCATCGTCGTGGCGACGCCGATCGGCGTGCTCGCCGGGACCTACCTCGCCGAGTACGGCAAGGGTTCGAAGCTCGCCGACCTGATCCGCTTCATCAACGACATCCTGCTGTCGGCGCCCTCGATCCTGATCGGCCTGTTCGTCTACGTCATCATGGTCGAGCCGCTCGGCGGCTATTCCGGCTGGGCCGGCGGCGTCGCGCTCGGCATCATCGCGATCCCGGTGATCGTGCGCACCACCGAGGACATGCTGCGCCTCGTGCCGGGTCCGCTGCGCGAAGCGGGCTCGGCGCTCGGCGCGCCGCCTTCGGTCGTGATCACCGCGATCACCTGGCGGGCGGCGAAGTCCGGCATGGTCACCGGCATCCTGCTGGCGCTCGCCCGCATCGCCGGCGAGACCGCGCCGCTGATCTTCACCGCGCTGAACAACAATTTCTGGTTTTCGCCCACCCTCAAGGGCGGCATCTCCAACCTGCCGGTGACGATCTACCAGTTCGCCTCGGCCCCGTACGAGAACTGGCAGCAGCTCGCCTGGGCCGGCTCTCTGATCATCACCATGTCGATCCTGATCCTGTCGCTGATCGCCCGCCGCATCGTGCGCGGCGCGAAGTGATCAGCCGTCAGCCCTGACCCGTCGCGTCCGCCCGCAAGGAACCCGTCGATGCTTTCGACCCTCGAACTCAGCCCGCAATCGCTCGATGTCGATGCGCCCGTGCGGATCGCCGTGAAGAACCTCGATTTCTACTATGGCGAGCACAAGGCGTTGAAGAACGTCAATCTCGACTTCCGCGACAGGCACGTCACGGCGCTGATCGGCCCCTCCGGCTGCGGCAAGTCGACCCTGCTGCGCATCTTCAACCGGATCTATTCGCTCTATCCCGAGCAGCGCGCCACCGGTGAGATCATGCTCGACGGCCGTAACGTCATCAGCAACGACATCGACGTCAACGAGCTGCGCTCGCGCATCGGCATGGTCTTCCAGAAGCCGACGCCCTTCCCGATGTCGATCTACGACAATGTCGCTTTCGGCATCCGCCTCTACGAGAAGCCGCCGAAATCCGAGCTCGACGACCGGGTCGAGGGCGCGCTGCGCCGCGCCGCGCTCTGGGACGAGGTCAAGGACAAGCTCAAGACCTCCGGCATGGGCCTGTCGGGCGGCCAGCAGCAGCGTCTCTGCATCGCCCGCACCATCGCCCAGAAGCCCGAGGTCATCCTGTTCGACGAGCCGACCTCGGCGCTCGATCCGATCTCGACCGGCAAGATCGAGGATCTGCTGGAGCAGCTCAAGACCGACTTCACCATCGTCATCGTGACGCACAACATGCAGCAGGCGGCGCGCATCTCGCAGTACACCGCCTTCATGTATCTCGGCGAGGTGATCGAGTTCGCCCCGACCAACACCATCTTCATGAACCCGCACAAGAAGCAGACGCAGGACTACGTCACCGGCCGCTTCGGCTGACCCGCTTCGCGCTGCATGAGGTACCAATGCCGATGACCGACCATATCGTCCGCTCCTACGACGCCGAACTCGAGGCGCTGCGCCGCAGCCTCGCCGAGATGGGCGGGATGTCCGAGCGCATGCTCGGCGACTCCACCGTGGCGCTGGTGCGCCGCGACACGACCTTGGCGCAGAAGGTGATCAGCGCCGACCAGCGCCTCGACAACCTGCAGCGCGACGTCGAGGAGCGTGCCGTCCTGACGATCGCCCGGCGCCAGCCGCTCGCCAACGATCTGCGCGAGCTGATCTCGGCGATCCGCATCGCGTCCGACATCGAGCGCGTCGGCGACCTCGCCAAGAACATCGCCAAGCGCGCGGTCGCGATCTCCGGCCAGTTCCAGCCGCCGCACCGCGCCGTGGTCGGGCTCGAGCACATGAGCCGCCTCGTCCAGGCCCAGCTCAAGGACGTGCTCGACGCCTATGGCGCCGCCAACGAGCAGAAGGCGATGGAGGTCTGGCACCGCGACGGCGAGATCGACGCGCTCTACACCTCGCTGTTCCGCGAGCTCCTGACCTATATGATGGAGGATCCGCGCAACATCTCGTTCTGCACGCATCTGCTGTTCTGCGCCAAGAACGTCGAGCGCATCGGCGACCATACCACCAACATTGCCGAGACGATCCACTACCTCGTCACCGGCGGCACCATCGACGGCAACCGCCCCAAGCTCGACACGACCAATATCGAGGTCGAGGCGGTGGCGGGGAACTGATGGCGGCACCGATGCCTGTCCCGTCACGATCGGGCTCGTCCCGGCGAGCCGCGTCTTCGTTTGTCGCGTTCGGTGTCCAAGACGTGGGTGCTCGCCGCGAGGGCGTGCATGACGCGTCGTCCTGATCGAACCAACCGGCGGAATCGTCACCCATGCCCGCACGCATCCTGATCGTCGAGGACGAGGAGCCGCTGACCCTGCTGCTCCGCTACAATCTCGAGGCCGAGGGCTTCGTGGTCGACAGCGTGGCGCGCGGCGACGACGCCGAGATCCACCTGCGCGATTCGACGCCCGACCTCGTGCTGCTCGACTGGATGCTGCCCGGCCTCTCCGGCATCGAGCTCTGCCGGCGCCTGCGGGCGCGCCGCGACACCGAGCGCGTGCCGATCATCATGCTCACCGCCCGCGGCGAGGAGACCGAGCGCGTGCGCGGCCTCGCCACCGGCGCCGACGACTATGTCGTGAAACCGTTCTCGCTGCCCGAGCTGATCGCCCGCATCCAGGCGCTGCTGCGCCGCGCCAAGCCCGGCCATGTCGCCGGCCTGCTTGCCGCCGGCGATCTCGAGCTCGACCGCACGACGCGGCGCGTCCGCCGCTCCGGCCAGGAGCTGCATCTCGGCCCCACCGAGTTCCGCCTGCTCGAATTCCTGATGCAGGCGCCGGGCCGGGTCTATTCCCGCGCCCAGCTCCTCGACGCCGTCTGGGGCCGCGACGTCTACATCGACGAGCGCACCGTCGACGTCCATGTCGGGCGCCTGCGCAAGGCGATCACCCCCGACGACGCCAAGGATCCGCTCCGCACCGTGCGCGGCGCCGGCTACGCCTTCGACGAGACATTCGCGCGGGGCTGAGGCTCGGCCGTTAGACTGCGCTCCGCCGTCATGCTCGGGCTTGTCCCGAGCACCCACGTCTTGAACACGACCTTCGACCAGTGAAGACGTGGATGGCCGGGACAAGCCCGACCACGACGAGAATGGCGTGTGGACGAAGGCGCTTGACCCGCGCCGACGCAGGCCCCAAGCCGGCCAGATGCGACCCAAATCCATCGCGATCGTCGGCGCGGGCCCGGCCGGCCTGATCGCGGCCGAGCGCCTGTCGGCCGCCGGCCACGTCGTCACGCTCTACGAGCGCATGCCGTCGCCGGCGCGCAAATTCCTGCTTGCGGGGCGCGGCGGCCTGAACCTGACCCATTCCGAGCCGCTCGACCGCCTCCTGACCCGCTACGGCGAGGCGAGAAGCTGGCTCGAACCGGCGATCCGGGCCTTCCCGCCACAGGCGCTGCGCGACTGGGCCGACGGACTTGGCGCCGGGAGCTTCGTCGGTTCCAGCGGCCGCGTCTTTCCCGAGGCGATGAAGGCCTCGCCGCTCTTGCGGGCCTGGCTGCGCCGGCTCGAAGGGCAGGGCGTGCGGCTCGCCGGCGGCCGGCGCTGGACCGGCTGGGACGCGGACGGCGCGCTCCTGTTCGAAAGCGCCGCCGGCATCGAGCCCATCCGCCCCGACGCGACCCTGCTGGCGCTCGGCGGCGCGAGCTGGCCGCGGCTCGGCTCAGACGGCGGCTGGGCCCCGCTGCTGGCGGCGCGCGGCGTCGCGATCGCGCCGCTGCGCCCGGCCAATGCCGGCTTCACTGTGCCCTGGTCGCCTTTCATGCACGAGCGCTTCGCCGGCGCGCCGCTGAAGCGCATCGTCGTCCGCCATCGCGGAATTCTTGGCGAGCGGCAGGCGGCGGGCGAGGCGATGATCGACGCCGCCGGCATCGAGGGCGGCGCCGTCTATGCGTTGTCCTCCGCGCTGCGCGAGGCGATCCTGCGCGAGGGCAGCGCGACGATCACGCTCGATCTGCGCCCGGACATCGAGACGGCAGGTCTCGCGCAGCGCCTCGGCCAGCGCCGCAAGGGCGAGACGCTGAGCAACCATCTCCGCAAGGCGGCCGGCCTGTCGCCGGCGGCGATCGCGGTTCTGCGCGAGAGCGCCGGCGCGGCGCTGTCGCAGGAGCCCGTGGCGCTGGCGGCGGCGATCAAGGCTGCACCCCTGACATTGACTGGCGTCTTCCCGATCGAGCGCGCCATCTCGACCGCCGGCGGTGTCGCGGCGGCCGAGCTCGACGACGGCTTCATGCTGAAGCGCCTGCCGGGCGTTTTCGTCGCCGGCGAGATGCTCGACTGGGAGGCGCCGACCGGCGGCTACCTGCTCCAGGCCTGCTTCGCCACCGGCGTCGCGGCGGCGAACGGCATCATGGCCCGGTTCGCCGCGTCCTGAGCGACCGTCCGCGGCGATCGGCGAGGCGGCGGAGAACCTCCGCGGCGCCCGTGCGTTGATGGGCAGGACACTGAACCGGAGCAATCGCATGACGGCTTTGCGAAAGGGCGCCAGCGTCAGCTGGACATGGGGAGCCAACACCGCCGAAGGCAAGGTCGCCGAGGTCCACACCCGGCCGGTGGCCCGCACGATCAAGGGCACGAAGGTCAAGCGCAACGCCAGCCGCAAGGAGCCTGCCTATCTGATCCGGCAGCAGGATGGCGGCCGCGTCCTCAAATCCCACAGCGAACTGCACGGGAGCTGACCCATGGCAACTCGCAGCAATCCGGAAGGCTTCACCCCGCCCGCGGCGGTGGCGCGCGCCGCCGAACAGGGCCTCGCCTTGCGTCAGAAGTTCAAGCGCGGCGGCACCCGCATCGGCGTCGGCCGCGCCCGCCAGCTCAGCGCCCGCGAACCGGTCAGTGCCGACATCGTCAGGCGCATGGCGAGCTATTTCGCCCGCCACGCGGTCGACAAGACGGCCAAGGACTTCGACAGCAAGGACAACCCGTCGGCCGGCTTCATCGCCTGGCAGCTCTGGGGCGGCGACGAAGGCCGGGACTGGGCGGAGCGGAAGAAGGCGGAGATCGAGAAGGGCTGAACGCCGTCAGCCGCCGGCGACGCGGCGCCGCGTGAAGCTTCCCCCGGCATCGCCGGTCGCGACCTCGCCGACCCGCGCCAGCGACACCATAATGTCGCGGACGGCGCGCCTCACCTTGAGGCCCTGCCGGAACCTGCGCGCGACGCCATCCGCGTCGAGCGGTCTCGTCGTCGTGCCGAGAACGGCCAGCACCGCCGCGACGCGCTCGACCGGATCGGTCGGAAAGGCGCCCTTGCCTGTCGGCGCGAAAATCGGCGTGACCAGTTCGGCCGCGTCGATCTGCTCGCCGCCTTTGCCGTCCCAGGCGAAGCGCGGGCGCTGGTAGTCCGGCCGGAGCCAGCGGGTCTGGCCGTCCGCCTCCTCGCGCATCCGCCCGGCATTGAGCGCGACGAGCCGGGCGAGGGCGTCTTCGTCGGAGAGCCCGGCGGGCCAACCATAGGCTTCGGCCACTGCGGCGTCGACCGCATCGTGATGCTCGTTCAGGATCAGGACGAGGCCGCGATCGCGGATATCTTCCTCGTCCCTGGTCAGGCCCCGCCCGGCGCGGATCGCCTCGCGGACATTGTAGAGCTTCGTCAAGGTCAGTTTCGGGTGGTCGTCGAGAACCTGCTTGCGCAACGCGTCGAGAGCTTCGGCGGATTCTCGAATCGCTTCCTTCTGGCCATCCGAGACGTCGGGAAACGGGAAGGGGTCGAAGCAGCGCGATTTCGAATAGCGCGGCCGGTCCTCCAGGGTTCCGCCCTGATGCAGGCACCAGACCCCGTGCATGCGCGACGACAGGACGCCGAGATGGAAGGCGTCCGACAGCGCGACCGCGACGAGCATGTTGTCGGGCAGGATCGAGCGGTCGAGAAACTGGAAGATCCGATGCTTCGCCGTCTCGACGGTGGCGATGAAGCGCTGGAGGTTGGCGAGCGCGGGCCGCAACTCCCGGCGCGGTTCTCCGAAGATCCACCAGGCCGCGCTGTAGGAGCCACGATTGTTGGCATCGCGTCCGACGACCTTGCCGTCCTTGTCCTTGGCCTCCTTCACCGTCAGCTTCACATACTGGTAGACCTCGGGGAACCGATCGCGCACCTCTTCCGCGCTCAGCCCGAACAGATCGATTACCATTGCGTCCCGTGGCCGCGCCGTCAGGTCGCGGCCGTTCCGGTACTGCCGGATATGTGCCTCCAGGCCCGACCGGCGGCCGAGACCGAGCGCCTCGGCCTGACGAGGCGTGACGATGAAGCCCGCGCCGTGAAGCTTGACGCCGGGAGAGCAGAGACCCTCGTTCGCGCGCAGCCCCCTGGCCCGGGTGACGTCGATGCCGATCGTCAGGTTGGCATTGATCCGGCCCCTGCTTTCGCTGAGGGCGATCTGCGGCTGGTCGGTGTCGAGGGCGCTCTCCGAGACGACCTCGCAGAGTCTGCCCTCGTGCCGGCCCGCCGCCGCGACGGTCATGGCGATGCGCACGGCCGCGGCATCCTTGCCGGCCCTGGTCCAGGGATGGTCGGGGATCGCCAGCACCAGCGACACCGGCCGCTTCGCCGAAAGGTGCCGCTCGACGACGCGGCGCTGGAAGACCTGCGCGATCGAGTTGGTGGTGACGAGGCCGAAGCGGCGCAGCACCGCATCCTTGCGGGTCAAGAGTTCGGCGCAACGGTCCCACCAGTACATCACCAGGTCGGCGCTCTCGTTCATCTGCGGATGCGCCGCCCACAGCGCCTCGGTGTAAACGTTGCCGAGCCGCGCCCGCAGATCCTTGCCGCCGATGAAAGGCGGGTTTCCGACGATGAACTCGGCCTCAGGCCAGTCCGGCCGGCGCGGGTTCGGCAGGGCCTCCCTGCCCTTGATCCATTGCGGGATCGGCCAGCCGTCCCAGCGCAGCACAGCATCGCGCTTGAGGATGTGATCGAGCTTTTCCAGGATCGGTTCGCGCGGCGCGTAGCCGCGGGTGCGGAAGTGCCATTGCAGATGGCCGATCCAGAGCACGAGATCGGCGATCGCGACCGCGCGGCGATTGGTCTCCATGCCGAGGAACTGCTGCGGGCCGACGGCATGTCGGGCGAAACCGCCCAGGGTTTCGCGGCTTCCGAGTTCGCCGGCGGCATCCAGAACCTCGCCCTCGAGCTTCTTCATCAGCTCCTGCGCGACATGCAGGAAATTGCCGGTGCCGCAGCCGGGGTCGAGCACGCGCGTCTTGCAGAGCACTTCGTGAAAGCTCTCCACCAGCGCCAGCGCCTTTCGGGCATCGCCTGCGTCGCGCGCCTGCTGAGCCGCGCCGAGCACGTTGCGCCAGTCCTCGCGCAGCGGCACGATCACGGTCTCGCCGACCAGCCGCTCGACATAGGCGCGCGGCGTGTAGTGGGCGCCGAGCCGGGCGCGCTCCTTCGGATCGAGGGCCTGTTCGAGCAACGTCCCGAAGATCGCCGGCTCGACCTCCTTCCAGTCGTGTTCGGCGGCCGCGAGCAGCTCGCCGATCTCCTCGCGGCCGAGCGGAAAGACCTGCGCATCCTCGTAGAGCTTGCCGTTGAAGCGCTTCATCCGCTCGCGGACCGAGGTCGAGTAGACCCCCTTGTCCATGGCCTGCCACAGCTCCGTGACCAGCGGCATGAAGGAGGCCGGGTCCTCGCGGCATTCGCGCAGCAGTGCCTTGAAGGCGTCCTTGCGGATCAGGCCGACATCCTCGGCAAACATCGTGAACAGGCAGCGCATCAGGAACAGCGCGACCTCTTCGGGATCGTGCTGGCGCTCCAGCGCCTTCGACACGGCGGCCAGTCGTTCAGCGATCGCTCGGCTCACGCGGGCGGCGTGGCGGGACGGATCGAGCGTCTGCGGCTCGGTCCAGATCGCGGCGATGCGTTCGCGGATGGCCGGATCGCGCAGATCGTCGAGATAGACGCGGTAGCTCTGGCGGTCGGGGAACTGGCTGTAGTTCTTCCCCTGGCCGGTGAAGTCGGCATAGAACTCGAAGCAGTGCCCGACATCGCAGAGGATCAGGAAGGGCGGCCAGCCATGCGCCGCCGGCAGCGCCTTGGCGTAGTCCTCGGCCTGGCGGCGGGCGTTCAGCATCAGCACGTCCCAGGCCCGGTCGGCGCCGCGTCGCCCGCGCGGTCCGGGCGGCTCGACGAGCGGCAGCGCACCCTGCGCCGGCAGAACCTCCTTGGCCTGGCCCTTCCAGCGGCTCTGCTTGGCTTCGAGGACGAAGGCGCCCCTGCGGTAGAGGTCGATCCGCCCGACCGCCCCGTCCGGGAAACGAACCGGGTATTCGAAACGGTAGCTCACCGCCTCGCGGTCGCTGGTCGGCGGCTCGGGCGTGTCGACGCCGATCAGCCGGCACAGCTCGCTCAGGAACTGGGCATAGGCCGCCCGCTCGGCCCCTTCCGAGACGCGCCAGCGCGTGACGAATGCCTCGACATCGGCTTGCGCCGACCCAACGTCGCCCCCCGGCATCGCGCCTCTCGTAAAGTTGCATAACATCAATATACACAACTTAAGAGAGCATATGCGGCTCCTGTCAACTCCTGTCATCAATCGACCCGGACCTGCGTTCCGCCCTCTCGCGCGCCGCGCCGTTCCGCCCCATATTGCCACCATGTCCAAGCTCTCAGACGCCGCCAAAGCCAGCTCTCCGAAGCCGAAGCCGGCGAAGAAACCGGCCTCCGCCCGCACGCCCAATTCCAAGGCGACGAAGCCGGACCTCAAGCCGCTGGAGGGTTATCTCGCCGATCTGCTCAACCCGGCGATCAACCGCGGCAATGCGCTGCCCGGCGGCGCCTCCGGCTTCTCCGACCGGCCGCAGGCCGGATATGAGCCCAAGCCTGACTACGCGCTGGAACGGCCCGGCGGCGAGGAGAGGCCGAAGCGCAAGCTCTCGAAGAGGGCCGATGCCGCCTTCGACGGCGAGGAGGGCGCCACCGCCGCCTCGCTGACGGCGCAGTCGCTGCAGATGCTGCTGGAGACCGGCAGCCCGTTCATCGACCCCGGCAAGGCCTGGACGCCGCATCGCCCGCCGCGGCCCGACAAATCGGAAGGCGGCATCCGCTTCCGGATGAACTCCGAATTCGAGCCCGCCGGCGACCAGCCGACCGCGATCGCCGATCTGGTCGAGGGCGTGCGCAATCAGGAGCGCGACCAGGTGCTGCTCGGCGTCACCGGCTCGGGCAAGACCTTCACCATGGCGCAGGTGATCGAGAAGACGCAGCGCCCGGCGCTGATCCTCGCCCCGAACAAGACGCTGGCCGCGCAGCTCTACGGGGAATTCAAGAGCTTCTTCCCCGACAACGCGGTCGAGTACTTCGTCAGCTATTACGACTACTACCAGCCCGAGGCCTATGTGCCGCGCTCGGACACCTATATCGAGAAGGAATCCTCGATCAACGAGCAGATCGACCGCATGCGCCACTCGGCCACGCGCTCGCTGCTGGAGCGCGACGACGTCATCATCGTGGCCTCGGTCTCCTGCATCTACGGCATCGGCTCGGTCGAGACCTATACGGCGATGACCTTCGGCATCAAACTCGGCGAGAAGATCGAGCAGCGCCAGCTCATCGCCGATCTCGTCGCCCTGCAATACAAGCGCACCCAGCACGATTTCACGCGCGGTTCCTTCCGGGTGCGGGGCGACGTGATCGAGCTGTTCCCGGCCCACTACGAGGACCGCGCCTGGCGCATCGGCCTGTTCGGCGACGAGGTCGAGGGCATCGCCGAGTTCGACCCGCTCACCGGGCAGAAGACCGCCGACCTCGAATTCGTCAAGGTCTATGGCAATTCGCACTATACCACGCCGCGCCCGACGCTGACGCAGGCCGTCAAGTCGATCAAGGAGGAGCTCAAGGGCCGCCTCGATGAGCTCAACCGCATGGGCCGCTATCTCGAGGCGCAGCGGCTCGACCAGCGCTGCACCTTCGACATCGAGATGATCGAGGCCACCGGCTCCTGCAACGGCATCGAGAACTATTCGCGCTATCTCACCGGCCGCAAGCCGGGCGAGCCGCCGCCGACGCTGTTCGAGTATCTTCCAGATAATGCCCTCGTTTTCACCGACGAGAGCCACGTCACCGTGCCGCAGATCGGCGGCATGTATCGCGGCGACTTCCGCCGCAAGGCGACGCTGGCGGAATACGGCTTCCGGCTGCCCTCCTGCATGGACAACCGGCCGCTGCGCTTCGAGGAATGGGACGCGATGCGGCCCCAGTCGGTGCATGTCTCGGCCACGCCCGGCGGCTGGGAGATGGAGCGCACCGGCGGCGTCTTCACCGAGCAGGTCATCCGCCCGACCGGGCTGATCGACCCGCCGGTCGAGGTCCGGCCGGCAAAGCATCAGGTCGCCGACCTGCTCGACGAGATCAGGGAGGTCACGGCGAAGGGCTATCGCACGCTGGTCACGGTGCTGACCAAGCGCATGGCCGAGGATCTGACCGAGTACCTGCACGAGAACGGCATCCGCGTCCGCTACATGCACTCCGACATCGACACGATCGAGCGCATCGAGATCCTGCGCGACCTGCGCCTCGGCGCCTTCGACGTGCTGGTCGGCATCAACCTGCTGCGCGAGGGCCTCGACATCCCCGAATGCGGCTTCGTCGCCATTCTCGACGCCGACAAGGAGGGTTTTCTGCGCTCGGAGACCTCGCTGATCCAGACCATCGGCCGCGCCGCCCGCAATGTCGACGGCAAGGTCATCCTCTATGCCGACCACGTCACCGGCTCGATGGAGCGGGCGCTGGCCGAGACCACCCGCCGCCGCGAGAAGCAGGAGGCCTACAACGCCGCCAACGGCATCACGCCGCAGACGATCAGGCGCGCCATCGGCGACATTCTGGGTTCCGTCTACGAGCGCGACCACGTCACGGTCGATGCCGGCCTCGCCACCCCGGCCGCCGGGCACAACTTCAAGGCGGCGCTGGCCGACCTCGAAAAGCGCATGCGCGAGGCGGCGGCCGACCTCGAATTCGAGACGGCGGCCCGCCTGCGCGACGAGATCAAGAGGTTGCAGGCGACGGAACTGGCGATCGCCGACGACCCGCTGGCGCGGCAGGGCGATGTCGAGGCGAGTGCGGGGAAGTACAAGGGCGAGCGGGCCTACGGCGCCAGCGCCAACCTGCCGACGCGGGCGCGCAAGCCGACCGACGCGGATATGGGCCCGCATAATTTCGGTGGCGGCGAGGGGAAGCCGGTGGCGCGGGCGCGGCCGAAGAAACCGGGGCTGGACGAGATGGGGCCAAGGGTGGAGCAGCGGCCGGTGGGGGCGGGGAGCAGCGGGGAAGGCGGAGGTAGACTATGATTTGCGCAATTGCTGTTGCCAATCGTGAATGGCTACTTCAATCCGTTTGAAGTGCGCTTCACCTTCGATAATTCCATTGTGAGCGATCACATTTCTTAGATTTGCTAGATCCGAAAATCTGTGTAGAAAATCTATATTTCCCAGTTTTGATTTAAAAATTATTTCCTGTTTGCGCATTATCGTTATTAGGTCGCTCCAGTCCAAAGAATAGAGTGGGCCAATACTAGACCGCGCAGGGATCCATTTATTGTCAATTTCATTTTGCCTGCGCTGAAATTCTTTCTTTAGCATTGACGATGATGCGGTCGCGGTCCACCAATCCGGCCCTAGTTCCGCATGCAGAGTTTTCTCAATAAAACGCCGCATTGAATTCTCTAGGAAAAATACATTTACGTATAGAGAACTCATGCGTCGGGCATCCAATATATCCGATTGCTCCATAAAGGGGAATTCAAGAAGATTGGTTTCTTCAAAGAGATCGCCCGCTTTCTCTTGAATAAACAGCGACTTATAATCTTTATCGAAGCGCTTCATCCCTTCATTTGTGAGCGCAATCTTATAGGGGCCCACTTTTCTTGTGAGTACGTGTTTGCGCATTCCTTCGGAAAGTCGCGTGGTGTTGGGGCGATTCAAGCGGGCGCGATCGAAGCAAATAGCCACCTCGTATGTCGAGACTGCATCTTTATTTTCGATGCGCTCAAGATACCATAAAAAGCCAATGGCTCTATCAATTTGGCCGGAATAGTCTTCGGTCAGCTTATCGACAAAATATTCATTCATGGCTTTAATTACTTAGGTTTCTTCTTTTCATTCTTCGCTGGCATGTCTTTCACAAAATCTTCCAAAAAGGCTGTGACAACAAGTTTTCCGTCTTTGATATCAATCAGATGCTCGTTTTTCATATTACCAAAAACGGCCCCAATGTTTCCAGGTATTTTGCATCCGGCAATTCTCAGTCCGCTAGCTATTGCGTGCCCATCAAATTCGCTCGTCTTTAATTGATTTCTCAATAATATAGCTACGGCAGCAACCTGCTCGTTTTGCGTCTTTGGGAGCATTTTTTCAAATTCGTCTTTGATAAATTTTCTTCGATCGGCGCTTATGCCTAGATCTGTTATGTTCCAATTCACACGCTTCGATGTCCCGCGGCTGCTTGATCGCTTCGCGGGAGCTTCTTGCTTCGCGCCTCCGGCAGCAGGTGCGCTGACATCGGTCGATGATGTAGCGTCGCTCGATGCTAAATCTCCACTACCGGCGTTCGCTTCCCTGATGGGGTCTTGCGACCAGAATCGATCAAGCAGTGATTCGACGCGATCCAAGATCGCGGTTACTCCGGAAGCGCCGGCCTTAATCCCGATAGTGCCAGCTCGGAGGTCAATGTTTAGCTCGACCAGATCGCTCACCTTGCTTTCCCCGCCTATCGTCGCGCCCACTAGAACTGACCGCCTTTTTGAGCGCGTCAATAGGAGGTTCTAATTTTGCACGCGAAAATTGCAGTGTGCGATGCGGCGAGGTTTACTATCCTCCGCCATGACCGTCCCCTTCACCTTCGTCTATGCCTCGCGCGATCTCGAACGCTTTCTGCTGGATGCGCGCGATGAACTCGGCCATGCCGACACGCATCAGAGCTGGCATTAGGTGCTGGCCGTGCTCGTCCCATTCCGGACAACAACGTGAACGTCGGGAAACCCTCTCTTGTGAGGAAAGGGGCAGGGATAAGGTGACTGCCCCTCGACCAGCGAAACGCCTCATTCTCGGACGCCGCGAAGCGCAGAACTGGGAATCTCAGGTCGGATGAGACATCAGAGCCTGCTTGTGACGAGATGCTCGGGTCAAGCCCGAGCATAACGTGGTGAGCCGTCTGACCCCTCACCCTGCCCTTTCCTTCCGGGAAAGGGTTCCGCGCGGGGCTGCCGTGCCTTCAGCTTTGATGCCGGGATTGTGCAGAGGCTGATTGGCTGAAACAGCCAGGAAGTTGGCAGAAATAGCTGCGGACGCCGCGTTTTGCCTTTGTATATAGATGGCCCCTTTCGCGTAGGAGGCCGCAGTGACGCTGTTGCAAATGTCCTATCTTCTCATCGCCTTTTCCTATGTCGTCGCCGCTATCGCGCTTTATGCTGGTCACTAGTGGGAGCGCGACCTGAGATGCTTGCCGCGACGGCGAGCATGACGGTGAGGCCAAAGGGCGCCGAGCTTTCTCCACCCGCCACCAAACCGGAACAATCACCCCCTGCCCCTGTTTCCCGCAATTGGGCCGCAGAGCCCGCACAGGGAGAGAAACCATGTCCAGAACCATCATGACCCTCGCCGCGCTCGGCCTCGTGCTGGCGCTGTCGCCGGCCCGGGCGCAGACCGCGCCGGCCGCGCCCAACACCACGCCGCTGCCGCCGACGAGCTGCAGCCAGGTCGAGCTGTCCAAGATGAACGCCGAGACCGCCAAGATGACCGACCCGGACAAGAAGGCGGCCGCGATGAAGGAGCTGACGCTCGCCACCGACCTGATGGCCAAGGACGACATGAAGGGCTGCGCCACCCATCTCGGCAACGCCATCAGGATGATCCCCGGCCGCAGCTGAGGGCTCGCCGCGAAGGGGCTGAACCTCTGCCCCTCGCGAACGAATTCCGGGATGGACGGGGTGGCGCGCGCTCCTTCGTCGTCAGAGTCGGGCTTGTCCCGGCCATCCACGCCTTCGCCCGTCGCGCCCCGCGCCCAGGACAACAAGGCTCGCCACGAGGGCGCGGCTTTTGGCGCTGCTTCGGCACGAGACATCGACATCGACATCGGCACGCAGCCGTCGACTGCGACGCCGCCCGGCCCCGCGCATCCCTCGGATACCCGGACACCCTCGCGGCGGGATCCGGCGGGGTTTTCGGCGCATGCTCCGCTCACATGACAAGGCCCGGTATTGCGGCCGGGCCTTGTCCAGAGCATTGGCCCAAGACGTGGAATGCGGCTTTCGGAAAAGCCGATCCGATGATCCAGGAACGCCGCTCAGTAGCGGTCGTAATAGCCGTCGCGGTAGCGGCGGCCATAGGCCGGCGCGTAGGGCGGCGGGCCGCCGCGGCGATAGCCGTAGCCGTCGTCGCGATAGGAGCGGCGCCGCGCCTGCATCTCCTGGGTCCGCTGGATCTCCCACATCCGGTGTTCGCGGTTGTGGCGGGCATAGGCCGCCTCGGCCCGGTCGAGCGCGCTCGCGGCCGGAAACGCCTCGATCGCGGCCGCCGGTGTCGCGGCCGCGCCGAGCGCGATCGCCGCTGCGATCAGAACATGACGCATGTCGGTCCTCCCTTGCTTTGGTGGAACCCCACTGGAGAGGTCGTGGATGCAACGCCGCCTGAACGGAAAGGTTCGCTCCCGTTCATCTCCGCGGGCACCTCAGTCCCGCGGCGCGATCTCGCCAAAGCGTCCCGGCAGGGCGAAGCCGAAACCGAGCGGGTCGCCGGGCTCGATCGTGAAGCGGCTTTCGCCGGCGAAGTGGCTGGTGCCCGCGACCTCGACGGTGACCGCTCCCGCCGGCCCGTCCGCCGGTCCGAGCACGCTGCCCTCGAAGCTCCCGCCGGTGATGCTGCGGAAGCGCCGCGTGGTGCCGGGCGCGACCAGTCCCCTGGCGTGGTCGAGCGCCATCCGCGCCGTCACGCCGGAGCCGGTCGGCGAGCGGTCGATCTGGCGCTCGGCAAAGACGCAGAGGTTGAAGCTGGTCTCGGCCGGCCCGGCCTCGTCGGTGACGATGGTGCCGTAGAGAAAGCCGAGATCGGGCTCGGTCGGGTGCGCGATCGCCGGCCCGGCCCGCACCGCGTCGGTCAGCGCGCCGGCGGCCGCCACGATCTCGGCGACCGGCGTCGTCATCAGGTCGAGCCGCAAGCGCGAGGCCGGCAGGATGCAGTAGAAGGCGCCGCCATAGGCGATGTCGGTGACGACCTCGCCGAGGCCCGGCACCGCGACGGCCCGGTCGCGCGCCAGGACGAAGGCCGGCACGCTCTCGAAGGCAACGCGCCCGACCTTGCCGCCCGCGACCGCGCAGGCGAGCCGCACCAGCCCGCAGGGCGCCTCGATGGCGAAGCGCGTCACCGGCTCGACGGCCGGCACGAGGCCGTGCTCGATCGCATAGCGCCCGAGCGCGATCGTCGCGTGGCCGCACATCGTCGAATAGCCCTCGTTATGCGTGAACAGCACGCCGAAAGTGGCCTCCGGATGCGACGCCGCGACCGGGATCACGCCATACATGCCGGCATGGCCGCGCGGCTCCAGCATCAGCGCCCGGCGCAGGTGATCGTGGTTGGCGCGGGCGTCGCGGCGCTTCTCGAGGATGGTCGCGCCCTTCAGTTCGGGATAGCCGCCGGTGACGATGCGGACCGGCTCGCCGCAGGTGTGGTAGTCGAGGCAGGTCAGCGTCGTCATGCGAGGGCTCCGGCGGATCGTCGCGGCGGGTCGCAGCCCGGCCGCGTGCAGCTGTCAGCCGCGACCTCGCAGGCGAAGGCGAGCGCGGCTCCGATGTCGTCCTCGCCGGCCGAGGCGAACGCGCGCCCGAGCCGTCCGCGCGCGGCCAGCATGGCGAGGAAGCCGCCGACGAAGGTGTCGCCGGCGCCGACCGTGTCGGATACCGCGACGCTGGGCGCGGCCGCTTCGATCACGCCCTGCGGACCATGGCAGGTGGCCCCGTCGCCGCCATGCGTGACCAGCACGAGGCGCGCACCGAGTTCGCGCCAATGCGCGACGACCTGCTCTGGCCGCCAGTCGGGATGCAGCCAGGCGAGGTCGTCGAGGCTGACCTTGACGATGTCGGCCTGCGCGATGCGCCGCTCGATCAGCCGCGTCGCCTCGTCATGCGCCGGCAGCGCCGAGGGCCGGATGTTGACGTCGTAGCTGACGCTGGCACCGAGGCTGCGAGCGCTTCCGATCAGCGCCAGTGTCGCCTCGCCGGAGGGGCCGGCCGTCGCGCCGAAGGAGGCGGCGTGGAGGTGGACGACGCCGTCCGGGCAGCTGCGGGGCACGCCGTCCGGCTCGGCATGGGCGGTGCCGTCGAGATAGAGCCCGAAAGCCGGCACGCCGTCGGGCCCGAGCGGCGCGACGATGGCTACAGCGCTCGGCCTTGGGCTCTCGCCGACGAGGGTCGCCCCGATGCCCTCGCTCGCCAGCGCCACCCGGAAGCGCCGTCCGAGCGCGTCCCGCGAGAGCGGCCCGGCATAGGCGACCGCCGCGCCGAAGCGGGTGAGCGCCAGCGCCGCGTTGAAGCCCGAGCCGCCGAGCACCGCCTCGTAATGCCGGCCCTCGGCGTCGCGCGGGATGAAATCGCCGATCGCCTCGCCGGTGACGAGGATCGTCCCAAGCTTCACGATAGCACTCGCCTCACAGCAGGCCGCGCTTGGCCAGGTTGCGCATCAGATGCGAGGTGCCGAAGGTCCAGGGCTCGCAGGCGTCGCAGCGGCGCATGCGGTTGACGAGTGCGCCGAGCTCGGGCGCCGAGACCGTGACGATGTCGCCCTGCTTGTGGGTGAAGCCGCCGCCCTTCGTATCGCGGTCCTGGATCGGCGCGTACATCGTGCCGAGATAGAGCGCCGCGCCGTCCGGATACTGGTGGTTCGGGCCGATCATCTGGCCTGCGAGATCGGCCGGGTCGCGGCTGATTTTTGCAATCGAGGAGGCGCCTTCGAGCGAGAAGCCGTCCTCGCCCTCGACGGTCAGCGTCACCGTCGTCCGACGGACATGGTCGAGCGTGAAGCCTGCGTCGAAGAAGCGGATGAACGGGCCGACCGCGGCGGAAGCGTTGTTGTCCTTGGCCTTGCCGAGCAGCAGCGCCGAGCGGCCCTCGACATCGCGCAGGTTGACGTCGTTGCCGAGCGTCGCGCCGACGATCGCGCCCGTCGAGGCGACGATCAGCACGATCTCGGGCTCGGGATTGTTCCAGGTCGATGCGGGATGGAGGCCGGCATCGGCGCCGGTCCCGACCGACGACATCGGCGGCGCCTTGGTGAAGATCTCGGCGTCGGGCCCGATGCCGACCTCGAGATACTGGCTCCAGGCGCCCTGCGCGATCAGCACCTCCTTCAGCCGCATCGCCTCGGCCGAGCCGGGTTTGAGCTTCGAGAGATCGTCGCCGATGAGTTTCCCGATTTCGGTCCGGATCGTCGCGGCAGCGGCCGGGTTGCCGCGCGCCTTCTCCTCGATGACGCGCTCCAGCATCGAGACCGCGAAGGTGACGCCGGCCGCCTTCACCGCCTGCAGGTCGAGCGGCGAGACGAGCCAGGGCGTCGTCCCGTCGCGGGCATCGGCCGGCGTCGTGGCGAGGATCGCGGCCAGCGGCCCGAGGCTCTCGCCGGTCGCAGCCTTCAGCGCCGCGGCCGGGTCGGCCTCCTCGCAGAGGTCGCGCATCGTCGGGAAGGTCCGGCTGACGTCGACGAGTTCCTCGCCGCGCAGGGTCACGACCGCGGGGCCCGCGACATCGGGGCGCCAGACGCGGCCGGCGAGCGTCGCATGCGCGGCGTCGGTCGGGAGGGTGGTCGCGGGCGTGAGCGTGAGCGGCATCGGCGTTTCTCTCGGTCGGGGATCGGCGGAGATCACCCGCTTCCGCCGGCTTGCGCAAGGGGCTGTGCGCGCATGCCGGGCTTCGACCAAGGTGTCATCGATTTGTCATTGAAACGTCGCCTCACCTTCATGCTAGCTTGCGCACCAACGAGAACAGCCGCCACCGGCTCCGAATGACGGGCCAAGGGCGGAAGGGAGAGAGCGATGTCCATGAAATCGACGATTCTGAGCACCGTCGCGCTGTTTGCGCTCGCCGGGGCCGGACCCGCGGCGGCGCAGACCGAGATCCAGTGGTGGCACGCGCTGACCGGCGCCAACAACGACGTGGTCGTCCGGCTGGCCGAGGAGTTCAACGCGGCCCAGAAGGATTACAAGGTCGTGCCCGCCTACAAGGGCTCCTATCCCGACACGCTGAACGCCGGCATCGCCGCCTTCCGTGCCGGCCAGGCGCCGCACATCCTGCAGGTCTTCGAGGTCGGCACCGGCACGATGATGTCGGCCAAGGGCGCGGTGAAGCCGGTCTTCGAGCTGATGAAGGAAGCCGGCGAAGCATTCGATCCGAAAGCCTATCTGCCGGCCATCACCGGCTATTATTCGACGGCCAAGGGCGACATGCTGTCGATGCCGTTCAACTCGTCCTCAATGGTGATGTGGTACAACAAGGACGCCTTCAAGAAGGCGGGCCTGAACGCCGACGCGCCGCCCAAGACCTGGCCGGAGGTGTTCGAGGCCGGCAAGAAGCTGCGCGCTGCCGGCTTCGACAAATGCGGCTTCACCAATGCCTGGGCGACCTGGGCCAACATCGAGCAATTCGGCGCCTGGCACAACATCCCGATCGCGACCAAGGCCAACGGGCTCGACGGCTTCGACACGGTGCTGAACTTCAACAGCCCGCTCTTCGTCAAGCACCTGACCAATCTGGCCGAGCTGCAGAAGGACAAGACCTACGACTATTCCGGCCGGACCAATACCGGCGAGGGCCGCTTCACCTCGGGCGAATGCCCGATCATGCTGACCTCCTCGGCCTTCTTCGGCAATGTCCGCGCCAACGCCAAGTTCGACTGGGCCAATGCGCCGATGCCGTATTATCCGGAGGCCGCGGGCGCGCCGCAGAACTCGATCATCGGCGGCGCCTCGCTCTGGGTCATGGGCGGCAAGAAGGCCGACGAATACAAGGGCGTGGCCAAGTTCTTCACCTTCCTCTCCGACGTCGACCGGCAGGTGAAGCTGCACACCGAATCCGGCTATCTGCCGATCACCAAGGCCGCCTACGAGAAGGTCAAGGCGTCGGGCTTCTACAAGGACAAGCCCTATCTCGAGACGCCGCTGCTCGAGCTCAACAACAAGGAGCCGACCGAGAACTCGCGCGGCCTGCGCTTCGGCAGCCTGGTCCAGATCCGCGACATCTGGTCGGAGGAGATCGAGGCGGCGCTGAACGGCCAGAAGGCGCCGAAGGCGGCGCTCGATGCCGCCGTCGAGCGCGGCAACGCGATGCTGCGCCAGTTCGAGCGCACCGCCTCGCGCTGAGCGATCATTCCACCCTCGCGGTCATCCCGGGCGAACGAAGGTCGTCCCGGGATCCATCGAAGGCACTGTCGCGCCCTAGGATGGATCCCGGCCTTTGGCCAGGATGACGCCGAGGTGGGGTTCTCTGTCCGGACTGTTTCCGCCGGCGTTCCCGAGATTTAAAAAGCATGCAGAAGAACGCCTATTTCAGCGGCCTGACGATCCCGCTGCTGCTGCTCGCGCCGCAGCTCGCGATCACCGTGCTGTTCTTCTACTGGCCGGCGAGCCAGGCGGTCTGGCAGAGCTTCCTGCTGCAGGACGCCTTCGGCACCTCGACCGAGTTTGTCTGGTTCGAGAACTATGTCGAGCTGTTCAGGGACCCGGGCTACCTCAAGGCTTTCATCAACACCGCGATCTTCTCCTCTTTCGTCTGCGTGCTGTCGCTCTCGCTCGCCTTGCTCTTCGCGGTGATGGCCGACCGGCAGATCAGGGGCGCCGAGATCTACAAGACCTTGCTGATCTGGCCCTATGCGGTGGCGCCTGCGGTCGCCGGCGTGCTCTGGATCTTCATGTTCGATCCATCGCTCGGCATGCTGGCGCGGGGTTTGAGCCGGCTCGGCATTGCCTGGAACCCGCGCCTCAACGGCAACGACGCGATGACGCTGGTCATCCTCGCCGCGACCTGGAAGCAGATCAGCTACAACTTCCTGTTCTTCCTCGCCGGCCTGCAATCGATCCCCAAGAGCGTGATCGAGGCGGCGGTGATCGACGGGGCGAGACCCTGGCGCCGGTTCTGGACGATCGTCTTCCCGCTGCTCTCGCCGACGACCTTCTTCCTGCTCGTCGTCAACATCGTCTACGTCTTCTTCGACACCTTCGGCATCATCGACACGGTGACCGCCGGCGGCCCCTCGGGCCAGACCGAGACGCTGGTCTACAAGGTCTATTCCGACGGCAAGGGCGGCTCCAATCTCGGCGGCTCGGCGGCGCAGTCGGTGATCCTGCTGATGATGGTGATCGCCATGACCGCGGTGCAGTTCCGCTTCATCGAGCGCAAGGTGAGCTATTGATGGGCGCTCGCCGGTCTTCGCCCTCTCCGTCATGGTCGGCCTTGTGCCGACCATCCACGTCTTCGCCCGTCGCGCCCTACGCCCAAGACGTGGATGCTCGCCACAAGGGCGAGCATGACGGCAACTGCCGGAGGTCAAGATAAATGGTCGAGGACCGCCGCCTGGGCGACGCCATCGCCTATATCATCCTGACGATCGGGGTGCTGATCGTCGCCTTTCCGGTCTGGCTGACCTTCGTCGCCTCGACCTGGGACGCCTCGACCATCATCAACGGCCAGCTCCCGCTCTGGCCGGGCCCCTACTTCCTCGAGAACTACCGCAAAATCCTGTTCGTCGGCACCTCGGGTACGACGCGCGAGCCGGTGGCCGGCATGATGCTGAACTCGCTCGTAATGGCGCTGGCGATCGCGCTGGGCAAGATCTTCATCTCGGTGCTCTCGGCCTACGCCATCGTCTATTACCGCTTCCCGTTCCGGATGGCGGCGTTCTGGATCATCTTCGTCACGCTGATGCTGCCCGTCGAGGTGCGCATCTTCCCGACCTTCAAGGTCGTCTCCGACCTGCGCATGCTCGACAGCTATCAGGGCCTCGCCATCCCGCTGATCGCGTCGGCCACCGGCACGCTGCTGTTCCGCCAGTTCTTCATGACGATCCCCGACGAGCTGCTCGAGGCCTCGCGCATCGACGGCGCCGGCCCGTTCAAGTTCTTCAAGGACACGCTGATCCCGCTCTCGATCACCACGATCGCGGCGCTGTTCGTGATCCAGTTCATCTATGGCTGGAACCAGTATCTCTGGCCGCTGCTGGTGACGACCAAGGACTCGATGCAGACCATCGTCATCGGCATCAAGAAGATGATCGTCACCTCCGACGCGCTGACCGAATGGCAGCTCGCCATGGCGACCGCGATGCTGGCGATGCTGCCGCCGGTCGCCGTCGTCGTCCTGATGCAGAGGCTCTTCGTCAAGGGCCTGGTCGAAACCGAGAAGTAGCCCGCCGATGGCCCAGGTCACCCTTTCCAACGTCAAGAAGATCTATGCCGGCGGCGTCGAGGCCGTGAAAGGCGTCTCCTTCGACATCCCCGATGGCGGCTTCTGCGTGCTCGTCGGCCCCTCCGGCTGCGGCAAGTCCACGCTGCTGCGCATGGTCGCGGGGCTGGAGACGATCTCGGCCGGCGAGGTCTCGATCGGCGGGCGCGTCGTTAATGAGATCGGCCCGGCCGAGCGCGACATCGCCATGGTGTTCCAGAACTACGCGCTCTATCCGCATTTCAGCGTCTACGACAACATGGCCTATGGCCTGCGCAATCTCGGCACGCCGGCCGACGAGATCGACCGGCGGGTGAAGGAAGCGGCCCGCATCCTGGCGATCGAGGCGCTGCTGGAGCGCCGGCCGAAGCAGCTCTCCGGCGGCCAGCGCCAGCGCGTCGCCATGGGCCGCGCCATCGTCAGGAAGCCGCAGGTCTTCCTGTTCGACGAACCGCTCTCCAACCTCGACGCGAAGCTGCGCGTGCAGATGCGCGTCGAGATCAAGAAGCTGCAGCGCGCGCTCGGCGTCACCTCGATCTACGTCACCCACGACCAGGTCGAGGCGATGACCTTGTCGGACAAGCTCGTGGTGATGAGCGGCGGTCAGGTCGAGCAGATCGGCCTGCCGGCGGAGGTCTACAAGAAGCCGGCGAGCAAGTTCGTCGCGACCTTCATCGGCTCGCCGCCGATGAACATCCTGCCCGGCACGATCGACGGGCCGGGCATCGTCGCGCTCGGCGAGGCGATCCTGGAGGCGCGCGACCTGCGCGCCGACATCGCGACCGGGACCGGCGTCGATGTCGGCCTGCGCCCCGAGGACGTCGAGATCGCCTCGGAGGGCGAGGCCGGCTCGCTGCCCTTCGACGTCGAGTTCATCGAGGAGCTCGGCGCGACGCAGCTCTTCCACGGCAAGCTCGCCGGCGTCGCCTTCGTGATGCAGGCCGCGACCGACACGGTCGCGGCGCAGGAGGGCCGGCTCTGGATCACGGTCGACCCGGATCGCGTGCATGTCTTCGACAGCGCGACGGGGCTGCGGCTGGGGCGGGCGTCGTAGAGCGCGGAGAACCCTCTCCCGTAGGGAGAGGGTTCTCCGTCGAGGGTCTCGCGCCCTTACGAAATCGGTGCGTATTTCACCGCGCAGCCATAGGACTTGGTGCTCGCCTCGCTGACCGGCCTGCCGGCCTTGAGTTCGGTCATGGCCTGCCGGACATAGCTCTTCGCCCCGGTCAGGCTCGATGCGCTGGAGGACGGCTTGTCGTCGATCGCGCCCATATAGGCGAGCGTGCCCTTGGGGTCGACGATGTACATGTGCGGCGTCGTCGTCGCACCGTAGGCGCGGGCGACCTTGCTGTTGGGGTCGAGCAGCACGGCTGCGGGCGCGGCGTCGCGGGTCTTGGTCAGCTCGTTGGCCTTGGCGCCCTCGACATGGCCCTGCTCGCCGACGGGCGAGGAGATCACCGAGAGCCAGACCACGCCCTCCTTGGCCATGTCCTTCTGCAAGGTCTGCATGGTGGCGCTGTTGTAGTGCTTCCGGACATAGGGGCAGTCGTGATTGGTCCATTCCAGGATCACGGTCTTGCCCTTGAACTCGGCGAGGTCGCGGGTCTTGCCGTCGGCGTCGACAGCCTTGAAGGCAGGCGCCGGCTGGCCGACCCTGGCGGCGCTCTCGGCGAGCGCGGCGGCCGAGGTCAGCGAAAGCCCGGCGATAGCGAGGCCGGCGATGAAGCTCTGTCTGGTCAGGCTGGCGGTCATGTCGGGTCTCCTTCCGTTGCGAGGGTCAGGCGTCAGTTGGCGGCGGTCTTCGCCTCCTTGCCGGCGGCGCGGCGGGCGGCCTGGACCACCATGTCGGGCGTCAGCAATTGCGGCAGGATCTCGGGCTCGCCATCCTTGCGGCCCGGATAGAACAAGTAAAGCGGCACGCCGGCCCGGCCCTGCTCGGCCAGCGCCAGCGCGATCTGCGGATTGCGGTTGGTCCAGTCGGCCTTGAGATAGGTCACCTTGAGCTCGGCGAAGCTGTCCTTCACCTCCTGCCGCGACAGCGCGACGCGCTCGTTGGCGAGGCAGGTGATGCACCAGGCGGCGGTGAAGTTGACGAAGACCGGCTTGCCCTCGCTCTGCAGAATTGCCACGCGCTCCGGCGTCCAGGCCTGGACGTCGCCGGCGCGGGCTTCGGTGGTGGCGCTCGGCACCGCGCTCTGGACCACGAACCAGCCGGTCGCGAGCGCGACCAGCGCGGCCATGGCCGAGCCGGCGAGGCGCGTGCCTGTCCCGCCGCGCGTCACGCCGACGAGCCAGACGACGAAACCCGCCGCCAGTACCGCGACCAGTGCCGAGAGCACGCCCATCGGCCCGGCCTGGATCGCCGCGACCCAGATGAGCCAGATCGCGGTCGCGAACATCGGGAAGGCGAAGGCCTGTTTCAGGATCACCATCCAGCGGCCGGGTTTAGGCAGCAGGCGCAGCAGGCCGGGCGCGAAGGAGAGCGCGACGACGGGGGCCGCGAAGCCGAGCGCCAGCGCCATGAACACGGCAAGCCCGGTGACGACGGGTTGCGTCAGCGCATAGCCGATTGCCGCGCCCATGAAGGGCGCGGTGCAGGGCGTCGCGACGACGACGGCGAGCGCCCCGGTCATGAAGGCTCCCAACCGGCCGCCGCGGCTCGCCAGATCGTGGCCGACGCCGGCGACCGAGGTGCCGACCTCGAAGGCGCCGAGCAAGTTGAGCCCGATCAGCGTCATGATGACGGCAAGCGCGATGACGAGCGGCGGGGATTGCAGCTGAAAACCCCAGCCGACGCTGGCGCCGAGCGCGCCCAGGCCCACGACGAGCCCGGCCAGCACCAGGAAGGTCGCGACCACGCCGGCGAGGAACAGCACGCCCTGCTCGCGCACCTCGTCGCGGCTGGCGCGTGCCAGTTGCGCGAAGCCGAGCGCCTTGATGAACAGTACCGGCAGCACGCACGGCATCAGGTTGAGGATCAGCCCCCCGGCGAAGGCGAAGGCGAGCGCCGCCCACAAGGTCAAATCGGCGCCCTCGTTCGGGATGGACAGGCGCGGCACGGCGGGCGCGGCACCGACGCTCGCGGTCTTGCCGATCAGTGCGGGCTCGGCCTGCGCCGTCAGCGTCAGGGCACGTGGCCGCCCGTTCTCCTTGAAGGTAAGGACTCCGCCGACCTCACCGCTCTCCAGCTTGAAGGCGCTGGAGCGGGCGAGCTGGAGCGAGACGCCATCGCCGGCCGGCGCGGAGGTCTGCGCCGCCGCATGGTCGATCAGCGTGTCGGAGAGCGGGAAGAAGCGCAGCTCGCTCGCGCCGGCACCGAGGCCAGGCAGGGCGAGCGCCAGCCTCTCGCCAGCCGCGCTGAGCTTGGCGGAGAACTGCGCCGGCTGCGGCAGCGCCGCGCGCGCCGCCTCGATCCGCGCCTGCGCCGCCTGGTCGATCACGCTGCCGGCCGCGACCGGGAGATCGAGCGTGAACGTGCCCTCCTCGGGGATGCAGATCTTCTCGCAGACCAGCCAGGTCGCATTCGCCTTCAGGCTGACGACCTCGCCGGGCTTTGCATCGGTCGGCACGGCCATCTCGACCGGCAGCAGCACGGTGCCCTCGAAGCCGAAATTGACCAGCGGCTCGACCGGGAGCGCTTTCGGCGCCGGCCACTGGATCGCGCCGGCCGCAAAGCCCGCCGGCAGCGCCCAGTCGATCTTCGTCGGCTCGCCGGAATCGCCCGGATTTTGCCAATAGGTGTGCCAGCCGGGCGCGATCTTCTGGACGAGCGCGACCTGGAAGCGCTCGCCGGGCTGGACCACGTCGCGGCTCGACAGCAGCGTCGCGGTAACGCGCGGCGAGGTCACGGCCGCGGTCTCGGCGGCGCCCGCCTGCAGCGGCGCGAGCAGCGCCAGTGCGAGAACGCCTGCATACCGGAATGCGCCCGCCGCCATCGTCTCCGGGAACCTCGCCGTTCGATCCATATCCCCCACCCATTGCCGCATCGTGCCGGCGATTGCCAATGACAAGCCGGTGATGCCCTGTGACGCGGCCGTTTTTGCGGCGCTCGCAACCGGTCCCGATTGCGCCATCATCTCGCCGCCGGTGCTGCCTTAGGTGCCGGCTCCGTCGCCCGAATCGCAAACCGTCTGAAACGAAAGCCCGGCCATGACCGCTCTGCCTGCCGCGATCGCCCCGTCCCATGTCGCCGTTGTCACGGGAGCGGCCTCCGGCATCGGCTTCGCCGCGGCGCGCGCCTTCGCCGGGCTCGGCATGAAGGTCGCCATCGCCGATCGCGACGCGGACGCACTCAAGGCAGCCGGCCAGATCATCGAGACCCTGACCGGTGCCGATAACGTGCTCTGCGTCCCGACCGACGTGGCGCGGCGCGACGCGGTCCAGGCGCTGCACGAGCAGGTCATGGCCCGTTTTGGCGCGGCGCATGTGCTGATGAACAATGCCGGCATCCAGCCGGGCAGCGCGATCTTCGGCCCGCAGGAGCGCTGGGAGCAGGTCCTCGGCGTCAATCTCGGCGGCATCGTCCATGGCTGCCAGGTCTTCGGTCCCGGCATGGTCGAGAGCGGCCAGCCCGGCCTGATCGTCAACACCGGCTCGAAGCAGGGCATCACCACCCCGCCGGGCGACCCGGCCTACAATGTTTCCAAGGCCGGCGTGAAAGCCTTCACCGAAGCGCTGCAGCACGATCTGCGCGAGCGGCCGGGCTGCAAGGTCGCGGCCCATCTGCTGATCCCCGGCTTCGTCTATACGCCGCTGACGGCGAGAGGCCGCACCGAGAAGCCCGCCGGCGCCTGGACACCGGAGCAGACCGTCGACTTCATGCTGGAGAGCCTGAAGCGCGGCGATTTCTACATCCTCTGCCCCGACGCCGACACGCCGCGCGCGCTCGACGAGAAGCGCATGGCCTGGGCGATCGGCGATATCGTCGAGAACCGCCCGCCGCTCTCGCGCTGGCATCCCGATCATGCCGAGGCGTTCAAGGCCTATGTCGCGGGCGCCTAGTTCGTCGCGCGGGTTCCTCCCCGTCATTCCGAACCGGAACGAGCCGCTCAATACCCCCGCGCTGGATCGACGACGTGCTGAAGCGATTCGCCGGCCTCCAGCCGCTTGATCTGGTCGGCGATCAGCGTGGCGACGGCCTCGGGCTCCGACATCGCCGCGTTGTGCGGCGTCACCGTCACCGCCGGATGCGTCCACAGCGGCGAAGCGTCGGGCAGCGGCTCGGTCTCGAAGACGTCGAGCACGGCGCCCTTCAGCGTGCCGGCTTCGAGCGCCGCCAGGATGTCGGCCTCGACCTGCAACCCGCCGCGCCCGGCATTGATCAGGAACGGCCCGCCGAGCCGGCCGTCCCGGGCGAGGCCGGCGAGCAGGCCTGAATCGATCACGCCCCTCGTCTCCGCCGTCAGCGGCAGCAGGGCGACCAGGATGTCGGTGCGCGCCAGGAACGCCGCCATGCCCTCGCTGCCGGCGAAGCTCGCAAGCCCCGCGAAGCTCTTCTCCGAGCGGCTCCAGCCGGCGACGTCGAAGCCCATCACCTTCAGCTTCGCCGCCGCATCGAGCCCGAGTTCGCCGAGCCCCATGATGCCGACGCGGACCGAGCGCGCCGCCGGCTGGAAACGGTCGTCGTCCCAGCTCTTCTGCGGCTGCTGGCGGTCGTAGCGGCGCTGCTGGCGCAGGATCGAGAGGCAGTGCAGCACGACATATTCGCTCATCCGCGTCGTCAGGTCGGGATCGACGACGCGCGCGATCGGCACCTCCGGCAGGCGCTCGTCGGCGAAGAGGAAATCGACGCCGGCGCCGAGCGAGAAGATCGCCGCGAGGTTCGGCAGGCCGCTGAGGCTGCCGGGCGGGTGCTTCCAGCTCGCGACATAATGCACCGCGCGCCGGTCGAACGGCTCGCCCAGGATCACCACTGGCATGTCCGGCAGCAGCGCCTTGAAGCGCTCGCGCCAGTCTTCGACATGCCAGCCGGACATCGCCAGAAGCAGACTCATCCCTCGATTTCCTCGCCGTCGCGCCGGATCAGCGGTCCGCGCCCCGCGCCGGTATCGCCGATCCGATAGGCCGCCCGCAACCGCTGTTCGGCCGCCGCGAAACCGTCCTCGCTGCGGGCATGGACGAGGCCGAGCGGCCGCTCCGGCCCGGCTGCGTCGCCGAGGCCGAGCAGCGCGGTCACGCCGACCGCGTGGTCGACCGGGTCCTGCGGCCGCGTCCGCCCGCCGCCGAGCGCGACCACGGCCTGCCCGATGCCGCGGGTGTCGACCGCCTCGACCGCGCCGGAGCGTTTCGCGAAGACCGGCCTGACGATCGGTGCCGCCGCCAGATGCGCCCGCGGCCGTTCCATGAGGTCGGCGGGACCGCCGAGCGCCGCGACCATGCGGGCGAAGCGCTCCGCCGCCGCGCCGCTGGCGAAGGCCTGCTCGATCCGGGTCTCGGCCTCCTCACGCGTCGCCGCGAGCTTGCCGAGCAGCAGCATCTCGGCCGCGAGCGCGACCGTGACCGCATGGAAGCGCGGCTCGCGCCGGGCGCCGGTCAGGTGGTCGAGCGCGTAAGCGACCTCGACCGCATTGCCGGCGGCGCTCGCCAGCGGCTCGTTCATGTCGGTCAGCAACGCCCGGGTCGGCAGGCCGGCGCCGGTGCCGACGCTGGCAAGGCTCTTCGCCAGGGCCTGCGCCCCGCCGAGATCGCTCATGAAGGCGCCGGAACCGAATTTCACGTCCATGGCGAGGCCGTGCAGGCCGGCAGCGAGCTTTTTCGACAGGATCGAGGCCGTGATCAGCGAGATCGACTCGACCGTGCCGGTGACGTCGCGGATGGCGTAGAGCCGCTTGTCGGCGGGCGCGAGATCGGCGGTCTGGCCGATGATGGCGCAGCCTTCCGCGCGCACCACCTTGCGGAACAGGCCGATCTCCGGCTGGGTGACGTATCCGGGCACCGAGTCGAGCTTGTCGAGCGTGCCGCCGGTGTGTCCGAGCCCCCGTCCGGAGATCATCGGGACATGGCCGCCGCAGGCCGCGACCACGGCCGCCAGCGGCAGCGAGACCGTGTCGCCGACGCCGCCGGTCGAATGCTTGTCGAGGGCGGGGCCGGGCAGGTCGTCCCAGTTCAGCACCGTGCCGGAATCGCGCATGGCGAGCGTCAGCGCGACCCGTTCCTTGGCGGTCATGTCGCGGAAGAACACGGCCATGGCGAAGGCCGCCGCCTGGCCCTCGCCGACCGAGCCCGCGGTCAGCCCGGCGATGATCTGGCGGATGTCGGCGTCGGGCAGTTCGCCGCCGTCGCGCTTGGCGACGATGATCTCCTGGGTCAGCTTCATCTCAATAGGGTCCGCTCGCTTCGCCGTTGTCTGCGCCCGCCGCCGCGTCGAGCAGCACCTGGTGCAGGCCGCTCGCGCCGAAGCGGAAGTTTTGCGGGCTGGCCCAATCCGGCCCCATGATCGCGTCGGCGAGCGCGAGGTAGCGCTGCGCGTCGGCGAGCGTGCGGATGCCGCCCGAGGGCTTCAGCCCGATCGGCCGGTCGGCCTCGGCGATGACGCCGAGCATGGTCCTGACCGCCTCCGGCGTCGCAGAGCGCGCGGTCTTGCCGGTCGAGGTTTTGATGAAGTCGGCACCGCTCTCGATCGCGAGGCGCGAGGCCGTCTCGACTTGCGCGAGGTCGCGATATTCGCCGGTCTCGAGGATGACCTTGAGCCGGCGCTCGCCGCAGCGCTCCTTGACCAGCTGGATCATGGCGCGCGCGCCGGTCTCGTGGCCGGTGATCACCGCCGCCCATGGCATGACGAGATCGATCTCGTCGGCGCCGTCCGCCAGCGCGGCCTCGGTCTCCGCCAGCACCGGCGCGATCGGCGTATTGCCGTCTGGGAAATTCACCACGGTCGCGAGCCGGACCGGCCCGTCGCCGAGCAGGCTCCGCGCCCGCCTGACGAAGCGCGGCCAGATGCAGATCGCCGCGACCGGGCCGGGCGGCAGCATGGCACGGGCGCAGAGCGCCTCGAGCCCGGCCTCGTTGGCGTCGTCGGCGAGGTCGGTCAGATCGAGCAGGCGCAGCGCCCGGATCGCGTCGTTCATGGCCATCTCAAAGCTCCGCCAGGAAGGCGCGCAACAGCCGGCGCAGGCCGGGCAGGGCGGTGCCCGCGACCGCCTTGGTCTCGCCGTGATGCGGCGCGCCGCCGTCGAGCCCGGCGCCCATATTGGTGACGACCGAGATCGCCGCCGTCCGCAGGCCGAAGCGCCGCGCCAGGATCACCTCCGGCACGGTCGACATGCCGACGAGATCGGCGCCCATCGCCTTCGCCATCCTGATCTCGGCCGGCGTCTCGAAGCTCGGGCCTGAAAACCACATATAGACGCCTTCGCCGAGCGGCACGCTCTCGCTCGCGGCCGCACGGCACAGCTGCTCTCGCAGGCCCGGATCATAGGCGTCGACCATCGGCACGAAGCGGGCGTCGCCGGTCTCGCCGACGAGCGGGTTCGGACCGTTCCAGTTGATGTGGTCGGTGATCAGCGCCAGCGCGCCCGGCGGCAGATCGGGCCTGAGCGAGCCCGCCGCATTGGTCAGGATCAGCGGCGGCGAGCCGAGCGCGGTCAGAAGACCGACTGGCAGGCGCATCACCGCGGCGTTGCCGGTCTCGTAGTAATGCGCCCGGCCCTGAAACAGCAGAACCGGCTTGCCGTGCAGCCGACCGTAGCGCAGCGCCTTGGCATGGCCGGTCACGGCGCCGGCCGGAAACCCGGGGATCGCGGCGAAGGCGACGTCGATTGCACCTTCGACCTCGTCGGCGATGCCGCCGAGGCCCGTGCCGAGCACGATCGCGCAGGCGAGCGGCCCGGCGACGCCGTGTCCGGCCAGCACCTGCGCCGCCCGCGCGAAATCCGCTTCCTCGTTCACGGGCGCAAATTCTCCGGTCCGAACGAGGCTGGCAACAGCGCGTCCAGGGTGAAGCGCGCCCGGATGCCCTCCGGGCCGGCGATCGCAACCGGCGTGTCGGGAGGTGCGAATTCGCGGATGCGCTGGCGGCAGGCGCCGCAGGGCGTGACCAGTGCCTCGCCCTCGCCGAAGACCAGGATCGCGCGGATCGCCTTCGCCCCGCCGGCGATCAGCGCCGAGATCGCGCCCTGCTCGGCGCAGGAGCCGGACGGGTAGGCGGCGTTCTCGACATTGCAGCCCGCATAGACCGCGCCGTCGTCGGCGAGGAGCGCGGCGCCGACCCTGAAGCGCGAATAGGGCGCGTAGGCGCGCCGCTGCACGGCCTGCGCCACCGCAAACAGGGCGTCGAAATCGGGCGCCGGTTCCGCCATCGTCTCAGCGTTCCTTGACATAAGGCAGGCCGGAGGCCTTGGGCGGCGTCGACTTGCCGATGAAGCCGGCGAGCAGCACGACGGTCATGACATAGGGCAGGGCCTGGATCGCCTGCACCGGCACCTGACCGATGCCGGGCAGCGCCACGCCCTGCAACCGGATCGCGACCGCGTCGAGCAGTCCGAAGAGCAGGCAGGCGAACAGCGCCGGCCATGGCCGCCAATTGGCGAAGATCACTGCGGCCAGCGCGATGAAGCCCTTGCCGGCGGTCATGTGCGGCAGGAAGCCGGCCGATTGCGAGACGGCGAGATAGGTGCCGCCCAGCCCGCAGAGCAGGCCGGCCACCACCACCGCGGCATAGCGCAGACCCGCGACCGAGATGCCGGCGGTGTCGACCGCGGCCGGGTTCTCGCCGACGGCGCGCAGGCGCAGGCCGAAGCGGGTGCGTTTCAGCGTCCAGGCGGTGACGAGTACGGCAAGGAAGGCGAGATAGACCGGCGCGGCATGGCCGGAGACGATCTCGTCATAGATCAGGCCGAGGACCGGCACGTGCTCGCGCGCCCAGGGACCGAGCGGCAGGGTGATGTCGGGGAAGCGCGCGGCGCCTTCCAGCGTCGGCGTGCGCCCGCCTTGGCCGTACCAGGCATTGCCGAGGATCACGGTCAGCCCCGCCGCCAGCATGTTGATGGCGACGCCGGAGACGATCTGGTTGCCGCGCCAGGTGATCGCGGCGAAGCCGTGTAGCAGCGCCAGCAGGACCGAGGCGACGACGCCGGCGCTCAAGCCGACCCAGGCCGAGCCCGACTGCGCCGCGACCACCGCCGAGGCGAAGGCGGCGACCAGCATCTTGCCCTCGAGCCCGATGTCGACGACGCCGGCCTTCTCAGACCAGAGCCCGGCCATGGCGGCGCAGAGCAGCGGGATCGACAGCCGCACGGCGGAATCGAGGATCGCGGCGAGGGTGGGAAGGAGGTCCATCAACGCCCCCGCCCGAGCGCACCTGCCACCAGCCGCTTGAACAGCCCGTCGAGCGCGCCGGCGAACAGGATGATCACCCCGCCGATCACCACGACCATGTCGCGGGTGATGCTCGGCTTGTCGAAGGAGAGCTCCGCCCCGCCCTGATAGAGCACGCCGAAGAGCAGTGCCGCGAGCAGGACGCCTACCGGGTGGCCGCGCCCCATCAGCGCCACCGCGATGCCGACGAAGCCGTAGCCGGCGGTGAAGTCGAGCAGCAGCCGGTGCTGCACGCCCATCACCTCGTTGACCGCGAGCCCGCCGGCGAGCGCGCCCGAGATCGCCATCGCGACCATGGTGATACGGGCGACCGAGATGCCGGCATAGGCCGCGGCGCGCGGGTTGGCGCCGACGGTGCGGATCGCATAGCCGAGCCGGGAGCGGAAGATCAGCAGCCAGACCGCGACCAGCGCCGCCAGCGCCAGCAGGAAGGCGGTGTTGAGCGGCGTCGCCGGCAGCCTGATCCCGAGCGGCGCGAGCAGGAGATGCATCGGCGTCAGCGTCGCCTGCCTGGCGAATTCCGGCGTCTCCGGCTGCATCGAGCCGGGCTTCCCGATCACCTCGACCAGGAGATAGACGATCAGCGTCGCGGCGATGAAGTTGAACATGATCGTGGTGATGACGACATGGCTGCCGCGCGTCGCCTGGAGCCAGCCCGGGACGAGCCCGTAGAGCGCCCCGCCCGCGGCGGCGGCGAGGATCGCGAGCGGGATCAGCAGGATGCCGGGCAGCGGCGCCAGCCACAGGCAGGCGAGCGCGGCGAAGACGCCGGCGATCGTCGCCTGGCCCTCGCCGCCGATGTTGAACAGCCCGGCATGGAAGGCGACCGCGACGGCGAGGCCCGTGAAGATGAAGTTGGTCGCGTAGTAGAGCGTGAAGCTCACCCCCTCGACCGAGCCGAGCGCCCCTCGCAACAGGATCGCGGTCGCCTCCAGCGGGCTCTCGCCGATGCCGAGCACGACGAGGCCGGCGACGAGCAGCGCGGCGATCACAGCGACCAGCGGGACGAGCCCGGCATCGGCCCAGCGCGGCAGGGTCAGGGGGGCGGCGCTCACGCCGCTTCCCCCACGCCGGCCATCAGCAGCCCCAGATCTCTTTCGTCCGTCGCCGCCGCCGCGCGTTCGCCGGTGATCTTGCCGCCGCACATGGCGAGGATGCGGTCGGACAGCGCCATCACCTCTTCGAGCTCGACCGAGACCAGCAGGATCGCGACGCCGGCGTCGCGCAAGCCGATCAGGCGGCGATGGATGAACTCGATCGCGCCGATGTCGACGCCGCGCGTCGGCTGGCCGACGAGGAGGACCTTCGGCGTCCGCTCGATCTCGCGGGCGAGCACGATCTTCTGCTGGTTGCCGCCGGAGAAATTCGCCGTCTTCAGCGCCGGGTCCGGCGGGCGCACGTCGTAGGCCGCGAAGGCCTCGCGCGCATGCCGCTCGATCCGCGCTGGTGACAAGAGCGGGCCGGAGCCGTAGGCAGCGTCGTCGTGATAGCCGAGGATGGCGTTCTCGGCGGCCGAGAAGGCGGTGACGAGGCCGGCCTTCTGGCGATCCTCGGGGATGTGCATCAGGCCGAGCCGGCGCAAGGCGGCCGGGTTGCGGTCGGCCGCAGCGAGGATGCGGCCCTCCAGCCGGATCACGCCCCGCGAGGGCTGGATCAGCCCGGCGAGGACGTCCAGGAGCTCGCTCTGGCCGTTGCCGGCGACGCCGGCGATGCCGACGATCTCACCGGCATGGAGCGTCAGCGTCGCTTCGCTCAGGAGCGCGACGCCGCGTGCATCAGTGACACTGAGGCCGACCGCCTCCAGCACCGGCTGCCCGCGCTCGCGCACGCTCTTCTCGACGCGCAGCAGCACCCGCCGGCCGACCATCGCCTCGGCCAGCGCGGCCGGCGAGGTCTCGGGCGTGGCGACATGGGCGACCATCTCGCCGCGCCGCATCACCGAGACCCGGTCGGTCACCGCCATGATCTCGCGCAATTTGTGCGTGATCAGGATGACGGTCTTGCCCTGGCGCTTCAGCGCCCGCAGCAGGGAAAAGAGCTGGTCGGCCTCCGGCGGCGTCAGCACCGCGGTCGGCTCGTCGAGGATCAGGATGCGGGCGCCGCGATAGAGGCTTTTCAGGATCTCGACGCGCTGCTGCAGCCCGACCGAGAGGTCGCCGACGATCGCGTCGGGATCGATCGCGAGCCCGTAATCCTCGGCCAGCCGCTTCAGCTCGGCGCGGACCTTGTCGAGCCCGCCCCTGAGCAGCGGGCCGCCCTCGGCGCCGAGCACGATGTTCTCGACCACGCTGAGCGTCTCGATCAGCATGAAGTGCTGGTGGACCATGCCGATCCCGGCCGCGATCGCGTCGCCCGAGGAGCGGATGCGCCGCACCGTGCCGTCGACGCTGATCTCGCCGGAATCGGCCTCGTAGAAGCCGTAGAGGATCGACATCAGCGTCGATTTGCCGGCGCCGTTCTCGCCGACGATGCCATGGATCGAACCGGCCGCGACCGAGAGCGAAACCTCCTTGTTGGCCTGGACCGGGCCGAAGCGCTTGGAGATGCCGGCGAGGGCGATGGCGGGCACCTGGGTCGTCATGGTGCGGGAGCCACGACGGGGAACCCCTCTCCTGCAAGGAGAGGGGCAGGGGAGAGGTGTAGGTTAGGGATCGTTGGCTTGAACCGATGCGCGGTGAGGTTTTCGCGGAACTGGTCGGCCGGCCGACCCCTCACCCTGCCCTCTCCCTCCGGGAGAGGGTTCTCCGCGCTGTTGCCGTTGGCGTCTCGCAAGGCGAAACGCCTCACATGGTGCACTTCGAATCCGACATGTAGTCGTGCACCTTGACCGCGCCTGAGATGATGTCGGCGCGGGCCTTGTCGGCGGCGGCCTTCATGTCGGCCGAGATCAGGCCCTTGTTGGCGTCGTCGAGCGCCCAGCCGACACCGTCCTCCTTGAGGCCGAGCACGGAGACGCCGGGCTTCCAGGCGCCATCGCGGGCCGCCTTGAACGACGCGTAGGTCGCGACGTCGACGCGCTTCAGCATCGAGGTCAGCACCTTGCCGGGCTGCAGGCCGTTCTGGTTGGAATCGACGCCGATGCCGAGCTTGCCGGCGTCTGCGGCGGCGCGCAGCACGCCGATGCCGGTGCCGCCGGCGGCGTGGTAGATCACGTCGGCGCCGCGGTCGATCTGCGATTTCGCGAGCTCGCCGCCCTTGACCGGGTCGTTCCAGGCGGCCGGGGTCGAGCCGGTCATGTTCTGGAAGATCTCGGCATCCTTCTTGGCTGCCTTGACGCCCTGGAGATAGCCGCAGGCGAATTTCCGGATCAGCGGGATGTCCATGCCGCCGACGAAACCGACCTTGTTGCTCTTCGAGGCGAGGCCGGCGAGCAGGCCGACCAAATAGGAGCCCTCATGCTCCTTGAACACCACCGACTGCACGTTCGGCAGCTCGACCACCATGTCGATGATGGTGAACTTCAAATCGGGGAACTCGGCCGCGACCTTCTGCAGCGCGGTCGCTTGGCTGAAGCCGACCGCGATGATCGGCGAGTTGCCGTCGCGGGCGAAGCGGCGCAGCGCCTGCTCGATCTGGGCGTCGTTGCTGGGCTCGAAATCGCGGAACTCGACGCCGGTCTCGGCTTTGAACTTCTCCGCGCCAGCGAAGACGCCCTCGTTGAAGGATTTGTCGAATTTCCCACCCTTGTCATAGACGATCGCGGGCTTGATCGCCTGCTGGGCGGTGGCGGCGATAGCGGAAAGGGCGACGCCGGCGAGTGCCAGCGCGAGTGAGGTCAAGCGCATGTGGAAACCCCTGTTTCGTGCCGGGGCGTGTCGTCCGCCCCTGTCGGGCTTCACGATGGCATGGCTTCGGCGCCGGGCCAAGCCGCGCCAGGCCGGCCTTTGCGCGACAGATTGCCGGTCCCGGCGCTTGCCTCTAAACCTGTCGCCATGAGCCTCACCGACGAGGAGATCGAGCGTTACGCCCGCCATCTGGTCCTGCCGGAGGTCGGCGGTCCGGGCCAGAACCGGCTGAAGAACGCCCGTATCCTGGTGGTCGGCGCCGGCGGACTCGGCGCGCCGCTGCTGCAGTACCTGGCCGCCGCCGGCATCGGCAAGATCGGCATCGTCGACGACGACGTCGTCTCGCTCTCCAATCTCCAGCGCCAGACCATCTTCGGCACCGCCGACATCGGCGCGCGCAAGGCGGTCGCCGCCGCAGCCTTCATCCGCCGGCTCAATCCCAATGTCGTGGTCGAGGAGCACGTCGTGCGGATCGACCCGCACAATGCCCGGGCGCTGGTCGCCTTCTACGACGTCGTCGCCGAGGGCTCGGACAATTTCGCGACGCGCTATGCCGTTTCCGACGCCTGCTTCCACGAGCGCCGGCCGCTGGTGACGGCTGCGCTCGGGCGCTTCGACGGCTCGCTGACGACGATCCGAGCCCACGAGACCGGCCCCGACGGCAAGCCGAACCCGACCTGGCGCTGCCTGTTCCCGCACGAGCCGCCGGCCGGCACCGTCGCGCCCTGCGCCGAGGCCGGGGTGCTGGGTGCGCTCGCCGGCGTGATGGGCTCACTTATGGCGCTGGAGGTGATCCGCGCCGTCACCGGCTTCGGCGAGCCGCTGGTCGGGAGGATCCTGCTGGTCGACGCGATGACGCTGCGCTTCGAGACGATGCGCTATCCGTGGGATCCGGAGAATCCGCTGAACGGGACGGCAGCGGGCAGTCGGCAGTAGCCGCTCGCTATCGCTTGCTCTCGATCACGTCCCAGAGCTGTGCCGCGAGATCCGGCCCGCCGAGCTTCTTGATCGCGCGCACGCCGGTCGGCGCGGTGACGTTGATCTCGGTCAGGTTGCCGCCGATCACGTCGATGCCGACGAGCAGCAGGCCGCGCTCGCGCAAGGTCGGGCCGATCGCCTCGCAGATTTCGAGCTCGCGCTTCGACAGGTCGGTCGGGGCCGCCGCGCCGCCGCGCACCATATTGGCGCGCAGATCGCCGGCGGCCGGCACCCGGTTGACCGCGCCGGCCGCCTTGCCGTCGATCAGGATGATGCGCTTGTCGCCGGCCGAGACCTCCTTCATGTAGCGCTGGATCACCCAGGGCTCGCGGAAGATGCCGGCGAAGAGATCGTAGAGCGAGCCGAAATTGGGGTCGTCCTTGCCGGTCTTGAACACGGTCGCGCCGCCATGGCCGTAGAGCGGCTTCATCACGATCTCGCCGAACTCGTCGCGGAAGGCCTCGATCTCGGCTTTGTCGCGGGTGATCAGCGTCGCCGGCATCAGCTCGGGGAAATGCGTCACCAGGATTTTTTCGGGCGCGTTGCGCACCTGGCTCGGGTCGTTGACCACCAGCGTCTTCGGATGGATGCGCTCGAGCAGATGCGTCGTCGTGACATAGGCCATGTCGAAGGGCGGATCCTGCCGGAGCAGCACGACGTCGAGCGTCGCGAGATCGACGCGCTGCTCCGCTCCGGCCGTGAAATGGTCGCCCTCGATGTCGCGGACCTCGACCGGGCGGATTCGGGCCGTGACCGTGCCGTCGCGCAGCGTCAGCTTGTCGGGCGTGTAGGTGTAGAGCGTGTGGCCACGTTTCTGGGCTTCCAGCATCAGCGAGAAGCCGGTGTCGCCGGCGATCCGGATTCGCTCGATCGGGTCCATCTGGATGGCGACGGTGAGGGTCATGACAGAAGGCTCCGTTGGACGTGCGCCCTTATCGACCGGCGCGCGTCGTCGCTGCAAGTGGGTCGCCTTGCGTCATAAGACAAGCTCGAACACGCTCTCGACATGCCGAGGCAGCCGCCAGGGCGCGACGAACACCGCGTCAGCCCTGAGATCGTGATCCATCGCCCAGGGATTGCGCGCCAGCCATTGCCGGACGCGGTTCTCGATCAGCCGGCGCTTGCCCGGCGTGATCGCGCTCAGCGCGTCGTCGAGCGCGCCGCGCGCCTTGACCTCGACGAAGGCGACGGTACGCCCACGCTTCACGATCAGGTCGATCTCGCCGCCCTTGCCACCGAAGCGGCGCGCCAGCGGCCGGTAGCCCTTCGCGGCGAGCCAGAGCAGCGCCAGCCATTCCGCCCGCCGGCCGCTCGTGCCGGAGCGTTTCGCCCGGAGACTGCGGCCGGTTTCCGTCACGGCTCCCGCGTCAGTTCGAGCGCGCGGGCGTAGACCTTGCGCCGGGGCTGGCCGGTCCTCGCCGCGACCTGCGCCACCGCCTCCTTGAGCGAGACAGTGTCGAGTGCGGCGCGGAGCAGGTCGTCGATCGCCCCGTCGCCCGGCGCGAGTTCATCCGCGCCGGGTGGGCCGATGATGACGACGATCTCGCCGCGCGCCTCCTCCTGCGCGTAATGCCCGGAGAGCTCGGCCAGCGTGCCGCGCCGCACGCTCTCGTAGAACTTCGTCAGCTCGCGCGCCACGGCGGCCGGCCGTGCCCCGAGCACGGCCGCAGCGTCGCCGAGCATCTCGGCGAGCCGGCGCGGTGATTCGAAGAAGACGAGCGTGCCGGGGATCGCGGCGAGTTCGGTCAGCCGCCCGCGCCGCGCCGCGCTCTTCGGCGGCAGGAAGCCCTCGAAGAAGAAGCGGTCGGTCGGCAGCCCGGCGAGCACCAGCGCCGCCAGCACGGCCGAGGGCCCGGGAATGCCGGTGACCGGCAGACCCTCGGCGACGACGTCGGCGACGAGCTTGTAGCCGGGGTCGGAGACCAGCGGCGTGCCGGCGTCCGAGATCAGCGCGAGCTTGCCGCCCCCGCGCAGCCTGCCGAGGATCTTCGGGCGCATCTGGGCGGCGTTGTGCTCGTGATAGGGCAGGAGCGGTGTCGCGATGCCGTAATGCGCCAGCAGCACCTTGGAGGTGCGGGTGTCCTCGGCCAGCACGGCGTCCGCGGCCGCCAGCGTGGCGAGCGCCCTAAACGAGATGTCGCGCAGGTTGCCGATCGGCGTCGCGACGATGTGGAGCCCCGGCGCCAAGGCTTCGGCCTCTGCCCTGAGCCCGAAGGCGGTGTAGCTCGGATTGCGCGGGGCGGCCGGTGTCGACATCGCCGGCAGGCTGCCACAAGCGCCGGCGCGGCGCCACGCGGACGGCGCCCGGATGGCGGCTGCGCCGGACGCAACACAGAGTTAACAACTTGAAAATACCATGCCCGACTGGCAGGAAAGCCCCGAGGTCGGGGGACTGTACGACCGGACGGCCCGCATGCCGCCGGCGCTGGAACGTTGCTTCAGGAGTTCGGTCCATGGCCGGAGATCGTCCCGTCTCGCCCGCCCGGCTCCGCCCGGCCTTTCGGCTGCGCCAGATCTTTCAGATGCGCCCGGTCGGGCTAGCTGTGGCGGCCTGCCTCGCGCTCGCGGCCTGCACCGGCGGTCCGACCGGGCTGCCCGGTCTCGACAATTCGACGGCGGCGCCGGCCGGCGGGCAGCCGACCGGCCAGACGCTTGGCAACGGCACTGTCAAGGTCGGGCTCATCCTGCCGCTGACGGCGGAAGGGCAGGGTGCCGTCGTCGGCAATGCGCTCAAGAACGCTGCCGAGATGGCGCTGGCGGAGTTCCCCGGCGCCGACCTGACCCTGCTCGTCAAGGATGATCGCGGCACGCCAGACGGGGCCGCCGCGGCGGCGCGGGAAGCGCTGGCCGAGGGCGCTGAACTGATCATCGGCCCGCTCTTCGCGCCGTCCGTGCAGGCGGCGGGTCAGGTGGCGCGGGCCGCCAACCGGCCGGTGATGGCCTTCTCGAGCGACTCGAACGTCGCGACGCGCGGCGTCTATCTGCTCTCATTCCCGCCCGAGAACGACGTCAACCGCGTCATCGCCTATGCCTCGGCGCAGGGGCGCAAATCCTTCGCCGCGCTGGTGCCGGACACGGCTTACGGCAAGGTCGTCGAGGCGGCCTTCCAGCAGGCGGTCGCGGCGCGCGGCGCCCGTGTCGTCGCGATCGAGCGCTTCGGCACGGACCCCAACGCGATGCGCGCGGCGGTCGGCCGCCTCGCTTCGGCCTTCGGCCAGTCGGATGCGCTGTTCGTGCCGGCGGCCGCCGATGCCATGCCGGCGCTCGGCCTCGCCTTGCAGCAGGGCGGCTACGACCCGGCCAAGATCAAGCCGCTCGGCACCGGCGTCTGGAACGATGCCAATGTCGCGCGCGTCCCGGCGATCCAGGGCGGCTGGTTCGCCTCGCCCGACACCGCCGGCTTCAACGCCTTCGCCGGCCGCTACCAGCAGCGCTTCAACTCAGCCCCGACCCGCACCGCGACGCTCTCCTACGACGCCGTCTCGCTGGCGGCGGCGCTGGCGCGCACGCAAGGCTCGCAGCGCTTCGCCGAGGGCGTGCTGACCAATCCGTCAGGATTCGCCGGGGCCGACGGCGTCTTCCGCTTCCGCCCCGACGGCCAGAACGAGCGCGGGCTCGCCGTGCTGGAGCTGCGCAACGGCCAGATCGTCACGATCAACGCCGCCCCGCGCGATCTCGGCCCGCGGACGCAGTAGGCGGCACGTCTTCTTACGGAACCACGCCGTCATCCTGGACAAGCCGCGCAGCGGCGCAGATCCGGGATCCATCGTAGGGCGCAGCGCTCCACGATGGATTCCGGGTCGAGCTTCGCTCGCCGAGGATGACGGCGTGGGTCCGGGTCAAGACAGCATGCTCTACGCCGCCAGATCGGCCACCACCGCGTCGAGCACCAGTGCTCCGTCCGGCGTGCAGGCGAGCTTGCCGCCGGCTTTCCGCATCAGCAGTCCGTCGCCGATCAGGCTCTCGACCCGCTCCTGCCTCAACGCGCGCCCCGACAGGGCGGAGAAAATCGCAGGGTCGATGCCCTCGACCAATCTGAGGCCCATCAGCAGGTATTCGTCGCCCTGTGCTTCGGCGTTGAGATGGTCATTCTCGACGAGGGCCGAACCTTCGGCCTCGACGCGTTCGAGCCAGATTTCCGGCCGCTTCTCGGTCGACTGCGCCATGCGGCCCTCGGGCGCGACCAGCCGGCCATGGGCGCCGGGGCCGATGCCGGCATATTCGCCATAGCGCCAGTAGACGAGGTTGTGCCGGCATTCGGCGCCCGGCCTTGCATGGTTCGAGATCTCGTAGACCGGCAGGCCATGGCGGGCCGTGACCTCCTGCGTCACCTCGTAGAGGGCGGCGCCCGCCTCGTGATCCGGGATCGCGAGCTTGCCGGCCCTGAACAGCCGCTCGAAGGCGGTGTCGGGCTCGATGGTGAGCTGGTAGAGCGAGAGATGCTCGGCCGCATGCGAGATCGCGAGCTCGAGCTCGGCCCGCCACAGCGCCGGCGTCTGCAAGGGTGAGCGGGCGTAGATCAGGTCGAAGGAATAGCGCTCGAAATATTTTCGGGCGATCGCGACCGCGTCGAGCGCTTCCCGCGCCGAGTGCATCCGGCCAAGCGCCTTGAGATCGGCGTCGTTCAGGGCCTGCACGCCCAGCGACACGCGGTTGACGCCGGCGGCGCGGAAATCGGCGAAGCGTCCGGCCTCGACGCTGGTCGGATTGGCCTCGAGCGAGACCTCGCAGTCCGGATCGATCGCCCAATGCTCGCCGATCGCGTCCAGGATCGCCCCGACGGTGCGGCCCGCCATCAGCGAGGGCGTACCGCCGCCGAAGAAGATCGAGGAGACGGTTCGCCCCGGCGCCAGCGCGGCGCGATGGGCGATCTCGCGCCGGAAGGCCGCGACATAGCGGGCCTGGTCGGGCGGCTGTAGCCGGACATGGCTGTTGAAGTCGCAATAGGGGCATTTGGCCAGGCAGAACGGCCAGTGCACATAGACGGCGAAGCCGGCCCCTGCGGTCGGGTGGCCCGGCACCGGCGGCCGCTCGCTGAGGGCGGCGAGCACGCTCATGCCGGCTTGCGTAAGCAGGCGGCGGCGAGATGGTGGAAGGCGCGCGCCCGGTGCGACAGGCCGGGCGAGCCGTCGGCCGGGATACCGTGCTTCTCGGCCGCCGTCATCTCGCCGAAGGTCTTTGCATGGCCGTCCGGCAGGAAGATCGGGTCGTAGCCGAAGCCGCCCTCGCCGCGCGGGGCATCGACGACCGTCCCGAAGACGCGGCCCTCGAACAGCTCTTCGTGACCGTCCGGCCAGGCGATCACCAGTGCCGAGACGAAATGCGCCCGGCGCTGCTCCGGCGTGGTCGCGCCGCGCCTGGCGAGCTCGCGTTGCACCCGCTCCAGCGCAGGGGAAAAGTCCTTGCCCGGTCCGGCCCAGTTGGCCGAGAGCAGGCCGGGCGCGCCGTCGAGCGCGTCGATGCAGATGCCGGAATCGTCAGACAGCGCCGGCAGGCCGGAGGCTTGCGTCGCGGCGACCGCCTTGATCGCCGCGTTCTCGGAGAACATCGTGCCGTCCTCGACCGGCTCGGGCAGCCCGAGCGCACCGGCCGAGATCAGCTCGACGCCATAGGGCCCGAGCAGCTCGCGCATCTCGCGCAGCTTGCCCTGGTTGTGGGTCGCGATCACGACCTTGCCGGTGAGGAGACGGTGCCCGCTCATGGTCAGGCCACCGCCGCCTTCTGCAGCGCCACCAGCTTGCCCACCCCGCCCTTGGCGAGCTTCAACAGCGCCAGCAGCTCCTCCTCCGAGAAGGGCGCGCCCTCGGCCGTGCCCTGCACCTCGACGAGGCCGCCCGAGCCGGTGATGACGAAATTCGCGTCGGTCTGCGCGCCCGAATCCTCGACATAGTCGAGATCGAGCACCGGATTGCCGGCGACGATGCCGCAGGAGATCGCCGCGACATGGTCCTTCAGCGGGTTCGCGCCCTTCAGCATGCCGCGGCCCTCCATCCATTTCAGCGCGTCGTGCAGCGCGACCCAGGCGCCGGTGATCGAGGCGGTGCGGGTGCCGCCATCGGCCTGGATCACGTCGCAATCGACCACGATCTGGCGCTCGCCGATCGCGGTCAGGTCGACCACGGCGCGAAGCGAGCGCCCGACCAGCCGCTGAATCTCCTGCGTCCGGCCGGACGGCTTGCCGGAGGTGACCTCGCGGCGGGTGCGCTCATGCGTCGCGCGCGGCAGCATGGAATATTCCGCCGTGACCCAGCCCTTGCCGGTTCCGCGCAGCCAGGGCGGCCCCTTCTCCTCGACGCTCGCCGCGCAGAGCACCCTGGTCTCGCCGAAGGAGACCATGCAGGAACCCTCGGCATAGCGCACCACGCCGCGTTCGAGCGTGACCTTGCGCATCTCGTCGGGCGCGCGTTTGGAGGGCCGCATGGCGATATCCTGCTTGTTCGAAGTGGGCGGCTTGTAGGCGGTCGGGACCGGGGCGGCAAGGTTCGGCGCCCGCCCACTTGATTGCGGGCCGCGCCGACACGACAATCGATGGATGTCTCGCAGCGCCCCGATCACGTCATGAGCGCCCATACGCCCCGCCCGGACTCCGCCGGCGGCCTCGTCGAGACCGATCTGCGCTCGCGCGAGATATTCCGCCAGATCGTCGACGGTTACCTCATGACCGGCGAGCCGGTCGGCTCGCGCAACATCGCCCGTCTGCTGCCGATGGCGCTGTCGCCGGCGACGGTGCGCAACGTCATGACCGACCTTGAACTCGCCGGACTGATCTACGCGCCGCATACCTCGGCGGGGCGCCTTCCCACGGAAAGAGGCCTGCGCTTCTTCGTCGACGCGATGATGGAGATCGGCAACCTGACCTCCGAGGAGCGTGCCCGCATCGAGGCGCAGATGCGGGCCGCCGCCACTGGCCGGACCCTCGACGCGACGCTGACGGAGGCCTCCGCGCTCTTGTCCGGCCTGTCGCGCGGCGCCGGCGTCGTCGTCACGACCAAGGCCAATGCGCGGCTGAAACACATCGAGTTCGTCCGGCTCGATCCGGCGCGTGCGCTCGTCGTGCTCGTCGCCGATGACGGCACGGTCGAGAACCGCCTGCTGGCGCTGCCGCCCGGTCTGCCGGCCTCGGCGCTGACCGAGGCAGGCAACTTCCTCAATGCCCGCATTCTCGGCAAGACGCTGGGCGAGCTGCGCCGGGAGATCGCCGACTATCGCAAACAGATGGAGAGCGAGCTCGACGCGCTGACCGCGAAGCTGGTCGAGAGCGGCATCGCCACCTCGTCCGGTCCCTCCAGCGACCGCCATCTGATCGTGCGCGGCCAGGCCAACCTGCTGGAGGACCTCAAGGCCCAGGAGGATCTGGAGCGCATCCGGCTGCTCTTCGGCGATCTCGAGACCCAGACCGACGTCATCGACCTGCTCTCGCGCGCGGAGGCCGGCGACGGCGTGCGCATCTTCATCGGCTCGGAGAACAAGCTGTTCTCGATGTCGGGCTCCTCGATGGTGGCCGCCCCCTTCCGCGACGCCGAGCAGCGCATCGTCGGCGTCGTCGGCATCATCGGCCCGACCCGGCTGAACTATGCCCGCATCGTGCCGATGGTCGACTATACGGCGAAGGTCGTCGGGCGCCTGCTGGACGGGAGCCGCTAGGCTCAGCACCTGTTGATCCGATTTGAGACGTCCATCACGGTGTCCGGGAGAATACCGTGACGGACGGCTTGTTTCTGCTGAGCGAGCGCCCGATGGCTCGGATCGAGGCGCATTGTCCATTGTCGCATGGCGTGCCGCGCGTCGATGACCGGCGCGTGGTGAGGGGGATCGTCTGCGTCATCCGCAATGGCCTGCAGTGGAAGGATGCGCCCCAGAGCTACGGCCCGCACAAGATGCTCTACAACCGCGTCATCCGCTGGAGCCGGCTCGGCGTCCTCGACCGCATCGTCGCAGGCCTTGCCGGCGAGGGGCCAAAGCCCGAGCGCATCATGATCGACGCGACGCATCTGAAGGCGCATCGCACGGCGGCGAGCCTTGCGACGCATCGCAAACCGCTACGACAGATGCGCCCACACCGTCTTCTCAGCCATCTGCATCGCGGCAGCCGTCATGGTCTGGCTGCGACCACGATGAGTCCTGAGCCCAGTTCACCAGCCGCGAGTTCACCACCCTGCTGATCGGCGCGGGCATCAGGATCAGCATGGACGGCAAGGGCTCCTGGCGCGACGACGTCTTCGTCGAGCGCATCTGGACATCGGTGAAATACGAGGAGGTCCATCTGCGCGCCTATGTCAGCGTGTCCGACGCGCGCCTCGATCGGTCGATACCTCGCCTTCTGCAACGGCTGGAGGCCTCACCGGAGTCCGGCACGGCAAACGCCCGATCAGGCCTGCTTCAACGCGCTGCAGCCAATCCCGATTGCGGCATGACAGCGGCCAAAATCCACTTGGCGACAGCCCAGAGACTGTTCAGACAAACCGAGCCAGCTTTCAGCGTCAGCGCCTGATTTTGCATGGCTGTCGCCTTGCCATCCGGCGATACTGGATGTTGGCCTGATCGTGGCGGGGCTGGAGGAGACGGGTATCCCGAAGCGGCTCTTCAGCGCGGTTTTCACGCCCTAAGCGGCGTGCCTGCGCCGCGCGACGGGGCTTCCGGTCCTCGATTTCGTGACCATGATCGACGCGCTTCGCGCGGGTGTCAGCCATCGCCGTGCGCGCTACGAGCCCGGACGACGCGCATCGGTTGTCAGCGGCGGCTCTCCCGGGCTTTCGAAGAGCCGTCCGCCGCTCGTCGCGCGGGGCGGATTCCCCGCAAGACGAAGGAGATGCCAGGCGGTCGCCGAATTCGCCGTGATGATGGTTCGGCCGAGCCGACCTTCCCACTCCGAGATGTGATCGAGCGAATTCATCGCGGTCGCGGGCACGACGACAGGGCAGTCGAACGGCGAGTGGCGAAGGGTCTCGATCAAGGCAGCGCCGAGATCGTAGCGGTGACGGATCATGTCCTTCGGCCGATCGAGGTCGTGGATCGCGCAGATCTCGATGTTGGCATCGGCGAGAAACCGACGGAACGCCGCCGCGATCTCGGGTGGATAGGCGGCGGCCACTTCGACTGCGCCGGCGCCGATCGCTCGTAAGGCGGCGATGATGTCGAGCGAGGTGCTCGAGACCGGAATGCCGACGGCCGCGGTCAGTTGCGCCGATTGCTGTTCCGCGAAGGCGAGGCCTCGATAGAAGCTTCCGCTCGTACAAGCGAAAGATGCGTGCTCGACGCCGCGATCCGCCAGTTCCCGACCGGCTGCGATCAGCGCGTCCGCGTCGGCCAACCAGTCGAGGAACTCGGACGAAACCGCGGCGCCGCCGCGATTTGAGGAAACGGTGATCGCATCGACCTCGGAAATCATCTGTTTCCGGTACCAGTCCCCAAGGCCGAAGAGTTCGAAACCGTGATCCTCGGGATCCGGGAAGATGATCCCTACGACGCTATTATGGGCTGTGGCGGCCCTGGCGCTTGGCATGGCGATTCCCTGATCGTTGGCAGGCTTCCGAAAACGCGCCCTTTCCAACTACCGCGACCTCCCGCCGGTCGCCTCCCTCCATCCTTCACCCGTTGGCGATCTGCAGATCGGGGAAGTGCAATGTCTGATTGCGAATTTCGACTGATAACGTCCGTGCCGCTTGCGCATTCTCCCGGCCGGAGGCGAGCACAACCAAGGCTCGGGGACGTCTGACGCATGGCCTGCAAGCGTTATCTCCTGAAGACCACGGATGTCCATGTCGGCGGCGACGTCCATCCGATCGTCACCGGCGGTTTCGGAAGAATGCCGGGCGGCGCGTTGCTCGAGCAGCGCGACTATTTGCGCGACAAGGCCGAAACGCTGCGGCGCTTCCTGCTGGAGGAACCGCGCGGCGGCCACCGCAACGAGGTCGTGCTCTTCCTCAAGGCCTCCGCGGTCGTCGGGGCGATCACCATTTTCGACGTTCTGGCCGTCGCTCGGCAGGCTGTCGACCGCTACGACGACCCGTTCGCGCCGCTGGTGATGGCGGGCGTTTTCTACTGGGTGATCGTCCAGGGCGTCCAGCACGCCTTTGATCGGCTCGACGAACGACTGTCCCTCGCGAAGCGGCATTAGGAGCATCTGGCGCATGGAATCGGCGGCGAAGACCAGACTCATACCAAGCGAAGGCTTGCACGAGATCTACCGGGTGGTGGCAGCCGCTCATGGCGCCGATGCCGAGGAGCAAGCGAGTTTCGCGGACGGTCTCCTGCGCGCCGACCTTCGCGGCCATGCAACTCAAGGTGTCGGTCTCCTGTCCTATCTCGACGAGCTCTTCGAGGCAGGGACGATGCAGTTCGGCGGCGCGCTCGACATCGTCCGGGAAAGCGCGTCGACCGCGCTGCTGGACGGCAATCGAAATTCCGGCCACGTCGTCGGCAAGCGGGCCATGGCGACCGCGATCAAGAAAGCCCAGGCCACCGGAGTGGGCTTCGTGACGGTCCGCAATTCGGGCGATTGCGGGATGCTGTCGAATTATTCGATTCAGGCGGTCGAGAGCGGAATGATCGGGCTCGCCATGAGCACCGGCCCCATTCTGGTCGCCCCATGGGGCGGGCGGGACGCGCAGTTCTGCACCAACCCTTTGTCGCTCGCCGTGCCGGCGGGGGAGCGAGAACCGATCGTCATCGACATGGCGACGAGCGCCCAGTCGATGGGGCATGTGGTGCTGGCGGCGCGCGACGGCGTCAGGCTTGCGGGAAAGACGGTCGTCGATCGCTCGGGAGTCTACACAGACGATCCGGCTCGCGTGATTCTCGATGCGCTCGATCGCGAGTCGCGCATGGCGGGCGCGCTTCTGCCCGAGGGCCCGAAGGGCTTCGGCATGATGCTGATGGTCGAAATCCTTTCCGCGCTCCTCAGCGGAGAGCGGGATTGGAAGGAAGCCGGCGAAAGCGGCGCATCGGCCGGCTCCGATCGCACCGACACGAAGCGGGCGCGCTCGGCTTACTATGCGCAGTGTTTCCTGGCTCTCTCGGTCGAACACTTCCAGCCGGCCGCCGATTTTCTCGCCGCGTCCGATCGCATGATCGCGACGCTGACGTCCCTGCCGCCCGCCGAGGGCTTCGCCAGCGTGAGACTGCACGGACAGGGTGCCAGGGAGCGCGAGCGGTCGTACCGCCAAGGCGGCGTTCCCGTGCGGACCGAGGAATGGGCCATGGTCGAGAGACTTCTCGACCGACGAAGCCCTGGGGGCGCCCGCGCGCTGCTCGAGTTGGCGCAGTAGAGGAGGAGCCCGCGATGGCGGCAAAATCACCCGATCTCGGCGCTCTCTTCGGCGCAGCCTCGACCAAAACCTTCCTGGGCCTCGACGCGTGTCACGACCTCGAGACGCTCGACGCGCCGATCGCCATCCTGGGCGCACCCTGCGCCACACCCTATGCGGCGGTCGGCGCCTATTGCCGGGCCGCGCCCGAGGCGTTGCGACAGGCGACGGCTTCCCTGACCGCCAATGTCGATCGGCACGACTTCGAGAGCGGCGGCAGCCTGTTCCCTCCCGGCGCCGGACGAGCCGTGGATTGCGGCGACCTTCCCTTCGACGAGGCAAATCCGGCATCCAACCGGGCAACGATTTCTTCTGCGATCTCGACGATCCTGAAGCGCGGAGCCGTGCCCATCGTTCTCGGTGGCGACGATTCCATTCCCATTCCCATGCTCGAAGCGCTTGCTGCTGCGACATCCGACCTGACGATCCTCCAGATCGACGCGCATATCGATTGGCGGGACGTCCATATGGGCGAGCGCATGGGGCTTTCCTCGACCATGCGCCGGGCATCCGAGATGCGCCACGTCCGCAAAATCATCCAGGTCGGCGCACGCGGCATCGGCTCGGCGGCGACGACGGACTACCAGGACGCCCTCTCATTCGGCGTGGAGTTCGTCACGTCCGAGGACCTGCATCGCAGCGGGATCGACGCGGCGCTCCGGCATATCCGTGAAGGATCGGACGTCGCGATCTGCTTCGACGCCGACGCCCTCGATCCGTCGATCATGCCGGCGGTCATCGGCCGCGCACCGGGAGGGCTGACATACTGGCAGGCCACCGGCCTCATTCGAGGCGCGGCGAAACGGGGCAGGATCGTCGCCGCGGATTTCGTCGAATTCATGCCGGATCGGGATGTCGACGGCCTGGGCGCCCTGACGTTCTCGCGGCTCGTCGCGACAACCATGGGCGTCATCGCCCGGCAGGCTGCCAAGTAGCGCGACCTCGACGCGGGGTCGGATCATGCCGATCATCATCAGTAGCAAGCCACCGCCCGGCACGCCGCGCTGCCTGTCCGATCGGGGGTGAGAACGTCTGCAATCGGCACTGATCAAGCGAACTCTCTGACCGGCTCCCTCTCTTTCAGAAGACCGCTCGCGGCCGCGAGCAGAAGGTTCGTGGCGATGCTCGTATCGTCGGCACGTACGCAAAGGCAGATGTCGGAGAAGTAGCCGAAGTCCTCCGTTGGGATTCGCTTCAGGAGGCCCTGATTGACCCACTCGACAGCATATCGATCCGGCAAATAGCAGATGAAGTTGCCGGTCAGCACAAGGATGAGCTGGCATTCGATATCCATGGTGGTCGCCATCGTATTCAGGCTTTTGGATGTGTAGGGGGACCATCCCTCCATATGCTTGCGGTGGACGAACGGCGCCGCGGCGATCTCATGTGTTGGGATCTGGCCACTGCGGGAAAAGAACGGGTGGTCCTTTCCGCAATACAGCGATTGTGGATCGACCTTGTCGAGCGACAGCGCGGTTACGCCCGACAGCGGACGGAATATCGGAACCACCGCCGCGTCGAGACCCCCGTTCAAGAGGTCGCTGACAAGAGCGCCAGGTTGGCCAAGCCGAAGATCGAGACGGATCTGAGGCGTCTTCTTGCAAAACCGGCCCAAGAGCGCTGGCACCATGTCGCCGTTGAGGTTCGCCACGGCGTCCACCAACCCGATCTTGTAGTCGCTCGGAAGCTCGTCCTTGGCCTGAACGACACGGTCTCGGAACTGATCGATGTCACGAAAAAGCGTTCCGGCGGCTTCGGCCACGCTCGCGCCGACGTCCGTCAATCGAAAGCCTTTTCGCCCGCGATGGCAAAGTACGACGCCAAGACGTGTTTCGAGCATGGAAATGTAGCTGCTGATCGTCGATTGGCCGATATTGAGCTCGGTCTGTGCTGCCGCGAAGCCACCACTTCTGGCGATGCACACGAAAACCCGCAGCAGGCGCAGATCGATATCCTGCAGTTGTGGCAGCGGCGCAGTTGATCTCGACAAGTTCAAGGCTCCATTCGAATGTGCTGCTCCACTATTCGGCCAACAAATGTGTCGCCTCGTCCCCATTGCGTCAATCCGAGGACGCGGGCACGCCCCTATCGTCGCCTGGCGACCCCGGAACACGCGCGATGGCCATCAGACCGTCACCGCCTTCGGCTTGCTGGCGGATGTCGCGACGGGTTACCCGCTCCTGCTGAGCGAGATGACGATCCTGACCGCGCTTCGCACGGCCGCAACCTCGGCCATGGCTGCCCGACATCTGGCGCCGCGCGGGGCACGCACGATGGCGCTCATCGGCAACGGCGCGCAGTCGGAGTTCCAGGCGCTCGCCTTCAAGGCGATCCTCGGCATCGATCGATTGAGGCTCTACGACACCGATCCAGCCGCGAGTGTGCGCTGCGCCGAAAATCTCGCGCGCTTCGGGTTCGCCATCGACATTTGCGGCTCGGCGGAGGCGGCGGTCATGGGCGCCGAAATCGTGACGACCGCGACCGCCGACAAGGCGAACGCGACGGTGCTGTCGGACAACATGGTCGGGGCAGGCCTCCACATCAACGCGGTTGGCGGCGACTGTCCCGGCAAGACCGAAGTGCATGCCGATATCCTGAGGCGCTGCGACCTCTTCGTCGAGTATCCGCCGCAGACACGAGTCGAAGGAGAGATCCAGCAGCTCGCGCCGGACCACCCCGTCACCGAGCTATGGCGGGTCATTGCGGGTCAGGTCCCGGGACGGCGTGACGAGCGCCAGATCACGCTGTTCGACTCGGCCGGGTTCGCGATCGAGGATTTCTCGGCGTTGCGCTGGGTGGCGGAAGAGGCGGGGCGGACGGGTGAATACGACGAACTCGATCTTCTCGCCGACCCCGACGAGCCACGCGACCTGTTCGGCATGCTGCTGCGCGCGGAAGCCGCCCGGTCTCTCTCGGCCTAGCGCCCGTGGAAAGATTGCGGGACGAGATATACCGGTATGGCAAGCTTTGCCGCCGTCGAGGTCTTGACGGGCGTATCGCTCGCCGCGAATGCAGGCGAGGCCATCGCGCTGATTGGCTCGTCCGATTCAACCGACATCGCCAGGACACGCTATACAGATCGATGTTTCGATATGGGTCGCTCTGCACATGTGACCTGCAATGGCGCCGGCCTCCAAACAGATATCGAGTCGCCGACAAATCCGGAACGTCTGCGTGATCGATCCGGTCTTCCTGATCGGCTATCGCCGCTAACAGCCCGGCAGGGCAGGTCTGATCACTATGAGCAAGCTATCCGTCCAGGCGCCCCGCAGCGTCGTGATGATCCGCCCCCATCAGTTTCGCCCGAACCCCGCGACGGCGACAGACAATGTTTTCCAATCCACCGATGCATCGCGCGACGTTTCGACGATCGCCTCGGCCGCTTATGATGAGGTCACAGCCGCGGCGCGATGTCTGGAGGACGCCGGAGTCATTGTTCATATCTTTGAGGACGAGACGGCAGACAGCCCCGACTCGGTATTTCCCAATAACTGGTTCTCGACGCATTCGGGCGGCCACATCGCAATTTATCCGATGTTTTCACCAAGCCGGCGCAAGGAACGTCGGCAGGATGTCGTCGAGATGCTCAAGCAGCGCTATCGCGTGCAAGACGTCATCGATTATTCAGGACTGGAGCAGGATGGCATCTATCTTGAAGGCACCGGCGCGATGGTATTGGACCATATGGAGCGCGTCGCCTACGCTGCGCGCTCCAATCGGACCAATGAAGTCGCCCTCGAGCGCTTCTGTACGCATTTCAATTTCGAGCCGATCGTGTTCGATGCCGTCGATGCGGCCGGAAGGCCGATCTATCACACAAACGTCCTCATGTGCGTCGGTACCGATGTCTGCCTCATCGGATTGGCGACGGTCCGCGATACCGCCCGCCGAACGGAGATTTCCCAGCGATTGACTGGAGCGGGCCGCGTCGTCATCGATCTGAGCCACGAGCAGATCGGCCATTTTGCCGCCAATGCCATTGAATTGCACGGTCGTGACGGACGTGTGCTCGCGCTTTCCTCGCGGGCGTTACGGGCACTGACCCGCGATCAGTTGACGTTGCTCGAACGGCACGTAACGCTTGTTCCGCTGAACGTCCCGACCATCGAACTCGCCGGGGGCTCGGTTCGCTGCATGATAGCGGGTATCCATCTGGCCGCACGCGGCATCGAGCTGGCCAAGTCGATCATCGGCCAAGACTGTGAAGCCAGAACATCAATGATAAAGCCTGGCTAAGCCAGTCATGTTGTCGTGTTCCCAGCCTCGGGCCATCGCCTGACGTAAGACGGAGCGTGTTGCGGAAACAAGAGGTACCAGCTCGTCAGCTTTCGCCAGCGACTGAGCATAGCCGAAATCCTTCTCGGCGAGCTCGAGTGGAAACACCGGGGTGTAATCGCCCGCCAACATTCCGGCCAGTATCGTTTTGATAGCGGGGCTTGCAGCCGGCGAGTCGGCGAAGATTTCCATAGCCTTTCCAAGATCATCCGGACCGAGCAAGCCGATCAACTCCGCGAGCGCAGCGACCTGAATCCCAAACAGCGCGTTGATGACGAGCTTGAGGGTGGAACCGGCTCCGCCGGCGCCGGCATGATGCACCTTGCTTCCCATGGCCAGCAAAACGGGCTCGACCCTCCGTAATACGCCCTCGTCACCTCCGGTTACGAAAACCAGCTCTCCGGCATCAGCCTTGGGTCGCGACCCGATCACCGGCGCATCGAGGCAGCCATGCCCCGCCTGGCGGCAAGCGTCGTGCAAATGGTTCGCCCAGGCGCGAGACACCGTCGAACATTCGATGGCGACGGCTCCTCGCCTCATCGCTGACAAAGCTCCCGTATGTGCGTCCAGCCAAACGCTCTGCGCCGCCTCGTCATCGCGCACCATACTGAAGATGATCTCAGCTTGGGCGGCTGCCATTTTGGGGGTTTCGGCCACCGTGACACCCCTATCCCGGAAACTCGCACCCGGGCCCGGTGAGCGGTTCCAGACGCTGAGCGAATGCCCGGCAAGGATAAGCCGATTTGCCATCCTCGAACCCATGGCGCCAAGGCCAAGGAACGCAATCTTCGTCATTACTATCCCCTTGAACCAAAGGAAGAAACATCGATCAAGCTGGCGCACCGGAGGTTCTAATTGCCGCTACAATCACAAAACTCACGAATACTGTCGACCGAACGATATGATCCGCCATGGCATGCGGCGCCCGAGGCAATTCGTCGATCCGAGGACTGATATTCTGCAATCCTTTGCATTGAGATTCCGGCATATGATTGCGCCTGGGAGAAAATATTTTCGGACTCTGCGGCGTGCTGCAATTGTGGTGATGAGAACGGTTGAGCGTTGCTGATTTATTTTTCGATAGCCGAAATCCCAAGCGATATTCTGCTGATCTTGGCATTGCGTGGCGGTGTCGGCTTCATTTGCGAGTTGCCCGGCGTGGGCGGCGCGTTTTGCCGACGCCAGAAGCGGAGCGCTGATCAGGGTCAAAACGACGTGTCCGATGTTCAGTTGCCGCAATACGAATGTTTCGCAAGCGACGTTCAAAATAGAGAACTGGGTCGCTTTTTTCAGGGAGACCGGGTGACCGATTGAGCGCTCCCGCTCTCGCGTCTGCCTTTGGCCGACGGCTTTGCTGAACCCACGCCCAGAAGGATCGCATGATGCCCGTCGTCGAAAGTTGGCCTTATCCGTTTCCACTGTCAGGATCATTGATCCCGACGGAGACCGCTCTGGTCATCATCGACATGCAAGGGGATTTCGTCGGCTTCCAAGGCATGTCGGCACAGCTCGGCGCAAATGTCGGTTTTTTGCAGGAAATGATAACGCCGCTGCAGCGCCTGTTGCATGCCTGCCGACACCACGGCGTCTTCGTCGTTCACAGCAGGGAAACGTTCAAGCCCGACCTGTCGGATATGCCGACCCATCGGCGCTGGAAGGGCTCCACCCCATCCATCGCCGGCGACGCCGGGCCGCTGGGTCGCGCTTTGGTCAGAGGCGAAGCCGGATGGGAGATCATCGACGAGCTCGCTCCGATGCCCGACGAACTCATCATCGATAAAACCGGCTACAGCGTCTTCTCGAACGCAGCGACACATCAGGAGCTGGCATCGCGCGGCATCCGGAATCTGATTCTGACTGGCGTTACGACCGATTGCTGTGTTCAGTCGACGCTTCGTCAGGCGCTCGATCTCAGCTATGAGTGCGTGCTCGTCGAGGATTGCGTGCGGGCCTCGACGGAAGAGCGACACCTCAATAGCCTCAGGCTTCTGAGAAAGCCCAATGGGGTTTTCGGGACATTCGCAAATTCCGACCAAGTTATTGCCTGTCTCGAAGCGTAGCCTGGGCGTCGGTCTATCCAGGACGCTACCGACCACCGCTTGGCAATGCCCGAGCATTTTCGAGCGAAGCGGATACCGGTTCGCGTGAAGGAAATGCGATAAATCAGAGCGCTTCCCCGCTTCGGAGCATCGAGGAAACGCTCCAGAATTGCCGCGCGAAACGCTTATCGGCGCGCTGCGTGCTGCTCAAAGGCGCGCAAACCGACCGCAACCGGCCAGCATATACAAAGATATATGCATCCCACGGCGGTAATGGGCTCCAAAAATCGATAGTAATCGTTTCCTATGATGCGCGCGGTCCCCATCATTTCGACGACGGTGATCGTCGACAAAAGGGCGGTTTCCTTCAGCAAGATCAGAGCCTGGTTCCCGAGCGGCGGCAACATCGGCGGTATCGCCTGGGGCAGTATTATTTCGCGCCACGTCGCAGCGACCGGGATCTGGAGGGCTCGCGCCGCTTCCCACTGTCCACGCGGCACATTTGCGATGCCGGCGCCGAATATGAGGGAGACATAAGCCGCCTGATAAAGACCAAGCGCAAGAACCCCGGCGACTTCGCCCGAGAGTGTGATGCCGACATCCGGTAGAACATAGAAGATGAAGTAGACCTGTATGAGCAATGGCGTTCGGCGGATGAACTCCGAAGCGATAGACACTGGCGCGCGTACGATGCGCTGCGGCGACCTGACCAGAAACGCGACCAAAAGTCCGAGCGTCAAAGCGAGCGTCATCGCCGCGCAAACGATGGTGAGAGTCAGCGGCAGTTTCGCCAGGATGAGACCCAGAGATTCCGCGAAAAGCGCCCAATCCCATCTCATCGGTTGCCGTGCCTCGTCACATCCATGCCAACGGTGTAACGCCTCTCCAGCCCCGAGAAGGCCCACGAAACAGCGCTGCAAACGATATAGTATATCAATAGAAGAGCGCCAAAGGCGATAAAGGTATTGCCCGTTTCGGATTTATACAAAGAGGCATAGAACGTCAGATCCGAGATCGTTATCAGCGACACGAGCGACGTGGCTTTGATCAAGTCGATGGCGCTGCTCGAAAAGCCGGGCAACATCAAAACGAGTGCCTGCGGCAGGGTAACGTGAACAAATCGCTGACGACGTGTCAGGTTGAGGGCGATGCCCCCCTCGATCTGCTCCTTCGGCACGGACAGGATGGCGCCGCGCACGACCTCCGATCCGAAAGCGCCCCCGTTGAGACCTATGGCGACGACGCCTACGAAAAATGCGTTGAGCTGGATTCCGGCGAAAGGCAAGGCGTAGAAGAACCAGAAAATCTGGACGAAGAGCGAGGTACCTCGGCTCAGCTCGACGATCACGGTTGCCGGCCAGCGCAGGAAGCGCTTCTCGGACAGGCGAGCCAACCCGAGAGCGAATGCGACAAAGAACGCGACGACCCCGGCAGCCAGAGACAGTGCGAGCGTCGTCGCAAGGCCGGTCAGCAGCAAACGGCCGAATTCGATCAGGTTCACTTGAGCCCCCTCCCAAGCCAGGCGCCCGGTGACAGGGTGCTTAAGTCAGCCCCCGGCCTTGCAGAACTGCTCGCGCTTAGCCCCGAGCGCCAACTGCGGGTCCAGATCATATTTCTCCATGGTTTTCGCGTAATCGCCCGACGACTTCAGCGATCCGAGCGCCGTATCGAACAGATCGCGCAAAGCCACGTCGTCCTTTCGGAAGGCCACTCCCGCGCATTGAAGCTGGGAGTCGCCGATCGGCACGACCACCAGGGTGGGATCACCGAACTTGCTCAGGAAGCCTTTGACCTGGGTAAGGCCGATCGCCACCACGTCTGCTCTGCCTGTTTGGAGAAGGCGCAGCGAAGTCATGGCGTCCGACCCTGCGACCAGCTGCTCGGGCTTCACGCCCGCCTCGACCATCGTCCTTTCCGCGGCGGTGCCGCGTTCGCCGGCAATCCTGGCGGCCTTGTTGGCGGCAAGGTCGGCGATGCTGCCAAGCTTGAGCGGATTGCCGGCCTTCACGACGAACGCGAGCTTGTCGCAGAAAATGGGCTGGGAGAATGCCAGAGCGTCGCAGCGGCGCGCGTTCATGTAGAGGCCGACCCCGGTGATGTCGAAACGGTTCGACTGGATTCCGGGAACCATCGCGGCCCAGTCGGCGCTGACATTCCTGATGGTCTTGATGCCGACCTGCGCCATCGCTCCACTGATGATTTCCGGTATCGGGCCCGTCATCGTGCCGTTCGGCTGAAGTTGCCCGTATGGCGGATCATTGTTGACGACGGCGTTGATGCCATCCGTCCGCGCTTTCTCGATCGTGGATTGGGCTTGCGACGATCCCGCCAAAAGCGCTGCCGCGAGGACCATCGAGCACAGGAAGCCGTGACGCTTGATGCTGCCGTTCATGACGCTTTTTCCTTTCAGGATTTATGTAAGCCGCTGACCAGCAGCAAGTATCTTTCGCAAGAACGTCTTGGTTCTCTCTTCGACGGGCGCACCGAACAACTGTTCCGGCGGGCCCTGCTCGACAATTCGTCCGCTGTCCAGGAAAAGCACGCGGTCCGAAATCTCGCGGGCGAAACTCATCTCGTGCGTGACGAACAGCATCGTCATGTCGCTGGTCGTGCTGATATCGCGAATGGTGTCTTGAACCTCTTCGACGAGTTCCGGGTCGAGCGCAGACGTCGCCTCATCGAACAGCATGATTTCCGGTTGCATGGCGAGCGCCCGAGCGATCGCGACCCGCTGCTTCTGTCCGCCCGATAGCTGGGTGGGGTAGTGGCCGGACTTGCTGGCCAGCCCCACGCGTGCGAGCAGCGTTTCAGCACGCTCGTGAGCTTCGGCGCTGCCGACGCCCTTGGCCAGCATCTGCGGTCTCGCAACGTTCTTGAGAGCGGTCATATGCGGAAACAGGTTGAAATGCTGGAACACCATCCCGATCCGCCCGCGGATCGCACTGATATGGCGCTCGGTCGCAGGGACCAGAGCCCCGTTGCTGATCTCATGAAACAGCGGCTGCCCTGCGACCCAGATCGTCCCCGCCGTCAGTTTCTCTAAAGTCATCAACAAGCGAAGGATCGTCGTCTTTCCGGAGCCACTTGGACCGATCAAGGAAATCCTCTCGCCCTTCTTTACGGACAGATTCAGACCCTGCAGTACGGTCAATGCACCAAAGCTCTTGCCGACGTCTTTGAATTCGACGAAATTAGTGTCATCGGTACCATTGTTAACTGTTATCACGACAAAAACCTCGGGAATTAACAGCGATACACTCTCACATTCGTTTGCTGGGCCAAGCAAGATTAGCGCCATACACCGTGGTACGAAGCCTCAAATCGCGATCTTTAGTTCTGTCGCTCCTGATGTATCCCCGGTCTGTCCAACAGCGACACCACCGCCGCGGCGGCTGTCAGAGCTCCTGAGAAGGTGGAGCCATGACGAGCAAGACGACGAACCAGTTCTCGCCTGAGATGCCCGCCCGTGCGGTGCGGATGGTGCTGGATCACGAAGCCGGACATCCGGCCCGCTGGGCCGCAATCATGTCGATTTCGGGCAAGATCGGCTACACGGCGCAGAAGCTGAACGATTGGGTGAAGAAGGCTTGCGGTCGATAGCGGCCGCAAACCCGGCCTGACGACGGACATGGCGGCGTGACTCAAGCGAAATAGCCTCGGGCGAAGCCCGGCGCGGGTCAGTGCGATGTTCGACAGACCTCGATGTCCAGACCATATCTGTCCGCCTTGCCGGCTTCAGAACCCTGCTGCGAAACCATCCTTGCGCTGGTCCGATCCGGCGGCGAGGGTGGCGTTGCCGCGGTCGATCCAGATTACCTGGCTGCCGCCGAGAGGCAGCTTGCGCGGCTTCAGCACATGGCCGCGGCGCGCGAGTTCCGCGAGATCGGCTTCGGGGATGGTCGGCTCGACCTCGAGCGCCCCGCCATGGGCGAAGAAGCGCGGCGTATCCATCGCCTGCTGGATGTCGAGGCGCAGATCGAGCAGGTTCGAGAGGAAATGCGCGTGGCCGGCCGCCTGGTAGTGCCCGCCCATCACGCCGAACGGCATCACCGCCGCGCCGTCCCTGCGCAGCAATCCGGGGATGATGGTGTGCAGCGGGCGCTTGCGCGGGCCGATCGCATTGGGATGGCCCGGGGCGACCCGGAAGGACGAACCGCGGCTGTGCAGCAGCACGCCGGTCGCCGGATCGACACGGCCGGAGCCGAACCCGTGGAAGATCGAGTTGATGAAGGAGATCGCGTTGCCGTCGCCGTCGATCCCGGTCATATGCGGCTCGACCACGCATTGCACCGATACCGCCGCGAGCGCGGCATCGACCGCGTTGCCGCCACTGCCGAGGATGTCGAGGCCGGCCGCCGTGGCGAGGGGATGCGAGGTCGCGATCGCCGCATCGCGCGCGATCAGCGGCGCACGCCCGGGACGGAAGAAATCATGCATCGGTGGCTGTCCTCAACCGACATTCGTCGCGTCAGGCGACTGCGATCGCGATGTCACCCGACCAGAGCCTGCCGCGTGGGAAGAGTGTCACGCGCGTCGAGCGGGTGCAGCGGGCGGGTCACCTTGTCGTAGGTGAACTTCGTGTAGTCCAGCGTCGCGAAGCCGACTCCGTTGCAATCGAGCACATGGCTCGCAATGGCGCCGAATGTCGGTCGGTACTGGATCTTGGATTTGATGATCACATAGCGCTGCGCCGCCGGATCGATCCCGACGAAGGAGAAATTCGCCAGATCGAGCGGTTCGCAACGGCCTTCGCAGATGATCAGCGTGATCGCGCCCGCGTCGAAGACGATGGTCCTGCCGAGCGCCACCTTCATGCCGTTGAAGACGGGGCCTCGTACCGTGAAGCGACCGTCGGACATGGTCCGCACGGTGCCGCGCAGCGTGAGCGGGCCGACGCTGCCGCCGATAGCGGAAAAATCGGTCTTGCCGCCGATCGGCAGCTCGATTTCCGCACCGACACCGGCGGCCACGAGAGTCGCGACGGCTTCCGGGTCCGAGATCGGTCCCGCGGCGATCCCGGTCAATCCCTGTCGCAGCGCCTCGGCGATGACGTCCATCGAATCCTGAGTGCCGCCGGAATGACAGTTGTCGGCCGTGTCGACGAGCAGGATCGGCCCTTTTGGATCGGCTTCGCCGAGCGCCTTGGCCCGCGCGATCGTCCGCTCGATCGGCTCGGAACCCATCTGGAAGGCTTCGCGCTGGTGCCAGGCGAAATCGCGCAGGGTTTCGCAGATGGTCCGCGCCTGGTCCGGGTCGTCATCGGTCATCGCGATGATGCTCATGCCGGTGTGGGCGCAATCCGCCAGGGGGAAGCCGCCGAAGACGCTGACCGCCAGCGCGCCGGCGGCTTCGGCCTCGCCCGCCATGGCGATGATCTGCGCCATCGCGCCTTCGTCCGTCGCCATGCGCAGCATGTTGGGCATGATCCCGCAATGAACATAGGCCAGCGTCGGCTTGATCTCGCCGCGCAGCGTCCGCATCAGCAATTCGCCGGCGCGCCGCCCCGTCTCGACGATGTCGATATGCGGATAGGTCTTGTAGCCGACGAAGGTGGTGCAGTGCTCGATCGTACGCGGCGAAATGTTGCCGTGCAGGTCCAATGCCAGAGCGATCGGCAGATCCGGCGCGATCTTGCGGACCCGCTCCAGGATTTCGCCTTCACCGTCGTCGAGATGGCTGGTCACCATCGCGCCGTGCACTTCGAGCAGCAGCGCGTCGTAGCCGCCCTTGGCGATCGCCGCGCAAAGGTCGCCGCACATGGTCTCGAACGCGTCCTCATCGACCGCGCGCGCCGGCATCGCGGTCCCGAAGACGATGAGATCGACCTCCGCGCCGCCGGCTTCGGCCGCCGCGATCATGCCGGACATGGAGCGGCCCTTGCCGGCGACGGCCTTGTAGGCCTCGGGGCCCCGCAGCGGGCCGCCAGGACCGAAATCCCGAAGCCGCGTCGGGATCGGCGAGAAGGTATTGGTCTCGTGCGAAATGATCGCGGCTGCGAATTTCATGCGCTTTCTCCTCGGCCGTATGGCGCCATCGCGCGCTCGTCGATGATCAGGCGGCGATCAGCGCGATGGCCGGCGGCGCGAAAAATGGCCGAGCCCGGCGGCGGGCTTCCTGCGCTTGAAGCCCACGACGCCGGCCGAGCCCGGGCCGGCGGGAAGCTCGCGGCGCGCCATCTTGAAATTGTCCATAGGATGCTCCCTGTGTGTCCGAAGCGGCGCGGCACTCTCGGGCGCCGTCGCTCTTCTCTGAGGGAAGAAAATAACCTAATGTTCGATTTATACAATAAGCATATCGATTGGTAATGAACGAAAATCCGGCACCCCCTCCCACCACGCGCCTCACTCTTGCTCAACTGGACGCGCTGCGCGCCGTCATCCTGACGAGGGGTGTGGGCGAAGCCGCCAAGCTTCTCGGCGTCTCGCAACCCGCCGTCAGCAAGCTGATCAAGCAGATCGAGAAGAGCCTCGGCCTGACTCTGCTGGTCAAGGAGGGCAACCGCGTCCTGCCGACGGCCGAGGCCGAGAAATTCGGCCCCGAGGTCGAGAAGCTCTTCGGCGCGTTCGATACGATCCAGCGCATGGCGACGGCGTTCCGTGGCCAAGTGGGCTCGGTCTGCGTCGCAGCCATTCCCACCCAGGTGACGAATTTTCTGGTTCCGGCGGTCCATGAACTTCGGAAGACGAAACCCTGGATCAAGGTGGAGTTGCTCGTGCTGGTCAATCAGCCGGTGATCGACGCTGTTCTGTCCGGCAGGGCCGATTTCGGCGCTCTGCACTCGATCACGCCAGCACCCGAACTGCGCGTCGAGGATCTCGGGCTGCAGCGGATGGTCTGCATCGCTCCTCTCGGGCACCCGTACGAAGGGCTCGACAGCGTGCGCACCGAGAACCTCGTCGGCGAGACATTCGTGTCCTACGGGCCACAAAGCTCGATGGGCCGCTGGCTCGATTCCACCTTCAAGAAGGAAGGCGCCTCGATCCCGGTCCAGATCGAAGTGGGGGCCTCGAACGCGCTCATCGAAGCGGTCAGGATCGGGGCGGGCGTCGGGCTGATCGAGGAGGGTGCGCTCGACGACAACATGCGCGGTCGCCTCGTCGTGCGCCCGTTCGAGCCGGCGCAGGAGCTTCGCTCGCGCGTGATCAGCATGCCCGGCAGGGCTTTGACGCGCGAAGCCTCGGCGCTGCTCGACGCCTATCGCGCGGTGGTCAAGGCCAAGTCGCGATCCTCCGAACGCGGCTGATCCGAACGCCGCCGCTCAATCGTCGTTCCGGCGCGTGAGCGCGTTCAGGACGCCGACGACGACTGCCGCGGCAAGGTGCGCCGACATGCCGGCGGTATCGTGGGGCGGGCTGATCGTGTTGACGTCGCAGCCGACGATGTTCAGCCGGCGGCAGGCCTCGATGATCGCGAAACCCTCCTCCACCGTGCCGCCGCCCCAGGTCGGCGTGCAGACGCCGGGCGCGATCGAAGGGTCGAAGAAATCCATGTCGAAGCAGAGATAGACCGGGCGGCTGCCGATCCTGTCGACGATCTCGCCGAAGACATCGGCGACGCCACGCCGGCGAAGCTCCTTCATCGTCGTGATGCCGTAGCCGAGATCCCGGCAGTGCTCGTAGACATTGGGGACGGAGACGTTGCCCCTGAGGCCGACGTGGAAAGAGTGCGACGTGTCGACGACACCCTCCTCGGCGGCTCTCGAAAAGGCCGTCGCGGTGTTGAAGCCGGGGATCGGGTAGGCGTCGGTATGCGCGTCGATGTGGATCGTGACGAGATCGCGATGGACGCGATGCAGCGCCCGAATCTCGGGAAGCACGATGGCGCCGTCTCCCCCGAGCGTGATCGGGATCGCGCCGGCGGACGCGATCGCGTGGACCGCGGCCTCGATCGCCTCATAGGAGGGCTCGACGACGCCCGGCGTCACCGCCGCGTCGCCCGCATCCACGACATTGAGCATCTCGATGGCGTTCAGATTGGTGGCGGGGTCGATCGGCAGCATCATGCGCGACTGCTCGCGAATGGCCGCGGGGCCGAGCCTCGCACCGACGCGATGCGGATGGACGCCGCAGTCGAAAGGCAGGCCGAGGATGACGGCCTTGGAGCGGCTGAAGTCGCGGCTTTGAGGGATGCCCATGAAGGTCGGCGTGGCGGCGAACGGCGAGTTCATCGAAAGTCTTTCCGGTAGCAGGTTTGAGTGCCGCAGCGGCCCGAGGCCGCCGCGGCACTGACGAATGTCACGACGAGATCACGTCGAGATAGCGCGCGAGCGCGGCGCCGTAATTGGCGGCGTACCATTCCGCATCGACGGCGATCTGCTTGGCGAGGTTCTCCGGCGAGCCGCAATTGACCGATTTGAGCGCGGCGGGAACGAGCGGATCGGCAGCGGGATTGATCGGCCCGTTGCCCTCCTGAAGCATCCGCACCTGGCTTTGCGGATCCTGGGTCGAGGCGATGAAGCGCCAGACCTCCGTCTTGGCCGGATTGCCCTTGGGCACGATCCAGGCGCCGGCGAACAGGATGCCCTGATTGAAGCTGAACTGGACGGCGTCGCCGAGCTCTTTCTGCAGATACATCGCGCGCGTATGCCAGAGATTGCCGAGAACGACCTCCTTGTTGCGGAAGAGGGTCTGGCTTTCGGCCCCGCTCGTCCAGAAGATCGTGTGGGGCTTGATCTCCTTGATCTTGGCGAGCGCCCGGTCGAGATCGATCGGGTAGACCTTCTCCGGCGGGACGCCGTCGGCGAGCAGCGCGGCCTCGAGCATGCCCTCGATGTTGTTGCGCAAGGTCCGCTTGCCGGGAAATTCCTTGACGTTCCAGAAGTCGGCCCAGTTCGCCGGCGTCTTGCCCTTCAGCGCCGCCTTGTCCCAGGTCAGGGCGAAGGAATAGAGATAGCTCCCGACGCCCCAGTCGGTGCGATGGATCGGCCGCAGCTTGTCCTTGTCGACGATCGTCCAGTCGACCTTTTCCAGGAGACCTTGACGCCCGAGCTCGATCGAGGCGGGCAGGTTGCGGTCGCAGGCGTCCCAGGTCACGGCGCCGCTGTCGACCATCGCCTTGATCTTGCCCGAGGTCGGGCCCGTGCCGTCGACGATCGCCTTGAGGCCGGGATTGGCCTTGTTGAAGGGCTGGGCCCAGATCTCGTCATACTGCTTCACGGCGTCTCCGCCCCAGTTGACGACGACGATCTCCTTGCTCGCCTGGGCGTTGGCTGGAGCCGCGAAGCGGACCGCCGAGGCCGAGACGCCGAACAGGGCGAGCGTCTGCAGAAAGCGCCGCCGGTGTACCGTCCTGCCTTGGGTCTCCTCTTTCAGAATGGCGATGAAGTCGCCGCGATAATCCTGCATTTCGGTCTGTTCAGACATCGTCGTTCCCTTTTTCTGGTCTTCGGTTGCGTCAGGCTGTCATCGTCTTGGTCTTGCTCCGGAATTCTCGCGTGACGGCGAAGGCCACGGTGGCCAGCACGAAGATCGTGCCCAGGGCGGCGATCGCCGGATCGATGTTGTCGGACAAGCCCGCCCAGATCCGCCGCGGCAGCGTGAACACGCGCCGGCTGGTGACGAAGAGCGCGACGACCATCTCGTCCCACGAGGTCACGAAGGCGAAGGCGGCGCCCGACAGCAGGCCGGGGGTCAGCTGCGGCAGGATCACCCAGCGCAGGGACTGCGCCGGCGTCGCGCCTAGGCTGCGCGCCGCCAGGTCGAGATTGGGCTTCATCGTCGCCAGCGTCGCCGTCACGCTCAGGATGACGAACGGAATGCCCTTCATGGCGTGGACGAGGATGAGGCCCGTATAGGTGTCGATCAGCCCCGCCGCCGCGCCCGCCCGGTAGAACGCCACCGCATGAACGATGGGCGGCACGATCATCGGCGCCAGCATCAGCACTTTGAGCCAGCGCGCCAGCGGCGCGCCGAGCCGCCAGGCGGCGAGCGTGAACGAGGTTCCGACGACGAGGGCGAGAAGGGTCGCGAATACGCCGACGAACAGGCTGTCGCCGATGCTCGACAGCCAGCGCTGGTCGGTGAGGAGGCTTTCATAGTGCCTGAGCGAGAGCTCGCCGCCGGGAAGCGACAGATAGCGCTGCGGCGTCAGCGAGATCGGCAGGATGATCAGAAGCGGCAGGAGCAGGAAGCAGCCCGCCAGCCATGCGGTCGCTCCGAGGAGTCCGTTCGCGGAGCGGGCTTGCTGCGGGGATGTGCTCATGCGCCGCCCCTCAATGCTTGACGCTGCCGCCCACATCCATGAAGCGCATCAGCGCGACGGTCAGGATGAGGACGCTGGCGAGAAGGGTCGATGACAGCGCCGCCGCGAGGCCCCAGCGCAGGGTCTCGGAAATCTGCACGCTGATGTATTCCGCGATCATCATGGTCTTCCCGCCGCCGAGAATGGCCGGCGTCACGTAGAAACCGAGCGAGAAGATCAGGACGAGGAGGCCGGCCCCGACGAGGCCGGGTATGCTGAGCGGGAAGAAGACGCGCGAAAACGCGAACCAGCGCGAGGCTCCCAACGTCCGGGCCGCCGCGACCAGCCTGGCGTCGATACCTTGCATCGCGGCGAAGAGCGGCAGGATGGCATAGGGCAGCATGTAGTGAACCATGCCGATCACGACGCCGAATTCGTTGCGCACGAGCGTCAGCGGCGTGTCGATCAGCCCGGCACCCATCAGCACGCTGTTGACCACCCCGCGCGGCTGGAGGATCGCGACCCATGCGAAGGCGCGGATCAGGGCGCTGACCCAGAAGCTCGCGACCACGCAGACGAGCAGGAGGCGGCGCTGACGCTCGCCCATGCCGAGCAGGGCATAGGAAACGAGATAGCCGACGACGATGACGATGGCCGTGGTGAGGAGGCAGATTCGCGCCGTGGTCGCGAGCACGCGAAGCACCGCCGGATTGCTGACGAGCTCGACATAGTTGGCGATGCCGGGCGTCGGCGAGGTGAAGCTCAGCGCCAGGACGTTGGCCACCGGCAGGAGATAGAAGATCGACATGAAGGCGCCCGGGACGAGCAGCATGACCCAATAGAGCCTGTCGCCGCTCAGGAGCCCCGGCCTGCTCGGCAGGCCCGCCGCGATGTCGGCAGCGACCGCGCTCATGCCGCCCCCCGTTCCGTCTCGCCCAGAACGACGGGTGCGGCGGGATCGCAAACGGCCCAGACCGGCGCGCCGCGCTGATGCAGATCGAGGTCGACGGCGGGCACGAAGCAGGTCAGCCGGCTGGTCTGACCGTCGCGGCGAATATCGATGTCGACCTCCGCCATCGAGCCGAGATAGGTGATGTCGGCGATCGTGCCGGACCATGCATTGGCCGCCTCGAGCAGCGCATGCGAGACCAGCCTGACGCGCTCGGGACGAAGCGCGATCTCCACCGCATCGCCGACCGGGCGACGCTCCGGCGTCGCGACGGCGAGGTGCAGCGCGCCGGAGACGATGTCGAGCGTCCCGTCTCCGGCGGCCGCGACCCGTCCCGACAGAACGTTGCTCTTGCCGAGAAAGCCGGCGACGAAGGCGGTCCGGGGGCGCTCGTACAGCGTCCGCGGGCCGTCGATCTGCTGAATCGCGCCGTCCTTCAGGATCGCGATGCGATCCGACATGGCGAGCGCTTCGTCCTGATCATGCGTCACATAGATGAATGTGGTGCCGACGCGCCGATGCAGATCCTTCAATTCGCTCTGCAGATCCTTGCGTAGCGATTTGTCGAGCGCGCTCAGGGGCTCGTCGAGCAGCAGCAGTTCGGGCTCGAAGACCAGCGCGCGGGCGAGCGCGACGCGCTGTTGCTGCCCGCCCGAGAGCTCCGACGGCTTGCGGTCGGCGAAGCGGCGAAGCTGCGTCAGGTCGAGCGCGGCCTCGACCTTGGCGTCGGCCGCCGGGCCTTTGAGGCCTCGCGCGCGCAGCGGAAACGCGACGTTGCCGCGCACCGTCAGATGCGGAAACAGGGCATAGCCCTGAAACACCACGCCGAAATCGCGCCGCTCCGGCGGCAGATGCGTGATGTCGCGCCCGTCGAGGAGAAGCTTGCCCTGACTGGGCGCGACGAAACCCGCGATCGCCATGAGCATGGTCGTCTTGCCGGAGCCGGACGGACCGAGGAACGTCATGAACTCGCCCGCCGCCACCGTCAGGTCGGTCGGCCGCAAGGCGATGAAATCGCCGTACTCCTTGCCGACACCGGACAGTTCCAGGCCCCGTTTCATCGATCCTCGCGCAAAAACGCCGTCGACATGAAGCGTCGATCGTGACGGCGTTTACGTTAGGTGGGGCAGGACTGTATTGAAAAACGATTTGATTTGAGAGATTGTTGTTTAGGAAAAATGGACATCATGCATCATTTCTCGGCATCCATGCACTATCTGAGGGCGTTCGAGGCGGTCGCGCGCCTCGGTCTCGTGCGCGCGGCCGCCGCCGAGATGCACATCACCCCAGGTGCGGTCAGCCAGCAGATCCGCGTGCTCGAGGACATCATCGGCGTGAAGCTTTTCGTCCGGGAGCGGAAACGCTTGCGCCTGACGCCGATGGGTGAGGTTTTCCGATCGTCGTCGGCGCGCATTTTCGAGGAGTTGAAGGGCTGTTTCGACTTCATGGCCCAGGGCGCCGAGGACGGCCAACGCAGCATGACGATCTCTGCGCCGCCGGATCTCTCCGTGTTGTGGCTGTCCTCCGCGATCTTCGATTTCACCGATGGCGCGGGCGTGCAATCGCTGCGCATGGTCACGGCGCGGGACATGTCGCAGATCGACTGGCGGTCGGTCGATGTCGCGATCGTCTACGATACCCCGCCCTGGCCGGGATACCGCTGGCGGTCGCTCGGAGATCTGACGCTCAAGCCGGTGTGCAGCCCCATCCTGGTCAACGGCCTGCCCGGTCTCAGGACGACCGCCGATCTTCTGGAACACTGCATCCTGCATGAGGACGAAGGCGGAGAATGGCAGCGCTGGTTCAATGCCGCCGGCATGACCAGAACGCCACCGCGCGCGGCGCATTTCCAGTCCTTTACCGTCGCACTCATGGCAGCGGTGGAAGGGCACGGCGTGGCTCTGGCGAGCACCTTGCTCGCGCATGACTATCTGCGCGCCGGCCGGCTGATCCAGCCGTTCCCGACCGGTATTCCGGCCTCGAAAAGCTACTACTGGGTCTGCCTCGAGAGCCGCAGCGAAGAACTGCTGATCCGACGATTTCTGGAATGGCTCAGCGATCGGGCGCAGCGCGCGATCGCGTGAGGCCGGCCAGCCGCGACCGGCAGCGCAAACGGCGCCGACAGGCAGGGTCCCGACCCTGCCCGACCGCCAGCGCCGGCGATCGCCCGTCAGGCGGCGGCCTGGCCGCGCGGCTCAGGCTGCGCATAGGCCGCACCGAAGCGGTTCGACAGAAACGCGTCCAGCGCGATGTCTTCCTGCCGGACGAAGCCGCGCGCCGGCAGCAGGCCGCCGGCCAGCAGATCGAGCACCGCGCAGATGCCCGACGCCGTGGTCACCTGGATCGCGCTTCTGAGCGTCGCGCCGATCCGGCGGTTGTAGATCTTGTTGGCGTAGGTTTCCTGGATCAGCCGGCCGCCGCGCCAGCCGCTGACGGTGACGAAGATGACGACGACGTCCTGCATCGTCGCCGGCAGTGCGTGTTCGAAGATGTCCTTCAGAACGTCCCGGCGATGGCGCAGGCCCAGATCGTTGAGCAGCGCCTTCATGATCGCGGCATGGCCGGGATACCGGATCGTGCGGTAGTTCAGCGTGCGGACCTTGCCGCTATAGGTCTCGCGCAGGCTGCCGAGCCCGCCGGAGGTGTTGAACGCCTCATAGGTCACCCCATCCAATGAGAACTCGTCGCGCTCTTCCAGCGCCGGCACCTCGACGTTCTGGCCGTCGACGATGGCCTCGCAGGGCTCGCAATACTCGTTGATGACGCCGTCGGTGCTCCAGGTCAGATTGTAGTTCAGGGCGTTGGACGGATATTGCGGCAGAGCGCCGACGCGCAGGCGGATGCTGTCGGTGCTGTCGAAGGAGCCGGCCAGATCGTTGGCGACGATCGAAATGAAGCCGGGGGCCAGGCCGCACTGAGGGATGAACGCGCTGTGCGCGGTCTCGGCCAGCTGCTTGACATGCCGCGTGCTGGCGACGTCCTCGGTCAGGTCGAGGTAATGTATTCCGGCCTCGGCCGCCGCCGCCGCGATACGCGTCGTCAGATAGAACGGGACCGCGCTCAGCACCGCGAATGTTCCGGTCAGAAGCTCTCGCAGGGCGACCGGATCCTGGGCGTCGAGCACCTGCCGAACGACCGCGGCCGACACGTCCAGCGCATCGATCTGCGCTTGCGAGCGATCGACGATCATGACGCGATAGTCTCCCGCATAGGCCAGCATGTCGGCGATCGTCGCGCCGATCTTGCCCGCACCCACCACCACGACGTTTTTCATGATCTCGATGTCCCCTGACCGGATTTTTATGCGCGCCTTATGCGCCGCCGGGTTATCGCCGAAGAGCTATGTCGAATCGAAGCCTGCATTTGGACGAAACGACGGTCTAAATTTGCGCACTACGCCGAATGGGAGCTGCTATTATGACGACCGATGCCGATGATGCGCTGATCACCATCCTGCGCAGCAACGCACGCGCCTCGACAGCCGAGATCGCGCGAAAGCTCGGCGTTTCCCGCACGACGGTCCAGAGCCGCATCGAGCGGCTCGAAAGCCGCGGCGTGATCTCAGGCTATACGGTGCGGCTCTCGGACGAGCATCAGCGCTCGATGGTGCGGGCCCATATCCTGCTGACGACATCCCCGAAGCTGATCGCCAAGGTCGAGGCCGGATTGCGGGCAATTCCCGCCGTCAGGTCGCTGCATTCTGTCAGCGGGAATTTCGACATGATCGCCATCGTCGAGGCTCGCTCCGTCGTCGAACTCGATCGCGTCATCGACCAGATCGGCGCTCTCGACGGCATCGAGCGCACCTCGTCGTCGATCATCTTGTCGACCCGGATCGAACGCTGACGCCAGTCCTCGCGTCGCGCATCGCTGCATTTTCGCGCCGGAATCGCACGGAATCCATACATAACTGAATATGATGTTATTTGACTTATCCTTACGATAGGTTATGTTTATCATTGCCGATGACGGGCGATCGGGCCGAAGCGCAGGGGATCATCATGCGTCGCAGAGATTTTCTCGCGGGCTCGGCCGCTGTCGCCGGCCAGGTCGCGACGGGCCTGCCGCTCCCCGCGATCGCGCAGCCGAGCCGCGTCCTTCGTTTCGTGCCCCAGGCCAATCTCGCCAATCCGGATCCGGTCTGGAGCACCGCGACCATGGCGACGATCAACGGCCTGATGATCTGGGACACGCTTTACGGTGTCGACGGCACGCTGACTCCGCGCCCGCAGATGTGTGCCGGCCATGAGCTGTCGTCGGACGAGCTGACATGGACGTTCACGCTGCGCGAAGGGCTGTTGTTCCACGACAACGTGCCGGTGCGCGCGATCGATTGCGTCACCTCCATCAAGCGCTGGGCCGAACGGCATCCCTTCGGCCAGCTGCTGACGGCACGGCTGAACGAGATCGCCGTTCTCGACGACCGGCGTTTTCAGGTTCGCCTCAAGCGACCGTTTCCGCCCTTGCTCTACGCTTTCGGCGCGGCCGCCTGCTTCATGATGCCCGAACGTGTCGCCTCGTTCCCCTCCAGCAAGCCGATCACGGAGTTCGTCGGCAGCGGCCCTTATGTCTTCATCGCCGACCAGTGGGTTTCGGGCATCAAATCCGAATATGCCAGGTTCGACAGATACGTTCCGCGGCAGGAGGCTCCCGACTTCTATTCGGGCGGCAAGGTCGTCCATTTCGATCGCGTGCACTGGTCGGTTCAGCCGGATGCAGGCACGGCGACGGCGGCGTTGAGCCGCGGAGAGGTCGACTGGGTCGAGCAGCCCTTGCTCGATCTCGTGCCTTCGATGCGCAAGACGAAAGGCGTGAAGGTCCAGAACATCGATCCGATGGGGACCGTCTATATGCTGGTCTTCAACCAGCTGCAGGCGCCGTTCAACAACGAGAAGCTGCGGCGCGCGATTCTGGCGGCGGTCGACCAGTCGGACTTCGTCCAGTCGATCGTCGGCGACGAGAAGGAGCTCGGCCGCACGGGCGTCGGCTTCTTCCCGATCGGCTCGCCCTCGGCCTCGGGCGTCGGCATGGAAGCGCTGACGACCCCGCGCAGCCTCGACAGAGCCAGGCAGCTCGTCGCGGAATCAGGATATCGTGGCGAGAAGATCGTCCTGATGGAGCCGGGCGATGTCGCCGGCCTGAGCGCCGTTTCGCAGGTCGCGGCCGATCTGTTCAAGCGGCTCGGCCTCAATGTGCAGGCGGAGACGATGGACTTGGCCACCATGGTCGCACGCCGCAACAAGAAGGAGCCGGTCGAGCAGGGCGGCTGGAGCTGCCTGCCGGTCCAGTGGAGCGGGCTGCCCATCGCCAATCCGCTGAGCATTCCGCTCGGCGCCAACGGGCCGAACGGGTGGATCGGGTGGCCGACATCGACCGAACGCGACGCGCTCCGGGTCAAGTGGCTCGAAGCGGGCTCCGATGCCGACAAGAAGCGGATCGCCGAGGAGGTCCAACGCGAGGCGTTCCAGTCGGTGCCCTTCGTTCCCGTCGGCCAGTATTTCCAGCCGGCGGCCTTCAGGGACAATCTTACCGGCTTTGTCCGCTCGCCATTCTCGGTTTTCTGGGGCGTCCGCCGGATTTGACGGACCATTCCGTGCCACTGGGCCGAAGCCGCGGCAGTCTCCGTGCGGACGAGCGCGCCGGCCAGGACTGCCATCAGAATGATATCGGTTGGACGAAAACTCATCCGATAAAGGTGAGGTCGCGGACTGACCGGCAAGGGCCGCGCGCCGGATACGCTTGACGACGCCTTGCCGCAGTCGCTCTAGACCATGGTCGTCAGGACCCGCTGATCGATAGCGGACGGTCATGCGGCGGCCGATGGCAAGGGCGCCGATCCAGCGAGTTCGACCAAGATCGGCTTCCCTTGTGCGGACAAGCGGCTCCCTTGACACCTCTCGTGCAACAATGTGCGCATGGCAGCCGGATTCCCGGTTCTCGAAAGCCTTTCCGGCATGATCATCCGCCAACTGGTCTATCTCGATGCTCTGGCGCGTGAGCGCCATTTCCGCAAGGCGGCGGAGCATTGCCACGTCTCGCAGCCGACATTGTCTGCCGCCATCGCACAGCTGGAGGAGGAACTCGGTGTCCTGATCGTCGAGCGCGCTCGTCGGTTCGAGCGATTCACCAAGGAAGGCGAGATCGTGCTGGCCCATGCCCGCCGCATTCTCGCGGAAGCCGACCTGATGAAGGAATCCATCGCCGAATTACGGGAGGGCGTCAGCGGGCGCATCAGGCTCGGGGCCATCCCGACGGCGCTGCCGATGATCGCTCACATCACCGCGCCGTTCTCGTCGCGCTATCCGGCGGTCTCCCTCACCGTCCTGTCATTGACCTCTTCGGAGATCCAGACCCGCATCGACAATTTCGAGCTCGATGTCGGCCTGACCTATCTCGACAACGAACCGCTCGATGGCGTCGTCTCCAAGCCGATCTATCAGGAATCATACGTGTTGCTGACGCGCGAGGACGGGCCGCATGGCGGTCGCGACTCGATCACCTGGGCCGAGGCCGCCGAATTGAAGCTCTGCCTGCTGACCTCGGACATGCAGAACCGGCGCATCATCGACGGCATCTTCCGCTCGGTCGGGCAGGCGCCCCGCCCGGCGATCGAGACCAACTCGATCTTCAACCTGTGCTCCCATGCCGGCATCCAGGGCGTCTCCAGCATCGTCTCGCTGCAACTGCTCGAATTCTTCGGCGTCCCGCTCGGCACCAAGGCACTGTCGCTCGTCGAACCGGAGGCGCAGCGCACGATCGGGCTCATCGTCGCCGACCGTCAGCCCTTCGCGCCGCTGGCGCGCAACCTCCTGATGATGTCGCGGGCCGTCGGCGAGGCAGTGCTGCCGCGCCGGCCGATCGTGCGATAGCCGCGGTCTATCTATTCGCGAGCCGGCGCGCAGTCTGCGATGCATTGAGCCCCAATAAGCTAAGGCTATCGCCCTTGTCTCGACGGCGGCGAGCAGACAGAACGCCAAATGCGTCATTATGATAGTTCAAAACTATCATATGGTTGGAATAAACAATTTGAATTCCTCTTATTCTTGCGTCCCACTCGGGCCAAGCGAACGTCGGGAGAACCGCGTCGGATGGAGGAATAATGGCCGCATACCCCGCCTGGGACGAGGACGAAGCGCGCTCGATCGTCGCCGGCCTCGCGCATCTCGAGGGTGCGACGCTGCCGATCCTGCACGCGCTGCAGGAGGAGTTCGGCTATGTCGATGCGACGGCCGTTCCGCTGATCGCCGAAGCGCTGAACCTGTCCCGCGCCGAAATCCATGGCGCGATCTCGTTCTATCATGATTTCAGGAGCGCTCCGCCGCCGCGCCGCGTGGTCAAGCTCTGCCGCGCCGAGGCCTGCCAGGCACTCGGCTGCGAGACGCTTGTCGAGGACTTGGCGCGCGACCACGGCATCGCGCTCGATGGCCACGGCTCGGCAAAGGATGTCGCGGTCGAGACGGTCTACTGCCTCGGCAACTGTGCGCTCGGCCCTTCGGCTCTGGTCGATGGCGAGCTGTTCGGGCGGCTCGACGCCGGACGGCTCGCCGCACTCTGCGGGGTCGCAGGAGCGTCCGCATGAGCGACGCGGTCCGCATCTTCGTGCCGATCGACGCCGCCGCCCTGTCGGTCGGCGCCGACGCCGTGGCGCAGGCGATCATCCGGGAAGCGCGCGAGCGTGGTCTCGCGATCGATCTCGTCCGCAACGGCTCGCGCGGCATGCTCTGGCTGGAGCCGCTGGTCGAGGTCGAGACTCACGCCGGGCGGATCGCCTATGGGCCGGTGGCTGCGCGCGATGTCGCGGACCTGTTCGAGGCCGGTTTCCAGGACGGCGGCAGCCATGCCCTGCGCCTCGGCAAGACCGACGAGCTCGACTGGATGAAGCGCCAGCAGCGCCTCACCTTCGAGCGTGTCGGGATCACCGATCCGCTCTCGCTCGCCGACTACCGCGCCCATGGCGGTCTCGCCGGCTTGCAGGCCGCGTTGAGCCTGTCGCCGGTCGAGATCGTCGAGGCGGTCAAGGCCTCCGGCCTGCGCGGGCGCGGCGGCGCCGGCTTCCCGACGGGGATCAAGTGGAAGACCGTGCACGACGCGGTCGCCGCGCAGAAATACATCGTCTGCAACGCCGACGAGGGCGACAGCGGCACCTTCGCCGACCGCATGCTGATGGAGGGCGACCCCTTCCTGCTGATCGAAGGCATGGCGATCGCCGCCGTCGCCGTCGGCGCGACGCGCGGCTACATGTATCTGCGCTCGGAATACCCGCATGCCCACAAGGCGCTGTCGCGGGCGATCCTCAAGGCCGAGAACGCCGGCATCCTCGGCGACGACGTACTCGGCTCCGGCCATGCCTTCCATCTCGAGGTGCGGCTCGGCGCCGGCGCCTATATCTGCGGCGAGGAGACCTCGCTGCTCGAAAGCCTGGAAGGCAAGCGCGCCATCGTTCGCGCCAAGCCGCCGATCCCGGCGCTGCAGGGCCTGTTCGGCAAGCCGACCATCGTCAACAACGTGCTCTCCTTCGCCGCCGTGCCCTGGATCATGACCCATGGCGCGCAGGCCTATGCGGATTACGGCATGGGCCGCTCGCGCGGCACGCTGCCGGTGCAGCTCGGCGGCAACATCCGCCGCGGCGGGCTGGTCGAGCTCGCCTTCGGCATCAGCTTGCGCGAGATCATCGAGGATCTCGGCGGCGGCACATTGTCGGGCCGGCCGATCCGGGCCGTCCAGGTCGGCGGTCCGCTCGGGGCCTATCTCACGGCGGGACAGCTCGACGTCCCGATGGACTACGAGGCGCTCGCCGCGATGAAGGCGATGCTCGGCCATGGCGGCATCGTCGTCTTCGACGACAGCGTCGACATGGCGCGGCAGGCCCGCTTCGCCTTCGAGTTCTGCGCCAAGGAGAGCTGCGGCAAGTGCACGCCCTGCCGCATCGGCGCGACGCGCGGCGTCGAGACGATGGACAGGATCATCGCCGACATCGAGCGGCCCAAGAACATCGCGGTCCTTCGCGACCTCTCCAAGCTGATGACCGACGCCTCGCTCTGCGCCATGGGCGGCCTGACGCCGATGCCGGTGCTGAGCGCGCTGAACCATTTTTCCGAGGATTTCGACCGGCCGGTGCCGCCAGCCAAGTCTCCACGACCGGAGACCGGCTGGCCGATGGCCGCCGAATGAGGATTGAGCGATGAGCCTGATCAAGGAGATCGATTTCGGTACGCCGATCCGCGTCTCGGAAAAGACCGTGACGCTGTCGATCGACGGCATGAGCGTCACGGTTCCGGCCGGCACCTCGGTCATGGCCGCCGCGATGTCGCTCGGCACCAAGATCCCGAAACTCTGCGCCACGGATTCGCTCGAGCCTTTCGGCTCCTGCCGGCTCTGCCTCGTCGAGATCGAGGGCAGGCGGGGCACGCCGGCCTCCTGCACCACGCCGGCCGAGGACGGCATGGTCGTGCGCACGCAGAGCGAGAACCTCGCCGGCCTGCGCAAGGGCGTGATGGAGCTCTACATCTCCGATCATCCGCTCGACTGCCTGACCTGCTCGGCCAATGGCGACTGCGAATTGCAGGACATGGCCGGCGCGGTTGGCCTGCGCGAGGTCCGCTACGGCTATGAGGGCGAGAACCACGTCTTCGCCAAGACGGCGGCCGGTCTCGCCAACGAGAACTGGCTCGGCAAGGACGCATCGAACCCTTATTTCACCTACGATCCGACCAAATGCATCGTCTGCAACCGCTGCGTCCGCGCCTGCGAGGAGGTTCAGGGCACCTTCGCGCTGACGATCACCGGGCGCGGCTTCGAGTCCCGCGTCGCGGCCGGCCCGACCGATTTCCTCGGCTCCGAATGCGTCTCCTGCGGCGCCTGCGTCCAGGCCTGCCCGACGGCGACGCTGATGGAGACATCCGTCATCCAGATGGGCCAGCCCGAGCACTCCAAGGTGACGACCTGCGCCTATTGCGGCGTCGGCTGCTCGTTTAAGGCCGAGATGCAGGGCGACAAGGTCGTCCGCATGGTGCCCTACAAGGACGGCAAGGCCAATGAAGGCCATTCCTGCGTCAAGGGCCGCTTCGCCTGGGGCTACGCCACCCATACCGACCGCATCACGAGGCCGATGATCCGGGCGAAGATCACCGATCCCTGGCGCGAGGTCTCCTGGGAGGAGGCGATCGGCCATGCGGCCAGCGAGTTCAAGCGCATCCAGGGCCAGTACGGCCGCGAGTCGCTCGGAGCCATCACCTCCTCACGCTGCACCAATGAGGAGGTCTTCCTCGTCCAGAAGCTGGTCCGCGCCGGCTTCGGCAACAACAATGTCGATACCTGCGCCCGCGTCTGCCATTCGCCGACCGGCTATGGCCTGAAGACGACGCTCGGCACCTCGGCCGGCACGCAGGATTTCAAGTCGGTCGCCAAGGCCGACGTCATCCTCGTCATCGGCGCCAACCCGACCGACGGCCACCCCGTCTTCGCCTCGCGCATGAAGAAGCGCATCCGCCAGGGCGCGAAGCTGATCGTCGCCGATCCGCGCCGGATCGACATGGTCAAGTCGCCCCATATCAAGGCCGAGCACCATCTCCAGCTCCTGCCCGGCACCAATGTCGCGCTGATCAACGCGATCGCCCATGTCGTCGTGACGGAAGGGCTGATCGACGAGGATTATGTCCGCGAGCGCTGCGACCTCGCCGATTTCGAGATCTGGGCCCGTTTCATCGCGCAGGAGGTCAACTCGCCCGAGGCGAGCGAGGAGTTCACCGGCGTGCCGGCCGTCGAGGTCAGGGCCGCCGCGCGGCTCTACGCCAATGCCGGCAACGGCGCGATCTTCTATGGGCTCGGCGTCACCGAGCACAGCCAGGGCTCGACCATGGTGATGGGCATGGCCAACCTCGCCATGGCGACCGGCAATATCGGCCGCGACGGCGTCGGCATCAATCCGCTGCGCGGGCAGAACAACGTCCAGGGCGCCTGCGACATGGGCTCCTTCCCGCACGAGTTCACCGGCTACCGCCATGTCTCGGACGACGCAACGCGGCAGATCTTCGAGATGATGTGGGGCGTGACGCTCGATCTGGAGCCCGGCCTGCGCATTCCCAACATGCTGGACGAGGCGGTCGGCGGCACCTTCAAGGCGCTCTATGTCCAGGGCGAGGACATCGCCCAGTCCGACCCCAACACCCAGCACGTCACCGCCGGCCTCTCGGCGATGGAATGCGTCGTCGTGCAGGACCTGTTCCTGAACGAGACCGCGAAATACGCCCATGTCTTCCTGCCGGGCTCGTCCTTCCTGGAGAAGGACGGCACCTTCACCAATGCCGAGCGCCGCATCAACCGCGTCCGGCAGGTCATGGCGCCGCTTTCCGGCAAGGCCGAATGGCAGGTCACGATCGATTTCGCCCGGGCGCTCGGCTACGAGATGGCCTATGCCCATCCCTCCGAGATCATGGACGAGATCGCGCGGCTGACGCCGAGCTTCGCCGGGGTCAGCTACGACAAGCTCGACAGGCTCGGCTCGGTGCAGTGGCCCTGCAACGACAAGGCCCCGACCGGCACGCCGCTGATGCATGTCGACCGCTTCGTGCGCGGCAAGGGCAAGTTCATGATCACCGAGTTCGTGCCGACGGAGGAGCGGACCGGCGCGCGCTTCCCGCTGATCCTGACGACGGGCCGCATCCTCTCGCAATACAATGTCGGTGCGCAGACCCGCCGCACCGCGAACTCCGCCTGGCATGACGAAGACGTGCTCGAGATCCACCCCTTCGACGCCGAGAACCGAGGCGTCAAGACCGGCGATCTCGTCGCGCTCGCCAGCCGCTCGGGCGACATCTCGCTGCGCGCGGAGGTGTCGGAGCGGATGCAGCCGGGCGTGGTCTACACCACCTTCCACCACGCCGAGACCGGCGCGAACGTCATCACCACCGACTATTCCGACTGGGCGACGAACTGCCCGGAATACAAGGTCACGGCGGTCGAGGTCCGGCGGACGAACTATTATTCGCAATGGCAGGAGCGCAACCGCGAGGAGGACGTCAGCCTGCGCAAGATCGCCGGCCGGGACGCGGGGAGGCTGCCCGATGCGGCGGAGTAGCCGATCCCGCGAGAGCATCCCCGCCCAGCCGCCGGCCTCGCAGGCGGTTTCGGTTGCGCCGCTGCGTTTCGCCTCGCCCACCCCCGGCTCGGGCATGGCCGAGGTCGCGGTCGAGGCCCCGGTCAGCATCGTCTACGGCAACCAGCCCTATGCCGTGATGATGGCGACGCCATCCGACCTCGAGGACTTCGTCACCGGCTTCAGCCTGACCGAGGGCATCGTCCGCGGCGCTGCCGAAATTCGCGGGATCGCGGTGTCGCCGCAGCGCGACGGCATCGTCGTCACGGTCGATCTGGAGCCCGGCCGCTTCCGCGAGCATCTGGCGCGGCGGCGCAACCTCTCGGGCCGGACCTCCTGCGGGCTCTGCGGCGTCGAGACGCTGGCAGAGATGCCGATGGCCGCCGGCGGTTCGCGTGCGCAGGCCCCGATCGGGCCGGGTGCGATCGCGGCCGCCTTGTCGGCGCTCGACCGGCACCAGCCCCTGCACCGCCTGACCCGCTCCGTCCACGCCGCCGTCTGGTGCGACGCTCAAGGGACGATCCTCGCCGCCCGCGAGGATGTCGGCCGGCACAATGCGCTCGACAAGCTGATCGGCGCGCGTCTGCGCGCCGGCCATGAAGCGAAGGACGGCTTCGTGCTCGTCACCAGCCGGGCCTCGTTCGAGATGGTCGAAAAGGCTGCGATCTTCGGCGCGGGTGCGCTGGTCTCGATCTCGGCACCGACATCGCTCGCGATCGAGCGCGCCACGGCGCTCGGGCTCACGCTCGTCTGCGTCGCCCGCGACGATGCCTGCATCGTGTTTACGGGGGCTCTCGCATCGGAACTGGAAACCGAGACGCGATGATGCAGCCTGAGCCGACACCTCACGATCCCGATCTTCACAAGGCCCGGCAGCGCGAGAAGCTCGCGCGCATGGCGGGCCAGATCGCCGACTTCTTCAAATCCTATCCCGACGACCAGGCGGTTCCCGCCATCGCGGAGCACATCAACCAGTTCTGGAGCCGGCGCATGCGCGCGGATTTTCTCTCCGCGTTCGACGCCGGTTCCGACGATATCCAGCCCCTTGTGCGAGCAGCCTTGCCGGCGATCAGGCCGGTTCGGGGCGGATAGCGTTAAGAGCGCGCAACCCGGCGTGGGTGGCGCAACAAGCGTTTTCAACGAGCCGGGAGCAACCCGGCCCGATCTGTCGAGCATTGGGGAAGAGGGAACAGACATGACGATCGCACAGGATATCGGCTCGATCGGCGGCAGCCCGGGGCTGTTCGACCGTGAACGCATCATCGCCAAGGCAGGTTTCAATCGCTGGCTGGTGCCGCCGGCCGCGCTGTGCATCCATCTGTGCATCGGCATGGCCTATGGCTTCTCGGTGTTCTGGCTGCCGCTGAGCCAGGCGATCGGCATCACCCGGCCGGTGGCCTGCGCGGCCGACGCCGGCCTGATGACCTCGCTCTTCACCACGGCCTGCGACTGGAAGGTCGCCGATCTCGGCTGGATGTACACGCTGTTCTTCGTCTTCCTCGGCTCGTCGGCCGCGATCTGGGGCGGCTGGCTCGAACGCGTCGGCCCGCGCCGCGCAGCCTTCGTCTCGACCCTGTGCTGGTGCGGCGGCCTGCTGATCTCTGCCTTCGGCATCTATTCGCACCAGCTCTGGCTGATGTGGCTGGGTTCGGGCGTGATCGGCGGCATCGGTCTGGGCCTGGGCTACATCTCGCCGGTCTCGACGCTGGTGAAGTGGTTCCCCGACCGGCGCGGCATGGCCACCGGCATGGCGATCATGGGGTTTGGCGGCGGCGCAATGATCGGCTCGCCCCTGGCCGACATCCTGATGAACTATTTCAAGACCGCGAACTCGGTCGGCGTCTGGCAGACCTTCGTGGTGATGGCCGGCATCTATTTCGTCTTCATGATGGCCGGCGCCTTCGGCTACCGCATCCCGCCGGCCGGCTGGCGTCCGGAGGGCTGGACCCCGCCGGCGACCCAGAACGCGATGATCACCTCCGGCCATGTCCATCTCAAGGACGCGCACAAGACGCCGCAGTTCTGGCTGATCTGGGCCGTGCTCTGCCTCAACGTCTCGGCCGGCATCGGCGTGCTCGGCATGGCCTCGCCGATGCTGCAGGAGATCTTCGCCGGCAAGCTGATCGGCCGGCCGGACGTCGCGTTCGCCGCGCTCGATGCCGACCAGAAGCGCCAGATCGCCACGATCGCGGCGGCCTTCGTCGGGCTGCTCTCGCTGTTCAACATCGTCGGCCGCTTCTTCTGGGCTTCGCTGTCGGACAAGCTCGGCCGCAAGTTGACCTACGCCACCTTCTTCGGGCTCGGCGTGATGATGTACGGGCTGTCGCCCTGGGCGGCGAGCATCGGCTCGCTGGCGCTCTTCGTCGCCTTCTTCTGCATCATCCTCTCGATGTATGGCGGCGGCTTCGCCACCGTGCCGGCCTATCTCGCCGACATGTTCGGCACGCAGTTCGTCGGCGCGATCCATGGTCGCCTGCTGACGGCCTGGTCGACGGCCGGCATCGTCGGCCCGGTCGTGGTCAACTACATCCGCGAGGCGCAGATCGCAGCCGGCGTGCCGCGCGCGCAGGTCTATGACCGGACGATGTACATCCTGGCCGGCATGCTCGTGGTGGGCTTCGTCGCCAACCTGCTCGTGCGTCCGGTCGTCGCGAAATGGTTCATGAAGGATGCGGAAGTCGCCGCTCTTCAGGCAAAGACAGCGTCCGCGAGCTCGTCGGTGCAGTACGGCTCCTTCGGCATCGGCAAGGGTGGCTTCGACGCGACCGCTCTGCTTGCTTGGGCCGTGGTGGGCCTTCCTCTGGCCTGGGGCGTCTGGATCACGCTGACGAAATCCCTCGCTCTCTTCCGCTGACAGCGGCGGGCGGGTTCGTGTACCCGGCACAAACCCGCAATGCGCCGACGGGCCAGCCTCGGGACTGGCCTGCTGCCGCTGAACGGCTCTATTCCAGCCAGTCGGTGACGAAGCGCGGACTCTCATGGATGTCCGTCGCTTCGAGCCGGCCGGGGCCGAGATTGACGAATTTGTGCGGCACGCCGGCCGGGACGACGAGGATTTGGCCCGCACCGGCCTCGATCGTCTCCTCGCCGATCGTATAGAGCCCGCGCCCGGCCCGGATGACGAAGGTCTCGGCATAGGGATGGCTGTGCAGCCGGGGGCCGTCGCCGATCTCGTCCGTGCTGACGAAGATCAGCGAGATGCCGGCGCCATGGCCAGCACCTTCGAGTTCGCCGCGCCAACGCCCGGGCTCCTGCGCCCAGCTGCCCGGCTCGATCACGCGTCCCGCCATCACCTGTTCTCTCCGAACGCCGCTCGTGCCGTCACGCCTCGCGGCGATCCGAGTTGGCATCGGCGCGTTCCGGCGCTACCTGTGCCGGGATCGCGACCCCGGTCGCGCCAAGAACCCACATCTCCCAGAGCCGCATCATGACCGCAACCCTGCCCGACCGCCTCTCCGTCAATCCCGACAGCCCGCATTACGACGGCGATGTGCTGGCACAGGAGATCGGCATCCGCTTCAAGGGCGTCGAGAAGACCAATGTCGAGGAGTATTGCGTCTCCGAAGGCTGGATCAAGGTCGCCGCCGGCGCCGCCAAGGACCGCTTCGGCCGGCCGATGACGATCACGCTCAAGGGCGCGGTCGAGCCCTATGTCAAAGGCCGCGCCGGCGAGGGCTGACGGCTTTCGCCATCTACCCCCGCGAGGAGGCGCGCGTCAGTTCGAGCGCTTCGTCAGCGAGATCGCATAGGTCATCGAGCGAATCTCGAACATCGGGTCCTTCGCTGGCCCGGCGATGCCTTCGGGCAGGTGGACCACCGGATCGAAGGTGTTGGCGTCGCAGGTCGCCGCCGGCTCGAGCGCGCTGATCGCCAGCGTGCCGAGCTTCACCGTCTTGCGCTTGTCCTCGGGCCAGTTCTGGGTGACGTCGTCGAGCGGGTCGCCGGGCTCGGCGAGGATCGCGACGAGGTCGAAGCTCGCCGGGCCCTTGGCCAGCCGCTCGGTCAGCTCGGGCGCGTAGAAGCTGTCCGGCTTGGCCTTGAGCTCGTCGTCGGTGAGGCCGAGCTGGCCGGCGGCGGCGACGAATTTCAGCCGCGCGACCGTCGCCTTGCCGGCAGCGTCGGTCAGGGTGAAGGCGTGCGCGCCCCAGTAATCGACGCCGGCGAAGCTCGCCGGCACCGGCCGCGCGTTCAGCCAGGCCGCCTGGCGCGTCACCTCCGGATTGGCGTCGACGAAGGCCTTGATCTTGTCGGCGTCGGGCTTGCCGTCGGCACCCGGCAGGCGGACCTTGATGTTCTGCAGCAGCTGCTCTGGCGTCTTGGCGCCGAAGACCGGCGCCGAGATGAAGACGAAGACCAGCTCGCCGGCGGGATCGGCCATGCGCATGGCGAAGCCGCGCGTCACGGGCTTGGCCTTGTCGGAGACGTTCGGGTTGCTGCCGCCCATCGAGAAGCGGGCGACAACCGGCACCGCCTTGGCGAATTGCGGCGCCTTCGACAGGCTCTTCGCCTCGGCCGTCGGCGTGAATCCGCCCTTGACGCAGACGCCCTTGGCGCCGCTGGCGCGGACCTTGGCGTGGTTGCCGCCGATCGCGTACTGGCTGTCGACGATCGCCTGCGGATCGGCCTGCTGGGCGAGCGCCGGCATGGCGGCGGCGGCGATGACGGCGGCGGCAAGACCTTGCGCGAAAATGGCTTTCATCGTCGACTCCCTCCCGGAAACGGCCAGCGGCCTGTTTTTCTTTGGACAAAGGCTAACCTTGCGGCAGATCACGCTCAAAGCACGGCTGCGTGAGACCGCGCGGTTTTCCTGCCCTCAGCCGAGTGCCTTGTAGAAGAAGGTCGAGCCGCAATCGGCGCCGTCCGGCATCAGGGCGAAGCGGGGGATCGTGCCGAGCTCGGTCCAGCCGAGGCGGGCGTAGAGGCGTCGGGCCGCGCCGTGCTCGTCGGTGTCGAGCACCAGCAGCGTCCGCCCGGCCTCGCGCGCGGCCTGCTCGGCCGCCTGCATCAGCGCCTCGCCGAGCCCCCGCCGGCGCGCACGGGAATGCACCAGCACCTTGGCGATCTCGGCCCGGTGCGGCTGGTTCGGCTTGCCGATCAGCTGCAGCTGCGCCGTGCCGACGATCTCGCCATCCCGCCGCGCCGCGAACAGGATCGTGCGGCCGGCCTCGACCTCGGCGACGACGCCCTCCCAGAACGCCGTGTAGTCGGCCTGCCTGTTCCAGGCCATGAAGCCGACCGAGGCGCCGTTGGCGACGCAGTCGGCCAGCACGGCGGCGAGCGCCGGGACGGCCGCGCGCGCGGCGGGCGTGGACAGGATGTCGATCGCGATCTCGGCCAACTCTATCATCTCCCTCAATTCATCGGCAGGCGTTCGTCGCGCGTCAGCACGACCGCATAGCGGGCCGGCTCGCGTCCGGGATTGTGATAGGCGATCGGCCCATCGAGCCGCATCTGCAGACAGTCGCCGGCGGCGAGGCGATGCTCCGTGCCGTCGAGCGTCACGGTCATCTCGCCTGCGAGCAGCCAGACCTGCTGGTCGAGCCGCTGCTCGGCCCGAGGCGCCTCCAGCCACACCCGGGCGCCCGGCGGCATCTCGACCTCGACGATCTCGAACTGCGAAGTGGTGCCGGGAGGCGTCACGTTGCGGCGGACATAACCGCTGCCGGGATCGATCCAGACCGGCTGGTCGGCATGGCGGGCGAGCGGCGTGCCGTCGCCCGGTCGCTCGTCCCGGAACAGCGCCGAGAGGAAGACGCCGAGCCCGGCGCAGAGCCGGTCGAGCAGCGCCGCGGTTGGGCTCGATTCGGCCCGCTCGACCCGCGAGATCATCGCGCGGCTGACGCCGGAGCGCTCCGCCAGCGCGTCGAGCGTCAGGCTGTGCTGCTTTCGAAGCGCCTTGATCCGGGCTCCGAGCCGCCGGTCGAGGCCATCGCTGCCGATCGATTCCATCACCGGGATCGTATTCCAATATAGTGGAATTTCAAGCCGCCAATTCGCAGCAGAGCGTGATCGTGGCGAACGCTCCCGTGACCGCGCGTGAACGCGGACTTTACTACGATGCGAACTATCGCGGCCGAAATGGCGATCGGGCCGGGATGTTTGCGGAATCGAGACGGTTTTGCGGTCTCATCACCGTCAAACGACGTCCTCAGGGCGCGGGTCGCAGGGGAAACGACCATGAATCGCGGATTGGAATGGCTTGGGCGTTCCGTCGTCGCCTTCATCACGCGGGACCGCCGCGACCGGCTCGATGCGGCTCCGGTCGATGCCAAGGCGCTGGCGAGACTGAAGGCCGCACTCAGGCCCGGTGACGTGCTGCTCGTCGAGGGCGGCATGAAGGTTTCGACCGCGATCAAGTACCTGACGCAATCGACCTGGTCGCATGCGGCGCTCTATGTCGGCGACACCGGCCACTACGACGAGGACGGCGAGCCGCTGGTCCTGGCCGAGGTCGAGATGGATGTCGGCTGCGTGCTCTCGCCCCTGTCGAAATACGGCGCCTTCGGCACGCGCATCTGCCGGCCGCAGGGGCTCGACGCCGAAGGGCGCGACATCGTCGTCGAGCACGCGCTCGGTCGGCTCGGCACCCGGTACGACCTCAAGAACATTCTCGACCTGCTGCGCTGGCTGGTGCCTTTGCCCTGGGTGCCTTCGCGCTGGCGCCGGCGCATGATCTCGATCGGTTCGGGCGATCCGACGCGGGCGATCTGCTCGACCATGATCGCCCAGGCCTTCGAGGCGGCGCGCTACCCCGTCCTGCCCACGGTCGAATATGCCCGGGCCATGGACGAGGAGGATGTCGAGGAGATCCTGCACATCCGCCATCACTCGCTCTACATGCCGCGCGATTTCGACATCTCGCCCTATTTCGCCGTGGTCAAGCCGACACTGGAGGCCGGTTTCGACTACAAGGCGCTGAATTGGGCCGAGGCCCAGCCGGAACCGCGGCAGGCCAATCTGCGCGAGACGGTGTCGTCGCTCGCCTTCACCGCTTCACGACCGGCATGAGCAGCGCCGTCGGCCGCTTGTCGGGCGTGCACATGTCGTTGCCGCGCGGCCTGACGCCGAAATAGAGACCGGCCGCGTCGAGCGCGAGCAGGTCGTGGTCCTCGCCGCATTGCCTGATTGGCTTCCAGTTGGCGCAGCCCGTCTCGGAAACGTCGATCTCGATATCCCGCTTCAGGCCGCAGCCGGCGAAACCGAAGGCCGTGGCGATCTGCGCCTCGGCCGTGAGCAGCGTCACGAGCTTGGCGTCGTAGCCGAAGATGGCCTCATGGGCGCCTTCGGGCTTCGTCAGCGCAGCCCCGATCCGATAGGGGCCGAGCGTCCGGAACCGGAAGGTCTTCTGCTTCATCTCCGGATCGAGCGCATGGACGAAGGTCAGCGCCCAGCGCCCGTTCTCAAAGGTGAACGAGCGCGTGCCATAGCCGCCATACCACGGCTCCGGGGCCGTGCTCTCGAAAGTACCGGACAGGTTCTGCAGGGTCTCGCGCCCGGCAAAGCCGTCCGCGGCCGGGCTGGCGGTGACGACGAGGGCGCCGAGCACGGCGGCAACAATGGTTGCGGCGAGGATTTTCAACATGGAGGTCTCCTGCGACGGATTGCGGGAACACGGTGTGCTTCCACTGCAATGACGTCCGGGCAGGTGCGATTTCGACATGTCCGCCGCCGCCGAGGTTCGCGCTTCGTCTTGGCGGGCGTGCGCATCGCTGCTATGGCGCGCGCCATGGGCACGCAAAGTTTCGACAACATCCGCAATTTCTCGATCGTGGCGCATATCGACCACGGCAAATCCACGCTCGCCGACCGGCTGATCCAGCAGACCGGCACGGTCGCGGCGCGCGACATGAGCGACCAGATCCTCGACTCGATGGATATCGAGAAGGAACGCGGCATCACCATCAAGGCGCAGACCGTGCGGCTGGACTATCGCGCGCAGGACGGCAAGGACTACGTCCTGAACCTGATGGACACGCCCGGCCACGTCGACTTCGCCTATGAGGTCTCGCGTTCGCTGGCCGCCTGCGAGGGCTCGCTGCTGGTGGTCGACGCCTCGCAAGGAGTCGAGGCGCAGACGCTGGCCAACGTCTACCAGGCGCTCGACGCCAACCACGAGATCGTCACCGTCCTCAACAAGATCGACCTGCCGGCGGCCGAACCCGAGCGCATCAAGCAGCAGATCGAGGACGTGATCGGGCTCGACGCCTCCGAGGCCGTGCCGATCTCGGCCAAGACCGGCCTGAATATCGAGGGCGTGCTGGAGGCAATCGTCCAGAAGCTCCCCGCGCCGAAGGGCGACAGGGAGGCAGCCCTGAAGTGCCTGCTGGTCGACTCGTGGTACGACGCCTATCTCGGCGTCGTCGTGCTGGTGCGCGTCATCGACGGCGTGCTCAAGAAGGGCATGACCATCAAGATGATGAGGGCCAACGCCTCCTATGGCGTCGACCGCGTCGGCGTCTTCAAGCCCAAGATGCTCGAGGTCAAGGAACTCGGCCCCGGCGAGGTCGGCTTCTTCACCGCTTCGATCAAGGAGGTCGCCGACACCGCCGTCGGCGACACCATCACCGACGACAAGCGCCCGACCACGCAGGCGCTGCCGGGCTTCAAGCCGGTGCAGCCGGTGGTGTTCTGCGGCATCTTCCCGGTCGACGCCGCCGATTTCGAGATGCTGCGCGCCGCGATGAGCCGGCTGCGGCTGAACGATGCGAGCTTCTCCTACGAGATGGAGACCTCGGCCGCGCTCGGCTTCGGCTTCCGCTGCGGCTTTCTCGGCCTGCTGCATCTGGAGATCATCCAGGAGCGGCTGGAGCGCGAGTTCAACCTCAACCTGATCTCGACCGCGCCGTCCGTGGTCTATCACCTCAAGCTGCGCGACGGCTCGCTGCTCGAACTGCACAACCCCGCCGACATGCCCGATCCGATGAAGATCGAGTTCATCGAGGAGCCCTGGATCAAGGCGACGATCTTCACGCCCGACGAGTATCTCGGCTCGGTGCTGAAGCTCTGCCAGGACCGCCGCGGCGTCCAGACCGACCTCAGCTATGTCGGCTCGCGCGCCAAGGTGGTCTACGACCTGCCGCTGAACGAGGTGGTGTTCGACTTCTACGACCGGCTGAAATCGATCTCGAAGGGCTACGCCTCCTTCGACTACGCCATCACCGATTATCGCGAGGGCGACCTCGTGCGCATGTCGATCCTGGTCAATGCCGAACCGGTCGACGCGCTCTCGATGCTGGTCCATCGCTCGCGCGCCGACGCTCGGGGACGCGCGATGTGCGAGAAGCTCAAGGACCTGATCCCGCCGCACATGTTCCAGATTCCCGTCCAGGCGGCGATCGGCGGCAAGATCATCGCCCGCGAGACCATCCGGGCGCTGCGCAAGGACGTGACCGCCAAGTGCTACGGCGGCGACGCGACGCGCAAGCGCAAGCTTCTGGAGAAGCAGAAGGAAGGCAAGAAGAAGATGCGGCAGTTCGGCAAGGTCGAGATTCCGCAGGAAGCCTTCATCGCCGCGCTGAAGATGGACAGCTGAGCCGGCGCGGCCGGTCGCCTCCCCGCTTCGTCCGTTCGGAACCGATCGGTTCCATCTGGGTTCACCTTTCGGGCGCGACGAAGCGTCGCGACCGGAACGGTCGCGAGCCATGACGGAGGAGGAACCGGAATGGACAGACGGTCATTCATCACCACCCTGATCGGCGGTCTGACGGCAGCGAGCTTCGGCGGCGTGACGCTCGCCGCGGCCGAGCAGGCGAAGCCGATCGCGCCGGGGGCCGTCGACGACGGGGTGAAGCTCGACGCCGAGGCGCTGGACAAGACCGATGCGGACTTCGTCTGGCATCGGCGCTGGCACAGACGCCGCCGCTGGCGCAGGCGCTATTACTATTATCGCCCGCGCTACTATCGCCGCCGCCATTATCGCCGGCGCTGGCGCCGCTGGTAAGCGAAACGCCGCCCCGGACGCTCGTCGTCCGGGGTTTTTCGCATCGCGTTCAGATCGCCGCGCCGAGCGCCCTGAGCTCAGCCCGCAGGTCGATCGGCTCGACGAAATGCACGGCCTGCATGCCGACCGAGCGCGCCGCTTCGACGTTTTTTGTACTGTCGTCGATGAAGATGCAGTCGCCGGCCTTCAGCCCATAGCGCTCCAGCAGCACCTGGAAGATCGCCGGGTCCGGCTTGATCAGGCGCTCGTGGGCCGACACGACAGCTCCGTCGAAGCTCTGCAGGAACGGGAAACGGATCAGGCACTCGGCCCATTTCTCGCGCGAGAAATTGGTGATGGCGTAGACCTTCTCGCCCTTGGCCTTGAGTTCGGCGAGCACCGCGACGCTGTCCTCGACCACGCCCGGCACGGTGTCGTGCCAGCGCTCGTCCGACGCCCTGATCTCGCGCTCCCATTCCGGATGGGCCGCGACCAGGATCGCCACCGCCTCTTCCCAGGAGCGGCCGCGATCCTGTTCGATGTTCCAGGCCGCGGTGCAGACATTGCGGGTGAACCAGTCCCGCCTCTCGTCGTCGGGGATCAGGTCGCGATAGAGCAGGTGCGGATCCCAGCGGATCAGGACGTTGCCGACATCGAAGACGATAACGGGGGCGGGCATGGACATCCTTTCCGGCGGTCTCGACATCTCGACGCTCACGCCCTTGTGTGCAGACGTGCTGCAGCCCTGGCAAGCCTGCCGGCTTATGTCAGGCTCATCGTTGATGGAGCGGGATGACCACGCATGCAGATGACGGGTTGGCAGAGCTGGCTGCCCTGGCTCGATCGTCAGGGTCGGGTTTCGGCCCTGCGCAGTGTCGTCTTCGCGCTCGTGCTCGTGCCGGCGCTGATCCTCGCCTATGAGGCCTGGACGCATCAGCTCGGCTCGAAGCCGTGGACGCGCGCGGTGCACGACACCGGCACCTGGTCGCTCAGGCTACTCCTGGTGACGCTCGCGGTCTCGCCGCTCCGGCGCATCCTCGACTGGGGCAAGCTCGTCGGCATCCGCCGCATGCTCGGCCTCTCGGTCATGGCCTATGCGCTGGCGCATCTGACGCTCTACTGCATCGATCTCGCCTTCGACTGGAAGCTGATCGTCTCGGAGATCGTCAAGCGCTTCTATCTGACGATCGGATTCGTCGCGATCCTCGGCCTCGTCGCGCTCGGCGTCACCTCGACCGACGGCATGATCCGGCGCATGGGTGCGCAGAGATGGCAGCGCCTGCATGACCTCGTCTATCCGGTCACGGGGCTCGGCTTGCTGCATTTCGCGCTGCAATCGAAGATCGACGTCACCCTGCCGATCGTCATGGTCGGGCTGTTCCTGCTGCTGATGCTCTATCGCGGCCTCGCTCGCTGGCGGCTCGGCCTCGGCTGGCCGGCGCTGCTGGCGTCCGCGATCGCGATGGGGCTCGCGACGGCGCTGGCCGAGGCCGGCTGGTACGCCTTCGCCACCGGCGTCCCGCCGCTCTCGGTGCTGGAAGCCAATGCCGATCTCTGGAGCTACGGCTTCGACCTCGCCTTCCTGCGCCCGGCGCATTGGGTCGCCTTCGCCGGGCTCGTCGTGGCGCTGGCCGGGGCGCTGCGCGGCAGCGGCCGGCAGCCGGCGCGCGGCCGGGAGCGCCGTGAGCGGCTGCAGCCGCAGGCGGGCGCCGCCGGCTGAGCCGAGCTTTTTCCGGCCGTCGAGGTTGGCAGTCCCGCCGCGAGGCTCTACGCCTTTCAGCCATGCCAGCCGACACTCATGCCGACCCGGTCGAGGACGTTGCCGCCGCCGATCTGGCGGCGGAGGGCCACGCTCCTTCCGCAGGGCGCGTCTCGCCCTTCGTGCCGCTGCAGCAGCCGGTCTTCCGCGCGGTCTGGTTCGCCAGCCTCGCCTCGAATTTCGGCGGGCTGATCCAGGCGGTCGGCGCCTCCTGGCTGATGACGTCGATCGCCGCCTCGCCGGACATGATCGCGCTCGTCCAGGCCTCGACCACGCTTCCGGTGATGCTGTTCTCGCTCGCCGCCGGCGCGATCTCGGACAATTACGACCGTCGCAGCGTCATGCTGACCGCGCAGGGCTTCATGTTCTGCGTCTCGCTCGGCCTCGCCATCTCGGCCTGGTTCGGCTGGCTGACGCCGTGGTCGCTCCTGACCTTCACCTTCCTGATCGGCTGCGGCACGGCGCTGAACAACCCGGCCTGGCAGTCCTCGGTCGGCGACATGGTGCCGCGCCGCGACGTGCCGGCGGCGGTGACGCTGAACAGCGTCGCCTTCAACATCGCCCGCAGCGTCGGCCCGGCGATCGGCGGCGCCATCGTCGCGGCGTCGGGCGCCTTCGCCGCCTTTGCCATCAACGCCGCGAGCTATGTCGCGCTCATCACCGTGCTGGCGCGCTGGCAGCCGCCCCGGGTCGAGCGCCTGCTGCCGCGCGAGACGCTGCTGATCGCGATGGGAGCGGGCCTGCGCTATGTCGCGATGTCGCCCAACATCCGCAGCGTCATCCTGCGCGCGTTTGCCTTCGGCTTCGGCGGCATCGTCGCGCTCGCCTTGCTGCCGCTGGTGGCGCGCGACCTGATCAAGGGCGGTCCGCTCGTTTTCGGCGTGCTGCTCGGCGCCTTCGGTGCGGGCGCGGTCGCCGGCGCCTTCCTGAGCGCGCGGCTGCGCCGGCGCTTCTCGACCGAGACGCTGGTCAGGCTGACCTTTTCAGCCTTCGCCCTCGCGGCGGCGGTGATCGGGCTCAGCACCAGCCTGTGGCTGACCTTGCCGGCGCTCTGCGTCGCCGGCGGCTCCTGGGTGATGACGCTCTCGACCTTCAACGCCACGGTGCAGTTGTCGGCGCCGCGCTGGGTCGTCGGCCGGGCGCTGGCGCTCTATCAGGTGGGCGCCTTCGGCGGCATGGCGATCGGGAGCTGGGTCTGGGGCCGGGCCGTCGTGCAGCTCGGCACCGAGCAGGCTCTGCTGGTCGCCGCCGCGACGCTGCTGGCCGGCGCCGCGCTCGGCCTGCGCTATGCCCTGCCGCCGCTGGAGGCGCTCAACCTCGATCCGCTCAGCCGCTGGCGCGAGCCCAAGGTCGCGGTCGATATCGAGCCGCGCAGCGGCCCGGTGATCGTCACCATCGAATACCTGATCCGGCGCGAGGATATCGTCGCCTTCCTGGCGGTGATGGCGGAGCGCCGCCGCATCCGCCGCCGCGACGGTGCTCGCCACTGGGCGCTGCTGCGCGACCTGACGAATCCGGAGCTCTGGATCGAGCGCTACGACAGCCCGACCTGGGTCGAATATGTCCGCCAGAACCAGCGCGTCACCCAGGCCGACGCCGAGATCGGCGAGCGCGTCCGCGCGCTCCACAGCGGCCCGAACCCGCCGGTCGTGCACCGCATGATCGAGCGCCAGACCGGTTCGCTGCCGCGCGCGGCGGCGATCAAGGCGCAGATGGCCGAGCCGCTGACCGATGAGCAGCGCCCGGCGTGAGCGCCTGAGGCTCTAGGAGCCGGGCACGAGATCGGCCGGAAGCCGCTCTGGATCGTAGGAGCCGGGCCTGGTGGTGCGCGCCAGACCGGCGAAGCCGGCGACGAGCACGCCGCCGCCGACCAGGGGCCAGAGAGCATCGCCGATCGGCGCCCGCCCGGCGAGCACGAGCAGGAGGACGACCAGCAGCGGGGCTGCCATCACGGCGGTGCCGGCGATCACGATCTTGTGGCGCATCGGCGAGATGCCGCGGCGAAAGGCGATGCGCCGGCGATCGTCCGGTGCGAGCCGGCGATGCAACTCGGTGACGAAGTCGGTGTAGGCGCGGTCGCGCTCCGGTCCGACCGCGCGGTCCGGTGCCTGCGAATCGACGAAGAGCGGCAGGCCCTTGGCGAATCTCAGCTCGACCAGCCCGATCCACGGCCGGGGCGAGAGGAGCTGCAGGCGGATGCCGGTCAGCCCCGAATAGGGCCGCAGGCCCGAGCGTCCGTCCAGCGCATAGTCGATCCCGGCGTCGGACAGACCGAGCTCGACCTCGGTGCGCTTCCAGGGAAAGTTGGTCGTCCGGACGCAGAGCCGGTATCGCGTCTCGTCAGGCGGGTCCGGCTGCGGGTCCATGCCCGATCGTGCCGGAGGATAGTCGAACCGGCAACCGCCGCGTCAGCCGACGATCCATAAGCCCGCCAGCCCGAACAGTCCGACGATGATGCGCCACCAGGCGAACAGCGCGAAACCGCGCTTCGAAACGAAATCGAGGAACGAGCGCACCACGACCAGCGCCGAGATGAAGGCGGCGACGAAGCCGACGACGATCAGCATCGTGTCGTCGAAGGTCAGGATCTTGTAGTTCTTCAGGAGGTCGTAGGCGAAGGCGCCGGCCATGGTCGGCATCGCCAGGAAGAACGAGAACTCGGCCGCCGCGCGCTTGCTGGCGCCGAGTAGCATCGCGCCGACGATGGTCGAGCCCGAGCGCGAGACGCCGGGGATCATCGCCAGGCACTGGATGAAGCCGATCTTCAGATACATCGTCAGCGGGAAGGTGGTGGCGTCGTCGTGCTTCACCTCGAGTTCGAGCTCGTCGACCACCATCAGCACGAGCCCGCCGGCGATCAGCGCGCAGCAGACCAGGAAGGGGTTGAACAGCACGCTCTTGATGAAGCCGTGCAGCACGGCGCCGATTCCTGCCGCCGGCAGGAAGGCGATCAGCACGCCCAGCACGAAGCGCCGCGCCGCCGGATCGCTCTTCAGCCTGAGCGCGATGTCGAGCAGGCGGCGGAAATAAACCAGCAGGATCGCCAGGATCGCGCCGAGCTGGACCAGCACCTCGAAGGTCTTGCCGTTCGACTCGAAGCCGAGGAAATGCCCGAGCAGCAGCAGGTGGCCGGTGGAAGAGACCGGCAGGAACTCGGTCAGCCCCTCGACGATGCCGAGGATGATGGCTTCGATCAGGTTCTGCATGGCGAGGCGTCCTGAAGGGCGAATCGCGTTCGCCCGCGCGGCACTGGTAAACCGCCCGCCTTCATGGGCCCAAGCCCTTTGCGAATTGGTTACCACTTCGCCAAGAGCGAACGGCGGATTGCGCCTGTCCTGGAGCGCTCGGGTTGTGACATGACGGGCAGGGGACTATAGCAGGCGCCCGGCGCATGGCTGCGCTACGCCTGCCCGGCGGCCCTGCTTCGGCCGCATCCCCTTGTTCCAAGAGTGCCATGGCGACGCTGTTCCACTATCCGCTGTGCCCGCATTCGCGTTTCATCCGCCTGGTGCTGGCCGAGTTCGGCCTCGAGGCGGAACTGGTCGAGGAGCGCGTCTGGGAGCGCCGCCGCGAGTTTCTGGAAATGAACACGGCCGGCACCACCCCGGTCTTCCGCGAGGATGGCGGGCTCGTCGTGCCCGGCGCCGGCGTCATCGCCGAATATCTCGACGAGACCCGCGGCCTCGCGCTCGGCCAGAGCCGCCTGCTGCCGGAGGGGCCGGGCGAGCGCGTCGAGGTCCGCCGCCTGCTCGACTGGTTCAACCAGAAGTTCCACGAGGAGATCACCGGCCCGCTTGTCACGGAAAAGGTGATGAAGCGCTTCATGAGCCGCGACGAGGGCGGCGGCCCGCCCGAGATGAGCGCGATCCGCGCCGCCAGAGCCAATGTGCGCTATCATCTGCGCTACGTCGCCTGGCTCACCGCCAAGCGGAACTGGCTCGCCGGACCCGATCTGAGCTATGCCGATCTCGCCGCGGCGGCGCATCTCTCCTGCGTCGACTATCTCGGCGACGTGCCCTGGGAAGAGGACGAAGCGGCCCGCGCATGGTATGCGAGGATCAAGTCGAGGCCGAGTTTCCGGCCGCTGCTGAGCGACCGGGTGCCGGGCATGGCCCCGAGCGCGCATTACGACGACCTGGATTTTTGAAGGCCAAACGCCTGAAGCAGGCCGTTCTCGATCGCGCCCGCGACGAAGGTTTCTCGATCGCCCGCATCGCCTCGGCCGACGCCATCCCGGACGCGCCCGCGCGATTGCAGGCCTGGCTCGCCGCCGGCCACCATGGCGAGATGGGCTGGATGGCCGATCGCACCGCGGAGCGCGCCGACCCGCGCGCGCTGTGGAACGGGGTCCGCTCCATCGTGATGCTCGGCATGAGCTATGCGCCCGACGGCGACCCGCTGGCGACGCTGGCGCGGGCGGAGCGGGCGACGATCTCGCTCTATGCCCGCAGGCGCGACTATCACGACGTCGTCAAGGGCAAGCTCAAGAGCGTCGCGGGGCTGCTCGCGGCGCGCGGCGGCGCCGACGTCAAGGTCTTCGTCGACACCGCGCCGGTGATGGAGAAGCCGCTGGCGCAGGCCGCCGGCCTCGGCTGGCAGGGCAAGCATACGGTGCTGGTCTCGCGCGAGCATGGCTCCTGGCTCTTCCTCGGCGCGATCTACACCACCGCCGAGCTGCCGGCCGACGCACCGGAGGTCGATCATTGCGGCTCCTGCCGGCGCTGTCTCGACATCTGCCCGACGGACGCTTTTCCGGCGCCCTACAGGCTCGATGCCCGCCGCTGCATCGCCTATCTGACCATCGAGCATCAGGGCCATATCGACACTGGCCTGAGGCCGGGCATCGGCAACCGCGTCTTCGGCTGCGACGACTGCCTCGCAGTCTGCCCCTGGAACAAGTTCGCCGCGCAAGCGCGCGAGACGCGGCTCGCTCTCAAGGACGATCTCGACGCTTTGCCGCTGGCCGATCTCGCGGCGCTCGACGACGCGGCGTTCCGGAAACTCTTCGCCGGCACGCCGGTCAAGCGCACCGGCCGCGACCGCTTCATCCGCAACGTCCTGATCGCGATCGGCAACAGTGGCCGGCCGGAACTTGCAGGGAGCGCCGAGGCGCTGCTCGCCGATCCCTCGCCGCTGGTGCGCGCCATGGCGGCCTGGGCGCTGTTCCGGCTCGATGGCGATCGCGCCCGCGCTCTTGCGCCGGCGGCGCTCGACCGCGAAACCGATGCTGCGGTGAGGCGCGAATGGGCCGCCGCAAGCGCAGGACATCAGGTATGAAGCTCGTCATCATCGGCCTCGGCTATAGCGCCGGCTTCTTCGCCCATGCGGCTTCGGCGAAGGGCTGGGAGGTCACCGGCACGGTCAGGACCGCCGACAAGGCGGCCGCATCGAGCCGCGACGGCATCCCGACGCTGGTCTTCGACGGCTTCGCCGTGTCCTCGCGGCTCGCCAAGGCTGTGACCGAGGCCGACGCCGTACTGGTCTCGGCCCAGCCGGGCGAACACGGCGACCCGGCGCTCACCTGCCTCTCGGCAGGGCTCGAAGCCGCGCCGGAGCTGCGCTGGATCGGCTATCTCTCGACCATCGGCGTCTATGGCGATCACGGCGGCGCTTGGATCGACGAGACCGCCGAGACGCGGCCGACGAACGAGCGCTCGATCCTCCGGCTCGCCACCGACGAGGCCTGGCTCGGCTTCGGCGCGCGCACGGCCAAGCCCGTGCAGATCTTCCGGCTCGGCGGCATCTACGGGCCCGGCCGCAACGGCATCGCCAACCTCCGCCAGGGCACGGCGCGCCGGCTGGTCAAGCCCGGCCAGGTCTTCAACCGCATCCATGTCGACGACATCGCCGGCGTGCTGCTGGCGTCGCTGGCGAAACCCCGCAACGGCGCGGTCTACAACGTCGTCGACGACGAGCCGGCCCCGCCGCAGGACGTCGTCGCCTTCGCCGCACAGACGATCGGCGTCGCGCCGCCGCCGGAGGTGCCGTTCGATCCGGGCAAGCTCAGCCCGATGGCGGCGAGCTTCTACGGCGACAACAAGCGCGTCTCGAACGCGCTGCTGAAGCGGGAACTCGGCTACGCGTTCCGCTATCCGACCTATCGCGAGGCGCTCGTGGCACTGGCGGCGGCGGGGGAGTGACGCGCTCGCCTCACGCCGCGTAGCGCTGGCCCTCGTCGCCGTAATAATCGAGATAGCGCCGGTCGATCGCCGCGACGGGCAGGATCACCAGCACGTCGGTGGTGCCGAACTGCCGGTCGATCACCGCGCCCGTGCCGAAGCGGGCGCCGAGCCTGAGATAGCCCTTGATCAGCGGCGGCATCGCCTTCAGGGCGAGCTTGGCGTCGACTATCTCCGCCGGCAGCCGGTCCATCGCCGTAGCCCGGTCGGCACGCGCCGCCACGTCCCAGTCGCCCTGCGCGCGGGCATGGTGGTGCAGGAAGGAGAGCGGCAGCGCGAGTGCGTCGGGGTCGGTGCCGTCGAACGAGGCGCAGCCGAACATCGCGTCGATGCGGTGATGGCGCAGATAGGCCCAGATCCCGTGCCAGAGCAGCTCGACCGTCTTCTTGCTGCGATAGGGCTCCAGCACGCAGGAGCGGCCGAGTTCGAGGAAGCGCAGCGAAGGGTGGCGCGCCAGCAGCGGCTGCAGCGCGAACTCGCTTTGCGTGTAGAAGCCGCCGAGGCGTTCGGCCGCGCCCTGGCGCATCAGCCTGTAGGTGCCGACGACCTTCGGCCGAACGCCGCCGAAGCGCCCGCGCGCCGCATGGTCGATGACGAGGAGATGGTCGCAGGCCTTGTCGAAGCGGTCGGCGTCGCGCCGGAACATCCGCGAGACGGCGCCGGGCCGGGCCGACATCTCCTCGTAGAACACCCGGTAGCGCAGGCGCTGTGCCCGCCAGATTTCGGCCGGCCCGCGTGCCAGGCGCACCTCGAGCGACCCGCAGCGGCCGAGCGTGCCGGACAAGGGCTCGTCCTGCTGCCGGCCTCCGAAGCCCCGCATGGCGCCACCGCAGGTGAGCTGGAAGGGGATGAGCCGGCCGAGCAGCGCCTGATGCTTCGCCGGCTTCCGGCCAGCGTCCTGAAACCCGATCGGCATCGTCACTGGCCTCTGCGCCGCCCGAAGTTGACGGCCAGAAACGCTAGCCTCGACGATCTGACAGCATCGCGACGAATCTGCGTCAAGCCTGTGACGGTGGCGGGCGCCCGGGTCAGGCGCGGAGCGGCATGGCGCGCGTCGTTTCGAGACGGCCGATGATGTCGGCCAGCGCGGCGCGTTCGAGAGGCTTAGCTAGGCAATCATCCATGCCGGCGGCGAGCGCGGCGCTGCGATCGGCCGGCGAGACGTTCGCCGTCACCGCGATCAGCGGCAGGTGGCCGCCGGCGGTCTCCTCCAGTGCCCGGATCGCGCGGGCGGCCGACAGCCCGTCGAGCTCCGGCATGCGGATGTCGAGAAGCGCCAGGTCGAAGCGGGCCGCGCCGCCGCTCAGGCTGGCTTGCGCGAGTTCCAGCGCCTCGCGGCCGTTGCGGGCCCAGACCGGGGTGCAGCCGAGCCGCTCCAGCGTGCGCCGCGCCAGCAGCGCATTGATCTCGTTGTCCTCGGCGACGAGCACGGTCAGTCGCGCCGCCAGCGGTTCCGCGAGCGCGTCCGGACGGATCGAGGGCCCTGACCGGCCGGTGTTCTGCGGCGGATCGATCGTCTCCCGCCGGTCGGACAGCCGCTGATAGAGCGAGCGGGCGCGGACCGGCTTGATCAGGAAGCCGCTGAAGCCGGCCGCCCGCGGCGGGCCGAAATCGCGCCTTTCGCCGGGTTCGAGCAGGATGATCCGCTCGCTCCAGCCGGCCTGCTCGGCCGCCAGCGCCAATATCCGCGCCGGTTCCGCGCCGATCGCGAGATCGACGAGCAGCGCATCCTCCCGACCGGCGCCTGCGGCCAGTCTTTCGTGTCCGGCCTCGGGCGTCGTGCAGACCGAGACCCGTGCCCCGCTTGCCCGCAGCGTCTCGGCGAGGAAACGCGCGCCGAAGGCCGCGGCAGAGACGAGGACGAGGTGCCGGCCGCGCCAGTCCGGCGGTGCCGCGACCGGCGTCTCGGAGGCGGGACGCAGCGGCAGCGCGATCCGGAACGTCGCGCCCCGTCCGGGCTCGCTTTCGACCGCGACCGTACCCTGCATCAGCTCGACGAGCCGGCGCACGATCGCCAGGCCGAGCCCGGTGCCCTCGTGCCGGCGTGCCGGCGAGGTATCGGCCTGCTCGAACTCCTCGAAGATCGCGCCGAGCCGGTCTGCCGGGATGCCCGGGCCGGTATCGGCGACCTCGATCGCGAGCGTATCGTCGGCCCGGACGATCCGGATGCCGACGCCGCCGGCCTCGGTGAACTTCACCGCATTGCCGACGAGGTTGAGCAGGATCTGGCGCAGGCGGTTGCGGTCGCCGATCAGCCGCTCGGGCAGGTCGGGCGCGATGAAGCTCGCGATCTCGAGGCCCTTGGCCTGGGCCCGCGTCGCCATCAGCTCGGTCACGGTCTCGGCGAGCGCGGCGAGCTCGAAGGGGGCCTCGTCGAGCTCGAGCTTGCCGGCCTCGACCTTGGCGACGTCGAGCAGATCGTCGACCAGCGCCAGCATCGCCTCGCCGGAGCTGCGCAGTGCGCCGACATAGGTCGCCTGCTCGGCATCGAGCGCGGTGTCGCAGAGAAGGTCGGACATGCCGAGGATGCCGTTCAGCGGCGTCCGGAATTCATGGCTGACGGTGGCGAGAAAGCGAGACTTCGCCTCGCTGGCGCTCTCGGCCAGGGCCCGCTCGGCGACCAGCGCCTGCTCGCCCGCGATCCTGAGCGTGATGTCGCGCCCGACCCGCTGCAGCACGGTACGCCCGATCGCGACCGGCACCGCGGTCTCGACCCAGGAGATCCAGCGCTCGCCCGCCGGCGTCGCCAGGCACTCGTCGAAGACGCGGGCGCCGTCGGCCAGCGTCTCGGCCGGGCGGCAGGCGAGGCGCGCGGGCTCGGCCAGGCTGCCGGTCACGCTCTCCTCGGTCAGGCCGACGAGCGCGGCATAGGCTGCGTTGGCATAGACGATGCGGCCGTCGTGACGGCGCACGATCAGGTCGCCCTGCGCCTCGATCAGGCTGCGATAGCGCTCCTCGCTGTCGGCGAGCGCCCAGAGCCGATCGTTCAGCGTCTCGACGTCCTGCGCCAGCGTCGCCGCCTGCCGCAGGACCCGTCCGCGCTGGAGCAGCAACAGCACGAGCGCGATGCCGGCAGCCGCCGCGATCGCGGCCAGGAACCAGACAGGGGAGGACAGGGCAGCCATGACGCCCTTCTACCATGGCGCCTCTTGCGAAAGCGTTGGTGGTATCGTCGAAGTCTAGGGGTCGCGTGATGCAATTCGTCAACCATGCCGGCCGTCGGACGGAGGGCTTGTTCACGCCACCTGTTCATGCCGCCTGGGCCAGCTGTTCGCCGCGCGACCGGTAGGACAGGGCCTCGGCCAGATGGATGCGCCCGACCTTCGCCTCGCCGTCGAGATCGGCGAGCGTGCGCGCGACCTTGAGCACGCGGTGATAGCCGCGCGCCGTCAGCCGCATCGCCTCGGCGGCGTCGCGCAGCAGGGCGAGCCCGGCGCCGTCCGGCCGCGCGACCTCGTCGAGTGCCGGGGCTGGGCAGGCGGCGTTGGTCGTGATGCCTTCGAGCCCGAGCGCGGCGAAGCGTTCGGACTGCAGCCGCCGCGCCGCGGCGACCCGGGCGGCGACCTCGCGCGAGCCTTCGCCCGGCGCCGGCAGCATCAGGTCGGAGGCCGTCACCGCCGGCACGTCGATCATGATGTCGATCCGGTCGAGCATCGGGCCGGAGATGCGGGTCTGGTACTGCGCCATGCAGCGCTCGTTCGGCTGGCGCTTGCAGGCATAGCCCGGTTCCGTCGCCTTGCCGCAGCGGCACGGATTCATCGCCGCGACGAGCTGGAAGCGGGCGGGGTAGACGGCGCGGTGGTTGGCCCGCGAGATCAGGACGTCGCCGGTTTCCATCGGCTGGCGCAGCGCGTCGAGCGCCTGGGCCTGGAACTCCGGCAGCTCGTCGAGGAAGAGCACGCCGTGATGGGCGAGCGAAACCTCGCCGGGTTTCGCCTGCAGCCCGCCGCCGACCAGCGCCGCCATCGAGGCCGAGTGATGCGGTGCGCGAAACGGCCGGCGGTCGGTCAGCGCGCCCTCCGCCAGATGGCCGGCGACCGAGAGCACCATGGACACTTCGAGCAGCTCGCGCGGGCCGAGCGGCGGCAGGATCGATGGCAGGCGGCTCGCCAGCATCGACTTGCCGGCACCGGGCGGCCCGTTCATCAGCAGGTTGTGCCCGCCTGCCGCCGCGATCTCGAGCACGCGCTTGGCGCTCTCCTGGCCCTTGATGTCGGCGAGATCGGGCAGCGGCCCGGCCTGGCGCGCCACCGCCGGCTCCGGCCGCGCCATCACCTGCGTGCCCTTGAAATGGTTGGCGAGCTGGATCAGCGAGCGCGGCGCCAGAATGTCGATGTCGGCGGCGGCCCAGGCGGCTTCCGGCCCGCAGGCGGCCGGGCAGATCAGGCCCTGGCCCCTGCCATAGGCGGCGATCGCGGCCGGCAGCACGCCGGCGACCGCGGTCAGCGAGCCGTCGAGCGCGAGTTCGCCCAGCACCGTGTAGCCGGAAAGCGCGTCGGGCGGGATCGCGCCGATCGCCGCCATCACGCCCAGCGCGATCGGCAGGTCGTAATGGCTGCCCTCCTTGGGCAGATCGGCCGGCGCGAGGTTGACCGTGATGCGCTTGGCCGGCAGCGCCAGCCCCGAGGCGATCAGCGCGGCGCGGACCCGCTCCTTGCTCTCGCCGACCGCCTTGTCAGGCAGGCCGACGAGGATGAAGTTGACGTTGCCGGAGGTGACCTGGATCTGCACGTCGACGCTGCGCGCCTCGATGCCCTCGAACGCCACCGTCGCAACCCGCGTCACCATGCTCGCTGTCCCTCTCCCAAAGGCAGCGTAGTCGAGCGCGCCGGCCTTGGCAAGAACGAAACGGGAACTTTCGTAGCTCCGACCCCGCATCGTGGCTGGAAGCCGGCAATGCCGATCGGAAAAAGCGAGAACGAATGAAAGATGCCATAAGAAAAAGATATGTGGCGATGGACATCATCACGATTATAGCAAATTAGAATAGTTTATTTGTAAACGAAATCAAGTTGCTTGTCAGTACCAAGAATTGACATTAGACGAAATCCAGATGCGCGGCACGAATACGATCATTTCGAAATTAAGAACAAATTACTTGCATCCGGGTGGCGGAGGGAGGTCGAAAACGCCGGGAGCGCGCATCGGGTCGAGGCCATGGGGATTGGGGGGATTTCAGTCTTTCACGTGAACGGCGCCACCGCGCGCCATAGCGACAGGAGATTATCCATGCCTGACACCGCGACATTGCCGCCCGTCACCAAGACGGGCACCAGCCTGCCGGTCGAACTGCTCAAGGCGGCGACCGCCAAGGCCAACGCCGTCAAGACCACGCCCGGCCACGGCGTCGCCGGCCGCCACGCCACCCGCGAGGTGCTCGACGCGCTGTCGGGCCACAAGGACCCCGGCATGTTCGGCCGGATGTTCCCGAAGCTTGCGCCGCTCCAAGCCTCCGACGCCAAGCTCAAGGCGCTGGCCGAGGCGATGCTCGACGCCGATCCGGCCGACACGACCAAGGACAACCCCAACATCCCGGCGGGCTTCACCTATCTCGGGCAATTCGTCGATCACGACATCACGCTCGACCTGACCTCGCTCGGCGACAAGCAGAAGGACCCGCTCGGCGTCGAGAATTTTCGCACGCCGAGCCTCGATCTCGACGCGCTCTACGGCCTGGGGCCGGACGGCTCGCCGCAGCTCTATGCGCGCAGCGGCCCGAACTTCTCGAAACATGGCCCGAAATTCGTGATCGGGAAGAACGTCACCGTCGGCTTCGGCGGGGTCACAGGCGATTTCGCCAACGACCTGCCGCGTTCGCCCGAGGGCATGGCGATCATCGGCGACCATCGCAACGACGAGAACCTGCTGGTGGCGCAGACCCATCTCGCCTTCCTGAAGTTCCACAACAAGGTCTGCGACATCCTGGCCGGCGGGACAAATCCCCCGGCCGATCTCTTCGCCGAGGCGCGCCGTATCGTCACCTGGCACTACCAGTGGATCGTGCTGCACGATTTCGTCGAGCGCCTGACCGAGCCCGGCATCGTCGCCAGGATCCTGCATGACGGGCGCAAGTTCTACCGCTTCAAGCGCACGCCCTACATGCCGGTCGAGTTCTCTGCCGCGGCCTACCGGCTCGGGCACTCCATGGTCAGGCAGCGCTACAGCCACAACCGCGTCTTCCCGAACATCGGCTTCGACCTGCTCTTCGGCTTCACCGGCCTGTCCGGGCAGATCATCGGCGATCTGATGCCGAACCCGCCGCCGGCCGCGCCGCTTCCGGTCGAGAAGCTGCCGAGCAACTGGATCATCGACTGGCGCCGCTTCCATGATCTCGGCACGCCGGCCGGGACGCCGAACTTCGCTTTCAACCCGACGCGCCGGCTCGATCCGCTCCTGGTCCAGGAACTGCACAACCTGCCCGGCGGCGGCGGCAATCTCGCCTTCCGCAATCTCAAGCGCGGCGTCATGCTCGGCCTGCCGTCAGGGCAGGATGTCGCGGCCCATCTCAAGGTCAAGAACCCGCTGACGCCGGCCGAGATCGCGACCGGGCCCGACGGGATCGAAGCCAGGAAGCAGGGCCTCGATAAGGCGACGCCGCTCTGGTACTACATCCTCAAGGAAGCGCAGCTCCGCCGGAACGGCGAGCGGCTAGGCCCGGTCGGTTCGGTCATCGTCTCGGAGGTCTTCGTCGGCCTCGTCCATGGTGACCCGCAATCCTATATCTGGCGCGAGAAGAACTGGAAGCCGACGCTGCCCTCGGCGAAGGCGGGCGACTTCACCATGGCCGACCTGCTGCGGCTGGTCGACGACATCAACCCGATCGGCTGATCGCGATCCGGGAACCAGGTCCTGGCAAAGGGCGGCTCCGGCCGCTCTTTTTTTGCGCTTCTGCTGCGCGGCGGCCGTCAGTGCCCGCCCTTGCCCTCGCCGGAGACGCGGTCGGTCCAGGCCATCAGCAGGCCCGACAGCACGAAGACCACGTGGATGACGACATACCACATCAGGTCGCGGTCGCTGGCGCCTTTCACGTTCATGAAGGCCTTGAGCAGCTGGATCGCCGAGATCGCGACGATCGAGGAGATCAGCTTGAGCTTCAGCCCGGAGAAGTCGATCTGCGACATCCATTCCGGCCAGTTGCGATGCGCGTTCGCGTCGATCTTCGAGACGAAGTTCTCGTAGCCGGAGAAGATCACGATCACGATCAGCGAGCCGGTGAAGGTCAGGTCGATCAGCGCGAGCACGCCGAGGATGACCTCCGATTCGCTCGCGGTCAGGACATGGCTGATGAAGTGCCAGGCCTCCTGCAGCGCCTTGAGCAGGAGCCCGCCGAGCGCGATCACCAGCATCACGTAGAACGGCGCGAGCAGCCAGCGGCTGGCCGAGAGGAAACCCTCGAGCTTGCGCTCGACCGGCGTCGGCGTGAACGGCGCCAGGTCGGCCGGCTCGTCGTGCTGCTGCGCCATCGTCCCGGACTCCGCTTCCTGCCGCTGCACTGGCCATGACGCGAAGCGGCCCCGCAGGCAAGCCTGAGGGGCCGCTAAATCCGCCGGATGCGGGCAGGCGTCAGGCGGCGACGCCGGTCCCGATCGCGCAGGACACGCCGGTGCCGCCCAGCCCGCAATAGCCGGCCGGGTTCTTGGCGAGGTATTGCTGGTGGTAGTCCTCGGCGAAATAGAACGTCGGCGCGTCCAGGATCTCGGTGGTGATCGGTCCATAGCCGCGCTTGTCCAGCGCGGTCTGGTACTCCGCCTTCGACTGCTCCGCCGCCGCGCGCTGCGCCGCGCTGGTGGCATAGATGCCGGAGCGGTACTGCGTGCCGGCGTCGTTGCCCTGGCGCATGCCCTGGGTCGGATCGTGATTCTCCCAGAAGGTCTTCAGCAGCGCCTCGTAGGAGATCTTAGAGGGATCGTAGACGACGAGCACGACCTCGTTGTGCCCGGTCAGGCCGGAGCAAACCTCCTCATAGGTCGGGTTCGGCGTCAGTCCCGCGGCATAGCCCGCGGCGGTGATCCAGATGCCGTCGCCGAGCTGCCAGAACTTGCGCTCGACACCCCAGAAGCAGCCCATGCCGAAGATCGCCGTCTCCAGCCCTTCCGGGTAGGGCCCGGCCAGCGGCCGCTTGTTGAGGAAGTGCCGTTCGGCAGTGGCGATCGCCGCGCTGCGGCCGGGCAGGGCCTCGGCGGCGCTCGGCAGGGCGGTCTTCTTGCGCAGGAAGAACATTGGGCGCTCCATGCTGGTTGCGAGCCGCCAATCTAGGCATCGACCGCCGGTTTTGACAGGCTCCGAGCGCGGCGCCCGCGATCACCGTCGCGTGACGATGCCGATCTCGGCGCCGGGCCGTTGCCCGAGCCTCAGCAGCCCGAAGCCGGGCAGCAGCGCGACGAGCGAGACAGGCGCGCGCAGCAGGGTGAGCATGACCGGGTCCCAGAGCAGCGGGTGAAGGTTGCGCTCGATCGAGGGCTGGATCTGGAAATAGCGCTCGCGCAGCAACGCCGCCAGAACCTCGCCGAACGGGGTGAACAGCACGGCGGAATTGGCGATCGAGCGCGCGCCATCGATGACCAGCGCCACGAAGCCGGCCGCGATCAGGAGATAGCCGAGAAACCGCAGCAGAAAGCGCACCGACCGCTCCTCGCCGGCAGGACGAGGGCGACGCGCTGGGCGCGCGGCGCCGGGCCCGCATGCCGGAACGAGCCCTCGAGCCCGATGTGCCCATTCGCGCCGGCCTTTGCAACAGCGCGGCGGGCGTTCCGCGCGATCTCCATGCGATCATGCGATCGGCTCTTGAAAGAAGCCGGCTCGGCAGCCATAAGCACCGCGCCGGACAGGTGGCCGAGTGGTTGAAGGCGCACGCCTGGAAAGTGTGTATACGGGAAACCGTATCGCGGGTTCGAATCCCGCCCTGTCCGCCATCGATCCCCTTCTATGTATCTGACCTAATTATCTTTTTCGGAAACCAAACGCTTTCTTACCCCAACGTGCGCCTCAACAGCTTCCTTTGGTTGGCCGTTGATGGGCGAGTTGCGCCAACATCGGTCATCGGGGGCGGTGGCCCGGAGCGGACTTTGCCTAACGCCCGCTCGTGCTGGCTCAGCCAAGGCAACAGGCCCGCAGATTCGCGCATAGGGAGAGATGTCGCTGATCAAGCGATTTGACAGCGATTAATAATTGGATCCAATATCCAATCATGTTGGACCATGCGCTTCAGGCTCTCGCGGGGAAGGTTGGCAATCGCCATCGCACGGCGACCCTGTTCGTCGCCGACGTCCTGCGCGAGGCGATCGCGACGGGGGATTTTCCCGAAGGCGACCCGCTACCGCAAAACGATATCGCTGCAGCGCTCGGGGTCAGCCGCACGCCGGTTCGCGAGTCGCTGCGGCTGCTCGAAGCCGAGGGATGGATCGAATTCTCGCCCCATCGCGGCGCCGTGGTCGCGACGCTGTCGAGCGACGAGGTGCGCCAGATCTTCGAGATCCGCTTCACCCTGGAAGCGCTGGCGCTGAAGCAATCGCTGCCGAAGCTCGACAGCGCCGTTTTCGACAAAGCCGCACGCATTCTCGACGATCTCGACATCGAGACCGACATCGGCCGCTGGGTCGCCCTGAACCGGCGCTTCCACCTGACGCTCTATGCCGGCGCCGGTGCCAGGCTGATCGCGCTGATCGAGAGCCAGTACGATGCTGTCGATCGCTATCTGCGCCTCGAACTCGTCGAAATGGACAACGCCGGCGACAGCCAGGACGAGCACCGCGCCATCCTCGTCGCCTGCCGCGAGCGCGACATCGCCAAGGCGATCGCCCTGAGCGAACCACATATCGCGGGCGCCGGTATCGACCTCGCCGACGCGCTCGACCGCCGCCGGAGCAAGGTCTGATGCGCGCCTTCGTCCTCCAGGAGCATGGCGGGCTCGACGCGATGGCGTTCGACGCAGCTTATCCCGATCCGATGGCGGGCGAAGGCGACGTCGTCCTGCGCGTGCGCGCCTGCGCCCTGAACTATCACGATATCTTCACCCGCAACGGCATGCCCGGCATCAGGGTGCCGCTGCCGCTGATCATCGGCATCGACGTCGCCGGCGATGTCGCGTCGGTCGGTCCCGGCGTCACGGATTTCAGCGTCGGCGACCGGGTGCTGGTCGATCCAATCGAGCGGGTCAAGGGCGGCCTGCTCGGCGAGACCTTCGATGGCGGCCTGGCCGAATATGTCCGGCTGCCGGCGCATATGCTGATCAAGCTCGACGACGCGGTCGATTACGCGCAGGCCGCGGCGCTGCCGGTCGCCTATGGCACCGCCCACCGGATGATGCTCGGCCGCGGCCAGATCGCGGCCGGCGAAACGGTCCTCATCCTGGGCGCCTCGGGCGGCGTCGGCACCTGCTGCGTGCAGCTCGCCAAGAGCGCCGGCGCGACCGTGATCGCCTGCGCCTCCAGCGACGAGAAGCTCGACCGGCTCAAGCAACTCGGCGCCGATATCGGGATCAATTACGCACAAGGCGACTGGGTCGCCGAATGCCAGGCCCGTTTCGGCAAGGCCCGGACGCGGGCGCAGGGCTCGGGCGGCGTCGATGTCGTGGTCAACTACACCGGCGGCGAGACCTGGACGAAGAGCCTGCGCGTGCTGCGCCGGAACGGACGCCTGCTGACCTGCGGCGCCACCGCCGGTTACGATCCCAAGGAAGATATCCGCTTCATCTGGACTTTCGAGCTCAACATCATCGGCTCGAACGGCTGGACGCGCGAAGACATCCTGGCGCTGCTCGCCATGGTCAAGACCGGCACGCTGGAGCCGGCTCTCCACCCGCAACGCTTCCCGCTCGACCAGAGCGGCGAGGCGCTGCGCCTTCTCGACGACCGTCTGGTCTATGGAAAGGTGATCGTCGAACCGTGATCCGAGAACCCGGTCCAAGGGAGGGACCGGGCCAAGCAGGGCCTAACCACGGTCAGCCGCCGCAGAGCGGAACCGGCGGATCGTCACGCGACCGGCACGGGTCTTGCGGTGTCCTCCCCATCGGGCGGCGCCCTCCCGAACCACGGCCGGCAACTCCAACGGGTTTTCAGGAGGATCGATCGATGCCGTTTCGCTTGTCTCGCACTCTTGCTGTCGCAGCCACGCTCGCCTGCGCCGCCGCGCCGTCCGCCATGGCTCAGGAGAAGGTCGTCGTCGGCCTGCCCGGCGCCGGCTGGTCGGTGCAATACGCCTTCTACCAGTTTGGCGAAAAACTCGGCTTCTTCAAGGAGGAAGGGCTCGTGCTGGAGCGCATCGCCGTCTCCGGTTCGGCCGTGCTGCTACCGCAGGTCGCCAGCAACCAGGTCCAGTTCGGCTACGCCAATCCCGACCTCACCGTGATCGCGCTCGCCAAGGGCGAGCCGCTGCCTCTGAAATTCGTACAGAACTGGCTTCAGAGCTCGACCTGGGAGGTCGTCACGCTGGCGGGTAGCCCGGTCAAGACGCTGGCCGACCTCAAGGGCAAGAAGCTCGGCGTCGGCGCGCTGACTTTCGGCAACATCCCGCTGACCAAGGCGATGCTGGCCAATGCCGGCCTCGGTTGGAACAAGGATGTCGAGATCCTGCCCGTCGGCACCGGAGCCGCCGCCTGGCGCCGGCTCCAGACCGGCGAGATCGATGCGCTCAACCTCTTCGTCGGCGAGCATGGCCGGATGGAGCTGGCCGGCATCGCCATCACCCGCATGCCGCTGCCCGAGCAGTTCCGCTCGATCTTCTCCAACGGCATGGTGACCTCGGACGCGCTGATCGCCCAAAAGCCCAAGGTCGTCGCCGGCTTCGGCCGCGCCCTGGTCAAGTCGTGGATCGCCTGCAAGGCCAACACCGAGGCCTGCGTGCGGGCCTATTGGGAGGTGACGCCAGCCGCCAAGCCGGCAGCCGACAAGGAGGCCGAACAGCTCCAGACCGATATGAAGCAGGTCATGTTCGACGGCAAGAATATCGACGATTTCTCGGCCAACCCGGCGAAGACCTACGGCTTTTACCCGGAAGCGGCGTGGAAGGGTCTGATCGGCGTGATGCATGGCGAGGGCCAGATCGCCAGGGCCGATCTCGACCTGACCAAGCTCTACTCCAACCAGTTCGTCGCCGAATTCAACAGGTTCGATGCGGGTTCGGTCGCCAAGGCGGCGCAGGCGGCAAAATGAGCAGAGTCATGGTCGGACCCGTCACGGGAACGCCCATCGTCGCCGGCTCGTCGGCGCGCGACCATCTCGCCATCGACGGCGTGCGGCTCGTCTATCAGACGAGCCGCGGGCCGCTGACGGCGCTGGAGGACCTGAGCTTCGGGCTCGGCCAGCGCGAATTCGTCTCGGTGCTCGGCCCATCGGGTTGCGGCAAGTCGACATTGCTCAAGCTCGTGACCGGGCTGCTGAAGCCGACCCAAGGCAGGATCGAACTCGCGGGTGCCGCCGTGACCGGCCCGAGAGCCGATGTCGGCATCGTCTTCCAGCAGCCGACCCTGCTGCCCTGGCGCAACGTCCTGAACAATGTCCTTGTGCCGATCCGGGCGCGCGGAGGCGATGTCGCGGCCCATGCCGACAAGGCGCGCGACCTGCTCGAACTGGTCGGGCTCGGGGCTTTCCAGAAGCACTACCCGCACGAGCTCTCCGGCGGCATGCAGCAGCGCGTCGGCCTGGCGCGCGGGCTGGTTCACGACCCGGAGCTGCTGCTGATGGACGAGCCCTTCGCCGCGCTCGACGCGATGACGCGCGAGACGATGATGGACGAGCTTCAGCGGATCTGGATGACGACCTCGAAATCGGTGCTGTTCATCACCCATTCGATTCCCGAGGCGGTCTATCTCTCGGACCGGATCGTGGTGATGAGCCCCCGCCCGGGCCGCGTGATCGAGACGCTCGACATCGACCTGCCACGGCCGCGCGGACTGGAGACGATGGCGCAGCCGCGCTTCAACGAGATGACGACACATCTGCGCAACCTGTTCCGCAATCTGCCGGCTACGGCCGCGCCATGACCGACTGGTTGCGACACCGCGCGCCCACCCTGCTCTATCCGGCCGCGGGCCTGACGGTCCTTCTGCTCGGCTGGTATTTGGTCGTCGCCTTCGCGCTCGTGCCGTCCTATCTCCTGCCCGCGCCGGCCAATGTTGCCGCCGCCATGGTTGCAAGTGCGCGGGACGGGCTGCTGGCGCGCCATCTCTCGCCGACCCTTCAAGCGACGCTGACGGGCTATGCCGTCGGCAGCCTCGCCGCCTTCGCGCTGGCAGCGCTCGTCGCCGAGTTCAAGACTTTCGAACGCTTCGTCCTGCTGCACCTGATCGCGATCCAGTCGATCCCGAAGGTCTCGATCGCGCCGCTGGTCTTCCTCTGGGCCGGCTTCGACCTGCAGGGCAAGATCATCCTCGTCGCGCTGATCTGCTTCTTCCCGGTCTTCGCAAATGCGCTCGCCGGCTTCCGTTCCGCCGATCCCAACCTGATCGACCTGATGCGTGCCGCCGGCGCCTCGCGCGCCCATGTCTTCCTGCAGGTCAAGCTGCCCGGCGCCGCGAGCCAGCTCTTCGCCGGGCTGGAGGTCGCGGTCGCCTTCGCGCTGATCGGCTGCGTCGTGATGGAATTCGTCGGCGCGACGCGCGGCATGGGCTTCCTGATCCAGGATTCGTCGAACACCTTCGACCTGCCCTTGACCTTCGCCGCCGTGGTGACGCTCGGCCTCATCGGCGTCTCCGGCAACGCCCTGATCCGGCTGCTGCGGAGCAGGATCCTGTTCTGGGAACGGGGCGCCAGCGCGGGAGCCCGGCACGATGGCTGAAGCGCTCAAGCTCGCTCTTGCGACGATCGCGACCTTCGTCGCCCTGATGCTGCTCTGGCAAGGCGCCATCGTCCTGTTCTCGGTGCCCGCCTACATCCTGCCCACGCCGGCCGCCGTCGGCGCCGCGCTCGAACGCGGCTGGATCGGCGGCGCACTTTGGCCCCATGCCTGGTTCACGCTACGCGGGGCGCTGATCGGTGCCGTGCTCGGGTCGCTCGCCGGCATCGTCGCGGGCGCCATCGTCGCCGAGGTCCGGGTCGCCTCGCTCGCCTTCTACCCCCTGGTGATCGCGATCCAGTCGATGCCGACGGTCGCGATCGCGCCGCTGATCGTGGTCTATCTCGGCGTGGGCCTTGCCTCCAAGATCGCGACGGTGGCGCTGCTGTGCTTCTTTCCAGTGTTCGTCAACACGGTGGCGGGCTTCCGGGCGGCCGATCCGCGGCTGGTCGATCTCTACACTGCGGCTGCCGCCACGCGCTGGCGTATGTTCCTCGACGTCAAGTTGCCCGGGGCGGTCGACCATATCATGGCGAGCTTGCAGATCGCGCTCGTGCTCGCCTTTGTCGGCTGCGTCGTCTCGGAGTTCGTCGCCTCCAGCGCCGGCCTCGGTTACGTCATCAAGACCTTCGCCAGCGACCTCAACACCGCCGTGATGTTTGCCGCGATCGCCTCTCTGGGGCTGATCGGCGGCGTGCTTGGCGCGCTGATAACGCGGGCTCATCGCGTCATCGTCTTCTGGCGACCGGGGCGCTGACCGATGACGCAATCAGCCTCCCCCATCGATCGCGGACCGGACGCCATGCCGACGAGCTTCGACCTCGTCCGTGCCCGCGCCGAGACGCCCGGCGTGTCCCACGTCGTGCATTTCAACAATGCCGGCTGCTCGCTGCCACCGCGCCCCGTCGTCGAGGCGATGATCGCCCATCTCGAACTCGAGGCGACGATCGGCGGCTACGAGGCGCATGACGCCCGCCGCGACGCGGTCGAGCGGCCCTATCGCGCGCTGGCGCGGCTGCTCAACGCCGATCCGGACGAGATCGCCGTCGTCGAGAACGCGACGCGCGCCTGGGACATGGCGTTTTATGCGATGCCGCTGAAGCGGGGCGACCGCGTCCTGACCGGCAAGAGCGAGTATTGCAGCAATTTCATCGCCTTCCTGCACCGCGCCAACCGCGACGGTATCGTCGTCGACGTGGCGCCGAGCACGGCCACCGGCGAGATCGACGTCGCAGCGCTGGCGGAGCTGATCACCGATCGCACCAGACTGATCGCGATCACCCATGTCCCGACCAGCGGCGGGCTGGTCAATCCGGCGGCTGCGATCGGCGCTGTGGCGCGCCGGGCCGGCGTGCCCTATCTGCTCGACGCCTGCCAGTCGGTCGGCCAGATGCCGATCGATGTTCGGGCGATCGGCTGCGACATGCTCTCGGGCACAGGCCGCAAGTTCCTGCGCGGTCCACGCGGCATCGGCTTCCTCTATGTCCGCAAGAGCCTGCTGGCGCGGCTCGATCCGCCATTCCTGGACGATCACGCCGCCGACTGGTCGCGCGACGACGGCTACGAGATCCGCGACGATGCGCGCCGCTTCGAGACGCCCGAATGCAGCTTCGCCGCCAAGATCGGGCTCGGCGTCGCGGTCGATTACGCCATGGGCTGGCCGATGCCGGCGGTCGAGGCGCGTGTGCAAGGACTGGCGGAAACGCTGCGGAGCGCCCTGAGCAAGCACTGTGGCGCGCGCCTGCACGATCTCGGCACGCGGCGTTGCGGCATCGTCACCTTCTCGGTTCCAGGCATCGCAGCCGATACGATCAAGGCACGGCTCAGGGAGCGCGGCATCAACGTCACCGTTGCGGTGGCGCAGGCGACGCGGCTCGACATGATCCCGCGCGGGCTCGACCGGATCGTGCGGGCCTCGCTGCACTACTACAATACCGACGAGGAGATCGGGATCTTCACGGAAGCCGTGTCGCGGATCGCCCGCGAAGCGGCATGAATGCTGCCGATGGATCGGCCATCGGCATTGTCACAGGGGAGTTGGCCATGAACCACCGCCGGACCGGCCTTGCCTTCGTCATCGCAGGCGCGCTCTCGCTCGCGTCGGGACCGCTTCTCGCCAAGAGCCTGCGCGTCAACGTCCCAGGCGATCCGGCAATGATCGACCCGATCACCTATTCGGAGATCACCGCAGGCCGCATCATGGACAACATCTATGAGGGCTTCACCGACAAGACCGCCGAAGGCAAGATCGTCCCGGCGCTGGCGACCTCGTGGGAAGCGCTGTCCGACGGCAAAGGTTTCCGCTTCAACCTGCGCAAGGGCGTGACCTTCCACAGCGGCCGGCCGTTCACCGCCAGGGACGTCAAGTACACCTTCGAAGCGCTGCTGACGCCGGGCTCGAAGGCCGGCCTGACCGCAGGCTACCTCAACAATATCGTCGGCGCGGCCGACATGAAGGCCGGCGCCGCCAAGGAACTCGCCGGCATCACCATCGTCGACGACAGCACGCTCGAGGTGCGCTTCACCAAGCTCGACGTGCTGTTCCCGATCTATCCGTTCCAGTTCATGGATTCAGGCATCGTGGCCGAACTCGGTCCGGACTGGATGCAGAAGGCCTCGGCCGGCACCGGCGCCTTCAAGTTCAAGCAGTGGAAGCGCGGCGTCGAGGTCGAGATCGAGGCAAACCCGACATACTGGGGCGGCGCGCCGAAGATCGACGGCGTGCGCTTCCTGGTCGCGCCCAATCCCGACACCGCGCTCTCGCAATACGATGCCGGAGAGCTCGATTTCCTCGACGTCCAGGAGGCGATCTTCCGCCGCGTCCTGCGCGACGACCGCTACAAGGACCAGCTCAAGAAGGTGCCGCGTGCCCAGTCGCGCTATCTCGGCATGAACCAGAACCTCTACGCCCCGTTCAAGGACAAGCGCGTGCGCGAGGCGGTCTCGCTGGCGCTGAATCGCGACGCGATGATCCGCGGGCTCTATGACGGCGCCGCCTTCCCGCTGAACGGCGTCTCCACGCCAGGCGTCGCCGGCTATGATGCGAACCTGCTGCCGGCGCTGAAGTTCGACCCGGAGCGCGCCAAGAAGCTCCTGGCCGAGGCCGGCTTTCCGGACGGCAAGGGCATGCCGCCGATCGACATCTCCTGCACGGCGCCGTTCAAGGACGAGATCACCTATTACGCCAACCAGCTCAACCGCGTGCTCGGCATGCAGGTCAACGTCGCCGTGGTCGAGCGCGCCACCTTCATCAAGTCGATGAATGCCGGCGAGGTCGCGTTCTTCCCCTGGGGCTGGACCGCGGGCTATCCCGATGCGCTCTACTACCTCGCCCAGATGTGGCATGGCTCGAGCCCGTACAACCGGCCGCGCTGGAAGAACGCCGACTACGACAAGGTCATCGATGAGGCTCAAGCCACGATCGACGACAAGGCGCGCTTCGCGCTCTACCACAAGGCCGAGAAGATCCTGATGGACGACTGGGGTACCGCGCCCCTGCCGCTGACCGCGGCGATCGGCCTGAGCAAGCCCAATGTCACCGGCGCGGAGGTCACGCCCTTCGGCTTCGCGCCGTTCAAGGACGTGGTCATCAAATAGGGCGCGCCACAATGCTCCGCTTCATCCTGCGCCGGGTCGTCGGCACGCTGCCGGTCGTCGCGCTCGTGCTCGTCGTGACCTTCCTGGCGACGCGCGCGCTGCCGGGCGACCCGGTGCTGGTGATGCTGAGCGACCACTCGTCCAATGTCGTACTGGCGGACCGGCTGCGCGCCGAATACGGGCTCGACCTGCCGCTCTGGCGACAATTCCTGAGCTATGCCGCCGGCGCGCTCCACGGGGATTTCGGCCTCTCCTTCAAGCATGTCCGGGTGCCCGTCGCCGAGGTCATCGCCGACGGGCTCAGGATCAGCCCGGTGCTGGCGACCGCGGCACTGGCGCTGGCGCTGCCGCTCGGCACGCTGGCTGGCGTCGTCGCGGCCGTGCGCCGCAACACCTATGCCGACACGGTGATCATCCTCGTGCTGGTCGCCGGGCTCTCGATCCCGAACTTCGCCATCGCGACCTTCCTGGTCTACCTGTTCTCGATCAAGCTCGCGGTTCTGCCCGTCGCCGGCTGGGGGCGGCTCGACCAGGCGGTGCTGCCGATCGTCATCCTCGCCATTCCGAGCGCGGCCTATATCGCCAGGCTGGCGCGGACCTTCATGCTCGAGGTTCTCCAGCAGGACTATATCCGCACCGCCCGCGCCAAGGGCCTGAAGGACCGGCTGGTGATCGGCCGGCATGCGCTGCGCAACATCATGGTGCCGCTGCTGACCTCGGCCGGCATCATCTTCGGCGGTCTGCTCAGCAACACCTTCGTCGTCGAGACGATCTTCAACATACCCGGGCTCGGCCGCATCGCGATCGATTCGATCTTCGCGCGCGACTACCCCGTGGCGATGGCGATCGTCGTGCTGTTCACGCTGTTCTTCATCCTGATCAACCTCGCCGTCGATGTCGCCTACGCGCTGATCGACCCGCGCCTGCGCGCCCGGATGCTGGCGCGATGAGCGATCTGGCCGCATCCGCCGCGATCCAGGCCATCCAGCCCGCCGCTGGCGACAGCCGACGCCTCATCCGTCGCTTCCTGCGCCAGCGCAATGCCGTCGCCGGCGGCGTCATCGTTGCGATCGTGCTTGCGGTCGCCCTGCTTTCGCCCTGGATCACGCCCCACCCCATCGCCGAAACCGATCTTCTCAACGCCTGGAGCCCGCCTTCCGTCGAGAACCGGCTCGGCACCGACAAGCTCGGCCGCGACATCCTGAGCCGGCTGATCGCCGGGGCGCGGACCTCGGTCTTCGTCGCCGGCGCGGTGCTGGCGATCACGCTCGCCGTCGGCAGCCTGCTCGGCATGGTCGCGGGCTTCCTCGGCGGGCGTGTCGATGCCGTGCTGATGCGCATCGTCGATGCGACGCTGGCTTTTCCCGAGGTGGTGATCGCCATCCTGATCGCCGCCGTGCTCGGCCCGGGCCTCGGCACGGTCATCGTCACGCTGGCGCTGGTCTGGTGGCCCGGCATCGCCCGGCTGACGCGCTCGCTCGTCCTGGTCCTCCGCGAGGAGCTCTTCATCGACGCCGCCATCGTCGCCGGCACGCCGACCTGGGCGATCATCTGGCGCCATCTCCTGCCAAACATCGCAGCCCCCATCCTGGTGCGGGCCTCTGTCGGCGTCGGCTTCATCATCATGGCCGAGGCGACGCTGAGCTTTCTTGGCCTCGGCATCCAGGAGCCGGCGGCGAGCTGGGGCGGCATGATCCGCGACGGCCTGCCAGTGCTGCGCTCCGACCCCTATCTCGCGCTGTTCGGCTCGCTGGCGCTCGGCATCACGATCATCGGCTTCAACCTGCTCGGCGACGGTTTGCGCGACATTCTCGATCCGCGCCTGCACGGACGCTGACGCGATGACGAACCCCCTGCTCGCCATCGAGAACCTGTCTGTCGCCTTCGACGGCGAATCCGGCCGGCGCGAGGTGCTGCGCGATGTCTCCTTCACGCTCGCGCCGCACGAGATTCTCGGTGTCGTCGGCGAAAGCGGCTCCGGCAAATCGGTGACAGCGCTGGCGATCATGCGGCTGCTCGGAGCGCAGGGGCGGATCGAACAGGGGGCGATCCGCCTCGACGGCGCCGGAGACCTGACCGGGCTCTCGGGCGAGGCGATGCGCAAGGTCCGCGGCCGCCGCATCGGCATGATCTTCCAGGAGCCGATGTCGAGCCTGAACCCGCTGATAAGCGTCGGCCGGCAGGTCGCGGAGGTTCTGGAGGCACATCTGGACCTCGATGGACGCGCCGCGCGCGCCGAGGTCGTCGCCTGGTTTGCCCGCGTCGGCATCCCCAATCCCGATCTGCGCTTCGACGACTATCCGCATGCGATGTCGGGGGGCATGCGCCAGCGCGTGATGATCGCGATGGCGATGGCCTGCCGTCCGGCGCTCCTGATCGCCGACGAGCCGACGACGGCGCTCGACGTCACCATCCAGGCCCAGATTCTCGCCTTGATGAAGAACCTGCGCCGCGAACACGGCACGGCGATCCTGCTGATCACCCACGACATGGGCGTGATCGCCCGCATGGCCGACCGGGTCGTGGTGATGTATGCCGGCGAGGTCGCCGAGATCGGGCCCTTGCGCGACCTTTTCGCCGCCCCGGCGCATCCCTATACCCGCCTGCTGCTGGCCGCGATGCCAACCGCGAGCCGGCGCAGCGCGCGCCTGCCGGTCATCCCCGGGCTGATGCCGTCCCCCGGCGCCATGCCCGGCGGCTGCCGCTTCCATCCGCGCTGCCCCGATGCCGTCGCCAAATGCCGCGAACAGGCGCCTCCCGTCATCGCGCTTGGCGGCGGCCGGATGGCGCGTTGCTGGCTGGCACAGCCCGCCTCGACCGCGCCGGAGATCGCCGACGTGGCAGCCGCATCGTGACCGCGCCGGTGCTTCAGGTCAGCGGGCTTTGCCGCAGCTTCGCAATGCCAAGCGGGGCGAGCCTGACCGCCGTCGACGACGTCAGCTTCGCGATCGCGGAAGGCGAAACGCTTGGTATCGTCGGCGAAAGCGGCTGCGGCAAAAGCACCCTGGCCCGGATGGTGCTGAAGCTGCTGCCTGCGACCGCCGGCCGGATCGAACTCGAAGGCCGCGACGTCACCGCTTTGTCGGAGCGCGAGATGCGCCCCCTGCGCCGCGCGATCCAGGCCGTGTTCCAGGATCCGATGTCCTCGCTCAATCCGCGCCTGCGCATCGGCGAGATCATCGCCGAGCCGCTGCGCACCATCGGCATGGCGCGCCCGGCCCGGGAGGCGCGCGTGCGCGAGATGCTCGGGCTCGTCGGCCTGCCGGCGGAGGCGGCGCAGCGCCATCCCCATGCCTTCAGCGGCGGCCAGCGCCAGCGCATCGCGATCGCGCGCGCGCTCGCCGCCTCGTCGCGCATCGTCGTCTGCGACGAGGCCACGTCCGCGCTGGATGTCTCGGTGCAGGCGCAGGTGCTGAACCTGCTCGCCGATCTGCGCGCGCAGCTGGATCTCAGCTTGATGTTCATCTCGCATAATCTCGGCGCGGTGCGCCATGTCAGCGACCGCGTCGCGGTGATGTATCTCGGACGCATCGTCGAAATCGGCCCCGAGGCCGATATCTTCGAGCGCACCGCCCACCCCTATACGCAGGCGCTGATCGCGGCCGTCCCCGAGCCGATCCCCGATCTCGAACCGCCGCCGCCGCTCAGCGGCGAGATCCCGAGCCCGCTGAACCGCCCCTCCGGCTGCCACTTCCACACCCGCTGCCCGAAGGTCCAAGATCGCTGCCGGCAGGACGATCCGCCGCTCGCCAGCCGCCGACCCGGCCACGACGTCCGCTGCCACTTTCCGAGCTGAAGCCATGATCATCGAACGCACACAGTATTTCGCCAAGCCCGGCCTCTGCCGGCAGGTTCTCGCCATCAGGCGCAAGGCGAGTGCGGTGCGCCGTGCAATCGGCCTCCAGTCCGGCCGCATCTTCACGCGCAGCCTCGGCAGCCAGGCCGATTCGCCCGACGTCGTCTGGGAATGCGCCTTTCACGATGCGGCAGAGCAGCAGGCCGATCTCGCCGCCCGCGCCGAAAGCCCGGAATTCGAGGCGGTTCGGGCCGAGATGAAGGCCGCGATCGACCGCTTCGACCGCTACGTCTTTGCCGAGGAAGACCTCGGTCTTCCCAGCGGCATCCGGCCGACCGGCCTGCGGGGCAAGGCGATCGTGCCGCGCGAGATCGCCTTCATGAGCGCCGGGCGCGAGCTCAAGGGCTATCTGTTCGTGCCGCCGGGCGATGGTCCCTTCCCCTGCATGGTCTGCAATCACGGCAGCGGCATCGAGCAGGGCTCGCTGGACGTCAGCCGACCGGGCAATGGTGCGCTCCTGATGTCCTGGGGCATCGCCTCCTTCCTGCCGCACCGGCGCGGCTACGGCAATTCGCCCGGCCCGGCCTGGCGCAGCGAGGTCGTCGCCGAATACGGCACAGCCGACTACGCCGCCCAGTTGAGCGCGCGGCTCGATGCCGAGGCCGACGACATCGTTGCCGCGCTAGACTGCGTGTCGGCCCTTCCCGAAATCGATGCGGCCCATATCGGCGTGATGGGTTCGTCCTTCGGCGGCACCACGACGCTCTTTGCCGCCGCCAAGGAGCCGCGCTTTGCCTGCGCGATCGACTTCGCCGGAGCCGCGATGAACTGGGATCGCGCCCCGGCGCTCCGTGCTGGAATGACAGCCGCCGCGGCCAAGGTGACGATGCCGCTCTTCCTGATCCAGGCGGAAAACGACTACAGCGTTCGCCCGACGCCGGAACTCGCCGCCTCGCTCGAGGATAGTCCGCATCCGGTCGAGGCCAAAGTCTATCCCGCCTTCGGCATCAACCCGAACGAGGGCCATCTCTTCGAAAGCCGTGGCGCGCAGCTCTGGGCCGAAGACGTGCGCCGTTTCCTGGAGCGCTGGTTGTGACCGCAAAAGGCGCCTGGATCGAGGATCTGACCTGGCCGCAGGTTGGCGAGCGCATCGCGGCTGGAGCAACGGTGATCGTGCCGATCGGGGCGCGTGCCAAGCAGCACGGCCATCATCTGCCGATGAAGACCGACTATCTGCTGGCTCGCGCGCTCTGTAAGGGCATTGCCCAGCGCCTGCCCGTGCTCGTCGCGCCCGTCGTCGATTTCGGCTACTACCCCGCCTTTGCGAACTACCCCGGCAGCCAGCATCTCCGGCCGGAAACCTTCATCGCTTTGCTTGAGGACATTCTGGAAGGCCTGATCCGGCAGGGCGCGCGCGAGATCGCGATCGTCAACACCGGTGTCTCGACAGAAGGTCCGGTGCAGATCGTTGCGCGCAGCGTGCTGGCACGGCACGGCCTGCGCATCGCCGTCGCCGATATCCGCGCCCTTGGCAAGGGCCGGCGCGATCTGCTCGAGCAGGCGCTAGGCGGCCATGGCGACGAGCACGAGACCTCGCTGATCCTGGCGATAGAGCCGCAATCGGTCGACATGGGCAAGGCGCGCACTGACTACGGAAACATGCGCGAGGAACCGGAGACCGTTTTCTACCGCCCGGTGATTTTTCGCGACGACGCGTCGTCGGGCCCCGACCATAGTGCGACCGGCGTGCGTGGCGACCCGACGCTGGCGACTGTCGAAAAGGGCCGTGCCACGCTCGCCGCGATGATCGACGAACTGGTCGATGGCCTGACCGCATTGAAGGGCCAGCAATGAGCACGGCATCCGAGCAATTCGACGTGGTTGTCGTGGGCTATGGCTTCGCCGGCGCGGTTGCAGCGATCCACGCCCATGACGCAGGCGCGCGCGTGCTGCTGCTCGACAAGAATTCGGGGCCAGGCGGCATCTCGGTCTGCTCGGCCGGCGGCCTGCGCATCAGCGACGATGCCGACAAGGCCCTGGCCTATCTGGTCGCGACCAATGCCAGCACCACGCCGGAATCCGTCCTGCGAACGCTGGCGCAGGGCATGGCTGGACTGGCTGCGTCGGTGTCCCCGCTTTGCGAGGCCGCCGGCGCGACGCTCGGCCTGAAGCCCTCGCCAGCCAATTACCCGCTGCCGGGCTATGAGAGCTTCGGCTTCGCCTATGTCGATGACGTGACCGATTTCGACGCGGCGAACAGCTATCCCGCCGTGCGCGGCTCGCCGGCAGGAGCACGGCTGTTCGAGGTCGTCCGGCGCAATGTCGAGATGCGGCCCGGCATCGCGGTCCGGCTCGGCGCCACGGCCGAACGGCTGCTGACGCGAAATGGCCGGGTCGAAGGCGTCGTCGTCGCCCGCAGACCCGTCCAGGCCAACAGCCTCGTGCTAGCCTGCGGCGGCTTCGAGGGCGATGCAGGGATGCAGGTGCAGTTCTGGCCGCTGAAGCCGGTGCTTTCGGCGGCCGTGCGCTTCAACACCGGCGACGGCATCCGCATGGGTCAGAGCGCCGGCGCCGGGCTCTGGCACATGTGGCACTATCACGGTTCCTACGGTTTCCGGTATCCCGACCAGTCCTATCCCTTCGGCATCCGCGTCAAGCGATTGCCGGACTGGAACCCGGCCGAGGGCCTGCGCGAGGATGTCAGCATGAGCTGGATCCTGGTCGACCAGGACGGCAAGCGCTTCATGAACGAATACGAGCCCTATATGCAGGACACCGGGCATCGGCCGTTCGAATTCTACGATCCGGTCAAGCAGCGCCTGCCGCGGGTGCCGGCGTTGATGTTGCTCGATGCCGCTGGCCGCAAGCGCTATCCGCTGGCCGCGCCGACCTGGCATGATCGCGAGGTGGCGGAGCGCTTCCAAGGCCGCTCGCTGCGGGAGTTCGACGACGACATCCTGTTCGAGGCCGACACGATAGAGCAGGTCGGAGAGCGGTTCGGCATCGATCCGGCAACGCTTCGCCTGACGGTCGCGCAATGGAACGCCGCCTGCCTGATGATGCAGGATGAGCAGCATGGCCGCCCGCCCGGCAGCATGATGCCGATCCTGGAGCCACCATTTTCCGCCGCAGCCGTCTGGCCGATCGTCTCCAACACGCAGGGCGGCCTCGTCCACGATGCGCAGCAGCGCGTGCTCGATGCGTTCGGCGCCGCCATCCCGGGGCTTTATGTCGCCGGCGAGCTCGGCAGCGTCTTCGGTCATCTCTACATGTCCGGCGGCAACATCGCCGAATGCTTCGTCGGCGGCAGGATCGCCGGCGAGGGTGCCGCCGCGCTGGCCGCCGAGCCCGTGACCCGCGACGCCGCATGAGCCTTCAGGAGCATTTTCCGATGACCCTCCCGTCCCGCAATCTCGGCCGCTGCTTCGACGCTTCGCGCGACCGGGCCAAGATCGCGATCATCGACCTCGCCAGGCCCGACTCGCCCCGCGAGATCGACTACGGCGCCTTCGATGCCGAATGCGACGCGGTGGCGCGCGGGCTGCTCAGGAAGGGCCTGCAACGGGGCCACCGCATCGGCATCATGGCGCTGAACTCGATCTCGTTGCTGGCCGCCTATTTCGGCATCATGCGCGCCGGCCTCGTCGCCGTGCCGATCTCGTTCAAGCTGGCGCGCGAGACGGTCGACTACATCGTCGCGGATGCCGATCTGCGTGCCGTCTTCCACGACGCGGAGCGGGCCGACCTCGTCCCTGCCGGCGTCATCGGCATCGATTTCGACGCGCCCGACGGTTATGCGGCGCTGCTCGATCCCGGCCCCTTCGCGACCGTCGAGCCGCAAGGCCGCGAACTCGCCATGATCCTCTATACCTCCGGGTCGACCGGGAAGCCCAAGGGCGTGCTGCTCTCGCACGAGTCGCAAGCCTGGTCGCTGGAGACAGGCGCCAAGCTCTATGGTGACCGCTCACACCATCGCTACATCGTCGGCGCACCGATGTTCCACATGAACGCGACGATCAGCATCAAAAGCGCGCTCGCCGCTGGCGCCAGCATCGTGCTGCTGCCGGCCTTCGAGGCGAAGGCTTATGCAAAAGCGATCGAGCGTTATCGAGTCACCTGGCTCACATCCGTTCCCACCATGCTGGCTCTGGTCGCCAAGGAGCGCGATCTCGTCGGCGGGCTCGATTTCTCGTCGGTGACAAATGTCACGATGGGCTCCGCCCCGCTGACTCAAGGCCTGGTCGACAAGGTCCAGGCACTCTTCCCCAAAGCCGTGATCAACAACAGCTACGGCACGACGGAGGCCGGCCCCGCGCCCTTCGGCCCCCATCCCGACGGCCTGCCGCGCCCGACCACGGCCTGCGGCTATCCGGTACCCGGCGCCCTCTCGGAATTGCGCGAAGGCCTCTCTTCCGAAGAGGGCGTGCTCTACATGAAGAGCCCGATGCTGATGGAGGGCTACAACAACCTGCCCGCCAGGACCGCCGAGGCGATGACCGACGGCTGGTATCGCTCCGGCGACATCATGCGCCGCGACGCGGACGGCTTCTTCCACTTCCTCGGCCGCGCCGACGACATGTTCGTGGTCGGCGGCGAGAACGTCTGGCCGGGCGAGGTCGAGAAGCTGATCGAGCGCGCTCCGGGCGTGTTGCAGGCGGCGGTCGTGCCGGTTCCCGACGAGATCAAGGGCACACTGCCCTTTGCCTTCGTCGTCAGGCAGGCCGGTGCGGCGGTCGACGCGGCCGCGATCAAGAGCTTCACCATCGCCAACGGACCGGCCTTCGCCCATCCTCGCTTCATCGAATTCCGCGAGGCGATCCCGCTCGCAGCCACCAACAAGCCCGACCGGCGCAAGCTGACCCAAGAAGCCGAGACGCTGGCTCAGACCCGCCGGGCGGCGGGCGAAAGGGGCTGACGCAATGAACAATGCCGACATCGGCGCGCTGCTGCGCGAAAAACTCGGTGGCGGTGGGTTTCACGGCTTTCTCGCCATGGAGCTCGTCGACCACGATGCGGCGACCGGCGCGGTGACGATCCGCGCGCCCTGGCACGCGGGCTACGAGCGCGGGCAAAACACCCTGCAATGGCATGGCGGGCCGATCGCCGCGCTGATCGACATCGCCGGCGACTTTGCACTCATCGCCAAACTCGGGCGCGGCATCCCGACGATCAACCTGCGCATCGACTATCTGCGGCCTGCGGTTGATACGGGGCTGACCGCCAAGGCGCGGACCCTGCGTGCGGGCAAGTCGGTCGGTGTCGTCGACATCGAGGTTTTCGACGATGCCGACCGCCTCGTCGCGGTCGGCCGCGGCAGCTATTCGACCCTGTGAGGATGACAAGAGAGATGACCGCGTCCAGCCCCAGCGCAGCGATCGGCTGCATCGACCACGTCGTCATCGTCGTCGACGATCTCGAAGCCGGCGCTGACATCTATCGCCGGCTCGGCTTCACGCTCTCGCCGAAGGGTGTTCACAGCGCGGCGATGGGCAGCGCCAACCACACCATCATGCTTCAGAACGACTATTTCGAGCTGCTGGCCGTTCTCGCGCCGACCGAGCGCAACGCCCGCTGGCGCCAGGCGCTCACCGACGGCGGTGGCGTCGCCGGCGTGGCGCTGACAACGCAGGATGCCAAGGCCGCCCATGCCCATTGGCTCTCGCAAGGTCTCGCCCCGAAGGAGCCGATCCATTTCGCTCGCGACGTCCTGCGGGCCGATGGCGCCAGGCTGGAAGCGCGCTTTGAGGTCGTCTCGCTGCCCGAGGTTTCCGATACCGGCCTGCGCATCTTCGTCTGCAGCCAGCCGACGCGCGAGGCCGTCTGGCTGCCCGAACTGATGGGCCATGCCAACACGGCCCGCGCGATCAGTCGCGTCACGATCGCTTGCGCCGATCCGGCCTCGTCGGCGCGGCAATGGCAGCGCGTGATACCTGGCGTCACCGTGAGCGAGATGCGGGATGGCCTGTCCCTAACGACTGGGCTGCATCGGATCGATCTGGTGAGGCACGACATCGCTCGACGCCACTTCGACATCTCCTTCGGCGCCGGCCAGGCCCGGGCCGCGGGACTCGACTTTCAGGTCTCGGACCTCGATGCCTGTCGTACGACCTTGACCTCCAACGGCGTGACCTTCGCGGAAAAGGATGGCCTCATCGTCATCTCGGCCGACGCCGCATGTCAGGTGCGCATCGTCTTCGAGCAGCGATGAGTACTTCCCGCAGCGCCATCGGCAACAAGCCGCCGATATCGCTGATGAACGGCTCTCCGGCGCCCCCGCCGGCATGAGTCTTGACCCCGGAAGATTCCAGCTCGCGCTGGCCCAAAATCGAGGAGCAGGTCAAGGGTCTCAGGTCAGAGCGTATAGGCGTCGGCTTCGCCGGAGGCGCGCGGCCGCGTCACGACGGCATCGGCCCTGCGCGCCTGGGTCAGTCGCGATCTGACTGCGACCGGCCGCTTTCGCCTCGGCTTCGACGCTGAGGCTGCCTAAGGCCGACCGGGACGCGCGGCACGCGGATCGACAGGCCTGTCGCGGCGCCGGCGACGGTGCCTCACCGGCCGGTGCGTCTCATTTGCTCTGCTGTTGCGCTTTCCATTCCAGGTATTCGGCCTCGGCGTCCTGAGCGAGCGGGTAGTAGCGACGAAGGTCGCCGCCCTTCGCGAGCATGATGCGTGAGAAGTCCTCCCACTCGGCATGATGGCTGCCGGCTTCGAGCAGCCTCTCCGCATAGGCGACAGGCACGCAGATGGCGCCGTCGTCGTCGGCGATGATGATATCGCCCGGTCTGACATAGGTTCCGCCGCAGGCGATCGGCACATTGACCGCATGCGGCATCAGGACCGTCTGGGTGTGGAAATTCGGGCTGACGCCACGCATCCAGTAGCCGATGTCGAGCTTGAACGCCTTTGCGGCATCGCGGATGACGCCGTCGATGACCATGCCTTTGCCGCCCTTGCCGGCGAAGTAGGTCAGCATCATCTCGCCGAAGATGCCGCTTTCCATGTCGCCCCGGGCGTCCACCACGACGATGTCGCCGGCTTCGATCTGATAAAGCGCATGTCTGTGGAGCTGTTTCTCGCGGTCGGCATACTCGTCGTCGCCATACAGGTCCTCGCGCTTCGGCATGAACTGGAGGGTGACGGCAGGTCCGGCCACGACCTTGCCGCGGGAGTGCGGCACGGCGCCCGTGATGAGCGGGTTCCGGATGCCCATCTTGTAGAGTTCGCTCGCCGCGGTGGCCGTGCCGATGCTGGCGAGCCCGTCCACGAGAGCCTTCGCCGGACGATTGATCTTGGGAATGTCGAACATGTGTCGTTCCTGATGGTTGGCGGGTGGCCCGATTCTCGTGGACGTCTCGTGCGATCGGCGCTCGAAAATGCTCTGGATCGCGAGCCGACGCTTCAGAGCCCACCGACGACCGGATGCCAGTCCGGCCGGTAGGGGTCCTGGTGAAAGCGGGCGTAGTAGTCGCCCTTCTCCTCGTAGAGCGCGCCGTAATGGCGCATCTTGTCCTCGTCGAGCGCGACGCCGAGCCCCGGCCCGGTCGGCACGCGGATGGCGCCGCCCTCGTATGTCATCAGCCCGCCCTCGATGATGTCGTCGGTCAGGTAGTGGTAATGGGCGTCGCCGGCGAAGCTCATCTCGGGGATGGTCGCGGCCGTGTGCAGCATCGCCGCGAGCTCGATGCCGAACTCCGCGCCAGAATGCATCGCGACGCCGAGCCCGAAGGTGCGGCAGACCGCCGACAGGTCCTTCACGCCGCGCGGGCCCTCCCAGTAGTGGATGTCGGTCAGCACGATATCGACGGCACCCAGCCGGATCGCGGGGCCGAGATCGTCGAACTTCGCCGGATACATGTTGGTGGCGATCGGCGTGCGGACCGCCTTGCGCACGGCGGCGTTGCCCTCCAGCCCCCAGGCGGGATCCTCGAAATACTCCATCCCGACGGCCTCCAGCCGCTGGCCGATGCGGATCGCGGTCGGCACCGACCAGACGCCGTTGGGGTCGATACGCAGGCCGAAGTCCGGGCCCATCCGGTCGCGGCAGAGCTCGACGGCCCGCGCCTCGACATTGGGGTCGAAGACGCCGGCCTTCAGCTTCATGGCGGTGACGCCGAGGGTCTCGTGCAGCTCCTGACAGAGATCGGCCATGTCTTCTGGATGTTCGTCATGGCCGCCGCCAGGCCGGTCGTAGCGCCAGAACAGATAGGCGATCATCGGGATGCGGTCGCGCACCGGCCCGCCGATCAGGTCGCAGAGCGGACGCCCCAGCGCCTTGCCCTGGATGTCGAGGCAGGCCATCTCGATGGCGGCATAGAGACGGGCGTTCGAGAGATAGTAGATCGCCCGCAAGGTCTTGAGCTTGATCAGTTCGAGATGGAACGGGTCCATGCCGATGATACGGGATTTGAGCTTCGTCAGCGCACCGCGCTGGTCTCCGCCGCCGACCTCGCCGAGGCCGACGATGCCTTCGTCCGTCACCAGTTCGAGGATGGTCCGCAGGAAATAGCCGGGATGAACCCCGGTGTTGTGACGAAGCTGCGCGTTGAGCGGGATCGCTACGCAACGCACCTTCATGTCGACGATCTTCATCGCTCTCGTTTCCCCTAGAGATGCATGCCGCCATCGACGAAGAGCGTCGTGCCGGTGACGTAGCGGGCGCCGTTCGAGGCCAGGAACAGCGCGACCTCGGCGCAATCCTCCGGCGTCCCGAGCCGGCCGGCCGGGATGCGCGCGAGCACGGTGTCGCGATAGCCGGCGTCGGCCAGCACCTCGCGGTTGCGCGCCGTCGCGATCGCGCCCGGCGCCAGGACGTTGCAGGTGACTCCTCGCCCCGCGACCTGCCGGGCGATGTTGCGCACCATGCTCTCGAGCGCCGCCTTGCTGGCGGCATAGACCAGCATCTCGGGATGCTCGCGGACCTGCTGGATTGAGCCGATCGCGATCAACCGGCCAAAGCCGCGCTCCGCCATCGCCGGGACGAAGGCCTGGATCAGACGGTAATTCGCCGCGAGGTTGAGCTCCCATTGCCGGTCGATCGACGCGCGGTCGAAGCCGAACCAGGGCTGCTTCTCCTGCAGCGCGGCATTCAGGACGAGGATGTCGATGCCGCCGAGACTGTTCGTGGCGGTCGAGACCAGCCGCTCGACCTCGCTGGGCCGGGTGAGATCGGCTGCGATGCCGAGCGTGGCGCCCGCCTCGCGGCAGGCATCGTCGAGTTCGGCACCGGGCGAAGGCGCGTTCAGGCACACCGCCGCCCCGCACCCGGCCAGCGCCTTCGCGATGGCGAGGCCGATGCCCTGCGACGAGCCGGTGACGAGCGCGTGCCGGCCCGCGAGATCCGGATGAACGCCGCCGGCCTCAGTCATGGCGATCGCCCAGCCTCGCATCGAAGGCGTCGCGCACGGCATCGCCGAGGAAGTTGAGCGCCAGCACGGTCAGGAAGATCGCGAGCCCGGGGAAGAAGCTCATCCACCAGGACTGGTAGAACTGGATGCCGGTCGCGACCATGTAGCCCCAGCTCGGCGTCGGCGGCTGGACTCCGAGGCCGAGGAAGGAGAGCGCGCTTTCCGTGATCAGCGCCTGCGAGGCCGAGAGAGAGCCGTAGACGATGACGTTGCCGGAGACGTTCGGCCAGATGTGGCGGAACAGGATGCGCCACGAACTCGCCCCGGCGGCCTGCGCCGCAACGACATAATCGGCCTCGCGCAGGCTCAGCACCTCCGCCCGCACCAGCCGGGCGAAGCCGGGCATTTTGGTGATCGCGATGGCAAGCATCGCGTTCATCAGGTCGGGACCGAGCACCGCGACGATGGAGAGCGCCAGCACCAGCAACGGAAAGGCCAGGAAGGCGTCCATCACCCGCATGATCACCGCATCCCAGCGCCCCCCGAGCCAGCCCGAGATCAGGCCCAGCACGGAGCCGACGACCAGCGCGAGGCCGATGGCGAAAAAGACCACCTGGAGCGAGACCGTGGCGCCATGCAAAGCGCGCGACAGCACGTCGCGACCAATCTCGTCGGTGCCGAACCAGTGCGCCGCGCTCGGCGGCATCGAGAAGGCGTCCGGATCGATCTCGGTCGGAGAATAGGGGGCGATCCAGGAGGCCAGAAGTCCGAGCGTGACGATGACGGCAAGAACGACGACCCCGAACTGCCCATGCCAGGACGTCAGGATGCGCCGCAGGATGATCGCTCCAGGCGAGCGCGGCACGCGCCGCTCCGAGGCGGGGGATGGCGGCATCGCTCCGGTCACGGCCACCATCGCCTCAGGCTTCGACCCGCGGATCGAAGGCCCGGTAGAGCATGTCGGTCAGGAGGTTCACCAGGAAGACGGCGATGACGATGAAGAGGATCGCTCCCTGGATCACCGGGAAGTCGCGCTGGAAGATGCCATCGACCAGCATCCGGCCGAGGCCGGGCAGTGCGAAGACCGTTTCCGTCACCACGGCGCCGCCGAGCAGCGCCCCGACCTGCAGACCGATCACGGTGATGATCGGGATCAGCGCGTTGCGCAGCGCATGGCGGATCAGGACCAACCCCTCGCTCAAGCCCTTCGCCCGGGCCGTGCGGACATAGTCCATCGACAGCACCTGCAGCATCGAGGCCCGCGTCTGGCGCATCACCAGCGCCGCGAAGGCGGTGCCGATGGTCAGCGAGGGCATCACCATCAGCTTCATGTTCTGGGCGGGATCGTCGAGGAACCGGACATGGCCCGATGGCGGCAGCCAGCCGAGCTGAAGCGAGAACAGCATGATCAGCAGCACGCCCATCCAGAAATACGGCACGGCGACCGAGGACATCGCCACGAGACTCGCCGCGACATCGATCAGCCCGCCGCGAAAGCGCGCCGCGAGAATGCCGGCGGGCACGCCGATCGCCACTGCGATCAGGATCGAGAGAAAGCCGAGCTGCAGCGTGACCGGGATGCGCGCCGCCAGCATCGCGCCGACATCCTCGCGCGTCCGCAGGGACCGGCCGAACTCGCCTTGGGCGACGCGGGCGAGCCAGGTGACGTAGCGAACGGGCGCCGGCTGATCGAGACCGTATTCGACGCGCACGGCGGTGCGCTGCTCGGGCGTCGCCTGCTCGCCGAGGATCGTCACCGTCGGATCGCCCGGCAGGAGATTGGTCAAGGAAAACACGATGACGGTGACGAAGAAGGCCACCGGCAGCATCTGGATGAGCTTCCTGGCCAGATAGCTGAGCACAACCAGCCCTCAGTAGCGTTCGAGCCGGCGATGGTCGCGCGCAATCTCGGCGATCACGGCGTCGGACACGGCGAAATGCGCGGTCATCGCTGCCCGCGCGGCCACCGGATCGCGAGCACGGATGGCGTCGATGATCGCCTGATGACGCGCGACGGTCGCGGCGGGATCGCGCAGATCGCGCTGCAGGCCGAGCGCGCGCTGGGTGAATTTGATCGTCTCCGCCAGCGCGTTGACCAGATGTTCGAGCAGGGCATTGCCGGAGCAGCGTGCCAGCGCGACGTGGAAGGCGAGGTCGCCTTGCAGCCAGCGCTCGAAATCCCCGTCGATATTGGCGCGCATCTTCTCCAAAGCAGCCTCGACCGGCTCGATCTGCAGGGGCGAGGCCCGCTCGGCGGCGAGCGAGGCGACCTCGACCTCGATGGCGCGGCGAAGCTCGACCGCCTCTCGCAGGCCGTTATCGGTGACCCGGACGGCCAGGCGCAGGAACTGGTCGAGCGGCGCGACCGAAAGCCCTTTGACGGTCGTCGGCTTGCCCTGCTGGATCTGGACGATGCCGAGCGCAGACAGGCGCCCGAGTGCCTCCCGAACGACCGGCTTCGAGACGTTCAGGCGATGGGCGAGATCCGATTCCGACGGCAGGGAATCGCCGGGGCGGAAGACGCGTTCGGCGACGCGGTCGATCACGAACTGCGTCACCGCTTCGGTCAGGCGTTGCTTGTCGGGTTGAAGTGCCGCGATATCGATCATGACTTATCAGATATCTTGTGACTTGAAGCCGGTCAATAGGCGGGCGTGCTGCGAATGGACTGCTCGTCAGCTGGACCAAATGAGCCTTCAGGCGCCACATATTCGCATCTGCAGAAGAGTCCTTGGCCAACGCGAGCGGTTGCACGATCAAATTTCAGTTGCCCATCTCATAACATATCTGATAGGCAATCGCCCGACGGCGTCAGGAAGAGCGCCCTGGAGGAGATCGCGCAATGGAGATGATTTCACGTCGCGGCATTCTGCTCGGCGCTTCGGGCCTAGGCCTCGTCGCCAGCCTGCCGGCCTTCGCACAGGGCTCGCCGGTCCGCGGCGGCACCATCGTGGCCTCGATGGACCTGCAGCCCAAGAGCCTCGATCCGATCATGGGGGATGCGCCGACCTCGGATCGCTACGCCCTGATCCAGATGTTCGAGGGCCTGCTGAAATTCGACGTGCAGGGCAATCTCCAGCCGTCCCTCGCGACGAGCTGGGCCTGGTCGGAGGACAAGAAGTCGGTCGTGTTCAAGCTGCGCGAGGGTGTCGTCTTCCATGACGGCGAGCCCTTCAATGCCGAGGCCGTCGTGTTCAACATCGCGCGCGTCGTGGCGCCCGGCTCGACGGCGCCGCGCAGCCCCGACCTCGCCGACATCGCCGGTGCCGAGGCGGTCGATCCGATGACGGTCAGGATCAATCTGAAGCAGCCTTCGGGCGCCGCGCTCGCCTCGCTGGCCGTCGAGGCCGGCATGATGTGCTCGCCGGCGGCGCTCAGGAAACTCGGCCAGGATTTCGGCCGCCAGCCCATGGGCACCGGTCCCTATAAATTCGCCGAATGGGTCGGCGGCAGCCAGATCCGCTTCGTGCGCAACGAGCGTTACTGGCGCGACGGCGCCGACGGCAAGAGGCTGCCCTATGCCGACGCGGTGACGCTGCGCATCATCCCGACGACGGCCGTGAAGATGGTCGAGGTCAAATCCGGCGGCGTCCATCTGGTCGACGGCGTGACCCCGCGCGATTTCGAGGAGGTCGAGAAGAACGAGGCGCTCAAGCTCGTCTCGGTCCCGCCCGGCATCGCGCAATGGCTGACATTCAACGTCAGCAAGGGCATCTTCGCCAACCCGGCGCTGCGCGCGGCGGTCAATCACGGCATCGACCGCAACGTGCTGATGAAGGGCATCACCCGCGGCTTCGGCGCGGTGACGCCGACCTGGGTGCCGCCGACCGACTGGTCCTACGACGCCGGCGTCGCCGCGCCGAAGCTCGACCCCGCCAAGGTCCAGGCCGCCCTCAAGGAAGGCGGGCAGCCCAACGGCTTCTCCTGCAAGTTGTCCATCATCCAGCGCGATCCCGACACCCAGGTCGCGCAGATCGTCCAGGCCCAGCTCAAGCCGTTCAAGATCAACATGGAGATCGAGATTCTGGAGCGACAGGCCTGGGTGCCCAAGGTGCTCGGCCTCCAGCACGAGATCGCCATGGGCCGCGTCAATGTTCCGCGCGCCGACCCCGATCATGTCTTCGGCCCGTTCTTCGGCCGCACCGCTTCGCAGAACTGGTCCGGCATCAAGGACGAGGAGGTCTTCAGGCTGGTCGATCAGGGGCGCGAGGAAACCGATCAGGCGAAGCGCAAGGCGATCTACAAGGATCTCCAGACCGCTCTCAACAGGAACGACTACTACTCCTGGCTGTTCTTCCGCGAGGCACGCCATGTCGCCCGCAAGGAACTGCAGAACATCGTGCTCGACTCCGGCGGCGCCTGGCAGCTCGCCGAAGCCTGGCTCGCCAAGGCCTGACGCGGGTGCGGGCAGCCGGCATGCGGGGGCGGGGGAGCGTGACAGGCAAACGCTCTCGCATCGCCGCCGCATCCGGACCGGCCGGCGCTTCGCTTGAAGGAGCGCGAACCCCTTGAACGCTCCTGCCCGGCAACGACCCGTGGTCCTCGTTCTTTCGACTGGCGTCCCCACAGCCACGGTGGACGCTCTCGCACGGCACTTCGAGGTTCTTCGCCCGATCGATGGCCACGGCATCGACGCGCTCGTCGCGGTCCATGGCGCGCGCATCCGCGGGATCGCGACGACGGGAAAGACGAAACTCGATCGAACCCTGATCGAGACACTGCCGGCGCTCGAGATCGTGGCCAGCTACAGCGCCGGGCTCGACAATATCGACGCCGACGCCCTGGCCGAGCGCGGCATCGCTCTCAGCAACAGCTCGGTCGCGCTCGCGGACGAGGTTGCCGATCTCGCCATCGCGCTGATGGTGATGGCCCGGCGCCGCCTCGTCGCAGCCGATGCCCATGTGCGCAGCGGCGCATGGGCAGGCGGGGCTTTCCCGCTCGGTGGTTCGGTCCGCGGTTTGCGCATCGGTCTGCTCGGCCTCGGTCATATCGGCAGCGGCGTGGCCCGCCGCGCCGAAGCTATGGGTATGCGTCCACGCTATTGTACCCGGCGGCCGGTGGCAGGCTGCGCATACCCCTACCATCCCGATGCGCGAGCGCTCGCCTCCGACAGCGACGTCTTCGTCATCGCCTGTCCGGGCGGGCCCCGCAATCGTGGCCTCGTCGACGAAGCGGTGATTGCCGCGCTGGGGAAAGACAGCACGCTCGTCAACATTGCGCGCGGCGATATCGTCGACGAACGGGGACTCGTCGAGGCACTGGCCTCCGGCAAGCTTGGCTCCGCCGGGCTCGATGTCTTTGCCGACGAGCCTCGGGTCCCGGCAAGGCTCCGGGACCTTCCCAACGTCGTGCTCACGCCTCATCTCGGGAGCGCGACGATCGAGACCCGGGATGCGATGGGGGACTGCGTCGTCCAGTCGCTGACGCAGGCCCTCCGATAGCGAGGATGATGGCGAGCGGTCGGGCCCGAAACGGCGATCTGGCCGGAGCCCGGTCTGGTCAGAGCATCGCAATACGGCGCCTGACCGCCGCGTCGCGCCAGCCATCGACGTCCTTGGTCAGAAGCCGGGCAGCGCTTCGCAGCAGCTCGATGCCTTCGATCGAGCTCGTCGTCTCGGCCATCTTCCGCTCGATATTGCTGAAATCCTCGGCCAGTTTGGTGGAACGACGGGCGTTCTCCTCGATCCCGAGCTTGGCGTCGATGGCGAGGCAGGCCGCGGCGATGGTCGGGATGATCGCGCTGAGCATCAGCATCACGCCGCCGATGAGATGCTTCATCACCGCCATGCGACCGTGATCGTCTGGCAGGTCTCCAAGATAAAACTGATAGAGCAGCAGGAAGATCGCCAACGCCGTGATCAGGGTCCAGAACGCGCTCAACTCGATGAGATGCAGCGCCTCCTGCAGGCGGTGCATGCGCCGCGCCGTCTTCGCGTTGTAGATCGCCTGGCCGCGTACGATCCCGTCAGGGTCATGCCGGGCGGCGGCGAGCGCCACAGCCTGCTCGGCTTGCGTGATGATGCGTCGCGGCGGGCCTGCCGCGCGCAGCATGGCGCGCGCGAACCATTCGGTCCAGCTGCCGGCCGGCGACGCCCGATCGTCGCCGACATCGAAGCCCAGCGGCCAGGTCGCGCGCAGTGCCCGCAGGCGCTCGGCGAGGCGCCGAATATCGCTCCAGCGCTGATGGCTCGTGGCGAAGAAGGACAATTGCCGGGCAAGGTAGGCGCAGCCGAGCAGGCCGAGCTCGATCGCGACCATGCTGAATTTGAGCTCCGGCGCGATCGCCGGGACCGTCGCGACCGTCACCGCCAGCACCGCGATGACGAGCAGCAGCGCCTGCATGGCGCGGTGGAGGTCGCCGTAGAGATTTGCCCGTCGATCGGCTTCGCGGAAAGCGGCCTCGATCAGCGGATGGGCGTCACCGCCGCCGTCATCGGGCGTCCCGGTCTGGACGCGCGGAGCGTCGGGCTCCGGCCCAAGGCTGCGATAGACGCCGGCCCAACCGGCAGCCAGTAACTTGGTCGTGCCGAACAGAGCGCGGCCCCGGACATAGCCGAGGATGCCACCCCAGCCGGCCCACGGAGCGGGCGCCAGCGGATCGGGCCCGGCATAGTCGCGCCGGGCCGCTGCCTCTTCATCGCTCGCCGCGTCATGCCCGCCGCCGTCGGTTTGCGGCGGCGCGCTCGGTGGCGCCAGAACGGGTGCGAGCAGGGCAGCGAGGCTCTGCGCCGTCGCGACGGGCGCGATCTCGGCACGGCGATCGGCATCGTCCAGCGCGTCGACGAGTTCGGAGAAGCTCTGGTCGAGCCAGAGCCGGTCGGAATCGATGAGCCGCGTCGCCATGCCGGCGTCGGCTACATCGATCCAGATCACCGGAGTAGACTTTTGCAGCGCCAGCGCGACCGTGTCGGCCGTCCCGCCGGTGCCGCCGGCGAGATCGCCGTTCCAGGCGACGATCAGGACATCGGCCCAGCGCGCCAGCCAGCGAGCCTGATCGAGATGACCGTTGCGGCAGGGCAATTCGAGGGCGCTCGCTCCCCCGTCCAGGACGGTGACCGCTTCGAAGGGATGGTCGAGCCCCGCGGGCCGGTCGAGCACGACCTTCAGAGCAGGGTCGATGCAGTCGGGGCCGTCGGTCCAGGCGATGCGTCGGGGCTCCGCATGGTCGGCGAAGGGGAAGCACGCGTGGATGCCGCCATGGCCGGCTTCTCGCCAGAGCCGCGTGGCGACGCGGTCGGCGCCGGGAGCGTAGCCGACGAGCAAGTCGAGCTTGGGCTCACGCCCGGCGCCTTGCCGCAGGGCCGCATAGGCATCTGCGATCGTCTCGCCTTGATGCGGCGCGACCGGGCAGGCGGCGGTCAGCGCGACGGCTTCGGCGGCCAGCGCGAAAGCCGCGCTCAGCGGCCCGGCGAGCGTGGCGTGATCCAGGCTGCGATGGCCGGCAAAGCCGATCCGGATGGTCAGGGCTGGAATCTGCAACGGCTGATCGGGCAAGGCCGATCCCGAAATCAAAGGTTGCCCGAAGCGCGACCATACATGGAGGGGTCGTCGAGCGGTCCTTCCGCCGACCAGACAGCGCGAAGCGGCAAAGGTTCCTGCGGTTTGAGCGTGGTCTTGTCTGCGACGAACTGCTGCGTCACCCAGGCCATGCAGTCCCTTGAGGCAGTCTCGACGATGCGCTTCTCGATTTCCGCCGGCGTCGCGATCCCCTTGTCGGAGGACGACATCTTCTCGACTCGGTTCGACAGGCAGTCGGAGATGATCCGCCGGGCGCGATAGCGCAGCGCGAACGAGTTCTGGTCGCGCCGCAGCAGGCCCTCGATGCTGCCGATCGCCGAGCCCGAGGCGCGCATCAGCACCTGAGCCGCGCCCTCGCGCAATTCGCCGTCGACCAGCTCGCCATGAGCCTGATAGAGCCGCTGCACGAACAGCGAGGCGCTCTGGTTGGCGGCAAGCAGTTCGGAGGTCTCGAACAGACGGCGATGCACGCTGAGGCCGGCCGCCTGGATGATCTTGTCGAGATCGTCCATCTTCACCAGGCCCTGATTAGTGCCGAGGAAGAGCGCGCCGATCTCCGATTGCGCCCGGTTCAGGATCATCACCTTGAGCCGCTCGGTGGTCCAGTTCTCGCCGAGGAAACTTTCGAAGCGCTCGAGCTTCGCGGCCGAAAACGCCTTCTCGACCGAACGTTCGATCGCGTGCTGGGTGATGTCGCCGGTCTCGGAAGCCTTCTGGCGCTCCTGGAAGGTCATGATCAGCCGGGCGATCTTGGCCGAATAGTCGCGTTCCGCCTCCTTGCTGCTCGCCTTGCCGACCTGGTTGAGGTCGAGCGTCGAGCCAACGGCGCCGATCGCCACCGCTGCCGCGAGCGACTTCAGAACCTTGGTCTGGACGCTGCTGGCGGGCGCGAGCGAGGCGAGCACGCGCTCGTTGCGGGCGCTATTGCCCTGGCCGTCGGCGACGACGCTGTTCTCCTGCTGATCCCCGCCGCGCTTCGCCTTCTGGCGCGGACCCTGCTGCACCACGACGCGGCGCTGCTGCCGCACGCCCAGACCGCCCAGGGCACCACCGATCAGCCCGCCGATGGCGGCTGCGCCGAAGAGGCCGCCGCGCCTTTGCGCATTGGCGGGCGAAGGTTGCAGGACCCAGCTCGCAGCGAGTGCCGAGCAGGCGACCAGAAGCGTGTTTCGCCGGGATTTCGTCGCCATGCCCATCTCCTCGAAGAGCAGGAAGGCCATGCGGCAGGGACCGTCGCCCGCGCCGGCCAAGGTCTGAACGCTGTCGCAAAGCACGCCTTACGTCAAGCGCGGACGCAGCGTTCCAGCCGCGCGTCAGCGTCTTTTCTTGCTGGCCTCTGCGTCCGCCGAAGCTTTCGCCGTCTTGATCTGCTGTTCGATCAGGTCTGCGAAGGTGATCTTGTTCTTCTTCGACAGCTGGAAGCTCGCGACCAGCGTCTCGCGCAGCGCCAGATTGTTGTAGCAATTGGTTTCGCGTTCGATCCGGCGCATCTGCGGCTCGGTCGGCGATTCCTTGCGCGCCCAGTCCCAGACCCAGACATAATGCGAGCGGGTATAGCCGATGCAGTCGATCGGCACGATCAGGCGGCGGACCTTGACCTGTCCGCTGCCGGCCTCGACCTGACCGTAGAAGGTTTCCAGCCGGTCGCTCTCGTCCTTGCTGAGCAAGGGCCGCCCCGTCGCAGGATCGGTCGCCTCCCCGTTCTTCGCCATCTCGGCGAGGAGATGGCCGGCCGCGATCTCGTAGAAGGGGTTGCCGTCCGTCGTCGTCGGGTCGGCTTCGGTCGCGAGCCGGATGGCATGATAGGCAAGGCGCATCGCTTGGACGGGATCGCGCGGCTGATCGAAATCGCCCTTTCGATAAATCCGCGCCAGTTCGAGCGCGGCGCGCGTGGCGCCGAGGCTCATCGCGCGCTTGAGCAGTTCGATCGCCTCCTGCGCGCCGTTCTCCGGCTTGACCAGCATGGCGCCGGTACGCAGCTTTTCGGCGAGTTCGACCTCGGCCTCGAGCACGCCGCCATAGGCGGCAAGCCGCCAGTATCGCTCGCCGATCTCGGGCTGGCGGTTGGGCAGGCCCTGGCCGCCTTCCATGATGCCGGCGAGTTGGTGTTGCGCGCTGGAATCGCCGGCTTCGGCCGCGCGCCCATACCAGATCAGCGCCAGCGAGGGATCGGGGTCGATGCTGTCGGGGCTGATCGCGCTGCCGCGATAGACGCGCCGGCCATTGGCGTAGAGCGCGCCGAGCTTGACGCGGGCGAGGTTCGAGCCGGCCGCTGCAGCGCGCTCGAACCATTCGACGGCACGGCGCGGATTGACCGACGGCACGCCGAGGCCAGAGACCAGCGCGGCCCCGGTCTCGACCATCGCCGGCACGAAGCCGCTTTCGGCCGCCTTGACGAACCACTCATAGGCCTGGGCGTGGTCGCGCTGGATCGAGCCCTTGCCGCTCTGGTAGCGCAAGGCGAGGTTGTGCATCGCCAGGGGATGACCCTGCTGGGCCGCGCTCTTCCAGAGGTCGTCGGCGCGCTTCTCGTCGATTTCGACGCCGTCGCCGGAATCATAGAGGATCGCGAGATTGTTCAGCGCGGCGAGGTAACCGCGCTTCTGCGCGTCCTCCAGAGCGAGCCGTGCCCGGCGGAAGTTCACGAGCCGCTCGGCCTCGTCGAGGGAAGGTTCGGAGCCGCGCTTGTAGTGAGCCCGGCCGAGATTGAACAGAAACCGGATGATGCGCGGATTGGCCTCGATCGATTTCGTGCAGGCCGCGATCGCCTCCTCGGCCTCGACGCGGTCGAGCGGAACGCCCGGCACTTCCGGCGGACGGGCGCGGTCATGCTCGGCCGCCGCCAGCCGGTCGCATTCGTCGATGCGCCGGTCGCTCGCCGCCACCGGCATCGGTACGGTATCGACCGCCGTGTCGCTCAGGTTGACCAGAGCGCGGCGTGCGAGTTCGGCGGTCTGGCAACCGTCGAACCGGCGCCGGTGGCGCTCGAAGAAATCGCGGCGGCGCTGCCGCGCGATCTGGTCCCAGTCGGCGCGCGCGCCTTCGCAGGCGGTCTGGCGAAAGGCGAAACGATCGGCCCCGATCGGCGGGACGAAATAGAAATCGTCGACGCCCTTGAGGTTCTGGGCGACGTCGGGCTCCTGCTGCGCGCCCTGGCTGTCGGCGATGGTGCGCACCATCAGGCGGGTGCGGGCGGCAAGCTGCGACAGGCTCTGTCCGGGACGCGGCAATTCGGTCCGCAGCACTTCGGTGAAGAGCGAATTGCGGCGCTTGTCCCACGCCCCGAAGCTCTCGACCGCCGTCTCGCCAAACGAGGCCGAATAGAGCACGACGAAGCCCGGCGGCGGTTCGACGCCGGAGATCAGGCGCGAACCCGATTCCGGCCCGCGCCGCAGCCGCTGCGCGTTCGCGGCGGGATCGCCGACGAGGAGCGAGCGGCAGGCATCGAGGATCACGATGGCGGTGCGCGGCTTGCGCTCGGCGATCTGTGTCTGGATTTCCTGCTCGGACACGCCGCTCTTGGGGATTTCGTCGCTCTGATAGTTCTCCATGAAGCCGGGTACGCGCAGCCGCACCACATCGGCATTGCGGCGTTCCTCGTCCGGCAGTTGCGCCCTCGTATAGGCGACCGGGCTGCGCAGATCGCCGAAGAGGATGTAGTTCTTGCGGTCGAGTTCGACGCCGAAACCATGGCCGGAATAGAAGAACAGGACGACGTCCCCTTCCTGCACGGTCTTCAGAAAGGCATCGAATTCCTTCTGGAAGTCCTTCTTGTTGCGCAGATCGGAGACGACCTTGATGTTCTTCTTGTCGAATCCGACCTGTTCGAGATCGGAGGCGAGATCGCGCGCATCGCTGATCGAGCGGCTCAGGCCCTGGATGTTGCCGTCGGCATAGCGCTCCATCCCGACGAGAAAGGCGCGGCGCGTCTGCGCCTGCGCACCCAGCGCGACACAGGCCAGGGCGAGCGTCGCAAGGCAGAGCGTCAGCTGTCGCAACCAGGCCATCGCGATACCCGTTTGTGTCGAGGCAGTGCGCCCAGCTTAGCGCCGGCGTGCCACGGTTCAAGCCGCATGGCCTGCGCTCACGGCGCGATCACGCGCGCCAGCCTGATGCCGATCTGGGCACTGCGGCCGCGCGCATCCGCGATCTCCCAACTCCGTGCCGCCGCCCGCAGGGCCTTGGGCTCGTCGGACCAGGAGCCGCCGCGCGTCACGCGGCGCGAGCAATCGCCGCCGAGCCGGGGCGAGCCGTCGCCGGGCATGCCGTCATAGCTTGCGGCCCAGCAGTCCTCGACCCAGTGCCGGACATTGCCGAGCATCTGGACGAGCCCGAAGCCGTTCGGCTGGCCGCTGTCGACGGCAATCGTCCGGCGCAGCGCCTGTGCTTTGGGGCTGCCTTCGTAGGATTGGCGCCAGTCGTAATTCGCCTTCTCGGGGGTGATCGGGCCAAACCAGAACGGCTCGCCCCAGCAGCGCGGCCCGGCGCAGCCGCGCGCGGCATATTCCCATTCGGCTTCGCTCAACAGCCGGTAGGCCTGCCCCGTCTTCTGCGAAAGCCAGGCCGCATAGGCCCTCGCGTCTGCCCAGGAGACGAAGATCACCGGGTTCTGCCCGCGCCCCCAATTGTAGTCGCCCGGACGGTGGGCGTTGCAGCCGCCCTCGGCGAGACAGGCGTCCCAGTCATCGAACGAGACCGCGTGGCGCGAGACGGCGAAGGACGCGGCGATGACGATCTCGCGCTGCGGACCTTCGTCGGGGTTGCGGCCGCGCTCGGTGGCGGGCGAGCCGATGGTGAAGCGACCGGGTGGCAACGGCACCATCTGCGGGCAGTTCTCGCAATCCTGGAAGGCCGTGCCGACCGGACCCGGACCGCGCGCGACCGCTGCGGGTTTCGGCATGTTGAGGCTCGCGAGGCGCATGCGCGCCTCGTCTTCGGCCTTGGCCGCGCCTTCATTCTTCGCCGCAGCCTCGGCCTTTGCGGCAGTCTCTGCCTTCGACGCAGCTTCGGCCTTCGCCGCCGCCTCCGCCTTGGCCAGAGCCTCGGTGTTGGCCACGGCCAACCGTCTCGTTTCCTCGGTCTTGGTTTCGGCTGCCTGCGCGTCGTCGACGCGGCGCTGCTCGACCGAGGCGAGCGTCTGGCCGGCGGCCGGAGCCTGCGCTGACGGACTCGTTGCCGCGAGATCGCCGCGCACGGCATTGGCAGGCGCCGTCAAGGCCGACGCCTCCTTCCGCTGCTGCTCGCTATCGTCGCGGGCGAAGGGGCCGATCGACTTGTAGGCGGCAAAGCCGAAGCCCGCCGCGGCCAGAAGCAGCGCCGCGGTGGCGGGCAGAACGAAGCTTCGCGGCTTGTCGGGCTTCAGCAGGACCTTGAGCGTCCTGACGAGATCGTCGCAGTCCGGTCCGAAGCGGCGCGTGCGCAGTTCCACCGCCTGGCGACGCGCGAGAGGGCGCAGGCTTTCGGGCAGCGCCGCAGCCGCCGGCATCACGGCATCCTCCAGCAGCACCGGCACGACCGCGACACCGGGACGCGCCAGCGAAGCCTCGATCTCGAGCCGGACGAAATCGCCGGGATCGTCGAGCCGCCGGTTGCCGTCGCCGTCGCGGATGTCCAGCCAACCCGGCCCGATCAGCACGAGAACCACGCGCGAAAGCGCCAGCGTGCGGTCGAGCGCCTGGGTGAAATCGCTGCCGGCCTGGATGCTGTCGATGTCGATGAACAGTTCCTGTCGCCGGAACTGCCGCTCGAGACGGTCGTAGAGCCGGCCGGCGAGCCCGGCGCTGTCGGCCCTGCGATAGCTGATGAAGATGCTTGCCAAGGCCGATCTCGGAGCGGTTTTCGTCGGAAGCCGCGTCGACTGACGTCACCGGATCATGCCACGTGGCGACGCGCGCTTTCAAGCGCGTCGCGACGCGGCGGATCTCCGGCTGGCGTCGCGTCGCGGAGCCTCCCGTTGCCAAGCGCCGCGAAACCGATCAAATCGCAGCGAGGCCTGAGGGGATGGCATGACGGCGTTGACCTCGCTCTCGAAACGCTCTGCGCAGGTCGCGTCGCGGGTGACGCGCCATCGCGGCGAGATCCAGCTTTTCGCAGGGCTTGTCGCGCTCGGCCTGGGCTTCTGGGGCTGGTCGATCGAGCGGCCCGCCGCGGACTGGAGCGGGCATGTCAATAATCTGTTCCGCACGCTGCAACTGGTCACGCTGAACTTCCCGACGAATTTCGACGGCAAGATCGCCTGGCAATTGCAGATCGCCCGGCTGATGGTGCCGCTCGTCGCGGTGCTGGCCTCGTTCCACGTGCTGGTCGGCGCCGTGACCAGGCCGCTGCGGCTGGCGATGCTGCCCCGCGCGCGCGGGCATGTCGTCGTCTTCGGCGACACCAAGCTGACCGAGGCGGCGTTGCTGACATTGGCGCGGCGCGGGCTGCAAATCGTCATCGTCGCGCCCAAGGTGAAGCATCTGCGCCGCCAGATGCTGGAGAGCTTCGGGTTGACCGCGATCGAATCCGATTTGCGCGAGGCCGGCGCGCTGCGGCCGCTGAGCCTGAGGACGGCGGCTGCGGTCTTCATCAGCGGCCCCGACGATCTCGACAATCTGAACCTCGCCATGCAGGCTCTGGCCTCGATCGAGGACCGTCCCGAGGATCAGTCGCCGCTGGTGCTCGCCGTGATGATCGACCGCGAGGACCTCGCGGTCGAACTCGACCAGGCACTCGACGACGTCGCGCGACATCGCCGCCTGCGCTACCATCGGCTCTGCCCGGATCGCGAGGGCGTTCGCCTGGAACTGGCGCGCTTTGCGCCCGTGTTCACCAAGCCGAACCCGCTCCTGCCGAGCCATGTCATGGTGGTCGGGCTGACCGGCCGCTTCGAGCAGGTGCTCTCCGAACTGATCGTCGCGACGCAAGACCACCCTTCCGAGCGGCCGATCCTATCGTTCGTCCTGAACGCTTCGGAACTCAAGGTTTTCGCGCCCTGGCGCGCCGCGCGTCCCGATCTCGATCTGGTGGCGCGGTTCGAGATCCTCGAGGTCGATGGCGGCCGCCTGCCGGACGCAACGACGCTTGCCGCATGGGTCGGACGCTGCGGCTCGCCGCATCTCGTCGTGGTCATGGGCGAGGACACCGAGGCCATCACGACCGGGCTCGCCCTGCGCCGGCCGATGAACCCGGCGGGAACCGGCTCCGTGCCCGTCCTGGTGCGGCAGGGCCGCGAGGACCGCCTGCTCGAGACATTGCGGGCATCGCAGGCGAAGGGGCGCGACCTGTCGCGGATGGCTGCCTTCGGCGGCCTGATCCGGCCCGAGAGCATCGAGCGTGTTCTCAGCCGCAAGGGCGACGAGATGGCGATGGCGCTGCATGCCCGCTACCTGAGCGCTGCGAGCGCCGGGCATCCGGATTCTCCGGCGGGGCTGAAGTCCTGGGACGAGCTTTCGGAAAACCTGCGCGAAGCCAATCGCTCGGCGGCCGAGCATGCGCCGATCCTGTTCGCGGCGGTCGGCCTGCGCCTGGTCGCGATGACCCCCGGGCTCTCGCCGCATCAGCTCGGTCTCGATGAGATCGAGACCCTGGCGCTGGTCGAGCATCGCCACTGGATGGCATCACGCATCGACCATGGCTGGCGCCATGGGCCGGTCCGTGACGATGACCGACTTCTGCACCCCTCGCTGGTCCCGTTCGAGCAGCTTTCGGAAAGCGACAAGACCAAGGATCGCAACACCGTGCTGGCGCTCGTGGAAACCTGTGCCGGGCAAGGATTGGTCCTGCAGCCCCACTCCCAGACTGGATAACGGCGAGCGGCCGCAGAAGCGCGGTCCCGGAAAAATCATGGCTTGCAGAAGTTTATCCGCCGTGATTGATTGTCGACAATCGATCACAGACGAAAGTCGCTGCCTTGTCGTTCAGGATGTCAGCTCATCAGCCGGAGGCCGGCAACGGCGAGGCCCGCCTCGCTCCCGTGCCCAAGAGCACATTCCGCGCCCATATCGTCGAGGCGTTGCGCGAGGCCATTCTCGCTGGCGACATCGCGCCCGGTGCGCAGGTCGTGGAAATGGGGCTGGCCGAGCAGTTCGGAGTCAGCCGCGGACCCTTGCGCGAGGCGATCCGCCAGCTCGTGGAGGAGGGCCTGCTCGTCACGGTGCCCTATACCGGCACGCATGTGATCGAGTTGTCGATCGAGGACGTGCGCGAGATCTATTCGATGCGCGTGGCGCTCGAGACCTTCGCCTTCGAGCAGGTCTGGGACCGGCGCGATGCAGGCTTCCATGCCGAGCTGGCGCGGCGTCACGAGGCGCTGACCCGCTCGATCGATGCCGGCGACGACCGGCGCAGCATTCTGGCCGAGCTCGATCTCCACGGCTTCGTCTACGAGGCGACCGGCCACCGCATCCTGCTGCATAGCTGGACCGGGCTGCGCGGCCGGCTGCAGCTCTACTGGGCCGCGCATCACCGCGCCCACGGCATCAGGGGGCCACGCCGCGACGGCCATGACAGCTATGTCGCTGCCGCTGCGGGCACCGATCTCGATGCGATGCGGGCGGAAATCCGCGATCACATGCGGCGCGGCGCGGACCAGACCGAGGCTTTCATCAGCCAGCGCAACCGGCCCGGCTGAGCCGACTGCCGCGCCATCGCCCATGCCGTCCAGACGCAAGCCGCCATCAAGACAAGGGGACTTCTCATGACGATCGACAGACGCACCTTCCTCGCCGGCGCGGCGCTGGCCTCGACGGCGATCGCCGGTTCGCCGGCCCGCGCCCAGGGCGCCTCGACGCTGGAGCGGATCAAGCAGGGCAAGAAATTGCGCATCGGCGTGACCTCGGCCGAGCCCTGGTTCGCCAAGGACCCGATGAGCGGCGCCTGGAGCGGCGTCGGCATCAGCGTCGGCAAGCAGCTCGCGGCCGATCTCGGCGTCGAGCTCGTCCCCGTCGAGACGACCTGGGCCAACGCCATCGCCGCGCTGCAGGCCGACCAGATCGACACGATGTTCGTGCTCGACCCGACCGAGGAGCGCCGCAAGGCGATCGATTTCCCGGCCGCGCCGCTGTTCTACTACGCCATGGGGGCGCTGACCCGTGACGGCACAGCGATCAAGAGCTGGGCCGAGCTCGACAAGCCGGAGACGCGCATCGGCGTGACGCTCGGCACCTCGGTCGACCGCAGCGTGACCGAGACGCTCAAGAGCGCCAGCATCAGCCGCTTCTCCAACAATGACGAGGCGATCGCCGCCTTCGCGGCGCGGCGCGTCGACGTCGTGGCGCAGTTCCACCCGGCGCTGGTCGTGCAATATGCCCGCCTGCGCGCAGGCAAGGTCGTGCTGCCGACGCCGGTGACGCCGGTCGCCACCAGCGCCGGCGTGCGCAAGGAGGCCGACCCCGCCTTCCGCGACTGGCTCAGCGGCAAGTTCGCCGAGTACTACGCCGCCGCCAAGCCGCAGGCCTTTTTCGCCGACTATCTCAAGACCAAGGGCATCGACGCCGGCGGCATTCCCGGGCTGGTCAAGGAGCAATGGGGCTGAGCACTCGGCGCAGCTGAGGCGAGACTCCTCCGGCGAGGCGGGACGCGATGCCCTATCAATGGGACTTCACGCCGGTGCTGCAGCATCTCGACATGCTGCTCATCGGCCTCCTGAACACGGTCAAGATCGCGCTGATCTCGATCGTGCTCGGCGTCCTGGTCGGGCTCGTGCTCGCCTTCATGCGGCTGTCGGAGCGGGCCTGGCTCAGGCTCCCGGCCGGCGGCTTCATCGAGTTCTACCGCAACACGCCGCCGATCGTGCACTTCTTCTGGTTCTTCTACGCCCTGCCGGTGGTGATGAACCTCAGTCTCGATCCCTTCGTCGCGGCAGTGCTGGCGCTCTCGACGCAGTCGGGGGCCTTCTATGCCGAGGTCTTTCGCGGCGGCATCGTCTCGATCGAGAAGGGGCAATGGGAGGGCGCCAAAGCGCTGGGCATGAACCACGCGCGCGCCATGCGCCGGATCATCCTGCCGCAGGCGCTGGCGCGGATGATGGCGCCCTTCGTCGAGCGCTCCTTCGAACTGACCAAGACGACCGCGCTCGCCTCGACGCTGGCCTATGCCGACCTGCTCTATCAGGCGATGCAGCTCAACAGCCAGACCTTCCGGCCGCTCGAGGTCTACAGCGTGATCGCGGTGATGTACCTGATCCTGCTCTCGTCCGCGAGCGCGCTGGCGCGGCTGGGCGAGCGGCGGCTCACCGCCTATCGGAGCCGCTGAGATGGATTACGCCTTCGATTTCGGCCTGATCCTCGAAACCTGGCCGGTGCTGCTGCGCGGGCTCTGGGTCACGCTGGCGCTCTGGGTGCCGTGCTTCCTCTTCGGCCTTCTCGGCGGTTTCCTGATCTGCCTCGGCCGGATGTCGCCGCGAGCCTGGCTGCGCTGGCCGGCCGTCGGCTATATCGAGCTCTTCCGCGACACGCCGGTGCTGATCCAGCTGATCTGGTTCTTCTACGCCTTCCCGATCATCATCGGGGTGCAGCTGACGCCCTTCATGGCGGCCTGCATCGGGCTCGGCCTCAACACCTCGGCCTATTGCGCCGAGACCTATCGCGGCGGCATCGAATCGATCGCGACCGGCCAGTGGGAAGGCGCCCGCGCGCTCGGCATGCGCCATGGTGCGATCCTGCGCCGGATCATCCTGCCGCAGGTCTTCCGCCGGATGCTGCCGGCCTTCACCAACCGGGCGATCGAGCTCGCCAAGATGACCTCGCTCGCCTCGGTGCTCGCGGTCCACGAGCTGATGTATCAGGGCCGGTTGCTGAGCTCGACCTATTACCGACCCTTCGAGATCCTGACGACGGTCGCGCTGGTCTACTTCCTGCTGATCTATCCCGGCAGCTTCCTCTCGCTGAAGCTCGAGCGCCGGCTCGCGCGCCAGGGCTGAGCGATGACGCCCGATCCTTCCCGGAGGCAAATCGATGCCTGAACCCATCCTCCAGGTGCAGGGGCTGCACAAGCGCTTCGGCGCGCTGGACGTCCTGCGCGGCATCGACCTTGCGGTGGCGCCCGGCGAGCGCATCGCCATCATCGGCGGCAGCGGCTCCGGCAAGAGCACGCTGCTGCGCTGCCTCAACTTCATGGAGATGCCGAGCGAAGGCGCGATCACGCTCGACGGCAAGCGCATCGGCAAGGCGAAGCCGGGCAAGGGCGGCGGCGAGACCGTCGCCTATTCCGAGAGCGAGCTCTGCAAGGTGCGCGAGCGGCTCGGCATGGTCTTCCAGCAGTTCAACCTGTTCCCGCATATGAGCGTGCTCGACAACGTCATGGAGGGGCTCGTCACCGTGAAGGGGATGAGCCGCTCCGAGGCCCGCGCGCGAGCCGAGACCGAGCTCGCCAAGGTGGGCCTGAGCGAGAAGCACGACGTCTTTCCGGTGCGGCTCTCGGGCGGCCAGCAGCAGCGCGTCGCGATCGCCCGCGCGCTTGCCATGGAGCCCGAGATCCTGCTCTTCGACGAACCGACCTCCTCGCTCGATCCGGAGCTCGTCGGGGAGGTGCTGCGCGTGATCAGGGCGCTGGCCGACGAAGGCCGCACCATGCTGCTGGTCACCCACGAGCTCGGCTTCGCCTATCATTTCGCGACGCGGGTGATCTTCCTCGCCGACGGTGTGTTCCACGAGGTCGGCACGCCCGACGAGGTGCTTAAACACCCGCGGCGCGAGCGGACGCAGGCCTTCCTCGCCCGCTTCACCGAATTCTCCTTCTGACCACCGACAGCCCGGCCTCGAGACCGGGCGCCACGAGGTATGCCGTGACCGCATTGAATTCGCTCAGCCAGTCGAGCGCCCAGGGCTATGTCGATGATCCCCGCAACGAGGGAGTCCTGATCTACGTCAATGGCGGCTTCTTCCCGCGCGACGAGGCCAAGGTCTCGGTCTTCGATGCCGGTTTCGTGCTCGGCGACGGCGTCTGGGAGGGCCTGCGCCAGGTCAGGGGCAAGCTCGTCGCGCTCGACGATCATATGGACCGGCTGTTCGAAGGCGCCGGCGCGATCCAGCTCGACATCGGCCTGACCAAGACGCAGGTCGCGGACGCGATCATGGCGACGCTGGCCAAGAACGGCATGGAAGATGGCGCGCATGTCCGCCTGATGGTGACGCGCGGCAAGAAGAAGACGCCGAACCAGGATCCACGCTTCGCGCTCGGCCAGCCCACGATCGTGATCGTTGCCGAATACAAGGCGCCCAAGCCCGAGATCAGGCAGCAGGGCCTGAAGCTCCTGACCTCGACGATCCGCTGCAGCGGGCCCGACGTTTTCGACCTCAGGCTGAACTCGCACAGCCGCCTGAACTTCATCCAGGCCCTGATCCAGGCGATCAACGCCGGCTGCGACGAGGCCCTGATGCTCGATCCACATGGTTTCGTGGCGAGCTGCAACTCGACCAATTTCTTCGTCGTGCGCGGTGGCGAGCTCTGGACCTCGACCGGGCGCTTCAACTTCAAGGGCATCACCCGCAAGAAGATCATCAAGCTGTTCGGCGAGACGGTAGGCACCGTGCGCGAGCACGACTTCACCCTCGCCGAGACCTATGCCGCCGACGAGGCCTTCGTCACCGGCACGCTCGGCGGCGTCACCCCCGTCACCATGATCGACGGGCGACGCATCGGCTCGGGGAAACCCGGGCCGCTGACCGCCCGCATCAGCGAGATCTACCAGCGGAGCCTGCTGGCGTGATCCTCGGGCGATGATGGCCGGGCTTATGTCCGGCACCGTCGCGCAGAGGCCGGGGGCGCAGTGGCGCCAACGCGTCGACGCGCGCGGATTTTACGCTGGCGCATCCGGCGCGGCGAGCATGCGGTCCCACGGCGTGCCAGGTTGTCGCGGAACCACCTCGTCATCCTGGGCAAGCCGCGCAGCGGCGCAGATCCGGGATCCATCGTAGGGCTCAGGCCCTCTACGATGGATCCCGGGTCGAGCTTCGCTCGCCCAGGATGACGGTGTGGTTCCGAGTAAACCCAGCATGCTGAGGCGAACCAGGCGTCACGATCGCGCAGATGACCTGCCGGCGGTTCCACTGCTGCCCCATATCGAGGCCGTCTCCGCCGTCAGGAGCGCGGCTGCGCTGCGCCGCCGGCCCGGATCGCCCGCCAGACCGCCAGAGGCGTCGCCGGCATGTCGAGATGCCGGACACCGCAAAGCGACAGGGCATCGACGACCGCGTTCATGACCGAGGGCAGGGAGCCGGCGCAGCCGGCTTCGCCGCAGCCCTTGGCGCCGACCCGGTTGCCGCGCGTCGGCACGCCGTGGCTCGCAAACGAGAAGAACGGGACGTCCGCCGCCCGCGGCAGGGCATAGTCCATATAGGAACCCGTCATCGGCTGGCCGCTGTCGTCGAAGACCGTCCGCTCGAACAGCGCCTGGCCGATGCCCTGGACGACGCCGCCATGCAACTGGCCCTCGACGATCATCGGGTTCACGATCGTCCCGAAATCGTTGACCATCACATAGCGCGCGACCGCGACATGGCCGGTCTCCGGATCGATCTCGACCTCGGCGACATGGCAGCCATTGGGGAAGGCCGACGGAGCCGACTTGAAGACATGGTCGACGTCGAGCGATTGCGGCAGCTCCGGCGGGGCCGCGCCGCCGGCCCGCAGCCGCGCCGCGACCTCCATGATGCCGATCGAGCGGTCGGTTCCGACGACGCCGAACCGGCCCGCATCGAAGGCGATGTCGGCGGTATCGGCCTCGAGGAAATGGCCCGCGATCAGCCTGCCCTTCTCGATCACCAGCTCGCTCGCCTCGATGATCGCCGAGCCGCTCGCCATCAGCGATTTCGAGCCGCCGGTGCCGCCGCCGGCGATCAGCCGGTCGCTGTCGCCCTGGACGAGCCTGACCCGCTCGAACGGCACGCCGAGCTGGCTGGTCAGGAGCTGGGCGAACGGCGTCCAGTGGCCCTGGCCGTAGTCGAGGGTGCCGGTGACGATGCTGACGCTGCCGTCCGCCTCGAAATGGATGCCGCCCATCTCGTTCGTCGGCGGCGCCGTGACCTCGAGATAGCAGCCGATGCCGCGCCCGCGCAGCAATCCGGCCTTGCGGCTCGCCTTCAGCCGCGCGGCATAGCCCCGCCAGTCGGAGGCCGTCAGCGCCCGCTCGAACAGCGCCGGGAAGTCGCCGCTGTCATAGACGGTTCCGACCGGCGTCGCCCAGGGCAGCTTCGCCGGCGGGATCAGGTTGCGCCGCCGCAGGCTCGCGCTGTCGATGCCCATTTCGCGCGCCGCGGTGTCGATCAGGCGCTCCATCAGGTAGTTGCCTTCCGGGCGTCCCGCGCCGCGATAGGCGCCGATCGGCGGCGTGTTGGTGACCGCGCAGCGCGTCTCGACCGCGACGAGCGGCGTCCGGTACATGCCGACCGAGTTCTTGCCGATGTTCAGCGTCGCCATCATCGGCCCGACAGCGGTGACGTAGGCGCCCATGTTCGCGACGCCGGTGAAGCGGGTGGCGAGGAAACGGCCGCGGGCGTCCAGCGCCAGCTCGGCCTCGAACACCATGTCGCGGCCATGATGGTCCGAGACGAAGCTCTCGGAGCGCTGGTCGGCCCATCTGACCGGCCGCTTCGTCAGGCGCGCTGCGTGGAGGAGCGCGACGTATTCCGGGAACACCGAGGCCTTCATGCCGAAGGAACCGCCGACATGGCCGGTGACCAGCCGCATCGCGGCGGGCGTCACCCCCATCGCCGCGGCGAGGTTGTTGCGCATGCCGAAGGCGCCCTGGCTCGGCGCGTGCAGCGTGTAGCGCTTCGCCTTGCCGTCGAAGCTGGCGATCGCCGCGCGCGGCTCGATCGGGTTGACGACGACGCGGTTGTTGACGATCCGCAGCCTCGCGACATGGGCGGCTCCGGCAAAGGCGGCCGCGACCTTGTCGCTGTCGCCGGAACGGAAATCGACGATCAGATTGCCGGCGACGTCGTCATAGAGCTGCGGCGCCTCGGCTTCGAGCGCGGCCTCCGCATCGGTGACGGCGGGCAGGACGTCGATCTCGAGCCTGACCGCCTCGGCGGCGTCGCGGGCCTGCCCGGCGCTGCGCGCGACGACGATCGCGACGGGATCGCCGACATAGCGGACCTTGTCGGCCGCCAGCGCGGACCGTCGCGGGGCCTTCATCGCCGCGCCGTCGCGGCCCGGGATGGCGACCGGCGTCAGGATGGCGTTGTAGCCCTGGCCGTCCAGATCGGCGGCGGTGTAGATCGCGACGACGCCCTTCATCGCCCGCGCCTCGGCCGTGTCGACGGCGCGCAGATGGCCATGCGCATGCGGGCTGCGGACGAAAGCCGCGAAGAGCTGCCGCTCGAAGCTCAGATCGTCGGTGTAGCGTCCGTGCCCCTGCACGAGGATCGCGTCCTCCCGCCTCGGCACGGGTTGACCGATCCCGACCGAGGCCGCGGAATCGCTATCGAGGGAAGTATGAGCATTCATCGGACGAAAGCCTGCGGTACGAAGAAAATTTGACGTCTCTCTTGATAGGGCGTGTCTCCGATCTGCCGAAATAGCGCCGACCGCAGTCCCGCCAAGCGCCCAGCGGTTGCGAAACGCGCAAACTGCGTCAGCATGGGCCAAGACGCGTGGTGGCAAGATGCATGGCGGCGCGTGGCCGCGCAGCCCGGATGAACGCAACGGAACAGGTGTCCCGATGGGCCTTCGCTTCATCTTCATGCTGACGCGCAACGACCGCACGGTCGGCGATGCGATGGAGCAGCTCCGGACGGCGCTGGCTCTCGGCGTCCGGCATATCGGCTTCAAGGATATCGGCCTGCCGCTCGACCGGCTGAAGGCGCTCGACGCGGCGATCAAGGCCGGCGGCGCCACCTCCTATCTCGAGGTCGTCTCGCTCGATCGCGACAGCGAGATCGCCTCGGCGAAGGCCGCGGTCGAGATCGGCATCGACATCCTGCTCGGCGGGACGCGGGTCGACGACGTGCTGCCGATCATCGCCGGCACGGCGATCCGCTATTGCCCGTTCCCGGGCACGATCTCGGGCCATCCGAGCGTGCTGGAGGGCAGCATCGCCGAGATCGTCGCCAGCGCCCGGGCGCTCGCCGCCCGCGACGGCGTGCACGGCCTCGACCTCCTGGCCTATCGCTCGCATGAGAACGTGCCGGCGCTGATCGAGGCGGTCTGCGCCGCGGTCGAGAAACCCGTCTATGTCGCCGGGTCGATCGACACGCCGGGGCGGATCGCCGCGCTAAAGGAAGCCGGGGCGGCCGGCTTCACCATCGGCACTGCCGCGCTCGACGGAAAGTATCCGGCCGAACGCACGGACGTGCCGGGGCAGCTCGCCACGATCATCCGGGACGTCGCCCTGCTCAACCGGCACATCTCGCCGTTCCGCAAGGAGAACCTGAAGAGCGCCTTCGGACGGTTCTCCGACACCTGGCCGCCGCAGGTCGCCGCGGCGGTCGACAATCTCCAGATCAAGCTCGCGAAATTCGAGGGCGAGATCGGCTGGCATTTCAACAGCCGCGAGGACGAGGTCTTCTTCGTCCACAAGGGCCGGCTGCTGATGAAGTTCCGCGACCGCGACGAGATCATCGAGGAGGGCGAGTTCATCGTCGTGCCGCACGGCGTCGAGCGCAGCCCGACGGCCATGGACGAGGTCTGCGAAGTCGTCCTGCTCGAAGTCGGCACCGCGACCCGCGCTCTCCCGAATGCACAGGGATGACGACGCTGACCGGCGCGCGCCCGCTGCGTCCTACCAGCGCAGCGCTGCGGTGTGGACCGGGGCGTCCCAGAAGTCGATCAGCTCGTCGTCGAGCGCCGTCACGGTCAGCGAGCAGCCGGCCATCTCCAGCGAGGTGACATAGGAACCCACGAGCCCGCGCGCGACGGCGAGCCCGCGCCCGGCCAGGATCCGGCTGGCGGCGTTCGCCATCACGTAGAGCTCCATCGCCGGCGTGCCGCCGAAGCCGTTGACCAGCAGCAGGCAGGGCGTGCCGGGCCTGAGGTCGAGATCGTCGAGGATCGCGCCCATCATCTCCTCGGCGATCGCGTCGGCGGAGGCGAGCTTGACCCGGCGGCGACCGGGTTCGCCATGGATGCCGACGCCCATCTCCATCTCGTCCTCGGCTAGCGCGAAGGTCGGCGTCCCGGCGGCGGGAACCGTGCAGGAGGTCAGCGCCACGCCCATCGAGCGCGTGCGCCGGTTGACCGCGTCGCCGAGCCCTTTCAGCGCCGCGAGGTCGCGGCCCTGCTCGGCGGCGGCACCGACCATCTTCTCGACGATCATCGTGCCGGCGACGCCGCGCCGCCCGGTCGACCAGGTCGATTTCGGCACGGCGACGTCGTCGTCGGTGACGACCGTCGCGACCTGGCCCTCGGCCATCTCAGCTGCCATCTCGAAATTCATCACGTCGCCTTCATAGTTCTTGACGATGAAGAGCGCGCCCGCGCCGGTGTCGACGGCCGTGACCGCCGCCAGCATCTGGTCGGGCGTCGGCGAGGTGAAGACCTGGCCGGGGCAGGCGGCATCGAGCATGCCGGTGCCGACGAAACCGGCATGGAGCGGCTCATGGCCCGAGCCGCCGCCCGAGACCAGCGCGACCTTGCCGGGTTTCAGCGCCTTGCGCCGCACGAACTTCTCGTCCTCGCCGAGCACGAGGATGTCGCCATGGATGGCGGCGAGCCCGTTCAGGCTTTCCGACAGCATCGTCCCGGCCGTGTTGATCAGCTTCTTCATCGGCTCCCTCCCGGCGTCTCGGCATCATCGTCTTCGGCTGTGCCCGGCAGCAGCGCGGCGAGGCCGCGCGCGACGTCGACGACGATCCGGTCGGCGCGGGCGTTCATCTCGGGCGAACCGAAATCCGGGAGCTCGACCGTGAGCCGGCGCATCGGCCGCGCCGTCTCGACGATCTCGAGCCGGCCCGGATGGGCCGAGCGATAGGCGGCGAGAAAAGCCTCGCGCTCGGGCGGGGCGAAATGGCAGAGATGGAAGATCGTCTCCAGATGCTGCACCGGCACCGGCGTGGCATAGGCCGGGCTGATGATCTGCGAGATGAAGCTGCGGTTCTTGCCGAGCGCCGCCGCCAGCCGCTGGCGCGTGCCCGACGGGCGTTTCTCGATCACGGCGCGCAGGATCGCCTTGTATTCGGCCAGCGGCGAGAGCTCCGGCGTGGCCGGTTCGGAGTTCGTCATGCGCCTCGTCCTGCAGGCGTGAGCGCGATCTCGCGGATCGCAGCCTTCGTCGCTGCGACGAGACCCGGCGAGACCGACAGCGTCCTGACGCCGGCCTTCAGCAGGGCGGCGATGCAGCGCGGATCGCCGCCGGCGTCGCCGCAGAGGCTGACCTCGCGGCCGCTGGAAGTGCCGTGCCGGGCGACATGGCCGATCATCGCGAGCACGCCGGGATGCAGCACGTCGGCATAGGCGGCGACCTCGGCGCCGTCGCGCGAGGCGGCGGTGGCGTATTGGGTCAGGTCGTTCGAGCCGATCGAGAAGAAGGCGGCGTCGAACGCCTCGACGGCAAGCGCGGCTGCCGGCACCTCGACCATGATGCCGAGCGCCGGCGCTGCGTAAGCCAGGCCCTCGGCTGCGAGTTCGCCGAGCACCTCGGCCAGCAGCGCGCGCGCCTGCTCCAGCTCGTCCGGAGCCGTGACCATCGGCAGCATGATCTTGAGCGGGCCGAGCGCGGCCGCCCGCGCCAGCGCCCGGAGCTGCACGCGAAACACCTCCGGATGGCGAAGCGAGAGTCGGATGCCGCGCATTCCGAGGAAGGGGTTGCTCTCGCCGGCGACCGTGTAGCCGGGGATCGGCTTGTCGCCGCCGGCATCGAGCGTGCGGATCGTCACCGGCCGGCCGGCGGCCCACCGCAGCAATTCGGCATAGAGCGCGTATTGGCGCGCCTCGTCATGCAGTGCCTGCCCGACCAGGAATTCCGTGCGCGTCAGGCCGACGCCGTCGCAGGCCTCGACCGGAAAACCGGCGACATCGTCGAGCCCTGCGAGGTTCAGCAACACGGCGATGGGCGTGCCGTCACGGGTCATGGCGGGCTCGGCCATCCGTGCTTCGGACAGCGACCGCGCTTGGCCGAGCTCGTCGGCGCGCAGCCTGGCCTGCGCGATGCTGTCGGGCGATGGCGCGGTCAGCACCGTGCCCGCCGCGCCGTCGACGACGACCGTGCCCGCGACCGCCTGCCAGTCGGGCCCGATGCCGACCACCATCGGCACGCCGCGCCCGCGCGCCAGCATGGCGACATGGCTCGTCGGGCTGCCGGCGCCGAGCACGATGCCGCCGCCTTTCGACCAGTCGATGCCGAGGAAGGCGGACGGCTGCAGGTCCTCGCCGACGATGACGGCGCCGGCCGAGACCTGCGCCGGCTCGGGCAGGCCGAAGAGATGGCGCAGCACCCGGTCGCGAATATCGGCCAGATCGGCCGCGCGGGCCCGGAAATACGGATCGTCCGACGATTCATAGCCGGCTATTTCATCCGTCATGGCCGCGCGCCAGGCGGTCTCGGCCGCGGTACCGCGTTCGATCGCGGCATAGGCGTCCTCGCTCAGGGCGTCGTCCTCGAGCAGCGCCGCCTGGAAGCCCAGGATGTCGGCCGCTTCGCCCTCCAGCTCTCCGATCAGAACCGTGACCGCGTCCAGCGCAGCGGCGACCGCAGCCGCCAGAGCCTGCCGCTCGCTCGCGACCGGGCCCTGCAGGCGGGCCGCGCCGTCGAGCCCGCGAAAGGTCGCGGCGGGCCCGAAAGCGAGGCCGCTCGAGGCGGGCAGGCCGGAGAGGCGTCGTTCCATCGTGCGCTACTCCTCGTCGAATTTGCGCACGACGATGTCGACCAGCGCCGCGAGCGCCGCCGGGGCATCCTCGCCGCTTGCTTTGAAGTGCAACACCTCGCCCTGCGAGGCCTTGACCCGCATGATCTTCACCGGGCTCTTGGCGTCGGTCCACGGCCCGGCCGCGCTGGTCGCCACCTCGATGCGCGCGGCGAAGCGCTTGGCGAGCTGGGTCAGCTTCACCGAAGGGCGGGCGTGGAGCCCGACGCTGTTGGTGAGCCTGGCGCTGGCCGTCACCTCGTGCATGTCATCCGTGTCCTCTCGCATCATCGTACCGGCCGAGCCTCAGGCCGACATCAGTTCCTCGGCGGTGGCGCGCACCACCGCCAGCTCAGAGCCGCCCGAGGCTTCAGTCGCCGCCATCACGGCGCCCTCGACGATCGGCGCGTTGCAGATCACGATCCGCTCGCGCCGCTCCTCCGGCATCATCTCGACCGCCATCTCGCTGTTGGTCTCGGCGCCGCCGAGATCGACCAGGATGGCGACGCCGGCCTCCGACCAGGCCCGGTCGATCGCGGCCATGATCGCGGCGACGTCGGTGCCGAGTCCGCCTTCGGCATTGCCGCCGACGCTGGCGAGCGGGACGTTGTCGCCGACCATCTGGCGCACCATCTCGGCCGCTCCCTCGGCGACCTTGGCCGAGTGCGACACGATCACGATCCCTACATTCGGGTTGGCTGGCATGGCTTCAGGCTCCCAGGACGTCGCAGATGGTCCCGATCAGCAGCGCCGAAGAGCGCGCGCCGGGGTCGATATGGCCGATCGAGCGCTCGCCCAGGAACGAGGCGCGCCCGCGAATGGCCTTCAGCGGCGCGGTTGCCGCCGCCGCCTCGTCGGCGATGCGCGGCAGGCGTTCGCGAAGATCGTCGCCGCCCTGCGCCAGCGCGGCTTGAACCGGCGCGAGGACGTCGAGCATGGTCTTCTGCCCGGTCTCGGACTTGCCGCGCGCCTTCACCGCCTCGATCGCCGCGCCCAGCGCCTTGGCCAGGTCCGCCGCCGTCGGCTCGGGCGGCAGTTCCTTGCCGAGGCTCATGAATAGCGTGCCGTAGAGCGGTCCGGAGGCGCCGCCGACCTTCATCACCAGCGTCGTGCCGATCACCTTGAGCGCTTCGGGCAGCGGCTTGGCTGCGATCGCCCCGGCCTCGGCCAGCACGGCCTCGAAGCCGCGCTTCATGTTGAGGCCGTGGTCGCCGTCGCCGATCGCCTGGTCGAGCGCGGTCAGCTCCTCGGCATGGGCCACCAGCGCCGCCGTCATCGCCTCGATCAGCCGCAGTTTCAGCGCCTCGTCCATGCCTCACCTCGCCCGCTGGCCGTCGGCGTCGAAGAACAGCGGCCGTTGCAAGTTCACCGCCACCTCGTCGCCGACATCGAGGCCTTCGTCGGGATCGACCAGGCTGACGATCTGCTGTGTGCCGATCGCGATATGCAGGTGGTTCTGGTCGCCGAGCCGCTCGATCCATCTGACTGTTCCGGTCATGGCGCCGTTTGTCGCCCGCGCGATGGCGAGATGCTCGGTGCGCGCGCCGATCATGGCCGCTGCCGCCGGCGCCTCGACATCAGGAAACAGCGCCCGCGGCACGAGGTTGATGCCGGGGCTGCCCAACCTGGTCGCGACATAGGTGTCGGCCGGATCCTCGTAGATCGCGCGCGGCGTGCCGATCTGGACGAGCCGGCCGCGGTCGATCACGCCGATGCGCGTCGCCAGCGTCATCGCCTCGGTCTGGTCGTGGGTGACGTAGAGCATGGTCGCGCCGAGATCCTGCTGGATGCGCTTCAGCTCGACCCTGAGCTCCGAGCGCAGTTTGGCGTCGAGCGAGGAGAGCGGCTCGTCCATCAGCGCGATCGCGGGACGGCGCACCAGCGCGCGGCCGATCGCGACGCGCTGCATCTGGCCGCCCGAAAGCTGCGTTGCGCGGTTGTCGAGCTTCTCGGTGATCCGCAGCAAGGCGGCGACCTCGCCGACGATGCGCCTGATCTCGGGCTCGGGCGTGCGCCGCGTCGGCGAGCGCAGCGGGAAGGCGAGATTGTCGAAGACGCTGAGATGCGGATAGAGCGAATATTGCTGGAAGACGAAGGTCACGTCGCGCGCCGCCGGCGGCAGGCCGGTGACGTCGGCGCCGTCGATCGAGACCTGCCCGGCATCGGGCGCCTCCAGGCCCGCGACGAGCCGCAGCGTCGTGGTCTTGCCGGCCCCCGTCGGTCCGAGCAACACGACGAACTCACCGTCGGCGATGGTCAGCGACAGGTCGCTGATCGCGGCGACTTGGCCGAACCGTCTGGTGACCTGCGTGAGAGCGATCTCAGCCATGGCGGCGCCTCGTCATAGCCGTCTCGTGCAGGGCCGAGCGCACCGCCTTGCCGGTCGCGGCGTCGAACAGCGAGAGCCGCTCGGGCCTGAACGAGAGGCTGACCCGGTCGCCGGCGCGCGCCCGCAGATGGGCCGGCAGGCGCGCCTTCAGCGTTCCGCGCGGCGTCGTCAGCGTCACGATCTGGTTGGTGCCGAGATATTCCGCACCGAAAATCTCCGCCGGCAGGGCGGAGCCCGCCGCGCCCGGCTCGCCGATGACGATCTGTTCGGGTCGTACGCCGAGCGCGAGCGGGCCCGGCGCCCGCTCCTCGCGCAGTTGCGGCATGGCGATGGTCGCGCCGTCGATGGCCACCGTGGTCGCGCCCAGCGTCGCCGCGCCGTCGAAGCGGACGAAGTTCATCGCCGGCGAGCCGATGAAATCGCCGACGAACATCGAACTCGGCCGGTCGTAGATCTCCTGCGGCGGGCCGAGCTGCTCGATCTCGCCCTCGTTCATCACCGCGATCACGTCGGCCATCGACATCGCCTCGAGCTGGTCGTGGGTGACGTAGACCGTCGTCGCCTTGAGGCGGTCGTGCAGCGCCCGGAGCTCGCCGCACATCAGATGGCGGAATTCGGCATCGAGCGCGCCCAGCGGCTCGTCCATCATGAAGGCCTTCGGCTCGCGCACGATGGCCCGGCCGAGCGCGACGCGCTGCCGGTCGCCGCCCGAGAGCCCCGAGACCGGCTTGTCGAGCATGTGCTCGATCCTGAGCGTCCGCGCCGCCTCCTCGACGCGGCGGCGGGTCTCAGACCTGGACACGCCGGTCGAGACCAGCGGGAAGGCGATGTTCTTGCGCACGTTCATGTGCGGGTAGAGCGCGAAGAGCTGGAACACCATGGCGATGTCGCGCTCGCGCGCCCGCTTGAAGGTGACGTCCTCGCCGTCGAGCCTGATCGAGCCCGAGGAGGGCAGTTCGAGGCCGGCGACCATGCGCAGCGTCGTGGTCTTGCCGCAGCCCGAGGGGCCGAGCAGGCAGAAGAAGTCGCCGTCGGCGACGGTGAAGCTCGTGTCGCGCACGGCCGTGAAGCCGCCGAAGCGCTTGACCAGATTGTCGACCCGGATCTCCGCCATCGCCGTCAGTCCGGGAATTTGCTGACGAAGGTGAACATGACGACGCCGGTCAGCGTCGTGACGAAGGACCAGCCATAGAGCGTGAGCGAGAATGGCTGCAGCAGCATCAGCACGCCGGCGCCGATGAGCACAGTCGCCAGCAGCTCCATCGGCCGGCGCCGCAGCGGCTTCGGCCAGCGCGAGGGCGGCATCGTGTCGGTTTCGCGCGGGCGTTGCACAGGCAGGCTCATTTGCGCACCGCCCCGAAAGTGATGCCACGCAGCAGGTGCTTCCGCAGCAGCACGGTGAAGACGAGGATCGGGATCAGGAACAGCGTCGTGCCCGCCGCCACCGCCGGCCAGTCCTGCCCGCCCTCGCCGATGATGATCGGGATGAAGGGCGGGGCGGTCTGGGCCGTGCCCGAGGTCAGCAGCACGGCGAAGGCATATTCGTTCCAGGCGAAGATCAGGCAGAAGATCGCGGTCGCGACGATGCCGGTCGTGGCCTGCGGCAGCACGACCTTGCGGAAGGCCTGCAGCCGCGTATAGCCGTCGATCATCGCCGCCTCCTCGTATTCGCGCGGGATCTCGTCGATGAAGCCCTTCAGCAGCCAGACCGCCAGCGAGACGTTGACCGAGGTGTAGAGCAGGATCATGCCGAGCCGCGTGTCGGACAGGCCGAGCTCGCGATACATCAGGTAGATCGGGATCGCGACGGCGATCGGCGGCATCATCCGCGTCGACAGGATGAAGAACATCAAATCGTCCTTCAGCGGCACCTTGAAGCGCGAGAAGCCATAGGCCGCGCAGGTTCCCAGCAGCACCGATAGCAGGGTCGAGCCGACGGCGATGACCAGCGAGTTGACGAAGCGCGGGACATAGTTCGACGGGCCGACGACGACCATGCTGCGCGAGCGGGTGATCGCCTCGCAGGCCGATCCGGCCGGGGGCAGCGCGGCGATGTAGTCTGCCGTCTGCCGCGAGCGCGTGTTGAACAGGTTGCAATAGCCCTCGATCGACGGCTCGAAATGCAGATAGGGCACGACCTTGGGCGGGTAGGAGATCGAGTCCGGCGGCGTTTTGATGCTGGTCAGACCGATCCAGAACAGCGGCGCCAGCGCCACCGCGGCGTAGAGCACGACGAGCGCGCCGGCGAAAAGCTTGACCCGGCCGCTCGGCGCGACGACGGAATGGGCGCTGGAGGATGTGCCGCTCATCGCGCCTTCACCGCGTTCAGCGCCTTCACATAGATGTTCGCCAACCCGAACACGGTGACGAACAGGATGATGGCGAAGGCCGAGGAATAGCCGGTGCGCCAGGCCTCGAAGGCGGCGCGCTTCAGCGTGATCGAGGCCAGTTCCGTGGTCGAGCCCGGCCCGCCCGAGGTCAGCAGGTTGACCATGTCGAACATCTTGAAGTTCTCGATGCCGCGGAACAGCACCGCCAGCATGATGAAGGGCAGGCACATCGGCAGCGTGATCGAGATGAACTGGCGCCAGTTGCTCGCCCGGTCGACCTCGGCCGCCTCGTAGATGTAGTCCGGGATCGAGCGCAGGCCGGCGAGGCAGATCAGCATGACGTAGGGCGTCCACATCCAGGTATCGACGATGATGATCGCCCAGGGGCTCAGGGTGACGTCGCCGAGCATCTGGAAGGAGGACGGCGCAATGCCGGAGACGAAGGAGACCAGATAATTGAACAGCCCAATCTGCGGCTGGTAGAGGAAGGTCCAGAAATTGCCGACCACCGCCGGCGACAGCATCATCGGGATCAGGATCAGCGTCGTCCAGAAACCGTGGCCGCGGAACTTGCGGTCGATCAGCCAGGCCAGCGCGAAGCCGATGACGGTCTGCAGCAGGATCGTCCAGAACACGAAATGTGCCGTCGCCTGCATGCGCTGCCAGATCTCGGGATCGGACAGGATGGTCTGGTAGTGCTCGATCCCGACCTCGCGCAGCGGCGCGTTCGGCCGGTTGGCGCGGTAGTTGGTGAAGGACAGCCGCACCGTCCAGATCAGCGGGAACAGGTTGATCGCCAGCAGCAGGACCATCGTCGGGGCGATGAACAGCCAGGCGATCGCGCGATCCGAGAGCCCGCGGACGCGGGCGGCCATCGGGGCGGGGGAGGCGCGCATCGCCGTAGCGGTCCTGATGCTGGTGAGGTCGCTGGCATTCATGACCGGACACCGTTCAAAGGCAAAGCCGGGGGAGGGGCTGCGCCCGCGAGGGCGCAGCCGAGGGCTCGGGACGAGCGGGAGGTCGGCGCTGCGTCAGAGCTTGCCGTCTTCCTTGAAGACCTTGGTCCAGTCCTGGATCAGGAGGTCGAGCGCCTGCTTGGCCGTGCCCTTGTCGGCGACGACATAGTCGTGGATGCGCGCCTGCTCGGCCTGCATCAGCTGGGCGTAGGAAGGTTCGGCCCAGAAATCGACGACCTGGCCCATGGCGACGAGGAAGTCGGCGGCGAAGGGCGCCGACTTGGCGAAGCCGGGATCGTTCAGCACGCCCTTGTGGCAGGTGTAGCCGCCGAGGTCCCACCACTTCTTCTGCACGTCGAGCGAGGCGAACCATTTGACGTAGGCCAGCGCCTCGGCCTGGTTGGCGGAGTAGGACACCACCGACAGGCCCTGGCCGCCGAGCTGCGAGCCCTTCTCCTTCTCCGACGGATTGACGAAGAAGCCGATCTTGTCGCCACCGACATTCGGGTCCTTGAACAGGCCGGGGAAGAAGGCGAACCAGTTCATCTGCAGGGCCGCCTGGCCGGATTTGAAGGCGTCGAGGCCCTCCTGCATATAGGCGTTGGAATAGCCCGGCGGCGTGCAGCACTTGTACAGCGACTTGTAGAATTCGAGGCCCTTCACGGCATCCTCGGAATTGACGAAGCCGGCCATGCTGTAGGCCTTCTTCGGATCCTGGTACTTGAAGCCGAAGGGATAGAGCGCGTTGGCGACGCCCATGGTGATGCCCTCCGAGCCGCGCTCGGTGAAGATCGCCGCGCCGTAGACCTTCTTGCCGTCGATGTCGCGGCCCTGGAAGAATTCGGCGATCTGCTTCAGCTCGGTCTGGGATTTCGGCGGGGCGAGGTCGCGGCCGTGCTTGGCCTTGAACTCCGCCTGCAGCGCCGGCCGCGAGAACCAGTCCTTGCGATAGGTCCAGCCGAGCGCGTCGCCCATCGCCGGCAGCGCCCAGTAGTTCGGCGTGTTCTTCGGCCATTCGGCATAGCCGGTGACGGTCGCCGGCATGAAATCGTCGATCTTGATGCCTTCCTTGGCGAAGAAGTCGTTCAGCTTGACGTAATGCTTGTTCTCGGCGGAGCCGCCGATCCATTGCGAATCGCCGATGATCAGGTCGCAGAGCTTGCCCTTGGAATTGAGCTCGTTGAGCATCCGGTCGGCGAAGTTCGGCCACGGCACGAACTCGAACTTCATCGCGATCTGGGTTTTCGCGGTGAAGTCCTTGGAGAGCTCGACCAGCGCGTTGGCGGGGTCCCACGCCGCCCAGCACAGGGTCAGCGACTTGCCCTGCGCCTGGGCCGCGTTCGCGCCGAGCACGGCGCCTCCCGCGACGGTCGCGGCGAGCATAAAGCTTCTGATGGCTTTCATGGTTGATCCTCCCTCGGAATGCCGTCACCAGCCGTCATTGGGGTGACGGATGAACCTGCGCGACCATGGCTCGTGCCAGGGTCAAGCCAGCCAGCAAGGCAAACGCCGGCGTCTCCTCGCGCTGCCTCGAAACGGATGTTCGAGTTCAGCGATTTGTTTAGTGAATAGCGTATGACTTAACATGTCAAGCGCAGGCGTGGCGCTGCAATCTATTGCAATGCAATAGCTTATGACGCAGCGCACAAGTTAAGTGACCTGACGATCCTGACGGTCCGGCACGCCGTGCTATCGCGGCAGCTTGGTCCAGCGCCCGCCGGCCTTCGACGATTTCACCGCCGTATCGATGAAGGCGACGCCCTTCACCCCGTCGGACACCGTCGGGAAATGGCAGTCGGCTTCGGGGCGCGCGCCGTCGCGCGCGGCACGGATCGCCGCCGCGATCTCGGAATAGAGCGTCGCGAAACCTTCGAGATAGCCCTCGGGGTGACCGGCCGGGATGCGCGTCACCCGCGCGGCGGCGGCGTTGGCGGCGCCGGTTCCCCGCGAGATCAGCCGCGTCGCCTCGCCGAACGGCGACCAGTGCAGCTGGTTCGGCTGCTCCTGGCTCCATGACAGCCCGCCGGTCTCGCCATAGACCCGGATGCGCAGTCCGTTCTCGTTGCCGGGCGCAACCTGGCTCGCCCAGAGCTGGCCGCGCGCGCCGTTTTCGTAGCGCAGCATGATCTGGACATCGTCGTCGAGGGCGCGGCCGGGGACAAAGCGCGTCAGCTCGGCGCAGAGCGCGGTCGCGGTCAGCCCGGTGATATAGTCGGCGAGGTTGTAGGCATGGGTCCCGATGTCGCCGATGCAGCCGCCGGCGCCGGCCCGCGCCGGATCGGTGCGCCAGTCGGCCTGCTTCTGTCCGGTCTCCTCCAGCCTCGACGTCAGCCAGTCCTGCGCGTACTCGACCTGAACGACACGGACCTCGCCGATTTCGCCGGCCGCGACCATGGCGCGGGCATGGCGCACCATCGGATAGCCGGTGTAGTTGTGCGTCACCGCGAAGATCAGGCCGCTCTCGCGCGCCAGCCGCTCCAGCCTGAGCGCGCTCTTCAGCGTCGTCGTCAGCGGCTTGTCGCAGATCACATGGATGCCGGCCTTGAGGAAGGCTTCCGCGACGGGTGCGTGCATGTGATTTGGCGTGACGATCGCGACGGCCTCGATGCCGTCCTTCAGCCTGGCCTCGCGTCGCGCCATCGCCTTGTAGTCGTCATAGATCCGGGCCGGATCGAGCCCGAGTGCGGCGCCGGAGCGCTGCGCCTTCTCAGGCGTCGCGGCGAGCGCGCCGGCGGTGAGCACGTAGCGATCGTCGAGCCGTGCCGCGATCCGGTGCACCGCTCCGATGAAGGCGCCTTCGCCGCCCCCGACCATGCCGAGCCGGACGCGGCCCGCCCCGACGCCGTCCCCGCGGGCCTCGACCATGGCTCAGCCTCCCCGCGACAGGCCGAGCAGCCGGTCGATCCGCGCCTGATCGACGGAACCGCCGGCGAAATCGTCGAAGGCCTTGTCGGTGACGCGGATGATGTGGCCTGCGATGAAGGGCGCGCCCTCGCGCGCGCCGTCTTCGGGATGTTTCAGGCAGCATTCCCATTCCAGCACCGCCCATGAATCATAGCCATGGCCGGCGAGCTTCGAGAAGATCGACGAAAAATCGACCTGGCCGTCGCCGAGCGAACGGAAGCGCCCGGCCCGGTTCAGCCAGGGCTGGTAGCCGGAATAGACGCCCTGCCGGCCATCGGGATTGAACTCGGCATCCTTGACGTGAAACGCCTTGATGCGGCTGTGGTAGATGTCGATGAAGGCGAGATAGTCGAGCTGCATCAGCAAGAAATGCGAGGGATCGTAGTTGATGCAGCAGCGCGCATGGCCGTTCAGCGCGTCGAGGAACATCTCGAAGCTCGCGCCGTCGAAGACGTCCTCGCCGGGGTGGATCTCGTAGCAGACGTCGCAGCCGGCCTCGTCGAAGGCGTCGAGGATCGGCCGCCAGCGCCGTGCCAGTTCGGTGAAGGCCGTCTCGATCAGTCCCGCCGGCCGCTGCGGCCAGGGATAGACGAAGGGCCAGGCCAGCGCGCCGGTGAAGGAGACATGGGCCGAGAGGCCGAGATTGCGCGAGGCCCTGGCGGCGAGCCGCATCTGCGCCACCGCCCAGTCCTGCCGCGCCGCCGGATTGCCGTGGACGGCGGCCGGCGCGAAGGCATCGAAAGCCGCGTCATAGGCCGGGTTCACCGCCACGAGCTGGCCCTGCAGATGGGTCGAGAGTTCGGTGATGGCGACGCCGTTCTCGGCCGCGATGCCCGTCAGCTCGTCGCAATAGGTCCTGCTCTCCGCCGCCTTGGCGAGATCGAACAGGCGCGCATCCCAGCTCGGCACCTGCACGCCGCGATAGCCGAGATCCCCGGCCCATTTCGTGATCGCCGGCCAGGAGTCGAACGGCTCCTCGTCGCCGGCGAACTGCGCCAGGAAGATCGCGGGACCCTTCATCGTGGCCGGCATCGCGTGCTTCTCCTGTTTACCCATCGCGGTCACGGGACGGCACCGAGCCCAAAACGGACGCCATCCGATGCGGCACCGGACACCGTCGCGCCAAACGGCCGGCTTGGCAACGACGGTAAGCCTGCTCGGGACGGCGTGCGGTCTTGGCGGGATGATCCGATCTGGAGTGTCAGATCGGGGCCGGAACAGCCGCAGTGTTCAGCATCTTTTCGCGTCGGACCACGAGGATCGTCACTGCGCGACAATCAAGGAATCAGAATAACTTGAAGGGGATGAGATGGTGCTGCGAGAGAGGATTGAACTCTCGACCTCTCCATTACCAATGGAGTGCTCTACCACTGAGCTACCGCAGCAGGATCGATGTCCGTCGAGCGTCTGGGGGTCGCGGGTGCGAGTGCAGAGTCGGCGTCGGCGTCGGTCCGAAGCGGCGTCCTGATGCCACAAGCCCCGTGCCGACGCAACCCGCAACGGGCGATCGGCCTCAATCGGCCAGCAGCAGGCGCTGGTCGATGCGGAAGAGCCGGCCGTCGCCGAGCATATGGGCGCTGACGCCCTCGCGGAACAGCGGCGCGAAGGCGCGGTCGCGCAGGTTCAGGCCGCCGGCATAAGCCCCCATCGCCGGCAGCACGCAGCGCCGCGCCGACAGCGCGAAGCAACGCCGACGCAAGGCCCGGCCGCGCATCCTGACCTTGGCGGCGGGGTGGAGATGACCGGCGATCTCGTAAGCCGCCTCGGCCGTGTCGGGCTCGTGGCGCAACGTCACGTCGGCGATGCGGATCGTCTCGGCGCGCTCGCCGCCGAGGCCAGCGCCGATCTCGCGGTCGTGGTTGCCGGTGATCCAGAGCCAGTCGCGGCCGCGCTGCAGGGCCTTCAGCCCGGCGAGCGTGCAGGGCGTCATCCGCCCCTCCGCCCGGCTGTCGTGAAAGCTGTCGCCGAGCGCGATCACGCGGGCCGGCTGGTGACGCAGTATCGCCGTGGTCAGTGCGGCGAGCGTCGCGGTCGAATCATAGGGCGGCAGGAAGACGCCGCGCGCCGCATAGGCCGAGCCCTTCTCCAGATGCAGGTCGGCGACGACGAGCGTGCGCTCTTCCGGCAGCCAGAGCGCGCCGGAGAGATCGGGCACGAGCGCGAGCCGGCCGAGCATGAAGGCGCTCGCCCGCTCGCTCGAGTCCGTCCTGATCTCTGCCGCCGCGTTCACGCCATCGCCTCTTCCGTCAGCACCGCTTCCGCTTCCGCCAGGATGTCGTCCGCCGCCTCGCCATAGACCGCCTCGCGCCCGATCTCGAGCATCACCGAGACGCCGAGCGGCGAGACATGGTCCAGCGGCTGGTGCACGATTCGCCCGCTGATTCGTGTCAGCATCTGACCGAGACGCTGGATGTCGAGCAAGCCCGTCGCCGCGTCGGCACGTGCGGCCTTGAGCAGCACATGGCCGGGCTCGTGCCGGCGCAGCACGTCGTAGACGAGGTCGCTCGACATGGTGACCTGCCGACGGTTCTTCTCCTGGCCGGGGAAATTGCGCTCGATCAGCCCGGCGATCACGGCGCATTGCCGGAAGGTACGCTTCATCAGCGCCGATTCGTCGAGCCATTCCTCGAGGTCGTCGCCGAGCATGTCCTGGGCGAAGAGGTCGTCGAGGTTGAGAGCGCCCCGGGCGATCGCGGCGCCCATGTCGGCCAGCGTCCAGCAAGCGATGCCGTAATCGTTGCAGACGAAGCCGAGCGGCTTCATCCGGGCGCGCTCCAGCCGGCGCGTCAGCAGCATGCCGAGCGTCTGATGGGCGAGCCGGCCCTCGAAGGGATAGGCGACGAGGTAGAAGCGGCCACCACGCGGAAAGGTCTCGACCAGCAGTTCGCCGGGCTTGGGCAGGCGCGATTTCTGACGCTGCGCATGCAGCCAGGCCGCGACCTCCTCGGGCAGCGTGTGCCACTCCTGCGGAGAGGCCAGCATGGCGCGCACGCGGGCGGCCAGGAAGGTCGAGAGCGGGAACTTGCCGCCGGCATAGGACGGCACCTTCGGATCGGTGCCGGCCGCAGCGCGCGAGCACACCGCCTCGTTCTCGGTAATGCCCTCGAAGCGCAGAACCTCGCCGGCGAAGATGAAGGTGTCGCCCGGCGTCAGCCCCTCGGCGAAATACTCCTCGATCTCGCCGAGCACCCGGCCGCCGCGCGTGATCGTCGACGGTTGGCCCGGTTTTCCCGCCCGCGCCCGGCCGAGCCTGACCTTGAGCATGGTCGATTCGACGATGGTGCCGACATTCATCCGGTATTGCTGGATCACCCGGGCATTGCTGGCGCGCAAGCGTCCGTCCTTGTCGGGCCTGAGCTTGGCGAAGCGCTCGTAGGAGCGCAGCGCGTAGCCGCCGGTCGCGACGAAATTGACGACGGCGTTGAAATCGTCCCGCTCCAGATCGGCATAGGGCGCGGCGCTCCTGACCTCGTCGTAGAGCGCGTCGGGCAGAAACCCGTCCGAGCAGGCGACGCCGAGTACGTGTTGCGCCAGCACATCGAGCCCGCCGATGCGTGCGTCGGGCGTGTCCTGCGCCGCCTCCTGCACGGCGTCGAGCGCGGCCCTGCACTCCAGCATCTCGAAGCGGTTGGAGGGGACGAGCAGCGCCTGCGACGGCTCGTCCATGCGGTGGTTCGAGCGGCCGATCCGCTGCATCAGCCGGCTCGCGCCCTTGGGTGCGCCGATGTTGACGACGAGGTCGACATCGCCCCAGTCGATACCGAGATCGAGCGTCGCGGTGCAGACCACCGCCTTGAGCCGGCCCTCCGCCATCGCCGCCTCGACCTTGCGGCGCTGGCCGGCGTCGAGCGAGCCGTGATGCAGCGCGATCGGGAGTGCGTCCTCGTTCAGGCTCCATAGCGCCTGAAAGGCGAATTCGGCCTGCATCCGCGTGTTGACGAAGACCAGCGTCAGCCGGTGGTCGCGGATCGCCTGATAGACCTCGGCCATGGCGTGCAGCGTGGTGTGGCCGGCGATCGGCAGGCGCCGCTGCGTGTCGAGGATGCCGATGCGCGCCTGCGCACCGCCGGTCACCGTGACGAGCCCGGCCGGCGTCCCGGCGCCGCCAAGGAAGCGCTGCAGATCGGCGGGGTCGCGCACCGTCGCCGAGAGCCCGACGGCCGAGACCTGCGGCGCCAGCGTCCGCAGCCGCGCCAGACCGAGCGCGAGCAGGTCGCCGCGCTTGGAGGTGACGAGCGCGTGCAACTCGTCGAGCACGATGCGTCTCAGCGTCGAGAACAGCGGTGCGGCGTCGCGGTGCGAAACCAGCAGCGCAAGCTGTTCCGGCGTGGTCAGCAGGATGTCGGGTGGGCGGGCGATCTGGCGGGTGCGCTTGGCGGCGGAGGTGTCGCCGGTGCGGGTCTCGACGGTGATGGGAAGACCCATCTCGCGGATCGGCGCCTCGAGATTGCGCGCGATGTCGACGGCGAGCGCCTTGAGTGGCGAGATGTAGAGCGTGTGCAGGCCGTCATGCCCGCCGCGTTCGCCGAGCTCGACCAGCGAGGGCAGGAAGCCGGCGAGTGTCTTGCCGGCGCCGGTCGGCGCGACGAGCAGGGTCGAGCGGCCGGCGCGGGCCTCGTCAAGCAGCGCGAGCTGGTGCGGCCTGGCGGACCAGCCGCGGCTGGCGAACCAGGCGGCGAAAGCGGGGGGGAGGGCGGGTGCTGCCATATCCTGGAAAGATAGGAGGCCATGCCGGTCTGGGGAATGGACAGCTTAGTCATCCGGCTTGTCGAACTGCGCCGCAATGTCGCGATGCCGTTCGATGATCCTGAAGATCTCGACCGTGTCAGCTCTGTAGCGGAAGATGATGACATAGCTCCCGGCGACGAACTTCGCGCGTCCGGCCTCAGCTCGGTACGAGTTTGGCCCAGCACGCCGGGGAGTTCGGACGAGCGGCTGCATTGCGAACGCAGAGCGGATACGAGCCGAAGGGCTATCTCTCGGCTGCCGCTACTGTGTTGAACGAAGCGGGCGATCTCGACCAAATCTCGATTAGCCGCCCTGCTGTAATGCAGTCGCCGCATCAACCGGCTTCAGGCTGTGCGTCATACTCGTGGAGCGCGGCTTCCACTGCAGCCGCTACTTCCTCGTCGGTATACCAGACATCTTCGGCAATCGCGGCATCGATCGAATCGCGCAAGGCTTGCAGGCGTTCCTCGCGCTCCTGAACCAGCCGCAGACCTTCGCTGACGACATCGCTTGCCGACACGTAGCGGCCGGTCTCGACCGCTGCTGCAACGAAGGCTTCCCAGCGCTCGCCAATCAAGACATCCATCGGATTTTCTCCCGCCGATGCGGCACATTACCTAAGATGACGACGTCTCGCCAGCGGCGGAGGTCAACCCTTCCTGACCACCACGACCAGCCCCGGCACGGCCTCGCCCCGATCCTGCCGGGTGCTCGCCGGCTCGATCAGTCGGACCGTCAGCCGCGCCGCCGCCAGCCGCTCCCTCAGCCAGCCTTCGGCATGGGCGAAGCGCCGGTCCGGTCCGACCACCACGCCCGCGCTGTCATGGTTCTGCACGGTGAAGGCGAGCAGCCCGCCCGGCTTCAGCACACGCCGGCTCTGCGCGAAAACGGCGGCGAGTTCGCCGAGATAGACGAAGACATCGGCCGCGATTACGAGGTCGGCCGCAGCGTCCGGCCGGCTGACCAGGAAGCTCGTCAGCCCGGCGGTCGCGAGCTTGTCGTAGAGCGGTTGGCCATCCGCGCCACGCTTGTCCCGCGCCCGCTCGATCATGCGCGGCGAGAGATCGCAACCGGCGATGAAGCCGGCCTCGCTGCGGATCGCCTCGGCCATCAGCCCGGTGCCGCAGCCGAGATCGTAAACGGTCTCGAAGCGGAGCGGGCGGCCTGTCTCCTGACAGCAGCGGGCGAGCGCCTGTTTCAGGAGGGTGGGAGCATTGTAGTGCAGGGCCTCGACCAGATGGCTGTCGAAGCGGTCGGCATAGGTGTCGAACAGCGTGCCGGAAAAATTTTCCGAGGTCGCGTCCTCGGCCGCCAGCGCGCCGATGCGGGCGAGGTCGAGCCGCGCCCCGAAATGGTCGGCCGGGTCGAGCGCGAGGCATTGCCGCCAGGCGGTCGCGGCCTCCTCGGCATGGCCGAGCGCCTCCTGCGCCAGCCCGTAGAGATGCCAGGCGGCGGTGAAGGAATAGGCCTGCGCCAGTGTCTGGTCGAGGATCTCGACGCAGGCCTGCGCGTCGCCGTCCTTGAGCGCGGCTTCCGCCCAGGCGTAGCGGCGGTCGAGATTGAGGTCGCCCGAGCTGGCGGAATGGGTGGCAGAGCCCTTTTCGATCATGCCCGCCGGTCTATCTGAGGAGGATGACACTGGCCAGACAGAGCGCCTTGCGCCCTTCCGAGCTGCTGATTCCGACGCCCGCCGGGCTCTATTGCCCGCCGGCCGACATCCATATCGATCCGGTGCGCCCGGTGGCTCGCGCGCTGGTCACACATGGCCATTCCGACCATGCCCGCGCCGGCCATGGCGCCGTGCTGGCGACGCGCGAGACGCTGGCGATCATGGCGCTGCGCTACGGCGAAGGTTTCACGCAGGAGCGTCAGGAGGCCGTGCCGGGCGAGACGACGCGCATCGCCGACGTCTCCTTCCGCTTCGTGCCGGCCGGCCATGTGCTGGGATCGGCGCAGATCGTGGTCGAGCACAAGGGGCTGCGGATCGTCGTCTCCGGCGACTACAAGCGCGAGCGCGATCCGACCTGCGCCGGTTTCGAGCCGGTGCCCTGCGACATCTTCATCACCGAGGCGACCTTCGGCCTGCCGGTGTTCAGGCACCCGCCGGCGCATCTGGAGGTGCAGAAGCTGCTGGAGTCGGTGAAGCTCTTCCCGGAGCGGACGCATATCGTCGGGGCCTATTCGCTCGGCAAGGCGCAGCGCGTCATGGCCCTGATCCGCGAGGCCGGTTACGAGCGGCCGCTCCATCTCCATGGCGCGATGGAGAAGCTGACCGAGTTCTATCTGGCGCAGGGGGCGAAACTGGGCGAGGTCCGCAAGGTCGTCGCGGCCGAGCGCAAGCAACTCGGCGGCGAGATCGTGATCTGCCCGCCGAGCGCAATCCAGGATCTCTGGGCGCGGCGCTTCCCCGATCCCGTCACCGCCTTCGCCTCGGGCTGGATGCGGGTGCGCGCACGAGCGCGGCAGAAGGGCGTCGAGCTGCCGCTGATCATCTCCGACCATGCCGACTGGGACGATTTGCAGGCGACGATCCGCGAGGTCGGGGCCGGCGAGATCTGGGTCACCCATGGCGAGGCCGAGGCGCTGGTGCACTGGTGCGGCACGATCGGCCTGAAAGCCAAGCCGCTGCACCTCGTCGGCTATGGCGACGAGGGCGAGGCAGAACCTGCCGGGGAAGTCGCCGATGCGACAGTCTGAGTTCGCCTCAGCGGCTCTGCGCCACCACGGCCCGCGCGGGCGAGGTCATGCCGACGAGCGAGGCGGCCATGTCGCGGGCGAGGCAGTCATAGCCGGCGTCGCTCATGTGGAATCCGTCCTGCGCCAGCGCGCCGGTGAAGGCCTGCGCATCGTCGCGATGCCATTCGCGCATCGTCTCGTAGCGCGCGAAGACCGGCACGTTCTCGCGCCGCGCCGCATCGGCGATCGCGGCGACATAGGTCGCATAGCGCGCCGGCTCGCGGATGCCCGGGAAATATTGCGGGTCGAGGATGGCGAGGCTCGCACCCGCAGCCTTCACCGTCGCGATCCCCTCTGCGACCATCGCGCGGAAGGCGCCGAGATCGCCGCCGGTGACGGCGTCGTTGGTGCCGACCTGCCAGATCACGAGGTCGTAGCGCCGCTCGGTCACCGCCGTTTTCAGGCGCGTCAGTGTCTGCGGCGCGATCTCCCCGCCGATGCCTGCATTGACGATCTCGACCTGCGTCTTCGCCCAGGACTTGCCGAGCAGGGCCTGCAGGCGGGCGGGATAGCTCTTGTCCCTGGCACTGGCACCGATGCCCTCGGTCGAGGACGAGCCGATCGCCAGGATCGTCAGCGGGCGGCCTTGCGCGATCGGAGCGGCGAGACCGGAGAGCGTCGCGTTGGACTGGACGATCGGCGTTTCGCGGCAGGAGAACGAGGCGGCTCCGGCGACTCCAGAGAACATCAACGCTGCGACGAGATTCAAGGCCGTGAACCGCAAGGCAGCGCGCATCGAAATCGGTCTCCTGGATACCCTTGGCCGATTAAGGTTTTCTTCATGAACGGCGACTGAACGATGCAGTGCAACATAAGGAAAAATCCTGACCAAGCCGTGCAGCGGCAGGGCACTGCGCCATGAACCGCTTCGCATGGTTGCTGGATCGTCTCGCCTACGAGCCGCGGCGCAACGCCAAGCTCGCTTTGATCGCCGACTATCTGCGCTCGACGCCCGATCCCGATCGCGGCCTGGCGCTGGCGGCGATGACCGGCGGGCTCGTCTTCCAGAACGCCAAGGCCGGGCTGATCCGGGCCCTGATCGCCGAGCGCACCGACCCCGTGCTGTTCGCGCTCTCCTACGACTATGTCGGCGATCTCTCGGAAACGGTCGCGCTGATGTGGCCGGTCAGGCATGGCGTCAACGCCGTGCCGCATCTGCCCGACGTCGTCGCCGGACTGCGCCATGCCGGCAAGACCGAGCTGCCGCGCATCGTCGCGGGCTGGCTCGACGCGCTCGACGAAACCGGACGCTGGGCGCTGCTCAAGCTGATCACCGGGAGCTTGCGCATCGGCGTCTCGGCCCGCCTCGCCAAGACGGCGGTCGCCAGCCTCGGCGGCGTGCCGGCCGACGAGGTCGAGCAGGTCTGGCATGGGCTCGAGCCACCCTATGAGAGCCTGTTCGCCTGGCTCGAGGGCAGGGCGGCCCGGCCCGAGGCGACCGATCCGGCCCCGTTCCGCCCGGTGATGCTGTCGCATCCGGTCGAGGACGGCGATTTCGACAGGCTCGATCCGGCCGAGTTCCAGGCCGAATGGAAGTGGGACGGCATCCGCGTCCAGGCCGTCAGCGGGACGCGGCCGAACGGCGAGCGCGTCACCCGGCTGTTTTCGCGTACCGGCGAGGACATCGCCGCCTCCTTCCCCGACATCGTCGAGGCGCTGACCGAAGACGGCGCGCTCGACGGGGAGCTGCTAGTGCGGCGCGAGGACACGGTCCAGAGCTTTAACACGCTGCAGCAGCGCCTGAATCGCAAGAGCGTCACGCCGAAGATGCTGGTCGAGTATCCCGCCCATATCCGTGCCTACGACCTCCTGGTCGACGGCACGGACGACATCCGCGAACGGCCGCTGACCGAGCGGCGCAAGCGGCTGGAAGCCTATGTCGGCCGGCTGGCGAGCCGGATCGTCGATCTCTCGCCGCCGATCCCGTTCTCGTCCTGGGACGATCTCGCCGCCGCCCGCGCCGATCCGGAAGGAGCGGGCGCCGGTGCCGATGCCGAGGCCGTCGAGGGCTGCATGATCAAGCGCCTCGCCTCGCCCTATCTGCCGGGCCGGCCCAAGGGCCATTGGTGGAAGTGGAAGCGCGAGGCGAGGCTGATCGACTGCGTGCTGATGTATGCCCAGCGCGGCCACGGCAAGCGCTCGTCCTTCTATTCCGACTACACCTTCGGCGTCTGGCGGACGGCTGAGGCGGGCGACGAGCTCGTCCCGGTCGGCAAGGCCTATTTCGGCTTCACCGACGAGGAACTGGTCGAGATCGACCGCCATGTCCGCAAGCATACGCTGAACCGCTTCGGCCCGGTGCGCGAGGTCACCCATACGGCCGACAGCGGCCTCGTCTTCGAGGTCGCCTTCGAGGGGCTGCAGCGCTCGACCCGGCACAAATCCGGCCTCGCCATGCGCTTCCCCCGGATCAATCGCATCCGCTGGGACAAGCCGCCGCGCGAGGCCGACCGCATCGAGGCCCTGGAACAGCTCCTGCCGGCGGGGGGTTGACGTGGGGGCGCGCCTGTCCACCTCGGAACCACTGCGTCATCCTGGACAAGCCGCGAAGCGGCGCAGATCCGGGATCCATCGTAAGGCGCATCGCTCTACGATGGATCCCGGGACGCCCTACGGGCGCCCAGGATGACGGTGTGGTTCGGAATACGATGACTTGACCCAGGACATTCGCTCATGAACCCGCTCCGCCTCGTCTTCATCGCCGCCGCACTCGCGCTGGCGGCAGCCATCGTCTGGGCAGCTGCGACCAGTTCCTTCTCGGCGAGCTTCGCCAAGATCGCCAACGACCCCTGGGGCGTGGTGACATTGATCGATCTCTACTGCGCCTTTCTCGTCGTGGGCGTCATGCTCTGGCGCTTCGAGCCGTCGCGCTCGCTCGCCATCGTGCTCATCGTCCTGACGCTCGGGCTCGGCAGCCTCGTGCCGCTGCTCTGGCTCGCCTTCCGGGGCGCAGCCCTGCTCGTCACGGCACGGACACGTTGATCGACCAACTCTCACGGACATCGTCATCGACCGACAGGAGATCGTCATGCCCTTCATCGAGACCCGGGATGGAACCGAACTGTTTTTTCGCGATCTCGGCGAGGGCCCGGTGGTGGTGCTGATCCATGGCTGGCCGCTGAACGGCGACATGTGGGAGTATCAGGTTCCGGCGCTGGTCGAGGCCGGCTATCGCACCGTCGCCTATGATCGCCGTGGTTTCGGTCAGTCCGACCAGCCCTGGGACGGCTACGACTACGACACCTTCGCCGACGATCTCGCCGATCTGCTCGAGGAGCTGGATCTTGTCGACGTCACGCTCGTCGGTTTCTCGATGGGTGGCGGCGAGGTCGCCCGCTATATCGGCCGACATGGCACCGAACGGATCGCCGGCGCGGTGCTTCTCGGTGCGGTGCCGCCCTTCCTGCTGCAGACCGACGAGCACCCAAACGGCGCGCCGCAGGCGGTGTTCGATGGCATGATCGCCGGGATCAAGGCCGATCGGCCGCAGTTCTTCGCCGAATTCGGCAAGGGCTTCTACGGTTTGCCGCAGACGAAGGTTTCGCAGGGCATCGAGGACTGGACGCTGATGCACGCGCTGAAGGCGTCGCCGAAGGGGACGGTCGACTGCGTCACCGCCTTCGGCACCACGGACTTCCGGGAAGACCTGCCGAAGTTCGACGTGCCGACCCTGATCGTCCACGGCGATGCCGACCAGATCGTTCCGGTCGCGATCAGCGCGCGCGAGGCGGCGAAGCTCATTCCCGGGGCGGTTCTGAAGGAAATCGCCGGGGCACCGCACGGGCTGTTTTTCACGCACAAGGACGAGGTCAACACCGCCCTGCTCGCCTTTCTCGCCGAGCGCGACTGAAGCCTGCGCCGAAAGGCGCAAAGCCTGCGGCGTTGCGTCCGGCGTCGATCCGGTCCACAGCCTCCCGCGACCTGCCATGGCGGTGGCATGCGCCGCCGCCGGGCAGCTTGTGATCGCCGGCCGCCCTGGGGCAGAATGAGGCGGCGGCGAGCGAGGCGGAACGGACGCGATGACGAGACAGGCTTCGACACGGATCGTGATCGCCGACGACCACCCGCTCTTCCGCGGTGCGCTGCGTCAGGCGGTCTCGCATGCGCTGGCCGGTGCCGATGTCGGCGAGGTCGGCTCGCTCGAGGCCCTGACCGAGGCCTTGGCGCAGGGCCCCGAGGCCGATCTCGTGCTGCTCGACCTGACCATGCCGGGCGTGCAGGGCTTCTCCGGCCTGCTCTTCCTGCGCGCCGACCACCCCGAAGTCCCGGTCATCGTGGTTTCGGCCAATGACGACCCGACCGTGATCCGCCGCTGCATCGAGTTCGGTGCGCTCGGCTTCCTGCCGAAGACGGCCGAGGTCGCGCAGATGGGCGAGGCGATCCGCGCCGTGCTCGACGGCTCGGTCTGGACCCCGCCCGGCGTCGACCTGACCTCGCCGATCGACGAGGAGGTCGCCGACATGGTGCGCCGCCTCGCGACGCTGACGCCGCAGCAGGTGCGCGTGCTGATGATGCTGTCGGAGGGGCTGCTGAACAAGCAGATCGCCTATGAGCTCGGCGTCTCCGAGGCGACGGTGAAGGCCCATGTCTCGGCGATCCTGACCAAGCTCAACGTCGACAGCCGCACCCAGGCCGTCATCGCCGCCTCCAAGATCGCCGGGACCGCCTGGGCGACGACGGGTGCCTCGGCGACCGCCTGAGGCGGTTGCGTTCAGCCCCGGTTCAACGGCATTGCGCTGATATCGGCTGACGGCTCGGGAATACTGACATGGCGAACGGCAACATCGAACGGTTCCTCGGCGGCTCGCCGCTCGGCGTGCTGGTCCGGCTGATCTTCATCTCGCTGCTGGTCGGAGCGGCGATGGCCTTCCTCGGCCTGTCGCCGCGGGCGCTTTACGATTCGGCGGCGCGCTTCCTGCGCTCGATCGTCGATCTCGGCTTCGGTAGCGTGCGCGAGGTCGGGCAATGGGTCGTCGCCGGCGCGCTGATCGTCGTGCCGCTCTGGCTGCTGTCGCGGTTGTTCGCGGCGCGGCGCTGATTCCTACAGTGCCTCACCGCGCGCGATCGCGATCGCATCCCGGCCGGTGAAGGCGGTGAGCTTGCCGATGCCGGCCCGGCGCGCTTCCAAAGCGAGCCCGTCCTTGATCTCCCGCGCCAGCCCCGGCCCGCGATAGACCATCGCCGAATAGAACTGCACCAGCGTCGCGCCGGCCCTGATCTTGGCGAAGGCGGCCTTGGCCGAATCGACGCCGCCGACCCCGACCAGCGGGAATTGCCGTTCGACCCTGAGATAGGTCTCGGCCAGGAGCCGCGTCGAAGCCTCGAACAGCGGCTTGCCGGAGAGACCCCCGGTCTCGGCCCTGTGCTCGCTCTTGAGCGAGGCCGGCCGGGCGACCGTGGTGTTGGAGACGATCATCCCGTCGATGCAGCGCTTGCGCGCCACCGCGACCATGCCGTCGAGTTCGGGCAGGGTCAGGTCGGGTGCGATCTTGAGGAGGACCGGCGTCCGCTCGGCGCCGGCCGCCGCCTCGTCGCGGGCTGCGAGCGTGCGCGCGACGAGATCGTCCAGCGCCGATTCGGCCTGCAGGTCGCGCAGGCCCGGCGTGTTCGGCGAGGAGACGTTGATCGTCAGGAAATCGGCGACGGTCGCGAGCCGCCCCGCCAGCACGGCGTAGTCGGCGGCGCGGTCGGTCGAATCCTTGTTGGCACCGAGATTGACGCCGACGAGCCCGCCGCGCTTGCGCCGCGCTGCCAGCCGCTCCGCCACTGCCTCCATGCCCTCGCTGTTGAGGCCGTAGCGGTTGATCACCGCCGCGTCCTCGGTGAGCCGGAAGACTCGCGGGCGTGCATTTCCGGGCTGCGGCAGCGGCGTCACCCCGCCGACCTCGACGAAGCCGAAGCCGAGGCCCAATGCGCCGTCGACCGCCTCGGCATGCTTGTCGAAGCCGGCCGCGAGCCCGACCGGGTTGGGAAAGGACAGCCCGAACGCCTCCGTCGCCAGCACGGGGTCGTCGCTGGCCGATCGCAGCGCGGGCGCCGCCGCCAGCGCCGCGACGGTGAGGCGATGCGCGGTCTCGGCGTCGATGCGGTGGATCAGCGGCCGGGCGAGATTGAACAGCGCGCCGATCACGCCAAATCCTCCGGAAAAATATCCTCCGGGAACGCGTGGCGTCCACCGGCACGCAACGGCAGGGTGGCGACCCAGCGCACGCTCTTCGGATCGAGCGTCGCGTAGAGATGCGGGAACAGCTTGCCGCCGCGCGAGGGCTCATAGCGCAGCGCCTTGCCGAGCTTGAATTCGTCGACCGCGATCAGCAGCAGATCGCGCTTGCCGGCGAAATGCCGGGCCGCCGTCTCGCGGGCCTGCGCCGCCGTCGAGAAATGGATGTAGCCGTCGGCGAGATCGACCGGCGCGCCCTCGAAGACGCCTGCGGCCTCCGCCTCGCGCCAGAGCGCGTCGGGGCAGATCTTGTAGATGAGCGCCACCTGTCGCCTCCCCGGTCTCGTCTGGTGCGCCGGACATAGACCCCCCGGCACCCGAAGCGCAACCGCGCCGGCATTGCGGCAAAAATCAGATTGAAGTCTTAAGCGATAGGGGGTAATTCCTATTTATCCCCGTGCTACGGCACCGTCAGGAACGAGGGCTGCCCGGTGCTGTCCCATGACCAGATCTGGAGCGCGATCGACACGCTCGCGCAGCGCTATGGCTTCACCGCGTCCGGCCTCGCCCGCAAGGCCGGCCTCGACGCCACCACCTTCAACCGCTCCAAACGCGTCGGGCCGGACGGGCGCGAGCGCTGGCCCTCGACCGAATCGATCGCCAAGGTCCTCTCCGCCACGGGTGCCTCGCTCGACGAGTTCATGGCCGTGGTGATGCGGCGCGGGCCGGCGCCCTCGCGCACGATTCCGCTGATCGGCTTCGCGCAGGCCGGCTCGGGCGGCTTCTTCGACGATGGCGGCTTTCCGGTCGGGGCCGGCTGGGAGGAGGTCGCCTTTCCCGGCGTCTCCGACGAGAAGGCCTATGCGCTCGAGATCGCCGGCGATTCGATGCTGCCGCTCTATCGCGACGGCGACACCATCATCGTCTCGCCGACCGCGACCGTCCGGCGCGGCGATCGCGTCGTGGTCAAGACGGTCGAGGGCGAGGTGCTGGCCAAGCAGCTCAGGCGCCAGACCGCGCGGACGGTCGAGCTCGCCTCGCTCAATCCGGAGCATGCCGACCGGGTCCTGGCGGCAAGCGAGATCGCCTTCATGGCGCGGGTGATCTGGGCGAGCCAGTGAGATTCAATTCCCGTTCTGCCGCTGTAGCGGCAGCGTCAGCCTGAACACCGCGCCCATCGTCGATGGTTCGAGCGCGATCATGCCGCCATGGAGCCGCACCAGTTCGGCGGCGATGGCGAGCCCGAGCCCCGTCCCGCCGGAACTGGCCGAACCGCGAAAGGCCTGGAAGAGATTCGCCTGGGCGCGGGGCGGCACGCCCGGCCCGTTGTCGGAGACGCGCAGCACCGCCTCGTGGCCGAGCGTCTCGCCGCTGACGGAGAGCCGTGGCGCGGCGCCGCCTTCGGCGCCCGCCTGCGTCAGCGCCTGCACGGCGTTGCGCATCAGGTTGAGCAGCACGCGCGCCATCTGGTCGGGGTCGCAGGGGACGACGAGCCCGGCCGGCACCTCGTTGGCGAAGGCGATCTGCGGATTGTCGGTCAGGCCGAGCAGTTCGGCCTGCTCGGCGGCGATCTGGCGCAGGGCGACCTCGCGCAGCACCGGCGTCGCCTCCGCCGCCCGGCCATAGGCCAGCGTTGCCTGGCAGAAATCGATCGCCCGGCCGAGCGTCGCGATCAGCCGCGGCGCGAAGCGCTTGATCTTGGCGTCGCGGGTGTCGACCAGCCGGTCCGACATCAGCTGTGCCGCCGCCAGCATGTTGCGCAGGTCGTGGTTGATCTTGCTGACGGCGAGGCCGAGCTCGGCGAGGTGCTTCTTGGTGCGCAGCTCGCCGGCGAGCGTGCCCTGCATGCGGGCGAGCGCGCGCTGCGCCTCGCCGATCTCGTCGGCGCGCTCGGAGGGCGCGATGATCCGGTAAGGGTTCTCCGGGTCGGCCTCGAACTCCATGACGTTGGCGGCGAGCTGGCGGATCGGCCCGACGATCATCCAGTTCAGCGCGAGATAGACCAGCCCCGCCGTCAGCACCGAGATCAGCAGCGAGATCAGCAGGAGATTGGCCGAGAAGGCCAGCATCGCCCGGCGCAGCGGCCGCTCGTCAATGACGATCTCGACGAAATCGGCCTCGCCCATCGCCTGTCCGAGGACGCGGATCGGCATGTCCTCGGCCGGGTTGAGCAGGACCGCGACGGCGTCCCCGACCGCCGTCATCCAGCTCCCGTCGCGCAGGTCGACGGTGCGCGCGATCTCGGGCGGCGCGCCGGAATCGAGGCTGAGCAGCCGGCGCGCGCCGCCGACCCGGGCCGCGATCGTACGCGCGCCGACGCCCATCAGGAGCCGCGCCTCGCTGCCTTCCGGTAGGCGGTCGTCCGGTGCGCCCTCGAGCACCAGCACCGCGACCTGCGCCGCCGCGAGCCGGTCGTTCAGCCAGCTCTTCCGGAAGTTCGCGACCGAGGGCAGGTAGATCAGGATTTCCGCCAGCATCACGAAGAGCACGGTCAGGAGCAGCAGCTTGGCCGAGAGGCCGAGCCGCGTCAGCCCGCGCGGGACGCTGACGGAAACATGGGAATTGTCGAAAACCGGTGGCTGCATGCGCGCCCAGACTAGCCGAAACGCCGCAGAAAGCCGATCAGGCGCCTGAGGCCCGGTCGTGCCGTCATCGGCGCGTAGAAGGAGGTCGCGGCCAGCCGCGAGGCATCCGAGACGGTGGGCTGCAGCCAGACCAGCTCCGCCATGTCCTGCACCGTGAGCTTGCGGCTCAGCGCCAGGCACCAGGGCGCGATCAGCTCGCCGGCTCCCGCGCCGACGATGGTGACGCCGAGGATCGCGCCTTTTCGCCCGGCGATCACCTTGACGAAGCCGGCCGTCTCGCCCGTCGCCCTTGCCGCATCGGTCTCCGACAAGGGGAAGCGCAGCACGGTGATCGCGCCCGCCTTCGCCCGCGCCCGGCTCTCCGACAGGCCGACGGTGGCGAGCTCCGGCCGGCTCATGACCAGCCGCGGCACCGCGACCGGGTCGAGCCGGACCGGCAGCCGGAACAGCGCCTTGTGCAGCACCAATGCGGCCTGGCGGGTCGCGACATGGGCCCCCGGGATGGCGCCGGCGACGCAGTCGCCGATCGCGAAGACGCGGCCGTTGCCGGTGCGCAGGCTGCGATCGACGCGGATGCCGCCTTCATCGAAGACGATGCCGCCGAGATCGAGGTCGAGCGCCGCGAGGTCGGGCCGGCGCGCATCGGCGACGAGCAGCTGCCCGGCTTCGATCGTGGTCTCGCCCGCCGCCGGTTTCGCGACCGTCAGCCTGACGCCGCCGCGCATCGCCTCGACGCGCGTCACGGCCACGCCGTCGTGGAGCGTGACGCCGTCGCGCAGCAGGCCGCGGCGGACGAGGCCGACGGCTTCCATGTCCTCGCCCGGCAGCAGCCCTTCCCCGGCGACCAGTGTCACGGTGCTGCCGAGCCGCGCCATCGCCTGCGCGATCGCGACGCCATAGGCGCCGCCGCCGAGCACCAGCAGCCGCTCGGGCTTCCGCGTCAGCGCAAACAGCGCCTCCGGCGTCAGCACCTGGACCGTGTCGATCCCCGGCACATCCGGCAGCACGGCGCGTGCGCCGGTCGCGACGACGAAGCGCCGTGCCCTGATCGTCCGCCCGCCGGCATTCACCGTGCTGCGGCTCAGGAAGCGCGCCTGGCCTTCGACCAGCGTGATCCCGAGCGCACCGAGGCGCTGCTGCGAACGATCGGGCGCGCCGGCGGCGACGACGCGTTGCAGATGGTCGTGCACCCGGGCGTAGTCGACCGGGCCGGCGCCGGCGCCGATGCCGAAACGGCCCGCCTGGCGCAGGGCGTCAGCGCGGTCACCTGCCGCGACCAGTGCCCGCAGGGCCGGCCCGCCGGCGCCGGGAGCCGTCCCGTTCATGCGCTCGCGCTCGACCAGGACGACGGAGACGCCGAAGGCCGCGGCCGAGATCGCGAGCCCGAGCCCGGCCGGCCCCGCCCCGATGACGCAGATGTCCGGGGTCAGCACGACGGCCTTCGATTCCGCTGCCGTCGTCACGCTCAACCCGGATCTCCCGTTGGCCACCTCGCGCTGATGCGTCGAGCCTGCCGCGGAATCAAGGCCATGCCGCCCCGGAATTCAAGGGCATGACGGCGTCTCGCGAATCGGTCGCAGGTTCGTCGCCGTGCCTCGCCGCCGCCTCAGGCGATGTTGCGGTTCTTCTCGGGCACGAATTGCGCGACCGGCTCGGGTCTGCCGAAGAGATAGCCCTGCGCCCGCTGCGCGCCCAGCAGCTGCACGGCGATGCGCTCCTGCTCGGTCTCGATGCCCTCGACCACGACGGTCATCGAAAGCCGTCGCGCCAGCTGGCAGACCGCCTCGATGATCGCCTTCGAGGCTTCGTTGACATGCACGTCGCGGCTGAAGCTCTGGTCGATCTTCACCTGCGCGAAGGGGTAGGTCGAGAGATAGGCGAGAGACGAATAGCCGGTGCCGAAATCGTCGAGCGCGAAGCGGACGCCGAGCGCACGCAGATCGTCGATCACCGCGAGCGTGATCTTCTTGTCCTCGATCAGCAGCGATTCGGTGACTTCCAGCGTCAGCCGGTGCGAACCGAGATTGGACGCGATCAGCGCGTTCTTCACCGTCTCGACGATGCGCTTGGGCTCGCGGAACTGCAGCGGCGAGATGTTGACCGAGACGCTGACCCCGCTGCTCCAGGCCGCCGCATCCCGGCAGGCCTGGCGGATCGCCCAATCGCCCATCGCCGCGATCAGGCCGGATTGCTCGGCGATCGGGATGAAGATGCCCGGAGGCACCATGCCGCGCGTCGGATGGCGCCAGCGCATCAGCGCCTCGCGGCTGACCACCTCCTGCGTCTTCAGGTCGATGATCGGCTGGTAGTAGAGCTCGAGCGTACCGTCCTCGCAGGCCTTGCGCAGATCGACTTCGATCTCGTGCCGATCGAGCATCTCCTCGGCCATGGCCGGGTTGAAGAAGGTCAGCGTGTTCCGCCCCGCCGCCTTGGCCTTGTAGAGCGCGGTGTCGGCGTGGCGCAGCAGGTCGGTCGGCGTCGCGCCGTCGTCGGGCGCCATGGCGATGCCGACGCTGGCGGTGACGTAGACGCTCTTGGTGTCGATCACGAAGACCTTCGCCATCGCGTCGATCATCCGCTGGGCGATCGTCGTCACCATGGCGTGGTTCGCCGCCGGCAGGATCAGCAGGAATTCGTCGCCGCCGAAGCGGGCCAGCAGGTCGCCTTGGCGGATCGCGCCGCGCAGGCGGGTCGCCGTCTCGGCCAGGATCCGGTCGCCGATGTCGTGGCCAAGATTGTCGTTGACCTGCTTGAAGCCGTCGAGATCGACATAGAGCAGGGCGAAGGCCTCCCCCGTTCGTCCGAGCCTGGCGAAGGCCTCGGTGAGGTGGGTGTTGAGCTCGAAGCGGTTGGCGAGGCCGGTCAGTTCGTCGAAGCGCGCCATCTGCTCGATGCGGGCCTCGGTCGCCTTGCGCTCGGTCGCATCCTCGGTGAGCATCAGGACGCCACCTTCGGCCGCGGGCGCGATGGTGATGACGAGGACGCGCCCGGCGCGCGTCTGCAGCTCGCGGCTCAGCGCGCTCTGCGTGTCCTGCACCTCGGTCAGGGCGTTGCGGACCTCGCGGACCTGGTCGGCGCCGATCACCTGCCGCTCGATCAGGAAGCGCGCGATCGCCGGCAGCGGCGTGCCGGGCAGAGCGAGCGTCTCGGGGATGCCGTAGAGCTGGCGGTAGGGCGCGTTGCAGACCGCGAGCTTGAGCTCGCGGTCGAACATCGCCAGCCCGTGGATCATCGTGTTCAGCGCCGCGTCGAGCGTCAGGTTCTGCGAATGCAGCGCCGAGGCCAGCGCCTTCGACTGCTCGGTCGCCTCGTTCAGCGCCAGCAGGTTGCGGTGCAGCGAGTTGGTGATGGCGATATTGGTCGCGACATAGAGGAAGGCGAAGTAGCCGATATACTGGTAATACGGGTTGTGTGCCTGGATCAGGCCGACGGCCATGGGCAGGCAGAAGGCGGCGAGCTGCATCGCCACGAATTTCGGGCGCCCGGCATTGCGCGCGACATAGCCCGAGGCCAGGGCGATCGTCGACGCCACCGAGGTGATGTGCGCCGCCGGGTCGTCGGTCTGGGCGAGCGCGCAGTAGCAGCTGACGCCGAGCATGGCGCTGAACACGGTCGCGCCGAGGAAATACTCGCCGTCCCAGCGGCGCGTCTCGGCATAGCTGTCGTCGCTATGGTCGCGGCGGCGATAGCGGATCACCGTCATCACCCGCAGCACGACCACGAAGGCGACGAGGCCGGTCAGCTCGATGAACAGCGTCTCCTGCGTCGACAGCCAGCACAGGAACGGTGTCAGGATGCCGGCGATGCCGCCCGGTACGATCGAGCCCGGCGAGGAGAACAGCGAATTGACCAGCAGGCGGTAGCCCGGGAGGTCGAAACCGACCCCCGGTTCGGCGGCAGCGCCGAGGCCTGCCCGCTTCGCAACCCCTGCCATCCGTTCCAGTGCCTTGCCGACGGACGTGAACCCAGCGCGCGGCCTGCGACGCGGATCCTTGCCGTCATCATGGTTTAGGCGGCGAGAGGTAAATGTTTGGTGTGGGTTTCGCCGTACGGCCAAGGCGCTTCGCAATTCGGACAGGCTCGTCCGGAAGCAAAAGTCGACCGGTCCGAATGGTTCGAGCGCCGACGCGGCGAAGACCCGTCTCCCGTTGGGGCGCGAGACGATCGTATGGCGACCGCCGCCGTCGCCAGGCCTGCGGAAGCCGCGATCAGACCCCGCTGCTCAGGACCGGCGCCCGCTGATAGACCCGCGCCAGCATCCGGTCCTGCGTCTGGGCGATGCGCTGCAGCTTGGAGATCGCGCTCGGGTTCAGCCGCAGCATGCAGTCGGTCCAGATCTCGCCGAGATGCTTCAGCTCCTCGCCGAGATCGCCGGCGCGGCGGTTGAAGGCGGAGAACAGCGCCGTCCGGGCCGCATGGGTCGGCAGGGCGTCGGCGGCATATCTGCGGATCCAGGCTTCGCCGGTGCCCTCGGGCACGACCGCCTCCAGCCCGCCGGCAGCCATGAAGTCCCGGGCGCTCATCTCCTCGCCGGACAACAGCATCTGTTCGGCCGCGCGCGGCCCCATCCGGCGCGACAGCACGGCGACGGCGGTGATCGGGAAGTGGTTGAACTTGATCTCCGGATAGACGAACGAGGCCTGTTCCTCGGCGATCATGATGTTGCAGGAGCGCGGCGCGTCGATGCCGCCGCCGATCGCCTTGGCGTGGATCGTCGCCATCGTCACCACGAGCCCGTTCAGCCCGCTGGCGTTGAGAACCGCCCCTTCGATCGACAGCCTGGCATAGTCCGTGAGCGCGGCGCGGTCGTTCTTGGCCAGGCAGTCGAGATAGAAGTCGAGATCGCCGCCGAGCGTGAAGAACGGGCCGGTGCCGCGGAAGGCGAGGAAGCGCACCGGCGCGCGGTGATACTGGTCGGAGGCGCCCCAGAGCGCGACGATTGCGCGCTGCACCTTGCCCAGGCTGTCGAGCAGCTGGAGCGTGAAGACCGGCTTCAGCTCCGGCTTGATCGTCACCCACAGCGTCCGGATCTCGGGCTCGTAGGCGAGCTGCACCTCGGGCAGGAAGCCGGCCCGATGCCGGATCGCATCGATGACCTCGCAGCTTTCGAGGACCGGTGCGGGCGTCGTTTCGGCGAAGGAAGCGAGTGCCTGAAACATGCCGCCAAATCCCCTGCTGCAGTGCATAGAAAACCTGCGTGGAGGGTAGGCGAAGTTAAGAATCTGTAAACGAAATCCCGTGGAAATGGTTAATAACGTTAAGTTTTGTTTCTTAACGAAACTGTTGCGGCGGCTGTGTTCCGTCGCGAGGCCTGTCTGCAATCGCCATGCGACGGCTGCGCTCTTCCGGACAATGAGCAGAAAATTTCCCGCAAAGGTGGTGGCGGCGCCGGAATGCTGCGGCCCTGCCTTCTCCTGCAGAATTTTGGTTCGTCGCCCGTGATGGCGCGCAGCGCCCAGGATATCGACGCGTCCCACGCCGACACGGTTCCGTCCGACACGTCGGCACGACAGAGCCGCTGGTCGGCGAGCACCAGCTCAGACCCCGCGAAAAACCGGATTCCCCTTTGGCGCGGCGTGTTCTAAGCAGAACGCCGCGAATTCGCCGTGATCGGCGTGTCGAACGCAGGTGCCGGAGTCGATGCCGTGAACCGCCCCTCAGCCGCCGATGACGAGAAGAAGGCGCGTCTCGCCGCCGCCCTGCGCGAGAACCTGAAGCGCCGCAAGGCGCAGGCGCGCGCCCGTCATGTCGACGAGGCGGCCTCGCGGCAGGACGAGCCGTCCGATGTCCGGGCCGGCGCAAGCCGGTCCTGATCCCTTACCCAGAGCCCGCCGGCCTTCCGCCGTGCCGGGTCCAGCAGGTCATCACGATGGACAAGATCCGCATCACCGGTGGCGAGCGCCTGAACGGCTCGATCCCGATCTCCGGCGCCAAGAATGCCGCCCTGCCGCTGATGATCGCGAGCCTGCTGACCGACGAGACGCTGACCCTCGTCAACGTGCCGCGCCTCTCGGACGTCACCGCGCTCTCGCGCATCCTTTCCAACCAGGGCGTCGACCGCACCGTCGCCGGCAAGCGCATCGGCCAGTCGGCCGAGCACGGCCAGACCATCGCGCTGACGGCCCGCCAGATCGTCGACACCTGCGCGCCCTATGAGCTCGTCTCGACCATGCGCGCGAGCTTCTGGGTGATCGCGCCGATCCTGGCGCGCATGGGCGAGGCCAAGGTCTCGCTGCCCGGCGGCTGCGCCATCGGGACGCGCCCGGTCGACCTGCTGCTGATGGCGCTGGAAAAGCTCGGGGCCGAGATCGAGATCGAGAACGGCTATGCCCTGGCGCGCGCTCCGAAGGGACTGAAGGGGGCGGAGATCGTCTTCCCGAAGGTCACGGTCGGCGGCACGCACACGGCGCTGATGGCCGCCGTGCTCGCCCAGGGCACGACGGTGATCGAGAACGCCGCGCGCGAGCCGGAGGTCACCGATCTCGCCGCCTGCCTCGTCAAGATGGGCGCGAAGATCGAGGGCGCCGGCACCTCGCGCATCGTCGTCACCGGCGTCGCCCGCCTCGGCGGCGCCCATCACGCCGTGCTGCCGGACCGGATCGAGGCCGGCACCTATGCCATGGCGGTGGCGATGACCGGCGGCGACGTGCTGCTGGAGGGCGCGCGGCCCGAGCTGCTGCAGGCCGCGCTCGACGCGGTGGCGCGCGCCGGCGCCGAGGTCAGCACGACGAACGAAGGCATCCGCGTCCGCCGCAACGGCCATGGCCTCGATGCGGTCGACATCGACACCGATCCCTTCCCCGGCTTCCCGACCGATCTCCAGGCCCAGTTCATGGCGCTGATGACGCGGGCCAGGGGCACCTCGCGTATCCGCGAGACCATCTTCGAGAACCGCTTCATGCATGTGCAGGAGCTCGCCCGACTCGGTGCCAGGATCAGGCTCGACGGCGATGTCGCGCTGGTCGAGGGCGTCGGCAAGCTGACCGGAGCGCCGGTGATGGCGACGGATTTGCGCGCCTCGGTCTCGCTCGTCATCGGCGGGCTCGCGGCCGAGGGCGACACCACGATCAACCGGGTCTACCATCTCGACCGCGGTTTCGAGGCGCTGGAGGCCAAGCTTGGCCGCTGCGGCGCCAGGGTCGAGCGCATCAGCGGTTGACGCAGGCTCACCTGCTCGCCAGAACACCGCGATGCCGGACGATACCGCCGAACCGCTGAAGCTGATCGCGCTCGACGCGGACGATCTCGCCGTGCTCTCGGCGCATCTGCAGGACGCCGTACTGAAGGTCGCCGACATCGTCTGGCGCCCGGCGGAGCACCGCTTCGCTATCGCGGCGCGGCGTTTCGACTGGCAGGGCGCCCAGGCCGGGCACAAGCGACGGCGCCTCGCCGCGCTGCATTTCGAGCGCGTCGCCACCGTCCGCAGCAGCCGCATCGACAAGGCTTCGCCGGATACCGTGCTCAACCTGCTCGCCGTGACCTTCGAGCCGGGCGAGGCGCCGGCCGGCGAGATCGCTCTGACCTTCTCGGACGGCGCCGCGATCCGCCTCTCGGTCGAATGCATCGAGGCGCAGATGAAGGATCTCGGTCCGATCTGGGAAGCAGGCGCGACGCCCGGTCATCCCGACGGCGCCTGAGCCGCATCCGTCCAACCCACCCGAGGAACCGCGATGCCGATCAGGCTCGACGACAGGGACGCACGCTTCGGTCAGGCCTTCGACGATCTGCTCGGCAGCAAGCGCGAGGTCTCGGAGGAGGTCGACCGCGTCGTCGCCGACATCATCGCCGAGGTCCGCGCCAAGGGCGATGCCGCGCTGATCGGCTACACGGCGAAGTTCGACGAGCTGAACCTGAAGCCGGAGACGCTGCGGGTTTCCGAGGCCGAGATCGACGCCGCCGTCGCCGCCTGCCCGCCCGAGCAGCTCGAGGCGCTGGAGACGGCGCGCGCGCGGATCGAGGCCTATCACCGGCGCCAGAAGCCGCAGGACGCCTGGTTCAGCGACGAGGCCGGTGTCGAGAGCGGCTGGCGCTGGAGCGCGATCCAGGCCGTCGGGGTCTATGTCCCCGGTGGCACTGCGAGCTATCCGTCCTCAGTGCTGATGAACGCGATCCCCGCCAAGGTCGCCGGCGTCGAGCGCGTCGTCATGGTCGCGCCGACGCCCCGCGGCGAGACCAACCCGCTGGTGCTGGCGGCGGCGCGGCTCGCCGGCGTCGACGAGGTCTATCGCATCGGCGGAGCGCAGGCCGTCGCCGCGCTCGCCTACGGCACGGAGACGATCGCGCCCGTCGCCAAGATCGTCGGACCGGGCAACGCCTGGGTCGCCGCCGCCAAGCGCCGCGTCTTCGGCCAGGTCGGCATCGACATGATCGCGGGTCCCTCCGAGGTGCTGGTCATCGCCGACGGCACCGCCAATCCCGACTGGATCGCCGCCGATCTGCTCGCCCAAGCCGAGCACGACGCCTCCGCGCAGTCAATCCTGCTCACCGACGATGCGGAACTCGCCGACACGGTCGAGCGCGCCGTGCTCGATCAGCTTTCGAAGCTTCCCCGCGCGGCCATCGCCGGCAAGAGCTGGGTCGACTACGGCGCCGTGCTCGTCGTCGCCGATCTGGAGGCCGCCGTGCCGCTGGTCGACCGGCTGGCGCCCGAGCATCTCGAGATCATGACCGCCGATCCCGAGCGGCTCTCCGGCCTGATCCGCAATGCCGGTGCGATCTTCCTCGGCGGCCATACGCCGGAGGCGATCGGCGACTATGTCGGCGGGCCGAATCACGTCCTGCCGACGGCGCGCTCGGCCCGCTTCTCGTCCGGCCTCGGCGTCATCGACTTCATGAAGCGGACATCGCTCCTGAAATGCGGCCCGGATGCGCTTCGCGCGCTCGCACCGGCGGCCGTGCGGCTCGCCGAGGCGGAGGGCTTGCAGGCGCATGGCCGATCCGTGACGATCAGGCTCAATCTCTGAGAATCGCCCGCTGGCCGGCGGCTCCCGGGGAACAGGAGGCGGCATGCCGGACGATGCGAGCGAGACCCAGTGCCTGACCCGCGTCACGCTCGACGAGGCGTCGCTCGGGCGCGGCACGCCGGACCAGGAGCATGAGCGCCAGATCGCGATCTACGACCTGATCGAGCGCAACCGCTTCGCCCTGGCGGGTCATGACGGCGGCCCCTATCTCGCCCATCTCGCTCTGGTCGAGCGTCGCCTGGTCTTCGAGATCAGGCAGGCCGACGGCGCGCCCATCGTCACGCATCATCTCTCGCTGACCCCGCTGAAGCGGATCATCAAGGACTATGAGATGGTCTGCGACAGCTACTACGCCGCCATCCGCACCCAGACGCCGTCGCAGATCGAGGCGATCGACATGGGCCGGCGCGGCCTGCACGACGAGGCGGCGGGGCTTCTGGTCGAGCGGCTCGCGGGCAAGGTCGAGATCGACCACGACACGGCGCGCCGGCTCTTCACCCTGATCTACGCCCTGCACTGGAAGGGCTGACGCGGGTGGAGCCTTCCGCCCCGCGCAAGGTCCAGAGCGTGCTGTTCATGTGCGCCCACAACGCCGTGCGCTCGCCGATGGCCGAGGCGTTGGCGAAGCACTTCTTCGGTCGCTCGGTCTATGTCCAGTCGGCCGGGGTGCGGAAGGGCGAGATCGACGGCTTCGCGCTCGCGGTGCTCGACGAGATCGGGATCGACGCGATGAAGCACAAGCCGAAATCGGTCGCCGAGCTCGACGAATGGGAAGGGCTGAACTTCGATCTGATCGTCTCGCTCTCGCCGGAGGCGCATCACAAGGCGCTCGATCTGACCCGCACCGTCGCGGCCGATGTCGAATACTGGCCGACCTTCGACCCGACGGCGGTGCAGGGCTCGCGCGAACAGATGCTCGACGCCTATCGCGAGGTCCGCGACGGGCTGACGAAGCGGATCAAGGAGCGGCTGAAGAGCTGAGCCGTCATCGCGGGCGCAAGCGGCGCAATGACGCTACCAGCGCCGTCCCGGGCCGACCTGTCCGACGTCCAGCCATTGCCCGATCGTCGCGGCGATGTCGGCAAAGCTCTCGCGCCGGCCGATCGGACCCGGCGGCATGCCCGGCCCAAAGGCGAGGATCGGGACGTGCTCGCGGGTGTGGTCGGTTCCCGGCCAGGTCGGATCGTTGCCGTGGTCTGCGGTGATGACGGTGAGATCGCCTGGCTTCAACGCGGCCTCGAGTCGCGGCAGCATGGCGTCGAAGGCTTCGAGCGCCGCCGCATAGCCCGGCACGTCGCGGCGATGGCCGAATTCGGTGTCGAAATCGACCAGGTTGACGAAGCAGAAGCCGCCATCCGGCAGCCGCTCCAGCGCAGAAAGCGCCGCCTCGAACATCGCGGCGTTGCCGAAGGGCTTGATCTCCTTTCCCGTGGCGCGATGGGCGAAGATGTCGCCGATCTTGCCGACCGTGACGATCGCGCGCCCGTCGCCGGCAAGCCGGTCGAGGAGCGTCTCGTTCGGCGGCGGGATGGCAAAATCCTTGCGGTTGGCAGTGCGGGTGAAGCCGTTTTGCGCATCGCCGACGAAAGGCCGCGCGATGACGCGGCCGATCCGCAGCGGATCGACCAGCGCGCGGACTTTTCGGCAGAGATCGTAAAGCCGCTCTAGCCCGAAATGCTCTTCGTGGGCCGCGATCTGCAGCACGGAATCGACCGAGGTGTAGCAGATCGGCTTGCCCGTGCGGATATGCTCCTGCGCCAGCTCGTCGATGATCGCGGTGCCGGACGCATGCTTGTTGCCGAGGATGCCGGGCAGGGCGCCCTCGCGAACGATACCGGCGACGAGATCGGGCGGGAACGAATTCTCCAGCGCGGTGAAATAGCCCCATCTGAATGGCACCGGGCAGCCGGCGATCTCCCAATGGCCTGAAGGCGTGTCCTTGCCCTGGCTGATCTCGACGCCGTAGCCATGGCGGCCCTGCGGCGCGGCCGGCTTGTCGATGCCCGCGAGCGGCCGGCCGGTCGAGGCCTCGCAAGCCTCGGCGAGGCCGAGGCGCACGAGGTTCGGCAGCTTCAAGGGCCCGCTGCGCAGACCCTCGCCGTCGCCGCGGCCGTCAATGCAGGCCTGCGCGATGTGGCCGAGCGTGTCGGCGCCTTCGTCGCCATAGGCGGCCGCGTCCTCGGCGCCGCCGCAGCCGACGGAATCGAGCACGATCAGGATGACGCGGGCCATCCTCAGTCCCTCACGGCGGCAGTGCCGGCGGGTTCGAGATTGAGCGCGGCGGCGAGCAGCGCCTGGGTATAGGCCTCGCGCGGCCGGGCGAAGATCTCCTCGGCCGGCCCTTCCTCAACGACCTTGCCGTTCTGCATCACCACGACCCGGTGCGACAGCGCCCGCACCACCTTGAGGTCGTGGCTGATGAAGAGATAGCCGAGCTTGCGCTTCGCCTGCAGGCCGCGCAGCAGATCGACGATCTGCGCCTGCACCGACATGTCGAGCGCGGAGGTCGGCTCGTCCAACACGACGAATTTCGGATCGAGCGCCATGGCGCGTGCGATCGCGATGCGCTGGCGCTGGCCGCCGGAGAATTCATGCGGGTAGCGGTCCATCGCTGCGGGGTCGAGCCCGACATCGGCCAGCGCCTGGGCGACGATCTCGCGGCGCTTGCCATAGCTCAGTTCGCTTTGCTGGACGGTCAGCCCCTCGGCGACGATCTCGGCCACCGACATGCGCGGCGAGAGCGAGCCGTAAGGATCCTGGAAGACGACCTGCAGGTCTTTCCGCTTTGGCCGGACCTGCGAACTCGACAGCCCGTCGATCCGGTCGCCGAGGAAGACGACCGGTCCTTCCGAGGAGATCAGCCTGAGGATGGCGAGGCCCAGTGTGGTCTTGCCCGAGCCGGATTCGCCGACGACGCCCAGCGTCTCGCCCTCGCGCACGGAAATCGAGATGCCGTCGACCGCCTTCACATGGCCGGTCGTCTTGCGCAGGAAGCCGGTCTTGATCGGAAACCAGATCTTCATCGGTCCGGCGTCGAGCAGGGTGGCCGCGCCTGCCGCCACCGGCTCCGGCCGCCCTTTCGGCTCGGCCGCGAGCAGGCGCTTGGTGTAGTCGTGCTGCGGGTTGTCGAAGATCGTCGCCACCGGCCCCTGCTCGACGATCTTGCCTTTCAGCATGACGCAGACCCTGTCGGCGATGCGCCGGACGATGCCGAGATCATGGGTGATGAACAGCATCGCCATGCCGAGCCGTTCCTGCAGCTCCTTCAGCAGCTTCAGGATCTGCGCCTGTACGGTGACGTCGAGCGCCGTCGTCGGCTCGTCGGCGATCAGCAGATCGGGCTCGTTGGCGAGCGCCATCGCGATCATCACGCGCTGGCGCTGGCCGCCGGAAAGCTGGTGGGGATAGGCGTCGAGCCGGCTCTCGGCATCGCGGATGCCGACGAGCGAGAGCAGTTCGAGCGTGCGCGCTCGCGCTTTCTCGCCGCGCAGGCCCTTATGCAGTTCCAGAATCTCGCCGATCTGCCGCGCGATCGGGTGCAGAGGGTTGAGCGAGGTCATCGGCTCCTGGAACACCATGGTGATGTCGTTGCCGCGCACCTTGCGCATGGCGTCCTCGTCCGCACCGATCAGGTCCTGGCCGTCGAACAGCACTTTGCCGGAGGGGTGATGCGCCGAGGGATAGTTCAGGAGTTTCAGGATCGAGAGCGCGGTGACGGATTTGCCGGAGCCCGACTCGCCGACGATCGCCAGCGTCTCGCCTTTGGCGAGGTCGAACGAGATGCGGTCGACAGCGAGCGTCTCGCGCCCGCCCTGGCGGAAGGCGACGGAGAGGTCGGTGACGGAGAGGAGGGGGGATGTGGTCATGGACACTGAAGTTCGTCAGCGAGCGCATCGAGTTCATCGTCGGCGAACGTCACGAGCCGTTTCAAGGTAGGAGTGGGATTGACGTCCGACATTCCTCTCCGCTCGGTGATGGCGCGCACTGCTGTCTGCAATCCCTTGTCGTTTGTAACGAAGGTATCGCACCGGGCTTCGAGCGAAGCTGCAATATGCACCGCATCCGGCAGCTTGATGGAGATGTCTGCAAAGCGCTTCAACTGCGCACGTACCAGAGCAGCTCGCTGCCAGGTCATTTTTGTGATTGGTAGCACGTCGGTGACATTCGGCTCGATACTCAGGATATCCAGATAGAGATCGTGCAATGCGTAGTCGCCTGTGGCGACCGCTGTCGCGATCGGTTTTACGAGAACCTCGGCGACAGTGATCTCGCCCGTCATCACGATATGATGCTGCCATTCCCAGCCGCCGAAGAGGCGTGCCAGCCGCGGTGTGATCGAGGAATTCTTTTCGATCAACTCGATATAGACGTTGGTATCGAAGTAGATTCGGCGCGGCTCCGTGTCAGTCATCCCACTCATCGCGGAGTTGGCGAATGCGTTGAACGGGATCGTCCGTTGCGACTGGCACGTCGGCCTTGCGCCGCATGATGTCTTCAATCCATGCGCGGCCTGCGGACCGCGGAATATCGTCTGCTTCCAGCGTCAAACGCACGGTTATGCCTTCAGGCAGCGATTGCCTCAGATCATCGGGCAGCTGCTCGACCGGATAGTGCTCCCGCACGATCTTGTTCATCGCCTCTCTCCTCGGCGGTGATCCTAGCACAACCCTCATGCAAACGTCTTCCGCGGGTCGAACGCATCCCGGACCGCCTCGCCGATGAAGATCAGCAGTGACAGCATCAGCGCGATCACGACGAAGCCCGAGAGTCCGAGCCAGGGCGCCTGCAGGTTCGCCTTGCCTTGCGCCAGCAGCTCTCCCAGCGAGGGCGAGCCGGGCGGCAGGCCGAAGCCGAGGAAGTCGAGCGAGGTCAGCGTCGTGATCGAGCCGTTCAGGATGAAGGGCAGGAAGGTCAGCGTCGCCACCATGGCGTTGGGCAGGAGGTGCTTGATCATGATGGCGCGGTTGGAGAGGCCGAGCGCGCGCGCTGCGCGGACATACTCGAAATTGCGCGCCCGCAGGAATTCTGCCCGGACCACGCCGACGAGCGCGACCCAGGAGAACAGCAGCAGGATGCCGAGCAGCACGAAGAAGCTCGGCGTGATGATCGCCGCGACGATGATCAGAAGATAGAGCGCCGGGATCGAGGTCCAGATCTCGATGACGCGCTGGAAGATCAGGTCGGTCCAGCCGCCGAAATAGCCCTGGATCGCGCCGGCCGCGATGCCGATCACCGAGGAGATGCCGCACAGGATCAGCCCGAACAGCACCGAGATGCGGAAGCCGTAGATCACGCGGGCGACCACGTCGCGGCCCTGGTCGTCGGTGCCGAGCCAGTTCCATTCGAGATCGCGGCAGCCCTTGCCGCCGAGACGTTCGGCGACGACCTTGCACTGCTCGTCCTTGAGCAGCCAGGTCGGCGGGGCAGGGGCCGGCACCGGCAGGTCGAGATTATGCGTGCGGTAGGAATAGCGGATCGGCGGCCAGACCGCGTAGCCGTTCGCCGCGATCTCCTTGGCGATGACGGGGTCGCGATAGTCGGTGGTGGCGAGGAAGCCGCCGAATTTTTCCTCGGGATAGGTCACCGCGATCGGAAACAGCCACTCGCCTTTGTAGCGCACCAGCAGCGGGCGGTCGTTGGCGATGAACTCGGCGAAGAGCGAGAGCACGAAAAGCGCCAGGAAGAGCCAGAGCGACCACCAGCCGCGCGTGTTCGCCTTGAAGTTGTTCAGCCGGCGCCGGTTGATCGGCGAGAGTTTGAGCCAGCACTGCTTCGCCTCGGCAGGGGCGAGGGCCAGATCGCTGCGCGGGCTCAGCGGCGGCGCGTCGAGAAGCGCGTCGGTCATTGCCTCACGCCTCCCGCGTCTCGAAATCGATGCGGGGGTCGACCCAGGTATAGGTCAGGTCGGTGATCAGGTGCACGACGAGGCCGATCAGCGAGAAGATGTAGAGATTGGCGAAGACGACCGGATAGTCGCGGTTGACGATCGCCTCGAAGGATAGAAGCCCGAGCCCGTCGAGCGAGAAGATCGTCTCGATCAGCAGCGAGCCGGCGAAAAGCGCGTGCACGAAGGCCCCGGGAAAGCCCGCGATCACGATCAGCATCGCGTTGCGGAAAACATGACCATAGAGCACGCCGCGCTCCGACAGCCCCTTCATCCGCGCGGTCAGGACGTATTGCTTCCTGATCTCGTCGAGGAAGGAGTTCTTGGTCAGTAGCGTCGAGGTCGCAAAGGCCCCCAGCGCCATCGCCGTCACCGGCAGGGCGATGTGCCAGAGATAGTCGACGACCTTCCCGAACAGAGAAAGCTGCGCGAAGTTCTCCGAGGTGAGCCCACGCAGCGGAAAGATTTGCCAGAACGAGCCGCCGGCGAAGAGCACGATCAGGAGGATCGCGAACAGGAAGCCGGGGATGGCATAGCCGACGATGACGACGGCGCTGGTCCAGGTGTCGAAGCGCGAGCCGTCCTTCACCGCCTTGCGGATGCCGAGCGGGATCGAAATCGCATAGGACAGAAGCGTCATCCACAGCCCGAGCGAGATCGAGACCGGCAGCTTCTCCTTGATCAGCTGCAGCACCGGCGCGTCGCGGAAGTAGGAGCGGCCGAAATCGAAGCGGACATAGTCCGTCAGCATCTTCCAGAAGCGTTCATGAGCCGGCCTGTCGAAGCCGAACTGCTTTTCCAGCTCCTTGATGAAGGCCGGGTCGAGCCCCTGCGCGCCACGATAGGCCGACGAGGCATCGCCGCCGGCCTGCAGCCCGTCGCCACCCTGGCCGCCACCGACGCGGTCGCTCGTGCTGCTGTTGGGGTTCTGCAATTGCGAGATCACCCGCTCGACGGGACCGCCCGGCGCGAACTGCACGATGACGAAGGAGATCAGCAGGATGCCGAACAGGGTCGGCACCATCAGCGCGAGGCGGCGGGCGATGTAGCTCAGCATGCGGGATCGATTCCGGACATGTTCGCCGTCATGCTCGCCCCTGTGGCGAGCATCCACGTCTTGAACTCAGGTCTCGCCAAAGAAAGACGTGGATGGTCGGCACAAGGCCGACCATGACGGCGGAGAGCCGGGCCGGACAATGACATCATCCCCGCCCGATCTTCTTCGCCTTCTCCGGATCATACCACCAGATGCCGGGCGCGCCGGAGGAGAATTTCGGCTTGGTCGCGGGGCGGTCGTACATGTCCCAGTAGGCCAGCCATTCCTTGTCGTTCCACCACATCGGGATCCAGTAGCGCCCCGCCCGCAGCAGGCGGTCGAGGCATTTTGCTGCGATGACGACCTCGGCATAGCTGTCGGCCCGGCCGACGCGCTCGATCATCGCATCGATGGCGGGGCTGGCGATGCCGCCGGAATTGCGTGAGCCGCGGGTCTTGGCGGCTTCCGAGCCATAGACGATCCGCAGGCTGTCGCTCGGGATGGAGCTGCCGCCAAGCGCGCGGCTGATGATGTCGAAATCGAAATCGTCGAGCCGGCGCTGATACTGCGCCGGGTCGACCAGCCGCGAGAAGGCGTTGATGCCGAGGCGCTTGAGATTGGCCTGGAAGGGCTGGGTGTGCGGCTGCAGGCTGGGTTCGCGGTCCAGGAACTCGATCTCGAAAGGCTGGCCGTTCGGCAGCTTCAGCACGTTGTTCTCGCGCTTGCAGCCGGCGGCGCGCAGCATTTCGTCGGCCTGGCGCAGCAGGTTGCGGTCGCTGCCCGAGCCGTCCGAGACCGGTGGCAGCCAGGGCTCGCCGAAGACCTCGTCCGGGACTTGGCCGCGGAAGGGCTCGAGCAGCTTGAGCTCCTCGGGCGAGGGTTTGCCGACAGCCTTCGAGTCGGAGTTCTCGAAATAGGAGGTCATGCGCTGATAGGCGCCGAACATGATGGTCTTGCGCGTCCATTCGAAATCAAAGGCGAGCCCCAGCGCCTCGCGGATGCGCGGATCGGCGAATTTCTCGAGGCGCAGATTGTAGACCCAGCCCTGCGAACCGACCGGCTCGGTCTTCTGCAGCGCCTCCTTCCTGACCTTGCCCTCGTTCAGCGCCGGGAAATCGTAGCCGGTCGCCCAGATGCGCGAGGTGAACTCCTCCTGGAAGGTGATGACGCCGCTCTTGAAGCCCTCGAACGCCACTTGGCGATCGCGGAAATACTCCCAGCGTATCTTGTCGAAGTTGTTGGTGCCGAGGTTCACCGGCAGATCCTTGCCCCAGTAGGTCGGCACGCGCTCGAACTCGATGAAGCGGCCCTGCTCGAAGCGGCCGACCTTGTAGGCGCCGGAACCGAGCGGCGGCTCCAGTGTCGAGGCCTCGAAATTCCGCGTCGACCAGTATTTTTCCGAAAACACCGGCAGGCCCGCGACGACGAGATGCAGGTCGCGCGAGCGCTTCGACGAGAGCTGCACCACGACGATGTCGTCGCCCTCGGCCTTCGCCGAGACGAGCTCGTTCAGGATCAGCCGGAAGGAGGGGTGCCCCTTGCTCTTGAGCAGGTTCATCGAGAAGGCGACGTCGCCGGCCGTCACCCGCGAGCCGTCGTGGAATTTCGCCTCGGGCCGGAGGCGAAAGCGGTAGGTCAGCTTGTCGGCTGAGATCGCGACGCTCTTCGCCAGCAGGCCGTAGAGCGCGCCGGGCTCGTCGCCGGAGCCCGCCATCAGGCTGTCGAAGCAGGCATCCATGCCGGCGGCGCCGTCGCCCTGCAGGACGAAGGTGTTCAGCGTGTTGAAGGTGTCGAAGCTCTGGTTGCCGCCGGCGCGCTTGATCTGCAGCGTGATCTGGCCGCCTTTCGGCGCCTTCGGGTTGACATAGGCGAAATGCGGGAAGTCCGCGGGCAGCGAGAGCTCGCCGAAGGTCGAGAGGCCATGGACCTCTGCGTCCTGCGCCGCGGCAGGGGGCGCCAACCGGGGCAGGGCCGCCACGCCGGCCAGCGCGCCGCCGGCTTCCAGCACTCGTCGGCGGGTGATGCGCGTCGCCATGGTTCGTGCGTCCTCGATTCGCGGCCATTATCCGGGTAGGGCGCCTGGACGCCAGCCCCTTCCGCCATTCGCCGGCATGGTGACGGCAACAGCATGGCGAGGACAAGCAAAAGCCGGGCGCAATGGCCCGGCTCGATGCTGTCTCGCTGCGCCCGATCGACGCGGAGCCGTGGTCGGCTCTATTTCGGCAGCGGCTTCGGCGCGTCGGCGAGCGAGTTGAGATAGGCGACCACATCGGCGCGGCTGTCGGGCTTGCCGATGCCGGCGAAGGCCATGGCGGTGCCGGGCAGATAGGCCTTGGGATTCTTCAGGAAGCCGTCGAGCTGCTCGGCTTCCCATTTCTCGCCGGATTTCGCCTTCATCGCCGCCGAATAGCCGAAGCCGTCGACGCCGGCCTTGGCGCGGCCATAGACGTCGTAGAGATGCGGGCCGACCTTGTTGGCGCCGCCCTTCTCGAAGGTGTGGCAGGCCTTGCAGGCGCCGATCGCCTTCTCGCCCTTGGCCGGGTCGGCCTTGGCGAGGCGTGCCGCGATCGGCTCGTCGGCGGCGGCCGAAGCGCCGCCGGCCGCGGCGGCCGGCTCCTCGCTCGGCAGGTCGAAACCGGGAATCGCGGGCTTCTTCGGAGTGAAGACGATGCCGGAGACCATGTTGAGGCCCATCAGCACGAGCAGCGTCGAGAGCACGGCACCGGCGATCTTGTTGGTTTCGATATTCATCGCGATCCGAACCTAGAGGGAATCCGCGACGGAAGCGCGGCAGGCGAAAAAGCGCTGCGGCCGGACACTCGAAAAGCTCCAGCCTGCAGCCGTTGCTTAACCGCTTTGCGCGCTGCAATGCAACTCGTATAAGCACGCTCCGCTTTGAGACCTTTTGACGCTTCCCGCCGCCTGCGGCGGCGGCTTTTCCCGAGCTTCCAGACCATCCGATGTCGGACCCGCTGATCCTGATCCCCGCCCGCATGCAGGCCACGCGCCTTCCCGGCAAGCCGCTGGCCGACATCCTGGGCGAGCCGATGATCGTTCATGTCTGGCGCCGGGCGGTCGAATCCGGCATCGGCGAGGTCGTCGTGGCGACCGACGAGGCCCGCATCGTGGCTGCGATCGAGGCTGCTGGCGGCCGCGCCGTGATGACGCGCGCCGATCATCACACCGGCTCCGACCGCATCAAGGAGGCTGCCGATCTGGTCGATCCGGAGGGCCGCCACGACGTCATCGTCAACGTCCAGGGCGACCTGCCGACGATCGATCCACGCGTCATCGCGGCGTCCGTCGGTCCGCTCTCTGACAAGGCGGTCGACATCGTCACGCTCGCAGCGATCATCACGCGCGAGGACGAGAAGACTGAACCCAGCGTCGTCAAGGCGATCGGCAGCGAGGTCTCGCCCGGCCGCATGCGGGCGCTCTACTTCACCCGCGCCACCGCGCCCTCCGGCGATGGGCCGCTCTTCCATCACATCGGGCTCTATGCCTATCGCCGCAAGGCGCTGGATCGTTTCGTGGCCCTGCCGCCATCCCCGCTCGAGAAGCGCGAACGGCTGGAGCAGCTGCGCGCGATCGAGGACGGCATGCGCATCGACATCATCGTCGTCGACGACGTGCCCCTCGGCGTCGACACGCCCCACGACCTCGATCGCGCCCGCGCGATCCTCGCAGCCCGCGCCGGAGCCTGAGTTGTCCATGCCTGCCATCGTGTCTTACCAGGGCGAGCCCGGCGCCTTCTCCTCGCAGGCCGCGCTCGCGGTCTTCCCCGATTGCGAACTCCTGCCCTGCGCCACCTTCGAGGATGCGCTCGCGGCGGTCAGCGACGGCACCGCGCGCTATGGCATGATCCCGATCGACAATTCGATCGCCGGCCGCGTCGCCGACATCCACCACCTCCTGCCGCGCTCGGGGCTGCACATCATCGGCGAGCATTTCCTGCCGATCCGCTTCCACCTGATGGCGGGCGAGGGCGCGACGCTGGCGACGCTGAAGACGGTGCAGAGCCACATCCACGCGCTCGGCCAGTGCCGCAAGATCATCCGCAAGCTGGGCTTGAAGGCCGAGGTCGCCGCCGATACCGCAGGCTCCGCCCGCCAGGTCGCCGAGGCCGGCGACCCGACGCGGGCCGCGATCGCGCCGCGCATCGCGGCGGACGTGTACGGCCTCAAGATCCTGATGGAGGACATCGAGGACGAGAAGCACAACACCACCCGCTTCGTCATCCTGTCGAAATATCCCGAATTCGCCCGCCAGAGCGCTGCCAAGGCGGTGACGACGCTGATCTTCCAGGTCCGCAACATCCCGGCCGCGCTCTACAAGGCGATGGGCGGCTTCGCTACCAACGGCATCAACATGACCAAGCTCGAGAGCTACATGCTCGACGGCCATTTCTCGGCGACGATGTTCTATTGCGACGTCGAGGGCCATCCCGAGGACGCCGATCTGAAGCGGGCGCTCGAGGAGCTCGCCTATTTCTCGAAGGAGATGAAGATCCTCGGTGTCTACCCGGCGCACGCCTTCCGCGAGACGCTGGCCGAAGCGGGGAAGTAATCTGTCATTCCGGGGCGGCCCGCAGGGCCGAACCCGGAATCCTCGACCAGGCGGTTTCTGCTGACATAGTTGGCAAAGGTCGGACCTGATCGTGGGTCCCGGGTTCTCGGCTGCGCCGAGCCCGGGAATGACAGGGTGACGACGCTCAGACCGCCTCTTCGCCTTCCACCGCCCAGGCCCGCAGGATCGTGTTGGCGATGGCGAGGTGCTGCGGGGCCGTGAAACCCTCGGCATGCGTGCCGTCCAGCATCTGCAGGGCTTCCGCGCGCGAGAACCAGCGCCCGGCCTCGAGCTCGGTGCCGTCGAGCACGATGTCGTCGTTGAGCGCCTCGGCGATGCAGCCGATCATCAGCGAGCCCGGAAACGGCCAGGGCTGCGAGGCGATGTAGCGCACCGTGCCGGTGCGGAGTCCGGCCTCCTCCCAGGTCTCGCGCCGCACCGCGTCCTCGAAGGTCTCGCCCGGCTCGACGAAGCCGGCGATGCAGGAATACATGCCCGGCACGAAGCGGGCCTGCCGCGCCAGCAGGCAGTTGTCGCCGCGCGTCGCCAGCATGATCACGACCGGGTCGGTGCGCGGGAAATGCTGGGCGCCGCAGCCCGTGCATTGCCGCTTCCAGCCGGCCGAGCCGGATTCGGAAGGCGCGCCGCATTGAGCGCAGAAGCGGTTCCTTGCATGCCAGTCGAGCAGCGCCTTGCTTTCGCCGAGTGCGCCGACCTCCTCGTTCGGCACGAGGCGCTTCAACGCGACCGAGCGCAGATCGGTGAGGTGAAGCTCGGCCCGTTCCTTCAGCGTCTCGGCCTGCGCCTTGTCGAGCAGGCGGGCGAAACGCGGCGTGCCGTCGTCGTCGAGCCCGAGGAAGGCTTCCTCGCGCCCGGCACCGAGCCGCTCGACCTCGCCATGGCTGAACCAGATACTCAAGGCCTCGCCGTCGAGCCGCTTCAGCACCGGCGTCTCGCCGGCGACGACGGCGATGCGCGTGTCGGAACGATGTCGCAGCGCGGAGACCGCATCGGCCTTGTCGCGGAGATCGGCGCGCCGATCGAGAGGATTGGTGCCGAAGCCGGTGAGGGCGGAGCGTTCGCGGCGGGAGGCGTCGGTCATGACCTCCGTCCTACCCGCTCGTCACCGGCCGTTGCAAGCGCAACCCCGGACTCCGCCGCTCATGTCTGATCGCGCCCGCGCAGCAGGTGGATGATCCCTGAGAAATCCGCGCCGCCTTCGCCCCAGGCATTGTGCAGGCCGTATAGCTGCGCGGCGGCGGCGCCGAGCGGGGTCGAGGCCCCCGCGGCCTGGGCGGCCTCCTGCGATAGCTTGAGGTCCTTCAGCATCAGCGCCGAGGCGAAGCCGGGCTTGTAGTCGCTGTTGGCCGGCGAGGTCGGCACCGGGCCGGGCACCGGGCAATAGGTCGTCAGCGACCAGCACTGGCCCGACGAGGTCGAGGCGACGTCGTAGAGCGCCTGATGCGACAGGCCGAGCTTTTCCGCCAGCACGAACGCCTCCGAGACGCCGATCATCGAAATGCCCAGGATCATGTTGTTGCAGATCTTCGCCGCCTGGCCGTTGCCGGCGGCGCCGCAATGCACGATCCGCCGGCCCATCGTCTTGAGCACCGGTTCGCCCAGCGCGAAAGCCTCCTCGCTGCCGCCGACCATGAAGGTCAGCGTGCCGCCCTTGGCCCCGCCAACACCGCCGGAGACCGGCGCATCGAGCGACAGGCAGCCGCGCTCGGCGGCGAGCGCATGCGCCTTGCGGGCCGAATCGACGTCGATCGTCGAGGAATCGATCAGCAGCGCGCCCGGCTTGGCGTAGGGCAGGATGTCGCCCCAGACCGCGAGCACATGCTTGCCCGCCGGCAGCATGGTAACGACGACATCGGCCCCCGCCACGGCCTCGACCGCCGAGCCGGCGATGCCGACGCCGAGCTCGGCCGCAGCATCCCTCGAGGCCTGCGACAGGTCGAAGGCGCGCACCTCGTGCCCGGCCTTGACGAGGTTGCCGGCCATCGGCCCGCCCATATTGCCGAGGCCGATGAAGGCGATGGTGGTCATGGCAAATCCCCTGCTATCGTTATCACGACCGCCGAACCCTAAGAGGGCGCGAAAGCAATGTGCGCTGTGAAAGTGTCGACTCCAATCCCGCCCGGCGAAATCCTGCTGGAGGAGTTCATGAAGCCGCTCGGCGTCAGCCAGAACAGGCTCGCGCGCGACGTCGACGCGCCGGTGAGCCGCATCGCCGGCATCGTCAAGGGCGAACGCGCGATCACGGCCGATACGGCGCTGCGGCTGGCGCGCTTTTTCGGGACGAGCGCAGAGATGTGGCTGAGCTTGCAGGCAGACTACGATCTACGTGTCGCGCGCCGCGCCAAGGGCGGGGAAATCGAGAAGCGCGTGCGGCAGCTGGCGGCATAGGCTCAATTCCCCTTTGCCCGCCCGACCAGCCCGCGCGCCACGATCATCCGCATCACCTCGTTCGTGCCCTCCAGGATCTGGTGGACCCTGAGGTCGCGGACGATCTTCTCGATGCCGTAATCGGCGAGATAGCCGTAGCCGCCATGGATCTGCAGCGCCTGGTTGGCGACCTCGAAGCCGGTGTCGGTGGCGACCCGCTTGGCCATGGCGCAGAGCTTTGTCGCCTCGGGCGTCTTGGCGTCGAGCGCCGCCGCCGCGCGCCAGAGCAGCGAGCGCGCCGCCTCCAGCTCCGTCGCCATGTCGGCGAGCTTGAACTGCAGCGCCTGGAAATCGGCGATCACCGAGCCGAAGGCCTTGCGCTCCCTGGCATAGGCCAGCGCCCGGTCGAGCGCGCCTTGCGCCCCGCCGAGCGAGCAGGCGCCGATGTTGAGCCGCCCACCATCCAGTCCCGCCATCGCGATCTTGAAGCCGATGCCTTCGGGACCAAGCCGGTTGGCGACGGGCACTCGGGCATTCTCGAAGATCACGGCTGCCGTCGGCTGGGCGTTCCAGCCCATCTTCTTCTCGTTGGCGCCGAAGGAGAGGCCGGGCGTGCCCTTCTCGACGACCAGCGTCGAGATGCCGGAGGGGCCTGCCTCGCCCGTGCGCACCATCACGACATAGATGTCGGCGACGCCGGCGCCCGAGATGAACTGTTTCTGCCCGTCGAGCACATAGTGGTCGCCGTCGCGCACGGCTTTGGTCTTCAGCGCCGCGGCGTCCGAGCCCGCTCCCGGCTCGGTCAGGCAATAGCTCGCCAGATGCTCCATGCTGCAGAGTTTCGGCAGGAAGCTCTTGCGCTGGGCTTCGTCGCCATAGCGATCGATCATCCAGGCGCACATGTTGTGGATCGAGACATAGGCCGCGACCGTGGGGCAGCCGGTCGAGAGCGCTTCGAAGATCAGCGCCGCGTCGAGCCGGCTCAGCCCCGAGCCGCCGACATCCTCGGCGATGTAGATGCCGCCCATGCCGAGCGCGGCGGCCTGACGCATCTCGGCGACCGGAAAGTGCTTCTCCTCGTCCCAGCGCGTGGCGTTGGGCGCCAGTGTCTCGGCCGCGAAGCCCTGCGCCATCTCCTGGATGGCGAGCTGATCTTCGGTCAAGGCGAAGGCGGTCATGGGGTCCAGTCCGCAAGCAAGATGATGGACTGATCATGAGCGGAAGCCTTCGCGAAGAAGCGCTTATCCGCCGTGATCAGCGGTATGCCTCTCGATCGCGCGAGAGCCTGATAGACGCAGTCGTAGACCGGGTGGTCGAGATCGAACGCCAGCGACAGCGCCTCCTGAATCAATGGTTCGATCGGAACCAGTTCCTTGAGGAGCTGCGGCAGTTCGGCCGTAAGGCGTTGCGCGATCCTGAGGTCGATGCAACTCGCTTTGCGCTTGCTCCAAAGTCCATTGGCCAATTCGCCGATGATGATCGCCGGTGCGATGCACTCGGTCGACTGAACGAGGAGCAGCGCCTTGTCTCCATCGTCTTCCTCGACGAACCATTTCATCGCCACGCTTGCATCGATGACAGCTGACCCGATCACATCAAGCCTTCGCGAATCTCGTCGAGCGTAAGGGCTGACGACGGTTTCGTCAGCGTCCTCAACTCTCGCACCAACTGGACCTTCTGCTCAGGCGTGAGCGCCTTGTTGGCCTCGATTACGATCCGCAACTCCTGCTCGAGCGAGCTGCCGTTGAGCTTGGCCTTGATACGATAGCTTTCGATCGTATCGTCATCGATGCTGCGAACCAGAACCTGCCCCATCGCCGCCTCCAAACCAATGCTATCAGAAATGATAGCATTGGCATAAGATGCACTCAACCCATCGTCGGGATCACGAAGCTCGCGCCGTCCTTGATGCCGCTCGGCCAGCGCGCCGTCACCGTCTTGGTCTTGGTGTAGAAGCGGATCGAGTCGGGGCCGTGCTGGTTGAGATCGCCGAAGGAGGAGCGCTTCCAGCCGCCGAAGGTGTAGTAGGCCAGAGGCACCGGGATCGGCACGTTGATGCCGACCATGCCGACCTGGACTTTTGACGCGAAATCGCGCGCCGCGTCGCCGTCGCGAGTGAAGATCGCGGTGCCGTTGCCGTATTCGTGGTCGTTGGTCAGTTGCAGCGCCTCGTCATAGCTCTCGGCGCGGACGACGGAGAGGACGGGGCCGAAGATCTCCTCCTTGTAGATGCGCATGTCCTTGGTGACGTTGTCGAACAGGCAGCCGCCGACATAGAAGCCGTTCTCATAGCCCTGCATCTTGAAGTCGCGGCCGTCGACGGCGAGCGTCGCGCCCTCTGCCAAGCCGAGATCGATGTAGGAGCGGATCTTCTCCTCGGCCTGCTTGGTGACGACCGGGCCGTAATCGGCCGAGCTATCGGTCGAGGGGCCGATCTTCAGGCTCTCGACGCGGGGAATCAGGCGCTTCACCAATTCGTCGGCGGTCGCCTTGCCGACCGGCACCGCGACCGAGATGGCCATGCAGCGCTCGCCGGCCGAGCCGTAGCCGGCACCGATCAGCGCATCGACCGCCTGGTCCATATCGGCGTCGGGCATCACGATCATGTGGTTCTTGGCGCCGCCGAAGCACTGCACGCGCTTTCCCGCCGCGCAGCCCCGCGCATAGATGTATTCGGCGATCGGCGTCGAGCCGACAAAGCCGACAGCCTTGATGTCGGGATCGTCGAGGATCGCGTCGACCGCCTCCTTGTCGCCGTTGACGACGTTGAGGACGCCGGGCGGCCCGCCCGCCTCGATGAAGAGTTCGGCCAGCCGCATCGGCACGCCGGGGTCGCGCTCCGACGGCTTCAGGATGAAGGCGTTGCCACAGGCGATCGCTGGGCCGAGCTTCCAGAGCGGGATCATCGCCGGGAAGTTGAACGGGGTGATGCCGGCGCAGACGCCGAGCGCCTGCCGCAGCGAGTAGATGTCGATGCCGGGTCCGGCGCCGTCGGTGAACTCGCCCTTCATCAAGTTGGGCACGCCGAGCGAGAACTCGACCACCTCGACGCCGCGCTGGATGTCGCCCTTGGCGTCGGCGATGGTCTTGCCGTGCTCGCGGGCGAGCAGCTCGGCGAGTTCGTCGTTGTCCCGGGCGATCAGGTCGAGGAACTTCATCAGCACGCGGGCGCGGCGCTGCGGATTGACCGCGGCCCATTTCGGCTGTGCTTCGGCGGCGTTCTCGACGGCGGCGCGCAGTTCGGCGGCAGAAGCCAGCGCGACCTTGCCGATCACCGAGCCGTCCATCGGCTGGTAGATGTCGGCGGTCCGGCCCGAGGTGCCCGCGACATGCTTGCCGCCGATGAAATGCCCGACCTGGCGCATCGCGCCCTCCCTGAAGCTGGTGATGTCTCTAAAAGTCGGGTCACCCCTACCATTCACGTTTGCGCACGGCTATAGCGTTCAGCGATTGGGTGCCGTGCGAAAAAGCGAATATCAGGGAGAGCGCCGTTGGAGCGGTTCGACTGGGACGACCTGCGCTTCTTCCTCGCGGTTGCGCGCTCCGGCCGGCTGACGGCGGCGGCCCGCCGGCTCGGCGCCGACCACGCCACGGTCTCGCGCCGCATCACCTCGCTGGAGGATTCGCTCAAAGCCAAGCTCTTCGAGCGCCGGCCGCAGGGCTACACCGTGACCGCCCATGGCGAGCGCCTGCTCGCCAAGGCCGAGAGCATGGAAACCGAGGCGCTGGCGATCCAGAGCGACATCGGCGGCGCCGACATGGCGCTAGCCGGCACGGTCCGGATTGGCGCGCCCGACGGTTTTGGCACGGTGTTCCTGGCGCCGCGTTTGGCGAAGTTGGCGCAAGCCTATCCCGGCCTCGAGCTCCAGCTCATTGCGATGCCGCGCCTGCTCTCGCTCTCGAAGCGCGAGGCCGATGTCGCGATCACGCTCGCACCGCCCAAGGAAGGCAAGGTCGTGGCGCGCAAGCTCTGCGACTACCGGCTCGGACTCTATGCGAGCCAAGACTATCTCCACGCGATGCCGGCGATCGAAAAGCCCGAGGATCTCTTCGCCCATCGCATCGTCGGCTATATCGACGATCTGATCTTCACGCCCGAGCTCGACTATCTCGACGAGGTCGCCAAAGGCTTGCGGGCGCAGGTCCAGAGTTCGAGCGTGCTGGCGCAGATGAATGCTGTCGTTGCCGGGGCGGGCATCGGCGTGATCCATCATTTCATGGCGGCGGACGAGCCGCGCCTCGTGCCGGTGCTGTCCGAGACGGTCTCGATCACGCGCTCGTTCTGGCTGCTCGTCCATGCCGATCTGAAGGACGTCGCCCGGGTGCGGGCCATCGTCGACTTCATCGTGCGCGAGGCGAAGGCGAACCGGGCGCTGCTGACGGGCGAGGCCTGAGGCGGCTCAGGCCGCGTCGAGGCTGACGCGGTTGCGGCCGTTGCGCTTGGCGGCGTAGAGCGCCTTGTCGGCCGCGATCAGCGCATCGTCGAAGCTGCCCGCTTCGCCGATCTCGGCGACGCCGACCGAGATGGTGAGGCCGTCGCGATGCTCGCCGAATTCCAAGGTCTCATGCGAGATGTCGAGCCGGATGTGGTCGCTCAGCCGCATCGCCGCCTTGGCATCGAGGCCGGGAAACAGGATGGCGAATTCCTCGCCGCCGATGCGGGCGAGCAGATGGTCGCCGCCCTCGACCGACTGCGCCAGGCAGCGTGCGACGCTGCGCAGCGCCTGGTCGCCGAAATCATGCCCGTGCGTGTCGTTGAGGCGCTTGAAATCGTCGATGTCGATGATCGCGACGGCGCTGGCGCGCTGCCTGGCGCGCGCCCTGGCGACCAGTGCCTCGGCCTGGTCGAAGAAGTGACGGCGATTGTATAGGCCGGTCAGGGCGTCCCGCGAAGCCAGGTTGTGCAGCTGTGCGATCTGGGTCAGCGTCTCGACATTGTTGGCGATCCGGCATTGCAGCTCTTCGGGCACGAAGGGCATCGAGATAAAGTCGTTGGCGCCGGCCTTGAGGAAGCCGACCGAGACCATCCGGTCGCTGGAGGACGAGACCCCGATCACGCGCAGCCTGTCGGAGGGATATTTGCGCCGGATGCGGCGCGTCAGCTCGTAGCCGTCGATCTTCGGCATGTTGTAGTCGCTGACGACGAGGCGGATGTCGGGATCCTTCTCCAGCAGCGACAGCGCCTCGGTACCGGAGCCCGCCTCGACGACGTCGTATTGCTGAACCTTCAGCATCCGCGCCAGCAGCTTGCGGGTGGCGGCGACGTCGTCGACCACGAGGATGCGCGTCCGGCGGTTGGCGAGCGCCCGCTCGACCGTGCCCATCAGGATGTCGAGGGCGAACTCGCTGTCCTTCGGCACGTAGTCGATGACGTCGCGCGCCATGATGCGGTTGCGCGTCTCGATGTCGAAGCTGCCGGTGTGGACGATTGTCGGAATGCCGCGCTGCACGGCGAAATCGATCGCCTCGCCATGCGGCGCGTCGGGCAGGTTCAGGTCGACGACGGCGAGCGTGAAGGCGGCGCGCTCGTCGGTGACCGCCTCGTGCAGTTCGTTGAGCGAGCGGCAGGCGACGATCGGCAGGCCGATCGCATCCGACAGACGGCGGCAGAGCGCGGTCGAATAGGTCTTCGAATCCTCGACGACGAGGATGGTGAGCTCGCCCGTGTCCGGCCCGGGGCGACGATCGGCTGCGCGATAGCCCATTGAATGGATCGTTCCTCGGTCGGCTTTTGCCGGTCGCTTTGCTGGACGGGCGCGCTTCGTCCCGTCGGAAGGCGCGGTTTGCGGCCGACTATTCCTGCCGTAGCGTGAACATCCGCTTAACCGTTTTCGTCGGCTTGCGTCGCGATGCGACGCGACGAAACGTCAGATCCGCCAGGGCAGGACATGGCCGGGCAGCCGGCGGCCGATCAGGTCGAGCGCCAGCATCGCGACGAGGATCACGACCGAAGCGCTGATCGCAACCGCCGCCGCCTCGCCGGCGAGCCCGGCCTCCTTGAGCGAGAACAGCACGACGCCGAGCGTCTCGGTGCCGGCCGACCAGAGCAGGGCCGATACCGTCAGTTCGTTGAAAGCGATCAGGAAGACCATCAGCGCCGAGACGGCCGCAGCCGGCGCCAGGATCGGCGCCACGACGAAGCGCAGCATCTGCCAGAGGCTCGCGCCGTCGAGCCTGGCGGCCTCCTCGTGATGCGCCTCGATCTGCGCCATCGCCGCGACCGGGGCCTTAAGCGCCAGCGGCAGGAAGCGGGTGAGATAGGCGAACAGGATGATGAAGGGCGTGGCGTAGAGGCTGACGCCCAGCAACGGCAGCGGCTTGAGAAAGAGCAGGATGCAGGCGATGGCGAGCACGACGCCGGGCAGGGCATAGGGCAGCTCGATCACCAGTTCGACGATCGGCCGCAAGCGGCCGAGGCGCCGTTCCAGCCCGTAGGCGAAGCCGATCGAGGCGAGCGCCAGCACCGCCGCGGCCGTTCCGGCGAAGAGCAGCGAGTTGCGGAAAGCGCGGATGGTCACGTCCTGCCGCAGCAAGACCTCGGCGAACTTGTCGAGGCTGGCGCTGGCGAGGCTCAGTGGCACGCCGAGTGCCGGGCTCAGGGCCTCGCCGAACAAGGCGAGCAGCGGCAGGCCGAGCTTCAGCGCGAGCAGCAGCCACAGCGCCGCGGCGACCATGGTGCGGACGCGTCCGAGCCGCCAGAACGGCTGCAGCGGCCGCTCGATCTCGACCCGGCCGCCGGCGCGGCGCATCGCGAGCAGGCTCGCCAGGATGCCGAGCCCGGCGACCAGCGCGACCAGCAGCGAGAGCGCCGCGGCGTCCGGCAGGCCGGCCGGGCCGAAGCTCGACAGCCGCCGGTAGATCAGCGTCGGCAGCGTCAGGTAGTTGACCGGCAGCCCGAGCAGCGCCGGGATGCCGAAATTGCCGACGCCGGCGACGAAGGCGATCAGCGCGGCGGCGGCGATCTGCGGCCTGAGAACCGGCAGCAGGATGCGCGCGACGATCGCGGCCGGGCCGGCTCCTTCGAGCTGCGCCGCCTCGACCAGCGAATGCGGCACGCTGCGCAGCCCGCTCCACAGCGTGATCGCGACCAGCGGCGCGTGATGCAGCGCCATCACCAGCGCGATGCCGCCGCGGCCGAGCAGGGGATTGGGCGTGCCCGGCGCCGGCGCCAGCCCGAGCGCCCCGAGGATGGCCGAATGCGGTGCGAACAGGCTCAGGAAAGCCAGCGCCGCGACCTGCGGCGCGATCATCATCGAGAACACGAACAGGAAGGCGAGCGGCCGCTTGCCCCGGACGTCGGTCACGCCGAGCGCCAGCGCAACGAGCCCGCCGACGACGAGCGCGCCGAGCGCCGACATGCCGGCCGTCTCCAGCGTGTGCAGGGTCGCGTTGAAGGCCGCCCGGCTGCCGATCTGCGCCAGCGCGCCTTCGGGCGAAAAGCGCCCTCCCGGTGCGAAGGCTGCCGCGACCAGCCGCAGGAACGGCAGCGCCCCGAGCACCAGCGCGATCAGGACCAGCAAGGCCGGCAGGCCGGGCGAGGGCAGGCGGTTCAGCCGGGCGAGAAGCGCCGGGACGGCATCCCGGCTCGGGTCGGGACGCAGCGCGAGCGTCATCGCGATCGCGCCGCCATCGGCGTCACTCGAAGATCGCGCTGAAGCGCTTGCGGGCGGCGGCCTCCTCGGCCAGGCCCCTGGCCGCGTCGAAGGGCATCGGCCTGATCGCGTCGCGGGCCGGGTAGCCGGCGGGCAGCGCCACATCCGGGTGGGCCGGGATGTAGCCCTGCTTCAGGGCGAGCTCCTGGCCCTCCTTCGAGACGACGAAATCGACGAAGGCCTTCGCGGCGTCCGGGTTCTTCGTGCTCCTGAGGATCGCGACCGGCTCGCTCACCACCGACACGCCTTCGCTCGGGAAGACGAACGCGACCGGCGCGCCCTTGGCCTTCTCGCGGATCGGCATGAAATCGACGATCATTCCGTAGAGCTTTTCGCCGGTGGCGACCTGCCGCAGGATATCGCCGTTGCCGCCGGCGGCAAGCGCGCCGTTGGCCTGCAGCTTCTCGTAGTAGCCCCAGCCCTCCGGCAGGTTGCCGGCGAGCGTCATGGCATGGATCAGCGCCGCACCCGAATTGAGCGGGCTCGGCATGGCGACGAGGTTCTTCGCCTCGGGTTTCGTCAGGTCGGCCCAGCTCGCGGGCTTCAGCGGCGCCCTGGTGTTGTAGGCGATGCCGGTGGTGATCAGCTTGGTGGCGAACCAGGCCTTCTGCGGATCGTGCAGGCCGGCCGGATAGGCCGAGACGTCGGCCTTGTCATGCGCGAGCAGGCGGCCTTCGGCCTTCAGCCCTTCCATCGTCACCGAATCGGCGATCAGCAGCACGTCGGCCTGCGGGGCGCCGGCTTCGATCTCGGCCCTAAGCTTGGCCATGATGCGCGGCGTGCCGTCGCGGACGAAGCTGATCTCGACCTTGGGATGCTTCGCCTTGAAGGCATCGAGCGTCTGCTGGGCGTCGGTATTGGGCTGGCTGGTGTAGAGCACGAGCCTGCCCTCGGCCGCGGCAACGGGGCCGGCCGAGAGCAGCATGGCGATCGCCGCCGCGATCGGTCGCTTGTCACGCATGAACGGCCTCGCCGGGCTGTTGATGGGGAGATGGAGCAGCCGCTAGACGCTTTATGTGACGGATCGGTGAAATGCACCTGCCCCGGTCGACGACAAGCATCGCCCACGCCGACGCGGCGGCGCGCGATGCGCAAATTTCTCGCAGCAGCCCCGCTTGTTTGTCATGGTCGTTTTCGACTAGTGTCACGACAAGGCGATGGAAATCACCGGCTTTAAACGTTTTAAATGGGAGGTTATCGATGAAATCGGTTCGTTGTATGGTCACTGGTGCGGCCTTCGCCGCGATTGCCGCCGGCTGGTCCGGCGCGGCGGTCGCGCAGGAGACGATCACGGTCTGGTTCACCAAGGGCTTCTACAAGGGCGAGGACGACGCGCTGCTCGCCGTCGTCGACAAATTCCAGAAGGCGACCGGCGTCAAGGTCGACCTCTCGCTTTACGCCACCGAGGACTGCGTCACGAAGTCGGTCGGCGCCGTCGAGGCCGGGACGCCGCCCGATGTCGGCTTCTGCACGACCTATGATTTCCGCACCACCGGCAAATGGGCCTTCGACGGCAAGCTCGAGGACGTCTCGGACGCACTCGAGCCGATCAAGGGCCAGATCCAGCCGAGCGCGCTGGCGACGACGCTGCTGATGAACGACAAGACCAAGAAGAAGGGCTACTACGCCTTCCCGGTCCAGCAGCAGATGATGCACATCACCTACTGGAAGGACATGCTGGAAGAGGCCGGCTTCAAGGAGAGCGACATCCCGAAGGGCTGGGACGGCTACTGGGACTTCTGGTGCGACAAGGTGCAGAGTTCGCTGCGCGCCAAGGGCAAGCGCATCTACGCCGTCGGCCATCCGATGGGCGTTGCCGCGTCCGACACCTTCTACTCCTTCCTGACCTTCGCCAACGCCTTCGGCGCCAAGGTCGTCGACGAGGACGGCAAGATCGTGCTCGACCAGCCGGCCAACAAGGCCGCCATGGTCAAGGCGGTGAAGGACTATTCCAACATCGCCCAGCGCGGCTGCACCCCGCCCTCCTCGGTCAACTGGCTCGATCCGGACAACAACGTCGCCTTCCACAACCGGACGACCGTGCTGACCCACAACGCCACGATCTCGATCGCGGCCAAGCACCTCGACGACATGAACAATGCCGCGCTGACCCAGGAGCAGCGCGACCAGGCCAAGAAGAACTATTACGACAACATCCGCACCGCCGAGTTCCCGAACAAGCCCGACGGCAGCAAGATGACCAATCTCGCGGCGGTCAAGACGGCGGTCGTCTTCGCCGACGGCAAGAACAAGAAGCGCGGCAAGGAGTTCATGGCCTTCATGATGAAGGACGAGAACCTGCGTCCCTTCGTCGAGGGTTCGGTCGGCCGCTGGTTCCCGACCACGATCGAGGCCGCCAAGGCGCCGTTCTGGACGGGCGACGATCCGCACCGCAAGATCGTCTACAAGCAGTACACCGACGGCACCGTGCCGTTCCAGTTCGTCTACAACTACAAGTTCACCACGGTGAACGCCGAGAACGTCTGGGCCAAGGCGGTCAACCGCGTCGTCTCCGACAAGATCACGCCGGAGGCGGCGGTCGACGAGATGATCGCCCGCATCAAGCAGATCGCCGGCTGATCGTCCGCGCTCTATAGTCGACGACAAGGCGCCTCCGCAGCCCGAGTGCTGCGGGGGCGCCGACCCGTCTCGAAAGACGGCGCCGGAGGGAGGCGACCATGACAGCGACAACGATGACCGCGCCGCTTTCGGTGCCGCGTGCCGACCCCTCGGGCTACACCCGCGACCGCGCGCTCTGGGGCGCGATCATGCTCGCGCCCTATGTGCTCGTCTTCGCGATCATGGTGGTCTACCCGGTCGGCTACGGCCTCTGGCTCGGCCTGAACTGGAATTCCTACCGCGCCCTCTTCGCCGATCCGATCTTCCTGCGGACGGTGCTGAACACCATCATCTTCCTGTTCGTCGCGGTGAACCTGAAATTCGCGATCGCGATGGTGCTGTCGGGCTTCTTCGTGGCGCAGCGCGCCTGGGTCCGCATCGTCCTGGTGATCTTCATCCTGCCCTGGGCGGTGCCCTCGATCCCGACCATCCTGTCCTTCCGGGTCATGCTCAACCCCGAGAACGGCATGATCAACCAGCAGCTCTTCCACTGGTTCGGCCTGGTCGAGGGGCCGGGCTGGCTGACCGATCCGACGCTCGCCTTCCTTTGCTCGATCATGGTCCATATCTGGAAGTCGCTGCCGTTCTGGACGCTGATCCTGATCACCGGCCGGCTCGCCATTTCGCAGGATCTCTACGAGGCCGCCAGCGTCGACGGCGCCAGCAAGTGGCAGCAGTTCAGGTTCATCACCTGGCCCTCGCTGGCGGTGCTCTACGTCACCTCGACCATGCTCTCGATGATCTGGACGCTGGGCGACTTCAACAGCGTCTACCTGCTGACCGGCGGCGGGCCGGGCGACCTCAACCACGTGCTGGCCACGCTCGGCATCCGCTACATGCGCAACAACAATCTCGATCTCGGCATCGCCTCGATCATCGTCGCCATGCCGCTGATCCTGCCGATGGTCTTCGTGATGGTGAAGCGCCTCTCGAAGGGAGCCGAGTGATGAAGCGCGTCCTCGACGAGAGCAAGCTCATCCTGATCGCCATCCCCGTCCTGCTCTGGACGCTGCTGCCGATCTACCACCTCTTCGTGCTGTCGATCTCGAGCCAGGAATCGATGCTGGCCGGCAAGCTCTGGCCAGACAAGCCGACGCTGCAGAACTTCACCATCGTCTTCAAGCAGCAGCACTATTATCTGACGAACTTCTGGCTGCAGATGTTCAACAGCTTCTTCATCGCGATCACGACGGGGCTGCTGACGCTGTTCGTCGCGACCTGCGCCGCCTTCGCCATCGCCCGCCTGCAGGTCACCGGCGGCAAGACGATGATGAACCTCGCGCTCGCGACCTATCTGATCCCGGCCGCCTTCCTGGCCATCCCGATGTACAAGGCGATGGGTTCCTACGGGCTGCTCAACACGCAGACCTCGCTGATCCTGGCGATGATCGCGCTCGCCTCACCCTATGCGATCTGGGTGCTGAAGCAGGCCTCGGACAAGCTCCCGAAGGAGCTCGACGAGGCGGCGATCATGGACGGCGCCACCTCGCTCCAGCTCTTCCGGCTGGTCTATCTGCCGCTGATGAAGCCCTCGATGGTGGTCATCGGCATCTATGCGCTGCTGCTCGCCTGGAACGAGTATCTCTATGCCTTCCTGCTGCTGTCGAGCGAGAAGGCGGTGCCGCTCGCGGTCGGCCTCGGGCTCTTCCTCTCGGCCGACGACGCGCCCTGGAACCTGCTGATGGCGGCCGGCCTGCTCTACGCCATCCCGCCCGCGGTGATCTATTACGGCTTCCGCAAGAACATGGTCGGCGGACTGACGGCGGGCGCGGTGAAGAGCTGACTTTCCTCTGTCATTCCGGGGCTCGCGTAGCGAGAACCCGGAACCCACGACCGGGTGTGGCGCTTGCCCGTGCGTTGACATGGCTCGCCCGGTCGTGGGTTCCGGGTTCGCGCCTGCGGCGCGCCCCGGAATGACGAGGCGCGCATGCCCTATATGCCTCATCCCCCTCGCCATGCTGCCGAACAGACGTCACATTGCGCGCGTTAGGCTTTAGCCGAAGACCGCCGGGAACCGATCATGACCGCCTCCAAACTCGACCAGCTCCGCGAGATGACGACCGTCGTCGCCGACACCGGCGACATCGAAGCGGTGCGCCGGCTGAAGCCCGTCGATTGCACCACCAATCCGACGCTGATCCTGAAGGCGGTCGAGACCGCGGCCTATGCCCATCTCGTCGACGAGGCGATCGGCTGGGGCAAGAAGGCGGGCGGCGGCGACAAGGCCGTGCACGCCGTCTGCGACCGGCTGGCGGTGACCTTCGGCGCGGAACTCACCAAGATCGTGCCGGGCCGGGTCTCGACCGAGGTCGATGCCGACCTCTCCTTCGACACGGACGCCACGATCGACAAGGCCCGCGCCATCATCGCGGCCTATAAGGAGCGCGGCATCGCGCGCGACCGCATCCTGATCAAGATCGCTTCGACATGGGAGGGCATCGAGGCCGCCAGGGTGCTGCAGGCCGAGGGCATCGACTGCAACCTGACCCTGCTCTTCGCGCTGCCGCAGGCGGCGGCCTGCGCCGAGGCGAAAGCCTTCCTGATCTCGCCCTTCGTCGGCCGCATCCTCGACTGGCACGTCAAGGCCGGCGGCGGCCCCTACACGGCGGAGACCGATCCCGGCGTCGTCTCGGTCAAGGGCATCTACGCGTACTACAAGGCGATGGGCATCAAGACCGTCGTCATGGGCGCTTCCTTCCGCAACACGGGTGAGATCGAGGCGCTGGCCGGGTGCGACCGGCTGACCATCGGTCCCGGTCTGCTCGACGAGCTCGCGGCCGCGACCGGCGACCTGCCGCGCCGGCTTTCGCCTGCGGCGACGCCCCAGGTGGCGGGCGATTTCGGCAAGCGCATCGTCCTCGACGAGAAGGCCTTCCGCTTCGCCATGAACGAGGACGCGATGGCGACGGAAAAGCTGGCCGAGGGCATTCGCGGCTTCGTCAAGGATCTGCGGAGCTTGCGTAAGCTGGTGGCGGCCAAGCTGGCCTGATCTCCGTCATTGCGAGGAGCGCAGCGACGAAGCAACCCAGGGGGACGTGGCGCTCGACGTCCTCCTGGGTTGCTTCGCTACGCTCGCAATGACGGTGCGTTACGCCTGCGCCGCCAGCGCCTCAGCCCGGATGGTCGACAGCGATTTCGCCGGCGTGATCGCCTCGGGATCGAGCAGGCAATGGATGATCGCGGGCTTGCCGCTCGCGACCGCGCGCTCGAAGGCCGGCCCGAATTCGGTTGTCGTCTCGACACGCTCGCCATGGCCGCCGAAGGCTTTCGCATAAGCCGCGAAATCCGGGTTCTTCAGCTCCGTCGCCGAGACGCGGCCGGGATAATGACGCTCCTGATGCATCCGGATCGTGCCGTACATGCCGTTGTCGATGACGACGACGATGATGGCGAGGTCGTATTGCACGGCGGTGGCGAAATCCTGCCCGTTCATCAGGAAGCAGCCATCGCCGGCGAAGGCGACGACGGTGCGCTCGGGGTAGAGCCGCTTGGCCCCGATCGCGGCCGGCACGCCATAGCCCATCGAGCCCGAGGTCGGCGCAAGCTGCGTCGCGAACTTCGTGAAGCGGTGGAAGCGATGCACCCAGGTCGCGTAATTGCCGGCGCCGTTGCACAGGATCGCGTCGTCGGGCAGGTGCCGCCGGAGCCAGGTCACCGCCTCGCCGGGATGGAAGGCGCCCGGGACCGGCGCCGGCTGTTCGGACCAACCGAGATAGCTCTCATGCGCCTCGGCGGCGGCGCCGGCCCACGGGATGACCTGCGGCGGATGCACGGTCTCCAGCGCGGCGCAGAAGGCCGTCGGCGAGGCATTGATCGCGAGCGCCGGCCGGTAGACCCGGCCGAGTTCCTCGGCGTCCGGATGGATGTGGACCAGCGGCCGGCCGGGCTCGGGAATGCCGAACAGCGTATAGGACTGGCTCGGCATCTCTGACAGCCGCCCGCCGACGAGGATGACGAGGTCGCTGTCCTGGATGCGCTTCAAGAGCTTCGGGTTGGGGCCGATGCCGAGATCGCCGGCGAAATTGGGATGATCCGCCGGAAACAGCATCTGCCGCCGGAAGGACACGGCCACAGGCAAATCGAAACGCTCGGCGAAACGCTGGAAGCGCGCGATCGCCTGCGCATCCCAGCGCGAGCCGCCAAGGATGGCGACCGGCGATTTCGCCGCCCAGAGCCGTTTCTGCAGGTCGATGGTCTGGAGCAGGGAAGGGTGCGTCTCGGTGACCTGATAGGGCTGCGCATCCGGCACGTCCGCGAGGTCGGTCAGCACGTCCTCGGGCAGCGCGATCACCACCGGACCGGGCCGGCCGGCGGTCGCGACATGGAAGGCGCGGCTGATGATCTCGGGGATGCGGGCGGCATCGTCGATCTCGGTCGCCCATTTCGTCATGGTGCCGAAGACGGCGCGGTAGTCGAGCTCCTGGAAGGCCTCGCGCTCGCGCATGCCGCGCTCGATCTGGCCGACGAACAGGATCAGCGGCGTCGAATCCTGGTCGGCGATATGGATGCCGGGCGAGGCGTTGGTGGCGCCGGGCCCGCGCGTGACGAAGCAGATGCCGGGCTTGCCGGTCAGCTTGCCGGCGGCCTCCGCCATCATGCAGGCGCCGCCCTCGGCCCGGCAGATCGTGACCTTGAGCGAAGTGTCGTGCAGCGCGTCGAGCACGGCGAGATAGCTCTCGCCCGGCACGCAAAAGGCGTCGGTCGCGCCATGGATCAGGAGTTGGTCGACGAGGATCTGCCCGCCGCTGCGACTAGCCATGCTGCGGCCCTCCCCAGGCCGGATCGTTCAGGATTTCGTCTTCATGCTCGCCGAGGCCCGGGCTCGGGCGCGGCGACACCTGCCGCACCCCGTCGAGCACGATCGGCGAGGCGACGGTCGGGATCGTACCCACCTTGGCGCCCGGGCTCGCCAGATCGACCCTGACGCCGCGCGCCACGATCTGCGGATCGGCGAAGACCTCGTCGACGCCGTTGATCGGCCCGGCCGGCACGCCGACCGCCTCCAGCGCCGCCAGCAGGTCGAGCTTTGCGTAGCGCTGGCAGAGTTCGTGCAGCCGCGCCGTCAGGGCGACGCGGTTCTTCACCCGCGACTTGTTGTCGGCATAATCGGGCTCGCCGGCCAGGCCTGCCTCGCCCAGCACCTCGCAAAGCTTGCGCCATTGCCCGTCATTGCCGGTCGCGATGATGATGTGCCCGTCCGCGACCGGGAAAACGTCATAGGGCACGATATTGGGATGGGCGTTGCCGAGCCGCGCCGGCGGTTGGCCGGAGACGAGATAGTTCATCGCCTGGTTGCCGAGCACGGCGACCTGGGCGTCGAGCAGCGCCATGTCGAGGCTCGCGCCCTCGCCCGTCGCATCGCGCCGGCGCAGCGCCGAGAGGATGCCGACCGAGGCGTAAAGGCCCGTATAGATATCGGCGACGGCATAGCCCGCCTTCATCGGCGCGCCCGCCGGCTCGCCGGTGACCGACATCGGCCCGCCCATGCCCTGGACGAGGAAGTCGTAGCCGGCGCGCGGTGCATAGGGCCCGGTCTGGCCGAAGCCGGTGACCGAGCAATAGATCAGGCGGGGGTAGGCTGCCCGCAGCGACGCGGCGTCGAGCCCATATTTCTCAAGGCCCCCGACCTTGAAGTTCTCGACCACGACATCGGCATGGGCAGCCAGCCGGCGCACCAGCGCCTGGCCTTCCTCCGTGCGGAAATCGGCCCTGATCGAGCGCTTGCCGCGGTTGGCCGAATGAAAATAAGCGGCTGACAGATGCTCGCCATCCGCGCCCTCGACGAAGGGCGGCCCCCATTTGCGAGTGTCGTCGCCCTCTGGCGCCTCGACCTTGACGACATCGGCGCCGAGATCGGCCAGGAGTTGGCCGATCCAGGGCCCGGCGAGGATGCGCGCGAGTTCGAGGACGCGCAGGCCGGCGAGGGGAGGGAACTGGGACATCGATGACAGCCTGAACGTCGTCATCCCGGGCTTGCCCCGGGATCCATCGAAGGGCGAATCTCTTGCGAGGGTTTGGCTCTATGATGGATCCCGGCGCTCCGCTTCGCTGCGGCCGGGATGATGTCGCGGTTGATGGAGATTTCTCAGAAGAACGCCTGCAGCCCGGTCACCGCCCGCCCGAGGATCAGCGCGTGCACGTCATGCGTTCCCTCATAGGTGTTGACCGTTTCGAGGTTCGCGGCGTGGCGCATCACCTGGTATTCGATCGAGATGCCGTTGCCGCCATGCATGTCGCGGGCCTGGCGGGCGATGTCGAGCGCCTTGCCGCAATTGTTGCGCTTGACGAGCGAGATCATCTCCGGCGCCATCTTGCCCTCGTCGAGCAGCCGGCCGACCCGGAGCGAGCCCTGCAGGCCGAGGGTGATCTCGGTCAGCATGTCGGCGAGCTTCTTCTGGTAGAGCTGCGTCTGGGCGAGCGGCTTGTTGAACTGCTTGCGGTCGAGCCCGTATTGGCGCGCCCGGTGGAAGCAGTCCTCGGCGGCGCCCATCACGCCCCAGGAGATGCCGTAGCGGGCCCGGTTGAGGCAGCCGAACGGACCTTTGAGCCCCGAGACGTTGGGCAGCAAATTCTCTTCCGGCACGATCACGCCATCCATGACGATCTCGCCGGTGATCGAGGCGCGGAGCGAAAGCTTGCCGCCGATCTTCGGCGCCGACAGCCCCTTCATGCCTTTTTCCAGGATGAAGCCGCGGATCGCGTTGTCATGCGCCGCCGACTTGGCCCAGACGACGAAGACGTCGGCGATCGGCGAATTCGAAATCCACATCTTCGAGCCGGTCAGCTTGTAGCCGTCCGCGACCTTCTCGGCGCGGGTCTTCATGCCGGCCGGGTCGGAGCCGGCATCGGGCTCGGTCAGGCCGAAGCAGCCGACCCATTCGCCCGAGCCGAGTTTCGGCAGGTATTTCTTGCGCTGCGTCTCGTCGCCATAGGCATAGATCGGATACATCACCAGCGAGGACTGCACGCTCATCATCGAGCGGTAGCCGGAATCGACCCGCTCGACCTCGCGCGCCACCAGCCCGTAGGAGACGTAGTTCGCGCCGGCGCAGCCATAATCCTCCGGCACCGTGACGCCGAGCAGGCCGAGGCTCCCCATCTCGTTGAAGATCGAGCGGTCGGTCTTCTCATCGAGATAGGCTTCCGAGACGCGTGGCTGCAGCTTCTCCTGCGCATAGTCGCGCGCGGTGTCGCGGATCAGCCGCTCGTCTTCCGTGAGCTGCTCGTCGAGCAGGAAGGCGTCGTCCCAGGCGAACTCGGCCAGCTTGTGGCTGTGAGCGGTCTTGCGGGCGGCTTCGGCCATGGCTTTCATCCTCATCCTTGTTTCGTTCAACCGCACGTCATCCTGGACAAGCGGCGAAGCCGCGCAGATCCGGGATCCATCATAGAGTACCGTCGAGCCCTATGATGGATCCCGGGACTTCGCTGCGCGAAGCCCAGGATGATGCGGAGAATGCATCGCTAGAATCTCACGCATCGACATCGAAGCTGACGCCCTGCGCCAGCGGCAATGTGGTGCCATAGTTGAGCGTATTCGTGGCCCGGCGCATATAGGCTTTCCAGGCGTCGGAGCCGGCCTCGCGGCCGCCGCCGGTTTCCTTCTCGCCGCCGAAGGCCCCGCCGATCTCTGCGCCGGACGGGCCGATATTGACGTTGGCGATGCCGCAATCGGAGCCTTCGGCCGAGATGAACGCCTCCGCCTCGCGCATGTCGAGCGTGAAGATCGAGGAGGAGAGCCCGGCGCCGACCGCGTTCTGCAGCGCGATCGCCTGATCGAGCGACTTGTATGTCATCACATAGAGGATCGGCGCGAAGGTCTCGCGCTCGACCGGCCCGGCCTGCTCGGGCATCTCGACCAAGGCCGGGCGGACATAGAAGCCGCCGCTGCCGACCGTGACGCGCTCGCCGCCATGAACGGTTCCGCCCGCGGCGCGCGCCTCGCTCAGCGCCTTCTGCATGCCCTTATAGGCCGCCTCGTCGACCAGCGGGCCGACCAGCACGCCGGCCTCGCGCGGATCGCCGATCGTGACGGAGCCATAGACCTTGATCAGCTTCGGGATCAGCGCGTCGTAGACGCTCTCATGCACGATCAGGCGGCGCAGCGTGGTGCAGCGCTGGCCGGCCGTGCCCATCGCGGCGAAGGCGATGCCGCGCAGTGCGATGTCGAGATCGGCCGAGGGCGCCACGATCGCGGCATTGTTGCCGCCGAGCTCGAGGATGGCGCGGGCGAAGCGCGCGGCGAGCTTCTGGCCGACCTCCTTGCCCATCCGGGTCGAGCCAGTCGCCGAGACCACCGGAACGCGGTGGTCGCTGACCAGGATGTCACCGATCTCGCGGCCGCCGATCAGGATTTCGGAAAGCCCTGCCGGCGCTTCCGGACCGAAGCGCTTCATCGTCTTTTCGACGATCGCCTGCACGGCGAGTGCGGTCAGCGGCGTCTTTTCCGAAGGCTTCCAGACGACGCTGTCGCCGCAGACGAAGGCCAGCGCCGCATTCCACGACCAGACCGCGACCGGGAAGTTGAAGGCCGAGATCACGCCGCAGACGCCGAGCGGGTGCCAGGTCTCCATCATGCGGTGGTTCGGGCGCTCGGTGGCGATCGTCAGCCCGTAGAGCTGGCGCGACAGGCCGACGGCGAAATCGCAGATGTCGATCATCTCCTGGACTTCGCCGAGGCCCTCCGACGTGACCTTGCCGGCTTCCAGCGTCACCAGCAGGCCGAGATCGTCCTTCGCGGCGCGCAGTTCCTCGCCGAGCAGGCGCACGAATTCGCCGCGTCGCGGAGCAGGCACCTTGCGCCAGGCCAGAAAGGCGCTTTGCGCCCGTCCGATCGCGGCTTCGGCCTCCGCCGGCGTCGTCTCGCGCAGCGTCGCGACGGCCTCGCCGGTGATCGGCGAGCGGGCGGACAGGCCGGATGCGGCGAAAGCGGCGTCGCTGACGCCAAGCCGCTTCAGCAACGCGAGCGTATCGTGGGGGAGAGTGGAGGTCATGTCTGGTCCAAGCCGCGTTCAATGAACTACAGCCCTCATCCTGAGGAGCCGCGCAGCGGCGTCTCGAAGGATGCTCCAGGAGGCTTTCGAACCATCCGGAGCATCCTTCGAGAGGCAAGCTGCGCTTGCTCCTCAAGATGAGGCCGCGAATGGGATCTGGTCTCATTCGATACGTGGACAATGCCCTCTTCCACGCTCCGCCGGCAACCGATATGTTCTCACCACTTGATGAGCAGAGATCATGACTGGCGAGTGGGCTCCCGGCCGTCTTAGTGTCCCGTCCCTCTCCGCGCTCGCAGCCTTCGAGGCGGCGGCGCGCCATGGCAGTTTCACCCGCGCGGCCGAGGAGCTCAACCTGACGCAAGGGGCCGTCAGCCGGCAGGTGGCGCATCTGGAGGCGGTGCTCGGCGTCGCCTTGTTCCAGCGGGCGAAGCAGCGCGTCGGCCTGACGCCGGCCGGCGCGGCCTATGCGGCCGAGATCCGTGACGGTCTCTCGCGGCTGGCCGCCGCCACCGTCTCGGCGATGGCCTTTCGCGGCGCGGCCGGCGTGCTGCAGCTCGCCATCCTGCCGACCTTCGGCACACGCTGGCTGATCCCGCGGCTGCCGCGCTTCACCGAGGCCCATCCCGGCATCACCATCAACTTCGCCACCAAGCTCGTGCCCTTCGACTTCGCTCGCGAGCCGCTCGACGCGGCGATCCATTTCGGCGATCCGGTCTGGCCGGGCGCGAGACTGCACCGGTTGATGGGCGAGGAGATCGTACCGGTCGCGGCACCCTCCCTGATCGCGCGGCTGGGTCTGGCGGCGCCGGCAGACATGCTGCGCGCGCCGTTGCTGCAGCAATCGACCCGGCCGCGCGCCTGGGCGAACTGGCTCGAGCAGCAGGGCCTGCCGCCGAGCCGAGCCCTGATGGGCCCACGCTTCGAGCAGTTCGCCATGGTCTCGCAAGCGGCCGTGGCAGGATTGGGCGCAGCCATCGTGCCGCGCTTCCTCGTCGAGGAGGAGCTGCGTTCCGGCGCGCTGCTGATTCCGTTCGACCGCCCGGTCACGGGCAGCGAAGGCTACTATCTGGTCTATCCCGAAACGCGTGCGAACCTGCCGGCCGTGATCGCATTTCGCGACTGGCTGCTCGGCGAATGCGCTGTGGCTGCCTGACTGGACAATCGCGATGCGCCGCGTCATTCATGTCCGGGGATCACCAACCTCGACGGCGAGCTCGTCACGGTTTCGGCATCCGTCATCGCTTTTGCTGCAGAATTGCTGCGCAGTAAATTTAGCCGGCTCGATGTCGGGCTTGTTGGTTTCGGCGCCTGTCGCGATGTCGCGAACAGGCCGCTGCGCAAGGCCGGTCTCAATCTCAACCCGGAGCCCACCATGGTCGACACCGCTTTCGTCAGGATGATGGCGCGTTACAACGCCTGGCAGAACGACAACCTCTACGGAGCGGCCGCGACGCTCGCCGACGAGGCACGCCGTCTGGATCGCGGCGCTTTCTTCGGTTCGATCCACGCCACCTTCTGCCATCTGCTCTGGGCCGACCGGATGTGGCTCTCGCGCTTCGCCGGGACGCCGAAGCCGAGCGTTCCCGGTACCGAGTCCGCCCGCATGATCGGGCCTTGGGACGAGCTCGCCGCCGAGCGCCGGATCACCGACACTGTGATCACCGACTGGGCGGCCGGGCTCGCGCCGGACTGGCTGTCGGGTGATCTGACCTGGTTGTCGGGTCTGTCCCGTCGCGAGCTGACCCGGCCGAAGGCGCTGCTCGTCGCTCACATGTTCAACCACCAGACCCATCACCGCGGGCAGATCCACGCCATGCTGACGGCGGCCGGGGCCAGACCGGGCGACACCGACCTCATGCTGCTCGACTGATCGGGCTGGCCTTCTCGCCGTCGGTCACGCAGACGTGACGTGTCATTGATGCCGCAAAGGGGGATTTCGATGATCGGGCCGGCGCACTCGTCCGGCCGCCTTCGGAAGACGCCTGCATGCCGAATCCCAAGATCACGAACGGCGCCGATCTGATCGCCACCCGGCTCGCAGGGGCCGGTATCCGCCACGCCTTCGGCATTCCCGGCGGCGAGGTGCTGGCTCTGGTCGAGGCGTTCGGCGCGGCCGGTATCGAGCCGATCCTGGTCAAGCACGAGAACGCCGCCGGCTTCATGGCCGAGGGCGTCTGGCACGCGACGGGCAAGCCCGGCCTGTTCTACGCGACGCTCGGCCCGGGCGTAGCCAATGCCGTCAACGTCGTCGCCAATGCGCAGCAGGACCGAGTCCCGCTGATCTTCGTCACCGGCTGCGTCGATGCGGCCGAGGCCGAGAGCTACACCCATCAGGTCTTCGACCATCAGGCGCTGCTCAGGCCGGTCGTCAAGGCGAGCTTCCGCGCCACGGCCCAGACCTGCGAGGCGGTCGTCGACAAGGCGCTGGCGGTCGCGCTCTCGGGCCGGCCCGGGCCAGTCCATATCGACCTGCCGATCGGCGTGGCCGAGGGGCCGGCAGTCGCGGCCTCGAAACCCGTCATGCCCACGACTTTGCCGGCGCGTCCGGCCGAGGGCGTCGGGCTCGAAGCGGCGCGCGCCGCGTTGGCAGCGGCGAAAAAGCCACTGGTCGTCGCGGGCCTCGATATCGTCAATCAGGGCGCGGCGGACGCTCTTGCGTCCTTCGCCCGTGCCTGGGGCACGCCGGTCATCACCAGCTACAAGGCCAAGGGCGTGCTGCCCGAGCACGACCCGCTCGCGCTCGGCGGAGCCGGCCTCTCGCCCAAGGCCGACCGGCATCTGCTGCCGCTGGTCCAGGCGGCCGACGTCGTCGTGCTTGCCGGCTATGACCCGATCGAAATGCGGATCAACTGGCGCGAGCCGTTTGCGGCCGAGACGGTCGTCATCGACCTCGTCGCCGAGGCGCTGCCGCACGGCATGCATCGCCGCGACCACCTGATCGTCGGCGACGTCGCGGCCGGTCTCGCGGCTTTGGGGACACCGAGCGAGCCACGCGAGCCATGGCCCGGCGGCGAACCGGCAGCGGCGCGCGCCGCCCTGCAGGCCGCCTTCGCGCCGACGGCGCCTTGGGGACCGGACGTCGTCTTCGCGGCCGTGCGCGCTGCGACGCCGCCGGACACCGTCATCACGATCGATTCCGGCGCCCATCGCATCCTGCTCTCGCAGCTCTGGCAGGCGCCGATCCCGCGTGCCGTGCTGCAGTCGACCGGGCTCTGCACCATGGGCTGCGCCGTGCCGCTGGCGCTCGGTTACAAGCTCGCCAGCCCGGCGACGCCGGTGGTCGCCTTCGTCGGCGATGCCGGCCTCGAAATGGGGTTGGGCGAACTCGCGACCGCGCGCGACCTCGGCCTGCCCGTGGTGATTATCGTCCTGGTCGATCGCAGCCTCGCCTTGATCGAGATGAAGCAGCGCGCGACGCAGCGCCCCAACGCAGCGGTCGATTTCTCCGGCAGCGACTTTCCGGCCGTGGCGCAGGCGCTCGGCGGCACCGGCCGCTGGATCGACGACGCCTCGACGCTCGCCGCCGAGGTCGAGGCGGCACTGGGGCGCGACGGCTTCACCGTGCTGGCCTGCCGCATCGACCGGCGTGCCTATGACGGGAAGATCTGAGCCATGAACGGCGCGGCTCCCACGACCAGTCCTGCCGTGCCTGCTCCGGCCAGGCGCGAGCGCGACCTCAGGCTCGATTTCTTCCGCGGCCTGACGATGTTCATCATCTTCGTCGCCCATGCCGACGTGAACCCGGCCAATCTCTGGATCCCCGCCCGTTTCGGCTTCTCTTCGGGCACGGAGCTTTTCGTCTTCTGCTCCGGTCTGGCGAGCGCCATCGCCTTCGGCTCGATCTTCGTCAAACGCGGTTTCCGGCTCGGCTCGGCCCGCATCCTCTACCGGCTCTGGCAGGTCTACTGGGCCCAGATCGGCGTGGTGCTGGTGGTGATCGGCGTCATGGCGACGGCGGAAGTCCTGTTTCCCGGCCGCGGCCTCAACACCGACCCGCTGCCGGACCTGCTGCGCGATCCCGCGACCGCGATCGTCGGGCTGCTGACGCTGCGCTGGCTGCCGGGCTATCTCGACATCCTGCCGATGTATCTCGTCATCCTGGCGCTGGTGCCGGTGATGATGGCGACGGCCTGGCTGCACCGGCTGCTGCCGCTCGCGCTCTCGCTCGTACTTTATGCACTGGCCTGGACGGAGGGGATCAACCTCACCGGCAATCCCTGGACCGGCTATGGCTGGTTCTTCAATCCCTTCGCCTGGCAGCTGATCTTCTTCACCGGCTTCGGCCTAGGCATGGGCTGGCTGAAGGGTCCGGCGCTCGGCGACAGGCGCTGGATGATGCTCGCCGCCGCGATCGTCGCCGTCAGCGTTCCCCTGAGCTTCTGGGGCGTCCACCAGCTCTTCCCTGGCGTCGAGAAGCTTTACAAGGCCATCCTCCCGGAGAACGAGAAGACCGACCTGCACTGGCTGCGCTACGTGCATTTCCTGGCGCTGGCCTATCTCGTGCTCTCGCTGGTCGAGCCGCATCGCGCCCGGCTGTCCCACGGCCTGGCCTTTCTCGTCGTCCGGGTCGGGCGCCAGTCGCTGGCGACCTTCCTGACCAGCCTCGTCGCCGCCCGGATCGCCTCGCTCGCCTTTCATCTGCTCGGGACGGGCCTCCTCGTCAGCCTTCTGATCAATCTCGCCGGCGTCGCGATCGTGCTCGCGACCGCGCTGACGGTCGGCTGGTTCAAATCGAACCCGTGGGCTCAGGCGCCGGTGCGCCCCGCCCGGATCGAGCCTGCCGCGGAGCCCGCTCGTGGCGATGTGAGCGCCTCATCACAGCCCGTCACGCAAGCGTTATTGCCCGCGCCTCGAACGTGAAAATCCTTCCGCGCTGATCGCTGTTACAGGTGGCTTCATCTTCCGGGGCCACCAAAGGCAGCGAAAATCATGCTCACCGATGCATTTGGGAACGCCACGAGCCTTGTCGGCGCGGCGGCGGTTTCGCACTGGAACGAGACCGTCGAGGCCGTCCTCGCTCACGCCCGCAGCGCGCCCGAACTGCTCGGCAGGACGCTGGCCGCCGATCCGCACTTCGCCCAGGGCCACGCGGTCAAGGGCATCCTGCTGTTGACGCTGGCCCGGGCCGAACTGGTGTCGCAGGCGCAAAGCTGCCTCGATACCGCGCAGGCGGCTGCGTCCGGTCGGGCGGTGCCTGAGCGCGAGCGGCGCTATCTTTCGGCGCTCGCCCTTTGGCTCGACGGCGAGCCGGGCCGGGCTGCCGACATCCTCGAAATCGTGCTGCGCGAATGGCCGCGCGACGCGCTCGCCTTCAAGCTGGTCCAGGCGATCCGCTTCATGATCGGCGATCCGCGCGGCATGGCCCGGGCCGGTGCGGTCGCGCTCGCGAGCTTCGACGACCGCAGCACCACGGCGGGCTATGTCCGCGGTTGCCACGCCTTTGCGCTGGAGGAACTCGGCCGGCTCGGCGAGGCTGAGGCGATGGGACGCGAGGCGGTGATGCTCGCGCCGCGCGACGCCTGGGGTCGCCATGCCGTGGCGCATTGCTTCGAGATGACCGGCCGCGCCCGCGAGGGCGTGACCTGGCTCGGCCATGCCGACAGCTGGGAGCATTGCAGCAATTTCGGCTTCCACCTGCATTGGCACATGGCGCTGTTCCAGCTGGAACTCGGTGCGATCGATGCGGTGCTGGCGCTCTACGACACAGCGGTGCGCGCCGTGCCGACCGACGATTTCCGCGATCTCGCCAATGCCGCCTCGCTGTTGCAGCGGCTCGAGCTGGAAGGCGTCGATGTCGGCACGCGCTGGGAAGAGCTGGCGCTGATCGCCGAGCAGCGCGTCCATGACCGCCGTTTGGTTTTCGCCGACCTGCATTACATGCTGGCCTTGCTCGGCGCGGGCCGCGGCGATGCGGCCGAGACGGTGGCCGAAAACCTCGTCCGCGACTCGCGCAACGCCGCCTCGCACGATGCCCGCGTCGCCGGGCTGACCGGCGCCGCCACGGCGCAGGGCATCATCGCCTTCCGCCGCGGCGACTATGCCGAGGCAGCGCGCCTGTTGCGGAGCACGGCCGCGCAACGCGCCGTCGCCGGCGGCTCCAACGCCCAGCGCGACGTCTTCGAGCAGATTGCGCTGGAGAGCCTCGTGCGCGCCGGGGATTTCGGGCAGGCCGAAAGCTTGCTCGCCGAGCGTCTGCGCGCACGCGGCGGCCACAACCGCTTCGCCGCGCGGCGGCTCACCCGCATCGCCTCGGGCCGCGAGGCGAGTGCCCGGCTCGGCGCCCTGCTGGTCTCCGCCAGCGAGCCGGCGACCCATCACTGACGCCGACCAGCGTTTTCAATCCCCGACGTGTCGCCCAGGGCAGGAAGCCGCCGCGTCCTACGACCCCCCGCCTGCCGACCTGGAGTTGCTCCACCATGATCGCCGCGACCGAAACCCAGACCCGACCGGCCTTCGCCGTTCCCACCGCCCGCCAGATCGTCTTCCTGATGCTCGGCGGCTGCGCCGGCATGGGCTTCTGGGAAGGCTTCTCGATGGTGCCGACCGCCTGGGTCGCCGGCATTGCGCTGCAGCCGCCGGAGCTGATCCGCTCGCTGTTCTCTCATCAACTCGGGCTCGACGTCTCGCTGACCTCGGCGATCGGCCTGCATTTCCTCACCGGCATCCTGTTCTATCCGCTCGGCTATTTCGTGCTGACACGCTGGATCAGGAGCTTCGGCATGCCGGCCGATGGCTGGATCTGGGGCGTGATCACCTATTTCATCGCGCTCGGCTTCTTCGCCCCGCTGGCCGGCCAGCACTTCCTGCTGCGCGACGTGCCGCTGCTTTCGCTGATGAGCCTGATCGGCCATGCGATCTATGGCTGGATCGCCGCCTTCGTCTTCGAGCATTTTGCCGGTCGCGCCTGATCTCAGGCGTCTTCCGCCTGCCGGTTCGCCGCGCCTTCGTCGGCTCGGGCTTTTCGGCTGGCGCTCTTGCCCGCCGTCTTGCGGTCGGGCGGCACCGCGGCCGTGGCGTGCTGGCTGAGCCTCTGGAACAGGCCGAGCCCAACCATGGCGGCGACCGACAGCAGCACGAGCAGGGCCGGATAGACGATGTCGGACATCGCGCTGCGCGAGGCCTTGGTGATCAGCACCAGCGACTCCAGGCTGAGCGCGATGATGATGATCGTCATGAACTTGGTCAGCGAGCCGCGCGCTTCGGCCGGGCGGCGCAGTTCGCGGTCGGCGACGACCTCCTCCTCGAACAGGAACTTGCCGACATCGGCGACGGCGACCGCGATGATGACGAGGCCGATCCCGTCCAGCATCGTCTCCAGCGCGCCGTCGCCGGTCCAGAAGCCGGTCGCGGTGCGCCAGACCGCGACGAGGATCAGCATGATCGCCGCTGCCAGCAGGGCTCCGGCGATCACCGTGTAGAGGATGCGGCTGAACAGCGTCATGGCGGACCGTGCGGGGCCGGCGCGACGCCGGTCGTGACGGCCGGACAACCATGCGGGCCGTCATTGGTTCCGGCGCTTCGGCCGCTGCGGCATGCGGCCGGTCACGCGACGGTCGAGCGCATGTGATGACGCGCGGGCAGGACGTGCTTGGACAGGCGGGGCAGGGCCCGGCATCGTCTGCCTCGAACTCGACATGGGAGACGGCGGTGAATTTCTCGATCGATCGGTTTCGGCGCAACCTGCTCGCCGCGGTGGCGGTGCTCTTTATGGCTCCGGTGGCGGCACGGGCCGGCGAGATCAACGATCTCGATGGTGCGGCGATCAAGGGCTACGACCCCGTCGCCTATTTTACGCAGGGCAAGCCGGTGCCCGGCTCCGAGCAGTTCGTCCTGCGCCACAAGGGCGCGACCTTCCGCTTCGCTTCGGCCGCCAACCGCGACGCCTTCGCCGCGGCACCGGAACGATACGCACCGCAATATGGCGGCTTCTGCGCCTATGGCACCTCGCGTGGCTACAAGGCCGACATCGATCCCGCCGCCTACACGGTCGTCGATGGCAAGCTCTATCTGAACTACAGCAAGTCGGTGCAGACGACCTGGAACCAGGATCGCGCCGGCTACATCGCCAAGGCCGACGCCAACTGGCCGAGCGTCGTTCCGCAGGAGAAGGTCGTCCGCTGAGCGGGTTTGCCCGCTGCGGAAGCATGCGCGATCCGCGCCGGCTGGTGATTGTCGGCAGGCGCCGGTTGTGGACATCTGGCGGCGTCGTCCCGGAGCCGTCTCATGCCCGATCCGAGCCATCTCGCCGCCTTCGCGCTCGTCTGCTTCGGAATGGTGCTGACGCCCGGCCCGAACATGATCTATCTGATCTCGCGCTCGATCGCTCAGGGCCGGGTCGCCGGGCTGATCTCGCTTTGCGGCGTCGCACTCGGCTTCGTCTTCTACATGCTCTGCGCCGCCTTCGGCATCACGGCGTTGCTCTTCGCGGTGCCCTATGCCTATGACGCGCTGCGCTTCGGTGGCGCGCTCTATCTGCTGTGGCTCGCCTGGCAGGCGGTCAGGCCCAGCGGCCGCTCGCCCTTCCAGGTCCGCGACCTGCCGCATGACCGTCCGCGCAAGCTCTTCGCCATGGGCTTCCTGACCAACCTGCTCAATCCCAAGATCGCGATGCTCTATCTCGCGCTGCTGCCGCAGTTCATCGATCCGGCCGCGGGCAGCGTGCTCGGCCAGTCGGTGATGCTGGGCGCGATCCAGATCGTCATCAGCGTCAGTGTCAACGCGATGATCGCCTTCGCCGCCGGCTCGATCGCGCTGTTCCTGCGCGAACGGCCGTTCTGGTCGCTGGTCCAGCGCTGGCTGATGGGCACGATGCTCGCCGGCCTCGCCGTCAAGATGGCGACCGAGGCGCAGCGCTAAAGCATGTAATGTCGCGTGGAACCACCGCGTCATCCTGGACAAGCCGCGTAGCGGCGCAGATCCGGGATCCATCATTGAGTTCCGCCGGCGCCCTATGACGGATCCCGGGTCGAGCTTCGCTCGCCCGGGATGACGATGTGTTTCCTAGCGAATCGGTGCGCTCAGGCTCTCTGAGGCTCAGCCCAGCCTGATGGTCTGCGGCTCGACCGCGTAGCGTGCATCGGTCGCCGCCAAGCCGGCCCCGACCTCGGACAGGATCGCGCCCAGCGCCTCGAAATCCTGCCGGCGCGGCGAGCTCCTGCGCCAGGCCAGGCCGATCGCGCGGCTCGGAGGCGGTGCGCCGAAGCGGAACAGCTTCACCGGCATGTCCGGCCGCATCTCGATTGGCAGCGCCATCGCCGGCAGTAGCGTCGTACCGAAGCCGTTGGCGACCATCTGCATGATCGTCGAGAGACTGGACGCGCCGTATTGCCGGCGCGATTCGAGCCGCGTCGTGTGGCAGACGCTGAGCGCCTGGTCGCGCAGGCAATGGCCTTCCTCGAGCAGGAGCAGGCTGTCGCCCGAGAGCGCGGCATCCGGCGAGAAGCGGGCGCCGCTCTGGCCGGGCCCGGCCGGCACCACCAGCAGAAACGGATCGTCGAAGAGCGCGAGCGTCTCCAGCCCGGCTCGCTCGATCGGCAGCGACAGCAGCGCGACGTCGAGCGCGCCATCCGCGAGTTCGTCGAGCAGCGTCGCGGTCTGCGTCTCGCGCAGCCTGAGTTCGACTCCCGGGAAGCGCCGCTGCAGCAAGGGCAGCGTCGCCGGCAGCAGATAGGGCGCGATCGAGGGGATGACGCCGAGGTCGAGCTCGCCGCTGAGCAGGTTCGGCCGGTGCCGGGCGTGGTCGACGAGGTCGCTCGCCTCCAGCAGGATGCGGCGCGCCCGCTCGGCGATCTCGACACCACTTTCCGTCAGCGCGACAGCGTTGCGCCGCCGCTCGATCAGACGGCAGCCGAGGTAGCTTTCCAGCTCCTGGACCTGCAGAGACAGCGCCGGCTGGCTGACATGGCATTCTTGCGCGGCGCGCCCGAAATGGCGGTGCCGCGCCACGGCCGCAAAATAGCGGAGCTGTTTCAGGGTGACCATCTCGATTTGATAAACTTATCGAATGACCCCGTAAACGGTATTGGACAATATCGTCACGACCGGCTGTTACTTCGTCCAATTCCAGTCTTGCTGCCATGGCAGACACTGGCGCCGATCCGACGATGGAGGACGATATGTCGAAGACGATGACCACGACGGCGGGCGCGCCGATCCCCGACAACCAGAATTCGCTGACCGCCGGCGAGCGCGGCCCGGTGCTGATGCAGGACTACCAGCTGATCGAGAAGCTGGCGCATCAGAACCGCGAGCGCATTCCCGAGCGCGCCGTCCACGCCAAGGGCTGGGGCGCCTACGGCACTCTGAAGATCACCGGCGACATCTCGAAATACACCAAGGCCAAGGTTCTGCAGCCGGGCGCCGAGACGCCGCTGCTGCTGCGCTTCTCGACGGTGGCGGGCGAGGCCGGTGCGGCCGACGCCGAGCGCGACGTGCGCGGCTTCGCGCTGAAGTTCTACACGCAAGAGGGCAACTGGGATCTCGTCGGCAACAACACGCCGGTCTTCTTCGTGCGTGATCCGGTGAAGTTCCCCGACTTCATCCACACCCAGAAGCGCCACCCCAAGACCAATATGCGTTCGCCGACGGCGATGTGGGACTTCTGGTCGCTGAGCCCTGAAAGCCTGCATCAGGTCACCATCCTGATGTCGGATCGCGGCCTGCCGACCGATGTCCGCCATATCAACGGCTATGGCTCGCACACCTTCTCGTTCTGGAACGATTCAGGCGAGCGCTACTGGGTCAAGTTCCACTTCAAGACCCTGCAGGGCCACCGGCACTGGACCAACGAGGAAGGCGAGAAGGTCATCGGCAAGACCCGCGAGTCGACGCAGGAGGACCTGTTCAACGCGCTGGAGCGCGGCGACTATCCGAAATGGAAGGTCCAGGTCCAGATCATGCCGGAGCTCGACGCCGAGAAGACCTCCTACAACCCCTTCGACCTGACCAAGGTCTGGCCCCATGGCGAGTATCCGCCGATCGACATCGGCGTGATGGAGCTGAACCGCAATCCGGAGAACTATTTCGCCGAGATCGAGAACGCTGCCTTCTCGCCGTCGAACATCGTGCCGGGCATCGGCTTCTCGCCGGACAAGATGCTGCAGGCCCGCATCTTCTCCTATGCCGACGCCCATCGTCACCGGCTCGGAACCCATTACGAGCACATCCCGGTCAACCAGCCGAAATGCCCGGTGAACCACTATCATCGCGACGGCCAGATGAACACGTTCGGCGGCATCCGCACCGGCAACCCGAACGCCTATTACGAGCCGAACTCCTTCGGCGGGCCGGTCGAGGCGCCGGCCGCCAAGGAGCCGCCGCTGCGCATTTCGGGCGACGCCGCGCGCTACAACCACCGCATCGGCAATGACGACTATTCGCAGCCGCGTGCGCTGTTCAACCTGTTCGACCAGGGCCAGAAGGACAGGCTCTGCTCGAACATCGCCGCTGCGATGGGCGGCATCCCGCAGGAGATCGAGGAGCGCCAGCTCGCCCATTTCGACCAGGTGCATCCGGATTACGGCAACGGCGTGCGCCAGGCGCTGGCCAGGGCCGACGGCCGCGAGCGCCCCGCCATCTCGGTGACGCCGCAGACGCCGCAGCAGGCTGCCGAGTGACATCGCGCGCCAGCCGGACATGACGCGACCCGCCTGCCCCGGCAGGCGGGTTTTCTCGTCTTGGCCCCCCAGAAGCCCGTTCTGAAACTCGCTCCGGTGAGTCGACTGGCGTGGCTTTCGAGAACCGGAGCGCAGCGGACTTCTGTCCGTGAGCACCGGAAGCGCAGAAAACCGCGTCAGGCGGCCGCCGGAGTAGAGTTTCGGGATGGGCGCTCAGGCGCTGGCGACGCGCTGCATGAACTGGTGCACCGAGGTTTCGAGCGTCGTGGCGCGGTCCTCCAGCGTGCCGGTGGACCCCAGCACCGCGCCGGCCGCCTCATGCGTGCGCGAGGCCGAATCGCGGATCGCATTGGCACTCCGCGCGAGATCGGCCATGCCTCCGGCGACCTCGCTGATGCTGCGGCTGATGACATGCGTCATCTGACCCTGCTGTTCCAGCGCGGCGGCGATGCCGAGCGTGCGCTCGTCGAGCCGCGTCATCCCGGCCGAGAGGTCGCGGATGTTGAGCACGGCCTGCCCGGTCGCCTGCTTGATCGCCGCGATCTGGCCGGCGATGTCCTGCGTTGCCAGCGCGGTCTGGTGCGACAGCGTCTTGACCTCGGCGGCGACGACCGAAAAGCCGCGCCCGGCCTCGCCGGCACGTGCCGCCTCGATCGTCGCGTTCAGCGCCAGCAGGTTGGTTTGCTCGGCAATCCCGCGGATCAGCGCGACGATGCCGTCGATACGCTGGACCGATTGGTCGAGCTGGTCGACCGTAGCGTCCGTCGCCCTGGCGCCGGCGTTCATCGTCGCAACGAGCTGCTGAGCGTCGAGCAGTTGGCGGTCGATCAACGTGATCGATGAGGAAAGCTGGCCGGCCGCCGCCGCGACATCGGCGACGTTGCGCGAGGATTGTTCCGACGTCGAAGCGACCGCGGCGACCTCCTCATGCGAACGGTCGGCGATCCGGGCCAGGCCGTCGGCGGTGTCCTTGAGCTGGCGGATGTTGCCGATCGTCTCGTCGAGCGTGCTGAGGAACTCGGTGTCGAATGCGGTGATCAGATCCTGCAGGTGCTTGCGCCGGTCGCGCTCGCGCGTCGCAGCCTCGTCGGCGGGCGTGTCGGGGCCGGGTCCGGCCGGCTCGATCGCCGTCGTCGACGGTGCGGGCATGGTCCGGGCGAGCCGGTCGGCGAGGATCGTTGCCATGCTCGCCGCGATCGTGAGCATGGCGCAGCCGGTCAGGATCTGAGGGAACGGCACGATCGCCGCGATGGCAGTGGCCGCCGCGCAGACCAGGGTTGCGGCCGACAAAATGACGCCGGTGCGGGCCGAATTCCGCAGATCGTCTGTACTGGCGCGCGGCGCGCTGTCTGAAATCATGCCGATGCCGATCCGACGGTCGCTGTCCGCGTTTGCTTCGACGCGAAAAGACCGACGTTCCCCCCAGCATCCACTCAATCGAAACAATCTGAAATTTGCTTTAATGGCCCGCGGCAGGACAACGCGAAAAAAACCGCCGCGCTCGAGGCGCGGCGGCTGCGGTTCGATCCGTCCGGGCTCAGGCGACGGCGCGCAGGGGCGGCGCCCGGTCGCTCATGGTCGCGAGCTCGATCTCGGCCTGGGCCCTGGCGGCCTTCATCCGGGCGACCGCATCGGTGACGTTTTGCGCCGAGTGCTTGGCCATCACCTGCATGCGGAAGCGGGCGGCGCCCTTGCCGACTGCGGGGTACTCGACCAGGTTCGAGAGCAGGCCGAGTTCGGGCAGGCGGCGACTGACGAGACGCGCCAGACCCTCCGAGCCCATCTTGACCGCGACGATCGCTGACGGGTCGCCGTAATAGTCCATGCCGGCCTCGCGCAGTTGCCGGCGCAGCTCCAGCACATTGCCCATCAGCTCGTCGCGCAGCACCTGGCCCTCGGGCGAGTCGATGATCTCGAAGGCCTTGAGCACGATCGCCGCGTTGACCGGCGACATCGCGTTGGAGAAGGTCGCCGGCGCCGAATAGAAGCGCAGATACTCCTTGATCGGCCGCTCCCGGACCGCGACGAAGCCGCCATTCGAGGCGAAGGTCTTGGAGAACGACCCCATCACGATGTCGACCTTGCCGAGCATCTTCTGCGCGCCGATGAAGCCGCGCCCGCCCGGTCCGAGCGCGCCGAGATCATGCGCGACATCGACCATCAGCGTGGCGTTGAACTCGTTGCAGAGCTCCTGCATCGCCGCGAGGTCCGGCGTGTCGGAGTCCATCGAGAACAGGCCCTCGGTCACAACCATGATGCCGTTCTCGGTGTCGGTCGCGCGGATCTTCTCCAGCCAGCGCCGGCAATGGGCGATGTCGAGATGGCGGAACTGGTAGATGTTGCGGGTCGCGGCGTTGGCGCCCTCCTGCAGGCAGGTGTGGCTGAGCGTGTCCATGACGATGTGGTCGGAGGAGCGCACCAGCCCCTTGATCACGCCGAAGCCGGCGCCCCAGCCGGTCGGGTAGAGCAGCGCGTCCTCCATGCCGAGGAACTCGGCGATCTTCTTCTCCAGCGCGACCGAGGCGGTGGTGTTGCCGACGAGTGCCGGCGAGCCGGCGCTGTGGACGCCGTAGCGCTCGATCGCCTCCAGTGCGGTCTCTTTGATCACCGGGTTGGACGACATGCTGAGATAGTCCTGCGAGGCGAAGTTGACGCCCTGCATGGCGATGCCGCGGTCGTCGGCGGCCGAGACCTCGGTGCGCGGGCCGAAATCCGTGGCCCGCGAGAACGGCCAGACGCCGTTCTGGCGGCGCAGATTCTGCCATTTGAAGAAATTGCCGACCCGGCGTTCCAGATCGTTGCCGCCCGGAACCCGGAAATCGCGCATGCTTCCGGCCAGCGCTTCCGCCGGCACCTCGTCATATGTCGTCATGGTCAGACACCCCTGCCTGTCGCTGTCGCTGTTGCTGTGCGATCTTGACCGTCGCTGGAACCGAGACTAGGCGGGCAGGCTTTAAGGGCAGGTTGAAAATCCAGCTATTTCATCGTGTTAGCCGTATTTTTACCTTGTCTCCGTCAGCGTGGTTACCAAACCAGCAGCGCCCGAGCGCCGTCGTGGCGCGCGATTCAACCGTAGCGCGGGGCCGATGCGCCTCGACCGGACGGCGACAATTGCAGGTTGCGATACCATGCGTTGACTCTCTTGGCCGGTCGTTCTGGCGCCGATGCCGCGATGGCGGTGGATTCGTGCCGCTTGACCCTGCAATCGAGGGTCGATACCGCCGGCAGAGGTGAATGACAGCCATCGGACGAGGCGCGCATGCTCGATCGTTCTCGTACTCCGGAGACGGCGCTGCAGGGCCTGCGCGATCTGCTCGGGCCCGGTGCGGTGCTTCTCGGCGCCGACATCCCCGCCCGCAACGGCCAGGACTGGAGCTCGCAGCCCGCCTGCACGCCACTCGCTGTGATCCGGCCGACCGACGCTGCCGGCGTCGCGGCCGCGGTCAAGGCCTGCATCGCCGCCGGCCTGCCTTTCGTGCCGCAAGGCGGCATGACGGGTCTTTGCGGCGGTGCGACGCCGGCAGCCGGCTGGGTCGCGATCTCGCTCGAACGCATGACCGGCATCGAGGAGATCGACCCCGCTAGCGCGACGATGACGGTGCGCGCCGGCACGCCTCTGGAGACGGTGCAGAAGGCCGCCGACGCGGCGGGTTTCCTGTTCCCGCTCGATCTCGGCTCGCGCGGCTCCTGCGCCATCGGCGGCAACCTCTCGACCAATGCCGGCGGCAACCGCGTCATCCGTTACGGCATGACCCGCGATCTCGTGCTCGGCCTCGAAGTCGTGCTGCCCGACGGCACGGTCGTCACCAATCTGAACAAGCTGATCAAGAACAATGCCGGCTATGATTTGAAGCACCTCTTCATCGGCTCGGAGGGCACGCTCGGCATCATCACCCGCGTCGTGCTGAGGTTGTTCCCGAAGCCGCGCTCGACCATGGCCGCGCTCTGCGGGCTCGCCGACTACGCGGCCGTCGCGGCCTTCCTGCAGGAGGCGCGCGGGGGGCTCGGACCTTTGCTCTCGGCCTTCGAGGTAATGTGGCCGGACTATTGGGAGATCGTCACCGGGCGGATCGGCGTGCGCGCGCCGGTCGGCCAGGGCCACGGCTTTTACGTGCTGGTCGAGGCGCATGGTTCGGACGCCGCGGCGGACGGGGCCCGCTTCGAGAGCTGGCTCGAGGCGATGCTGGAGCGCGGCCTGCTCGCCGATGCGGCGGTGGCGCAATCGGTGGCGCAGGTCCAGGATTTCTGGGCCGTGCGCGATGCCTGCGCCGAATTCGGCCAGGCGCTCGGCCCGCACATCTCCTACGACATCGGCCTCGTCGTCGACCGGATGGACGCGTTCGCGACGGGCTGCAAGGCAGCGCTCGCCACCGGCATTCCGGGCTGCGAGAGCGTCTATTACGGCCATATCGGCGACGGCAACCTGCACCTCGTCGCCTGGGTGCCGGGCCTTGCGCTCGGCGAGCAGCCCAAGGCCGCGATGGACGCGATCATCTATGGCCTGGTGCGCGAGCTGGGCGGCAGCATCTCGGCCGAGCACGGCATCGGCACCGTGAAGAAACCCTGGCTCGGCCATGCCCGCAGCGAGCCCGAGATCGCGCTGATGCGGCTGCTGAAGCAGGCGCTCGATCCTGCCAACCTGCTCAATCCTAGCAAGGTGGTCTGAAACGACTCGCTTCGGTGCCCGACCGGCATCACTCAGCCCTCATCCTGAGGAGCCGCGCAGCGGCGTCTCGAAGGATGTTCCAGGAGGTTCCTGAGATCGCTGAAGCATCCTTCGAGACGCAAGCTACGCTTGCTCCTCAGGATTAGGGCTGAGTGATGGGCCGATCCCTCAAAACGCCTCTTCCCAGTTCCGGCTGAGCCGCATCGCCGCATTGATCAGCCCGACATGCGAATAGGTCTGCGGGAAGTTGCCCCAGAGCTCGCCGGTCGTCAGGTCGGCATCCTCCGAGAGCAGGCCGAAGCTGTTGCGCCGCTGCAGGATGCGGCCGAACAGCGCCTTGGCCTCGTCGCTGCGGCCGATCGCGTGCAGCGCGTCGACATACCAGAAGGCGCAGATCAGGAAGCCGGTGTGCATGAAGCCGAAATCGTCCTGCGTCGCATAGCGCAGCAGGAGGTCGCCGCGCGTCAGGTCGCGGCCGATCGCCTCGACCGTCGCGACGAAGCGCGGATCGTCGGGGTTGACGAAGCCGAGCTCGGCGAAGAGCAGCAGCGTCGCATCGAGCTCCGTCCCGTCGAAGGTCGAGACGAAATGGCCCTTCGCCTCGTTCCAGATGCGCCCGCCGATGATGCTCTTCAGGCGCTTGGCCTCGGTCCGCCAATACTCCTTGCGGTCGGAGCGGCCGAGCGTGCCGGCGATGCGTGCGAGCCGATCGCAGGCGGCCCAGCACATCACGCTGGAGAAGGAATGCACCGCCTCCTTCTCGCGCAACTCCCAGGGGCCGGCATCGGGCTTGTCGAAAGAGGCGATGGCCAGTTCGCCCATGCGTTCGAGCTGCCCGAAAAGCGCCTCCTTGCCGGGCTGGATCAGGCGTTGGTCGAAGAAGGAATGCGTCGCCGCCAGCACGACCGCGCCATAGCCGTCGTTCTGGATCTGCGTCGCCGCGCCGTTGCCGAAGCGCACCGGCTGGTGGCCGCGATAGCCCGAAAGATTGGGCGCCTCGAACTCGTCGAGTACGCCCCCGCGCGTGATCGGGTAGAGCGGCGGCAGATGCTCGGCGCCGCTTTCGGTGAAGGTGTCGACGATGTTGGTGATGAAGCCGAGATAATCCTCCATCGTCCGGGTCGTGCCCAGGCGATTGAGCGCGTGGACGACGAAATAGGCGTCGCGCAGCCAGCAGAAGCGGTAGTCCCAATTGCGCTGCGTGCCCGGCGCCTCGGGGATCGAGGTGGTCAGCGCCGCGACGATCGCGCCGGTCTCCTCGAAGGCGCAGAGCTTCAGCGTGATCGCGGCCCGGATCACCTCGCGCTGATACTCGAACGGGATCGAGAGCGAGCGCACCCAGTCGCGCCAGTAGTCGGTGGTCTTGTCGAGGAATTCGCGCGAGGTCGTCTCGATCTCGGCGCGCAGCGCCTCGTCGGAGCCGATGAAGAAGGAATAGGTCTGGTCGACCGCGAACGGCGTGCCCTCGACGACATAGGAGAGCGGCGCGTTGGTCGTCAGCCGGATGGTCTGGTCGGCGCCGACGAAGCGGACGTGATTGGAGCCGCGCGTCGTCTCGTCGGGCTCCTCGCCGAGACCGAGGCACGGCCGCACGATCGCGCGGATGCGCGGCCGGCCGGAGATCCGTCGGACCCGGCGCACCAGCTGGGGCGGCCGGAAGAAGCGCTCGTAGCGCACGAAGCGTGGCGCGAAGTCGAGAATTTCGATCGCGTTGCCATGATCGTCGGAGAGCACCGAGGACAGGATCGCGGTGTTGTCGAGATAGCTCTGCTCGCAAGTGGTCATCCCGACCAGCTCGATCGCGAACACGCCCTTGCCCGGCTCGGTGTCGCCGTCATCGGCCTGGTTGTCGATCAGCGCGCAGAACACCGGGTCGCGATCGAAACGCGGAAAACAGCCCCAGACGATCCGCGCCCGCCGGTCGATCAGTGCCGCGATCGAGCAATTGCCAATCACGCCGAGGTCGAGCGAGGCGGAGTGCCTGCCCGTGGTCTTGGTCGAAACAGTCATCGTCAATCCTGAATGGGGCTTGGCTGTATGGGGTTTGCCTGGATGAAGTCCGGCTGGTTAGGGCCGGCCGTCGGGGGCCGGTCGGCCAACGGAAAATCGGAGATCGAGAGGCTGCCGCTTTCGGCCGCCGCCAGCAAGATGGCGCGCAGATCGGTCGGCGAGGCGACCCGCCGTGCCGCATGGGTCTCGCCCGCGCCGATGCGAACCGACACGCCGCCGAGCGCGTTGACGGCCTCGAAGCCGTCCTCGTCGGTGATGTCGTCGCCGATGAAGACCGGTATCCGCCCGGCATAGGGCGGGGACCGCATCAGCCAGCGGATCGCCTCGCCCTTGCTCGCCGAGGCCGGCACCAGTTCGGCGACGGACTTGCCCTCCTGCAACCGGACGGACGGGCCCATCCGGGCCGCGTGGGCGCGGATCAGCGCCAGCGCCTCGTCCTTGAGCTGCGGCGCCATGCGCCAATGCAGCGCGACCGAGATGCGCTTGTCCTCGACGATGATGCCGACATGGCTGTTGGCGAAGCGCACCAGGTCGCGCGTCGCCTGGCGCATCGCGTCGGGAGAACTCGACTGCGTCTCCATCGCCTCGCCGAAACGGATCTGCGCGCCGTGAAGCCCCGCCGCGTCGAACCGATGGGGTGCCATCACCTCGTCGAGAAACACGATCGGCCTGCCGGAGACGAGCGCGAGCGCGCCGCCGAGACTGTTGCGCAAGGCTTCGAGCGCGGTGGCGACGCGCCGGTCGAGCTGCACGGCGTCCGGCAGCGGCGCGATCTCGACCAGCGTCCCGTCGAAGTCGAGGAAGAGCGCGATCCGCTCGCTGTCCTCGTTTGCGGCGGCCATCGCCATCGACGTATCGGGTTCGATCAGTGACATCGTCATCGCTTGGTCTGGTCCGCGAATGCGTGTCCACCACGCGCTCCGGACGTTTCTCCGTTGTTAGAAAGGGGGCGGCAGGCCAAGGCGGCCGGCATCCGCGAATTGGTCACATTCAACGGTCACCCTGTCGCCATCAGCCCGCCACGCACGTCACGACCGCGACACAGGCATGACGCCGCGCCGCCACGGGCCGGGCTGGACGCCTTTGAAACATTACGCCCGCCCTGGCGTTCTGTTCCCTGCCGCCGATGTCGAAATTCAGGCGGCCGGCTAAAAAATGGAGTGCCTCTGCCCATGCGTCTCGTCATCGTCTCGAACCGCGTCACCATTCCCGAGCGCAATGAAAAGGCGGTCGCGGGAGGACTGGCGGTGGCGCTGCGCGAGGCGCTCGAGACGCGCGGCGGTCTCTGGTTCGGCTGGAGCGGCGAGATTTCGGAGGGCCGGCAGGAGGTTCGCAGCGTCCAGCGCGGCAAGGTCACTTACGTCGTCACCGATCTGAGCGAGGCCGAGCGGCAATCCTACTATCTCGGTTTCTCCAATCGCGCGCTCTGGCCGATCATGCATTACCGCCTCGGCCTGACCGAGTTCGCGCGCGAGGACTATGCCGGCTATCTCGGGGTCAACCGCCGCTTCGCCAAGGCGCTCATCGCCATGCTGAAGCCCGACGACCTGATCTGGATCCACGATTATCACCTGATCCCGCTCGCGGCCGAACTGCGCCGGCGCGGCGTCAAGAACCGGATCGGCTATTTCCATCACATTCCGTGGCCGCCGGCGGACGTCTTCGGCGCGATGCCGTTCAGCGCGACGCTGATCCGGACCATGGCCGCCTACGATCTCGTCGGCATGCAGACGCCGCTCGACGTCGCCAACCTGACGAGCGGCCTCGTCGCGCTCTGCGGCGCCGCTGTGGAGGGCGGCAGGGTCAGGATCGGCAAGCGCGAGACCATCGTGCAGCCTTTCCCGATCGGCATCGACGTCGAGGCTTTCCGCAAGCTCGCGGCGGCCTCCGTCCGCGCCGCGCCGCGGCCGATCAAGACGACGCGGGAATCGCTCGGCGAGCGCAAGCTCGTCATCGGCGTCGATCGGCTCGACTATTCCAAGGGCATCGTGCAGCGGCTCGATGCCTTCGGTCAGTTCCTGCGCAGCCACCCCGAGCATCGCGGCCGCGTTGGCCTGCTGCAGATCGCGCCCCCCTCGCGCTCCGACGTGCCGGAATACGCCGAACTCGACCGGCTGTCCGACGAGGTCGCGGGCCGCCTCAACGCCCAGCTCGGCGAGTTCGACTGGACGCCGATCCGCGTCGTCAAGAAGGCCTATTCGCGCAATGCGCTGGCCGGCTTCTACCGCCGCGCCCAGGTCGGGCTGGTAACGCCGATGCGCGACGGCATGAACCTCGTCGCCAAGGAATACGTCGCCGCGCAGGATCCGGCCGATCCTGGCGTGCTGGTGCTGTCGCGTTTCGCCGGCGCGGCCCAGCAGATGGGCGAGGCGCTGATCGTCAACCCCTACGACACCCACGAGGTCGCCGACGCCATCCGCACGGCGCTGGCCATGCCGAAATCCGAGCGGATTCGCCGCTTCGAGCAGCTCTATGCGACGATCGACGCCACCGATATCGGCTGGTGGACGCGGCGCTATCTCGCGGCTCTCGCCGGAGCCGAGGCCTCCGCCGGCGAGGCGCCGCCGCGCGAGGGCGGCACCAGGCGGCAGCCGGTCGCGCGGACCCGCGTCCGCCTCCGGCTCGTCGAGACCGACGGACCCGGCCACCCCGGCCGGATGGCGCGCGAAGCAGCGATGACGGCTCCGGCCGTCGCGGCGGTCTGAGCCCCGGCTGCGCACGCAAAAGTCGCAAGCTCCGGTCCAAGCCCTTGCCCAGAACAGTTCCGGCTGGCTAGAAGGCCGCTCATGCGGATGGCGCTTGCGACTCGCGGTCGGCAGGTGTCAGGTCTTCGACATGTGTCGGGTCTTTGAAAGGCGTCGGCCACAATGGCTGAGGAGGCGGGCGGAGGGCTGAGATCGGTGCGAGGCGCTCTCGGAGGCCCGGGCGTTCTGCTGCGCCGTCTGCGCGAGGTCATGGCGGCGTCGATCAGCCCGCAGGAGCGGCTCGATCGTCTGGTCGTGCTGATCGCCGGCAATCTCGTCGCCGAGGTCTGCTCGGTCTACGTCCTGCGCGAGGACGGCTCGCTCGAACTCTACGCCACCGAGGGCCTCAACCGCGAGGCGGTGCATCTCACCTTGATGAGCGCCGGCGAGGGCCTCGTCGGCCTCACCGCCCGCGAGGCCGAGCCGCTCGTCCTGTCGGACGCGCAGTCGCATCCGTCCTTCTCCTACCGGCCCGAGACCGGCGAGGAGATCTACCGCTCCTGGCTCGGCGTGCCGATCCTGCGCGGCGGCGCGGTGATGGGCGTGCTCGTCATCCAGAACCGCGCCACCCGTCACTATACCGAGGAGGAGGTCGAGACCCTCCAGACCACCGCCATGATCATGGCGGAGATGATCGCGGCCGGCGGGCTGAAGTCGCTGGCGCCGCCCGGCTCGTCGATCGGCCTCGACCGGCCGATCCACGGCATCGGCGTCACGCTCGCCGACGGCGTCGGTCTCGGCCATGCCGTGCTGCACGAGCCGCGCATCGCGATCACCAACCTGATCGCCGAGAACCCGGCCGGCGAGGTCAAGCGGCTGGAGGCCGCGATCGCCGAGATGCGCGCCGCGATCGACGAACTGCTCGAGCGCGGCGACGTCTCCCACACCGGCGAGCATCGCGACGTGCTCGAGACCTTCCGCATGTTCGCCCATGACCAGGGCTGGCTCAGGCGCATGCGCGACGTGGTGATGACCGGCCTGACGGCCGAGGCCGCCGTCGAGCGCGTGCAATCCGACACCCGCGCCAAGATGCTGCGCCAGACCGATCCCTATCTGCGCGAGCGCCTGCACGATCTCGACGACCTCGCCAACCGGCTGCTGCGCACGCTGATGGGTAAGGGCAACGGCGTCGCCCGCGAGAAGATGCCCGAGAACGCGATCCTGATCGCGCGTTCGATGGGCCCCGCCGCGCTGCTCGACTATGACCGCGCCCATCTGCGCGGCCTCGTGCTGGAGGAGGGCGGGCCGACCAGCCACATCGCGATCGTCGCGCGTGCGCTCGGCATCCCGGCCGTCGGCGAGATCGTCAACGCCACCGCGCTGATCCAGGCCGGCGACGCCGTCATCGTCGACGGCCAGGCCGGCGAGGTCCAGATCCGGCCGCAGCCCGACGTCGAGAACGCCTACAAGGACAAGGCCCGCCTGCGCGCCCGCAAGCAGGAGCAGTATCGCAAGCTGAAGGCGCTGCCCGCCGTCACCAGGGACGGTGTCGAGATCGCGCTGCAGATCAATGCCGGCCTCCTGATCGACATGCCGAACCTCGAGATGACGGCCGCCTCGGGCATCGGCCTGTTCCGTACCGAGCTGCAGTTCATGGTCGCCCAGCACATGCCGACCACGAGCGAGCAGCAGCAGCTCTATTCCGCCGTGCTGGACGCGGCCCAGGGCCGGCCCGTGACCTTCCGCACGCTCGACATCGGCGGCGACAAGGTGCTGCCCTATATGGAGCGGGTTGAGGAGGAGAACCCGGCGCTCGGCTGGCGCGCGATCCGGATCGGGCTCGACAAGCCGCGCCTGCTGCGCGGCCAGCTCAGGGCGATGCTGCGTGCGGGCGCCGGCCGCGACCTCAAGATCATGCTGCCGATGATCGCGATGGTCGACGAGTTCCGCCGCGCCCGCACCATCCTGAAGCGCGAGCAGGCGATGCTCGCCAAGCAGGGTGTCGCCGAACCGGCGAGCCTGCAGCTCGGCGTCATGGTCGAGGTGCCCTCGCTCCTGTTCGAACTCGACGAGATCGCCCGCGAGGCTGCCTTCCTCTCGATCGGCACCAACGATTTGATGCAGTTCCTGTTCGCCGCCGATCGCGAGAACAAGCGCGTCGCCGACCGGTTCGACCCGCTCGCGGTCGGCGCTCTGCGGGCGCTGCGCAGCATCACGAAAGCGGCTGGCGAGGCCGGCACGCCGGTCACCGTCTGCGGCGAGATGGGCGGCAGGCCGCTGGAGGCGATGGCGCTGATCGGCCTCGGCTACCGCGCCTTCTCGATGACGGCCGCCTCGCTCGGCCCCGTCAAGGCGATGCTGCGCGCGCTCGATGTCGGCAAGCTGACGGAGCGCCTGGACTGGCTTCTGGCCGAGTCCGACGGGGCGGCGAGCCTGCGCCCGCCGCTCGCCGCGCTCGCCGCCGAATTCAAGGTTCCGGTCTAGCGACACGCCCTGCCGCGTCCACCGTCCGACCCTCCGTTTCCGAGCCGCCCATGTCCGTTCAGCTTCCCCAGGATCGTCTCGATGCCATCGTGGCGCGCCACGCCGCCGCGACCGCCGAGATCAACAGCGCCGCCGAGGCCGCGCGCACGGTCGAGCTCGCCAAGGAACTGTCGGAGCTCGATCCGGTCGTCGCCGCCATCGCGGCCTGGCGCCGCTCGGGTGAGACGCTCGCCGAAGCCGAGGCGCTGATCGCAGACCCGGCGACCGACCCCGAGTTCCGCGACCTCGCCTATGAGGAGCGCGACGCCGCCCGCGCCGAGATCGAGACGCGCTCGCGCGAGATCCTGATCGCGCTCCTGCCGAAGGACGCCGCCGACGAGCGCGGCGTCATCCTCGAGATCCGTGCCGGCACCGGCGGCGACGAGGCCTCGCTCTTCGCCGGCGACCTGCTGCGGATGTACCAGCGCCATGCCGCGGCCAAGGGCTGGAGCGTCGACATCCTCTCGGAGAGCGAGGGCACGTTCGGCGGCTACAAGGAGGTCATCGCCGAGATCGCCGGCAAGGGTGTCTATGCAAGACTCAAATTCGAATCCGGCGTCCACCGCGTCCAGCGCGTGCCCGACACCGAGACCAGCGGGCGCATCCACACCTCGGCCGCCACCGTCGCGATGCTGCCTCTCGCCGGTGAGGTCGACGTCACGCTGAACGAGGCCGATATCCGCATCGACACGATGCGCGCCGGCGGCGCCGGCGGCCAGCACGTCAACAAGACCGAATCGGCGGTGCGCCTGACCCATCTGCCGACCGGCATCGCCGTCGTGGTGCAGGACGAGCGCTCGCAGCACAAGAACAAGGCGCGCGCCTACGAGCTGCTGCGGGCGCGGCTCTACGACATGGAACGGATCAAGCTCGACACCGAGCGCGCCGCCGACCGGCGCTCGCAGGTCGGCTCGGGCGACCGCTCCGAGCGCATCAGAACCTATAACTTCCCGCAGGGACGCGTCACCGATCATCGCGTCAACCTGACGCTCTACAAGCTCGACGAGATGATGCAGGGACTGGTGCTCGACGAGTTCATCGATGCGCTGACGGCCGAGCGCCAGGCCGGCCTGCTCGCCGCCCAGTCGGTCGGGTGACTGCCATGAAACCCGCGCCTGTCTCGGGCGTTACGCTCCCAACGATATCCTCGACGGGAGGCGAGAATGACCAGGACGATTATGGCCGTGGCGGCAGCGGCGCTGATGACGTTGACGCTCGGCGGCCAGGCGCAAACGCAGGAGCGGGCGCTGCGTCGGATCACGGCGGGGCCGTCGGCCCCGCTCGGCAAGTCGATGACGCAGGCGCAGGCCCGCAGGCTCTGCCAGATGGAGATGCGCGGCACGCGCGAAAGCCGCTCGGCGATCCGCCAGAAGATGGCGATCTGCATGCGCAAGCGGATGGAAGGCATCTGAAGCCGGCGGCCGGACGACAGGCCGTCGCGCCGCGCCGGATACTGGTAGATGCGCGCCGCGCGCTTGCCGCCCGCTTTCAGGAAGGCGGCATCGAGACCGCGGCGCTCGACGCACGCATTCTCGTCGAGGCGGCGACGGGCGACCAGCGGGCGGTCGACCCATTCAGCGAGCTGGACGCCGCCACCGAAACGCGGCTCTACGGCTTCGTTGCGCGCAGGCTGGCTGGGGAGCCGGTCTGGCGCATCCTCGGCGAGCGCGAGTTCTGGGGGCTGCCGTTCAGGCTGTCGCCGGCGACGCTTGAGCCGCGCCCCGACAGCGAGACCATCGTCGAGGCTGCCTTGGCGGCGCTCGGCTCGCGGCGTGACGACGATCTCGCGATCCTCGATCTCGGCACCGGCACGGGGTGCCTGCTGATCGCCATCGCCAGCGAATGCCGGCAGGCTTCCGGGCAAGGGATCGACATCGCAGCCGAGGCGGTCGCGACGGCTGAAGCGAACGCCGCCCTCAACGGCGTCGCCGATCGCGTCGCTTTCAGGCAGGGCGACTGGCTTGGCGGCATCACCGGGCGTTTCGACCTCATCGTCTCGAATCCTCCCTATATCGCGGCGGGTGACATCGCCGGGCTCGACCGCGGCGTCAGGGAGCACGATCCGCTCCGTGCGCTCGACGGCGGTATCGACGGGCTCGACGCCTATCGCGTTCTGGCCCGCGACCTCGGTGCCGTGCTGCGTCCCGGCGGGCTCGTCGTGCTCGAGATCGGTGCCGGGCAGGAGGCCGAGGTGGTGGCGCTGATGACGGCGTCGGGTCTCGCGCATCGCGCAACGCGCCGCGATCTCGGCGGACATGCGCGGGCCCTGACCTTCGCAAAAACATGATGCGCACAGATTTTGCTGCGAATCCGCTTGGAGACTCGGGCAAAAGCCGTTATGGAACGTGCGAGCCGAAGCTGATGACGTCAGTGTCGAGCCTTGGATGGCCCTTGGTGGCAAGGCCCCGCTCCGGACAAATCCGAAGATCGACTGAAGACGACGGCACAGATTGAACCTCCGGGGGCGCAGGGGCGCCATTCGGCTCACGGGGCGGAGAGGCCCCCTGGATAATGGACGCGTGAAGGCCAGGACCGGCGCATCGCCTTTTCAGGTCGACTCAATCCGGTGCGGCGCCGCAACCCGCCGCGCACCGGAACGCGCATGACGATGTGGTTGCCCAAAGCGAACAGAGCGCGAGACACACGCGAATGAGACCAGGTCAGAACCGGCGTATGCGCGGCCGTAACAACAACAATAACAACAATAACAACGGTAACCGAAAGGCGCCGAACCCGCTGCAGCGGAGCTACGAATCCAACGGGCCCGACGTGAAGGTCCGCGGTACTGCCCAGCATGTCGCCGAGAAATACTTGCAGCTGGCGCGCGACGCCCAGTCTTCGGGTGATCCGGTCGCGGCGGAAAACTATTTCCAGCACGCCGAGCACTATTATCGCATTCTGCTCGCGGCGCAGGAGCAGATGTCGCAGCAGTTCGGCCACAGCTTCCCGCCCAATCGCGGCTTCGTCGACGACGAGGATGGCGACGAGGATGGCGACGACGACCAGCAGGCTCCGTTCCAGCCCGGCACGCCGCAGCCCGAGATGCGAGCCAACGGCAATGGCGGCTATGCCGGCAACGGCGCTCCGCGCCAGGACGGCGAAGGCGAAGGCCAGCACAACGGCAACGGCCAGCGCTTCGACCGTCAGCCGCGCCAGAACAACGACCGGAATTTCCAGGAGCGGAACTTCCAGGATCGCAACGGCCAGAACCGGAACTTCCAGGATCGCAACAACGGCGACAGGAACAACGGCGACCGCAACAACAACGGCAACCGGCGTTTCGACCGCGACGATCGCGGCGGCGAGCCGCGCCGCTTCGATCGCGACGGCGCCAGCGGCCAGGGATCGGGCGGCCAGGGCGGCTACCAGCCGCGTCCCGATGCGCCGCGCTCCGACATTCCGGTCGAGCAGCCCGACATCCACGCTGTTCCGCAGCCGGCAAACGAGCGCCGCTTCGAGCGTGGCGACCAGCCCGAACGCGGCCCGCGTCCGGAGCGTCGTCCCCGGCGCGAGCGCGTCGAGGAGGTCGAGCCCAATGCCGACGTCGCCGGCGCGCTGCCGTCCTTCCTGACCAATCCGGTGCGTGTGCCGGTCACCGTCGCGGAGCCCGAGCCGGCTTCGGTCGCGACCGACGACGGCGCCGAGCCGGCGACCGGCGATGCCGCCGTCAAGCGGCCCCGTCGCCGCCGCTCGCCGCGCGAGGTCATGGATGCGCTCGGTTCCGAGACCGACAACGTCACGGAGTGAGCCGGCGCTTGCGAGCGTGACGTCGAAAAGGGGCCGCGAGGCCCCTTTTCCGTTTCAGGCGATGCCCAGCGCGGCCGGCGCCGGCGCCTGATGCACGGCGAGATGCTCGCCTTCCGCGATCGAGCCGCCGGCGACGATCTCGCAATAGATGCCGCAATCGACATGGCCGTAATGGCTCATCAGCGCCTTCGGCACCTGCAGGTCGCGTATGCCGGTCTGCGGATCGACATTGGTGGCGGCGCAGCGCTCGATCCGCTTGGTGACCTTGAGCCGCAGGCTGGACGGGCCTTCGATCTCGCGGCCGACGAGGTCGAACTCCGCCCAGGGCGCGATTCCCTCGACCATGATGTTGCCGCGGAAGCGTAGCGGATCGACCGGAGCGCCGATCCGGCTTTCGAGATCGGCGACGCTGGCGAGGTTGATGATCGACACGAAGCCCGAGCGCGAATCGGTGAAGCGATAGCTGTCGGGTGCCGCGAGCCAGCGCGGCTTGCCGCGCAGTTCGTCCGGCATGAAACCTTCGAAGAAGGCCGAGACGAGGCCGCGCCCCTCCGCCGTGGCGACGTTGGCCCGCAGCACCTCGGCCCCGCCATGGTCGATGACGAAGTCGCCGCTCGCGTCGTCGTAGCGGGTCGCGAGCCGCGCCAGCGCCTCGTTCCGCATCAGCATCAGATAGACGATCTTCGGCTTGTGCTCGGGCGTGGCGGGATCGAAGCCCGAGGGGCCGTTTTCGACCGCGAACAGCCTGTCGCCGGGGAAATAGCGCTGCGCCTCGAGCGCGGCCTGGGTCAATCGCTCGGGCGAGAGTCCCTTGACCGGATAGCGGTAGAGCGAGGCGATGCGCATGGCGAGGATGTCTCCGTTGGAGCGCTTCTAAAGCATCGGGCGCATCCGCTTCGATCAAATCCTTGCATCGGATCGATCAGCGCTTCTGCACCCTGACCTTGATCGCGTCCTCTTCCGCCTCGGCAATCTCGGCAACCGAGCGCTGGCAGCCCCAGCCGGCGAGCACGGCGTCGGTTTCGTCCACCACGAAGAAGCGCGCCGCCTCGCGCTCGTAGCCGTCTTCGAGCAGATGATCGTAATCGGTGTGGACGTGGCGGACATGGCTGCCGAGCGCGAGCCAGAGCGCGGTCGCCGGCGGCAGATCCTTCATGTGCCGCCGCTCTGCCAGCGCCAGCACGGCCTCGGCATCCGACAGCGGGATGCCGGGCACTAGGGCCCGCAGCGCCTTGCGGATCGATTGCTGTCGCTTGGTTCCGGCCATCGCGTATTGGTCAGGCCGAAATCCGTTGCCGTCAATCGCTCGCCACCCCTTCCGTTGCGCGGAAGCCACACCTATCTCTCGTCCTGAAGGGCGGCCCATCTGGGAGCCCTATCCTGATGAAAGGCAGCCGGACAGCGTCGCCACGGGGCGCGGCCGGCGGGCGGAGTGGCAAGATGAACATCGAGAAATACACCGACAGGGCGAAGGGCTTCCTGCAGGCGGCGCAGACGATTGCACTTCGAGAGGGCCACCAGCAGTTCACGCCGGAGCATCTGCTCAAGGCGCTGCTCGACGACAATGAAGGCATGGCGGCGGGCCTGATTTCGCGCGCCGGCGGCGATGCGAAGCTCGCCTTGCAGCTGACCGATACCGCGCTGGCGAAGCTGCCCAAGGTGTCGGGTGGCGGCGCGTCCGGCCCGCATCTGACGCCGGCACTGGCCCGCATCTTCGACACCGCCGAGAAGGCTGCCGAGAAGGCCGGCGATTCCTTCGTTACGGTCGAGCGGCTGTTGCTTGCGCTGGCGATCGAGAAGGAGACCGAGGCCGGCAAGGTGCTCAGCCGTGCCGGCGTCAACCCGCAGGGGCTCAACGCCGCGATCGAGGCGATCCGCAAGGGCCGCACCGCCGATTCCGCTTCGGCCGAGCAGGCCTATGACGCGCTGAAGAAATACGCCCGCGACCTCACCGCTGCGGCTCGCGAGGGCAAGCTCGACCCGGTCATCGGCCGCGACGAGGAGATTCGCCGGACCATCCAGGTGCTGTCGCGCCGGACCAAGAACAATCCCGTCCTGATCGGCGAGCCCGGCGTCGGCAAGACCGCGATCGCCGAGGGTCTGGCGCTGCGCATCGTCAATGGCGACGTGCCCGAGAGCCTGAAGGACAAGGAGCTGCTGGCGCTCGACATGGGCTCGCTGATCGCGGGCGCGAAATATCGCGGCGAGTTCGAGGAGCGGCTGAAATCCGTGCTGAACGAGGTGTCCGCGGCCGAGGGCGGCGTCATCCTGTTCATCGACGAGATGCACACGCTGGTCGGCGCCGGCAAGACCGACGGCGCGATGGATGCCTCGAACCTGCTCAAGCCCGCACTCGCCCGCGGCGATCTGCACTGCGTCGGCGCGACCACGCTCGACGAGTACCGCAAATATGTCGAGAAGGACGCGGCGCTCGCCCGGCGCTTCCAGCCCGTCTTCGTCGCCGAGCCGAGCGTCGAGGACACGGTCTCGATCCTGCGCGGGCTGAAGGAGAAATACGAACAGCATCACCGCGTCCGCATCACCGATTCGGCGCTGGTCTCGGCCGCGACCCTGTCGAACCGCTACATCACCGACCGCTTCCTACCCGACAAGGCGATCGATCTCGTCGACGAGGCGAGCGCTCGCCTGCGCATGCAGGTCGATTCCAAGCCCGAGGAGCTCGATTCGATCGACCGCGAGATCGTGCGCCTGCGCATCGAGCAGGAGGCCTTGAAGAAGGAGACCGACAAGGGCTCGCAGGAGCGGCTGAAGCGGCTCGAAGCCGAGCTCGCCGATCTCGAGACCCGCTCGGACACCATCACGGCGAAGTGGAAGGCCGAGAAGGACAAGCTCGGCGCCGCGGCCGAGATCAAGACGAAGCTCGAGGCCGCCCGCAACGAGCTCGCCCAGGCGCAGCGCAAGGGCGAGTATCAGCGCGCCGGCGAGTTGGCTTACGGCGAGATTCCCGGTCTGGAGAAGCGCCTCGCCGAGATCGAGGCGATCGGCGACACCTCCGGCATGGTCGAGGAGGCGGTGACGCCGGACCATGTCGCGCAGGTCGTCAGCCGCTGGACCGGCGTTCCGGTCGACCGCATGCTGCAGGGCGAGAAGGACAAGCTGCTGAAGATGGAGCAGGCGCTGTCCGCCCGCGTCGTCGGCCAGACCGAGGCGGTCGAAGCAGTCTCGACGGCCGTCCGCCGCGCGCGTGCCGGCCTGCAGGATCCGAACCGGCCGATCGGCTCGTTTATGTTCCTGGGCCCCACCGGCGTCGGCAAGACCGAGCTGACCAAGGCGCTGGCCTCGTTCCTGTTCGACGACGACACCGCGATGGTGCGCCTCGACATGTCCGAATACATGGAGAAGCACTCGGTCGCCCGGCTGATCGGCGCGCCTCCCGGCTATGTCGGCTACGAGGAGGGCGGGGCGCTGACCGAGGCCGTACGGCGCCGGCCCTATCAGGTCGTGCTCTTCGACGAGGTCGAGAAGGCGCACCCGGACGTCTTCAACGTCCTGCTGCAGGTGCTCGACGACGGGCGCCTGACCGACGGCCAGGGCCGCACGGTCGATTTCCGCAACGTGCTGATCATCATGACGTCGAATCTCGGCTCGGACTATCTGGTGAACCAGCCCGAAGGCCAGGACACCGACGAGGTCCGCGACGAGGTGATGGGCGTGGTTCGCCACGCCTTCAGGCCGGAGTTCCTCAACCGGATCGACGACATCATCCTGTTCCACCGCCTGCGCCGGCAGGACATGGGCGCGATCGTCGACATCCAGATGACGCGTCTCGCCAGGCTGCTGGCCGATCGCAAGATCACGCTGGAGTTGTCAGTCGATGCCCGCGAATGGCTCGCCGACAAGGGCTACGACCCGGCCTATGGCGCGCGGCCGCTGAAGCGCGCGATCCAGAAATCGGTGCAGGACCCGCTCGCCGAGTTGATCCTGGCCGGCAGGATCGCCGATGGCGAGACCGTGCCGGTGACCGTCGGCCCGGCGAGCCTGATGCTGGGCGACATCGCGGCGGTGAAGGAGAAGCGCCCGGCGGGCGTGGCACTGAATTGACGCAAATCAACGTCCCCGGGGCGGCGCGCAGCGACGACCCGGTGATGACTGGCGCAATGGCGGTCTACCAGTGCCCTTTACGCCGGTTCCAAGCGTAGAGCAGATCGGCGAAGCGATCATAAGCGAAACGCGTCAGCGGCAGCATCAGCCGGTTGCCGAACAGTGTGGCGAGCCAGCCTTCGCCCGGCGTGCGTCGCCAGACCTCGATCGCGACGTCGGCACCGACGACGAGTTGCCCCGCCTCATCTGTTGCATGCAGGCGCCGCCTGATGTCATCGAGCGTGGCACCGTGCTGTGACAGCGCCTCAGGCTCCAGATTGATGTCGTGGAAGGCGATCGTTCCGGCCTTCACGGCGTCGATCAGCCGGCGCCTCTGGCGGCTTATCCCGGCATCGCAGACCGGACAACGCGTATTGTACCAGACGACGAAGCTCACGCATTATCTCCAACTGGCCGGTCAGCGGGGCCGTCACCCCCGTTTCAGCAAGAACACCGCCTGTGCGCCAAAGAGGTTCCAGAACCACCAGGGCGCGTTGACGCCGACCTTGCCGCCGGCGGCGTCGAGAGCCACCGCGCGCTCCTTCTCGGCCCCCACCGCGTCGCAGAGCGTGACGAAGTCGCGGATCGTGCAGAAATGGATATTCGGCGTGTCCCACCAGGCATAGGGCAGGGCGTCGGTCACCGGCATGCGGCCCTTGAAGAAGACCTGTGAGCGCATGCGCCAATGCCCGAAATTCGGGAAGGAGACGATGGCGCGTCGGCCGATCCGCAGCATCTGCTCGATGACGAGGCGCGGATTGCGTGTCGCCTGGATGGTTTGCGACAGGATGACGTAGTCGAACGAATCGTCCGGATAGTCGATGAGGTCGGTGTCGGCGTCGCCCTGAATCACCGAGAGGCCGCGCGCGACGCAACCGGCGACGCCCTCGCGTGACAACTCGATGCCGCGCGCGTCGACATTTCGCGCTTCGGCCAGCAGCGCCAGGAGCTCGCCGTCGCCGCAGCCGACATCGAGCACGCGCGAGCCCGGCGTCACCATCTCGGCGACAAGGCGCAGGTCGATGCGGTTGGTGTGCTGCTCGATCAACGCCATGCAGCGCATCCCTTGTCATTCCGGGGCTTTGCGAAGCAAAGAACCCGGAACCCACGACCGGGCGAGCCCTTCCCGTCATTGCGAGCGTAGCGAAGCAACCCAGGGATACGCAGAGCGCGGCCGCCCGCGGATCGTGTCGTCACCGACGCTCCGCGCAATGACGGGAGTACACCGCTCACCCGGTCGTGGGTTCCGGGTTCGACCCTGCGGGCCGCCCCGGAATGACAGGAGTGGTGGACACTCATCAAATCCCCCGCGCCCGCGCCGCCGCGCCCAGGAACCCCCGCGTGGTCGCGAACAGGTTGGGCTCCTCCAGCAGGAAGGCGTCGTGACCCTTGTCGCTTTCGAGCTCGACGAAAGAGACAGAGGCGCCGGCCGCATTCAGCGCATGCACGATCGCGCGCGAATCCGCCGTCGGGAACAGCCAATCGGAGGTGAAGGACGCCACGCAGAAGCGCGTCTTCGTGCCCGCGAACGCTTTCGCCAGCACGCCGCCATGGTCGGCGGCGAGGTCGAAATAATCCATCGCCCGGGTGACGTAGAGATAGGAATTGGCGTCGAAGCGTTCGACGAAACTCACGCCCTGGTAGCGCAGATAGCTCTCGACCTGGAAATCGGCGTCGAAGGAGAAGGTCGGCGCCTCGCGGTCCTGCAGCTTGCGGCCGAATTTCCGGTGCAGCGCCGGCTCCGAGAGATAGGTGATATGCGCGCCCATCCGCGCGACCGACAGGCCCTTGGAGGGACGCGTGCCTTCTTCGAGATAGCGTCCGCCGCGCCAGTCTGGATCGGCCATCACCGCCTGACGGCCGACCTCGTGGAAGGCGATGTTCTGCGCCGAATGTTTCGCCCCGGTCGCCAGCGGCAGGGCCGAGAAGACGCGCTCGGGGTAGCTCGCCGCCCATTGTAGCACCTGCATGCCGCCCATCGAGCCGCCGGCGGCGCAGAACAGGCTCTCGATGCCGAGGGCGTCGATGAGGTGCGCCTGCGCCCGGACCATGTCGCGGATCGTCACCATCGGGAAGGCGAGGCCCCAGGGCCGGCCCGTCTCCGGATTGGTCGAGGCGGGGCCGGTCGTGCCGGTGCAGCCGCCGATGACGTTGGCGCAGATCACGAAGAAGCGCTCGGTGTCGATCGGCTTGCCCGGCCCGATCATCGCCGTCCACCAGCCGCCCTTGCCGGTGATCGGATTGCGGCTGGCGACATGCTGGTCGCCGGTCAGGGCATGGCAGACCAGCACGGCGTTCGATTTCGCGGCGTTCAGCGTCCCGTATGTCTGATAAGCGACCTGCCAGTGCTCCAGCACGACGCCGCAATCCATCACCAGCGGCCGCTCCGGGCCGAAGCGCGCGACCTCGCTGGAGGGCTCGTTGGCCTCTTTCAGCGGATCGGCGAGAGGAAGAGACAGATCGCTCATCAACATCCGTTTTGGCGGCAATGATTTGTCTTGCCGGTCCAGTCGTTCGGAAGATCGAACTCTAGCGATGCCGCGTGCCGGCGCGCCTGTCAACGTCGGCTCGAACTCCCCTACTGTGACCGACTTGTTCCCAAATGGGAACTGAACTAGTCTTGTGTCATGCGTTTGATCGCGCGCTCTACGCTGCTTGCTTTCGAGCGGCGGTATCCGGACGCCGGCCCGGCTCTTCGGCGTTGGGAACTGCTGATCCGGGCGGCGAGGTGGCAGAGCCTGGGCGATGCGGCGCTGAGCTTTTCGGGCTGCAAGGTCTTGAATGGCGAGCGCATCCGTTTCGAAATCGGTGGCGGCAAATATCGGTTGATCGCGGCTTTCGACCTCGATCACGGCATCGCCTTCGTCAAATTCATTGGAACGCATGCCGAGTATGACCGAGTCGATGCGTTGACCGTGAGCCAGTTCTAGGAGACCACGATGGAGATCAGGCCGATCCGAAGCGAAAGCGATCGTCGCGCCGCGCTCGCGGAAATCGAGCGGCTATGGGGCGCAACGCCCGGTACTCCCGATGGCGACAAGCTCGACGTGCTCGCGACGCTGGTCGATGCCTTTGAGCGCGAGCAACCAGGTCTGCCCGATCTCGACCCCGTCGAACTCATAGAGGCGACGATGGCGGAGGAGCGCTTGAGCCAGATCGATTTCGCTGCGGTGCTGGGATCGCGTTCGCGAGCGTCGGAGATACTGGCGCGGCGTCGCGCTTTGACTCTGCCGATGGTCCATCGGATCGCGACCGCCTGGCGCCTTCCGGCCGAGCAGCTGATGCGACCTTACCGGCTCGAACCGGCTCCTTCGCAACGGCAACGCATGACTGCAGAACGCTGATGCGAAAAGCCGGCGCGAAACCCGTTTCCCCATCCTGTCGATTGCTTTAGGACAGCGCGACCTCGCAAGGCCGCCCATGACCGAAGCCGCTCCCACGACCCTCGCCGACCTGCGCGCCGAGATCGATCGCATCGACTCGGAGATGCATGCCCTGCTGATGGAGCGTTCCTCGATCATCGAGACGCTGATTGCGGTCAAGAAGACGCAAGTGTCGGGCTCCGCCTTCCGCCCCGGTCGCGAGGCCGACATGATGAAGCGCCTCGCGCTGCGCCATAAGGGCCTGCTGCCGCTCGACACGATCGAGGGCATCTGGCGCATCATCATCGCGACCTTCACCTATGTGCAGGCGAACTACGCCGTCCATGCCGACGTGTCGGGCGGCGACGCGGCGATGCGCGATTCCGCCCGCTTCCATTTCGGCTTCACCGTGCCGTTCCTCGCCCATGAGGATGCCCGCGCCGTGATCCGCGTGGTGGCGGAGTCCGCCGGCGATCTCGGAATCTTCCGGATGGACCAGGGCGCCAGCGCCGGCATCTGGTGGCGCGACTTGATCGGGAAGGACGCGCCCAAGATCATCGCGCGCCTGCCCTTCATCGAGCGCCCTGACCATCCCGCCGGCACGCCGGTCTACTGCATCGCCAAGCCGCTGGCCGACGCCGCCGTGCGCGAGATCGTGCTCTATGCCGCGCGCGTCGAGCGCTGGTCGGAAGCCCTGCGCGCCGGCCTCGCCCAGCATCTGGCGGAGGTCTCGGCCTCGGCCGCCGACGGCTCGCATCTCTCGCTCCTGGTCGCGGCCTCGGGCGAGGTCGACCAGAGCGCGATCCGCCAGGCGCTGCAGCCGGCGGGCCTCAGCGATTTTTCCGAGATCGGCAGCCACGCCGCCCGCTTTTCCGTCAAATCCGCCCGCTGAACACGCCCCCACTCAAGGTCCGACCGCCATGACCGCCTCGCGCCCCGTTCCCCGTCCCGGCGTCCTCGACATCGAGGCCTATGTTCCCGGCAAATCGGCTGCGCCCGCCGGCGTCAAGCTGCACAAGCTCTCCTCCAACGAGACCCCGCTCGGCCCGAGCCCCAAGGCGGTGGCGGCCTTTGGCGGCCTCGCCGACAAGCTCGAGCTCTATCCCGACGGCTCCTCGGCCAAGCTGCGCGAGGCGATCGCCGCGCGCTACGGCCTCGATGCCGGCCGCATCCTCTGCGGCACCGGCTCCGACGAATTGCTGCAGCTCATCGCCAAGGGCTATCTCAGCGACGGCGACGAGGGCGTCTTCACGCAGCACGGCTTCCTGGTCTACCGCATCGCGATCCTCGCCGCAGGCGCCAAGCCCGTCGTCGTGCCGGAAAAGGATTTCACCGCCGATATCGACGCGATCCTCGCCGCGGTGACGCCGAAGACGAAAATCGTCTTCCTGGCCAACCCGAACAACCCGACCGGCACCTATATCCCCTTCGACGAGGTCAAGCGCCTGCAGGCCGGCTTGCCGCCGCATGTCCTGCTCGTGCTCGACGCGGCCTATGCCGAGTATGTCCGCCGCAACGACTATGCGTCGGGCCTCGAGCTAGTCGCGACCTGCGAGAACGTCGTGATGGCGCGGACCTTCTCGAAGATCTACGGCCTGGCAAACCTGCGCATCGGCTGGCTCTACGGTCCGGCCCATGTCGTCGACGCGCTGGAGCGTATCCGCGGCCCGTTCAACGTCAACGGCGCGGCGATCGCGGCCGGCGCGGCGGCGATCACCGACGAGGCCCATGTCGCGAGCGCGATCGAGCACAACGACAAATGGCTGGCCTGGACCACGGCCGAGCTCGAAAAGCTCGGACTGACAGTCACGCCCTCGGTCGGCAACTTCATCCTGATCCATTTCCCTCAAGTTCCCGGCAAGACCGCCAGGGAGGCCGATGCCTTCCTGACCCAGCGCGGGCTGATCCTGCGCGCCGTCGGCGCCTATGGCCTGCCGAATTCCCTGCGCATGACGATCGGCTCGGAGGAGGCGAACCGGCTCGTCGTCGCGGCGCTCAGTGAGTTCATGGCGTGAACCCGTCCGAGAGCTTCGCGCCGCGCCGCGAGGAGCCCGTCTTCGGTCGTCTCGCGATCATCGGTATCGGCCTGATCGGCTCCTCGATCGCGCATGCGGCCAGGGAACTGAACCTCGCCGGCCGGATCGTGCTGCACGATCGCGAGCCCGGCGTGCGTGCCCGTGCGCGCGAGCTCGATCTCGGCCACGAGGTCGCGGAGACCGCCTCCGAGGCCGTGCGCGACGCGGACCATATCATCCTCTGCGTGCCGGTCGGCGCCTGCGGCACGGTCGCGGCCGAGATCGCGGGGGCACTGAAGCCCGGCGCGATCCTGTCCGACGTCGGCTCGGTCAAGGGCTCGGTGGTCGAGGCGGTGCGCCCGCATCTGCCCGAGGGCGTGCATTTCGTGCCCGCCCATCCCGTCGCCGGTACCGAGAATTCCGGGCCCGAGGCCGGCTTCCCGAGCCTCTTCCTCAATCGCTGGTGCATCCTGACCCCGCCCGAGGACGCCGACGAGGCCGCCGTCACCCGCACGCGCCAGTTCTGGGAGGCGATGGGCGCGATCGTCGAGATCATGACGGCGCCACATCACGACCTCGTCCTCGGCATCACCAGCCATCTGCCGCATCTGATCGCCTACACCATCGTCGGCACCGCCGAGGATCTGGCGCAGGTGACGCAGTCGGAGGTCATCAAATTCTCCGCCGGCGGCTTTCGCGATTTCACCCGCATCGCCGCGAGCGATCCGACGATGTGGCGCGACGTCTTCCTGCACAACAAGGATGCGGTGCTGGAGATGCTCGGCCGCTTCAGCGAGGATCTTTCGCTGCTCACCCGTGCCATCCGCTATGGCGACGGCGAGACGCTGCACAAGCACTTCACCCGCACCCGCGCCATCCGCCGCGGCATCATCGCGCTCGGCCAGGAAAAGCCCGAGACGGAGAAGCTCAGGAAATCGTAACGGCCGCGCTGCAAAGTGCACTTCACCTTGCCAAGAATCGGGCAGGCTGGTAGAGGCTCGGCGCGTCGCCGCAATAGCTCAGCTGGTAGAGCACCTCATTCGTAATGAGGGGGTCGGGGGTTCGAATCCCTCTTGCGGCACCACAAGATCCCGACAAGTATTTGACGATAAATCTGTTTTCGAGCGGGATCGGGCAGTTTCCGGGTTGGGTCCCGCGCCGCACGCCTTGTCGCGAGAAAATGTGGCTGTCGGTGAGATCGGCCGACCTGCGCCGGCCGTCGCAGCGCCTTCGCTCGGCCGATAGTCCAATCGTTCGTCTCCGGCAGCGCCTTCAGCGCGAACTCGACTTGAAAACGCCACCGCACTAATCTGCGGCGACACCCTCCACGAGTGACGAATGACCGATTTGAGCAAGCCCGCTGCCGTCCTGTCCAAGCTAGCACGGCAGCCGCCATTCGAAGGTTGGACAAGCGCCGAAGATCGGATGGCCGGGCTGGACAGTCTCCGCGGCGTCGCGGTCCTGTCGATTCTGATATTTCACTATCTGACGAATACAAGTGTATTCAAGACACCGAATTTGAGCTTCCTTCAGGATTTGACCAGCCATCTTTTTTATGGCGTCGATCTTTTCTTCGTCCTTTCCGGGTTTCTGATTGGCGGATGGCTGATCGACAACAAGGGCCGCTCGGATTATTGGCCGTCATATATTCGGCGCCGCGTCAGTCGAATATTTCCACTATATTATGGCTGTTTGGCTGTATTCTATTTTCTTTCGGCGATCGGAGCCGAAAAATTCGGGGGTGCCTTCCCTTGGCTGATGACGAGCGATGTCAGCGGAGGGCCATTCTGGTCGTATCTGGTCTTCAACCAGAACCATGTCGCCGCCGCCGCCCAGGGCTGGGGTCCGGCCTTCGTGAGCGTTCTCTGGACCATAGCGATCGAAGTGCATTTCTATGCCATCGCTGCGATCCTCGTGGCGTTGCTCCCAAAGCGTTTGATGCCGGGCGCGGTGCTGTCGATCGTCTTCCTTTCCTTCGCCATGAAACAGTGGGGGGCCTATTTCGGCTACGGCGATCATTCTCAATATGTCCTGACGGTCTGTCGCCTGGACGCCCCGTTTTTCGGCATGTTCTGCGCGTGGTTGTGGCGGATCGGTCCGGTCGCGGACTGGGTTCGCGCCCATAATTCCCCGCTTCGCCTCATGACCCTGTTGTTGTTGGCCGCGAATTACTATGTCGTTACATATACGTCATTGAACTATCACATTCCGGTATTTACCATGAATGCAATCCTTTGCGGCATGGCCACTCTTGCATTTGCGGCGTCTCCTGGCGCGCGGTCCAATATTCTGGTGCGGTTTTTGCGCTGGTCCGGCATCAGATGCTTCGCGATATATGTTTTCCATATCCCGATATTGGGGGTCGTTTCTCATTTCTGGTTCAGCTGGCCACCGAATGTGTTTCCGCCCGGCGTTGGCTGGCCTCCCGTCATCATCGCGTTCCTCGCAACCTATTGTGCCGCCGCCCTGTCCTGGCTCTATTTCGAGGTGCCGATAGTTCGGTGGTCGAGCAGGATGATGCGCCAACTCCCTGCGCGCTCTTTCGCGGGGGCCTGACGCATTGCCGGGGTTGTCGATAGATTGCTCGCATGTTCCGCCGGTGCCGGCCTTGATCAACGGGTGGTGTCAAAGCGTCCGCAAGCGACAAAAGCGAATGCAGTCTTGAGGGACTGACGACTCACCTTCGGAAAGGAAATTGATGCCGGCCGCCATCTGCTGGCTCCGCGGTGTCGAGCGAAAGAGGGCCGAGTGCTGGTGCAACTAGCCCATTCGGCATCTCCCTCTTGCGGCTCCGCCCGATTGGTCTAATCGCGGCTGCTCCGATCGCGCTCGATGCCCGCCGCCATTTCGAGGCGGCCGAGCGCTGCGAGCATGTCGTCGGCCTCGCCGTCCAGACCGGCGAGGAGCTGCGCTTCGAAAGCGAGCGCGCGCGGGACGATCTCGGCATAGACCCGTCGCCCGAGCGGCGTCAGGCCGAGCATCTCCTCGCGACGGTCGTCGCGGCTCTCGCGGCGCCTGAGCCAGCGGCGCTCCTCCAGCGCCCGCACCGCCCGGCTGACCTTGGTCTTGTGCATCGCCGAATGCGCGCCGATCGCCTTCGCCGTCATCGTCTCGAACTGCCCGAGCGTCGCCAGCACGCGCCATTCCGGGACGGTGAGGTCGTGATGCCGGCCATAGACGGCGCGGAAGGCCTGCGAAACCGCCGCCGCGAGCCGGTTCAGCCGGTAGGGCAGGAAGCGTTCGAGGGCGAGCTTCGTCATCGGTCCCTGGGTAGCGGATCGATGGTGACGGACGCAACCGCACCGGGCGAACACGGCCATCCTCCCAGCGGACATCCGTTTGCTTGCGACCCCTTGCCTGCCGCGCAGGTTTCATGGAGACCGGGAGCGCCGACGATCGCAGCCGAGGGATCGCCATGCCAGTCGCGTTCGACAACAGCTATGCGCGCCTGCCCGAGCGCTTCTTCGTGCCGACGAGCCCGACGCCGGTGCCGCAGCCGCGGCTCGTCCGGCTCAATCGGGCCCTGGCCGAGGAACTCGGGCTCGACGCGTCCTGGCTCGCGAGCACCGAGGGCGTCTCCGTCCTGGCGGGCAACAGCCTCGCCGAAGGCTCGACCCCGATCGCGACCGCCTATGCCGGCCATCAGTTTGGCCAGTTCGTACCGCAGCTCGGCGACGGCCGCGCCATCCTGCTCGGCGAGGTCGTCGATCGTGCCGGCAAGCGACGCGACATCCAGCTCAAGGGCGCCGGGCGCACGCGCTTCTCGCGCGGCGGCGACGGGCGGGCCGCGCTCGGGCCGGTGATGCGCGAATATATCGTCAGCGAGGCGATGGCCGCGCTCGGCATCCCGACGACGCGCGCGCTCGCCATGGTGACGACCGGCGACGCCGTCATGCGCGAGACGCCCTTGCCCGGCGCCGTCCTGACCCGCGTCGCCGCGAGCCATATCCGCATCGGCACCTTCCAGTTCTTCGCCGCCCGGCAGGACCGGGAGGCGCTCCGGCTCTTGGCCGATCATGTCGTCGCGCGCCATCATCCGCAGGCGCTTGCCGCCGGCAATCCCTATCTCGGCCTGCTCGACGCCGTCGTCGCGGCGCAGGCCGATCTGGTGGTGCGCTGGCTGCTCGTCGGCTTCATCCACGGCGTCATGAACACTGACAACGTCTCGATCGCCGGCGAGACGATCGACTACGGCCCCTGCGCCTTCCTCGATGCCTATGATCCGCAGACGGTGCTGAGCGCGATCGATTCCCGCGGACGCTACGCCTATGGCAACCAGCCCGGCATCGCGCTCTGGAACCTGACCCGGCTCGCAGAGGCGCTGCTGCCGCTGCTGGCACCCGATGCCGACGAGGCGGTCGCCCTCGCGGAGGCCGCGCTCTCAGCCTTCGCGCCACGCTATCAGCGTGCCTATGCGGACGGCCTCGCGGCCAGGCTCGGCCTCGCCGCCGGGGACGAGGGCGATGCTGCGCTCGCGAGCGGCTTCCTGGACCTCCTCGCGAGGCATCGCGCCGATTTCACCCTGAGCTTCCGCCGTCTCGCCAGGCTCCATGCCGGGCTCTGCGAGGCCGGGCCCTTGCGTGCCGCGTTGGCGCAGGACCCAGCCTTCGATGCCTGGCTGGGGGGCTGGCGGGAGCGCGTGGCAGGCTCCGACCCCGCCGCTCTGCTCGCCGTCAATCCGGCCGTCATCCCGCGCAACCATCGCGTCGAGGCCGCGATCGAGGCGGCGCAGGAGCGTGACGATTTCGGCCCGTTCGAGACGCTTCTCGCCGCGCTGGAGCAGCCCTTCGCCGAGCGCGAGGCTTTCGCGTCCTATGAGGAGCCGCCGCAGCCGCATGAGCGCGTGCTGCAGACCTTCTGCGGCACCTGAGCAGGCTCGGCGCAGGCCCTTGTGCGGGCGAAAGCTTTCGGGGCATGGTCGAGCCCGGCCGGTTTCCCGGCAAATGATCTCCAAAGCTGTCGAGCAAAGCCGGTCGTCGCATGGTCTCTGTCGCGTTGAATTCGGTGACCAAGAGCTGGGGCGCGACGGCGGCGGTCGACCAGGTCAGCTTCACCGTCGCGGCGGGCGATCTCGTGGCGCTGCTCGGGCCTTCCGGCTGCGGCAAGTCGACGACGCTCCGGCTGATCGCCGGCCTCGAGGAGACCAGCGGCGGCACGATTTCGATCGGCGGCCGCGACGTCACCACCGCGCCGCCCTCGAAGCGCGGCATCGCCATGGTGTTCCAGAACTATGCGCTGTTCCCGCATCTCTCGGTCGCCGAGAACATCGTCTTCGGCCTGAAGGTCCGCTCGGTCTCGCGGGCCGAGCGCGACGAAAGGCTGGCGCATGCGGCCGGCATCCTCGGCCTCAAGGGTCTGCTGGAGCGCAAGCCCTCGCAGCTCTCGGGCGGCCAGCAGCAGCGCGTCGCGCTGGGGCGCGCCATCGTCGCCGAGGCGCCGGTCTGCCTGATGGACGAGCCGCTCTCCAATCTCGATGCGCAACTGCGCGTCGAGATGCGCCGCGAGATTCGTGAGCTGCAGAAGCGGCTCGGCATCACCATGGTCTACGTCACCCACGACCAGGTCGAGGCGATGACCATGGCCGACCAAGTCGTGCTGATGCGCAACGGCCGGATCGAGCAGGACGGCCCGCCCGACGAACTCTACGAGAATCCGGCGACGATCTTCGTCGCGCGCTTCGTCGGCACGCCGCCGATGAACGTCGTGCCGCTGGCCTCGGTGCTGAACCATGGCGGCGAGGCGCTCGGTCCTCCGCCGGGCCGCGATCCCGCGACGCTCGCCGTCGGCATCCGGCCGGAGATGACCGAACTGCGCGAGAGCGGCATCGCGGCCGATGTCGTCGCCGTCGAATATCTCGGCGCCGACACGCTGGTCGAGACGCGGATCGACGGCCATAATTTCATCGTCCGGCGGCCGGGCAAGGTCCGCGCCGCCGCCGGCGACAAGGTCCATATCGGGCTGTCGCGATCGGCCCTGCACTGGTTCGATCTCGCGACCGGGCAGCGTTTGAGTCTCGGCTAGCAATTCAGTGCGGGCGCAGCCGCCTGAACATGAGGGAGAGTGACGATGGACAGGCGTGAATTCATGGGTGGCGCCGCGGCGCTGGCGGGTTCGCTCGCGGCGTCCGGACAAGCGGCGGCACAAGGCACGACGGAGGTCTCGTTCTTCTATCCGGTCGCGGTCGGCGGGCCGATCACCAAGCTGATCGATGCTTTCGCCGCCGATTTCGAAAAGGAGAATCCGTCGATCAAGGTCCGGCCGATCTATGCCGGCACTTATCAGGAGACCATCGTCAAGGCGCTGACGGCACATAAGAGCGGCACGCCGCCGGTCGCCTCCGTGCTGCTCTCGACCGACATGTTCACGCTGATCGACGAGGAGGCCGTCGTTCCCTTCGACGATCACATCAAGACCGCCGAGGACAAGGCCTGGCTCGCCGGCTTCTTCCCCGGCTTCATGGCCAACAGCCAGACCGGCGGCAAGACCTGGGGCATCCCGTTCCAGCGTTCCACGGTGGTGCTCTACTGGAACAAGGAACTGTTCAAGGAGGCCGGGCTCGATCCGGAGAAGCCGCCGGCGACCTGGGCCGAGCAGGTCGAGTTCGCGCAGAAGCTGACCAAGCGCGATGCCTCGGGCAACACCACGCAATGGGGCATTCAGATCCCGTCCTCCGGCTTCCCCTACTGGCTGTTCCAGGGCCTCTCGACCCAGGCCGGCGCGATCCTCGCCAATCCGGCCGGCGACAAGACCGACTATGCCAATCCGGGCGTCGTCGAGGCGCTGCAGTACTGGATCGACCTCGCGACCAGGCACAAGGTCCATCCGCCCGGCATCGTCGAATGGGGCACGACCCCGCGCGACTTCTTCGAGCGCAAGGTCGCGATGATGTGGACCACGACCGGCAACCTGACCAATGTCCGCACCAACGCGAAGTTCCCCTTCGGCGTCGGCGTGCTGCCGGCCGGCAAGAAGCCGGGCAGCCCGACCGGCGGCGGCAATTTCTACCTCTCGAAGAAGGCGACGCCGGCTCAGCAGGAGGCGGCCTTCAAGTTCATCCGCTGGATCACCACGCCCGAGCGCGCCGCCCAGTGGAGCGCCGACACCGGCTATGTCGCGGTGACGCCGGCCGCTTACGAGACGGCGGCGATGAAGACCTATGTCGCCGGCTTCCCGCAGGCGCTGGTCGCCCGTGACCAGTTGCCGACAGCGGTGGCCGAACTCTCGACCCATGAGAACCAGCGCGTCACCAAGGCGCTGAACGACGGGCTGCAGGCGGCGCTGACCGGTACGAAGCCGGCTCAGCTGGCGATGACGGAGGCGCAGGCCGAGGCCGAGCGCATCCTGAAAGCCTATCGCTGAGCCGAACGATGACGCGCGGAACCACCGCGTCATCCTGGACAAGCGGCGAAGCCGCGTAGATCCGGGATCCATCGAAGGGCGTCCGCGCTCTATGATGGATCCCGGGACGCCCTTCGGGCGCCCAGGATGACGGCGGCGTTTCCTTCTCAAGTGATCAGGCCGATGCGAGACGAAACGACCCGATGACCAACCGCGCGACCGCGACGCTGCATGGCTGGCTGCTCCTGCTGCCGGCCATGGCCTGCCTCGCCCTGTTCACGCATTGGCCGGCGGTAGCGAGCCTGATCGACAGCTTCTACTCGACGCCGCGTGCGCGCCGGCCGGCCCGCTTCGTCGGGCTCGACAATTACGAGCAGATGCTCGCCGACCCGATCTTCTGGAAGGCCATGAGCAACAATCTCTGGTTCGCACTCGGCACGATCCCGACCTCGATCGCGCTCGCGCTGCTCATGGCGGTCTGGGTCAACGATCGCATCGCCGGGCGCACGCTGGTCCGCATGGCCTATTTCACCCCGACGATCCTGCCGATGATCGCGGTCGCCAACATCTGGCTGTTCTTCTTCACCCCGCAATACGGCCTGCTCGAACAGATCCTCGGCGTCTTCGGCGGCCGCGCCACCAACTGGCTGGGCTCCCGCGATACCGCGCTCTATGCCGTGACCATCGTCGCGATCTGGAAGGAGGCCGGCTTCTTCATGATCTTCTACCTCGCGGCCCTGCAGGCGATCTCGCCGAGCCTCGGCGAGGCGGCGGCGATCGAGGGCGCCTCGCGCTGGACCTTCTTCCGGCGCATCCAGTTCCCGCTGCTGATGCCGACGACGCTGTTCGTGCTGATCAACGCGGTGATCAACGCCTTCCGCATGATCGACCATATCTTCGTGATGACGCGCGGCGGACCCGACAACGCGACGACGCTGCTGCTGTTCTACATCTACCAGGTCGGCTTCGGCTTCTGGGACACGACCTATGCGGCGGCGCTGACCTGCGTGCTTCTGGCGTTGCTCGCGCTCGTCGCCTTCGTCCAGTACGGCTGGCTCGAACGCCGGACGCACTACCAATGAGCGGGCCCGCACAGCAGGCGCCGGCGGCCCGCACCGACGTCTATGCGCCTAAGGGCCTGGCGCTGACGCTGGAATCGGCGGGCGCCATCCTGCTCGCACTGATCTGGGTTCTGCCTTTGGCCTACGCGGTCTGGGCCGCGATCCACCCGGCCGAGTTCACCACGCGCTTCGTCCTGACCGCGCCGCTGACGCTGGAGAATTTCGAGCGCGCCTGGGCGGCGGCGCCCTTCGCACGCTACTTCCTCAACACCTTCGTGCTCGTCACGCTGATCCTGGCGTTTCAGCTCGTGCTCGGGACGCTCGCGGCCTACGCGCTGGCGCGGCAGGATTTCTGGGGCCGAGACCTCGCCTTCGCGCTGATCCTGGCCCAGCTCATGATCATGCCGGACGCGCTGATCGTCGAGAACTACCGGACGCTGGCGAAACTCAACCTGATCGACACGATTCCCGCGATCGCGCTGCCCTATATCGCCTCGGCCTTCGGCATCTTCCTGCTGCGCCAGACCTTCAAGACCGTGCCGAAGGAGCTCGACGACGCCGCCCGCGTCGAGGGCGCAAGCCCGCTCCAAGTGCTGATGAAGGTCTATGTCCCGCTCGCCCGGCCGGCCTATGTCGCCTACGGCCTGGTCTCGGTCAGCTACCACTGGAACAACTTCCTCTGGCCGCTGCTGGTGACCAATTCGGTCGAGGCCCGGCCGCTGACCGTCGGTCTCCAGATCTTCTCCTCGACCGACCAGGGCATCGACTGGGCGATCATCTGCGCGGCGACCCTGATGACCTCGGCACCGCTGCTCGTCGGCTTCCTGCTGTTCCAGCGTCAGTTCGTGCAGAGCTTCATGCGGGCAGGAATCAAGTGATCCTCTTATTGCGGCTTGGGAAGTTTGCTCGGAACCACTCCGTCATCCTGGACGAGCCGCGCAGCGGCGCAGCTCCGGGATCCATCATCGAGCATCGCCGCCGCTCTATGATGGATCCCGGGACGACCTCCGGTCGCCCAGGATGACGTCGTGGTTTTGTGCAGAATGAGTTTGGTCGAGATCGCATGAAGCTGATTACCTGGAACATCCAGTGGGCGCGCGGCACCGATGATCGCGTCGATCCCCGCCGCATCGTCGACCACGCCAGGGCGATGGCGGATTTCGACGTGCTCTGCCTGCAGGAGGTCGCCGACAATTTCACCGATCTCGACGGCAACGACGCGACGAACCAGTTCGCGCTCTTCGCCGAACTCCTGCCCGGCTTCACCGCGATCGAGGGCGTCGGCGTCGATGTCGACGACGGCAAGGGCGGCCGCAAGCGCTTCGGCAACCTGATCCTGACGCGTTATCCCGTCGCGCAGGCCCTGCGCCATCTCCTGCCCTGGGAGGCGGCCGAAACCCGCAACATGCCGCGCGTGCTGGTCGAGGCCGTCGCCATGACGCCGCTCGGCCCCGTCAGGCTGATGACGACGCATCTCGAATATTCCTCGCCGCTGCTGCGGGCGGCGCAGGTCGAAGGCATCCGCACGGCTCATCGCATGGCGACCGACCGCCATGCGACGCCGCGGGTGCCGGGGCCCCACACCTATGCGCCGACGCCGACCACCCGCTCCGCGATCCTGACCGGCGACTTCAACATGCGCCCCGACGATGCGACGCTGGCGCGGCTGACGGAGCCCTTCGAGAGCGATGTCCCGCCGCTCGTCGATCTCTGGCCGGCACTGCATGGCGAGACGCCGCATCCGCCCTCGGCCTTCATCGCCGACCAGACCTATGGCCCGCCGGGCTGCCTCGACTTCGTGCTGGCGACGCCCGATCTCGCCGAGCGCGCGACGACGATCGTCTACGACGTCGAGACGCGCGCCTCCGACCACCAGCCGATCCTCGTCGCATTCGCGGCGGACTGAGCCGGCGATGATCTTTACCCGCCGCGACCACGACCGGCTGTCCGACATCCTGCGGGAGGCTGCCCGGCGCGAGATAACGCCGCGCTTCCGTAATCTCGCGGCGAACGACATCCGCGAGAAGAAATCCGCGACCGACCTCGTCACCGAGGCCGACGAGGCGGCCGAGCGCTTCATCTGCGCCGAGCTGGCGAAGGCCTTTCCCGGCGCGGTGCTGGTTGGCGAGGAGGCCGCCACCGCCGATCCCGATCTGCTCGCGCGCCTGCCCGAGGCCGAGCTCGCTTTCGTCATCGATCCGGTGGACGGCACGCTGAACTATGCCTCTGATCTCCCGCTCTTCGCGGTGATGGCGGCGGCGATCGTCAGGGGCGAGACGGTTGCCGCCGCGATCCACGACCCCGTCCTCGACGATTGCGCCAATGCGCTGCGCGGCGAGGGTGCCTGGCTCGCCCGCGCCGACGGACGCAGCCGCGATCTCGCGGTGGCGAAATCGGTGCCGCTCGCCGCGACGACAGGCATGGCGAGCTGGCAATATTTCCTCGAGCCGGAGAAGACCGAGATTCCCGGCCGCTTCTTCCAGTTCGCCGACGTCGCCCGGCTGCGCTGCTGCGGGCAGGAATACCGGCTGGCCGCCGCCGGCCATTGCCATTTCCTGCTCTATGGCCGGCTCAACCCCTGGGACCACGCGCCGGGCTCGCTGCTCCATGCCGAGGCGGGCGGCCATGTCCGCCTGCTCTCGGGCGAGCGCTACCGCCCGGTCGCCGGCGAGACGGGACTGCTCTGCGCCCCCGACGCGGAGAGCTGGCACGCGATCCGCGCGGCGTTCTTCGGCTGAGGAGGCGGGCTCAACCCGCCTCGATCGCGATCAGCATCTCACCGGCGGCGACGGTCGCGCCGGCACGGGCCGAGACCTTCGAGACCGTGCCGGACACCGGCGCCTTCAGCTCCATGAACAGCTTCATCGATTCCAGCACCGCGACCACCTGGCCGGCGCTGACGACGTCGCCCTCAGTGATGTGAAGCGCCGCGACGGTGCCGGGCATCGTCGCGCGCACGCTGTCGCCGGCCTGCACCTGCGCTCCGCGTTCGGCTGCGGCTGCCTCCACGGCGAGCGCGATCCCGACGCGGCCCTCGAAGGCGCCATGACGCAGGAACAGGCCGGTGCCGTCGCAGATGGCCAGCGCCCGCGTCTCGCTGCCGTCGATCAGGATGCGCCAGTTCTGGTCGGTTCCGGCGATCGCCTCGACCTGATGCGTCGCTCGTTCGCCGACCACGCGCAGTCCTGCCGGCAGGCTCTCGACGGTCACGCGCCGCGCACCGGCCGGCAGCGTCACTGCGAGATGGCTCGCCGCCGGACGCCCGGCGGGTGCGAGCAGGCGAAAGCCGCCGAGCTGCTGCCAGAGCCCTGGTCCGCGCGCCGGAAGCCGGCTCGACAGCCAGATCGCCGTCGCCACGGCCGCGATCGAATCCGGATCGAAGGCAGGCGCCGGCCAGCCATCGGGCCAGGTTTCGGCGAGGAACAGGGTTGTCGCCTCGCCATCGACGAAGGCCGGCTGGCGCAGCGCCTCGACGAGGAACGGCCGGATCGTGTCGGGCCCGAGCACGCCCATCCGGTCGAGCCCGTCGGCGAGCCGGCGCCGTGCATGCTCGCGATCCGGCCCGTGCGCGATCACCTTGGCGAGCAGCGAGTCGTAGTTCGGCGAGACGACGCTGCCGGCCGCGACGCCGCTGTCGACGCGCACGCCCTCCGGCTCATGCCAGAGCACGATCGTCCCGGTGTCGGGGCGAAACCCCTCGTCGGCGCGCTCGGCCGTGAGCCGGGCCTCGATCGCATGGCCGGTGCAGGCGATATCGCCTTGACTGAGCGGCAGGGGCTCGCCCGCCGCGATCCTGATCTGCCACTCGACCAGGTCGAGCCCGGTGATCGCCTCGGTGACCGGATGCTCGACCTGCAGCCGCGTGTTCATCTCGAGGAAGAACACGGCTTGCGTTCCTGCATCGACCAGGAACTCGACGGTGCCGAGATTGTCGTAGGAAATCGCGCGCGACAGCCTCAGCGCATGCTCGTGCAGGGCGGTGCGCGTCTCCGATCTCAGATTAGGCGCCGGTACTTCCTCCAGCAGTTTCTGGTTGGCGCGCTGCACCGAGCAGTCGCGCTCGAACAGATGGACGAGGTTGCCGTGCCGGTCGCCAGCGATCTGGACCTCGACATGGCGCGGCCGCGTGACGAATTTTTCGATCAGCAGCCGGCCGTCGCCGAAGGCGGCCTCGGCCTCCCGCGCCGCCGCGACGATCGCGCCGTCGAGATCGGCTTTACTCTCGACCTTGCGGATGCCCTTGCCGCCACCGCCGGCCGAGGCCTTGACCATCACTGGCAGGCCGATCCGCAGCGCCTCGGCCCGCAGCATGGCGGGCGACTGGTCGGCGCCGTCATAGCCCGGCACGCCCGGCACACCGGCGTCGCGCGCGATCTGTTTGGAACGGATCTTGTCGCCCATCGCCTCGATCGCGGCGGCCGAGGGTCCGATGAAGACGATGCCGTTCGCCTCGCAGGCGGCGATCAGGTCGAGCCGCTCGGAGAGGAAGCCGTAGCCGGGATGGATCGCCTGAGCACCGGTCGCTAGCGCCGCCGCGATGATCCTGTCCGCGCGCAGATAGCTGTCACGGGCCGGGGCTGGGCCGATATGCACGGCGCTGTCGGCCATGCGCACATGCAGGGCGTCACGGTCGGCGTCCGAGTAGACCGCGACCGTGCGGATGCCCAGCTTGCGGCAGGTCCGGATGATACGACAGGCGATCTCGCCGCGATTGGCGATCAGGATGGTCGAGAACATCGCCATCACATCCGGTAAACCGGTCGCGGACCGGTATCGCGCGGTTCTCCCGCGGCCAGCGCCAGGCACAGGCCCAGCACGTCGCGGGTCTGGCCGGGCTCGATGATGCCGTCGTCCCAGAGCCGCGCGGTGGCGTAGTAGGGGTCGCTCTGCTCCTCGAACTGCGCCCGCGTCCTCGCATCGAGTTCGGCGATGGCCGCCTCGTCGGCCGCGCCCTTGAGCGACTGGCGGCGCAGCTCGGTCACGACATTGGCCGCGACCTCCGGGCTCATCGTCGCGATGCGGGCATTGGGCCAGGAGAACAGGAAGCGCGGTCCGAAACCGCGCCCGCACATGCCGTAATTGCCGGCGCCATAGGAGCCGCCGATCAGCACGGTGTATTTCGGCACGCGCGCATTCGAGACGGCATAGACCAGCTTGGCCGAGTGTTTGGCGATGCCGCCGCGCTCGGCCTCCGTGCCGACCATGAAGCCGGTGATGTTCTGCAGGAAGATGAGCGGGATCTGGCGCTGGTCGCAGAGCGCGATGAAATGCGCGCCCTTCACCGCGGCCTCCGAGAATAGCACGCCGTTGTTGGCGAGGATGCCGACATCATGGCCATGGATGCGGGCGAAACCGGTGACCAGCGTCGCGCCATAATCCGGTTTGAAGGCGTTGAAAGCGCTGTCGTCGACGATGCGGGCGATCACCTCTCGGACGTCGTAGGGTCGGCGCAAATCGGTCGGGACCAGATCGACCAGATCGGCCGGATCGAGCCTGGGCGGCGCCGGCGCATGCGGCGGCTCCTTGAGCAGGCCGGCCTCGCCGAGCGAGCCGACGATCTCGCGCAGCTTCGCCAGTCCCTCCGTCTCGGTCAGCACCATATGGTCGGCGACGCCCGACACCTGCGTGTGCATCTCGGCCCCGCCGAGCGTCTCGCCGTCGACGATCTCGTTGATCGCGGCCTTCACGATCGGCGGCCCGCCGAGATGGATCCGGCCAGTGCCCTTGACCATGATCGCCTCGTCGGAGAGCGCCGGGATATAGGCCCCGCCCGCCGTCGCTCCGCCGAAGACGACCGACAGCTGCGGGATGCCCGCCGCCGACATCCGGCACTGGTTGTGGAAGGCGCCCCCGAAATGGTCCCGGTCGGGAAAGACCCGGTCCTGCTCGGGCAGATAGGCGCCGCCGCAATCGACGAGATAGAGGCAGGGCAGGCGGTGTGCCCCGGCGATCTCCTGCGCCCGCAGATGCTTCCTCACCGTCTCGGCGAAGAAGGAGCCGCCCTTCACCGTGGCGTCGTTGGCGATCAGCATGCAGGCGCGGCCCCGGACGATGCCGATGCCGGTGACGATGCCGGCGCCCGGCACCTCGTTGCCATAGAGCCCCCAGGCCGCGAGCGGGGACAATTCGAGAAAGGGCGTCTGCGGATCGAGCAGGAGGTCGATGCGCTCGCGCACCATGATCTTCCCGCGCTGCTCGTGGCGTGCACGAAGCTTGTCGCCGCCGCCGGCCGCTACCAGAGCGTGGCGCTCGCGCAGGGTTTCGAGCATCGCGGCGAGCGGGGGAGGTGCTGTCGGCGCCGTCACCGTGTCGGTCATCGTCGCGCGCTCCTACCCCAGCCGTCATTGCGAGGAGGCGAAGCCGACGAAGCGACCCAGGGGGACGTAGCGCTCGACGTCCCCCTGGATTGCTTCGCTGCGCTCGCAATGACGTCTTGCGAATGCACCTACCGTCCGTTAGGTAGGCGAAACGCATCGCAGCGGTCAAGCACGGGAGGCCATCATGTCGGCAATCGAGAAGCTGGGCACCGAGGCCCCGCGCCGCTCGCCCTATTTCACCGAGGAGCACGAGGCACTGCGCGATCAGGTCCGCCGCTTCGTCGAGACCGAGATCAAGCCGCATGCGCTGGCCTGGGAGGAGCAGGGCTTCGTCCCGCGCGAGGTGCTGCGCAAGATGGGCGCGCTCGGCTTCTTCGGCATCCGCTACCCGGCCGAATATGGCGGCTCGGAGATGGACACGATGGCGACGGTGGTGCTCGCCGAGGAGCTCGGCCGCTCGACGTTTTCGGGTGTCGCGATCACGGCGCTCGTCCACACCGACATGGCCTCGGTCCACATCGCCAATGGTGGTTCGCCGGCGCAGCGCGACCGTTACATGCCTGCGATCATCGCCGGCGAAAAGATCGTCGCGGTTGCGGTCACCGAGCCCGATGCCGGCTCCGACGTGAAGGGCATCCGCACCACGGCCCGGCGCGAGGGCGATTCCTACGTGCTGAACGGGGCGAAGCTCTACATCACCAACGGCGTCCATGCCGATCTCTATTGCGTCGCCGCCAAGACCGATCTCTCGGCGAAACCCTCGCAATCGGTCTCGATCTTCCTGGTCGAGAAGGGCACGCCCGGCTTCCGCGTCGCCCGCGAGCTCGACAAGCATGGCTGGCGCTCCTCCGACACCGCCGAGCTCGTCTTCGAGGACTGCCGCATCCCGGCCGGGAACCTGCTCGGGCAGGAAGGGCGTGGCTTCTACGCGATCATGAGCAATTTCCAGAACGAGCGTGTCGTCATCGGCGCCATGGCGATGGGTGAGGCCCAGGCCGCGATCGAGCTGACGCTCGACTGGGTGCGCACGCGAAAGGCCTTCGGGGCGACGCTCTGGGACAAGCAGGTCATCCGCCAGCGCCTCGCCATGCTGGCCGGCAAGGTCGAGGCCGGGCGGCAACTGGTCTACCACGCCGCCTTCCTCGACACGCAGGGCTTCGACGCGACCCGCGAGGTCTCCATGGTCAAGGCCTATTGCGGCGACCTCGTCAACGAGGTGATGCACAGCTGCCTGCAGTTCCATGGCGGCATGGGCTTCATGCGCGAGAGCGCGATCGAGCGCATGGCGCGCGACGCCCGCGTCCAGGCCATCGGCGGCGGCGCCACCGAGGTCATGCTGGAAGAAGTGGCGAAGCGGCTGTGAGCCTCGCTTGTCATTCCGGGGCTTCGCGCCAGCGGAGAACCCGGAACCCACCACCGGGTGCGACCTCACCTTGCAGTCTCACCGCGACCAACGCTCTGCATCGCGGCTCGCCCGGTCGTGGGTTCCGGGTTCGGCCCTATGGGCCGCCCCGGAATGACAGGAGGGCGGCATGAGCGCCGTCGAGAAACAGGCCGTCGCCCCCGTCGAAGGCGGCTCCCGCCGGCTCATCCTCGACACCGCCGCGCGTCTGCTGCGCTCCGGTGGCTATCACCGGACCACGCTGCGGGAGGTCGCCGAGGCGGTCGGCATCCGCAAGGCCAGCCTCTATTATCATTTCGCCTCGAAGGAGGAGATCGTCGAGGCGGTGGTCAATGACGGCGTCCGCTTCGTGCACGAGGCGGTGGCGGCCGCGCTGGCCCGGACGGCGGGTGCCGCGCCGGGCGTCCGGCTCGAGGCTGCGATCCGCGCCCATCTCACCGCGCTGCACGGCCATGGCGACTACACCTCGGCCAGCATCAAGACCTTCGTCTTCGGCGCGGCGCCGGCGCCCGAGAGCGTGCGCCGGGTGCGACGCGCCTATGAAGAGGTCTGGCGCGGCCTCGTCGCGGAGATGCAGCAAGCCGGCGTGCTCCCGGCGGCGCGCTCGCCCGAGCTACTGGTGAATTTCGTGCTCGGCGCGCTCAACGGCTCGACCGACTGGTATCGTGCCGGCCGCTACGACGTCGCCGCGCTCGCCGGCGAGCTCTCCGCGCTGTTCGCGCCGCACGCTTCCGATCGCAGCGCGTCACATGCAGAGGGGGCTGGCGCCGGCACCGCCTGACAGGGCTGTGGCCGGGCTGCTAGCATCGCCGGGCGCGGCCCATGGGGAGGCCGCACCGACGCAGGATCATCCGCCGCATGCGCGCCTTCTATCATCCCGAACAGGCCCTCCACGACCCGCAGCAATACATGCGCTTCGGCCGCATCGTCGCGCCCAAGGACCTGCCCGAGCGCACCGCGCAGCTGCTCGGCGCGCTGGCAAAGCACGGCGTCTCGCCCGAGCGTCCGGCCGCGACCGGTGTCGACCCGATCCTCGCCATCCATGACGAGGGTTTCGTGCGCTTCATGGAGACGCTCTGGCCACGCTGGCTCGCACTGCCCGAGCGCGGGCCGGAAGCCTGGCCCAACACCTTCCCCTACTGGTCCGGCCGCACCGACGAGGCGAAGCGGCCGCCCTGCCGCCCGACCGGGATCATGGGCCAGCTCGGCTGGTATATGGGCGATCTCTCGGTGCCGGTCGGCGAGCATTGCTGGCTCTCGACCCTGCGCTCGGCCGAGACCGCGGTCGCCGGCGCCGACGCGATCCTGGCCGGCGAGCGCGGGGCCTACGCGCTCTGCCGCCCCTCCGGCCACCATGCCCGGGCCGACCGCGCCACCGGCTTCTGCTATCTCAACAACACCGCGATCGCGGCGCAGCGCCTGCGCTCCAAATTCGCCAAGGTCGCGATCCTCGACGTCGACGCCCATCACGGCGACGGCACGCAGCAGATCTTCTACCGCCGCGACGACGTGCTGACGATCTCCGTCCATGCCGACCCGTTGAACTACTATCCTTTCTTCACCGGCTATGCCGACGAGCGCGGCGACGGGCCGGGCGCGGGCTTCAACCTCAATCTGCCGCTGGCCCATGGCGCCGGCGGGGCCGAGATGGCGGCGGCGGTCGACGAGGCGGGGAGGGCGATTGGGGCCTTCGGGGCAGAGGCGCTGGTGATCGCGCTCGGCTACGACGCCCACAAGGACGATCCGCTCAGTGTGCTCAAGCTCGACGCCGCAGATTTCGGCACGATCGGTGCCAAGGTGAAGGCGATGGGCCTGCCGACGCTGGTGGTGCAGGAAGGCGGCTACGCGATCGATGCGATCGGCGGGTGCCTCGATGCGTTTTTGAGCGGGTTCAAGTAGCGCCTGTCATCCCGTGCGCGCTGCGGCACGAAGTGCCGCAGCGCGCACGGGATGACACCCTTCAAATCACCGCCTCGATCAGGAACGGCCCCTTCCGCGAAAGCGCACCTCGGAACAGCTTTTCAAACTCCTCCGCCGTCTCCGCCCGCGCAGCCTCCACCCCCATGCCCTTCGCCATCGCCACCCAGTCGAGCGCCGGCTCGTCGAGGTTCAGCATCAGCGTGGCGTTGCGGCCGAAATCATTGACGCCGACCGCCTTCATCTCGCCGTGCAGGATGGCATAGGTCCGGTTGGCGAAGATCACGGTGACGACGTCGAGGTTCTCGCGCGCCTGCGTCCACAGGCCCTGCACCGTGTACATGCCCGAGCCGTCGGCCTGCATGCCGATGACCTTGCGGTCTGGGCAGGCGACCGCGGCCCCGATCGCGAGCGGAATGCCCTCGCCGATCGCCCCGCCGGTGAGCTGGATGTAGTCGTGTCGAGGCGCGCGGTGGCAGTTGGCGTAGAACATCCGGCCCGACGACACCGACTCGTCGCAGACGATGCAGTTCTCGGGCATGAGCGTGGTCACGATGGCGCAGACCTTGTCGGCGTCGAGCGCGCCGGTCGGCAGGGCCGGAACCTCGTCGCGCGGCTTTGCGATGAAGGCGGGTGCGGTTTTGCTCGCGCCGAGTTCGTCCGCGAGCGCGGCGATCGTGCCGGGCAGATCGTCGCCGGGCCTGGCCAGCGTCACGATCTCGCAGCCGTCATGGACCAGCCGGCCGGGCTTGCCCGGATAGGCGAAGAAGCCGACCGGAATCTGCGCCCCGATCAGGACCAGGCAGTCGATGTCCTTGAGCTGGTTCAGCGCCATGTCGACCGGATAGAACACCTTCGGCAGCGCGACTCGGCCCTCGCCGCGCTCGATCCGCCCATTCGACATCTGCCCGAACATCTGCGCGCCGGTGGCGGCGCAGATCCGGGCCGCCATCTCCATCGGCTTCTCGCGCAGCACGAGGCCGGACATCATCAGGGCGGCGCGGGCGCCATGCTTGCGCAGCGCCGCGGCAGCTTCGTTGAGCGAGCCGGCCGCGACCGTTTTCAGCGCCGGCACCTTCGTTGGCGCGAGTTCCGCCGGCTCGACCGAGCCCCAGGCACAATCGGCCGGCAGGATCACTGTGGTGACGCCCGGCAGCGACAGCGAGGCCGCATAGGCCTCGCCGATCGCGGGGCCGACATCCTCCGGCGTCGCGATCCGGCGGACGAAATGCGACATCGGCCGGGCCAGGCTCTCGATGTCGCTGGTCAGCGGCGCGTCGTGGACGAGATGATAGGTCGCGTGGTCGCCGACGACGTTGATCATCGGCGTCCAAGCGCGGCGGGCATTGTGCATGTTGGCGAGCGCGTTCGCCATGCCGGGCCCGCAATGCAGCAGCGTCGCCGCCGGCTTGTCGGCCATGCGGGCATAGCCGTCGGCCGCGCCCGTCACCACGCCCTCGAACAGGCCGAGCACGCAGCGCATCTCAGGCTTGCGGTCGAGCGCGGCGACGAAATGCATCTCGGAGGTGCCGGGATTGGCGAAGCAGACATCGACCCCGTTGACGAGGAGGGTGTCGCACAGGCGGTCGGCGCCGTTCATTCTCGGATGTCCTTGAGGTGTCGGATGAGGCGCGGCGCGCGGAGAGGCCGCAGGGGACGAAAATTGTCCCGCCCTGTCAAACCAGAGAAATTCATCGCCTTCCCCAGCGGCGCTGATGGCCGCTTGACGTATTTGCATATGCATTTAACCTGCCTTGGAACGAAGGTTGCATCCCGGCCGGCAATGCAGTGCGATGGTACGATGCCACCGCATCGGCCGGATGTCTCACAGGGGAAAGGTCTCGTCATGACAGGTTTCACGCGTATCGCGGCACTGGCCGGCACGGCACTCGCGGCTCTCGTCCTCGCCGGCGCGGCCCAGGCGCAGACCAAGGTCAACATCGGCATTTCCGGCTGGACCGGCTTCGCGCCGCTGGTTCTCGCCAAGGAGGTCGGCATCTTCGCGAAGAACGGCCTCGACGTGACAATCAAGAAGATCCCGCAGAAGGACCGTCACCTCGCCATGGCGTCGGGCGACATCCAGTGCGCCGCGACCACGGTCGAGACCTGGATCGTCTGGGATGCGGCCGGCGTGAAGACCAAGCAGATCTTCCAGCTCGACAAGAGCTATGGCGCCGACGGCATGGCGACGCGCGCGAGCACGGGTTCGATCAAGGACCTCAAAGGCAAGACCGTGGCAGCTTCGGCGCCCGGCACCTCGCCCTATTTCGCGCTGGCCTGGTTCCTCAAGGAGAACGGCATGTCGGTGAAGGACGTGACCGTGGTCAACATGGAGCCCGGCCCGGCGGCGCAGGCCTTCATCGCCGGCCAGAACGACGCGGCGATGACCTATGAGCCCTATCTCTCGGCCGTGCGCGAGAAGCCCGATGTCGGCAAGATCATCGCCACCACGCTCGACTACCCGATGGTGATGGACACCTTCGGCTGCACCCCGGCCTTCCTCGCCGCCAATGATCCGGCTGCGGCCGCGCTGACCAAGAGCTATTTCGAGGCGCTCGAGATGATCGCCAAGGAGAAGGACAAGGCCTTCGGCATCATGGGCGCCGATGTGAAGCAGACCGGCGAAGCCTTCGGCAAATCGGCCGCCTTCCTGAAATGGTCGGATGCGGCGGGCAACAAGGCGTTCTTCTCCGGCGAATGGCAGGCGTTCTCGGCCAAGGCTGCGGACCTGCTGCTGGAGATCGGCCTGATCAAGGCCAAGCCCGAGCTGAAGGATCTGGTTGAGACGAAGTATGTGGCGGGTGGTGCGAGCTGACCTATCCGGATTGTGTGAGGTCAGCGCGGGGAACCCTCTCCCGTAGGGAGAGGGTAGGGTGAGGGGTCGGCCCCTTGACACCGTGGCCGTGAGCTCACCGCTGCTCCGCTTGGATTATAGCACCAACTGGTCGAGGGGCCGACCCCTCACCCCTGCCCCTCTCCCTACGGGAGAGGGGTTCCCCGCGCTCTTGCCTCGAACGCGGTCACCGGAACCAGACAGATGAAACCCCTCCAGCCGGTCTCAGCCCCCTCCCGCGTCGCTTACGGCATCGCCTTCTTCGCGCTGTTCGTGGCGCTGTGGTCGGTCGCGACCTTCGGCGGCTATGTCCAGAAGCTCTTCCTCGCCGATCCGCTGACCATGGTCGGCGAGGGCTGGAACCTGCTGACCAGATTCGGCTTTGCCTTCGACATCGGCATGACGATCTGGCGCGTCGTCGGCGGTTTTGTGCTCGCCGTGATCGTGGCGCTGCCGCTCGGCATCCTGATGGGCGCCTACAAGCCGGTCGAGGCCTTCCTCGAACCCTTCGTCTCCTTCGCGCGCTATCTGCCGGCCTCGGCCTTCATTCCGCTCCTGATACTCTGGGCCGGCATCGGCGAGGCGCAAAAACTGCTCGTCATCTTCATCGGCTCGGTCTTCCAGCTGATCTTGATGATCGCGGTCGCGGTCGGCGCGATCAGGCGCGATCTGGTCGACGCCGCCTATACGCTTGGCGCGACCGACACCTCCGTGGTGCGCCGCGTGCTGCTGCCCAACGCCGCGCCCGAGATCGCCGAGATCTTCCGGCTCGTGCTCGGCTGGGCCTGGACCTATGTCATCGTCGCCGAGCTGATCGGCTCGTCGTCGGGCATCGGCCACATGATCACCGACAGTCAGGCGCTGCTCAACACCGGCCAGATCATCTTCGGCATCATCGTCATCGGGCTGATCGGGCTGGTCTCGGATTTCCTGTTCAAGGCGGTCAACCAGCGCCTGTTTCCATGGGCCCGACTGTGAGCAAGCTCGTCATCGACCAGGTCGGCAAGGTCTTTCCGGCGAGCGGCAATGGCCAGCCGACGCGGGCGCTGACGCCGACGACGCTGTCGGTCGCCGACAACGACTTCATCACCATCCTGGGCCCGTCCGGCTGCGGCAAGTCCACGTTGCTGCGCATCGTCGGCGGGCTGGAGACGGCAAGCGAGGGCAAGGTCCTGCTCGACGGCGCGCCCGTCACCGGGCCGGGCGCCGATCGCGGCTTCGTCTTCCAAAGCTACACGCTGTTTCCCTGGCTCACCGTCGTTCAGAACATCGCCTTCGGCCTGCGCGAGAAGGGCGTGCCCGAGGCCGAGCGGCTGGCGATCGCGCGCGACTGGGCGGCCAAGGTCGGGCTTTCCGGCTTCGTCGACCACTTTCCACGCCAGCTTTCGGGCGGCATGCAGCAGCGCACAGCGATCGCCCGCGCGCTCGCCAACGACCCCAAAATCCTGCTGCTGGATGAGCCCTTCGGCGCGCTCGACAACCAGACCCGCGCGCTGATGCAGGAGATGCTGCTCGGCATCTGGGAGCGCGAGCAGAAGACCGTTCTCTTCGTTACCCACGACATCGAGGAGGCGATCTTCATGGCCTCGCGCGTCGTGGTGATGAGCGCCAGGCCCGGCCGGATCAAGGCCGACATCCGGGTCGATCTGCCTCATCCCCGCCCGTACACGATCAAGACGACGCCGGACTTCGTAGCGCTGAAGGAGCGGCTGGTCGAGGAGATCAGGGTCGAGGCGGTGCTGGCGGCGGAGGCGCATTGAGGGTGCCGCCCGCGCTTGCCAGATCGCCCCGGATCGCCAAACATCCTGCGAAAGATAGGAACGTCGATCCGATGCCAGCCATGGCGTCGAGAGCCGGGACAACCGGACCAGACGACGCCAGGGAGGATCGAACGCGCGATGCCGGGTCCGCTGCTGACTCTCGGCCAGATTCTGGCGGCGCAGGCCCGCCTGCGGCCCGGCCATGTCGCCGTGCGCGATCTCGACCGTGCAATGGACTACGCGCTGTGGAACGACCGCGCCTGCCGCCTCGCCAATGCGCTGCTCGGCCTCGGTCTGCGCAAGGGCGAGCGCGTCGCCATCCTCGCCTATAACTGCCTGGAATGGGCCGAGTTCTACGCCGGCACCGCCAAGGCCGGGCTCGTCGCGGTGCCGATCAACTTTCGTCTCGTCGGGCCGGAGGTGCGCTTCATCGTCGAGAACGCCGAGGCGGCCGCGCTGATCGTCCAGGCCGAGCTCGCCGGCGTCGTCGAGGCGATCGCCGGAGGGCTTGGCCTGCCTGCCGGCCGCATCGTTCAGTTCGGCGGCAACTGTCCGGCCGGCTGGCGCGACTACGAGGCGCTGCTGCTCGCGGCCAGCGACCGTGAGCCGGAAATGGTCGTCGCTCCCGACGATCCTTGGATGCTGATGTACACCTCCGGCACCACCGGGCAGCCGAAGGGCGCAATCCGCAGCCATCGCGGCAACGCCATGGTCTCGCTCGTCACCGAGATCGAGCTTTCGATCCGGCGCGACGACGATTGCCTGCTGGTCATGCCGATGTGCCACGCCAACTCGCTCTATTTCTTTTGCTCCTTCGCCTATGCCGGTGCGGCGGCGACGATCTATTCGCGCAAAAGCTTCGATCCCGAACATGCGCTGCGGACGCTGAATGACGCCGGCATCAGCTTCACCTCGCTGGTGCCGACGCATTACATCATGATGCTGTCGCTGCCCGAGGCGGTCCGCGCCGCCAATCCGTGCGAGCGCGTCACGCGGCTGATGATCTCGTCGGCTCCGGTGCGGCCCGACACCAAGCGCGAGATCATGGCGATGTTCAGGAACACCGGACTGTTCGAGCTTTACGGCTCGACCGAGGCTGGCTGGGTGACGATGCTGCACCCGCACGAGCAGTTCGAGCGCACCGGCTCGGTCGGGCGCGAATGCGTCGGCTCCGCCCCGATCCGCATCCTCGACGAAAACGGCGAAGAGGTGCCGGACGGCGAGCCGGGCGAGCTCTATTCCTGCAACCCCTACACCTTCGACGGCTACTGGAAGCTGCCCGACAAGACGGCAGAGGCCTTTCGCGGCGACTATTGCACGGTTGGCGACATGGCGAGGCGCGATGCCGACGGCTACATTTGGCTGGTCGACCGCAAGAAGAACATGATCATTTCCGGCGGCGAGAACGTCTACCCGTCCGAGGTCGAGGCGGTCGTCGGCGCGCATCCGTCCGTACAGGACGTCGCGGTTATCGGCGTGCCCGACGAGAAATGGGGCGAGCGGGTGCATGCCGTGGTCGTGCGCCATGCCGGAGCGCCCTGCAGCGAAGACGACCTCGCCGCCTGGAGCCGCCAGCGCCTCGCCGGCTACAAGCGCCCGCGCTCCTTCTCCTTCCTCGCCGAAAGCGAGATGCCCCGCACCGCGACGGGAAAGATCCTGCACCGCGTGCTGCGTGAGCGGCTGGGCGGTCGCTCATGAACCGCCACAGTCATTGCGAGCGCAGCGAAGCAGTCCAGGGGGAAGTAGTGCGCTGCCGCCCCTGGATTGCTTCGCTGCGCTCGCAATGACGGCGAGGTTGAAACAACGCCGGAGCCCGCCATGTCTGACCCCGTACTCGACCTCAACAGCGCGCCCGACACCTGCGCGGAATGGATCGCGCGCTTCCTGCAGGCGCGCGGCGTCGACCGCGTCTTCGGCCTGCAGGGCGGCCATATCCAGCCGATCTGGGACCATCTCGCCCGGCTCGGCATCCGCATCGTCGACGTCCGCCACGAGGTCGCAGCGATCCACATGGCCCATGCCCATGCCGAACTGACGGGCACGCTCGGCGTCGCCATGGTCACGGCAGGCCCCGGCGTCACCAACACCGTCACCGGCATGGCCAACGCCTCGCTGGCGCGCGTGCCGCTGCTGCTGATCGGCGGCTGCACCTCGCGCCCGCAGGCCAATATGGGCCCGCTCCAGGACATCCCCCATGTCGACATCCTGAAACCGGTCTGCCGCCAGGCCCGGACGTTGCGCGTCGCCGACCAGGTCATCCGCGAATTCGACGAGGCGGTCTCGCGTGCCTTCGGCGATCTGGGCGAGCCGGGGCCGGTCTATCTCGAAATCCCGACCGACGTGCTGCGCACGCGAGTCGCGCCGAACCTGATCCTCGACGAATGGCTGCATCCCAAGACTACGCGCCGGATCGAGCCCGATCCGACCGCGATCGCCGAGGCCGTCGAGGTGTTGTGGAGTGCCAAACGGCCGCTCGTCGTCACCGGGCGCGGCGCGCGCGGGGCCGGGCCGGAGATCGCGCGCCTGCTCGATGCCTGCGGCGCGGTCTATCTCGATACCCAGGAGAGCCGTGGGCTGGTCTCCGGCGACCATGCCGGCTTCGTCGGCGCGATGCGGGCGGCCGCGATGACGCAGGCCGATGCCGTGCTCGTCATCGGCCGCAAGCTCGACTACCAGCTCGGCTACGGCTCGCCGGCCGTCTTCCCGGATGCCCGTTTCGTCCGCCTCGCCGACTCGGCCGGCGAACTGGTCGACAACCGCCGCGGTTCGCCCGAGCTTCTGGCGACGCCCGCGCTCGCGCTCGCGGCGATGGTCGAGGCCGCCGGCAACCGCGCGCCAGCCGTCGATCGGAGCTGGAGCGAAGGCCTGCGCCAGCGCCATCTCGAGCGCTTGCGTCCGACCAAGGCCGAGACCAGGGGCAGCGACGGCAAGATCCACCCCGCCGCGATCTTCGAGGCGATCCGCGAGCACGCGGCACCCGATTGCATCGCCATCGCCGATGGCGGCGACCTGCTCTCCTTCGCCCGGATCGGGCTGGAGGCCTCGACCTATATGGACGCCGGCGCCTTCGGCTGTCTCGGCGTCGGCGCGCCCTTCGCGGTCGCGGCCTCGCTCGCCTTCCCGGGGCGGCAGGTGATCTCGGTCAATGGCGACGGCGCCTTCGGCCTCAACGCCATGGAGATCGACACGGCGGTTCGCCATGGCGCCAAATGCGTCTTCATCGTCTCCAACAACGCCGCCTGGAACATCGAGCGGCTCGACCAGGCGATGAACTATGGCGGCCGCGTCGTCGGCACGACGCTGAGGCACTCCGACTATGCCGGCATGGCACGCGCGCTCGGCGCCCATGGCGAGCGCGTCGAAAGGCCGGAGGATCTGTCGGCTGCGATCGGCCGCGCGCTGGCCAACGCGCCGGCGCTGGTCGATGTCGTGACCTCGCAGACGGTGGTCTCCTCGGATGCGCGCAAGGGGCTCGGCTTCGTGCCGGACTACCAGGCGCTGACCGCCTGGGACGAGGCGGAGCGCAAGCGGCGGGGGCTGGGGTGAGCGCCTTTGCGGCCGCGCTTCACGGAGCCGGCGCGGGAATGTGAGCGCGAGTTGAGAACGCGTGCGCGCATGGGCGCGTAGACTGGAGTCGGATCCGCTGGAGCCTGCCCCATGACGTTCGTCCTTCGCCGCGCCGCGCTTCTGGCGTTCGTGCTGTCGATGTCCTGGCCGGCCCTGGCGGAGCCGCTGATCTTGACAGCCTCCGACAAGGTCAAGGTCTTCGCCGACTATTATGGTGACGCCGACAAGGCCAAACCTGTCATTCTGCTGTTCCATCAGGCCGCTTCAAACGCCGGCGAATACGCCACCATCGCGCCGCGCCTGAACGCGCTCGGTTTCAACGCGCTGGCGCTCGACCAGCGCTCCGGCGGACCGGGCTGGGGCCGCGACAACCAGACCGCCAAGGCCTTTGGCGGCAATGCCGGCTTCGAACAGGCGTTGCCCGATCTGGAGGCGGCGCTGGACTGGACGAAGTCCGACGGCCGGACCGGAAAGGTGATCGTCTGGGGTTCGAGTTATTCGGCCTCGCTCGTTTTCCTGCTGGCGGCGAAACACCCGGACCGCGTCGCCGGTCTGCTGGCGTTCTCGCCGGGCGAGTACTTCGGTGGCCGCAGCACGGTGCGAGGCGCGGCCGCGAAGGTGAATGCGCCGATCTTCGTCTCATCGGCGAGCGATCCAGGCGAGATCGCCGAAGCGAAGGCGATCATCGACGCAGCGCCGGCGAAGGTGAAGGTTCAGTTGAAGCCGAAATCCGGCACGCACGGGTCCTCGACCCTTCGCGTTGACCGGAACCCTCATGGCGCGACCGAGAACTGGCAGGCGGTGGAGGCGTTTCTGCAGAAGCTCAGATGAGCACGCCGCCGCGGCTGGCCATGGACAGGCCTGTCGATCCGGGCGAGTGATGACGTGTGGCGCAAAGCCGCGTACCGCGACGATGCTGCCGGACTCCGAGACGCCGATGACCGAGCCATGGACGCCGTTCTGCTTCCGGAATGGAGCCGTCGCGCAAAACCGCTTCGTCCTCGCGCCGATGACGACCGACGCTTCCGATCCGGACGGGCTCGTCACGGGCGAGGAACTCGCCTACCTCCGCCGCCGCGCCGAAAGCGGCTTTGGCGTCGGCCTCAGTTCCTGCGCCTATGTCCACGATGACGGCCGCTCCTGGCATGGAATCGGTGCGGCCGGGCCGGAGCATGATTCCAGCCTCGCCAGCGTCGCGCAGGCGCTGAAAGCCGGCGGCGGCCTCGGCATCCTCCAGGTCTACGACGGCGGACGGATTTCGCGCACGGACATGGTCGGCAAGGGTCGGATGCGTGCGCCCTCGGCCATCGCCTCGGCGCGGCCGGGCGCGGAGGTGCCGCGAGCCATGATGGAAGCCGAGATCGAGGAGCTGATCGCTGCCTTCGGCGCGGCGACCGCACGCGCCGTTACGGCCGGATTCGACGGCGTCGAACTCCATGGCGCGAACCACTACACGCTGCACCAGTTCTCTTCGCCCCGCGCCAATCGCCGCGAGGATGGCTGGGGCGGTGACCGCGACCGCCGCCAGCGTTTTCCGCTCGCCGTCGCCCGCGCCGCCCGCGAGGCGGCCGGGCCGGAGCGCATCGTCGGCTACCGGATCACGCCGTTCGAGCCGGAGACCGACGGTTACAGGCTGGAGGACACGCTCGTACTCGTCGATCGGCTGGCCGAAATCGGCATCGACTATATTCATGTTTCGCTCGACAATTTCCGCCTGCAGCAGCCGCAGCGCGAGGACCGCAGCTATCTCGTTCAGCAGGCTCCCGCCGGCAGCGACGGCACGAGTCCGATCGCTGCGATCCGCGACGTCGTCGCCGGGCGCTGCGCGGTGATCGCCTGCGGCGGCATTCGGATGCTCGGCGATGCGCGGGATGCACTCGCCGCCGGCGGCGATTTCGTCGCGGCTGCCCGTGCGCCGCTGGTCGATCCGGACTGGCTGCGCAAGCTGCGCGATGGAGCGGAGAGCGAGATCATGACCGGCCTGCCGCAGGATCGTGACGCGATCGCGCAAATCTGCGCCATCCCGCCGCGCATGGTGGACTATCTGCTGAGCCGGCCGGGCTGGATTCCGCGCGAGCGGGCGTGAGGCTGGCGACAGCGAGTTGTCTTACCTTCCCGGAACTGGCGCCGTTTCGTTTCGCGGCACCTGCGCTTTCGCAACTGGCGCGTCGGATTCGTGCCGCGGAATGACAAAGATGGTCTCGCGACCACGATCTATGACTGCTGGCGGACCCCCGGTCAGGCTCGAGAGCGTGCTGGGTTTTCGTGGAGCCACCTCGTCATCCTGGGCAAGCCGCGCAGCGGCGCGGACCCGGGATCCATCTTAGGGCTCAGGCGCTCTACGACGGATTCCGGGTCGAGCTTCGCTCGCCCAGGATGACGGTGTGGCTCCGAGCAAAAGTAGCGTGCTCTAAGAACCGATCCCCATCCCCGGCAGCTTCAGTCCCTTCTCCCGCGCACACTCCCGCGCGATCTCGTAGCCAGCGTCGGCATGGCGCATCACGCCGGTGGCCGGGTCGTTCCAGAGCACGCGCTCCAGGCGTTTGGCGGCTTCGGGCGTGCCGTCGGCGACGATGACGATGCCGGAATGCTGCGAATAGCCCATGCCGACGCCGCCGCCATGATGCAGCGAGACCCAGGTCGCGCCCGACGCCGTGTTGAGCAGCGCATTCAGCAGCGGCCAGTCGGAGACCGCGTCGGAGCCGTCCTTCATCGCCTCGGTCTCGCGGTTGGGCGACGCGACGGAGCCCGAATCGAGATGGTCGCGGCCGATC